>Ga0078972_1000004_pt1 | contig 1266922 bp, 972 predicted proteins | sample YelNatPaOPGAMG01_FD_67568 | JGI IMG/M metagenome (GOLD analysis project Ga0078972, IMG submission 67568) | Hot spring thermophilic microbial communities from Obsidian Pool, Yellowstone National Park, USA - OP-RAMG-01 (SPADES assembly) (version 2) | ecosystem: Environmental > Aquatic > Thermal... | reverse complement strand
TGCAACGCTTTCAATTCCGAGGCGAACAGCAACATCCCATCCACCTGGGCATAATACAGCGGCTTTATGCCGAGACGATCGCGAGCTAGAAAGAGCGAGGGCTTTCCACCGCGCAAATCCAAGATGGCGAAGGCGAACATTCCCCGCAGCCGCTGCACTACCTCTGCACCCCAGGCCTCATAACCATGCAGGATAACTTCTGTATCGCTACGGGAGCGGAAAGCAAAGCCTAAGCGCTCTAATTCCGGGCGTATTTCATCGGTGTTATAAATTTCGCCGTTGTAGGTGATCCATACCGTGCCCTCGGCGTTAGACATGGGCATGTGGCCAGCAGGAGTTAGATCTCGTATCGCCAGGCGGCGATTGGCCAGCCCCACACGGCCGTCAGGGGAAATGTAGAGCCCCGCGTCATCTGGGCCGCGGTGGGTCATGGCCTCCCGCATGGCCAGCAGGCGTTCTTGCAGGTCAGCGAGTGTTCGGTTTGGGTTCAGGGCAATGCCGGCGATACCACACACAGTGCCTCCTGTATCTCAATCAAACGGCCGCTCCTGACTTCCACCAACTTGTTGCAGGGCGATCCCGGCTCACTTCCTCTTTCCTCCTCTGCCAGCCCCACTCCGGCAACACCTCCGCCAAGTGGGAGCCGATGAAGCCAGCGCCGCCGGTGATTAAAGCATGCATAGGGTTGGTTGGGTTTGTTGAGTTTATTGGATTTGCTGGGTTCATTGGGTTAGCCGCTGGCGGTTCAGATGGCTGCGGTCTGCCAGACCTGGATGTCCTCGAAGCCCTTGATTGTGAGCATGGGTTTATTGAGTCCATAGGGTTGGTTGGGTTTGTTGAGTTTATTGGGTGAACTTTTCGAGTGCTCCAGAGCCTCTCACAGTGACCAGCAGAGAACCCCCTCCCGGGAGAGACAGTCCCGGAAGACGCCCTTCACATCAACGAAAACACCCCGCAGACCATCATCCCGGAGAAGGACCAGGAAGTCCTCCAGGGGGCGCTCCCGGAAGGAGCGGTGAGGAACAGCGAGGATGAGGGCATCGTAACCCCCGGTAAACGCCCCCGCAAAGGGATCGGGGGCCGGAGTCAGGCCCAGGGCCTGATAGGTTTTTTCTCCTACCAAGGGATCCTATGCGAAGACCTCCATCCCGTGCTCCTGCAGTTCCCGGACCAGCTCCTCCACCCGCGTATTCCGCACATCGGGCACGTTCTCCTTGAAGCTCACTCCGAGCACCAGCACCCGTGCCCCCTTCACCCGCCGCCCGGCCCGGATCAGGAGCTTCACCGTTTCCCGGGCCACATACGCTCCCATGCCGTCGTAGATCCGCCGTCCCGCCAGAATAAGCTCCGGAGGATATCCTACCTCCTGGGCCTTATAAGCAAGGTAATAAGGATCAACGGGAATACAGTGCCCACCTACCAGCCCCGGTTCAAAAGGCAGAAAGTTCCACTTAGTCCGGGCCGCCTTCAATACCTCCCATGTATCCAATCCTAAACGCTTAAAAAGCGTGGCAAGCTCGTTCATAAGAGCGATGTTAATATCTCGCTGGATGTTCTCAATTACCTTGGCAGCCTCGGCCGTGCGGATGTCCGGGGCCTTATAAACCCCAGCTTCTACCACTAAACCATATATCCGAGCAAGGAGTTCAGTAGTTTCCGGATCTTGACCTGCTACCACCTTGACCACTTTCTCCAACGTGTGCTCTTGATCTTCTGGGTTGATCCGCTCGGGGGAGTATCCTAACTTGAAATCCATCCCCGCTTTAAGGCCCGACATCTGCTCAAGGATCGGTATGCAGACTTCCTCCGTGCAACCTGGGTAAACTGTGGACTCGTAAACTACCACAGAACCCTCGGAGAGGACACGCCCTACCAGGCGAGAAGCTTCTTGAATATGCGAGAGGTCGGGACGCTTCGCTCGGTCCACAGGCGTGGGAACGGTGATGATAAAGAAATCACAACCTTTGAGATCCCCAGGATCGGTTGTGAAATAAAGAGAGGGATTCCGCAGCTTTTCTGGATGAAGCTCTCCATTGGGACCATAGCCACTGCGGACCTCCTGAACCCACTTTTCATTAATGTCAAAACCTACTACAGGGAAATGCTTAGCAAAGGCAACAGCCAAGGGCAGGCCCACATAACCCAAGCCAATTATGGCCAACCTTTCCGGAAACATCTCGCTCATGGCAGCGTTACCCCCTTTGCCCAGTCTCGGTTCTCCAGATACCAGTCCACCGCATGACGCAGACCTTCCTCAAGGCTCGTTCTGGGCTCCCAGTTGAGAAGCCGCTTGGCTTTTGAGATATCCGCCCAGGTAGCAAAAACATCGGCCGGATGAGCAGGTTTGTGCACGACCGCTGCTTTCTTCCCCAAAAGCTTCTCGATGAGAGCGATTACGCAATTGACCGTCACAGGATGGTCGCTTCCAAGGTTGATGATTTCATAAACAGGTGAAGCACGATGGGCAGAGTCTGAGGAGAGGAGGAAACGAAGGGCGGAGACGGTGCCATGGGCAATATCATCTACATACGTGAAATCCCGTTCCTGGGTGCCATCCCCGTAGACAGCCATCGGTTCGCCTTCGGCGATCCAGCGGATGAATCGGAAGATGCTCATATCAGGCCTCCCCGCAGGGCCGTAGACAGTAAAGTATCGGGGGATCATGACATCCATTCCGTAGAGACGGTGGTAGGCATAGCAAAGCAGCTCGGCGGCTTTCTTGGAAGCAGCGTAAGGAGACAGAGGCCGATCCGTTGGCTGGTCCTCCCGAAAGGGCCGTTCGTTCATGCCGTATACGCTGGATGTGGAGGCCAAGATGAACTTGTTCACACCATAGCGACGGCAAAGCTCCAGAAGGTTCAAAGTCCCGGTAACATTGGTATCAAAATAGGTCCATGGATCCTCCAGGCTTTGGCGGACGCCGGCGCGGGCAGCAAGGTTGATCACGGCGTTGAACGTTGGAATGTTTGAACGTTGCACGTTAGAACGTTCAACGTGTAACGTGCCAGCGAACAAACGTCGTAACGCCTCCCGGTCCGTAATGTCCAGCCGATGGAACTCGAACCCCGGTTTGCCTTCCAGTTGCGCCAGGCGCCAGTGCTTGAGGCGCACGTCGTAGGCGTCGTTGAGGTTGTCCACGCCTATCACGGTATGGCCCTCGGCCAGCAGGAATTCGGCGACTCTCCAGCCTATAAACCCAGCACATCCCGTGACGAAGTAGGTAGCCAACGTGCTCTCCTTACCTTCTCGTCTCAGCGTAGTATGCGATCACGCGCCGCAAGGTCTCCTCCAAAGGCACCTGCGGCTCCCATCCAATCGTGGCCTTGATCTCGCTGATGTCCGGCACCCGCCGCCGCATGTCCTCAAAGCCAGCCTCGTAGCCCTCATCGTAGGGCACCAACACGACGCGTCCGCCAATTTCGGAATTCGGATTGTCCTCTCTCCTGCCCGCCGCTATCCACCAACGCCAGCACCTTGTGTGCCAGGTCCACGATGCTGATCTCCTCCATGGACCCGATGTTGAACACCTGCCCCACCCCCACCGCCGGGCATTCCGCCAGCCCGATAATGGCGCGCGCCCCGTCCCGTACGACGCAGAAGCAGCGAGCTTGCTCCCCCTCGCCATACACGGTCTGCGGCTCGCCCCGCAGGGCCATAGACAGCGAAGTAGCGCAACACCCGCACAACTACGCCGTACAGATAGCGGTACGTCGAGCACACCGTCCCGCCGACCTCCTTGGAAGGCCCGCAAGGGGAAAGGGCGCCGTCAGTGTTCGCATCTTTCCGGCAAGGGCGACGGTTGTCCGCCCGATACAGGCTGGAAGTACGGGCCAGGATGAACTTCCCCACTCGGGACCCCCGGGCACGGCTCTGGTAGGTTCAGCGTGCCGGTTTCCTTGGTCCCACGCGGGACCCATGGCTCCTGGACAGACTGGCACCCCCGGCCCCGGCGGGTACTTTGATAACCGCGCCGAAGGTTCGAACCTTGCAACCTGGCACGTTAGGCACGTCTATCACAAGGTGCGAACCTCCAACGACGAAACCACCTGCTGTCTCCCGCTCCCCCACATCCCGTCAGCGAATGGTGACGTTCGTCCGGTCCTTACTGCGCTCAGCTCGCCAGTGCTTCGGGGGGATCTCCTCCGGCTCCGTCCTGTTGCGCACGCCCGTCCGGCTACGCAGGCCCGCGAACAATAACTGCCTCGGTTTCCAACCTATGAATCCAGCATACGGCGTAACTGGATCGCTCCCCAAGCCACGCCCCCTTACCCGCTCGAGCCATGTAGTGGGCTACCCCGCACGAGGGCCGCCCGCCCCGTGCTCAGTCCAGGCGGGCGCGTCCCCGATGGTTACCCGCCCCCTTTTCCAGCCGCCCGGCGCTCCACGAGTCCGGACCGGCCAAATCCAATCCTCCCTCGCGCCGCCCCACTTGTCGCGCTGAGCTCCCCGAGCCACGCCAGTATCGGCACGACCGCGCTCCATCTCCGGCCCGCCTGCCAAAGCAGCCAAGCACGTGCGCCCCGTTCGAGCCTTGCAATATCCACGATCCCAAGGAGTTAGCTCCCAAAACGGCATCATCCCCCCACAGCTCCGCCCTCTCAGTCCCATGGGCTCGGGACCGAGCGGGCCCGGTCGCTCTACCCCCTCGCAAGCCTTCGGACAGGAAAGCCCCCTACGGCCGTAGCCCTTCCCTCAAGGGCTACCCACGTCCGCTCCCACGAAGCACGGCCCTTCGCGACGATTCCCGCGATTTGTGGCAAGGAAGAAGAGGAGCCGGGAGCCCAGACATCCCGCTCCGTTGCGGATTCCCCCGTGCGCCCTCCCGCGCCATCGTACGCGCTCCGCGCAATCTACCCTCTGCCTCCTCCCTTGCTCGTGTGTTCCAAATATATTCGCGGTCGACAAACATGCAAGGGATTTTTGCATTCCGCGCAGGGAAAAAGCACTTGGCGTGCGACAGCGCTCACTTTCCCCCATCCTTCGCGTTCCTTCGCCCACAATTCCGGTTTCGTTCGATCTTTCGTGACGATCGCGCAAAAAGTTCTCATTCGCTCGAGGACGCACTTTCCGGGGGCGGGTCCGAGCCCGCCCCCGAGCCTTCACAACTCGCCCTCCACCGTCGTGGTCGTGGTGTTCCCCGGGAGATCGGTGGCCTCCACCACCAGCGTGAAGCGCGGCCCGGGATAGGCCGTCCGCGCCCGGTACACCCAGTGGAAGTCCTGCCCCGGCACCGCCCGCTCCGCCTCCCCCTCCTCCACCAACACGCCCAGAGCCCCTTCCGGCGCCTGGTCCGGGTTCAAGAGCCGCACGTGCACCCGCCGGCAGGTCACGTCCTGCACGTAAATGTCAATGGGATCGCCCACCTGCCCCCGGTAGGCCTCCACATTCACCTTGGCGATCACCGGCATGCCCAGGTAGTCCTGCATCGCCAAGGCCCGCCACGTGGTCGGCTTATCCCCCACCAGCGCCTCGTACACGGCCCGCTTCTCCGGATCCGCCCCCACCTCCTTGGCGTATTGGGAGGCGAAGAGGAACCTCTGCCACTGCTGCCGCTGCGACTCCGACGGCGGCGCCGTGCTCGGCCCGCGCTTCCGGCGCACCACCTTCATCCCGCGCCACACCGCAATGGTCACGTCCCCGATCGTCCCTACGGCCTCACCACCCACCTCTCCTCGAATCCTGCCCATCGTCTCGCCTCCATTGGCCTATTCACCTGACCTCCTCCCTACACAGAGCCCTCGCCGCTCGCTGAGGAACCGAGCCCACCCGGATTTCTCCCACCTTTCGTCCACCCTTCGTCCACCTTTCATTCACCTTTCGTTCACCCTTCTCTCACCCCTGGCCCACAGGAAGCCCGCCCGAATCGTCCGGCGCCGCCCCCCTCTCTCTTGTCGACAACGGACACCGTCCCGGGCTGGTCCCAGGGACCATACCCCCCGCGATCCACCGATCCTCCGAGCACGCCCGGGACATGGCCTCCGAGCCTCGCCCGTACCGAGCGCCCGTTCTGCCGGTCCGTCCCATGCCTACGTGATGTGTGGCCTTTCCCCCTTTCCGTCGGTCCACCTAAGGGTCAACCCTGCAAGCGTCGGTCCCCGCGACCTCTGTCACCGCCTCCCCGCACCCTTCCGCCGAATCGCTCCCCTCCGATCCTGCGAGACCTTTCCCCTCCTACCGCTCCACTCCGCAGCCTCCCCCGAGCGCCGCCTTTTTGTTGGCAATAATTAATGAGCTTCGAGAATTCTGTCAAGACCTTTTTCGTCCCGCTTTTTCGCTAATCCTGCGGCAGAAACCCGCCACCGTCACCTTCGTAGGAGAGAGCCATCCCTCCAATGGCGCCTCACGCACATCACGCATCCGCCGCAAATTGGTCCCTCGGACACGTCCCGTAGCCCAGCGGCCGAAGTCCCGATCCGAGGGGGACCCCCATCCCTTGCCCCTCCCTGTCCCGAAAACGATCGGCCCGCGCTTGGACGTCTTCCACCGTGGCACGCAGACGGGCTTCTCCTCGCGTAGGAGTCCCCCTGCCTTCCCCTCGCCCGCACCTCGGCGCTTCGGCAGGGGCAACGGATGCGCTCGCGGGAGAAACCCTTCGCTCCTCTCCCCTCGACCCGCCGCCTCCAGCCCAGCCCTCCGGCCGGCGCGGCCGGACTCTAGCTCTACAGCTCGTCCCCCGTGCGCGCCATCCCGCCGACCTCTCCGACGCCTGTTCCCCGGTCGAGGAGCCCCGGAGGCTTCTCTTTCCCTCTCAGTACGTCCCGGCCCTCGAGGCCCAGAGGAGGAGCCAGAGGGCGAAGAGCGCCACCACGGCCCCTCCGGGCGAGAGCCTCCCGCGTCCCAGGGCCATCCCCACCTCCGGCGCCAGCACCGCCACCGCCAGCCCCATCACCGCCCATCGGACCAGCGGATGTTTCCGCAGATACCTTCGCGCCCTCCTCTCGAAGACCATCTCCGTCTGCTCCTGGAACTTCCTCTCCTCCCCACCTCCCTCGCCCCGACCGACTTTCCCCTGCATTGCAAACGCCGGCTCAGCGGGGAAAGTCTGCTACGCGCTCGTAATCATGCGAAATTTTTTCGGCTTCGCAAAGACTTTTCCTCTCGAGCGGCGTCAAAAGCGTAGACGCTTCTCCAAGACGCTTCCGCCCGCGCCAGTTCCCCCTTGCAATTCACTTCCCCGCGTGCTAATATGCTCGCGCGAGAACGAGGTGAAGGCCATGTCCCGGCGGCTCCTCCTGAGTTTCCTCCTGCTCCTGTGGCTTTCGGCGAGCCAGGCGCAAGAGCTCGTCCGTCTGGATCCCTACCTCCGACCGGCCGTGACCCTCCCGACGTTGGCCAAACTCGCGGGCGTCCCCGCGGAGACGCAGATTCCGGTGAAGGTCCGTCACCGCGCAAATCGCCAGGTCCTGCGGGAGCTCGGCCTGCGCCTCACCGCCGAAGCAGGATCCGTGGCCGTGGGCTACATCGCCCGCGCGGACCTTCCCAAGCTCATGGCCCATCCCGACGTCCAGTACGTGGAAGCCCCCTACCTCCTTTGGCCCCAAAACGACGTGAGCGTGAGCGAGGTCGGGGCGAGGGCGGTTCAGCGCGACAGCAATCTCACAGGCCGCGGGGTGCTCATCGGCATCGTCGACACGGGGATCGATTGGCGCCATTGGGATTTCCGTCGCCCCGATGCGACCGGCTCCACTCGCATCCTGTACCTCCTCGACTTCAGCGATCCGGGCGACGTGGATGGCGATGGCGACCTCGACGGCTCCGGCCCCTACGGCGGCACCCTCTACACCGCCGAGCAGATCGATCGCGCCCTCCTCGGCGCAGGGAGCGTTCAGGAAGCGGACGTTGTGGGCCATGGGACCCATGTGGCCGGGACCGCCGGCGGAAATGGACTGGGGACGGGTCCGCCGTTCGCGGAGAGGGCCTTTGCCGGAGTGGCTCCGGAGGCGGATCTCATCGTCATCAAGGCCACTCGCACCGACGGCCGGGGCATCCTCGATGTGGATCAGCTCCATGCGCTGGCGTTCCTCGATAGCGTGGCCGAGGTTTTGGGAAGGCCGTACGTGGTCAATCTCAGCGTCGGGGGGCATAGCGGAGCTCACGATGGCACCACCCTGGTGGAGCAATTCCTCGACGCCATGTTCGGCCCCGGGATTCCCGGCAAGGCGGCCGTGGCCGCCGCCGGCAACGACCGCGACGACCCCATCCACAGCAGCGGCTCCTTCAGCTCCTCCTCCCGAACCTTCACCATCCGCTTGGAAATCCCCGACTATGAGGCTCAAAGCGGCAAGAGCAACGATTACGTCTCCGTGGAGGTCTGGTATTCCCCGAAGACCTCCCTTTCCGCCAGCGTCACCGCCCCCTCGGGAAAGCTCGTAGGTCCGGCCAAGACCGGCTTCCAACGTTGGGAGAACACGAGCGAGGGGTTCGTCTGGATCGACAACGCATCCGCCGGCCCGGATCCCCGCAACGGCGATCGCTGCCTCCTGATCCAGGTCTACGATTATCAGGAAGACCGGCAGCCCAAGAAAGGGATCTGGACCTTGCGGCTTGAGGGCAATTCCGGGCATTTCGACCTGTGGCTCGCCGGAAGCTCCATGGAGGCCAAGCTCCTCGATCATCTGGATAACACCATCAAGGTGGGCATTCCCGGGACTGCCCGCAACGTGATCACCGTGGGCTCCTACATCACCAAGAAGGACTGGGTGGACCTCGATGGGAACCACCTGCAAAGCACCTCCCTCCGAAACCGGATGCTGGGCGATTTTTCCCTCTTCTCCAGTCCCGGTCCCACTCGGGATGGCCGGCTCAAACCGGAGATCTGCGCCCCCGGGGAGGTGATCGGTTCCTCCTTCTCCCAGGATGCGCCGCCCGGAGGCGAGCATTCCATCTTCCACACCGGAAACCCCTCCTTCCCGAACGGATTCATCCTGCGGGACGGGCGGCACGCCATCAGTCAGGGCACGAGCATGGCGGCTCCGCACGTCTCCGGCGCCCTCGCCCTGATCCTGCAGCGCCATCCCCAGTTGGACGCCTATCAGCTGAAGGCGATGCTCCTCTCCGGCGCGCGGCAAGATGCCTACACCGGCGCCACACCCAACGAACAGTGGGGCTATGGGAAACTCGATGTGCGGGCGGCCTTGGGCGTCCAGCCCCCACCCTCGCCCCAGCTTCCTACGGAATACGCGCTTCGTCCTCCCTACCCCAATCCCTTCCGGAGCGATCTGCGGCTGCTGATCGGCCAACCCGGTCTGGAGCCGGTAGCTACCCCGCCCCTGCGCATTGAGATCTTCGATGTCCTCGGGCGGCGCGTGCGCTTCCTTTACGAGGGTCCCTGGCTCACCGGTCGCCCCCTGCACTGGGACGGCACCGACGACCTGGGTCTACCCCTCGGCGCGGGGATCTACTTCGTGCGCGCCCGCGTCGGGAATCGGCAATTCGTGTACAAAGTGGTTCGGCTCGGCGTGCCCCGTTGACCTCCTCTTATCCGAGCCCCGACCCAACGGACCTATCCATTCCCGGAGGGCAGAGAGGATGCGAGGCAGGCTCACGATCTTGGCGGCGGTACTGGTCTCCTTGCCAGCGCAAGCTCAACTCCCGAAGGTGGAGAAGTGGGACATCTTCGAGTTGGAGCTGCGCGCCCCCGTGGTGGGCAATCCCTTCATCGGCACGGAGTTGCGCGCCGTCTTCGAGAACGGCTCCCACCGCTACGTGGAAGGCTTTTACGACGGGGACGGCATCTACCGGATCCGCTTCATGCCGGACGCGGAAGGCATTTGGCGCTACGAGACCTTCAGCAATCGGAAGGCGCTCCACGGGCAGAAGGGCCAATTCCTCTGCACCCCCGCTTCTCCCGGCAACCACGGACCCGTCCGCGTACGCAACCGCTACCATTTCGAGTACGCCGACGGCACCCCCTTCTACCCCTTCGGCACCACCTGCTACGGCTGGCTCTTCGAACCGGAATCGCTCCGCCAGAAGACTCTCCGAACCCTCTCCCAATCGCCCTTCAACAAGGTGCGCTTCTTGGTGCTGCCGGCGTACGATGAAGCGTACGTGACTGGCCCCAAGCGTCTGGCTCACTTTCCTTTCGAGGGATCCCCTCCGGACGGCTGGGATTTTTCCCGTTTCGATCCCGAGTTCTTCCGGCAGCTGGAATGGGGCGTGGCCAAGCTCCGCGACCTCGGGATCGAGGCTGACCTCATCATCTTCCGGCCTTACGACCGGGGCAAGTTCGGCTTCGACACCCTGGACGACGAGACCAACCAGCGCCTCCTGCGCTACCTCGTGGCGAGGTTGGCGGCCTACCGCAACGTGTGGTGGTGTCTGGCCAACGAACAGAGCTTCATCCGCCATCTCCGGGAGGAGGACTGGGATCGCTACTTTCAGCTCGTGGCGGCCAAAGACCCGTACGGGCACCTGCGCTCGATCCACAATGCGGACGTCCTGTACGACTACCGCAAGCCGTGGGTGACGCACGTCGCACTCCAGTATTACAACGTGTGCCGGAGCTTCGGGGCGGCCGCCCTCGTGCGGGATATCTACCGCAAGCCCATCGTCAACGACGAGATCAACTACGAGGGGAACATCAGCCGTCGCTGGGGCCAGCTTTCTGGGGAAGAGATGGTGTATCGCTTCTGGCTTGCGTACATCGGGGGTACCTATGCCAGTCACGGGGAGACGATCGACACCGGGACAGGGATCGAGTGGACTTCCGAAGGAGGTGAGCTTCACGGCCAGAGTCCGCCGCGCATCGCCTTCCTGCGGCGGATCGTGGAGTCCGGCCCGCGCGAAGGGCTCGAACCCCTGGACCACTGGTACGTGCTGAACCTGGCCGGCAAGTACGGCGAGTACTACCTTGTTTACTTCGGCAAGGAGCCCGTACGCGAGTGGGAGTTCCGCCTCCCGGACGACGGACTCGAGGACGGGATGCGCTTCCGGGTCGAGATCCTGGACACCTGGAACATGACCATCACCCCGGTGGCGGGCGAGTTCGTGGTCCGGCGTGCCGACGCCTACACCTTCACCGCCCCGGATCGACCCACGATCCAGTTGCCGGGCCGACCGTACATGGCTCTGCGCATCCAGCGCGTCGGCCCTCGCTGATCCTCCGACGAGGACGGGACAGCTTCTCCCACTTCCCTTCCCCGAAGCGCGTCCCGTAGGCGCCGCCTCCACGGGTCCGGAGTATCGAGCTCCGGATCCCGGCTCCAGGCCCGACCGTCCGGTTTCCCACGGCCTGCGGGAAGCCCCCCTGTCGATCCCCATTCCGCCCGGACATCCCCTCCGACAACGGGGGAGGGCGAGATCGCATGCCCGGCCCGCTCAGAGCGTTCGAGCGGGAAGCGATCGGGAAGCTCGGGGGAGAGCTGGCGCGAGGAAGTGGCCCCTCGCGCTTCAGGCTCTTTTTTCTCCCCTCACGGATCGCACGAGTCTCACCAGCCAGGCCTGGCGCTTCAGGGCCGGTTTCACGCGGCCGAACCACAGGTAGAGGGCGATCCCCCTCACCGTGCGCGGGAGGACAAACAGGTTACAGACCCCGCGGGAGTGGCTTGTCCAGGCGTACTTGTACGGCTCCTCGCCGAGGAGGAAATCGAACTCCTCGCATCCGCGCCCGAAGGCATCGGCCAGAAGGTACTTGATGAGCAGCTTCCCGGGCGAGAACGGATGGAATTCGGGGTCAAAGGTGGGCGTGTAGTAGTAGAGCTTCTTCCCGGCGATGAAGCCGAAGTGATAGGCAATCGGCCTCTCCCCGCACAGGAGAACCGAGAAGTGCACCCCGTGCCCGGGCTCGGAACGCTCGAGCAGTTTCCAGTACAGGGCTCGGTGGCGACACTCGTCGTATAGCTGCGGCCGGCCTGCCTGTGCCAGGCGCGCTCTTCGCATCTCCCAGAACTGTTCGAAATGGCCTCTGACGTCCGGATCGGCCGCGCCGAGGATCCGGAAGCGGATGGGCCCGGCGCTGTGCAGCCGCCTCTCTTTCCTCCTTAGATCGTACTGATGATTCTTGGACAGCCTACCGAGGTACTCCTGAAAATCTCCCTTGATGGCGACGTACGGAGAGACCTTCCAAAACGCCAGGACGGTCAGGTAACCCAGCTTACGCAGGGATCCGAGCAGCGGGTGCAGGTTTGGCGAATCGCAGCGGACGTGCAGGAGCTCGGCTATCTCCCACATCCCCCGCTGCTCGGCAAGATTGGCGGCGAGTTTCGCAATCGCCTCTTCTCGCCCTTCCGGGGCCACGACCATGTCGGCGTAGTCGGAGTCGCTCCCCCCGATGAACTGAAGCGCCCTCATCCGCAGGCCCAGCATGCGTTTCGGGCCCACACATAGGGGCGCGAGGGCCACGGGCCTTTCGCCGTCCAGCACGGCAACGGCGAAGGGCTCTCTCTCATCCCCGAAGCATTCCCACCAGGAGGAAAGCCATTCGTAGCTGCTGAACCAGGGGTCCCGTTCCGCGGACAGCGCGCCTTCGCGCAGGTACCGCAGCAGAGAATGGACTTCCTCTCCCGTCGTGGCGATGCGAACCGAGAGTACACTTGCCATGCCGCAACGTCCGATTTCCCCTCGCGGAAGGCACGGCGTCGTTTCTCTTCGCCAAGCCCTGTGGCCACGGCAGGCGATCCCGAAGACGGGCGCACATCGTGAGGTCCTCGGGTCAGGATCTCCTACGCGTCAACGGCGAGACCCTCCGTCCCTACTGCGGATCCTGGGCAAGCCGCGCCGAGCGACGAGCGGAGGCGCGCCTACCCCTCGAAGGAGCTTCTTCCCCGTTTTCCATGGCACGCACCAAGTCGCGCATGGTCAGGATCTGCAGGCGATCGCGGTGGAGGGCGGCGTACTCCAGCGTAGCGGGGAACACCTCCTCCACGTTGACGCGCTCGCACGAGGGGTGGAACCAGAGGTGGAGCGTGGTGCCCGTCTCCAGCGCCCGGTCGATGCAGCGGCGCAGGGCTCTGACCCACGCCGCGGTGGACCAGCCCTCCAGCTTTTCCCAGTATACGCCGCCCGGGATGCGCCACAGGCCGTGCTCATCCCGCTGGGGCATGCCCAATTGATGCCGGCCATGCCACCGGTACGCCGTGAAGCCGTACTTTCTCAATGAGGCCAGATTGCCCACGAAATTCCTGGGGAACACGAAGGATCGGAGCTCGATCCCCCACCGCAGCGCCAAGCGCCGGCATTCCGCCAGCTCGGCATCCATCACCTCGGAGGGACAGCGCTGGTCGCTACAATCGATGTGGGAGAAGGTACGACAGGCGATTTCGTGTTTCACTTTTGCGGAGAGGATGGCCCGGATTAGGTCGGGCGCGTACCAGGCTGGCTCACTGCGGTAGTCGGAGCAGGGATCCGCATCGTACCAGTCGCCCCGGCGGAAACTCCACATCTCGTTCTCGAAGCGCGGGGGGCGCGGAAGCTGCGGATGCGCCATCCCACGCCTTCGCCTGCAGCTCCGGAGGAAGAGATGTCCCACGACGGCCCAGTGATGGGCACATCGAGCCGGTCGAATAGATCAAGCAGCGCGGGCACATTGCGGCGCGTCTCGGCTGCCAGCCGAAGAGCCACGGCAAGGGGATCGGAGGTGTGGCGCAAGTAGCGCCAACCCCAGGCCAGTTCCAGATCTGCGGAAATCACGAGACAGGCTTTGCGAGATCCGCGGGAGCCGGACCCAAGTGACCCGAGATCCACCCTCGGGAGCACCCCCAACCGGTACCGCCACCGGTTGAAGTAGCCTTGCCCATACGGACCCAGCGCGTCGTAGAGGCGCTTCCGGAAATGGGTGATGAATCCCACGGCGGCATTCCCTCCTCTGGCTCCTTCCCGCCAAGCGTGCCTGACACGGACCCCCGCGCGTTTCCAATAGAACCGTGGGGGAGCGTCCGACGCCGCCGCCCGGGATCGCCCGTCTGCAGCTTCCGGCTCTCGCGCGGCGCTCCTCGGGCAAGCGGATGTACCCCGCCCTCGTCCTCGGGCGACCGGCGACGAGGGCCTTCCGCAGACTCCGCCTCCTCCCGCCTCTCCATTGGCAGGGATCATGGTCGGAGCCCGTGCCAATTCTTCCGGCTCAGCCTCTTGCCGCCAACGGAACCCCTGGTTAGACAGGCTCGCGTCCGCCCCGGCTTATGCCCTCGGTTCGAGCGGGTGCAGGAATACGCTCGCTGCGCGCGTTAGCCTCGGGACGCAAACGGGATCCCCACCCTCGGTGACCGCGGGACGGTCCGCAGGTGACGCGGGCCAGAGCAAAGCCCTCGAGGCCACGGAGACAGCAACGAAACGAGCCACTCCTCGCCTCCCAGCCCCCTCTCTAATCTGGCAGCTAATATATACCCCACCTCCCGCTCGCCTGCGTAGACGGAATCGACCCGACGAGGTGGCTGATCCACCTCGAGCCCTCGCCCTCTTCGCGCGCACCTTTGCCGACCCGGTAGCTGGGTTAGTCTCCCCGCCGATCTGCCACCTTGCAACGCGGTCACCGCCGGCTCAGCGGAAAGATCCACGATTCCCACCGCCTTCATCGGCAAGAGGACGAGTCTCTTTAGGAGCTGCCCTTCTCGCGCCCACCTCCTTCCCGATGGTCAGCCGGGTTCCGCGCCCTCATGAGGCCCCGTGATCCGTATACCGTAGCTGCCGTCGGTCCGGACGGGCCCGCAAGCGAACCATCCAACCGGGCACACTGGCGTGGAACGGCCGAAAAACCACAGGGTGAGGGTTCCCGTCGGTGCCGTCCGACCTGCTTGCATCTTCCGGGGCCAGGGTGTACATTGGTTCGTGGAAATCCCTCTCCAGGGAAGGCTCGCCCGGAAACGCAAGTCAGCCGAGGCGGACGAGAGCCCGAGGAACCCTGAAGCGGGGCGAGAAGGGGAGGCGCGGGCTCTTTCTCTGCGCCGTCTCCTCGGACCATCCTCGGGGCGAGGGGGAAGACGACTCCGCCTCGCAGGCCCGAGGTGGGATCCGCGCGGAGGACGAACCCTCCGAAAGCGGGCCGGACCGTCCGCCATCGCGCGGTCAAGTCGAAGGAGTATCGCGAGACGATCGTCAAGCGAGCGAAGGCCCCCGGGCCTGCGGTCCGCAAGGAGGGCGATCGATCTCCGCGGAGCGGGCTGCAGCCGGCCCAATTCGCCAGCTATCCGCTGCGGCGGAAGTCCTCCGGGAAGGATGGGTTCACCTCAAGAGCAAGGTCCAAGGGAGGAGGGAAAGCCCACGGGCCTCGGGGGATGCTAGTTTTCCGCGGGCACGAGTGGGATCGTCCGGCATCGGGGTGTGGAGGATGGCCCTACAGGCGACTCGAGGCACGGTACTGCGACCCCCTCTTCTTCGGCGCCCTGGCCTTCTCTTCGTACTGAGCGTCCCTGTGTCCCTCGAGGCGCTCGCGGGTGGAGCTACCCAGAGCCCTGTTCTTTCCCCCGCCGATTTCGCCCATTACGTGCGCTACTTCAACGAGATCGATGTGGCCGTGGAAGAATCCGGGATCCCGAATGGCCAGGTGTTGGACTGGATGGCCGCGAACATCCCCTACTTCGATTGTCCGGACACGCTCATCGAACGCACCTACTACTTCCGGTGGTGGACGTATCGCAAGCACATCCGGCAAACCCCTCAGGGCTACGTGATCACGGAGTTCATCCTCCCGGTGAAACATGCTGGGCCCTTCAACACGATCAGCTGCGCGCTGGGCCATCACGTGTATGAGGGGCGCTGGCTCTGGGATCAGCGCGCCTTGCGGGACTACCTCCGCTTCTGGCTCCGTGGAAGCGATGGCGCCCCTCAGCCTCATCTTCACCGCTACAGCAACTGGCTCGCCGATGCAGTTCACGCGCGTTTCCTTGTGCATCGCGACACGAGCTTCGCCCTGGAGCTGCTGGATCCTCTGGTGCGCGACTACCTGGCCTGGGAGGCCGAGCGTCTCTCCCCGCTGGGCCTGTACTGGCAATACGATGTGCGGGACGGGATGGAGGAATCCATCAGCGGCTCGCGCACCGCGAAGCACCTGCGCCCCACCCTCAACTCCTACCAGTTCGCCAACGCCCAGGCCATCGCCGCCCTCGCTCGTGTGGCGGGGAACGAGGAGCTCGCCCTTCGCTTTTCGCGGGAGGCCGACAGTTTGCGCCAGCGCGTTCAACGCCTCCTGTGGGACACCGAAGCGCTCTTTTTCAAAGTGCGCCTCGAGGGAGATGGGCTTTCCGACGCGCGGGAGGCCATCGGCTTCATCCCCTGGCAATTCCGCCTGCCCGAGGACCGGGACGACTACGGCCGAGCCTGGCTGCAGATCCTGGACACCTCCGGCTTCCGCGCCCCTTGGGGGCTGACGACCGCCGAGCGTCGGCATCCACGCTTCCGATCCCACGGCGTCGGATCCTGCGAATGGGACGGCGCCATCTGGCCCTTCGCTACGTCTCAGACCCTCACCGCTCTGGCCAATCTCCTCCATCATTACCAGCACCATCCCCTCTCGCGGCGGGACTACCTCGATGCGCTCCGCACCTACGCGCGCAGCCACCGGAAGGACGGCAAGCCGTACATCGGCGAGTATCAGGACGAGAGAACCGGCCGGTGGCTGCGGGACGAGGATCCTCGTGGCCGCTACTACAACCATTCCACCTTCTGCGACCTGGTGATCACGGGCCTGGTGGGGCTCATCCCCCGAGCGGACGACACGCTGGAGGTCGATCCGCTAGTGCCTCCGGACGTGTGGGACTTCTTCTGCCTCGATCACGTGCCGTACCACCGACACGCCCTCACGATCCTCTGGGACCGAACCGGAGATCGATACCGTCGAGGACAGGGGTTCTGCGTGTTCGTGGACGGCCGACTCGAGCTCCGCCGTCCCCGGCTCGAGCGCGTGCGCCATCCACTTCCGCCTTGAGGCGGCTGCGCTTCTCCGACCCCGCGAGTGAAAAAGCCCCCCAACCCGCCGTCGCAGGGCTTCTTCTTGACTTCGCCGGCGATCGGGCGTAAATTTCAGAGCGCAAGGGGAGTTTTTGGCTTCCTCACCCGATCCGGAAGGGAGGTGAACCCGATGCAGGACAAGTGGGAGGACTATCGGCAGAAGGCTTCGGAGCTCATCAGCAAGGCCATCGACAGCACGCAGCGCCTCACCAAGATCGGGCAGATCCGCGTCGACATCCTCAGCCTGAAGCGGGAAATCGACCGCCAGTTCACCCTGCTCGGCAAGCACGTCTACCAGCTTGCCAAGGAGGATCGACTCGCCTCGCTGGCCGACGATGAAACGCTGCAGAATACGGTGACCAAGGTGGACGAGCTCAAGGAGCGGATCGCCCAGAAAGAGGCCCAGATCGAGGAGCTGCGAAAGCCCAAAACGGAGTAGCCCCTCGGCGCCCCACATACCGGGAGGCATTCCTCAGTCAGGACGAGCGGAGGTTGCGAGAGGGGGCAGATTCGGGAGCCTCTCGGCACCGATGGGCGCCAAAGGAGGCGGGTCCCGCTGTGCGAGGACGTCCTTGTGGCGGGGGAGGTTCTCCGTTGCCCGAAGCTAGCCATTCCTTGCTGGGGATCGTGGATCTTTCATCTTCGGCGGCGAGCGAGAAGGATGTGCGTTGCCGTCGTATCCTCGGCCGCAAGAGGCGAAGGATCATCATGGGCCGCTTCTCTCTGCCTTTCGCGCAGGAGCCCCATGCCTCCCGAGAAGGCGCGGCAAGCCGTTTCGGGGCCGGAGAGAGGGCGGGAACGCGCCGCCGGGCTGCTCGCGGGAGTGCGGATCCCGGCAACGCCAGCTCCGCCTGGGGGAAGGAGCTCGAGGAGTTGCCCGCAGAGTACGAGCCGATGTCCACCTATGCGACCACGGATCGCAGGGCGGATCGGGCGGTCCGGCAACGTCCCCGCATTCTCCAAAGGATTGATCCGGACCGGGGCAAGCCGATCCCCCGCAGCCCAAGCGACTTCCTTCCCGCCTCCCGCAGCGAGCACGCGACAGACAGCCCTTTCCTTGAGGACCAGTCCGGGCTGAACCGGGACGTCCATCGCTTGCCAGTTTCGCCGTTGGACGTTTGGAATCACCGGGCGCAATTTCAGCTACGCCTGCAGGAACAGGCGGGGAAACAGCGGGTCCTTCGGGTCCTCCACGAGATCTCCGGAGACCGGCGCGTTCCGGTTGACCTCGGAGAAACGATCCTGCCTGTCGTTCTGGCGAACTGAAGTCCCACATCACGGGGGGAAGGCATGAAAGTGCAGGAGCCCGCAGCCGAGTCCTTTTTGCACCGTCTCTGGGAAAGGCAATTGGCCGGGAAGGAGCTCCGGACGCTCGACGGCCGCGTGGTGGAGATCCTGTCGCCGGGCACGCCCAATCGCGACGCTGGGCCGGACTATCGGGACGCGACCCTGCGCATGGATGGCCGACTGATTCACGGCGATATCGAAATCCATCCCACCGCGGAGGATTGGGTGCGGCACGGCCATCACCGCGACCCGAGGTACAATAACGTCGTGCTGCACATCGTGACCTGCGGCTGCTCTTCGCGCGCGCGAACAGTGCGGGCGGACGGAGCTAAGGTCCCGATCGTGGACCTCGATCAGCACCTCCCGACTCCCGCGGAGGAGATGGAACGGCGCCAAATCGCCGCAGGCGCTCCGACGAAGGACGACGGAGGATGTCCGCTGGCATTGGCCTCGGAGAGCCAAAAGCTCCGGGCCATCTCCGAGGCTTCCTCCCAGCGCCTCCAGCTGAAGATCGACCGCTTCCGGGAAGAGCGGCAATATGCCGATTGGGACCACGTTGCCTACCGGGGAATATTCGAAGCCCTCGGGTACTCGAAGAACCAAGCCCCGGCGCGGGTGCTTGCGGATCGGATGCCCGTGTCGGACCTCTGGCACTTTGCCCAAGGCTACCCCGATGCGGAGGCTGTGGCCCACATGCAGGCCTGGCTGCTCGGGGCTTCGGGGCTCCTCGCAGCCGCTCCACAGGATGCGGAGCCTTTGGCGTCGGAGTTCATCCGGAGCCAGTCCTCCCTGTGGCAGTCCTACCCGAACCGCCGGAAGACCGATCCGCTGACGGCGGTGGACTGGCGCTTTTTCCGCTTGCGCCCAGCCAATTTCCCCACCCGGCGCATCGCGGCCATGGCTGTGCTCGTGGTCCGGCATCGCCAGGAGGGATTCCTTGGGAGCTGGAGCCGGTTGCTGCGGCAATCGGCTCAGCTTCGCGGGCGTTTGCATCAGGAGCTGGAGCGAACCCTCGTGGTGGAGGCCTGGGGCTTCTGGTCGCAGCGAGATTGCTTTCTCACGGGCAAACGGTATCGAGCAGGGCGGGCGCCGCAGCTCCTCGGACGGGATCGCGCCCGGGATATCATCATCAACATCGTCCTGCCGATCCTCGTAGCCTATGCGGAGGAGACGGGCGACGGCATTCTCCGCGCGGCGGCCGAGGAAGCCTACGCCACTTGCCCCAAGCTGCCCGAAAACGAGATCCTCCGCGCGATGGGCGCCCGCCTGTGGAAGTGCCCGGACGAAGCAGGCCAATCCGTCACCACGGCCGCGCTGCAACAGGGCTTGATCCAGCTGTACAAGTACGGCTGCCGCATGGGCGACTGCTCCTTCTGCTCGAATTTCGTATGAAGGGGGTCAGCCGAGATGCACTTTCCCCTTCCTCCGTGAGGGAAAGACGGTGGGGTACCTTTCCCGTTCGGCCGCGGGCTGAGTCGCCGCATGTCTACGTCCGTTTCGGATTGGCCCAGGTGCTGAGTAACGAGAAATCCGTCCGCCGCGCCGAAATCCGCGGCTCATCGTAGGCGCAGGCGCCGCAGGAGATTGGCGTTCGTGACCACGGTGATGGACGAGGTGGCCATGGCCAATTCCGCCAGCAGGGGGTGCATCCAGCCAGCCATCGCGGCGGGAATCATGATCACATTGTAGAAGAAAGCCCAGAAGAGGTTCTGCCGGATCTTTCGGAAGGTGGCGCGGCTCAGCCGGAGGAGCTGCAAGACTCCGCGCAGATCGCTCCGCACGAGGGTGACGTCGCTGGCCTCAATGGCCACGTCGGTTCCGGAGCCGATGGCGATCCCGACGTCGGCCTGGCGCAGGGCGGGCGCGTCGTTGATCCCATCGCCGACAAAAGCGACGGGCCGGTAGTCCTGCTGGAGCTTGCGAACGAAATCGCTCTTCTGCTGGGGCAACACCTCGGCGAGGACGTGGTCGATCTCCAGCTCGTCCGCCACGGCGAGGGCAGCGAACCGGTTGTCCCCCGTGATCAAAGCCGTCCGGATGCCGAGATGCCGTAAAGCGCCGACGACCTCCTTCGCCTCCGGCCGCAGCTGGTCCCCGACAGCCAACACGGCCACCGGAGCGCCGTCCACCGCGAGGAACACCGGCGACCTCCCCTTCCCCTCTGCCTCTTTTGCCGCGGGGGCCAGGACTTGCAGGTCGATCCCGGCCTCCTCCAAGAACGCCCGATTTCCCACCAGAACCCTTCGGCCGTCGACCGACGCGCTCACGCCCCGTCCTCGCTCCGTGCGGAAGTCCGCAACCGGCCGGAGTTCGATCCCTCGCCGCTCCGCCGCCCGCACTATGGCCTGAGCAATGGGATGCGCACTCCCGCTCTCCGCCGAGGCCGCGAGCTGCAGGGCTTCTTCCTCTCGCCAGCCGGTGGCGATGGCGATCCCCATCAGTTCGGGTTCGCCGCGCGTCAACGTGCCCGTCTTGTCGAAGACGACCATCTTGACCTGACGCAGGAGCTGGATGGCCTCGCCAGACCGTATTAGGATGCCATGCCCGGCGCCCACCCCGCTTGCGACCATGATGGCCGTCGGAGTAGCCAGGCCTAGGGCGCAGGGGCAAGCGATGACCAGGACCGCCACAAGGGAAAGGATGGCCAAAGTCGTCGGCCCGAGGTTGGGGTTCACCCAAGGCAGGAATGTCCCGAGGGAAACGAGGCGGGTCATTGCGCCCGGGAAGGCCAGCCACAACGCGAGAGTGAGCAGGGCAATCCCCAGCACCACGGGCACGAAGACCCCCGTGACACGATCCGCGAACTCCTGGATTGGGACGCGCGAGGTCTGGCATTCCTCCACTAGCCGGATCACCTGTGCCAAGAAGGTGTCGCGTCCCACACGGGTGGCGCGTACCTTGATGAATCCGTCCCGACTGATGGTCCCGCCGATTACGAAATCCCCCGGCCCCTTCGCCACCGGCAGAGACTCCCCGGTGGCCATCGACTCATCGACGCTGGTCTCCCCCTCGATCACGAGGCCATCGGTGGGGATTTTCTCGCCCGGCCGGATGAGCATCACGTCCCCGACCCGCAGCGCCGAGACGGGGACCTCCACTTCCCGGCCTTCCCGCAACACCCGGGCCGTCCGCGCCCCGAGCTCGAGGAGTCTGCGGATGGCCTGCGAGGCCTTCCCCCTCGCTTTGGCCTCCACATATCGGCCCGAGAGGTGGAAAGCCATGATCATGGCAGCGATACCGGAATAGTTGGCCACAGGGAAACCCAGCGACAGAGGCCCAGTGAGGAAGGCGATGACCGACCCGAGGCTGATCAAGGTGTCCATCGTGGCGCGGCCGCGCCGCACAGCAGCAAATCCTCGTCCCAGGGTCTCCCAGCCTGCCCCGAATACTGCTGGGAGAGCCAATGCGATCATCAGGAGGGTTCCTGCAACCGGCGACGGCCACGGCCGTCCGAGCATCTCGGCCAGCATGATGTCCACAATCGGCAAGGTGAACCCCCAAGCGAGGACAAGCCGCCTCCGCGTCCGACGCACCAGAGCGAGATCTGCCGCCGTCGTTTCCGGGACCTCGGGGCTTTCTTCCGCTTCCAAGAAGAGGCGGTACCCGGCTTCCTCCACCGCTCGGACCATTTCATCGGCTGTCGTCAGTCCGGGGATGAAGGTGACCTTGGCCATGCCGTTAGCCAGGTTCACCCTCGCATCGATCACCCCACGCACGCCGCGGAGCGCGCTCTCCACCCGGTGCACGCAGGAGGCGCAGGACATCCCTTCCACCCGCCCCCTGCATTCCTTAGTCTGAACGTCATAGCCGGCACCACGGACTGCGGCGAAAAGCTGTTCCACCGGCGGCAGAGTATCGCCTATGTCCAATGCCGCCTGCCCCGTGGCCAGATTGACCCGGACATCCAGCACCCCCTCCACCGTGCGCAGAGCCCGGCCCACCTGCTCCACACAGGAAGCGCAATGCATACCGACGATGGGGATCACTACCGTCTCCGTCCCTTCGCGCCGACGTTCCATTGGTCCATCCTCAGTTCGCCTTTTCCCGCGGGCGCGGGCAACGCCTCTCCCGATCCCCACCCGCGCCCGGTAAAGGAGAACCCCTTGCCTCGTGACTCTATTCCCGCGTTTCCACTGTGGCCACAGGCCCTGAACGAGCGTGCGCCTCTGCTCCTTGTTCTCGCGACAGACGCGGGACCTCCCCAACGGTCCGTGGAAAAAAAAGAAGAAAGCCCGCCGCCAAAGGCGGCGGGCGCGGTGCGAGGGCTCATTGCTGGGGAGGCTCAGGCGAGGTGAGAGCGCACCGCCTCGATCAGGTGATCCACGCTGAGCCCGTGCAACTTGAAGAGATCGTCCGGCTTCCCCGAGGCCCCGTAATGGGGGATACCCAGCTTCACCAGACGAGCCCCGAGCCCCTTTTCTGCGAGAGCATTGGCCACGGAGCAGCCCAGGCCCGTCCGGACATTGTGATCCTCGTAGGTGACAAGGAGGCCGGTTTCGGCCGCGCGCTCCAACGCCTCTCCGTCCAGATCGATCGGGCAGGAGAAGTTCCACACGGCCACGTCGATCCCCATCGCCTTCAGCTTCTCCCAGGCAGCCACGGCACGGTAGACCATGGATCCCATGGTCACGATCGCAGCGCGCGTTCCCGGGCGGACGAGATCTGCCTTTCCGTACTTGAAGCGGTAGTCGCCACCGAAGAGCGGCTTCCCTTCCAGGTCCAGGATTACGGGGATGGGCGAGCGCCCCATTGCGAGGGCGAAGTTGCCCGTTTGCGTCGCGATGTAGCGCACCACCCGGTCCGTCTGGTTCGGATCGGCGGGGACGATCACGCGGAATCCGTACAGATTGCGGAGGACGCCGACGTAGTCGATGCACTGGTGCGTTTTCCCATCCTCGCCGACATCCAAGCCATCATGGGTGGTCACAAGCTTCAGATGGGTGTGATTGATGTCATTGAGACGATGCTGATTGTAGGCCTCATCGATGCCGAAGACCCCGAAGTCAGCCCAGAATGTGACCACACCTTGGGTGGATAAGGCGCCGGCAATCACCGCCGTATTGTGCTCCTGGATGCCTCCCTGGAAAAAGGCGTTCGGACAGGTGGCGGCGAACCCATCGGTCTTCACCGAGGTGGCCAGATCGCAATCGAACACGGCGATGGGGCTGCGTTCGTTGTGCCCGCAATTCAGAAGGGCGATGTCCTTCAGCGCATTGCCCCAGGCGCTGCGGTTGTCGGTCTTCTGCTCTGGCCCGTAGGTCCGCGGCGTGCCGACGTCGAGCCGGAAGATCGGTGCGGGGAACTGGGGCCGGCTTGCGGGTCGGCCAGCCAGCTCTTTGCGCAGAGCTTCGTACCGCTCCAGATCGTTCTCCAGACCCAGCTCCTCGAGCGCGCGGCTCAGTTGATCGCGGGAGACGGCCTTGCCATGGTAATCCGGCTTGTCTTCCATGAAGGAAACGCCCTTTCCGATCACCGTGTGGGCAAGGATCACAACGAGGTGGTCCTCGTCCTTCACCGCCTCGCGCAGAGCCTGGTAGATGGCCTGCGGGTCATGCCCATCGACCTCGAGCACACGCCAGCCGTCGCTCTCCCAGTTGGCGCGGATGTTCTGCGGCATGACCTCGTACGTGTGTCCGCTGATCTGGATCTGGTTGTAGTCAATCACCGCCGTGAGGTTCGTTAGCCCGTACTTGCGGGCGAAGCGCCTCGCCTCCGAGACCTGGCCTTTCTGCTGTTCCCCATCGCTCATCAGGGCGAAGACGCGGAATGGGCGCTTCCAGAGGCGGCTGGCGAGGGCAAAACCGCAGGCCGCTGACAAGCCTTGCCCCAAGTTGCCAGTGCTCCACTCCACTCCGGGCACGTGCCTTTCGACGTGTCCCTCGAAGAGAGTGCCGGCAAGCCGGAAACCCGCGATGGCCTCATCCAGGTTTACGAAGCCGAGCCTGCCGAGTGCGCTGTATACTCCGGGAGAGGTGTGGCCGTGGCTCACGACAATGCGATCCCGGTCTGGGTGATACGGGTCGCCCGGATCCACGTTCGCGCAGGACCAGACCGTGAGGTAAATCTCAATAGAGGACATGGAGCCGCCCGGGTGACCGGAGTTGGCCAGGGTGGTCATCTTCAGGATGTCGCCTCTGGCGCGCCGCGCCGTTTCCCGTAACCACGCAAGCTGCTCTTCAGTCAGACGCTCCTGATCGAAGCCGATGGGTCTTTTGGGTTCCATTTCCGCTCCCTCTTGCTATTCGCCGACCACTCGAAAAGGCTACCTTGGCGCCCATTCGCCCGAAGGACCGGGGCGGGAGAGCCCACCTCCCGCCAGTCGCGTCACGGGAAATCCACGGATTCACCGGATGGCCGTTCGGCGGTCGGATACAAATCGGGGCAAACCTCGAGCTTCGAGGCTTGCCCCAGTTGGTGGAGACGGTGGGAGTCGAACCCACGTCCGGAGGTGTTTGGCGAGGAGCCTCTACACGCTTAGTCCGCTGCTCCTTCTCGCTCCAGGCAGCGCAACGGACCAGGCTGCCGCGGAGCCAGCCCCGTCTTGTCTTGCCCGAATCCCCGGGGCGAGGATTCGAGCCAGCCCGTCTGGCCGACGCTCTCCCTCAGGTCGACGGGCGGAACCCGAGAGGAGCGTGACTGCCGTTAATTAGGCAGCCAGAGGATACGCATAGTCTGCGTTTACTTTGTCCCTCGGTTTGTTGACGGGGCGCCGAGGAACCCCGGCGTGCCACTCCTGACCTCTTCACCCCCGTCGAAACCGTTTCGTCCCCGAGGATCCGTTCAGTCTAACGTCAAAGGCCCCGCACAGTTCCTCGCGGGGCCTCCCGTGCGTCCACCAGGACTCGAACCTGGAACCCACTGATTAAGAGTCAGTTGCTCTACCAATTGAGCTATGGACGCGTTCACCCATCCTGTTCGTGAGGGCGGCGGGATTCGAACCCACGACCAACGGCTTAAAAGGCCGCTGCTCTGCCTCCTGAGCTACGCCCTCACAGCGAGCGCAAATATAACAAAACCAGCTCGGCAAATCAATCGGTTTTTGGGTCCCTCCGCGTAAGCCCCACTCTCCCTTGCACCAGGCCGCCTCCGGAATCCTGCGAGAGAATTCCCTTGTCTTCCTTGAACGCCTCACCTATCTTCCCGTCCGCTGAACCCGAACGAGGAAGAACATGAGCTCCATTCCCTTCAACCAACGTTTGCGGCAGGTGTGTCGTGCGCGCGACTCGCTCCTTTGCGTGGGACTCGATCCCGATCCCGATCGCCTGCCGGCCATCCTGCGGGGAGATATCCTCGCCTTCAACCGCGCAATCATCGAGGCGACGTCCCCGTTCGCCGCCGCTTTCAAGCTGAATGCCGCCTTCTACGAGGCTCTGGGATCCAAGGGGTGGGCGGTGCTGGAGGCCACGGTGGCGGCCATCCCGAACGACCTGCTGAAGATCTACGACGCCAAGCGGGCGGACATCGGGAACTCCGCGCGTTTCTACGCCCGAAGCGCTTTTGCCATCCTCGGCGCCGACGCCGTCACGGTGAACCCCTACATGGGCCACGATGCTGTGGCCCCCTTCCTGGAGGATCCGGCGCGCGGCGCCTTCCTGCTCTGCCTCACCAGCAACCCCGGGGCGAGTGATCTCCAGTATGTCTCCTCCGAGGGCCGCCGGCTCTACGAGCACGTAGCGCTCCTGGCCCGGAGTTGGAACGAGCGGGACAACCTCGGTCTCGTGGTAGGAGCGACGCACCCCGAGCCGCTGGAGACCCTGCGATCGCTCGTACCGGAACTGCCCTTCCTCGTGCCAGGCATCGGTGTACAGGGCGGGCCCATCGATCGCGTGGTCCCGGCGGCCGTCGATTCGGAGGGACTCGGGGCGATTTTCAATGTGAGTCGCTCCATCCTGTATGCCTCCGGCGGCCCCGATTTCGCCGAGGCGGCGGCGAAGGCAGCCGAGTCTTTCCGAAACCAGATCAACCGATACCGTGGGAGGTGAATCTTGGATCGAGACGAAGCCCTGCGGATCTTTCGCGAGACAGGCGCTCTCCTCGAAGGACATTTCCTGCTGACCTCCGGCCTCCACAGCCCGCAGTACTTCCAGTGCGCGCTGGTCCTGCAGTACCCCTGGTACGCGGAACTCTTCTGCCGGGAAATCGCTCGCCATTTCGAGCAGGCCGGGGTGGAGACCGTGATCGCCCCTGCCATGGGCGGGATCGTGGTCGCCCAAGAGGTGGGAAGGCTGCTGCGCGTGCGAGCCATTTGGGCTGAGCGCGAGTCCGAGCGGATGACCCTCCGCCGCGGCTTTTCGATCCGCCCCGGCGAGCGGGTGCTCGTGGTGGAAGACGTCGTGACGACCGGAGGTTCCGTGCAGGAGGTGATGGAACTGGTACGGGCCGGCGGCGGCGAGGTGGTGGGTGTGGGCGCCATCGTCGATCGCAGCTCCGGCCGGGCCAGCTTCGATGTCCCCTTCGCGGCCGCGTTCGCCATGCACGTCGTTACCTACCGCCCCGAAGAATGTCCGTTGTGCCGGCAGGGAATCCCCCTGGTGAAGCCCGGGAGCCGCAAGCTGCCGACCAGCTAAGTCGGTCTTGCGCGCTTCGCGGTCGCGGCGCGCCACCGGGCTACGCAGATGCGATGGAAAAGCCGAATCGCAAAACGCATCTATCCAGGTTCATCTCGAAAGTTGACCATCGATGTGGGCCGTCATCGTCAATCCCATCAGCGCGAACGGAAGCACGGGAAAACGCTGGCCACGCACCTCGAGGATCCTGCGCGATCTCTTGCCGCCGTTCCAAGCGAAGCTCACGGCCGGACCCGGTCACGCGCGGAGCCTGGCCTTCCAGGCGGTCGAGGAAGGTGCCGAAGTCATCCTCGTACACGGAGGAGACGGGACCCTGAACGAAGTAGTCAACGGGTATCTCTCTCACCCGAAGCACGAGCGCACTGCGTTGGCCCTCCTGCCTCACGGAACCGGCTCCGACTTCGCCAAGACGTTGGAGCTGCCGCGCGACCCCGAGAGGGCAGCGACTCAGTTGCTCTCGGGGCACGAAAAACGACTGGATGTGGGGCTGGCCACCTTCCCCGGCCCGCCGCAGGGCGCAAACCAACGCTATTTCGTGAACATCGCGGATATCGGCTTCGGCGGGGAACTGGTGCAATACGTGAACTCCCGCTCCAAGAGGCTCGGGGGAAAACTGAGTTTTCTGCGGGGGCTACTGGTCACTCTCCGGCACTACCGAAATAAGAATCTCCGCATTTCCCTCGAGGACGGGGAGACCATGCATGTCGTGGCCAGCTCGGTCATCGTGGCGAACGGCCAGTACTTCGGGGGCGGAATGTGGGTGGCGCCCCGAGCCTCCCTCACCGACGGCTACCTCGACATCGTGGTGGTCGGCGACGTGACGCGCCGAGAAGTCATCGCCAACTTGAGCCGCCTATACCGCGGGACGCTTGCCGAACATCCCAAGGTGCAGACCTTTCCGGCCCGCCAGCTGGACGTCGCCTCCGGCGAAACGACACACGTGGAGATGGACGGCGAGCTTAGCGGCGCCCTTCCTGTGAGCATCAGGATCCAGCCCGAAGCCATCCGATTCCTCTGTTGAGCTGCACCTCCGACCCTCCTCAGGAGGATCCCCGACGGACCGCATCGGAGGAGGATTGGGGTTGATGGTTCGGTCCCCTCCGCGGCATGCGCCTCACGCACGACGCGCCTCCTGTGCCCCATTTGGCCCGCCACGGGGTACCTGCAACCCTTGGCCGCGCTCACGGGAACAGGGCTGGCTTGAGCATCTTCTTGAGCAATTCCCGTGCACGGAAAATCCGCGCCTTGACGGTCCCGAGGGGGAGGTGGAGGATCTGCGCTATCTCTTCGTAGGACTTCTCCTCCTGGTGGCGGAGGACGATCACCGTGCGGTAATGCTCCGGAAGACGTTCGATGGCCTCTTGGATCAGCCGATGGCGCTCCGTGCGAAGGAGGCTACCCTCCGGCGTCAGTCCCCGGTCGGGGAGCTCCCGTTGGACGTCGCCGTCTTTAGCTTCGATGGGCTTGTCCAGGGAAAGTGTGGGGAGCTTCTTCTTACGGAGGGAATCGATGCAGTGATTGATGGCAATCTTGTAGAGCCAGGTGGAAAAGGCGAATTCCTCGCTGAAGCTGGGAAGGGCTTGGTACGCCTTGATGAAGCTCTCCTGGACGATGTCCTCGGCCTCCTGCGGATTCCGTACCATCTTTAAGACGAGATGGTAGAGACCCGGTCGGTACCGCTGGACGATCCACTCAAAGGCCTTGGGATCGCCCTCGATCGCCCGGCGGATGAGCTCATGCTCCTTTTCTCGCTGCGCGGCGTCCACTCTGGTATATCCCTTCCCTTCGGGAATCGCACGCGGCCGGCGTCACGACAAGCGCCAGCCTACGCTTGCGTGTTTCCGGTAGAATCCCTCGCGATCGGCGCCGCAGAAGCCCGCCGACGGAAGAGCCGCGACATCATCCCCAGTAGCCCGTATTTGCAAATGAGCCAGACTGCCTGGACCCCATGGATCCAACGGACCTTCTTTCCCTCGGCGTAGGATCGACCCCAATAGGACACTCCCACCTCGTAGATCCGGCAGCCGAGCTGGGCCAATTTCATCGTGACTTCAATCTCGAAGCCAAAGCCATTCTCCCGGAGACGCAGCTGGCTCAGGACATCCCTCCGCAGGGCCTTGAAACAGGTTTCGACATCGCTGAGGTTGAGGTTCGTGAAGGCATTACAGAGCAAGGTGATCAAGCGATTGCCCACGTAGTGCCAAAAGTACAGGACCCGATGCGGCTCGCTTCCCACAAACCGGGATCCGTAGACGGCGTCGGCCCTGCCTTGAAGAATCGGCTCGAGGAGACGGGGGTAGTCGCGTGGGTTGTACTCCAAGTCGGCGTCTTGGATGAGGACCACGTCCCCCGTGGCGTGCGCGAGGGCCGTCCGCACCGCTGCGCCTTTGCCGAGATTTCGTTGGTGACGCAGAGCCCGAACGCGCGCGTCCTGCACTTCCAGGATCCGTTCCCACGTTCCATCGGTGGAGCCATCGTCAACCACCAGCACCTCCAGATGGTTTCGACCGATCGGCGCTTCCAGCACCGCGCGGATGACCTGTCCCACCGTGCTCTCTTCATTGAAAGCAGGGATGATCACCGAAATCCGCCGCGGTCCCTGTACAGCCTTGGCTCCTCCCATCCCCGAAGCTCCCGCGCCGATCACCTCTTGAACCGGAGGTGCTGGACGCTCACCCCTTCCTCTCCTACCCAAAGCAGGGCGGCACCTGGCCGCACAGCATTCGCCTTGGCCGTCCCCGGATTGACGTACATACACCCGTCTTCCCGCCAGCAAGCCTGGGCATGGGTGTGTCCGAAGACGACGACGTGGATTTCCTCCTCCTGCAAACGCCGCGCTGTCAGCTCTTCCCCAAGGCGATCGAGATTGTGAATCAGAGCGATGGACCGTCCTGCCCAGTGGACAAGGCGGAAGGTCGGGAGAGCCGTCAGCGACAAGCTCCGGTCCATATTGCCCCGCACGGCAAGGACAGGGGCTAGGACTTCCAGATCCGAGAGTACCACGGGGGAATCGACGTCCCCCGCGTGGAGGATCAGCTCGACGCCCGCGAACGCCTCGAAGACCTCAGGATGCAGGGAGCCGTGGGTATCGGAAATCAGGCCGATCTTGCCCAACTCAGCCCACCCCGAGACCGACCAAGAGATAAAGCAGCAAACTTCCCCCTGCGGCAAGCAGGGCGTAGGGAAGCTGAGTGCGCACATGGTCGATGTGGTCGCAGGCTGAGGCCATGGAGGAGATGATCGTCGTGTCCGAAATCGGGGAACAATGATCTCCAAACACCCCACCCCCCAGCACAGCCGCCACGGTAGGAGCGAGTGGGACGTTCAAGATCTCGGCCATCGGCACCGCGATGGGCATCATGATGGCAAAGGTGCCCCAAGAAGTGCCCGTGGCGAAGGCGATAAGACAGCTTGTAGCGAAGATCACCGCTGGCACCAGCTTTGGGCTCAGCCAGCGGCCAGCTAGTTGCGCGACGAAAGGGCCCGTCTCAAGCTCTCGGCAAAGCGCCCCGAGAGCGAAGGCACATACCATCAGGGCAGCAAGGGGCATCAGTCCGCCCGCTCCCCGCATGAACTGATCGCTGAGCTCGCGCACTCCCATGATCCTCTCGGCCCTGTACAGCACGCCGGCGACGAAAATGCTGAGGAGCACAGCCCAGAGGACCGCCGTGGAGCCGGAACCGCGCATCAAATTGCCGCCGCCGGTGATCACAAGCCCAGCCGGCATCGCCATCACTAGCACCGCGATGGGCAGGATCATGTTACGCGCGCGTGGTTGAACCCCCGGCTTCGTATCCACCATGAGGACATCCGTCGACACAAGGGGCTCCGACCCATCCCAGAGAAGCTTGCCGTCCTCGCGTACCCTCTTCTCCGCCGCGCGCATGGGACCCAGATCCCGGTCCGCGACTACGGTGAAAAGCACCAAGCCGATGGCGAGAATCGCGTAGAAATTGTAAGGCATGGACCGCAGGAATACCTCCACGGGTGACGCGATCCCCTGCTGCGAAAGAAGTCCGATGACGAACGCCCCCCAGGCATTGAGGGGAATGAGGATGCATTTCGGGGCGGAAGTGGAGTCGCAAATGTACGCCAGCTTCTCCCGGCTGATGCGGAGGCGATCGAAGAGGGGCCTTGAAATAGCACCCGCCACGAGCACGCAGATGCTGGATTCGACGAAGATCACCATGCCCACAAGCCAGGCCAGAAGCCCGGCCTGCCGGCGCGTTCGCACCCAGCCACGCCCCACCACAAGATCCACAAACCCCTGCATGCCGCCAGAGTATTGCGTATAGACAATGACCACGCCCATGAGGGTGCTGAAGAGAACGACCTTGGTGTTATCCGGGTCCTGGAAAACCCGCACCATCGCCTCCACTGCCCGGGCAGCCCCCGCAAGAGGGTTGAATCCCGAAAGGATCGTCCAGCCCAACCAGATTCCGGTGAAGAGGGAGAGGTACACCTGGCGCGTCCAGATCGCGAGAAGGATGGCAACCAGGGGCGGTACCACCGAAAGCCAGCCAGCCGATTGCAAGCCGGACTCCAATCGCTGCGTTCCGTGACGGCTATCCGTGCCTCAACAGTCCCTCAGTGCTCCTCCGAGGCCCCCAGAGCCCGCCGGATCCTGAGCCTTTCCCGAATGCGGTTGAGCTTCTCGACTTCCTCCGGGCTCAAGGGACGCTCCCCGCCCAGCAGGCGGGCGATGAAGCTGATCTGCGCGAAGTGCTCCAGGCGTTCCAGCTTCCAAAACGTATCCAGCAAGCTCGAACCCACCGTCACCACGCCGTGATTGGCGAGGAGGAAGGCATCGGCCTTGTGGATGTACTTGCCCAAAGCCTGGGGCAGCTCCTCAGTGCTCGGCGTCCCGTATTCCACCACGGGAACCGGCCCGAGCGTGAGAACGACCTCCGCCAACACGTTCTTGTCCAAAGGGATGCCGGCCACCGCGAAAGCGGTACTGAAGAGGGGGTGAGCATGGACGACCGCGCCCACGTCAGGCCGCTCCCGATAGATGTACAAATGCATCGGAAGCTCCGACGAGGGCTTGTGCGCTCCGCAGCTGAGCACGGATCCCGAAAGATCCACCGTCACCAGCTCCTCGGGGCTCAAGAACCCCTTGCTCACCCCGGTGGGGGTGATCAGCACCCGCCCGTCATCCAGCCTTACGCTCACGTTGCCGTCGTTGGCGGCGACAAATCCTTTCTGGTAGATCTTGCTGCAGACGTCCACGATTTCTTTGCGGAGCCGGTACTCCGAGACGAAGTCCATCGGCGTCCTCCCGCAGGTCATCTGAAACAAACGCCGGCGCCGCCGGCACCGGCGTCAAACCGAGTTTCCCGCCCCTGCCCGTCGGGCTTATCTCAGCACATCTACGCCCACGTAATCGCGCAAGACCTCCGGTACCACGACGCTCCCTTCGTCCGTCTGATAATTCTCCAGGATGGCGATCACGGTGCGGGGCAAAGCCAAACCCGAGCCGTTCAAGGTGTGGACGAACTGCGCCTTGCCCCCATCCCTTGGGCGGTACCGGATGTTGGCGCGCCGGGCCTGAAAGTCTTCGAAATTGCTGCAGCTCGACACCTCGAGGTACTTCTTCACGCCGGGCGCCCACACCTCCAGATCGTAACACATGGCGGCCGCGAAACTCAGCTCCCCCGTGCAAAGCTTCACCACCCGGTAGGGAAGCCGCAGCAGTTGCAACACCTCTTCCGCATCGCGTACCAGCGACTCCAGTTCATCGTAGGAGGTGGAGGGCTCAACGAATTTGACCAGTTCCACCTTGTCGAACTGGTGGATCCGGACCAGTCCCCGCGTCTCACGTCCATAGCTACCGGCCTCGCGCCGGAAACAGGGGGTGTAGGCCACGTACTTGAGAGGCAAATCGGCGCCGTCCAGGATTTCGTCGCGATGAAGGTTGGTCACTGGCACCTCCGCCGTCGGAATCAGGAACAGGTCGTCCTGCTCGACGCGGTACATGTCTTCCTCCAGCTTGGGTAGCTGGCCGGTGCCAAACATGGTTTCCCGACGGACCAGCGCCGGGGGCCAAATCTCGGTGTAGCCGTGCTTCCGAACATGGAGATCGATCATGAAGTTGATGAGGGCGCGCTCCAGCCGGGCGCCCATCCCGCGGAAGCTGACGAAGAAGGAGCCACTGATCTTGGAGGCACGGGCGAAGTCGACGAGACCCAACTTTTCCGCCAACTCCCAGTGAGGCTTCGGCTCGAAGTCCATCTCCGGGATCTCGCCCCAGCGGCGCACTTCCACGTTATCGCGCTCGTCCTTGCCAATGGGCACGCTCGGATGAGGGATGTTCGGGATCCAGGTGAGGATCTCTTGCATCTGCGCCTCGATCTCCTGGAGGCGCGCGTCGAGCGATTTGATCCGATCGGCCACCTCGCGCATCCGCAGGATGTCCCCCTGGGGATCAAGACCCTGTTTCTTCTTCCGGGCGATTTCCTCCGAGACGACGTTGCGTTCGTGCTTGAGACGTTCCGCCTCGGCGACGAGGGCCCGCCGTTCGCCGTCCAGTTCCAGAAGCCGGTCCACATCGGCCTTCTCGCGCTTCCATTGGATGGCCTGACGTACGAGGTCCGGGTTCTCGCGGATGAAGCGTAGATCCAGCATCTCACCTACCCTTCCCTGCCAGAGCCACGTAAATGGTCGTCAGCAGGATCTTGAGGTCCATTCGCAGTGACATGTTCTCGATGTAGAACAGATCGTATTCCAGCTTCTTGCGCACGTCCTCGATCGAGGTATCGTAGTGTCCTTTGACCTGAGCCCAGCCGGTGATGCCCGGCTTCACGCGCAGCCTGCGAGTGTACAAGGGAATCTGATGTTTGAGCCGCCTCACGAAGTAGGGGCGCTCGGGGCGGGGCCCCACCAAGCTCATGTCGCCAGCGAGCACGTTAATGAGCTGCGGGAACTCGTCGATCCGAAGCTTCCGCAGGACTCTCCCCACGCGGGTGATGCGAGGATCGTCCTCCTCGGCCCACTTCGGACCCGTCATCTTCTCGGCCCCCTCCACCATCGAGCGAAACTTGTAGATGGTGAAGATCTTGCCGTCCTTGCCCACGCGCTTCTGCTTGAAGAGCACAGGACCAGGCGAGTCCAGTTTAATGGCCAACGCCACCAGGAGCCAAAGCGGGATCCCTGCGACCAGTACGACCGCGGAGACCACTACATCCATTAGCCGCTTCATCCGCTCTTCCCACGGGGGCATGAGGTGGGGCATCACTTCGATCAGGGGCACGCCGTAAAGCTGGTTAGTCCGCGCCTGGCCCAGGACGATGTCGTACAAATCCGGTTGGATCTTCACCCCCACTGGGAGGCCATCGCACTGGTCCATCACGTCCACGAGGAGCTTGCGCTCGTCCTCCTCCAGGGCCACCACGATCTCTTCCACCTGATGTTGCCGGACGATGTGAGGCAGATTCCTCAGATTCCCGAGCACTGGCAGCTCCTCGAGCTTTTGTCGCTCCCGATGGCCGGGTGTAGTCTGCACGAAGCCGATCACCTTGTAGCCCAGAGCCGGGAACTCTTCGAGCTGGCGGGCCAGTCGCACCGCTTTCTCATTGACTCCCACTACCACCGTGCGGCGCAGCCCAATCCCGCGCTCCAGAAGCTTCCGTTGGACCGTGCGCAACCCCATGCGCCCAGCCCCAACGAAAAGCACCAGGAAAGCCCAGTAGCTCACGATCAGAATCCGGCTGAGCGCGATGGGCCTCTCGAGATCGCTCTCCAGATCCAGAGTGGCCAGAAAGATCATGGCTACGCCGATGGTCACGCCCTTGGTAACGGCCACAAATTCGTCCAGCCTCGACTGAGCGTGCCACCCCCGATACAAACCGAAGAAAAGGAAAACGAGTACCCAGTAAAGCCAGAGGAGGCTGGAGATCAGCAGCCGGTGGCCCAGCCCAAAGCCGGCGAAGAAACCCAGCTCGTGGCGTACGGCCGCCCAGGTGAGAAACGCAGCCTGGATCGCAAACGCATCCACCACGAACGTGGCCACCTTGGCAAACCACTTGGGCATAGCCCCACTCCCCGAGGACCGACTACGCGGCTGGCCTTTTCCTGTAAAACAGCCCGACCACCGCACCCGTTGCCCACGCCAGATGCATCGTGAGGAAGGCAAGAGGCAAGACGGGTAGGTAAACCCAGCCTTCCCGCAAGGCGATGTGGATCGAGGCGGCCAAGTTGATAACCGCGTAGGCAGCGACGAGCACGATCAAAGCGGGCAGGACACTGCCCCTCACGATGCTTGCCACCAAAAGCCCCACCCCCGTGAGAAGAACGAGGGGCGGGAGCACGTGCAGCGGCTTCAATGCGTCCGGATGCTTTCGCACCACATTGATCCGCTGCACCCCGTACCAGAAGAACTGCTTGGCCAATCGTCCCAGCGTCTTGCGCGGGCAATAGTACGAAATAATGTCCGGCGAATAGAAAATCCGGTATCCAGCCTTCCGGACCCTCCAGTTGAACTCGGCGTCCTCAGCGATTGGCAATGTCTCATCAAAATAGCCAACCTGGTCGAAGAGCCACCGCCTGTAGGCGGCGTACACGACGGTATCCACAAAGCGAGACTTCCGCAGATAACGGTAGGGAGCACTGGTGATGCCGAAAGGAGATCCCATCGCTAGGCCGATGGCTTTCTGCAGATACGTATGCCCGACGTTGATCTGGGTGCCACCCACCACGGGGGCATCCACCTGATTGAGGTACTCCACGTTCTTCCGCACGAAATCAGGGCGCACGGTCGTGTGAGACCCGAGGATGATCACCACATCGCTATCCGTGTTGCGGATGCCCACATTGATGTTCGCAGGTGTGAGCCGCGCCGGATTGTCGAAGAGCCGGATATTCGGGAAGCGGCGGGCATATTCTTCCACCACCTCGCGGCTCCCGTCGGTGGACATCCCATTGACCACCGCGATCTGCAGGAGCTCCTGGGGATAATCCTGAGCCAGGAGCGAATCGAGGCAACGGCCGATATTCTCCCTCTCATTGTACATCGGGATGACGATGGCCACCCGTTCCCGGTACTGCGGCGCTTTCTCGGACAGGGCTCCCGTGCCCTCCGGCCTCGGCATGGAATTCATCAGACCCTTGCTCCCTTGCGGTCGAAGAATTCGCGAATCCGTTGGGCCACGTAGCTGATCTGCTCCTCCGTCAATTCGGGGTACATGGGCAGCGACAGCATGCGTTTGGCCAGGTATTCCGTACGCGGAAAGTCACCCTCCCCGTAGCCCAAATCTCGATACGCCTCCAGCAGATGGATGGGGATCGGGTAGTGGATCCCCGTCTGCACACCGTGGCTGGAGAGGTACTGCCGCAAATTTTCGCGATATTCGGTCTCCACGATGAACAGATGGTAGATGTGGGTGGAAAACTCCGCGACCTGCTGGAAGCGGAGGTCACCGACGCCGGACAGCAGATTCCGGTAAGCTTCGGCGTGCCGAGCCCTCAGATGATTCCACTCATCCAGATAACGGAGCTTCACGTTCAGGACCGCCGCCTGCAGCGTGTCGAGGCGACAGTTGACCCCCTTCTCCACGTGCTCGTACTTCACCCGCTGGCCGTAGTTTCGCAACCGACGGATCCTCTCCGCCAGAGCGTCGTCGTTGGTGGCGACCAATCCCGCATCCCCATAGGCGCCGAGGTTCTTGCCCGGGTAGAAGCTGAAGCAACCCACCTCGGCGATCGAGCCGCATTTCCGACCCTTGTACAACGTCCCATGCGCTTGGGCCGCGTCCTCGATCACCCGAAGCCCGTGCCTTCGGGCAATGGCGAGCACTGCGTCCAGGTCAGCAGCCTGGCCCGTGAGATGCACTGGAATGATCGCCCGCGTCCTCTCCGTGATCGCTCCCTCGATTTGCGCCGGATCGATGTTGTAGGTCTCCCGGACGCAGTCGACCAACACGGGTTTGGCGCCCACCATGCTCACCGCCAGAGCAGTTGCCACAAAGGTATTGGCAGGCACGATCACTTCATCGCCCGGCCCAATCCCGAGGGCTCGTAGGGCCAGATGCAGCGCATCCAGGCCGCTACTCACCCCAATGCCATGCTTGACCCCGAGGTACTCGGCGAATCGGCGCTCGAAGCGCTCCACCTCGCTCCCCAGGATGAAGTCGCAGCGCTCCAAGACGCCCCGTATGGCCGAATCGATTTCCGACTGCAGGTTCCGGTACTGAATCCGCAGGTCGACGAAAGGCACCTTGACGTCCATCTCTCCTCCAGTCCGGCTAAGAAAGGGCTCGAAGCTCATCTCCGATCTGTTCATAAACGCGAGCGCAAGACGGGCAGCGCCACTTCGACCCATGCGGCTGTAGCTTGTCGCCGCACTCGCAGACCCACCCCTGGTGGCGAGCGGGATTCCCGAACACGACGGCGTAGGCCGGAACGGGATGCGTCACTACCGCCCCCGCCCCGACCAGGGCGAAGGGGCCTACGTCGCATCCGGCTAGGATGACGGCACCCGCACCGATGGAGGCCCCCCGCCCGATCCGCGTTGGCACCAGCCAAGACTTCGTCTCGTATCGGGCACGAGCGCCAGGGAAACGCGGGGAGCGCGGACGACGGTCGTTCGTGAACACCACCTGAGGCCCGATGAAGGCGTCGTCCTCGATGGTGATCCCTTCCCAAATCATGTTCCCATTCTTCACCGTGACGCGGTCGCCGATCCACACGCCGGCCTCGATGAAGCAGTGGCTTCCGATATTGCAATGAGCCCCAATGTGCACCCCGCCCATCACATGCGTCAGGGCCCAAATGCGGGTCCCCTCGCCTACGTCCTCCGTCTCCACTAAGGCCGTCGGATGTTTGTAGTAGGTAGCCATCAGGTCAGCCTCACCGGTGCGCCGTCCTTCCGTAGGGACTCCTCAATCGCCTCCAGGACTTCAACCACCTCCACCGAGAAATCGGGGCCGGACTTCTCCACGCGCCCCCGTTGCAGACACTCCAAGAAGTACTGGTTCTGGTTTTTCAACGGCTCCTGCATTTGAATCTTCGGAAGGAGCACGTCGCCGTCCCACATGGTCACCCGGAGGAACTCGCCGTAGTCGGCATATTCTGGCACCGCGTTGGCGCCCTTGTCGTAGACCGCCACCGGGCTCGTCAGATCGAGGTCATCCCAGGTGACCATCTTGCGGGTGCCAACTACGGTGATCTGTCGCACCTTTTTCGGGTCCAGCCAACTGGCTCGGATATTGGCCCATGTGCCTCCCGGATAGCGCAGGGACACAAAGACCACGTCCTCCACCCCAGGCTGCAGAAAGCTGGCGCCCGTCGCGGAAACCAGTTCCGGCTTGGCGCCGAGGAGGAAATTGAAGATGGACACGTCGTGGGTAGCTAGGTCAAAGGCCGCGTTCACATCACTCCGGATCGGACCCAAATTCGTACGGGTGGCAGAAACGTACTGGAGCTGCCCGAGCTCTCCAGCATCCACCAGCTCCTTCACCTTCAATATCCCCGGGTTGAACAGGAAGACGTGCCCAACCATGAGCAGGAGTCCCTTGGCCGCGGCCAGTTCCGCCAACTGGAGGCCTTCCCCTTTTGCGGTGCAGAGCGGCTTCTCGCAGAGGACGTGCTTGCCGGCCTGGAGGCTCGCTTTCACCAGCTCGAAGTGGCTCTTGGTGGGTGTTGCCACCACCACCGCGTCCACCGCCGGATCAGCCCAGACCACCCTTGGATCCTTTTCCGTGGGAAGGCCCGGGAAAAGGGCGCGGATACGCTGGCGGCGGGACTCATCGATGTCGATGGCCCACAGTACCTCCGCCTCGGGGAACGAGCGGAACACGCGGATGTGATTTGGTCCCCAGTGTCCGCAGCCTATCACCGCAATGCCGATTTTTCCATCCCGCAAGAGGTCACCTCCGATTTCGCTGTCCGATTCCGAACTTCCTCCCTCGCTCTCATCGCAAGGAGGGGCACGGAGGGGATACCTACGACTTCAGCACTTCCGCGTACAGGGTCAGAAGTCGCTCCTCCATGGTCTCCCAGGTGAACTCGCCCCTCGTCCTGGCCACCTCCTCCCGGAGCCGCTGAAGCCGACTGGGTTCCGAGAGAAGAGACCGCAGGGCCTCCGTCAGCGCCTCCGCCGTTGGCTCCTCTACCAGCACGATGCCGCCATACTTCTCCGCCAGCTGAGCGACATCCCCGACGGGATTGGCGATCACCGGCACGCCGCAAGCCAGACACTCCAGGAGTTTCGTCGGCGTGATGTAGCGGTGCTCCTCCCATCGCGTGTAAACTGCGACAGCCACATGGAGCTTGGCATAATACCGCGGCACCTCGGGATAGGGAACGCTACCCACATATCGTACGTAGGGCGCCCGGGCGAGCCGCTCCTCAAACTCCGCCCGAATGTCGGGGTGCAGCTTCCCCGCCAGCAGCCCTTCCACTTCGTAGCCGTCATGCCGCAGGCGCGCCAGCGCTTCGAAGAGTTCCTCGATGCCAACGCCCTTCTTGATGAACCCGATCCTCCCAACCGTGAAGGGCCGCTCATCGTCTCGGCGTTCGAGGGCTGCACGCTCCGCAAAGCTGCGCGGCGGTACATTGCGTAGCTGCACCGCGCGCAAGATGTGCCACCCCCCATATTTCTGCCATTGCACCCCCACCGTCAGGGCCACTCCATCGGCACATCTTGCCGAGAGCCTTTCCAGCACCTCGAAAAGCGTCGGAAAAGGGGGCGGGTAAAGATTGTAATAGTCCGCCTCGTGCGCATCGAAGACCACCTTTATGCCCTTCAACCGGGCGGCAAGTCCCACAGGCATCGTGTCGAGGTCGTGGCAGTGAAGGATGTCGTACTTGTCCTGGCAGAGTTTCTTCCAAGCGTAACGGAAGAATCCCAGGAAGCCGCCTAACTGGCGGAACCGCCCACCCACCTTGGCCTTTCTCCGGTAGCGCCAGACCGTGACGCCGTCGTAGCGCTCGAGCGAAGGTAACCGCGCTTCCCGGTCCCAGGCTACCACCGTCACTTGGTACCCATGCGACTGCAGACTCAAAGCCTCTCTGTAGACGCGAGGGTCAGGTTCGAAGGCCGTCGTCACAAGCATCAGGACTTTCTTGGATCCCGGCACGCCCATGCTCGGACCATGTCACCGAGATTTTCCGATGAACCGAAGCAGCAGCGCCCTCTCCCACGGCCGGAAGTACCCGGTCAGAACCACACTGGCTGCGATTGAAGCCCCAAGGATTGGCCATTGCAGAGGGGGAGACATCGGCCGCACCGCGATGGAAACACCCCAAGCGATCACAACCACGGCGGCCACTCTCGGCCAATCCCTGAGTAAATGGCCGCGCGTATGTCTCTGCACTAAGTACGTCAACACGGAGGAACTCAGCAGCGCCGTGGCTAACCTCGCATAAGCAGCTCCAGCAAATCCGAATCGGCGTACGAGGACCAGATTCAACGCCACGTTGGAGATCAGGACGATCATCATCACGATGGTGGCCAGATGTTGTCGATTGGTACCGATGAGGATCTCGACCATGTAGAAGGTCACGAACATCAACGCCAGAGCCGCCATGATCAGACTGAACGCCCTCGCAGCTGGGGCATATTCGGGGCGATAGAGAAGACGGTACACCCATTCCCCATTGAAGAAAAAGCCACAGGCCAGGGCCAGGCCGAGGAGTGCGAGTAGCTTCAATCCGGTGGACAATACGTCCGCGAACAACTGCGGGTCGGACCGGTAGGCACGCGAGTAAATCGGGTAGAGTGACATGGTGATCGGCGTGGATAGCAGCGTAAGGGGCAAAACAAGCCGCGTGGCGGAAGTGTAGAGCCCCACCTCTGCGTCCCCGCGTAGAAGCGAGACCAGGAGAACGTCCAGCCTCGTATTCAGGTTCGAGAAGCAGAGGTACAACATCACTGGGACGGACTGGACGAGAAGCGATCTGGCAAGCTCACGATCGAAGTGCCAAGAAATCGGATTGTCGCGGAAGAATCGCCAGGCGAGCAACAGAAATCCACCGAGATTGGAGAGGGTGTAGAAGAAGGCGATCTCAACGATGCCAGCACCTCTCCTGCTACCCCAGAGCACCAGGATCAGGAAGACGAGGTTATCCAGCAAGACAAGGGCCATGGGGAACATCATCCGCAGCTCGGCCTGGAACACGGCCTCGAAGAAGGATCGCGCGGAAGCGATCCGGCTGGATAGCAGGAGGTTCAACGAGACGATCAGCACCAGGTAAACGACTTCCTTCGGGTATCCCAACGCCACAATCCCAACCCAACACGCCACGACGCCGACCCCAAGCGAGGCCGCTCGGAGCCACAGCCCCGTTCCCAGCACGCGCTCTCTGCGAAGCTCAGCTCGTGCCAACTCGCGGACGAGGATCTGATTGCAACCAGCGTTCACGACAATGTCAAAGAACCCGACATACGTCAGCACGAACGAGAGCCTGCCGTACAAACTCTCGCCCAGGTAGTTGGCCAAGAAAACGAACGCGACCAGATTAATGCCAAGATTCGCTAACCTACCAACATAGATCGCAAGCGAGTTCTTGCCGACCCTTTTTTCCAGTGAAGTGTCCAACTGTCGAGCGCGAGTCTATTCGGACCTTTCGGCTTCGGAATTCGCCGCGTTCAGCAAACCGAGAAAATACCACAATCGACGATTGTGGCTCAGGTCTCCGCTAAACTGGGCTCCGATGAAAAGAAAAAGCAGCGCCAGCCCGAGCGCCAGGTATATCCTGCGTCGGGACTCGTCCGTGGGCCTTGTTCCAGCTCCTCGCCGGCGGCCCAGGAGCAGAAAGGTTCCCCAGTGAGCGGCAAGGAGCAGCAATCCGACGATCCCGCCTTCGCTCAGAACCTCCAGGAAAATATTGTGCGGCCACCACTGGACGTCCGCATGGTAGTAAGCGTGGGCGAATCCGCCGCACCCCAGGCCGAAGGCCATCGTCGTTGGCTCCGCGAGCGAGACATCCACGGCGGATTCCCACGCCCGTAGCCTCTGGTACACCGTGAGACGCGAGCCCACCGCGTAAAAGCCGCCCCTCTCCTCCGAGAAGTCGGAATACCGACTCACCAGCTGCTTCGGGAGCAAAGAAATCGCCAAGAGGAAAACGATCACCGCTCCGGTCATCCAGGCGAGCGCGCGGTACGAACGAGACCGGCGGGCCTCCGCCAGGACGAGTACCGCCACCGTTAGCACAAGACACAGCATGGGACCGCGACTGTTCGCCGCCAACACCACGATCACCAAGATCGCTGAGCCAAGATAGGCGAGCACGCGGCGCCAGCGCGTTCGCACGACCGGTGCTATCGCCAGGGATGCAACAGCAACCGCTCCGGCCCACTGCGCGTAGCTAATCGGATTCACCCCGAGGAACGACGCGCGGTAGAACTCCAGGATCTTCGGTAGGTTCCCAACGGACCGGACCAGGGTCACAAGGGTGTAGATCGACGTCCCCACCGCGAGGGCAAAGAGGATCCACAAGGAGCGGAGCACCGCCTTGGGATGACCGAGCGCGGACGTGGTCAGGAAGAGAACTCCACCGAAACCGGCAAAGCTGAGGGCCTTGGAAAGCCCATACTTGGGCGCCGGGCTCCAGGACACGCTGAGGAGGAGATACGAAGCCAGGGCTGCGAACGTCAACAGGCTCGCCCAGTGAGCGAAGCCCATGCCTCTCGGCTGGCGAACCCAGTGAAGAAACCCTGCCAACGCGGCGAGCGCAGACAGCGCCACGGTGAAGTCCACAGCCCGGAACAAGGGAATACTCAACGTCGCCCACTCTTTGAAAATGCCGGAGGAAAAGAGCAGCGCAATCCAGAATTCCGGCACATGCCAGGTTATCAGAGCAAAGGCCATGATGCCCACGATCCCCAGCACCCCCTTCCACTCGAAGCAGCAAACCGCGAGGAGCACCAAGCCGGTGAGAATGCAGAGGGGAGCAATCCATCGAGGAGAGACCTGCTGCTCAGTAGCGTACCCAGTCACACCCGTTTCCCTCAGCGACGTCGCCTCGGCACTAGGAGCGCCAGCAACTCTTTGTATCTTTGGTAGCGCTCCGGGTCCGTGCGCTTCATCTCCTCCGCTCGGGCTTGAGCGATGGCTACGAGGCAGGCGAAGAAGCCCGTCAGCAGGGTCGCAGCTATCACGATGAGAGCCCGCTTCGGCTTGGCCTTCCTCTGCGGCGGAACAGCGGGGTCCAGCACCTGAATCACCGGCGTATTCCGAGCCTCCCGGATCCTCGCCTGTTCGTACTCCTGGACCAGGAACTCGTAAAGCTTCCTCTGAACCTGCACCTCCCGATACAACTGCACGTTTTCCATGGCCACATGGGGCAGGTCCCCGAAGGGTATTAGCAGCATCCTTTCCCCGCCTTGGCCGTTATCTGAGGACGCGGTGGGCCCGTACTTCATCGAAGCCAGCTGGCGCCTCAGCTCCTCCAATCGGAACCTGAGCTCCCGGATCTCATCGTGCTGAGGCGAAAGGTAGCGCGACTTGACGCCGAGCTCCACCTCGGTGGCATATATCCGCGCCTGCAATTCCGCGGCATTCTGGATCTCGGCTTGAATCTGGGTTGGGAGATCAATGGCACCGTAGCGCAGACTGAATTCCTTCAACTTTTCCTCGGCCAGAGCCAGGTCTCGCTTGTTTTGCTCCAACCGGTTTTCGATGAAAATGCGGTCATTTCGCGCTTTCTCCACGTCAAAGTAGGTCAATAAGCTATCCAGGAGATGAACGAACTGGTTCGCCATCGCCGCAGCGATCTGAGGATCGCGGTCCAGCACAGATACGGTGATGGTATTCTCCTCGTTGATGTCCACGCTGGTTTTCTTCCGAAGATACCGGATGGCGTCCTCCAGGCGCCGCTTCCGATAGCGTTCCATGATCCGGAATTTCCGGACAATCTGCTCGGCCACAGCTCGGCTTTCCAAGATCGCCTTGTATTTCAGCGTCTCCTCCGAATACCCGAGCAGGTTGAAGGAACTCGTAACCATGGCCTGCTCGACTGGGAAAAGCCCCAGATCTTTCCGCGGAGGCATGATGGTGCTACTGGCTCGATACCACTTGGGCAGCAGCAAGCTGATCGCGACCGACAAGACAAAGCTCCCCCCCACTGCCCAGAGGATGAGCTTCCTGCGCTGAACAAGGACATATAGCAGATCTATCAAGCTCCACTCTCGCATTCTGTTCACCCGACCCTCACCCTATCCACGGCCCCAGGCGGATCGTCCCTCAGATCACGCCAATGGCCTTGGCTGCAAGCACGATCGAGGCAATGCCGGAAGTGATGCTCAGGTAGTCCATCCAACGGCGGCGCGGCGATTCCGGCACCAGGATGAAATCGCCGCGTTCAATCGCCTCGCCTGGTCCCTCAGCCCACTTCCCCGTGCGTCGGTGATAAATCTTGACGGCCTTCAGATTGGCACTTTCCCGACTTCCGCCCGCCATGCCAACATAGTCCAGCGCGCGGAATCCGGGAAAGAATGGCAGGTTCCCCGGGTTTTGCACCGCTCCAGAAACGTACACGTACCGCTGCGTCACCGGCAGAATGATGGTATCGCCTGGGAGGAGCGGAGAATCGGCTTGGAGCACATCGGCGCTGCCGTCGGTCCCGAACAGATCGACCCGGTAGCGGACCACACGGCCTCCCATCGTTCGGACCACTGCAATGTCCTGCGGGTGAATGCTACGCAGGTACTGGGAGAAACCGCGCAGGAAGTCCCAGATCGTTTGCCCCGGCCGGATCCGATAGTAGCCTGCAATCTCGTTGATTCCCTCAAGGGACACCACCGCTTCCCGCAAGTCGATTGCGGGCACGTAGATGATGTCGCCATCCCGGACAAACTTGTTCTGCCCGAGGTCGGCTTTGAGCTGGTAGGCGAGGTAGTCCAGCGTATCGGCAGTGCCGTCGCGGTGCCGGATCTGAATCCGGGACCTGTCGCTCCAGGGCGTGAATCCTCCCGCCATCTGGAGAAGGCGGGACACACGATCCACCGTGGTGGACAAATAAGTGTCCGGATGTTGCACCTCGCCAAGCACGTGAACCCGAATTGGGCGCAAGCGCAGAAGGCTAATGGTCAGTCGAGCCAGGCGGTATTTCTCCGCGTTGAGTTGGGCGACGAGCGCCTTGACCTCGGCCAGCGTCTTCCCCGCCACATCCAAATTGCCGAAGGATGGCAGGATCAGTTTGCCCTCCGGGGTAACCACGGATTGATAGGTGAGCTCGGTCACGCCGAATGAGGCGATCAGAAAAACGTCCCCGGGACCGACCACGTACTCCGAGTCACTGATGACCCCCTCCAGAGCCTGAATCTGGTCATACGGCATCGGAGTCGTCTGAAGGGGTGCGGTTTCCTCCGGCTTGCCCGTCTCCTGTCTGGTAGCAGCGGCCTGCGACCTGCCGATCGCCGGCACGATCAGGAGGAACGCCAAGAGGCAAGAACTGGCTACCCGCCGGGGCGTCACCTCCGGCGGGAGAGACCTCCTCCGCGCATTCATAGCGCCACACGCCTCCCCGTTACACCCGTCGCCTCACATCCCATCCTCGCGCACCGTAGCCCGCCATCCATGGCGGGGACACCATTGCGGTCCTCCGGAAGGCCGTCAGAACCGCATGCCGGAGCCGAGCCGCAAAAGAATCCCTTTCACGCCCTTCACCTTCCCCAGAGCATTTCTTGTGTCCACGATGGCGCGAGCGTGATCAGCGATGATCCGGTAGTCCAGGTTCGAATGGTCAGTCGTGATGACGACCACGTCGCTCTTGGAGACAAGATCTGCGCTGAGCTGATCCGAACGCAGGGAACGTCCTCGCACCTCAATCTGCGGCACGTACGGGTCGCAGTACGAAACGTGCGTAGCTCCTCGATCGAACAGTAGCTCGATCAATTTCAGAGCCGGGGAGTTCCGGGTGTCGTCGATATCCTTCTTAAAGGCCACGCCGATGATGAGGATCTTGGCCTTTCGGAAAGGCACGCCCACCTCGCTCAGCGCGCGACGCACCATCCCCATGACGTAGAAGGGCATGTCCTCATTGGTCTCGGCAGCCAGTTCGATGAAATTGGTGTGGAAATCGTATTCTCTGGCCTTCCACGACAGATAGTACGGATCAACCAGGATGCAATGACCTCCGATCCCCGGTCCCGGATAAAAGGGCATGAATCCGAAGGGCTTCGTGGACGCCGCCTCAATCACCTCCCAGATGTCGATCCCGCCCATGCGGTCGCACAACCTGGCCAGCTCATTGACCAGCGCAATGTTCACGCTGCGAAAGATGTTCTCGAGGAGCTTGGTCATCTCGGCAGCTCGGGGGCTGCTGACGATATGCACCTTGTTGACCACCTGCTGCACGGCCAGCGCGGCAAGCTCGGTACAACGCGGTGTGACGCCGCCTACCACCACCGGCGTGTTGGCTGTGGTGAACTTCTTGTTCCCAGGATCTATTCGCTCCGGCGAAAAGGCGAGGTGGAAGTCTTCCCCCACCTTCAACCCGGTCTGCTCCAAGATGGGGAGGACCACCTTCTCCGTCGTCTCAGGGAAGGTAGTGCTCTTGAGGATCACCAGCTGCCCGATGCGCAGCCTCTTGCGGATTTCGTCCGTCGCGTCCTCGATGTAGCTGATGTCCGGGTCCTTGTTGGGTGTGAAGGGGGTGGGGACGCAGATGTAGATCACATCGCATTCGCCGAGGCGCTCGAAGCTGGAGAACGCCTGCAGCTTCCCCGATTCGATACATGCCGCAAGGCGCTCGTTCGGGATGTCCAGGATGTAGTTCTCCTTGCGCCGGATCTTCTCCACTTTCTTCCAGTCGATGTCGAACCCGAGCGTCGTGAATCCCTTCTCGGCATACTCCACGGCGAGCGGCAGTCCCACGTATCCAAGCCCGATGACCCCGATCTTCGCCTCTTTCCTGCGGATCTTTTCGTCCAGCGGTCGTCCCTGGTCGTCCATGCTCGGTTCTCCCCGTCAAAGTTCGCGCTGATAGTGCCGACGGTAGTACTCCAGATATTCGCCACTCTTCAATGGCTCCCACCACCATCGATTGTCTCGGTACCACTCGATGGTGCGATCCATCGCCTCCTCGAAGGAGTGGATCGGTTCCCAGCCGAGCCCGCGGATCTTCCCCCAGTCCAAGGAGTAACGGCGATCGTGGCCCGGACGGTCCTTGACAAACACCATGAGCGAACGCGGCTTACCCAAGCGGTCCAGGATGTACTCGGTGATCTCCAGATTCGTCTTCTCGTTCCCGGCCCCGATATTGTAGACCTCGCCGTCCTTCCCTTCCCGCATTACCACGTCAATGGCCCTGCAGTGATCTTCCACGTAGATCCAGTCCCGCACGTTGAGGCCGTCCCCGTAGATCGGCAGCTCCTTGTCGTCAAGCGCATTGGTGATGAAGAGGGGGATGAGCTTCTCGGGGTACTGGTAAGGCCCGAAGTTGTTGGAACAGCGCGTGATGACCACGGGCAGCCCATAGGTCACGTAATATGAATAGGCCAGACGGTCCCCGCCTGCCTTGGAGGCCGAGTAAGGGCTGGAGGGCATCAGGGGATCCGTCTCCTTGAAGGAGCCCGCCTCGATACTGCCGTATACCTCGTCCGTGCTGATCTGCACGAATTTCTTCACCCCGTAGCGCTTGGCCGCTTCCAGCAACACGTACACGCCGAAGACGTCGGTGCGAATGAAATCGCCCGGCGACCCGATCGACCGGTCCACGTGGCTCTCGGCAGCGAAGTTGATGACGATGTCGACGCCGGGCATCACTTCATTGACCACCTTCTCGTCGCAGATGTCCCCGCGGACGAAGCGGTAATTCGGGAGCCCGCAGATGTCTCGCAGATTGTTGAGATTTCCGGCGTACGTGAGCTTGTCGAGGTTGATCACGTGGCAGCCCGGATACCTTGAGATCAAGTAGCGGATGAAGTTGCTGCCGATGAATCCGGCGCCCCCGGTCACGAGGAATTTCTCCATCTCTTCCTCCGCCTACGTCTCCGCGTTCCGCAAATCGGGTCAACCCATCTTGATCCCCCAGTCGTAAGGGATTTGGGGGCTATCGTAGGGCAAACGGTACTCATCCGGGTTCTCGTAGTCGTACTTCCGGCTGACGGTGTTGATGACGATGGCCTCCTTCTGTCCGATGCACTTCCAGCCGTGGTAGACGCCCGCCGGCACGTGGATCAGCATGGGATTATGCTCGCCGATGAAAAACTCGTTGAGCTCGCCCTTCGTGGGCGAGTCCTCGCGAGGGTCGTAGAGGACCACCTTGAGCATGCCGTGCACGACGGTGAAGTTGTCTTCCTGCAGCTTGTGATAATGCCAGGCCTTGATCACCCCGGGGTAGGTGGTGGTCATGTAAACCTGGCCGAATCGGGTGAACTCGGGGTCGTCCTCGCGGAGGATCTCCATCAGCCGGCCCCTCTCGTCCGGTATCACCTTCAGCTTCTTAATCCGCACGCCGTGAATCATGTAGCGTCCTCCCCTTTGCCGCCGAAGATACGGAACAGGCCCAGGAAACACAAATGCTTTGTCCGCCCTGCTTAACGACCCTCGGCCCACACGTACAGTTCTTCTCCCGGATCCAGCTCCAGCTGCAAGGTACGCCCATCCCGGAGCTGCACCTGCTGGCGACGCCTCCCCTGGGCCCGAAGGAGGTGATTCCCCTTCGTCCAGCTCTCCGGGACGGCCAACCGGACCGTGAGTGGGATGGGCAACACGGCCCGATTCGCCTCCGGGAGGGAAACCTTCACGGCATTTCGCTTGCGATCGACCCCAACCTGAAGATGAAGGCCTTCCCGCTCCCAAATGTAGCTGGCTATCTCCCCCTGGGTAGCGATCCACAAAGAATCCGAGCGCGCCGCCACGGCATCGACGAACCCCTGGAAAAACGCGAGAGGCGCGGTGTTCGGATCGGACGGAGACGGGTCCCTCGCCAGCGAATGCCAAAACACGATCAACCATCCCCCGGACCGGACCGTTTCATCCACCACGCGCAACAGATCCTCCAGGTCGTAGGGGGAGCGGATCCAATAGCCCTTGAGGCAGTTCAGAGTGGTCACATCCACTGGCCTCGCGTTGATCGCACGGCTATCAGTGGCTCGTCCCGCACGCTGGCTCAGGTGGTAGCGCGCCACGATCGGGATCAACTCCGGAGTGTAATCGCAATACGGGTAGGCGAAGCTGAGCACCTGTTTCAATCCCGGGATGTTCGCGGTCAGATCGTCGATGGCCCGTTGCAGTTCGAACTCCACCTCTTCTGGCCGAAGCGACGGCAGGCGGGCGTGCGAATAGGTGTGCGAGGCGATCTCGTGGCCTCTTTCGTACAGGGAGGACCACGGCTTCCAGTCTCTGATCCCCTTGGTGTCCAGATTAAAGGTGCCGACCAGGCCCTTCTCCTCCAAGATGGGAGCGGCGAGCTGCCAGTGCGAGGCCCGTGCGTCATCGAAACTGAAGGTGAGGGCCGCTTTCTTGTCCAGCCGCCAGTAGCAGACGGAGGCTGAGGGTTGGTACTCTTCTTCAATGGGCAGGGAGTCTTCGGAGGTCAAGGGGTTGCGGGTGCACGCGGCGAATCCCAGGCAGGCCGCCAGGCAACAGGCATGCGTCGCGCTGCGCCATTGCGCACGCGACAACACGAGCTTCGGCGCTTTCAGCACGGTACCCTCCCCTTCTCGAGCTGAACGATCCTCACCTCGCCACTCCGCGTGTCCCAAATGGCGACGGTCCGTTCTCCGGTGAGCCAGCCGCCGCACTCTCCCGGATTGATCACGACGGTCCGTCCCGCGCGAGACACCTCCGCCTGATGGGTATGGCCGAACACGATCGCGTCGAACTGCTGGCTCGCCTTCAGGGCATCCAGGTTATGCGGTTCGTGGAGGACCAGAACCCGCTTCCCATCGATTTCTTGCAGAAGGGGTGGCTGGAAGATCCGTCCCTCGAACGCGCGCGCCAATCCAAGCCGTTCCCCATCGTTATTGCCAAAAACCAGGAGCAGTGGACACGCCAGCCCCGCCAGTACCTTTTGCACAAACGGTGCCACGAGGTCCCCGGCGTGAATCACTAGCTCCACCGATTCCGCGTTGAAAAGCTCGACCGCCTGCTTCAGCGCGTCCAGGTTGTCGTGCGAATCGGACAGGATCCCGACCTTCATGGCGGCGTCACCTCCCTTTCCAGAGTGCGGGCAAGACTGTGGGCCAGTCCACGCGCGGATCCGGGATGATGATCTGGCCGTCCGCCTCGTTCCCAAGGGCCATTGCGTAGCCTTTCCAGCTCAGAAAACCCGTGAGGGCGCAAAGGACCGCATCCATCTCGTGATCGGAGGGAAGAGACCGCGGCTGCCAGCTCAGGCCCATGCGCCGGAGAAGGTCCAACTCCTGGAGCCTCGTCGCTTTCTGATGCTTGTGTCCCATCCGCCGTCCCCACAGGACCCGCCGCGTGGCATATGGGTAAACCTCCAGCACGGAGTAGGAGGCCAAGCGCAAGAGCTCTCCCAGCTGCAGGCATCGCAGGATCCAGCCCTTCGCGAAACTGCGCGGGACGGTGAAGAAGCATCCGATCCCCATCCGCGCCAGTTCCAACTCCGAGCTCCGCCTCGGCTTCGCCGTACTCGGCAGGGAGAAGAATTGCGCAGGGGAATGACCCTGAGGCAGACGCAGTGGGCCATCCACCGCTACGCTTTTCACCTCCCCAAACTCAGCGAGCGAGGCAACAAAGGCCTCGTTGGCCGCCGCCTCCCAGGTCCGGAGCACCCGGCCCTCGGCGGTCAAAGCTGCGCAGAAGCAAGCCGGGCGAGGCCTCCCGCTCGGATCCACCCCGATGAAAACCACGACCGCCGTCCTCCTACCTCAGCGACGATTTCGTACGGCTTTCTTAACTTAGTCAAGCTTGCGCAATTAGGCAAGGCCAGCCTTGGGAGCTCTCTTCCCAGATAACGAGAGAAGCCCCCACCGGGTCGGAGAGACTTGGCCGAGCGCAAAGCCCGCGTATGCCGGAGCCTTTTGGGTAAGGAGATGCACGCTCGGGAGAGGTCGAGAAACGCCTTGCGAACTTGAGGGGAGTGCGTAAATTAGGCCCTCGGAGTCGGGATGGCCCGGTGCGGGCCCAAGGTGAAGCGGCCAATGGGACGGCCGGAAATAAGCGGAGGGCGGTGTGGAGTGCTTGATGCTCTTGGCGTACGGATCGACGCAGTATCCGGCACAGCAAGGGTTGCGCCTGTACGGCGCATTTTTTGTGGAAAGACACGAGTGAGGATCCACGCCAAGTTCTTGCGCAGAGCCCACTAGGCCTACCGAAAGATATTGGCCGACGGCACTCTTCATCCCATTGGCACTGCAGTGAAAAGGCTGCGAGCAGGTATTGCCGCAGGAAGTCTCCCGACCTTGGCAACTGCACCGGGCAAGAGCGCTGCCATGGCTTGACACGAGAGGGAACCCATGACGAACGTCGCCCTTATCGGATACGGCTACTGGGGTCCGAATCTGGCGCGGAATCTCCACGAACTTCCCAACTGTCGGCTGCAAGTGTGCTGCGACCTGGACGAAGGCCGTCTCGCTCTCGCCCAGACCAGATTCCCGCACATTCGGGTGACAACCCGTTTCGACGACGTGCTGCAAGACGGCGATATCCAGGCGGTGGTGATCGCCACGCCCGCGCGCACCCACTTCGCCCTGACCAAGGCCGCACTCCGTGCGGGGAAACACGTGCTTGTCGAGAAGCCCTTGGCGATGAGCAGCCAGGAGGCACTCGAACTGATCGACGTCGCTCGGGAAGCACAGCGGGTGCTCATGGTCGGACACACGTTTGAGTACAATCCGGCCGTGCTTAAGATCAAAGAGCTCCTGAAGGACAACCAGCTTGGCGACATCTACTACGCCTACTCGACTCGGGTGAACCTCGGGCGGGTGCAGCGCGACCTCAATGCGCTGTGGAGCATCGCTCCCCACGACATCTCCATCCTCCTCTTCCTCTTTGAGGAAATGCCGGTGGAGGTGAGCGCGCGCGGTGCTTCTCATCTCGATCGATCCATCGAGGACGTAGTATTCGTGGATTTCCTCTTCCCCGGAGGCGTCACCGCTCACGTGCACGTAAGCTGGCTGGATCCGAGCAAGGTCCGACGCATGACCATCGTGGGGAGCAAGAAGATGGTCGTGTACGACGACCTTGAAACCGAGGGGAAAGTCAAGGTCTACGACAAGGGCGTCTTGAAGGTGGGGGACGGTCAGATCTTCGGCGAATTCCAATATCGATTGCACACGGGGGACATCTACATCCCCAAGATCGACATGTCAGAGCCCCTGCGCAACGAGTGCGCCCATTTCTTGGAATGCATCGAGAAGCAAAAGCAGCCGCAGACGGATGGGGCGTCTGGGCTCCGGGTCATCAAAGTGCTCGAAGCGGCGCAGGAGTCCCTACGCAGACGCGGGGCTCCGGTGGAAATCTCGTAGCTCATCGCGCTGAGGAGGATCCCATGCACAGGCTCTACCCGAACGTGATTCTCGGCCGGAACGTCCAGATCGGCGAATACGTGGTCATCGGGGTGCCCCCTGCGGGAAAAGCGGCGGGGGAACTCCCGACGAGCATCGGGGACAACGCCGTGATCCGGTCGCACACCGTCATCTACGCGGGCAATCGCATCGGCAAGAATTTCCAGACTGGGCACGGAGTGCTGGTTCGCGAGGAGAACGAGATCGGCGACAATGTGAGCATCGGGAGCCATTCGGTAGTGGAGCATCATGTCAGGATCGGCAATGGGGTGCGCATTCACTCCCAAGCCTTCGTGCCGGAATTTTCGATCTTGGAGGATGGCTGCTGGATCGGCCCCAATGTCGTCCTGACCAACGCCAAGTATCCGCTTTCCCCGGATGCCAAGAAGAACCTCAAGGGCCCAGTCATTCGCGCCGGAGCCAAGATTGGCGCCAATGCCACCATCCTGCCCGGCGTCACCATCGGTCGCAATGCCCTCGTCGGGGCAGGATCTGTGGTCGTGGAGGATGTGCCGGACGGAAAGGTGGTGGCGGGAAATCCCGCCCGGGTGCTGAAGGACGTCAGCGAAATCGCCGCCTACAACATCAGCCTTCGGACAACTCCTACGGAGCGTTAACATGGCCAAGATCCCTCTCGTGGACCTCAAGGCGCAATACCTCTCCATCAAGTCCGAAATTGACGCAGCCATTGACCGGGTCATCGACAAGACCGCTTTCATCCTGGGCGAAGAGGTGGAATCCTTCGAGAAGGAGTTCGCAGCGTTCTGCAAGGCGGAATACTGCGTCGGCGTCGCCTCCGGTACAGCCGCGCTGCACCTGGCACTCCTCGCCTGCGGGGTCAGGCCGGGCGATGAGGTCATCACCACGCCGTTCACGTTCATCGCCACGGCGGAGGCCATCTCCCACTGCGGCGCTCGGCCGGTCTTCGTCGACATCGACCCCCGGAACTGCCTCCTCGACCCGACTCAGGTGGAGGCGGCCATCACGCGAGCGACCAAGGCGATTGTGCCCGTCCACCTGTATGGCCAGCCGGTCGAGATGGACCCGATCCTGGATATTGCCCGGAAATACGGCTTGCGAGTGGTGGAAGACGCCGCCCAAGCTCACGGAGCCGAGTACCGGGGCAAGCGGACGGGAACCCTCGGAGACGTGGCCTGCTTCAGCTTCTTCCCCGGCAAGAATCTCGGCGCGTACGGAGACGGCGGCGCCGTGGTCACCAATGACCCGGATATCGCCCGAAAGGTCCGCAGGCTACGGGACCACGGCAGGGAGAGCAAGTACGAGCACCTGGAGATCGGCTTCGGGGAGAGACTGGATGCCCTGCAGGCAGCCATCCTGCGCGCCAAACTGGCCCACCTCGAGGATTGGACTGAGGCAAGGCGCAAGCACGCCGCACGATACGACGCTCTGCTGCGTCCCATGGGGATCGAAACGGTCCAAGTATCGCCTCACGTGAGGCACGTATACCATCTCTACGTCATCCGATCCCCGCGAAGAGATGCGCTTCTGGAGCATCTGAAGAGCCGGGGGATCGGGGCGGGCGTGCATTACCCGATTCCGCTGCACCTCCAACCAGCCTACTCCGCGGAGTACAAGCACGTCCGTTTACCTCAAGCCGAACGGGCGGCTCAGGAGGTCCTCTCCTTGCCCATCTACCCCGAGCTCACCGAGGAGCAGCTGGAGTACGTGGCCGGTGCAGTTGCCGAATTCACCCAGACTCACGCCTGAGCGAAACTTGGAGCCCGGATCCGGGGGAGCACGCCTGTTGCTCCCCGGTCCCGACCGCGGTTCAGGGGCCGGCCGTGCAGTTTGAAGAGATTGCAGCGCCCGGGGCAAGGAGTGCCTCCACGACAGAGGTTGGTTTGGCTTCAGGGGACGGCCTGACCCCCGCAGCACGGTGGCCCATTCACTCGAGCCGAGAGGCTGGGAATGGCGACGGCAACCGTCAAGGTGGTGCAGTCCGTCCCCATCGGCCTTGCCGCACTTGCGGAGGGCTGGTTCGCGGGCCAAACCGGATGCGACGGACTGGCCGATGACATTCGGGACGCCGCCACCCAGAGGGCTCGAGAGGCATTGCACCAATTCAACCACCCCTCGGCATCGACGTCTCGATTCCTGGCGGGATGCGATGCAGTCGGGAGGACAATCCATCCTGCCCTCAGTCGAGCGGCCCAAACGCAGATTGTATGAAAACCCGGAGGGCACACCCGATGGCGAACGACTTGCTCCGTCTTGTCCTTGCGCAGATCAACACCACCGTGGGTGACCTCGAGGGGAATCGGAACAAAGTGGCCGCGGCCCTGGCAGAGGCGCGCGCCCTGGGAGCCGATCTCGTTGCCTTCCCCGAACTGACCATCCCAGGCTACCCGCCCGAGGATCTCCTCCTCCGGCGTTCCTTTGTGGAAGGCAATGAGCGGGCTTTGCGGAGTCTGGGTCCCGAGACAAAGGGGCTAACGGCCGTTGTGGGTTTTGCCGAAGCCAAGGACGGACAGCTGCACAACGCCGCGGCCGTTTTTGAGGACGGCGAGCTCGTCGGCATCTACCGCAAGATCCACTTGCCTAACTACGGGGTGTTCGACGAGCTCCGGTATTTCACGCCCGGCCAGGAGGTGCTTGTCCTGGACTGCGCGGGGTTCACCGTGGGATTGAGCATCTGCGAGGATATCTGGCTAGCGGACGTCCCCGCTGCCCAAGCTCTCAAAGGCGGGGCTGAACTTCTTCTCAACATCTCGGCCAGCCCGTACCATGCCGGCAAGAGAGCAGTCCGCCAGGAACTGGTAAGTAGCCGCGCGCAGGAGAATCTCGCCTGGGTGGCCCTTGTGAACCTGGTGGGAGGCCAAGACGAACTCGTATTCGACGGCAATAGCCTCGTGTGCGACCACGCCGGCTCCATCCGGGCCTCCGGCCGGCCCTTCTCAGAGGAGCTGATCGTCGTGGACATAGATCGGTCCGCGGTCCAGCAAGCACGCCGTGCCGGTCGAGAATTCGCCGCTCTGGCGGAAACGGCACCGACCCATCTTTCGCTCCGGGTGCTGAGACTGGCTGGGCCCTCCTCCGAGAAGATGAAGCCGGAGATTGTGCCCACGGGCGTCTCTCCTCCCCTTGGGGAAGAAGAGGAAATCTATCTGGCCCTCGTGACTGGCGTACGCGACTACGTCCGGAAAAACGGCTTCGAGAAGGTGGTGATTGGCTTGAGCGGGGGAATCGATTCCGCGCTCACGGCCGCGATCGCCGCCGATGCCCTCGGTCCGGAGAACGTGACAGGCGTGACCATGCCCTCGCAGTTCTCGAGCGCCGGAAGCATCTCCGATTCCGAGGAGCTCGCCCGCAACCTTGGGATCAAGCTGCTGAAGATCCCGATCCAGGAGATTTACAAAGCCTACCTTGGAGAGTTGGCCCCCCACTTTCGTGGTCTTCCCTTTGACATCACCGAGGAGAACCTCCAGGCGCGGATCCGCGCCAATCTCCTGATGGCTTTATCCAACAAGTTTGGCTGGCTCGTCCTTTCCACCGGGAACAAGAGTGAGATCAGCGTGGGTTACTGTACCATCTACGGGGACATGGTGGGCGGTTATGCCGTGCTCAAGGATGTCCCGAAAACGTACGTCTACCGCTTAGCCCGGTGGCGCAATCGAAAGGCCGGCTTCAGCCTTATCCCCGAGGCCATCTTGACGAAGGTGCCCTCGGCCGAGCTACGACCCAACCAGACGGATCAGGACACCTTGCCTCCGTACGAAGTGCTCGATGCTATCATCGAGGCCTATGTGGAAAAGGACATGAGTTTCCGCGAAATCTTGGCTCTCGGGTACGATCCCAACGTTGTCCGCGACGTGCTGCGCAGGATCGACGCCGCGGAGTACAAGCGGCGCCAGGCTCCGCCCGGCGTCAAGATTACCCCGCGCGCCTACGGCAAGGATCGGCGTATGCCCATTACGAATCGCTACCGAGAAGGGTAGCGTCCCCTCAGGACGGCGTGTTATTCCTGGAGCGCTGAGAAGCGCTTCGGTCACGGAAGCATGGTCACAGAGGGGGCTCTGTTTCCCCGGCGAGCCTCACCCGAAACGTCATCGTTCGCAAGCCGAGGCTTTTGTGCCATAAACTGCAATCGCCCCAGCCTGGAAGTGGCCTGTGGCCCGGACTTCGCAAGCGCTTCCAGGTCAAAGGCGAACGTCAAGACCAAGCCTAGACAGGCATATAGGGCGCGCAATAGGTGCAAGCTCGTAACAAGGCGTAAGCCAACTCCTGCGCGAAGTAATACCGGGCGACTGAACTGTCGGCAGGTCTCGGATCCCCACTTCCCTGCCTCGCATCCCACGCAGAGGCTGAGGAAAGTAAGGTGTAACTGGCGTGGATGCGGAGGTTGCTGACACGGTGTGGCTAGGTGCGCTGCCGTTGGATCTAATCTGACCGGCGACTGAGCACCCCCGCGGACCACTCGGTGCGAGACAGGGCGCAGCGGTAAGTGAACGATTCCGCCCTTTCCCCAGGCAAGAGCGGCCCTCGCCCCATCAGGCTCGCATCCAGGTCGAAAACCGAAAGCGAGGGTAGAGGTTGAGGCCCCACTGACCTCTTTCCCCGGCCGGGGCAGCGGGCAAATTACATTCGCCCACCGCCTAGGCCGAGGCGGCTCTTTGAAGCGCGACTAGCTTGCGGCCACCTGCCCGCTGCGTGGGTGGAGACGTGCAGGCACCCATTTCGTCGGCGCTTCCACGGTGCAGCCCACCAAGGCATAATCGGATCGAAGAGGATCGAGGAATATCGACGGAAGACGCCCTTCCTCGGCGGGCCAACGCCACAGGCTCTTCCCGTAACTTCGCTCCCCCAGGAACCCACTGGCTGTGCGTGGAAATGGCTCAGTTCCACGCGGAAAATCACCGGCACGGGAGCCCGACGGACTCTTCGTCGCCTGTGAAGCCAAGACCGCGTGACACGGGATCGGCCGCTCTTTTCCATCAGGGCTAACCGTGCCGGCTCCCCGTCAACCAATCGCGGACAACCGCCAATCCCTGATGTTTGTACCGGCCTTCATATCCCACAAGCTCGCGCTGTCACCGAGAACTCACCCGATGCCTCGCGCCTCACGAGCCATCGATCACTTCCCCCGACCTCGCAAAGGGCCGGGATAATTCGCTTGATCGATTCCTCGGGGGTCCGTACATTTGGCGAGTTAGCCGGAAAGGTCATTCGAGACGTCTTGGTTCCTTCGGCATTTGGCTCCGGACCACTTAGATGCTTTGGCGATCACTGAAACACGTCTTTTTTGATTGCGATAGCACCCTGTCGCGCATTGAGGGCATCGATGAGCTCGGCGCGATGGCGGGGAAGGGGCGCGAGGTGCGCCTCCTCACTCAGCAGGCCATGGAAGGGAAAATCCCCCTCGATGAAGTGTACCATAAGCGCCTGGAGCTCCTCCGCCCAACGCGAGGCCAGATCGAACGCATTGGGACGCTCTACGTGCAGAATCTGGTGGAAGACGCCGCCGGTGTGGTTCAGGCTCTGCAAGCGGCCGGCTGCGAGGTCTATGTGGCCAGCGGCGGCTTCCTCCTCGCCCTCCAAAAATTGGCCGCCCACCTGCGCATCCCGATGCGGAACGTCCTCGGCGTAGATGTGGCCTTTGACGAGCTCCAAGGCGATTGGTACAGGTACCATCGGCACCAATACCGGCCCAATCCGGAGGAGCGCTACCTTGGGTTGGACGGCACCTCGCCCATGATCCGCACCAATGGCAAGCGGATAGTCATCGAGCGATTGGGCAAGTTGCAGGGCGGAACCTTGCTGGTAGGCGACGGCGCCAGCGACTTGGCCGCCAAGGAGGCGGTGGACCTCTTCGTGGGCTATGGAGGTGTGGTCGAACGCGCGATCGTGGCGGCTGAGGCCGAGATCTACCTCCGGTGTGAGAGCCTCGCTCCGATTCTCGTCCTGGCCCTCGGGCCACGGGGAGCCGAAGCGGTTGCAGGAACCCCTTACGAAGAGCTGTATCGCAAAGGCGTATCCCTCATCCTGGAAGGGCAGGTTCAATTCAAAGACGCTGCGAGGCCCATCCTCAGGTCAATCCAGAGGCGATTGTCTTCATCCGCAATCCCCACCCCCTCGAGTAGCCTCCGGTAGCTCGAATCCCCGACAAGCGGCAATCGGGAGACCTGAATGGACACAATGGGAGCAATGCATCGGTTGAAACTCTTCATCCCCGGACCGACGGAGGTGGCTCAGGAAGTCCTCGAGGCGATGGCGCGACCTCCCATCGGCCACCGAACGCCGGAGGCCAAGGAACTCATCCTCACCGTGTCGGGACAAGTGCGGGAGATGCTGCGCACACGCCAGACCGTGCTCCTCTCCACGAGCTCAGCCACCGGGCTCATGGAGGCGGCCATCCGGAACTTGGTGCGTAGGAAAGTCCTCTGCACGAGTTGCGGCGCCTTCGGGAAACGCTGGTACGAAATCGCCCTCGCCAATGGCAAGGAGGCAGAACTGGTCCATTTCCCGGAAGGGAAACCGGTGGACCCGGAGGTGATCGACCGAAAGCTGGCGCAAGGAGGGTTCGAAGCCGTCACCTTCGTGCACAACGAAACCAGCACCGGCGTGATCTCGCCCTTGGAGGCGATGGCGGAGGTGGTCCGTCATCATCCGGATGTGCTGCTTCTGGTGGATGCCGTGACCTCCATGGGGGCGGTGCCGATCGCCTTCGATGAGCTGGGGCTCGACGTCTGTCTGGCTTCCGTTCAGAAGGCCCTAGCTCTGCCTCCGGGATTTGCCATTTGCGTCGTCTCGGACCGCGCATTGGAACGCGCCGCCAAGGTGGACGCACGGGGCTACTATTTCGATTTCCTGGAGATGGCTCGGCGTGCCGCGGAGGGGCAGACCCCCATCACGCCCTCCTTGCCTCATCTTTTCGGGCTGCGCGTCCAGCTCCAGCGCATCCTAACCGAGGGGATGGAGGCGCGATACCAGCGACATCTGAGGATGGCGCGTCTCGTGCAGGACTGGGCTCGCCAACGACTCGCCCTGTTCGCGGAGGAGTCCTCTCTTTCCCCGACCGTGACAGCGGTGGATACGATGGGGAGGTTTCCTCCGCGCGAGTTAATCCAGTACGCGCGACAGCACGGCTTTCTGGTCGCCTCCGGATACGGCCCTTTGAAAGATCGGACCTTCCGCATTGCGCACATGGGCGAGCTCCAGGAAGCGGACCTGAAGGAGCTCCTCCAGTGCTTGGAGAGTTTTCTCAGCAGCCGCAGCTAACAGCAGGGGAGGGAAAGGTCGCATGGAGGAAGCGAAACCGACGCGGTACCGGATCCTGGTCACCGGTGAGATCCTGCCAGAGGGGCTTTCGCTCCTTGAGGCGGAGCCCGACTTCGATGTGGACGTCAAGGTAGGACTCCCGAGACAAGAGCTTCTGAGAATCCTTGCCCCCTACCATGCGTTGATCACCCGGAGCGAGACCGCCATTGACAAAGAGCTCCTCGATGCGGGGGCGAACCTGCGCGTGATCGCGCGTGGCGGCGTTGGCTTGGACAACGTCGACATCGATTACGCTAGCCTGAAGGGCGTGGCGGTGATGAACACGCCCGGCGCCAACACCATCGCGGCGGTGGAACACACCATCGGCCTCCTCCTGGCGCTTTGCCGGCGGATCCCCCACGCGCACAACTCCCTGCGCGCCGGCGAATGGCAACGGAAGAAGTTCCTCGGCACCCAGTTGCAAGGCAAGACCCTCGGCATCATCGGCCTGGGCCGCATCGGAAGTCGCGTCGCCACGCGGATGAAAGCCTTCGAGATGCACGTGATCGCCTACGATCCGTACGTGAACGTCGAGAAGGCGGAGCAACTGGGAGTGCCGCTCGTGGAATTCGAGCAATTGCTTCGGCAGTCCGATATCGTGACCATCCACGCCCCCCTGACCGATGAGACCTTTCACATGATCTCCCATCGGGAGATCAACATGATGAAAGACGGGGCCATGCTGATCAATGCGGCACGGGGACCCATCGTCGATCCGGAGGCGCTGTACCACGCCCTCACCCGTGGCAAGCTGGCAGGAGCAGCGATGGACGTCTTCGAAGAGGAGCCGCCGAAAGATCGGCGCCTGCTGGAACTGGACAACGTGGTGGTCACACCGCACATCGGCGCCAACACCGTGGAGGCGCAGGTGAACGTGGCCGTCCAGCTGGCTCGGCAGGTGATTGCCGCGCTGAAGCACGGGGAGTACGAGAACTCCGTGAACATGCCCATCGCCAGCCGCGAGGAATTCCTCAAGCTACGACCTTTCCTTGACCTCGCGGAGAGGATCGGGCGAATGCAGGTGCAAACGGTGGAGGGACGGATCCAGGCGGTCTCCGTGGAATACTACGGCGAAATCGCCAACTACGTCAAGCCCCTCACGGTCGCCGTGCTGAAGGGGCTTCTGGCGCCCATCCTGCGCGAGAAAGTCAATTACATCAACGCGCCCTACATCGCCGACGAGCGACGCATCCGCGTGAGCCAGACTCGCACCTTTGAACCCGAGGATTACACCAACCTCATGCGGGTACATGTCCGAACGGACAAGCAAAAGCAGACCGTGGCCGGCACGCTCCTGGGTCGGAGCATCCCGCGGATCGTTGAGATCGACGGCTACGGACTCGACGTCGAACCGGAGGGACGTTTCCTGATCATCAAGAACTACGACCGGCCCGGGGTGATCGGCAAGGTGGGTACCATCCTGGGCAATGCCAACGTCAACATCGCCGAGTGGCGGCTCGGACGCCTGCGGCCCAACGACCTGGCCCTCGCCGTGGTGAAGGTGGATGACCCAGTCCCGCCTGAGGTGATCCGGCAGATTGAGGCCGTGGAGCAGGTGGTACAAGTCGTCCCCTTTGAGCTGTGACAGAATCGGATGCTCGCGCGAGAAGCAGCCCCGGCGCATCCAAAAGCGATCGCGCAACTTCTCGTGATTAGAGTGCATCCTCTGTCAATAGCGGGGACCTCATGAGATACGTCTTCTGGTCGATCGTTTTCTTCTGGTGGGTAATGGATTTCTATGTGCTCGTGCTCAAGCGAAACTCCTACAGCAAGATACTCGACAAGCAAAGCAAGTACGTACTAACCGCTTTCATACTAACGGGGGTGCTTCTCGCCATCCTCCCAGAAGATTTCAGGGCAGTCTGGAGGGTGAGAGAATTCGGTCCTCTCCAGTGCGCCGGTACCATGGTTTTGGCAATGGGTATCACAATTCGGCTCACAGCGATCCTAACCCTCGGAGATTGTTTTGCGCCAGACATAGTCGTAAGCTCTGACAAGAGACTCGTCCAGAAGGGACTATACAAGAGAATCCGACATCCGAGTTACACAGGCGAGATCGTCGCTTTCATCGGACTCGGAATCGTTTTCCAGCACATCCCCTCTTCCATATTCGTGTCGCTTTTGCCTACGCTTGGGTTTGTGTATCGCGCTATCATGGAAGAACGCAAGTTAGCCGAGGAATTCGGCGAGCAGTTCCTCGGGTACAAGAAGCGCACGAGAATGTTCATCTGAATACGATCACCTTGCCCCTGGGGTGATCCAGCAGGTCGAGGCAGTTCGAACAAGGCTCACCGCAAGAGCTGCGCACGCCGCCGTCGGGTCTCCTCAGAACAGGTCGATGTGCCCCGCTCCTTTCGCTCCATGGTTAGCGGTGCTTCCTCGAAGACGAAACCCGGAAGCTGCCGTCGGGCGGGAAGAGGATGACTGGAATGACCCCCTCACGTCTCCGGACGGTGTGGACGACATGCCCGGTCCGAAAGCTCGAACATCGGGACAGACCTGAAAACTCTATTCCTCGCACGGCATGACGGGAAGCCCCGGGCCATGGCCAGGGGAGACCGACGTCCGAAAGGCTCGTACCGTCACTGCGCGTGGTCGGAGCCTGCCTCTTTGCGTGTCTCAACCGCCTCCTGCCACAATGCGTAGGCGTAGCGGAGGTGCGGGATCACAATGGACCCACCCACGACCAGCGCCACGTCCAGCGCTTCGACGAATTCCGAGCTGCTGATGCCGAGTTCCGCGCAACGACCCACATGGTAGGCGATGCAGTCGTTGCACCGAAGGACCGTGGAGGCGACCAGCCCAAGCAGCTCCTTCGTGCGGGCCGGCAAGGCTCCGTCGCGATACACGGCCGAATCGAGGCCGAAGAATCTGCGCGTGTTCAGGCTCCCGCGCTTCAACACCAGCCTATTGAGTCTCTCCCGCCTCTCCCGGAACCTGCTGAGTTCGTCGCTCATCGCTTTTGCCTCCGCGACCTCCGTTTCCGCGCGCGATCCCGCGCGGCCTTGCCGTCTTCGGATTCCTCCACCAGCCGGAAGTCGATGATGCGTTCGTTCTTGTCCGCACGGGTCACTTCCACTGTCACCCGGTCCCCGAGGCGCAGCACCCGGCCTGAGCGCTCGCCCACGAGGGCGAAGCGTTCTGCATCGTAATGGAAGTAGTCGTCGCCCAGCTCCGAGATGTGGACGAGCCCGTCCACCACGTAATCCGGAATGTGCACGAAGATGCCGAAGGGAACCACCCGCGCGATCACGCCGCGGAAGCGCTCGCCGATGTGTTGGGCCATGAATTCCACCTGCTTCAGCTTCACCGACTCGCGCTCCGCCTCCATCGCGATGATCTCCCGACGGCTGGCGAGCTTGCAGGTCTCGTCTAGCCCATTGTAGCGCGTACTCAGCGCTCCTCGGCGGTAGCGCTTGAGCAGACGGTGAACGAGGAGGTCGGGGTACCGGCGGATGGGGGACGTGAAGTGCGTGTAGAAGGCGTAGTTCAACCCGAAGTGCCCGACGTTGTTCACGTCGTAGCGAGCTTTCATCATGGCGCGGACCATTGCGTCCTGCACGATATCCGCAACATCCTGATCACGCACTCTTTCGACAAGCCGCTGGAAGAATCGGGGCGTGACGTTGCTCGGAGGGGCCGCCTCCACGCCGAAGGCTCGGAGTAGCTGCAGGAATTCGGCCATTTTTTCGGTGCTCGGCCGCTCGTGCACGCGATATACGAAGGGGAGCTCCTCTCCGGTCTTCTCGCGCAAGTGAATGCCCACATGCTTCGCCACCGTCTCGTTGGCAAGCAGCATGAACTCTTCGATCAGGCGGTGGCTCTCGAGGCGCTCCTTCCGACGCAGCTCCACCACACGGCCATCGGGGCCGAGCTCCACCTCCACCTCCGGCGTGTCGAAGTCGATGCTCCCTCGGCGATACCGTTTCGCGATCAACGCCCGACTGAGCTCGTGCATTTGGCGCAAGATTCCGGAGTACTCGTCCGCGGCCTTCCCATCCAGGATGTCCTGCACTTCCTCGTAGGTGTACCGGCGGCGACTGCGAATGACCGTCTCCTCAATTCTGTAGCTGAGCAGCTCGCCATCTCGGCTCAGCTCCATTAGGACGGACATGCACAACCGGTCCTTCAAGGGCTGAAGACTGCAGATCTGATTGGAAAGCTTTTCCGGAAGCATGGGGATCACGCGGTCCACCAGGTAGACGGATGTCCCCCGAGCCCTGGCCTCTCTGTCGATGGCGCTTCCCTCCTTCACGTAGAAGCTCACGTCCGCAATGTGGACGCCGAGCTCCCAATTCCCCGACTCCAGCTCGCGCAGGGAGACGGCGTCGTCAAAATCCTTTGCCTCCGCAGGGTCGATGGTGAAAGTGACCACATCGCGCAAATCCAAGCGGCGTTCCAGCTCTGACTCCGGGATCGTCTCCGTCAGTTCCTCCGCCTCCCTTGTCACCTTCTCTGGAAATGCCAGAGGAAGATCGAAGCTGTAGGCCACACTCGCCACGTCCACGCCGGGTTCCTCGGGGAACCCGAGCACTTTTACCACCTTGCCGATCGGATTGGCCCGCTCGTCCTCCCAATCCGTGATGCGGACCACGACCTTCTGGCCGGAGACGGCTCCCAGATTGTCAGCGTCGTCCACGAGGATGTCCCACTGGACTTTCAGGTCGTCTGGAACCACGAAGCCGAAGCGCTTCCCGCGCCGGTACGTCCCCACGATGTTCTCGCGCGCCCGCTCGATTACCTCAACCACTCGGCCCTCCGGCTTCTCCCCGTTGCGTCCGGCAAAAAGCCGCACCCGCACCACGTCCTTGGGAAAGGCCGTGCCCATGTTCCGCTGGCTGACGAAGACCTCTCGCCCATCCTCGCAAAGGACGAAACCGTAGCCCTGCGTCTTCACGTGCAATACGCCCGTGACCTCCGGTTCCGGAGGAGCAAGGGAATAACGCGCGTGACGTCCCTTGCGCAGCTCCCCTCGCTCAGCCATCTCCTTGAGGAGAGCCCGGAAACGGGCGTAATGGGATTGCGGAACGCCCAGCTGCCGCGCCAGATCCTTCGCCTTGAACCCTTGCCCAGGATGAGCGCGCAGGAAGTTCAGCACCTGCGTTACGTACAGATCGCCTTCAAACTTAGCTCGTCTCGTCATCGCTCCTGTTCACACTCCTTCGGATTCCGAATCAAAACAAAAAGACGGTGAGAAGGCTCACCGTCAGGAAAGTCGTCGCCAATTGCAACGTTGGGAACCCCGTATCCGTTCCACCTCCCCGTGTCGAAGCAAGATGCCGGATGCTCCGTACCTGCTCTGCCCAGGCAGGTACTCAAGATCAGCCGCGCCCCGTAGGCTCTGCCCTCTCCCGCCTGTAGCCGAATCGGCAGCGCTCGTACTTCCCGACATTGGCATTGTCCACCGTGCAAATGAGGCCGCCGAACTTGTAACACTGCTCCCGCGGGCCCGGGAAGCGAGCGAGTGGACAATGGATGCAGCGCAATAGCTCGCCGTCAGCCTCTCCAAACTGGCTCATCGGCGTGCGCTCCGCTGCAACTCCTCGACCCATGCGCTTTGGGGATGCTGCGCGATCACGTAGGATTCCACATCTCCCAGCGATAAGATCTCACCCGTCACAAGCCGGCGATCCACCAGCCGCGGGACGGAGATGTGATCCACCCTGCCCGTGCTCCGGCTCATCTGGTCGAGCGTGAAGATGTTGTACCCGAGATTCACCACCCGCCCTTTCGGCTCGATGGGGAAGTAGGACCCGTCGAAGATCACCGTCTCCTGGCGGTCGATCACGTAGGTACTTCCCGCGTAGCGCAGCGCATTGGTGATGGTCAGCAGGGTACCCTGGTTCGTGGTGAAGCGAATCCCCTTGATGGCGTACTTGCCCGGTGGCACGTCTGTGAGCACGAAGTAGCCTTCCGGGTCGGTCATCGTCCAGTAGCCCGTGAGCTTCCTCTTGCCCCCAGACTCAATTTGGCCGAGGATCGCCACTTCGATATTGGAGCGGTAAACCTCGGGCCTCTCCTCGAAGTACCGGCTCTCGACAAGGACATTTCCGATTACGATGAAGCTATTCTCCGAGGTCGGCTCCGAAAACACGGCCGGTCGATGCGTCTGGGCGGCGCACCCTGCGAGCAGGATCGTCAGCGCCGCGCCCGCCACCAGCTTCCAACCTACCAAAGCCCGAGACATGTCTTCCCTCCTCTCTAAGGGTGCAATGGCCATTCTCAGCCCTCAATGGTCTCCAGCGCTTTTCCCAGCGGGCCCACATCCACGCTGGGGAACGCCGAAAGGACGGAGAGGAACTCCTGCCCGATCGCTCGAAGCCTCTCCGGAGTTTTGGCTTCGAATCGCAGCACCAGCACCGGCTGGGTATTCGAGGCCCGGACCAGTCCCCAACCGTCTCCGAACAGAACCCGAGCTCCATCCACGTCGACAACCTCGTACTTCTCTTGGAATCGCTTCACCAGCTCGGAGACGACCAGGAACTTGTCCTCGTCCGGACAATCAACCCGGATCTCCGGGGTCGAGACGAAGGACGGGATTTCCGCCACCAGCTCCGAAAGTTTCTTTCCGGAGTTTGCGACCAGCTCGGCCAATCGCAGCGAGGCGTAGATGGCATCGTCGAACCCGAAGTAGTCATCCGCGAAGAACATGTGGCCCGACATCTCCCCGGCGAACGGGGCTCCGAGCTCTTTCATCTTCGCCTTCAGGAGCGAATGTCCTGTCTTCCACATCACCGGCTTTCCGCCGTGCTGAGAGATGAAATCGGGCAGGGCCTGGCTGCACTTCACGTCGAAGACGATGGAGGCGCCAGGACGTCGGGCGAGTACATCCTTGCTGAACAAGGCCAGGAGCCGGTCGGCAAAGATGATCCGACCCTCCTCGTCGATCGCACCGATCCGGTCCGCATCGCCATCGTATCCGATGCCGAGATCAGCACCGATCTCCACCACCTTCTTCCGCAGCTCCGAGACGTATTCCGGGATCGTGGGATCGGGCAGGTGATGAGGGAAATTCCCGTCGGGTTCGCAATACATGCAAACCACTTCGTGGCCGTAGCCGCGGAAGAGTTTCGAGGCGATCTCCCCCGCGGTGCCATTGCCAGCGTCGATCACAAGCCGCAGCCGCCGCCGAAAACGGAACTTCTGGCTGAGCAGCTCCACGTAGGGACCCACCGCGTCGGCCTGTCGCACCTCCCCCTCGCCTTTCTCGAAGTTTCCCGCCTCAATGAGCCGGCGCAGTTCCTGGATCTGCTCTCCGTAAATGGAGGCAACTCCCTCGCACAGCTTGAACCCGTTGTACTCGATGGGATTGTGGCTCCCCGTGATCATGACCCCGCCATCCACCTTGAAATGCACGATGGAGAAGTACAGGACGGGCGTCGGGACTTGCCCCACGTCCATCACTTGCATCCCGCTCGCGGTTAGGCCGGCGATGAGGGCTTTTTCCAGCCTGGGGCTGGACAAGCGTACGTCTCGGCCCACCGTGAGGCTGCGATGGCCTCTGCGCCGCATGTAGGTGCCAAAGGCCCGTCCCAAAAGGGTAGCCACCTCGTCCGTGAGATCACGATCGGCCACTCCCCGAACGTCGTACTGGCGGAAGATGTTCGGATTCACCACTTCGCTCACCTCCGTGCCTATCCCTGCTCCCCTCGCCTCGCCGTCACCACGCGATCCCTTCCGGCCAAGTCCTTGTGGACCTCCACGCACGTCAGACCTTGATCTTGCAAGATGCGCGTCACCTCCCCCGCCTGATCCGCCCCAATTTCCACGGCGACCATCCCTCCGCGCCTCAGGGTGTGCTTCGCCACCCGAGCGATGGCCCGGTAGTACGCAAGCCCGTCGGGCTCGGCCACGAGGGCATCCCGCGGCTCGTAACGCACGATCTCTTGCTGGAGGGTCGGCCAGTCCTCGGGCCTGACATATGGCGGATTGGAGACGACCAAATCCAGCCCGCTTTCCTCCCCGGCGATGCGCAGGGGGCATTTCCTCATGTCGGCCACGGCCACACAGATGCGCTCCCCCACTCCCAGCAAATGGAGATTCTCCCTCGCGAGCCGAGCCGCCTCCTTGGATATGTCAAAGGCCCAACCGACGGCTTCCGGGCAGTTGGCAGCGAGGGCCGCCGCAATGTTGCCGCACCCGGTGCCGAGGTCGACAAACCGAATGGCCATGTGTCGGTCCACTCGACTCAGGCAAACCTCCACCAGTCGTTCCGTCTCCGGCCTCGGGATCAAGGCCCTCCGATCCACTCGCAAGGGAAGGCCGAAGAATTCCCATTCGCCCAGAATGTAGGCCAGTGGCTCGCGCTGGGCCCTTCGCTCCAAAAGGCTTCGGAAGTCCGACAATTCCTCCGCGGTGAGGGGCCGGTCGAACTGCAGGTAGAGGCCCACCCGGTCGGTTCCCAGGGTGGAGGCCAGCATCCGTTCGACGTCGAGCCTCGCGTTCTCAATCCCTCGGCCTGTCAGGTAGTCCGTCGCCCATCGGACCAGCTCGAGCACCTTGCAAGACGGCCGCGGGAAGGCGGATTCGGTTCTCAAAGCTGCTTCAACTTTTCAGCTTGATCAGCGAGTCGAAGCTGCTCGATCAGCTCATCCAGATCTCCGTCCAGGATCTCTTGCAGTCTGAACAGGGTGAGCCCGATGCGATGGTCCGTGACCCGGTTCTGGGGGAAATTGAAAGTGCGGATCTTGGCACTCCGATCGCCAGTCCGGATCATGGAACGCCGGGTCTCCACCTCTTTAGCCCGCTGTTCGGCCAAGACCCGTTCGTACAAGCGTGCGCGCAGCACCCGCAGGGCCTTGGCCTTGTTCTTGTGCTGGCTCTTTTCGTCCTGGCAGGTCACTACGATCCCGGTCGGGATGTGAGTGATGCGCACCGCGGAATCTGTGGTGTTCACGCTCTGTCCCCCCGGCCCCGAGCTCCGGAAAACATCGATGCGGAGATCGTCGGGATCGATGTGAACATCGACCTCCTCCGCCTCGGGCAGAACCGCCACCGAAGCGGCCGATGTGTGGATCCGACCGCTGGCCTCCGTCACGGGAACTCGCTGTACCCGATGCACACCGCTCTCGTACTTCAGCGTCCCGTAGGCATTCTTGCCCCGCACCAGGAAAATCACCTCTTTGAATCCGCCGATGTCTTGCGGGTGCGAACTCATGATCTCGATGGACCACCCTTTGCGCTCGGCGTAGCGGCTGTACATCCGGAACAGATCCCCCGCGAAAAGCCCAGCCTCGTCACCGCCCGTCCCTGCCCGGATCTCAACGATGGCGTTCTTCGCATCCTGCGGATCCTTCGGGACCAGCAAGAGCTTCAGCTCCTGGGTCAGCTCTTCGAGGCGATTCTCGAGGGTTCGGATCTCCTCCTCGGCCAACTCGCGCAGTTCCCGGTCGGGCTCTTCCTCCAGGATCTGCTTCGCCTCATCGAGGGCTTTCACCGTCTCCTTGTAGCGACGGTACGTCGCCACGATGGGCTCCAGTTCGTGCTCCTCCCGCGATAGCTCGCGCAACCGGTCCGGATCGCTCAGCACTTCGGGGTCCGCAAGCTTGCGGCGGATCTCCTCGAACCGCGCCTCCACCTCGTCCAGCTTGTCGAACATCGTCCGAGTCAAGCCACCTCACCTCTCCCAGCCCGGGCGCACTGGGGTATTTCTTCTCCATCTTGCGTAAACGAGCTCCACACCAGCCTTTCGCCCTCTCCGCATGCCACAAAAAAGCGGAACGCGGCTCCTTCTCCAGGCCGCATCCCGCATGGCACGCTTTCCTGCCACGGACTCAGATCCCCATACCCCAGGCAGCCCAAGTGTGGCTAACTCTCCGTTTCGGTGGCCTCTCCCTCTGGGGCCGAGCCCGCCTCTTGGTTCATCCCGTATTTCTTCATGAAGCGCTCCACACGCCCGGTGGTATCGACCAACTTCTGCTTTCCCGTGAAAAAGGGATGACAGTTGGAGCAGATCTCGATTCGCATATCGCCAATGGTGGAGCGCACTTGGAACGTGTTGCCACACGCGCAGCGAACCGTCCCCAACTTGTATTCCGGATGAATTTTCGGTTTCAAGCTCTCACCTCCTCAGCCAGATGCGTTTGTATGTTGGGCGCGCAAACCCGCGTAGAATAACTTACGCAAACTCGCCGACTTCGGCAAGCGGAAAGCCGGCTCAGGTGCTCATCGATTCCAGGAACTCCCGGTTCGACTTGGTGCCGCGCATCTTTTCCAGGAGAAACTCCATAGCTTCCACGGGATTGAGCTCGGCCAGGAACTTGCGGAGGATCCAGACGCGGTTGAGCTCGTGCTTATCCAGCAGGAGCTCTTCTTTGCGCGTGCCGGACTTGTTGATGTCGATGGCCGGGAAGATGCGGCGATCCGCCAGCCTACGATCGAGCACAAGCTCCATGTTGCCCGTGCCTTTGAATTCCTCGAAGATCACGTCGTCCATTCGGCTCCCGGTGTCGATCAGGGCGGTGGCGATGATGGTGAGACTCCCACCTTCTTCGACATTCCGGGCCGCGCCGAAGAAGCGCTTCGGCTTGTGGAGCGCGTTGGCATCCAGCCCGCCGGACAGGATCTTGCCGCTGTGCGGCACGACGGCATTGTGCGCCCGAGCTAAGCGGGTGATGCTGTCCAGCAGGATCATGACATCGTGTTTGTACTCCACCAGCCGTTTGGCTTTCTCCAGCACCATGTCCGCCACCTGGACGTGCCGTTCAGCCGGTTCATCGAATGTGGAGCTAATCACCTCCGCATCCACCGAGCGCTCCATATCGGTCACCTCTTCGGGTCGCTCGTCGATGAGGAGGACGATGAGCTTGATCTCGGGATGGTTCTTGAGAACGGCGTTGGCGATCTTCTGGAGAAGGGTCGTCTTCCCGGTCTTCGGCTGGGCGACGATCAGGCCGCGCTGCCCCTTCCCGATCGGCGTCAGCAGATCCATGATCCGCATGGAGTACTCCGTCGGCGTCGTCTCCAGCCGGATCCTCTCCATCGGGTAGAGGGGAGTGAGATTGTCAAACAAAGTCCGTTGCTTGGCCTTCTCCGGTTCCTCGTAGTTGACCGCCTCGACCTTGAGGAGGGCGAAGAACCGCTCGTTCTCCTTGGGGGGCCGGATCTGCCCCGAGACGACATCGCCCGTGCGGAGATCGAAACGTTTGATCTGGGATGGGCTCACGTAGATGTCGTCGGGCCCGGGCAGGTAGTTGAAATCGGGGGAGCGGAGAAAGCCGTACCCGTCCGGGAGGACCTCCAGAACCCCCTCGGCGAAGAGCAAGCCCTCCTGCCGCGTTTGCTCTTCCAGGATACGGAAAATGAGCTCCTGCTTCTTGAGTCCCGTGCAGCCCTCGATGTTCAACTCCTGGGCGAGCTTCAGGAGCTCCGGCATCTTCATGGCTTTGAGTTCGGCAATATCCATGTCCTTCTCACCTCTGGTTGGATTCACGCAATTTCCCAACCTCGACACTCGGTCCGTTCGGACCGAACCCCCACCCGGACCGACGGAATCATGGGCCCGCGATCAGGGAGCCCTTTGGAGCAAGTCCGGGACGCAGTGCTGCCCCTCCTGACCATGCAGGCGGTGTTTCGCTGGGATTACTTCAGGAGAGAGACCCTTCCAGGTTCGTTGATCAGCGGGATCTCTGAAGATCGCTTCCTTACGCGGAAAAGCCGGTGTTCGACATCCCGTTTCGGTTGTGGGCCCGTGCGCACCCTCTCAACGCACAACTGCCCACATGAGTTTCACCGAGCCGCGAAAACGTGGGGAAGCCCGCGTGGACCTGGACCCCTACCCTCCTACCACGCCGATGGCTTCATCGGTCGATTTGTCGAAAAAATGAGCGCGGCGCATGTCGATTGCGATGTCGAGCTTCTCCCCCTCCCTGATCTCGTGCGTGGCAGGGAACCTGGCGACGAAGTTCGAGCCGCCCACGTTGAGATACAAGTACAACTCGCTCCCCATTGGTTCCACCACATCCACGGCCACTTCCATCTGGGCGGCTTCCTCCAGCCCCTCCAGTTCGTGCTTCGGATAGATGTGCTCCGGTCGGATCCCCAGGGTAGCCTCTTTCCCTACGTAGGGCTGGAGAGCTGACTCCTTGCTCCTCGGCACGCGGATTCGGAACTGCCCCTGGTCGAACCACAGGGCGTCGTCCGCCGCCACAATGCGTCCGTCCACGAAATTCATGGCCGGACTTCCGATGAACCCAGCCACGAACTTGTTCCGAGGATACTCGTACAGCCGCAAGGGGGTATCGATCTGCTGGACAACCCCATCCTTCATCACGACGATCCGATCCCCCATGGTCATCGCTTCGACCTGGTCATGGGTCACGTAGACCGTGGTCGTCTCCAGCCGCCGATGCAGTTTGCTGATCTCCGTCCGCATCTGGACCCGAACCTTGGCGTCCAGGTTCGAGAGAGGCTCGTCGAACAGAAAGACCTTCGGCTTCCGCACAATAGCCCGGCCAACGGCCACTCGTTGTCTCTGCCCACCGGAAAGAACCTTGGGTTTCCGGTCCAGAAGCTCTTTGATGCCCAGAATCTCAGCCGCCTCCAGTACCCGCCGATGAATCTCTTCTTTCGGGTATTTGCGCAGCCTCAAGCCGAACGCCATGTTCTCATATACCGTCATGTGCGGGTAGAGGGCGTAGTTTTGGAACACCATCGCGATGTCGCGATCCTTCGGCGGCACATCGTTCACCAGTCGCTCACCGATGTAGATCTCCCCCTCGGTCACGTCCTCCAGTCCGGCAATCATCCGCAGGGTGGTGGATTTCCCACATCCGGACGGCCCCACCAGGACCACAAACTCCTTGTCCTCCACATCGATATTCACGTTGCGGACCGCCACCACATTCTTCTCGAATACCTTGGTGACGTTCTTCAGCCTCACGCTGGCCATGGCGATTCTCTTTTCCGGGATGATCCCCTTTGCACTCGAGAAAACCGCGGCGAATTTACCAAATCGACCATGCTTTGTCAAGCCATTTTGGCCTAGCAGCCGCCTCCGAAGGCCTCGCCCCCACCCTCATCCGGGATCGAGCCCCAGCTCCTCGAAAATGGCCCCTACGAGATAATGGCTACCAATCCCGATGAGCGGCGATGACCCCGCCAACTGCTCGCCCCGTTTCCATGCCTCCACGGGTCCCCAGGCGATCTCCACGTCGAAACCGAGTTCTACCGCCTGAGTGGCCATTTCGTCGATCCCAGCGCTCCGGATTGTGGGCAGGGGGCAAACCACCATCCGATTGGCAAGGACCCGGAGCTGGCGCGCCATCCGGGAGAAGGGTTTGTCCGCAAGGACTCCCATCACCACCGTCGCGTCGCTGCGTTCGGGCCACAGTTCCCGAAACGTGTCCACGAAGGCTCTCACGCCCTGCACATTATGCGCCACGTCGAGCACGCGGATGGGTTCGGCCGACAGGATCTCGAACCGACCCGCCCAACGCGTCCGCTCAATGGCCAGGCGGACCGCCTCGGCTGGGACACTGCTGGCCCACCCTCCCCCCTCGAAGGCCAGAAGGGCGAGCCCCGCGTTCCGAGCCTGGTGTCGGCCAATGAGCTGGCTACGAAGGTGCGACAGGCGAAGCTCCCTCCCCGAGTACCCAAACTCCGTCCCTTCCCGGCTCAGGCCAGCCACCCGGATCCGGCCTTCCCTCTGCTGACGGTAGAGCCGGGCGCCCACCCGTTCCGCCCGCTCCAGCAGGACGCTCAGCGCCGCCCGTGACCGGACGTAGGTGAAGCAGGAGACGCCCGGCTTCAGGATGCCTGCCTTTTCCCGCGCAATCTCCCCCATCGAGCGCCCGAGATGGGCCTGATGATCCAAATGCACGTCCGTGATCAGTGTGACGGCCGGAGAAACCACGTTCGTCGCATCCCACCGACCGCCGAGCCCCACCTCAACCACGGCCACATCCACTTTCCTCTCCGCGAAGTAGAGGAAAGCCATTGCAGTGACGGACTCGAAGAAAGTGGCTCCACTCTCCTCGATGCGCGGTTTCAGGGTCCGGATGAGCTCGAGCAACTCCTCCCGCGCCACCGGCTCGAAATCGACCCGGATCCGCTCCTCCGCTCTGACCAGATGCGGCGAGGTGTACAGTCCCGTTCGCAGTCCCGCCGCCCGCAGAAGCGATTCCAGGAAGGCACTGCTGGATCCCTTGCCATTCGTCCCGGCAACGTGCACCACAGCGAACTTTTTCTCGGGACGGCCAAGGTAGTTCAAAAGCGCCTCGATCCTCTCCAGTCCCGGCTTCAGCCCGAACCGGTGGCGTGAGAACAAGAATCGGATGAGCGGATGATCCTCAGACATGATGGCTCACTTGGAAGAATCTTGCAACGGAATATCCCCCCTCTCCCGAGAGTTCACCCTTTTCCGGCCGAGCGATGCCGGAGCTTGCTGCTCACCGTACGGGCCACGCCCCCACGCAGGTCCTCCGCGGTCAACCTCGCCCTTTCGCCGTTCCGCGCGGCCTCCCCTCTCTCAAGTTCCGCCTCAAAGGATTAGCCGCTCGCAACCTCCCTCGGTCTACGGCCCAAAGTCCGCGATCACTGGACCTGGAGCACCTGTTCCTCGGAGGCCTCCTCCGCATATTCGGAACGGCGGAGGGAGGACCGAAGCCGCGCCCACCGGTCGCGGTCGGTGCGGAACCGAACGCTGAGCTCTCCGTTTACCTCCGTCACTTCCTCGACCTCCGCCAACTGGTCGATGAGACCCAGCATCGAGGCCCGTTCCCGAGGCAGGGTTACGGTCACCTCAATGAACTGCCGTCGAGCGAAATCCAGAATTGCGTTCCGCAGATCCTGGAGGAACATGCCGCGGGTGGCCGACACAAACACCGAGGGGCGATACTGCTCGCGTAGGCTGGCAAAGATCCCTTTCTCGTGCACGGCGTCGATCTTATTGAACACGTAAAGCATCGGCCGGGTATCCAGCCCGAGTTGGCGTAGTACCTCGTTCACCGTCGCGATTTGCGCCGGGAAGTGGGGGTGGCTCACATCCACCACGTGGAGCAAGAGATCAGCCTCGGCAGCCTCCTCCAGCGTGCTCATGAAGGACGCCACAAGGTGGTGGGGGAGCTTCCGGATGAAGCCGACGGTGTCGATCAGGAGAATCCGGAGGCCCTTTTCCGCGCGCATGGTCCGTACCGTTGCGTCCAGCGTAGCGAAGAGCCGGTCCTCCACGAACACGTCCGAGTTGGTCAAGGCGTTCAAGAGCGAAGACTTCCCCACGTTGGTGTAACCAACGAAGGCCGCCTTGAAGACACGGCTTCGGTGGCGACGCCGCACATCTCGTTGCTGCCGAATCTGCTGAAGCTCCCGATCCAATACGGCGATCCGGCGGCGGATCATCCGCCGGTCCACCTCCAGTTGCGTCTCCCCGGGGCCTCGTGTGCCGATCCCACCGTATTGCCGCGAGAGGTGAGTCCACTGGCGAGTCAGTCGGGGCAGGAGGTATTTCAGTTGGGCCAGCTCAACCTGAGTCTTCGCCTCTTTGGTCCTGGCCCTCCGGGCGAAAATATCCAGGATGAGACCGCTTCGGTCCAAGATCTTCACCCCGCAGGCCTTTTCCAGATTCTTCACCTGGACCGGCGAGAGGTCGTTGTCGAAGATCACCAGATTTGCATCGGCTTCCGAAATCATCCGCACCAATTCATCCAGCTTCCCCTTGCCGATGAGGAAGGCGGGATTCACCCTTCCGGCATCCTGGACCAGCCTGCCCACAACCTCGGCTCCCGCCGTGTCGGCCAACAGGGCCAGCTCGTCCAGGTGCTCCTCTTCTTCCCACCGCGTCTCACCTGCTCCCGGAACCCCCACCAGGATAGCTCGCTCGCGCATGGCCTTCGTGTCGAAGACTCTCAACTGCGACACCACCTCCTCGATCCTCCTTTGCCCGAATGCGCTACCTACTACACGCCGAGCGTCCCCCTTTGTTTCACCTCTTTCTCGGGCACCGTCTTCGAGATCACAAGCTCCGCGAAGAGAAGGGCGAGAACGGTACCGGCTAACCACGGCCAAAGTTCCTTGCCCCGCCGAAAGAGAGCGATGTTTCGTCGCAGTTCCGGCCCCGGCCCAAGCACCCTAGCTCCCACACTCGAGGCGAGAGCCGCCACATCGACCGGGCGCAGGTCAGCCTCCTTCGGATCCGGATTCACCGCCACGAGCCGATAAGGACGACCGTCCACAAGCATCGTGTAGATCCCAGGAAGGTCGGTTTCGCCGTAAACGACCCGTGTCCCGCCCGGTGAGGCCTCCGGCACAAGCCTTACTCGGGTCCCGTCGGGACGTTCCACCTCGTGTACACCCCCCAGCGGCAGGCGTCCATCCACAACCTCAATGGGCTCACCGACCAGCTGAAAGAGCCTCCCTCCGTCGGCCCTCTGGCGCGCGTAGACGGGGATCCGCTGCAGAAGGGCCACAAAGATCCCCTTTCGCGCCAGGTCGGACCATTCCGGATCAAGGCCGGTGGTGAACAAGAATACCTTGCCCTGGCCGGCCGCCTTTTCGCACAAGAAAGGGAGCCCATCGGCGCAGCGGAGGATGACACTCAGGCCCACTTCGCTGGCCAAGCGCAGGCCAGCATACACAATGGGTAGCGACACCGGCGGAGCCTCCGCCTCGAATACCCCCGCGAAGAGGGGATGGCTCCGGTCCATCCAGCTGACGAAGGTGGCGGGGGTCACGGAGCCCGGACGCCCGAAGGTCCCGCTCACGGGAGGCAAGCCCAGCCGCTCTAGCAACCGGAGGCTAAGCTCCCGGGGCGACACATCGGGGCCGGGAACCACCACCAGGCACCCCCCTTCCCGGACCCTTTCCACGATCTCGTCGGCGACGCGTTCGCCCAGCTCCCCCACATTCGCCAGGACGAGGGTCTCCGCCGACCGGACATCCTCTGGAGTCACGGCTCCGGGTCCACGAGCTATCACCTCGTACACCGGCACTTCGAGACCCGGAGGACAAAGGGCGTAGCTAAGGATCTCTCGCTCCGGCGAGGAGGCAATCAAGAGCACGCGGATCCGATCCGGGATCTCGAAGGCAAACCAGAGGCGATTGTCTTCATCCAGCGCATCGTCCTCCAAGACGACCACCCCCCTCTGCCAACCCGAAGACCGCGGCACTACCCGCAACACGACCTGGCAGGCTTCTCCGGGCGCTAGGCTCAGCGTGCTCTGAGCCGCCGGCTCACCGTTCCAAAACAGCTGTACTAGCCGTTCCTGCACCGGGACATCGCCTGTGTTCGCCACTCGGGCTACGATCGACAACGGCAGGCGAGGCTGCACGATCTGGCTTTCCAATCCGACGCTCAGGAGAGACAGGTTCGCCACTCGGGTCCGCCGCACAGGGACGAGAAACATGTGGCCAAGACGGGCAATCTCGGACGCCGCCGAATCGGGCAGCGACAGGCTCCCGACAAAATCGGAGACAACGTAAACTTCGTTCCGACCGGTGGAATGAGCTTGCACCCACTGCCTGGCCAAGCGCAGCGGCTCCTCCAGGTCATTCCCTACGGGCAGAGGGCGAACCTCTTTCCAGGCGGCCGAGTCCCGGCGGTCGACAGCGGCCAACGGCAGCTGACGACAGGCAAAATGCGAGCCCCTGGGGAACAAAACCTGTCCCGCATCGGCTGGCCCCATCGTAGCCGAAATCTCTTCCACAACCTTGGAGGCCCGATCGTAGACCGAGCCCTCTTCCATCCAGAGGTCCATGCTGTACGAATCATCCAAGACCACGAACACAGCGGCTCTGGAACCCATGCCCCTGGCCGGGACTCCCTTCGGGGCGATTGCGGGGCGGGCCGCCAGCAGCACGAGACCCACCACCACGAGGGTCCGGATCACAAGGAGCAGAATCTCCCGCAGCCGCAGGCGCCGGATCTCCGAGTGCTCCAATTCCCGCAGAAACCGGACCGTGCTGAAAGGGAGCACCCTGGCTCTCTCGCGAGCCAGGAAATGGATCAGGATGGGGAGAGCCCCAAGTGGCAGGGCAAGAAGAGCCGCTGAGTTCAGAAAGGTCACTTCCGGCGGACCTCACAAGGCGGAACAGTCCTCTTTGCCATCGATACAGATCTCAATCGCTCCAGTGGAATAGCGAAAATCTCGGCACGCTGTCGATGGTCCGATTTGCCGTTCCCCCGGACGGAGGGAACGCGCCGCCTTCGCCCGAGGCCCACTCGGCCACACAGAGGCCTTGCGCGGAGATCCGCAGGGGCCATCCCCCTCGAGCCTGCTCCTCGCGCGCCCCTCAGAATTCATCTCCCCTTACGCCACCAAGAGACTATCCATTTCTTGAGGCCGCCAGGCGCCCACCGTTCCAGTTCTTCGACGCAGGGTTCCGGAGGCTCGATCCTTTCCCCCCGAAGGGCGCGCATTGGGTTCTCTTGGAAAACAAGGCGGGCAAATTCCTGCCCCATGCGGTGGGCCACGAGCTGGTAGGCTTTACTCAGTAGCAGGGGCCGGCTGTTCGTGTCGTGTGCGTCGGTCGCCACGAAGTGCACGAGCCGCGCCGCGAGGAGTTTCTCCGCCACCTCGCGGACTCTGTCTCCGAAGCGTCCTATGAGGCTCCCTGCATTGATCTGGAGGAGGGCCCCGCGGCGCACGAACTCGTACGCTTTCTTCGGATCCAGGAGAATCGCAGCATTCCGTTCAGGATGAGCGATGATCGGCGTCTTCCCCTCCACCATCATCTCGAAGAAGCGCTCCGCGGCGAAGACCGGTATCCCTTGCATGGGAAACTCAACCAAGAAATAGCGCCCATTGTTGGCAAGGGTGGCTATGCGATGATCGAGGTCAAGGTTCGGCTCGATGTAGATCTCCGATCCCAGGTAAAGATGGACGGGAATCCCTTCCTCTTTGACCCGCTGCCTGAGGTCGAGGAACTTGCGGATGATTTCCCTTTCCCGCGCGAACTCGAGATTGCCCAGGATGTGAGGCGTTGCGACAACCGCCTTAATCCCGTCGTGGGCCGCCGCCCTGAGCATTTCCAGGCTGACTTCGAGGGATCCCGGACCATCATCCACTTCCGGGATGATGTGGGCATGGATATCGATCACTCAGCTTGTCCTCAGATTCCCGACTGGGATCGCGAGCCATTCCGCCATGGTCCCACGCCAGAGCGCCTCACGCAGCTCCCCGTGGTCAAGTCGTAACGGCATTGCGCCAGTGGATGGCGCTAGCGAACTCTCGCAGCAGGGAGCGCGAACCGGACGTCTCCAATACGTTGCCGATCACGACGAAGCGGGCGCCAGCCCGAACCTTCCGGTGCGCTACCTCCGGAGTGCGGATCCCCCCGCCCACCACGACAGGGATGGACACATACTCCGCCACCGCCTGCACCATCTCGTCCGGGACGGGATTCTGAGCGCCGCTGCCGGCCTCCAGATACACCAGCTTCATGCCGAGATATTCTGCCGCCAGCGCGTGGGCCTTTGCGATGTCCGGCTTCTCGCGCGGGATGGGCCGGGTATCGCTCATGAACTCCGCACTAGTCATCTTGCCAGACTCCACCAGAATGTACCCGGTCCCAATGGCCTCAATCCCGATGGCCTTGATCAGCGGGGCGGCGATCACCTGCAGTCCAATCAGGTGCATCGGGTTCCGCCCGCTGATCAGAGAGAGGAACAGGATGGCATCGGCGCCCGGGCATACCTGGTGCGTACTCCCGGGAAAGATGATGACAGGCACCCGAGCCACTTCCCGCACGGCTTGCACCGCCACGTGGAAACCAGGATTCAACAGCAGGCTCCCGCCCACCAGGATCGCATCGGCTCCGTGGTCCTGAGCCTCCTCGGCTGCCCGCTGTAACCCCCGCGTGTCCGTCTTGTCCGGGTCCAGGAGCACAAGGTAGCCCGCGCCCCTGTTCTTCGCCACCTCAAGAAGCCTCTCGTAGACGCTCACGCGTGTTCCACCTGGCTCTGCGTAACAGGCCCTCTCACCTCGCGCCCAGCTTGCGCACCACCTCCGGCACGGAACTCAGCACCTGCTCAAGCTTGGAAAGGTCCCGGATGCCCGCCATTGCCATGTGGGCTCGGCCGCCACCGCCCCCGCCGGCAAGCGCTGCCACCTCCCGCACAATGACATCCGCGCGCAGCCCTTTCCCCACCAGATCGGAGGTGACCACACAGACCACCGAAGCCTTGCCGTTCATCACGGCGGCGAGAACGCCCACCCCCGATCCCAACTCCTCCCGGAGCACGTCGCCAACTTGCTTCAGTTCGTCCACGTCCGACACCTCAACCTGGCGGGCCACCACACGCAGCCCGTTAACTTCGGGCGCCTGCTTGACCCAGGAACGGATCTGATCTCGCTCCGAACCCGCACGCGCCTGCCGAAGCCTTCGCTCCAGCTCCTTCCTTTCCGCCAACAGGGCTTCCACCCGCCCGCGCAGCTCCTCCCGTCCGCAGTTGAGAAGCTCCTGCAGATCGGCCAGGTGCCGGGCGTCTTCGCGGGCAAGCTCAAGAGCCTTGAGGCCCGTCACGGCCTCGATCCGGCGGATCCCCGCCGCCACGGAGGACTCGGCGACAATCCGAAACAGCCCAATTTCCCCGGTGGCTCGTACGTGCGTCCCTCCGCACAACTCGCGGGAGAAATCGTCCACTTCCACCATGCGGACTATATCGCCGTACTTCTCCCCGAAGAGGGCCACCGCTCCACAACGACGAGCCTCTTCGAAGGGGAGATATCGCCAGCGGACGGGATAGTTAGCCAAGATCGCTCGGTTCACGATCTCTTCTACCGCCGCCAACTCCTCGGCTCTCATCTTCTCGAAATGATGGAAGTCGAAGCGGAAATAGTCGGGATGGACCAAGGATCCGGACTGCGCTGCATGCTCGCCCAACACAGTCCGGAGCGCCTTGTGGAGAAGGTGGGTGGCGGTGTGATTCCGCTCGGTAGCACGCCGCCGCTCGGCGTCGATTCGGGCCAGCACGGTCTTGCCTTCCAGCCCGCAGAGTTCCGCTGGATCCTCGGCATCGACAATGTGCACAAAAAGCTGGCCCACTTTCTGGGTGTCGCGGACCCGATACTCACGCCCGTCGTGCAGGAACACGCCGGTGTCGCCCACCTGTCCGCCGGCCTCTGCGTAGAAGGGAGTGCGATCGAGAATGACGCGCTGATCCAGCACCTTGAGGACGCGCGCCTCGGCCTCGTCGAGCTCGTAACCGAGGAACTCTGTCGGTGGAAGGCCGCGCGTCGCCTCTTCGAACGTCTGGTCGACGTGGACCACGAAGGCGGCTGCTTTCTGGGATCGCTCCCGTTGTTCCGCCATCAGACGGTGGAAACCAGCTTCATCCACCGCCAAGCCCTTCTCTCGCGCCATCAGCTGGGTCAGGTCCAATGGAAAGCCGTAGGTGTCGTGCAGAAGGAAAGCCACCTCTCCCGGTAGCACGGTCTCCCCGTGAGCCAATACCTCCTGCGCCTTCTCCTCAAAGATCTCCAGCCCGCGATCCAGCGTGCGCCCAAACGCCTCCTCTTCGGAGAAGAGCACCCTCTCGATCACCGAGCGCCGCTCCTTCAGCTCCGGGTACGCCTCTCCCATCACAGCGATGAGCGGCTCGGTCAGTCGGTACAAGAAGGGCTCATGCATCCCAAGCACGCGTCCGAAACGGGCGGCCCGGCGCAGGATGCGGCGCAGAACGTAGCCCCGGCCCTCATTGGACGGCAAGGCGCCGTCGGCAATGGCGAAGGCCAGAGCCCGAATGTGATCGGCGACCACCCGGAAAGCGACGTCCACTTCCGAGAATCCGCCCGTGTAATGCTGGCGCGAGAGCTCAGCGGTCCGTTCGATGATAGGCTGGAAGAGGTCAGTGTCGTAATTGGAAGCCTTGCCCTGCAGCACGGCGACCAGACGCTCCAGGCCCGCTCCGGTATCCACGTGTTTGGCCGGAAGCTCGTGAAGTTGGCCCTTCTCATCGCGATTGAACTGGATGAAGACCAGATTCCAGAGCTCGATGAACCGTGCGCAGCCCCCATTCACCCCGCAGACGTGAGAGGGATCGCCTTTCTTGTCGCAGAACTCCGGACCGCGATCGATGTGAATCTCGGTGCAGGGCCCACAAGGACCCGTGTCGCCCATCTCCCAAAAATTCTCTTTGTAACCGAAACGGAGCACGCGCTCGGCCGGCATGTCCGTGACTTGGGGCCAGAGCGCAGCGGCTTCGTCATCCTCTTCGAAGACCGTGGCCCACAGAGCCTCCCGAGGTAGTTTCCATTCCTCCACCAGCAACTCCCACGCCCACTCGATGGCCTCGCGCTTGTAGTAATCGCCGAACGACCAGTTCCCCAGCATCTCGAAGAAGGTGTGATGGTAGGTGTCCCGCCCCACCTCCTCCAGGTCATTGTGCTTCCCCGACACGCGTATGCACTTCTGTACGTCTGCCGCTCGCTTGTATTCCCTCGTGCCGAGGCCAAGGAATACATCCTTGAACTGATTCATCCCGGCGTTGGTGAAGAGCAAAGTCGGATCATCTTGTGGGATGACCGGTGCGCTCGGCACGATCCGATGCCCTTTCTTCCGAAAGAACTCGAGGAAGGACCGCCGAACTTCATCCGATGTCATGTTCCGATTCACCATCCTCCCCTAATTCCCTCTGCGCTTGCTGTTCCAGTTCCTGCCATCGCTCCAGGATATCCTGCAGAATCGGCCATTCGAATCCACGCCTGGCCAGGAAAGACACCACCCTCGCCTTCACCTTCTCGCGATCTGGCTCGTTTCGGTAGCGCCGATATCGGCGCAGCGCCTCTTGCCAGGCCAAAGCCGCCTCCTCCCCTGGCGGGAGCAGATGGCCAACGACCTCCCGGACAACCCCCTCTTCGAGCCCCTTCTGTCGGAGCCGTCGCTCCAGCTCGCGCCTTCCGACGGGATGTAGAGCCACCTCGCTCTGAGCATAACGGAGGGCGAAGCTCCGGTCGTCCAGATACTTCCGCTCCTTGAGGAACCCGATGGTCATTTCCACCGTAGCCGGGTCGAACCCGATCCGGGTCAGTCGCTGCCGCATTTCGGCCTCGCTGCGGTCGCGAACCGCCAACAATCGGTATGCCCGCTCCCGCGCGTAGCGCAGCTCGCTCTCGCGGCGGATCTGTTCGAGCCTCGCCTCATCGATCTCCTGCCCCTCGGCAAGGCCCACGGATGCCAGCAGCTCCGCATCCAACGAGAAGCTGTATTCCCCATTCACAAAGACAGAGAAACGGCTTTTGCGCCGTCTCTGAGGTTCGATCTTCGTGATTCGGCAGAGCGCCACTGTCCGCTACTTCCCTCCGGTGGCCGATCCTTCCCGCGAAACGGCTCCCTCAGCTCTTCGCGGCAGCCTCCGTCGCTTCCGGCGTCTCCTCCTCCGTGGGCAGGCCCACAGCCTTCCGAACTTTCCGCTCGATCTCCGCGGCCAGATCGGGGTTCTCCTCGAGGAACTGGCGCACGTTCTCCCGCCCTTGTCCCAACCTCTCCTCTCCGTAGGAGTACCAGGTGCCACTTTTCTGGATGATGTTGTGCTCGACCGCCAGATCCAGCAGATCGCCCATTTTGGAAATGCCCGTCCCGAAGAGGATGTCGAACGTAGCCTCGCGGAAGGGAGGAGCGAGCTTGTTCTTCACAACTTTCACCACGGTGCGGCTGCCGAGTACCCGTTCGCCCTCCTTGATGGAAGCTACGCGGCGGATGTCCAAGCGGACGGAGGCGTAGAACTTGAGGGCACGGCCCCCGGTCGTCGTTTCTGTCGGACCGAACATCACGCCGATCTTCTCGCGGATCTGGTTGATGAAGATCACGCAGGTGTTCGATTTGGCGATGGCGCCGGCCAGCTTGCGCATGGCTTGGGACATCAGGCGGGCCTGGAGGCCCATCTGGGCGTCGCCCATTTCCCCTTCGATCTCGGCCCTCGGGACCAGGGCCGCCACCGAGTCGATGACGATCACGTCCAGCGCGCCGCTGCGCACGAGGGTCTCCGCGATCTCGAGGGCCTGCTCGCCCGTGTCGGGCTGGCTCACCAACAGGTTCTCGATGTCCACCCCGAGGGCCTTGGCGTAGTTGGCGTCCAACGCGTGCTCGGCATCAATGAAGGCCGCAAGGCCTCCCCTTTTCTGGGCCTCCGCGATGATATGCAGAGCCAAGGTCGTCTTGCCACTGCTCTCCGGCCCGTAGATCTCCACAATCCGGCCTCGCGGTACGCCGCCGATCCCTAACGCCGCATCGAGAGAGATGGAGCCGGTGGGGATCACATCCACCTTCACCGTGGCTCGGTGATCGCCCAGGCGCATGATCGAGCCTTTCCCGAACTGACGGTCGATCTGGGCCAGGGCAAGTTCCAAAGCCCTTCTCTTTTCCTCCTTTTCCACCGCCATGGCCAAAGCCCTCCTTTAGCCGATTGGCACTCGCCGCAACGGAGTGTACTCCGCCCCGTCCGGCTTCAGGTCGCTGCGCATCACCAGCACCTCGGTCGCTTCGAAGGGATCTGCCTCAAACCGGGTCTCGCGCAGATGTGCCACCATGGCGGAAACCGAGGCCGGTACCTTCACGCGCGCCAGCGTCAAATGGGGGACGAATGGCCTCTCCTCGCGCGGGAAACCGAGACCTTCCAGTTCACGCTCCACCGCAGCCTGAATGTCGCGAAGCATGTCTCCCTCGTCCACCAGCCCCACCCATAGCACCCGTGGATTCCGCCAGTTGGGGAAGGCTCCCGTCCCCGACACGCGGAGCTTGGGGCGCGGTTTCCCCGCCACTGCTCGGCTCACCGCCCGGGCAATCGCGTCAATGCGATTTCCCTCCACATTCCCCAGGAACTTCAGGGTGACGTGGATCCCCTCCGCCCGCGTCCAACTGACGCGCCCCGGGAACGCTTGTAGCTCCCGCTGGAGCGCAGCGATTTTCTCTTTGCTCTGGCTCGGAATGTCAACCGCGATGAATGTACGAATTCCGCCCATCCGATGTCAAATCCTCTTTTCCAGGAGCATGCCCCCTACTCCAGCCGACGACCAAGCTCTCGCCGGAGAAGGTCCAGTGCCGCCTGCGTCGCCCTGGTCTTATTGAACAGCCTTTCCCCCCGGAAGATGAACTTGCGCGCGTAGGAACGCTCGCCGTCTGCGAAACCGATGTACACAAGTCCGACCGGCTTTTCCGGTGTGCCCCCGGTCGGCCCGGCGATGCCTGTGGTTGAAACGCCGAAGTCCGTGCCCGAGATTCGTCGCACCCCCTCCGCCATCTCGATCGCCGTCTGCTCGCTCACCGCGCCGTGAGCGCGGATCGTTTCCTCCCGCACCCCGAGGATCTGCACCTTCGCCTGATTGCTGTACGCCACGATCCCGCGCTCGAAGTACTTGGAACTGCCAGACACATTGGTCAAGCGATGGGCCAGCAGGCCCCCGGTGCAGGACTCCGCCGTGCTGACCGTCTTGCCGGTCCGGAAGAGGAGTTCGGCCACAACCTCCTCAAGCCCAACTTCACCCACGGCGTACACCCACTCCCCGATCCTCGCCCGAAGAACGGCCTCCGCTTTTGCCAAGAGATCGTCCGCCTCCCGCTCCGGTTTCCCTTCGACCGTGAGCCCGATGTCCACACCCTCGACCCCCGGCAGGAAGGCCACTTTCACACCCAGCCTTTTCAACTCCGTCAGATTCCCCACCTGGTCGAACAAGGCCGACTCATAGATGCCCGTCGTGCGGACGATCCGCCGAGCCACGACCACTCCCCCCGAATGTTCCCGCAGGGCAGGGATCAGATACGACTCCGTCATCGCCTGCATCTCGCTCGGCACGCCGGGCAAGATGAAGTACTGCCTGCCGTCCTTCCGGATGTGCAGCCCCGGCGCCATCCCCACCTGGTTCTCGATCAAGATCGCGCCCTTTGGGACCCGTGCCTGCTTGGCGCTGGACTCTGGCATCGTAGCCCCACGCTCCTGAAAAGCGCGTCGGATCCGTTCCAAAGTCCCTTCATCCATCACCAGGGGGGAGCCGAGGAAAGCAGCCACCGCCTCGGCAGTGACGTCGTCGTGGGTAGGTCCAATCCCCCCTGTCGAGACGATCACTTCCGCCTCCGAAGCCTCGTGTAAGGCGCGCACGATTTCGTCCACATCGTCCCCCACGGTGAGGATGCGCCTGACCGGGATACCAATCTCCCCGAGCCTGCGGGCGAGGTAGGCGGCATTCGTATTCACCGTTGCGCCCGACAAAAGCTCGTCGCCAATGGACAGGATCTGCGCTCTCAGCACGGCCGCTCCCTCCGGACCCACCCATCGCTTCCCGCTTCAGAGGCAATTCAACGCCCAAACTCCAAGCCGCACGGTGAGCCCTGCGTAGACACCCGCCACCACATCATCGGCGACGACGCCCCACCCTCCGGGCAAGGACTGGGCGCGGTTCGCCGGAAACGGCTTGAGCACATCGAATAGCCGGAAGAGCCCGAACCCCATCCAAAGGGGCCAAGTCCCGGGGGGGAGCAATGCCGCCGTGCACAACATCCCGGTCACCTCGTCGAGGTTGATCTTACGGGCGTCGTGGCCGTAGACGTGTTCCGCCTCCCCAGATGCCCAGACGGCGACGGGGAAGAGCGCGATCGTCGCTCCCAGCAGCCAAGCCAGCGGTACGGGACTCATGAACCAGATGACCCCCGCGGCTACAGCAGCCCCGACCGTACCCGGGGCAAAGGGACACAACCCCGTGAAGAGGGTTGTGGCGAGCGCTCTGGCAAGGAGATCCAATGGCAAACCTGTCAATTCAGCGGGACAAATACCCGAAAGAACCGGACTGCCAGGCCCCGAACGTGCCCCCGATTCTCGACCACGTAGATGATGCCGGTGGCGAGCGTGTAGAAAGTCACGACAGCCATGATCTTGTCCAGGAAACCGACCTCCTGCGCCCAACTGACGGCCCGAGCCGCGAGCCCCTCCCCCCGGGCGGAAGTTTTCGCGAGGTGCAAAGCCAAGGCGATGTAGATGGCCACGACCTGCGACACGGTCTTCCACTTCGCAATCGGAAGCGTTTGCATCGGACGGCCCGCCAGCATGGCGTAGAAGCGCAGGCCGGTGACGAGCACATCCCGGGCGGCGATGATGAACAACATCCATCCCCGCACGTAGCCGCGCACGTAGAGTGCAAAGAGCGCAGAGAGGATCAGGACCTTGTCCGCCAGGGGATCCAGAAACTTGCCCCACGTAGAGACGGCATTACTGCGCCTGGCGATGTAGCCGTCGTACCAATCCGTCAGGGAGGCGAAAAAGAAGACGCCGAACGAGACGTACTGCAGCCCCGCCCGGTCGCTCAGGAACGTGGTGACGAAGAGCGGAGTGAGCAGGATCCGCAGCGTAGAGAGTTGATTCGGCTTGGTCATGCCTCGCCCGGCGTCCTCTGTACCCTTCTCCCCGAAGCCCTTTTCAAGCTGCGGGTTTGGTCGCCTCTTCCATCCGAAGGAGCCGCTCCCAGCGTTCATCCACCCATTTCTGGGCCGCCTCGAGCAGCGGTTTATTCTCCTCGCGCAGAAGATGGCGGAAGCGGCCCTGGTGTTTGATGAACTCCACCAGCGGCAACTTCTCCTTGGGTTTGTAATTCACCCGATAGACCCCGTTCTCCACCTCGTACAGAGGCCAGAAGCAGGTTTCGACGGCCAGTCGGGCAATCTCGATGCCCATTTCCTCCTTGTACCGCCATCCGGGCGGACAGGGGGCAAGGACGTTGATGAACGTGGGCCCATCGATGGACAAGGCCTTTTCCACTTTGCGGTTCAGGTCCTTCCAGTTGCTGACGATCGCCTGAGCCGCATAGGGGATGCCGTGAGCGGCCACAATCTCGGTCAGCGGCTTGGGGTACTGGCTCTTTCCGGGAGAAACCTTCCCTACGGGCGCCGTCTTCGTGTCGGCCCAGGCGGGGGTGGCGCCGGATCGCTGGATGCCGGTGTTCATGTAGGCCTCATTGTCGTAGCAGATGTAGAGCATGTTATGGCCGCGCTCCAGCGCACCCGAGAGGCTCTGCAGCCCGATGTCATACGTACCGCCGTCGCCCCCGAAGGCGATGAACTTGATGCGCCGATCCGCTGGGATCTTCCCTGAGCGCTTCAAGGCGCGGTAGGCTGCTTCCACGCCGCTCACCGTGGCCGCAACATTCTCAAAGGCATTGTGAATGAACGGGATGTTCCACGCCGTGTAAGGATAGATCGTGGTCACTACCTCCATGCAACCGGTGGCGCATCCGGCCACGACCCCCACGTCCTCCGGCACAGAGCGCAGGATGTGATGAAATGTCAGAATGGGTATGCAGCCTGCGCAAGCCCTGTGACCAGGAACAAGCCGCATCGGTCTCCGACTCAGCTCGCGAATGGTAGCCATCTTCTCCTCCTCACAAGGGATATGAGCTACAACCGACAGATTCGGTTCAGTCGCGAAGGCCTAAGAAGCCGACCAGGGTTTCCACCCGCCCCGTCCGGGCGATGGATTTCAACTGATCGAACGCGGTACGGATGTGGGCGGGGGTGATATCGCGGCCTCCCAGTCCGTAGATGTAGTTGACCAGGACAGGCGCATCGCTCACGCCGTAGAACGTCGCCCGGACGTCCGTGTAGACGGGGCCTCCGTAGGAGCCGAAAGCCACCGCCCGGTCCAGCACGGCCACAGCCTTCTTGCCGCGCAAGGCATTGCGGATGCGATCGTAGGGGAATGGTCGGAACATCCGGATTTTCAGCAACCCGACCTTCTCCCCCGCCTGGCGCAGCTCGTCGACCACCTCCTTGCTCGTCCCCGCCGTCGAGCCCATCGCGACGATGGCGACCTCTGCGTCCTCCAGCTGGTACTCCTCGACCGTGTCGTAGTGGCGGCCAAAGCGCTCACCAAATTCTCGGGAGACGGCCTCCACCACGGCTTCCGCATGAGCCATCCCCTCCATCTGCTGCCGCTTGTGCTCGAAGTAGTAATCGGTCAAATCCAGGGGGCCGACCGTGAAGGGATGCTCGACGTCCAGCAGGGCCCGCCTCGGCTTGTACTCGCCCACGAAATCCCTGACCTCGTGGTCTTCCAGCACATCGATTCGTTCCATCGTGTGGCTGAGGATAAACCCATCCAGAGTGACCATTACCGGCAGAAGCACATCGGGATGTTCCGCGATCCGTACCGCCATGATGGTGTTGTCGTAGGCTTCCTGACTGTTCTCGGAGTAGAGTTGGAGCCAGCCGGAGTCGCGGCAACCCATCGCGTCTGAATGATCGCAATGGATATTGATGGGGCCGCTCAAGGCCCGATTGACTACCGCCATCACCACCGGTAAACGCAGGGAAGCAGTGATGTACACGATCTCCCACATCAGGGCCAGGCCGTTGGCAGACGTGGCCGTCATGGCCCGGGCACCAGCCGCCGAAGCTCCCACCACGGCGCTCAGGGCACTGTGTTCCGACTCCACCAGCACCAATTCCGTATTCACAAGACCGTCGGCATGATACTCGGCGAATTTGTGCATCAATTCCGTTTGGGGGGTGATTGGATAGGCGGCCACGACATCCGGATTGATCTGGCGCATGGCCTCCGCCACCGCCTCATTCCCCGTCAACGCCATTACCTTTCCCATTCGTGCCTCCGCGAAGCTACTTTTCTCGGACGAGCTCCAACGCATGCGCCTTGTCGGGACATTCTTTCACGCAGATGCCGCAACCCTTGCAGAAGTCGTAGTCGATGCCCACCACCTTACCGTCTTCCACCAGGATCGCCGGCTCAGGGCAATACAGCCAACAGAACAGACAGTGAATGCAACGTTCCGGATACCACACGGGCTTGAAGGTACGCCACGAACCGGTTTTGTACTCAACCGCATTCCCGGCGTCGACGATGTCGCCGCCAATGGGGATCTCACGCCATGTCTTCGCGCTCATGCCTTCTTGACCTCCTCGTAGGCGCGTTTGACCGCTTCCACATTCATCTCGGCAATCGAGGGGGAGAACTTCTTGCTGAACTTGTCCCGCAGGTCCTCCACGAGGACGTCGAAGGGAAGAACCTCCGTAGCTCCGACGAGGGCTCCCAACATGACGGTGTTCGGGATGGGCCGGCCGATGGTCTCCAGGGCCAGCTTTGTGGCGTCGATGACGTAGAGCCGAAGCTGGTCCTGCTGGCGCAATTTGGCGGCCATCTCCTGCTTCGAGGCGGAGGTGTTGATGATCACAACCCCTCCGGAGGGCAGTCCCTCCGTAACGTCCACCACGTCCAGCAGCGTTGGGTCCAGAACTACCACCGTATCGGGGTTCTCGATCGGGCTGTGCAAGCGGATGGGGGCATCCGCAATCCGGGTGAAGGCGCGGACTGGGGCTCCGGTACGTTCCGGGCCATATTCTGGGAAGGCCTGAGCGTACTTGCCCACATCGATGGCCGCTTCTGCCAAGAGCAAGGCGGCCGTCTTCGCACCCTGACCACCGCGCCCGTGCCAGCGTATTTCGGTCATCTTCTTGGACACGGTTCACTCCTCTCCTGTTTGGTCAACTCCGCACACCAGCATGCTCAAAGATCCGTGCGACCTTCCAGAGCCCTGGCCAGCGTTGCCTCATCGGCGTATTCCAAATCGCTGCCAACCGGGATCCCCCGCGCAATGCGGGTCAGTCGTACTCCCAAGGGCTTCAGCAGGCGAGCGAGGTAAACGGCCGTCGCCTCGCCCTCCGCGTTCGGATTTGTGGCGACAATGACCTCCCGGACCGTCCCCCCCTCTAGGCGGCGGACGAGCTCGGCCACCCGCAGCTGCTCCGGCCCGATCCCGTCCAGTGGCGATAGCGCGCCCCCCAGCACGTGGTACAATCCCCGGTACTGCCCCGTCCGCTCCACGGCCACCACATCGTTGGCCTGTTCCACCACGCAGATGGTGGACCGGTCACGCTGGGGATCCGCACAGATCTGGCACGGATCCTCCTCGCTCAGATTGAAGCAGACTGAGCAGTAGCGGACCTTCCGCTTCAGCTCCAAGAGCGCCTGGACCAATGCCTCCGTCTCATCCTGTGGCGAGCGCAGCAAATGAAAAACCAGTCGCTGCGCGGTCTTCCTCCCCACGCCGGGTAGCCGCGACAGTCTCTCGATCGCCCTTTCGATTGCGGGAGACGCGTACCGCATCGGTCATGCCAGCCCAGGCCACTTCATTCCCGGGGGAAGGATACCGGTTGTGAGCTTCGCCATCCGCTCGTCCGCGGCTCGGCGCGCCTTCCCCAGAGCTTGATTGACCGCCGCGGCCACGAGATCCTCCAACTTCTTCGGATTGGACGGATCCAGCGCCTTAGGACTGATGTCTACCTTGAGGATCTCCATTCGGCCATTGGCTCTCACCCGCACCACGCCGCCGCCCGATGTTCCCTCCACCTGGAGCTCCCCCAGTTCCTCCTTCACCTTCTCCAAATTCTCCTGGAGCTCTTGCGCTTGCTTCAGTAGCTTGGCAAGTCCGAACATTCACCCACCCGAATCGAGATCCGCATCTTCTCTCGTATCCGAAGCGCGCAGCCCGGCCTGGCCCGCGCTACAGGATCAACTCCGCATCGAAATCGTCCAAGATCTTCCGAACGACCGGGTTTTCCTGGGCCAATTCCTCAAGCGCCTGCAGACGTGCGAGCGCGGTCGGGCGCGGTCTGCGGGAGTTTCCGTCCTCTTCCCTGATGCAGCTCAACGCCACGTCCCAACCCAAATTCTCGCGGAGAATGGTGGAAATCTCCTCCCTGTGCCTCCGCACGGAGTCCATTTGAAACGTGCTTTCCGGACCGAAGGCCAGTTCAAGCACCTTGTCGCGGAGCCCCTTGGGACGCGCTTCAGCCAGGAAAACCCCAAGCGCCACGCGTTTCTTCCTCACCACGGCCACCGCTTCATCCCACTGGCGGCGTACTTCTTCCAGCGTAAGATCGATCTTGCCGACGGCCTGTCCCCGAGGACTAGACCCCTCGCTCACACCCACCGGTCGCGAAGGCTCCTTCGCGGGCATCGTGACCGCGGCCGATGTTGTGACCACAGCAGACTGTGCCCCTGTCCTCAGCTCGGCCGAGGACGAGCCCCGGGCCGCTGTCCATTTTCCCCAACTTCCCCCTGGCTGCGCTGAGGAAGAGGGGGACGGGGGTGACCGTCGATCGCCGGACGGCGAACTACGCACAGGGGGCTTGCTGGCCACACCCGTCGGCTCGGGGGAAACTACGCTTTGTCCCATGGCCTTGAGCAGCTCCGCCAACTCCACGCTCTTCCGCAGCTTGGCCATTCGGACCAGGGCGAGCTCAAACCGCACTCGCGGGTTGGGGGTGAAGCGGAGACGGTAGGCCGCGTCGCTGGCGATTTTCACAAGACGGAGCAGGTCTTCATCGGAAAACGCTTCCGCCTGCTCACGATAGCGGTCGACAACCGATTCGGGGATGTCAGCGCCGGCCGTTCCCACCGAGCGGATCATCAAGAGGTCGCGGAAGAATTCGGCGCAGGCATTGAGAAATTCGCCGAAATCGTACCCTCGCCCGTGCGCCTCCCGCGCCAACTCCGCCGCCTGACGCACATCGGCGCTCAGAATCGCCTGTCCCAAGCGGAGCAGCAGCTCCCGGTCGATCATCCCCGCAAGTTCCACCACCCTTTCCCGCGTCACCTCGCCGCCCGAGAAGGCCACCACCTGATCCAGCAGGCTCTCTGCATCCCGCATGCTACCATCGGCCTTGACCGCGATCATGTGGAGCGCTTCCGGATCTGCCGTGATTCCTTCGACCTGGCAAATGCGCCCCAACTGCTCCACGATCAGCTCCACGGGCAAGCGATGAAACTCGAATCGCTGACACCGAGAAAGGATGGTGAGAGGGACTTTGTGGGGTTCCGTCGTGGCGAAGATGAAGAGAACTCGCGGCGGAGGCTCTTCCAGCGTCTTCAGCAGGGCGTTGAAAGCCTCCGTCGTGAGCATGTGGACTTCATCGATGATGTAGATCTTGGATTTGCCGGGAGAGGCGGCGTAGCGGAGGTTCTCGCGCAGGTTCCGGACCTCGTCCACCCCCCGGTTGGAGGCTCCATCGATTTCCAAGACATCCAGGCTGCGGCCCTCCGTGATCTCGACGCAGGGGGTGCACTGGTTGCACGGCTCCGGCGTCGGACCGAAGTCGCAGTTGATGGCCTTGGCCAGGATCCTCGCCACCGTTGTCTTGCCCACGCCCCGCGGGCCTGAGAATAGGTAGGCATTGGCCACCCGCCCCGTCCGGATCGCATTGACCAGGGTGCCGGTGACATGTCGCTGCCCTACTACCTCCTCGAACCGCTGAGGTCTCCACCTCCGCGCCAGCACCACGTATGGCATGGGCCCATCCTGTGCATCGAATACATGCAAATGCGCCCGTCGCGTGGGAAACGACGGGCCGCCGGGACTCCCCCCACGAGACAGATTAGGGGTGCGCGAGGACCTTCCGCGCCTGAACGCCGGGCGCACCGCTAACCACTTGCACCCCTGGCAGGATCCCGCATCCTCTCAGCACCGAAGGCTCGCCTTTCCACTTCTTCCGACTCTCGAAAGCCGGAGCAGGAGGATCCGTCTCGCGTGGCGGGTCATCCCTGAGCAAGCAGAGTGCGGGCTACTGTGATCTCCCCGCGTCGCACAGCTTGGTGGAGCCGATGGGAGTCGAACCCACGACCTCCAGAGTGCGATTCTGGCGCTCTCCCAGCTGAGCTACGGCCCCACATCTCAAGGAAACAGGCGCTATTGGACGGCGGAGAGGGGGGGATTCGAACCCCCGGTCCCGGGGTCACCGGGAACACACGCTTTCCAAGCGTGCTCCTTCAGCCACTCGGACACCTCTCCACCTGGTTATCTGACGAAGCGCCGCACGCGTCATCCCTCGTCCGGCGCTCAGCGCGCAGCTTTTCAAAGAACGTGCGGAGCAGAGCGGACGCCTCCTCCCCGCACACACCCGCTACCACTTCTACCCGCACATCCGGGCTGTTCACACCGAGCACATGAAAGGCGGACCCGCCCGCCCCCCACCGCGGATCGCTCGCGCCGTAGATTACGCGCTTCAGCCGGGAAAGGATGATCGCCCCGGCGCACATCGGGCACGGCTCAAGCGTCACGTACAGAGAACAATCCTGGAGCCGCCAGTCCGCCAGCGTGGCGGCCGCCGAGGTGATCGCTAGCATCTCCGCGTGTGCCGTGGGATCGAGGATAGTCTCCACCAGATTGTGGCCCCTGCCGATCACCCGATCCCCATGCACGACCACGGCGCCCACGGGGACTTCCCCCTTCTCCAGGGCTTTGCGGGCCTCCGCCAGTGCCTCCTGCATCCAATGTTCGTGCTCGCTCATTCCCGGCTCTCCGAGGCCCACGATCCGGCGCGCCCGGAGGGACTCGAACCCCCAACCTCTTGGTCCGTAGCCAAGCGCTCTATCCAGTTGAGCTACGGGCGCTCCCTTGGTGGCGCGTACGGGAATCGAACCCGTGTTACCGACGTGAGAGGCCGGCGTCCTAGGCCGCTAGACGAACGCGCCATCGTTCTCCCGCTCGCGCGCCCGGAGGGACTCGAACCCCCAACCCTCTGATCCGAAGTCAGATGCTCTATCCAGTTGAGCTACGGGCGCGCAGTCTTTGTGGCTGGGGAGCAGGGATTCGAACCCCGGTTCCGCGGTCCAGAGCCGCGTGTCCTACCGCTGGACGACTCCCCAGTTACTGTGCCAACTCCGCCTCGGGAACTGCACCGCTTCGCACCAATTCCGCCGCCCGGCGCAGTCGTCGCACTACCACTCCCTTGCCCAATACAGCGAAAAGCTCAAATAGCCCCGGCCCTCCGGTCCGCCCCGTCACCGCAAGACGCGACGGATGGATCAGCTGCGCCGCTTTGATCCCCAAGCGCTGGGCCAAATCCCGTAACGTCCTCTCAATCACCCCAGCTTCGAAGGGCTCGCAGCGCTCCAATTCCGCCGCCAATAGCTCCAACCACTGCGGCACATCCGCGTCCACGAAGTGCTTCCGCACGCCCTCCGCTTCAAAACCGTCCGGGTCAGTGAAGAAATACCGGCCGACCACCGGAAAGTCCCCGAGCTTCTTCACGCGAAGCTTCAGGAGCCCCACCACCTTCTCCACGTATGGCCGCTGCCGTTTCGCCTCCTCCTCATCCCAGCCGAACTCCCGCGCGAAGAAGGGTAGGGCCTTTTCCGCCAGCTTCGCGAGGTCGTAGGAGCTGATGTACACGCCGTTCATCCACTCCAGCTTGGCCTCGTCGAAGATGGCGCTGGCCTTGCTGATGCCCGAGAGGTCGAAAGCCTGGATCATCTCGTCCAGCGTCATGATTTCCCGGTCGTCCCCCGGCGACCAACCGAGGAGGGCGATGAAATTCACGACCGCCTCGGGTAGATACCCCTTGCTGGCGTACTCGCCCACCGAGGTAGCCCCATGCCGCTTGCTGAGGCGTTTCCTATCTGGGCCGAGGATAAGCGGCACGTGCGCAAATTCGGGTTTCGGCCAACCGAACGCTTCGTACAGGAGCACCTGCTTGGGCGTGTTGGACAGATGGTCATCACCCCGGATCACGTGGGTGATGCCCATCTCGTGGTCGTCCACGACCACCGCCAGGTGGTAAGTCGGCACGCCATCCGAGCGGAGCAAAACGAAATCGTCGAGCTGCGCATTGTTGATCTCCACTTCGCCATGCACATGGTCATAGAACCGAGTGACCCCTGGCTCCACGGCGAAGCGGATCACCGGCTTGCGTCCTTCCCGCTCGTACGCAGCCCTTTGCTCCGCGGTGAGATGCCGACACCGGCCACTGTACCGGTACCCTTCCCCGCGTTGACGCGCCTCTTGCCGCTCCCGCTCCAGTTCCTCGCGGGTGCAATAGCACCGATACGCCCGCCCTTTCTCGACAAGCTCGGCCGCCCGCGCTCGGTAAATGGGAAAGCGGGAGGACTGGTACACTGGCGGTTCATCCCAACTCAGGCCCAGCCACGTCAAGCCATCCAAGATGGCCTGGACCATGTCCTGTCCCGACCGGGCCAGATCCGTGTCCTCGATGCGCAGTAGAAACTTCCCGCCGTGCTTGCGGGCGAAAAGGTAGTTGAAAACTGCTGTACGGGCGCCGCCGATATGCAAGTAGCCAGTGGGACTCGGAGCAAAGCGAACGCGCACCTCGGATGCTTTCAAAGAACTCATCTCCCCTTAGGAATAGTCCCGCTGTTACCTTTGCGGAGAGGGAGGGATTCGAACCCTCGGTAGGGAAAAACTCCCTACAACGGCTTAGCAGGCCGCCCCGTTCGACCGACTCCGGCACCTCTCCGATTCCTCATTCCGAGCCTGCCCCCGACGCCTCCGCGGAGGGCGAGGGACTCGAACCCCCACGGGCTTTCGCCCCGCGGTTTTCAAGACCGCTGCCTTACCGATTAGGCTAGCCCTCCGATACCGCCCGGCGAAAAACCGTGGCCAATATACGAATTTCGCCCCATCATGTCAACGGCTTTTTCCCCAAAAAACCCATCTAAACCATTGAAGCATAAAGGGATTCTTAAGGTCCAATCCAAGATTGTATCGGCATCCGTCCCGTTTCCCTGACGACTCCCGGCCGCGAACAGCGCCCCCTCGGCTTCCCACCGCAGCTCTGCCGGCGATGCCACCGGCTATCCTATGCCCAATCCCCCCTCCCTGTTCCCTTCCCAGCTGGGCTCATCGACAAAAAGACTCACCAATTCCGAACGCTCCACGTCCACAAGGCCCATATCGGTCAACTTCAATTCGGGGATCACCGGAAGCGCCAGGAAGCTCAGGGCCATGAACGGGTCCTTCAGGCGAACTCCAAGCTCCGCGGCTGCCTCGTTCAGGCGCCGCAGCCGTTCACTCACCTCCCTCACGGAGAGTTTGCTCATGAGTCCTGCAATGGGCAGTTCAAGCTGTTCCAGCACCTGACCATCCGCCGCTACGACCAGCCCGCCGCCCATCTTGTTCACGGTGACCACGGCGCGGAAGATGTCTTCGTCCTCCACCCCTACCGCAATCACATTGTGGGAATCGTGGGCGATGGAGGAGGCCAGAGCTCCTCGGCGTAGCCCCAAACCCTTCACAAGGCCCTTCCCTACGTTCCCGCTGGCTCGGTGGCGATCGAGGACGAACAGCCGCAGGAGATCGCGTTCGGGATCCGAGATCACCTGGCCGTTCAGCACGGTGGCTTTTTCGATCCTTTGCCGAGTTACGATCTGGTCGGGTACGACCTCGATCACTCGGCAAAGTTGGCCCTTCGCCGGGATCTGAAATTCATCGCCCTCGAGCCACTTGAGATTCATGCTTCCGCGAAGGTTCGGGGATGGTCTGGGAACTTCCTCCCAGATAGCCTCTCCGTCCCGAGCCACCAGCTGCCCGTTCTTGAACACCAATCGGACCCGAAAATCCTCGAAGTTATCGATCGCCACGATATCCGCATAGCGACCAGGGGCGATGGCCCCCAGCTTGCGGAGACCGAAGTACTCCGCACAGTTGATCGTAGCCATTTGGACCGCGAGCACGGGATCGAGCCCTTGCCGGATGGCCGTTTTGATCACGTGGTTAAGGTGTCCCTCGGAAAGGAGATGGTGCGGGTGCCGATCGTCAGTCACGAAGAAGAAGCGGCGACTGTTCCCCTCGTTCACCAAGGGGAGCAGGTCTGCAAGATTCTTGGCGGCCGATCCCTCCCGGATCATGACGTACATTCCGGCCCGCAGCTTCTCCTCGGCTTCTTCCCGCGACGTGCATTCGTGATCCGAGCTCACCCCTGTCGCCACATAGGCATTCAGATCCTTGCCCGAAAGGCCGGGCGCATGGCCATCCACGCGTTTATCCGAGGCGATCTTGATCTTGTCCAGCAGGTCCTCGTCGAGGTTCAACACGCCGGGATAGTTCATCACCTCAGCCAGACCCAGGACCCACCTCTCCTGGAAAAACGGGAATAGATCGAAGGCCCGGAGCGAGGATCCCGTCGACTCCAGACTGGTCGCCGGCACGCACGAAGGCAACATGAAGAAGACATTCAGCGGATTGTATTTGCTGGACTCCATCATGTAGCGGAGCCCTTCGATCCCCATCACGTTGGCGATCTCGTGGGGATCGGCTACCACGGAGGTGGTGCCGAGTGGCACCACGGCGCGAGCGAATTGCGGAACCTCGACGAGCGAGCTCTCGATGTGGAGATGCCCGTCAATGAAACCGGGAAGCAGGATTAGGCCGCTGACGTCCATCTCTTCCCTGCCGATGTAGCCTGAGCCGAAACCCACCACATGCTCATCGGCGATGGCCACATCAGCGCGTAGAAGCTCCCCGCTGAAAACATTCAGCACCGTTCCGCCCCTCAAGACCAAGTCCGCGGGCTCGAGCCCGCGGCCAGCCCGGATCAGCCTCTCAAGTGGAACCGGCTTCGGCATGGGACACCTCGAATTTGCACTTCGCTCAGACCAATGGCCGGGGGCCATTCTGCCCGAAGTCAATGCCACACTGCTACCCCCCTCACCTCCTCTGTAGCGAGATTCGCGCCGAGCGAGCCCGGAACCTGCCGCTGACTGCATCGGTCGCGCTGCCCGTCCGCGAGCCTTGATCCGGGCCAAAGACGACCCCCGGCCCGGCGCGTTCGGCTCCGAAAGCCGTGCCTTGTCAGTCCCGGGGCATCCGCTCCAGCAGGACGAAGAGCAGACGGGACAGCCTCTCCTGGGCCAGTTGCGCCACGCGAACGACCTCGTGGTGATCTATCGCGCCATGCCCATGCGCCCCTGCTCGATTCGTGATTACCGAAATCCCGAGCACTTCCAACCCTCGCTGCCGCGCCGCAATCACCTCGGGGATCGTGGACATGGTCACGGCATCCCCACCGAGTCTCCGGATCATTTCCACCTCAGCGGGGGTTTCGTAGGTCGGCCCCAGAACACCGAATAACACCCCCTCCTTCAGTTGGATTCCAAGTTCCTGGGCTATTTGCCGAGCCAAGTCGCGGAGTCTGATCGAGTAGGCGGAGCTCATGTCCGGGAACCTGGGGCCGAACTGTTGCGAACTGGGCCCGACGAGCGGGTTCTGGAACATGAAGTTCACATGGTCGACGATCAGCATCAAATCCCCCGCCTCGAACTCCGGATTCACGCCGCCCGCGGCGTTGGTGACAAGGAGCCGCCGAGCTCCGAGCTCCGCCGCCACATGCACCGGAAGCGCAACCTCTTGCGGCGTGTACCCTTCGTACAGATGGACGCGCCCGGAACAAATCAGCAGCCGAGTCGGCCCGACCCTGCCCCAAATCACCTCCCCCGGATGCCCAGGCACAGAAGGCACCGGCCAATGGGGGATTTCGCGCATCGGGATCTTGCCCCAGTCGGCCAACTGGCTCGCGACTCCTCCGAGGCCGGAGCCGAGCACCAACGCCGCGTCAGGCGGGAAAGGCATGCGACCGCGAAGGTAATCCGCCGCCTCCCGCACACGCTCCCTCAGTCCCATGAGCTTCTCCTACATCAAGATTCCGGCGATGCAGGCGGTCATCCACGACGCGAGCGCCCCGGCGAACATGGCTCGCAGCCCGAGTCGAGCCAGATCCGCCCGCCGGTCCGGTGCAATCCCGCCAATTCCTCCGAGCTGGATGGCAATGGAGCCAAAATTCGCGAAGCCGCAAAGGGCATAGGTGGCAATCACCCACGTGCGCGGATCGATCTGCTCGCGGATCTGCGTCAGCTGCAGGTACGCCACGAACTCGTTCACCGCAATCTTGGTTCCGAGCAAGCTCCCCATCTGGAGTACATCCTTCCACGGGACGCCGAGGAAAAATGCGATGGGGGAGAAAAGGTATCCCAAAAGCTGCTGCAACGAGGTTCCAAGGAAGCCCAGCAGGTAATTGATCATCGCAATCAGCGAGAGGAAGGCCAAGAGCATCGCCCCGACATTGAGGGCCAATTTCAGTCCCTGCCCTGCCCCAGAAGCGGCGGCATCGATCACGTTCACGGTGTCCCTGGCAACCTCCAGCCGTACCCGGCCCATTGTCTCCGGCGCCGCCGTCTCGGGGTAGACGAGTTTTGCCATCACGAGCGCAGCGGGAGCGGACATTACGCTTGCGGCCATGAGGTGGCCAGCATCCACCCCGAACCGTACGTAGGCGGCCATCACCCCTCCGGCGATCGTGGCAAACCCCGCGGTCATCACCGCCATGAGCTCCGAGATCGTCATCGAGGGGACGTAGGGACGGACCACCAGCGGCGCCTCCGTCATCCCCACGAAGATGTTGCTTGCCGCGCAGAGGGATTCCGCGCCGCTCGTCCGCATGAGCCGTGCCATGACCCAGGCGAAGGCCTGGACAAGCCGCTGCATGACGCCCAAGTGGTACAGGACCGCCATCAGCGAGGCGAAGAAAATGATCGTCGGCAGGATGTGAAAGGCGAAAACGGAGCCGATGTTCACAAACTGCTGCGCGCCCGCATCCCACAGCTGGAAGGGCCCTTGGCCCCCCATCTGGCTGACGATCTGCGGATCGCCGCGGTAGAGATTGCCGAAGAGAAACGACGCTCCCGCATCTGTGAAGGCCAAAAGACGCTGGATCACAGCTCTCGCCGCGAAAAAGACCTGCTTGCCGGGAACGGTCTTCAGGATGAGCGCCGCGAACGCCACCTGAAGAGCCAATCCCCAGATCACCGTTCGCAGCTCGATCCGCCGCCGATTGTTGGACATCAGCCAGGCGAGAAAAAGCAGAAAGCCCAGCCCCAGAAAGCTGCGCATCCGGAGCAACCACATCTCCCAACCTCCTCGATCATCCAGTGATGCACACGGACTGCAGTCCGAGAAAACAAGATGTACCGCACGCGCTACAAGTGGCCGGACCCTTACGCCCGACCCCTCTCAGCGCCGGGACGCGATTGCTCTCCCTCGCCTCCGAGCCAACCGAGCGTGCTTGCGCAGCCGGGCTTGAGATGGGAAGGCTACTGATGCGGGGCAAGCCGAGATCTCCTTCCCTCTTCATCCCAAGTATCCCCTCTCTCGCAGCAGTTCGCGCACCCGGGCGGCGACAAGCTGAACGGCCACCTCATTCTCTCCCCCTTGCGGGACGATGACATCGGCGTGCCCTTTCGAGGGCTCCACGAATTGCAGGTGCATTGGCCGCACCGTCTCCAAGTACTGCTTCACCACGGAAGTAAGGGAGCGGCCCCGCTCGTTCATGTCGCGCATCAGGCGTCGGATGAACCGCACATCCGGTTCACTCTCGACGTAGATCTTGAGGTCCATCAGCTTCCGAAGTTCTTGGTCATGCAAGATCAGGATGCCCTCGAGGATGACCACCGGCCGCGGCTCGAGCGGGTAGGACTCGCCAGTCCGGCAGTGCGCGACGAAATCGTACCGGGGTACTTGCACCGGCAATCCGGCCAGCAACCGCCGAACGTGCTCCCGAAGGAGAGGAAAATCGATCGCATCGGGGTGGTCAAAATTCCGCTTCTCCCGCTCGGCAAACGGCAGATGGCTCAGATCGCGGTAGTACCAGTCCTGCTGAAGCAGCACCACCTGCTCCGTCCCTACCCGTACCGCAAGCCGCTGGGCAACGAGGGTCTTCCCGGACCCCGTTCCTCCTGCGATTCCGACAAACACGGGTTTTTGCGCCAAGTCTTCCGCCAACTTAAGCTCTCCTCGCGAGGCTAATAGGACTTGCTCCCCTGCTCCGAGGCGAGACCAGCACCGGCTGACCCGACCGAGCCATCGTGCCCGCCCATGGAGCTGGACGTCCATCGGGACCATCGACGGAGCTGGCCTCTGGGGGACGCTCCACTCCTGCCCGTCCCTCCGACCGAGTGCAGAAACTACCCCTCCGTAAGGACCGGCCTCCGGTGGCCTAACCGCAAAGTCGAGATCCGCATCGCCGGAGGTGAAGATAACAAAAAGTCCGAAACCACAAGGGTTTCGGACTCCATCGGTCCAAGCCGCCGCCAAGGATTCGTCAGAAGGGAATATCCTCTTCGGGGGATTCCTCCAACATTTCGGGCGGAGGCGGGGCCGGTTCCTCCTCGACGGTGACCTCTCCCTTGGTGTCCAGAAACTGGATCTTCTCCGCCACTACCTCGGTCACCCAGCGCCGGACTCCGTTGCGGTCTTCGTACGTTCGCGTCTGGAGTCGTCCCTCGACGTAGACGCGGCTTCCTTTCTTGAGGAATTGGTTAGCCGTCTCTGCGAGCTGCCGCCAAGCGACGACCCTATGCCAATCGGTCCGCTCCTGCTGATTCCCTTCCTGATCTCGCCAGACGATGTTGGTCGCCAGATTGAAGTTCACCACCGGTGCTCCGTTCGGCGCCACCCGGTACTCCGGGTCTGCCCCCAGACGACCGATGAGCAGCACCTTGTTCAGGGTTCCCCTTCCGACCGCCATGGCAAACTCCTTTGATTTGGATGGTACAAGCCCCTCGTGCACACACCCCGGAAACATGCACATCTTAGCAAAAACCTCGCCCCGTGTCAAGGGCGAAAGTGAGGGGCCCGCCGGGGGCGCCGCCGGTCTCCCTCCGATTGCGCCCTATCTCGCTCGAGAGGCGAGCTTGCGGTCAGCCTTCGTACTTTCCGGACAGCTCGGAGGCCGCTTCTTCATCGACGATGATCGTCGCCCTGGGGTGCATCTGGACGATGGTCGCAGGGACCATGGCCGTGATCGGACCCTCCACCGTGATCTTGATGGCATGGGCCTTGGCTTTCCCGCTGGCCAGGAGAAGAATCTCGCGGGCGTCCATGATCGTGCCGATCCCCATGGTGATCGCGTATTTCGGAACCTGGTCGATGGAACCGAAGAACCGCGCATTGTCCTTCCGGGTCTGTTCCGTAAGGGTCTTGATCCGGGTGCGGGAGCCCAGGGACGAGCCCGGCTCGTTGAAGGCAATGTGCCCGTTCGCTCCAATGCCGAGGATCTGGAGATCGATCCCGCCGGCCTTGGCGATCTGCTCTTCGTACCAGCGGCAGTGCTCCTCGATGTCGTCGGCCATCCCATGCGGTATGAAAACAAACCGCCGGTCGATGTTGATGTGCTTGAAGAAGTTCTCCCACATGAAGTAGTGGTAGCTCTGAGGATGTTCCGGGGGAAGGCCCACGTACTCGTCCAGATTGAAGGTCGTGACTTTGGAGAAGTCTAGACCTTCCTCCTTGTGAAGGCGAATCAGCTCCCGGTATAGACCGAGAGGGGTACTGCCTGTAGCCAGCCCAAGGACGCAATTCGGCTTCTTCCGGATGAGGGCGGCCACTTTCTTGGCGGCCACCTTGCTCATCTCTTCGTAATCTTTGGTCACGATGACGAGCATCTCCCACCTCCTGGGCCCCAGGGCCCACGTCCTGACCTCCCTCTGCACGTCAAATCTTCACCCCCCTGTCCAGGATCGGAGGCACGGGCATTTCATACACATGACGCAAGACGGCCTCCTGAGCCAGGGTCAGCACCCGGTTACGCCGCGCCATCACGCGCCGTGCCGTCTCCAGCGTCTTCTCCAGATCGTACTTGGTCAGTCCCGCAGCTCCTCCCCAGTGGAAAGACGGGATGTAGCGAGGGGGAAAACCTTCCCCGTACACGTTGCATGCCACCCCCACCACGCTGCCCGTGTTGAACATGGTATTGATCCCCGTCTTGGTGTGATCCCCCATGAAAAGCCCCACGAAAAGACTCCCCGTATCCACCACACGGTCATTGATTTGCACCCGCACGGGTGCGTAGTTGTTCTTCAAGTCAGAATTGTTGGTGTCAGCTCCGATGTTGACCCACATTCCAAGGTAGGCGTGTCCGAGGAATCCATCGTGTTGCTTGTTGCTGAAGGAGTGAATGATGGACTCTTCCACCTCGCCGCCGACCTTGCAGACCTCGCCAATGCTCGTTCCTTCGTAGATCTTCGCTCCGATCTTGATGGCCGTGTTCGGGCCGATGTAGGCCGGTCCCACGATCGTGGCATTGGCCATGATCTTTGCGCCTTCCGCAATGTACACAGGGTCCTCTTCCGCCATGATCACCACCCCAGGCCAGAGCTCGGCCCGTTCGCCCACGAAGATGTTCTCCCGACCGACCAGCGCGACATTGGGATAAACCTTCCCCAGGACCTGGCCCCCGACACCGAGCAGCTGGAATTCTCGGGCGATCTCCGCGCCATTGTGATGTACGAGATCCCACGGCCACCGAATAAGGGTGGCTTCCACTTCCACACGCGGCAAGTCCGCAAGCCACTCCGGCTCGAGGAAGTCCCCGAGGCGCTCCCACATCGTTTGGAGCTTGGCAGCGGGGAGCCAAGCCGCCACTAGCTCCTCCCCGCACCAAAAAGCACACGGCTCTTTCGTCTCGATCTGACGCATGAGCCCGCCGTCAGCCAAGAGCCTGCCGTTCACGAGGAGGACATCCCCGGCAGGCGGGGGCGCCGCAGGATCGATCCCCGTCTCTTCGCGCACCGCCCCTGCCAAATACCGTCGGCACTGGAGGAGTATCCGCCGCGGCTGAAATTCCTTGACAATCTTCTCCCGAAGACTCGACATGCCACAGCGCAGCTCGCAAGCGGGTCGGGTAAGCGTCAGCGGGTAGAGGTCCTGCACTTTGGCGTCCTCAAAGATGCAGATGGCTTCGAACATCATTGGCCTCCCCAACCTGTGTCTCGTTCCCTCGGCTTTCAGGGCAAGCAGATCTTGCCCAGGATGCCTGAACGACCGGCTCCGGTGGCGCCCGGGCAATTGCCCGCCTCCCCCCGCAGGGTCCGATCGGCCAATACAGCGAAGGCGATGGCCTCCTTCGCGTCCGGATCCACGCCAACCTCCTGCGAAGTATGGATCTCCATCCCTGCCAGCTCCCGCCGCAGCTGGGCCATCAATGTGGGATTGTGTACCCCACCTCCGCTGCAGATGAGAAGCTCCGGCCGGTCGGCATGAGGCAGAAGTGTCTCGAGCGATCGGGCAATACTTCGGGCAACGAACAGGGTCGCCGTGGCGAGTACATCCTCGGGGCTCAACCCACGCTTGTCGCCCTCCTCGGCCAGTCTCTTTGCCATGGCCATGCCGAAAACTTCCCTCCCAGTGCTCTTGGGCGGAAGCTTTCGGAAATAGGGATGCCGAAGGAGGTGGGACAACCACTCTTCATCCACGCGACCGGCGGCAGCATGCCGTCCATCCCAATCGGCGGGTTCTTCCCAGTACAATTCAGCCAGGGAATTTAGCAGGGCATTGCCCGGACCGGTGTCGAAGCCGAGCACGTCTTCCAATCCGGCATTCTTGGGGATGATCGTCACATTGGCGATGCCCCCAATGTTGAGTGTGGCGACGCAGCGGTCCGGCGAACGAAAGAAGAGCCAATCCACCAAAGGTACCAGCGGGGCGCCGCTGCCGCCCAGGGCAACATCCCCTACCCGGAAATCCCCTACCGTCAAGATCCCCGTCCGCTTGGCTATCATATCGGGCTCGCCGATCTGCAGGGTGGCGCGGACAAGTCTCCCCAGGCAGCGACGCAGCTTGGGGAAGTGCCCGACCGTCTGGCCATGGGAGCCGATGAAATCGATCTCTTCTCGCGGAAGACCCGCATCGCGAAGGGTGTGAAGAACGGCTTCGGCGAAGAGCTCCCCCAGCCGGACGTTCAAACGGGCCAGCTGCTGGAGGGAAGACCGTCCCGCATGAGCCATCTCCAGAACGGCACGACGCGTCTCCTGGTCGTACGGCCAAGTGCGGAAGGCAATCAGCCGGAAGGGAGGACTTTCCTCCGGACTCATCAGGTCCACCACCGCCACATCGATTCCGTCGGCTGAGGTGCCCGACATCAGTCCGACGGCCCGTCGCTGAGGCTTTTCCCGGAGCTCACACAACCAGCAACGCGCCCTCTCCCCGCTCGTGCTCCTATTTGCCTCCGACGGGGGCCTACCCTTCTGGCCCTCCAGCCCCATGACATCCTTGCCTCCTGACCCCGCAAGCGCGAAGTCAGCGAGCCGGATCAAGAAAGGACGGCGCAAATGCAGGCGACATTCACGATGTCATCCACGCTACAGCCCCGGGACAAGTCATTGGCCGGCTTGGCCAGCCCCTGGATCACAGGGCCGATGGCCTCGGCCCCCGCCAGACGCTGCACCAGCTTGTACCCGATGTTCCCGGCGTTCAGGTCAGGGAAAACGAGCACATTGGCCTTGCCCGCCACAGGGCTCCCGGGAGCCTTTCGCTGCCCCACGCTTTCGACGATGGCAGCGTCGACCTGGAGCTCCCCGTCCACCAACAAATGGGGCGCCTTCTGCTTGACCAAGGTCGTCGCCTTCTGAACCTTCTCGACTAGGGGATGAGAGGCGCTCCCTTTCGTGGAAAAGGAAAGCATTGCTACGATCGGCTCTTCCCCCACGAGCTTGCGGTGCGTCTCCGCTGAGGCAATGGCGATGTCGGCCAGTTGCTCCGGCGTGGGGTCCGGGACCACAGCGCAATCCGCGAAGGTGTACACCCGTCCATCCCGGGGCATCACCATCTCGAAGGTACTGGACACGATTTCGATCCCCGGGGCGAGCCCGATGACCTGGATCGCCGCTCGAAGGACGTCGCCGGTGGTGCTCAGGCTACCCGCCACACTCCCGTCCGCTTCTCCCTTGCGGACCATCATGGCCGCGAAGTACAAGGGGTGCTGGATCAGCTGCGCAGCCTGCTCCGGGGTCATCCCCTTGTGACGTCGGAGCTCAAATAGGGCCTGGGCGTACTCCTTCCGCAGCTCCGAACGGGACGGGTCCACCACGCGGATGCCGTCCAGATCCACTCCCACCTTCCGCGCCACAGCGAGGATTTCGTCCTCCGGCCCTACGAGGATAGGTTCAGCCAGTCCCCCCGACCGGAGGACCTGCGCCGCGCGAACCATCCGCTCGTCGGTGGCATCTCCCAGGGCGATCCTCCTGCACTTCCTCCGCGCCTTCTCCCGTATCTCCTCGATGAATTGCATCACGTACCAAACCTCTCCTTCAATTTGCGTTCCACCACTTCCGGGACGAAACAACTCACGTTTCCGCCAAACCGAGCCACTTCCTTTACGACCGTCGAGTTCAGGTAGGTGTACTTCTCGTTCGGCATCAAGAATACCGTCACGAGATCGGGGTAGAGCTTGCGGTTCACGAGCGCCATCTGGAACTCCATCTCGAAATCGCTGACGGCCCGAAGTCCGCGGATCACGGCCACAGCTCCTACGCGCCGGGCGTAGTCCACAAGCAGGCCTTCGAAACGGTCCACGACAGCGTTATCGATATCCGCCAGGGCCTGCCGGGCCATCTCCAGCCTCTCCTCGACGGTGAAAAGCGGGCTCTTCGCCGGATTCGTGGTCACAGCCACGATCACCTGATCGAAGATGGCGGTCGCCCTTCGGACGATGTCGATGTGCCCATTGGTAATGGGATCAAAGGTCCCCGGATAGATCGCCTTCCGCTGCGCTCGCAACGATCGCCTCCTTCCTTTGTGCGAAGATAAGCCGTGTCTCGCCCACACGTCGGATCTCGGAGAGCGCCAGTGTGGGAGGTAGCGGAGGGAGTGCGGAGCGTACCGACTCCTCCAGCACGAACACTCCCCCGCGTCTCAGTACCGAAGCCACCCTCGCCAATAGACCCGCCCAGCCCGGCACCCCGGTGTAGGGGGGATCTGCGAACACGATGTCAAAGTTGACCGCCGGTGGTCGGACTTTCCGCAGGAACGCACGCACATCTGAGCGCACCAGTTCTGCCCGGTCGCTCAGGGAAGTGAGCCGCAGATTCTCCGCCACCAATTTCAGAGCCTGGGGACGGATGTCCACGAACACGGCCCGGGCAGCGCCTCGGCTCAGCGCCTCGATCCCCAGGGCGCCAGTCCCGCAGAACAGATCGAGAACCACTGCGCCCCGGACTCTTTCGCCGAGGCAGTCGAAGAGGACGGTCCGCACGCGATCCGTCGTGGGGCGCAACCAGCGCGCCGACACCGACTTCAAACGTCTCCCGCCAGCGCTACCGGAGATGACGCGCATCCCCTCATGCTCCTGCGGCCACAAAAAACCCGGCCACCTCCGGCAGCCGGGCACCCATCCGGAAGCGATTTGGCTCTGCCCCTTCCCCGTCCAGGCAGTTCATCGCTCCTCGCACAGATCCATCTGCAAGACGAGGGTGAACAAGCCCTCGCGCTCGGCGCCGTACACGTCCGCAGGCACGAGAAGGACCTTCGTGATCCGGAGGTTCCATGCCTGCCGGGTCATTTCCTCAAGGAATCGGCTGATGGCCTCCTTACGCCCCACAGCACGGAAAAAGACCGGCGTCTTCTTGAGCTGAGCCTCCTCCACCTGAGGCGCGCAATCCAAGGTGCGCACCGAAAGCCCGGCCTGCTTCGCAAGGTCGCGAAGAGCGGCGTTCAAACGCGCTTTGTCCAAGAACTGGACCTGGGAGGGCGTCGACACCGGCGTAGAGGGCAACGCCACGCTGAGGATCTCCTGTCTGAACCGCTGGCCTCCCAGGATCTTCGAGTCCCGCGAGCTGGCCTTGATTTCCGCCCCCGGGAACGCCGCCAGATAGGCCTGGCGCGCCCCGTCCAGATCGGCGTCGCTCTTCGCGACCAACTCCACGACCATCCCGCTTTCGGACCGAGAAACCAGGCCGAGCCGGGCCGAAGTCCCAACCGCTTCCAATGTGCGACCAATGTCCCTCACGGCGGCCACGGTGGGAGCCAGCACGGAGGCCGGAAAGCCCGTAGCAGCTGGAGCCGCAGCGGGCGCTGTCGAAACCCCAAGTGATTCCGGGCGCGCCCCTGCGGCTGTCGTCTCGGTGGAGGGCGGGGGAGCGGAGACTTCCGGTGCCTCCGGCTTCGCCTTGGCCCCTGGCCGCAGCGTCGCTTTCATTCCGCCCCGGCCCTGCAGGAAGAACCAACCCGCGACCACCAGCGCTGCCAGCACCACCAGTCCGACTACCGGCCAAAGCCAGCTCTTCCTCGGCGGCTGATCCAATTCCGGCGGCAACTCCTCGTCGGGAACGGGAGAAAGGACTTCCTCGTGCGGCTCGGGAGGCCTCGCTCCCTTCTGGCCGGAGGCTCCCGCCTCCTCGGGCCCCAGCAAGTTGATTTTCACCATGTTCCCTCCCGTCCGAAACTCTCCTTCCACGAGCTACCAGAGTGCTGCCCCCATGGCCGTTGCAAACGCCTCGGGGTGCACCCCGACCGCCCATTCACCCCTGCCCGTCTCCTGGGGCCGGTTGCGGAGAAAAGGATCGAGCCTGAGCACCTTCGCTTCACAACTGTCCCGGAGGGCCTCGATGAACTCTTCGTCCACCCCCTCGCCGTACAGGAAGATCCCGGCGAGATCTCCCAAGCTGCGGCTCAGATCATGGGTGCGGGCGAAGCGGTCGATCACATCGCGCAGGTACCCCGCCCTCTCCGTGGCGCTTCGATCTGCTGAGTCCTCAGGCTGGGGCCAGATGGCGATAGCCCTCACCTCCTGCTTCACCACCGCCGCCACACAGCACGCCTTTTGACCGGTGCCGAGCAGAAGGGTCGGGCGGAGAGGATCAGCGTCGTAGTTGGCTTCGAAGGCTCTGCATGCGGAAAAGACATCCGCCTCCACGCAGATCAACCTGCCGAAGGTTCCCTCCAAGGTCGATCGAAGCGCCCTGACCACCTCCTTCCGGACGGCAGCAGCCACCGCAAGATCGACCAGACCGACGTTCGTGGCGAGCTTCTCGGCCCCGAAGTTATAGGAGTCCAAATCCTGCGCTACGCTCTGCCGCAGCTCCCACTCCACCTGTTCGTCAAATTCCGCGCCGTGAAGGTCCGCGTCCACGGGGAAAAGGTGGACAAAATAAAGCCCGGGGCCGAGACTTGCTGCGAGCTCGGTCTGGGCTTGGTTACCGACCGCACGGTGGAGGCGGACCGCCCTGCGGACCTCCTCCATCCGGTTCGGTTCGAGCAAATGCTCCAGAGTCAGGGGTACGGGAAGAGGGATCTCCGTCACGCCCCGGACGGCGACGCCCTTTCCCTCCCTCCTCACCTCGACGCAGCGAAGTGCCTCCCCGCCGCACGCGACGCCAATTCGGGTGTATTCTGGCATTCGACCCTTCGCCGCACTGGTCGCCCAACGAGATCCTGGCCGCCTATCGTTTCCAGCTGTACTCGCCCGTCATCGAGCGGCCGTGATTGGTAATGCGCAGCCCCCCAACCTTCGAAAGCAGAAAATCCTGTTCGACCTTCAGGCTGTCCTGCGGGGTAACAGGGCACTCCACGATGAAGTGCTTCACGACACCTGTGTCAATCACGCTGATCTTGTAGGGCCGACTCACCGTCGGGCAAAGCCTCATCGCCCGCACGCGCACCGTGGCCATCGAGTCCACAAAGTTGGCAAACTTCGGGTACACGTACAGGGAATCGAGGATCTTGGCCCAGGGGCTCTCGATGTCGTTTAGGCGACAGTACTCCCGCAAAGTGTCCTCAATTGCCGCGGCCAGCGTATCCTTACGGATCAGAGCGCGAATGGCCTGCTCCGCCAAGGCGCTATCCATCTTAACGAACTGGCGAAGGACCGTCTTGCTCGGGTCCCCCGCGATCAACTGCTCGAGGCTGTCGACGCTCTCGGTGTAGTGGCCTCGATTGTTGAGGTACACAAATTCGGCGTAGGTCAGGGACACGATGTTTTCCCTGCAGGAGCGGGTGTTCCTGTCCTCCTGTTCCCAGAGGTGCTTGGGGTAGAGAATGGTCCCCACCAGAGCGGCCGCCAGGACGACGATGAGGATCTCGTACAGGATTGAGCCTTTCGGTTTCTCTTCCGCCATCTTGCCTCCAACGGTCTTCACTGGTTACGGTTTCCTTCCGACCCACCCACACAGATGTAGGGCCTGATCGTTTCCAGAGTCTTCGGGCCGATCCCCTTCACTTCCAGCAGATCTTCCACCCGGCGAAATCGACCGCGCCGATTTCGCTCCTCCACGATCCTTCGCGCCATAGCGGGCCCGATCCGCGGCAACTTCTCCAACTCCTTTTCCGAGGCCCGATTGATGTCGACGAGCAGGAACCCCGCGTCCCTCTTTCGACTGCCTTTACCCTGCTGTGCATTCGGTTCCTGCTGCGTTTGCGTTGCGGCGTTCAGCGCCAGGAACTGCCGCACAAAAGCCTCCGCCTCTGGATCCCGTCCTTGGCGTTCCAGCTGATGACGCCGCTGCCAATTCAACGCCGTGCCTACCACGAGCGCCAAGGTGAGGAAGCCCAGAGCCAGTCGCTCTTGCCGGGTCAGGGCCAGCACCAAATCATCCTCGGATGGCGTCCTTCACCTTCTCGAAGAAGTTCTTCTTATCCGCCCCGGGTGGCTTGATGTTCGGGCCCTGCGCCAACTTCTCCAGTAGCTGTCGCTCTTCGTGCGTCAAGGTGGTGGGGACCCACACGTGGATTCGAACCAAGAGGTCGCCCCGCCCGTAGCCGTTGAGATGGGGGATTCCTTTCCCCCGCAATCGGAGGACCTTCCCCGGCTGGGTTCCCGGTCGGATCTCCAGTACCGCCCGGCCGTCCAGTGTGGGGATCTCCACCTCAGTACCCAGCGCTGCCTGCGGGAAACTGATGGGCAAGTCCAGCACGACGTCGTCGCCACTGCGAGTGAAAATGGGGTGCTTGGCCTCCTCGATCACCACCACGGCGTCGCCCGCCGGGCCTCCCCTCGGTCCCGCGTTTCCCTGCCCCCGGAGGGTGATGTAGTTCCCCTCCGCCACGCCGGCAGGGATCTCCACCTCCAGCAGTACCTCGTCCTGCACGCGTCCGTCGCCGCCGCAGCGCCTGCAGAGCTCATCCAGCACCTGCCCCTCGCCGCCACAGTGGTGGCACGTGCTGATGTTCACGAACTGGCCAAACAAAGAACGCGTCACCTGGCGCACCTGGCCGCTTCCGTGGCAGACGGGGCAAACTCGCGGCCTTGCTCCCCGCGGAGCACCGCTCCCGCCGCACTCAGGGCAAACTACGTACTTGCGAACCTTGAGCGTCTTGCGCGTCCCGCGAGCGATCTCTTCCAGCGTCAGCTTGAGGCGGATCTGCAGATCGGATCCGCGAGCCTTGCTCGGGCGACCCTCCTCACGCCCGAAACCGAATAGATCCGCAAAGCCCGTGAAACCCTCCGACATGAAGATGCGGAGGGCATCGGCGAGGTCAAACTCAAACCCTCCAAAACCGGCAGCTCCAGCCTTCAGCCCTTCGTGGCCGTACAGGTCGTAGCGGCGGCGCTTCTCCGGGTCACGAAGGACCTCGTACGCCTCGGCTACCTCTTTGAATTTCTCCTCCGCTTCCTTGTCGCCGGGATTGCGGTCCGGATGATACTGCATCGCAAGGCGACGGTAGGCTTTCTTAATCTCTTCCTCCGTCGCATCGCGAGAGACGCCGAGCACCTCGTAATAGTCCCTTTTCTCCATCTCTGCTCGATCACGCGCCGCTATCTGGGAGCTGCCGTGCCCGAACCCCGGCTACTTGCTCACGATCACCTTCGCGTGCCGGAGGACCTTGTCGTTCAAGAAATAGCCAGGCTGATGTTCTTCCACCACCGTGTTGGGTTCCACGCCCTCCGCCTCCACTTGAAGCAAAGCCTCGTGCTTTTCCGGGTCGAAGGGCTTCCCCACGGACTCGATCTTCTTCACCCCCTGCTTCTCCAGCACCCCCATCAGCTTCTGATAGATCATCCTCACCCCCTCTGCGAAGGCCGAGAAGTTCTCATTCTGACCTTCTAACGCCTTCAAGGACCTCTCAAAGTCGTCCACCACCGGGAGGATCTGGAGGATCAAATCCGCGTTGGCATTGCGAACCAGCTCCACGAACTCACGCTGGGTGCGCTTGCGGTAGTTATCGAACTCGGCCAGCTTCCGGATGTACAAATCGCGTAGCTCTTCGAGCTCTTTCTCCTTCTCCTCCAGAAGCCGGTTCTTCTCCTCGAGCTCCCGCTCCAGATCCTGAACTCGTCGCCTTTTCCTCTTCTCCGCTTTTTCCTCGGCGGAGGCGACGGCTTCCGACACGGGTTCTGAAGGAGCTTCCGTTTCGGGATTGGAGACCTGCTCTTGCACGTTCCCTTCCAGCTCCGCGTCCTTTCGCCTCAGCACGGCCTCATCCCTCCTTGAGCTGTCAGGATCCCATCACGTGCGGCAGCGTCTTCGCCATGAAGTCCACCAAAGCCACCACTCGTGCGTAGGGCATGCGGGTGGGTCCGATCACACCGAGGGTCCCCTTCAGGGAGCCGACGCGGTACGTGGCCGTCACGAGACTGCAGTTGCGGAGCAACTCCTCCTGATTCTCCTCTCCAATGGTGATGGAGATCCGGCCCTCCTCCTCGCCTTCCCCCTCTTGAAGCACCTGAATGATGATTTCCTTGCTCTCCAAAAGCTCGAGGATCTTCCGCATTTTCTCCCGGTCGGAGAACTCCGGCTGAGAGAGGATGTTTTGGGTTCCCGAGACGTGGTAATGGGCCTCCGTGTCGAAGCGCAACACTTCCTCAGCCGTCTTTCCGAACATGGTGACCAGGTCGCGATCGGCCTCGTCGAGGTCACGCGTGCGCTCCGCGATCTGATCCTTCAGCTGCTTCAGCGTCAGCCCGTGCAGACGCTCATTCAGAAGCCGCGCCGTCGTCTCAAGGCGGTGAGGAGGTACCTCGCTGTCGATCTCCATCAGCACCGTACGAACGAGCCCGGACTTGACCGTGAGCACCACCAAGATGCGACGGCTCGCCACGGGAACCAGCTCGATCTTCTCCAGCACGCCCTCCAGGAAGCGAGGGGCCAGCACCACGCCCAACTGGCTGGAGATGCGGCCGAGGAGCCGGGAGGCCTTGTCCAGAATAATCTCCACATCCCGGCTCACGGTCTTGAGGCTTCGGACAATCGCCGCCTTCTCGCCCGGGCTGAGCTTCTCGCGCCGCATGAGGTGATCCACGTAGACCCGATAGCCTAAGTCCGTAGGAACGCGCCCCGCCGACGTGTGAGGCTGCCGAATGAGCCCCTTCTCTTCCAGATCGGCCATCACGTTCCGCACGGTCGCAGGGCTCATGTTGAGCCCGTACTTCTTGGCCAGGAAGCGGGACCCTACCGGGGTCGCGCTCTCGATGAAGTTCTGAACGATCGACTCGAAGATGAGCCGCTCACGAGCTGTCAGCTCGACTGGAGCTGCCGGCATCTCTCATCACCTACCTCGATCCTCTTATCAACCGCGAAATTAGCGATTTCTCGACCGTTTGTCAAGGTCAATCGAGCCGCTCGCGCCCCCCACTACCTGAGATACCTGCGGACGGCCAGCCGGCTCCCCATCCATCCCAGGAGCGCGCCTCCCAGTGCCGTCGCATAGTACCAACGCGGATCGACCTCCACGAGATTCGGGATCTCAATCCTTGCCAACCGGACCAGCAGTGCCAGGCACAGGGCCCCCAACACGCCGCCAAGCAGTCCTTCGAAGACGCCGTGGACCACGAAGGGCCGGCGGATGAACCGCCTCGTGGCCCCAACGAGGCGCATGATTTCGATAACCTCCGCGCGAGCCATCATCACCAGCCGCAGCGTGTTGTGCACCAAAAGGATCGCTCCGATGACCAGGACTCCTCCTACGGTCAAACCCAGTCCGAGCGCCAACCGGGCATAGCGGTCCAACAACCGCAGCAGATCGCCCCGGTAGAGGACCTCGTCTACCCCCGGCATCCTGCGAATTGCCTCCGCAATTCGCTCGGCTCCCTCCGAAGTCCGCAGTCGCGCCGCCGGCCGCACGCGGAAGGATGCCGGGAAAGGGTTCTGGTCCAGAATGGCCAGGACGTCTTCGCCGAAGGTCTGGCGGAACTCCAGCGCTGCCCGTTCCTTGGACACAAATTCCACCGCCTCAACCCCGTCCAAGGCGCGGATGCTTTCCTCCAGCTTCTGGACCTCCTGGTCGGTCAGATCGGAGGCAAGGAAGACTTCGATCTCCACCCGAGCGCGCAGGCTAGAGACCAGCTGGCTCAGATTGGCCGCCACAATTCCACAGAGTCCAACCAAGAGCAGCGCAAAGGTCACAGTGAAGATGGTGATCGCACTCGCTGCCTTGGCGCGGCGGAAGCCAGCGATGCCTTCCCGAATGCCGTACCAGATGCTCACGGGATTCGACCCCAAGCCGGAGGATGGCCTGTACCGACGCCGTCAGTCCCGCACCGAGCTACGTTCTCGCTTCGAAAATGAGGCGCCACCGGGAGCAGGTTGCGGCTCTCACAGGGTCCTTCCATTCTCGATCCGTACGATCCGCTTGCCCATCCCCGAGACCAGCTCGAGGTTGTGGGTGGCCATCAGCACCGCGGTCCCTTTCTGATTGATCCGGAGCAAAAGATCCATGATGGCCTCGGCGTTCTCCCGGTCGAGATTGCCTGTCGGTTCATCCGCCAGCAGCGCCAGTGGTTCGTTCACCAAGGCCCGGGCCACAGCCACACGCTGTTGCTCTCCGCCGGAGAGCTCGTGAGGCATCTTGTTTCGCTTGTGCGCCAGCCCCACTTCCCCCAGCGCTCGCAACGCCTTGCGTTTGACCTCATCCCTCCGCGCCCCGGTGACACGGAGGGCAAAGGCCACGTTCTCGAACACATCTCGGTCCGGTAGCAGCTTGAAGTCCTGGAAGACGATCCCTAGCTGCCGGCGGACGTACGGGATGTCCTTGGGACGCACGCTGAGCGAGCTGTACTTCCCCACAATCACCTGCCCTTCGGAGGGGAAAAGCTCCATGTAGATCAGCTTGAGGACGGTGCTCTTGCCGGCCCCGCTGGGACCCACGAGGAAGACGAATTCCCCGGGGTCAACAATCAGATTCACGCGATGCAGCCCCTCCCCAGTGGGGTAAAGCATCTTCGCATTGTGGATCTGGATCACGGGCCGCCGCAACCGATCCTCCCACCTGCCTCACGGACACCGACAGACAAAATGCACCCGGAGCGACCGCTCCGTCCCCGGGTGAAAGGAGAAATCCTCGAACTGGCCGAGGAGCTCAAGCGGACTCGCCTCAACCCTCGCCCTCACGAGTTCCAGGGGGCGGATCCACTGGCGGTGAACCTCCAGGAATGCCTCTCGGTGCAGCTCACCCTTCCTGCCAATGAGGAACTCGTTGATCTGAAGGCCCGTGTCCGCGTGAAAATAGCTGAGCCGGTGGAATTCGCTCCGGCCGATCCGCTCCCGGTCCTCGTAGCCATTGAAGTTCCGGACGGAATTCTCCACCGTGCAGACGTCGAAGATGAAAAGGCCTCCCGCCCGGAGGATCCGGGCAACCTCGCGAAGAAGCTGATCGTAGTCGCTCAGGTCCGGCAAGTAGTTCACACTGTCGTAGAGACACACGACCAGATCGAACAAGCCCCGGCAGCCGGGCGACCGCATGTCCGCGACCCAGATTGCGCGCACGGGAAACTTGCCCAGCAGCTTCCCCTTCGCCCGGCGAATCATGTCGATCGAGCCGTCGCACGCATATCCCAAATAAGCCTTGCCCAGAAAATGCTCGAGAAAGTTCCCCGTCCCGCAGGCGATGTCCAGGACCCTTCCGGCCTCGACGCCGTAGACGGAAGCCACCTCCCGCACGTATCTGGCCCAGCGCCGGTAGTTCACGTGCCGCATCACGCCGTCATAGATTGCGGCCAGCGCCGAATAGGGCGGCACCTGCCGGATTACTTGCGGACGGACGCGGTCCAGGATCCGCACCGTCTCGAGCTCAGCTTCTATCGGCATTGCCGACATCCGGTCACGATCGCTCATGCGCGAGTGCTGTCTGCAAGGTCATGGGCGTTCGCCCGGTCGAAGCTCGCAAGCGTCGGGGGCATCCGTGTTTGACCGAAAGTGCTGCCATCCTCCCGGGAGAAGTTCCCGCTCGCCTTGTTCCGTGAGCAGGACAATGCCCCGCTCGGGCCGGACGATCCGCCCAATGGCCGTCAGGGGGATCTCGAAATGACGGGTCCAGCGCTTGGAGAGGTCAGCCCACTTCTCCGGTGGAATGGTGAATAACAGTTCGAAATCTTCGCCGCCGTGGAGGGCGTAGTCGAAGGGATCATGTCCCGAGCTGAGGGCCAGTTCGCGGACGACGGGGCGGATCGGGAGCCTGGCGGCTTCGATCACGGCGCCCACGCCGCTCAGCCGACACAGGTGATTGACCTCGCTCGAGAGACCGTCACTGACGTCGATCATCGCTCGCACGCCGGCGCGCTGGACCAGAAACCTCCCCTCCCAGACTCGCGGCACGGGTCGGAGATGAGCCTCTAGGACAGGCTCTGCCCGATGGCGACCGCCGCCCGCGGTGAGTAGTTCCAGTCCAGCTCTCGAACTCCCCAGCCACCCTGTCACGGCGATCACATCCCCGACGCGCGCCCGCGAGCGCAGAGCGTAACGGCCTCCATCCGCCGCGCCGAGCAGCGTCACGGCCAAGAACCAGCGCCCAGGGCTGGATGTCGTATCCCCGCCGACGATGCGTACCCCGAACCGCGCGCCGATTTCCCGCATGCCATAGTAAAGATCGGTAACCTCCTCCGCGTCGGCGTCCGCTGGGACGGCCAGATCGACCACGGCAAAGAGAGGGCGCGCCCCCATCGCCGCCAAATCGCTCAAGTTTGCAGCCATGAGGCGCCAGCCCAGCTCGAAAGGGCTGAAATAGTCGAAGCGGAAATGGACCCCTTCGACGAAGGCGTCCGTGGTTACGACGAGGGTGGAGCGACCCACGCGCACCACGGCGGCGTCGTCATCGATGCCAATTAGGACATCCGGACTGTCGGAAGCCACCACCTGCTTGATGCGCTCGATCAGCCCGAACTCTCCGAGGTCCCGCAGCTTCATCGGCTCAGCTCACCTCAACCCAGACTCGACGGCTGCGGGGCCCGTCGAATTCGCAAAAGAAGATGGCCTGCCAGGTACCCAACAGCAGACGCCCGCCACGGACGATTACGCGTTGCGAAGAGCCCACCAGGCTGGCCTTGACGTGGGCATCGGCATTGCCCTCGAGGTGAGAATAGGGACCATCCTCAGGCACCAACTGGCGAAGCGTCCTCAGGATGTCCCTCACCACGCTCGGATCTGCCCCCTCGTTGATGGTCACCCCCGCGGTAGTGTGAGGGACGAAGATGGTGCATACCCCCTCCTGAATACCCGCCTCGCTGACAACTTTCTGGACCTCCGAGGTGATGTTGACGAACTCCTCACGTTGATGTGTCCGAAGCGCGATTTCCGCAAACTTCCCCATCAGGTCTTCCTTTCCTTCTTCCTGGCGGCTGGGAACAGGATGTTGTTCAGGATCAGCCGGTAGCCCGGAGAATTCTTGTGGAGCGACAGCTGCGTCGGGGGATCGTAGACAAAATGCTGGTAATCCTCCGGGTCGTGACCCCCCAAGAAGGTGAATGTCCCCTGACCAACGTTGCCGTGGATGTACTTCACCTGCTCAGTGCCCTCCGCTTCCCCGAGGATCACCACGGACTTCTTGATCTTGTCCCTGCGGAAACCGGTGGTTTGCCCCAAGAACCCCTTGATCACGTGGGTGTGATCCTGCGTCAGCATCGTGGGGACAGGATCATATTTCGCCGAGAATTCGAAAAGCGTGAAGTAGTCAGCCTCCGGTCCCCTCAAAACCGGAGCGTAATTAGGGGGAATGTCAATATCGCTGAACTCGTACACCATGGGATCGAGGATCAGGGTGAAGTTTGCGAAGGCGAAGGTCTTGGTGAAATCCAGGCGCGCCTGGCAATCGGGATCCGGGGGGTCTCCGTCGAAGACCGCGGGCACAATGTCTACCCCTTCCGCCGCAAGGGCTATGTCAATGGTATCCGTGGCGGAACACATGGCAAAGAGGAATCCACCTTGGACGACGTACTGCTTGATGGCTCGGGCTACGGCCTTTTTGAGCTCGGAGACCTTCCGGAAGCCCAGGCGCCGAGCCGTTTCCTCGTTCCGTTGCACCTCTTCCTGGTACCACGCAGCATTCCGGTAGCTCGCGTAGAATTTCCCGTACTGCCCCGTGAAATCCTCGTGATGAAGATGAAGCCAGTCGTATTCCTCCAAAGCCCCCGCCAGGACTTCCGGGTCCCAGACGGTCGTGTACGGGACCTCGGCGTACGTCAGGGCCAAGGTCACGGCGTCGTCCCACACCTCCTTGTTGGGCGGCGTGTAGACGGCAATCTTGGGAGCCTTTTCGAGGAGGATCCGTTCCATATTGTTGGCTTCGATCGTGGCATAGATCTCAGTCACCTCGCGGGCCCCCACGAGGCTGAAGGCGACACCGCGCAGACGACATTCCCTTTCGATGGACGGGTGGTAATCCATCAGAAAGCTACCGCCCCGGTAATTGAGCAGCCACTCCACATCAATACCCTGCTGCAACGCCCAATAGGCGACGCCGTAGGCCTTGAGGTGGTCGGTCTGATGCAGATCCATGAAGATGAGGAGCTTCTGGGCCATGACCGGCGTGCCCAGCCCAAAGCTCGTCAGGAACAGTGCGGCTAGAGTTGACCCTTTGCGAGACAGCAGGCGAGTCATCCTACGCTTCCCCGGGACTCTCGATGTCGATGGCCTTGATGAAGGCCTCGATATCCCGAAGGGCTTTGGTCTCTTTCTCCTCGGGGTTGTCCCCCCCGGTATAGGAAACATGGAAGGTCAAGGCGTTGAGCTTTTCATCCAGGTCTACCCCCCAGTTGAACCGGTAATCGAGCACCCCCAGCCGGTGAATCCGACGCAGGACATCCTTGGCGTCGAGGTGTTTGATGTAGAACGTCCTCACCATGTCGATTCTCCCGCTCCTCGTGGAAAGAAGCTCATCCCCCTCCTTAACTCCTGCGCCGCAACACACGAATCCGGTTTCGAGCCGGTTCAAGATAAACACTTTGGGGATAGTTTGTCAACAGCAATTCGTACGCTGCCTGGGCTCCTTCCACGTCTCCTGCAGCTTCGAGGCATGTACCCAGTCGATACGCTGCTTGGTCCGCCAAAAGGCTCGAGGGGAACGATTCCAGGATGGTACGATAAGCTTCGGCGGCGAGCCGGGGTTTTCCACCCGTTTCGGCAGCCAGGGCTAGTTCGAACCAAAGGCGATCAGTTAGCGGGGAATGCGGGTTCGCTTCCAGGTATCTGCGGAGCTGGGCCACAGCGGAGTCGGGGTTCCCTCGCCGCACAGCCTGCCGGGCCCTGGCGATGTGGCGGAGCCCCTCCGGATCCGCTGCGGTCCCGGCGCGAATGAGCCAGAGCAGCTCGATCGCGTCGTTGGCGAACGAACCCTCGCCTCTGTCCGCGTGCTGGGGCGAAGCGAGACCTTCGAGAAGGACCATGGCCGTGTCCCACTGGCTTCGGTAAAAGGCCAAAAGGGCAAGCTCAAAGCGAGCTCTTTCGGCCAGCTCGGGCCACCTGGACTCCGCCACCAAAGCCACTTTCCGGAGCGTGGAGTCCGCCCCCCGCCAGTCGCCCGTCATCCAGTCGATCTCCGCCAGCAACAGTCCAGCCTCGATCCCCGTGGGATGCATCGGATAGCGATTCACTACCTGTGCGGCCAGCGTTCGGGCGCTGTCCGGCCTTCCCAGGGGACCCTTCAGCAACGTGGCCGCACGATACAAAGCCTGAGGGGCTTCCGGGGAGTTCGGATTGGTCCGAGCATATTCGAGGTAGCTCTGGAGGGCCCTCTCCACTTCCCCTTCGGCGACCAACACCTCGGCAAGACCAAGACGCGCTCGGGCGGCGTACGGACTTTTCTCCCCCTTCGCGAGGATGGCCTCGAAGGCCAGACGCGCCGTCTGCAGATCTCCGTCACGGTAGGCCGCTTCCGCCAGCCGGAGGAGGTGCTGGCCGAACGGAGCTGCTGGGCGAGTTCGGCCGGCCGCTTGCAGCTCCTCCGCCTTCTGTTGCTCCGGGAGCGCCTCGCCGAATCTCCCCAGCCGAATCAGCACACCCCCGAGCACGGCATGTAGGCCGGGGTTCGTGGGGTCCGAAGCCACCGCTTTCCGAAGCTCCTCGACGATCTCCTTCTCTCCGCCTTCCTTCGAGGTTTTCAGGAAGGCCGCCAGGGAGCTCTCCACGAACGAATAGGACTCCGGATTGGCACGTAAGAAGCTCACGTATTCCTGAGTCGCTGCGCGGTAATCCCCCTGCGCCAGGTAGAGGTTGGCTAACTCAAACACGAAGAGAGAAGGATCCCCGAATCGGGCGCGGGCCTCACGGTAGAGGGAAATCGCCTCGTCCCGCAACCCTGCCTCAAGCATCGCTGACGCCACCCGACCGTACAGCCCTGCCTCCGCCCCAGGGCGGGAGACCAAGCCTCGCCAGACCTGCAGCGCCTCCTCCCTCGCGCCCTGACGGAAGCGCACCGACGCCAACTCGCACAGGGCATCCGGATTTCCCGGACTCACCTGCAGCGCCTCCTGCAAGAACTCCAACAAACGGGCATCGTCCTTCAAAGCCCTGAGGCACCGAAGAGCACCTTCCAGATACTGGGGGGCTGGCATGCGAAGGAAAAGGGCGCGATATCCCGCAAAGGCTTCCTCATACTTGCCCAGGATTTCCCATTGCTGGACCTGGCGCAGTTCCGCCTGAAGCTGTGCCGGGTTTTGGAGAGGAGCGGAAGCCGGGCGAGAGACACTCTGCGTCCATGATGGCGCCGCACCACTCGCCAGCAGCAGAGTCAGATACAGCGCTTGTCGCCAAAGGTCTCTCATCGGCTCTTCTCGGCCTCTTTCTTGGCCATGGCCTCGAAGTACGCCTCGATCATCCGCCGGAAGTCCCGCGTGTAGCCCTCTTTCAATGCGCGCAGGAGATCCCGTCGCCAGCTGGCTTTCGCCTCGCCGAGGTCCGGAGGCAAGGCTTCGGGATGGCTTGCCAGCTGCTCCTTCGCGGTCTCCGCCTTGCGTTGCCGGGAATAGCCCTCGCGGCGCACCGACCGCTGCGCATCGAGGAGTCGGGAAAGGATCCGCTGCTGCTTCTCCACAGTCTCCTGGCGGATCGAGCCTTGGCGCAGCTCGTCGGCCACCTCCTTCATCTCTTCGGCCACGCGGTCGAGCCGTCCCGCTGAACCCACCTGACCGGATAACTGGCTCAGCGCCTGCTCCAGCAACTGCCTCAACGCCTCCTGTTGCGCGGCGAGCTGCTCGAGCATGGCCTGCTGTTCTGGGGTCCAGGTCTCGCCAAGACCCAATTGCAGCGTTTGCTGGTTGAGCCACTCCTGCTGATTGGAGATCCCCATCAATTGCTGCAGCCATTGCTCGAGGGCACTTTGCCCCTGAGCGCCCATGGCTTGCTGAAGCGCTCTTTGCGTGCCAAGGGAAAGCTTGTTGAGCGCGTGCATCGCCAGGAAAGCCGCCTTTTCAGCTGGTCCTGGATTCCCGTTCTCCAGGTGTTGCAGACTTTGGTTCATCTGCTCCGCTGCTTGACCGAGGGCCTGGCCCATCTCGGGCGTCACTCCGAACGACTTCTGACCGAGTTCCAGGAGCTGAGCCGCAACCCGATCCAAGGCTTGGCGCAAGTCGGCTTGCTGTTCCGCCAGACGTGTCAGCATCTCGGGGCTTGAACCGGAGCGCCGCATCCCTTCCCAAAGCTCTTCCTGAGCCCGGGAAAGCTCCAGTGCCTGCCAGGCCAGCCGCTGCAATGCCTGGGCCGTTTCCTCAGCCTGCCGCCCGCTCAACTCATTCTGCGCGCTTGATAGATTCCGCGAGAGCTGGAAAAGCGACTTCATCGCCTGATGATTGGCCTCGGAGGCCCGTTTCGCATCGCGCCGCTCCAGCGACTCGGCCGCCTGACGCATCCAGCGGGAAACAGATGTCGAGTCCGCCGCCTGCCGGGCGGAATCGAGTCCCCTCGGCACTTGCTGGAGCAGCTCCTCCGCTTGCACCGCCAGCTCCCGGATTTGTTTTTCGAGATCCTCCGCGTCCTGCAGCAAGGACTTCTCCTGGCCCGCCAGTTGTTCGGGCTTCTGAGAGGGATCGGCCAAAGCGCGGTCCACGGTTTGTTGCCTCTGCAGGAGGTCCTGGACCTTGGCCCTCAACTCCTCCAGTTCCTGTTCGAGACGTACCCTCTTGAGAAGCTCGATGGTCCGGTCGAGGCTTCGAAGGAGATCCTCCTGGCTCGCCTGCAGCTTCTGGAGCGCCTCCTGCACCCGATTGGGATCCAGTCGGTCGAGAGCTTCTTGGAGCCTCTGTAGCGCTTGACGGAACTGGGGACTGTCGATCTGGCGGACCAGCTCCTGGATTTGGTGGTACTTCTCCAGCGTCTCCATGGCCACCAGCTGGTTCTTGTCCAGCTGCTGAATCGCGCTATCCAGCTTTTGCTCCGCCGTCCGGAGAGCCTGGAGAAGCTGGTGGTGTTCGGAAACCAGCTCGCCCAGCTGCTGACGTCGTTCCCAATCCATCCTTGTGTCGCGGAGCATCTCCCGGGCGAGCTCTCGCACCCTGTCTTGGAGCTCCCGGGTCTGCTCCCGCACGTCCGTGAGGTCGCTGAAAGCCCCTTCTTGTTCCCGCCGCACCTCCTCGTAGAGCTCGTAGACGGATGGGCAGCGGACGCGGTAAATCGGCGAGCGCCCTTCCTTGGGGCCCGTGATCCGATCGTTGTCGCGAACCCAAGCGAAATACTCCACCTCATCCTCGGGGAGTAAGTCAAGCTCCTTGAGCGACCAATCGTATTCCACCGTCAGGCGGTCATGGCGACCTCTGGGTACAGGGAGCGGTAGGCTCTTCCAGCTCGTATCCACCTGCCCCGGCCATTCGGTCTTCACCAACACCCTGTACCGCAACTCGAGCGACTGCACGCCGAAATCATCCTCGGCCATCACCACGAGGGGCAGCGACATGCTCTCATCCAGCGTGGCATCCGTTCCGGGAACTGGGATCGAAACGACAGGCGGCGCATCGCGAAAGGCCGTCACGCGGTACAGGATCCCCTCGGGACTGGGATAGCCTTTCTGATCTCGAAGCTCAATTCGGTACTCGGTGTCCTCTCGGACGACAAACTCCCCTCGTAGTTTTTCCCCGCTAGCGCGGATCCAGAGGGTGTCGCCATTGCGGAAAACGGCCTTCGCGGCGGAAATGGGTTTGCTGGCTTCGCCCCTCAGGAGGACCCTCGTTCCGACCAGGGCAGCGACATCCCCCACATTCGGTTCCAGCGACTGCGGGGCAAGTCCGGTGTAGGCAGGGAACAGGAGCTCCAGCTGCAGCTCTCGAAGCACCGGCGGATCCACCGCTACGATTCGAAAGTGCTGGCTCTCCGCCGCCTCCGCCGAAAACCAGTAATCGAAGTCCCGCTCCACCTTAGCCAGGCGGTGTCGGTAGCTGCCCGAGGAGTCTGGGGTCGCGACAAGGCGCAAGCGCCGATCGGAGGCGCGTTCTTCAATGAACAGCGAAACCTCCCGCGGCCGGGCGCCGGAGATCCAGCAGACGAGGTCCACCGGAGCTGAACGCAGCACCTCGGCGTTCCCGGGCTCGACGCGGAATGCGATGACGGGGCCTCTCGGGAACACCGTTCCGGGATGGATGAGCCGGATCCACGCCTGGCTCACGGAAGCGGGCAAAGCCCAGATCAGCAAAAGGCTCCCCACCAACCCAGCCGAGCTGAACCGCACCCATCTCCATGTGGGACGGAGGTCCACAAGGGAGACGAAATCTATGCCCGCAACCTCGCGCCACGCTCGGCGGAGACTCAGGGAAGCCAGTTCGCTCGAGGACGAGCTGTCGTACATCGATTGCTCGTACACCGCCACCGCATTGCCGAGCCTGTCTCCAATCCCTGGAAGTCTTCCGCCGACTTCGTAGGCGAGCTCGGCGGCCGACTTGGGCCGGCGCCAAGCCCGCACGGCTCCGCTGGCCGCCCAGACCAACACCCCACCTGCCCCCGCCAGTACCGCGGCAACGATCCCCTGCCTCCACGTCGTCGGGAGCCACAGAACAGCTTCCAGCCCCGTGAACACCCACAGCGCCGCGACCAGGGCGAGCACCCACTGCGCCAAACGCCGGATGAGCACCCCAAGGGCGCTCCGACGTCTGAAGCGGACCAGGGCGGCAGCGAGACTTTCGTACTCGGCCCTACTCATTGCCCACCCCGGGAAAGGGGAATTGCCGCACATCTCATTGGAACGGGCAAGCGATGGCAAAGCCTCCCTCAGTGAGTCAGGGCGTAGATCACGATGTTGGTGCCCATTTTGAGGGCTGCCTCGCGAATGGGCTCGGGATCGCCATGGACATCGGGGTCGGCCCACCCGTCGGAGATGTTCGTCTCGTAGGTGTAGTAAACCACGAGCCGGCCTTCGTGGAATATCCCGAAACCCTGCGCCGGCTTGCCGTCATGTTCGTGGATCTTGGGGAGCCCGTTCGGGAAATCAAATACGATGTGGTAGATGGGATGACTTGCGGGAAGCTCGACCAGCTCCTTATCCGGAAACACTTTCTTAATCGCCTCCCGAAAATAGCGATCCATCCCGTAGTCGTCGTCCACGTAGAGGAACCCGCCGTTTTCGAGGTAGGTGCGAAGCCGCTGCCCCTCCCGCTCGGTGAAGTCGATCCTCCCGTGTCCAGTTGCAAAGAGGAAGGGACAGCTGAAAAGACGGTCGTCGTCCAAGGTGAGGCGGACCTCGTCGTCGGCCGTGGACATCCCCGTGTGCTCACGGATGAAGCGCAGCAGGTTCGGGATGATGGAAGGATCATTGTACCAATCGCCCCCGCCGCCGTAGTGCAATCGGGCGATGGTGAAGCGATCGAGAGGCGGATCCACAAGCGGCTGGGCTCTCGCCGTCCCTAACCCTATCACCAAACCCAACGCCGTCGCCCCGGCCCAGTTCGGTAACCACCGCATGGCTGACCACCCATCCGCTCTACCCAACGGGAACCATCTGAATAACTCGCCGCGCCTCCCTCCGTTCCACGAAGGGCAATCCCGTCGTCAGCGCTTCTCGGGCGCAGGCCAGGAAGGGATCCGCTCAGTCGCCGAGGCTCGGCACGGACGCAGCTCGCCGCAATGCGATCCGCCCGTCCTTCCGGGCCTCGATCCACCTCTGCGCCCTTGCCACCCGCAGGAACGCCTCCCGATCCAAGATCCCCAGCCTACGGATCGGACGGCCCGCGGGGTCGATCCCGAGGTACTGCCAAAAGTTCTTCGCCACGTAGTCGTTGGTGCACACGGTGTATCGTCCCGCCGGCCGAATTGGGCGTCCATCGGTGAAAACCGCCCGGACGAGCCTACGCCCCTCTGGCCGGGCGAGATCCGCCTCGTAGCGGACGCCGGACACCTGGAGCATCTCACCCTCCATGCGGCAATTGTGCTCGAGGATCTGCAGAAGCTCCCTACCGGTCACCTCAAACACCACGAGTTCATTGGAGAAAGGGTTCATCTCCCAAAAGTCCCTGACCCGCACGGGGCCTTCCGGGAGGTCTTTTCGGATCCCGTAGCTATTCTGGAAGGCTACGTCGGTCTTGGCCACCATGCGAAAGGCGTCAGCTTGCCAGTCTCCCACGTTGCTCTCCCCCCGGCCTTCCCGAATCCAGTTGCCCCGTAAATGGGCGACAATTTCGTCCAGATGGTACCTCGCATCCAGCGCACGACGCAGGCTGTCCAAGTAGGCCGCAACCTCCAGATTCTCCCTGCCGGGTCCGCGTACCGGGACGAGCTCAGACTGGTAACGCCTCACGCGGCCGCCCGGAATGTCCACCTCCAGCACCAGCTTGCCGATGAATCGTCCCCGGTCGCCCGCGTGGGCGATCAAGACGCCGTTAACCGTTTCCGGAGGTTGAAGCACCCGGTGCGAGTGGCCGCCGAGGATCACGTCCAGATACCCAGCCCCGAGCTCCCGGGCAAGCCTCACATCTTCGGTGTACCCCATGTGACTCAGCAGGACCACCAGGTCCGCGGAATCGGAGACGGCGGTCGCCCATTTCCGCACGACCGGGATCGGGTCCAGAGCCTCCAGCCGCCCCTCCGTCCCGTACGTTCGCCGGAACTCCAGCAGGATCGCACCGATCACGGCCACGCGCACCCGGCCGGCTCGCACGATTACGTAAGGCCGAACCCGAGGGGCACCAAAAGGTTGACCCCTCCCAGAGTCCCATAGATTGCTGCACACTACCGGGAAGCGGAGATCGGGAAGCAGTTCGAGGAGACGGGCCACGCCGTAGTCGAACTCGTGGTTCCCGAGCTGCAGGGCATCGGGCCGAAGCTGGTTCAGGATTCGAATCTGCGAACCTCCCCGGGTGATCGCGCACTCGGCCGATCCCGAGAACTCATCGCCCGAGTGCAAACAAATCGCTGGCCCTTCCACGGCACGGAGGCTATCCAACATGTAGGCGAAACGCGCCGCGCCACCAACCCCGCCATCAGGAGCCTTCGAGGACCCCGCTTCCCGGAAAGGATAGTTTTGCGCGTGGAAGTCGCCCCAGTAGAGGAGCGCGACCCTTTCCGTTCGGCCGGTATGGCAGGCTAGCGCGAGCAGAAGCGGGAGCGATATGAACCATCGCAAACGCAGACGGAGCCGCTTCATCCTCTCCCTCCTCAGCTCGGGACGCCTGGCTTGGCCCGGTCCCACGCTTCCCGACGTGTTCGAAGACCGAACAGTTCGAGTCCACGGACGATGCAGTTTCCGCGAAAAGGTACGGACTCCAAGCTTCAGAAACAAGGATAGCGCGGAACGGCCTGCCTCCTCCACGGCATAGGCTTTGCGACGCCCCGACGCAACAGAGCTCAAATGCCCACGTTCGCGTCGAGGCTGGATCTGACGAAAACAGGAGGGAAGTCTCCATCCGTTCACTTCGGGGAACTTGCTTGAGGAACCTCCCTTCCGTAAATTGGTGGGGAATGGGTAGGCCGACGAATGGAGGAGCTTCGTGAATAGCTTTTGGGGCAACATCTTCAAGCCGCGCGGCGACGAGCACGAGCCGACCCTGAGCATCTTGCGGAAGATCCCGGTTTTCGCCGACCTCAAACCGAGGGAACTCAGGGAGTTCGAGAGGATCCTTCATCGCCGCGAGTTCAAGAAGGGCGAAATCGTGTTCCACGAGGGGGAGCCCGGAGTGGGGATGTACATCATCTATCGGGGCTGCGTAGGAGTCTATAAGAACCGGCCCGATGGCGGCGAAGAACTCCTTGCGGAGCTCCGGGAGGGAGAGTTTTTCGGGGAGATGGCCTTGCTTGACGAAAGCCCCCGCTCAGCCACGGCCCGGGCCCTGGAGCCGTCGATCATTCTTGGTCTGTTCCAACCCGACCTATTCGACCTGATCGAGCGAAAGCCGAAACTGGGCAACAAGATCCTGCTCAATCTCGCCCATATCATCGGCGAGCGCCTGCGCCGGACGAACGAAGAATTGGAGCAGCTTCGAAGGAAGCTCACGGAGTCCAATATTGTCTACTAACCGTCTCTCATCGTCCCAATCCCCTGACGACATCGCTCTTGTGATCAGCCGCAACTGGCTCAGGAAAGCCCTCCGCTGGAGTGCAGCGGGAATCCTTCTGGCAGCTGTGGCGTGGGCGGTTGTCAAGCTCCAGTCCCTCGCGCTCCTCTTCGTGCTGTCGTTCGTCCTCGCCTCTCTCCTTGAGCCTCCCGTGCGGGAGATGGAGTCGCGCGGCATCCCGCGGCCAACCGCGGTTCTCATCGTTTTTGTAGTGATCCTAAGCACAGTGGGCGTCCTGCTCGCGGTCCTGATCCCGCAAGTCGTCCACCAACTGCAGCTTGCGCTCCAGGCCCTCGAGGGGCGTAGCGCCGACGACATTGCAGCTCAGATTCAGAGACGCTTCCTCTCCCGCGTGCCGTTGCTGAATAGCCCAGCCGTGCTCGAGAGGCTTCGCGGGCTAGTAGAAGGGATGATGTTGCGCCTGATGTCCTCCGCCCTTTGGCTTTTCTCCGGGATCACCTATCTCTTCATCACCCTCTTCGTGACTTTCTTCCTGCTGAAAGACGGCCACCGGATGAAAAAATCCCTGATCAGCCGGGTACCGAACCGGCATTTCGAGCTGGCTTTGAGCTTGTCCTACCGGATCGGACAGCAGGTGAGCCGCTACATCCGCGGCCAGATGGTGGAGGCGATCATCGTGGGTCTACTGTCCATCCTCGCCCTGTACCTACTGAAGATCCGCTACTACGCGTTCATCGGCGCCTTGGCTGGCCTCGCCAACCTCATCCCCTATTTCGGACCCATTGTGGGAGCTCTCCCAGCGATCCTAATGGCCCTCATCGACTATGGTTCGCTGCAGCCCGTGCTCGGCATCGTCATCGCCTTCGCCACGATTCAGCTGTTGGATAATGTGCTGATCTCCCCCACGGTGGTGTCCAAGAGCGTGGGGATGCACCCGGTGATCGTGGCGGCTGTGGTCCTCATCGGGGGAACCTTGGCCGGACTTCCCGGGATGCTCTTGGCCGTCCCTGCAACTGGCTGCGTGAAGGTCTCCGTGGAAGAGATACGGCGTTACCTGAAATTCCGCAGCCAGCTCCAGCAAACGAAGGCGCCGCCCATCGGCTGGTGAGGGAGGAGCTAACTCCGGTCCGAGAGGGAGGCTCGGCGGAGCGGGAAATCCTGCTCGTCGCGAGTCGGGGGTCAGATGTTCCAGCCGCCACTTACGATGATCTCGGTCCCGTTGACGTACGCCGCTTCGTCGGAGACCAGATAGAGCAGGGCGGCGACAACCTCGTCTAGCGAGCCAAAGCGCTTCGCGGGGATTCGATTCGGATCGATGAGAAACTCCCCCACCTCGAGAAATCCGGGCGAGATGAGGTTGACCGTGATCCCCCATTGAGCCACCTCGCGGGCCAGCGCGCGAGTGATCGCGAGCAAAGCGCTCTTGGCCATGCCATACACGGGGATCTGCCGGAACGCCCGGAAGTCGGAACATCCCGCGACGCCGAAATTCACGATCCGGCCCCAGCCCCGCTCCCGCATCAACGGCAGCACGGCCATGGACATGAGAAAGGCGCTATCCAGATTGCTGGCGATCACGTGACGCCACTCTTCCGGCGACGTCTCGATGGCCGGCTTCACCAGAAGATCCCCGACGCCGTTCACGAGAATGTCCAAACGTCCTGCCGCCCGTTTCACCTCCTCCGCGATCCGCCGCACCTCCTCCGGCAGCGTGACGTCGCCCCGCAACGAGATGGCCCTCCCGCCCATTTCGAGGATTTGAGATCGGGTGCGTTCGGCTTCCTCCACCCGCCGACGGTAGACGAGGAAGACCCCCGCGCCGCGGCTGGCAAGCGCAAGGGCCGCCTGCCTGCCGATCGGCCCGTTCACCCCCGTCACCAATGCCCAGCGCCCCCGCAGGCCTCCGGAAGAGCTTTGTCCGGTTTCATGAGGCTGTCCCACAGGTGAGGTCACGGCTCCGCCCGCAGGTATCTGTCGAACCAATCCAAGGATCTCCGCACGCGATCTCGGATGTGATTCGGCTCCCGGTCAATCCCGTGCCCCTCTCGCGGGTAGATGACGAACTCGACGGGTCTCCCCAACACCCGGAGCGCCTGGTACATTTCTTTGGAATTGGCGATGAAAGTGAGGTCGTCCTCCTCGCCGTGGAGGAGAAGGACCGGGGTGCGAATGTTTTGCACGTAAAAGGCGGGCGATCGTTTCAGGTACGGCTCCAGGTTTTCCCAATAGTAGCAGCCCAGGTACATCTTCTCCCAGGAGGGCTGAATCGAATTGCTCCAATCCGTCAGGAGACTGAAGATGCCGTACATGGATACCGCCGCCTTGAAACGGTCCGTCTGACTGATGATCCAATTCACCATGTAGCCGCCATAGCTGCCCCCCATGAGTCCCAATCGTGCGCTATCTGCCACCCCGAGCCGGATCAAGTAGTCCACGCCTGCGAGGATGTCCCGGAAGTCACCGCCGCCGATATCATAGCGGTTGGCCTGGCCGAAGCTGTCGCTGTAGCCGGCGCTCCCGCGCGGATTCGGACCGAAGACCAAATACCCGCGGCTCGCGAAGACCTGCCATGCATACCCTTGCCTGAATACATCCCGGAAGCGTGAGAACGGTCCGCCGTGGACCACCACGATCGTGGGCAGCTTGTCTCCCTCGCGGTATCCCGGAGGATGCAGCAGGATGCCTTCGATCTCATACCCCTCGTTGGACCAATACAGCACCGTTTGACGCCCCAGATCAAAACGCCCAAGCTCGGCGCTGAATCGCGTGGCAAGTTCGACCCTGCGTTTGGAAGGGTCGACGATCGCCACTTCGGGCAGAGAGAGGGCGTCTTCCCGAAGGCAAGCCACCCGCTGGGTCTTCGCGCCGACCGACGGCTCGGTATAACAGGCCTGGCCTACGGCGAGCATGTCGATCGACCCGTCCTGCACGCGGACGCGCAGTAGATGGTCATAGGTGCGGATCGCCGCAACGAAAAGGATCCCTCTGCCATCGGAGGACCAGCACGGACTGCGGACCGCATAGCCGAAATGACCTGTGAGACACCGCGGGGACCCGCCTTCGGCGGGGATAATCCAAAGATCCGTCTCGGCGAACTCGATATCGGGCTCCGTTTGGGCCACGTACGCAATCAGGCGACCGTCTGGGGAGAAACGGGGGCTCGTTTCCGGGCCGGGGAAATCGGTGAGCTGGCGCTTTGCCCCCGTGGAAAGATCCACTAACCAGAGGTCGTACTTCTGCTCGTCATCGAAATCGCCCGTGTAATTGGTCGCGTAGACGACCCATCGCCCGGCGGGGTCGACATCCATGCCCGAGATACCGGGGTCAAGCTCGGCAAGGCGACGAGCCCGGTTCTGCAACAGATCCAGCACCCAGAGTTCCAGTGGGCGTTTGGGTTGGCCCGCCACGACGGCATCAAAGCCTCGCTGGCGGTCTTCGTCCCGCTTCCTGCGTTCCTCTTCCGGAAGCGCTTTGCGGCTCGTGTAGTAGATGGCGTGCCCGCTGGGATCCCAGCAGAAGTCCTCCACACCCTCAGTCGCGTCCGACAGTCTCTGGGCTTCGCCTCCCGAGGCCGAGATCATCCAGACCTGCGCCGTCCCTTCGCGGCGGATCGAGCCGGTGACGTACGGCCGCGTGGAGAGGAAGGCGATCTGCCGACCATCCGGGGACCACCGGGGATTGTAGTCGTCCCCGAGGGAGCGAGTGAGCTGGAAAAGGTCGCGGCCGTCGGCCTTCACCACCCAGATGCTGCTGGAAAAGCGATTGCGGTCAAGGTCAGCCCTTCGGACGACGAAGGCGACTTCCGTACCTTGCGGAGAAAGGGCGGGAGTGGAGGCGATGGGAAGTTGGAGGTAATCCTCTACGGTGAGCGGCAGTCCCCCGGCCCAGGCCGGGACATTCCCCACCCACAAGAGGCATGCTACGCAATGCACGACCTTTCGCATCATTGGACTCCCTCAGAAAGATGAGGACAGCTACAGCAGGATCCGCATGGTTGTGCCAACTCCGGGTTGAGACTGCCGCACGAAGAGCTGTCCGTGGTGATACTCCTCCACAATGCGCTTGGACAGGCTCAGTCCCAGCCCCCAACCGCGCCGCTTGGTACTGTAGCCCGGCTGAAAAACGCGCCGTCGCTCCTTTGCGTCCATGCCCCGCCCATTGTCGATCACGTCGATCTGGACGGTCCTGCCCCGCGTCTCGGCCGGCCGCAGGCGCAAAATGATCTTCCCCGGGTCCTTGTCCAAAGCCTCCAATCCGTTCTTCACCAGGTTCTCGATCACCCACTCGAAAAGCTCGCGGTTGATGGCCACCTTGGGAACCGGATGGTAATCCTCCTCGATCGTGATCTGCTTTCCCATGTGCGGGATTCGCCGCCGAAAATACTCGGCGACGTCGTGCAAAACGGCTTGTACATCCTGTTCCTTCAGGTCGGCGCGCGACCCGATCTGGGAGAACCGGGCAGCAACCTTCTCGAGTCGGCTGAGATCGTGGGCCATTTCCGCCACAATTTCGCCCACCTTCTCGGAGGATTCGGCCGTCCGCAGTAGCTCAATCCAGCCAAGGAGGGAGGAGATCGGGGTCCCCAGTTGGTGAGCCGTCTCCCGGCTGAGGCCCACCCAGATCAGCTGCTGTTCCGATCGCTTGAGGCTGCTATAGCCGACAAAGGCTACGAACAGGAACAAGCCCACGAGGCCGATCTCGATATAGGGCAGCCGGACCAATTCGGTGATGAGCCGCGAATCCCCATAGTACAGGCGCCCAATCACGTAATCTTCGTACCGCAGCGGGATGGGTTCCATCTCCTTCGCCATCTGCCTCACGATGCGCTTCACCTTCGCGAGCGCCTCGGGGCTCCGGTCATTGGGATCGACGTCAATTCCCTTCCACGCGCTGGGCTCGCCCCGATTGTCGGTCACCACGATGGGGAAGTTGGTCCTCTGAATAATCTGCTCGAAGATGAAGTTGAGCTCCTCGTCGTCGGCCTCCGTCGCCGCCCTCTGGTAGAATGAAGCGTAGAATTCCAGGATGCTTCTCGCCTCCAGCCGGAGCTGCCGCACCAGGTTCTGCGTGTACCACAGGAGCCCGAAAATCAAGGCCACCGCGAGGAGGAACAGGATCTCGCGCAGATGCCGGGAAATGCGGTTCAGTGCCATCTGGTACATCGGGATCCGAACCTGTGCTCAGCCTCCGTTTGGGCGCGAGTCGAACCGTGGCGGCTCCGAAGCTTCAGGCGCCGGATGCAAAGCGTTGTCCCTTGACGAACCATGCCACAATGCCGAGAGCCAGGAGCACGGCGGTGACCACCACCGTGACCCAGAGCCCGACGCGGAACGTATCCGGATCGAACACCATTTCCACGCGGTGCTTCCCCGCAGGGACGATGAGGCCGCGCAGAATCACGTCGGCGCGATAAATCCGCGTCGGCTGACCATCGATCCGGGCCTTCCAGCCCGCAGGATAGTACACTTCGCTCAGTACCAGACAGGCTGGGGCGCTCGTCTCCGTATCCAGAAGGATCCGATGAGGTCCGTACCCCGTGACCCGAACCGTACCGCTGGCCCCCGGAGCTGGTTCCGGAGACGGTCGTTCGAAGAAAACGGCCGTCCTAGCAGGATCGAAATCCCGGGATTTCAGAATGGCATAGGCCTCCGCTTCGTTGCGGGCCACGAGGACGTCCTTCACCAGAAATGCCCGCGGCAGAGCGTTCGGATTCTCCATCACATTGAGTTGGCCACGCTGCACCAGCTGGTAGGACGAGTCGGAAAATGGATACGGAGAAAGGATGTACTTGACGTTGAGCAGGTCGAGCACCCTGTCGTGGAGTTCCGCAAGAGCCGGGTCGAAACTCCCGGGCGCGCTCCTGTCGAGGCCGAGGCGACCTCCCCTCTGTACCACCTGGTAGTAACGGTTGAGGAACAGAGGGAAACCAAAGCGATCGGTATCCGCGATACGGGTACTATCGAGGAAGCTCTGATAAAGTCGGAGCTTTGCGGCGTGGTATCCATAGATGCTCTGCAAGAAATGGTACGCGTACCAGTTGGGCGGGCGAGTGTCCCCGACCGGGAACACCCGGAAAAGACCCTCCTGCTTCTTCACAAACTGGACCGCCGGATCCGCCCGAAAATACTCCGTTTCCTGGGCTTTCGGCTGGGGCTGCAGTAGACGATGGCTCACCGGCCAGAGATCCGCCACGAGCAAGGCGAAGCTCCCCAATACCAGCCAGCTGACCCCAACTCTCCCCCTCAAAAAACTCCACACGAGCGCCAGGAGCACGCCGACGAGGGCCAGCATTTTCAGCGCATCCTGAAGCGCCATGCGATAGGCCATCTGCGCCTCCGCCGGATTAAGCTTCCCACTCCGCTCCATCGCTTGCAGGAGTGCGCCCTTTCCCAGGAGCACAATCGCGAAGAGGACCAGCACTACTGCCGCGAAGGAATATATCAGCGGGCGCAAGCGCTCCGGCTTGCCCCGTCGGAGGAGAAGCTCATGAAGTCCCGCGGCTGCCAGGAACGCCGCGGAAATCTCCATCAGGATCTGGATCATCACGGGGACGCGGAACTTGTTGAAGTAAGGCAGGTAGCGGAACATTAGGTCATACAGGACGGGGAAATGCCGACCGAAGGAAACGACGAGGGAGAAGATGGCGACGGCGAAGAGGAACCAGGTCCACCAGTCGCGGCGCAGCACCAGCGCCACCACGGAAAGGAACAGCACGGTGATTCCGAAATACATCGGGAAATCGGTGAACGGCATTGGACCCCAGTAGGTTTGCCCTCCGAATCCGAAGTAGGAGGGGATGAAGAACGTGAGGATCTCCTTCGGGGGGAATGACCAACCTGTCGCGTAGTCGTAGGAAAGTCCACCTCCGAGGCCACCTCGAATGCTGTACTGACTGTATTCGTGCACGCTGAGGTAAAGCCAGGAGGACATCACCACGCCGGTCGCAATAGCCCCAGCGAGCAATAGTGCCCCCACGACCTGCCGCGCCTCCAGGCGCCGGTCCCGGACGACCTGCCACACCATCCGCCAGAGGACGTACATCCCCAGCATCAGGAAAGTGTAGTAGCTGATCTGAACGTGAGCGCGCAGGAGCTGAAGGCCAATCGAGAGCGCTGTGGCCGCAAACAGCAAGAGCGTGCGACGCTCGAACAGCTCATCGGCCAGGAACAAGATCAGGGGGATAAGGGCTACGCTGTTCAGTTTCGTCCCGTGCCCGAACGCGGCGTAGGCCACCACCTGAGGTAGCAGAACGAGCGTGGTCGCGGCGAAGGCAGCCGCCTCCGGCCGAATCCCCTTCTGCCGGAGGTACAAGTAGGCGAACCACCCGAGCAAGAAGTAATTCGCGAGGCGGAACAGGAACTCCCCGCCCGGCAGGATACGACTCGGAAGCCAAAGCAGTCCTCGCAGCAGCTCGCTCAAGAGGTCCACGTAGGGCGCGGCGTTCAAGCTAGCGAAAGAAGGCATCCCGCAGAAGATGTAAGGGTTCCACTTCGGATACTCGCCCTCGCTCAGACACTGCCGGATGAAGGGGACAAAACTCTTCGAGGCAAGCGCATCCGGCGGCAGCAGGGTCCGGCTGTAGAATACGACTTCCCCGTAGAAAGCAAGGAGCAACCCCGCCAAGCCGATGGCCACAGTCCAATCCGGGTGTCGGCGGTAGAAAGGCAGGCGGCCAGGTGCCGCCTTTGCTTTGCCCTGCTCTTTGCCGCGGGCGCGTTTCTTGGCGCTCATCCTCACCTCCGCGCGCAGTTCTCGTTCACCCCTCGCTGCGAGAATCCCTCCCCTGACAAGCTACGGCCTGCAACAATGCGGAAAGCTCCTGTGCCTGGCCTCGTCGGTTGTAGCGCTCGACGAACGTCGGCGACGGATGGGGGAGTTTTCCCTCGCGCCACAGCCGCCGGATTTCCTCCAGAGCCATCATCGCCTGCTGGACATCGCCCGGGGGCACGACCCAGCCGCACCGGCCGGAGCGGATTAGCTTCGCCGCCTCACCGTCCGGCGGGGCCACAGCCAGGATCGGCTTTCTGGCCCCGAGGTACTCGAAAAGCTTGCCTGTCAGCACCCCTTTGCTCGCCGGCATGGCATCCACGACCAGGATGGCAACGTCGCAGGCCAGAAGTTCCTGCACCGCCATCCGGTGCGGCAGGTAGTCGGAGCAACTGGCCATGTCCCCAACCTGCCGCTCGATCTCCTCGCGGATTTCCGAAGCGATGCGCCCGACGAAGCGGAGCCGCACCTCGCGTTCCCACCCGGGATCCTGCCGACGCAGCGCAGCAACTGCTTCGAGGATCGTTGCCGGATGCCTCGGTCCGTAAAGGGACCCACTGTAGAGAAGCGTAAGCCTCGTGTCTCGCGGAGAAGGTCCCAACCCTTCAAAATCCGCCGGATCAAACCCGTTCGGGATGATCGTCCAATTCGCCGCTCGGCACTCCGGATGGCGACTCACAAGATCATCCCGCACTCCTTCCGAAACCGCGATGAGATGCGTCGCCTTCCGGAGGACCAGCCCTTCAAGCGCCACGTCAAGCTTTCGGGAAATCCCTTTGCGCCTCGGCGCAGAGACCCAATCGACCCACGAGTCGCGAAAGTCGGCAAGCCATGGCTTCCGGCTGAGGCGATGCAAGGCGTACCCGATGAGGTGACAGGTGTACGGCGGCGCTGAGGACACGATCACCTTCACCTCGGGAAGAGCGGCCTCTTTGCGACCCGCAGCAATCGCGAAGGGTAGCCAGCCCACCCGCGCATCGGGAATGAAGAATGTGCTCCGCACCCACTCCGACAGTCGCTCGGAGAGCGACTGGTCCGGCCGGCGCGTCAGGACCACGACGTCCAGGTGCTGAACGCCCTCCTTGCGCGTAAGCCGGCGGTACAGTCGATACGGCTCCACAATCTTCGTCCGGATGACCCGGATGCCCTCCGGCACGTCGGAGAAGAGTGAGGGATCCTGTGTGGGGTAGTCGGCATTGGCCGCCGTCAGGACCACGGGCCGCCACCCGAACTCCGGCAGGTATTTCACGAATTTCAGGACGCGCTGCACCCCGCTACCGCCAGCTGGCGGAAAGTAGTAGGAAACGAACAGCACGGAGGAGGCGCAGCCGCTCCTTTTCCGTTGCCCCGAACTCATCCCTTTCCGCCTACCAGTTCTTCCAAGGCATCCACAAACCGGTCCCAGGACATGAGCTTCCGAAACTCCTCGATCTCGACCGACCAGTCCACCTGCTTTGTCAGTTCCAGGAAGCGCAAGATAGCTTCCGCTACGCTATCCGCGTTGACCTCCGGCGCCAGGACTCCGGTTCGGCCGTCGCGCACCACCTCGGGCAGGCCGCCCACCGCCGTAGTCACCACCGGACGCCGGTAAGCGTAGGCCAACGGGACGATCCCGCTCTGCGTCGCGCTTCTGTAGGGAAGCACTACTGCGTCGCAAGCCGCGAAATACCAGGGGATCTCGTCGTTGGGGACGAACAGGTCGCGAAGCTCAACGGCGTCTTGGATGCCGAGCTCCCGGACGAGTCGGACGTAGTCGCTGAGAGGCTCGTAGAACTCGCCGGCCACGAGGAGGAAAACGTTCTCGTGCGCCAACACTCTCGCCAACGCCGCGAGAAGCAGGTCCAGACCTTTGTATCGCCGGACATAACCAAAGAACAGCAACACCGGGACATCTCCGGGGAGGTTCAACCTCCGGCGGGCCTCGGCTCGATCGGGGATCTCGGCAGGCTGGTCCGTCGGATGAAGGAGACGCCGATACTGCGCATTCGGCCGCAGCCGGAGCAGATCGCTCTCGACGGATTCCGACATCACCACAAAAGCGTGGGCAGCCGAGAGGCCCAGCCGATTCAGCCAGGAACCCGCGGGCTGCCGCTCGTGCGGCGTGAGGTTGTGGCAAATCCACACGATCCGCGCGTGGCTCCAGGCACGCAGCAATGCCGACACGGCTCCGTAGCACGGGGCGAAAAACGGCATCCAATGGTGGAAAACCGCAGCATCGGGCCGGAAAAGAGCTGCCATCCTCGCGGTGCGCACCCAGGAGAGGGGATTTACCGAGTCGAGCACGCGGTAGGCTTCGACCACCCCTTCCGAATCCGGACCCGTCTCTTCCTGCGTCCGACCTGGAAAGAGAAGACCTGGGTATTGCCTCCTGAAATTCAGCGCCAGGACCGTATGCCCGCTCTCCCGGAGCAGACAATACAGCCGTCCGTTGAAGCGAGCGATCCCGCCCCGCAATGGATAAGCCGGTCCCACGAGCACGTACCGCATGGCTACTCGGAACTTGCCCCTTCGAGGGATTCGCGGATGGGATAGGGCATCCTCTCGCGCTGGGCCTCCGTGATCATTTCCCCGATCAGCCCAATGGACACGAACTGGATCCCCACGATCACGAGGAGCAGGCCGAGCAAGAGGAGAGGGCGATTGCTGAGATACACCGACGCGAAGAGGCGCTGATAGGCAAGATAGACCAGAATGGCCGTTCCGGCGAGGGCCGAAAGGAGACCGGGAACGCCGAAGAAATGGAGTGGCCGCTTCCCGTAGCGGGTCAAGAAAAGGACCGTGATCAGGTCAAATAGGCCACGTTTGGCGCGCCCGAGCCCGTACTTGCTCCGCCCGTACCGGCGGGGCCGATGCCGCACCTCCTGCTCCGTGACCCGGAAGCCCAGCCAATGAGCCAACGCCGGTATGAAGCGATGAAGCTCCCCGTACACGTGGACGGCTTCGATCACCTCCCTCCGGTAGGCCTTGAGCCCGCAGTTGAAATCGTGAAGACGCAGCCCTGCCACGCGCGAAGCAGCCCAATTGAAGAGCTTGCTGCTGATCCGCTTGCTCCAGGGATCGCGCCGTTTCCGCTTCCACCCATTGACGAGATCCCAGCCCTCGGCAAGTCGAGCCAGAAGCCGCGGGATCTCCGAAGGATCGTCCTGCAGATCGGCATCCATCGTCACGATGAACCGGCCCCTCGCCTTGCGAAAGCCCACGGCGAGCGCCGCGGACTTCCCGAAATTCCGGCGGAAACTGTAGGCTCGGACGTGCCCATCCTCTTGAGCCAGCTCCCTCAATACCTCCCACGACCCGTCTGTGGAACCGTCATCCACGAAGATCACCTCGTAGCTCTCGACCGCCCTCGCGAGCACGTCGGTGAGCTCGCGGTGAAGCTCGCGCAATGAGTCGCGCTCGTTCAGCAGCGGGATGACCACTGAGAGTTCCACGTCGGGCTCCGTTGCCACCACAGGATCATCCTCCCATCTCCAACGCCGCGCCCAGCTCTCCCAGCGGCAGCCGAATCGCCGAGGCCGGTACCCGAATTCGGTGCTGGGACCAACGGATGGGCTGATTCACCCGCGTTTCCTGGAACGACACGGCCACTCTGGCCCGGGGAGGGGCCCAGTCCAGGCGGACAAGGCTCGGCAGGCGCTGTCCCTCGAGCGTCCGGTATCCTTCGTATTCCACGAGGGCATTGGCGCCCTGCCACTGGACCCGTACTCTCAGTACATCGCCGTACTTGCCGTCCAGCTGGATGTCCAAGCCCGGGCTCGTTCCCGGCACGCCGATTCGCAGCATCTCGCCGTGGCGTGAGACGTGGGCCTGCATCGCGCAGTCAAGAGGCAACCTACCGAGCGCAGCCCACACCGCTCGAATCGGCCAATGCCCCCATCCCCCGGGCGTTCCCCTCCCGGAGGCCACGTACAGCGTGTTTTGCAAGGGGGTGTAGATCCACAGCGTGTCGGGGCTCCCACACGCGAAAAGGACCAGCACCCCCAAAGGACCGCGGAGTTCGAGCACCCACGAGCGACGCGTGCCGTCGTATCCCATCCACCCCAGTCCGCTCACGTTGCCAAGGGGGGTTTCGGCCGAATATCGGATTTGGGATTCCAGAGTGGTCAGGTGCTCCCACCGAGCGGCGAGGGACCCGCACAGCTTCGGCCATGACGTGCTCTCGTCGAGCCGCAACCGGGGAGCGCGAGGTGCGCAACTCAACAAGCAACCTGCCCACACCATGCCCCCGGCGACCATCACCCAGCGGGTCGCGGCGCCCCTTCTCCTGGCTCTCATCGGCCTCCGATCTTCTGGCTGAGATGGCCTCGAGAGGAATCCAACCGCAGGGCTTTCTCCCAGGCCTCACGCGCCTGATCCAGTCTGCCCAGCTTCTCGAGGACATCGCCGAGGTGCTCAAAGACGTCTGCCGAGTCCGTGCGCAGCTCCGAAGCGCGCTGGATGTACGTCAACGCTTCCTCGTACCGTCCCATCTTGTAGAGGATCCAGCCCATCGTGTCCAGAAATGCACCATTCTCGGGTTCTGCCCGGAGGGCCTTCTCCGCCATTTCGAAGGCCTCCTGGAGGCGTTCCCCTCGCAGCGAGAGGCTGTAGGCGTAGTTATTCAGGGCTGTCGGATGGTTCGGATCGAGCTGGAGCACTTTGCGGTAGAGGGAATCGGACCGATCGTACCATTCCAGCTCATCGTACGCCGCGGCCAAGCCCAGGAGGACGTCAAGGTCCTCGGGATCCAGGGCGCGGGACTTTTCGAACCATTCCACCGCCTCTTGCGGGCGGCGAAGCCGCATCAGCGCGCTTCCGAGGAGAAACGGAGCCTGGGCGTCTTGCGGGAAACGAACCGCCGCTTCCCGGAGAACCGCTACCGCCTGCTCGAGGCTATCTTGTCGGAGGTAGGCCAGCCCCATGAGGACCCATGTCCCAGGGAATCCGTCCTCTAATTGCCGAGCTCGACCCAGCGAAGCCAACGCGTCCTTCCATGCCCTCCGGAGGTAGAGGAGCCTTCCCAAGGCGAAATAGCCCCGCCAATCCTCGGGGAAAGCGGACACCACCGATTCCAGCTCTTTCTCCGCCGCAACCGTATCCCCGAGGGTCAAGTAGAGGTCGGCAAGTTGGAGGCGGGGAGGGACGCGGCTACTATCCCGCCTCACCCACTCCTGCACCAGTTTCAGGGCTTCTTCTGTCCTCCCCCTGCGGACCAAGAGGTCGCGGGTGCGATCCGCCAGCTCGTCGCTCCAGCTTCGGCCGAGACCCCGCCGCAAGACCTCGATCGCTGCCTCCGTGTCCCCTCTCGCGACATGGACGGCGGCAAGCGAGATGTATGGCGCAGGGTCGCCCGGAAATCGATCTGTGAGTTCAGCGAAAAGGCTCTCTGCGCGGGCCGTGTCGCCCTTCTGGACAAGAAGTCGTCCCAGCTGCAGCCAGAGCCCGAGGTCGCTGGAGTCTTCTGCCACCTCTTGTTCGAGTAATCGGATGGCCGCGGCCCAATCCCCTTGCATCACGTGAATGTCGTGAAGCCTGCGACGGACCTGGTGGAAGTCCGGATGCGTCGAGGCCGTCCTCTCGAGGAGGATCTTGGCAGCGCTTGTGTCCCCCGCCTCCAGGTACACGTCGGCGAGCTCCAGGTAGGCCTCTTCGTTCGAAGGTTCCTCCCGAATCGCCCGTTCGAGCAACACCCGAGCTTGATCGATGGCTCCCTGCCGAGAGAAGACCTCCGCCAGACTGAGCCAATCCTCCGCGCCAAAGGTAGCCCGCTTCGCAGCTGTTTCCACTATCTCCAGGGCCTCGGCTGCACGGCCTCGGGCCACCAGCAGGCCCGCAAGGTTACGAAGTACATCCGGGTCATCGGGCTCTCGACGCAGCAGAAGGCGAAGCGCCCACTCCACGCGATCGTAGTCCCGGGAACGTTGGTAGAGATCGCTCAGAAGCCGGAGGGCCTCGGTGTTTCCCGTGTCCAGCTCAACCGCCCGTTCCAGCATGCGGATGGCGCTGGCCACTTTACCCAGGCGCAGGTAGTTTTCCCCCACAGCTTGGTAGATCGAGCTCGAGGTGGAATCGTAGAGCAAAGCCTCTTGGTATTCGATGAGGGCTGAGGCAGGATCGCCCATCGTCTCGAACAATGCGCCGCGAAAAACGTGGTGCAGGGCGACGGCATGGACCGGCCGGCGAACCCGTACCCCGGGCTCCGCTGCATACCGGGGGTGTCGCGCACAACCCGAAATGCCCAGCACGATCACGAGCAGGGGCAAACTTGCAGCCCGAAGGAGATTCTTCATTCCCTTTTTCTCCGCATGGGGCCGAGACTGCGAAAGGCCGCCCTCCGTGGCTATCGATACGTCGTCCCACGGTACATCATCGAGAGTGCGAGGTAATTTACCACAGCAGCTACCGATTACAAAACGAAATTCCTCCCGTCGGGCAGTCCCCCGGGGCCCCAAGGAGGACCCGCAGGAACCCGCTACCTTGCAACACACATCGGCTTTGCGTAGATTCTGGCAGTCGGAGGCATATCGTGAGGCAAGGAGATAGCGTGTCTGAGGCGCAGAGAGTGCGGTATTCCCCCCGCCCCCGAGCGGTCGCGGCCCAAGCAGACGAGCCGGAGATTAGGCGAGTCCATTCCAAGGCTGAGGGAAGGGGGGCCAAGGTCCGGAGCCTCCGCTCAGGGAGGGGGCGCAGCAATCTTCCGTTGCTGGCCCTCTTCGTGTCGCTTCTCTGGTCCCGCCAGGCCCTGCTCGCCCAAGTGGACTATCGGCTGCCGACGGTTTCTCTCGGTGATACCGTCCTCGGCGTGATCTGCCGCGGGCTGCATTTGGAACGCCCGCTGAGGCCGAGGGTGGGTCTGGCCTTGAGCGGAGGTGGAGTACGAGGCCTGGCGCAGGTGGGGGTCTTGAAGGCCTTTGACGAGGCCCAGATACCCGTGGATGTGATCGCGGGCGCGAGCATGGGCAGCATCATCGGGGGGCTCTATGCCTCCGGCCTCCGTCCGGACGAGATTTGGGAGTTGGCCAGACGCGTCCAATGGAGCGAGATCCTTCAGGACCGCCCCGCGCGCGAGCAGTTGTTCCTTGGGCAGAAACTGGAGCGGGAACGCCACATCATCCAGTTTCGGCTGGAGGAGTCATCGCTGCGACCGGATATCCCCCTGGCCTTCTCCCCGGGGCAACGGCTGAGCGTCACCCTTTCCTCCTTGGCCATGCGCGCTCCCTTCGGATCGCTCCCCAACTTCGATCAGTACCCCATCCGTCTCCGGATCGTGGCAACTGACCTGATCCATGGGCAGCTCATCACCATCTCTTCGGGAGACCTGGCCGAAGCCATGCGCGCGTCCGCCTCGATCCCGTTGCTTTTCTCCCCCGTGGAATGGGCCGGCACGATGTTGGTGGACGGCGGGTTGCTGGACAATATCCCGGTTGTGGAAACGCGGGCGGCGGGCGCAGACCTCGTCATCGCTCTCGATACCACTTCGCCGCTCCGGAGATTGGAGGAATTGGACCTGCCCTGGGAACTGGTGGACCAAGTGACCACCATCATGCAGCTCCGGCGCAATGAGGAACAGCTGGCCAGGGCCGATGTGGCCATCCGCGTGCCGCTGCCAGACCAAACCGCCGTGGAGTTCCGCAATTTGGAGCAGATCTACCAGACGGGTTACGAGCTCGGCCTGCAGTTCGTCGAAGAGGTGCGAAGTCGATACCAGGCCCTCGAGGACAGCCTGATCGTGCGACTTTGGAGACTGCGGCCAGACAGCCTTCTGCCCGTGAGGCATTTGTTTTCCGACCTCCCCAATCGGGCATCTGCGTCTCCGGACACCTGCGCTGGGCTCAGCGTGCGGGATACGTACCACCTCCTCGCGCAACTGGCCGACTCCGGCTACACTGACCTCTCGTTCCGCCTCCTGGGAGACACTCTGCTCATCCACGGCGTAGCTCCCCCGCTTCTTGCCAGCATTCGCTGCACTGGGGACTCAAGCCTGGACAGCCTCCTTCTGCCCATTGCCCAGAAATGGGAAGGCGGCAATCTATGCTACCCGCGATTCCGAGGCCTTGTGGAGGAAATGGTACGAGCCTTCCGGGGCAAGAACCTTTCGCTCGCGCGTGTGGACTCCGCCAGTTACGACTCCTCCTCGGGGACCTTGCACCTCCATGTCAGCCCGGGACTCGTAACGGAGGTGGCTGTGCAGGGCGCTCGGCGGACGCGGAGGTTTGTCATCCTCCGCGAATTCCCCATCCGAGAGGGGGAATACTTCGACCTCCGTCGGGCGATCGAGGGCATCAGCAACATCTACAGCACCGGGCTTTTCGAGTGGGTGGGTTTCTCCGTCCAGGAAGACCGAGGGGCATACCGAGTTGTGGTCCGCGTGCGAGAGAGGAGCCATCGCGTTCTCCGCTTTGGCGCCCGGTACGATCTCGAGCGGCGAGGCAAGGCTTTCGTCGAGTATGCGGATGAGAACCTTCTCGGCGCGGCGAATCCCCTGGCCGTTCAGGGGCTCTACGGGGTCCGCGACCAAGGCGTGTACGCCTCCTATCGCATCGACCGGCTTTTTCGGAGCTACCTCACCTCGGAGGCTCGGCTGCAGTGGGAGACAGGGCGTTACTTCGCCTACTCAGGTGACCGTCTGAGTGGGGAATACCACCGGCGCCGATCGGGCGTCCTTTTCTCCTTCGGACAGCAGATGCGCCGCTTGGGCACGGTATGGTTGTCGGTGCGCTGGCACCGGATCGTCCTGCAGCCGATCGCCGGCCGAGGTTATCCAACGGGCGCGTACGACCTGCGCACCGTCGGTCTCCGCTCCGTTGTGGACACGCGGGACCGGATCCCTTTTGCTCGGCACGGCCGACGCCACGAATGGTTCTACGAGTATTCCTCGGGGGTTTTTCTCACGAGTGAGGTCTCCTACACGAAATTCGCCTCTCTGATGGAAAGCTACACGAGTTGGGGTCGCCACACCCTCCATCCGCGGTTGGCATGGGGCGTCTCCGACCTCACTACCCCCTTCCCCGAGCAGTATACCTTGGGCGGGCTGGATTCCTTCTTCGGACTCCGGGAGGAGCAACGCCGAGGCCGGCACTTCGTCTGCACGTCGCTGGAGTACCGCTTCGCCTTGCCTTGGGGGATAGCTGCCGCTGACTGGCACTTTGGGATCCGCCTCGACTGGGGCGCGATCTGGGAAAACAACACAAGCGTCCGCTCCAAAGACCTCGCGTACGGCCTCGGCGGTTACCTCGCAGCCGACACCGTGGTAGGCCCTCTCATCCTCGGCTATGGTCGCACCCAGCACGGGTCGGACTGCGTCTACGTGAGCCTCGGACGCTCGTTTTGAAAGGAACCCCCGGGCGGTACCAAACCGCTATTCTCCGTTGACCACCCTCGCGATGTCCGTGATGACATCTCCCGGTTCCACCTGCACAAGGCGCGCACCTTGGGTGTCGCGCCCCATGGTCCGAATGTCCCGCGCGTGCAGCCGGAAGAGCTTGCCATTTGCCGTGACCAGCATCACCTCGTCGTCCGGCGTGATGGACACGGCGGCCACCAGCCTCCCGGTGCGCTGGCTAATGCGAGCGGTGATGAGCCCTTTCCCACCGCGACCCGTCCGGCGGTAGCTATCCAAGTCCACCGACTTGCCCCATCCCTTCTCGCTGACAACAAGGATCCGCCCCCCCTTGCGGACTGTGGCTACCCCGACTACGTGATCGCCCTTGGCCAGCCGGATGCCTCGTACCCCCCCCGCCGAGCGGCCCATCGGGCGCACCTCATGCTCGCTGAAGCGAATGGCCTTCCCCTCCGCCGTCACCAGAACCACATCCTGATTCCCGTCCGTCAGCCTCACGTCGATGAGGCGATCCGTCTTGTCGACGGCTGCAGCCTGAACCCCTGCCCGCCTTGGGCGAGCGAATTCGTCCAGGCGCGTCTTCTTGACAACGCCCTGAGCGGTGACCATGAGCACGTACAGCCCGTCCTCAAAATCCCGCACCGCCAGCGAGCCAGCTACCCTTTCTCCCTCGCTGAGCTCGAGAAGATTCGCCAGCGCTCGTCCCCGAGCGCTCTGCGGAGCTTCTGGGATTTCATGGACCTTCAACCCGTAGCACCGGCCTCGATCGGTGAAGAAGAGGACGTGGTGGCGCGTCGACGCCACGAACAGGCTCTCGACCCAATCGTCCTCCAGATCCGACACCTTCACCTTGCCCGTCTGGCGGCGGTAGCTGGAGACCGGGAAGCGCTTGATGAACCCCTTGTGCGAGAGGGTAATCACCACGTCCTCATCGGCCACGAAATCCTCAACAGTCCACTCGCGGGCCTCCTCCACGATCTCCGTGCGCCGTTCGTCGCCGTACTTGGCCTTCAGCTGCAGCAGCTCCTCTTTGATCAGCTGCATGCGAAGAGCCTTGCTCTCCAACAGGGCCTTCAGGCGAGCAATCAGCTTAATGGTCTCAAGATACTCCTCTTCGATCTTCCGGCGTTCAAGCCCCGTGAGCCTCTGCAGTCGCATATCCAGGATGGCATCGGCCTGGAGTTCGCTGAGGGCGAAACGGCGCATGAGATTCTTCTTGGCCGTCTCGGGCGTGCGTGAGTGGCGGATGAGGTCGATCACCTCGTCGATGTGGTCCAGAGCGATGCGGTACCCCTCGAGGATGTGCGCGCGCTTCTCAGCCTTGTCCAGCTCAAACCGTGTGCGCCGGACCACGACCTCGTGGCGGAAGTCGAGGAAGTGCTGAAGGAGCTGCTTGAGATTCAGAACCCGGGGCTGTCCGTCGACGAGGGCGAGCATGATCACCCCGAAAGTCGACTGCAAGGGGGTATGTCGGTACAGCTGGTTGAGCACCACCTCCGACTGCGCATCGCGCTTCAACTCCACCACGATCCGCATGCCATCGCGATCCGACTCGTCGCGCAGATCGGAAATCCCCTCCAGCTTCCGCTCCTGGACCAGCTGAGCAATGCGTTCGACAAGTGCGGCTTTGTTGACCTGGTAGGGAAGTTCCGTGATGATGAGATTCTGATGCCCGCCCCTTCCCCTCTCGATGGACACCCGGCCGCGAACCGTGATGTGACCTCGCCCGGTTCGGTACGCCTCGTCCACACCCTCCACCCCGTAGATAATGCCCCCGGTGGGGAAATCCGGACCCTTGATGTACTTCATCAGGCCTTCCACCTGCAAGTTGGGGTGGTCAATCAGCGCGACGAGGGCGTCGACCACCTCCCCCAGATTGTGCGGAGGAATGTTGGTTGCCATGCCCACGGCAATTCCGGAGGACCCGTTCACCAGCAGATTGGGTAGAAGCGTGGGAAGGACGGAGGGCTCCTTCAGGGTCTCATCGAAGTTGGGGACAAAGTCCACCGTGTCTTTGTCCAGGTCGCGCAGGAGCTCCTCGGCAATGGGCGCAAGCCGAACCTCCGTGTAGCGCATGGCAGCGGGACTATCGCCATCAATCGAGCCGAAATTCCCTTGCCCGTCGATCAGCGGGTAACGCATGCTGAAGTCCTGGACCATGCGCACCATGGCGTCGTAGACGGCCGCGTCCCCATGCGGGTGATATTTCCCCAACACTTCGCCCACAATGCGCGCGCTCTTCTTGTATGGCGCATTGGGCCGGAGCCCGAGCTCAAGCATGCCATAGAGGACGCGACGGTGCACGGGCTTGAGCCCATCCCGCACGTCCGGAAGCGCCCTTGCCACGATCACGGACATGGAGTACGCCAGGTACGAATCCTTCATCTCCTCTTCGATGAGGACCGGAAGGATCCTTTCCGCCTTTTCGTTCACGGTCTTGCCACCTCAAAGGCTTGGTCCATTCTTCCTGCTAAAGATCTCGGTATTTTTTCCCACGGTGCGCCGAGCGCCCCGCTACACGCGCGAGGAGCGCAATTGAGCGGAGTACGACTGGACCCGTGCCGCTAAATATCCAGGTTGCGCACGTACTTGGCATTCTCCTCAATGAACTTGCGGCGCGGTTCCACCTTATCCCCCATGAGGGTCGAGAAAATGCGATCGGCCTCGAAGGCCTCGTCAATCGTCACCTGCAAGAGGGTTCTACGCTCCGGATCCATGGTGGTCCGCCATAGCTGCTCCGGATTCATCTCGCCCAAACCCTTGTAGCGTTGGATCTCCACCCCGTTTCTTCCGATCCGCTCCAGGATTTCTTCTCTCTCCTCGTCGTCGTAGGCGTAATACTCCTCCTTGCCTTTGCGGATGCGGTACAGCGGAGGCTGGGCAATGTAGACCCGGCCCTGCTCGATTAGCTCCCGCATGTAGCGGAAAAAGAACGTCAAGAGCAGGGTGCGGATGTGGGAGCCGTCGACGTCGGCGTCCGTCATGATAATGATCTTGCCGTATCGCAGCCGACTCGCGTCGAATTCGTCCTTGCCGATGCCCGTCCCCAGGGCGGCCACGATGGTTCGGATTTCCTCGTTCGAGAGGATCTTATCAAGCCTGGCTTTCTCCACGTTCAGGATCTTCCCCTTCAGCGGCAGGATGGCCTGGAACTGGCGGTCGCGTCCCTGCTTCGCCGAGCCACCGGCGGAGTCGCCCTCGACTAGGTACAGCTCAGTGCGCTCCGGGTCCTGGAGGGAGCAGTCCGCCAGTTTGCCCGGCAGCCCCGCGGTATCTAACGCCCTCTTTCGACGCGTCAACTCTCGGGCCTTCCGGGCTGCTTCCCGAGAGCGAGCGGCGGTGAGCACCTTCTCGATGATCTTCCGGGCCTCAGCGGGGTTTTGCTCCAGGAAGCGGGCCAATCCTTCCCCAACGATCGATTCGACGATCCCCTTCACCTCACTGTTGCCCAGACGAGTCTTCGTCTGCCCTTCGAACTGGGGCTCCATCAGCTTCACGCTGAGGACGGCCGTCAGACCCTCCCGCACATCTTCCCCTGTGAGCGCCAGCTCCTCGTTCTTGATCAGGTTATTCTTGTGGGCGTACTGGTTCAGCGTACGGGTGAGGGCCGTGCGGAAGCCGATCAGGTGGGTCCCGCCCTCGACGGTGTGGATATTATTCACGTACGTGAAGACATTGTCGTTGTACGAGTCGGTGTATTCCATAGCCAATTCGACGGGAACCCCATCGCGTTCCCCCGAGATGACGATGACCTTGTTGTGAATAGGGGTTCTCCCCTCATCGATGTATCGTACGAACTCCTCTAACCCCCCGGTCGAGTGGAACACCGCCTCCCTCTTCTCCTTCTCATCCCGCAGAGTGATGCGAAGACCAGGATTGAGGAAGGCCAGCTCCCGCATTCGCTCGCTGAGGATATCGAAGCTGAAAGTGCGCTTCTTGAAGATCTCCTTGTCGGGCAGGAAGGTAACCGTAGTGCCGGTGTCCTCGCAGCTGCCTCGCACCTCCAGTGGGGTGACGGGAACCCCTCGCTCGTACCTCTGCCGATAAATCTTGCCGTGCCTCCGGACCTCCACCTCCAGCCACTCCGACAGGGCATTGACCACGGAAACACCAACCCCGTGAAGTCCACCGGAGACAGGATAGACTTTCTTATCGAACTTGCCCCCGGCGTGAAGTACCGTCATCACCACTTCCACCGCGGGTCGATTCTCCGTGGGATGGATGTCCACCGGAATCCCGCGGCCGTTGTCTCGCACAGTCACGGCCCCGTCGCGCCGGACAACGACGGAAATCTCCGTGCAGAAGCCCGCGAGGGCCTCGTCCACGCTGTTGTCCACCACCTCGTAGACGAGATGATGCAGCCCGCGCGTGGACACATCGCCGATGTACATCGCTGGACGTCGGCGCACCGCCTCCAGCCCGCGCAGAACCTGAATCTGGCTGGCGTCGTACTCGTCCACCGCAGACGAGGCCCCTGAGCTTCTTTTCCCGTTCTCCTCCGCCATACTCACCTCAGGATACCACCCTCTGCCCCACTGCTTGGCCACTCTTCTCAGATAAACCGTATCTCGCGAATGTGCCGACAGCTGGTCCTTTCCCACAACGCCCGCAGGATCTTCTCTCGCTCGAGGGAAAGCTCGGTTCGCCACACAGCCGCCGGAACACGGACGTAAAGCACGCCATTTTCCACTCGGTCCGCTGTGCTCACCGCCGCGATGGTTTCCCCCACCACTTCCGGCCACATCTCGATCACCCGCTGATCCTTCAGCGGACCCTCAAGCCCGACCTGGCGGATGATCTGCTGCAGGAAATCGCGCATCTGCCTCATGCCAAGACCTCCTCCACCACCTGGTTCTCACGGATTCGGAATACCCGCCCGTGGGCTGCACGGGCTGCGAGAAGCTCGCGGGTCCGGGCTTCCTCCGCGGAGGTGAGGATCGTTTGGAAGCCGGTCGTTTGAGCTAGGAGACGCTCGGCCCTCCGATCGTCCAGATCCGAGAAGGCATCGTCAACCGCAAGGATGGGGGGTTCTCCTCGCGATGCCACGAGCTTCGCTTCCGCCAAACGAAGCGCCAGCGCCGCGGCTCTGGCCTGCCCACGGCTACCGAATTTGCGGAGGTCCGTCCCATCCACCTCCAACGCCAGATCGTCGCGGTGCGGCCCGACCAGGGTCATTCCCCTCTCCCTCTCTTCCACGGCGGAGACGGCGAGGGCTTTCTCCAGCGCCGCCCGAAGGTCATCCACATCCACGTCCACCCTGGAAAGGTACCTGACCGCGCATCTGCCTCCCCCCACGAGTTCACGGTAATACTCGGAAAGCTGGGGTCCGAGTTCCTCAAGAGACCGGAGACGTTTTCGCAATAAGGCTTCGCCCAGTACCACAAGCCGCTCTGTCCAGGCCGCTAGCGCAGAGACCATGGAGCCCCCTCTTCCGAGGGCCATCTCGAGCAAGATCCGGTTGCGCTGCCTGAGGGCACGCTTGTACTCCCGCAGCGTATCCAAATATCCGCGATAGAGCAGACTGGCAACGGCATCGAGGAAGTTCCTTCTCCGCTCGGGATCCCCCTGGACAATGTCCAGGTCGTCACTGGAGCTGAGCACCAGCGGGAAAAGCCCCACAAGCTCGGTCCTTCCCTCTAATCTCCGTCCCCCGAGGAACATGGACTTGCCTTCTGGGCCCAGAGTCACCTGTACGGCCCGTTCTGCCCCCCCTTCTGAACGAAAAGTAGCCCGCACACTACTTTCTCTCTCCCCCCAACGAATGGCATCTTCATCTCTACCTCGAAGCGTCCTCCCATACGAGGCTAGATACAGAGCGTCCAGGATATTCGTTTTCCCACTTCCATTCTCACCGATCACGATCGACAGCTGGGGATGAAAAGCCAGTCCGCATTCCTTCCAGCTCCGATAGTTCGTCAAATGCAGGGTTACCACGCGCACCGTCTTTCCTGCCCTCAGGCCGATCCCTCTCCGGATTCCGTGAGCCGGATGGGCATGATCAACACCAATAGCTCCTCATCCTCCCGCTGCTGTTCCGGAAAGATCAGCGCCCCCGTTTGTTCATCCTGGATGCGGAAGACCACCCTTTCGGTATCAATGTGTCGAAGAATCTCGAGCAGAAACTGACCGTTGTAGGCGACATCGAGGTCCCGTCCCCTGTATTCCACCGGGAGCACCTCGTATCCCTGTCCCCCGTACTCGATATCCTGCGCCGTAATTGCGAGTTGGTCGCTGCGGAACGAGAACTGTACGGCTCGCCCGAGCGCGCTAGCGAAGACGGAAACGCGCCGAATCGCCGCAGCGAGCTCGTCCCTGTTGGCTTTCATCTCGTATTCGTTCGTCAGCGGGATCACTTTGGCGTAGTTGGGATACTTGGCGGCGATGAGCTTCGCATAGATCACCGTTCCAGCGAGGTCGAGGATCACATGATTCTGCGCCAAGAAGACCGTGGTCTTGGGCGAAGCATCCGCGTTTCTGAGGTAGATATTCACCGCCTTCGTCGGAAGCACAGCTTGCGCATCTGCGTAGGCGTGTTCAATCCCCCGCCTCTGAATGCGCACAAGCTTCTTGCCGTCGGTCGATACGACCTCCACCAGCCCGTCATGGAAATGCAAGAGGACTCCCGTAAGGGCAAGCCGAAGGGGGTCGTTGGAAACGGCAAAGGAAGCCTTACTGAGCAAACGTGACAGGACCTCCGTCTCGAAGACAACACCTTCCTCCGGCGGAGTGACAGCGATGTCAGGGAAGTCTTCCTTCGGGACCCCGGGGAAGCGATAAAGTCCATGCGGGGTTTGGGCAACCAACTCCAGTCCCTCTGTCCGGAAATCGATCGGTATCTCGGGCAGTTCTCGGACAACCTCGTAGAACAAGCGAGCGGGTACGGCCAGGGCCCCAGCCTCATCGACAAGGATCGGCAAGGTTGTCCGCACGGAGACTTCGAGGTCCGTGGCGGTGAGCTCGATGCCACCGGGACTGGCTACAAGAAGAATATTCTGCAGCAAGGGCAAAGTGGATCGGACGGGAACGACGCCATAGGTTCGCTGTAAGCCGCTGAGGAGAACGGCACGGTCGACCGAGAAGCGCATAGGTGCCTCCCTGAAGTTGTTGGTTCGAGAAATGCAAGGCGCTGGATGTAAGGTAGGAACGGGAAGAGAAAGAGACAAGAAGGAAAGGAGACGTAGGCGTAGTAGGGGATGGGGATATGTGGACAAACCGGGATGAGCAGAGGCTAAGTGATTTGCGGAACAGTGGATGGGAAGGCGGGCGGTAGCGATTGGCGGTGGGGACAAGCGAGGATGGAATGTGGGAGGCTACTAGACAGTAGTCACGAGTGGACAAAGGTTGGGGGCCGGAATGGGGTGGTTGTGAATTGTCGCGGGAATATCCACAGGATACCCCGAGGGTGTGGAAAAGGCGGGAGGAAGCGAAATCTACCTGCGGAGGCTCAGAGCGTAGCGATTTCGATCCTGCGTTCGATGTTTTGGAGATCACAACGGAGTCCCTCGTTGTCCTGGAGAGCGGATTGGATTGTCTGGATGGCGTGGATCACGGTGGTGTGGTCACGGCCGCCGAAGTGGAGGCCGATGGTCTTGAGCGGTGCATTCGTGAGCTTCTTAGCCATGTACATTGCGACCTGCCGGGCATGGGCAACTTCCTGCTTGCGCGTGCGCGCGCGGAGGAGGTCGTCCGGCAGGCCGTAGTACTCGGCGACGACGCTCTGGATGAGTTCGATGCTGAGGCGGCGCTGCTTGGGTCGAATGATGTCGCGGAGGATTTCTTTGGCCATGCGGAGGGTGATGTCTTGTCCGGTGAGGGAGGAGTAGGCCAGCAGGCGGATTAGGCAGCCCTCAAGGTCGCGGATGTTGGACGTGACGTTGGCGGCGATGAAGTCGTAGATAGCGGGGTCGAGGTCGATGCCGTTTTCCTCCGCTTTCTTGGTGAGGATGGCAAGGCGGGTCTCGTAGTCCGGGGGCTGAATGTCGGCCACGAGTCCGGAGTTGAAGCGGCTGATGAGCCTTTCCTCGACGCCTTTGAGCTCCGCGGGCGGTCGGTCGGAGGTCAACACGATCTGTTTGCCCCGGTGGTAGAGAGCGTTGAAGGTGTGGAAAAATTCCTCCTGGGTGCGTTCCTTGTTAGCGAAGAACTGAATGTCGTCCAGGAGGAGGACGTCGACGGAACGGTAGCGGGCGCTGAACTCGCTAGAACGGTTGTTCTGGATCGCCGAAATGAAGTCAAGAGTGAAGCGTTCGCTGGAGACGTAGAGCACTCGGTGGCGGTTGCCATGGGCGCGGATGTAGTTTCCGATCGCTTGGAGGAGGTGCGTCTTGCCGAGGCCCACGCCGCCGTAAATGACCAAGGGGTTGAAGGCAGTTTGTCCGGGCGACTGCGCAACGGCCAGCGACGCGGCCCGCGCGAACTGGTTGTTGCTGCCCTCGACGAAGTTGTCGAAGGTGAAGCGAAGGCTGAGCTGGGTCTCGGCGTCGATGCCGTTCGGCGGAGGCGGTGTGGGCAGCGAGACAGTGGTTGGGGCGGCGTCAGGTCGGAGGATTTCGTAGCTGATCTGGGCAGGCCTTCCGAGGACCTGGGATAAGGCGGCAAGGAGGATCGTGCGGTAGTGCTGGTCGACGTAGTCGAGAAAAAAGCGGTTCGGTACCTGGAGGACGACGGTGGCGTCGTGGATGGACTTGGGGCGAATCGGACGGAACCAGGTATGGAACGCCTGCTCATTGACGCTAGGACGGATCAGGGTGAGGCACCGTTCCCAGATATCCGTAAGCTCGCGCGATAAGAGGTCCATGATCTCCTCTCTGTGTCTCGAGGTTGCTCGGGAAGGGAGAGAAAGTTATCCACACGGAAAGAACGTCAAATTGATCCGCACTCTCAGAGGAACATGGTTCACCGGTGTCGAATGTCGGGGCGCAAAGTCGATCAGAACCTGTTGTTGGTCATGAACTTGTGGCCACTCCCGCGAGTGCCAGGCTGGGAGCGGGGGAAGGCGGCGCCGGGTTTCTGGGTGGGGTTATCCACATTTCGTCCACCCGATCGCCGCCGGACCGAGAGAACATAGGGAGCAGGAGGAGATCTGCAAAGGGAATTCGACGGGACGCGGTGGGGGTCAGCAGCTGATGGATCGGGGAAATTCGCTTGCATTTTAGGGGATGGAGGGATACCTTCGGCTGGGGTATTGGGCGCTGACAGAGGCGGAAAGGGCTGTAGGAAGATGGTGAGTAGGAGTGGGAGAGCGAGATGAAGCGTACGTACCAGCCGAGCAATATCCGCAGGAGAAGGACGCACGGATTCCGGGCGAGAATGGCGACGAAGGCGGGCAGGAACGTACTGAAGCGACGGCGGGCGAAGGGGCGCAGGCGATTGACGGTGAGCGACGAGCGCTGACCGGGGGTGCGTACGAAAGGGGATCCTTGCGCCTGCCGAAGCGGAGAGTCTTGCGGGGCCACGGGGCGTTCACGGAGGTCTTTTCACGGGGAATTAGGTTCCGTCAGGGAGCGATCGAGGCGTGGTATCTTCGTGATGAGGGGGAGCTGCGAGTAGGTTTCGCGGTCAGCGGGAAGATCCAGGGAAAGGTGGTGAAGAATCGGGCGCGGAGGAGGCTGAGGGAAGCCTTCCGGGTGAAGCAGTGGGAGTTCCCGAAAAGAGGGAGGCTTGTGCTCTTGGCGATGCCAGCGCTGGTGGAGGAGCGGTGGGAAGCACTGGTGGCGGACATGCAGGCCCTGGCGGAGGGACTTCGGGAGGGTCAGGCGGAATAGGGCGGAGAATTGTGCGGGGGATGATCCGGGCGTACCGGATCACGCTCGGATTAGTGCTGCCGCCGAGCTGTCGGTATTGGCCTACATGCTCGGAATACACGCTGGAGGCGGTGGAGAGGTTCGGGGTGCTTCGCGGGTTGGCGCTCGGCCTGGGACGAATCCTCCGGTGTCACCCGTGGAGCCGTGGTGGTTACGATCCCGTGCCGGAGCGGTCCCGGCTGGGGAAGGTGGGATAGCGATATGGATCTTGACCGGAGAACGATCCTTGCTTTTCTCCTCATTGGCTTGGTTCTGATCTTCATGCAGACGGATTTGTATCGTCGGTGGCTTTATCCGAAGGGGAGTGTGCCGGCCAAAAGGGCTCCGTATTCCCAAGTGAAAGCGCCGGACGAGGAGTCCGCCGAAGGAGCGGTGGTGACTGCGGAGTCTCTGATCGTGCGGGGGGAGTCAGGGGTTTCCTTGTCCCCGGAAAAGGAGGCGGCCGAGAGAGTAGTGGAGGTACAGACGTCCCTGTACGCGGCGCGGCTGAGTACGCGTGGAGCGCGGGTGCTCTCCTGGCGGGTGTTGAGGTATCAAGGCCCGGATGGTGAGCCGGTGGAGCTGGTGGGGGACCCCGAGAGGGGGAACCTGTCGCTGCGGTTCGTGGTCGGGACCGACACGGTGGACACGGGAGAATGGATCTGGGAATACCAGGGGCCGGAGTCGGTACAGCTGGGGGCCGGCGAGAACGACACGCTGACCTTCTCGGTGAGGCCGCGAGAGGACCTGACGATCGTCAAGAAGGTGGTAGTGTCCGACGGCAGGTACGACATCTTGATGAAGGTCCAGCTCAAGGGGTGGGACCAGATCGTCGGGGATAAGAGCTACCGTCTGGTGTGGGGAGGGGGCATTGCGAGCTCGGAGGCCCGAGTATCGGAAGATGCGTCGTACACTCGGGTCTACGCCCTCTTGGGGAAGAGCCTGGAAAAGGTGGATCTGGGGAAAGCCGGTTCGCGTCAGCAGGCGATGTCCGGTGTGGCGAAGTGGCTGGCTGGCAGGACGAAGTATTTCACCGTGGCGATGATCCCGGAGGGGGAAGCGGGAGAGGGGATCGAAGTCAAGGGATGGCGGACGAGGGCGAGAGGCGCGGACTGGAAGTTGTACGAGTTTGCGCTCCGCATGCCGCTGGTGAAGGAGGACCAGGAGAATGCCTTCCGCATCTTCCTCGGGCCGCTCGACTACGGGGTGGTGAAGCAGTACCGGGTAGGTCTGGAACGAATGATGGACTTCGGCTGGAGTGTGATCCGGCCGATTAGCAAAGGGATTCTGATTCTTTTCCGATGGTTCCACAGGTTTATTCCGAACTATGGCGTTGTGCTCGTCATTTTTTCCGTTTTGGTGAAGGTAGTGGTATATCCTCTGACGCGCAAAAGCTATGTATCGATGAAGCAAATGCAGCTCTTGCAGCCACGTCTGATGGAGCTGCGGGAAAAGTACGGAAATGATCCACAGAAACTCAATCGGGAGACGATGAGACTGTACAAAGAGTACGGCGTGAACCCGATGAGCGGTTGTCTGCCCACTTTGCTACAATTCCCGTTACTGTATGCCTTGTTCATCGTCTTCCGCAGTACGATCGAGTTGCGGGGAGCGAAGTTCGTTTGGTGGATTAAGGATCTTTCCCAGCCGGACATCGTATATACGCTGCCGTTTAGCATACCATTGTATGGGAGAGGGGTGAGTATTCTGCCTTTGGCCATGGGCGTTACGATGTTCATTCAGCAAAAGATGACGGTCACGGATCCCAAACAGAAAGCCATGGTGTATCTCATGCCCGTTTTCTTCGTGCTGTTGTTCAATAGCTTTCCGAGCGGGCTGAATCTGTACTATACGCTGTTCAATGTTCTGAGTATCATCCAGCAGGAGGTCATCCCGGAGAAGGCGGTGGAGTTGAAGCCGAAGGAGGAGGGGGCGAGGAAGGGGCGTGTGCTCCGCAAGGCGTAGTTGACGAAGCGGAACGGGAGGTGCGGCCCTACTTGCAGAGATCGCGGGTGGGGCTATTTTTTTGGCAGCTCGAGGGGAAATGAAGACGCTGTGGGATACCATCGTGGCGGTGGCGACGCCACGCGGGGTCGGGGCCATCGCCGTGATTCGTTTGAGCGGGCCGAGCGCACTGGAAGTCATCGAGAGACTGACCGGGTGCGCGGGCTCGGAGTTCGCGCCGAGTCGGGCACGGGTGTGCGAGGTGTTCGCCACGGGAGAGCGGGATGTTCCCCTGGATCAGTGCGTGGTAACCTACTTTCGGGGTCCGCACTCGTACACGGGGGAAGATGTGGTGGAGATCTCCTGTCACGGGGGGCCGCTGGTGGTGCAGCGGATACTGGAGGAGTGTCTGCAGGCGGGAGCGCGACTGGCCGAGCCGGGCGAGTTCACGCGTAGGGCGTTCTTGAACGGGAAGCTGGACCTGACACAGGCGGAGGCGGTAGCCGGCATCGTTGGTGCGCGGTCAGAAGCGGCGTTGCGGGCGGCGGTGCGACAGTACCGAGGGGAGTTGTCGGCGCCCTTGCGGGGGCTGCGAGAGCAGCTCGTCCAGCTGGCGGCGAGGCTCGAGCTGGAGTTGGATTTTTCGGACGAGGATGTGGAGTTCGCTTCGAGGGAGGAGCTTGCGGGGAGGCTGGAGGCTGGACTGGAGCTGGTCGAGAGGGCGTTGGCCTCGTATCGATCTGGGAGGAGGGTGTGGGAGGGGGTCCGGACGGTGATTGTTGGTCGTCCGAATGTGGGGAAGTCGAGTTTGCTGAATGCCCTTGTGGGGAGCGAAAGGGCGATCGTGACCGAGATCCCCGGGACGACGCGGGACAGCATCGAGGTGGAGAGGATCTTCGATGGCATCTTGTTCCGACTGGTGGACACGGCGGGGCTGCGGCGGGCTCGGGACAAGGTGGAGGTGCTTGGGATCGATCGCACCTGGCGGGAAGTAGAAAAAGCGGACGTGCTCCTCTGGGTGGTGGATGCGAGCGTCGGGAAGGAGGAGGCTGTGGGGGAGGAGGCGTGGGCATTGCGGCGGGTGTGGGAGGAGAAGGGACCGGATCTGCTCCTCGTTGTGAATAAGGTAGATCTCGGCAGGCAGATCCGGCTCGAGGACCTCGGTCCCGTGGTCGAAGGCCTGCGGAGCGTGGAGGTGTCGGCGAAGACGGGAGAAGGGCTGCGAGAACTGGAGGCCGTGCTTGTGGAGACAGCTGTGGGGAAGGAGGAGAGGGACGGGGGTCTGCTTGTGACGAGCGCGCGTCAGTTCGAGGCGTTGGTGCGGGCGAGGGATGCGATGGAACGGTGTAGGGCGGGGTTGCGGGCGGGTCTCGGTGCGGAGTTGCTCGCGCTGGACCTTCGAGAGGCGATCGACGCCGTGGGGAGGGTGACGGGGGAGGTGACGACGGACGAGATCCTGGAGGAGATCTTCGGCAGCTTCTGCATTGGGAAGTGAAGCGTTCCACGTGGAACATGGCTAACGGAAGCGAAAGGATTTACGACCGGTACGACGTGATCGTCGTGGGAGCGGGGCACGCGGGGTGCGAGGCCGCCCTAGCGGCAAGCCGCATGGGTGCCCGGACCCTCCTCGCCACCATGAACCTCTTCACCGTGGCGCAGATGAGCTGCAATCCGGCAATTGGGGGCCTGGCGAAGGGTCAGTTGGTGCGGGAGATCGACGCGCTGGGCGGGGAGATGGGACTCGCCGCGGACGACGCGGGGATCCAGTTCCGCATGCTGAACCGATCGAAGGGCCCGGCAGTGTGGTCCCCGCGGGCGCAGGCGGACCGCCTCCAGTACAGCGTCCGCATGCGCCGGGCGCTGGAGATGCAGCCGAACCTGCACGTGAAGCAGATCTACGTGAAAGGGGTTGTGGTCAGAAAGGGGCGGGCGGTGGGCGTGAAGACGCACACCGGGAGCGTCATCGAGGGCCGGGCGGTCATCCTCACCACGGGTACGTTCCTCAACGGGCGGATCTTCATCGGCCTCCAGAGTTACCCCGCGGGACGCGCGGGGGAGTTTCCGGCAGAAGGCCTGACGGAATGCCTGCGGGAACTCGGCTTTGAGAGCGGTCGCCTCAAGACGGGGACGCCCCCGCGCGTGGATGGGTCCACACTGGACTACGGGGCCATGCTGCGGCAGGACGGGGATCCTGAGCCCGAGCCCTTCTCTTTTTGGCATGAGCGGATCGAAGTGGACCAGGTCCCCTGCTATTTGACCTACACAACCCCGGAGACGCACGAGATCCTCCGGAGCGGATTGGACCGCTCGCCCTTGTACACGGGGCTGATTGTTGGGATCGGGCCGAGGTATTGCCCGTCCATCGAGGACAAGGTGGTGCGGTTCGCCGACAAGGAGCGGCATCAGATCTTCGTGGAGCCGGAGGGAAGGGGGACGGATGAGGTCTACGTGAATGGCTTTGCCACGAGCCTGCCGGAGGACGTGCAGATCCGGGCGTTACGGACGATCCCCGGCTTCGAGAATGCGGAGGTGACGCGCCTCGGCTATGCCATCGAGTACGATTTCTTCCCGCCGACGCAGCTGGAGCCCACGCTGGAGACGAAGAGGGTGGAGGGGCTTTACTTTGCAGGCCAGATCAACGGCACGTCCGGCTACGAAGAAGCGGCGGCGCAGGGGATCGTCGCCGGGATCAACGCTGTGCTCAAGCTGCGGGGGGAAGGGGAGTTCGTCCTCGGGCGATCGGAGGCGTACATCGGGGTCTTGATCGACGACCTGGTGACGAAGGGGACGAACGAACCCTACCGGATGTTCACTTCCCGGGCGGAGTACCGGCTCCTGCTGCGGCAGGATAACGCCGATCTTCGGCTGAGCGAGCGGGGATATGAGGTGGGGCTCCTGCCGGCGGAAAGATACCGGTACGTGGCGGAGAAGAAGCGCAGGCTGGCGGAGACAATGGAGTGGGCCAAGCGGACGAAGGTGGAACCGGCGGAGCTGCGCCCCGTGCTGGAGGCTTTGGGTTCGAAGGTGCCGGAGGAGCCGGTGAGCGTGTATCAGCTTCTGCGACGGCCGGAGCTAAGCTTGGCGGCGCTGGAGGGAGTGCCGGGTTTGGCCAGGCATCCGGTCCTGGCGAGGAGGCAGGAGCGCCTGTGGAAGGAGGTGGGGCGGCAGCTTGAGATCGAGGCGAAATACGACGGGTTCATCCAGCGACAGCTCGAGCAGGTGGAGCGCATGAGGCGGCTTGAGGACAAGCTCCTCCCGCCGGATCTGGACTACTGGAGCCTGCACGGGCTTTCCATGGAGAGCCGCGAGAAGCTGAGCAAGATCCGTCCGCGCTCCGTGGCCCAGGCCGCGCGGATCACCGGCGTGTCGCCCTCGGACGTGGCCATGCTGTTGGTACATCTCGAAAAGGGTCTGGCGACGAACCGGCGGGGCTCGAGCGTTGGCCGCCCGGAATGTTCCACGTGAAACATCCCCGGAAGAGGAGCTGGCTCGCATCCGGGACTTGCTCCAGCGGCTGCATTTGGCCTGGGACGAGGCGATCGAGGAGCGGTGGCGGCATTACCTCCGCCTCTTCCAGCAGTGGTCGGAGAGGACGAATCTCGTGTCGCGCAGGGATCGCGACCAGTGGGTGAGGCGGCATGTCTTCCCCTCTCTGGCTCTGCTGGAGGTGGTCGGGTTTCCCAGCGCCTGCCGCATCGCCGACGTGGGATCGGGCGCGGGATTCCCGGGATTGCCCCTGGCGCTATGTCGCCCGGATTGCCAGTTCTTCCTGATCGAACCCAGGCGTTGGCGCGCCCTCTTCCTCCAGGAAGTCCGAGAGGAACTTGGGCTCCGTCACGTGGAGGTGATCGTCGCCCGGGCGGAAACTCCCGAGGTCCGGGAGCGACTGGGGAGGCGGTGTCACTTCGTCGTCGCGCGTGCGGTGGCCGACCTGGTCCGACTCTGGGGGTGGAGTTCCCCTCTCTTGCTCAAAGGCGGTGAGCTCCTCGCCTACAAGGGTCTTGCCGATGCGGAAGCGGAAGCGGAAAGGCTCCGGGTCAGGGCAGCAGATCTGGATGTGGCCTTTCTGTCCGTGCCGAGCCTCGAAGGTACGGTGATCGTCAGGGTGCGTAGAGTGGGTGAAGAGGATGCCAAGCCAACTGCGAAGACGGGATGACGGGGTTTTTGAGGAGCTCCGGAATCTCATCACGGAGAAACGAAACCCGCGCACGATGGACTTGGACACGTTGCCCACGGAGGAAATCCTTCGTCGGATCAACGCGGAGGACAAGGGTGTTCCCTTGGCCGTGGAGAAGGAGATCCCCTACATCGCCCGCGCTGTGGAGTTGGTCGTCGCCGCTTTCCGGCAGGGCGGGCGGCTTTTCTACATCGGGGCCGGGACGAGCGGCCGGCTCGGGGTCCTGGATGCGTCCGAATGTCCGCCCACCTACGGGACGGATCCGGAGATGGTCCAGGGGATCATCGCAGGAGGGTATGCCGCACTGGTCCGTTCCCAGGAAGGCGCGGAGGATAGCAGCGAGGACGGCGCTCGCGACCTCCTGGAGCGAGGCTTCGGGCCGAAGGATGTGGCCTGCGGGATCGCGGCCAGCCGCCGCACGCCGTACGTCGTGGGCGCCATCCAGGCGGCGCGGAAAGCCGGCGGCAAGACGATCTACATCACTTGCACCCCCCGGGAGGAGATGAACATCGACGTGGATGTGGCCATTTGCCCGGTCGTGGGCCCCGAGGTGGTCATGGGATCCACCCGCATGAAGGCCGGCACGGCCACCAAGCTGGTCCTGAACATGATCACGACGGCGGCGATGGTCCGGCTGGGCAAGGTCTACGAGAACATGATGGTGGATCTCCAGATGACTTCCCGCAAGCTGGAAGAGCGCTCGAAGCGGACGGTCATGATCGTGACGGGGGTGGATTACGACACCGCAGAGCGCGTCCTGGTGGAAGCGGGCGGGCATGTGAAGACGGCCCTGGTGATGCTTCTTGCCGAGGTGGGGCCAGAGGCCGCCCGACAGGCCTTGAGGGAGGCCGAGGGCTTTGTCCGGCGCGCCATCGAACTGGCCAAGAAAGAGGCGGCGCGCGGTTAAGATCGAGAGGGCAGATCCAGGCGAAAGGTCCGTGGTAGCTAGTGCGATCAAGAACCGGCTGCGAGCTTCGCGGCCGTACGGTGAGGCGCTGGAGAAGCTGGAACGCCACGCCCACGTCGGACTCACGGGCGCGGCGGGTTCCCTGAGGTCCCTCGTGAGCGCGGCGCTCAGCGCGGACCGGGGATGTCCCTTGCTCTACATCGCCACCGGGGATGAGGAGGCCGCCTGGATCCGTGAGGACTTGGCGATCTTCCTCGGGGAGCCGCAGGGCGTCATGCTATTTCCGGAGGGGAGGTCGCTTCTGCGTCTGTCGGCTGGATCCTCCGCCGTGCTCAACCGGAAGCGCGCGGAGGCCCTCCAGGCGCTGTTGCGGGGGGAAGTTCGGGCGATTGTGGCCAGCGCGCGCTCCGTGGCCGAGAAGCTTCCCCTACCCCACCGCCTGCTTCATCAGGTCCTCGAGCTGCGCGTCGGGCAGACGGTCGATTTCCCGGCCCTTCAGCAGCAGCTGGTTGAGATGGGGTTTCTGCGCGAGGATCTGGTGGAGAGGCCGGGCGAGTTCAGCGTCCGTGGGGGCATCATTGACGTCTTCTCGCCTCATGCGGAATTCCCTGTGCGGTTGGAGTTTTTCGGCGACCAGCTGGAGTCGATCCGCCAATTCAGGCCCGAGGATCAGCGATCGATGCGGCGGCTGGAGAAGGCGGTGGTTTTCCCGCCGGCCGCGGCAGAACCGTCTTCCACTCCGGACCGAGCTGCGACGCTTCTGGACTACCTCCCGGAGGGCACGCTCGTGGTCGTGGAGGATCCGGCGTTGGTGCGCGAGGAGGTGAGAAAGGCGTGGGAAAAGTCGCTGGATGCTCCCCTGACCGGGCCAGTGGTAGCCTATGAGGATCCGGAGCGCGTCTTTGAGACGTTGGATCTTTTCCCCACGGTGCATCTCTACAGTCTCTACCCGGAGGTCGGCCCCGTTGTGGATCTGGGCGCGCGCCGGCAGGATGCCCTCGGCGGGAACTTCAAGGCTCTTTCCGATCTACTCGACCGACTGCGCTCCTCTTGCCCGGAGCCTTTGATCCTCCTCGCGTGCGAGAACCCTTCGCACCGGGACCGGATGCTCACGATCCTCGAGGAGCAGGAGATCGGACTGGCCGCCGTGCATGTGGTGGAGCTGCCGGTTCAGCAGGGTTTCCTCTGCCCGCCCGCCGGCCTGTTTGTGCTCACAACGCACGAGTTCTACGGACGGGAGAAGCGCCGAATCCCCAGCGCGGCGTCCCCAGGCGTGCCAGCGCTGAGGCGGCTCTACTCTCTCAACAAGGGCGACTTCGTGGTGCACGCGGACTACGGGATCGGGCGCTTCGAGGGTCTACAGAAGATTCAGGTGGCGGGTGCGGAGCGCGAATGCGTCGTGCTGAGCTACGAAGGGGGCGACCGGGTCTACGTGCCTCTGGAGCGAATGGATCGCATCGAAAAGTACTCCTCGCGCGAGGGAGTCCAGCCGAAGCTCAGTCGGCTCGGCAGTGTGGAATGGGAGCGACTCAAGGGACGGGCCAAGAAGCGGGTGAAGGAGATCGCCCGAGAGCTGATTCGCATCAACGCCGAACGCAAGCTCCGGGCGGGGCATGCCTTCTCCCCGGATGGCCTGTGGCAGCATGAGCTGGAGGCTTCGTTCCCTTTCGAGGAGACCCCCGACCAAGCTCGGGCGATTGAGGAAGTCAAGCGGGATATGGAAAGCCCCCAGCCCATGGACCGGCTAGTGTGCGGCGACGCAGGATACGGGAAGACCGAGGTGGCGCTCCGGGCCGCCTTCAAGGCGGCCATGGACGGCAAACAAGTAGCGATTCTCGTGCCCACGACGGTCCTCGCGGAGCAGCACTACGAGACGTTCCGGGCGCGCCTCCAGCCCTTTCCGGTGCGGGTAGAGGTCCTTTCGCGGTTCAAGTCGGCGCGCCAGCAGAAGGACATCCTCCGGGGATTGGCTGAAGGTACGGTGGATATTGTGATCGGTACGCACCGGCTCCTTTCCGATGACGTTCGCTTCAAGGATTTGGGGCTTCTGATCATCGACGAGGAGCAACATTTCGGGGTGCGGCAGAAGGAGAAGCTCAAGAAGCTGCGGGTGACTGTGGACGTGCTGAGCATGTCGGCAACCCCGATACCCCGCACACTTCACATGGCCCTGGTGGGAGCGCGGGACCTCTCGGTCATTACTACACCTCCCCGCGACCGCATGCCGATCCACACGGAGGTGGTGCCTTTCAACAAGGAGATCATCCGGAGGGCGATCCTGCGCGAAGTGGACCGTGGCGGCCAGGTGTTCTTCGTCCACAATCGGGTACGGAGCATTCAGGCGATGGCGGCGATGCTTCGGCGGCTCGTCCCGGAGGTCGACTTCGGGGTTGCGCACGGGCAGATGCCGGAAGCGGAGCTGGAACGGGTGATGCGGGACTTCCTGGACCGGCGATTCCATTGCCTCGTGTCCACGGTGATCATCGAATCCGGGCTGGATATGCCCAACGTGAATACGCTGATCGTGAATCGTGCCGATCGCTTTGGACTGGCTCAGCTGTATCAGCTCCGTGGACGCGTGGGGCGCTCCAACGTGAAGGCCTACGCCTACCTGCTCACCCCTCCCATCGAGACGCTCACCAAGGAGGCGATTGAGCGTCTCCGGGCGATCGCGGAGCTGACCGAGCTGGGCGCGGGCTTTCAGGTGGCCATGCGGGACCTGGAGATCCGCGGCGCGGGAAACCTGCTCGGCCCGGAGCAGAGCGGTTTCATCGACGCGCTGGGGTTTGAGCTTTACTGCCGGATCATCGACCAAGCGGTGCGGGAGTTGCGGGCGGAGCTTGGGCAGGAGCCGGTCTTGCCGCCGGCAAGTGAGATCGAGACGCGGGTCGAGATCGACGCCGACGCCTTCATCCCCGAGGAATACGTGCCGATGGCCGACGAGCGGGTCGACTTCTACCGAAGATTGGTGCGTGCGACCGATGTGCGCGAGGTGGAAGAGATACGGGAGGAGCTGGAGGATCGCTTCGGACGTCTCCCCCCACCCGCGCGCGACCTTCTGGCCTACGTCGCGGTCAAGATATTGGGGTCGAGACTGGGCCTATCCAAGATAGAGATCCGGCGCAATCAGCTGGTGGGCTGGTACGACTCGGACGTCCAGGCCAGGGGCCCAGAGGAGCTGCTCGGACGCCTACGGAGGGTCGTCCAGCAAGACGAGTACAAAGTCGAGATCGTGGGCACCGAGACCGTCGGCTTCAGGGTCTGGCTTAAGAACGGCCAGCCCAGCACGGAAGAGGCTGTGGAGTTCCTCAGCCGCATCGCAGCATCCTGATCGGATGGCGGCCGGGACAGCAGCGGACGACGCCAGTCGGGCAACCGGGAGATGGACCATGGTCGCGTGGAGGCAGCGAGGACTCTTGGCACTTTCTCTGTGGCTCATGTGGACCGCCTTCTGGTGGGCAGGTTGTGCGCGCCAGAAAGATCCGGTCCTCGCTACGGTGAATGGAATCCCCATCCGCTACTCAGACGTGCTGTGGGAGCTCAGGGACCATGGCAGATTGCGCCCCGGCGAGTCTCCCAGCCGGAACCAGGTGGAACAGATGCTGAAACGGCTTATGGAGAGAAAGCTGAAGTACCTGGAAGGGATGCGGAGAGGGTACGACAAAGATCCCCAGGTCGCCCCTTTCCTCGAGGCGCAGGAGAGAGACCTGGCTTACAAGCTCTTCCGCCAGGAGAAAGTGATAGACAAGCTTATCTCCGACGAAGACCTTTGGGCTTTCTACAAGCGGGGGGCGCAGCGGGTCAGGATCCGCCATATTCTCATTCGTGTTCCAGAGGGAGCTTCCCCGGATGAGGAGCTGAAAGCCCGGAACAGGATCGAGGACATCCGCACGCAGGTTCTAGCAGGTGCCAGCTTCGCGGAGATGGCCTCGCGCTACTCCGATGAAGCTCAGACCGCGTCGCAGGGAGGGGACTGGGGCTTCATTCGCAGAGGCACAGGACGGTTCGATTCCGTGTTTTACGATATCGCGTTCTCGTTGCGTCCGGGAGAGTTATCCAAACCGTTCCGGACGCGCGTTGGCTGGCACCTCGTGCTGTGTGAGGCGCGCGAGGAACCGTCAAAGGCCGACTTTCGGGCGAGAAAGGCTGCTCTGCGCGAGCAGCTTCTTCAGGAGCGGGCTTCAGAGATCGATAGCGCAATGTACAGTCTCCGCGACCGGCTTTTCCAGCGCTATCGAGTGCGCTTTCATGAGGACGCGATCGCGCTGCTGAGGGAGAGGATCCAGAGCAGCGCGCGAGACAGCTCCGGTGTACCCCAGAGGCAGGGGATCACGGTTTCCCGGCAATTTTCGAAAGTCCAGCCCCAGGATCTTCCTCTGACGCTGTGCAGCTGGGACGGCGGCTCGTACACGGTAGGGGAGCTTGTCCAGGAGGTGGAACAGAGGAAGGAATACCGCCGCCCCCTCTTTGCGACGGAGCAAGATCTGCGGGACTGGCTAATGCGGATCGCTTCGATCCGGGTGATCACGGCGGAGGCCTTCCGGCTCGGCTACCATCGACGACCGGAAGTCAGGGAGGAGATCGACCGGCGGCGGGAAATCCTGGTGGCCTCGAGGTTCGATTCGGAGGAGATCATCAAGCCCGCCATGCAGTACAGTGATGAGGAGCTGCGCACCTTCTATGAGAGTCAACCGGAGCGATTCCGGGAGCCGGAGAAAGCGAAGGTCCAGGAGATCTTCATCCGGGGCGATCGAGCCCTTGCTGAGCGGGTGGCGCAGATGGCCAAGGCGGGCGCCGATTTCGAAGAGCTGGCCCGGAAGTACAATGAGCGGTCGATCACGAAGGGCAAAAACGGCTGGCTTGGGTACATCAGTGCCGATATGTACGGGGATGTGGGCAAGACGGCCCTCCAGCTCAAGCCCGGGCAGGTTGCGGGGCCGATCCCCATGGGGAGCAACTTTTCCATCATCCGGGTTGTGGATCGGAAGCCGTCCTACCAGCTGAGCTTCGAGGAAGCCCGGCCCAAAGTTCGCGCTGCGTATATCCAGGATCGGCGGGAGCAGCTGGAAGCGAAGTGGCTCGCTGAGCTTGAGCGACGCTTCCGAGTTGTCCTGTTTCCGGAACGCATGGCGCGCCTCGGAAAGGCGGAGTAACGGGGAGAAAAAGCATGAGCGCAGAGCGGTCGGGATCCCCTGTTTTGGGGATTGCGGGACGTCGGCTGAGGCGGATCTGCCGCGTGAGCTGCCGGAGCGACGGGGCGAGATGGCGCAGCGCGGCCTACCTCCGGCTTCGTTCGGCCTTCCACGGAAGTTGGATGGGAGTGCGGGCCTTGGGGATTGTCCCCGTGGGGTTGCTCGTCCTCCTGGCCGTCTCCTGTCACAAGAGGACGGAGCCAGAAGGCATCGTGCTGGCGAGGGTTGGGTCGGCTACCCTCGACCTCGGAGCCCTCGCATCGGTTCCCGCCGATAGCATTTGGAAGGGCAAAGAGCACGCGCGCCTGCGCTCGGCGGTTCAAAACTGGGTGGAGAACCAGCTTCTGGCTCAGGAGGCCATCCGCCGCGGTCTTGAGAATGATCCCGCCATTCTTCAGGAGCTGGAACGGTTGCGGAGCCAATTGCTGGCGAATGCGGTCCTCGAGCGAATGCTCCCGGATACCTTCCACGTGGGCGAAGACGAGATCCGTTCCTACTACGAGCGAAACAGGGAAGATTTCCGCCGGGCTGAGGAGGAAGTGCGTTTGCAGCAGATCCTGGTCCCCCAGCGCTTTCTGGCGGAGGAGATCTACAGTCGGGCGAGCCAGGGGGAGGATTTCGCAACGCTGGCGCAGCAGTACTCCCAGGGCGCTTGGGCGGCGCAGGGAGGATATGTCGGCTCGCTGCCGATGGCCCAGCTTCCGGAAAAATTCCGCAGGCTCCTCGTGGGCGCCAGACCGGGGCAGGTTCTCCGCCCGATCCAAGTGGAGGATGGTTTCGTGGTGATCAAGGTGCTGGGAATCTACCCCGCAGGTTCGTACCTGGAGCTGGACGAGGTCCGTTCGCGGATCGAGATGGAGCTGAAGCGGCAGAAGTACCAAGCGGCGTATCGAGAGCTGATCCGTACGCTTTCTTCCCGGACGGATGTCTGGATTAACGAAGAAGTCCTGGGCCGGGGTGGACGCGAATGAGGTGGCGGCGGCGGAACGCGCCGTTTAACCCGGAATCCATCGAGGGACGGATGATGCGCGAAAGAAAGCGAAGGCAAAGCACGTGCTTTCTGCTGGCGTTTCTCCTACTGGGGGTGGTCCTCCCCTTCCGCGCAGTGGCCCAGCGCGAGCAGGTGCTGGATCGCGTGGCGGCCGTGGTGGACGATGAGATCATCCTGCAGTCGGAGGTCGTGCAGGGCGCCTACCTCCTGGCCTTGCAAAGCGGTCTGGATCCGGTGCGAGATCCGCTTGCATTCGAGAAGTTGAAGCGGTCCGTGCTCGAGAATCTCGTGGCCGAAAAGATCCTCCTCGTGCAGGCGCGCGCCGAGACGATCAAAGTGGACGACGCGCAGGTCGATCAGCTGTTGGAGCAGCAGATGAAGATGCTGCTGGAGCGCTTCGGCTCGGAGGAGAAGGTGGCCGAATACTTCGGACAGCCGATGAGCAAGGTGCGCCGGAGCTACCGCGAGGAGATCTACAATAGCCTGCTGATCAACAATCTCAAGCAGCAGAAGTTTGGCGATCTCAAGGTCACGCGTCGCGAGGTGGAGGAGTTTTTCCGCACCCACCGTGACAGCCTGCCGGCGCTGAAAGAGAGTGTGAACATCAGCCACATCCTTGTGGAGATCAAGCCCGGCGCGGAGGCGGACCGCAAGGCATACGAGAGGGCCAAGGGGATCCGCAGCCGGATTCTAGGGGGAGAGGATTTTGCGACCCTCGCCAAGCAATTCTCCGAAGACCCCGGTTCTGCTTCCAGAGGGGGGGAACTGGGCTTCCTCAGTCGGGGGGACTTCGTGCCGGAGTTTGAGGAGGCGGCTTTCGCCCTGGAGCCGGGGCAGATCTCCGAGGTGGTGAAGACGCGCTTCGGATATCACGTGATCCAGTGCATTGACAAGCGGGGCGACCGGATCAACGTCCGACATATCCTCATCGCCGTCCCGGTTCTTCCGGAAGATGAGGCGGCCGCACTGCAGAAGATTCAGGAGATCCGGAAACGCATTGTGGAGGGCGGGGAGAGCTTCGAGAGCTTGGCCAAACAGTTTTCCGATGACCCGGAGACCAAGGATCGCGGCGGGCTCCTCGGTTGGTTCGAACTGGACCGATTCGCGGAGTCTGTGCAGGAGTTCCGCGCAGTGGTTGAGACTCTCCGGGTGGGAGAAGTCTCAGCTCCATTCAAGACGAAGTTCGGGTACCACATCGTGCGGATGAACGACCGGCAGGAAGCAAGGCCCCTTTCGCTGGAGAAGGACTGGGACAAGATCGAGGCGATGGCCCTGGAGGCGAAGCGGCAGCGCCGGTTTGAGGAATGGGTGCAGCAGCTGAAACGAGACATCTACGTGGAGATCAAAGAACAGTGATTCGGAAGGCGCCTTGAGGCTCTGGCCGTCCGTGCCGGCTCAGCTTCCTCCGGAACCAGCGTCAATCCCCTGAGGGTGCGGCGGGGGGTAGCCCGTACTTGTGAATGAGAGCCGCGATCCGCTCGAAGCAGGCGAGAAACTCCCGCTGATCCTCCTCCTCGAAGCGGGCCAGGAAGCGGCTGAGCATTTCCGTGAGCAGTCGGCGCCGCTGAAGCATGACCCGATACCCCTCTTGGCTCAAGCGAAGGGTGATGAGCCGACGGTCCCTTTCGTCCCCGGACTTCAGAAGATAGCCCTTTGCCACCATCCGGTTGGCAAGTTCGGTGCCGGTGGAAGGCGCGAGGGCCAGCTTGCTGCAGAGTTCGCTCAGGGTCATTTGCCCGTGCGCGTAGATGAGGATGAGCGCTTGATATTGGCGCAGGGTCAAGGCTTCTTCGTCCGACTGAGGAGGCCGTAGCTCGTGAAACGCCCCCATCAAGGTCGGGATCAATTCGGCAATTCTCTCAGCGACAGGGTTTTTGGTCATGTGTAGAGTCTCCTCTTGTCTTTCCGCCGTGATTCCGGGGCCGAATGGTGCACGGCCCGATCTCCCCTGGCAAAGATAAGGGCGCTCGGGCATTCTGTCAATCGAGGGCGAAAGGACGCGCTTCGAGCCCTGGGCCGGAAAGGCCGAGGCGCTGGCGCCAGTGGGATGCCGGCCGAAGCTTGATCGTGAAGGAATTCTTGTCTATCTTGCAATAGCTTTCTGCTGGCTGGGGCGGCTATGGACTCGACCGGAGGATTACCTTGAGGCGAGCGAACACACTGATGCCCGCCGCGGGGTTGGTGGCGCTGCTGCTTGGGCTATCGGGATGGCAGCTGCGCCGCGGCGAGGAGGACTGGCGCCGACTTCACGAGCGGTGTGTCGTCGCGGATGGCCACAACGATGTCCTCTTGCGTGTCCTGCAGGGCTACGACCTCACCCTCCGCCACAAAGAGGGCCATATAGACTTACCGAGGCTCCGGGAAGGAGGGATGGATCTCGTGTTCTTCGCCTGCTTCCCGTCGCCTCAATACGTCTCAAGGGGCCCCGACGACCCAGACAGCTGCGCCTACGTGGTCCGAAGGATGATGGAGGCGCTCAGAAAAGTGGCGAAGAGGGTCCCGGACCAGCTCGCCGTCGTCACCTCGGGTAGTGAGGCGGAGGAGGTGATCCGGAGCGGGCGGATCGCCGCAGCCATCGGTGTGGAGGGTGGCCATGCCATCCAAAATAGCCTGGATACCTTGGAGGCCCTCTATCGGCTTGGCGCTCGCTACCTGACGCTGACGTGGGTGACTTCCACCGATTGGGCCACCTCAAGCAGCGACGAAAGCTCTGGCAAAGCGCTTCGTTTCCGCGGGCTCACGGAGTTCGGCAAGGCGGTCGTCCGCCGGATGAACGAATTGGGGATGCTGGTGGACGTGAGCCACGTCGGGGAACGCACGTTTTGGGATGTGATGGAAGTGTCCAGCGCGCCCGTGATCGCTTCGCACTCTTCCGTGTATGCGCTCTGCCCTGTGGATCGCAATCTGAAGGACGAGCAGATCCGGGCAATTGCCGAAAGAGGCGGGGTGGTGCTGATCAACTTCTACGCGGGATATCTGGATAGCCTGTACGATCGGAGGCGTCAGGGAGTCTTGGGACAGCACCGGGCCGAGCTCGACTCTCTGCGGCAGCATTACGGGACAGATTCGCCTCGCTTCCGGGCTCTGGCGGGAGAGCTTCTACGCCCCGAACTGGAGAAGATCCGGCCTCCGCTGGAGGTGCTGATCGACCATATCGACTACGTAGTACGGCTTGTGGGACCGGACTACGTCGGACTCGGTTCCGACTTTGACGGGATCAGCGTGACCCCTCAGGGCATCGATGACGCCGGCGACGTGCCGGCTATCACTCGTGCGCTTTTGAGGCGAGGCTACTCCGAGGAGAATATCTGCAAGATCCTTGGGGGGAATCTGTTGCGAGTGTTCCGGCAGGTTTGCGGGTGAGTCCGGCCCTGCGGGGTCGCGGACGCTTGAGCAAGCAAGGGAGGGTCCGATGGCACAGCTGAGTCGGAGAGATTTCCTCAAGGTCTCTGCGGCGGGGTTGACGCTTTCGGCGGCAGGCCCACTGGCGATAGCGGGCCAAGCTCCTCGGGAACCGATCCGTCCGAGACGTCCCGCGGTGGTCTGCAGTCGAGGCGAGTACTGGGGGCGCAAGGTGAATGAACCAGCGTGGGAGATCCTGCGCAGCGGCGGCAACGTGCTGGACGCGGTGATCAAGGGGGCCGTGGTCGTGGAGTTGGACCCGGAAGACACGAGCGTCGGCTACGGGGGCCTCCCCAACGAGGAGGGGGAGGTTGAGCTGGACGCCTCGGTCATGTATGGTCCCACGCACAATTGCGGGGCGGTGGCCGCATTGCGGCACATCAAGACCCCCTCGTTGGTGGCTCGCCTGGTCATGGAGCGTACTGACCACATGATGCTGGTGGGAAAGGGCGCACTGAAGTTCGCCCTCGCTCATGGCTTCAGGAAAGAGAACCTGCTCACGGAAAAAGCCCGTCTCCAGTGGCTCAAATGGAAGGAGAATCTCAGTGACGAGGACGACTGGCTGCCTCCAGCCGATGGAAAGTACAGCGAGGGCGACCGTCCCACGGGGACGATCAATGTCCTCGGTGTGGACGCGGACGGGAATCTCGCCGGGGTGACCACCACCAGCGGTCTGGCGTTCAAGATCCCAGGGCGTGTGGGAGACTCGCCGATCATCGGCGCGGGGCTTTACGTCGATAACGAGGTGGGGGCGGCCGGTGCTACCGGGCGCGGCGAGGAGGTGATTCGCATCTGCGGCAGTTTCTACGTGGTCTCGCTCATGCGGGCAGGCAAAACCCCGCAGGAGGCCTGCGAGCTGGCCTGCAAGCGGATCGTGGAGGTGAACCGCGGCCGGAAGATCGATTTCAACGACAAGTTCATCGCCCTGCGAAAGGACGGGCAGGTTGGTGTGGCCTCGATCCTCGGCTCTCCCGATCGCCCGCCCGAACTAGCGTTGTGGAATGAGGACGGCTTCCAGGTGATCAGAGGCACCTATCTCTACGAGTATCCCAAGTCGTGAGAAGGGGGCGCGAGGCACGACTCCTGAGATACGAAGTGGATCCGGAGCTTGTGGAATCCAGGCTGACTCATGGGGAGGCGAGGTGTCCATCGCGATCCATTTTCTCGGCGCAGTTCGGACGGTGACAGGATCGATGCTGGTGGTGGAGGCCGACGGGAGGCGGGTGCTAGTGGATTGCGGTCTTTTCCAAGGCCGCAGGCAAGAAGCGGAGGAGCGAAATCGCACCCTGCCGTTCGACCCGAGGTCCTTGGACGCGATGATCCTCACGCACGCGCACATCGACCATAGCGGGAACATCCCCACGCTCGTCAAGTCGGGCTTCGAGGGGAACATCTTCTGTACCGCCGCTACGCGGGACCTCTGCAGCGTCATGTTACGGGACTCGGCGCACGTGCAACAGAAAGACGCCGAGTTTGTGAACAAGAAGCACGCACGGAAAGGGCTCCCGCCCGTCCAGCCACTCTACAGCGTCGAAGACGCCACGCGGGCCATGGCGCAGTTCGTCGCTGTGGGGTACGAGCGCCGCTTCTTCGTGACGAAGGGGGTCACCGCTCGCTTCCGTCAGGCTGGGCACATTTTGGGCAGCGCCTCCGTCGAGCTGGAAGTGCATACCCCAACGCGCACGGTGCGGATCGGCTTCACGGGCGACCTCGGCCGGAAAGACGCCCCTATCCTCCGCGATCCAGTGCCGGTGGAGAATGTGGACATTTTGGTGTGCGAAAGTACCTACGGGGCTCGGCTGCATGATCCCTACGACAAGGCGGCGGACCAACTGGCCGAGGTGGTGAACCGTACGGTGGCTCGTCGGGGCAAGATCATCGTACCGGCTTTCTCCGTAGGAAGAACGCAGGAATTAATCTATTTCCTGCACATCCTCATGGAAGGAGGACGAATCCCAGAGATCCCCATCTACGTGGACAGTCCCCTTTCGGTCAACGTCACGGAAGTTTTCCGCATGCACCCGGAGTGCTACGATCGCGAGACGCTGGAGTTTTTGGACCGACATGAGGATCCCTTCGGTTTTCGCCGGCTCCGGTACATCCGCGACGTTGAGGAGTCGAAGGCGCTCAATGTGACGAGAGAGCCCTGCATGATCATCTCCGCCTCCGGGATGTGTGAAGCGGGGCGCATCCTCCATCATCTCGCCAATAACATCGAGAATGAGCGCAATACGATCCTGATCGTAGGCTACATGGCCCAGAACACCCTCGGCCGGAAGCTGGTGGAAAGATGGCAGGAGGTCAAGATCTTCGGGGAGCCGTATCGGTTGAAGGCTGAGGTGGTCGTGCTGAATGCCTTCAGCGCCCATGCCGACCGAGACGAGCTCACCGCCTACCTCGAAGCCTTGGCTCCACGGCCCGAACGGGTGTTTCTCGTGCACGGAGAGGAAGATCAGACCCTCGGTTTGGTGGAGCATCTCCAGCACCGGGGATTCGAGAATGTGGAGGCCCCCCACCAGGGAGAGGTGATGGAACTCTGAGGCGACGAGCTGAGCAGGAGGGGGTCACTCGAGGTGCTGCTTGTACGTGTCCGCGTGGTCGGGGTCCAGCTCCATCAATGTGCGGAAGATGCTCTTATCTGCCGCATTGGCGAACAGATCGACAATCTCGATGTGGTGCGCGTCGAGGAACTTGTGACAAAAATCGTCCTTCGGGTCCTTCTCCAGCAAGGAGGCTAAGCGGCGCACCGCCTCGGCGACGTACTTGCGCGCCTGTTCGACGTCTTCCTCCTTGAGCGAAAGGCCGTAGAAATAGTAATCGACCATCTCCCGGAAGGGCCGGTGCTCATCGCTCAGGAGTTTCTTGGCGAGCTCGAGCCGCAAGTCCCATCCCTCATTGAACCGCCCGAGGCCGTAGCGGGCTTGTTGCGCGATGTCCAAGGCCTTTCGGTAATAAGGGGTGCCTGCAAGCGTACCGTACTTATCCAGTTCCCCTGCGATGATTAGGTAGACGTAGAAATCGATGAGCGCCGTCAGGGAGGTGAAGGCAGGCTCATTGTGCACTATTTGCTCGTTGGGATTGTAGGCGAAGCGGCAGCGCTTGTCGAAGTACTGGATATCGCTGTTGTTGGACACGAGGATTTGAGCCCGGTACCGTTCTTCACTGCTGGAACTGATATCCTCCAACATCCACTGCATCTGCACCTGCACGGTGATATTGGCGTCCTCGAACCAGGTGTGATCATTGATATAACGCTCGATGCGGGCGCCAAAGTCGGCCAAGCGCTCTTGTTTCTCGAGGGGAAGGGTCTTGAGGATGGTGGTAACGCGGGCCTTCACCTCTTGGGCCTGGAGTGCCTTGCTGGACCAAACACAGGCGAGGCACAGCAGCATCTTTGCCGCTCTGGCGAATGCTCCTCGGACCATCCGATCCCTCCCGACACTCGCTCCTCACCGCTTTTTCCGAGCTAAATATCACGAATTGGTGCAAGAATGTCAAGAGGATCAGGTATGCGGGGAAGGGGAGCCTGCCTCACAGCCCTCGCCCTGCTCTTCGCCCTGGACGTCGATGCCTGGGCAGCGGGCGAAGCCGTCGGATTGGGAGCCTCCCTGCTGGGGAGAGGATTAGTGCCGCATCTCTGGACACCGGAGCCCGCCTCATGGGTCTGGAGCCCCGCCATTCTGGATTCGCGGGACGGGCTTGGATTCGAGGCCGGGCAGGTATGGCTTTACGGATTGCCGGAGCTCTCCATCCGGGCGCTTGGCATTGGGACGGGTGTGGGCCGGGTGGGAGTGGGAGCCTGGGTGAGCCATTTCGGTTGGGAGGCGTACCGCGAGTCCGATGGACTGATGGCCATTTCCACGGGCCGAGGCTACTTGCGGATCGGCGGTAGCCTCCTGATCTCCCATGCTTCATTCCACAACTATGGGAACCGCACCTATTGGGGCTACAGGCTGGGTAGCCTCGTCGGTCTCCAGCGAAACTTGCGTTTATGCGTCAGCTCGGCTGGTCCGCTGTACCACCGGGCCGAGTCGATCGGTCGAGAGACTTCCATCGGACTTGGGTGGAGACGTGGGTCGAATCTCTTTGCGGCTGTGGCGCTCGTCAAGCAGGCGGGCTTTCCGGTAGAATGGCGGGCCGGGTTGGAGTACTCTCCCTGGGGACCCCTGCTTCTCCGCGGAGGTCTGACCGGGGCTCCGGAAAGGATCACCCTCGGTTTTGCCATTAACGTTCGGCGGCTGCGGCTGAATTATGCTTTCGTCAATCATGCGAGCCTTGGCGGTAGTCACGCGGTAGGCTTCGAACTCGTGCCAGGCAGGTGGCCGGACGACACGCCACGGGGGAGGTAAGAGATGCGCATCGGAAAAGGAAGGCAGTTCTCCACGGCACTGTGGGGAGTGGCACCGGCAATCCTCTTCGGGTGCGGTGAAGCGCTTGCAATTGGCCAGGATACCCTTCGCTTGGAGACGTTGATGGAATCCCTCCAGGAACAGGCCGGATTGGTGGATACTTGGACCGACCTCGAATACCTCATGGCAAACCCTGTGGACCTGAACGCATCGGAGCCGGAAGACCTTCTGAGGGTCCCTTTCCTTCGGTCGGACGTTGTGGACTCGATCCTCGCGTTCCGGATGCGCTCCGGCAGGCTGCGGGATCTGCGGGAACTTGTCGCCAGAGGCTGGCTCTCAGAGGAAGAGCTGCAGTCCGTCCGCCCCTTCCTTCGGTTGGGCCATTCCCCAAAGAACGGAGCCGAGCTGCGACTCCGCTACCGTTTGCCTCCGGAGCCCGGTCCTCCTGCAGGGGTCTACTCCCGTTTTTCCGCCCGCTTGGGTGGCGGGCTGCAGCTCGGGTGGGTCACGGAACGCGACATCGGGGAGGAGCGCTGGGATGACTTCCGCACGGCCGCCCTGTCCTGGATGCCCAAAGGCAGCCTCCGGGTTCTGGTGGGGGACTATTGGATGCGCCTTGGGCAAGGGCTTCTGTTCGCGGGGCCATACGCTTCGAGGCCGGGTGTGGCTTTCTCCGCCTTGTTTCGGAAGCGAGATGAAATCGGGCCCTACCTTTCCGCCTCGGAGTGCTGGCCGCTGCGCGGCGTCGCCGTTCTGGGCCAGACCCCAACGGTTTCTGCCCTTGTGTTTGGATCATACATCTACAGGGACGGCGTGTGGGATGCGCAAGCCGGTTTGCCCATCTGGGACCTGGACGGTTACCACAGAACGGCGAGCGAGCTCCGTCGGCGGGCGGGTCTGCGCGAGTGGATAGTGGGGGCCCGAGTCCATGGGAGAAAAGGGATCTTTCGCGCCATGGGCCTGACGTTCGCTCGCACGGAGGTTTCGGACAGGTGGGAGCCTGTAGCCCACAGAGCGGGGGTGTCGGCGTTTGGTCTCGATTGGTACCGGCGTCTGCCCGGCGCCGTTTGGTTTGGAGAAATCGCCGGCACGAGTGAGGATCCGTGCGGTGTCATCACCGGACTTTACCTTGCGGGAAGGACCCATGAGCTTCTTCTGGTGGGACACCGCACCCCGCGGGACGGGATGCGGTGGTTCCGCGCCAATTCTTTCGCCCTTGCCGATGAGCTACCCGAGGCGGGACTGTGTCTGGCAGGCTCCTGGAAGATCGGGCGCTCTCAGGTCGGGCTGGTCTTTTCCCAGCGCCATCCCTCGCAGGTAGAGGGGCCGTCATGGGCCAGCGCGGAACGGATCTGGTTCGCCGAAATCTCGGTCCGACGAGGGATTCGCCTGCAGATTCGAGCGCAAGAGAAGCTGCGCACGGCAAGACAATCCTATCGGGATGCGGCGGGACGTTCCTGGGAGCGCACGGAGTCCGCCATGCGCCGGTCTTTTCGGGCGGAGATCGAGGCGAGATCCGGTCCCATTGGCATGCGGTGTCGGGTGGAACCTGTTTGGATCGGAGACGTCACGTGGAGAAACCCGCACGGGCTGCTCCTGATTCAGGAATTGGCGGTGCAACCCGCGAGGCAATGGGACGTCAGGCTCAGGATTTCACGGGGCGACGTCCGCCACACCTGGGCTGCTGTCTACGCTTACGAGCCGGACGTGCCTGGCACCTTCTACCTGCGCAGTTTCACCGGGCAGAGGGAACAGATCGTGACCCTCGTCCAAGTGCAACTGGCGTCGATGAGTTTCTCCACCAAGATTTCCTGGGTGCGCGACCTCGGGAGTTCGACCTCGGACCAGAGCATCTCCTGCCAGCTGGACTGGTCGATGTAGTGCGGATAGGCGAGAGGCGCCGTCGGTGGGCCCGTGTTCTGAGTACTGACTGTCTGGGCCAATGCTGAACGAACGACTTCGATGGCGGGCGGAGGGGCGTCGTACGGTTTTCGCTGGCGGAAAGCCGGCGCCGCGCAAGGTCCGGGCTTGTCGGGACGGTGCGGCCGAGGGCTACTTGCATCCTCCAAGCCGTGTTCCTGCGGAGGTGAGAATCTCGTTTGAATCGGGTTGTGGCGATTCGTATATTTGTCAAGGCCCTAAGTTCGGACGGGTACGAGAGATGAAACCACTCTATGAAATCGGTTGGCGCTACCTGGCTTTGATTGCGAGACAGGGGGCGGAGCGCCTTGAATGGCGAGGATCGCTGGCCGTGTCGCCCGGTCGCGTGCTCCTCTGCTTGCCAGACGACTACGAGCGGTTCCTCACGGCCTGGCGCGTCATACTGGATCTGGGTTTGGACCGGGGGCGCCTGATCCTGGTTGGGCCACGGGCCTTCTTGCAAGGGATGGGTCGGGCCGAAGGAGAGAAGAGGCTAGCGTACGAGCCGAAGGATGTCAACGCCTTCGGCCTGGCCAAAGGTCATCTAATCCGCCAGGTTGGACAGCTGCATCCGGCAGTGGCGGTGGACCTGAACGGCGGCGAGAAGCCTTTTCCGGTGCATCTGAGTCTGCGTTGTGGTGCACCGGTCCGCGCCGGATTCGGCGGGTTCCCTGGAGCGCGGTTCTACAATTTCGTGGTGCGCCCTGCGGAGGGCACGAGCTTCGAAGAGAACGTGGCTGCGCTGTTCACGTACATGGGGATCGTTTCCGATCCCTTGCTCCGGAAGCCGGTAAATGCGGCCGAGGGACTCGTTTGAGGGAAGCATGCCCGGCGCAAGTGGGAAAGCAGGCCTGTCGATCAGCAAGCTCCGGGAGCAAATTCGCGAGCTGCGGAGGACCAACCGGGAGCTCAACGACCGTGTGGTCGAGCTGGACTGCCTCTACCAAATCCTGCGCTCGTTGACGGCGACCATGAGCCTTGCCCAGACGGCAGATGCTCTCCGCAACTTCTTCACCTCTCGCTTCCAGGTGGAGCGTTTTGCCCTTTACCTTCGGGATGAAGATTCCGGGACCTTCGTGCTCCGGAATTCCTACCGGCTTCCGCGGGAAACGGAGGGCCATCTCCGCCTGCCCTTGCAACCGTGGCTCCAAAGCGTCTGCTCGAAGGGATACTGTTTTCGATCGGACGCTCTCAGCGAGGATGAGCCCCTCGCTCAGCTCATCGGGCCGGGAGTGAGTGCGTTTGTGTTGAGCCTCAAAGGGCTCGACGGACGGGATGTCGGGCTTGTAGCTTTGGGAAGGGGAGCGGCGGAGAGGTTCAGCCGGCGCGACGCGGAGCTCCTCCGGAAGTTGGGCAAACAAATCGGCCCCATGATCGGGGCGATGATGCATTTCGAGAAGACCAAAGAGCTTTCCTTCACCGATCCGCTGACGGGGGTCCACAATCGCCGCTATTTCAATCAGGTTTATGTTCGCGAGTTCGAGCGTGCCCGCCGCTACAGTCGACCCCTTTCCGTGCTGATGATTGACATCGATCACTTCAAGATCTATAACGATACCCTGGGACACTTGGCCGGAGACGCCCTGCTCCGTCGTCTCGCGCAGGAATTGGCCGACAACCTTCGTCGCACGGACTACCTGGCCCGCTATGGCGGGGAGGAGTTCGCCGTGCTATTGCCCGAGACGGATTACGAGCGCGCTTGCCGCGTGGCGGAGAAGTTGCGGCGGCAGGTGGAGCTCACGAGGTTTGACGGTGAGGAAGTGCAACCGGAGGGGAAGCTGACGATTTCCGTGGGGGCAGCCAGCTATCCGCGCCACGCGGATGACCCCCTTCAGCTGCTCGAGATGGCCGATCGCTCCCTGTACGGTGCCAAGGCCAATGGCCGCAACCAGGTAGGTCCGGCCCCGGAGGAGCTTTATGGTGTCGTTTTGAATAGCCGCGCCTCCGGCTCGCGTCCCCAACCTTGAGGGGCGAGAACCTTTTCGTCCCACCTCTTATCCCGTCGGCTTTTCCAGCAGAGGAACTGGCGCGATGTCTCCTTGTCGCGACTTTCGGCCCATGGGAAGCCTTGATTTTGAGAACGGTGGAGGATAAATTCCGCATCGAGAAAGTGGCGGGGGCATAGGTTTGCGAGTCAGCAGCGCGCCTTTCGTCCATAGGAGTCGAGGTCCGGGCCGGTGAGGCGCATACTTGCCATGATCCTGGCGGGTGGCCGGGTCGACGAATTGAGCGTTCTGACCCTCTTCCGACCCAAGGCCGCCGTACCCTTCGGGGGGTTCTACCGGATCATCGATTTCGCCCTCAGCAACTTGATGCACTCCGGCATTGAGAAGGTCGGTATTCTCAGCCAGTACCGGAGTACGTCTCTCGTACGTCACATCGGGGTCGGGTACTCCTGGGACATGCTCGGGCATAGCCGTGGAGCCGTGGTGTTGCCCCCCTTCCGCGGAGCCAAGGCAAGCGATTGGTACCGGGGCACGGCCGACGCTGTGTACCAGAACCTGGAATTCATCCAGGAGAACTCCCCGGACCTTGTGCTGATCCTCTCCGGGGACCACGTGTACAAGATGGATTACAACGACGTGATTGACTTCCACCTTGCGACTGCGGCGGACCTGACGGTGGCCTTCAAGCAAGTTCCCCGAGCGAGTGCAAATCGCTTCGGCCTCGGCAACATTGCGGGCGATCCGGAAGAGGTGGGTGGCCCGCTCGTGGACTACGAGGAGAAGCCGCACCGACCCAGATACGACTGGGCTTCCCTGACCATCTACGTCTTTCGGACGGACGTGCTCATTCAGGTACTGGAGGAAAACCAGCGCACCGGGAAGTCCTTCGAGTTCGGGAGGGACATAATCCCCAGCATGCTAGGCCGTTTCCGCGTCATGGGCTATCGTTTCCGGGACTATTGGGGGTACACCCGGACCCTCGACGAGTTCTGGGAAACCAATCGGGATCTTCTGCCCTTCCGGGCCAAAATCGATCTGGAGAAGTGGGAGGTACGGACGAACCTGGATAACGAGAGGACAAGCAGTCGAGCCCCCAGCGCCTTTGGCCCAAATGCCGAGGTGCAGGACAGCATCATTCCGAACGGCTGTTGGATCGAAGGCAGGGTGGTGCGGAGCGTCTTGTTCCCCGGGGTGGTCGTGGAGGCGGGTGCGGAAGTGCGGGACTCCATCCTGATGTATGATACCCTCGTTCGCGCTGGGGCCGTAGTGGACCGAGTGATCACTGACGTTCAGGTGGAAATCGGGCCGCAAGCACGGGTCGGGGAAGGGTCCCCGGACAGGCCCAACCGGCGCCATCCGGATCTGCTCAGCAGCGGCATCACGCTGATCGGGAGGAACTCCGTCATCCCGGCGCGCCGGCACATCGGGAGGAATTGCATCATCTGGCCGAACTTGCCCGGAGAGCGGCTCCGCATAGATGTGCCCAGCGGGGAGACGGTGGAATGAGGCGGACCGTTGCGATGCTCATGGCTGGCGGCGTGGGGAGCCGGCTTGGGGTCCTCACTCGGACGCGAGCCAAGCCAGCTGTCCCGTTCGGGGGCTATTACCGCATCATCGACTTCACGCTCAGCAATGCGTCCCATTCCGGCGTGTCGAACCTCGGCGTGCTCACCCAGTACAAACCGCTGTCGCTGATGAATCATATTGGTACGGGTGCCGCCTGGGATTGGGTCGGAAGGACACGGCGTGTCGAAATCCTTCCTCCACGGACAGGCGAGAAGGATTCTGACTGGTATCGGGGCACGGCCGATGCCGTGGCGCAGAACCTCGACTTCGTCCGAAACCTCCGACCGGAGCGAGTGCTGATTCTCTCCGGAGATCACATCTACCACATGGATTATGCCGAGCTCGTCCAGTTTCACAAGGAAAGAGGCTCCGATCTCACCATCGCCATGATGTATGTGCCGTGGGAGGAGACGCGCCACTACGGGATAGCCGTGGTGGATGCGGACGGTAGGATCTTGGAATGGGAGGAGAAACCCGAGTCGGCGCGAAGCAACCTGGCCAGCATGGGCGTGTACGTTTTCAACGCGGATTTCCTGTACTACGCCCTCTCCGTACGACGTGGTCATGACTTCGGCAAGGACGTGGTCCCCTGGGCGGTGACCCACGCGCGGGTCTTCGCATTCCCCTTCGCCGGCTACTGGCGAGATGTGGGGACCATACGGAGCTACTTCGAGGCCAATCGGGACCTACTTCCCGACCGCCGCCGCATCGACTTGGAGAAATGGGGCGTGCAGACGAACTGGGAGGAGCCCGGTAGAAAAGGGGATCGTCCGCCTACCCGCTACGGCTCCAATGCAAGAGTTCGCAATAGCCTGATCTCTCCCGGTTGCGTGATCGAGGGCGAGGTAGTGAATTCCGTGCTCTCGCCGGGAGTTGTGGTGTCGCCGGGAGCGTACGTTGCGGACAGTGTGGTGATGCACGACACGTGGATTGGCCCCGGGGCTGTGGTGGTCAACGCCATTGTCGATAAGAACGTAATTGTCGGGAAGGACAGCGAGGTCGGAGAGCCTCAGTCCGCCGAGCCGGCGGAGTCGGAGCAGGAAGGCATTTCAGGGCTGGTCGTGGTCGGGAAAGGGGCCCGGATTCCAGAGAAAGTCCGCTTGCGTAGAGATTGCACCGTGTATCCCTGGGTCCAGAAGGATGACTTCCCCGCTCGGGACGTCCCCCCCGGGTCGGTGATCTTGGGTTCGGCTGATCAGCCCGGTAGCTGAGTCGGAGCCTTCCGGGGGGAGGGACCGAGCGAACCGTTGAAGAGCCTCTTGCCAATCACGCTGAGACGGTGAAGCCCGGGTCGACAGAGCGATGCCGAGGGCAGGACGCATGCTTGACGCAGGTGGGCACGGGAAGCCCGAAACGGCCGCGGTCTTGGCCGGCGGTCTGGGGACGCGTTTGCGGCCCCTGACTTGTCGCACGCCCAAGTCGCTTGTGCCCATCGCCAACCGCCCGCTCTTAGCGTACACGTTGAAGCTACTTCGGTCGCACGGCGTCAGGAGAGTGGTACTTCTCTTGATGTACCGGGCGGAGGCGGTCAAGGCCATGGTGGATAGATACACCCCTCTCGGATTGGAAGTGGAGTTGGTGGCGGAGGCCGAAGACTACGGCACCGCCGGATCTGTGCGGCAGGCGCTGGAGCTCCTTGGGAGCGAGTTCTTCGTCGTCGCCGGTGATCTTCTGACGGACGTCGATCTCGGGCGGATGTACCAGCTTCACCAGGAAACCGGCGCCCTTACCACGATTGCCGTGACCCGCGTGGAGAATCCGACCTCGTACGGGCTCGTTCTGAGCGGTGCCGATGGCCGAGTGCAGGCCTTCCTGGAGAAGCCCACCTGGGGCCAGGTGGTTACGGATACCATCAATGCCGGCGTGTACGTGCTGAGGCGGGAGGTTTTGGAGGGCTACCCGGAGGCGCAAGCTCTCTCCTTTGAGCACGAAGTTTTTCCGGAGCTCCTCCGCGGCGGCGCCAGGGTCCAAGCCTACGAACACCGGGGCTACTGGCGGGATCTGGGCTCTTTCGAGGACTATCTTCGGGCCAACATGGACGTGCTCGAAGGGACCTTCCCTGCCGCTTTGATTCCTTCCGCGATTGACGAGCGCGGCGGTGCCGAGCTGGACCCATCGGCCCGAGTGGACAGGTATTCGCGGGTAGGAGCTGGTAGCCAAGTGAAAGCCGGGGCGCGCGTGGAGCGGAGCGTAGTGGGTCGTGGGTGCACTGTAGGCGAAGGAGCGACGGTGGTGGGATCGGTCTTGTGGGACGGCGTGCAGCTGGGCCCAGGTTGCTCGCTACAACGGGCGGTGATCGCCGGTGGCTCTTCGCTCGGTGCCAGGGTGTATATTCCTGAAAAGGTGGTTCTGGGGGAGGGCGTCCGGGTGGGAAGCAACGTGCGCTTCCACGAGGGGATCAAGATCTGGCCCGGCAAGGTGATCGAGGACGGCGCGGTGGTCACCTCCAGCATGGTGGGGGCCGAGCGGTGGGGTCGGGAGCTGTTCGAAGGTTCCCGAATTACCGGCCTGGTCAATGAAGAGCTGACGCCCGAGCTGGGCGCGCGGATTGGGGCCGCTCTCGGCTCGATCCTCGCCAGGGGCGACTACGTGATCAGCAGTCGGGACATCAGTCCGGCTTCCCGAATGATGAGCCGCGCCCTCATCTGCGGGCTCATGTCCACAGGGGTACACGTGGAGGATTTGCGCGTCGCTCCGATCCCGATCGTCCGCTACGCGCTTCGCACGGGGAGAGAGGTCGGCGGCTTCTACGTGAGGAAGTCTCCGTTCGATCCGCGGCTGGTGGATATCCTGTTCTTCGACCGAGACGGACGGGATCTCTCCCTCGGCCGAGTGAAGGCCATCGAACGGATGTTCTATCGCGAGGATTTTGTGCGCGTACCTGCAGACCAGGTGGGACAATTGGACTTTCCTGTCCGTATCACGGAAGCCTACATCGAGGACTTTCTCCAGCACCTGGACCTGGACGCGTTCCGCAAGTGCCGACTGAAGGTGGTCATCGACTATTCTTTCGGGACGGCCTCCTTTGCTCTGCCGCAAATCCTGGGCGGGCTGCAATGTGATACCATATCCCTCAATGCCTATGCGGATCCCTCGCGACTGACTCGTTCACGGGAGGGGTTTGCGGCTGCCCTCGCTCAGCTGGCCACCATCGTGACCTCGGTGGGAGCCGACCTGGGCTTCTTGATCGACGCCGGGGCTGAGAAGATCTTCCTGGTGGACGAGAAGGGTCGCTTCGTAGATAGCGATCGGCTCGCCGTCCTCGTCACCCACCTCGCGCTCCAAGTGATGGATGTGAAATGCATCGCGGTACCGGTGACGGTTTCCTCGCAGGTGGAAGAGATGGCCGCCGAGCGCGGCGTGCAGGTCATTCGCACTCTCTACGACAGCCGCGCTCTGATAGAGAGGTGTCTCTCGGGAGGAGCTCAGTTCGCTTGCGACGGACTCGGAGGCTTCATCTTCTCGGATTTCCTGTTCTCTTTCGACGGCATGTTTGCCTTGGCCAAGATTCTGGAGCTCATCGCCAAGACAGGAACGCGCTTCGGCGAGCTCGACCGCATCGTTCCCCACCGCCCCCTGATTCGGCTTGAGGTTCCCTGTCCGCGCACGCGCAAAGGGGAACTCATGCGCCGGCTGCATCTGCACACGGCCGACCTGCCCCGCGATCTGACCGACGGGATTCGGCTATGGGTGGATGGCGGCTGGGTCCTCTTGCTCCCAGATCATTCCTTGCCGCTATTCCACATCCGCGCGGAGGCGGAAGATCCTCTCCGCGCGGCCGAACTTGCCCGTTCCTACCGTGACCTCCTTCGCCAGTGGCTGGCAACCTGAACCAGGGCTCACCGCCCTTTCGTCAGGCCTCCCGCGCATCTTGCGGAGGTCAGCCTTTCAGCTTGCGCTCGATTTCCTCGAGCCGTTTGTGGATGTTCTCGAGGTCTTGCTTGGTGGGGAGATCCATTTCCTGCAACGCCTTGGTGACGGCCTTCCCGATGCGCTCCATCAGCGCGCGCTCCTGCTCCTCCGCTTTCTTCAGGAGATCCTCCACTGCCTTGGCCTTTTCGGGCATGGCAACCTCGCCCTTCTTGACGAGTTCGTCCACAAAGGCTTCGGCCTTTTCCCGCGTCAGGGCGAGCGCTCCCAGACCAGCCAGGAAGGCCCGGTAGAGAATTCCATCCATCTCACACCTCCTCTACGTTCGAAAGCTCATTCCCTCTTCACTGCTCCTCGGCTGCGGAGCTTTGGCTCCCAGGTTCACTAACTCCAACGCACCACCCTTCGGCGGGATCCGCGAGGATACGCAGTCTCCGGCCCTTGCTTTAGGCTTGGCCTCTTGCGGCTACGCCGAGCCTCCCGGGAATCCGGTCAGGGGGTCCTGATCCCGCCGGAACTCTCCGCATCGCACGTGGACTCCCCTCGGATTCCCCTTCGCCCCGGCTGAGGCGCTATTCGCTGCGCGCGAGCGATGCGCGCCTGCGGCGCGTCGAGAAAGCTGACGGGCCCCGTGGAACCTTCAGGCACTGCGGGCCCAGGGGGAGCTGTAGCTTTTTTCGCTCGGTCGCCGCAAGGCATTCCGGAGTCTGCTCTTGCCAGTAGGCGCCTTGTTGCCTGCCAACCCCGGGGAATTGCCAAGTTGGGGATGGGTCGGCGGCATTTGCGCGCCGCAAGCTAGGCTTTGGGCGAAGTTTGGCTGCTTTCTTGGCGGAGCCAGGAGCCGAGGGGTCCTTGGGGGGATGGGACGACCGCCGCTGCTTACTCCCTTCTGCCCGTGCCGCCGCGTCGGAAGCCACCACCGGTCGCATTGGACTGCGCGCGCGATGTCGCAGGCCGGCGTCTGCCTTTTCAGAGTTCCGGCCAATGGCGAGGAGGGCTGCCGGGGATCGCGCTCGAGCGGGCCGGCGCTGTCCGGAAAAGGCAACGATTTTTCGCTTGCTTTTTCGAGCGAAGAGGCTACCTTTGGGGCAATGTAGTTCGTATACGCGAAGGAGTTGGCACACTTCGAAACCAACGGCGAGGAGGGAGAGATGTTGCGGAGAGTGAGTCTGGCCGTGGTTCTCTTCGGAATGGCAGGGGCCTGGTTTCATGGCCTTGTGGCTGCTGCGGCGACGCCCGGCTCGATTGTCGGCAAGGTCGTCGACGCGAAGACTGGCCAGCCCCTGGCTTGTGTCAATGTCGTAGTGAGTGGCACGATGCGCGGGGCGGCCAGTGACGAGGCGGGCGTGTTCCGAATCGGACGTCTCGACCCCGGTGTTTACGTGCTGCGGGCCTCGATGGTCGGTTACGAGACAGCTACCCTGCAGGTTGAGGTTCGGCAAGGCGCGGTGGAAGAAGTGGAGTTCCGCCTGGAACCCAGCATCCTCCAAGCGCAGCAGATCGTGGTTACGGCCACTCGAAGCGAGCATTTGTTGGAAGACGTCCCCGTGGTCATGGAGGTCGTGCAGCAATATGAGATCCGTGAGAAGGGAGCCAACGACCTGGCGGAGGCATTGGAGGACCGTCCGGGGGTGGTCATTGATGCGAGCTCCTCGGGGGGCAAGATCCTTCGGATGAACGGGGTCGACGGCCGGCGGATCCTGGTCTTAGTCGACGGCGTACCCGTCGCCGGCAAGGTGAATGACCGACAGGAGCTGGATCTCTTCGATGCGGACGACATTGAGCGGATCGAGATTGTGAAGGGCCCGGGCTCTTCTCTGTACGGCAGCGATGCCATGGGCGGCGTAGTGAACGTGATCACGCAGCCCATCACGGAAGACTTCCGGCTCGATTTGAGGACGAGGACCGGCGGATTCGGGCTGCGCGGAGGGAACCTGGCCCTCTCGGGCACGACGGCTGGTCTCGGCTACGCCCTCTCGCTGGATCACACCCGCCAGGGCGAGCGACGCTCCACAAGTGAGATTGCCGTCAAGGACTTTCGCTCGAGCCATGGCAGAGCGAAGCTGCAAAGGCGGTGGAAGTCTGGGAGTCTGACGGGGAGCGTCCTCTACCGACGGACGAGTCAAGAGGCTACCCTGCAGATGAGCGGCCGAACCTACGACACCGAAACGAATGTGCGCCACTGGGACTACTCGATGCATCTTCTGCAAGCTATGGCGTCCAGGGTAGAGGCGGACGTCACGTTCTTCGGTTCCCGGAACTTCCGCGAATATCGTTCGGTGCCGAGAGGCCGGCCGGCCAGCGTGGACACCACCACCGAGGATCTGTTCGGGATTCGCAGCGATCTGCGCTGGACGTTGAAGCCGTGGCTCATGGCCGACGTCGGGTACGACATGTCGGCGAATCAGTACGAGTCCGACCGCGTCAGTTCTGCCTCGACCCGCTGGCAGCATGGCCTCTTCACCCAGCTCCAGTTGACCCCCTTGGAGCCGCTCACTCTTGTTGCCGGGGCTCGTTACGACAAGATCTCCGGTCTGCAGGGACGAGTGAGTCCTCGGGCGAGCGCAGTTTACAGCATCGCGCCGGGCCTCAAGCTCAGGACCGGCTGGGGCATGGGTTTTCGGGCTCCTTCCTTCATCGAGATGTACAGCTACTTTGTGATGCCGATCCCGGGAAGGCCGCTGTACCTCATCGGGAACGAGAACCTAAAGCCGGAAACCTCCTCCGGCTACGACGTGGGCCTCGAGTACTCCCTCAAGGGCCGGCTGTTCGCCAACGTGTCTTTCTTCGAGAATCGCTTCCGCGATCTGATCGCGGACTACTGGCGGCAGCCGGGCTCCGTGCTCTCGTATCGGAACGTGAATCGGGCCAGTTTCCGCACGCTGGAAGCGCAGGGGAAGTTGTATCTGCTTAGCAATTTCTGGCTGACGGTCAGTTACAATTACACTCGCGTGTGGGAGGACGAGGAGTATCCCACGCTTGGCATTTCGCCGCACATGGCGACGCTCCGGTTGAACTGGCGCATGCTCCACGATCGGCTGAACCTGTCGGCGAGATCGCAGCTATTCAGCAGTACGGATGTCACGCAGTACGTGACCGACGCTTCGGGCGCCCTGGTGCCGCGGACCTTGCGCCGGAATGCCTACGGGCTCCTGGACGCCACGCTGACCCTCAGGCTCCACCGACTTGTGGACCTCCGCTTGGGCGTCTCCAACCTCACCGACTACACGGATGCTACGTTTGGTCCTTATCTTGGCCGCCGCGCCTACGTGGACCTGGATTTCAGCCTGTAATCGGCTGCCACTCCGTTTGGGTCGGCGGAAAGGAGCTGCCGAAAGCCCAAGCGGTCCCACATAGAGCGGGAGGTCAGGCAGAGCGCCCCACGGAAACGTGGGGCGCTTTCTTTTCCCGAGCGGCGGTGGTCCAGGCGGCTTGATTTTGGGGGCGGATTTGGGTAACTTACAATGTGTGCAGAACCTGGTTTTACAGGGACTCGGGAGGTTTCAATGGCGGAGTTGAGTATCCTTGTTCCGGTTTTCGAAGGTCAGACCCTCCAACCCACGCTTGACGGCTTGGGTCAAGCGGCGCTCGATTCGGCCGAGACCATCGTGCTGGCGCAGAACGAATCGCTCCTGGGAGAGTTCGTGCGCCAGAGCGGTCGCTCCGACTGGAAGTCCGTGGTGGGCCCTTTCCCGAACCTGGCAGCGATGATGAATCGCGGGATCGCAGAGGCCACAGGCGAATTGATCATCTACCTCCCCCCGAACATTCGCCTGAAGCCTGTAGCGCTCGATCAATACCGCCGAGTCTGGCAAGAGACGGGCGCGGGCTGGGTGTACGCGGACTACGAGGAAGTCTATCCGGATGGTGAGGTGGTTCAAAAGAGGCTGCGGGACGAGAACGACAACATCACGGAGCGCGCGCAACTGGGCTATGTGAAGGCCTGGAGCCACGAGGCTCTGAGGGCACTGGGTGGGTTCGACGAGCGATTCGATCGGGCGGAGGAGTACGATCTTCGCCTGCGCCTGATGGGACGATTCCGCCTGGCTCGCGTGGACTGTCCTCTCTACGAGGTACTGGTTTCACCGGAAACCGCTGAAGAGAAACGCGCTAACATCGGCGCCTCGAAGTTGTTCTTTCCAGGCGAAGGCCGATACGGCGGCTTCTCCTACCTTTTCTACGACAAGGACGAGGAAAGGGAGATCGAAGAGGCATTCTACGCTTTTCTCAAGCGGCAGGGGGCGTACCTCAGCCACCAGAACACGACGGTCACCTACTCGGGGAAAGAGGATTACCCGGTCTACGTGAGCGTGGTCATTCCCTGCTACAACCGGGCGCGTTACATCGGGCGAGCAATCGAGAGCGTGCTGGCCAATAAGTTCCAGCGCTACGAAGTGATCGTTGTGGACAACGGCTCCACAGATGGCAGCCAGGACGTGGTCGAATCCTACGTGCGGAAGACGGATGGCAAGGTCCGGTTGATCCGCAACGACAAGAACATCATCGCCTACAGTCTCAATCTCGGGGTGAAGGCGGCGAGGGGGAAATACATCTCGCAGCTCGACTCTGACGACGAATACACTCCGGACACGCTGGAGGCCATGGTGGAGTACCTGGAGAGCCACCCCGAGTGCGCTTTGGCGATATCCTACTACGATCTCATCGACCCCGAGGGTGCAGCGCTTCACGAGTTCGGCATCATCAAGCACCTGGAGTATAACCGGAACAACATCCTCCGGGTCGATGGGGCGGGGGCTGTGCGGACCTGGCACAAAAAGGTGATCCAGGAGTTCGGGGGGTTCAATGAAGATCAATTTGGGCACTACGGTGAGGACTACGACTTGGTCCTCAAGGTCTCGGAGAAATACGAAGTGGGTCGGGTACATCAAGTACTCTACCACTATCGACGCCATCCTGACAATACCGATGCCAAACGCGATCCCGAAATGAAGCTCCGCAACAAGATGCTTGCCCGCCAGCTTGCCATCGAGCGACGCAAGCGGATCAACGAGAGGATCGCGCGGGGTCTGAGCCCGTGGGAATGACGGATTGCGAGCCCGGACCTCCCCGCCGGGCCCGGATCCGCGGCGGGGAAGAGCATCCACGAGATGGGTCCCAGGGGAGACGGGGTTATCCGACTACAGGCGCGGCTCGTGGTCGGCTTGACTCGACCGCAGGAGGTGGTGGGCGTGGCGCGTAGGCGAGCTGAACTGGCATTGGCAGCCGCCCTCGCGGCTCTCATGGCCGTCGGGGCGTATGTGCACATCCCCTTGCCCATCGTTCCCGTCACGCTCCAGACGCTCTTCGTCTACCTTGCGGGGTTGATGCTGTCGCCGGTCTACGCGTTGATGAGCCAGATGAGCTACCTCGTCCTGGGACTTGCGGGCTTCCCCGTATTTGCCGGGGGGAAGTCGGGTCCGGCCGTCGTGTACTCTCCGACGTTTGGGTACTTGCTTTCTTTCCCAATCGCCGCCTGGGGGATGGCAGCCCTGGCTCGGAGGGGGCCATCTGGGCTATCGCGGAAGTTCTTCACCTGCGGGATCGGCGCGACGATCATTCTAATTGGGGGAGCCATCTACCTTTGGGCCGCGATGCGCTGGATCTTGGGCACGCCTCTTGGCTTCCCTCGAGCGCTCTGGATCGGAGCGGTCATTTTTCTCCCGGCTGAATGGTTGAAGATCGCCTGCGCGGCATGGATCGCGCAACGGCTGGAGACGGTGGTCAGGCAGTGAACAATGCGGATCGAGGGCAGTTCATGAGCCAAGATGTGGTGATTGGGATAGACGGAGGGGGGACGAAAACGCGCGCGGTGGTCGTCACCGTGGAGGGGGAATTCCTGGGCGAAGCGCTGGGTCCAAGCTCCAACTTCCAAGTACTGGGTCCCGAGAAGATGGCGCGGGTCCTGGGCGAATGCATCCAGCAGGCTCTGGAGGTTGCGGGTCGAAAGGACTTGCGACTGCGCAGGATCTCGGCGGGACTGGCGGGTGTAGGGAGACCCTCGGACCGCGAGCGGGCGCTGCAGGCGATGCGGGGATTGGGTTTCGACGCGGAGTACCAGGTGGACAGCGACGCAGTGGCGGCCCTAACCGGGGCCTTTGCCGGAGGGCAAGGGATCATTGTCATTGCTGGGACCGGAAGCATCTGTTTCGGCAAAGGCGCGGACGGGTGTGTGGAGCGCTCCGGCGGCTGGGGTTACCTGCTCGGCGACGAAGGCAGTGGGTACTATATCGGCCAGCAGGCCATCATTGCCGCATTGAAGGATTTGGACGGCAGGGGCCCAGCCACCCAACTTCGCCCCGCGCTGGAACGGCGGTACGGACTGGAACGGATTGACCGCATCATCCCGAAGGTGTACCAGGGAGAGATCGATCGTACGGAGATCGCCAACTTGGCCCCGTTGGTTTTCCAGACGGCGGCGCAAGGAGACGCAGTGGCTCAGGAAGTGATCCAGCGGGCCGGCGAGGAACTTGGGAAGCTGGCGGCCGCCGTTGCCCGGCGCCTCACCTGGTCCGACAAGGTGGTGCGCGTGGCCCCCATTGGGAGCCTCTTCCGCCAGATCCACGTTTTGGCCCCTCACATGGAGCGTGAGCTCCGGAAGGCTGGAGTTCCCTTCGAAATGGTGAGCCCCATGTTCGATCCCGCCGTCGGCGCCGCCCTGCTCGGACTGGAGGCAGAGGGGATCACCATCGACGACTCTCTGTGCCGCAAGCTTGCGGCTTCTGTCGGGTCGCGTACGGGAGGGCCACGGGAATGATCCGGTTCGCTCTCGCCCAGTTCGAACACGCTGAGCCCGGGTGGGAAGTCCGGAGTGGGTACGGGAGGATTCCTCCGAGGCATCCGCACGATGGTCGGGTCTGAGGGGCACGGAAATTGCACGCCTTCCAAAGCGAGTGAAAGCCCCTCCGCGGGTGAGGCGGATCTGTGCGAGGGGGAGATCCGCCCACGGGCGAGCGAGATCGGGTCTGTTAGTGAGGTGATGATCCGTGGAAGGACTGGGCCTCCACAACGAGGTGGAGTTCGGCGACCGGAAACTGTTGGTGGAAAGCGTCTACAATGGGGAGACGGAGCGGATCGTCTGCAGCGTTTTCGATGACGGCCGCCTGCTGGAGAAGCGGGAATGGCGAGTCCCTCCGGATCTCTCCGCCGCAGAGCTTCGAAGCAGGCTCGAAGAATACCACCGACGCGTCTCGGCCGATTACGAGATCCTCCAATACATCCAGAAGAAGATCCGAACCGTCAACCATCCCGCTTCCAACAACCGGCTTGGGTTGGTGTTTCTCGCTCGGGGCCTTTACCGCGAGGCACTGCGAGAGTTCACCGTCGCGATCAAGGGGGATCCAGCACAGCCGGAGTATTACGGGAATGCGGCTCGCACGCTGCTCGCCCTCGGGAAACCGGGGGAGGCGCTGACCTCCGTGGAGGAGGGCCTGCTGAGGGGACCGGAATTCGCCGACTTGCACAACCTCAAGGGGCTCATCCTGCATCAGCTTGGTCGCTACGCGGAGGCCACGAAGGCGTTCCAGGCTTCGATCCAGCGCAATCCGAAGTACGCCGAAGCTCATCTCAATTTGGCTGCCTCCCTCCTCGCCAGCGCCCGGGCGAATCCGGACGATCCGGAATTGCCCCCGGTGCTAACCCGAATTCGCAAGGCCCTGGCCAGTGTGCGGCAGGCCGTGGAACTCGCTCCGTCGCTGAAGCCTGAACACGCCGAGGAGGTGTTCGAAGCCGTCAAGCTGCAGGATCTCGAGAAAGCGGAGCGTTTGGTCGAGCGACTCCGCAGCGAGCTCCCCTCGCCGGAGCGGTTCCTTTACGACCATGAATTCTATCTGCAATTCATGTACGGGGGCAAGGGGGCGGACGAGGAGGCATTGGCCAGCTACATCCAGTGGCTCCAGGACGAGCTTCGTCGGCACCCGGGCTATGCGGACCTGCGCAACAACCTGGGCGTAGCTTACTTGATCCAAGCCAGAAACCTTTTCGTGAAAGCCATCGATGAATTCCGTGAGGCCGTCCGAATTAACCCGAATTTCGAACGTGCGGCGCGAAACCTCCGCCTGGCCCAAAACGACAGCAAGGGGTTCTTGATCCTGCTGCGTGCCATCCTGAAATAGGGGGAGGATTTACCGCAATCCGTCCTGGGAACATGGGATGCGCGAAGGCCGCCGTGACGGGCTTCGGGAAGGCGAGAGTCCGAACCGCAGGGGGTGGTTTGGAATTTGCAGGTTCCGGCTTGCTCCGGATTCCGGGCGCGTTGCGGGGATCGGGAGTGAGAATTTGTCTCCCGGCGAGACAACATGCGTCAACCCACTCGCACAGGTGAGCCGACGATGAGAGGAAAGTTCCGTCCGAAATTGTCCTGGGCAGTACTGGCGGCCGGGGTGATGCTGCCCCGCCTCCTGCCTGCGGCCGATAGCCTGGCTGTGCTCCTCTGGGGGCCGGAGCCAGGCCAACGCTCCATCTGCGAGCTACGATTCGCTCTGTCCAAGCCTGTCCCCGCCTCGGCCTCGTTCCGAGTCCAGTTCCCCGCGGGTATCGACTTGAGCGAGGTTCTGCTGGTTGGCTCCGATCGCATCGATGGCGGGCTGAGCTTTCGCCGCGCGGAGCAGGAGATCGTCATCACGCGCAGCGGGCGCGGGCACGAAATCCCTCCGGGGACGCTGGTGGATTTGAAGATCGCCAACGTGCGGTCGATCGGGGCCCCGACGGGGCCGGCGAAGGTGCGCTTGGTCCTGCAAGAGGCAGGGGAGATGCTCGCATCGATCGAGGCGGCTCCGCAAATGCAGGCGCGAAGCCCGCGGTCCGAACGATGAACCGGGGTCAGTCTCGAGGCCAGGAGTGAAAAGCATGCGAAGGTGGCCTGTCTGGCGCATTGTCCTGCTCGTGTCGGTCTTGCTGGCAGTTCAGGCGGCGCGGGGACGTGCCGCCGATCTTGACAGCGTGCGTGTCGCGGCCGTCGATCCAGGCGCCGGTCAGCTCTCCATCTACTCGATACGCTTTGTGATATCGCCAGGGGATAGTCTCCCCGCCGATGGCATCATTCGTGTAGTTTTCCCGCCGGGATTTGACCTTTCTTTCGTCCTTGCGGCGATGGGCACGGACGATCTCAATGGGGGGCTCACGGTCGCCGTCAGCGGCGATACGATTGACCTCAAGAGGGACCGGACGGGCACTGCCCTCGCTTCCGGCTCGACGGTCGGCGTGCGAATCGCCAATGTGCGAAACGCAACTGCCGTAGGGAGCTACTCGATCATTGTCCGTATCCTGACCGCCGATTCCACCATCGTCGGAAGCGGCAGCGATGATCTGAGCGTTGTGCCCGGTCCGCTGCACCATTTCACCCTCTCCGGATTTCCGTCAACCGCCACAGCCGGTCAGGCCTTAGCGGGGACGATCACCGTCCGCGCCTACGACGCCTACGGAAACTTGAAGACGGACTACGCCGGCACCGTCCGGTGGAGTTCGAGCGATTCACACCCGCAAGTCAGTCTGCCCGATCCCTCGAGCTTCGACGGCGGTACAGGGATCAAGACGTTTTCTGGCAGCGAGTTCAAGCTCTGCACGGCGGGTGCGCAGACCTTCACGGTGAGCGACCTGTCAGCTTCCATCAGCGCGACGTCTAGTCCGATCCTGGTGACGGCCGCTCAGATTTCATCCTTTTCCCTTTTGGCCCCCAGCAGCGCCACCGCCGGACAAACGTTTCCGCTCGCAGTGACCGGTGCGATGGATGCGTACGGGAATCCCGCCTCCGGGACCGTCCAGGTTACGTTGACGACGCCGGGCACGAGTCCCAACGGTACTCAGCCGCAGTTAGCCGACATCGCGGTTTCCAATGGTTCGGGTTCTGCTCCGCAGCTATTGGTGAGGGCGGGTTCGGCGACATTGCGGGGGCAGGTTGGTTCGTCGGGGCCGGCGCAGATGGTTTCTTTGGAGGTACGGCCGGGTGCGTTGGCGAGCTTTGGGCTTGCGGGGACGCCTTCCTCGGCGGTGGCGGGGCAGGCGTTTTCTGGTTCTGTGGTGGTGACGGCGTACGATGCGTTTGGAAACACGAAGACGGACTATGTGGGTTCGGTGTATTTCCAGAGCACGGATACCCGGGCGCAGCTTCCGTACACGAGTTCGAGCCGGTACACGTTTACGCAGCAGGATGCGGGGGTGCATTCGTTCTTGGGGAGTGACTTTGTGCTGAAGACGAGCGGGGTGCACACGATTACGGTGACGGATGGGGCGATCTCGCAGACGAGCGGGCCGATCAGTGTGGCGCCGGGTGCCATTGCGAGTTTCAGTTTGAGTGCGGGGAGCATCCAGACGGCCGGTGTGGCCTTCCCGCTCCAGGTGACGAACGCGGTGGATGCGTACGGGAATGCCTGGAGTGGTTTGGTAACTATCTCGGCAGCGAGCGGTGGGGGGAATAGCCCCAACGGGACCGCGCCCACGTTGCAGAATATCTCGGTGGTCAACGGTACAGGTAGCGCGGACCAGCTTCTGGTGAACGCGGTGCCGACGGTGCTCCAAGGTCAGGCGGGAACGGTTCAGGTGTTGTCCGGTACAATCCAGGTGGGACCGGGGGCCTTCGGCTCGCTGGTGATGAGCGGTGTGCCTTCCGCAGCTGTCGCCGGCGTCGCCTTCCCTAGCTCAATCACCATTACGGTACTGGATCGCTTTGGCAATCGGAAGACAGACTACACGGGTTCGGTCTATTTCCTCTGTGACACGGACCCGACGGCGACTCTCCCGCATACCAGCTCCAATCCTTACAGTTTCGTCAGCTCGGACGCAGGGCAGCATTCCTTTTCGGGTTCGGGTTTTGTCCTCCGAACTCCCGGCACACATCGGCTCGGTGTGCGCGAGGTGGCGACAGGGTACGAGCTCCTGAGCGCTCCGATCAGCGTCACCGGCCTGGAATTGGTTTCCGTGTCCACGGGGGTCAACCGGGTCAGCCAGGGGCAGTCGGGAATCGAGGTTTCGCTCACGGTGAGGAAATTGGGTTCCCAGGCGGTCACGGAGCTGCAGGCTGCCCTCCGATTCATCCAGGCGGAGCAGGACGTCAGCTCGGACTATGTGGTGACCCGTGTCGATACCCATTCCGTCATCCGAGCGTCGGACGAAGGCAGTTACATGCTCCGCTTCCGTGTGACCGTCAAGCCGGCGGCGCACGTGGGGGCCGTCGTTCTCAGCGGATCCGTCAGCGGGAAGGTCGGCGGCAACGCGGTGGGGGACGAGACGCCGGGCACTACAGCTACCTGGACCGTGTACAAACCCGCCTCCGTGAGTATCTCGCTAGTCAATGTCGACAAGGATACCGTGAGCCAGGGGGCGAGTGGGGTTCGAGCTACGCTGACCGTCACCAACGGCGATCCGAACACAAGCCCGGCCGTGCTGGATGAAGTGGACCTGCTATTCTACGGCGCGGGAGGGGATCAGACGTCGGATTTCGTGCGCACGCCGGACGGCACGAATCCGACGCAGATCACCGGCGGGAGTAGCGCAAACCTCGGGCTCTCCATTGCCGTTTCCCAGGTCGCCAGGACCGGGCCAGTCCGAGTCTACGGGAAGGTCCGCTACCACGATCTCTATTCAGGCCAATCGGGAACGGTGACTTCCGCCGGCTATGACAACGTGTACATTCGCGAGAGTCCTGCGCTGCGGATCCTCTCCATTGCCGTGACACAGCCACGTGTGAGCCGGGGTCAGACCCGCCCCTGGGAGGTCCGGGTAAAGGTGCAGAACGCCACGGGGTCTGCCCAAACGATCGACTTTGGCCCGACTGCCACGTACATTCGATTTCGCAAAGCAGGACAGGATCTGACTTCCGAGTACAAAATTATTGCGCCAACTTCGTTAGGCGGAGGAGGGGCCATCCTCAATCCTGGCGTGATCGATTCGCTCATTTACACGGTCACCAAGACGGGGACTACTTCTGGCGAGATTACCATCTTTTCGCGCGTTGCCACTGTCGGCGGGGCGATCTACACCGATTCCGAACTTTCGGGCAAGTTCGGGGCCGTCACGGTGCAGACCGAGCCTTCGCTGACCATTCAACGACTGGTCCCCAGCCAGACCTCCGTGACGGCCGGCCAGAATACGCCTTGGACCGTCCGCGCGATTGTGACGAACCAGGGTCAGGCTGACTTCCAGCTCAACCTGGATTCGACCCGGATCCAATTCAGCACGGGCAGTGATTTTCAGGTGCAGAAGCCAGCCGGTTGGAGTAGATCCCAAAGTCTTGTGCTGGCGGGCGGCAGCACCGATACGCTGGTCTTCACCGTCAAGCAGACGGGCCAACTGCCAGGGGCCTGCACCATTTCGGGGCTCTTGAAAGGTGTGGACATCAATTCGCTCGCGTTTGTAGAAAAGTCCACGGATCTGACGAACCAAGCGCAGGTCCAGGTACAAAGTCCGGCGGTCTTGCGGATCACGAAAGTAATAGCTTCGGATACCTTTCTCACCCGAGGGACGAGCACGAACTGGACCGTCCGCCTCCGGGTGGAGAACGGCGGGGAAAGCAATGTCACAGTGGACCTGGATTCCACCGCGGTGCTTTTCATCCGGAGCGGAACCGTTCAGACCGACTACACAGTGCAACGGCCGTCTTCCTTCGTGAACTCGGGCTCGACGCTGCTTCGGGGCGGGTCCCAGGATGAGCTAGTGTATGTGGTCACCAAGACGGGTACCGGTCTCGGCTCTGTGACGGTGAAAGGTAGCCTGCGCGCCATCGAGAACAACAGCGGACGGATCATTCGGATCGCCCAATCGGATTCTTTGGACCGGATTGTGGTCCAGACCCCCGCGAACGTCATAGCGATCAGCCGCAGTCTCATCCCCACGCAAGTGAATCGCGGGAGCAATGCGCGCTTCTCCGTGCGTGTGCACAATGGAGGCGGGAGCACGGTGACGCTCAATCCGCTCCAGACCCTGATCCGGTTCACGGATGGAGCGCGGACGTTCCAGGCCACGCTGGATTCGCAACTGGTGCGGACGATCCCGCCAGGCGACACGACGCTGACCTTCTTGTCACAGCCGGTGCCGGCGAACATGACGGTGGGCACTTACCGGCCGGAAGTGGTCTTGGCGGGGACGGAGAACCGCAATCCTTACAGCAAGACCCTGCAGCTGACCGACACGGTACGGGTGAACGAGGCGGCTGCTCTCGCCATTGAATCCATCCGTACCTCGCAGCCCTCAGTCACAGCAGGCCAAACCCGGGCTTGGCGGATCGTCATGCTCTTGACGAACAATGGCGGTTCCGCCCTCCGATTGGACAGCACGCGTCTCCATTTCTACCGCCTTTCGCAGAACGTCGATGCGCACCTCAGCTACAGCCGTCCCAGCTCCTTTGCCGGGAGCGGTACCCCGCAACTGGGAGGCGGTAAGACGGATTCCTTGATCTTCACGGTGAATCAAGTTTCTGCCTCCATACCCACCGGCAATATCCGGATCCAGGGGGCCGTGTACGTCACCGACGTCAACGACACCAATCGTCATCTTGCGCAGAGCACCGATGGGAATTCGGGCTACGTGGTGGTCCAGTCGCCGGCTGTCCTGGAGATCACGCGGGTGAGGCCGCGGCAAACCAGCGTAACGATGGGGCAGACGGAGGATTGGGCCGTTTCGGTCTGGCTGCAGAACAAGGGGGAAAGCGCAGTACAAGTGGATTCCAGCGCCCTGAACACCTACTTGCTTTTCGGCCTCGGTACGGGTTGGCAGCTCAAACCGGCTAGCCGCTTATCGAACGGCACCTGGATCCTCTCCGGCGGCAAGACGGATAGCTTGGTTTTCGTGGTCGACCAGACGGAAGCCTCGGCCAAGGGCTCCTGCACGGTGGATGCTAGGATCCGTGCTGTGGAAGTCAACAGCGGAAGGGAGATCATCGCGACGTCTGGACCAACCGCGCGCGGCAGCGTGGTGGTCGAATCCCCGGCGCAGGTTCGCATCGATACCGTACTGGTCTCTTTGACCACAGCGCCGAACGCGCCACGTCTGGACACAGATCAGCCCTATCTGCTGCGAGTCCGGGTGGTCAATCTCGGAGAAGACGAGGCGGATAGTGTGGTGGTCGGCATTCGTTCGAAGGAGGGATTCTCATCGCTTCCCGGGACGCTGTATGTGGGTACGGTGGCTGGCAATTCGGGAGTGTGGGCGGAGGCTCAGGCCAAGACGGGTTCCGTCCCGGATACTTCGGAGACGGTGACCGTCGCGGTCCGCAAAGCGATTGCCAGGAACACACGTAGCCCTGCCTTCATCAGCCCAGCTTTGCAGCCGGGAGATACAACCTATGTCCTCCGTGTAGAGCGGCCTGCCCAACTGGCGATCGATTCCGTGTGGACGGATAGGGATACCGTATTGGCCAAGCAAACCTCTCCCTACTGGCATGTGTACGTGGCGGTTCGAGATGCAGGGAGGGGGCCGGTGCGGCTGGCCAACCCCTCGGCGTCCGATCTGCAATTTCGGATCGGGACGCAGCTCCAGGCGGGATACGTGGTGGTACCTCCGAGCTTGACCGAGGGCGAGAGAACGCTGGATCCTGCCGCCGGTGACACCTCCCTGGTGTTGACGTACGAGATTCGACAGACCGGGGCCACCGGAGGACTGGTGTGGATCGAGGCCAGCGTGGCGGGCACCGATCTGAACTACCCAGGGCGCCAGCCTTCCCCTGCAGCGAAGGGGGTCGGGCGGGTTTACGTCGCTAGCCTCGCCGCTGTCCAGATCACTCGGACCGAGCCTGTAGCGCGGCGGCTCGACGGGCAAGGCAGGGCCTTGGTGAACACGTCCCAAGGATTCGCGATCCAAGTGGATGTGGCCAACAAAGGCGGCGAGGACCTGCTGAATGTGTCCGTCTCCCTGCAGCCCGAGGGGGGCTCCACGGTCGAGGGGGCGAAGACGATCGACACGCTGCGCGTCGGGGAGACGCGCCGATTGGAATTCGCGGTGACGGCTTCGGCACAGGAGAACCTGACTGGCGAGAGGTTTCAGGCTCACTTGAGCTCGCCGGGCCGCGGACGCGAGAGTGGACTCTCGGCCGAGATGCTCCCGCCGTCGGACGATGTGGCTGTGGCAGTGATTCAAACTCCGGCTTCTCTGCGGCTGCGTTGGGTGCGCAATGCCTCCCCCAACACGCCCTACGTGAATTCCGGGCAAACCTTCCCCGTCGATGCGATGATCGAAAACCTGGGGACGGAAGGGGTGGACTCGGTCAGAGTGAGTCTGACGGGGGATCCGGATTCCCTCCTCGCCCAACCCGTCTACACGGTGGCTTTGCCCCGCGCCCTGGCCGGGCATGACAGCACGACGGTCAGGTTCTCCGTCTCTGCCGGGTCGGGCACAGGTGTTGTCTCCCTGAGGGGTGAGGTGGTCAAGGCGATCGGGGAGAATTCGGGTGCTGCTGCGGAGGTCGTCGCGGCCCTGTCGGATACCTCGCATGCCATCCTTCAGCGCCCTGCGGCTCTCGCCGAGCACGCCGTTTGGGCAGAGCCAGACACGGTGATCGCGGAAAGCCGCCAGGAGTGGCGCATCTACGCGATCGTCGCGGACACGGGGGAGGCGTCCCTCACCTTAACCCCCAGCTCCTCGGATGTTCGATTCATCGTGGGCGGCCAGGACGAGACGGCCAACTACACCGTGGTCCCGCCCACTCGGCTGGAGCACCGGACGGATCTGACCCTCGCGGGAGGCGAAATCGATACGCTGGTGTACCGGGTGACTGAGACCGGACCGCGCGGTGGCCCCGGCACGATACGGGTGCAGGTACGTGGCTACGATCGAAATTTGGGCGCGCAGACGGGACAGCTGGCGGCAGTGGCCACAGGGTCGTTCTTCGTGCAGACCAACGCCGTGGTCCGGATCCGGAGGACGGAGGTGCTTGCTCCTCATCTTTCCTTGCAGGGATGGGGGATCGTGAACACCGGGCAGCCGTTCCGGATCCGGGTCACGGTCGAGGAAAGACAGGGGCGCGAGGGAGTGGATTCGGTGCGGGTGAGGCTCATCTCTCAGAACGGAAGCTCCTCGATCCCTGATCCAGTGCTGACGATCCCGTACATCGGCCCGTCCGGTTCAGGTGCCGTCGAGTTTGACGTGGTGGCCTCGGCTTCGGAGAATCTGGTGGGAGAGCTTTTCCAGGCGGAGATCGTGGCGGCCACGGCTCACGAGAGCCGAATCCCAGCTTTGATCGAGCCGCCTGCTGATCCGATGAACGCGCGCGCCATGGTTCGCGTCGAGAAGCCCGCCCGTCTGGCCTTGAGCATGGCAACTGCGGACAATATCTTGACCGCAGGGGAAGTATTCCCGATCGAGATCCTGGTGCGCAACCTCGGGACGTCACTCGCCGACACGGGTGGCCGAGTGGAGATCTTTCCTCCAGAGGGGTACGAGATCGAGGTTGGGGAAGGGGAATTCACGGCGGAATCCGTCGTCTTGCCATTCCAGGTGGACGAGGTGGTCCGGATCCGGATGAGGGCGCCGGACGTGGCCAGCGTGGCGGACACGATCCTTGCAGCGATCGTGAGCGTTCCTCTGGACCTGAACTCCTTCGAGCCCTGTCTGGTGCAGGTCGACTTGGCGCGCGTGGTTGTCTCCACTTTGCTCCCATTCATGCGGATCAGTCGGGCGGAGATCGTCTCCCCGCCAGGAGCTCGGGACGGGATCCTGTCGACGGGCCAGGATTTCTTCCTCCGCACCGATGTGGTTTGCTCGCCGGATCTCAATAGCAGGCGCATTGCGCTGCGGGTCCCTTCTGGAAGAGGATACGTCGTCGTGGGCGACACCTCGCGGGTGTTCACCGCGGATTCCGCGACGGTCTACTGGTATCTCAAGGCTCCAGGGAGTGCCGACCTGGATTGGCAGTCCATCACGGTGTTTGCTGAGGGGATTGATGGCACGGGGACGCGACAGGAAGCGGTGGATACGATTTGGGTGCAGGCAGTTCCTCGCGCGATCCTGTCGCTGCAGGTGAGCATTGTGGCGCCCCCCGGGGCGACGGATGGGGTTCTGACCCAGGGGCAGCCGTTCCTACTGCAAGCAAAGATCGTCAACGGCGGGCAGGCCGCGGCTGTCGGCAGAGGCAGGCTGCGGTTGGACCTCGGGAACACGGGTATCGATCTGGACGAAGCCGAAGCCGACAGTCTTGTGCGGACGTTCGAAATGGCTCCGAACGTCCAGACCCAAACGGTCACCTGGCGGCTTCGGGCTCCGGACCGTCCCCGCAATCCGGACATCTTGACGGTGTATTTTGAGAGTCGGCCGAACGACGAAAACACCGACGGTCCCGCAAATCTGGCGCATTGGAGCCAGGATTTGACCGTCTCCACTGTACCAGGTGGGTACGTGCGGCTTGATTCCCTCTTCATCGCCTCACCCGAGGGCGCAAGGGACGGGGTTGTGTCGTCTGGGCAGACCTTCGTGGTGACGGCTGTGTTGACTGCGGAGGGCGTAGCGGGTGATGTGGAAGCCTACATCTGGTTCAGCTCCAGGGAGTACTTCACTGCCAGCACCCTTTCCAAGGTTTTGGCCGGGCGGGGGGTCAGTGCATCGTGGCAGGTGGTAGCTCCCGACCGAACGAGCCCCTCCCCGGATACGGTGTGGGTCTCGCTCGTCGCACGCGACGCAAACAACGACACCCTCACCCTACGCGACGTTTCCGAGCCGCTCGTCGTGCAGACTGTGGAGAGGGCGCGCCTGATCTTGAGGCCGTCCATTGAAGCGCCTGCAGGGGCGGCGGACGGGGTGTTGTCCACGGGCCAACGTTTTGTAGTAAAGGCGAGGATCGAGAATCGGGGCACGGCAGGTCTTGTGGGGAGCGACAGCTTCCGGGTGCGCATCTCCATGCCGGTCGCCGCTGGGTACAAACTTGCCCCGGGGGAAACCGAGGTGAAGGCGAGCCGCAACCCGGAACTGAGCTGGGAGCTCGAAGCGCCGACGAAACCCACCTTGGCTACCCACAACATCGAGTTCCAGTTGGAGGATCGTCCGCGCGATGAGAATTCCTACCAGAAGGCGGAGGTACTGCGGGACCGGGACGTGGTCTCCGTCACGACGGTGCAACGGGCCCGGTTGCAGTTGGCCGCGGCAATCACCCAGCCGCCGGCAGCCCAGAGTGGCAGCGTATGGACGGGCCAGACATTCACCGTCACAGCATGGCTCGAAAACCTCGGCGACGCAGGCTGGATCGTCGACGACAGCCTGAAGATGAAGCTTTCGGCCCCTCCGGGTTTCATCTTCCTTGAAGATTCCGTGGCCGGAAGCCGGGACGGCAGGGTCGTCTGGCATCTCCAGGCTCCCAAGGAAAGGGGCAAGCAGTACACGCTTCTGGCAAGCCTGTTGGACGTGCCCTTGGACGAGAATTCGGGCGAGGCGGCCGAGGTGGTGCGGGGTCAGATCCCGCTGACGGTTTCGGTTCAAGCCAAGATGGTGATCTTCACCGCGCAGTCCGTGCAGAAGAGCAATACCGTGGCCTCGGGGCAGACGGGTGTGGCGCTGTTGCGATTCCGATTGGAGAATCGGGGAGAAAGCGGGGGCGACCCTGTCCTCGTGCGCAAGCTTCGGGTCCGTTTCACGGACCGTCACGGGAAGGAGATCGCGCCGTCCGCGGTAGCGAGCCAGGTTTGGGTTTCCCTGGCGGGGGCTCCGGGGCAGGCAATCGCACGGAGCGAAACGCTCGGCAATGGCAACCCGGTGTCGGTCGTGTTCCGAGACGGGAGGGGTGATACCCTCGTGGGCGGCGTCGTGCGCGATTACGTGCTGAACATAGATCTTCTGCCGGAAAGCCAGGTGGAGGATTTCCAGGTCCAGATTGCGAGCGTGGCGGATCTGGACGTGGTGGACGCGGAATCCGGGACACCTGTGGTGATCGGCGACCGGAATGGCAACCCGATCCCCACCCTCAACCTCGTCTCCGATTTCAGCGTGGTGGTGACCCCGGATCTCAAGAAGAGCTTCGGCTGCTACCCGAATCCCTTCGGCTACGGCACGCGAAAATACGTGACGATCGTCTACTACCTCCGGCAGACGACCAGTGTCGACATCCGCATTTACAGCTTGGCCGGTGAGCTTGTGTGGAGCAGGCATTTTGATGCTTCGGATCCCCGGGCCCGGGAGGGCATGCACGACGGCGACGTGACCTGGGACGGCCGAAACGGCGAAGGGATGGCCGTATTGAACGGTGTCTACGTGGTGCAGATCGTCACGGGCACGGGGGAATCCGCCATGACCAAAGTGGCGGTGGTCCGATGAGGGGTAAGCCGGCATGCGGACGTCGCAGCTCTGACCCGGGCATTGAGGAGGTCGGCATGAGCCACGGCCGATGGCAAATGTTCGCTGTACTCCTCCTAACCTTTGGGATGGCCCAGCTCGCTCAGCCCCAATCGGGTGGAATCCAAAGTGTGTTCACCCTGGGAGCGGGAGCTAGGCCGCTGGGGATGGGCGGGGCCTTCGTGGCTTTGCCCGACGACCCCACGGCGATCATGTGGAACCCTGGTGCGTTGGACCTCATCGAGCGGAAGTCCGTTTCGGTTTTCTACGCGAATCTTCTAGCCGATAGTTACTATGGGTTTGTGGGCTACGTCCATCCCACGCTGTCGGTCGGGACCTTCGCGATCGGTTGGGCTCGGATTGGTACGGCTGGGCTTGAGCTACGGGACGAGCATAACGTCGCCCAAGGGACCTTCGACGTCAGCCAGGATGAGTTCGTCTTCTGCTATTCGAAACAGCTCCGCTTCTCGCTGACGGCCGGGGTATCGTTCAAGTTTCACCGGGAGTCGATCTGGAACTTCACGGATTCCGGGGTAGGGGCCGACGCGGGGCTGGTATGGAGGCCCAATCTGCCCGGGGATGTTCTTCAGGGGCTGTCTCTCGGTGTGTCGATGATGAATGCAATCGCACCCTCCACGCGGCTGGTGGAGCAGCCGAACTACATCCCGCACGACATCCGGGCGGGGATCGCCATCCCCGTCGGACTTGGCGCGCTCGGAAGCCGGGCCCGGCTGTACTTCGATCTCGAACAGGGTGACCAGGCTCCGACCCGCTTCCACTTCGGGACGGAGTATGTCTATGGAGAACGGGTCGCGCTCCGCTTCGGCGTGAACGATGGGCAATGGAGCTTCGGGGCCGGCTGGAGCCAGCAGGGCTTCCGGCTTGACTACTCGTACGGGCGCTTCTTTCCGCATGAACTGACCCCGAGCCATCGCTTCTCCCTCACCGTGGAGATTGGCAAGACGAGGGAGGAAATCGTCCAGGAGATCCGCGAGCGAGAGGCGCGCGAGCGCGAGGAGCTGGTACAGCGCCAGCTCGAGATGGAGAAACGTCAGCAGATCGACCGCAGCTTGCGGGAGGGCCGAAGGTTGCTCGAGCAGGGGGATTACTTTGCGGCCTACCGCGAGTTCCAGCGGGTGTTGGTCCTGGACCCGGAGAACCTCGAGGCGCAATCCCTCTTCACCCAGGCTCAGCAGAGGATCGATGAGGCGCTGAGCAAGGAGGCGGAGGAGCAAGCGCGCAAGGACTTGGAGAGCCAGCTCCGCCAGGAGCAGGAGAGATTCGCGCGCGAGCATTACAACAAGGGGCTGGCTTTCCTTGAGACGGGCGATTACTTGGAGGCACTCCGCGAATTCAACATGATCCTCGAGCGCCAGCCGGACAACGATTTGGCCAAGCAGATGGTGCAGCAGGTCCACAAGGAGATCGACAAGATGATCGAACAGCTGGCGGTCGAGGCGCAGCGACTCGTGCAGGCCAACAACAAGCGCGAGGCGGTAGCAAGACTACGCGAAGCTCAGCGCTTGGCGGTGGACCGCCCCGAGATCGTGAAGCTGCTTCAGGGCAAGATCAGCGCCATTGAGGCGCAATTGGACTTCGGTAGCAGCTTCGAACAGGGGATCCGCTACTACGCGGAGAAGGATTACCAAGCCGCGATGAAGGCCTTCGAGAGGGCGCTCGCTCTCCAGCCGGACAATGCTGAGGTCCGTCGCTGGTATGAGGACGCGAAGTCCCGCGCCTTCGCAAAGGACGAGCCCCTGACCAATGAGGTTCGCGCGAAGTACCTCCAGGGGCTGGACTATTTCACCAACGGGGAGTATGAGAAGGCCCTTCAGGTTTGGGAAGAGTGCCGAAGGCTCCAGCCCTACAACAAGCGCATCCTGGACGCCATCGACCAGGCGCGAGAGCTCTTGAGGAAGAAATAGGTCCGCGATTGCAATGAAGAGACCGGAATCGCAACAGCTTCGGGTACCGGCTCACGCGGACTACCTGCGTGAGATCCGGGAGTTTGTGGTCCGGGCAGCCCGGAAGTCACGCTGCACTCCGCGGATGGCCAACGCGTTGCGCTACGCGGTGGAGGAGGCGGTCAGCAACGTCATCAAGCACGCCTACCGTCAGTCGAGGGGATCTGTCACGATTCGGGTCCGCGGGCTGCGGGATCGTGTTGAGGTGAGCATCATCGACCAAGGCCGCTACTTCGATCCGCGGCGGGTTCGTTTGCCGGACCTCCGGGAGTATGTGGATCAAGGCAAGCGGGGCGGACTTGGCATTTTCATCATCCGCAAGCTTGTCGATCAAATCGACTACCAGAAGACGCCCGAGGGCAATGAGCTTCGTCTGATCAAGTTTCGGGAGCGACAGGGCCGGCGTTTCCTGTCTGTCCCGGCGATGCCCGTAGGGCTGAAAGTCCGCTACTCCCTGGTTGCCTGCGCCGTGATGACGGTGATCGTGGCTGCGCTCTACTCCGCACAGTTCTTCAGGCTGGATGACCAAGTGATCAGTCAGCATGTGGGTCGCGGCAGGGATATCTGTATTCCTGTGGCGAACAGCGTCGCTGCGGCCATCGCGGAGGCCACCAGCCCAACGGAGATGCAGCTGTTTGCAGGACGTGCCCTGAAAAGCTCCCTCAAGGGGAACGAACAGCTCGTGCTCAAAGCCTTCGTCGTGGATCCGAACGGGCTGATCCTTTTCAGCACCCGGCTTTTCGAAATCGAAGAGCAATTCGAGCTGCCAGCGACCCACGTCCGGGTGAACGAGTGGGCCACGTACTACCGCCTGCCGGATGGAACGGAGGTGTTCGATATCTCCGCCCCGGTGGTTATCCGGGATGGCGAGCCCCCGATTGGCACGGCTCACATCTGGGTCCGCAAGGAGATGGCCAACCGCGAGATTCGGGCTGCTCGTCTGGCTCGCCTGCGGAATGCGGCGGTAACCCTCGTGATCTCCTATGCTGGGGTGTTTTTCCTGGTGTACTTGGTCACTACCCCTCTGCGGAAGCTCGCCTACTGGGTCAGGGAAAGCGGTCGCGGTGTGCCGCCGCCTGCCGAAGAGCTGGCGATGGACGAAGGGTCGGAGGTGGCGGAGATCGCCAAGGCCTTCACCACAATGACGCACAAGCTGAAGGAATCCGAGAAGACCTTGGCGGAGAAGCAGGAGCTGGACCGGGACATTGAGCTCGCGCGGGACATTCAACGGGCTCTGCTCCCTTCGGAGGCTCCGAAGCTGGAAGGCTACGAGATCAGCGCGCTATACGAGGCGGCCAAGGTCGTCGGCGGGGACTACTACGATTTCCTCGAAGTGGACAAGGACGTGTACGGCATCGTCGTGGCCGACGTCTCGGGCAAGGGGGTGCCCGGCTCCCTTGTCATGACCATGATCCGCACGGCCCTGCGTACGGAAGCCAGAGGGGTTCTGGACGCCGCAGAAGTTCTGCGGCGAGTGAACGACGCCGTGATCCGCGACATGAAGAAGGGCATGTTTGTGACCATCTTCTACGCCATCTTGGACACGCGGCGTCGCCGTCTGAACTACGCCAGCGCCGGCCACAATCCCATGATCGTCTACCGAGGGCTCACGCGGAAGACGTACTACCTCAATCCCCGTGGCTTCCCCATCGGCCTGGACCTGCCCGACCCCGACGCCTTCGCCGAATCGATCGAATCCGACACGATCCGCCTTGTCGAGGACGACATCGTCATCCTGTACACCGACGGGATCACCGAGGCGATGAATCCCCGCAGGGAATTGTTCGGGGAGGAACGCCTGCTCCAGGTGGTACGGGAGTATGCCCATTTGCCGGCGCAGGCCTTCGTCGAGAAACTACGCGATGAGCTCCACTCCTTCACGGAAGGAGAACCGCAGAGTGACGACGTGACCGTGGTCGTCATCAAGGAGAAGCTGACGCCGGAAAAGGTCGAATTCAATCGGGCAAAGGAGGCTCATCGGTTGGTTCTCGCGGGGAAGAGCATCCGCGAGGCCTGCGAGCTGGCCGGGATCACCACCCATGCCTACTACACGCGGTACAAGAAGCTCTTCGATACGAAGGGGCTGGAGTCCTTCGAGCGGGAGGACGAGGAGATCTCCATCGAAGCGAAGCATTTGAGCATCGAAGAGAAGGTCAAGATCTACGACGTGATCCTGCGCCATCCCGAGTACGGGGCGAAGCGCATCAGTGAGGAGCTCAATACGGAGCGGTACGGCTTCACCCAAATCAGCGAGAGCAAGATCTACGAGGAGCTGGTTCGGAGTCGACTGAACACCCGACAGATGCGGGAGGCGTTTGCGGCCCGGAACGCCCACAAGAATCGGCCGAAGCCGCCGGGTGCCCCGCTGCTCACACTTGACGGGCAGCCGGTAATCCCGGGCTTTGTCCCGGAGGAGGCGCTGGAATTGGGGGAAACGGCCGAACTCGCGCTGAAGGGAGAGGAAGGGGCGAGCGAGCTTGGCGTCGGGGAGGAACTCCCGGGGCAAACGGAGTCGGCGGCCGAGGACCGCAGCCCCACCGACTTGGCGGAGGAGTTCCTGGAGACCTTCCTGTCGGCGGAGGAGGAATCGGAGGAGCTTTCCGGGGAGGAGGTTTCGGAAGAGGCCGAAGCGGACACGCCGGGTCCATCCTCGGCGGAAGAGCTGCCGCTGGCTGCCTCGTTGGATGAACTGCTCCTCGCCTCGGAAGGCGAGCTCGAGGAGGAGGTAGCCCCGGAGGAACCGATCGCCACGGAGGCTGGAGAGCCGGAGGACATTACCGCGCTCATCTCGCGCGAACTGGAGAAGGAGCTGGGGGTGGAGGAGCCCGCCGAAGAGGTGGCGCAGGACTTCGCGGACCTCGATGTGCTGGCGGGGATTGAGGACGTCCTCCGGGGCCAGTTGGACGAGGAGTCGGAGGATGGACGCAGGTCGGGCGAGACAGCTCCCGAGCCGGTGAGTTTCGTGGACCTGGTACGTTCGATCGAAGAGGAGCTGGACTACGTTGCCCCTCTGCCTCCTTCTCCCCCTGTTCGCCAGAAGAGCAGAGCGAATGCCGAGGTGGGGAGAGACGACGGTCTCTCGCCTTCGAAGGCGCAGGACAGCGACCGGCTTGCGGAGCGGCGCCGGCACCTTGCACGGGGACTCCGGTTCTACCGAGGCAAGGAATATGAGAAGGCGATCCGGGAATTTCGGAAGGTGATTGAGGAGTTCCCCGGCTACAAAGAAGCTTGGTACATCCTCGGGAATGCGCTGTACCGGGCGGGCCGCTACGATGAGGCGGTGCAGGCCTACCAGCGGGTGAAAGAACTGGATCCTCTGGACACCGACGCCTACGAAAACATGGGGGTGATCTTTGCCAATCGTGGCCAGTATGCCCAGGCGATTGAAGAGTGGCAGAGCATCCTGAGGATCGACCCATCGCGGCGGGATATCCTTCACAACATTCAGAAGGCAAAGCGGCTCATGGCGCGCGGGGGAGGAGCTTCCCCTTGACATTTAACGGTCTTGCAGCTAAATTGAGCCGGTCCTCTGCCATCGAAAGCGTTCTGCTCGGGAGATAAGGGGAATGGAAGGGATCCAGCTGGCAGTTGAGAAGAAAGGGCCGAGGGAGGATATCGCGGTCATCAAGGTGGGGGGATACATCGACACCACCACATCCTCGGAACTGGAGAACTCCCTCAAGGCGCTCATCGCGGCAGGGAACTACAACATCATCATCGACCTGAGCGACGTTGACTACATCAGCAGCGCAGGGTGGGGGATCTTTATCAGTGAGATCAAGAACCTCCGGGAGAAGGGCGGAGACCTCAAGCTGGTGGGGATGGTCCCCGATGTCTACGAGGTTTTTGAACTCCTCGAGTTCCATTACATTTTGAAGGCCTTCGACACGATCGAAGATGCAGTGCGCGATTTTGGCAAGGTGCCGCCGCCGGCTGGCTATTCCGAGGAGGGTTTGCAAGCGGCGTTAGGAGTGGTGCGCGAGGAGGGCAAGGCCAAGTCTCCTCGTGCGGAGAAGGAATCAGTTCCGGACGCACTGGCGGAGAAGATCCGCACCATCGTCCGGGAAAAGCCCGATGCGAACGTGTGGACCATCAAGAAGGAACTGAACACCGCCCGGTTCGGCAATGTGAAAGTAGGGTTCCTGGCGCTGCGGAGGCTCCTGAAACAATTGGATCTGGACACGAAACAGAAGCGTATGGAGTTCTTCTCCAAATCGGCCTCGTCGTGAGGGGTTTTGGAGCGCTTCCTCGGAATCGTGATATCCGCAGGAGAGGCCGACGCCCACGCGTCGGCCTCTCCCATTATTGGGGGACACTGCGGCAGGTGCGCGGCAGCTTGGGTGACCCCCATAGGAGCTCCTCCGGCTGGGCAAGTGCGTGGATCGGGCCTCTGTCGCCTTGCGAGCCGTTGATTTTGTGGCCAATTTTTGCTAACGTTTTGTGTGGAGAAGGGCTTGCGGGGCGCAGGCCCGCAGCGTGCGAGGGTAACCAGGGAGGAGGTGCGCGATGGCGGGAGCGAATCCTTTCAACAGGGTGGAAAGTGGGCACAAGATCGAGGTCGTAGCTGGGAAGCTGCAAGTCCCGGACGATCCCATCATCCCGTTCATCGAGGGAGACGGGACCGGTCCGGACATCTGGCGTGCGGCCCGGATGGTCTTCGACGCGGCGGTGGAGAAAGCCTATAAGGGGCGGCGGCGGATCGTGTGGCACGAAATCTACGCCGGCGAGAAGGCGCAGAAACTCTACGGCGAAGTCCTGCCTCAGGAGACCATCGAGGCCATTCGGGAACACATTGTGGCGATCAAGGGACCCTTGACCACCCCGGTAGGTGGGGGCTACCGGAGCCTCAACGTGACCCTCAGGCAGGTGTTGGATCTGTATGCCTGTGTGCGCCCGGTGAAATGGTATCGGGGGGTTCCCTCCCCGGTCAAACATCCCGAACTGCTGGACATCGTGGTCTTTCGCGAGAACACGGAGGACGTGTACGCTGGGATCGAGTGGCCCCAAGGGAGCCCCGAGGCAGAGAAAGTGCGTCAGTTCTTAGCCAAGGAGCTCAACATCGAGATCCGCGAGGACTCCGGAATCGGGGTGAAGCCCATAAGCATCTATGGCACCAAGCGGCTCGTCCGGAAAGCCATCCAGTACGCCATCTCCCGCAAGCGCAAGAGCGTCACCCTGATGCATAAGGGCAACATCATGAAATACACGGAAGGGGCGTTCCGGGACTGGGGGTACCAGGTGGCGAAGGAGGAGTTCCCGGAGTACACGATTACCGAGGCGGAAGTGGCCGAGAAGTTCGGAGGGCAAGTCCCGGACGGTAAGATCGTCATAAAAGACCGCATCGCTGACAACATGTTCCAGCAGATCTTGACCCGGCCGGATGAGTACGACGTCATCGCGACCCCGAACCTGAACGGCGATTATATCTCCGATGCGGCCGCGGCGCAGGTGGGGGGACTGGGCATGGCCCCCGGCGCCAATATCGGAGACTTCGTCGCTCTCTTCGAGGCGACCCACGGCACCGCTCCCAAGTACGCTGGCCTCGACAAGGTGAATCCCGGATCTCTCATCCTCAGCGGCGTCATGATGCTCCAGTACATTGGCTGGGACGAAGCCGCCACGCTGATCGAGGAAGCCCTGAGCGCCACCATCCAGCAAAAGCGCGTGACATACGATTTGGCGCGTCAGATGGAAGGGGCTACGGAGGTAAAGTGCTCGGAGTTCGGGGCGGCCATCGTGGAGAATATGGATCGGTTCGTGTAAGCTGGTTCGGTCGGTTTGTGGGCCGCCCTGGGCGTAACAACGGTTGACCTCGCCGGGGTGAAAACCTTCTTCCGCTCACAGGCAAGCCGGTCGGAGGCACGGGATAAGGGAGACCCAGCGGGTAGCGGATGTTCGTCGACTACGTCAAGATCTTTGTGCGCGGGGGACACGGGGGAAGCGGGTGCGTCAGCTTTCGAAGGGAGAAGTTTGTGCCCAAGGGTGGCCCGGACGGCGGGGACGGTGGGGATGGAGGGAGCGTCATCGTCGAAGCGGACGCGAACCTGGGCACGCTTCTGGATTTCCGCTTCCGCAAGCATTTCCAGGCTGAGAGGGGTCAGCATGGTCAAGGGGGGATGCGGCACGGTCGCCGCGGCAGGGATGTGATCCTGAGGGTGCCGGTGGGCACGATCGTGCGCGATGCGGCCACGGGCGAAGTCCTGGCCGACTTGGTGGAGGCGGGACAAAGGTGTGTGGTGGCCCGAGGCGGAAAAGGGGGGCGGGGGAACGCGCGCTTCGCCACCTCCACTCATCAGGCGCCTCGGGAATGGGAGCCGGGGGAACCGGGCGAAGAGCGCTGGCTGGAGCTGGAACTTCGCCTCCTGGCCGATGTAGGGATCGTCGGTTTCCCAAACGTGGGCAAGTCCACTCTCCTCTCGCGCGTGAGCGCAGCGCGTCCCAAGATTGCGGACTACCCGTTCACCACCCTGACGCCGAATCTTGGGATCGTGCATGTGGGCGAGGGACAAAGCTTCGTCATGGCGGATATTCCGGGACTCATCGAAGGGGCTCACCTCGGGAAGGGCCTGGGACATCAATTCCTCCGGCACATCGAGAGGACCCGGGTCCTCTTGTTCCTGATCGAGTCCATTCGGCCCGAGCCGGAAAGGGACCTGGCCGTTCTTCGGAACGAGCTAAGGCAGTTCGATCCCTCCCTGGCGGCAAAGCCGGGGATTGTGGCGCTGAGCAAGATGGACTTGCTTCCCGAAGAGGTGGCGAGGGAAGTGAGGGAGAAGTGCCGGGAGCGCGGCTGGTTGACCATTTCCTCAGTGACCGGCGAAGGGATCGGCGAGTTGGTTCGAACGCTGTGGCATGAGCTTCAGGAGGCTCGTCGCAAGGAGCGCGAGCTGGTCGTTGGGGGCTGAAGGTCGATGGTTGACGTGGAGGCTCTGCTCACCCTGCTTTCCGTGCCGGGGCTGGGGCCGAGGCGGGTGTTGGCCCTGGTGGGCAAACTCGGCTCCCCAGAGGTTGTGCTGGGCGCCAGCATCTCGGAGCTGTGTCGCGTCGACGGGATCGACGTGACCATGGCGCAAAGGACCAAGACCCAGGCAGACCGGGAGTTCGCCAGGGACCAGGTGCGGCGTGCGGAGCGTCTCGGGGTAGAGTTCCTGACCTACTGGCATCCCTCCTATCCCCGCGCACTGAAGCAGATCCCGGATCCTCCTCCCCTCCTCTATTGCCGGGGAAGTCTGGCTGGCGAAAAGGAGACTTACCTGGCCGTGGTGGGGACTCGAACTCCCACCTCCTACGGGCGGGTGATGGCTGAGAAGCTATGCCGCGAGTTGGCGGAGCGCGGCGTGACCATCGTGAGCGGTCTGGCGCGTGGCGTGGACACCATTGCGCATCGCGCTGCTCTGCGCGCCGGCGGCCGAACTGTGGCAGTGCTGGGAAGCGGACTGGACGTGATCTATCCCAGCGAGAACACTGACCTGGCGCGGAAGATTGCGAGCCAGGGAGCCCTCTTGTCGGAACTCCCCCTCGGGACGAAGCCGGACGCTCCGAATTTCCCGCGCCGTAACCGGATCATCGCGGGCATGTGTGTCGGCACCCTGGTGGTGGAGGCGGGAGAGGAGAGCGGAGCTTTGATCACGGCGCGCTACGCGCTCGAGCAGAACCGGGAGGTCTTTGCGGTTCCAGGGAATGTGACGAGCGAGAAGAGCCGCGGCACGAACCGGCTCATCAAAGATGGGGCGAAGCTGGTGGAGTCGGCTGACGACATCCTCGACGAGATCCGTCCTCAGCTCCCCAGCCTCCTACGCGAGGTTCGGCGGGAGCCCCCGCAACCGCCGCTTTCGGGACTGGAGAAGAAGGTTTTCGACGCACTGTCTGGCGAACCCAAACACATCGACACGCTGGCGGCGGAAGTGGGGGAGGATCCGGGCCGCGTGCTGGCAGCGCTGCTGTCCCTCGAACTGAAGAATCTGGTGACCCAGCTTACGGGGAAGTACTTTGTCCGCGCATGAGGCAAAGGTCGGCGGACCCTCATCGGTTTTGAGCCGCGACCATGTCGTTTTCGCCGCAGCCCTTTCGGACTACAATTCCAGCGCAGTCGAGCAGGCGGTCGCCGACCTGCTGGAGGAGTGTCTGAGGGAGGAAGATCTCATCCGGCCGGGGATGACCATCCTCATCAAGCCCAACATGCTCTCGGACCGGACGCCCGAAAGCGCAGTGACGACGCATCCCGCTATACTCGAAGCGGCAGTGCGGTTCGTCCAGCGGAGGGGGGCAAAGGCCGTCATTGGGGATAGCCCACCTCAGCTGCGGGGCTCGATCCGAAGATTCTGGGAAAAGACTGGTTTCCTCGGGGTCGCGGAGCGCACCGGAGCCGAGCTGGTCCGATTCGAAACGGATGGCATCGCGGAGATTGTGAGCGGCGGGTACCGTTTCCATGTGAGCCAGTGGGTGACCCGGAAAGCGGACCTAATTGTGAACCTCCCCAAGTTGAAAACGCACAATCTGACGCTTCTCACCGGGGCGGTGAAGAACATGTTCGGTTGCCTCCCGGGCGGGGAAAAGACGAACTGGCATCGTTTCGCGCTTCATCCCGACGATTTCGCTCGCGTCCTGGTGGAGTTGTACCGAGTCACGCGTCCCGCAATTACCCTGCTCGACGGGATCACCGCCATGGCCGGGAATGGCCCCGCCAATGGGGAGGTGGTGCATCCCGGCGTGCTCCTGGCCTCGCGGGATGGGCTTGCGGTGGATCTGGCGGCCGCGGCCGTTTTGGGCTTTCGTCCGCTCGAGATCGCCACGAACCGCATCGGCGTGGAGCTTGGCCTCGGGCATGCTGGGTTTGAGCGTGTCGACGTCGGGGGCAAGGTGGGAACATTTCCGCTGGGACGTTATCCACTTCCCAGCAATCGCATGTTGCGCCAGCTTCCGCGGCCGCTCCTGCGTTTCTTTGGAAAACAGCTTTGGATCCACCCAGGGGTGGACGCGAAGAAGTGTACTGGATGCGGCATCTGCGCCCGCGGCTGCCCAATGGGAGCGATCTCAATGCATGGCCTGCCCAGATTCCGATACGATCTTTGCATCGACTGTTGGTGCTGCGCGGAATCGTGCCCGGAAGGCGCGATCATCGTGCGGCGCAGTTGGTTCGCGAGGATTGCCACGTGACCCTGCGGTGCAGGACATTGGCAGGAAGGAGGTGGCCTCGCTTCGGCGGGGGAAAGCGGCGCGAGGGCCCCGAGTTTGGCCAAGGCGAAGAGGCCCGTTCCGGAAGTTCCCCGGGGCGTGGGGAACGAACGAAGTGGGACCGGGGAGCACGATGGCTCCTCGCCGCGCGAAGGGTTTTTCCGGCGTCGGCGGTTCGCAAGGGCGAGCTGAGGCAAGTTCGAGGCTTGCTAATCCAGCTCGCCCAGCCTCGAGTGTGGCTCGATCTCGGGTGCGGCGACGGAGCCGTCTTCGGGGTGGTCGACTGGTCCTCGATTCGTGTAGGGGTGGATTGGAGCCGGAGGATGGCCGAGGGTGCGGGGAGACGAGAAGCGCGGGTAGTCGTGGCAGACGTGCGGGCCCTTCCCTTCCGCGCCGGCTCCGCGGACCTGGTTACTGCCCTTGGGGTGAGTGAGTACGTCCCCGACCAATCGCGCCTGTGGCGCGAGATCTCACGGGTCCTGTGCCCCGGAGGCCATGCCGTGGTGACCATCAGCCCTCGCTCTGGCTTGAATCGGATGCGCAGAGTTTGGGGCATGCCCCTGTATCTGCGAACGCCAGGGGAAGTGGGCACGGAGTGGGACGGCGCTGGCTTGCAGTTTTTGGAGGGCAAGAGCACGACGCTTCAGTGGATTGCCCTCCTTCGCAAACCAGCGACTCCAAATCCAACGCAGGGAGGGCGCAACGTTGTTCCGCGAGTTTCTACAAAGGCTGAGGAGCCCTGACCAGCGGTGGAGGGTGTACGTCCTCGTCGCGGTGGTGGTGTACCTGGTGCTCGTGAACCAGGCGATCCGGGTGCGACCTGACCACGTGTTCCTGGCTCTACTGGCGATTTCCTTGCTTTTCGGCAAGGAGCGAAGCAAGCGATTCCTTGTGGACTGGTCCCCCTTCGTTTTGTTCTGGATAGCATATGACATGATGCGAGGGATTGTGGATAATCTGCGCGGCTTTGTTCACACCGTTGCCCCGTACCGATGGGAGCACGCCCTTTTCAGCTGGGCTTTCGGTGGGCAGATTCCCTGCTTTTTCTTCCAGGATTGGCAGCTGCGGTGGCAGGGGGCTGTGTTGAAGTCACTGCTGGATGCGTCGGGTGGACTCTTCTACACCTTGCATTTCGGATTGCCCCTGCTCCTGGGCTGGGTGTTTTGGCATACTTTGGACGAGAGGGACAACTTTTATCGATTCGTCTGGACCCTAACCGTGCTGAATTTCTCAGCCCTCACCACATTCCTGCTTTTCCCGGCTGCCCCTCCGTGGTACGTATACCACGAAGGGTTCGCGCAGCCTCCTCCGACCAGCTACTGGGGGCTCGGGGCCGGTTCGCTGATTAACGTGGACCGAATGCTGAAGGTGAAATTCTTCCAGACCCTGTGGGGCGGCTTCAATCCCAATCATTTCGCGGCGGTTCCCTCGCTGCATGGAGCGTACCCGCTGGTCATCAGTTTCTTCACCTACCGCCGGTTTCGGCGTGGCCTCCTGCCGCTGGCCCTTTACCCCGCGGGCGTCTGGTTCTCAGCGGTTTATCTGAATCAGCACTACATCGTCGACCTGCTGATCGGCCTGGTGTACGCGGTCTTCGCCTTCTTGATCACGGATCGGGTGTTGATGCCTAAGGTATTCCTTCGAACGGTCTTGCGCCGAGGCTCCGTGGGGGACGATGTTTCCGCCACGCAGCGGAAGATGCCCGTCGGTGCTTTGCCGAGGGGCGCGTCATGAGGCGGGCGAGGATCACGGGCACGGGGATGTACGTGCCACCGAGGGTGGTCACTAACGCCGAGCTGGAAGCGCTGCTTGGGACTACAGACACGTGGATCGTGGAGCGGACGGGTATCCGGGAACGGCGATGGGCGGACGACGGGGTGGGGGCATCCGACCTGGCCGTTGAGGCAAGCCGGCAAGCCCTGGAACGGGCTGGGATCCGGCCTGAGGATGTGGACCTAGTCGTCTTCGCCACGCTCAGCCCCGACTACCCGATCCCAGGTTGCGGCCCGCTGCTTCAAGCGAAGCTGGGTTTACCGCCGGTGGCCGCGATCGACATCCGCAATCAATGCAGCGGTTTCGTCTACGGCATAGTGGTGGCGGATCAGTTCATTCGGACAGGAGCTTGCCAGAAGGCCCTTGTGGTGGGGGCCGAGGTTCAGTCCTCAGGACTGGATCTCAGCCCCCGGGGACGTGACATGTCGGTCCTCTTTGGCGATGGTGCCGGCGCGGTGATTCTGGAAGCCACGGAAGAGGAACGGGGGGTCCTCGGCTTCGCCCTCCACACGGATGGTCAGTACGCTTTCCACCTCTGGCTGGAAGATCCCGGAAGCCGGAAGCGGCCCCGTCTCACGCCGGAGATGATCGAGCGGGGCTCGATCTATCCGAAGATGAATGGGCGCGAGGTCTTCCGGCACGCGGTGCTTCGCTTCCCGGAGGTGATTCTGGAGGCTTTGGCTGCAGCGGGACTGAGTGTGGAGGACGTCGATCTCGTCGTCCCGCATCAGGCCAATCAGAGGATCACCGAAGCGGTGGCGGCTCGGCTCGGGCTCGAAGGAAAGGTGTACAGCAATATTGCGCGCTACGGAAATACGACGGCGGCCTCCATCCCCATGGCCCTGCATGAAGCCCTGATGGAGGGCAGGATCCGGGACGGCGATGTCGTTGTGCTGGCGTCCTTTGGGGCCGGGTTTTCCTGGGGGGCCGTGGTCTTGCGCTGGTGAGATGAAAGCGTGGCAAGAAGGATCGACAAGGAAAGTGGACAGGCGCCGGACCGGGAGAGAATGCTCTTCCTGAGCGATGCCCATCTGGGCGAGGGAGGTCTGGAGGAAGAGTTGCGAAAAGAGGAGGTTCTTCTCTCCTTCTTGAGGAGTTTGGATCCGTGGCAGGACCGTCTTGTCATTTGCGGGGATCTCTTCGACTTCTGGTACGAGTACAAGTACGTCGTGGCAGCGGAGCATTTTCGGGTCATAGCCGTCCTGGCAGAACAAGTGGAGAAGGGCTTGGCTGTGGACTACGTGGCCGGCAATCACGATTTCTGGATGCGGGATTTTTTTCCGAAAAGGTTGGGAATTCCCGTACATCGGCATGCGGCCACGCTCCAGCACGGCACGCTCCGCATCTATGCAAGCCACGGCGATGGCCTCCGAAGGGATGACCGGGGGTACCGGCTGCTTAAACGAGTCCTCCAGAACCGGGTGAACATCGCGCTCTTCCGGTGGGTCCATCCGGACCTGGGATACGCCTTCGCCCATTGGGTGGCGGGTTTGAGTCGCAAGCGAGATGCGCATCCCTACAGGGAGCTGGACGACTCGGACTACATCCGGCATGCGGACAGTCTGTTGGCCTCGGGCTACGACGTGGTTGTCCTGGCCCACACGCACAAGCGAAGGCTGCTGCAGCGGGAGAAGGGCATCTTCCTGAATCCGGGGGAGTGGCTTTCCGAATTCACTTTCGGGGAACTTCGAGGGAACGTCGCCTCGTTGAAAAAATGGCTTTTTGAATCAGGCCGGGCTGGGAGGGCGGAAACTCTGGAAACCCTCCCGGTGAGAGCTCGTACCGAAGTGAGCCTCTGATGCTGCGGGCCGACTACCTCGCTCGGATCTGGTGTAGGGCCCCAGGACGGGAGCGCGTGGGCGGCAGAGGGGCTCCTTCCTGAACATGGGACGGGCTGAGTTCCGAGGAGGCGAGGCTTTTTATTCTGCACTGCTAAAGGATACCAAAGTCTGGGAGCGATGGTACGGCGCGTTAGAAGGAAATCGACGGGGCGGGCACTGAGATGGATCAGGAGCCTCGGCGGGGAGCGCCGCAAGATCACTCGCGTTCTTGCGGTGACCGTGGCTGTGGTGCTGCCGCTGTATCTTGTTCACATTGTGCGCGGGCTGCCGAGCCTGCAGCAGCTGGAGGTGTACGAGCCCGAGCTCGCGACAAAAGTCTACTCCATCGATGGGAAGTTGATAAAAGAGCTGTTTTACAAGAAGAGGGCCCTGGCTTCGCTCGAAGAAATCCCTGACTACCTCTGGCAGGCGGTGGTGGCAACGGAGGACCATCGGTTTTTCAAGCACTGGGGGTTTGTGCCAGAGCGTTTCCTCAAGGCGATCGTGGTGGATTTGGTGACGCTGAGCCCGTCTCAGGGGGGCAGCACGATCACGCAGCAGCTCGCGCGCCAATTGTACCTGGGTCTCCGGAAAACCATCGATCGGAAGATCCGGGAAATCCTCACAGCCATCCAGATCGAGCGCACCTATACCAAGCGAGAAATCCTGGAGATGTATCTGAATCACATGTACCTCGGGCACGGGAACTACGGGGTGCGTTCGGCAAGCCAATTCTACTTCGGGAAGGACGTCTCGGAGCTCTCGCTCGAGGAGTGTGCTCTGCTCGCCGCCTTGTTCCAGAGGCCAGAACGGCTCAGCCCTTTGAAGAACCCGGAGGCGGCCAAGAGGCGGCGCGATCTGGTCCTTTACCGGATGTGGAAGGTCGGATATATCACCCGCGGCCAGTACGAGAAGGCAATTGCGGCTCCATTGGGAGTGGTCGCGGCGCGAGAGGATGAGGCGCCTGGGATCGGCCCCTACTTCACCGAGTATGTCCGGTTGCAATTGCAGGCGAAGTACGGCGAGGCGATCTACAAGGAGGGCTATTCCGTTTACACGACGCTGGACACGCGCATACAGAGGGCAGCGGAGCAGGCGGTGCAGGAGCGTCTGACGGTCCTCCAGCGAAAGATGAATCGCCAATGGATCCAAACGGGGAAGTGGCGGGAACTCGTCACCGAGGCGGACCTTGGGGGGAGATCCTACCGCGCTGCCTTGGCCGATACCGCCTGGATGGATTCGGTCTTGACCGCTAAGGCACCGGTGCAAGCAGCGGTAGTGGTTCTCGACCCCAGCACGGGATACATTCTGGCTATGGTCGGGGGGCGCGATTTCCGCGAGTCCAAGTTCAACCGCGCGGTACAGGCGCTGCGACAACCCGGCTCCGCGTTCAAGCCCATCGCCTACACCGCCGCGGTCGACAACGGCTACATGCCCACGTACGAGCTCCTGAACCAGCCGGTGGTGCTTTTCATGCCCGATGGGTCGCGTTGGGCTCCCCAGAATTACGACGGCTCGCAAGGGGGACCAACTACGCTGAGGGAAGGACTTGCCCGCAGCTTGAACCTTGTGGCCGCCAGGCTGGTGCAGGAGGTGGTACCTCCGAGGCGGGTTGTGGACTACGCACATAAGCTTGGGATCAAGACCCCATTGCCCGCCGTGGATGCGATCGCACTGGGAGCCACGGAGGTAATCCCCCTTGAGCTCACGGCCGCCTTCGCGGCGCTGGATAACCACGGCGTTTACTGCGAGCCCATGGCCATCCTCCGCGTGACGGATCGCTTTGGCAATGTGCTGGAGGAGAACCTCCCCAAGCGGAAAGAGGTCCTGAGCGCGGAGACGGCGTACATCATGACGGATATGCTCCGTAGCGTGCTCGACCAGGGCACGGGAGTGACGGCGCGCACGGTCTACGGCTTCACGCGTCCCGCAGCCGGCAAGACCGGCACCACCAATGAGTTCACAGACGCCTGGTTCATCGGGTACACCCCGCAATTGGTTGCGGGGGTATGGGTCGGGTTCGATCAGCCCAAGCTCAGCCTCGGGCAGGGAAGTTCCGGGGCCGTCATCGCGCTCCCCATCTGGGCCAATTTGATGAAGCGAGCGCATGAGGAGCTCGGCCTACCCGTGCTGGACTTCGAAATGCCCGACGGAGTTGTGCGGGTGCCCGTGTGCGCGGAGACCAAGAAGCTGGCTACTCCCTACTGTCCCCGCGTGCTGAATGAAGTATTCCGCAAGGATCTGGCTCCGACCGAAAGTTGCGACAAACATGCGGGGGTCGCGCGCCGGCGCAGCACTTCGCGACGGGGACGCCTCCTTTGACCCGCCAAAGCGGGTCGCCCTGCTGCCATCGATCTCCTTTCCGTACAGCCGTATAGTCCCCTGGGCTCCTGGCTCAATTTGCTTGTTTTGAGGGGGGATTCCGATTATTTTTGCCCCATGCAACGGGTCGATCAGACAGGATGGAGGGAAAGGATGCGGGTGTTGTCGGGGATCCAACCGTCGGGTGCACTGCATTTGGGCAACTACTTCGGCATGATGCGGCGGATGATCCAGTATCAAGCCGATCCGAACAACACGCTATTCTGCTTCATCGTGAATTTCCACGCCCTGACGACGGTGTTCGACGCGGAGCTTCTGCGCCGGAGAACCTTTGAAGCGGCCTGCGATTTCCTCGCTCTTGGGATTGATCCGGAAAGGTCAGTGTTCTGGGTCCAGAGCGATGTGCCCGAGGTCACTGAGCTCACCTGGCTGCTGTCCAATGTCACCAGCGTGGGCCTCCTGGAGAGGGCTCATTCGTACAAGGACAAGATCTCGAAGGGGATCACTCCGAATCACGGGCTGTTCAGCTATCCGGTGCTCATGGCGGCCGATATCTTGCTCTACGAGGGCGAACTGGTGCCGGTTGGCAAGGACCAGAAGCAGCACCTGGAGATGACGCGCGATATTGCGATTCGTTTCAATACCACCTACGGTGAAACCTTCGTGGTGCCGGAGCCGGACATCGCCGAAGACGTGGCGGTCGTGCCGGGCATCGACGGGCAAAAGATGTCGAAGTCGTATGGAAACACGATCGATATTTTCTCGGACTACGAAACATTGCGCTCCCGGGTGATGTCCATCGTGACAGATTCCACACCCGTTCATGAGCCGAAGAACCCCGATAAGTGCACCCTCTTCGCCATCTACAGCCTCTTCCTCTCACCAGAAGAGAGGGCAGAACTCAGAGAACGCTACCTCAGGCCGGGGCTGAAGTATTCGGATGTTAAGAAAGAGCTCGTCGAGGTCATTTGGAATCATTTTGCTCCCTATCGAGAAAAGCGGCAGTATTACCTGAATCATCCGGATGAAGTCTTCGATATCCTCAGGATGGGGGCGAAAAAGGCTCGCCAGGTGGCCACGACCGTGCTCGAGCGGGCCCGGAGAAACGTGGGGGTGGACTATTGGAACTTCGCCTACCGGGACTGAGAAGGTGAGCGGGTCAGGCCCAGCACGAGTTGTTCGGTGAGCCTGCGGTCGAGAAGCGGCGCTCAGGCGAGTTTGAGTTGGGAAGGGACAGTTTACACGAGTTGGGGGCGAGAATTCGCAGGAGTTCCGAGGGCCTGAGGCAGGTCATTCCGGTGAGTGTTGGGCGCGCACCTTTCCCCGGCCAGAGATGGGTGACCACCCTCTTCCCGGGAGCTTTTGGCCCGGACGCAGCGTTGCAAAGGTGTGTGCTGCATAACTGAAGTAGGAGCCATACCTGCGAGGAGGCCAAGTTGGTCCGAGCGAAATGGGCGGTGGTTGGGTGGCTTGCGGGGTGGTCAGTGTTATCCCTCCTGCTGGCTTGCTCCAGCCCCACGGACCCCCAGGAGCGATACGACGGAGAGTGGGACGGGAGTCTCACGCTAGACAATGAATCCGTTCCCTTGCAAATTCGGGTAGCTTACGACAGAATCGAGCGCGTGGTCATTGGGGGGTATGAGGAGCGGGTTCTCGTGCCGCTTGGAAACCGCATTGACGGGGACCGGTTCAAGGTTTTCTTGTCTGAGGAAAGCATCTGGTTGGAGGGGATGTTCACGACGGAGACCCGCGCGGAAGGTACGCTGCACGCCTACGGGTCCGTCTACTCCTGGACGGCCATTAAAGTGCGGACCAAAAACGGGAGCCTCCTCGTGCCCGAAAGCTACTTTTGGGAACCGCACGTGCAGCACGTGTTGGGAAACGCGCGGGGCCAGTTGGTGCTGGAAAAGACCGATCTCAAGAAGATGGTCAAGCACCGGTACCGGCTTGGCTTCTCGGGGACCCCGGCTAATCTCTACGTGTACATCGGCGATCTCCAGCGACTGGCATATCTGGTGAGAGGGTACCCATTCAGCGATTCCCTTTCGTTCGAGTTTGACGGGATCCGCCTCACCCTGATCAATGACCGGCAATATCCCTTCACCGCCGACGACCTCTACGAATTCTGGTACGAGTAGCGCAGTCGTGGCAATTTGAGGAATCTTCGAGAGCCTTCGCGGGTAGCCTGCGGGGGTGCAGGTCGGAGTGGGGGTACGCTCCGGTCCTCTGCCAATCGATGACGATCCCGCCCGCGAGGGGCAGACTGCTCCTCGCCTTCCCGAGCTGAACTCGGTGTGATCGATCACCCCGCTCTCTCGCTGCGGTATGTGCGCATTCGGTGAGTGTGGCGCAACAGCGCCCGCATGGATTAGCGGGAAGTCCTACCGGCGAGAAGAACTTCGCGGCGGCCCGTTCTTTTCCTCACGGATCGGCGAGGGGACCGCAACTTTGCCCTTCTCCACTCCCGCATTCCTGCCGCAGCGGGAAAGGATCCGTCGCTCGGAGTCCGTACTACCTTGCCCGCCGTTTTTCCGCGGGGGGAGACTGTGACCGGAAGTCTCGCCTTTCAAGAGGCCTCGTCGGCGCCAATAGAGTTCCGACGCGGACCTTCGCTTCTTGGAGAAGTCCCCACTCGACCGTGTTCTGCGTTCCCCACGGGCGGTCCCTTTGTCCCTGCGGGCCGGCTCCGCCGGGGAGATGGCCTCCGGTAGTATCCTTCACCTCCGGGCGAGGAGCTCTGGGGGTGCCCCCGCCCGACGCTCGATGGCGAATCGGGCGGGGGATCTTTAGCTGGACTAAGTCGCTGGCCTGCGCCTCGTCCAGCGATCAGCGTTGGGCGAGTTGGCGGTCCAGCATGAACACAGCTTGGCCTTTGTCGCCGACCATGCGGAGGGCTTCCAGGATTTCGTTCGCCGTCTTCTCTTCCTCTACCTGTTCGGTGACGAACCATTGCAGGAAGGCCTGGGCCGCGAAGTCCGCTTCCTTCACGGCGAGGGCGTAGAGCTCATGAATCATCTTGGTCACCTTGCGTTCATGCTCGAGCACGGCCTCGAACACCTGGACGGCGGAGCCGAAGTCGGAGGGCGGCTGGGCCACTGCCTGGAGCGTCACCCGCCCCTGCCGGTCATTGACGAAGGTGAAGATGCGCATGGCGTGACCCACTTCTTCCTGGGCCTGCTTGCGCATCCAGTGGGCAAATCCGGGAAGGTTCTTCGCCTCGCAGTAGGCCGACATCGAGAGATACAGATATGCAGAATATAGCTCGGCATTGATCTGCTCGTTCAATTTGTTCTGCAGCGCATCGCTCAGCATGGTTCGCCTCCTTGCGGATTGGTTCACCTGACCTTCTCCACGAAAAACTCGAAGCGAAAGAACAACCGGAACAGCCTCGGTATTCCGTCGCCGCGTGTGGAGTGGAACGGACTGATGCGGAACCTTGCTTCCTCGGAGATGGAGTTCAACGAATCAGTCCCTTCTCGGCCCAGATCTGGACGAGGTGCACGAGGGTCGTCACGGCTCGGGCCATGTCCTGCACGGAAATCCATTCTCTGCGGGAATGGAAGTTGTGTCCTCCGGTGAACAGATTGGGAGTGAGAAGGCCTTGGTAGCAGAGGCGGGCGCCGTCGGTGCCGCCACGGATGCTCGTCAACTTTGGCTCGAGTCCGGCTCGCCGGATAGCCTCCACGGCGAAGTCGACCACCCGGGGCTCCTCTACGAGCTTGTACCGCATGTTTCGGTAGGATTCCTTGATCTGAATCTCAACCCGGGAACCGGGCACCTGCCGGGCAATCCTTGCGGCGAGACGGGAGAGGTAGCGCTCCTTCTCCTTGAGCCCCTCCACCTCGAAATCGCGGATCAGCAGGCGCACCTCGGCCAACTCGACGCCCCCCTCAATGGCATGCGGGTGGACGTATCCCTCTCTTCCATCCGTGGTCTCCGGCGACATGCTGGCTTTGGGCAACTTGTCCACGAGCCGGGCCGCGAGCTTGATTGCATTGACCATCTTGCCTTTGGCATAGCCGGGATGGACGTTGACCCCGTGGAAGCGGATAGTCATAGTGTCGGCGCAAAAGGTTTCGTTCTCCACCTCCCCGGCTGCGCCTCCGTCCACAGTGTAGGCGTAGTGAGCTCCGAAGCGACCCACGTCGAAGAAATCCGTCCCCCGGCCTACCTCTTCGTCGGGGGTGAATGCCAGACGGATTGTTCCGTGTGGAATCTCCGGGTGAGACAATAGATACTCCATGGCGGTCAGGATCTCGGCGATGCCGGCCTTGTCGTCCGCCCCGAGGAGCGTCGTCCCGTCGGAGGTGATGATGTCATGCCCGATACAGTTGGCGAGCTCCGGATCCGTTTCCGGAGACAAGACGACGGAGGGATCGCCGGGCAACTGGATCCTTTGCCCGTCATAGTGCCGGTGGATGATCGGCTTCACCCCGGCCCCGCTGACTTCGGGGGAGGTGTCGACGTGCGCGATGAGGCCGATCACGGGCACCTGGGTCTGTAAGTTGCCGGGTAATGTGGCGGTGAGGTAGAAGTGCTGGTCGAGCTCGACCTCCTTCAACCCAAGCTCCTCGAGTTCTCGCGCCAGCATTTGCAGGAACTGCCGCTGGCCCTCGGTGCTGGGGTACTCGGCAACCCCCTCCCTCGACTGCGTGTCCATTTGCACGTAGCGCAGGAAACGATCCACGAGCCGTTCCACCGGGATTTGCATCTGGCGTCTCTCCCTTTCGAGCTTTGGAATTCAGGAACCGTTTCAATTAAACCGTTTTCGCCCTCCCGTGCAAGGACAAAGTGCAATGGTCCTGTGTCGACCCGGCGAGCTGCAAAGGGATTGACAATGTAGGGGGTTGGTGATATATTCACCAAGCCCCAGGAGCGGGGGAGGCTAGGCTTCGGCGGTTTCAAGGAGCGGCATTCGGCAATCGTTGGGAGGAGCTTCCGCATGGGCAAGACGTTCGTGGAAAAGGTACTGGGCCGCAAGGCAGGAAGGGCGGTTACAGCAGGGGAGATCGTCGAGGTAGTCCCGGACTACGCCATGTCTCACGATAACACCGCCGCCATTGCCAAGACCTTCGCGTCCATTGGCGTGGCACGGCTTTATGACCCCAACCTTCACGTGGTCATCCTGGACCATGCGTCTCCCCCGCCCAATGAGAAGTTCGCGGAGAATCATCGCGAAGTCCGGGAGTTTGTGAAGAAGCAAGGGATCCAGAACTTCTACGATGTCCAGCGGGGTGTTTGTCATCAGGTGATGGTGGAAGAAGGGTTCGCGTTGCCCGGGCTCCTCATCGTGGGTTCGGACAGCCACAGCACCACCTACGGTGCGGTGGGCGCCTTCGGGACCGGGATCGGGCGTTCGGAAATGGCGGTGATCATGGCCACGGGGCGGATCTGGCTGCGGGTACCGGAGACGATGCGGGTGGTGTTTCGCGGTACCCCTCCCCCGGGCGTCTCCGCAAAAGACATCATGCTCTATGCCATCGGCCGCATCGGGGTGGAAGGTGCGAACTACATGGCGGTGGAGTTCGCCGGCGAGGCGGTCGAGCAGATGAGTGTGTCGAGCCGGATGGTCTTGGCCAATATGGCGGCAGAAATGGGGGCGAAGACAGGCTACGTGGAGCCCGATGAAATCACGCTCGAATACGTGCGTCCCAGAGCGCGGAGGGAGTTCGAGGTCGTCAAATCGGACCCCGACGCGACGTACGTCCAAGTGCACGAGCTGGATGTGAGCGCCCTGGAGCCCCTGGTGGCTTGCCCGCATGCGGTGGACAATGTGAAGCCCGTGTCGGAAGTGGCGGGCACGCGGATTCACCAAGTTTTCTTCGGTTCCTGCACCAACGCCCGCCTTGAGGATTTTGAAGTCGTGGCCCGGATCCTGAAAGGGCGCCGGGTGCATCCCGAGGTGAGGATGCTGGTATTCCCGGCTTCGCAGCAGGTGTACCTGGATGCGTTGCGGGCCGGGTACCTGGAAATCCTGGCCGAGGCAGGGGCGGTGATCCTGAATGCCAACTGCGGCCCGTGCATGGGAAGCCATCAAGGGATTCCCGCCAATGGGGAAGTGAGCCTCAGCACGTCGAATCGCAACTTCCGCGGACGCCAGGGCAACCGCGAAGCGGAGATCTACCTCTGCAGCCCGGCTACGGCGGCGGCCTCCGCCATCCGGGGCGTGATCTCGGATCCTCGGGAATTCCTGTAACTCGTCCGCGGTTGTACAGTCCCGGGACGGCGCTTCTGGTCGATTGGCAATCCAATGAGGTGGTGGAGATGAAGCTCGTACGCGGCAGGGTTTGGAAATACGGGGACGACGTGAACACCGATGTGATCTTCCCCGGCAAGTACACCTACACTGTCACGGACCCAGCGGAGATGGCTTCGCATGCCATGGAGGATCTCGACCCTGAGTTTGCCAAGAGCGTGCAACCGGGGGACGTGGTGGTGGCCGGAAGGAACTTCGGCTGCGGGAGTTCCCGCGAACAGGCCGCCTTCTGTCTGAAGTATGCGGGCGTCGGTGCGGTTGTCGCCAAGTCGTTCTCTCGGATCTACTTTCGCAACGCGATCAACGCCGGGCTTCCGGTGATCCAGGCCCCGGAGGCGGTCGACGCCATCGAGGCCGGTGAGACGGTGGAGATCGATCTGGAGCGTGGGGAGCTACGCTGCAAGGCGGGCCGCTTCTCCTTTCCCCGCCTGCCGGAGGCGGTGCTGGGTATCTTCGCTGCCGGGGGACTAATCCCCTACACCCGCCAGCGTCTCGGATTGGCGCCGCGCGAGGGGGAAGGGACTGGCACGAGCGGAGAGAGTTCGAGGTAGCCGCAAGGGAGCGCCCGGACAAAGGTTTGGAGGACCAAAGTGAGCACGATCGCGCGGAAGTGGGCTGAATTCGCCGTGGCCCTGAGGTACGAGGACCTCCCTGCAGATGTGATCCATCAGGCCAAGCGCTTTCTGTTCGATTCCGTCGGCTGTGCACTGGCTGGGTTTTATGCCCACGACGTCCAGATCGCTCACGACGTGTGCAAAGAACTGGGTGGGAAGCCGGAGGCAACGGTGTTCGGCTCGGGCTGGCGGACCTCGGCGTGCCACGCCGCTTTCCTGAATAGCCTGATGATCCGCGTCCTGGACTACAATGACATCTACTGGAAGCAGGACCCCAGCCACCCCAGCGACATCATCCCGGCTCCGCTGGCGTTAGGGGAAAGGGAGCACAAGAGCGGTAGGGACCTGATCACCGCCGTCGTCCTCGCGTATGAATTGGAGCAGCGGCTATGCGAATTTGCTTTCCCCGGCCTCCGCGAGCGGAAGTGGCACCATGCGTCTCTAACTCAGTTGGCGAGCCCGGTGGCAGCCGGGAAGATGCTGGATCTGACGGTGGATCAAATGGTGAATGCCATCGGCATCTCCGGATGCCACAATCTGACCCTCGGCGCGGTGACCGCCGGCAAACTCACGATGATGAAGAACACCGTGGATCCCCTTGCCGTGCAGAGCGGCGTCATGGCGGCTCTCCTTGCTCGGCAAGGCTACACCGGCCCGGAAGCAATCTTCGAAGGAAAGGAGGGGCTCATGGACACGCTCGGCGGGGAGTTTGCGCCCGAGATCCTGACGGAGGGGCTTGGGGAGTCCTACCGCATCTCCGACTGCGCCATGAAGGCTTTCCCCACCGAGGCCCTCACTCATTCGCCGATCACGGCCACCCTGAAGCTGGTGCATGAACATGACATCCGGCCGCAGGAGGTGACGGGGGTTCTCGTGAAGACGATCGCGCGGGCGGTGGACATCCTTGCCGATCCCTCGAAGTACCATCCGACATCCAAGGAAACAGCGGATCACAGCCTCCCCTACTGCATTGCGGTGGCCATTGTGGATCGGCAGGTCACCACGGCGCAGTTCCACGAGGGACGGCTGCGGGATCCGGACGTCCTGGCGCTGATTCCGAAGATCTGCGCGGTGGCAGATCCCGAGTTCGAAGCCCTTTTCCCCGAGAAGAAACCCGCCGAGGTCGTGATCGAAACGAATCGCGGTACCTTCTCCGCCCGCGTGGATTACCCCAAGGGGGACCCGCGGGAACCGATGACGGACGAAGAGCTTGGGCAGAAATTCGGAGCCCTCACTGAGGGAATCCTCTCCGACAATCGGCGAAAGCGCATCGCCGACGCCATCTGGCAGGTAGAGCAATTCGATGTGCTTGAGCCGTTCTGCTCCTTACTGGTGGCGGGATGAGGATTGGCCGCGAGGGACTCCGAACCTCCCCGGGCGGGGACAGGTAGAACAAAAGGGAACTTGGCCCTCACTCAGGCCGACGGAGGCAATCATGGCTTCGCGAGCCAAGCGGCTCATCGTCGAGATGGCGTCCTCGCAAGGCGGATATACCGCGGATATCCTCCTGGCGCGGGGCTACTCCATGATCGTGACCGGCACGACCTGGAGTCCCAATACGGATATCTTCGAGACGGACGACGAGGTGGTGATCCGGATGGAGGCCGCCGGTTTGGACAAGGACCGGCTACACGTGACCCTGCAAGGGGACCGCTTGATCGTGCGGGGTTACCGGCCGGAGTCCCATCCGGGTTCGCCAGTCACTTACCAACAGATGGAAATCTCGTACGGCCCCTTCGAGAAGGTCTTCATTCTGCCGGAGGAAATGAAAGAGAACCCCATCCGCGCGGTGTATCGGAATGGGATGCTGGAGATCCATGTGGCGAAGGAGCAGCCAGGCCAGAGGGGGCCGCTGGACGTAGAGCTTGAAATGGAATAACCTCGGGTAGGCAAGCATGCGCGAAGAAGAGCTGGAATCCTACGGTTCGGAAGAAGAGGTGCGAGGGCAGGAGATCCCGGCCGAGGTGCCGATCCTGCCGCTTCGGGATACGGTGATTTACCCGTACATGGTCACCCCGCTCGTGGTGGCGCGGCCGAAGAGCGTCCAGTTGATCAACGACGTGGTGGTGGGGAACCGGATCCTTGGGCTGGTGGCCCAGCGCAAGGCGGAGATCGAGGACCCGAGCCCCGAGCAGATCTACAAGTACGGGACGGTAGCCACGGTCCTGAAGATGTTGAAGTTTCCCGACGGCAGCTTGCGCGTGCTGGTCCAGGGCTTGCGCCGGGTTCAGATCGTGAAGATCACCCAGACCGAGCCTTACTTCCGAGCTCTCATTCGCCAGCTCGATGACATCGTGGAGCCCAGCACTGAGCTCGAAGCCTTGGCCAACACGGTGAGCTCCCTCTTCCAGCGCGTGGTGAACATGTCGCCGCACTTGCCGGACGAACTTGCTGTGGCGGCCATGAACACCCCCGACCCGAGCCGCCTCGCCGACTTGGTCGCCAGCAATATCACCCTGCCCACGGAGGAGAAGCAGGCCCTGCTGGAGGAGCTCAATGTGAAGCTCCGGCTGGAGAGGCTGGTCGTCCATCTGAGCCGCATCGTGGAAGTCCTGGAGATGAGCTCGAAGATTCAGGATCAGGTCCAGTCGGAGCTGAGCAAGAGCCAGAGGGAGTATTTCCTGCGAGAACAGCTCAAGGCCATTCAGAAAGAACTTGGGATCGAGGACGAACGCACAGCCGAGATCAAAGAGCTGCGGGAGAAGATCCAACAGGCCAACATGCCGGAGGAGGCGGAGAAGGAAGCTCTCCGCGAGCTCGATCGTTTGGCCAAGATGCCCCCGGGTGCGGCCGAATACACCGTTTCTCGCACCTACCTGGATTGGCTGATTTCCCTGCCTTGGTCCATCTCCACCGAGGACAATCTGGATATCCAGCGCGCCCAACGCATCCTCGACGAAGACCATTACGATCTCAAACGCGTGAAGGAGCGCATCCTCGAGTTCCTGGCGGTGCGCAAGCTGAAACAGGACCAAAAGGGTCCCATCCTCTGCTTCGTGGGTCCTCCTGGCGTCGGTAAGACCTCGCTGGGCCGATCCATCGCCCGCGCATTGGGGAGGAAGTTCGTGCGCATTTCCTTGGGCGGCGTGCGCGATGAGGCGGAAATCCGTGGACATCGCCGCACGTACGTAGGGGCCCTGCCCGGGAGGATCATCCGAGGTCTGAGGACCGCCGGCAGCAACAACCCGGTGTTCATGCTGGACGAGGTGGACAAGCTGGGGGCGGACTTCCGGGGCGACCCCTCCAGCGCGCTGCTCGAGGTACTCGACCCCGAGCAGAACAATAGCTTCGTGGATCATTACCTCGACGTGAAATTCGACCTCTCGCGGGTGATGTTCATCTGCACCGCCAATGTGCTGGATACTATCCCGCCGCCCCTGCGAGATCGCATGGAGGTGCTCGAACTCCCCGGCTACACGGAGGAAGAGAAGCTGGCGATCGCCTTCAAGTATCTCATCCCGCGCCAGCTTAAGGAGCACGGGCTGAGCCGAGAGCACCTCCGGTTCGAGAAACGGGCCGTGCGGAGGATCATCCGCGAGTACACGCGAGAGGCGGGGCTGCGCAACCTCGAAAGGGAGATTGCCAATATCTGCCGCAAGGTGGCGAAGAAAGTGGCACTCGAGGGACCGGTGAAGGAGATCATCACGGCCGCCAAAGTCCTCGAGTATCTCGGACCGCCGAAATACTTGTCGGAAGTCGCCGAGCGGACTTCGGAGCCGGGGGTGGCCACGGGCCTGGCTTGGACGCCTTCGGGAGGCGACATCCTTTTCGTGGAATGCACCCGCATGCCCGGCTCGAAGCAGCTGATCCTCACCGGCCAGCTGGGGGAGGTGATGCGAGAATCGGCCCAGGCTGCGCTTTCCTGGGTACGGTCCCGCGCGCAGAAACTGGGCATCGATGAACACTTCATGGAGAAGAGCGACATCCACATTCATGTGCCCGCCGGCGCCATTCCCAAGGACGGCCCTTCGGCCGGGGTGACCATCGTCACCGCCCTAGTCTCGCTGCTCTTGGGGAAACCCGTCCGTCACGACCTGGCTATGACGGGCGAGATCACCCTTCGGGGGAAGGTTCTTCCCGTCGGCGGGATTAAGGAGAAGGTGCTCGCGGCGCATCGAGCCGGGATCCGGGCGGTGATCCTACCGGCTCGCAATCAGAAAGATCTGGAGGAGATTCCCAAGGGCGTTCTCGAGGAGCTCGAGTTCCACTTTGTGGAAAACCTCGATCAGGTGTTGCGCATTGCCTTTGGAAAGCCCTCGGTCCGCACCCGGAAGAAGCAGAAGGCAAAGCCGAAGGCCGAAGAGACGACGGTCGGCCGTTGAGGTCAGCACACAACAGCGCATTGGGAACCGGAAAGTTCAGTTCTATGGGTTCTGGGAGGCCGGAGTGGGAAGCATGCAGCGCACGACGGTGGAGGAACTGCGACGGAAATATGAAGAGAACGGTCAAGGACACGTTTTCCGCTTCTGGGACGAATTGACGGATCCGCAGCGAGAGGAGCTGGTCAAGCAGCTGACTCGGATCGATCCGTGGACGGTGAGGAGGCTGCAGGAGTTGCTGGAGCAACATCTGCGCGGGCGGAAACCGAGCGCGGATCTCGAGCCGGTCGAAGTCATTCCCCTTCCTCGGACCGAAAAGGAGCTGGAGGGGAGGAAACAGGCCCGGAGGTTGGGGGAGGCCGCGCTCAGAGAGGGGAAGGTGGCTGCGGTCCTGGTGGCTGGCGGCCAGGCTACGAGGCTTGGGTACGCCGCACCGAAGGGAACCTTTCCCATCGGACCTGTCACGAAACGGTCGTTGTTTCAGTATCATGCCGAGAAGATCCTCGCCCTGAGCCGGAGGTTTGGAAGGCCGATACCCTGGGCCATCATGACCAGCCCGGCCACGGACGCACCCACGCGCTCTTTCTTTAATGAGCACGGCTACTTCGGACTTTCCAAGGATCAGGTCCTGTTCTTCCTTCAGGACACCGTGCCGGCCCTTGGACCTGACGGGAAACTCTTGTTAGAAGAGAAGTGGCGCATCTGCGAGAGCCCGAATGGTCATGGCGGAGTCCTCTTTGGCCTGGTGCGGAGCGGCGTATTGGACGAGCTTCAGGCGAGGGGCGTGGAGATCCTGTACCATTTCCAGGTGGATAATCCGTTGATCCGGCTGTGCGATCCGGTTTTCCTCGGGTTCCACATCGCCCAGCGCGGTGAGATGAGCCTCAAGATCCTCCGCAAGCGGGACCCGTACGAGAAGCTTGGGGTAGTGGGAAAGCGCGGGGGCCGTTTTGCGGTGGTGGAGTACAGCGACCTTACGCGAGAGGAGATGGAAGCCCGAAACCCGGACGGCGAACTGAAGTACTGGGCTGGGAGCATTGCGGAGCACTGTTATAATGTCGACTTCGTACGGCGCGTGGTCTCCCAAGTGGACAACCTCCCCTTCCACATTGCTCACAAGAAGGTTCCCCATCTGGATGAAGAGGGTCGCCCCGTGCGTCCCCAGGAGCCGAACGCCTACAAGTTCGAGATGTTTGTGTTCGATGCCCTGCCTTTCGCCGAGCGGGCTGTGTTCCTTGAGGCCAATCGGGCGGAAGAATACAGTCCGGTCAAGAATGCGGAAGGGCAGGATAGCCCAGAGACGGCCCGCCGGGATATGGTCCGTCTTTTCGCCCGATGGCTGGAAGAGGCCGGCGCGATCATCCCGCGCGATGCACAGGGCGAGCCCGCAGTCCGGATCGAAATCAGCCCCCTTTTCGCTCTGGAGGCTCAGGACCTGCGGGGCAAGTTGCCGCCCGGTTTTCGGGTCCAGGGGGATCTTGTCCTGGAGGAGGGCTGGAAACCCTGAAGACTTTCGCTTTTCGCAGGGTCCATTCTCTAACCGGGAACCCGAGCTGGAGCTGAAGGGGCAGCGACCCGGAGGGGCGGAGCGATTGCGTAACGAAGGAGTTGACGATCAACGGTCCCATGCGAAACGGCAGAAGGAGAAAGCGATGGGCGGTGGTCGTCGGGATCGTGATGGCAGCTCTGGCCCTGGTCCTTGGGTTGCCAATTGGATACGTCCGGTTGCGCTTCCCGCCGGAGAAAGCGGCTCAGGGGGTGGCCGGGTGGTTGGCGGTTCGGCTTGGGCGCCCGATGTGGTTCGGGCGAGCTTCTTTTCACCTCCTGCGGGGATTTGCCATCGATTCCGTCCGGATCGGGAGGTCGGGGTATCCTCCGGCGAGGCGTGGCATCGCGCTGGATTCCCTGTACCTCGGCCGCGTGTCCTTCCGCTATGACTTCCGCGCCCTGTTGCACCGGAGACTGCGCATCCGCGCCCTCGAGATCGTCTCCCCTCAGGTTTTCCTCTCCTCTTGGCCGGCTCGGGGGATCGACGCTTCGGCGTCACATCCCCGAGGCGCCGGGCGGCCGTCCGGTTCCAGCCCTCCCCTGGACATCGAGCTCTCGAAGCTCGAGGTGCGCGACGCGGGGATCCAGTGGTCGATCAACGGGCAGGACAGCTATACCTGGCTGCACGTCACGGGCTGGCAACTGCGGCTGAGCGAGCTCCGATTTCCTCGATCGAGTCCGGGTTGGCCTCCCATACGGGCGGAACTGGAAATCGCGATGCGACGGGGAGCCCTGGAAGGCGCCTGGAAGGGGACCCGTGCGCCAATCCGCTTCGCGGCGCCCTTGCAGCTTTCCCTTTCCTCTCGGCTCGATTCCAGCCGATCCGGCGGCTTCGAGTTTCGCATGAATCTCGAGGAGCTAGGCGTAAGATATCCGGCCGGTGAAGCGGAACGGTTCGTCTCCGTACCCGATCCGCTCGCCCTTTCCATCGATGGAGAGTTTTCCGTTGCAGATTCTGCCACCTGGCTTCGGGCACGGCGCGTACGTTGCAATCTGAGCAAGGCCATTCCGCTCGTGGGGGAATTCGAGGCGTCTCCGGGGTCTTGGCATCTGAGGCTTCGGAGCGATGAATGGAAGTTGGCGGCGGTGGTGGAGCTTCTTTCGCAGTGGATTCCCTCCTTGGGCGAGCAGGTCAAGCCGTCCGAGTTGCGGAAAACCAGAGTGCAGGTGGGCCTCGTCGATGTGCGAGCTCGCGGGGATACGCTGATGGGGACGCTACAGGTGGAAATGGCGAGTCCACGTTTCCGGCTCTTGAACCCGTCCGTTCAGCTGGACTCGGCTTCTTTGATGTTCCAGACGGATCTGACGGTCCGCGCAGGCAGGTTCCTCGGTGGCGAGTCGAGTTTGACGGGAATCGTGGAGGCCTGTTCCCTGTGCACTGGGGCTAAGCCGGGGCAGTTTCGTCAGATCACCTTGGACGCCGGCTGCGCCCTGGACTCCACCTTCTGGCCCAGGACGGCGCACCTGCACTTCGAGATTCGGCAGGCGTTCGGAGCTTTGGCCTACGTGGAAACCAACTGGACGACGCCCAAGGAGGGACGCAGCCTGCGTGGCTACGCGACGGCGGAAGTGCAACACTTGCGGCTGAACACGCTGTTCGACCTTGCAGCGAGGGGTCGCTTGGATTTCTGGGCCAGGGCGGAGGCTCTGGGAGACGGCACGCTCTCTCTGCGGAGTAGCTGGGCGGTGGACTCGCTTCTCATCCCGAACCCAATCGAACCGGTGCTTCTTGCTCCGCGCCGCGGGGATCTTGAAGGCAGAGGGAGCTTTGATCCCGAGCGGGGCAAAGTCGAGCTTCAGGAATGGCGTCTCCGGGTAGCCGATGAGCTCGCCGCGAGGGGGACAGCCGTCTTCTCGCCGGAAGGCTATCGTTTGCGAGTGGACAGCGCGCGAGCCAGGCTGGGGTCAATCTACGAATGGCTCAAACCGCTCCTGTCGAGCACCGCGCAGCAGGTGGATCTCGGCGGCGACATTGGGCTGAGCTGCAGCGTCTCGGCCGGCGGGGGCGCGACCCGTCTGGAGGGCGAGCTCGAAGTCTCTGGTGGGCTATTCAGCCGTCGGGACGTGGGATTCGCCAGCGGTGGGATGGAGTTTCGCGGGCGTTTCTCGGGCGACGGGAAGCAGATCCGGCTTCGAGGCGAAGGAGTAGCCGATAGCCTCTGGATCGAGGAGTTGGGGCGGCGGCCCATTCAAGGCACACGGGTACAGGGCGCAATCAGATTCGACCTTCCGGCCCGGATGGTTTTGCTCGACACGCTGGTGGGGAGCAACCCCCAGCTTTCGCTCCGGGCCATCGGACGCGGTTTCGTGGATATGGCCGACCCGGTTCGGCTCAAGAGTGTGATCACCTATTCGGGCTACGCCTCGCCCGGCGGCTTTGCCCAGCTCGGCGACTATTTTGCCCTGCGTGGCCCGGTAGAGTACGCGGGGGGCGTGGAGCTGGATGGCATCTACCTGCGCTTCCACGGGAATGTCGGCCTCCGGTCGAATGATCTGCGATTGCAAGGGGGTGTGATTCTCGATTCCCTCCAGGGCAACGTCAGCTACGATTACGTTGTGGATCGATCCGGGCGCGAGTTAGTCTATTTGCCGATGGATCATCTGGCAGACGGCTATCTTGCCGCGAAAGACGATTTCCTATGGCTTCCGCCTTCGGAGCTGAGCTTCGATACTCTCCGCGTGGGCGCAATTCGCGTTGGTGACCTTCGGCTGGACGAGTTGCGCGTTGCCCTTTGTTGTCGCGGGGGGATTGTGCTGGCGCCTTTCTTTCAGGTTTTCGCGTATGGAGGTTCGATTGGGGGGAAAGCCGTCTACGACATGCGCGGTGCTACGAGCCGGAATGGCTACGTGGAGGCCCATGTGCAACTCGGTAGGCTCAGTTCGGCGGCGCTTCGGAAGGAACCTCCGGACCGTGCTTCGCTGCTCTCGGGCACGATCTCGCTGCGCGGACGAGGGGTGACGCCGCAGGACATCCTCCGATACGAAGGATGGGTGGATTTCTCCCGCATCGGGAGGGACGTTGCTGACGATCTGTTGCGGTGGTTGGATCCCCTGGGGACCCAGCGCGGAATCCAAAGCGTGCGTCGCCTCCTGGGCATGGGTTTTCGTCCCACCCGAGTGCGGCTGGAACTTCGAGACGGCTACCTCTACCCTCGAATTGACCTGAAGCAGCCGTGGTACAGCCCCATTCGCCTGAGCGGCAGCCGGATCAGGATGGATCGAATCCCGATGGAGGTTCTTCTCGAACCCCTGTCTCCGCTCGCTCGGAAGTGAGGCTGGGTGGTTGGAGTGATGTCCGTGGAGTTTATCCGTGTAGTTCCTGATCCTACTTTCCTCGGGCGAAGCCGAGGGGCAGTGAGTAGCGGAGGTGGGAGATGATGAGGCCATTTTCCACATGCCTCGTTCTGGCATGCGCGCTTTCTCTTTCTTGCTCCGTCAGGATGCCGGAAGTGCAGATGGGCTCGAGCGGCAGCTCCCTCGACGAACAAGTGGTTGGCTCGTACCGGAGGCTCGGATCGTCCTACGGGGTAGTGTCCATGGACGACAGCCGCGCCGCCCTGACGTCGCTGACGAATGCGCCCGGGCGGGAGGTAGAGGCGGCCTACGCGCGTCAACGAGACCGGGCGCCAAAGCTGGCCCTTTTGAAACAGAGCGGCGCAATTGGAGAGGATGCTCGGGGGCAGGTGGTGGTGCGGGACCCTAAGAAAATCCCGGAAGGCTGGGCCTTGCAAGAAGGTGAGGAATTGGTGTCCGGTGAGAACGCCGATCGCGCAATCATCGCTGCTTGGGTGGCGAATAGCACCGCCGAGCTGAGCAAGACACCGCGCAGCGCCATCGAGCGCTCTCTTGCCCGCATGTATCAGCGGGAGTCTCCTCCGGGCACGTGGATCGAACTGGAAGATGGCACGTGGACCCGCAAGCGATGAGGGCCTGGGGGAAAGCCGCGGTCGCCGTCCTATTTGCGGCGCTCGCGAAGGCGAGCCTCGCCGCAACGGCCGTCGGAGATGGCTTGCCTCTGACCACTCATCCCGCTCGCGACGGCGAACCCTCTGTGTCGCCCGACGGGAAGTGGATTGCCTTTGCCTCGTTGCGCTCCGGCGATTGGGAGATTTGGGTGAAAAGGATCGACGGGGGCATTGCCTATCGAATTACCTCAGACCCGGGCGTGGATCGGAGGCCGAGATGGACGCACGATGGCCACGGGATCCTCTTCGTTTCCATGCGGGATGACCCGGAGGGCGACCTTTTCCATGTGGAAGTGAAGAGGCGAGGCACTGTAGCGTGGGCCGTCGGGCCACCCCGCCGGTTGACCCCCCGATTCTGCCTAGATACCGATCCGGATCCGCACCCAAGGGGAGGGAAGCTGGCGTTCGTTTCCGATCGCAGTGGGGAACGGGCCGTCTGGCTCCTTCGCCTCAGCAACTTGCACGTGCGGTTCCTCGCTTCAGGGCCGGCTTGGAGCCCCCGGTGGTCCCCCGACGGGGAATGGCTCGCGTGGATCGGGAGAGCGCGCTGGGGAACCACCGTGGTCTTTTCCCGATTTGACGCGAGGCGGGACACCCTCGCAGGCGCTCCCGACACGCTGGTCACGCCAGGGCGAAGGCCCGTCCTCTCTTTCGATTTCGATCCGTCCCAACGATACCTGGCCTGCTTGCTGGCGGACACCGGTTCGAGCGAGCCTTGTAGGACGGAGGTTTTCCTTCTTCCGCTGCCTGAGGCAGTTTCCCACCGAGGCCGTGCCAAACCCTCCCCCACCGATTCCCTGCCGCCGCGGCCGTACCGGCTCGCCTTTGGCACCGGGCCCATCTCGGAAGTGGGTTGGCGCCACGGATGGCTTGTGTGCCATGTGCGGGGTGGCGACGTGTTCGGCATTCCTTTCCGCGGTTCCGTGCCAGTTCAGCCGAACGCGGAAGCCCAGCTCACCTGGGCCGAAGAAAACGCCCCGTGCCCGTCGCACCTTGACCGACCGGAGGACCCGATTCCGGCCGTCGGCGAGCTTCGTACTCGGTTGGAGGCGCTGACCCGGGTGCTGGATTTCTTTCCCGGAGATTCGAACGCCTCGGCGACGTCTCTCCTGAGACGCGCGTGCACGTGGTGGCTACTCGGAGATGCCGAAGAGGCCCGGAGGGATCTCGACACTCTGCGGAATCTGCTGGGCCCGACCTCTCCACTTCGTTGGCCGGCGGAGCTATTGGAGATCGACGTGAGGCATGTCGATCCCGGAAAGTCCATCCTGCTCCCCGCGAGGGTGTTTGGACAACTGGCTGACACGGCCGAATACAGCCGGCTGGCACGAACCGGGGACTGCCCGGCCGACCTGCGTCGATTGGCGCTGTTGCGGATGGCGGAGATGGCGCTCTCGGCTGGCGATTCCGCCGCGGCTTGCCGAATGGGGCGGGAAGTCCTGGCGGAAGGGAATTCCGGGTCTCCCTGGCGCGCTCACGCTGCCTGGATCCTGCTAAGAGCGTGCAGGCCGATCATCACCGAGGAAGTGGATCGGCTGGCGGCTCTCGTCCTCGAAGGTGCGGAGCCGGACGCCCCGCTCGTACAAGACTTCGCCGAGAAGTTTCCGGACCTCTGCTCGGGGCCGGCAAAGAGGGAAGTGGATCCAGCGACATGCCTCCGAGACCTGAGCCGTAGGATCTCCTCGTATTCGTTGGGGGCGGCTCAGCTTGCCTGGTACCTCTCCGCAGAGAATGCCTGGAGGGGGAGACGATGGGAGGAAGCTATCGCCATGCTGACCCAGCTGGAGGCGGAAGCAGGCGACAAGCTGAAGCCTCATGTCCAGCTGCTGAAGGGGATGGCTTGCTGTGGAGTGGGGGATTGGGGAGGGGCCGCTGGGGCTTTCGAGCGCGTTCTCCAGAATCCGGCCGGCGGTGGTGAGCTGAAAGCGGAAGCGAGCCGTCAGCTCTGCGCCGTTCTGCTGCGCTGGGCGGACCAGTTGCGGCGGAGCGGAAAGTGCGCGAAGGCAATACAGCTGGCTACGCAAGCTTTGCGGCTCGCGCCCACCGAGCCGAACGTGCATCGGCAGGTCGTGGAGCTTTTCGCCACGTGTGGCCAAGCGGATGCAGCCGTCGATGTGTATCGCAGCTTGCACGCCCTCCGGCCGGAGGACCCCGTGATTCAATACGGCTTCGGTTTGGCTCTGTCGCGACTGGCCACCTTCGAGGCCAGGCGGAGTTTGGATGTTCGCAGGCTGGACATGAGGCTCCTTCGCATGTCGACGGCGGAGCTTGAGGATGCGCTTCGCAAAGACTACCGGCTCGTGCAGGCCTACCTCGGCTTGGCTTTCAACTACGATCAGTTGGACTCCTACCGTAGGCTGCGACCGAGGACGGCGGGAAACACCGTCAGCTCGGTCGTCCGGTTCGCCTTTGCACCCTTGGTCGCCGGATACGATTGGGTGCGCGGCGGATCTCCCCCGAAAGAGGCTGGCGAGCTGGAGAAAGCGATCCAGCTCCTCCGAATCGGGCTGGACTTGAATGAGGAGAGGCAAGATCCCGCTCTGGAAGCCGAATTCCTTCTCGCCCTTGGCGACCTGACCTACAAGCTAGGAACATACAGCCATCGCGAGGCCCTCGGGTTCTATCGTGAGCGGTTGCGGTCAGGGGTGGATTTCCCGGACAGCCTGGAATTGGCGGAAGTACTGACTCGGATGGGGGAGTGCGCGCTGGATGTTGGGGAGTTCGACTCGGCGGCGAACTACTTGCAGAAAGCCTGGAGCCTGACGCAGATGCGCGGGGAGGAGGCTCGAGCGCTGGCCACTGGAGGTCTGTACGCTTTTGCCTGCTGGCGAGCCAGCAGGCATCGGGAGGCCATCTCGACCCTGAATGCCCTGCTGCGCGCGTACGCTGCTTCGTCCTCTCCGAGCGTCGCGGAGAGACTCCATCGGAATCTGGCCCTTGCCTATTTGGGGGCGGGCGAGCTCGATTCCTGTCTGCAGCACCTGACGATCGCCCAGGAACTCTTGCTCTCGGGGCGAGTCCCGGACGTCCGCCGCAAACCCGTCCGGATCCAGGTGGAGCTGCTGGGGTGGCCGTTTTCCGTGCCGTTCCTAAACCTGCGGCGGTTCGGTCTGAGACCCGTGGGCGAATCGAGTGATTTGGCAAAGGCGGAGGAATTGGCCCTTCTGGAGGGGGCGGCTTGGGAAGCATTGCTGCGGGCCGGGAGGATCGGGGAGGCCCTGCGCCAGCTGGAAGGGAAGCAACGCGCTCTGCGCAAGGCGCGACCCGAGCTGAGCAACCTCGCTCCTGCACAACACGCCCAGGCGGAAACCTACTTGCTCGCAGGGGATTGGCAGCCGGCCCAGGAACTCTTCCAGGCTTCTTGGAAAAGGGCGCTGGAGCATCGGGATTGGCTAGGGGTCTTAGCCAACCTGGAAGAGTGGCGGCGCTTGCTCGTGTACCGGGCGTCGCTTGGGATGGCGGTCCCGCACGACTGGAGGAAGTACCGGTCCGCAATGGATCGAACCAGCCGGGTATTCCGCTCCGACCGCGCGGTGCCAGGCTACTGGAAAATGTGGTTCGCTTTGCTGGAGCTGGGGTCGTCGGGGACGGCCTGGGAAGGAGGTCCCGAGTCCGCGGGCGTAGACTCGTTGGTCGCGGATCGCGTGGATCGTCTCGGTCGCTATCTACGCCTCAAGGCGCTGACGGACTCGATCCGCTCGGACACGGCGCTTGCGCGAACGGACTTGGCTGCTGCATCGCTTCGGTGCGCGGCGGATCTTGCTGTTTCCCTCGGAGATGTCGAGGCGGCGTATCGGTATTGGCGCGAGCTGCGCAGACTGGGCCTTTTGAACCGAGACCCGGAACTGCTGGCCAACGCGCTGATTGAGTTGTCTCTTCTGGTGTCCCGCATGTCCTTCGAGCAGAGGCGGAGGTTACAAGTCCCGTGGACAGCAGCGGAACTTGCTTTCTCGGGCAAGGAGCTCTTGCTGGCGCACGTGTTGGCTCATCCGCCAGCCATGCCGGAGCATCGAGAACTCCTCCGCACTGCCTACCGGGTGCTGATGGAGTCGTCCGCCGTTGGCGCGGTGGTACCTGACTCACTGGTTGAGGCCTACGGCAAAGACTTGCTCACTATGCTCCTGTGCTGGTGGACCCCTGCCTGCCCAACCTGGCGTAGGGCTTGGGCAGAGTTCCGAGAAGCATGCCAGAGCCTGCGGCTCCACCGATCGGGCCTGGGGATCCACTTGAAGCCATCCATGTCGGTGGCGCGAGCAGAAGGCGTTTTCCAGGATGCAATACGCTTCCTACAGGGTAGCGAGGATGAGGCCATGCTTCGCATTGTGGAGTTGCTGTGGCCAGGGGAAAGGGTGAGGCCGCTTGCCGCCGGCCTGAAAGAGCACATTCGTTGGCTCCTGAGCGCTGCCGACGCGTCAGATTTGCCAGACTACCCCGCCGCAGGTGCGACGGGTCCGGCTCGCTCGCAAGAGGCTTCGTCGGGGGTTCCCCCGGGGGTGGACAGCCTGGCAGTTGCACGCCCGAGCGGGGTCACCGCCGGACTCGAGCCGAAAGGGAGGGCGATCGCTATCCACCCGAATGCCATCGCGCCCCTCTTCTCCAGCCTCGAGGGGATGGACCTTTCCGGCCGCCCTACTCTCGCCTCGCAGCTGGAAAGCCTGCTTCGCGGTTCTGTGCCGATCGGGGTGGAGTCGGGAGACTTGCCGAAGTACTATGCCGGGGAGATCGGGCTATTGGTCGAGCTCCTGCGGAGTTTGCGGGGCGGGACAGGAGGATAGGGTCCGACGATCCGGAGGCTCTCGGATCCAGGGCAATGCCGCAGGACCTGACCTGGGCATAACGGGACGAGGGGCGATTGTTGTTCTCGAGGGTAGCCATTGGTGCGTGTGTCTGTCCGGATAGGTCACGGAGGTTGGAGGGATGTCGCCATACGCGATAGATCTGAGTGGTAAGGTGGCGCTCGTCACGGGAGGGTCCCGCGGGATCGGCCGGGCCATTGCTCTAACTTTGGCCAAAGCCGGGGCGGACGTGGCCGTCAACTACGTCCGCCACAGGGAAGCGGCCGAGCAGACTGCCGCGGCCATTCGGGAGGAGGGCAGGCGCGCGCTGGCAATTAGGGCGAATGTGGCTGAACTGGAGGACATCGACCAGATGTTCCAAACCCTCCGCGAGGAGTTTGGCCGACTGGACATCCTCGTGAGCAACGCGGCCTCAGGCGTCCTCAAGCCCTTTCTCGATCTTACCATGAAGCACTGGCGCTACACGGTGGACATCAACGCTGGGACGCTCATCCCCTTGACCCAGCGCGCTGTTCCCCTCATGCGCGCCGGCTGGGGACGGATCGTCGCAGTTTCGAGCCTTGGGGCCACGCGGGCGATCCCGTATTACACGCTTGTGGGAGCTTCGAAAGCGGCGCTGGAATCCTTGGTGCGCCACCTGGCAGTGGAACTGGCTCCTCGGGGGATTCTCGTGAACGCGGTCTCTGCCGGGGTAGTGGAGACCGATGCCTTGCGGCACTTTCCCAATCGGGAGGCCCTGCTCCAGGCATCTCTCGAAAGGACGCCGGCAGGTCGGTTGACCACCCCCGAGGATGTGGCCGAGGTTGTGCTCTTCCTTTGTTCCGAATTGGCTCGGATGGTCGTGGGGCAGACGATCGTGGTCGACGGGGGATATTCGATCCTTGCGTAAGGGGCGATAAAAAAGAAAGGCGAGCCGTCACAAGCTCGCCCCGAATAGGAACGCACTAGTAGCAAGCGATCGGATTACATCTTGAGCATAAAACTCAGGATGTGGCTATTGCCCAAGGTTTGGAAGTTGGCGAGCGCGTAGTCCAGACGGAAGGCAGCCCAGCCGAGATCATACTGTAGGCCACCGCCGAAAGTGTAGCTGGCCGTGTCGTAGGTTCCGAACTTGTCCTTGGTCATGGGCAGGCCATAGTAGCCACCGCGCAGGAAAAGGATCGCGTTCCAGCAGTATTCCGCACCGAAGCCCGCCCGCATGAGGGAGTCCATCCCGTCCCAGAGTTCATAGCTCAAGGTGAGCTGATTCTGTTGGCTGACCGCGATTTGGCCTTGCGATCCGAGTAGTTCAATGGCCGTCCCCATACGGAAGGTCAGGGGGAGCGGCCACTCGAGGGTCTTGAGCTCCGCATCCACGGATCGTTCGGCGGGGTTATTGCTGTAGCGGTCGTGAACGACGCGCAGGTCCGGGCCGCGCAGACGCAAATTGCCGCCAAAATTGCTGAGGCTCATCCCCAGCTTCATGCCGAGTACCCCGGTGTCCAGCAGGGAACCTAGGTCCAGGGCCAGCGTCTGCGCCTTTTCTCGCCAAATCCCTTCGCTCACGAACTTGACGGTCAGCCCGATGGTCAGCCGATCCGTGACATATCGGGCATAGCTGACCCCGATGGCATAATCCTGGGCGCGGTAATACGTGTCCATCCCGTTCGGTTGCTCGAGGGTTGTGATCTCGATATCGTCCGTCCCCAGGTAGTTCACGCTCAGGCCGAGGGCGCTCGACCGGGGCAGCGGGAGGACGAAGCCGACGAATGTATGATAGATGCCGGCATTGTCGTACAGGTTGGAGCGCGAGACGAAGAGCGTCCTGCGCCCCAGGGTGGAGATGGCGCCTGGATTCCAATACAGAGAGGCAGGCTCATCCGAGAGGGAAACGGCTGTCCCCCCGAGCGCGGCAGCCCGGGCGCCGACCATCAGCTTCAGGAACTGGCCCGCAGCCGTGCCCACTCGACTGATGTCTTGAGCGGCCGCGGAGAACGCCAGCGACATCAAAGCGACCCAAACGAAGGCCAGCTTCTTCATCTTCTTCCCTCGCGCTAAATCAGACGGTTCTCCTCGCTCCTCTCCCGACGCTCCTACCGGATGATGGAGAACTTCCCGACTTTCTTGGCCCCGCTCGGAGTCTCCACCACGTAGATGTAGAGCCCGTAGGCAATCTCCTGCTGGTTGAAGTTCAGCATGTTCCAGCTCTCCGTGGAATTGGTGGCGCTTCGGTGATGGATCTCGTTCACTTTTTCTCCAGCCAGCGTGTAGATGGAGATGGTGCACTCGCTCGGAAGGTTCGTGAAGTGGATACCGGGAAGGTTCGGGTCGATCTCCCATTCCGCCGACACGACGTAGGGATTTGGTACCACCCGGATCTTGTCCAAGTCGGATTGCACCGCCTGACGGACCGTGAAGGGCGTCGTGTCGATCTCAAAGCGGTCCCGCTTGGCCTTGAAAGGCTTGGTCAGGATGATGCGATACACGTCTCCTGACCTGGGCGGGACGTTCGGAACGCTGCTGCTCGGATTCCGCTTGATGATGACCTTGTAGGTGAATTTCCCTTCCTCGCGGAGATTAATTACGTCGCCGCTGGTCCAGGTGTTTTTCATCTCGGCGGTGGTGTCGGTGCTGGCCTGCGGGAAGACACCCAGGTCCACCACCTTGCCGGTGACCAAATTGATGATCTTGAAGGGCACGCGGAAATTCGGCGGGGCAAAGGCCACCGTTCCCGTGTCGTTGAACACGATCTTGTAATCGGCCACGGGCGGGTTGGCCGTGGCGGGCAGCAACTCCACCACCCACGTTGCCTGGGAGGGCTGGCCGTCGGTGCGGGACCAGCCGGAGCTGTCCTGCAGCACCGTGAGGCTTGGGTAGTTGATGATCTCCAGGCGCATACCGTCGAAGATCGGGCCTTCTTCACCCCTCAGCTCCCGGGCGTTGGAGACCACTTCCTTGCCGGTGGTTTGGTCCAGCACGTCGTAAAGAAGGGTTCCCGGCTGGGTGGAGTCGTCGAAGGAGAGCACGTACTTGTGGCCGGTGATCGCAAACTCGTCCACCACGACCACGCGGATGGGGCCATTGCCCAAGGTCCCCGGCAAGCGCCGCACCTTGACCTCAGGACCGACGTAGTTCGAAGCCGGTGGACCCGGTACGACCATCACGAGGTTGGGATCCGACCCGGGGTTGGTGCCCTTGGCGCATTCGAGATAGTTGAGCGGCGCCCAACCGTCCGGGTTCCACTGCGGGTCGGGAAGAACGCCGCGGTCGTAGGAGGTCACCGAGTACCAGTAGGTGACCCCGTTTTTCACGTTGTAATCGGTCCACGAGTGCTGGAGTCCGGTGTCCTTGCCGCGGTCGAGGTGGGGATACTGAGGATCCAAGCCGGTAATTCCGTCTTTCAAGTCGAACTGGGCGACGGGGATGAAACCCACCTCTTGGCCCTGTCCGTCGTAGATTTTCTGGCCCCATTCGTTGTTGACGGGCGGGGAGGTCGTCTTGTAGATCTTGTAGCCCTCGAAATCGCGGTACCGGGTCATGATGTCGACGGACTCCTCCGCCGAGCGGTCCCAATAGAGCGTAACTTTACCGTCTCCGGGCACGGCCACCACGTGCGGCGGCTTGGGGGGATCCGCTCCGAGATAGTTGAGTTCGTACATCAATTGGGCCGTCCGGGCGTTGAACTTGGCGTCCTCCAAATCGTCGCCCATCAGAAGGCAGAAGGCAAACGTGGTTGTGTCGTGGGCCGGCAGGTCGAACGGGCCTGAGCTCATGATGAACACGCAGTCCAGACCGTTCGGGTACATCTGCTGGATGCCCTCGGGGGAGTCGAAATGGGGATTGAGGTGGCCTTGCGGATCTGGCCAGAAGTAGGCGGCATCCTCCTCCGGCTTCAGCCCTGAGGTATCTCCGCTTATGACCTTGTACGTGATGAGCTCAGTGCGCGTGTTGTCCACCTGGCCGGGGCGATACTCCCATTCGAACCAGTGCCAGTCGGTGAGCCCAAGTTGCTCCCCTTCGGGTTCGTCCACGATCCCGTCGTGGTCATTGTCGATCCCGTCATTGGGCGGCGCCAGCGGGGTTTCCAGCAGCTTGATGGCCGGGATGACCTTGTATTCCGGACCGGGGAAATCGCCGGTGCCGTAACGGTAGTCATAGATGAAGGCCATGTTGTAATTGTAGGTGGTGTCGTTGACCGGATCGTACTCCGAGAGGATGTAGGTCATCCAATCCATCCGGTCGTTGATGGTGGTGGTCAGGTTGTATTCCGGTACGTCCGTGTCGTTGTAGAAGCCCACGTACACGCCGTGGTAGTCCCATTGGCTATTGTTGATGATCTTCGCCACGAAAAACAGAAAATCCTCCGCGTACGAACGGCCGTAAGATAGGACCCACATGTCCATTTCAATACCGAGCGCGTAGCCCTGATCGAGCAAGCCGTCGCTCTCCGCATACGGTACGCCGTTGTTGTTGAGGTCGTAGTCGGTCATGGCGAAGAAGATCTCTTTGTCCGCGGTGAACTGACCCACCAGGACCTCCCCTGTGAAAGGATCGACGGCCCAGGGGCCCGGCCACTTGCGGTTGCCGTTTTCATCCTTCGGCCAGCTTTGCGGCAGGGTGCTTGTGGCCATGAGGGGCAAGCTTCCGAGCGTGGAGCCTGGGTAGACATCGGCCACCGTCACATCCCCTGAGTGGAGGAGGCCGAGACTTCCGGCCTTGGGTCCCCAATCATCGGCATTGAATTCGGCCGATACGGATGGGCCGGCCACACGAAATTCGCGGCCCGTGTCCGGATCCTTGCGCATAGGGTTCCACGGGCCTTCTGGAACTCCAATGAGCATGGACAAGTCGGGGATGTACGACCAGCCTTTGTAGAAGGCGGCGGGGATGCTGGGGCGATAGTCCCAGGTGGAAAGCCTGCCATCGTTGAACACCGCGTGCTGAACCTTGCCCGCATCCAGAATCCCCACCGCGTTGTCGATGGTGCGCTGGGCCTTGGCCAGCTGGGGCTTCGACTTGGAGACGTCGGCTGCTCGACTGCCGCTCCCCAGACTGAGGACGAGCGCGGCCCCGAGGGCCAGAGCGACATATGCCCGTTTCATCACTCCCTCCGTCTTGATTGAGCCTCAAGCGAGCGAAACAACGGTTCGGCTTCTCCTCCGCCGCTTGCGCGCAGTGGATCACCGGAACTCGATTCGCAGGCCGAGATCGATGAAGCGGCGCGAACCGAAGTGGTGTGGACGATCGTAGTATGTGCTGGTTGCCGTCCGGCTCATGTAGGGGCCTGGGTCCGTCGGACTGCCCGTCTCAGAGTAAACTTCCAGCACGTTCTTCCGGTCCAGGAGGTTATAGACCCGCGCGAGCATTCCGACTCGCAAGCTCCTTCCGACCAGGAAGTCTTTCCGCACCACGGCATCGATGGTGAACATCCACGGCCGGCGCGCTGTATTCGGTTCCAAAGCCTGACCCCCAACGGTGGGCGTGTAGGGATACCCGCTCCCGGCTCGCACGATGAACTGGTAAGTCATGTTCTGCAGGGGACGCAGGCCCAGCACTCGGGGACCTCCCCCGGGCGGCAGGGCGAAACCGACCGCCGCGTCGATGACGTGGGTCCGATCCCATGGCATGAGATACTCGCGCTTCGGATGGCTCTCCTCGGTGTCCCCTTCCCAGTACCCAGCCCACGAGTAGTACTTGTTCGCCTTCGCCACGGACCAGGTATATTCGATATCGAGGAAGTAATAGTGGCTCAGGCGTTTGTGGAGTCCGATGTCGAGACCGCGGGAGCTGCCGAAATCGCTATTGGTGATGATGGAATAGCTGTACAACCCCAGACTGTCTGGGTCGAATCCCGTGAGCCTGTAGCTCCCCGGGTCTCCATTGTTTTCTTTTGCCCAGGCGGCCACCGAGAGCTTCCAATCTTCCCCGAACTGCTGGTCCACGCCGATCTCGTACTGGATGGTGCGTGCGGCATCCATATTCGCCCAGCCGAAGAGCGGGAGTGGCGAGTTCAGGTTGAGTGTCTGGTTGGTGTAGAGGTCACGATAGTCGGGCACCTGGAAGAAATGGCCGTAGGCGAAGTGGAAAGTGGATTTGTCGGTGATGGGGTAGCCGATGCCCAGGCGGGGGCTGAGCTGCCATTTCTTCTTCCCCTGGACCACGCCGGAAGTGGGGTCGCTCCAATCGCGCCAGGCCCGACCCTTGGAGTCGGCAAAGTCCCAGCGGAGGCCGGCGTTCACAATGAAGGATTGAAACTCCATCTTGTCTTGGATGTAGGCGGATGCCTCGATGGGATGGGTATAGTAGTATTCGGGATACGGATTGGCGATATAGGGGTGCTGGATCTCAAGGAACCAAAGGTCGTGGCGTTTGTAGTCGAAGCCCATCTTCACCTGGTGGTTCCGGTGGATTTGCCAGGTCATAGAACCCTGGAGCTGCCAGGTCTGCTGATAGTTCCGCGTCCAGTACTGAGTAGGTGAGCCGTAGTAGACATGCTTGATCCGCCCATCGGGCAGGGTGTCGTACCGCACGAACACGAGATCGTCATAAAAGCCGCCGTGGGTCGTAGGCGAGGGGTACTCTTGCGGCCCGAAATCCGCGTTGGGGATGAACTGCTGGAAAAGGTCGGCGTGGCCGGGCGTCAGTTCGTGGTCGTTGATGCCGTAGACCCGATACTTCCGGTACTTCCAGAACCGGGACGCTCGGATCTCGTAGAACATTCGCGGGGAAATCTGGTGGGTGAGGAAAATGCCCTGCCGCTCGGTGCGGTCCGTCACGATGTGTCGGCCTTTTTCCGCGAAGGTGTACCAGAAGTCGTAGTTGCGGAACCGCCGCTCATTGAAGCTGAAGGGGAGGAGGAGCTTGAGAGACGGGGAGAGGCGCCACGTGAGCTTACCCGTGATGTCCCAGTTGGTGTAGAAACCAAACGCTCTCCAGCCCGCCTTATCGTCCCAGCGGATAAGTTCCGAGATGCCGTCGCCTTCGAGGCTGTCCCTTGTGCCGGGTACGTGGTCCAAGCCCCAGTCCTCCTCGAGCGACCACGCTTTCCGCCACGCCCCAGTAGCCCAATGCCGCAGCACGTCTCCGACGTAGCGGTAGCGATTGGTCTTTGTCTTCAGCTCATCGATGCTCTTTGCTTCCGTGATGATCCCTGCCTGGATTTGCTGCTCGATCTGCTTGTAGCGCGGGTCGTTCGGGTTGTTGAGGACGTCCGTCAGAGGGGTAGGGTCGAAGGTGAACTTATCGTATTCGAGCACAGCGTACTTACGGTAGGCTTGCTCGCCCGACAGGAAGAAGCTCAGGCCGCGGAGGAAGGGCAAGGGGACCGGTCCGCTTACCGAACCGATGACCTGGTGAGCGTTGCGCAGGTCGTCCCGCTCGCTTCCCAACCAGCCAGCCACCTCCCCGGAATTCATTTCCAGCATGGATGAGAATCGGGAGGCCCCTTCTTTCGTCACGATGTTGACCACGGCGGATTGAGCCTCGCCGTACTCGGCATCGAAAGCGCCCGTGATGACGGTGAGCTCGTCGATCGCCTCGCGGTTGACTTGGGTACCCATCCCCGCGTAGATGGCGTCTTCCACGTATACACCGTCAATCATGTAGGCGATTTGCCCGCTCCGACCGCCTCGCACGTGGGTTTGGTCGAGGCCTCGTGCGTCAAACCCGGCAATCTTGTTCTGGTAGCCCTCGATTTGGATGATGCCGGAGGAGAGCGTCATGATATCCTGGACCGTGTTCACGGGCATGTTGCTGATCATCTCCGCCGTGTACACGTTCCGCTTGGCGGTCACCTCCGGCTGAATCAAGGGGCGCTCCGCCTCCACCACGATCTCCCGGCCCAGGTCGACGACCGTCGGCTCGAGCTCGAAGTTCACGCGCGTCGTGAGGTCGACCGTAACGCGCACCCCGCGCACCGTTGTGGTCACATACCCGATCATGCGGGCTGTGACGTTGTAGACCCCGGGCGGCACGTTGATGATGAAGAAGTGCCCATTGTGATCGGTTGCCGCGCCCAAGGTGGTCTGCTCCAGGATGATGTTGACCCCGGGCAGAGGTTCCCCCGTCTGCCTGTCCCGCACCACCCCCTCGATCTTTCCCGTCGTTCCCGCGCTTGCCACCACCGCGGCCAGCGCTGCGATGGAAACGAGGGCGATCGCGGTCAGCACACGTGTTCTTCCTCTCACGGCTTCTTACCTCCCGGGTGACCCCTTTTGGATCGCCTGAAAAAACCCGAAACCTTGCCGCTCTCTCCGACGTCAAAAAAGGCAGAACCCTCCCCTCCCTTACGCGGAAACGGGAGGGTCACGCCCCGCAGGCCGCCGTGCGCCGCCAAGCTCCGCGGCGGCCTGCGTTTTAGTTTAAGGCGATTCGGCTCTAAATGTCAAGTGGAAATTGTTGCAACAAAGAGCAGCGGGGGCGTGTCCTGCACACCGGCGGATCGGGTCGAAGCTTGCACTTCGCCCTTCGGGGGGAGAGCTCATCGTCCCGCGGAGCCCATCGGCTTCGGCGCGCCTTGGCCATGCGGATTTCAGCGGACCAGTTTCGCCAACACGCGCTCGAAGCTGGGATCGCTGGTAATTTCGAGCTGCTTTGCGGTGCCGAGCATCCTCGCAGCGCTGATGGCCGGCTCGAAGAGGGCGGGTAACTCTTTTGCCTCGACCCTGTTACCGGAGGGCCAGATGGGTGCGGCAACCACCAGCGCTTTGCGCGCCGAGAGGGCCACGAGCTGCGGAATATCCGCGCGTTCGAGCAGTCGCGGCAGATAGTACACGCCATCCACGCCGTAGCGATCCTTGGCCAGGTAGCTTCCCAACGAGCTGATGACGCCTACCCCTGTCAGCCGCTCACCGAAAAGCGCAGCAAGGAGGCACGCGAGGCCGGTCGGTCCATTGCCCAAGGCGTAGACTGGCTTTCCGGGTACGTCTGGGCGAGTGAGGACGGCATCGATCGCCCGCAGCAAGTCCCAAGTCCACTCCCCGAGGATGGGCTTGCCCACCATTAGGCCATTGTTGATCAGTAGCCTTGCCTCCTCGCGTGTCTCGCCGATTCCCCGCAGATCGACGGCAAGAACACTCAGTCCGGCGCGTCGGGCTTGTTCTACCCAGCCTTCCGCCACCGATTGTTCCTTGCCCTCGGCGTGCGCGAGGATGATCGTCCCTCGGGCATGGGGATGCGGGATCCAGAGGGCCGGGATGAGCACATCCCAGTCGCTCCAAAAGACCCATTTCTCCACGTCCCAGCCGACGTGGCGTCCCCGGTCGACGACTTGGAGCCGGAGGGCGGCGCTGTCAGAGTTCGGAAAGCCTCCGAGAACTTCTTCGCGCAGGAACTGTATCACTTCATCACGGAATCTCTGCCAGTCTGATGGGCTGGCGAAGCGTGCGGGGCGTTGGTAACGGTGGGCCGCGGATAGAGCCAAGTCCGCCAGGGTGCGAGCCTCGGAGGGTAAGCCGGCATTCGGGAGGACCTTCAGCTGCTCGAAATCTTCCGTCGGTTCCGTTCCTTCGGGCTCGGGCATCGGGGCGAATGGTTTGCCGCGAAATACGTGCTCGAACCAGCCATACATGGCTTCCCGGATCTCCCGACCGTATGCGTGCCGGTCGTAGAAGCTCATCGCCGCGATGCATTCCTCGGCGCCGAGGGAGCGGTACACTTCCTTCGCGCGCAGGAAGGCTTCCCGCGCCCGCGCTATGGGGAAGATCGGGTCCAGCACCGTGCTTGGGATGAAAAGATGCCGTGGGGCGATGCAAGCCAGGACATCCCACTCGTCTGCGAACCGGAGGATCCCCGGCACAACTTCACACACGCAGCCGATGCCGCGGAAGAAGAGCCCATCAAAGGTACTGACCGAGACGGTCGGAACTGCGGCGGCGATGCGCACATCGAGGGCCGCAGTGTACAGGGTCTGATTGCCCCCGCCGGATGCTCCGGTGATGCCGATCCGCGCCGGATCTACGTCAGGGCGCGAAAGGAGATAGTCGATGGCGCGCAGATTGTCCCAGATCTGCAGGCCCTCCAGCGTCAACCCTGTCGGCAGGAGGAAATAGGCATCGGAATGGCCTGTGGATTTTCGCTCTCCGTAGCCATACGCGTCGAGGGAGAGGACCACGTATCCCAGCTTGGCCAGAGCGATGCAGCGTGCTTGCACCTCAGGCTGATACCGGCCGTACCGCCAGTGTCCGTGCGGACAGAGGATGGCGGGGTGCTTCAGGCTATCGTCCTTCGGCACGTAGACATTGGCCGTGACGTAGATCCCAGGCAAGGAGGTGAAGACGAGCTTCTCGATGACGTAGTCTCCCCGGTCGAGTGCGCCGGTGATACGGGGATTCAGCGGGACCCGCTCCAGCAGATGGAGGCCGAAGCTGCGGCTGAGCTTTTCCCGGATTTCCCCCTGGCGACGGAGGATTTCCTCTCGATCTGCCGGCCAGGAGCGACCCAAGTTGAGCTCGAAGGCCACGCGACGGATGTGGTCCTCCATCATCGACTCGTACGGCCAGTTCAGCACGTTCCACTGCAAGGACGAGGGGTCCCAGCCGTGGAGGGGGACGTACTGGGCGAGCCCTTGGGAACTACAGAGTGTGGTAGTGAGAACGAGGATCCGCAGGCCGAAGGGGAATCGCCTCATGGTTTCCCTCCCTGTCGATTCGGAACGCAAGATGGGACGCCGAGCGTCGCCGCTTTCCCTCCCAGGGGAAGTGACGCGCCCGGATGCCGGCTCATCACAAGGCGCTGTCTCGGGCGTTCTACGGGTTAGGTCCACCTACTCGAAACGAATCTCCAGTTCCCAGGCATCGTGACCGGCTGGCACGTGAATCGTCAAGCGGCGGAGCTTCGGGTCGTATTCCCACCGGATTCCCACCCGTTCCAGGTGTTCAGGGAGTTTTTCCCCGCGCAACTCGACCGCCGCCGGTCCTGCAAGGTCGCGCCAGAGGATTTCCACGGGAACTCCGCTCCCGGACCAGCGGAGTCCGGCTCGATTCCCTGACCACCAACCTTCGACGGAGATCTCCTGACCTCGATCGTCCACGAGGAGGGTCTGGCTGCGTCCGCTGGTGAGGAATACCTCGAGGCCGAGCTCGTCCCACGGCCTTTGCCCGACGTACTGCATCAAGGGGGCCTTTCCGATCAGCGCGCCGTCGCGGACGAAGACCGGCATCTCCTCCAGCGGGAAGGTCTCCGTGCGCCAGGTGGGACCTGTGAGCACGCGGTCATGCCAGTAGTCGAGCCACTTGCCGGGAGGCAGGTAGTAGGTGGCCAAACCCGTTTCGTCGAAAATGGGGATGACGAGCAGCCAGGGGCCGAACAGGTACTCGGTGTCGACGTGCCACGTGGTGGGATCGTCCTGGAATTCGAGGACGAGAGGGCGCATTACCGGAAGGCCGGTGCGCGAAGCCTCATGGGCAACGCTCCAAATGTAGGGGAGCAGCCGGTAGCGGAGCTCGGCGTAACGGCGGAAGATGGCTTCGGCCTCCGCTCCGAACTCCCACGGTTCGCGCGGCTGGACCCCGTGGCAGCGACTGTGCGAATTGAACATACCCCACTGGGCCCAGCGGACATAAAGCCAGGGCTCCGGCTTGGTGCCCTGGAACCCCCCGATGTCCTGGCTCCAGAAGGGTCCGCCGGAAAGGCCGAAGCTGAGGCCGCCCCGGAGGACGGCCATCATCTCCCCCGGGGTGCTCACGGAATCGCCTCCCCAGTGCGTGGGATAACGTTGGCAACCGGCATAGCCGGATCTGCCCCAAATGAGTCCACGCCCCTGCCACTTCTCGGCCACCGTCTTCCAGACGGTCTCTTGGTACAGGAGCGGGTAAAGGTTGTGCATCTCGGCGCCGCTCCGGCCGTCAGCGAACACTGCCTCCCGTGGGACTGCCTCCCCCATGTCCGTCTTGAAGGTAGCAATGCCCATTTCCAACAGGGCGCGGTGCTTGCTCTGGTACCACTCCCTTGCCCCGGGATTGGTGAAGTCGACAATGGCTACGTCGCTGTCCAGGAAATCGGGGATGAGCAGGGTCTTACCGTTGCCGTCCCGGACGAAGTATCCCTTGGCTTCCCCCTCGCGGAATGCCTCGGTTCCGACTGGCACGTAGGGCTGTTCCCAAAGGCAAACCTTGAAGCCCTCCGCTTCGAGATGGGCGATCATCTCCTGGGGCTTGGGAAAGGCATCGGTGTCCCACTCGAAATCAGCGAAGTGACCCTCCCGCATCCACCACGGATCCAGATGCAGCACGTCGCAGGGGATTCTCCGCCGGCGCAGTTCCTGGGCAACCTGCTCGAACTCCTTCCGGTTCCGGTAGGCGCACCGCGACATCCACAGGCCGAAACTCCAGAGGGGAGGTACGGGTGGCCTCCCGGTGAGCTCCGTGTAGCGCGCGAGGATTTCCTTGAGCGAGGGTCCGTTGAGGAAGAACCATTCGAGCTGAGCATTCTCGACCGCGAAGCTGAGCGCGGTGTGGCTCCAGCTGCCAATCTCGTACTCGATGCGGTGGCTATCATGTAGGAAAAGCCCGTACCCGCTTGTCGTCATCAGGAAGGGGATGTTCTTGTAGCTTCGATCGGTGGAGCAGTTGGTCGTGTCGGAATTCCAGGAGGAAATCCGCTGGCCTCGTTTGTTCAGCGGGCCGAACTTCTCGCCACAGCCGTAGACGGCCTCCTGCGGCTCGAGATCGAAGGAGGCAAATACCCGAGTGCGGGAGCCTCCTACCTGATCCTGGAGGCCGAGCGAGTAGAGTGGGAAGAACGTTTTCAGCGGGCCGGAGTCGTGAGTGCGCTGCAAGAGGCGTCCGCGACGATCGAGGATGCGGAATCCCCAAGGTTCCGGGCTGATCTCCAAGGTGAGGGCTGTGGTCCCGATCTTGAGCCGCTCGGCCGTTGCTTTCCCGTGCAGGGCTGTTGGTCTCGGTTGCCCCACGATCATCTCGCTAGACGAGGGGAAAGCCGTCCCCGGCGCACCGAAGCGGAACCGCAACACTTCTTCGGACCAGCCGAAGATCTCCAGATCTGCCTTGCTGCCGTCGCTCAGGACGAGTTTCAGGATGACCCTGTCGCCTTCGCTTTGCCATGAATCCAGTCTGACGACCTGCCGGAAGTTCCACCGGTCGGGATTGAAGATCGCCTCCGGGGGTACCTCGAAGTGGATGTACTTGCGGGTCCTTTCCGAGAGCATGGTTCCGCACCTCGTTTAGGGTGAAGGGAGTGGGGTTTGGGTTTCGGGATGTTCAATCTCGTTTGATGACCCCGATGCCCGGTCTTTCAGGTAAAATGAGCCAGCCCTCCCGTACCTCCACCCCCACATAGGGGTCGTTCTCGATCAACAGATGGCCGTCCAGGTCGGCGTAGTCGACCAGGGGCGAAAGGTGCGCGGAGGCGGTGATGGAAAGGGAGCTGGCGATCATGCAGCCGAGCATCGTTTTCAGGCCGAGCGACTTGGCCATCCAGATGGCGCGGTAGGCCTCTTGAAGCCCTCCGGCCTTGTCGACTTTGATATTGACTCCGTCGAAGGCGCCGGCCAGCTTCGGGATATCCGCAGCTGTGTGCACCGATTCGTCCGCAATGATCGGGATGGGGGATCGTTCCCGGAGCCACGCCGTTTCCTCCAGCATCTGGGCGGGCATGGGCTGTTCCACGAACTCCACCCCGTTGCGTGCCAGCCACTCGATCTTTCGGATCGCCTCCTCCTTGGTTTTCCAGCCTTCATTGGCGTCCACGCGCAGAGGCTTGTCCGTCACATCCCGGATGGCTTTCAGGATCTCCTCGTCATTCCCGCCGCCCATCTTCACCTTGAGAAGGGGGTAGGGTGCGGCCTCACGGACCTTCTGCCGAATTATTTCCGGAGAATCGATGCCGATGGAGTAGGTGGTCTGGGGAGCCTTTTTCGGATTGAGCCCCCACAGCTGGTAAAGAGGCAGGCTGAGCTTCTTTCCCACCCAGTCCAGCACAGCCATGTCGAGGGCAGCCTTCGCCGCGTTTTGGCCCTCGATCGTGCGCCGGATTTCGAGCTGCGTCTCCACGAATTGCCAAGGATTCGCGCGACGGAGGATGCCGCGCGCCTGCTCCAGCGCTTGCTGGGTTGACTCGAGGGTCTCGCCGTAGCGGATGTTATGCGCTGCCTCGCCGAGTCCAACGATCCCATCGCATTCGAGCTCGACGAATACGTTGTCTTTGTAGGTGCTGGTGCCGCGGCTCAAGGTCCAAGCGTGCTTCAGATGGAGGCGGATGGGAGCGTAGCGCAAGAGGTAACCGGATTCGGAGGGGCTGCTCCCGGAAGCGAAAGCTACGCGCGGCAACGCGGCTGTGGCTGCGGCGGCCAGAAGCCCAGAGCGCATTGTTTCGAAGAACTCCCTTCGACTCACGTCCACCAGGTCACCTCCATTTTCCCTCTTTCCCGCGGAGTAAGTCGGAACCTCCTTGGGATATTCTCCCGCGTTCCTCCGTGATTACCCCTCGACCCCATTGCGGCACAGGCCGTAGGTCCCACCCGTGAGCCGATTCCTGCCGGCGGGGTTGGCCTCTCGAGGCCCCGTGCTCTACGAGTGAATCTCCTCCTCGGCACGCAGCTCGATCACGCGGGGCTCCGGCGTGCCCTTCAGGCTCCAGACGATCGCCAGGAGGAGATTGGAGAGGAGCCGGCTCACGAACTCGTTGAGAGGGATCACCTCGCCATTTACTCTGAGGACCGTCTTCCACTCGGGCATGGCATCATTCCTCCGTCGACACGGCGTTCAGAAGGGTACGGGTGTCGATGTTGCGGCCGGTCAGAACGACGGCGGCCGGACGGAGCTCTGGCCTGCGCAGAGCCGCCGCAACTCCCACCGCGGCCGAGCCCTCCACGACCACGTGCAGGGTGTCCAGAAGCCAACGCAGTGCCCTGCGGATTTCGCTTTCTTCCACCAGCATGACTTCGTCCACCCACAGCTGGCAGGCGCGCAGAGTCCTCTCCCCGACAAACCGTCCGGCCAGCCCATCCGCGATGGTATCGAAGCAGGGCGTTTCCACCACCCGCCCTGCCTCAAGGGAACGCAGCATGGCGGGGCAAGCTTCCGGCTGGGCGCCGATGACCTGGATTTCTGGCCTGAGCTCATGCAGGACGCGGGACACGCCGGCGATCAACCCCCCGCCGCCAATGGGGACGAAAACCGCCTCTGCCGGCCCAATTTGTTCGAGCATTTCCAGAGCCAAGGTCCCCTGTCCGGAGATGACCGCCGGGTCATCGAAGGGGTGAATGAACTCGACGCCCGTGCGTTCGGCCCAACGGAGGGCCTCGGCTTCGCACTCGTCATAGTCCCTGCCGGCAATGTGGAGCTGGGCGCCGAGATTGCGGAGGATGGTGAGTTTCGCGGCGGAAGCCCCTTCCGGGAGGAAAACGTGGCATTCGACGCCGAGATAGCGGGCTGCCTCCGCGACACCAATCCCGTGGTTGCCTGCCGAGGCCGTCACCACACCGCGGGCCAACTGTTCCCGGTCCAAGGTGAGCAACTTCGAGAAGGCGCCCCGGACCTTAAAACTGCCGGTCCGTTGCCAACACTCCATTTTCAGGTAAAGCTGAGCGCTTTCGACGTGGACCGTTGGGGTCAGCCAGATGTGAGGCCGGATGCGCACGCCCGCCTCGCGGATCTGCTCGAGGGTGGGAAGATCATGGTCTGCGGGATCCTTCCCGCCGAGCGAGATCGGGGGATGAAGGCCCCGGGGGAAAACCTTCCCCCGGGAAGAGGCGTTGCAGTACTCCTCGATCCTTCGGTCAGGCCGGCTCGGCCGGTTTCTCTCTTGATTCATCGCGGCTTTCTTCCAACAGGATGCCGTAGCGAGCCGCCACCTGCTTGGCCTTCTCGATTTGGTCTCGGCGATATGAGAGTTTGTCCCTGTACTTCAGAATCTTCAACGCCACGCGTTTCCGCATCTTGCCTCCTCCCTCGCTTCTCCGTAGCTCCGTCAGACTCCATCCGTTCCGTGGATTGAGCTACTTCCGAGCAGCCCGCAGGTTCCCGACGCGATGCGGTGCGCGGGTTCCGGGCTCAGCATGGTGCCGTTTCCCTTCGGCCAGCCCTTCTTGAGAAGATGGCCCGGAATACGTAGCCGGCGACCTGTGGATTCTCCCGGAGACGGCGCAAGGAGTAGGCATACCATTGATCGCCGAAGGGGACGTACACACGGAGCCGGTGTCCGTCCCGGAGGATGATGCGGCGCAGCTGATCGTCGACACCCAGTAGCATCTGGAACTCGTATTGGGTCGGATTTAAATGGAGGTCGCGGACAAGCCGGTAACCCTCCCAAACGAGGCGCTCGTCGTGGGTGGCAAAGCCGAGGTAAGCGCCTCCCCGGAGGAGGGTTTCAGCCAGCAGGACGAAATTCCGGCGAATAATCTCTTTGTCCTTGTAAGCGATCTCGCGGGGTTCCACGTAAATCCCCTTACAGAGCCGGACGTTCGGGGAAATGGCAAGCAGTTCCTCCACGTCCCGCAGGGACCTGCGGAGATAGGCTTGGAGGGCGATGCCAACGTTGTTGAACTCTTTGCGCAGGTCCTGGTAGAGGCGGATGGTGTCAGAGGTGCAGGTGGAATCCTCCATGTCGATGCGGACGAAGTTCCTCAGGGAGGCTGCCTTCCGGACTATTCGCCTCAGGTTCTCGAGGCAAAGTTCGTAGCTTATTCTCAGCCCCATCTGGGTGGGTTTCAGCGAGATGTTCGAGTTCAGCTTCTCGGCTTCGATGGCGTCCAGCACCGTCTCGTAGGCCAGCACGGCCTGCTCCGTCTGTCTTGGATCGGAGACATGCTCGCCCAGCACGTCGATCGTGGCTAAGGCCCCTTCCCGGTTCAGCTCCCGCACCACTTGGATGGCGTCTTCAAGCCGCTCACCCGCGATGTACCGGCGCGAGAAGTAGCGCACGATCGGCTTTGGCACGATGGGAAGACTGGCGGCGATCAGCTTGTCGAAAAGTGCCATACGGTATCTCCCCTGAATGGTCGTCCGGCCCCTCTCGCATCTGAGCCCAAGGGGAACTGCACCAGCCGCGGAGACGAGTCGCGAACGGAGGACGAAATAACGGGCAGGGAAGGACCGCGGCGGGGAAACCCCGTGTCGCCGTGGAGTGGGTCACGAAAGGTGGCATGCGCGCGGGGCTTGTGCTCTCGGGGAACCGGCAGCCATCGGCGCGGCCCGAGAGGCCCTTTCGCGTGCGCCCGGCGAAAATGCTTTGGTGCTCCGCGACCCCCCGGGCCGAGGCTTGCCCCTGTCGGCGCGGACTACTCACGCGGAGGTATGGGCCGGGTTTCGGAGCGGTTTCCTCAGTGCTTCCAGCGTTGGACCGACAAGGGAGGCCCCTCTCTGGGCGTGCGGGAGTGAATCGGTGGGAACGTCCTGGAGTCATTGCGCCGTCTGGTCTCCGCCGCACGAGCAGTCGATTGCCCCGCTGGTGTCCTCGGCGGCCGCGGTCTTAGGATCCAGCGGACTCGAGGGCAAGATAGTCGTGTCCGCCCGAAAAAACAAGGGGAAGCTCCCGAGCCTCCGGCTCCGATCTCCTATCCCGAACCCAGTGCTACGATCCCTCACTGGATGATCCCCGGCAACGGTTACTCAGCTGGGCTTGTGGACTCCAGGCTTCGGACAAGGTAAAGAGCCACAAACAGGGTGGTGAGGGCGACAACCAGGGCGATGACCAGGATGGCTCCGGCGAGGGTCACCCAATCCGGCGTTTTCTTCTGGCCCGGGGGACTGTGTTGGGCTTCGAGGATGGAGTCATACAATGCCTTTCCTGCGAACAGGATGAGCAGGAGGATGCCCGCAGCCAGTCGCGTGAAGCTCACGCGCTCTCGGAGGGCCCGGGTGATCGGCCACACCAGCCAGAGCACGACCCCCCACTTGGCCACTTCCAGGGCCACACGGAGGCATTTGGCGCCTGCTTTTTTCACGTTGAGCTAATCTTGCCGCTCTCTTGTGCCACTGGAGTCAATGGCAGAACCCGCGGTTCGTCAATCGGAAAGATCTCCGGGCTCAGGGAAGAAGGCATCCTTCAGGTGACGAAGCGTGACACTCCGGCCCCTTCGCTCGATCGCGATCACGTCGAAACGGCAGTCGACGTCCTCCAGCCCGTGTTCGATCAGATACCGTTGGGCGGCGCGTACCAGCCGTTTCCGCTTTCCCGGGGTAATCCAGCTTTCCGGAGGGCCGTAGGTTGGTCCGCAGGCGGTCTTCACCTCGACAAAGACCAGAACGGTCCCCTCCCGGGCGATGAGATCCACTTCCTGCGAGCCGATCCGGACGTTCCGCCCGAGGATCTCAAGGCCGCGAGTCTGAAGGAATCGCGCTGCGAGTTCCTCGCCCCGAAATCCCCGTTCCTGCGCTGTTGCGGTCACGGTGCGAGCCCTCCGGCGCATCTGCGCAGTGCGACCGGCGCCTCCCGTTTCCGACAAGCGGCGCCAAGTTGTTGGAATCGGCCTCGTTTGCCGGCTACTTCCCGCTCGCGAGGGCGATTCCCGCCGCGGCAAGGCCAGCCCGGCTCATGTTGTGCCGCTCGTTTCCGCACGTTCTCCCGGAAGCCTGGGGTTCCAACTGGCGGTTCGGAGCTCGGGGACGTGAAAGCTCACCCGATGTAGCGGGCAGGGCCCGAGTCTTTGGATCGCCTCGACATGCTCTTGCGTCGCATAGCCCTTGTGCCGGGCAAATCCGTAGCCGGGATACTCCCTGTCCAGCTGCTGCATGATTCGGTCTCGGGTTACCTTGGCCACGATGGAAGCGGCGGCAATGGAGTAGCACCGGGCGTCTCCGTCTGTGAGGCTGGTGGAGGCGTAGGGGAGGCCAGGCACACCGGGTCCATCCACGAAGACGTGAACCGTACCGGCTGGCAGCCCCTCCAGAGCCCTTTTCATTGCCAAGTGTGTTGCGACCAGGATGTTCAGCTGATCGATCTCCTGTGGGGTGGCCTGCCCGACAGAGACCGCCACTGCGTACTGGCAGATGAGCTCGAAGAGGCATTCGCGGATCTCTGGCTTTAGCCGCTTGGAATCGTCGATGCCCGGAATGAGGGGTTCGGGCGGCATGACGACGGCGGCAGCGACCACAGGTCCGGCCAGGGGTCCCCGGCCGGCCTCATCCACTCCGGCCACCCGAAGTCCACGGGCCCAAAAGGGGCGTTCGAAGGCGGTGATCCGAGCGAGGCGGAAGCGCTCTTGCTCGTCTGGGGATCCGAGAAACGGCAGTGCCGCGCCGACATTCTCGGGCCAACACCGGTTTGTCATTAGTAACCGAGTCTGCCCTTGCCCATTGGACAGCACTGTACGATCCTCCTCGGCTTGCTCGCCGGAAGCTGCCGCCATGGTTCACCGTGCGACAGCTCGGCTGAAGCCTCAGGCGCCCCGAACTTCCCGAACAATGCTGACGAACTTTCGAGCCAGTTCCGTGATTTCGTCGTACCGACCCTGCGCCACCAGTTGCTTCTTCACCAGATTTCCGCCCACGGCCAGCGCGCATGCGCCCGCTCGTAGGAAATCCGCGGCTGTCTCGAGGGTCACGCCGCCGGTCGGGATCATCCGCACGTGGGGCAATGGTCCCTTCAGGTCGCGGATGTACTCGGGCCCCACGGAGGAGGTGGGGAAGATCTTCACGACGTCGGCCCCCAGCTCCCAGGCTCGCACCACTTCCGTGGGCGTGAAAGCCCCGGGCATCATCACCTTGGAGTAGCGGTGGACGAGTCGGATCGTCCGTGCATCCGTGATGGGGCTGACGATGAAATCGGCTCCCGCCAGAATGGCCGCCCGGGCCGTCTCCGGGTCGAGCACGGTGCCAGCGCCCAGCAGGATCCGGTCTCCGAAGTTAAGCCGTGCCTGCCGGATGATTTCCAGCGCGTTGGGCGTGGTCATCGTGATCTCAACCACGTTCACCCCGCCGCGGTCCAGCGCTTCCACGACGGGCATCAGTCCTTCCGATGTGTCCACTCGCACGATGGCGGTGATCCCGCAATCGAGGATGCGGCGCAAAATGTCCTCGCGGCTTGTCATGGTTCCTCCCGAAGAATTCGGTGACGTCCCCTTACCACGGAACCCGGCTGAGTTTCTTTTCATCGATGCGAATCCAGACCGCCCGATCCCTCCCCGTCTGCAGGATCTGGCATCCGCGTTTTGTGAGGCGCTCCAAGACGGTCCGGGAAGGAAAACCGAAGCGGTTGACGCGACTCACAGACACCACGGCCAGCTCCGGGCGGACTGCGTTCAGCCATTCCTCCCCGGATGAGCTGGAGCTTCCGTGATGAGCCACCTTCAGCACATCCACGTCCAGCAAAGGCCCATAGCGAAGCAAGGATCGCTCTGTCCGCTCTTCAATGTCCCCGGTGAAGAGGATCTTCTTGCCGCGGTACATTAGGAGCAAGACCAGCGAGGCGTCGTTCGGGTTGTCGGGGAAGTTCAGGCAGTCCGGGCCGAGGACGAGGAGGGCTGCTGGGGCAAAGCCGCCGATCGTATCCCCGGCACATCGACGCACGACCGGAATCCGGAGACTATCGGCAAGCTGCATCACCCTCGCTAACGTCGGGATCTCCGCGGATTCCCCATTCCAGATGATCCGCCCAACCTTCATCTTGCGAAGCACCGAGGGGATCCCGCCCACGTGGTCCTGGTGGCTATGCGTGATCACGACCGCATCCAGTCTACTAACCCCGAGCCTTTGCAGCACCGGCAGGACAACCTCCGCTCCATTGTCGCGTTCCGGAGTGGCTTCGCCTGCGTCAATGAGCAGCGTCTTGCCGTGCCCGAGGCGAACGACGATTGCATCCCCCACCCCGACGTCCAGAAAGAGGACGTCCAGGTACGCCCCCGGCTTGATCCAACTGCTCCACAACAGCCCGTTGGCAATGACCAATCCTCCGAACAGTCCGAGACGGGCGTTTCTCGGGAATGGGGACAGCAGGATAGCCATCGCCAGGACCCAGACGGCCAGCACGAGGGGGACGGGAACCATCTTGAACTGGATTGACCCGAGCCCGAGCCGGCCTGCCAAAGTTACGAAGTCCTCGAGAAGCGTCAAACACTTCCAACAGGCCGAGGCAAGGATATTTCCAAGGCCGTCCCAGAGGGCGCAGCCGAGCAGAGTCGCGAACCCGAGCGACACCACCAATCCCGTCACCGGCACAACGACGAGATTGGCGAGCACGCCCCAAGCGGGTAAGCGCCCAAAGTAAATGAGGGCGAGGGGCAAGGTGCCGAGCTGAGCAGCGAGCGATACGGCAGCCAGTTCCAGGAGCCAGCGAGGAATAGACCTCCTTAGCCAGGACTCAGGAATCCAGCTGTGGATCGCAGGGTAGGTCAGTCCGATGCTCAGCACGGCGGCGAAGGAGAGGAGAAAACCGATCTGCGCCAGCTCCAGCGGATTCCGGAGAAGGATGAGCAGGCCCGCAAGGGCCAGAGTATTCACCAAGTCGTATCGCTGTTGAAAGGTTTCGGCCAGGGCGAAGGTGCTCGCCATGACGGCGGCCCGGACCACCGGCGGCTTGCTTCCGGTGAGCTCAACATATACGAACAGGGTCGGAAGCAGGATGGGCCAGCGCAGACGGATGGGAGTTCGAAGGGCCGCAAGCAGGAAGGTAATTCCCAAAACGACGTACCCGACGTGGAGCCCGGAGAGCGCCAGGATGTGCACGACTCCGAGCTCGGCGAACCCTTCCCGCAGACTTGGGTCGATCATCCCCCTCCGGCCGAGGAGGAGCCCTTCGAGCAGGCCGGCCTCCCGGAGCGGCAATCGGCGATACAATTGATCCCGCGCCCATCTTTGCAAGGGAGCGAAAAGCCTCCGGCCCATCCACGGGCCAGCGTTTCCCGCAAGAGGCGCGATCTGAAATTCGGAGGACACGTTCAGCCTGGCCACGACGCCCGCCGCGAGCCAGTACTTCCGGGAGTCGAAATCGCCAGGATTTCTCGCTTGAGGCACAGGCGTAAGCGTCCCCCGGAGCACGAAACGCTCTCCCGTATGCATTGGAAGGGCCAAGTCCCGCGCCAAGACCACCAGCGCGCAGCAGCGGCTCCGGGCAAGGCTGTCCCCCACCCAAAGATGTTCGACCCGGAATCGCACTTGTCGACGTCCGTCCGGGAACCAGTCGGGCTCATCGGCTACGTAGCCGAAGAGCAGTGCTTCCTTCTCGGCCTCGGCGGCCATGGTCAGAGGGTCGGACTGCATGGCGCCAAGCTTGACATTCGTGCGAGCCGAGGAGGCCAAGGCGAGCGCGACGAGCACGGAGATCACGGACGCGCAGCGGTTCAGCTGGAGCAACTCCGCGACGAGGGCGGAAAGGAGGGCTATCCCCGCTCCAGCGAGGGTAAGGGACAGGGGCAATTCAGGGCAAAGGATGCCCGCCGCGAGGGCGAGAAGGGTCAGTACCGAAGGCCGCCGGCCTATCCACGCCAGGCATGTGCCCACAAGCGGCGCCGGTCTGGAGCGGGGCGATGTTTCACTCTTGCACAAACAGCCCGCAGTGAAACTTCCGGCGGTCGTCGGCGCTTTCGACGAAGCTGTCGAACGTCGGAAGGGAACCATTCGCAAAGCATGAGGTTAGCGAAACAAGGTGCGCTACCGGGAGCAGGCATATCCTTTGACAGAAACTCAGGGCGAGGTATGTCGTGGCCCGCAGTTGGCGCCGTACAAGGTCGGTCGAATGATCCGGGAAGGACAAGGGGCAGCCCAATCTTCGCTTCCGCCGGATGTCTCGGAGCTCATCGAGGCGATCACCGCGTACTGCCTTCGACCCCCTGAGGGTCGTTCCCTCAGGCTGGAGGACTTCGACATTCGTTCTGCGAACGATTCTACGGGATGGTTCTTCCGATGTACGGCTTGCAGGCAACTCTGCTGCGTCGGATTCATCCCAAGAAAGAAGTCGGAAAAAGCCGAAGCCTCGACTCACTGAGACTTGCAATTCGCCCCCGGGAGCTGACGGATCCTTGCCCCGCCTTTGGACGTCATCCCGCGCCCGCTGCAGGGGCGGCTCCGCGCGAGGTACCTTTTCGGCTGAGCCACCCGAGGAATTCCCGAACTTCGCCTTCGAGCTCCCCGAGGGTTCCGTCGTTTCGAATCACATATTGGGCACGCCGGATCTTCTCCTCGACCGGGATCTGGGCGCGATACCGACGCCAGGCCTCTTCCTCCGGGATCTGGAGTTTCTGGGCTGTGCGTTGTACGGCTGTCGCGAGATCCGATACGACCACGGCCACGACGTCGAAAAGCTCCTCCATGCCCGCCTCGAAGAGGACGGCTGCTTCGACGAAGGCCACGGTTTGACCCTCGCGCTCGAGCTTTTCCAGCCTGGCGCGGATGGCCTGAATCAGAGCGGGGTGGACGATGGCGTTCAGGTCCCTCAAGGCGCGCTGATCCCTGAACACAAGTTGGCCGAGCTCCCTGCGCCTCAGCTGCCCAGCGGGGTCGAAGTATTCCGGGCCGAAGCGCTCCCGTAAGCTTTCCCGAATCGCCGGATCTTCTTCCGTCAGCTGCCGGGCGATCTCGTCTGCGTCGAGGGCGGGATAGCCCAGGCTTCGGAGGATCCGACACACCTCGCTTTTCCCGGACCCGATGGACCCTGTGATCCCGACCTTGAGCACGAACCCCTCAACGTAGAACGGCGAATTTCCCCATCCTGCTTTCCCGATCCGTCCGAACCCAGTACAGGTAGATCCCCGAGGCGATCGGTTCACCGCCGTCGGTGTTCAGGTCCCAGTTGACCCTCCCGGTCTCGCCTTGCGCTTCGAGCCTGCGGAGCAAGCGTCCCGTAGTGTCCAGGATGAATACCTCCGCTCCCCGCGGCACGCCGCCAAACGTGATGGTCGAGCTACCGGCTTGAGGACGCCACGGGTTTGGGTACACGACTAGGGAGGAGAGGTCCGCTGGGACGAGTCGCACCGCAACGCAGTCGCCTAATCCCCTCCGGATCCGCGCACCGGACAGATTGTGGACATCGCCGACCTCGATCCGGTAGGTCTCCCCCAGGGGGAGGAGAGGAGCTTCACGAGACAAGACGAGCCGAACAGCTCGCCCGCCTTCGAGCGGTTCGGCGAGCAGAACCCCGCCTCGCGGTAGGATGCGGTAGTTGCCGGGATCAGCTATCTCCTGTTCCCGCATGGCTTCGCTGAACCGAAGGACGATTTCGCTCTTCGAGATCGGTACCGCCTCGAGTACGTAGGGAGCAGGAAGAGGGGGTTCCACGTGCACGATGGCCGTGTCCGGATTCGGCCGCAGGAGGGCGCCCGAGGTGTCAGCCAAGTTCAGGGCCACGAGGGTGAGGATTTCCGGCCTCGAGAAGGCCTCCCGTAGGGTGAGAAGGAACTCGTCCGGCCGACTGCCGCGGGCGATGCTCGAGAGGGCTCGCGGCGTTCCGTCGGGTCCGCACAGCCGGTAGTGGTCCGCCTGCAGACTCGCGGACCCCATCGGCGCGGTGAAGCGGAGCAGCAGGGAGGCTTGTCCAGCCTGTTCCACCTTCGCAATGGAGGGGGGTGTGTGCGGGCGGACGGGGTTCGAAATTGCCCAGCGACTCGTCTGACCGGTGACACCGAGGCTTCGAACCCAATATCGGTAGACCTTGTCGCCCTCGACCGTCGTATCGGTGTAGGTTGTGCCGCTCCAAAGCCCGAGCTGCCGGGGTCCGTCCGGCCCTTCCCGGAGGGTCTCGTAGGCCTGGGCCGTCCGGACCGGATTCCATTCGAGGGAAATGGCGTGCTCATCGACGGGTTGGGCCCGGACCCGAAGCGGCGGTGGCAGTTCGGCGGGGCCGCTGGGACGGTAGAATCTCGTTTGCCCGTCCTGCGTGATCGCCAATTCTGTAGTCCCGTCGCCATCGAAGTCCGCTGCAACGGAGGCGCTGGTGCTCACGGCGGGCAAGTAGCCCACGAGCTCGGCATTGAGCGGGTTGGCGCATCGAAGCACGTAGAAATCCGGAGCGGCACCAATGAGCAACTCCTTTGCGCCAGAGCCGTCCAGGTCTGTCACCGTTAGATGACTCCGGAGCCCCTGGTCATCTCCGTAGCCGAAAAAGTGCCATTCCCGCCAAAGGCGATAGCCCGACTGGCCGTCGAAGGAGTGTACCTGGTAAATCCAGCGCCGCGCGTCAAATTCGTGCTCGGGATCCACGGATTCTGTGGAATGACAACCGACGATGATTTCGTCCTTTCCGTCGCCGTCGAGGTCAGCCAGATCCAGGTACGCCGAGCAGCCGGGGAGCGGGGTTCGGGACTGAAAAAGCAGGGTGGTGCGCCTGTCCGGCGACAGTTCGTACACGAGCAGGTCGCCGTCCTCATCGGCGAAACCCAGCTCGGGACGACCGTTGCCATTGGTGTCGCCCCACCCGATGCGAGGCCCAGCAGATGTGTTCTCGCCCGGTGTAGGATTGGGCAGGCTGAGCAGGTATGCGAAGCCGGTATCCTCGGTCTGTTCCCACACGGTCCATTCCCCGCGCCAGAGGACGGCCATTTCGCGTTTTCCGTCCGCGTTGAGGTCGAGGAAGCGGGCTGCCTGGAAGTCATCGTCCTTCCGCCAGATTTCGCGGAGCTTCGGGTCCGTCGCCGAAAGCGAGAGCACGCCGGATTGCCCGAGCCAGCTCACGAGGAGCTCATCGCGACCGTCGCCGTTGAGGTCAGCGGCGTCTCTGGCAAGCCAGGGGCGGTCTGAGGCTGCGATGACCCGCCACTGCACGCCGTCCCACTCGAACACCCGCAGTCGATCGGACAGGCTGCCCGTGTTGTCGCAGAGGATTACCTCGAGTTGCCCGTTCCCGTTCATGTCGGCGGGCACGGGACAGAGGTCGCCGAGCCGGAGGGAGGCGAGCGTCTCGACGAAGTAATCCGTGGGGATCGTGTGGCCCGGAACGCGGTGCTGCAGCGGACCGGCATCGGAAGCATACAGAGCCAGCTGCCCGCGGAGGTTCTCCGCTTCGATCTCGTACTCGAAATCCTGTCCGCTCTGCTGCTGGGTGAGGAGGAAGTGGTGCTCCGTCCCGACGTACGGTGACTCTGTGCTCCGCCAGCTCGGACTATCGGTAGGGCGCCAACGGAGCCTCGCTCGCGCGGGATCGGAGGTTCGGAAAGAAATCAGCGTTGCAGGCCATTCGTTCTCGTAGAGATCTTCTAAGAGAACCTCGCTGAGGATCGGCGGGGAATGATCCACATGGATCGGCACGCGGTCTTCGACGGAGACGCCGTCGAGTCCGTTCACTACGAGCCGCAACACGCAGGGCCCTTCTGGGAGAAGCCCAGGCTGCCAGGAGGCGAGTTCGCCTTCGACGACCCGCTGGATGGAGCGGTTCAGCGTGTCCCATCGGTCGGGCGCGGTGCCTTGCCCGAGGAGGACTGCATAGGAGCTGAAGTGCGGCCCCGAGGCGCTGCCCACGATGCTCTCGTGAGGGCCCCCAACGGTGCATTGGGAGCAGGGCTCGCGGATTTGCGCAAACACCTCGCTGGGTGGTGCAAGGGCGGCCAGAGGCTCCACGCGCCCCGCCCCGGAACGCCGGTCCCACCCGGGAAGCCAGATGTCCACAGCAGTAGCTGCAAGCTTCCCCCGAAGCTGCTCCACGGTGAATTGGGGGTTGGCCGCCAGGAGCAGGGCGCAAATGCCCGACACGACGGGCGCTGCGGCTGAGGTTCCGGTGAGGCGTTCGTAGCGTCCGCCGGGGGCGGTAGTCAGCACGGAAACGCCCGGAGCGACGAAGTCCACAGCCTCTCCGAAGCTCGAGAAGGAGGCCACTTCATCCGACTCGGTCGAAGCCCCCACGCCGAAGGTTTCCTGCAATCCAGCCGGGTAATGCGGGGTATCGTCTCCGCTGTTCCCGGCGGAGGCTACAAGGCAGAGCCCCCGTTGGTAAGCGTAGGCGATCACGTCGCGGAGGAAAGGCGCTTCCTCGGTGTCCCCAAAACTCATGTTGATGATCCGGGCGCCCTTGTCGACTGCGTAGAAGATTGCCGCCGCCACGTCGTCTTCTTCCAGCAGACCTCGCGCCGTCCCTGCCCGAAGAATCATCAGCTTGGTGCCGTGAGCCACGCCGGCGATCCCGATGCGGTTGTCACCAGTAGCTGCAATGATCCCTGCCACGGCGGTCCCGTGGCCGTGCTCGTCGAGGGGCTCATTGTCTGGGTCCCGGTAGTCCCCGCGATCCGGGTGGCGCGGTGCGTCCACGAAGTCCCAGCCCCACACATCATCGACCAGGCCGTTGCCGTCGTCGTCGAGCCCATTGGAGTCGCGGACAGTCGGCCGGCCATCTCCGTCCAAATCCTCTCCTGGATTCACCCAGATCGCGTCGACGAGGTCCGGGTGGCTGGGGTCGATCCCCGTGTCGATGATGCCGACCACCACGTCGGGCGTGCCGCGAACAATGTCCCAGACCTCGGACAGCCTCAGCTTCTTCGGCACCCATTGGGCGTAGAAGGCGGAGTCGTTCGGCACGTAATCTACGCGGTAGACGTGATTGCGGCTGACGTATTCAATGAGCCCCGTGGCCTGAAGAGAGGACCGCAGAGAATCCAGATCCACCGGTCTGGCGAAGACGAGCTTGGCGAGAGGCGGCGCCGGACCTCGCGCCAGCTCAAATGGCGGGATCGATTCCACGCTCGCCAAGCCGTAGGCCATGAGCACCTGGTCGAGTTCCGCGCGGCCGGTCGAGGAAGCCCGCTTCGGGAGCGTCTGCCGACCGATTCCTGCGCCGAACCTGCACAGGACCTCCTGCACCCGAAGGCTGTCGGCAGAGAACGCCAAGGCGGGACTGACCGTCGTGAACGCAAGCAACCATCCCGCCCAGCCGACGGAAAAGAACGAGCTCGGAGTCCCTTTGCTTTTCATCTCCGTCCCCGTGTCCCCGGCGCGATCCGGTGGGCCGTTCGCCTCGCTTCGGGGCTGGAATCGTTGGGCGGGGGCGCGTGCCTTCGCCCCCCGGATCTCCCTCCACAGCGAGGACAACTCCATCGAGGCCTCACCTCGCGAGCAGGAGGCGGATCGGCAGAATCGCTCGCAGCAAAGAGCGGGTGACCAGGTTGGCCGCCCTGTACCTACGGTTGGGGAACCATTTTTCGAAGTAGCGCTCGAAGTCGCGGTGGGAGAGGCGAATCATCTCTCGGCGATTCCGGAGCACGCTTGCCCCTTTTTCGTGGACGGCTCGGGCGGCGGGCTCGAAGAGAATCCGGAATCCCGCCCGCTGGACGCGGCGGCAGTAGTCCACGTCGCTGAAGAACATCACGAACCTCTCGTCCAGGGGTCCCACCACGCTCGCCGCCCGGTGGTGAATCATCAGGCAAGCGCCTTGCGGCTGGTCGACCTCCGCTCGCCGCCGGTGGTCGAAGTCGCCCATTTTCCAGGCGTTGAAGTTTCTGGACCGGGGCAAGAGCTTCGAAAGTCCGAAGGCCTCGAAGAACACATCCCGGTGCTGAGGGTATCGCCGGCATGACGGCTGGATGCTGCCGTCGGGATTGAGGAGTTGCGGGGCCACAATGCCGCAGGTAATGTCTTCGTTCAGGACTCTCCAGAGGGTGGCCAGTGTGTCCTCCTGCAGGTACACATCCGGGTTAAGCCAGAGGTACGCATCCCCTCGTGCCCCGTCGAGGGCGAGGTTCATGGCCCGGGTGAAGCCCAGATTCGTCGAGGCGCGCGCCAGTTGAAACCGCAGGGATTCCCGGCTGAGCTCGTGGATGAGATCCTCGATCACCTCGGGAGTACCGTCCTGGGAGGCGTTGTCCACAATGTGGACAGCCACGTCGAAGCCCTGTGCGGCTCGGCTCAAACTCCGTAGGCAGTTCCGGATCTCCCGTGCCGAGTTGTAGGTGACGATGGAGACCACCAGCGAGGGCAATCGCTCGCTCACCGTTTCACCCCGCGGACGCCGATTGAACGACGTGGCTCGACCGCCCCTTGAGCTCGAATCCCCCTGCGTATCTGCAGATCGGCCCCGGCCCACCGAGGGCAGGCATCATCCGTCCCAGATGCGATCCGTCCCGCCTTGGTCCCCTTCCGATTCCATCAGCTTTCGTTTGAGCATTTCGATCTTGCGGTCCCACTCCGGATTGTCCGGGTCCCTTTCCTTCAGCACCTGGAACACCCCGATAGCCTTGGCGTACTGCCCCTGCGCTGCGTAAATCTCGCCGAGCGTAGGGGTGACTAAAGTCGGTCTGCGCCTCTGACCGGACGGTCCGGGCTGGGTGGATGACTCTTCCGGCCGCGCCGGCTCCTCGCGCTGTTCCACGGTCTCTCGAGGAGGTTGCGACTGGTCCTCCTCAAGCCCGAGGATCTCCTTCAGCTCCTCTTCTTCCGGGGAGCTTTCTTCCAGAGATGAGGGTGGGACAAGCTCCTGCTCCTCTTCAACCTCCAGCTCCGGCTCGAATTCCGTTTCCACGGTTTCGAGGCCCGTGTCGAAAATCTCATCGAGGACTTTCTCCACTTCCTCATCGGATGCAGCGCCCAAGCTCTCGGAGGGAACCTCGGTGAGTTCGTCCAGCTGTTGGACCGGTTGCGTCCGGGAAGTGCGAATTGAGGTCTCGGCGGGGCCAACGAGGGTTTCTTCCAAGCTCTCCAGGCTTTCGAGCTCGAGGCGGGCTCCTTCGTCCAGCGGGTTCAAGGCGAGGACATCTCGGTAATCTTGCGCCGCTTCAGACAACGAACCGGAGGCCCGCAAGATCTGCGCGCGCAGGCTCAGGGCCTGAAGATTGTGGGGTTCCAATTCCAGGGACTTGTCGAGCGCCGACCGAGCAGCGTCCAGTTGGCCCTTCCTCCAGTAAGCCTTGGCCAAGACGACGTAGCCGGTGGCGTATCGAGGGTGTCTCTGAAGTCCCTGCTGACAAAGCTGGATAGCCTCCTCGATCCGACCGAGCTGGCAATAGTGATCGGCCAGACGCGCGAACAGGAGCGAGCCGGGATTGTTCCTCAGGCGCTCCTCCAGGTGGAATAGCTCCTCCCTTCCCATTTTCCCACCTCATGAAAAGCGTACACGATGGTATTCCTCGACCTACCAGGTGGATATGATCTTGTTCACGATGTCCTCGGCGAGCTTTTGCACCGCCTCTCGGAGAGCGAGGGTACGGCCAGAAGGACCCTCCGTGTCCGGGTCGTAGGCGCCCCATTGGGACACTGTGCCTTCCCACAGAACTCGCCGCTTGATGCGATCTTCGAAGCGGACCTGGCAGGTGACGAAGACCCGGATCTCCCGCACCCGCTCCTGAGCGTCGAACTGCCCGGCCCGATCTTCGATGCGGAGGATGGTGCCCTCGAGAACGCAATCTGCCAGACGTTCGTCCTTTTCCACCGCTAGGATGTTGTCCTGAGTGAACTGCCGCACGAGGGCATCGGTGAGGTCTTCGCGGACGCCGAATTCAGAAGTTCGGTCTTCGAAAAGGGGGATGGCTACTGTGCGCAAATGGCGGGGCAGGGAACCCGAGAAAGAGTATGCTCCGCAGCCCTGCAGCGCCAGCCCTCCGGCCAAGCTGATCATTAGGCCGATCGCGATCGGCAACATCTGATGAGAGGCCCTGCGCATCAGGTCAGCCCGTATTCTTTGATCTTTCGGTACAGCGTGCGCTCGCTGATTTTGAGCGCTTTGGCGGCTCGGCGACGGTTTCCGCCGTAGCGCTCGAGCGTGCGCGCGATCAGTTCCCGTTCCATTTCCTCGAGCGAAATATCGCGCTCCGCGGGGTTGGGCGTCGCGGGCACTTCGGCCACGCGCACCTCATTCTCCGGCGATCGCTGCCACGGACCCAGGCTGGGCAAAGGAGTCAGTCGTTGGAGGATGAGTTCCCGGAGCTGGCTGATCTCCGCTTTCAGGTCGAGCAGGGCGCGATAAAGGAATTCGCGTTCCAGCTCTTCCCTCGGCCTCCCGATGCGGACAGGAAGCGACCTCCGATCCGCGCTGGGTAGCTTCAGGTAGCGAGCGATGGTGAACTCGTCCACCTTCCGTCCGCGCTCCAGCACGATCACGCTCTCGACGAGGTTCTTCAGCTCGCGGACGTTTCCGGGCCAGGGATACTGTTGCATGAGCCGGATGGCGCTCTCGGTGAATCCCTCAAACTCGATGCGATTCTGGCGGCAAAAATCCTGCGTGAACTTGCGGACGAGCAGGGGGATGTCCTCCGGTCGTTCCCGCAGCGGCGGAACCCGGAGATTTACGGCATTGAGGCGGTAGTACAGGTCCTCACGGAACTGGCCCTGCTCCACTCGTTCCCAAAGGTCCCGGTTCGTGGCGGCGATCACCCGAACGTCCACCCTGCGGATCTCCGTGCTACCGACCCGCATGAATTCCTTGCCCTCGAGCACGCGCAGGACCTTAACCTGGGTGGACAGAGGCATCTCGCCGATCTCGTCCAGGAAGATTGTGCCGCCGTCGGCGGCCTCAAAGTAACCCTTGCGCGTGACCACCGCCCCGGTGAAAGCCCCCCGCTCGTGACCGAAGAGCTCCGATTCGATGATCCCCTCCGGGATGGCCCCGCAATTCACGATGACCAGAGGACCGTTGCGCCGCTGGGAAAGGCCGTGGATGGCTCGTGCCACCAGCTCCTTCCCGGAGCCGCTTTCGCCCGTGATGAGGACGCTGATGTCCGTCGGCGCCACCTGCTCGATGGTTTCGTACAGCTGCAGCATGGGCCTCGAGCGGCCGACCAGGCCGAACTCCCGCTCGAAGTCGTGGCGCGTCAAGGCGGGAGGTAACTCCCTTCGCGCCCCAACATCCGGCACGGTCTCCACTTCTTCGAAGACTTGCTCTCGGTCCGACATCCTGAAAACGCCTCGAAATCCGGCGATCAAAATTGCGACGCGGCTCGCGCGAACTTGGCCCGGAAGTACTCCACCGTGTTTGCCAATCCCTCCCTCAGGGGTACCTGCGGTTCCCAGCCCAGTTCTCTGCGGGCCTTCGTAATGTCCAGAACGCTGCGACGCTGCTCGCCTGGCTTGGCTGGACCATGTCGCTCAGGCACATCGGCGCCGCAGAGCTCTCGCAGTCTCCGGAAGATGGTATTCACATCGGTCTCCACGCCCGTGCCGATGTTGAAGACGTCGTCTCGGTCAAAATGGAGGGCGAGGAGATTGGCCCGAACCACATCCCCGACGTACACGAAGTCCCGCGTCTGGAGGCCATCGCCGTTGATGATCGGCTGTTCACCGCGAAGGAGCCGCTCCGTGAAGATGGCGACGACCCCCGCCTCCCCGTGTGGATTCTGCCTCGGGCCGTAGACATTCGAGTACCGCAAGACGACGTAGTGCAGGCCGTGCACGACGCGGTAATAGTGCAGGTACTTTTCCCCTATCAGCTTGGTCACGCCGTAGGGAGAGACGGGGCGCAGCGGGTGCTGTTCGTCCGCGGGGAAGTAGTCCTGCTCTCCGTAGATGGCGCCGCCCGTTGATGCGAAGATCACTTTCTTCACACCGCCCCGACGAGCGCCCTCCAGAAGGCGAAGTGTCCCGATCGCGTTCACCTCCGCGTCGTAGACCGGATCTTCCACAGAGCGGCGCACGTCCATCTGCGCAGCATGATGGTTCAGCACCTCGTACTGTCCCTCCGCCACCAGTCGCGTGACGGCTGGGTCGCGGATGTCCATCAGATGAAAGACGGCACTGGGGTGCACGTTTTCCCGGAGCCCAGTGGAAAGGTTGTCCACCACGTGCACTTCGTGCCCCGCCTCGATGTAGGCATCCACCACCTGGGAGCCGATGAAGCCCGCACCTCCCGTCACGAGAATCCGCATCATGCCCTCCCTGCGCCAGCCATGACTCGAAGTCTGCGCAAAGCTTTCTGACCGATGTCTTTTCGATAGTAGGCGCCGTCGAAAACGATCTTTCCCACCGCCCAATAGGCCCTTTCGATCGCCTCGGAAATGGTAGCACCCAGGCCCGTGACTCCCAGCACCCGCCCTCCGGAGGTGACGAGCTGGCCCTTCTCACGGCTTGTGCCTGCATGGAAGATGATCACGTCCTCGGGGAACGGCCGGTCGAGGCCCTGGATGACCTTCCCTTTCTCGTAAGGGCCGGGATATCCTCCGGAAGCCATCACCACGCACACGGCCCACCGCCTGGATTCCAGGATTCCCTCCTGGGGGAGCTTTCCTGCGGCGGCTCCTTCCAGGAGCGGAACGAGGTCCTCGTCGATTGTGGGCAGCACTGCTTGGGTCTCCGGATCACCAAAGCGGCAATTGAACTCGACCACCTTTGGGCCGACCTCGGTGATCATCAGGCCAGCATATAGGCAGCCCCGGTACGGCCTTCCCTCGAGGGCCATGCCGCGGATCGCAGGCTCGAGGATTTCGCGCCGGACCCGCTCCAGCATTTCGGCGTCGACCACCGGTGCCGGGCAGTATGCGCCCATTCCCCCCGTGTTCGGACCTTGGTCCCCATCGTAGATCGGTTTGTGGTCCTGGGATGGGGGCATGACGACCATCCTTTCCCCGTCGGTGATTGCGAGGATGCTGGCCTCTTCGCCGACCATGAATTCCTCGATGACGACCCTTTCCCCCGCACGGCCGAAGATGCGCTCGACCATGATCTGCTGGATGGCCTGGAGCGCCTCCTCGCGGGTTCGGCACACGATGGAGCCTTTCCCCGCGGCGAGGCCGTCGGCCTTGACGACTATCGGGAGCGGCTCCCGTTTGACGTATTCAGAGGCTTCCCCAGGGTCGGTGAACACCGCGTACCTGGCGGTAGGGATCTTGTACCGCTGCATCAGGTGCTTGGCGAAGGCTTTGCTCCCCTCGATCTCCGCGGCTTTCCGCGACGGGCCGAAGATGGCTAAGCCCTGCGCCTCGAAGGCATCGACGATCCCGGCCACCAGGGGCGCCTCAGGTCCCACCACCGTGAGATCGATCTTCTTACGGTAGGCAAAACGGACCAGTCCCTCCAGGTCGGAAGGTGGGAGATCGACGCATTCCGCCACCTCCGCGATCCCGGCATTTCCCGGCGCGCAGTACACCTTGTCGACCTTCGGGCTCCGGGCGATTTTCCAAACCAGCGCGTGTTCCCTGCCTCCGTTGCCAATGACCAGGACGTTCATGGGTCTTGATTCCTCTCGGAAGCTTTTCCAGTCCAGATCCTTTCAGGGGGAAGAGTCCTCGCGGAGGTTACCCCCTTTCAAGATGGACGCGGGGGCCGAGCGCGCCCAGCTTCCCCCCTTCCTTTGCCCTCGGAGTTCGACGATGAGGTCGCGAAGCTCGGCCGCGCGCTCGAACTCGAGGTTCTCCGCGGCCTGCATCATCTCGCGTTCCAGATCCTCCAGGAAGTCTTCTCGCTCCAGGGGGCTGAGCTTGCGCCAGCGGGCGCGGAGCTCCTCACGGAAGGCGGCCTTCTTCCGCTCGCCCCATTTCGGGGCCTTGGCGTCGGCCACCCGCGTGGCTCCCAGCACCTGGTCCACCGACTTCACGATGGTTTGCGGGGTGATCCCGTGTTGCCGGTTGTATTCCATCTGGATCTTGCGTCTACGCTCGGTTTCTTCAATGGCCCGCTGCATGGACTTGGTGATGGTGTCGGCGTAGAAGATCACCTTACCGGCGGCGTTGCGCGCGGCTCGACCCGCCACCTGGATCAGCGCCGTCTCGGAACGAAGATAACCTTCCTTGTCGGCGTCGAGGACGGCCACCAGGCTGACCTCGGGAAGGTCGAGGCCCTCTCGCAAGAGGTTGATCCCTACCAGCACATCGAATTCCGCCAGCCGCAGGTCCCGCAGGATCTCCACCCGGTCCAAGGCCTCGATTTCGGAATGCAAGTAGCGCACCCGGATCCCCACGCTGGCGAGGTAATCGGTCAGCTCCTCTGCCATCCGTTTCGTCAGGGTCGTCACGAGCACCCGCTCGCCCCGAGCCACCCGCTCATTGATCTCCGAGATCAAGTCATCGATCTGGCCCTTGGTTGGCTTCACCACGATCTCGGGGTCCACCAGCCCGGTGGGACGAATGATCTGCTCCACTACCTCCCCGCCCGACTTCTCGATCTCGTACTCTCCCGGAGTGGCCGAGACGAAGATGCACTGGTTGATGAGCGACTCGAACTCCTGGAAGTTCAGCGGCCGGTTGTCCAATGCGGAGGGCAGGCGGAATCCGTGTTCCACCAAGGTCTCCTTCCGCGAGCGGTCGCCATGGTACATCCCCTGGATCTGGGGCACCGTGACGTGGCTCTCATCGATGATCATCAAGTAATCCTTGGGGAAGTAGTCGAGTAGAGTATAGGGCCTCTCCCCGGGTTTTCGGCCGGAGAGATAGCGGGAGTAATTCTCGATGCCCGGACAATAGCCCAGCTCCTGCATCATCTCGATGTCGTAGAGGGTGCGCGTCTCCAGTCGTTGCGCCTCGAGCAGTTTGCCCTGAGAGCGGAAGTACTCGAGCCTCTCCTCGAGCTCTTTCTTGATCTCTTCGATGGCCCGCTGGAGCCGCGGATAAGAGGTGACGTAATGCTTGGCGGGGTAGATGGCCACCCGGTCCACATTGCGGAGCACCTCCCCGGTGAGCCCATCCACGTAGGAGATCCGTTCCACCTCGTCATCCCAAAGCTCAATGCGTACGGCCTCCTTCTCGGAAGCTGGGATCACCTCGATGATGTCGCCCCGGACGCGGAAGGTGCCCCGCTTGAAGTCGTAATCGTTTCGCTGGTAATGGATGTCCACGAGCTGCCGGAGGATCTCTTCCCGGTCAATGCGCTGGCCCACGTGGAGGAAGACGAGGAGCTCGCGCCAGTCCTCCGGGGAGCCCAATCCGTAGATGCAGGAGACCGAGGACACGATGATCACGTCGTCCCGGGAGAGGAGCGCGCTCGTGGCTTTCAGGCGGAGCCTGTCGATCTCTTCGTTGATGGAGGCATCTTTTTCGATGTACAGGTCGGTCTCCGGGACATAGGCTTCCGGCTGATAGTAGTCGTAATAGCTGATGAAGTACTCGACCGCGTTCTTTGGGAAGAACCCTTTGAGCTCGCCGTACAACTGCGCTGCCAGCGTCTTGTTATGGGAGATGACGATGGTCGGCTTCCCCACGTTGGCGATTACGTGGGCCATGGTGAAGGTCTTGCCGCTGCCGGTGACACCTAGGAGGGTCTGGAACTTTTTCCCCTTCAAGATGCCCTCGGTCAGCTCCCGGATGGCTTTCGGCTGGTCGCCTTTCGGCTCCAGATCGGTGATGAGTTCGAACTTCGCCATGGCCTTCCCGCTCACGCTGTCAAATTTCCAGCGTCAATATACGGCCGGGCTGACAGAATGTCAAGGAAATCTCCCCCGGCGTCTTCGGGGTCTGATGGGTGCTGCGTAAGGTCGCCCGACGCCGAGCCGGTTCCAAGGGCCGGGCTACGGGGCGCTCGGGAGCCGTTGACGGAGTGAGGAGAAATCCGTAGATTTGGCAACGCTCGCGGGCGAGCTAGGGTTCATCGGACTGATCGGGGAAACGAAGTCAGTGATGTCGGACGGCATGGAAAACAGCCAGGCCAAGCGCATCCGGAATTTCTCCATCATTGCCCACATCGACCACGGGAAGTCCACGCTGGCGGACCGTCTGCTGGAGCTGACCGGTACCCTCCGCCGCGAGGAGATGGTGGAGCAAGTGCTGGATAGCATGGATCTGGAGCGGGAGCGGGGGATCACCATCAAGGCGCATGCCGTCACGATGCTGTACCGGGCGCGGGATGGGCAGGACTACGTGCTCAACCTCATCGACACGCCCGGGCATGTGGATTTCAGCTACGAAGTCTCGCGCAGCCTGGCCGCCTGCGAGGGGGCTCTGCTGGTGGTGGACGCCTCCCAAGGGGTGGAAGCCCAGACGATCAGCAATCTCTACCTGGCGCTGGAGAACAACCTGACCATCGTCCCCATCATCAACAAGATCGATCTGAGCGTCGCCCAGATCGACGCCGTGAAGCGGCAGCTGGTCGAGCTGCTGGGTGTGGACCCGGACGAAATCCTCCTCGTCAGCGCCAAGACGGGCCAAGGTGTGGAGGAGGTGCTGGAAGCAATCGTGCGACGCATCCCCCCGCCCAGAGGAGAAGCCACCCAGCCGCTCAGGGCCCTGGTATTCGATAGCGTTTTCAACAGCTACCGGGGAGCCATCGCCTACGTGCGCGTCTTCGAAGGCTCCGTCGGGACGGGAGATCGGATTCGCTTCTTCTCCACCGGCAAGGAGTACCTGGTGGATGAAGTCGGGATCTTGAGGCTCGGCTACCACCCGCGCGAACGCTTGTCCGCGGGCGAGGTGGGTTATATCGTGGCCGGGATCAAAGAAGTCGCGGATACCCGTGTGGGGGACACGATCACTCGAGCCGATTTCCCGGCGGAGGAGCCACTCCCCGGATTTCGGGAAGCCAAGCCGATGATCTTCGCGGGGCTTTTCCCGGCCGCAAGCGAGGGGTTCGAAGAGTTGCGTTCGGCTCTGGAAAAGCTCCGCCTCAATGACGCGGCTCTCTCCTTCGAACCGGAGTCCTCCCTGGCGCTCGGCTTCGGATTCCGCTGCGGTTTTCTGGGTCTCCTCCACATGGAGATCGTGCAGGAGCGTTTGGAAAGGGAATTCGGCCTGGATCTGGTGACCACCGTCCCGAACGTCCGCTACCGCGTGCGCACCCGCAAGGGTCGGGTGATGGAAGTGGATAACCCGGCCAAGCTGCCTCCACCCGGCGAAATTGACCGGATCGAGGAACCCTACGTCGAAGCGGTGATCATCGTCCCCAGCGAATACATCGGTGCGGTGATGCAGCTTGTGCAGGAACGCCGGGGGATCTACCTGAATACGCAATACCTCGATCCCACCCGCGCTGAGCTGCATTACGAGATCCCTCTTTCGGAGATCATCTTCGATTTCTACGATAAGCTCAAGTCGGTGACCCGGGGCTACGGGAGTCTGGATTACGAGTTCAAGGGTTACCGCGAGGGCGCCTTGCAGAAGCTGGATATTCTGATCAACGGCGAGCCGGTGGATGCCCTTTCCGTGATCGTGCATCGGGACAAGGCGTACGAATACGGCCGCAAGGTGTGCCAGAAGCTTCGGGAGCTGATCCCTCGACAGCTGTTCCAGGTGGCCATCCAGGCGGCCATCGGCAGTCGGGTCATCGCTCGGGAAACGATCCAGCCATTGCGGAAGAACGTCACGGCGAAGTGTTACGGCGGGGATGTGACCCGGAAGCGTAAACTCCTGGAGAAGCAGAGAGAAGGCAAGAAGCGGATGAAGCAGTTTGGCAAGGTCGAGATCCCCCAGGAGGCTTTCCTGGCCGTGCTGCGAGTGGAATGAGGCGTCGTTGAGGGTGAGAAAATGATCTCTTTCGAGGGATTGACGAAGCGATTCGGGGACCTTCTGGCGGTCGATGGGCTGGAGCTCCGGGTTGAGGGGGAGCTTTTCATTTTTCTGGGGCCCAACGGCGCCGGGAAGACGACGACTATCCGAATGGCCACCGGACTTCTGCGTCCAACGGCGGGGCGCGTTCTCGTGGACGGGATCGACGTTTGGCAAGAGCCGGAGCGGGCCAAGCGGATATTCACCCTGGTCCCGGAGGAGATCCATCTTTTCGAGAAGCTGACCGGGTGGGAATTCCTGGAGTTCGTGGGGGCCCTGTACGGATTGGAGCCATCCTATGCTCGCAATCGGTCGAAGATGCTCCTGGAGCTTTTTGATCTGGAGGACCGCGCCGGCGATCTCGTCCAATCCTATTCCCAAGGAATGAAGAGGAAGATCGCCCTCTCCGCTGCTCTTCTCCCCGAGCCACGCGTGCTTTTCTTGGATGAGCCCACGATTGGGCTCGATCCCAAGAGCGCCCGGACCCTGAAGGACCTCCTCCGCGGTCTGGTCGACGAGAAGGGAGTGACGATCTTCATGTCCACTCACATCCTGGAGATAGCGGAGAACATGTGCGACCGGGTGGGGATCATCCATCGAGGGCGTCTGGTGGCTTTGGGATCGATGGGGGAGCTGCGAGGACAATCCCGCGCCGGCGACAAGAGCTTGGAGGACATCTTCCTCGAGCTGACGGGTGGTCCCGAGTATGAGGAGGTGCGTAAGTTCCTCGCCTCTTGAAACGGTGCCTTCGGGGCAGTCTGGGCGGTCTCGGTTGGAGCTGGGGAGAAGCTCGCATGTGGGTTCGGAAGAGAGTCACCCTGCTTCTCGTGTGGGCGCGCGGGAAATCCCTGTGGAATAGCTTGGCTCGCGGGCGCGGCTCCCGAAAGCTGCGGGGACCGCTCTTGGTCCTATTCTGGGGGTTCTTCACCGTGTGGGTGGGGATGATGCAGTTCGAGCTCTTTCGGGGCCTGGTGGTTTTGGATTCTGAGCTTCGCCTCCTGCGCGCAACGGTTTTCGGCCTCATCCTGGGATTCTTCATCATTCTCTTTCTCGGGGGGAGCGTCTCCGCCACAAGCCTCCTCGCCCTTTCCGGGGAAACGCAGTACCTGCTGAGCACCCCGGTTCCCAGGTCGACTGTTTTCCGGCTCCGGCTCTTTGAGGCAGCTTTTCTCAACGGCACTTTCGTCTTCGTTTTCCTACCCTCAATGGTGGTCGCCTTGGGCGCGGTCGTCTCAGCCGGCATCGGCTACTACGTGGGTGGGCTCAGCCTTTGTCTTCTGTTTGTGATCCTAGTGACGGATCTCGGCACCTGGTTGAGCTTCGCGGTGGGGCGAGCTCTTCCCCCGAGGCGGGCGCGGGAGGTCCTTTCGGCGCTGACGGGTTTGGCGTTTCTCGTGCTATGGCTTGCCCTGCAGCTCTTGCGGACGCGAGTTCTTTCCTCTGCGGGTGGCTCGGTGGATCCCGGGGCTTTGGAAAGATTGATTCGCCGCGGGGAAGCTTTGCATGCGGGGCTGCTTCCGAGCAGCTGGTTCGCGACGTCTTTGTGGGAGCTGTTGCGGGGAGAAGCGTGGATCTCCCTTGCCTGGATCGTCGGCCTTGCCATGATCTGCTTGGGTTTGCACGAAGGGACAGCCCGCTTGGCGGACTCCCTCTGGCTCCGGGGCTTCGCGGAGGCGCAGGGTCGATCCCAGAAAGCAAGGGCCATGAGGGTCCAGGAAGCCGGGCCGAGGGCCCGCACCGGATTCGGGCGCTTCCTGTATCGGGAGAGCCGGATGGTTCTTCGCGACTACCAGCAGCTCATGCGAGTGGCGACGCTGGCTGTGATCGCCATTGTCATCCCGTTCCTCTCGGGGCGAAGGGGGGAGGGGTCGGCCGGGACTTGGGAGTCGCTCGTGATGTCCCTTTTCCTGGTGAGTCTGGCGGGGGTCCAATTCGCTGCCCTGCTGATCCCGCTGGAAGGGCGCGCTTTCTGGCTGGTAAGGATCGCTCCCGGGGCGATTCGCCGGGTCGTCCTGGCCAAATGGGTGATTGGAGCCGGTGCGACGAGTGTCGTGGCCGTGGTCGCAAATGTCGCGGCGAGCCTATCCGGTTCCACGGGTGCGCAAGCCCTTTGGGCACTGCCCGCGTGTATCTTTCTTCCCATGTCCCTATCGGCACTGGGGATCATCGTGGGGGCTCATTTCGCCCGCTTTGATTGGGATCATCCAAAGCGGGCTCTGCGGAATCCGGCGGGTCTGGTGTTGACACTGGGGGCGATCGCCGCGGCTGGTTTTGTGGTCCTCCCGGCCGCCGCGGCTGGAGGGTGGCTTCGGGCCGGCGTCTCGGAGACGTTGATGGTGGCGGATGCGGCGGCCTTGGCCGAAGCGCTGGCAAGCGCGGCACTCTTCCTTACGCCTGCCATCCGCAAGCTTCAGAAACTCGAATGGGCAGCCTGACGTTAACATGCCAGCAGTCCGGAGGAGGGGAGGCAACAACGACGGGATCTGACCACGGAAGAACGGAGTGAAGATGGGTTCTTCGACCATGGCAAGGCAAGGGACGGTCCAGGCGCGGGGCAAGGCGCAAACGGCCAAGAGGACGGCAGCCGAGACGGCAGTGGAGTGGGTGAAGTCGATCCTATTCGCGGTCCTAGCCGCCCTGGTCCTGCGCATCTTCGTCATCGAGGCCTACCGCATCCCCACAGGATCGATGAAAGACACCCTCCTAATCGGTGATTTCCTTCTGGTGAACAAGTTCATCTACGGTGTGCGGACGCCAGACCACATCCCGATCCTCAACGTGAGTATCCCCCACTTTCGTCTGCCCGCCCTGCGTCAGCCGAAGCCCGGGGAGATCGTGGTCTTCAAATACCCGCTGAATATGCGGATGAACTACATTAAACGATGCATCGCGATTGGGGGGCAGACGGTTGAGATCCGCCATGGCGAGGTCTATATTGACGGCAAGCCCGAAGGGACCAAAGAGTACGTGGGCAAGGAGTACGATCCCGAGGAGGGACGCTTTGTCCTGCTCTACCGGGTGAGGCGAGAGGATGGAAGATCCTACATCATTCGCCGGGCGGCCGACGTGGATCCGACGTTCGAAAACTGGGGTCCTGTGAAGGTGCCAGAGGGGCACTATTTCATGATGGGCGACAATCGGGACAACAGCCAGGATAGCCGTTACTGGGGGTTCTTGCCTCACGATAATGTGGTGGGCAAGGCTATGATCATCTATTGGTCGTGGGACTCGGTAGTCCCGATCTACAACATCGCGAAGAAGGTTCGCTGGGGTAGGATCGGCCACATCATCCGGTGAAGGGGATGTCGCGCGCCGCCGCGATCTACATTCACGTTCCCTTTTGCCTTCGGAAGTGCCCTTACTGTGATTTCTATTCGGTTGTCTGGAAGAACGGGTGGGTGGAGCGGTATCTTTCCGCGCTCCTCGCCGAGTTGGACCTCCGGCTCGATTCCGTGGACGGTCCCATTAGCTCGGTCTATTTTGGGGGTGGCACTCCTTCCTTGCTTTCCCCGGATGCCATCGGAAGAATCCTGACCCGCCTGCGACAACTGCTGCCGTTCGCTTCTGAAGTCGAGGTGACCCTGGAATGTAACCCGTCGGCGAATGCGCGAGCGGACTTCTTCCGCGCCCTCCTACAAGCCGGCGTCAACCGGTTGAGCATCGGGGTGCAATCCTTCCAGGACCTCAATCTGAAGAAGCTGGGTCGAATTCATGATGCCTCCGAGGCTCTCAGAGCCGTGCGGGAGGCCCGCCGAGCCGGATTCGAAAACGTGAGCGTGGATCTCATTTACGGGATCCCAAATCAGAGGATGTCGGAGTGGCTCCGAGATCTGCAGCTGGCAGTGTCCGAAGGGGCCACGCACATCTCGGCCTACGAGCTCACCGTGGAACCCGGTACCGCCCTGAGCAAATGGGTGGAAAAGGGACTCGTTCGGCTCCCCGGACCGGATCGGGTGGCCGAATTCTACCTGCGCGCCCACGAGCTGTTAACCGAGAGTGGGTTCGAACACTACGAGGTAAGCAACTACAGTTTGCCGGGCTTCCGATGTCGGCATAATGAAGGTTACTGGCGCAGGACGCCTTACCTCGGCCTGGGACCTTCGGCGCATTCCTTCTTCCGCAATTGCCGGTCCTGGAATTGGCGCGACCTGAGAAAGTATTGCTCGCTCCTCGAATCCGGCCGTTTGCCATTGGAGTCGAAGGAGGAGCTGAGCTCGTCCCAAGAATTGGCCGAACGCGTGTTTCTGGGACTGAGGACCCGCGATGGGGTGGAGATCGACTCCTTGGCTCCTGGGCCGGAGCTTCCGGCTCGCCTCCGCGCAGTTGCCGAGGAGTACCGTGAGCACCTCGAGCTGGACGATGGTCGCGTCCGACCGACGGCGCTCGGGATGCTGGTTGCGGAGGAGCTAGCCCTCCGCCTGATTCGGTCTGCCCTCGAGGAAAATGGGGCCAGGCCTGAGCCGAGTGGCTTCTCCGCCTGATACAAAGCCGGATGCCGGCATAGGAGCTCGTGGCGCCGTGCGTGAGCCCTGCGATGAGTAGTCCGAGCCGCTTTGGGCAGGTGGCGAATGCGTTGGCCACCGGGCGCGCGGCGAGGCTTGCAAATGCGGCGAGTCTGGGATAGGTTGCCCGCGATGGTTTCTCCCTACGGTCTTGATTTGAGCATTTGGAACCTCAGGCGCGGGGTGCGGTTGGGCCTCTCGCGTCGCGAAACCATGGGAGGAGAGCCATGAGAAGCCCTGTTTTGGCATTGGGTAGCTGCTTGATGCTTGGGATGAGCTTATCCCTTCTGGCTCCGGGTGTTCCGGCCGTGGAGAAAGCGGACGATCGTACCCAGTGGTTTCGGGATGCGAAGTTTGGGATGTTCATTCACTGGGGCGTGTACTCCATGCTGGGCCGGCACGAATGGGTCCGGGAGATGTACCACATCCCCCTCTCCGAGTACCAGTACTACGTCGACAATTTCAATCCCACGCAATTCAATCCGGACGAGTGGGTCCAGCTGGCCATGGACGCCGGGGTGAAGTACATCGTCATCACGTCGAAGCACCACGACGGTTTCTGCATCTTCGACAGCAAGTACACCGAGTACGACATCATGCACAGCCGCTACGGGAAAGATGCCCTGGGTATGCTGGTCAAGGCTTGCAAGCGAAGGGGGATGCCGATCGGCTTTTACTATTCCATCATGGACTGGCATCATCCGGACTACCTGCCTCGCAGGTCATGGGAGACGGATCGGCCTGTGGAGGGCGCGAACTTCGAACGGTACATCGAATACATGAAGAATCAGCTGCGGGAGCTGCTGGAGAAGTACGATCCTGCGATCCTCTGGTTCGACGGGGAATGGGAGCACACGGTCGAGGAGATGCATTCCTTCGAAATCGAGCAGATGCTGCGAGGGATGAAGCCCTCGCTCCTCATCAACGATCGCCTTTTCAAGCGCACGCCGGGCCACGGCGATTTCGGTACGCCGGAGAATTACGTCCCCGCTACGGGACTGCGCGCCCCGGATGGGAGCCCGTTGCTCTGGGAGGCTTGTTACACGATAAACTGGAACAGCTGGGGCTACAACCATTACGAGACGGAGTTCCACAGCGGGACCCAGCTCATCCGGCAGCTCATTGAGATCGTAAGCAAGGGCGGGAATTTGCTTCTGAACGTCGGTCCCACGCCGGAGGGAACCATTCAGCCCGAGTTTGAGGCACGACTCCGCTACGTCGGTCGCTGGCTGAAGACGAACGGTGAGGCCATCTACGGCACGACGGCCAGCGTCTTCAACCGGCTCCCCTTCTTCGGTCGCTGTACGGTGAAGGGCAGGACCTTGTACTTGCACGTCATGGGCTGGCCCCAGGACGGGAAGCTGAGATTGCCAGGCTTGAAGACGGATGTGCGGCGCGTCTACCTCCTGGTCGATCGGGGTCATTCCCTCGCTTTCACGCGAGAAGGCAAGGACGTCCTCATCTCCCTGCCGGACCGGGCTCCGGATCCGGACGCCACTGTGGTGGCTGTGGAATTGGCGGGAAACCCGGAGGTGGAGCCTTTCGAGATCCGTCCTGCGGCGGATGGCAGGTTGGAGCTCCCGGTCTACCTGGCCGAGATTCGCGCACGAGGTGAGCAGCGGGCCTACCTGGATCAGTTCTATAGGTTCACAATGCTCACCAACTGGCAGAGCGTGTACGACGTGCCCGAATGGGAATTCGTCTTGGACAAGGCAGCGACCTACGAGGTCAAGATCAGCTACGCGGCCGCGCGGAGTCGGGAAGGAAGCCGCTACGTGGTGGAGATCGACCAGACGGAGATCCCCGCGGAGGTGAAGCGTTCGCCGACGGTGTACTTCCCGGCTACCTTCACCGTGGGCACTGTGGAGCTCGTGCCGGGCCGCCACACCTTGCGAGTCAGGCTGGTCAGTCTTCGGCACCATAACGGGATGAACCTCGAAAAAGTGAGCCTCATCCCCCTCTCCACGCCGTAATGGCCCTGGGGGACGGAGAAGAGCTCCGTCCCCGTGCAGCGACGGCAGCAAGGTAGGCCTGCGTTCGTGGGGCGAGAGGGGTACCGGCGGTGCCGACCCTTGGAACAGGCGCAGGATCTTGAAATCTGCGAGGGGCTCCGCGGCCCCTCCAGCGGGGACCCGAGGGGGCGATCCAAGCACTTCGCACGCCCGCGGGGAGAGGTTCGGGGCGGAAGCCCGCGCCCCTACCGATTCGGGCGCGGGGAGGAAGCCCTTTCTTGTCCCCGAGGATGAGGCTGTGAGTCACTGACCCTCCGGATGGAGGAAGCCGTTCCTCACCCAGAACTCGTAGACCAGCCGCTGCAAGTGCCTGCCGCGTCGCCCGATGCCATGCCTTTCCTCCGGGTAGATCATCAGTTCGAAGGACTTGCCCAGAAGCTGGAGCTTGTCCACGAGTTGAAGCGTGTTCTGCATGTGGACGTTGTCGTCCGTCGTGCCATGGACTAGGAGGAGCTTCCCTCGCAGGCTGTCCGCATGAGTCAGAACGGAGCCGAACTGGTAGCCTTCCGGGTTCTCTTCGGGACGGTCCATGTAACGCTCGGTGTAGACGGTGTCGTAGAGCCGCCAGTCGGTGACGGGGTAGAGTGCGACGCCGTGGGTGAAATACCGGGCTCCGACGGTCAGCGCCATCAGCGTGGCGTAGCCGCCGTAGCTTCCCCCGGTGATGCCGATGCGGCTCGGATCGATGAAGGGTTTCCGTAGGAGCCATTTGACCGCATCGACCCAATCGCTGATCTCCCATTTCCCGAGACTGCGGTGCATCTGGGCCATCCCCTTCTTCCCGAAGTGCCCGGAGCCGCGATGGTCGATGCTCACGACGATGGTCCCCTGCTGGGCATAGTAGAAGTCCCGCAAGCTGTAGGGGAAGGAATTCTGGACCGTGGCCGCCCCTGGCCCGCCGTAGATGGATAGAATCAGGGGATACCTCTTTGTTGGGTCGAAATCGGGGGGCAAGATCCAGCGCGCCGGAAGCTGATAGCCATCGTCAATCGGGATTCGAAAGAGCTCGACGTGTCCGAGCTGGTAGTGGGCCATCTCGGGCGAACGGCTATCTCCGAGTTGACGCACGATTTCGCCCGTCCCACGGCAAAGGAGCATGCGCGGCGGGGAGCTCACGCTGCTGAAGGTGTCGATGAAGTAGCTGCCGCGGAGAGATATCCGAACCCGGTGGGTCCCAGGCTCTCGGGTCAGACGCTCGACCTTGCCGTCCCTCAGGCTCACTCGGAACAAATGTCTTTCGGTGGACTCACCCTGGTCGGCCTCGAAGTAGACATAGCCGCCTTCCTCATCCACAAGCTGGATGCTTGTGACGCTCCATTCCCCCTTTGTCAGGCGACGCCGGAGCTTTCCGTCCATGCCGTAAAGGTAGAGATGAGGCCAGCCATCCACGTCGCTCCGCACCAGGAACCCGTCTTCCCGCCGCAGGAAGTAGACGTCTTCGAGGAATTCCACCCACGAGTCTTGGTGCTCCTGGTAGAGGAGCTTCTTCTGACCGGATTGGATGTCGATTCGGTACAGGCGAAGATCTGTCTGATCGCGGTTCATCCACTGGACTGTGAGGGCTTGCCCGTCGGGCAGCCAGAAGGGCCAGGCGATGTAGTGGTCGGCATTCTCCTCGAAGTCAGCCCAGACGATCGAGCCGCCTTCGGGCGCGACGATCCCGAGCCGCACTCGCGGGTTCGGATCGCCGGCCTTGGGATAGCGCTCCATTTCCAGCTCGCCGTGGCTGCCGTCCAGGTGGAAGATCGGAAAACTGGGGACAGGGGAATCGTCGAAGCGCAGGAAGGCCAAGTGCTTGCTATCGGGGGACCACCAGAAAGCCCGGTAGCGGGAGCCCCGGCCGAGGATCTCCTCGTAGTACACCCAAGAGGCCCAGCCGTTGTAGACCGTCTGGCTGCCATCGGAGGTGAGCTGATGCTCGAGCCCGGAGTCGAGTTCCAGCGCAAAGAGATTGTTATCTCGCGTGAAGGCCACCCACCGGCCATCCGGGGAAAGCGTCGGATTCTTCTCCTCCGCCGGATTTGCCGTGAGGCGGCGAAACCCCTGGGAAGATGTGTCCAGGAGGTAGAGGTCGCGATCCTTGACGAACAGCAACAGCCGGAAGTCCGGGCTTCGGTCGGACGGATTCCATACCGAGAGCCCGGCCGGTAGGATTTCCTTGAATTTCTCGGGGTCCAAGAAAAGCTCACTGCGGCCCGTTGCCGCTTCCACTTTGTAGAGTTTCCGGGTGTGGGAAGCGGAGTCTTCCCGGACCTCGAGGTAGCTCTCGTCATCGAGCCAACCCACGACCTCAGGCAGCGGGACGAGGATTCGAGGTCCCCGCCCCTCAAACACTTGCTCATACGTGAGCTTCTTCTGAGCAGGAACTGTTTCCGCGAGCAGCAGGAGGACTGCGGCGGAAAGGATGGCAGCGACTACCATGCTTTTTCTCGTCATGACTTCCTCCCTTCCCTGAACGCGCCAGATACTCATCCTGCGACCGACTTTCCCGGCTCTCCTCGCCCCGCTCCCCTTCGCCATGATCCCGACGGGCCCGCTTGAGCCGTCAAGCCGTTGCAAAGGACGCGATCTCCGCCTCAGACCGGATCCGCACCTCTCCCGGTTCCCCCAGCTGGCCGGAGATCTCGATCTCGCCGGGGAGGAAGAGCTGCAAAATCTTGGCGTTGGTGAGCAGGTGATTGGTGACCCGAGGCGTTCGGAAGACGGAGGTGCCTCCCGTAAGAGCCAGGGGCAGGAGAAGCTGGTCGGCCTGGAATTCATCCAAAGTGGCGTTGGAGCGCAAGAACGCCAGCAAGCCAGTAGTCGCCTCCGAAGCCACGCGCTCCGCCGGTTTGCCTTTTTCCCCCAGGGCCGAGTAGGCGGCGACGGTGTTCTCGAATTCGGCCACGAGCACGATGACCGAGCCCGGAGAGAGCGCACTTAGCTCGAGAACTTCGATCTGAATCTCCGGGCATCGGAGGGCCTCCAGGTCGCGCAAGGCTTGATTGCGCTGCCGTTCGGCAATCTGGATCGGGAGCCGGGCGACAGCCGAAATCCCGTGGATGCGCTTCAGGTTACCCCGCTCGCTCAGATCGAGACACCGGATCCGGCGGATCCCTTCCACGCACAGGACCACTTGGCCCCCTCCCGCTGGGTAGAAGCCCGCCCGGATCAGATTCAGGTCGATGCGGAAGCCGATGCTGCGCAAGAAATGGAGCCAGGTGAAGCGGAGGTAATGGTAGTTCGGGCTCCAGGGCACATGGGTGCCCCCTGTGATCCGCACGGTGGAGACGCCGCTGGCCGAGGCGAGAGGTAAATAGACCGTGTGAACCACGAGGAGCGTCGACCCGGCCGTCCCGATGTCGAACCGGTAGTTGCCTGCCTGCTTCCCCAAGGGGTGGAATTCGATCCAGCTGGATTTCAGGACCGCCCCCTCCACGCGAGCCGCGGAGATGCTCGCGGCGGCCTCGACCGACTTGAGGTGTTGCGCCTGAAGGCCAGGATTGGGCCGCTTGGCGCGGATGTTCTCCATGCGGAAAGGCTGGCCGGTCAAGACCGAAAGGGCGAGCGCTGTGCGTAGAATCTGCCCTCCTCCCTCACCCTGTGCTCCGTCGATGAAGATCATGCACCTTCCCTCGCGCACGTACCTCTTGCCTGGACCTGGCCCCGGCGGCGAGAAACCGATCCCGGGCGCAAATCTAAATCAATTTCATCAGTTCTGGAAGCGCCAGACCACGGGAATTCCGGGTGCCCTGGCTGCCGCAGCGGGAATCGGGTTGTTTGTGCTTTCGGGTTTTGCTATTTTCGCGCCTGGCGTGGAAGGGTAGCGTCACGAATCGTTGCAGGGAGATGCGATGCCTCTTCTGATTTCGGTTTCCGGGATCCGGGGCGTGGTGGGCAACGGATTGACTCCGGAGGTGGTGTTGCGCGCCGCTCAGGCCTACGGCACCTGGCTCGGCGGCGGCAAGGTCATCGTGGGCCGCGATTCTCGGGTGACGGGTGAGATGGTACGGGCGGCCGTCGTCGCGGGCTTGACGGCTGTGGGCTGTGACGTGGTCGACGTCGGCATTTGCCCAACCCCGACGGTTCAGTTGGCCACCGAGCGACAGGGGCAGGGGGGGATTGTCATCACCGCTAGCCACAATCCGATCGAGTGGAACGCGCTCAAGCTCCTGGCGCCTGACGGTCTTTTCCTCGATGAGAAGCAGGGGCAAGAGGTTGTGAGTCGGATGGAAAAGGGGGATTTCCGCTTCGCACCTTGGGACAAGGTAGGGTCGATCCAGCACTACGCGGGTGCAGTGGAGGATCACATCCGCCGGATCCTCAGCTTGCGTTTCGTGAATGTCGCCGCGATCCGCAAGCGGAGGTTTCGCATCGTGGCGGATTGCGTGCACGGAGCTGGTGGGGTAATCATCCCGCGCCTTCTCGATCGGCTCGGCTGCGAGTACGAGATCTTGCACGAGGAGCCCAATGGCCGCTTCCCGCGTCCGCCGGAACCTCTTCCCGAGAATCTGACGGAGCTTTGCGACGCCGTGGTGAAGAGCGACGCGGACCTGGGGTTTGCCGTGGACCCGGACGTGGACCGCCTGGCCCTGGTGGCGGCCGATGGCACCCCTCTGGGCGAGGAGTACACGCTGGCCTTGGTGGCGGATCTGGTGCTGAGCCATCGCCCGGGTACCGTGGTGGTGAATGCCTCGACCAGTCGCGTGATGGAGGCCGTGGCTCGCCGCTACAAGTCCCGGGTCGTCCGGACCAAGGTAGGAGAGATTCACGTCGCCAAGAAGGCCCGGCAAGTCAAAGCCACGCTCGCGGGGGAAGGCAACGGCGGTGTCATCTTGCCGGACGCTCACTTCGGACGGGACGCTCCGGTGGGAATCGCCCTTGTGCTTCAGGGGTTGGTCGAGCGGGAGATGAGCCTTCACGATTGGTTCCGCTCGCTGCCCCAATTCTGCATGGTGAAGAGACGCCTGGAACTGGCCGATGTCAGTCCCGCCGTTCTCCTCGGCAAGTACCAGGAGGCCATGTCCGGGCAGAGGTTGGACCTGACCGACGGCGTCACGGTCCTGTGGGAGGATTCCTGGGTGCAGGTACGGGCGTCCAACACGGAGCCCATCGTGCGGGTGCTTGCGGAGGCGCCCGCGCGGGAAAGGGCGGAGGAACTGGCCGAGGAGCACATTCGTCTGTTGAGGACCCTGGCGGGCGGATGAGTTCTGCCCCGGGGCAGGAGGGCCGGAGGGATGGAGCTCAGCAAGATTCGGAGTCCCGCGGACCTTGCGCCTTACATCGATCACGCCAACCTGCGGCCGAATGCCTCTCCGGACGATATCCGGCGGCTGTGCGAGGAGGCGCTTCGCTACGGGTTTGCCAGCGTGTGTGTGAACCCTTGCTACGTGCCGCTTTGTGCCGAGATCCTCGCCGGCTCTCGCGTCCGCGTGGGCACGGTGATCGCCTTCCCCTTCGGCGCCGCAAGCCCGGACCAGAAGGTGTTCGAGGCTAAGACGGTCCTGCGGGATGGCGCCAAGGAGATCGACATGGTGTTGAACATCGGGTGGTTGAAGGGGAAACGGGACGATTGGGTGCGCCGGGAAATCGCGCGAGTTGTCCAAACCGTCGGGGGCAAAGCCATCCTCAAGGTGATCATCGAGACGTGCCTGTTGGACGAGGAGGAGAAGGTTCGTGCTTGCCGCATCGTCGAGGAGGCGGGTGCTGACTACGTCAAGACCTCGACCGGCTTCAACGGATCCGGCGCGACCGTCGAGGATGTCCGCCTCATCCGAAGTGTGCTAAGTCCGAAGATGGGGATCAAGGCTTCCGGGGGAATTCGGGATGCCCAGACGGTCCTGGCGATGCTCCAGGCGGGAGCTACCCGCATCGGAACGAGTTCGGGAGTCGCAATTGTGACCACACCCTCGTTCTGAGGTTCTTCCAGGTTCGGGAGTCGAGCCCCCAGGAGGTGGGACCGCTTTGGAAGCTCCGCGGGTTTGTCCCCGGCCCAACGGGGCGGATAGCGACGACGGTTCTTGCGGCGAGGCGGCGTGCGGATTCCTGGTCCCGGTCTGGGCGGGTTTTTCCGGACTGAACGGGTAGGCAGGTTTCGGTTGGGCGAAGGGGAGCGGAAGCAATGTGGTGGATCGTCATGCTCGTTGGTCTTACTGCTGCCACTGCGAGCTGCCACGGGATGCCGCTTCCCGTGGTGCGGCCGGAGACGGTGGGCATGTCCAGCGAGAGGCTCCGGCAGGTGGACGGACTGATCCAGCAGGCCATTGCCAACCAGGATATTCCCGGGGCTGTCCTTCTTGTGGCGCGCAAAGACAAGGTGGTGTGGCGCAAGGCCTACGGGAATAGCCAGCTGGTCCCGACCGTGGAGCCGATGCGCGAGGATGCCATCTTCGATCTGGCGTCCATCACCAAGCCGGTTGCCACCGCCTCCGCCGTGATGCTGCTTGTGGAACGCGGGCAGATACGGCTCAACGATCCGGTTCGCCTCTACATCCCGGAATTTACGCGCTACGTGGGACCTTCGAATAAGCCGAGCGAAGACGCACGCATCTATCATCTCCTCACCCACACCTCTGGCTTGCCCCCCTACACCAATGCGGACACCGCCGCTGCAGTGCTCGGACGCCCTTGCGACCCCGAGCAATTGGCTCTCTACATCGCCCGCCTGCCGAAGATCGCTCCGCCGGGAAAGGAGTTCCACTACAGCTGTCTTGGTTTCATCACGCTCGCCGCTATCGTGAAGCGAGTTACGGGAGAGCCGTTCGAGCGGTTCGTCCGGGAGAATCTGTTCGAGCCGTTGGGGATGCGGGATACGGGTTTCTTGCCTCCGAAGGAAAAGCTGGACCGCGTCGTTCCCACGGAGGTGATCGAGGGAAAACCACTGCGTGGCGTTGTGCACGATCCCCTGGCGAGGCTGCAAGGCGGGGTGTCGGGTAATGCCGGGCTTTTCTCGACCGCGGATGATCTGCTTCGCTTCTCCCTCATGTTGTTGCACGAGGGCGAACTCGACGGCGTCAGGATCTTCAGTCCCCTCACGGTGCGGAAGATGACGTCTGTGTATCCGGAAGTGGCCTTTGCTGGCAGGGGTCTGGGTTGGGATGTCGCTTCGGACTACAGCTCCAATGGCGGAGAACTCTTCCCATCCTCCGGATTTGGTCACACGGGGTACACGGGGACTTCGCTTTGGATAGATCGCGAGACCCAGACGGTCGTGATCCTTCTGGCGAATCGGGTGCACCCCGTGGATGACGGCAGCGTTGTGCGCCTGCGTAGCCAGATCGCCAACGTGGTGGCCGGTGCCATCATCGAACCCTGACGGGACCGCGCGGACCGTAGCTACGGCCGATGACAGGAGTGAGGAGCTTGAAACCATCTGGGGCGGAGAGGATTGGGTTCGGTTGGCTTCTGATTGCCTGTCTGATCCTCGTGAGTGCCGCGGCGTTGGTGAATGCGGCGGATTTCCCGTGGCTCGGTCCGACCGCCAGCCGGCAGGTGATGTCGCTCGTAGGCAGATGGGAACTGCCGGAAGGCAATCCCTTGGGCTTGGAGGCCGTCTCGGTCCCGTTTGCGATCTTCGGACAACAGCACCTGCGGTTGGAAAAGACCTTCTCCCTGGATAGCACAGCCCAGGGGCGACAGTTGTGGCTCGTATGCTACGGGGCGCATCGCGAGGCCAGGTTCTGGCTGAACGGGCGCTTTCTGGGAACTCATAGCGCCGGATACACGAGCTTCGTCCTGCCGATTGATCCCGCGTTCGTGCGCATCGGCGGGGAGAATCGTCTGCGCGCAGAAATCGACGGCACGTTGCATCCAAGCTCTGGCCTTCCTCTGCTGCATCGGCCGGGCGGCTGGCCGGAAATCACGGGTATCTTCCGCGAAATCTACCTGCTCCTTGTGCCTCCCGTCGCGCTCGAAAACGCGACCGTGCGGACCCAGGAGCTCGTGGGCGACCGGGCGGAACTGGCGTTTACTGCCGAGCTGGCGCGCAGCAGGCTGGACACGGAGGCCCCGGGCGGAATCCTGGCCGAGGTCGTCGATCCGTCGTCGGGCATGGTGTTGGCGATGAGTCCGCCCATGCCGGTAGAGTTCGGTAACTCCCTCCGGTGCAGCGTCAGCTGGAAACTGAGTGTGCGCGGGATTCGTCCGTGGTCTCCCTCCGCTCCCGCCCTGTACCGGGTAAGGATCAGTTTGGTGGATGCCGCCGGCGCCGTGGCGGACGTTTGGGAAACGCGGACCGGAATACGCACCGTGTCCGTCGACGCAGAGGGCATCGTTCTCAATAGCGAGCCTTTTCGACTCCAGGCGGTCGAGTGGCTGGAGGCGCCCCCCTACTGGGGATACCCCGATCGCATCGCTTCGCTGCTCAACGAGATGAAGGCGGCGGGCTGCAATGCCATCCGACTTGTCGGCTATCCGCCCCATCCTGCCCTGGCGGCTGTGGCCGACAGCATCGGGCTTTTCCTGCTGGAGGAGATTCCCCTCTGGAAGGTCCCCGATCCGATCATGTCAGACCCAAGGATGCAAGAGACCGCGACGAACTACGTCGCCGAGATGGTAAAACGTGATCAGGCCCACCCAGCGGTGCTCGCTTGGGGTCTCGGGGTGGGATTGGAAGGGGGGAAAAGACAGACGGCGTCCGTCTTGAAGATGCTCCGGGAGGCCATCCGCAGCATCGACGATCGCCCCTGTTACAGCGTGACGGATTGGGCCACCGCGTTCCGTAAAACGGCGCCCTGGCCGGTCGACTTCTTGCTGGTGGACGTTTCCGGCTTGGAGCCGCAGCGATTGCAGGGTCTGCCGAAAACCGCATTGCCGGTGTTTCCGATCGTAGGCTACCTTGCCAATTTCCCCGGTGCTGCGCCAGCTGGGGCGGATCGCGCCGAGGAGAATCGAGCCTACCAGCTTTGGGTTGCCGGTTCCCAATTGCTGCAGCGAGGTCGCGGGTTGATCATCCGGTCGTGGACCGACTGGCAGACGCCCGGACCTGGCTTGCCTCTCGGCATCCCGCCGTCGAAGGAGATGCGTTACGGCGTTGTTAGTCCGACCGGGGAGAAGAGGCTTTCCTTTTTCGTCCTTCGCTCGCTCTTCGCCGGGGACGAGCGGCCGAGAATGCGGTTCGAGGCGGTGGCTCGGGGGCAGGAGAACACGTTCGTTCTGCTCGCTCTGCTGCTCGTTGGGCTGTTCCTGTGGCACTTCCGCCGGGACCGGCGCTTCCGGGGGAATCTGCGACGGGTCTTTCTCTACCCGTCGAGCATTTACGAGGATGTGCGGGCAAGGCGCAAGATCTCCGGCTACCACACGTTTCTCCAAGGATTCTTCGCCTCGGCAGGGATGGCCGTGGTGGTCAGCTCGTTTCTGGCCTTTTCCCGCCGGTCTTGGCTGGCAGATGAGGTCTCCGGTCTGCTCCTGGGGAATGGGCTCGGCAAGGCCGTCTTCATCTGGTTAGCCTGGCACCCTCTGCAGGCGATCGCCTTCTTCACCCTGGTGGGCCTTTTCTCACTTAGCTTGTTCAGCATCTGTTTTTGGCTTCTGGCTCTGGTCCGGGCCTATTTACCGGTCGGCCAGGCTTTCACCTTCGTCTTCTGGATTTCCACCGCCTTCTTGCCGGCCTTGATATGGGGAGCGGTGGCGTATAGGGCCATGCTCGCCTCTCCGAGCCTGGCCTGGTTCACTGTGCTGCTCAAAGTGGCCATGGGGTCGTGGTTCTTGTTGCGATTCGTGCGGGGGACGAGCGTCATCCTGCGAATACCGTGGTGGGCTTCGGTGGGCTTATTATGCGCTCTGGCACTGCTGGTCGGTTTACCCTTAGCGACCCTGCTTCAGAGGCAATCCGCCGTGTTCGACTATTGCGCCTACTACTTCCATTTGCTGCGCTGAATGGTGAGGGAAGCGCCGGGGTTCCTCCCGCCCTGGCGGGTGTCTTGATCCGGAAGGTGGCGGAAAGTGCAGATCGTGCGCTGTGAGGCGATCCTCGTGCGGATTCCATTGCGGACGGAGTTCCGCCTCGCTTATCAGAGCTACGACGCCATTGACGGGGTCGTCTTTCGCATCGAGCTGCGGGATGGCACCTGCGGTTTCGGTTTCGCCGCGCCTGATCCCGAGGTCACGGGGGAAAGCCCGCGGGACAGCTTCCGGGCGCTCGACGAGGTGGCCCGCAGTGTGCTGATGGGTGGGGAACTGGATAGGGTAGTTAGGTACGAGGAGACACTGGCCGGTCTCCTCGCGGATAGGCCGGCGGCGCGGGCGGCCGTCAGCGTAGCCCTCTGGGACGCATTGGGGCGCAGCATCGGCCAGCCCGTCTGGAGGATGTGGGGATTGTGGCGCGAGGAGGTGGAGACCAGCGTCACCATTTGCATCTGCGACGTGCAGGAGACGGTCGAGCGCGCCCTCGAGTGGGTCGGAAGGGGCGTCCGGGTGCTGAAAGTCAAAGTGGGTCAAGACTGGCAGCGGGAGGTCGAACGGCTGAGCGCGCTGCGGGCACAAGTGGGTCCTCGCGTGCGTCTCCGGGTGGACTGCAATCAAGCGCTGAGCCGGGAATCGGCGTGGCGCTTTCTTTCCGCCTGCCGGCGCCTGGACGTGGAGCTTGTGGAGCAGCCGGTCGCGGTGCAAGATCTGGAGGGGCTATCGGAGTTGTCCCGGCCTCGCCGTTTCGTCTTTGCCGACGAGTCGGTGCGTTCCCTGGGGTCACTACAAGAGCTTGCGAAGTTTCGCTTTCAAGGCGGGGCGGTACTGAAATTACAGAAGAATGGGGGAATCACGGAGCTTCGGCGTCTGTCGTGGCTTGCCCGTCATTACGGAATGGGCCTCATGTTGGGCTGCAACGACGAGTCTCGGATCTCCATGGCCGCCAGTCTTCATTTCGCCCTTGCCGAACCCTCCTTCGACCACTGGGACCTGGACGGTCATTTGGACCTCGTGGGCGACCCTGGGTCTGGCGGGCTGGAGCTACGGGAGGGATGTCTTCGTGCCAGCTCAAGGCCGGGCTTTGGAGTGGAAGTCCGACTTTGACGATTGGCCGTCGGTGGCAGCCCAATCCCGGGCGCGAAACTTGCCTTGCCCCCGTCTGAGATGTGTGCATGGAGCGACTGGGCGGCTCGTTCGGTGACAGCGCCGCGTCCGAAGTAGGATGCCCAGCACGTGACCGCGGGGCTAGGTCGCTTGCCTTGCGATCCGCATGAAGGCCTCGATGTTCTCCAGTGGCGTTTCCGGAGGAAGGTCGCAGCCCGTGCTCAGGATGAAGTTCGGCACTCCACTCATGGCCTCGAGGAGGGTTTGAACTGCTCGCTCGACGTCCGAGACGGAGCCACGGGCCATCACGGAAGCCGGAGCAATATTCCCGATCAGCACGACCCGGCTGTCTACCTGACGGGCCGCTTCCGGCAAGTTTACGGGAGCATCGAGGCTGAGCCCCTCAACGCCGGTCGCGGCCATTTGCGGAATGAGGGCGCTGGCGTCGCCGCAAACATGGAGCACGCAGGGGACCTTGCACCTTTGCACGAGGCCTGCTACGTACGCGGCTGAGAATTCGCCGAACGCCCCGGGCGACAGGAAAGCCGCGCTGGGCTCGAGAATGGCGATGAGGTCGGCCCCCTCCTCCACCTGCGCTTGAAGGTAGCTGTCGATCACGCTCGTCGTGAAGCGAAGGACCCGGTGAAGGAAGTCCGGGTGGACCAGCGTCGCTTCGGCGGCTTCCGCAGCACCCATGAGTAGACCGGCCAGCGTGAACGGTCCGACGACGTAGCCGCCCACGGGCAGATCCAGGGAGCGTTTGAGACCGCGGAGGGTCCGCAGAAAGACCTGAATGCGACAGTGGTCAAGGAAGTGCTCCGCGGTGAGGCCTTCCAGATCCGAAGGGCGCCGGAGGACAGGGCGCTCCACGGTGGGCGTCTCGTGAAGGGGATAGCGGACTGGGGCACCGAGGGCATCTGCCTCGACGCTCAGGTCCATGAAGATGAAAAGAGCGTCCGGAGCAAACCGTTCGGCCAAAGCGGTAAGGGCTCTCGTTTGTAGCCCCGCGTTGAACAGATGGGCCTTCATGGAGGCTCCAGTTAGCCGGACGCCGGGGTATCCCATCAGAGGCATCGCTCGCCTGCGAGGTGACGAAGTCGCCCACTGAAATAGAGCCGTTGCGGAATCCATTCCCAAGCTTTCTCCGTCCGCTGTCTGCATGAACTTGTGCTTGATCAGAGCCGCAGGGGCATCCCCGAGCGGGACCCTCCTCTGACTGCGCCAGCGGCCCGAGCACGGAGGCCGACTCGGGGTTGGGACCGGGAGGCCGTGGTGCCGCACTCTACGACCGGCCGGAAGAGCGAAAAGGTTCGCGACTCGAGCGTGGGCCAAATATACCAGGTTTGGCCCACTTGTGCAATCGGAATGGCCAAGGGCTGGGGTTTTTTCTCGCGGCTTCTGAAGTAGCGAGCGGGGGAGCGTGATTTTTGTTGACGGTGAATTCAAAAATTCTATCTTAACCTGGGTGTTTGGCGCGAGAGCCGATCAGATCCGTGATCGCAGGGACAACGATGGCTCGGAATAGGCGCTCCCACCAGTCTTCCCCCTTTGATGAATGCCTCGACGCCTACCTCCGGGAAATCGGCGAGGTTCCTCTCCTGAAGCCAGAAGAAGAAGTGGAACTGGCCCGACGGATCAAACAGGGTGATCAGGAAGCGCTGGAGAAGCTCACGAAGGCGAACCTACGCTTTGTCGTGAGCGTGGCGAAGCAGTACCAGGGGCAGGGTCTCTCGCTCGGTGACCTGATTAACGAGGGGAACCTCGGTCTGCTGAAGGCTGCCAATCGCTTCGATGAGACCCGCGGCTTCAAGTTCATCTCGTACGCGGTGTGGTGGATTCGGCAATCCATCCTGCAGGCGTTGGCGGAGCAGTCGCGAGTAGTTCGGTTGCCGCTCAATCGGATCGGTGCCTTGAACCGGATCGGGCGCGTCTTCAGCATGTTGGAGCAAGAATTCGAGCGCGAGCCTTCTGCAGCAGAGATCGCGGCCGAGCTGAACATGACGCCCCAGGAGGTACATGAGACGCTGCGCATCGGCGGGAGGCATCTATCCTTGGATGCGACCGTCGGCGATGACGAGAGCCGCCTCCTGGATACCCTTGAGAATACCGACACGCCGCCGCCGGATCAGGACCTGATGAAAGAGTCCCTCAAGATCGAGATTCAGGAGGCTTTGGCCACCCTCGATGCCCGCGAGGCCGAGGTCTTGCGTCTGTACTTCGGCCTCGGGGGTGAGCATCCGATGACGCTCGAAGAAATCGGCGAGCGCTTCCGCCTGACGAGGGAAAGGGTGCGGCAGATCAAGGAAAAGGCTCTGCAGCGTCTGCGCCACACTTCGCGTAGCCGTAAGTTGAGAGCCTATCTGGGATGAGGCGGCCCGCCCGCGCAGACCCCAGGACGGACCGGGCGGGAAAGGGCATCGTCGCGGCGTCACAAGAAAAAAATTACATTGGCCTTGACAGGTCAGGAGCGATTTCCTATATTGCGCCGCCGCGAGAGAACGGAACGGTAGATTCCGTCCGGCAAGTTCCCGCAATCTCCCCACCGATCCGAGGGGCACGCCAACCTCAGCGAAAGGAGACGTGGACGTGAGGGAGGAACAGGTCAAGCTCATCCTGTATTCCGTCAGGGACTCCAGCTTCAGGGAACTCTGTCTTTCGGGAAAGACCCTGCTCACATGGGGCGGGATGGCAGTCGTGGTCGTGATCTTCCTCAGCATCGTCCTGGCTTGGGCGATGTCCAGCCTGTTGAAAGACTACCGGATGGCAAACCTGGAGCGGAGTAACCGCCGGATGCAGACGGAGCTCCAGAGGCTGCAGGACCGGGTGAAAACGCTCCATTCGAAGCTGGGCGAGCTGGAAAAGGCTGACAATGATCTGCGGCTTCTGGTCAACTTGCCGCCCATCGACGCGGATGTGCGCAACATGGGTGTAGGTGGCAACGAAAGCTCCGTGTTCGATTTTGATGCTGCACAAGGGGCTGGCCTGGACAACCTGAGCTCGTACCTGGATGAGCTGGAGCGGAGGATTCAACTGGCCTTTGAGAGCCGGGCGGAAATCGAGGAGAGGTTCCGCGAGAACCAGGAGCTGCTGAAGCATGTTCCTTCCATCCGTCCCGTTGTAGGCGGTAGGGTGACGGCCGGCTTTGGGTACCGATTGGATCCTCTGATCGGGAAGATTCGCCATCACGACGGTGTGGATCTGGCGGCCCCGCAGGGTACTCAGGTGTTTGCGGCAGCCGATGGCGTGGTGGAAAGCGTCGCGGCGCGTTCTTCTCTGAGTTCGGGTTACGGCAGGGAAGTGATCATCGATCACGGATTCGGCTTCAAGACGCGGTACTCTCACCTTTCGCAAGTCCTTGTCCGTCCCGGCCAGAAAGTAAGTCGTTGGGATGTGATTGGGCTGGTTGGACAGACGGGAAGGGCCACTGGACCCCACCTCCACTACGAGGTCTTGGTGAACGGCTTGCCCGTGAACCCGCTGGACTACATTCTGGACTAACCCTGCCGAGTTGCTTTGCGTGGTCAGGGCCCGCTTCGAGCGGGCTTTTTTGTTGCCGGCGCGGTGGGGGCAACGCCGCAATCAGAGCCGGGGAGGGGCCCTCTCGCTCCTGAAGGGGGGGCTCTTCACGCCTGCGAAGACTTCGACGAGTTGGTGGGGGGGCAAATACGGCTTGATTTTCGGTGGGTTGCTGGTTAAATTGGCGTGCAATCCGGTCACGAGAGGGAGTCATGCACAGGCACTGCGTTGTGTGGGCGTCGGCGCTAGTCTTGGGGACGTCCCCGGTGCTCGTTGCGGCCCAAGAGGCCCGTGTGCTCGGCCTTTCCGTGGAGTACCGCGATCCCAAGGGCACCAGCGCCGGATTCGCGGTTGGCGCGTCCTACGGATATCGCGCCGACGAGTCCGTGGACCTTTCCGTGGGGATCGACTACTTCCGGAAGAGCTACGAGGATGTAGCTCAGGTGGCCGAGGAGGATTTCCCCGGAGGGGTGACGGAGAGAACCGTGGCCAAGAGGTTGGAATACCGTACGGTGATCCTGCCCATCTATGGCGCCGTGACGATCCGTATCCCACTGGACTATCGGCTCTCTGCGTACGTGCGGGGAGGCGTCGGATACGAGTTCCTATTCAATCGGGAGCGGAACTACGAACTGGGTGTGGAGGCCAATCGGACGTATCACGGCTTGGGGTGGCGCTTTGGGCTGGGCGCGACGACCCAGTTAGGTCGGAGATCTCAGCTCGAGCTGGGGCTCCTTTACCACAGCGCTGAGGTGGAGAGGGAGAAGAAAGAAAGCACCAGAGGTCTGCCCGTGTGGAAGACGGTAGACCTTTCGGGCATAGGGGTGGCTGCGGGCATCCGGATCGAAATGCGCTGAAGCGCGCGGCGAGATGGATTCCTATCGGAGTACAACCTTCGGCCTGGGGGCACGGTTCACACCCGCCGTCCGAGCTTTGATCATCGGGAACCTCGCGATCTTTGTGCTCCAGCACCTGGCGGGGCGAGGGTTCGTCCTGACCTTCGGTCTGGTTCCGGCGCAAGCAGTGGAGCACCTCCTCTTGTGGCAGGTGGTGACGTACATGTTCCTGCACGGGGGCGTGTTCCACCTGTTCTTCAATATGTTCGCTCTTTGGATGTTCGGCAGCGAGGTGGAGTCGGAGCTTGGCACGTCTCGATTCGTGCGCTTTTACCTCCTCAGCGGGGTGGGAGGGGCTGTCTTCTACCTCCTTTGCCGTCCGCATAGCTATGTGCCTGTGATCGGGGCCTCGGCTGCCATCTACGGAGTGCTTGTCGGATTCTCTGTGCTTTTCCCGCACAGGATCGTGACGTTGCTGCTCTTCCTGGTCTTGCCGGTGAATCTCCGGGCATGGCAGCTTGCCGCCGTGTTTGTTGGCATAAGTCTGCTCTTTGGGATCACCGGCACGTCGGATGGCGTAGCCCATCTGGCCCACCTGGGGGGCGCGCTCGTCGGATACCTTTACATCGCCGGCGGTCGCCACTGGGACCGAGTGCAGTGGCGCGTGACTCAGCGACGTGTTCGGCGGAGACTGGAGCTGGAACGGCGGCGGGAGGAGGAAAAGGCTGCTCTCCGGCGCCGCGTGGATGCGATTCTCGACCGAATCAACGAGGTCGGCTACGAGAACCTGACGGAGGAGGAGAAGCGCACCCTCCGGGAGGCCAGCCGCTTGCTCGCTGAGAGGGAGAAACCGTGACGCCGAGCGAAGCTTGGGACCGCGACCCGCAGGGCCTTGTGACCGGCAGCGACGTCTCGCCACCGGAGAACAGACCCTCCCTCCCGCGGTTGCGGGGGAAGGCCCTTGCCGGCCGAAAGGCGCAAGCAAGCCTGATGCTGATGGGCTTGCTTTTTTTGTGCGTGGGGGCTGGGTTCGCGAAGGAGATTGTCGTCCGTCGGGTTGACCCTGCCGGTAGCGAGCGAAAACTGCGTTCGGAATCTTTCAACGGCTTGCTCTACGTGGAGGCGGAAGACCTGGCCTCCGCACTTGGCGCTCGCGTTTTCTCCTCCAGCAAGGCGCCTAAAGTCGTGCTCAGCATGGTCGGATCCGAAGTGACGATCACTGCCTGGAACCCGTTCGTGATCATCGACGGCGTGGCCTACCAGCTGCTGGACGAAGTGGTGCAACATCGCGATGCCATCTGGTTGCCGGCCGACCAATTCTTGAGCCTATTGGCCCGCCATTTCTCCGATCGCCTGGCCTACGACGAGCGCACGGGCGTGCTCGAAATCCGCCTTGTTGGGCGCGACATCATCTCTGTGACCACGGAGGACAAGCTCAACGGCATCCTAATTCGGATACGGACCTCCCGCCCCTTCGATGAGAAACACATCTCCACCCGCTACAGTCACGGATGGCTCTACGTGGACGTGTACGGGGGGGTGGTGGATTCCACGCAGGTCCGTGTGGTGAATCGTTCCAAGGCGGTCCGCAAGGTGGTCACGATGCAGCTGGGGGAAACGGCGCAGATCGCTTTTCGCCTTTCCCGGGAGATCGGCGAGCGGCAGGTTATGGTGCAGGAGTCGCCTCCGGAGGTCTGGGTTTCGTTGCGCACCAGTGAGGCGGTTTCGGACGAATTGCTGGAGAACCTCCGTCGCGAGAGGGAGAAATGGGTGATCGACGCCGTGGTGATCGATCCGGGACACGGCGGATTTGATCCCGGGGCCATCGGGCCTGGGGGGACGCGTGAGAAGGATGTCACGCTCGCCATCGCCAAGCGCCTCAAGAATTATCTGGAGAAACAGGTTGGAGTCAAGGTCTATCTGACCCGGGAGGACGATCGGTTCGTACCCCTGAGGGAGCGGACGAAGTTCGCCAACCGGGTAGGGGCGAAGCTTTTCATCAGTATTCATGCCAATGCCAACCGGAGCCGCAGGCTCGGTGGGGTCACCACCTATTTCTTGGGACCTGCCAAGACGGAGGAGGCGCGGGAGGTAGCGCGCCTGGAGAATTCGGCCATTCGTTACGAAAGCGACCTCCGCGACTACGGCGATCTGGAGGATGAGAATTTCATCCTCGCGGCCATCGCGCAGAACGCTTTCCAACAGGAGAGCCAGGACTTGGCGGCCCTCATCCAGCAAAGCCTCTGCCGGAACACCCGCCTGGACGATGGAGGCGTCCGGCAGGCGGGCTACTATGTGTTGATCGGCGCGGCCATGCCAAATGTGTTGGTGGAGACGGCCTTCATTTCGAACCCTCGCGAGGAGAAACTACTCCGGAGTCGAGAGTTTCAGGACAGTGTGGCCAAGGCCATTGCCGAGGGCGTGAAGGCATTCAAGAGTCGGTACGAACGTGAGTGGGCGGCGTCGCATTGATTCGCCGGGAGGACATGCACCACGCTCGGTCCCCGGGCTCGGGGCCAGAGGACAATATCGGATTTCCAGATCGCGGCAGCTCCGCCCAACAACGGCTTGGTAAGCATCGGATCCCTAGGGCACAAAGGAACGGAAGTCGCACCCTGCGAGGAGCGGCAGTATGGGTCAAATGACGATTGTGGGCACAGAGACGAAGAGCGATCTCGTCGTGGAGATGGAGAGGCGGGACAGCGGCGGGATCGAGATGAGCTTGGAGAGCACCGTGGGGGCTCTTTTCGGCCCCCAGATCCGGCGGACGGTGCTGGACACATTGGCCCGCCTTGGAGTCCAGCATGCGCGTGTCCGCATCACGGACCAGGGAGCTCTCGACTGGGTGATCCAGGCGCGGGTGGAAGTCGCCGTTCGGCGACTCTGGCCTGTGGAGGAACCGGGAGCGCCTCCGGCGAAGAAGGTCCAGTACCCCCATGTCCCCAAGGATCGACTGAGAAGGACTCGGCTCTACCTCCCGGGCAATCATCCGGATTTCATGCTGAACGCTGGACTCTTCTGCCCCGATGCCGTCATTCTCGATCTCGAGGACTCCGTGGCCCCTGCCGATAAGGACGCTGCCCGGGTCTTGGTCCGGAACGCCCTCCGCCAGGTGGACTTCGGCAGCGCGGAGAGGATGGTCCGGATCAACTCGCTGCGGACGGAATACGGCTTGAAGGATGTGGAGATGATCGCCCCGGAAGCGCCGGATACGCTCTTGATCCCGAAGTGCGAAGGGCCGGAGGATGTCCAGGCTGTGGCGGAATTGCTGGATGGATTGGAGTCCCGGTTCAGCTTGCCTTGGCGCATCCATCTTATGCCCATCGTGGAGAGCGCGCGAGGCGTGTGGCGTGCCTACGAGATCGCTTCGGCGAGTGACCGTGTGGTCGCGTTGGCGTTCGGGGCCGAAGATTTCACTGCGGACATCGGTGCGGAGAAGACTCCGGAGGGCCGGGAGAGTTTTGTGGCCCGCTGTCTAGTGGTTCTCGGGGCCAAGGCGGCCGGTGTGCAGGCCATCGACACCGTGTATTCCGACGTGCAGGACGTGGAGGGGCTCATTCAGAGCACGCGGGAGAGCGTGAGCCTTGGCTTTGATGGGAAAGGAGTGATCCACCCGCTGCAGATCGAGCCCGTACATCGCGCGTTTGCTCCCACGCCGGAGCAGATCGAGCGCGCGCGACAGATCGTGGCCGCGCTCGAGGAGGCGGAGCGCCGAGGATCCGGCGTGGCTACCCTGGGGAGTAAGATGATCGACGCCCCCGTAGCGGCACGGGCGCGGAGGATCCTGCAACTTGCCAAGGAGATGGGCTTTCGGATAGAGGGAGAGGAATGAGGCTGATCGAGAACGCCGTTGGACGCTTGATCCCGGAGGAGATCGAGGGGAGGAAGCTTCGTCCCTTCATGGGAGCGCATGCGGATCAAGGGGGAGGGCGGAAAGCGGCCCCCCCCATTCCCGCCGCTTCCAAGTACGGAAACAAGCTGCTCAAGTCCCTGGATGATGCCATCGACGCGTGCGATATCCGCGACGGGATGACCATCTCCTTTCACCATCACCTGAGAGACGGCGACTATGTGGTGAACATGGTGATGGAACGCCTGGCGGCCCGGGGACTGCGGGACTTGGTCCTCGCTCCCTCCGCCCTTTTCCCTTGCCACGAGCCATTAGTGGGATACATCGAGAAAGGGGTGATCGACCACATCGAGGGTTCCATGAATGGCCCGGTGGGCAGGGCTTGTTCCCTGGGCAAGATGAAGCACGTTTGTGTGCTCCGCTCTCACGGCGGTCGGTACCGGGCCATCCAGGATGGGGACCTGCACATCGACGTGGCCTTCATCGCAGCCCCATGCGCCGACCCGCACGGCAATGCGAACGGCGTGTACGGCAAGTCCGCATGCGGTCCGCTCGGCTTCGCCCTGGCCGATTCTCTGTACGCCGACAAGGTGGTGGTGATTACGGATAATCTGGTGTCTTTCCCTTGTTACCCCTGGAGCATCCAGGGGGGCAACGTGGACTACGTGGTCACCGTGGATTCGATCGGCGATCCGAGTCGTATCGTCTCGGGGACGACGCAGATCACCCGTAGCCCGACACGGCTGCTCATCGCCAAATATGCGGCGCAGCTTGTGTACGAAAGCGGCATCATGCACGAGGAGGGCTTCTCCTTTCAAGCCGGGGCCGGAGGGATTTCGCTCGCCTTCATCCAATTCCTGGCCGAGTACATGGAGCGAGAGGGGATCGTGGCCTCCTTCGCCCGCGGCGGCTCCACGCAGTACCTTGTGGACATGCTGAGGAAGGGGTTGGTTCGGTACATCCTTGATGGGCAGAGTTTCGATCTGGCGGGTGTGGAGTCGTTGCGGGATGATCCGCGCCACATCGAGACGAATCCCTTCGTGTCCTACAACTATCACAGCAAGGGATGTTTTGCCTCCATGGTCAAAGTGGCCGTGCTTGGGGCCACCGAGGTGGATCTGGATTTCAACGTCAACGTCAATACGCATTCGGACGGCTGGCTATTGCACGGCATTGGCGGATTCACGGATGCAGCCGATGCGCAGATCACCATCATTACGGCGCCGCTCGTCCGCAGCCGCCTGCCGATCATCGTGGATCGCGTGACCACGGTGACGGCTCCCGGCGAGATGATCGACGTGGTGGTGACGGAGAGGGGCATCGCCATCAACCCGCGGCGGCAGGATCTGCTGGATCGGCTCAAGCACAGCAAGCTGCCCATCGTCCCCATTGAGAAGCTCTACAAGATGGCGTTGGAGATCACCGGCCCTCCCGAGAAACCCACCTTCGCGGACCGCATCGTGGCGCTGATCGAATTCCGTGACGGCACCGTGATCGACGTGGTTCGGCAGCTCGTACCCAAAGAGTATTGAGACAACAGGGACCTCGGGGGTGGACCGGTGCGGGGGCACATTCCGATTGACTATTAGCTCCAGTTGGGGTATATTGGGTGGCTTCTTTGGAAGCCAGCGCAAACTCAAGGGCTTAGAAGGGCTCCGCGGTCTTCCGGAGCCGGATGTGGCCAGTAGGGAGTACGGGGAATGACGAAACGTCTGCTTTATCGGACCTTGGTCGTGGTGGCCATAGTACTGGTGGCCCTTTTCCAACTGTATCCCACCGTCCGAGTGAGCACTCTGGAACGAAAGCTGAATGCGCAGCTGGCGGAGCTTGCCCGGCTCACGGGAGCGACCGAGGCGGACTTGCGGAACGCTCTCGCCACCCGTGAATTGGAGGGGATGGTCCGTCGGATGCTCGCGGGCGATGCGAGCGCTCTCAATCGAGCCAGTGGGCTGGTTCGCCAGATCGTGCATACCCATGAGCAGCTCGGCGACCTTCAGGGGAGGGCCATCAGGAAGGGATTGGACCTCCAGGGAGGGACTTACCTCGTCTACGAGGTGGATCTGCCGGGCCTGCTGATGCAGGTGGCGCACAACAAGGACGAACGCTTCGAGCAGATCGTCCGCGCATCGGTCGAGGAGATGCAAAGCACCGGCGGGGACTTCTTCGACATCCTGCGCCGCCGTCTGGAAGAGAATAACCTCCGGCTGAGCCGCTACTTCGGCAAGATGGGCGAGTCCGAGGACAAGATCATTAGCGACCTTCGCCGCGAGGCCGAGGACGCCATCGATCGCACGCTGGAGAAGCTCCGGTATCGGATCGACCAGTTTGGCGTTTCCGAGCCGGCGATCCACAAACAGGGGGCCCATCGCATTGTGGTGGAGTTGGCCGGCGTTCACGACGTGGAGCGAGCCAAGCGGATCATCGGCACCACGGCTCTCCTGGAGTTCAAGCTCGAAAAGGACCCGCAGGTGGTGCAGGCCACCATCTCCGCCATCGATCGCACCCTGCGGCGCATCCGCTCGGGCGCCGTGGATACCACCCTGCTCGCGCGGGTGGATACCACCCAGCGGCCGGTGCGGAGGGCGGAGGAAGCTGAGGTGGACGTGTCCGAACTCTTCGGGCAGGGAGCCGAGCAGGCGGGTATCGACACGGGCCAGGTGATTGTGGATCGACAAACCTTCGAAGAGGCTCCGTTCTCCTCCCTCTTGCGCCAACTCCCAGGGGTTACAGGCGAGATTGCGGTTCCAGTGCAGAACATGCGGACGGTTGACCGGCTCCTGAAGCTGCCGGAGATCCAGAATGTGGTCCCCAGGGATGCGGAGTTCCTCTGGTCGAACAAGCCGATCCGTCTGGGCGACTCCGAATACTACTTGCTCTACCTCGTGAACCGCAATCCTGAGCTCGTCGGGAAATACATCACTTCGGCGACGGTCCGCGTTGGAGCAGGCGAGACCACGCTTCGGGGAAATGAGCCCAAGGTGACGCTGACCCTGGATGCTCAGGGGGCAAGGATCTTTGCTCGCGTGACGGGCGCCAACGTGGGCAAGAAGCTGGCGATCGTGTTGGATGGCCGAGTCGCCTCGGCCCCAGTGATCCGCGAGAGGATCCCCAGCGGGAACGCCCAGATCGATGGTCTCGACACGATGGAGGAGGCCAAGGACCTGGCCCTGGTCCTGAGGACAGGCGCCCTTCCTGCTCCCGTGGAGGTGATCGAGGAGCGGACCGTCGGGCCTTCGCTCGGGCAGGATTCCATCGATCGGGGGCAGAAAGCGGCCATCATCGGGGCGATCCTCGTTGTGGTGTTCATGGTGGTTTACTATCGGCTTTCCGGGTTGATTGCTGACTTCGCGCTGGTGCTGAACGTGCTTCTGATCTTGGCGGCGCTGGCAGCCTTCCGGGCCACCTTGACCATGCCCGGAATCGCCGGGATCACCTTGACCATCGGCATGGCCGTCGATGCGAATGTGCTCATCTTCGAGCGCATCCGCGAAGAACTCCGCGCTGGGAAGACGGTGCGTGCCGCCGTGGATGCGGGGTTCTCGCGAGCCTTCGTGACGATCCTGGATGCGAACGTGACGACCCTCCTCACCGCCTTGGTCCTGTATCAGTTCGGTACGGGACCGGTGCGAGGTTTTGCCGTGACGTTGTCCATCGGGCTGATTGCCAACTTGATCACGGCTGTTTTCGTAGCCCGCGTCATCTTCGACCACATCCTGGCGCGCCGACCGGCCACGGCGGCCCTGAGCATCTGAGGGACTGAAGACGAAAGGGTGGTGACGGGATGGAATTCCTCCGCGAGCCCAATCTGGACTTCATCGGCGTCCGCAAGTACATGTACGCCCTTTCCGGATCGCTGATCTTGATCGGTATTATCTCGCTCATCGTGCGTGGAGGTCCGAATTACGGGATCGATTTTCTCGGCGGGACGGCTGTTCAGGTGCGTTTTGAGAAACCGGTACCGATCGCCGCAGTTCGGAGCGCGTTGTCGACGATGGGGCTCGGGCAATCGGAGATAAAGTACTTCGGCTCCTCATCCGAGGTATTGATCCGCGTCTCGGGCAAGGGGGAGAACCCCAGGCTTGTGGACGACATGATGGCTTCGCTCTCCAGGCTCATCCCCGATAATCCGGCCGAATTGCGACGGGTCGAGCGCGTAGGTCCGAAGATCGGGAGCGAGCTGCGCCGGGCCGCAATCTATGCAGTGCTAATCTCCCTGGGGCTCTTGCTGATTTACATCTCCTGGAGATTCGAGTTCAAGTTCGCCGTCGGAGCGGTCTTGGCCCTCTTCCATGACGTAATGATCACCTTGGGCGTATTCTCGCTGTTGAACCGCGAGATCTCGCTGACGGTGGTCGCGGCGTTCCTGACGCTGGTAGGCTATTCCTTGAATGACACCATCGTGGTCTACGACCGCATCCGGGAGAATCTCAAGATCTTCCGGCGCGAGAGCTACGAAAAGGTGATCAACAAGAGCATCAATCAGGTGCTTTCGCGAACCATCATCACGTCGGGGACCACTCTGATGGCGGTCATCAGCCTTTTCGTATTCGGCGGGGAAGTGATCCGGAACTTCAGCTTGGCCTTGCTGGTCGGGATCATCGTCGGGACATACTCGTCGATCTACGTAGCCAGTCCCGTCGTGATCGAGATGGAGCGCTGGGCGGAGGCGCGACGGAGCATTCAGCGCCGAGGGCGGACATCCTGACGCGAGGCGGTCATGACCGTCACAGAGACCATTGAGCACGGTGTGGCTGTCTTCCGGATCGCCGGGGATGTGCTCGGGGGGCCGGAGGCGAGGGAGATCAATGAGCGGCTGCGGCGGGCCGTCCGCGAGGGCTGCAAGAACGCGGTGCTGGACGTCTCAGGCGTGGGAGTGGTGAACAGCTCCGGCCTCGGACTCTTGATCGCCGGACTCACGATCATGCGAAATGCGGGCGGGGAACTGAGGTTGGCAGGGGTTTCGTCCCGATTGCGGAAGCTGTTGGACGTGACGAAGCTCTCCCAGGTCTTCCCCCTCGACTCAACCGTGGAGGAGGCGCTGTCCCATTTTCTGGCCATTTGATGGAGCTGCGAATTTGAAGATGCTCCGGGTACGCACGCCGTGCCCGGAGTGTTTTGTGTCTACCCAACTTGAGGAAAACAGGCCATGCCGGTCACCGTAGTCGTCGGCGCTCAATGGGGGGACGAGGGGAAAGGCAAGGTCGTCGATCTCCTCAGCGAGCGTTCCGACATTGTGGCCCGGTACCAGGGTGGGGCCAATGCTGGGCACACTGTGGTGGTCGGGGGGCAGCAATTCATCCTGCATCTGGTCCCCGCGGGTATTCTCCACCCGAAGATCACTTGCGTCATCGGCAATGGCGTTGTGGTTGACCCCTGGGCCTTGGTCGAAGAGCTGGATCAGCTGGGCCGACTGGGAGTCGTTGTGGATGGGCGACTTCTGGTCAGCCACCAGGCGCACCTGGTCCTTCCCTATCATCAAGAGATCGATCGGTTCCAAGAGGCTGTGGCGGAGGAACGGATTGGCACGACGGGGCGCGGAATCGGGCCGGCCTACGCGGACAAGTACGCGCGCTGCGGGATTCGGGTGCAGGACCTGCGGGATCCCCACGAGTTGCGCGAGAAGGTCGAACGGGCCACGGAGGTGAAGAATCGCCTCATCACCCAAGTGTTCCGCGGCGAGCCCCTGGATGCGGCCAAGGTCCTCGAGGAGCTGCTGCGGATACGGGAGAGGATTCTGCCCCTCGTGGCCGACACTTCCGGATTCCTCGCTCGGGCAATTTCCGAAGGGAAGCGGATCCTGGCCGAAGGTGCTCAGGGTACCTTGCTGGATGTGGATTTCGGCACCTATCCCTTCGTGACCTCCTCCAGTCCCACGAGCGGGGGCGCATGCATCGGACTTGGGATCGGACCGACACAGATCGATCGCGTTTTCGGCGTGGTGAAAGCGTACGTGACGCGCGTGGGAAACGGGCCCCTGCCTACGGAGCTGACGGACGCCTTGGGGCAGGCCTTGCGGGATTGGGGAGGAGAATACGGCGCGACGACCGGCCGGCCTCGTCGCTGCGGCTGGTTCGACGCCGTGGCCGCTCGGTACGCTGCGCGCGTCAACGGTCTGGATGCCCTCCTGATGACCAAGCTGGACGTGCTGGATCGGCTGGAGACGATCCGCGTTTGCGTGGCCTACGAGCTGGACGGCGAGCGAACCGAGGATTTCCCCGCCGATTGCTCCCTGTTGGCGCGGGTTCGACCCATCTACCGAGATTTCCCCGGTTGGCGGAAGGGAACATCGGAAGCTTCGCGCTGGGCTGACCTCCCTGTCGAGGCCCAGCGCTACGTAAGAGCGCTCGAGGAGCTGTGCGGCACCCCCATCGCACTTCTTTCGGTCGGCTCGGAGCGAGGGCGGACCGTCGTCCTGCGAGAAGATCTGCTCCCGTAGGGGCTCACCTCCGGAAGGTCGAGCCGGTCCGACGACAGGCGGCCAAGAGGGTTGAGGGGGTATGCCTGAGGTGGAGTCCGACCGTTTCGCGATACCTTCGATGCCTTCACCTGTGGGTTTTCCGCTGGTCGACGCCAACGCGGGGGTGGGGCATTGGCCTTTCCGCCGGTTGTCGCGGACGAATCCCGCCTCGTTGCTTGGCCATCTCCGCCGACTTGGGGTCCAAAGGGTCGTATTGAGCTCGAACGCCGCGGCGTGGTACCGCGATCCGTCAGAAGCGGATGCGGAGCTCCTGCGGCTTCGGAGAGAGCGTCCGGACACGGTCGCCGCTGTGGCCACCATCTCGCCGGTCCTGCCGGAGTGGGGACGAGACCTGGAACGGGCATTGGGGGAGGGCGCCGCCGGAGTTCGGCTCCTGCCGCATTACCAAGGCTTCGAACTGCTCTCCGGCCCGGTGCTCGAGCTGGTGAGCGCGCTTGCCGACCGACGGGTCCCCGTCGTCCTTCCGCTGCGGCTAGAGGATGAGCGGCATCAACACCCCGCCTGCGTTGTTCGCCCGTTGACACCGGAGTCCATCCTGCGGTGGATCGAGCGCTTGCCGAATCGTCCGCCCATCGTATTGGGTACGGGCCGGTTCGAAGAATGGAAAAAGGTCGGGGCGGCACTCAAGCCGGAGGACGACGTGTACTTGGACCTCTCATTCGTGAATGGCCCGGATGGGGCGATCGAAGAGCTGGTGAGCCTAGTTTCAGCCGAGCGGCTGCTATTTGGGACGCGCGCGCCCTTCGCGTACGCATATCCCAAAGTCGAGCAGCTCCTTTCGGCGGACATTTCCCCGGAAGAGAGAAGGGCGATCGGAGCTGGCAACGCGCTGCGGCTCTTCTTCCGGTCGCACGGGGAGGGGATAGGTTTGCCACCGCTGAACCTACCTGTCGAGGGATAGAGCGGTGATCTTCATCGATTCCCACGTTCATCTCGACGGGTTAACTCCGGCCTATTGGCGACTGGCTGATTACTACGGCGTCAGAAGGCTGCTTGTCTCTCACCTGGGGATTGGGGAAGCCGATTTCACCTGCGACCCCGACGAGGGCCAGCTTCGCCGATGGAATGACCTGGTACTCAAGGCGCGGAGGGAACGCCCGGGTCGCATTGAGGGGCTCTGCTACGTGAATCCCCGATTAGAGATGGCGGCAGAGGAGGTTCGCCGTTGCCTTGAGGCGGGCATGGTGGGAGTGAAGCTTTGGGTTAGCGTTCGCTACGATGACCGGCGGGTTGAGTCAATCGCCCGACTCGCGGGCGCGGCTGGAGTGCCGGTGTTGCTCCACTCGTGGAGGAAGAGCCTCGGCCAGCTGGAGCACGAGTCGACGCCGGATGAGGTCGCCTACCTGGCCCGGCGGTTGCCAGAGGTGAACTTCATCATGGCTCATGCCGGCGGCGACTGGCAGTATGGCCTGCGCGCCGTGGCCTCGTTGCCCAACGTGTCCGTGGATCTCGCTTGCTCGGTGATCGACGAGGGGCTCGTGGAAGCGGCAGTCGCCTGGCTGGGAGCAGAGCGAGTTCTGTGGGGATCGGATGCCCCCGCCAGCGCCTTGTCCATCGCCGTTGGGAAGCTAGTGGCGGCGCGCTTGCCTCGGCGGATGAAGGAACGGGTCGCATGGAAGAACGCCGCCCAGCTCTACGGGCTTAGCCTCTGAGTTGAGGTGGCCGTTCCGAGTTGGGAGTTGTGGGGAGTCGCACCGTGGCGGGGAGACAAGGAGGGGGACCATGTCCGGTCGAGTGGGTCTTCTTCCTGGGTTTGGCCTTTGGTTTCTGCTGGCGCAGGGCACGGCGGTCGGGCAAGTGGTGCTAAGCGAGGTGATGTTCGATCCCCTCGGCGACGAGGCCACCGACGAGTTCATCCAGCTTCTGAACCTTGGACCAGACACGGTCGATTTGCGCGGCTGGAGGATCGGGGATCAGGACGAGCTGGACTTCCTTGTGGACGCCGGCCATGGTCTCCTGCTGGCGCCGGGTCAATTCGCGCTGGTGCTGGATCCAGACTACTTCGCAGGCTCCAGGTCTTACGATTCCCTCATTCCTTCGACTGCCCTCATCGTGACGATCGACGATGCAAGCTTTGGGAAGGGGGGTCTCTCTAATTCCAAGCCGGAGACCCTCTACCTCGTCTCCGCAGGCGGCGACACAGTGGCGTGCTACCGCTACGCCCTGGACAACCCATCCGGTCACTCGGATGAGAAGATCGATCCCCGCGCCGGCGATTGGCCCGAGAATTGGGCGAACTCGCCATGGCCAGGCGGTACTCCGGGCGGTCCCAATTCCGTCAGCATTCCTGGGACCCAGCTGGAAGTCTGGATCTCGGGACAGAAAGATCGGGTTCTCGCGCTCGACTCCGCCCTGGCGGTGACCGTGGCCTTGCGGAACCGAGGGACGGAGGCACAGACCCGCATTCGGCTTGAGCTGTTCTGGGACCGGGATGCCGACGGCCATCTCGATAGCCTTGAGACGCTGGGTTCGTGTTCGGTGGAGAGGCTTGAGCCTGGTGGTGCGGAACAATTCGTCTTCCGATTCGACCCGGCCGGCCCTGGCCTCTTCTTGCTCCGGGCGTTGGCTTTCGCTCCCTCGGGGGTGGCGGGTGACTCCGTGCTCGTCCGGGTTCCCGCCGCTCCGGGAGATGTCCGGGTGAATGAGATCTACTACTGGCCGGAGCTGGGCGAGCCGGAGTGGGTGGAGATCATCAATGTGTCCGGCCGACCGGTAAATCTGGCCGGCTGGCGGCTGAAGGACGCCTCCAGAGGAAGCGGGGCGGAGCTTTCGCTCCGAGCTGGTCAGTGGTGGCTACGGAGCGGCTCCTACGCGGTCATCGCAGCGGATACCGCCAGCCAACGCCTCAAACCATTGGCAGCGGGCGAACTCTTCGTGCCGAAAGGCCCGTTCCCAACGCTGAACAACAGCGGAGACTCCGTGGTGGTATTGGACCCGGTGGGAAATCGGGTCGACGCCCTGGCGTACCTCCCCTCCTGGGGAGGCGCCGTGGGGGTCTCTCTCGAGCGGATGCGGGCGGAGGGACCGTCGGACCAGCCGAGCAATTGGGGAAGCTGCCGCGATCCCTCCGGCTCCACGCCGGGGAGGAGGAATTCCATCAGTCCACCGGACAGCGATCTCGCCCTGCTGCCCCTCATCTGTTCGGGAGATGGGGTCGGCCAGGAATGGGGGGTGAGCCTGGCTGTAGCCAATCTGGGCACTGCGGAGATGCCCGGTGGGGCGGTGCGCCTGCGTGCGACAGAGGGTCTCTTCTGCCTGGAGAAGTCGGCGGAGTTTGTGGTCCTGCTACCGGAGAGGATTGCCCCCGGTGAGACGGTCAGAGCGATTCAGCGTTGGAAGCCGGACGTTCCGGGATGGATGCGGCTGGAGGCCATGCTGGAGACGAGCGATCAGGATCGGCGGAACAACTCCCGATCTGCGGCGGTGTACCTTTCTCCGGCCCCGGGGACGGTTCGGGTGAATGAGATCCAGTTCGATCCTCCTGCGGACGAGCCCGAATGGGTGGAGGTGGTGAATCGGTCAGCTTGCCCCTTGTCGCTGGATGGTTGGTACTTCGGCGATTCGCGGCAACGGGTAAGATTGGATTCCATCGGTCGATGCGTGCCACCCGGTGGCTTCGCCCTGATCGCCGCGGGCGGCCTGATTCCTTCCGCCGCTCCCGATATCCCCACGTGGCGAACGCGGGGCACTTGGCCCGTGCTCAACAACACGGGCGATGGCACGGTGATTGTGCTGCCCAATGGCCGAGTCTGCGACAGCCTTTTCTACCGTCCCGAGTGGCGACGAGGGGGTCGGGGCAGTCTCGAGCGTCTGGACCCCGATGGCGACTCGCTGGATTCGCTGAACTGGGCAGCATGTGAAGACACACGTGGGAGCACGCCGGGCGCGGTCAATTCGGTGGCTGCGCGGGAAGTCGATCTGGCGTTGATCGATTGCTGGGCGACGCTCGACTATTGGCCAAAAAGCCGGCTTCTCTGGGTGGAGGTGAAGAACCGAGGAAAGAGGGAAGTCTCAGGCGCTTCTCTGGCCCTGCAGGGCGAGGAGGTTCCCGAGCAGACGGTCCCACTGCCATCACTCGCCCCGGGCCAGCAGACGCCGGTCCCATTGGAAATGGCCATCGAAGCTCCGGGACGTCATCGGATCCTCCTGTTCCTCCGCTGTCCTGGCGACGCGCGCCCTGCGAACGATTCGCTGCGTAAGGATGTGTACCTCTCGCCACCGCGCTCAGCAGTTGTGATCAACGAACTGTACGCTCGCCCGCTCCCAGGACAACACGAATGGGTGGAACTGGCCAACAATACCGCATGGGACGTCGACCTCCAAGGCTGGAAGATCCACGACCGGAGGGGGAGGCAGTACGCCGCGACGGTGAAGGAGAGCTTCCTCTTGCCGGCTGGTCAATTGGGACTGGGAATGGAAACGCTTGCGGTCTTGGACGAGTGGGCAATGGAAAAATCCGTTCCCGGCACCGTTGTGAGCCCCTGGCCCTCCTTGAATGACGATGGCGATGATGTGGTACTCGTCGACGCCAACGGGCTCACAATGGACAGCGTTTCCTACAGTCTAGACTGGAAGCTGGAGCGGGGTTTCTCTCTGGAGAGAGTGCGGAAAGATGGAAGTAGCCTCGATCCCGGAAATTGGGTGCGATGTACCCTTCCGGAGGGAGCCACACCAGGTCGGGAGAATAGCGTCTCCGGAGCCGTCGCCACACGTGGAACCGGCCTTACGGCGACTCCCGTGCCATTCTCTCCCAATGGGGATGGGCGCGATGACCTCCTCCTGATTTCGGTGCAGCTCCCTCGGCCGTCGGCCACAGTTCGCCTGGAGGTCTACGACCTGGCGGGACGCCGGGTGCGGACGCTCTTGGACGACCAGCCCTGTGGTCCTTCCCGGTTGTTCGTGTGGGACGGTCGCACGGACGCCGGGATGGCATGCGGGGCAGGAGCTTACGTACTCTCGCTTCGGTGGTGGAGCGCGGACGGAGCCTCCGGATCGAGGCTCCTCCCTGTAGCCCTCGTGAGGCCGTAGGGGCGGGGATAAACGTGTTGCTTTTTAGGGGGATGGAAGGTAAATTCTTTGGCTTCTGTGGATACCGGATCTTAGCTGAGCGATCGTTGAGTTGAGGAGAAGCCCATGGCCATCATGAACAAGATGCGGGAGCACATGGCGGTGATCCTGTTCATCGTGCTCCTGTTATTCCTGGCGAGCATGACCATCGGCGGTTTGGTGGGAGGCGCCAACATCGTGGATATCATCTTCGGCCGTAACCCGAACGCCGTCGCAGAGGTCAATGGGAAGAACATTCCTTTCGACCGGTTCTACCGAGCGTACCAGCAGGAAATCATCAATTACCGCGAGCAGACGGGTCGGGAGCCGGAAGGCTTCCAGCTGGAGACCCTCGAGGATCAGGTTTTCGAGGGCATGGTCCAGAATGTCATCCTGACGGAAGTCCTCCGGAAGAAGGGCATCAAGGTTTACGATGACGAGGTCGTGTTTGAGATCTTCAACAATCCTCCGGACATCTTGAGGCAGAACCCCGTTTTTCAGGATTCGACGGGCGCCTTCGACATCAACCGGTATCACGAGATTCTGAGGAACCCGGAAGCGGACTGGCGTCCCGTCGAGGACTACGTCCGCTCTACGCTCCCGCTGCGCAAGCTACAACGCGAGATCCTCTCCTCTGTGCGCGTCACAGAGGAGGAGATTCGACAGGAGTTCCTTCGCCGCAACGCCAAGGTCAAGGTTCGCTACGTGGTTTTCGATGCTCAGGCCTATCAGAGCCAGGTGGGACCCATATCCGATGAGGAAGTAGCCAAGTACTACGAGCAGCATCGGAACGAATTCAGCGAGCCGGAGAAGCGCCGGATCCGGTACGTGTTCATCGAGAACAAACCCTCCCCGAGCGACTCGGCCGAAACCTGGCAGACGGCCGAGGATCTGCTCGCGCGGGCCCGTCAGGGTGAGGACTTCGCCGAGCTGGCCAAGGCCCACTCGGAGGATGAGGGAACGGCGGAGAAGGGCGGTGATCTTGGGTTCTTCGGGCGCGGGACAATGGTCAAACCCTTTGAGGATGCGGCCTTTGGCGCCAGGCCCGGAGAGATTGTTGGGCCGGTCCAGACCTCTTACGGCCTCCACCTGATCAAGGTAGAAGCGCGCCGGAAGGAGGGGGACAAAGAGGAAGTGCAAGCTCGGCACATCCTCTTGAAATTCAAGCCCTCGGTACAGACGGTGGAGGCGGCTCGCTCGCGTGCGGAGTACATTGCCACGCAGGCCAAGGAGGTGGGCTTGCGGCAGGCCGCACAGGCAGAAAGCTTACGGGTGGATGACTCGGGATTCTTCGTAGAGGGAGGATTCATCCCCGGGATTGGCCTGAACCGCCGGATTTCTAACTTTGTCTTCCACAATCGCGAGGGGGCGGTCTCGGAAGTCTACGAGACGGAGCGCGGGTTCTACGTGGTAGAAGTGGCTGAGATTCAGAAGGCGCGAGTCCGGCCGCTGGAAGAAGTGAAGGCGCAGATCCAGGCTATCCTCCGGCAGCAGAAGAGCTTTGATCTGGCGGGTGAGGCTTGTCGCGAAGCCTTCGAGAAGATCAAGCGCGGGGGTTCTCTGTTCGACATTGTCTCGGATCCCGCGCGCGTGCGCGAGCCGGAGCCCTTCACGATGCGCGGGCCTGTTTCCGGGATTGGGACGGACTACAGCTTCATCGGCGCCGCTTTTGCTCTCGAACCCGGCGAGATCTCGCCTCCCGTGAAGGGAACTCGAGGCTGGTATCTCGTCGAGCTGATTAGCCGGGATCCGTTTGACGAGGAGGCGTACCAGAAGGCGCGTCCCCAACTCTACAACGACCTCCTGCGCCAGAAGCGCATGCAGGCCTATTCCCAGTGGTTGGCTTCCCTGAAAGAAGCCGCGGAGGTGAAGGATTATCGCTACTACTTCTTCCGATGAGGCGGAGGGATTTGCGACTCAAGTGTGGCCCATTGCTTCCGATAATAGGAACGCAAGGTTGAGCCTCTGCTTCCCCTCCCGGTTTTGAGGTAGCACCTTGCTCGCGGAAACCCCCGGCGCCCACCCCGTCGGGGGTTTCGCTTTTCTCGCGAGGGGAAAACGTGGGCTTGGCCAGCGGATTGGGGACCGCCACCTGATTAGGCTCGACCCCGGTGAATTTGCAGGCGACGCACAGCGCTGCGGAGGTGGAAGAGGCGTTCGAGATTCTCCCGAAGCTCCCTCCCGTCCCTCGGGTGGACCAATAGGTAACGCTGGGTGTAGCAGGTGGTCCAGCATCCCCGGCAGCGTCGGTAGGCAACGAGCCGCCGCCGATACTCCGGACCCTCCAGGATCTCGTCCAGGGGGGAGGAATGGAGATTTCCGATCGGGCCTCCCCAGCACAGGTGAACATCCCCGTTTTCCATGACCGTGAGACGGGTAGAGAGAAGCGGGTCGTCCACGAAGGCGCAAATCGAAGAGGTCCCGCTCCGCAAGAAGATCTCGATCCCCCGCAGGAAGCTGGGCAGATTCAGGATATCCGGGTGGCCGGCGAGCTTTTCGAGCGTGCTTGCCAGTTGGGGCGTGGGCCGCAGACGGAGTTCGTCGTCGGAACGGGTGGTCTCCGTGAGGCTGTGATACAGCCCGAGAGTGACTTTCCAACCGAGATCCGTGGCCCGGGAAACAATCTCTGGCACCTGAGACACATTCAGCGCGCTGAGCACTACGTTCACGTACAGGAGCGAGGAGGAATTGCCCTTCCAGCGGGACAAGAGGCCCATGTGGCGCAACACGGTGTCGCTGAAGTTCGGAACTCCCCGGAGGTTGTCGCCTACCGGGCCCAACCCGTCCAGTGAGGTTTGGATGTTGATCCCCAGCTCGAGAGCAATCCGACCCACGCGCTCGATCACCGAAGTCTGGTGATACAGGCCAGTGACGAGCGTGGTGGAAATGGCGAAGGTCTGAGCGGCCAGAGGCAGCATCTCGGCAAGTTCGGGGACGAGGGTGGGTTCCCCGCCGGAAAGGAACCCGATGTACGCACCGTATTCCCTGAGTCGCTGGAGGATCTTCTGGAAGGCTGCCCGATCCATGCTGGCAGGCTCCGTGCGGCGCTCGTAGACTCGGCACTGGCGGCACCGCTGAGAACACAGTCGGGTCAGACGAACCTCCGTGCTCGTGTTCAGCGGGCGCTGCCAGAAGGCGTTGGCGAGGGCGCGTCCGAGCGGCGACGGCTTCATCCGAGATCCCCCCGACGCAGGCCCTCTTCTGCGAGGGCCGCATCCTCCCGGGCACGAGAATCCTCGGACATGGAGGGCCCCAAGGTCCGGCCCTTCCACGTGAAGCGGCCGAAGGTGCCGCCCAGCCCGACGACCACGACGTAGAGTGGCTGCAGCACGGCCCAGAGGGGGAAGTATCCGAGCAGATCTTTTCGCCCGAAAATGTGCGCCGCACGGAGGGCCAGGAACCACTCCGCCAGGATCTTGCCGAGGCCAGCCAGGAGGAAGGGCATTGGCCTTCCGGCCAGCAGGCCGAGCGGCAGGCCGAGGAGCACCAGCGCGTTGGCAGCGAAGGTGGCCATGGCGTAGAGGAAAAAGGGGCGATTCAAGACGTACTGGTAGACCCCATTGGAGGCCCACCGTCGCCGCTGATTGAGGAGGCCTCGCCAGGTGCGCTGCGGCTGCGTGACAACCCGGCCCCCCTGCTCGAAGGCGAATCGGATCCTCCAGGAGGTCTGCCGTCTGATCAATTGCAGGAGCAGAACGTCATCCCCGGAGACCCGATGCCTCACTTGACGGTAACCTCCCACCTCCAGGAACGCTTGCTTTCGGTACGCCAGATTCTGTCCCGAGCCGGCAAGAGGGTAGCCCACCTGGCAACTGCCGGCGGCCGCACCCATCAGGAGGAGGAAATCGATCGCCTGAAGACCCTCGAAGAGGGATAGGTGCTGTCCCGGCGCACCGATTTGGGAGAAGCCCACCACCATCCCGGTTTCCGCATCGAAGTGGCGCGCGATGGTCTGGATCCAAGTTGGGGGCACCCTGCAATCGGCGTCGGTCACCAGGATGATCTCACCGCACGCAGACTTCACGCCGGTCTCGAGCGCGTACTTCTTCGGCGCCATGCCCGGCGGGGGAGAGGTGGCGTGAAGCAAATGGAAATTCGGCGAAGCCTCGCAGAATCGGGTCACGATCTCTTCCGTCCGGTCCGAGGAGCCGTCGTTGACGACGATAACTTCGTATTTGCCACTCGGGTAGGTCTGGCGGGTGAGGTCGGACAGGACCTCGCCGATGTGGGCTTGCTCGTTGCGCGCCGCGATCACAACGGACACACTCGGACTGGACCTGCTTCCATCCCGTCGCGGTCTTCGGAAAAGACCAGCGAGGAACACGACCAGACCCAGCGAATACAGCCCAACCGCCACCGCAGTCAGATGGACGAGCCAGTTGAGCAATTTGCGCCTCCTAGGGTTACGGCCGAAGAGAAAGTACGCCCTTTCCATTCAAAAGCCGCAAGCTGACCCGCAGCCCCGAAGATGGCGACGTAAAGCGCGTGGACGGGTGAGACCAGGGGTACGAGCCACCAGGCCGCGCGGAACTGGAGCGCCTTTGCCCCTTCACACACCAGGGCTGTTTCCGGGAGCGATTTCAGCAACCAGATCAGCACGAGAGGCAAGACATTCCCCGAGAAGCCGGCCGAAAGCATGGCGCCCAAGAATCCGACGTTGAACAGGTAGAGACCGGCCAGTAATAGCCGCATCGGCACTGGGTAGAGCAGGGCCTTGGACGCATGCCGGATCCTCTGGTTCCAGAATGCGCGGGAAGTCCCCACGGGCTCTGCGGGCACATGGGCGTCGGGGGCGAAGGCGTATCGGATCTTCCAGCTCGTCTCCTCCCGGACTCGGGACAGGAAGAGATCATCATCGCCGGAGGGGATGCCGGCGTATTTCCCGAAGCCGTTCAGCTCGAGAAAGAGGCTCCTGCGGTAGGCCAGATTGCGTCCCGTGCAGGTGAGCGGGTAGCCGAGGCCGAGACTGCCCGCAGCCACGGCAGCCAGCGCCAGCGAATCCAAGCGATACAGGAGCTCCTGCCACTTGTGGAGTTTCGCAGCGGTCAAGGGGGAAAAGCCGATCGCCAGGCCGGTCTGGCGATCGAACAGCCGGACCATCGATGCCACCCACCGCGGTCCCGGCCTACAGTCGGCGTCGGTTGTGAGGACGATTTCCGCCGAGGTGTGCTCGATTGCCCGGCTCAGCGCGTATTTCTTGGGGGCGAATCCGGCGGGCACCTGATCGATCCGGAGCAACTTCACCTGCAAGTCGTGCTGCCCCTCCGCGACCTGTCTGACGATCTCGCCCGTGCCATCTTCGGAGCGATCGTCCACGATCAGGATTTGGAGTCGGTCCGGCGGATAGTCCTGATTCAGCAAGCTGCGGAGACAGGCCTCGATGTTCTTGGCTTCGTTGCGAGCGGCCACGACCACGGCCGCGGGCGGGAAGCTTTCGGTAGAAACCTTGGAGGCGTCCCGAAGCGCGTCCCGGATGCCCCGGCGGAGCAATAGCAAAGCCATCGCGTACAGCGTGGCCCCCGCCACGACGATCCAGTTGAACACAGGCGCACCTCCAATTGGATCGCCAGTCAGTAGTTTAGGCGGAAGGAGGCTACGAAAGACCGGCCATGGGCCCGACGTCCGGCCTGATGGCCTAAGTTCACCATCCACGTCTGATGGTAGCGCAACACCACAAAGAGATCGCGTCGGATCTGATGACGGACCTCGCAGCCGACCGTGGTTTGCTTCTCGACAATCCCTGAGAGAAACGACTTGTTGGGGCCATCGGCGGTCGTGTGCGCCCGGGCAACGGACCCTTCCCCCTTTCGGATACGTGACAGCCAGAGGAGCGCGCGAAAGTCCCGGCCAAGGTACTTGCTGATCTCGGTGAACCACTCGTCCGCGTTGGGCCCCAGCGGGTTGCCGATGATCTGGTCGTAATGCTGGTATCGGTTGATGGAGTCGTAGTGGGTATAGACGTACGGTTCGATCCGGGTGTATTCGACCCGTATGTGCGAGTCCCGGATCCCAACCGGATCGAGCCAGTGAATGCCCAAAAGGAAGGCGAACTTGTTCCCCCAGTACCGCAGGGGGGAGGCCGAGAGAGTGAGATCGTCGATCAGAAGCTCTCCGTAGCCGGCAAGTCCCGGCCTCGCTCGCCACCAAAAGTCGAAGCTGAGGTTGTTGTTGTCCCGGTCCCCGAGATGGTGCTCCGCCACGTGGTAGGGCATGACGGGATTCAGGTAGGACCATTCTAGCCCGCGCAAGCCGTACACGACGGTTTCGCTTGCGCTAAGGAGGAGGTTCTCTCGCGCCAGCCAGTCGATGCGGTGTGCCGCCAGATACTTCTGACCGAAGGGACTGCGCAGCCCGGCATGCAAGTACGTGAAGCGGAAGCGGGTCCATTTGGCGTCCAGGCGGACGAAGTCGAAGGGAGGGATGTTCCCTGAGAGGGTCAGGGCACCCCGTGCACTCGGACCCCACCAGAGGGATCCGTGTCCCGCTTGAAAACCGAACCAGCGGGTCCGGCCGGCCAGGTAGGCCGTAGCCTGATCGGTGTACACGGTCTTTCCCGATGTGATGAGGGGAAGTCCCTGGCCCGGGTCGAAACGCTCTTTCTTTGGGACTTCCCCCCCGCGGGTGGCCGTATTGCGGGCGTCGAGGTAGAACCACAGGCTTCGGGAGAGGGATCCCCGCGCGAGGATGCCTCCGGTTGTGAGGGATTTGAGCTCGGCGGGCTGGTAGGCCGTACCCCGCCGGGACCGAACATCCTCGTACAGAAGCGCGTCGATGTGCGCCCGGAGTGTACTGTCCGTGATCGAGAGCAGATGCGTTTCCGCAGCAGCTGCTGGCAAGGCGATCCCGCGGTCTCCCAATTCCTCGGAGAAGTCGCCGATGAGTTGCACGAGAAGTCCCCATTCGGCACGGCCGAGAAATGGAGCCGAGCGGCTTGTGTGCTCCCAGCAACGGGCAAGCCCGTGGGCCAGATCTTCGCGCAGCCACGGGCCCACTGAAATCTCGAGGGGACTCAAGAGGCCACGGGTGGTAAGCCTCTGAATGAAGTCGAAAGACCAGTGATCCCGATAGAGCTCCACGGTCTGTGCCGACGCCAGGCCGAAAAACGCCAGCAACAAGCCGAGCACGAGGGAGGAAGCTTCAAAACAAGCCGGACGGCCCCGTGCGGGCCGGTGCCGGTCCTTTCCTCGCTCTGTTGCCCGGGATGGGCCGGCTTGGGCTGCGGCAGCTCCCCGGAAGAGAGGGCCTTTGCCTTCCTCAGCCAAGAGCGGGGCCCGGCGTCCATTGCGGCGGCACATACTCCCCTCCGCCTCGGGGGCTACTGGCGCGGCCGGCTGAAGCGGAATAGCGGGCGCTCTGCACGGGTGTCGCGGCAGAGGTGGGACGATCCGGTCGATCCGCATCATCGTGCCTGTTCGGCGAGGGCGGCTTTCAGGCGCTCCGGCGTCATGGGTAGCCGGTACAAGCGCACGCCCGTAGCATCGAAGATGGCATTCGCGACGGCACCACCGACCGTGATAATGGCTGGCTCGCCGCCTCCCTGCGGTTCCAAGCTATTGTTCTCCACGATGATGGTGTCGATTTCCGGGAGCCAAGAAAACCGGGCTATCTCGTAGGTGTCGAAGTTGCGATCGAGAATCTCTCCGCCCCGGAAACGGATGTGCTCCGTCAGGGCGTAACCGAGCCCCATCATCGTGCATCCCTCCATTTGGAGACGCGCGCCCTCGGGATTGACGCAAATCCCCATGTCTTGGGCCGCCAGGGCACGCCTGACTTTTACCTCGCCCGTCCCCCGGTTCACTTCGACTTCGACCATGGTGACCACGTACGTTCCGGAGTCGATCCCGCAAGCAACGCCGTAGCCGCGGCCAGTGGGATGAGGGGCGCTTTTCCACCCGAAGCGTCCTGCAGCTACCTCGAGGAGCCGGCGCATGCGGGGATCCGTCAGGTGCTTCAGCCGGAATTCCACGGGATCCGTGCGGATTTCCGCGGCCATCAGGTCGATGTGGGACTCTCGGGCGAAGGTGTTGGTGTTATTGGCCGGTGCGCGCCACGGCCCCGTTGCGAAGGGATGGGAGCCCGGCCCTCCTTGCCAACCGGTCCCCGAGGCCAGGGTTCGATGGTGCGGGATGTCGTAGAAGTGCTCCGAACCGCGGCTCCCGGCGTAGTAGACGTGGTAGTCCCAATAGCAGAGGCGGCCGTCCGTTGCCACGCCAGCGTCGATGGTCACGATGGCGGCAGGCCGAAAGGTGTCGAAGAAAAACTCCTCTTCTCTGCTCCACGCCACTTGCACCGGGCGTCCCGTGAGCTTGGCGAGGCGAACCGCCTCCAGGGCCTGCCGATTCGCGCTCTTGCCGCCGAAGCCGCCTCCCACAAAGGGCGTGATGACCCGCACGTCCTCCAGAGCCAGTCCGAACTCCCGCGCGATCTGCTCCTGCAGGGGGAATGGCGTTTGGGTGGAAGCCCAGACGGTGATGCGATGGCCCTCCACGGTTGCCACAGCTGCATGAGGTTCGATGGGGGCGTGGGCCACGTAGTCGTTCAGGTACGTGGCACGGAATCGCCGGCTGGCCATGCGTTGACCTGTTTCCAGATCGCCGCCCTGCGCGACGAGCTCCCCGGGTCGGGCCACCTTCAGCAGGTGGTCGAAGATGGTTTCGTGATCCACGGTGGGCTCGGGAGTCTCAAATCGGGCCTCGATCAGTTGCAGCGCCCGCTCCGCTAGGTCCGGCTTTTCATGCAAGACGGCCACCAGTTCCCCCTCTTCGACCACAATGGCTCCGGGAAAGGATCTTGCCCGATCCGTATTGACAGAGACGAGGCGAGCGCCATGAGCGGGGGGACGCAGAAGACGCGCGTAGAGCATGCCGGGAAGCCGGATGTCGGCGGAGTACTGGGCTTTCCCCGTTACCTTGAGGATTGCGTCGGTGCGAGGGACGGCTTTCCCCATCACCTTGAACTGGGAGGGGGATTTCACATGCACTTCGGTCTTGGCTCGGCGCTCGATGCGCTTTCCCCGGACGAGTTGGCCATAGGCGATGCGTCGGCTGGGCTCCCGGCGCAAGTAGACGAAGCCGTCGGCCGTGGCCAGATCATCGACGGGCAGGCTGAAATGCTCGGAAGCCAGTTCCAGGAGCGCCTGGCGGGCTGTGGCTCCCGCCTGACGCAAGGCGGGGCCGAAGAAGCGCGTGGTGCGTGAGCCGAACGTCCCCATGTCCCAAGGACAGAATGCTGTGTCGCCCATAACCATCTTCACCGCGCCCAGCGGAACGTCCAATTCTTCCGCCAGCATCTGGGCGAGAGAGGTTATGACTCCTTGCCCCATTTCGATCTTCCCGGTGAAGCAGGTGACGGTCCCATCCTCATCGATTCGAAGATAGGCGTTCGGATCTTCGGGGAGTTCGCGGCCCTGTGCCTGAACCTCGCCGGCGAGACGAGGCAAGGTGAACAGCACCACCAGGCCGCCGCCGCTCAGCCGCAGGAAATCGCGCCGGCCAATCACCCTCTGCAAAGGGTGGTCGTGGAAGTCCGTTTCGAGGTAAGCGTTCACGTTTCTCATGGCGTGCCCCCTTCGCTTTTGCCTTCCCGCGCGATGTGCTCGATGGCGCGCACGATGCGAGGATGGGCGCCACAGCGGCAAAGATTGCCTTCCATCCACGCAATGATCTCCTCCCGCGTGGGATGGGGGTTCTTTCGCAATAGGCTATAAGCCGACATGATCATCCCTGGCGTGCAGTAGCCGCACTGAAGCGCGTCGTGCTCCGCAAAGGCTTTCTGCAGGGGGTGAAGCTGCCCATCTTGGGAAAGCCCCTCGATGGTCAGGACCTCTTTTCCCCGGATTGCTCCAACGGGGGTTTGGCAAGAGCGCACCGCCTCGCCATTCACTACCACGGTGCAGGCTCCGCAAATCCCTATGCCGCACCCGTACTTCGTACCCGTGAGGCCCAGATCCGTGCGTAGAACCCAGAGCAGCATCCTGTCCGGAGCAACCTGGATTTCGCACTCCTGCCCATTCAGGCGGAACCGGATTCGCTCCTCCATCCCTCGACCCTCCTTTCGCTGCAGAACTCCCCGCTGGTCTCCTCTCGATCCGTGTCCGCCGGATCGCGTCGGCTCCCCGGAGCCTTTCGGTGCGGACGAGTGGGATCGTCCGCCTCAGTCCGGCAGTCGTAAGGTAAGCAAAAGCGGACGTCCGTGCAAGCGGACCGGGCCGGGGGCGAACAGTGACGGGAAAGAGGGTTGAAAAAGAGGCTGGTTTTTTGTAAATCGTTATCGGCAAGAGGGACAGAAGCGGCTCGACGTTGGATGGAGCACAGGAGGCGGAGATGGACTATCGGGTGATCGAGGAGCTTGCGATTCCCAACGATTCCAAAATGGTCCTGGTGGTTTTGGACGGGATCGGCGGGCTGGCAATTCCGGGTCGCGAGGGCACGGAGCTTCACGTGGCGCGCCGTCCGAACCTCAATCTGTTGGCACGAAGGGGAAGCTGCGGTCTAATGGATCCCATTATGCCGGGTGTCACGCCGGGGAGCGGCCCGGCCCACTTCGCCCTTTTCGGGTACGACCCCGTGGAGAACAACATCGGCCGAGGCGTGCTCGAGGCTGCCGGCATCGGCATGGACCTGACCCCATCGGACGTGGCGGTGCGCATCAACTTCTGTACCCTCGGTCCGGATGGGAGGATTGTGGACCGGAGGGCGGGGAGGATACCCACCGAGGAATGTGAAAGGCTGTGCGAGAAGCTGCAGCGAGCTGTGAACCTGGGCGATGGGGTCGAGTTCATCTGCCGGGCGGTAAAGGAACACCGCGCCATGATCCTTCTTCGGGGCGAGGGGCTTTCAGGAGATCTCCTGGATACCGATCCCCAGCAGGTTGGTTTGGAACCCCTGCCACCACGGGCCCTCGTCGATACGGAGGAGAGCAGGCGCACCATTCGCGTGGTGGGAAAACTTCTAACTCAGGCGCGGGAGATCCTCGCCGACGAGCCGAAGGCCAATTTCATCCTCCTCCGCGGATTCGCGAAGAACCGGCACTACCGCAGCCTCCAGGAGAGGTTCAAGCTGAGAGGCTATGCCATCGCCAATTATCCCATGTACCGTGGGGTGGCCAAGCTCATCGGGATGGACCTGCACCCGGTCACGCCGGATGTGCGGAGCCAGTTCGAGGCTCTGCGGGAGAAGTACGCCGACTACGACTATTTCTTCCTGCACGTGAAATACACGGATTCCCGCGGCGAGGACGGCGACTTCGACGCGAAGGTGCGGGTGATCGAGGAGGTGGATTCGTACCTGCCCATCGTCACGGCGTTGGAGCCTCAGGTCCTGGTCGTGACCGGGGATCATTCGACTCCTGCTTTGTTGAAAGCGCATAGCTGGCACCCGGTGCCGGTGGCCCTGGTCTCCCCCACTGCGCGGATGGACGACGTGGAGCGTTTCGACGAAGTGAGCTGTGCCAAGGGAATCCTGGGGCGATTCCCGGCGGTAGAATTGATGGCCCTCATGCTCGCCCATGCGTTGCGGCTCAAGAAGTTCGGAGCTTGAGGGGCGAAGCGTGGGCCGGGACGCGAAGCATCTGGGTTCCGAACGGCCGACGAAGGGCGGTGATGGTCATGAGATATCTTGCCACGCTGGATGACATCCGATCCGGCAAAGTGACCGACGTTTACTTCGAGAGGACACGGAGGATCCTCGAGGCCGAGGGGATTCATCGGCGTGTGGCCGCCGAGTTCGTGGTCAAATCCTTCCCCAATGGCTACCGTTGGGGTGTGTTCGCCGGACTGGAATGCGCTTTGGAGCTGCTGACCTCGCTGCCCGTCGATGTGTGGGCCATGGAAGAAGGGACCGTCTTCTTCCCTGGCGAGCCGACGTTGATCATCGAGGGGGATTACCTGGGCTTCGGGGTGTATGAGACGGCCCTTCTCGGATTCCTTTCCCAAGCCTCCGGGATTGCCACCAAAGCTGCTCGGTGTCGCAAGGCAGCCGGTACCCGCATCGTGGCGAGCTTCGGGGCGAGGAGGATGCACCCGGCCTTGGCTCCCTTCATCGACAGGAATGCCTACATCGGCGGCTGCGACGGCGTTGCCGTGGTGCTCAGTGCGGAGCTGCTGGGCCTCCAACCGACGGGCACGATTCCCCATGCGCTCGTGCTTCTCATGGGGGACGTGGTGACGGCGACCACCGCCTTCGACCGGGTCATCGAAAGGGACGTCCCGCGCGTGGCGCTGGTGGATACCTTTGGCGACGAGAAGTTCGAGGCCCTTCGTGCGGCGGAAGCGCTGGGCCAGGCCCTGTACGGCGTGCGCTTGGATACGCCGAGCAGCCGACGGGGCGACTTCCTCTCGCTCCTGCGCGAGGTACGATGGGAGCTCGACCTGCGCGGTTTCCGGCATGTGAAAATCTTCGTGTCCGGAGGGATGGACGAATGCCAGATCCTCCAGCTAAACGAAGTGGCCGACGCCTACGGAGTGGGCACCTCCATCAGCAATGCTCCGGTGCTGGACTTCGCGATGGACATTGTAGAAGTGGAGGGTAAACCGCTAGCTAAGCGAGGCAAACTTTCCGGGCGGAAACAGGTCTGGCGCTGCCCAGCTTGCGGGGCACGTCGGCTGAGACCTTGGTCGGAGGAACAGGAGGTGTGTTCCTGTGGCGCTGGGATGGAGGGCCTGCTCACACCGCTTCTCCGCCGAGGCGAGTTGATTCGTCGACAGCCCAGCGTGCAGGAGATTCGCCGACGCACGCTAGCCGAGCTGGAGCGCGTGGAGCTGGAGGCGCATCGCTAAACGGGAGACATCGGCTATGCAGCATCCCAAGGCGGACCGCTTTTTCGAGGTTCTGGATCACACGGCCGATGTTGGCATCCGCGTTTGGGGTAAGACGAAAGAGGAACTCTTTGAGAACGCGGGGCGGGCCATGTTCTGCCTCTTGCTCCGCAATCCGGAGCGGGTGCAGCCCAGGTTCAGGCGATGCATCACCGTCCGGGCCAATGCCCTGGACGAGCTGATGGTGAACTGGCTGTCGGAGCTGAACTTCAATTTTTGCACGGAGAACGAGGTCTATCGAGAATTTCGGGTTCGCGACCTGACCGATCAGTTTCTGCGTGCGGAGGCGTGCGGGGAGACGTTCAACCCGGATGTGCACGAGGCCCAGTTGGAAATCAAAGCCGTCACCTTTCATGATATCCACGTCGGCCCACGCCAGGATGGCGACGGCTGGGAGGCGAGGGTCATCTTCGATATCTGAGAGGGCCGCGTGCCTGCCGCTCGTGGAAAAAGCGAACCCTCAGGCCCCGCGAGGAGGTGAGGGAGATGAGCCATACCAAACTCCGGAAAGTGACCGATTACCTCTGGGAGATCCCCCGGGAGGGGAAGATGCGCGTCCCGGGCCGCATCTACGCCACGGAGGACATGCTGCCGGATGTGACGAAGGACAACGCGCACGTGCAGGTGGCGAATGTGGCTACCCTGCCCGGCATCGTGAAGTATTCCATGGCGATGCCGGACATCCACTGGGGATACGGTTTTCCCATCGGGGGCGTGGCTGCCTTCGACGTCGAGACGGGTGTGATCTCCCCCGGAGGGGTCGGCTACGACATCAACTGTGGGGTACGGCTCCTGCGGACGGATCTCAAGCGCGAGGAGATCCAGGACAAGATCCGCGAGGTGGTGAGCGCGCTGTTCCAGCATGTGCCCAGCGGGGTAGGTTCTACCGGGGCGATTAAGCTCAGCAACAAGGAGCTGGAGCAGGTGCTGGTCGAGGGCGCCCACTGGGCGGTGCGGAACGGCTTCGGCACGGAGGAGGACCTCGAGCACATCGAGGAGAGCGGCCGTTTGCCCGGAGCCGATCCGTCCTTCGTGAGCGCAAGGGCGATGGAGAGAGGCCGGCCTCAGCTCGGGACCCTGGGGAGCGGCAACCATTTCGTCGAGGTAGGTTATGTGGAAGAAGTCTACGATGAGAGCCTGGCCAAGAAGCTCGGACTTTTCCAAGGCCAGGTGACCATGATCGTCCACACAGGTTCCCGGGGTTTCGGCCACCAGGTTTGTGACGACTACATTCGCGTCATGCTCAAAGCCAGCGAGAAGTACGGCATCGAGTTGCCGGACAAACAGCTCTGTTGCGCTCCTGTGGGATCGCCCGAGGGCAAGCAGTACTACGCAGCCATGGCCTGTGCGGTGAACTTCGCCTTCGCCAACCGTCAGATGATCACCCATTGGGCTCGGGAAGCCTTCGTGAAGGCTTTGGGGCTTCCGGCCTCGCGCGTGAACATGAGGGTGGTATACGAAGTGGCGCATAACATCGCCAAGCTGGAAGAGCACGAGGTGGACGGGCGGAAGCTGACTCTGTGTGTGCATCGGAAAGGGGCTACACGCGCCTTTGGTCCCGGTCATCCTGCTGTGCCGGCCGCTTACCGAGACGTGGGACAACCCGTCCTCATCCCGGGCGACATGGGACGATACTCGTACGTGCTGATCGGGACCGAAAAGGCCATGCAGGAGACCTTCGGCTCCACCTGCCATGGCGCGGGCAGGGTCATGAGTCGGCATGAGGCTACGCGCGTGGCCAGGGGGCGAGCGCTGAAGCGGGAGCTGGAGGATCGCGGCATCTTCGTGATGGCCAGCAGCAAAGAGACGATCGCGGAGGAGATGCCCGAAGCGTACAAGGACGTTTCGCGCGTGGTGGAGGCAGTGGCTCTGGCTGGCATCTCCGTGAAGGTGGCCAAACTGCGGCCACTCGGTGTGGTCAAAGGCTGATCAGAGGGGCGGTGAGAATTCGCTGGGGGACCTATCGAAGCACGGGGAGGGAGGCGACATGACGCGCGAAGAAGCCCAAAAGCGGCTGGAGGAGTTGCGGGAGCTCATCCACTACCACAACTACCGCTACTACGTGCTGGACAGTCCCGAAATCCCGGATGCGGAGTACGATCGGCTCTTTCAAGAGCTCCTCGAGTTGGAGAAGCAGTTTCCCGAGCTCGTGACGCCGGACTCGCCGAGTCAAAGGGTCGGAGCTCCGCCTCTGGAAGAATTCGAGACGGTCGCTCACACCGTCCCCATGCTCAGCCTGGACAATGCCTTCTCCACCGAGGAAATCCGGGATTTTGACGAACGCTGCAGGCGGCTTCTGGGCGTTTCGGGTCCTCTGGAGTATGTGGCCGAGCCGAAGCTGGACGGTCTGGCCATCGAGCTGGTGTATGAGAACGGGATCTTCACCGTCGGCTCAACGCGCGGCGACGGGTTTACGGGGGAGAACGTGACCCAGAACCTGAGGACCATCAAGTCCATTCCGCTGCGGTTGATCACGCGCGAACTTCCGGCTCCGGAGCGACTGGAGGTTCGCGGTGAGGTGATCATGGAGGTGGAGGCATTCCGCAGGCTCAACAGAGAGCGAGAAGCGCGCGGGGAGTCTCTTTTCGCCAATCCTCGTAACGCGGCGGCGGGCTCGGTGCGGCAGTTGGACCCATCGGTCACCGCCTCGCGACCTCTCGACATGTACTGCTACGGCTACGGGCAAATCCTCGGCCCCACCTTCGCGACCCACTTGGAGGTGCTCGAAGCATTCCGGAAGTGGGGCTTGAAGGTCAACCCCTATGTCCAGCTATGCCGTGGCGTTGAGGAGGTGGAGGCCTATCATCGCCGGATGGCGGAGATGCGGGAGAAGCTTCCGTACGAGATCGACGGGATTGTGGTTAAGGTGAATCGGCTGGACTACCAGCAGCGGCTAGGCCAGAAGACCCGGAGCCCGCGCTGGGCCATTGCCTGGAAATTCGAGGCGCGGCAGGAGATCACCCAGGTCGTCGATATTGTGGCTCAGGTGGGTCGGACGGGCGCGTTGACCCCGGTGGCCATCCTCAAGCCAGTCCGGGTGGCTGGGGTTGTGGTGAGTCGAGCCACTCTGCACAATCAGGACGAGGTGGATCGGCTTGGGGTGCGGATCGGCGATTGGGTTGTGGTCCAGCGCGCGGGCGACGTGATCCCCGAGATCGTATCGGTGGTGACCTCGCGGCGAACAGGCGAAGAGAAGCCCTACCGTCTTCCCGACCGCTGTCCGGTATGCGGTGCGAAGGTAGTGCGCCTGGAGGGGGAGGTGGCGCACCGTTGCACCAATGCCTCCTGCCCGGCTCAGCTCAAGGAGCGGATCAAGCATTTTGCCTCCAAGCGGGCTATGGATATTGACGGGCTCGGCGAAAAGCTCATTGACCAGCTGGTGGATAAGGGCCTCGTGAAGGACGTGGCGGACCTGTACTATCTCAAGAAAGAGGACCTGGTCAAATTGGAGCGGATGGGGGAGAAGTCGGCGCAGAATATCATCGATGCCATCGAGGCCAGCAAGGAGCGCCCACCGGATCGGATCCTGTTCGCCCTCGGGATCCGACACGTTGGGGAGCACATGGCACGAGTCTTGATGAACCATTTCGGCAGCTTCGAGGCTTTGAAGAGGGCGAGCTACGAGGATCTGATCACCGTGCCGGAGGTGGGCCCAACCGTTGCGGAGTCGGTGTTATCCTTTTTCCAGCAACCGGAGAACTTGGCGCTGCTCGACCGCTTGGCTAAGGCTGGGGTGAGATTGGAGAGGGCGGCGCCAGTTGCCGCGGGTCCGCGGCCGCTGGAGGGGAAGACCTTCGTGTTCACGGGAGCCCTGGCCAGCATGAGCCGCGAAGAGGCGGAGGAATTGGTTCAAAGACTTGGTGGACGCGCGGCTTCCTCCGTGAGCCGCAAGACGGACTACGTTGTCGTTGGGGCCAATCCGGGTTCGAAAGCTGAGCGTGCGCGGGAGCTCGGCGTGCCCATGATCTCGGAGGAGGAATTCCTCCGCATGGCCGGCGTAGCAACAGAGAACAAGCGCGAGTGAGGGGAAAGGCCATGAAGAAGAGCACGGCTCGTGCGTTTTGGATCTTGACCCTCGCGGCCCTCTGGGCTGCAGGCTGTGCCACCACGGGAGTCAACAAGGGGGACATCAACCTGATCTCCGTAGATCAGGAAATCGCCATGGGGCAGGATTTCTCCCGTGAGATCGCCAAGACCTACCCGATGCTGGACGACGTCGAGGTCACATCCTACTTCCAGAGGCTCGGGGAGAGAATCGCGCGGAGTTCGGACTGGCCGGACCTCCAGTTCCATTTCCAAGTGGTAAACACGGCCGACGTGAACGCCTTCGCCATCCCGGGGGGATGGGTGTATGTGCATCGGGGACTCATCGAACGGGCGGACAACGTGAGCGAGGTGGCCTGCGTGATGGCCCATGAGATCGGCCATGTGGTAGCCCGCCACGGCACCGAGACATTGACCAAGCAGTACGGGATCGCCATCGTCACCCAGCTCGTGTTGGGCCAGAATCCGAAGTTATGGCAGAAGGTCGTGGCGGATCTTTTCACCACCGCCGGGATCCTTGCCTACAGCCGGAAGCAGGAGCTCGAAGCGGATGATCTGGGGGTTCGGTACGCGTACCGGGCGGGTTACGACCCGAACGGGATGGCGACGTTCTTCGAAAAGCTGCTTCAGCTTCAGGAGCGCGAGCCAACCCTGCTGGAGGTTTGGTTCAGTACCCATCCGCCCACCAGTCAACGGATCGAGCGAGTGCGGGCTCAAATCGCCAGCCTGCAACTGCATCCGGGACTGGTGAAGGATGACCCCGAATTCCTGCGCGTGCGCGACCGGATCCGCGCAATGCCCGCAGTGAAGACCCTGAGGGAGAGCCAGGCCAAACCGGAATCGCAAAGGTAGCCTGGAGAGCTGGAAACGGGGTAGCGGTGAACACCACAAACCGGGAGGACGGTCATGGCCAGCAGCAATGGCGGCGATAGGGGGAGCTTCCTGCGCGGTTTCCTGATCGGGACCTTCGTGGGCGCGGTGCTGGGAGTACTGTTCGCCCCGAAGTCGGGAAAGGAGCTGAGGGGAGAGATCAAGCAGAAGGGGATGGAGGCCCTGGATCGTTCCAAGCGCGTCTATTCGGACGCCCGCGCGAAGGCGGAGGCGATCTTGGAGAGCGCCCGGAAGCGAGCGGAGGACTTGCGGGAGGAGGCAGAACGCCAGCTGGCGGAGGCACGGCGCCGAGCTGAGGAGCTTCTGGCAGGGGCGCGCGAGAAGACGGAGGAGGTGGAGGAAATCGTCGAAGGAGCGGCCGAAGAGGTGAAGGAAGCAGGGGGCCGGCTGCGGAAGGCAGCGCAGGCGGGTGTTGAGGCGGCCAAGCAGGAGATGGCGCGGAAGGAAGGCGACAGGCGACGCCGCGGCGAAGAAGCCTAATCTTGCGAAAGGAGCTCAGAAGTGATGGATTGGATCGTGGCGGTTTCCGTCGCGGTGATCGCGCTGTCGGTGCTGGTGGTGGCGGTGGCCTTGGTGGCGGTGGCCGCGCGCATCCGCAGCGCGGCGCGGCAGCTGGAACGCCTGGCCGAAACCGTACAAATGCAGGTCGTCCCCATCAGCCACGACGTCATGGTGATCAGCCAAGAAGTGAAGCGCGTGGTGGAGACGATCGGCGAGCAGGTCGAGAAGGCCGGAGAGGGCGTGACCGCACTGCGGGAGACCGCCTTTCGCGTCCGCGAGCTCGAGCGCGAGCTGGAGCGAAAGATGGAGGGCCCGCTTGTGGAGGTGGCAGCGCTGGTGAGCGCTGTCGCCAAAGGGTTCCAGGTCTTTCGGAAGGTGTGGAGAAGGGGGTAGCCAGGTCCCAACTCCTCCGGGCGGATGACAGCGACGGGCCCGGCATACGCCCCGCGGCACCGAGGCTTGGCGCCCTGGGGGTGAGCGCGGTCCTGCGCGCAAGGCGATGCCATGGTGAGCCGCTTTTCCCGATCTGGGCGGGTAGCGGGATTTTTGTTTGCTTTTCTGGGGCCCGAGGTGTAATCTTTCGGCATGAAGACAGGGCTGGCCTGCGGAAGTAGCGCCGTCGCATTGGCGTTTCTTCTCCTCCATGCTCCAGCGGCATGTCAGACGATGCGGGACCTGGACCAAATCCGGCGCGACCTGGAACAGGCCCGGCTGCAACTACGGCAGCAGCAGGTTCGGGAACGCAATCTCCTGGATGAACTGGCGGCGCTGGAGCGGGAGATCGACCTGACGCGTCGGCTGGTCACCGAGCTTCGTGTGACGGAGGAAAGGCAAAGGCAGCGGATGCACGCCACGGAGAAGCAGATCGCGGCTCTCGAGCAGAGGCTGGAGCGACTGCAGAGGGCCTACGCCCGTAGGGTCGTCAGTCTCTACAAGTATGGGCGCGTCCGCGATCTCGAGCTGCTGGTGCGTGGCATTTCTCTGCACAAGGTTCTGGTCTGGTTGAAGCTGGAGCGGATGTTGGTGGAGCAGGACCAAAGGCTACTCCGGCAGCTGATCGAGAGTCGCCAGCGGCTGGAAGCGGAAAGGAAGCGGCTCGAGTTGCAGAAGGCGGAGCAGACTCAGCTCCTGGCAGAAAAGTCGCGCGAGGAGGCTGAGCTCCTGAGGCGGAAACAGGAGCGTGCCGCCATGCTGGAGAAGGTGCGCCAGGATCGGGAGGCCTATGCCCGGCGGGTCCAGGAGCTAGAGGCTGCGGCCGCGGAGATGCGTCGCCTCATCGGCAAGGATCTGGAAAAGCAGACGTCATCGCCGGCCCGGTCGGCCGTTGCGGACTTCGCCTCTCTTCGCGGAAAGCTCCCGTGGCCCGTCCAAGGGGAGGTGATTCAGGGTTTCGGCCGCTTCAAGCATCCGAAGTTCGGCACGGTGGTGGAGAACTTGGGCATCGACATTCGCGCGCCCATGAACGCACCCGTGAGAGCCGTGGCTGGGGGACGAATCAGCGCGATCACCTGGCAGCGGGCGAGGGGGAACATCGTGCTGATGGCGCACGACGGCGGTTACTACACGGTATACACGCACTTGGCCGATATCTACGTCAACGTGGGCCAGGAGGTTGAGGCGGGGGAGGTCATTGGCACCGTTGGGGACACCGGTTCTCTCGAGGGACCGAAGTTGCACTTCGAGATTTGGCATAACACGGAGAACCTGAACCCGGAGCTCTGGCTCCAGTGAGTGCCGAGGCGGCACTGCGAGGGCAGGGCTGGGAGGTCCGAGCAAGTGGCTCTCGATTCGGTCGTGGGGCAGCAGCGAGTCGCCCAGCTTCTTCGAAGGGTCTTGCATTCGGGGCGGGTGGGCCACGCCTATCTGTTCCACGGGCCTGTGGGCCTCGGCAAATTCCTCATGGCGAGGGAATTCGCCAAGGAATTGTTGTGTCAGGCCGTTTCCTCGCCTCGGGGGGCAGCCTGCGAAAGCTGCCCTTCGTGTCGCCAAGTCGACGAGCTTGCGCACCCGGCGATGCGCCTGGTACTGCCCTCGCCGAAGGAACCGGATCCCTCGGCCGAGCGCGCGATTCTCGATCAGCTGGCGTCTGACCCGTACCGGGTGGAGCAGATCCTGATCCACCCGACGATATCCATCGAGCGCGTTCGGGAGCTTCGGCAGTTTGCAGCTTACGCAGCTGCTCCGGGCCAGCGGCGGGTGGTCATCGTTCCGGCGGCGGATCGGATGAGTGTGGAAGCGGGCAATAGCTTCCTGAAGCTCCTGGAGGAGCCGCCGGAGGACATGGTATTGATCCTGACCTCGAGCGATCCCAACCTGCTGCCGGATACCATCGTCTCCCGATGCCACTTGGTCCGTTTCTCGCCGGTCCCGGAGGGGGTTCTGGCGCAGACCCTGGTGGCGCGATTCGGCGTGGACGAAGAACGGGCCCGACTCGTGGCGACCCTTTCCGGCGGCAGCTATGCCGAGGCCCTGGCGTGGATCCAGGAGGATACGGCCATGCTCCGCTACCAGGCGGTTGAGCTTCTGCGCACGGCCCTGAGGGCGTTACCGGAGCAGGTTCGATTTGCCCAAGAGCTCGCGGGGCGAAGCGACCGCGAGGCGCGGCATCGGCTCTTGGCCTTCCTGCACGTGCTGCAGCTTTGGTTGCGGGACGCCTGCCTGGTGGCGGAGTTTGGCGAACAGGCGCTGGATCTCCTGGCCAATCGGGACGATCTCGGTGTCATTCAGCGCTTCAATCAGAATCTCGCTTTCGTGGATTACGACGCTTTGTTCGACGCTCTCGACGAGGCGGCCTTCCAGGTGCGGAGGAACGTGGCCCTTCGACTTGTGCTCCTCACCCTGATCGGCCGCGTGCGCAGATCTATCCGGAGGTGATTTTGGATGTCGGACCTTGTGGAAATCGTATTCAAGGGGGAGCGTAAGGAGCTCTTTCTCAACCCGTTACAGTTCCCGTTCCAAGTGGGGGACTACGCCATCGTGGAGGCGGAGCGCGGCGAGGATTTGGGTCAAGTGAGTCAGACGGGGCCGCTCTTGGCCTGCAAGGGGAGCCCGACGGAACTGCGGCGCATCCTGCGCAAGCCGAGCGCCGAAGACATGCGCCGCTACCTGGAGAATCGCCAGCTCGAGCAGCAAGCCTTCCGCGTCTGCCTGGAGAAGATCCGCGCCCACGGTCTGCCCATGAAACTGGTGGATGCGGAGTACCAGTTCGATCGCAGCAAGATCACCTTCTACTTCACGGCGGAGCAGCGGGTGGATTTTCGGGCGCTGGTGCGGGACCTCGCCTCCCATTTCAAGACCCGCATCGAGCTCCGTCAGATCGGCGTGCGGGATGAGGCGCGGCGCTTTGGCGGGTACGGGATGTGTGGCCGGAAGCTGTGCTGCACCACCTGGCTCAAGGAGTTCGAACCGATCACCACGCAGACCGCCAAGGACCAGATGCTGCCCCTCAACCCGCAAAAGCTCTCGGGGCTGTGCGGGAGGCTTCTCTGCTGCCTCATGTACGAGCGCGCGTTCTACCGCGAGATCTTGGCCCATTTTCCGAAGCTCAAGACCCGGATTCGCACGCCGAGAGGCGTTGGGGTGATCGAGAAGATCGACGTGTTCCGGCGACAGGCGCACGTCCGCCACGAAGACGGGGAGGAGGAGATCCTCCGCGAAGAAGATCTCCGCAACTGTGAGATCGTCACAACGAAGTAGCCGGATCGGCTGAGAGGCGACGACACAGTACAAGTGGATCCCAACGAGGTGGAGAGAATTGGCCAGAAGGATTCTCGTGACCAGCGCGCTGCCCTACGCCAACGGCCCTCTGCACTTGGGCCATATGGCGGGGGCCTATCTTCCCGCGGATATCTACGTGCGCTACCAGCGGCTTCGGCGCCAGGATGTGGTGTACATTTGCGGGAGCGATGAACATGGTGTCCCGATCACCATCATGGCCGAGCAGGAGGGCGTGAGCCCGAAGGTGATCGTCGATCGCTACCACAGCATGAACCAGCGGGACTTCGAACGTTTCGGCATCAGCTTCGATAATTACAGCCGGACCTCGCTCCCGTTACACCATCAGACCTCGCAGGAGTTCTTCCTGACGCTCTACAGGAAGGGCCTGCTGGTGGAGCGGACGGTTAAGCAGCTCTACTGTCCCAAGTGCCGGCGCTTTCTGGCCGATCGTTACGTGGAAGGTCAGTGCCCGCATTGCCATGCCCCGGGGGCCCGGGGGGACCAATGCGAGGTCTGCGGCAAGTGGATCGATCCCTTGGAGCTGATTGAGCCGCGTTGCAAGATCTGCGGCACGCGACCCGTCGTCGCCGAGACACGGCACTTCTTCTTGCCTCTGGCCCGCTTCCAGGACCAGCTGCGCCGCTGGCTGGACACGAAGACGAGTTGGAAGGACAACGTTCGGAATTTCTGCTACGGCTGGCTCAACGAGGGTCTGCAGGACCGCGCAGTGACGCGCGACCTCTCCTGGGGTGTCCCGGTACCGGTCCCCGGATACGAAGACAAGGTGCTGTACGTCTGGTTCGATGCGCCCATCGGGTACATCTCCTCAACCAAGGAGTGGGCTATCAAGCGGGGGGAGCCGGAGCTATGGCGGGAGTATTGGCAGAAGGAGGATACCGAGCTGGTGCACTTCATCGGCAAAGATAACATTGTCTTCCACGCGATCGTCTGGCCCGCCATCCTGATGGGAGTTGGCGGGTACGTACTCCCTTCGGAGATTCCCGCCAATGAGTTTCTGAACTTGGAAGGGCGAAAGCTCTCCACCAGTCGCAACTACGCCGTCTGGCTCGGGGAGTACCTGGATCGCTTTCCGCCGGATCCGCTGCGCTACTGCCTTGCCGCCAATGCGCCGGAAACGAAGGACAGCGATTTTTCCTGGACGGACTTCCAGGGCAGGAACAACAATGAGCTGGCCGATATCCTGGGGAATTTCGTCCATCGGTCTCTCACCTTCGTGCAGCGCTTCTTCGATGGGAAGGTCCCGCCCCGCTCGGAGCTCACGGAAGCCGATCGCGAGATGCTGGCCATCCTGGAGGCGGCTCCCCAGACGGTTGGGGCTTGCCTCGAGAGATTTGAGGTCCGAAGGGGGGTGCGGGAGTTCATGGATGTGGCGCGCTCCTGCAATCGCTACTTCGATAGTCAGGAGCCATGGCGGACGGCCAAGGAGGACCGCAACCGGTGCGCCACCACCCTCAGCGTCTGCCTTCAGGCGGTGAGGACGCTGGCGATCATCGGGTCCCCTTTCTTGCCCTTCTCCTCGGAACGCCTGTGGAGGATGCTCGGAGAGAAGGCGCGCCTGGAGGAGCAATTCTGGGATGAGGCGGGGAAGCGGCCTGTCCCGCAGGGAACCGCACTCGGGGAGGTGGAGATCCTATTCCCCAAGATCGCGGATGAGGCCATCGCCCCGGAGATCGAAAAGCTGCAGAGGATCGCGGCCGAACTGGACGAGCAAAGACCACCAGCGGAGGGAACGATCGTGTCTGTGAACCTGCCCTTCGGCGAAGAGATTCCGTACGAGGAGTTTGCCCGGGTGGATCTGAGGGTAGCCCGGGTGAAGATAGCCGAGCGCGTCCCAAATACGGACAAGCTGCTCCGCCTTGTGGTGGACTTGGGGAGCGAGGAGCGGCAGATCGTTGCCGGGATCGCGGAATTCTATCGGCCGGAGGATCTGGTCGGTCGACTGGTGGTTGTGGTTGCTAATCTGGCTCCACGAAAGCTGCGGGGCCTGGAGTCTCGCGGCATGCTCCTGGCGGCTGAGGACGTCGACGGCAAGCTTTCCCTGGTGACACTCGATCGCGACATCGCTTCGGGTTCGAAGGTGAAGTGACGGCGGCCCCATGCCCCGCTTGCTGGCAGTGGATACCCACGTCCATTTGGACTTCGAGGCCTTCGATCCCGATCGCGAGGAGGTGATCCTACGGGCTCGCGAGAACGGGATTGTAGGTCTCCTCAATGTGGGGATCGATCTCAGATCCAGCGAGGCCGGTATCCGCCTTGCGGAGAGCCACGAAGGGGTGTGGGCCGCGGTCGGGGTCCATCCACACGACGTGGCCGAGATTACGACGGCTCACGTGGAGGCATTGGGCGAGGCCGCGAAGCATCCGAAGGTGGTAGCCATTGGGGAAGTCGGACTCGATTTCTACCGGGACCTCTCCCCGCACGAAAAGCAGCGGGAAGCGTTCGCCTGGTTTCTCGAACTGGCCAGGGAAAGGCAACTCCCGGTGATCATCCACACCCGTGCGGCCCACAAAGAGACGCTGGAGATGGTCCGGCGCGAATCGGAAAAGGGGCTGCTCCGGGGGGTATTCCATTGCTTTTCTGGCGATCGAGAGGTGGCGGAAGAGGTGCTTGGACTCGGTTTCCACATCTCCTTCTGCGGCAACCTGACGTACAAGAATTCCCGCCTGGCGGAGGTGCTCAGGTTTGTGCCCTTAGAACGCCTTCTCCTCGAGACGGATAGCCCCTTCCTCCCGCCCGAGCCGCACCGGGGAAAGCGAAACGAGCCTGTCTATCTCCATCTCACGGCTCGGAAGATCGCCGAAGTCAAAGCGGTCCCGCTGTCGGAAGTGTTGGCGCGGACCACGCAGAACGCGATCGAATTATTCGGCCTGCCGCCCAGTCTGATTGGCGAAGGGGACTGAGGCAGCAGAGGCCGTGTAGGCCAGCGAGGAGACGTGCGCAAGACGGTACGACGGCGTCTGGGGCAGCATTTTCTCATCGACCCCGTGGCCGCGGCCCGGTTGGTCGACTCCCTCGCCTTGGACCCGGGTCAAGACCTCGTGGTGGAGATCGGTGCTGGCCGGGGAGCGTTGACGGAATTCCTTGCCCCCCGATGCGGCCGGCTGGTCGCCGTGGAGCTGGATTATCAGCTCGCGGCCGGACTCAGCCAGAAGTTTCGGGAGTACAGCCATGTGAGCGTGGTCGTCGGGGATTTCCTGAAGCAGGAGCTTCAAGACCTATGCTCCCCGGGTATGCGGCTGAGGATCGTGGGCAACATTCCGTACGCGATCACGAGCGCGATCATCTTGCGGATCCTCGAGCCCCGAAGCCGGCGTCTCATTCATGACGTCACGCTGACGGTCCAGCGGGAGGTGGCCGAACGCATTGTGGCCAAACCGGGCTCCAAGGCGTACGGGGTCCTGTCGGTGCTGAGCCAATCCCTCGCGGTGCCGGAGGTGCTTTTCGGAATCCCGCCGCGGGCGTTTCGCCCCCGGCCGTCTGTCTCCTCGGCGGTGGTCCGTTGGGGCCAATTTCGCCAGGCGGAAGAGCTGGGTGCGGACGAGGAGCTTTTCCGACGGCTCCTGCGAAGCGCCTTCGGACAGCGGCGGAAGATGCTGCGCAACGGTCTCCTCTGGCTTGGCGACGCGCGACTGAGGGCCTTGGAAGCCCTGGGCTGGGATCTGAACCGACGTCCTGAGGAGCTGAGCCCGGAAGAATGGCTCCAACTTGCGCGGGACGTCAGTTCATTGGGGAGCACCGACGTTGGCCCAGCGGAGGCCGAGGACGCCCCCGCGGAGTCCGGCGCGCACGGGTAGGTCCGGCGGTGCGGCTGCGGAGTAGGCGAGGTCCGCAGCGGAGGACAGGCGGAGATCTTTCGGCTTGGCCATCGAGAAGGCGGAAGGCATTGTCTTGAGGGTGCGCCCGCAGGGAGAAACCAGCAAGCTGGTCCACCTTTACTCCCTTCAGCGGGGGCGATTGGCCCTCATCGCCAAGGGTGCGCGGTTGCCCAAGAGCAAGTTCGGGGGGGCACTGGATGTCTGCAATCGGATCGCTGTGGTATTCTACACGAAGGAGACTCGGGAGCTCAACTACCTGCGAGAAGCGGAAATCCTGGAGCGCTTTCCGCGGGTTCAGGCGGATATTGGGCGGCTGGCCGTGGCGGAGCAGGGTTTCGAGATCTTGCTTCAGCTGGCAATGGCGGGTGAGCCGAACGCCCGGCTCTACCAGCTTGTACTCGATCTCTTGCGGGGCCTGAATGAGGCCGAGTCTGGCCTCCGGAACATCGGCCGAAGCTTCCTGTTGCACTTCCTGGAGTCGTCGGGTTTCCGTCCGAACCTGGATCGGTGCTCGGTTTGTGGCCGCTCGACCGTGGGTGACCGAGCTACGTTCGAAATAGACCGTGGCAGTTATGTCTGCGCCGAATGTCCGCCGGCCGGGAAGGTGAGCTTTCCGGCGCTCGGCAGGACGGTGGAGTGGGCGCGTTGGCTACAGCGAGTGCCCCCCTCGAAAGCGGGCGTTCCTGCGCCGCAGATCGTGGGCCAGGAATTGGACCGATGGTTGTGGCTCCATCTTTCCTATCACGTAGAAGGCGCGGAAAAGTTGGTCACCTTCCGGTGCGCCGGAAGACTGGCGTTGCGGGAGGGAGAGCTTCCGGAGAGTGGGGATAGGAACGGAAAGGAGGCAAGAGATTAGATGGGTGAGAAACAGAGCAATCTGATGGACAAGATTGTGTCCCTCTGTCGGCGACGGGGCTTCATCTTCCAGTCCAGCGAGATCTACGGTGGGCTGGACAGCTGCTACGACTACGGTCCCCTCGGAGTGGAGCTCAAGCGCAACATCAAAGAGGCGTGGTGGCGCAGCATGGTCCGGGAGCGAGAGGACATCGTGGGCCTGGATGCTGCCATCCTCATGCATCCGAAGGTGTGGGAGGCCTCGGGTCACGTGGAGGGTTTCACCGATCCTCTGGTGGACTGCAAGCAGTGCAAACGCCGGTTCCGTGCCGACGAGGTGGAGGGCAAACGGTGTCCCGTCTGCGGGGGAGAACTCACCGAAGCCCGTCAGTTCAACCTGATGTTCAAGACCTTCATGGGCCCGGTGGAGGATGAGGCGAGCATTGTCTATCTTCGGCCGGAGACGGCGCAGGGGATCTACGTAAACTTCCTCAATGTGTTGAACTCCACCCGTCTGAAGATCCCCTTCGGGATCGCGCAGATCGGGAAGGCATTCCGGAATGAGATCACCCCGCGCAATTTCATCTTCCGCACGCGCGAGTTCGAGCAGATGGAAATGCAGTTCTTCGTCAAGCCAGGGACAGACCAGGAGTGGTTCGAGTACTGGCGGGAAAAGCGGATGCAATGGTACATCGATCTGGGCATCCGTCCGCAGAAGCTACGCTTCCACAAGCATGGTGAGGATGAACTGGCGCATTATGCCGCCGCTGCCTACGATATCCAGTACGAGTTCCCCTTCGGATGGCGCGAGCTGGAGGGGATCCACAATCGGACGGATTTCGATCTTTCCCGGCACATGCAGTACTCGGGCAAGGACCAGCGCTACTTTGATGACGCCACCCGCGAACGGTACATCCCGTACATCATCGAAACCTCGGCTGGTGCCGATCGCACGGTCTTGACTGTACTGGCCGACGCCTATGACGAGGAGGAAGTGGAAGGCGAGATCCGCATTGTCATGCATTTCCATCCCAAAGTGGCCCCGATCAAAGTGGGCGTTTTCCCCCTCGTCAAGCGTGACGGGATGCCGGAGGTGGCTCGGAAGATCGAGCAGAACCTGCGGCGGTACTGGATGGTCTTCTACGATGAATCCGGGGCGATCGGCCGCCGCTACCGCCGGCAGGACGAGATCGGCACCCCCTATTGCGTGACCGTCGACTCCCAGACGCTCCAAGATCAGACCGTCACGGTGCGGGATCGCGACTCCATGCAACAAGAGCGCGTGCCCATGGATCGGCTGGTGGAATACTTCCGGGAGCGGCTCGACTGAAGGCTCCGTCCTGCGGAGGAATGGCCGCCGCGGAATCCTCGGGGGTGGAAGGATGATCTGTGCGGGAGAAGGGCCGTGCGTCTACGACGGGTGACGATCCCCAGCATGCTGCTGGCAGCTGGGCTCTTGCAATCCGCTGCCTCGCAGGACCTAAGGGGCACGTGGCAGGTCGTGCCCTTTGCAGGCTCGGTGAAGATGGTTTTGGGTGAGGTGGACCGATCATCGATCGAGCAATGGGCGGGACTTGCCCTTTCCTACCAGTTCGATCCCCGTTGGAGCGCAGGGCTTTCCGTGGCCTACGGCTGGGTGTATCCGAAGGCGCCGGGAGGGAGTCCTTTCCGCGCGGCTGGTCATTACAAGACGGTCCTTGCCCCTCTCGATCTGGAGGCGTGCTACTTCGCGCGTGACGGGGGACGGTTCCGGCCTGTTTTCATCCTCGGACTCGGATTGACGCACTGGGACATCCGCGACATCCGCGGAGAGAGTTCCACCTTCGCCACGGGCAGTTCAGTGCAAGGCGGAAAGCTCACGCCCACCGTCATCCTCGGCGCGGGAGTGGACTGCCGCCTCAACGCACGCTCCGCCCTTCGCCTCGGAGTGCGCTGGCACCAGCTTCTCAAGGGCGGCGAGAGCACCATCGGCGGCGATCCGCCAGATGACAATCGCGCCATCGTCGAATTGGCAATGGGCCTCGTCCTATACTTCGGAGGTTCCCGCGACCGGGACCGGGACGGCATCGCCGATGAATTTGACCTCGCCCCCTCCGAGCCAGAGGATCTGGACGGCTTCGACGATGCCGACGGCATACCCGACCCCGACAACGACCGAGATGGCATCCCAGACTCCCTGGACATGGCACCCAATGCCCCCGAAGACCGCGATGGATTTCAAGATGCGGACGGGATCCCCGATCCGGACAACGACGGGGATGGAATCCGCGATGAGGTGGATCGTTGCCCCGATCTGGCGGAGGATTTCGACGGGTTCGAGGACCACGACGGCTGTCCCGATCTGGACAACGATGGTGATGGGATCCTGGACCGGGACGATCGTTGCCCCAATGAGCCGGAGACCCTCAACGGGTACCGGGACGAAGACGGCTGTCCGGATGAACCCCCTCCGCCGGCTCGGGAACCACGGGGCAAATCGGGCGGAGACCAAGCTGCCGAGAGATTCGCGTGCCTGCGGGGCTCGGTTCCGAAGCTTGCGACGGCTGAGTGGCCCGTGGCTTTCGGCGCGATCCACAATTCGCCGGGAAGGAACCGCCGGCTCTGAGCGAACGTCCGAAGTCCGCTTGTCGCGGCTTGCGATACTCGGGTCTCGTCGCCTCAGACGCATGTGCGGAGAGGACGGAGGTCCGAGCAGGATCGTGCAGTCCAGGTAGGGTTTTGCCGGACGGCGCGCTCGGACGGTCAGCTGCCGGCGGGATACGCGGCGCGCTGCCTGCACAGTTTGGACGAGAAAGTTCCGCCGGGCCGCTACCCCCCTCGACCGGAGTAGAGACATGGTTCCGGAAGGGAAGAGATTCCTGATCATCCACGCCCACTTCTACCAGCCTCCGAGAGAGAACCCCTGGACTGGAGAGATCGCGAGGGAGCACAGCGCTGCCCCGTATCATGACTGGAACGAACGCATCCTGCAGGAGTGTTACCGGCCGAACTCCGCGTCGCGGATCCTGGACAGCCGGGGGCGGGTGCTGAAGATCGTCAACAACTACCGGCGCGTCAGCTTCAACATCGGACCCACGCTCGCCCAGTGGCTCGAGAGCCACGCGCCGGAGGTGTATCGAAGGATCTTGGCGGCGGACAAGGAAAGCCTCGATCAGCAAGGCGGGCACGGCAACGCCATTGCACAGGCGTACAATCACATGATTCTTCCGCTGGCTAACGAGCGGGATCTTCGGACGCAAATCCTGTGGGGGATTGCGGACTTCCGCCATCGCTTCGGACGCGAGCCGGAGGCCATGTGGTTACCCGAAACGGCGGTGAACCGGCAGGTCCTGGCCGCCCTTCTGGATTACGGGATGAGATACGTGATCCTCTCCCCCTACCAGGCGCGGCGAGTACGGAGACTGGATGGACGCAGCCGCTGGATCGAGGTGAGCGGCGGGCGAGTGGATACCTCCCGCCCCTACCGCTGGATTCGGACGGACGGCAAGGGCATCGACGTCCTGTTCTACCACGGGGAGCTCTCCCAGAGAATCAGCTTTGGCGACGTGCTCACGAACGCCGGCTATTTTGCGGGACAGGTGCTGGCGGCCTTCCCGAGAGGGGCGAAGAAAGACCAACTGGTTCTGATCGCGACGGATGGTGAGACCTACGGCCACCACAAGCCTTTCGGCGACATGGCGCTCTCCTACATGCTGGAAATGGAGCTGCCAAAGACGGATGTGCAAGTGACCAATCCCGCCGCGTTCCTGGAAGGGTGCCGTCCGGAATGGGAGGTCGAGATCGATGAGGGGCCGGACGGCCGGGGGAGCTCCTGGAGCTGTCCCCACGGAGTGGGCCGCTGGTACCGCGACTGCGGTTGCAGTACCGGTGGACAGCCGGGATGGCATCAACGCTGGCGCGGACCCCTGCGGGAGGCACTGGATTTCCTGCGGGACAAGTTGGTTCGCTTGTTCGAGGAACAGGGCGACGGACTTTTCCGCGAGCCGTGGCAGGCTCGCGACGCCTACATCAGCGTGGTGCTGGACCGCTCGGCGGAAAACGTGGCCCGGTTCTTCGCCGAGCATTGTCCCGGAGCGAACTCTCCGGAAGCCCAGGTACGCGCCTTGAAGCTGCTGGAGATGCAGCGCCACGCCATGCTCATGTACACAAGCTGCGGATGGTTCTTCGCCGACATCTCGGGGCTGGAGACCGTGCAGATCTTGCGGTACGCCGCCCGAGCCCTTGAGCTCGCGGAGGATCTGGGGGCCAACGGCTTGGAAACCGATTTCCTGAGGATCCTGGAGACGGCGCCCAGCAACCTTCCCGACATCAAGAATGGGCGGATTGTGTGGGAGCGATTCGTCCGCCCCGCGGCGGTGGACCATCGCAAGGTAGTTCACACCTTCGCGGTCCAATCGATGGTGTGGAAGCGCTATCAGCGAGCAGTTTTTCACAGCTGGGAGCTTGAGCCCGCGGATGCGCAGACGCTTTCGTGGAAGGATGGCCAGCTCCTGGCTGGCTCGGTCCGCCTCCGGGACGGCATCACCTGGGATCGCAAAGCCCTGCAGTTCGCGGAATTCCACCTGGGTGGGCTCGATTTTCGGGGATTTGTGGCGCCGGTGGAGGAGGGCCCGCCTCTCCTCGAAAAGCTCGAGGAGTACCGGAGGCAGGCCTCCGATCCCGGCGACCTGCTGGAACGACTCGGCCAGACCCTCGGTGAGCTTCCGCTTCGCTTCGCCGATCTTCTTGAGGAAGACCGAGTCGGGCTCATCCGTCACCTTTTCTCCGACAGTCTGGAGGCTGCTCGGGCGCAGTGGGAGCGGGTTTATCAGGAGAGCGAGGATCTGATCGAAGACGTTGCCGAGTTAGGCTATCGCCTTCCGGAGGAGCTGACGGCGGCCGCCCAGATTGCGCTTTCCCGCCGAGTCACGCGTCTGCTAAAGAGGTCTTTGCCGAGGATGGATTCTTCGTCGCTCAGCCAGGTTCTCTACTGGCACGACTTGGCCGCAAGGCTGGGGCTCCGCCTCGAGTTTGCCGAAGCACAAGAGTTCTTGTTGCGCGCGGCAGAGGAACTGCGGACGAGGGTGGAACGGGAATGGCGTGCCGAGCCTTGCGTCCGGCTGATCCGGCTGATCGAGGTGAGCCGGAGGTTACAAATCGCCCTTGACGAAACCTCGCTTCAGGACTGGTATTGGTTCTCGATTCGGGACCGGGTCGAGGAGCTCGTGGCGAAGGTGGCGAAAGGGCAAACGGCGGGGTCACGGTACGTACTGGCTTCGGCCTTGCTTCGTCTTGGCGCCCATCTCAATCTGAACCTGGACGATTTGAAGGAGCGGCTTCGGCCCTTGGAAGAGCTCCTGAGCCGCGACCCGGGCTATTGGCCTTGAGCAGAATCGCGGGGGTCAAACGAAGGGTTCGACGTGGCTCGGTGCGGGCGGGAAAGGCCCAAGCTCCGGATGGCGACGCGGCGTCGATTGCCGGACCCCGCGAGTCTCCGCGGTTTCTGCCTGAGGGGACCCGAGGGGTCCCGGGGATTCTTCGGGAAGACCCGGAGGTTCCAGGCATGTCCGATGCGTGAATTGTGACACGGGCCCAAAAACGCCTTGACATTCCTTGGGAAGAGGCTTAAATTCACCGCGCCACGGAGGGGAGGCGTGGGTGCGCACGAGGACGAAAGGAGGTGGTGAGGCGCGAGATCCCAAGGGGTTCACCTGAGACATGGGGGAGGTCAAAGGAAGAGAGGTGGCGGGTGTGACCCAACGAGAAGGAGGAGCGAGGATGCGAAGAGGGTTATGGTCTGCGCTCGTGGCAATGTTGGTCCTCGGGGTGACAGTGGGGGCGTCGGCAGCCGACAAGGCGTACGGTCTGCTCATCCCGTCCAAGGGGGGAGACAAGAGTGAGGTCATCTACCTGACGCCGGCCGAATGGGCTGCTCTCCGCAGCGCATCCCCGAGTCTGGGCAAGTACGCTTCCACGATGGGAGTTATCGACACGGTGTGGACCGAGAAGACTTTGACCGGGGTCAACTTCGGTTTTGCCAGCGGCGACACTTTTGCGGCCTATTTCAAGCCGCCAGCCGCCATGATCGTCAAGGCGATCGGCTTCAACGCCCATACTTGGAGCACATCTCCATTGTCGGACGGGATCTCGGTGAGCTTGCGGTGGGCGCTGGGGTATCACGCGGACTACCCCCCGGACAGCGTGAACGCAGCGGGATGGATTGGGTACTGGGAGGACGGTAGGTGGGTTCACAGTACCTTCGCGCCGCAGCCGCCGCTAGGTCAGATGTTCTGGGGCGATCTCCCTTGGACCGTAGACGAAAACGCGATCGAGGAAGTGCCCACCTACTACCTCGGGACTGAGCCGGATGTTGGCCGACAAGATTTCTTCGTGGTGATCGTGCCGTACGGTGGTCCGTCGGGAGCGTATGTGGGTTTTGACGCTGGGACGGCTACCAGCATTAAGGCCCGGGGCCTGAAGTACTACCAGGGGTCCGGGACGTCGGGAAAGCGGGGTTGGCACATCCGGACTTACGGCTGGTGGACCTACTGTGTGGTGGAGTTCTACGAGAATACCCCGCCCTCCATCGTCGGACCGAATCAGCTCAACAGTACCTACAACCCTAACAAGGAATTTAAGGTCCGAGCCGAGATCACCGACGTCGATGCTTCCAACCCGGCCAACGCGGGTGTAGCGGAGGCCTACGTCGTGTGGCAGACCCAGGCGAAGAAGGATTCCGCTCGGATGAGCAATGTGGGCGGGAACACTTGGGAAGGGCAGATCACGGGTCTCAGCGTTGGCGATCAGGTGACCTATTGGGTCGGCGTGAAGGATAAGGGCGGTCTCTATGCCGCGAGCGGCAAGCGGTCCTTCCGCATCGCTCAGCCGCAGAACCCGGGCGCGGATCTGCTGGTTTGCTTCCAAGGCCCGCACAATCCTGACTTTTACACCGACATCCTGGACAATCTGGGCTACGTGTACGAGGTCTGGGACGCGGATGCTGAGCACGGGATCGACGAGTCCGTGACCAACTTCGGCTGGGGAACCATCCTCATGGGCGGCTGGGTCGTGAACACGATCCCGACTCGGGGCTACCAGGGCAATGCGTACGGGGCATTCATGTCCCGGGGTGGCAACCTCTTCCTGAGCAGTATGGACTACTTCTACGCCAATGGCGAGGCGGCGCAGCCGACCTTTGAGGCGGGCAACTTCGCCTATGACTACTTCGGGATCACCGGCGGGCTGAACGATCCGGGCCAGAACCTGGATTCGCTCATTGTGGGTGTGGCTGGCGACCCAATTTCCGGCGACTTCGCCACCACCCCTCTGAGCCTGAGCTGGTACGCTTTCAGCAGGCACCGTGACTATAACTGGATTGACTACATCTCCGGGACGACGGGCAACGCCACCGTGATTTTCACCGCGGAGAGCGGAAAGACCGTCGGCGTGCGGAACCAGGGCGCCAACTTCAAGACGGTGCTCCTCACCTTCATGGCCGATGCCAGCGGCGACTCGGTACCCAGTGCGGGTCTGCAGAAGCTGGTTGCCAACGTCCTCACTTGGTTCGGCACCAAGAAGGGGCCGACGGGGGTGGCGGAAGCTGGCAAAGAAATCCCCACCAGCTACAGCCTGAGCCAGAACTACCCGAACCCCTTCAACCCCACCACGACCATCGAGTTCAGCCTGGCGAAGGCTGGGCGCGTGGAGCTGAGCGTGTACAATGTGCTGGGTCAGAAGGTGGCGACGCTGGTTGACGGCTACAAGCCGGCCGGCCAGCACAAGGTCACCTTCGACGCCCGCGGCCTGCCGAGCGGCGTGTACTTCTACAAGCTGCAGGCCGGCGACTACCAGGCGATCCACAAGATGGTGCTGACCCGGTAAGTCCGAATCCCGACCCTGAACCGCAAGGGCCGCGGACCGGCATTCTCCGAGCTCCGCGGCCCTTCTGTTTCCCGGGGCAAAGCCTGCGCGCCTCCCCGATTGGAAGGGAGGAGAGGGCCTAATGCGTCTCTTCCGGATGGCGTGTTCCCCCGCGCCGGCCGAGGGTGACCCGTAAGGAGCGGCCGTGGAGGATTGGACGGCTGTCGCGGGTCAAGACCATGCACGCTGGTCGGTGCGGGCGGTTTCCTCAGGGTCGGGGTGGACCGAGGCTCAGCAAGGCCACCAGTCCCGGCCGCGTGGCCCTTTCTGCCGGCCGGAGCGCGCCGGGGGGCTTCATCCGCATGCGGCTGGATCGGGTCGACCCGGAGCACGGGATCCGCGATTCATTCATTGCTCCGCCGGATCGCAAGCGGTCTTCCGCGGGATCGGGCTTGCCCGGGAGCTCCGAGCATTCGGACCTCCCTTTGACGGCACGGTTCTTCCCCCCTGAGTCTAAGCTAGAGCTCCAGCTCGGAATGCGTTTTCCCGCAGGAGCCGAGGCCTTACCGCCAGGCGTTCGCCGGCCCCCAGCCGGCTCTCAGCGTCCGGGGTTGGGTTGGCGCCCCGTTCCTGTTCTCTGCGCAGCGATGGGAATTGCCAAAGCCAGCCGGGCGCGAAGCGGGGGCTGTGGTTGCGCCGGCCGTCGTTCGGGGCCGGAAGAGAAATCCCCTTGCTTCCTGTCCGCGGCTGAGTATTTTTATGCGAGGTTGGGTCGAGAGGTTGGGCTACGGCGCGTTCCCGTGGGGAACGACCGCAAGTGAGGCAGTGCGTGCAGCCGAAGGGAGGGAAAGATGACGAGGAACGAGGGAACCGCAGATCGGGTGATTCGGATTCTGCTGGGCATCATTCTGCTGTACCTGGCGACCGCCGTCTTGCGCGGAACGCTCGCCCTGATTTTCGGCATCATTGCGGTGATCCTATTGATCACCGGCATCACCGGCTTCTGTCTGCTGTACAAGCTGCTGGGGATGAACACGCTCAAGAAAACGGAGTGAACAGGAAGGAAAGGGGCAGGGCGGGGTACGGGCGGGCTTGCGAGTCCGCCCGTTGTGTTTTGAGAGGAAAGGGCGGCTCAAGTTTTTGTTGATGGGAGACGATGTGAGGTGTGGCGGTAAGCCGCCTCGTGTGTTCGGAGATCCGGAAGATCATCGAAAGAGGGATGAGCGCCATGTTGCGCAATGGCAGGAGGCGAATCGGGGTACTGACTGGCGGTGGCGACTGTCCGGGTCTGAATGCCGTGATCCGGGGGGTGGCCAAGGCCAGCATGAGCCTGTACAACATGGAGGTCCTGGGCATTGAGGATGGCTACGAGGGGCTGATCGAGCGCCGGGTCATGCCCCTGGACTGGGAGAAGGTGTCCGGCATCCTCACCCAGGGGGGGACCATCCTGGGGACCTCGAACCGGGCCAATCCCTTTCGCTGGCCAGTGAAGAAAGACGGGGAGGAAGTGGAATTCGCGGATGTCTCGGACCAGGTGGTCGAATACGTCGAGGAGCTCGGGCTCGACACGCTGGTGTGCATCGGCGGGGATGGGACGATGGCCATCGCCCGGCAGCTCAGTCAGAAAGGGGTGCGCATCGTAGGGGTGCCCAAGACCATCGACAACGACATTTGGGGCACGGATATCACGTTCGGTTTTGACTCGGCGCTCCAGACGGCCACGGAAGCCATAGACAAGATCCACACGACGGCGATGTCCCATCATCGGGTGATGGTCGTGGAGGTAATGGGGCGCTACGCCGGTTGGCTGGCGCTGGAGTCCGGGATTGCTGGAGGCGGCGATGTGATCTTAATCCCCGAGATCCCTTATCGCATTGAGAAGGTATGCGAGTATGTCGCGCAGCGAAGCCAACGAGGGCGCCGTTTCAGCATCGTGGTTGTCGCCGAAGGGGCTCGGCCGGAGGGCGGCGACCTTGTGGTGCAAAGAGTGGTGAAGGACAGCACGGATCCCATCCGCTTGGGGGGAATTGGCCACGTGGTCGCCCGCCAGATCGAGGAGGCCACAGGATTGGAGACGCGCGTGACCGTACTGGGTCACCTGCAGAGAGGTGGCACTCCCTCGGCCTTCGACCGAATCCTATCCACTCGCTTCGGCGTGAAAGCGGCCGAGCTTTGTTTCGATGGCGTCGGGGGCGTAATGGTGGCGGTGAAAGGGAATGAGATCGTTACGGTTCCCCTCAGCGACGTCGGCGGAAAGACCCGAAGGGTCGATCCCAACCATCCTTTGCTTGCCGTGGCAAGAGGAGTAGGGACCTGCCTCGGCGATTAGGAGCCTGCGTTTGTGGCCAATCAAAAGGGGGCCCTTCTCCCATCCTCGGTGAGACCTTCCGGCGCGCGTTTCCTGCTTTGCGTCTGGCCCTGATTCGTGAGACTTGAAGCGGAACGCGCAGTTTTGTATGTTGCCATGCAGGGTTTTCCCGGGCAACCCTGTTTCGTTGTGGGAAGCTCAGCCAGGCAGGAGTGAGAGATGCGAAGATCCCTTGCCGTCGCGGCGTGGATGGGGTGGTTTTTCTGCTCGATTCTGGCGAGCGAGGTGCATGCCGGAAGGGTAGCTTCCAGCTCGCAGCAGCCCGAATACGTTCCCGGCACTCTCCTGGTGAAGCTGAGGCCCGGGGCTACCTTCGGGAGTCTCTATTCCGACCTCGCGTTGCGTAAGGCCTCCGTGTTTTCCGCGCTGATTGCGGGTAGCGAGGAGCCGCTTTTCCCCAAGGTGAGCGCGGAAGCCGCCCGTTTTGGGCTCGATCGGATGTACAAGGTGAAATTGCGCGGTCCTTGGGCGGAACCAATGGTCGCGCGCGCTTTGAGCGAGTTGCCCTCCGTGGAATATGCCGAGCCAAACTACATCTACCACGCCTGCTTTACTCCCAATGATTCGCTCTTCGCCCAGCAATGGTACTTGCGGGAGATACGGGCTCCGGAAGCCTGGGATGTGAGCCAGGGGAGTGCAAGCGTGATTATCGGGATCGTGGACACGGGAGTGGATATCAAGCACCCGGATCTCGCCTCCAAGATCTGGACCAACCCTCGCGAAGTGCCGGGCAACGGCGTCGATGACGACAGGAATGGATTCGTGGACGACGCGCACGGGTGGGACTTCGTGAACTCGGTTCCGGATCCCAGCCCGAAGCCCGACGGGGTAGACAATGACAGCGACGGGCTCTCGGATGACGGAACTGACCACGGGACGGCGATGGCGGGCCTCGCCGCTGCTGCGACGAACAACGGCCGCGGGATCGCGGGGGCGGGCTTCTACTGCACGATCATGCCCATCAAGTCGCTCAACGATGAGGGTTCCGGCTCCTCGCAGGATCTCACGAACGGGATCCTCTACGCGATTGAGAACGGAGCCCACGTGGTGAACATGAGCTTTGGCGGCGGGGCGTATTCCCAGGCGCAGGCCGACGTGATCGAATACGGGCTGAGCAAGAACGTTATTTTCGTGGCCGCCGCAGGAAACTCAGGCAGCATGATGGAGCACTATCCGTCCGGATATCGTGGGGTTCTGTGCGTGGCCGCCACGGGATTCAATGGCAAGCTCAGCTCCATCTCGAACTACGGGCCGACGATCGATGTGGCCGCGCCGGGCGGCGATTTCAATTCCAGCCCTCCGGCGGAGATGATCTCCACGGCGCCCTATTTCCCTGAGTATGGCTTCACCCAACTCTACCGCGCCCGCACGAAGGAGGGCTATCTGACGGCCGGCACCTCGGCCTCGGCCGCGTTGGTTTCGGGCGTCGCCGGTTTGGTGCGTGCGCGCTTCCCATCAGCTTCCTGGCTGGAAATCCAGCAGCGGATCGTCGGCACCTGCGTGAACATCGATGCCTTGAATCCCGGCTACGAAGGGATGATCGGGGATGGGCTCGTGAATGCGTACGGAGCGGTGTCTGCAACCACGGTTCCGAGCGTGCGACCGAGGATTCGGTTGATCAACGCGACCGTGAACGACGCGGACTTCGGGAATGGCAACGGACTATTCGAACATGGCGAGACAGTCACGGTGGTGGCGACGTACCGAAACTATTCCGTGGGAGCGGCGCAGAACGTGCGGGTGACGCTCTCGAGCTCCGATCCTTCGCTGGAGATCGTGAGCCCGGAGTACCTCATCCCCTACCTTCCCCCGGAATCCACGGAACCGGTGTCTACCACGCTCAGCTTTCGGATCCGGCCCGACGCTCAGGGACATATTTCCAAGATCGTACTGACCCACGAAGCTGGCGGAGTGGTGGAGTCCGATACAGTGGCGGTGCCCATCGGCGTGACGCCGGTGCTCGTGGTGGATGATGATCACGATGAAGTGGGAGGGAACACGGGCGACTACGAGGTCGAAGGGTACATGACAGCGTGCCTGGATCACCTGGGCATCAGCTACTCCGTGTGGGACATCGAGAGGAACGGGCATCCCAGCGGAGAATATCTCCGTCACTTCCCGATTGTGATCTGGTCCTGCGAGTGGGCTTTTCCGAGCCTCGATCCCGGCGACAGGAGGGCACTGCGGCAGTTCCTGGACAACGGGGGAAGCCTGTTCCTTCACGGCCAGGATATTGGATGGGATCTCTGCGATCCCGGCAGCGACAATGCATCGGAAGAGGCGAGGAGTTTCTACAACGATTACCTTCACGCACGTTACATCGCCGATGACGCCGAGGCGACGGAGGTCGCTGGCATCCCGGGGGATCCCATCACGGACGGCTTGGCTTTCCGGATTTACCAGCCCGGAAGAGAGGTCGAAAACCAGTATCCCGATGTCATGGCGCCGATGCCGGATGCGCGTGCGATTCTCCAGTATCCGAATGGCCTGGCGGGAGCAGTGCGCTACTCCGGAGCCTATCGCGTGGTCTACATGGGGTTCGGCTTCGAGGCCGTCGACGCGACGCGCTCCACCAAGCCCAGCGACGAAAGCGCGGTCCGCGACCAACTGATGGCTCGAGTCCTGGAGTATCTCAGCCCCCTGGGGCATGACCCATTGCCGGACATCGAGGATGTGCACGCCGATCGTCGCGTCACCGTTCGGCTAGGAGAGACGTTCGAGGATTTGCAAGCTGTCCGGCTGTACTGGCGGCGCTCGGGAGAGACGGGCTTCCGCGAAGTCGCCATGCAACGGGTCTCCCCGGGGGTGTACGAAGCCACGATCCCTGCGCCCGGGCAGTCCACAACCGTTGAGTACTACCTGGAGGTCTCGACTTCCTACTTCCATTGGCGTAAGCCCGCCGGTGCGCCAAAGGAGGTCTTCCGCTACTTTGTGGGCCCCGACACCCAGGCGCCGGTCATTACCCACGCGGGTCTGCCCAACACGATCAATGGGGAGTTTCCGTTCGAAGTGGTGGCCACTGTTGTGGACAACTTGGCGGTAGATGGCGGCTCGGTCCGCGTCCATTACTCCTCCCGGAGCGCGCAGGGCAGCGTTGCCCTTTCCCGGACCGAGCTTCGGGCGCAATTTCGGGGGCAAATCCCTCCCGTTTTTAGCTACGGGGATACGGTGAGCTACTACATTACGGCCAGCGATTCCTCCTTGGCGAGGAACACAGCTGTTTCGGACATCTTCCGCTTCGTGGTGGGTCTTGAGGATTTCGAGACAGGACTGACTTACTGGAATGCGCCGCAAGGCGGTTGGGGACTGGAGACGATGTACGCTCACAGCGGCCGGTTTTCCGTGAACGACAGCCCCGGCCAGCAGTACCCGAACAATGCCGACGTGAGCCTCGAGACCAATTTCGGATTCAACTTTTCCCGCACCCGTTCGGTGACATTGCGCTTCTGGACCAAGTACTATCTCGAGTTCAACCACGACTACGGTTACGTGGAAGTGAGTCCGGATGGGGGGCAGACTTGGCAGGTAGTGGGGCAGCCCATTACGGGAGTGCAGACCCAGTGGGTGCAGCGAGAGATCCGTCTGGATTCCTTTGCCGGACCCGGCAGAGACAACGTGCGCATCCGTTTCCGGATGAAGAGCGATGCCACCCAGGTGCCCCCCTTCTACGGTTGGTTCGTCGATGACGTGCAGGTGTTGGCCGAGGTGGTCGGGGGCGTCGAAGCGATGCGAGAGACCTCTCTGCCCCGGCAGAGCCGGCTCTACCCCAATTTCCCGAACCCGTTCAATCCGTCCACCGTGCTCCGGTATGATGTGGCCCAGGCCGGTAGAGTGACTCTGCGGGTCTACAATCTTCTGGGTCAAGAGGTGAGGACGCTGGTGGACGCCTCACAGGAAGCCGGGAGCTACCGCGTCGAATGGGATGGGTGCGACGGGCAAGGTCGCCTTGTGCCCGGCGGTGTGTATCTTGTCCTGTTCCGAGCTGGAGAGTCGGAGGAAGTCCGGAAGCTCCTTCTTTTAAGATAGGCCGTCTATCGGTTTACGCCGGGAGGTAGCTTCGGGAGACGGAGCCCGCGAGCGCCTTCGGGCAGGGACGAGCACGGGAGCCTCCACGATGCGAAGAGCAACGGTACTCCTTTTCCTCCCCCTGTGGCTCTTGGGAATGAATTTGCCGGCACGTGGGGAACGTCCCGCGAAGCTGGTGGCCGTTCGTGTTCGGGATTTCAGGGATCCGGCGCTCCTCCAGTTCCTGCGGTCGGGACCGGACGTGGCGGGCTACGACGCTGAGAGCCGGAGTCTGCACGTCCTGGCGAGAGCGCGGGATCTCGCGCGAATGGATAGCCTGGGCTTGGAGTACGAGGTCCAGATCGAGGATCTGGCTGCTTTCGAGTCGGCGCTGCGGCAAAGCGGCTACATGGAGTACTTCCACGACTACGCCCGGTGCAAGGAGGAGCTGGAACGGGCTGAGCAGCGCTTCCCCCGGATCGCGCGCGTCTACGATCTCGGGGACGGCTGGGAGAAGACCCAAGGACTGGCCGATCGCGACATCCTGGCGATCAAGATCTCGGACAAGGTGGAGCTGGAGGAAGATGAGCCGGAGGTGGCCATTGTCGCCAATCATCACGCCCGGGAGATCATCACCCCCGAGATCGCCGTTTTCCTGCTCAACTACCTGGTTGAGCGCTACGGGAAGGATCCGTACGTCACCTACCTCGTGGACCACCGGCAGATCTGGATCCTGCCGACTTTGAATCCGGACGGGCTTGACTACGTCCACAAGGTCGATCGCTGGTGGCGGAAGAATCGCCGGCGAATTACGGACGGGGTCTACGGGGTGGACCTCAACCGAAACTACGGGTACAAGTGGGGCTATGATGACATCGGCTCGAGTGGAGACCCGAGTTCCGAAGTATACCGGGGGGAGGCGCCGTTCTCGGAGCCGGAAACGCAGGCCTTTCGGGACCTGTGCCTGACCCACCACTTTCGGATCGTGATCTCCCTGCACAGCTACGGTCGACTCGTGCTCTTCCCGTGGGGGTATGTCCGGGAGAACACGCCGGACCACGAGGTCTTTGTCGCCTTGGCCGACAGCATGGTCCGCTACAATCGCTACAGGCCTGGCAATGCGGCTTCCGGCGCCATCTACATCACCAACGGGGATGCGGGGGACTGGCTCTACGGAGAGCAGATCGAGAAAGAGAAGGCCTTTGGTTTCACCCTCGAGGTCGGGAACGCCTTCCATCCCGATACCTCCGAGATCCGGGACCTCATCCTGGAGAACCTCGGACCGGTCCTGTACGCGATCTGGGCTGCCGGGGAGGAGCCCATTGTGGAGACCATCCCCTTGCCCGACACCGAGGACGAAGTGGGCCCGTATGTGGTCCGCGCAAAGATTCGGCCGGCAATTCCCCTCACCCGTCCGCAGAACCTCGATCCTGAGGGATTGTGGCTTCACTACTCCGTCGACGGTGCCCCCTTTGACTCCGTGCGCCTAATGCCCACCGGATCGCGGGACGAGTACGCCGCGGCAATTCCGTCCGTCCGGGGTGGGAGGTTGTATCGCTACTACATCTCGGCACGCAGTCTGGAGGGCAAGCGAGGTGCAGCGCCCCGATGCGCGCCGGATTCCGTTTTCCAGTTCCGGGCGAGACCGGACACACTTCCTCCCGCGATCGAGCACATCCCATTGGCTGAGCGGTCCGTCTTTGATCCTGCCTGTCCCGTGCGCGCGACGATCCGGGACGCGTCGGGGATCGATTCGGCCTGGGTAGAGTACAGAATGGACGAGTGGGTCATTTACGGCGCCGAGATGGTGGAAGTGAGCCGCGACCAGTTCGAGGGTTCGATTCCGCTGGCGCCGGCAAGGGCGTGGCAGACCGTGTGGTACCGGATCCTCGCCAAGGATGCTTCCAGGCGCGGGAACGTGGCCGTGGCTCCGGATACGGGCTGGTACCAACTCCGACTCGTCCCCGACCGGCTCCTGGACTTCGAAGACAGTCCCGGATTGGTGGTCGCATCGGGAGGAGAATGGGAATGGGGCATTCCCACCTCCGGGCCGAAGGGTGCCCACTCGGGAATGAGGGTTTGGGCAACCCGACTCGACGGAACTTACGGGAACCTGGCCGACGCCCGACTCAACACGCCCCCAATTGACCTCACCCACGCCCGGGCGGCCACTTTTCGTTTCTGGCATTGGTATCGGTTTGAGTTCGGGGAAGGGACGCTCTGGGACGGCGGCAATCTGAAGATTTCGGTGGATGGCGGGCCTTTCCAGGTTTTGGAGACGAGTCAACGGGGCTATGACCGGGTCGTCGACTCGTACAACGCCGTGCTCGGCGGCGAGCCCGCTTACGGTGGACCTCCCGGTACAGGAGAACAGTGGCGGCTCGAGACCTTCGACCTCACACCGTTCGTGGGGCACACCGTGACGCTGCAGTTCCATTTTGGGAGCGACCACTACGTCACCGACTTCGGCTGGTACATCGACGACGTCTCCTGGTCTGTTCGGAACGAGGGGACGCCGCGGGTTGCTCTTCTCCTTCAGCCGCGCCACACGTCCGATATGGAGGGTCCCTACCTGATTGCGGCGGAGGTGGAAGATGACGCACCCGGAGTGCGTGTGGAGCTCGTTTACAGGACGGACTCCGCGTGGCTTCGGCTGCCGATGCGCCGGGAGGAGAGTTGGTACGTGGCGGAGATACCAGGCCAGCCGCTCGGGACTCACATCGAGTACTACGTAGAAGCGCGGGACGCGGATGGCAACGTCGTGCGCGATCCCGTGGCGGCGCCGGACCATGCATACAGTTTCTGGGTCACCGACGACGGCCCGAGCCCACGGATTTGGCCCGATTCGATCCGGATCGTCGTGCCGGTCGCCGGTGCGGAGCTGCTTGTCGACACCCTTTGGATCGCGAATGGAGGTTTGTTGGACCTGATCGTCCGGATCCGGGCCGAGACGGAAGGCCCCGGGATCGGAGCCGGGTTGGTATATTCGGGGAGGGAGCGAGAAGCGTCGGTGTGTGAATCCTTCGCTGGCCTGGAAGCCATTCCGCTCTGGTCCAAGGGCGGGATCGGCGACAGGTCCGCGGGGATCCGCGCGCAGCAGGAGAATTCTGCCAATGCTGTCGCCGCCTCGAGTGAGTCAGGTGTGTTGGTCCTGCGCTGGCCCGCTTCCTCATCCGCACGCTTGACCACGTGGCCGGATGGGGAGAAGTACCGTCTGGAGTGCAGACAGGAACGGGTCTACCTTGCCTCCGAAGACGAACAGCGCTGGTTGGTGGCGTTTCCGGCGGAGGTCCGCGCGGGCGTTGTGCAAGTTGCCCTGCCGGAGAAAGTCCTGGGCCCAGAGTGGTCAGTAGTCTATTTGCAAGTGAGCGAGTCGGAGGGGACTGCCTTGCGGGTCACGCGGGCGGGACTGGACGTGCCTTGGCTTTCCGTCCGTCCCGATTCAGCAGTGATCGGTAAGGGAGGGAAGCTTCCGGTCCGCGTGATCGTCGATCCCCGGGCCCTCGGTCCCGCGGGAGGGAAAGGCTGGCTGCGCATTCAGATGAACCTGAGTGGGGGCAAAGAGGTGTCGGTTCCGGTACGCGTCGAGTTCGGGACTCCCGTGGGGGTGAACCGAAAGGCTCGCCACGCCGCTAGCCGGTTTGAACTGCGTCCTGCCTTCGCCAACCCCTTCAACCAGGGGACTACAATCTCCTTCCGCGTCGCGGAGCGGTCAGCGGTAGAGTTGGCCATCCTGGACGGCCGCGGTCGGGTGGTGCGGATCCTGTGGGATGGGGAAGCCGGCGAGGGAGAGTATCAGGTGCATTGGGACGGGAAGGACTCCGCCGGGACGGACGTTCCCTCGGGGGTCTACTTCTGTCGCATGCGGGCCCGGGATCGAGCCAGCGACCAGCTGTGGACGGCTGGTGAGAAGCTGCTCCTACTCCGTTGAAGGTGAGGTCGTCGATGAGGGCGCTTCTCCTCCTCGGACTGGCGGCAGTGCTTTCCCCAAGCGAATCAGTTATTGCACAGATCACGCGCGGGCTGGTGGACACGGTGGGGTTCGCCCGGTTCCCCGTGCAGATGGAGCGCATCGTCGCCCTTGCCGATAGCCTGGAGAAGGATAGCCTCCGCGCGCTGGACCAGAGGCTCGGGGCCAAGGCCGAAAGCGACTGGGTGATGGCCATCTCGCCGCACGATGATTACGTGTACGCCGGACGGGTCTATTGGCACCTGTTCCGCAAGTACAAAGCGCGACACGCGATTCTGATCGGGGTTGCCCATCGCGCGTGGCGCTGGGGGGAAGCGGATCGGCTGATTTTCGATTCCTTTGACCGATGGCGTGGGCCCTGGGGTCCCGTCCGCGTCTGGAGCTTGCGGGACTCGCTGCGCGAGCGTCTGCCCGCGGAGCTGTTCACGGTCTCCAACAACTATCATGCTGAGGAGCACTCCCTGGAGGCCTTGATCCCGTGGCTCCAGTTCTCGGTGAGAGATGTGGAGATCCTTCCCGTGCTCGTGCCGTACATGCATTTCGAGCGGATGGAAACCATTGCGCGAGAGCTGGCTGGTCGACTCGCAGAGCTGGTTCGCGCCCAGGGCCTGAATTGGGGGAGCGACTTCGTCATTGTCATCTCTTCCGATGCCGTCCATTACGGCGATGAGAGTTGGGGCGGGAGGAATTACGCTCCGTTCGGCGCCGATTTGGCAGGATACGAAAGGGCTGTGCAGCGGGAGTACGCCCTGCTGCAGAATTACCTTCTCGACGCCGTTTCCCCCGCTCGCCTGCGCCTATTCCTGTATGAGCTGGTGGATCCGAAGGACTTGCAGACGTACCGAATCACCTGGTGTGGACGCTTTTCGATCCCGTTTGGTTTGCTGCTTGGGTACTATCTGTCCGCGGAGTTGGGAAGACACACCCCGACCGGACATCTCCTCCGCTACGATACGAGCTGGGGCTTGGGGCAAATGCCCGTAACCATTGGGGGCCTCGGAGTCACGGCGCCGCGTTCTCTTCGCCACTGGGTTGGCTACGCAGCTGTGGTGTACTTCTGACGGATCGGTGCGGGTCACGTGTCTGCCATTTGCGGATGGTGGTAGCTGGAGCCAATCCGGGGGGCTGCGCCGGCTGCTGCGTCGGGCGGCAAAAGCCATTGCAACTTAGGGACCGGGTTCGTACTTTGTGGCATGCTTCGCTCATGCGACGGCGTGCGAGAGAGCAACTTGCATCCGCGGGTTCCTGTGAAGCTTGGCTCACCCTTGGCCCGAGCCGCGGCGTCGCTTGCGGCGGTTTGGTGCGTTGTCGTGGGGGTTCTAACCTCCGGCTGCGATAAGGAAGGGGGGGAGGCAAGGCCGTCCGTCGCGCCAGCCATTCTCGAAGCTGAGGTACCGCAGACGGTTGTTCCTGGCCAGACGATGGTCGTTTCGGCTCGGGTGACGGATCCCCAGGGCGTGAGGACGGTGCGATTCGTCCTGGTGGAGATTCGCTCCGCAGGCGGAGAGTTGGTCGCGGTGGATACCCTGTTTGACGACGGAGCTTACTTCCACCCCGAGGACGGGGACGTCGTGGCGGGGGACGGCGTGTTCACCGGGCGGATCGTCTGGCGGTGGAGTGGTTCGGTCGAGTTGAGCTTCAAGCTTGCGCTGCGGGCGGTGGACCAGGAAGGCCACGAGAGCGCGCCGGTGGAGCGTCTGATCCTGGCTCGGCGAAACCATCCCCCCGCGATCCTGCAGTTGGAGGCGCCTGGGAGGCTCCCGAGTGGGTTCGAGGGCACTCAGCGCTTCCAGGCCATGGTGGCCGACAGCGAGGGATTAGCGGATGTGGCGATGGTCAGGTTGCAGGGACTCCGGTCCGGCGTCGAGGCGTTTTCGGCAAGATTGTACGATGACGGCACGCACGGGGATCGGCATCCCGACGACGGCTGGTTCGAGCTGGAAATTGACGCGAGCTTTGGCGCGGGGAAAGCGGGCGAGTACCTGCTGCGGGCCCAGGCCTTCGATCGAACCGGAGCTCAGAGCTCGCCGTGGGATCAAACCCTGTGGATCGAGAATGGACCCCCGGTCGTTGCACAAGTTGACCTGCCCGACTCCGTGGCGAAGCCTCCGTCTGGCTCCGTGGCGGTGCGCATCACGGCGAAGGTGCGCGATCCCCAGGGGCTGGAGGACATCCGGTCCGTCGGATTCCTTTCCCTGAAGCCGGACGGAACCTACGCCAACAACGGTCAGCCCATCCCGATGGTGGACAATGGACTTCCCTTCGATCCAGCCCTCTATCCGCAACCTTTCTACGGCGACGAAGTTGCGGGCGACGGGGTTTTCACCTTCACGATGGTGGTGTATTCCGATGCGGAGGCGGCGCGGGCAGGCCTTCCGCCGGTCCTCAAGGGCGAGTATCGATTCCGGTTCCAGGCCATGGATTGGGTTGGTCAAAAGAGCGAGACTGTGGAGAGGGTATTCGTTGTGTACTGACGCGTACCGGAAGCTGGGATTTGCGCTTCTTTTCGCTTTCCTTGCGGCGGGCGCGAGCGCGCAAAGCCTGCGGACCTACCGACTCGCCCATGAGGCGACGGAGACTCCGCCGCCGGTCGCCGGATTGGCCAGTAACAGCGTCACGGACATCCGATTTGCCGGGGACACCATCTGGGTGGCGACCGGTAGCGGGCTGAGCCGATCGATGGATGACGGCGAGACCTGGGAGTCCTTCGATCATCGGCACGGTCTGGGGAAGGGAGGTGTCTCGGCACTGGTGGTGACCGACAGCATCATCTGGGTGGCTACGGCCTTCGATACGCTGACCAAAGATGCCGGTCGCCTGCCCGCTGGGGGTGGACTTTCCTACTCGACCGACCGGGGCCGGACGTGGACGCACGTGCCGCAGCCAGGGCCCACCCCGGTGCAGAACGTCACCTACGACATCGCCATCCTGGGCAAGTCGATATGGATCACCAGCTGGGGCGGGGGACTTCGGCGCAGCCAGGATGGGGGAAAGACATGGGACGTCGTGCCTCCCGATTCCTTCCTCTTCGACCCATTGGGCAATCTGAATCATCGGGCCTTTTCCGTGATCGCCGTGAATGGAGTCCTTTGGGTGGGCACAGCCAAGGGCGTGAACCGGTCGCTCGATAGCGGGAGGACTTGGGTCAACTTCAACCACCAGAACCAGCGGCATCCGATTTCCGGGAATTTCGTGGTTGCGCTAGCTGCCCAGCGGTACCGAGGTCGGACCCGAATCTGGGCGGCGACGGTGGAGACCACATCGGAAACCGGGGACACGAGCGAGTTCCGCGGCGTGAGCTGGTCGGACGACGACGGCCTCACCTGGCAGACGGCGCTGCGCGGGGTGTTCGCCCACAATTTCGCTTTCCAGGACTCGGCCGTGATCGTCTGTGCGGACGAGGGGCTGTTCAAGTCCGTCGACGGCGGCAAGACTTGGTTCAAGTACGGGGAGATCTACGACGCAACGCGGGATCACCGGTACCTCAGCACGGAGTTTTACGGCGCGGCAGTGGACCCCAGGGGACGCCTTTGGGCGGGTGGCGCCGACGGTCTGGCGATGACGCCCGACAATGGGAATACATGGCGCATCTACCGAAGCTTCGTGCCCACCGGCGTGGGTTCCTCGCCTCGCACGTACGCGTACCCGAATCCGTTCTCGCCCACACGGCACAACCAAATGGGCGGGGAGGGCTTCGTGCGATTCCAGTACAACACAACGCGACCGACGAGGGTCTCTCTGCGGATATTCGATTTTGCGATGGAGCTCGTGGCGACGGTGGTCACCGGCAAGGAACGTCCTGTGCCGGGTGATTACGCCGAGATCTGGGACGGACGAAACAGCCGCGGCGAACCGGTGGCGAACGGGGTGTATTTCTACCGCCTGGACATCGAGGGCGAAGGGAGCTTCTGGGGAAAGTTGGTTGTGTTGGACTGATTTTGCCTGCCTCCCCAGCAGAGCGTGAGGAATGCCGGTGCATTGGGAACTCAGGGCGGGACGCAGAAGAGAGGTTTCGCGGGCGCGAAGCGGCAGGCTGTCGTTCTTCCGCACGCGACGAATCGGGATGTTGGGGGGACTGGTCACGTGCGCGCTTCTGCCGATCAGTACGGTCTTCCCCGCTGGGGGTGGGGGCAAAGCGGGGGCTTTTCTCCGATTAGGCATCGGAGCTGAGCCGGTTGCCATGGGCGGTGCGTTTGCTGCAGTGGCCAATACGGTTTACTCTGTTCACTTCAATCCCGCAGCCTTGATTTCTGTCTCCGGACCGAAGCTCGCCGCGAGCTACGCTCTCCTCCCGCTCGATCGCCAGCTCAGTTTCCTCGGCTTCGCTACGTCCGTGGGGCCTCGCTCCCCTTCGGGAAAAGAAGTGGGGGGCGGAGAGCGGCCGCGTGCCGGGGTGGGGGTGGCCTGGATTCGTGCGGGAGTCGAGGAAATCGACGGACGCGACCTCGATGGACGGCACACGGGGATGTTGAGCAATTCGGAGAATGCGTTCGTTTTCGGCTTCGCTCTCGAGCCTCGCCGCGGCCTGGCCCTTGGGATCGCCGGCAAAGTATTGTACAATCGCTTCCCGGGTTTGATGGAAGATGGCAGTGCCGTCACTTCGCAGGGCTTCGGTCTGGATATTGGAGCCTACGCCGAGCCCTTCCGCGGGTTTTCCCTCGGCCTTTGCGTGGACAATCTGAACGCCCACTACACCTGGAACACCCAAGGTCTCTGGGAGCACGGTTCGACCAAGACCGACCGTTTTCCGAGGGGCTGGCGACTCGGCGCTGCCTACCGGGACGAGGGGAAACGTGCCATGATGCTCCTCCAGCTTGAAGGTCGGGAGGGGTCGGACCTACGCTGGGCGACCGGAGGCGAATGGGTGGTGTTCGACGGATTGTCCCTGAGGGTGGGGATTCGCAGGAATCGCCCCGGGATCGGATTGGGGGTGGCGCAAAAACTATTTGGGCGGGAATTCGCCTTGGACTACGCCCTGTTCGCGGAACCGGAAGCTCCCGGAGCTGACCACTGGTTCGGATGGCAATTGGAGTTTTGAGCTGGGATCGCAAGGCACAGGTTCACGGTTGCGCTGCAAGGGATGCGAGCGCGCGGGCTTAGCGGGACGTGGAACATGCCGGCGGGATACGGTCTGGCCGATGGGATGGATAATGCGCAAGTGGTCTGAAGCTTTGCCGTGGTTTGTGGCTGCGCTGGGCGCAGGCCTGATGATCCTGGAGAAGGGTTTCTGTCAGAGCTCCACAGCCTGGACGGAGCTTCCGTTTGCTCCCCGGCATGCCGCCATGGGCGGCGCACTGGTGGCCACCGCGTGGGGCTGTGAGGAGCCGTACGCGAACCCGGCAGCCATTGGCAGTTCGGCGCGAGCCCAGCTCGGCGTGGCAAGTGTGTCTTGGCTCGCGGGCACCCGCGCGCAGCAGGTCGTTTTCGCGCAGCCCGGACGCACCCTGGCTTGGGCCGTTTGGGGGGCCCTAATCAACGTGCCTGGGATTGAGCGCAGGACTGCCAGGGACGAGCGGATCGGGGAGTTTGCCGCCCACCATTTGCGCGCTGGAGCCGGGCTGGGCCGGACCCTGGGAGCGGGGTTGCGGGCGGGCATCGCTGCGGAGTGGCTCTTCCAGAAGATCGACGTGTACGAAGCCGGAGCCATCCTCCTGGATCTCGGTCTCCAAGAACAGGAGTTGCCGGGAGGACTGTCAGTTGCTCTAGCCGTGAAGAATGTGGGCATTGGGAAGAAACTGGGCCAAGGGTTGCTGAAGCCGAGAACTGCGGCGGCGTTGGGGCTGGCAAGACAATGGGCTGTCGGCGGGCGCGAGGACGCTCTTGTGACCGAAGCCGACCTGGCCTACTGGCGCGGTCAGTGGCAAGGTTCCTTCGGGCTGGAGGTCAGACCGTACGCGGCTCTGGCCATCCGGGGCGGTTTCCTTGCGGGCGTCGAGCTGCGGGGTTGGAGCTTGGGCATTGGTGTGGGGACGGGCCGTCTGGGTCTGGATTACGCTTTTCTGCCCCTCCGCAAGGGATTCGGCGAGGCCCATTGCTTCGGCGTGGTGTTGAGCTTGTAGCCTGGGGAACAAGCGAGGAGGTCGTCTATGGCCAAGTATCGGATCGCCTGGCTTCCGGGCGATGGCATTGGCAAGGATGTCATGGACGCGGCAAGGATCGTGCTCGACAAGATCGATCTGGATGCTGAGTACCTTCCGGGCGACATCGGCTGGGAATTCTGGTGCAAAGAGGGCAATCCTCTTCCCGATCGCACGATCCGGCTTCTGAAGGAAACGGACTGCGCCCTTTTCGGGGCGATTACCTCCAAGCCAAAGGAGGAGGCGGAGGCGGAACTCGCGCCCGAGCTGCGAGGCAAGGGGTACGTGTACACCAGTCCCATCGTGCGTCTCCGCCAGGAGTTCAATCTGCGGACGAATCTGAGACCCTGCAAGGCCTACCCGGGCAATCCCCTTAACTACCGGGATGATATCGACATCGTCGTGTTCCGGGAGAATACGGAGGACTTGTACAGCGGCGTGGAGTTCCATCCGCTCCCGAAGGCGGTGATGGATATCCTTGTCCAGAACCATCCGAAGATGGCCCGCTTCGCCTCCGTGCCCTTGGAGGAGATCGCTGTGACACTCCGGATTGTCACGCGCAAGGGATGCGAGAATATCGTGCGGGATGCCTTCGAATATGCTCGAAAGCGCGGCTACCGGAGCGTGACCGTTGTGGAGAAGCCGAACGTCCTGCGGGAGACCTCCGGCTTAATGATCCGGGTGGCGCGCGAGGTGGCCAAGGACTATCCCGAGATCCAGCTTTGGGAAGCCAATATCGACGCCATGTGCATGTGGCTTCTCAAGAACCCGCAGGACTACGGCGTCCTCGTGACCACCAACATGTTCGGGGACATTATATCGGACTTGGCTGCTCAGCTCGTCGGCGGACTCGGCTTCGCCTCGGCGGCGAACATCGGCGACAACTACGCCGTCTTCGAGCCAACGCATGGGTCCGCTCCGAAGTACGCGGGCCAGTACAAAGTGAATCCCATGGCCATGCTCCTTGCGGTGCGGCTGATGCTGGAGTGGCTGGGCGAGCAGGAGAAGGCGGATCGGTTGGAGCAGGCCATTGCCACAGTGGTCCGGGAGGGACGAGTGCGCACCTACGACATGGGCGGCAATTCCTCCACGCTGGACGTGGCCCACGAGGTGGCCCGGAAGTACGTGGAACTCGGGTGACGCGAGGTTCGGCACAGCAGGGTCGGGAGGGAACAGGTTCGGGCCTGCGGGCCGGGACGCGATTTCCCGTCGCCTCTGAGCTCCGGGCAGTCGATCCGGGGGGTGAGGAATACTGCTGGCGCCGGAGCTCGAGCTCCGGCGGTTTCTCTTTCGGGGGCTCGGCGGGCAGTGCGGGAAACCCCAGGCCGGAGGGGGCGTTAACACAGTGCCGCCTGAAGGCTTTCGTCCTAGGCGGACGGAACTAATCAACTGGAGCATGCGTGGCGCGAGATCGCAGCGCATCGGTTTGAGCGAAGGAGGAGAGCTGCGAATGGCGCGAAGAATCCTCGCCGTGATCGTCGGGCTAGCCCTCCTGCCCGTGACCTTGAGAGCTCAGTACTTCGGCAAGAACAAGGTGCAATACACCCATTTCCACTGGCAGTACCTCCAGACGAAGCATTTCGACATCTACTTCACCGATGGGGGGAAGAGCTTGGCTGAGTTCGTGGCCAAGAAGGCGGAGCAGGCCTACGAGCGGATGAGCCAGGATTTCCGCTACGAGCTGGTCGACCGGATCACCATCATTGTCTACCGGAGCCACAACGATTTTGAGCAGACGAACGTCGATCTGTCGCCGCCGGAGGAGAGCGTCGGGGGATTCACCGAATTCTTCAAGAATCGCGTGGTGATCCCCTTCGAAGGGGAATGGGAAAAGTTTCGCCACGTCACCCACCACGAGTTGACGCACGCCGTTTCCTTGCAGATGATGTACGGTGCGGGGGTCATGTCGATCATCATGGGCATGACGCGCCTGCAGCTGCCTCTGTGGTTCGTCGAAGGGCTGGCCGAGTACGAGAGCCGGGGCTGGGACACGGAGAGCGACATGTTCATGCGGGACGCCACCATCAATGGGTACGTCCCGCAGATCCCGATGCTGGACGGCTTCATGGCGTACAAGGGGGGGCAGTCGGTTTGGGCCTACATCGCGGAGAAGTACGGCGACGAGAAGGTCGGCGAGATCATGGGCAAGGTGAAGATCTCGCGGAGTGTGGAGCGAGGTCTGCGGCAGGCGATCGGGCTGGATGAACGGGAGCTGTCCGATCGCTGGCAGAAGTACCTGAAGAAGCGGTACTGGCCTGACATCGCGGGACGCGATGAACCCGAGGACCTGGCCAAGCGCCTGACGAACCACACAAAGGACGGAAGCTTTGTGAACCTGAGCCCGGCCCTGAATCCGAAGGGAGACAAGATCGCCTACATCAGCGACCGCACCGGGTACTTCGACGTGTACCTGATGAGCGCCATCGACGGGAAACCGCTCGGTCGGATTGTGGGGGGTCAGCGCAGTGGGGGCCTCGAGGAACTGCACTGGCTGCGTGGCCGGAACTTATCCTGGAGCCCCGATGGGCGTTACCTGGTGATGTCTTCCAAAGCCGGGGAGAGGGATCGGCTGAACATCATCGACGTGGAACGCAGGAAGATTGTGCGGACCTATTCTTTTGATCTCGATGCGATTTACAATCCGGCGTGGAGCCCGGATGGGGATCGGATCTGCTTCACCGGCGTGTCCCGGGGCCGATCCGATCTATACGTGTACACGATCAGCAGTGGCCAGCTCGCCAGGCTCACGGACGACGTGTTCAGTGACGTGGAACCCGACTGGAGCCCGGATGGTCGCTGGATCGCTTTCGCCAGCGATCGGGGCGACTACGTGCGGCCGGAGCTGCTTCCGCCGACCTTTGACATCGCCGACCACGATTTCCAGAATTACGACATCTACCTCGTGTCGGCGTCGGGGGATTCCCTCGTGCGCGTGACCACGGGGCCGTACGTGGAGAGGTCGCCGGCCTTTGGACCGGATGGCCGTCGGCTGGCCTTCATCAGCGATCGCTCAGGGATCAGCAATATCTACCTCAAGGACCTTGAAAGCGGCGACGAATGGGCCATCACCAACGTGCTGACCTCCGCATTCCAGCCGGCCTGGAGCCGGGATGGAAGCCGGATGGTCTTCACCAGCTTCTACAACGGCGGCTACGACCTTTACCTGCTGAAGAACCCGAACGAGATCCGACCAATCGACGTCCCTCTGACCGTATTCCGCAAGCAGGTGGAGGAACGACGACAGCAGCAATTGGCGCGCGAGCAGAAACGTCGGCGGGAAGAGGATCGTCTCCTCCGTCGCCGGCGGGAGGAGCTGTTGCGCCGCTACGTCTTCGATGATGACTTCAAGAACGGCGTTGTGCGTCTCCCGGAAGAGGCGAAGGCTCAGGTATTCCTCGACTCCACGCAATTCAAGCTCCCGACGGGGGAATACAAAGTCCACGATTACAAAGTCAGCTTCTCGCCGGACATCGTTTACGGCGAAGCTGCGTATAGCCAGTACTTCGGGGTCTTGGGGGAAGGTCAGATCATGTTCTCGGACGTCCTCGGCAATCACCGGATCGCGGTCTACACGAATCTGTTCTACGATTACCGCAACTCGGACTACGAGCTCGTCTATCTCTATCTTCCCCACCGGACGGATCTCGGCGCGGGGGGATACCACCACGCCTATTTCTTCCTGGATCAATGGGGCAGCCTGATTCGGGATCGCAACTACGGATTGGATCTGTATGCCAGCTACCCCTTCAACCGCTACGAGCGAGTGGACTTGGGTCTGACCTACTTCGCCGTGGACCGGGAGTACCTGTATGAACTTGTCCCCTTCCCGAAGATCAAGAGGCGCGCGTGGATGGGAGGGCTTTCGCTGGTCCGGGACACGAGTATCTGGGGCTACACCGGGCCGGTCGCGGGTACCCGTGCGAGTCTGGGGGTGACCGTGAGCCCGAGACTTGGGCCCGATCAGATGCGTTTCGTGACTGTGCGGGGGGACTACCGTCGATACCTTCGTCTCGGGCAGCACTATTCCTTCGGCTTGCGTCTGGCCGGTGGGGTGAGCGAGGGCGACACGCCCCAGCGATTCTTCGTCGGGGGCGTGGAGAATTGGATCAACTACAGCTTCCGCGGCAATCTGCGCGTTGAGGATCCGGATGACATTTACTTCAGTACGTTCGAGACCCCGCTCCGCGGGGCGCGCTATTACGAACGAGAGGGAACCCGGTTTGTCCTGGCGAATCTCGAGTTCCGATTCCCGCTGATTCGCTACCTGGTCCTGGGCTGGCCGCTGCCCATCGGGTTCCAGGACATCCGGGGAGCATTATTCACCGACATCGGGACGGCCTGGTCGAAGAATGAGCCATTTCGCATTTTCCGAGAGGAGCCGGAGATGGGATGGATCCAGCTCCAAGACGTATTGATGGGCTACGGTCTCGGCATCCGGATGAACATGGGCTCCTTCGTCTTCATGTTGGACATCGCCTGGCCCACGGACCTGGCCCGCTCCGGTTCGACGCGATACTACTTCTCGCTCGGTGCAGAATGGTGAGGCGAGTACCTGGAGGGAGCATGCGCCGGCTGTTCGCTTGGGGTCGCTGGCTGTTGGGTTTGCTCCTCATTTCCCAAGCCGCTTTGGCCCAGTTCCCCTTTTTCGAGGAGTTTCCGGAGGACTTCTTCGGCGGCCCCTTGATGGACTACGACGCTTTCACCGTGTACGATCCCGTCGCCGGGAAAGGCCGGTTGGACGTCTATTATTCCTGTGTCTACGACGTCTTGCAGTTCGTACGGGTGGAGGGCGACACCTATCGTTCGCGGTACGAGGCCTCGGCTCTTCTGCGGAAGGAGAAAGGGGGGCATGTCGAGGTCAAGTCCCACGTACGGACCGTTACGGTGGGAAGCTACCCCGAGACGAACTCGCGGTCCCTGCGCGTGTCCGGATGCCTTTCCTTTTGGCCTGAGCCTGGCAAGTATACCCTGGAGTTGCGGCTCACGGATCTGGAGTCCAACAAGAGCCTGGTTCGAACGAAGACGGTGACGATCTGGGATTTCAGCTCGCCGGGTGTTCACCTGTCCGACGTGTTGTTCGCGGACAGCACGGCCTGCTCCAACGATAGTTCCGGCACGCCTTTTTTCCCCGCACTCGGCTCCCGTTTCACGAAGCCGGAGTCGGGATTTGTGGCCATCGTACAGGTCGTGCCCGTCTCGGACACGGGGACTGTTGCCCTTTCTTGGTCCGTAGCCACGCGGGAGGGGCGGACGCTTCACGAGGAGATGCTACCGATTGAGGGCTACCGTTCCCGGCCCGGGGGCACGCGAGCTGGGCAGGCCATCCACGAAGGGAAACTGTCCATTAGCGGCTACCGCCGCATTTGTTTGCCCCTTCACGAGGTGGCCAGGAGAGCTGGACAGTACGAGCTCCGGGTGCGCGCAGAGCTGGGCAAGTACAAAGCGGAAACCCAAAGGGTATTCTCCGTGGCCTGGGGCGAGGCCTTCGTGGACACGTCCAATCTGGACGTGATTCTGGATGCCATGCGTTACATCGCGAAGTCCGAAGATGTGGAGCGCATGAAGCAAGCCTCACCCTCGCTCCAGCGGCTTCTGTTCGAGGATTTCTGGAAACAGCGCGACCCCACTCCCGACACGCCGGAGAACGAACTCCGGGACGAATTCTTCCGTCGCCTCGATTTTGCCAATCGCCACTTTTCGGTGCCGGACCTGGATATCGAGGGCTGGCGTACAGACCGAGGGCGTATCTACATCATCTACGGGCATCCGACACACGTGGAAAAGGAACCGGCTCAGATGCAGCAGGCTTCCTACGAGGTATGGTACTACTCGCACCTTCGCAAGCGCTTCACGTTCGTGGACAATTCAGGCAATGGGCTCTACGAACTGAAGCGAGTGGATTGATGCGCCGGGCGGAGCGGGTGACGGAAGAGGGGACGCCCGCGGAGACTTCGATCCCGTAGGTCTTCTCCATAGGGCCCCCGGGGAACCGCGTGGGATCCCGTCTCCCTGGGGCTGGCGGATTGCAAAGTTAAGCTTGCGCAGGTTGGAATGGATTGCTAAATTCATTCAGGTGAAGCAGGTAATAGCCCCTTGCGCGTGGACCTGAGATGACGAACCCGTGTTTGCTAACCTTCCCGCCGTGCCCATTCCCCAGGCCCTCTCGGGCCTGATACCTCCTTTGCGTCCAGCCGTCGTTTGAGTTTTCCCGAGTCGTACAGAAATCAGTAGTTACTCGTCAGGTTTGGTTGGGCAAAATGCAAGCACCATTTGGACAGGACAGTTTCTTTTTCCCGCCTGAGCTTTCCGGACAGGGCGTCAGCTGGGCCGGAAGCGGCTTGCTCCTCCCTCGCGGATTCCGAGCTGCAGCTGCCGAGGCTGGCCTCCGTGGCAAACGTCTGGATTGCGCCCTCTTGGTATCGGACGAACCCGCAGAATCCGCGGGGGTGTTCACTCGGAACCTGGTCAAAGCGGCGCCGGTGCTCCTTTGCCTTCGGAGGGTCGGGAAGTTCCCCTTCCGCGCGCTGGTCGTGAATAGCGGTGTGGCCAATGCCTGCACGGGATCCGAAGGGTTGGAAGCGGCGGAAAGGGTAGCGGCTCGAATCGCTTCGTTGCTTGCGTGTGAACCGGAGCAGGTGCTGGTGGCTTCCACGGGTGTGATCGGCCAGCCTCTCCCGGTGGAAAAGATCGAGCGGGTGCTCCCGCAGCTCTGGGATTCCCTTGGCCGCGAGCGAGGCTTGGACTTCGCGCGCGCCATCATGACCACGGATACCCGGCCGAAAGAGGCGGCGGTCTGGGTGGAACTCAGCGGCGGAGCGGTGGCGATCGGCGGCGTGGCTAAGGGCGCGGGCATGATTCACCCTCAGCTGGCGACCATGCTCGCCTTCCTCACCACGGACGCGCGGGTGCCTGCTCGTGACCTCCAGACGTTCTTAGGGGAGGCGGTGGAGCCCACCTTCAACTCCATCACCGTGGATGGCGACAGCAGCACGAACGACACCGTGCTCCTCTTGGCCAACGGGGCGAGCGGGGTGGCTCTTCAGACGGACGAGGACAGGAGACGCTTTCGGGCGGGGCTCTTGGCTGTGTGTACCTCGCTGGCCAGGCAGATTGTGGCGGACGGGGAAGGGGCTACGAAGCGCGTGATCATCCGCATCGACGGAGCGGCCGATCCGCACCAGGCGCAGCAGGTGGGGAAATGTATTGCCCAGTCTCTTCTCGTCAAGACGGCGATCGCTGGGGGTGATGCCAATTGGGGTCGGATTGTGTCAGCGGCCGGCGCGAGCGGCGTCGTTTTCGATCCGGAAAGGATCTGCCTTTCGCTGGACGGCGTCACGGTGTTCCGCATGGGGAGACCCGTGGAGGTGCCGCCGGAGACCGAGAACCGGATTTTCGCGGGGCCGACGGTGCTCATCGAGCTCTGGCTCGGACAGGGCTCAGCAAGCTGGACGGTGTACACCTGCGATCTCACCGAGGAGTACGTGCGCATCAACGCCCACTATCGTAGCTGAGGGGTGAAGCTTGGAGCACGGGGAACAGACCATCCGAGTCGCGGTTGCCGGAGCCACCGGCTACACCGGCGCGGAACTGATCCGCTACTTGTCCCGGCATCCCAAGGCGCAGATCGTGGCCGCCTCGTCGGAATCGATGGCTGGTCAGGAGCTGGAGCAGGTTTTCCCGGGAAGGGGGGAAAAGCTGCGGGGCTTGCAGCTCGTCAGCCTCGAGGAGCTGCTCTGCGTGGCGGCAGACGCGGTGTTCCTCTGCCTTCCCCACGGGCAGTCGGCCGAAGTGGGAGCGAGGTTGGCCGGAGAGGGGAAGAAGGTGATCGACCTCAGTGCGGATTTCCGCCTGCCAGACCCTGCGCTCTACCGCCAATGGTACGGTATCGATCATCCGTGTCCCGAGTGGTTGGGGGCCGCCTGCTATGGCTTGAGTGAATTCTATCGCGACCAGATCCGCCGGGCTCAGATCGTGGCCAATCCGGGATGCTATCCAACCGCGGCTCTCCTGGCCCTGGTTCCCCTGGTGCGGGCGCGGCTGATCGAGGCGAACACCGTGGTCATCGATGCCAAGAGCGGGCTATCGGGCGCGGGGAAGACGCCGAAGCCGCATTTGCACTTCGCGGAGGCCAATGAGAACGTGGCGCCGTACAGTCCGGGACGCATGCACCGGCACGTCCCGGAAATCGATTGGTATTTGACTCTGGCTGCGGGGCGAAAGGTGCAGGTGATCTTTGTGCCGCACCTGATCCCCATGGATCGCGGCATCCTCGAGACTATTTACGTTCATCTGACGAGCGGGACAAAGCCGGAGGACGTACTGCATTGCTGGCGGGCCGCCTATGCCCAGGAGCCTTTCGTGCGCGTGCTAGAGCACGGGTTGCCGGCGACGAAGCGCGTCGCTTGGACCAACGTCTGCGAGCTGGGACTAGCGTGGTCGGAGGGCGGGGTGGCAGTGCTGGTCTCGGCCATCGACAATCTCGGCAAGGGAGCCAGCGGCCAGGCTGTACAGAACCTGAACATACTCTTCGGTCTGGAAGAAGGGCTGGGTTTGGTGTGAAGACCATGCGAGTCGTGATTAAGGTGACTGGGAAGCTCATCGAGGAGCCGGATCTACTGCGGGAGCTGGCCTGCTCGCTGCGCGATTTCCGGCGCGAGGAAGTGGTGCTGGTACACGGAGGAGGGCCGGCGATCTCGGAGATGCTCCGCCGTCTCGGCCTACAACCCCAGTTCCGTGCGGGGCAAAGGGTCACGGACGAAGCCACGCTGGAAGTGGCCGAGATGGTGCTCTCCGGCAAGATGAACAAAGCCATTGTGGCAGCTTTGGTGGAAGCGGGCATTCCAGCCTTGGGTCTCAGCGGGCGGGATGCGGGGCTCCTCCGTGCCCAGCGCGCCTCAGGGGAGGACGAGAAGCTAGGGCTCGTGGGCGAAATTCACGAAGTGCGCGCGGCACTCTTACGCTCCCTCTGCGCGGCAGGGTTCCTGCCGGTGATCTCCCCCATCTCGAGTGGGCCGGATGGCAGCGCCCTGAACGTCAATGCCGACTGGGCAGCCGCCAAGATCGCCGCAGCCTGGCAGGGAGATTGCTTGCTCTATTTCGGGGACACACCGGGGGTCCTGGCCGACGGACGGCCGGTCCCGGAACTCGACGGGGCCGAGGTGGCACAGCTGATCCGCTCCGGGCAAGCCGACCGCGGCATGATCCCGAAACTCCAATCCGCGCTCTACGCGTCCGCGGCCGGGGTTGAGCGGGTGCTGATCCTGTCCTGGGCAGGGACGGACACGTTGGAACGCGTGTTGAAGAGGGGAGAGAATCTCGGTACACGGGTGAGACAATAGGAGAGAGTCGATGGCCCATCCTCTGATTCGCGTGGCCGAGGAGTCGCTCGTCGGAACCTACGCCAGGCCCGAAATCCTGTTTGTCCGCGGGGAAGGCAGTTACCTCTTCGATGCGGATGGGAACAGATACCTGGACTTCGTGACGGGCATCGCCGTGAATGCCCTGGGTCACTGCCATCCAAAGGTGGTGGAGGCAATCCGAGGGCAAGCGAGCCAGCTCCTCCATCTGTCGAACCTCTTCCACAGCGCCCCTCAAGCGGAACTGGCGCAGCGGCTCGTCCAGGTGTCCTTTGCGGATCGGGTATTCTTCGGCAACAGCGGCGCCGAGGCGGTGGAAGGCGCTCTCAAGTTCGCGCGGAAGTGGGCTAAGACCAGGTCTGGCGGGACCAAGTATGAGTTCCTTGCGTTCGAGAACAGCTTCCACGGAAGGACCTTCGCGGCACTGACCGTCACCGGCAGACGCAAGTACCGCAAAGGCTACGGGCCGATGCTTCCGGGTGTGCGGCACGCCCGGTTCAACGATCTGGACGATGCCGCCAGGAAGGTCAACGAGCGGACTGCCGCGGTGATTGTGGAGCCCGTGCAGGGGGAAGGGGGCATCCATCCGGCGCAGCCCCAATTCCTGCAGGGGCTGAGGGAGCTGTGCGACCGTGCCGGGGCAGCGCTGATCTTCGACGAGATCCAGTGCGGGATGGGCCGAACGGGGACGCTCTTCGCTTATCAGCAGTATGGGGTGGTCCCCGACATCATGGTGCTTGCCAAGCCCTTGGGCGGAGGCCTCCCGCTGGGGGCAATCCTGACAAAGCAGGAGATCGCCAATGTCATCGGGGTCGGGGATCACGGCTCCACGTTCGGCGGGAATCCCGTGGCCTGCGCGGCGGGCAAGGTGGTTCTCGACACCGTCAGCGACCCCGATTTCCTGCGCTCCCTGCGGACCAAGGCGGAAAAACTGAAGCGGGGCCTCGAGGACATCGCGTCCAAAGTTCCCGATATCGCCGAGGTCCGCGGGCTGGGACTTATGCTGGGGATGGAACTTCGGAGGGAAGTGAAGCCTCTCATAAGTGCGTGTCGGGAGCGCGGGCTTTTGGTCTGTTCGGCAGGCGAGCGGGTGCTCCGACTCTTGCCTCCTCTCACCGTTTCCGACGAGGAGATGGACTTCGCCCTCGGTGTCCTCTCCGAGTGCTTGCGGCGATGAAGCGCCCGTCGGGATGCGGCTGGGCTGAGTTCCGGGCTGGAGCTACGGGGCGCGGCGATATCTTCGGCGAAGGGAGACGAGCATGTGCGTGGCTGAGAAGGCGGTGGAGAGTGCGGCCAAGACGGTCGCAGCTCGGGAGATGAAGGAACTCACGATCCGCAAGGCGCGGATCTCCGATGCTGCCCAGATCGTGGCGCTGATCAACGAATATGCCCGCAAGGGGATGATGCTACCCCGATCCTACGGAGAAGTGCTGGAGAACATTCGGGACTTCCTGGTGCTGACCGACGGTCAGAGGGTTCTGGGCTGTGCTGCGCTCCACGTGATCTGGGACGACGCCGCGGAAATCCGCTCCTTGGCGGTGGCCGACGAAGTGATCGGCCGGGGATTCGGCCGCACCCTTGTGGAGAAGCTCCTCGAGGAAGCGCGGGAATTAGGCCTCCCGCAGGTCTTCACCCTCACCTACCAGGAAGGCTTTTTCGCCAAGTTGGGCTTCCAGGTGGTGGACAAGAAAACCCTGCCCCACAAGTTCTGGAAGGACTGCTTCAAGTGCGTGAAGTTCGCCACCTGCGACGAGATCGCGATGATCCGAGACCTGTGAGTGCGGCCACGGCTGGATTCCTTCGAACCCTCCGCGCACGACGGATCTCACAGGATGCGGAGGAGGTCATTGATCACGGCCAGAATCATGATCGCGATCAGCAGGACCATCCCAATCTGCTGGACGATGAGGCGAACCCGGTTGGAGACCGGCCTGCGGGTCACCCCCTCGATGGCCAACAGGAGCAAGTGCCCGCCATCGAGGGCGGGGACCGGGAGGAGGTTGATCCACCCGAGGTTCAGGCTGATGAAGCCCAGAAAGGCCAAGAAGCTGGAGAAGCCGCGACGGGCGCTTTCTCCGGCCATCTGGGCGATCCGCACCGGTCCCCCCAATCCTTCTCTCCACGAGACCTGCCCGCTGGCCATGAGGACCAGCGAGCGCGCCAAGAGCTTGCTGAGGTACCAGCAGTACGAAGCCCCGCTGGTGAGTGCCCTGACCGGTCCGACCCGCTGAATCCGGGTCTCGGGGGCAATCCCGATCAGGCCGACGTTTTGGACCACGTCCCGCATGGGAGTGACAAAGACGGTGTCGATCGCCTGGTCGCGCTGGCGCACGATCATTAGGCGGCGGCCCGGAGAGGCGTGGACCCAGCGGGTCACATCACTCCACGATGAAACCCTGTGCTCATCGATCTGGAGGATCCGGTCGCCGGGGCGGAAGCCGGCACTGTCGGCGGGCATCCCCGGCTGGACCTCGCCGATCACCGGTCCCACCGGCACGCCGATTCCCGTCCAGTAAGCCAAGAAACCGAAGACGAAGACCGCCAAGAGGAGGTTCATCAGGGGCCCGGAGAAAATGGCGAGGAAGCGAGCCCACAGGGGCTTGGACATGAACTCCCAGGGCTCGCCCTTGATTCCCTCCTGGTCAAGGCTTTCGTCGATCATCCCCGCCATCTTCACGTAGCCGCCGAAGGGGATAGCGGAGATGCAGTAATCCGTGTCGCCGATCTTCTTGCCAACCAACCGGGGTGGGAAACCGAGGGAAAATCGCTCCACCCGTATCCCGACCGCCTTGGCCGCCAGGAAGTGGCCGAACTCGTGCACAAAGATGAGAATCCCGAGTACGATGATGAAGGAAACGATGGTCACCGGCATATCCTTCCTCAGAGCTGAGATGGTAAGGCGTTACCCTTCGCGGGCAAATTCCTCCGCGCGCTGCCGCGCCCACCGATCCGCCTCCAGCAGGTCTTCGAGATCGGCGGGCTCGTGGGAGGTGTGGGCCGCGAGCGTGCGTTCGATGATCTCCGGAATGCGTCCGAAGGGGATGCGGCGCTGCAAGAATGCGTGGACTGCCACCTCGTTTGCCGCGTTAAGTACGGCGGGGCTTGTGCCACCTTCCCGAGCCGCCGCGTAGGCCAGTGCCAGAGCGGGAAACCGCCCGAAATCCGGCGGCTCAAAATCCAGGTGCCCAATGGCGAACAGGTCGACCTTCGGGAAATCCGACTTCAGCCGCTCGGGAAAGCTCAGCGCGTACTGGATGGGCACCCGCATGTCGGGCATTCCGAGTTGGGCCTTGATGGAGCCATCTTCGAACTCCACCATGGAATGGATGATCGATTGGGGATGGATCAGCACCTCGATGCGTTCCACAGGCAGTTCGAAGAGCCAATGGGCTTCGATTACCTCAAGCCCCTTGTTCATGAGGCTGGCGCTATCCACCGTGATCTTGGGCCCCATGACCCAATTGGGGTGCGCCAGAGCTTCGTCAACCGTGGCTTGGTAGATTCGCTCCGGAGGCCAGGTGCGGAAAGGCCCGCCGGAGCCGGTCAGCAGGATCCGACGTAGAGCTCCGGAATCCTCGCCCTGGAGGCACTGGAAGATGGCGCTGTGCTCGGAGTCAATGGGGATGATGGATGCGCCCCCGGCCCGCGCCGCGGCGGCGATGAAGGCTCCTCCCACCACAAGGCTTTCTTTGTTCGCGAGGGCCACGTCTCTGCCTTGGCGAAGGGCATGGTAGGTGGGTAGCAACCCCACGGCGCCGACCAGGCCATTCACCACAAGCTCCGCGCCCGGCCACGTGGCGATCTCCACCAAGGCATCGGTCCCGGTCAGGACCTTGGCCCCCAAAGCGAGGAATTGCTCTCGCCACGTCTCCGCCGCTTCCGGGTCGGCAATGGCCACCACTTCAGGATGAAACTCGGCGGCGGCCGAAAGAAGCTCCCTCACTCGGCTCCGACTGGCCATCCCCACGATACGAAATCGTTCCGGATGGCGCCGAACCACATCGAGGCAATTTTGTCCGATCGAGCCCGTGGCGCCCAACAGGATGAGTTTCTTCTGCGACGATGTGCTTCTCATGAGGTCACCGGAAGGTGAAGTTCAGTCCTGCGTTGAAACCGGAAAACTTCGCCGCCGAGTATTCCAGATTGGCGCTGAAGACCGGCCACGGCGAAAAACTGACGCCGAGCGCACCGACGAACCCGAAGCGATCGATGTCCCGTGTCCACCCGCGCGGGAAACTGCTGTAGACCCCGGGCGGGACGGCGACTTTCATGCGACTCCAGTCGGGACCGAGACTGGCGTAGAAACCTACTAGCTGGGATCCGTGACTGACGACCATCCTCAGGCTGATGCACTGCGCCCCGCGGATCTCGAACTTTCGCGCCGCGTCGAGGTGGTGATAGCTTGCCACCGCAGTCAGTCGCGGCAGGAGTGGGGCCTGGAAAATCCCGTATTTGACCCCGATGCCGAGAATGGACACATTGCCGCGCGTGGGATGGTTGCCAAGGCGCAGCTGCATAGCCCTGCCCATCAACTCCAGGCGGCCGGGAAGACCAACACTCGCATGCAACAGTGGCAAGGAGAAGAACTCCTCGTCCTTTAAAGGGCCAGCCTGGACCTCGCTGTACTGAGCAGGGATGAACACGGACACCAGGCGCAGACCTCCATCGATACCTCCGGCGCTGTGGAGCTTCGCCGTGTGGACCAATCCCGCGCCGAGGATAGTGCCCAGGAAGTCCGCCAGATCCTTAGCCTTCGCATCGATCTCCCGGGGCGAGTAGATGCCGAAGCGGAAATCCTGCGCTCCAGCTGAAATCGCGACGCAAAGCGAAGTGGCCCACACGGTCACCAACATCTTCCGCATGGCCATCACCTCCCTCGACCACGAAGGAAGCCTCTTGTTGGCGGGCGAGCGAGAATTCCTCCTCCGACAACCCCTCAAAGGCGAAATCGATCCCCAGCTCCTCTCGGAAAGCCGTTACCACCGCAGTGGCTACCTCCTCGAAGCTAAAAGACCGTCCGACCGCTTCTTCGAGACACGCGGTGCGGAGACGGAGCAACTCGTGGAGCCGTCGCTTTTCCTCCTCCCCCAGCGAAAGGAAGCTTGTCAGCTTCAGGTGAGCCGGACCGAGGAGCAAGGAGCCGTGTTGCAGCACCGCGCCGGGGTAGCGCCGCTGGGCGCTGCCCAGGATCTTCTTGCCATGGAGCTTGAGCTCGTGCCGCGCCGAGGCGGCGAAACAAGGAATTCCGCCCACCGACCTCGCCGGAGGGCTTTGACCTCTCTCCGAAGTCTCGAGCTCGGCGGGGAGCCCCAACAGCGCGAGCGCCCGGCGAAAACAGTGGCTCGCGGTCTGGTACACCTGATGGGGCCTTGGGGAGAACGAGGAGGGACCGGCAGGCACCACGAGGCTGTACGTCAGCTCCTCGGCGTGGAGGACCGCACGTCCGCCGGTCGGACGCCGTACCACGTCGATGCCGCAATCCCGCGCCCGTGAGAGATCGATATCCGAGGCGCGTTGGTGGAAGCCAAGGGAAATGGCCGGGGGATTCCAATCGTAGAGCCGTAGGACGGGGGAGCTTCCCGGCTTTGCGGTGGCGGCCAAAACGTGATCGATGGCCATGTTGAGCGAGCCCCGCAGCCCCCGGGTGACCAGCAACCGCCAGCGGTCCCTGCCCATGGTTCACCGCCCGATGATGCCGCGCTCGCTGCTCTCAATGAATTCGATGATGGCGCGGACATCTTCGTTGATCTCCATCTCGTCGGGGATCCGTCGCAGTGCCTGGCTTACGTTCAGCCCGGACTGATAGATCAGCCGGTAGGCCCGTTTGATGGCCGCGATCCGCTCTGCGGAGAAGCCCTTTCTGCGCAAGCCGACCAGGTTCAGGCCGTAGTAGCGCAAGGGTTCTCCCGAGGCCAGCACAAAAGGCGGGACGTCCTTGGTGATCCGAAAGCCGCCGCCCACAAAGGCGTATTGCCCCACGCGGACGAACTGGTGGACCGCCGTCCAACCCCCGATACCGGCATCGTGCTCAATGATGACGTGCCCCCCAAGTTGCACGCCGTTGGCCAGAATGGACCGGTCGCCCACCACGCAATCGTGAGCCACGTGCGCGTAGGCCATCAGCAGACAATCGCTCCCGATCACGGTCTTTCCGCTCTCGCGCGTGCCGCGGTTGAGGGTGCAAAACTCGCGCACCACCGTCCGGTCGCCAATCTCCAACGTCGTCTCCTCGCCCTCGAACTTCAGATCCTGCGGGATCGTGCCGACCACGGCGCTGTAATGAATCCGGCAATTGGACCCGATCCGAGTTCCCCACGCGACCAGAGCGTGTCCGGCTATCTTGGTTCCCTCCCCCACCTGAACGTTACCTTCGATCACGGCGTACGGGCCGACTTCGACGTTCTCGCCCAGCTCCGCTGAGGGGTCTACGATCGCCGTATGATGAACAGATCGACCGGCCAATCCACCTCCTGCAAGTTGTTTCCACTGATCCTTTTCGCGCGCAGCTGCGAAGAAGGAGACGTTGGGTTGAGGACATGTTGGCCGATGATGGAGCTACACCGAGTTGCGCTCCACCACGGCCGCCATCAGCTCGGCCTCGCAAACCAGTTCGCCGTCGACGAAGGCCTTGCCGGCCATCTTACAGATGGAACGGCGGTATTTCAGCATCTCGACCTCAAACCAAAGCTGGTCGCCCGGCATCACCGGTTTGCGGAAGCGCACATTGTCAATGCCCGTGAAGTACACGAGCTTCCCTTCCGGATTCTCCTCAGCATTCAGCAGGAGAATACCTCCCACTTGGGCCATCGCCTCAATGATCAGAACGCCGGGCATAATGGGATGGCCTGGGAAGTGCCCCGTGAAGAAGGGCTCGTTCATGGTCACGTTCTTGTAGCCGACCACGCGTTCCTGGGGCACCAGGTCGACGATGCGATCCACCAGCAGGAAAGGAAAACGGTGGGGCAGAATCCTCTGGATCGCTTCCGCGTCGAAGACCACCCCAGGTTTGGCCCTGGGGATGGAGTACTTGGCTTTGAGACGCCGCTTCTCGTACTCTTTTCGGAGGATCTTCGCCAGTTCCACGTTGGCGGCGTGTCCGGAACGCGCGGCCAGGATATGCCCGCGGATGGGAACGCCGACCAGGGCCAGATCGCCGATCAGGTCGAGCGTCTTGTGTCGGACCGGCTCGTTCTTGAAGCGCAGCTCTTTGCCATTGAGAATGCCGTTCTTGCCGAGCTTCACCGACTCGCTGATCCCGAACATCTTCCGCAGGCGCTCGAGCTCTTCGGGCGTCACCTCGCGGTCGATGATGACGATGGCGTTGTCCAGATTGCCGCCGCGGACCAACCCCTGCTCCCACAGCTCTTCCACCTCGTGGAGGAAGCAGAAGGTGCGGGCCGGCGCGTACTCGGTCACGAACTCGTCGGCCAGCGAGTAGAGCGAGGTGTACTGCGTGCCCAGCGCTGGATTCTGATAATCCACCATGAAGGTGATGCGGAACTGGTCGGAGGGGGTGACGACGATGTCCACCCGCCTCTTCTCATCGTGGTAGGTGATGGTGCGGTCAATGACTAGGATATCCTTCGGCTCGTTCTGTTCGACAATCCCAGCCTCTTGCAGCTTCTCCACGAACGGGAGCGCACTGCCATCGCCCACGGGGGGTTCATTCCCTTCCAGCTCGACCAGCACATTGTCGATTTCCATGCCGTAGATGGCGGCCAGGACGTGCTCGACGGTGTGGATCACCACGCCGTCCTTCCCCAGCGTAGTGCCCCGCGAGATGTCCACGACGTTATCGATGATTGCCGGGATTTCCGGGCTGGCCTCCAAGTCCACCCTGCGGAAGCGAATGCCGTGGTTCGGTGGCGCCGGCTTGAAAACGATGGTGGTCCGATTCCCGGTGTGCAGGCCAATCCCGGACAGACTCACCTCTTTCCCAATGGTTTGTTGGTGCAAGAGCATCTTCTTCGCCTCTCCTACTTTCTGCGTCGGCCACGAGGCATAGCTTCCGACTTTTCAGGGATTCCCGTGGCCGTCACCCTCCGTCTTCGCCTTCAACTCCTGAACCAGTCTTTCCAGTTCGCGCACCCGCTTGAGGAGTTCGGGCAAGCGACGCAGCGCTGCCTCTTCCCGCAAGGCTTGCTCTGCAGGTCGGGCTGGGTATCCGAACACGCGGCATCCGGGGGGGATGTCCTTACTCACGCCCGACTGGGCGGAGATGAGGGCGCCGTCGCCGATGGTCATGTGTCCGGCGAACCCCGCTTGGCCCCCGACCATCACGTTCCGGCCCACAATGGTGCTGCCGGCGAACCCCGCCTGAGCCGCGACGACCGTGTTCTCGCCGATCACCACGTTGTGCCCGACCTGGATGAGGTTGTCCAGCTTGGCACCGCGCTCAATTCGCGTCTCGCCCAGCGTCGCCCGGTCGATGCAACAGTTAGCGCCGATCTCCACGTCGTCGCCGATGACCACTGTGCCTGCCTGCGGGATCTTGCGGTACACTTCCCCTTCTCGGGCGAAGCCGAAGCCATCCGACCCGATCACGGCGCCGGCATGGATCACGACTCGCTTGCCAATCCGCACTCGCTCGCGGATCACCACGTTGGGGTAGATCACGCAGTCCTCGCCGATTTCGACCTCCGGTCCGATGTAGCAGCCCGGGAAGAGCTGGGTTCGATCCCCGATCCGAGCTCCCCTTTCCACCACGACGTGGGGACCGATGGCAACTTCCCGCCCCAGACGCGCGGACGCGTCGATCACGGCAGTGGGGTGGATCCCGGCCGGCAGCCGGATCGCCTCGGGATGGAAGAGCTGGACCACGCGCTGGAAGGCGAGGTAGGGATTGGCAACCCTCAGGAGCGGGACTCGCGCTTCCCCCCGGAAGTCGAAGGAGACGATGAGCGCGCTCGCACGGGTTACCGCCGCGTACCTTGCATAGCGGGGGTTGGCGATGAACGAGATCTCTCCCTCCCCCGCCGATTCAATCGGGGCTACCCCGCGGATCGTTGTCCCCCCCTCGCCCTCCAGCTGGGCCTGAAGGTGCTCGGCCAGCTCCGACAGAGTCAGCTCCATGTCCGGGGTCTCCGTTAGCGAGTCGATTTCCCCGACGTGGTGACCCCTTTGTTCAATTCAGCGAGCACCTGGTCCGTCAGGTCCGGCTGATCGTCGGCCTTGTACAGGACTGCGTTCGAGGCGATGTCGAAGATGTAGGCAAAGCCTCCCTGCTTTCCGATCTTGGCGATGGCGTCGCGGATCTTTTGGAACACGGGCTCGAACAGCTCTGCCTGCTTCTGGTAGACCTCGCCTTGGGCCCCGAACTTCTGGTTGTCGTATTCCATCAGCCGGGTGTAAAGCTGCTGCATCTCTTGTTCGCGCTCGCGCTTACGCTCCTCGCTGAGGAGCAAGCTTTGCTTCTGGTACTGCTCCTGCATATCCTGCAGCTGCTTTTGCAACTGCTGCCGTTCTTGCTGCCACTGTGCGATCACATCGTCAAGCTTTTTCTGCGCATCCTGAGCTTCTTTAAACTCGGCCAGGATGCGTTGGGAGTCCACATAACCCAGTTTCACCGCCTGGGCTTGAGCGACGGTCGTGTGCAGCAGTGCTGCCGCGGTGAAAAGGGACAATGTCGTCCACGCTGCTCGTCCGATTCCTCTCACGGTTGCCTCCTGATGCATGGTTCTTACCGCCAATTATGTCCACAAACTCTGCACGACCGAAAGCAGGTTGCAACGGCCGGGCTCAGAAGGCCCGTCCGAAGACGAAGTGGGGCTTCCACCCGCTCTTCTTCCCGATCACCGGATCGACGTCGAAGCCGTAGCCGTAGTCGAAGCCCAGCACGCCGATCATCGGCATGAACATCCGGGCTCCGATGCCCACCGATCTCCGCATGTTGTAGGGATCAACGCTGGCCAGCGTGGGCCAAGTGTTTCCCGCTTCGGCGAAGACCAGTGCGAAAATGGTTGGGTTCGGCGCAATGGGCACGCGAAGCTCAAAGGTGTACTTCATCATGGCCCTCCCACCCTCCTGTGCCGAGTAGGTGGCCAAGGGGTCCTCGTACCCACGGAGGGGAATGGCCTGCGACATTCCGTCGCCGCCCATGAAGAAGTATTCGAGATAGGGGAGGCCTCGTTTCCCAAGGGTCTGGATGTAGCCTGCTTGGAAGCTCGAATAGAACACGAGCTTGAAGAACGCCGGCACGAACCAATCGGAGCTGAAGATGTACTTCAGGAAGTCCACGTTCCCACCCAGGGGACCGCCGGCATATTCCACCGATAGGGACATCTCCGACCCGCGCGTCGGGAACTCCGGTCGGTCCAGGCTATTCCGCGAAAGGATCTGCGTGAAGCTGCTGGTGACCAACGGCCATTCCTGCGTCACAATATTATTCGGGTTGAGTTGGATGATGCTCTCACTGAAGTCCGAGAGCTCGGTGCGGTCGATGCGGTAGATCCAGTCCCCTCGGAAGTAGATGTCTGGCCAGCGGAAACGCCGGCCGAGCCGAACCGAAGCACCCTGGCTCCGCTGCCGGTAGGGCACGTAGTAGGGGTCACGCTTGAGGTCGTAAATGCTGAACCCTGCCAGCGTCGGTGTGTCCATGAGCCAGGGTTCGGTGAAGCTGATCTCGAAGGATCGGTAATAGCGGCCGAAGCTCCAGTCCAAGCTCAGCCGTTGGCCGTTGCCGAAAAGGTTGTTCATCGACACGCCGATCATGCCGATGATCTTGTCTCGTTCGCTGTAGCCAGCCGACATGTTGGCCGTGTCGGTGGACTTCTCCTCTACTTTGACCACCAGATCCACGTTCTGATTGTCGACGGTCTTGACCTCGGGCACCACATTGGAGAAGTAGTTGAGCATGAACACTTCCCGCTGGCTGCGGATGAGGGCATCGCGGCTGAAAACGTCCCCCGGCCGGATCCGCAGCTCTCTCCGGATGACCTTGTCCTTGGTCTTGGTGTTCCCCGCGATGTGGATCTTCCGGACGTGAACCGGTTCGCCTTCGCTGATGATGAAATGGATGTTGATCACATCGGAATCGGCCGGAATCTCTCTCGGGGTGATGTTTGCGAAGATGTAGCCGGAATCGTAGTACAGCCCTCCGATTCTCTCGAAGACGGCCTTATGCAGGCGTTCGGCACTGTAGGTGTCGCCTTCTCGGAAGCCGAGTTGGGATTCCAGAACCTCGACCGGAAAGATCCGGTTGCCTTCCCAAGTGATCTTGCCGAAACGGTACCTTCTCCCTTCGTGGACGGTGATGGCGATGAAAAGGCCGCTCCGATCCTCGCTGTACCACATGGTGTCGGAGACGATCTCCGCATCCCGGAATCCTTCGTTCCGGTAGAAGTCGAGCACCTTCTCCAGGTCTTCTTCGTACTTCTTGCGGTCGAAGTCGGCGCCGCGCCACCACCGATCTTCCTTCGTGCCTTTCATCTGCTTGCGCAGCTTGGCATCAGAGAATGCCTGATTGCCACGGAACTCGATCTTCTTGACCTGAACCTTCTCGCCTTCCTCAATGGTGACTTTGAGGTTCACCGTCGAGTCGCTCACCCGGCTCGTGTCCATGCGAATGTCCGCGAGGAGGAATCCCTTATCTCGGTAGAGCTTCTGGAGCTTGACCTGCGCACGTTTCAACCGGCGTGGGCTCACCACCTGCCCGCGGTAGAGATCGAGGGCGTCCTCTACCTCTTTCTTCTTGAGCTTCTTGTTGCCCTCCACGGTGTAGGATTCGAGCCGCGGGTATTCTTTCACCCGGATGGTCAGATAGGCACCTTCCGAAACCTCACGGTCCAGGAGGATCTCGATGTCGGAGAACAGGTCCATGGCCCACAGCTGACGCACGGCTTTCTGAATGTCATCACCGGTGATTTCCCGTCCCGGGTAAAGCCCCGAACTGCTCCGGATGATGTCCGCCTCCGTGGTGCGGTTCCCTTCCACGCTCACCCCGAGTACCTTGACGGTGCGCCGTTGGGCCCACAGCTGCCCGCACGCCAAGGTCAGCGAAACCAGGAACACAATGGCCGGGGCAATCCTCCGCCCACCCATACAGCTCATCTCCGGATCCCTTCCCTTGTCCCGTACCCTAAGATGCAATATACCATTTCGAGCTCTAATAGCAAACCGAAAGAATTCCGCGACTTCCATTCCTTCCCGCCACCTTCCTCCCGTGCTCCTTGCCGATGGAGGCGGGCGATCTCAAAATGGGAAGGAATGGCGCAGCAGGATCTTCTTGTCCGTCTTTTGCCAGAGAAGAAGGCTGTCGTAATCGTACGCCAGCTCCAAGATCAGGTCCGGGCTCAGCCGGTACTCGAGGCCGAAGGTGTGCCGGAGCCCCAATTTCTGCTGATGGGGCTCGTACCGCAGTCCCGTTTGTACCTCGCCTGTGTACAAGAGGAAGACGTCATTCATCAGGTACTTGCCCACTTCCCACCGGGTACTGCGCACCAAGTACCAGGGCGAATAGCTTTGGTTCGCGAGGTTCCATTCAATGAAGTTGCGCGCGATGCGCGAACGGAAGCGCACCAGATCGAATCCGAGGGCGCGCTGGAGACCTCGCTCGAATGGGCGGACGAGAGGCCGTACCAGCCAGTTCTCGGCGCTCATTCCCACCATCTCAGCCGCTTTCTCTTTGAGGTTGCGGTCCGAGTAGCCCAGCATCCCGAGGATCTCCGCTTCGCTTTCGCCGCTCCCCGGGTGGTCGGTGCTCAGCTGAAAGCGGATCCGGTCCCACCTGCCGCGCGACTGGCGGTCGCGGACCCGTTGGTCGAGGCGCCGCTCTTCGGAGTAGTCCTCCAACATGAGCGTCAGATACAACGACACTGGCATCCCCGTGGTATCCGTGACGGTCGCGCGAGCCCGGCCCCAGACCACCGGGTAGAGCGACTCGCGATCGAACTCGGCTCCCGCACTTTCCAGCCGGAAGGTCAGGTCGAGGTACTCGACAAATCCTTGCCTTGACTCAATACGGCCGGCCAGGCGGAAGGTTCCTTCTCCGGGCGAGCCAATGAGCCGAACCCCCTCTCCCCCCTCATCCAGGGCCAGGTTCACATAGACGTTATCGATAGCGCTGGGGATGGTCCGGACGTACCGGACGTTGTGCGCCGGAATCAATCGCAAGTCCCACTCAGCCCGAGACAAGAAATCGAGCACCCAGCTTCTCTTGCCCCCCGCTCCCTCCACAAAGGGATACTGGAAAGCCACGTCGCGCAGCATCCAGGTCCCGCGAATGTGCGGCTTCTCCCACGGGCCGGCCAGCACGAATTTTTCATTCGCCTCGGCTCCCAGGAACTGATAGAAGCCGAAGTCGCCTTTTTCCTGCAGGCCGTAGAGATTGAGCGGCACTCCCCGTGTTCCGGTCTCAAAGACCAGAACGCCGAAGGAGAGGCCCAGCGACGGCGCCGCGAACTCCTCCACCGGCACGCTGCACGGTGCCTCCGAAGCTCGCGCATTCGTGATGCGGAACCATTCCCCTCCCATCTTGCCACTGAGATCCACGAGGCGGACGAAGCCGTCCGCTTCCAGCTGGACTTGCCCTTTGACGTCCGTGGCTTTGGGCAAGATGCCGGAGAACTCGGACCGGCCGTTCGTGAAGCTGATCGCCGCCTGCGTCAGACGAGGGGAGGTGAGAGGCCCTTCGAGGTCGAGCCGAACCCGCCCGTCGCAGGATGGATTGCGCAAGAAGCCAAGCGCATCGGCGATCACTTGCAGCACATTAGCTGAACCTCGAATGCTCAACTGGAGCGGCAGGCCACGGGAGAGCCGGACGCGGCCCTCTCCTTCCAGACGGTACGTGTTTCCGCGTTGGATCAGGACGTGGTCGATGCTGACCTGACCTGGGCGGAGAGAATCAGAGGTGTCGGACGAGAATGCAAGGCGGAGGATGTCGAAGGGCTCAAAAAAGACCCTTCCATCCGAGGCCAGGGCCTCACCCATGATCTCGGGTGTTTCCAAGGGGCCCTGGATGTTTGCCCAGAACGAAAGGGAACCGTCCACCACCGTGTCCGGCGCGCCGAAGGTAGACAAGAGCGGACGAAGTCGCAGAGTGTCGCCACGGATGGTTCCCCGGACCTCTTTCCGTTTTAGGTCGACGGTGCAAATCCCATTGACCGCGGGGCGATCGCGGAAGAGGACCCGCAGAGAATCGGCGGTAATCAGATTCCCTTGCCCTGCGGCATGTAGCTGAAGCCGATACGGTCCGATGCCGTGACCAAGCACGTCTGTGGCGCCCAGGCTGAACTGGAAGACTGGCTCGGAAGTCCGCTTTTCGTACGCGAAGGCGGCGTCGAGGAATCCCCGATAATGCTCAGCATGACTCCCCAGGAGCATTGCGAGAGGGGCGCTCTGAACCTGGACGGAAAACCGGCGCAGGGGCTCGCGCTGGTTCTCCTCCATTTCGGCTCGGAGCCAGTTTCCGAGTTGCAGCAGAGCGTACGCGGAGGAATACTTGCGTCGGTCGGCGAGGATACGCAGGGTCCCGCTCGCCATGTGGCCCGGCGCGGGGACGTACTGTAGATCGAAATTCCCCTCCCATCGCTTGCGCCCGGTGGAGAGGAGCTCCCCTTCTGCGCTGAACAAGCTTCTGGAGTTGGTAGCGTCGGCCCGCACCACCTGCCCGCTCGCCCGTACGCGATGGGGGGTCCCGGAAAAGCGCGCGCCGATGTCCAATTCATTGTCGACGAACCGCGGCAGAGCCGGCCCACCCAGGTAGGGGGAGATTCGCTCCAGACCGCGCACATCCACACGGAAATCCCGGAGCGAGCCGTCTCGTGTGAGCGAGCATTCTCCTTCCGCGCGGAACCCCGCCGGCTGGGATGCGAGAGACAGTCGCGCGCCGGTCACACTGGCGCGCCCCTCCCCGCGGAGACGGAGAGGAGGACGTCCCGGCGCATGAAGAGCCGCTTGGACGGAAAGTTCCCCTCCGGAAACCTCGCCTTGGAAGCGGGCGGCGAGGGAATCGTGTAAAAGGGTATTTTGCGTGCCGAGGGCCAGAGGGCGGATGACGAACAGCGCCGAAGCGTCGAGGTGTGCAGGGGAGCGGCGCAGGTCGAGCGTCGCGTGGCCCGAAAGCGCCCCCGCGGGCAGTCTTGCCGAGAAAGTGGCCAAGCGAAGCACGCTGTCGGATAACACACACCTTACCTCGAGGTGACGTATCGGGCGGGATCCGAGTCGGCCTTCGGGCATGCGGAGTTCGGCCTCGAGGCGAGGATTGCGATAATGCCCGGAGAGGCGAGCGTAGAAGTTTGCGGTCCCTGCGGGGAACACCGAGCGCGGCAAGTTGAGTTGGTTTCGGAGCGCTCCAACGTCGACGCTGTCGGAGCGCAATGTGAGGTCGAGGCGGGGGTCGAAGAGATTCTGCACCAGGCCGGACGCACGTGCCGGGCTCCCGCTGAGGCGGAAGAACACGGAGTCCAGCTGAAGGTTCCAGTGCTCCACCCTGGCTTCGAAGAAGATGGAATCGCAGCGAAGCTGGGTACCCCGGAAGAGGATGCGACCCCTTCTCAACCTGGCTTGCCCTTTGAGGTCGAAACCTTCGGGCAGAAGGGGGTTTTCCACAAGCGTGAAATTCCCGGCGAATCGCCCCCGGTCTACCTCCAAGAAGCTGGGGAGAAGGAATGGGAAGTGGCGGCCGATCTCGTATTCTCGCACGTTTGCCCTCAGCGTGTCCAGCCGGCCCCGGCCGAGGTCGAAACGGCCAAGCAGCTCGACGCTGATGTCTCCGGCTCCGTGCGGTCTTGCCGCCAATTGGAGACATGCGCTCCAATCGTTGGCACGATAGACCCAGCCGTCCACCTCGTCAAGGATGCACCAACGATTTCCGGAGGAATCGGAGCAGGAGATTTGCCCGTCGGCGACCACGATGTTCTCCAGAAACGACAGCCTCTGCAGGGCCAGAGCTGTGACGGAGGCTTCCGAGGGGGACTGAGAAACTGAATCGCGCCGTGCATACAGGTGGAGCACGAGGTGGGGTCTTAGGCACAGGATGGAGTTGGGGAGATTCTCGGCATGGAAACGGTATCGCAGGAGATTGGTGATGCTGTAGCCGACGCGAACGTCTTCAACCCAGAGCTCATAGGGCCCTGCCCCGCGATACCGTACCCCGAAGAGGTGGACCGAGCCGTACTTGACCCTCACGGAATCCACGGACCAGCCGCTCTGGAGGAGCGGCTCGAGGCGCTCCATCAGCATAGCGGCAAGGCGGCGACTGGCTTCGGTGGAGAGCCGGCCGGTCAGGGCGGCGCCCACGCAAGCGATGAGGATGAGCGCCACGGGTAAGGTCCATCTCCGGGTCTTCATATGCCGGCAAAGGGCTCTCTTGCTTCCCGCTTGCAGCCGTAAGGAGCTTCAGCGGGGATTGGCCGGGTTCCCATCGTTGTGGGCGGGGGCCCAATAGTCGCTTCTCACCAGTTCGGAATCTGAGGCCTTCTTCCGGGTCCGGAGCTGTTCGCTGACCATGCCGAAGCGTCGTTCTCGCCGCTGATACTCCTCGATGGCGGCGTAGAATTCCTTCTTTCGGAAGTCAGGCCACAGGACATCGGTGATGTAGAGCTCCGTGTAGGCAAGTTGCCAAAGGAGAAAATTGCTCAGGCGCATCTCGCCGCTGGTCCGGATGAGAAGGTCCGGATCCGGAAGCCCTTCCGTCTGGAGGTACCTGGAGAAGATCTCGGGGGTGATCTCGTCGGGTTTGAGTCCGCCGCGAAGGACATCGGTGGCCAATCGGCGCGCGGCTTCCGCGATTTCTTCCCGACCGCTGTAGCTCAGGGCTAGGACAACGGTGAGGCCGGTGTTGTCCTGTAGGTGCTCAATCGCTTTCCGTACAGCGCGCTGGGCGTATCGGGGCAGGTCCTGGAGTCGGCCGATGGTCCGGAGGCGAACGTTGTTCCTGTCCAATTCGTCCAACTCATTCTGGACGGTCTGGATGAGAAGGCGCATCAAGGCCATCACCTCGCGCCGGGGGCGCTTCCAGTTCTCCGTGGAGAAGGTGTAGAGGGTGAGCACTTGGATCCCAAGGGCTCCGCAAGCCTCCACCACAGCGCGGACAGAGTTAATTCCTTCCTGATGACCGTGGATGCGCTCCAGCCCGCGCTGTCGGGCCCACCGGCCGTTTCCATCCATGATCACTGCTACGTGGCGAGGTAGGTTGCCGCGGGACTTCAGGCGATCGATGACTTCCTGTTCCCAGGGTTCCAGGGGCATGGGCTTCTGATCCAGTGGGTTGGTTCGCTCTCCCAGTCCGGCTACTTGTCCAACGCGGAGAAGGGAAGAAAGTTTTCCCCGACAAAAAAGCCCCAACCCGCGGACACAGGTGGGGCTTCCATTCTTGCCTCAGAGTTGAGGGCTATTTGTTCCGATTCTGCCCTTCTCCCCGAAGTTCCTTCTCCCGCTTGAAGGCTTCTTCCCCCTTGGCGGGATTTCCGGAGCGGACGTATGCCTGGCCGAGGTAGAGCCAGAGATCGGGGTCGTCAGGCCGCAGCTGGGTGCACTTCTCCAGGTACGGGATCGCCTTCCCGTACGCCTCTTGCACCTTCTTGATCTCCTGCTCTGGCACATCTTCTCCGTTGATCAGCCGCTCGGCAACGGGTTTGTTGAGGCTATCGGCCACGACCAGGTAAGTGACCGCCAGGCGCCAGTTGGCCTCGTAGTCGTCCGGGTTCTTCTCGATGACCTTCGCGAAGCATTCCGCTGCCTGGTCATACCGTTTGGCGCTGAAGTGAAGGAGGGCCATATTGAAGATCAAGTCGGTGTTTTCCGGATCTGACTCAAGGGCTTTCCGATAGGTTTCCAACGCCAGATCCCCCTTGCCGGCGCTGTGGTAGGCTCGGGCCAGGTTGGCCACGGCGTTGGCATTGTTCGGATCCGCAGCCACCGCCTTTTCGAGCGTAGTGATGGCGTCCCCATACCGTTCCGCCCGGAGGTAAAGGTCGCCGGCGAGATTGAGGAGCTTGGGATCGTTGGGGCAGCGCTGAAGCCCCCGCTCCGCCACCTCAATGGCCCGGTTCAAGCTGTCAAGGACGACGTAGGCAGTTGCTCCGTTGACGTAGGCTTCGGGACGAGAGGGGTCGATCTGCGTCGCCGTGAGGAAATCCTGCGCTGCAGCATCGTAGGCGTGGGCATTGAACTTGTTCACGCCGCTGTTGAACGCCCGGACCCAGTACTTCTCGCGGCTCGCCCGGATTTGCTGCTCAAACTTGGGGCTGATGGCCAGGGAAGCTTGGAACTCGCGATTCATCCCGTCGTAGTCGCCCTTCACTGCGTAGCCTTCGCCGAGGAGGTAATGGGCCTCCGGATCGTTGGGATAAAGCTTCACCGCCGCCTGCAGCTGCTCAATGGCCTTGTCCCAGTCGTCTTGCTGGATATACACCTTCGCGGAGGTCACCTCCTTCGTCTGGCAGCCGACGAAGGCCAGCAAGCTGACCGCAACAAGGGCGAAGGTTGCCAACATCAGTGTGCGCTTCATCTTGAGTCTCCTTAAAGATTTTCAAGTTTCTCACTGCCCGGGTTCATCCAGGTCGGCGGAATATACGCCAAAGCGCTGACCCGCGCAAGCGAAATTCCCATCAATGGATTACGTATCCCGCCTGCTCAGGTAGAACCATCGCCGCCTGGGGACGACTCATCGAATCCGGCGCCTTTGGCGTTGGAAATTGCCGGCCAATCAGATATCTTTGCCGGCGATTGCACGAGCCAGTGTGCGTGGTTGGCTTGCGTGCTGGAGGCGCTTGGATCGCCGGTCGGAGTCGGAGAAGGTGGAGGAGCCATGGCCAGCGAAGAAGGGGAACGGAGTGGGAAACGGTCCAAAGCCCGTCTGCGCGTGATGGTGTTGGGCGTCGGAGCGTTCACGCAGGGGGTCCTCCGTATCTTGAAAGAAGATGGCGCCGAGGTGTGCACGTACCTGACGCGCGATTATGCCCACTATCCTCCTTCCTTGGAGGGGCCAACTTACTTGCGCGAAGTCTATCCCAACCCCTGCCGGCTGATCGAAGAAAAACGGATCGATCTGGTCATTCCAATGTCCATCGATTGGGCGTTGGAGCCGTGGGCCGCTGAACTTGTTGGGAGCGGCGTGCCCATCCTTTCTCCCACTGGGGAAGGGATGAAGCTGGAGAGGGAGAGGGATTATGCGAGGCGACTGTGCCGCCAGTTTCGGATCCCTTTTCCGAAAGCCTACGTAGCCCGGAATCGGCTCGAGGCGGAGGAGATCCTCAGGACGAACCCGAGGCCCTTCGTCATCAAGAATCCGCTTTGTTCGCCGACGAGCCCAATCCATACCATCGTCTGCGAGACGGTGGAAGATACGCGGGCGTGGTTGGAGAAGATTGACTACGCGGAGGGCGTGTTCCTGCAGGAGTACATGGGGCGGCGGGAGATCGGCCACATCGCCTTCGTGAGCGGAGGCGAGATTTTCTCCCTTGTCACCAATCAGGAATACAAGAGAGCCTTTGACGGCAACATGGGGATCGTAGCCGGAGCTCCACTGGGCGGCATCGTGGAGCAGGATCCCGAGGACAAATACGGCCTGGCTCGCCACCTCCTCCGGCCGCTTCTGCCGTGGTTCCGTCAGGTGGGATACCATGGACCAGTGCAAGTCACCGCGGCCCTGAGGGATGGCCGCTGGCACGTGCTGGAGTACAACATCCGCCTCGGAGTGACTTCCGGTCCCATGATCCTCCGCATGCTCCAGAATCCGCTGGAGGTGGTTTGGGATGTTGCGAACGACCGACGTCCGACTCCGCAGTTCCATCCGGATAGGCGCTTCGGTTGCTCTCTGACCCTGGCGGGCTACGGCTACCCGTACGTCAGGATCGTCGGACCCTCCCTTCCCGTGAGGGTAGAAGGCGAGCTCACCTGCGATGCGTGGTGGAACGAGGTGGGCCTCGATGCCACGGGGCAGCTTGTGGCTACGGGGCACCGGATCGTCGATGTCGTGGCTCTGGCTCCCACACTGGAAGAAGCCATTCGGATCGCCTACGAAAACATCCGAAAGATTCGATGCCTGGCGAGCTACTACCGTACGGATATCGGAAAGAGCCTTTGGCCGCCCGGTTCGGAATGAGCAAGAGGCCTTAGCTGGGGATCCGACGCAAACGAGGAGGTGCCGTTTGTTTCGCTCCGCTTGGATCGAAATCGATCACCGCGCCCTGCGGGAGAACTTCCGTCGCATCTTCCGCGACAAGCCGGAAGGGGTGGGCGTGCTCTCGGTGGTGAAGGACCAGGCCTACGGTCACGGCGCGGCGGCGGTGGCGAATGAGGCCCTCCGGGCGGGGGCCTGCTACCTCGCGGTGGCGACGCTGGGCGAGGCGTTGGAACTGCGAGAGCAGGGGATCAACGCCCCCATCCTGATCTTCGGCGAACGCTCCCCGGAGGAGGTGGAAGTCTGCCTGGAGCAGCGGCTCAGCTTCTTCGTGAACGAGCTCGAGATGCTCACCCTCGTACGCCAGGCCGTCCGGCGAGTGGGAAAGCGGGCCTGCGTGCACGTGGAGGTGGACACCGGGCTTAGCCGGTACGGAGTCCGTTGGACGCGGGCCATGGAAGTGATTCGTGCCGTGGCTTCGGCCCCGGAGGTGGAGTTCGAGGGCGTCATGAGCCACTTCGCTCAGTCCGATGAGCTGGACAAGAGCTTCGCGTACGAACAGTTGGGTCGCTTCGAGTCCGTGCTGAATGCAATGCGCGAGGAAGGCATCCGCGTGCGCTACCGTCACATGTGCAATAGCGGCGGATTCCTGGATATCCCGCGTGCTCACTTCGACCTGGTCCGGCTGGGTATTCTTCCCCTTGGTGTGTACCCCTCGCAAGTTTGCCGCCGCATTGAGGGGATCCGCCCGGTCATGAGCGTGCGAGCCAGGATTGCTGCCCTCCGGGACCTTGAGCCCGGCGACGTGGTGGGCTACGGGATGCATTACGTCGCCGAAAGCCCGAGACGGATCGCAGTCGTGACCATCGGCTACGCCGATGGATTCCCGAGGGTCCGGAACCGGGGCTACATGCTCGTTCGCGGCAAGAAAGCCCCCATCGTCGGCGGAAATGCCATGGATGCCACGATGATCGACGTGACGGAAATCGAGGGCGTGAGCCGTTGGGACGTGGTCACGGTGCTGGGCCGCGACGGCCAGGAGGAGATCACAGCTCACGACATCGCCAGCTGGAGAGGGACAGTTTCCTACGACATCCTGGCCGGATGGGGCCCGAGATTGTCCCGCATCCATCTTTTCGAGGAGGAAGCGCCGTCCTGAGACGGCCGCCCGAACCGGCAACTCTCCGAAGCCCGTGCGCGAACATTGGCGGATGGGGTTGCGATGAAGATCCTATTCTCGGAATGCACTCCAGACTATTCCCATTACATTTTCCCCTACGCCATCTGGGCGATCCCGGATGAGGGGGAAAGGCCGTCGCAGATCTTCGCTCGGGGATTCCTCCCCGGGGCCAGGGACTTGAGTCGCTTCTACATGTGTCGACACCTTCGCGTTCGCCTGGAGCAGTTCGCATTGTCCTCGGAAAATCGACGCATTCTGCGGAAATGCGCGGGCATATCCTTCCGGCTGGTACCCCGCGAGGAGTTCCCTTACAACGAGGACTGGCGGGAATTCTGCAAGACCTACGCGGACATCAAATGGGGGAAGGACATCATGACCTACGAACGTCTGGATTCCCTGTTCCAATCGCCCATCGTCAATCACCTCCTCGTCTACCGCGATGACAGCAATGGGCAGGAGGTGGGCATCGTCACTCTGTATCTGGAACCGCCGGAGATGGGCTACTATTACTACGCTTTCTACGATCTCAATTACTACCCTCGGAATCTTGGAATGTACATGATGACCACGGCAGTTGATCACTTTGCGCGGGAGGGTTACCGTTTCCTTTACCTGGGCACCTGCTACTCCCGTAACGCCCTCTACAAGACGCAGTTCAGCGGCACGGAATTCTGGACGGGCTTCCGGTGGTCGAGTGATCTTGCCGAACTGAAGTTCATGTTGGAAAGAGGGTTGAGGGTACAGGATCAACACCTGCTGGAATCGGAGGAGTACCTCGCTCGCTTCTATGGAGGTTGCCTGGGCGAGGTGCTTCGAAAGAGTCAGCTTGCAGCTGCGGGGCCGGCCTCCGGGGCAGAGTAGACGGAGCCTGATCAACGGGAATACGGCCGTGACGCCAGCGACGGGAGAAACGGTTCTGGTCGAGCTGCCACTGGTCTTGCCTCAGGTGGGTTCCGAGAAAGACCAGTGCGTGGACCGACTTCTCGACAGGGTAAAGGCCAAGCGGGGCATCCTCAAAGCGCACGTGAAGCGCGCCAACGGGGATTGGTATTTCTGCCTGCACTACGATCCCAGGGAGCTGAGTCTGGCCGAGGTGCGTCGCCTCGTCGAGCGGGAGGGAGCGGCCATCTCCAGCCGCTATCGGCACGAAAGTCTGCACATCACGGACATGGACTGTGCCGACTGCGCCCTGAGCATCGAGCATATTCTACGACGGGTCGAGGGCCTATTGACCGTGAGCGTCAGCTATCCGGCAGAGCGATTGTACGTGGAGTACGACTCCCACCTGCTCAGCTTGGAAGAGATCGTTCGCCGGGTGCGGCAGTTGGGCTACACCGTCGAGCTTCCGAGAAGGGAGCCTCGCGGGTGGATTCGAAGACACGCCGAGCTGGCGCGCGCGATGGTCTCGGGTGCAAGCCTGGCCTTGGCTTTCCTCCTCGATGAGGTTCTGCACTTGCCGAGGGAGGCTCTCGGGCTGTACCTCGTGTCCTACTTCGCTGGCGGCTGGGATGCGACGAAACACGGATTGCTGGCCCTGGCCCACCTCCGACTGGAGGTGGACTTGCTCATGGTGGCGGCTGCCGCTGGGGCTGCTGTTCTGGGGCACTACCCCGAGGGTGCCCTTCTTCTCTTCTTGTTCAGCCTGGGCCACAGCTTAGAGAAGTTCGTGCTGGTACGAGCTCGCAGGGAGATCGAGACTTTGTCTCGACTGAGGCCCGAAAGGGCTCGAGTCCGGCGGAATGGCGAGCTTCTTGAGTTACCAGTGGAAGAGCTGCTTCGCGGGGACGTGGTGATCGTGCGGCCCGGGGAACGCATCCCCGTGGATGGGAAAGTCGTATCCGGCGCCTCCGAAGTGGACCAAAGTCCGATCACTGGCGAGAGCGTCCCCGTGGCGAAAGGCGCGGGCGACCCGGTCCTTCAGGGTTCCCTCAACGGTCCGGGGACTTTGGAGATCGAGGTGGATCGACTTGCGGGCGACACGACGCTGTCCCGCATGCTGCGGCTGATTGAGCAGGCCGAGTCCCGAAAACCGAGGGTGCAGCTCGTCCTGGAACGGTTCCAACGCGTCTACGTGCCCCTCGCGCTCGCTCTGGTCTTTTGTGTGGCGGTTTTGCCTCCGCTGCTTGGTTGGCTCCCCTGGAAGACGGCGGCATTGCGGGGCATCGCCGTGCTTGTGGCTCTTTCGCCTTGTGCCTTAGTAGTGGCCGCGCCAGCAACTACCCTTTCGGCCTTGGCTCGCGGAGCCCAGGAAGGGATCCTGGTGAAGGGGGGGACGATCTTGCAGAGTCTCGGAGTTCTTCGCGCGATTGCCTTCGACAAGACCGGAACGCTGACCCGCGGGAGACCCGAGGTCGTGGAGGTTGTGGGGACCCCGGGGATTGCTGCCGGGCGCGTGCTCGAGGTGGCAGCGTCCGCGGCGATGGGGGTTCCCCATCCGCTGAGCGAAGCCATCGTGCGGAAGGCGCAGAGCTCGGGGATCCGGACTGGTCCCCCGAGGGAGGTTCGAGCCAGGCCAGGCATGGGGCTCGTCGCGACTGTCGACGGCCGGAGGATCGCCGTGGGGAACCGCAGGCTTCTGGAGGAGCTCGGCTGTCCGTTGCCAGCGGAGATCATCCGGATGGAAGAGGGGATGAGGACTCGCGGGATCACTGTCTCCTGGGTGGCTGTCGATACAGACTGTGTCGGCCTTATCGGATTTCGGGATTCCCCAAGGCCGGAGGCTCGGTCGGTGTTGGCGCAGCTGCGGGCCTTGGGGATCGAGCGCGTGGCGGTGGTGTCCGGAGACGCGTACCCGACGGTGCACGCCATAGCCCAGGAGCTTGGGATCGATGACGTCCGGGCCGAGCTGCTCCCGGAAGGCAAGGTTGAGGCTGTCGAGGATCTGGTTCGAGCGTTCCGGACCGTCGCGATGGTGGGCGATGGGGTCAACGACGCCCCAGCGATGGCCCGGGCCACGGTCGGGATTGCCATGGGGGCATCGGGCTCGGAAATGGCTCTGGACACGGCGGATGTCGCCCTCATGTCGGACGAGCTCACCCACCTTCCGTCGGCGATCGCGCTGGGGCGTGCCAGCCGCCGCATTCTTCTCCAGAATCTGGGCTTGTCCTTGATCGTGATCGCGATCCTGGTTCCGCTGGCAATTACCGGATTGGCTGGCATCCCGCTCGCCATTATCCTCCACGAGGGTACCACGCTGATCGTCGGGCTCAATGCTCTCCGCCTTCTGGTCTCTCGCAGTCCCAAATCGAACCTCATGGATTCGAGAGACCCATCCTGACCTCCTGCGGTAGGGACCAGCCGATCCCCTGTCTCATCTCCAAACGATTTTCGGCCAATTGTTGACAAAAATCGACCACCCCGATTCCGCCGTGCCGGAGGGCCCGGACTTCCGAGATCGGGACTCAGTTGGGCGTACGGGAAATGAGGCAAAGCGGGCTCCCGGTGAGGGCCATCACACCGAGACAGGCATGATAGTTGTAGCCACATCTATGGAATATGGAAGGTGGGTCCAAGTGCGAGGGAGAGGATGAGGTTCAATACGAGGGTGTGGGTCGCGGTGCTGAGAGTCTTGGCGGTTGTGGTAGGGGTAGGTTTCGTGGTGGGGTTCACTTTCAACTACCGGGACAATCAGCGCAGGGCGGATCAGATCCAGAAGCTGGAACAGGCTTTCAATGAGCTGCGGGCCGCGCTCAGCGTCGATACTGTGCGACAGTACCATGTCCAAAGACTGATGAAGATCATCGAGCAGGCCAATCCGGAATTGCCTTCGGACGAGCGTTACGAGATCGCCAGCACGATCTACGAGATGAGCCTCAAGTACACGAACTTGGATGTGGACCTCATCGTCGCCATGATCACCAAGGAGACGGGGGGCACCTGGGATCCGAAGCTCGTGTCCCCGGCAGGGGCCATCGGTCTGATGCAGGTCATGCCCATGACGGGCCAGTTCATCGCCTATTACGAGGGCATAACCTGGTCGGACCCGGTCACAGTGCTCACCGATCCCATCTATAACATCCGGATAGGGTGTCGCTACCTCTCAAGTCTCATTGCTCGCTACGGACTGGAGGGGGGGTTGGCGGCCTACAACATTGGAGAAAGGGGTGCGGCTTTCTGGATGGCAGGGGCGAAGTCGAATCGTCTCCCGGAGGAGACGCAGAAGTATGTGCCCGCCATCCTGGAACTCTACCGAAAGGGGAAGCAGAGCTCATAGATAGCGGGGGTACAAGTCCAAAGCTAGTTTCCATGGCTTTGGTCCGTTCCTCTCTCACGGCGCAAGGCCTCTCCCACCCCTCGGGGAGAGGCCTTTACCGTTTTTGGCACCCATCAGCCTAGCGGGCTGAACGGGATTTGCCGCCTAAGCTCCCGAGAGTCCGTGAGCCTCCCGACCTCTATCGCGGGCACGAATGGACCGGAAGCGGAGCCTCGGCCCGCAGGGACGATAGAGCTTGACTGGGATGGCACGATTTCCTAAACTGGATGCCCCTGGTTCGGGCAATCAGCAGGGTGGCCGTTGTCGAGTTCGGAGTTGCGGGAGATGAAATCCAAGTCAGTTCCGGTGCAGGAGGCGGAGTTGCGGGCGCGCGAGAAGGAGATCCGCGAGATCATCGCGCAATTCCTTGCGCTTCTGGGAGAGGATCCCCAGCGGCAGGGACTGGTTCGCACGCCGGAGCGAGTGGCCACCGCCTGGCTCTTCCTCACCAAAGGGTATAGGGATCGCCTCGAAGAGGTGGTGAACGACGCGATCTTCGAAGAAAGCACAGGCGACATGATCGTGGTCAAGGACATCGACTTCTACAGCATGTGCGAGCATCACCTCCTCCCCTTCTTCGGGAAAGCGCACGTCGCGTACGTTCCGGATGGCCGCATCATCGGGATTAGCAAGATTCCGCGCATCGTGGAGATGTACGCCCGGCGACTTCAGGTTCAGGAACGTCTCACAGAGCAAATCGCGCAGACCCTTTGCGATGTGTTGAAGCCGAAGGGAGTGGGCGTGGTCGTGCAGGCGCAGCATCTCTGCATGATGATGCGGGGAGTTGAGAAAAAAGACTCCTTGATCACCACAAGATCCCTTCACGGCTGCTTCCGCGAGAGCGCAGAGCTGCGGAAGGAGTTTCTGGACCTCCTCCACCTGGAGGTCCCGAGGTGAGGCAGGGGAAGCCCCGCCGATCTGTCATCTCGAGCGCGGGATCCGGGGGGATGTCTCGAGGCGGGTGGAAGTGCAGGAGAGGGCGAGGCAAAGGAGGAGGGTACTATGCCGAAGCTGACCTACCTTGGGCATGCCGCCTTTCTGGTGGAAGGGAAGACCCACCGACTCGTCATCGATCCGTTCCTCACCGGCAATCCGGTGGCGGCGGCAAAGGCGGAGCAGATTCGTGCGGACTTCGTTCTCCTCACCCACGGGCATGGCGATCATGTTGGGGACGGCCTGACCATTGCCAAGGCCAATGGGGCGACCATCATCGCTCCGTATGAGCTGGCGATGTATTGCCAGTCCCAAGGGGCCAAAGTGCATCCGATGCACATTGGCGGGTCTTTCCCGTTCCCGTTTGGGCGCGTCAAACTGACCATTGCCCACCACGGCTCGGGAATGGAGATCAATGGCAAGATGGCCTACATGGGCAATCCCTGCGGCTATCTGGTGACCATCGATGGCCGCACCATCTATCATGCGGGCGACACAGGCCTCTTCCTGGACATGCAGCTCATCGGCGAGATGAACCGCATCGACGTTGCTCTGCTCCCCATTGGCGACAATTTCACCATGGGCATCGACGACGCAGTCAAGGCCGTGGAGTTGTTGAAGCCCTCGCTGGCCATCCCGATGCACTACAAGACCTTCGGCGTAATTGATCAGGATCCCCAGGAATTTGCCCAGAAGGTGGCAGCCAAAGGCTTCAAGGCGAAGGTTCTGGCCTTCGGCGAATCCCTGGAAATCTGAGCTTCGACCACTGGACGGATCCGGGGGACATCGGCTTTCGGCTGGCGTAACCCGTTCGCCCAGCTGGGCAATGCTACGAATCGGCGGGTCAGGTTTCACCGTCTCCACAGGCGAAGCGACGGGACCTTCCAGATCCAGCGCGGATTCGCAGAGACCGGCGAGACGGTACTCCGGTCGTGCCGGATCCGGTGCGTTGGTTCTTGCCGAAGGGACCGATTTGGGCGGGATCGCGGGGCCGCATTGATCCGCGGCTGGAGGACCGGGTCTGAACCGTGGCGCGGCGGAGGGCGCTCAGCATCTCGCCAGAAGGGCAAGTGCGAATGCGTCGGGGGAGAGCGAAGGGAACTTGCCGCTTCCGGTGATTCGCCGAGAACTCCTTTCCCGGGCGAATGCGGAGATTGCGGCCTGAGGGGGCCACACGCGAGCGGGGGCCGCGAAGAAGTGCACGTCTTCCAACGGTGGGCTTTCCAGAAGAGGCGCTCGATGGGATGCGTGGCGAGGGCCGGGGCGGCCAATGCGCGGAGTTGGGATGGTTCCGATGACCTGATCTGGAGAAAGCGAGGGACGCAATGGACCTGCAGCAGGCGGCGGAAAGGGTTTTTGCGGCGGCGCCCCGGCTCAAGATCGCCGTTGTCGGGGACTTTTACCTCGATCGCTACATCGTGGGGAATATGGAGGCCATCTCGCGGGAGGCGCCCGTTCCCATCGTGCGGGTGGAGCACGATGAGTACCTCCCGGGGGGCGGAGGTAATACCACCCTGAACGTGCGTGCCCTCGGAGCGCAGACCTATGCGGTCGGCGTCATCGGGGACGATCTTTCAGCAGAAATCATGGTGCGGGAGTTCGACAGGCGAGGCGTCGACACCCGGTACCTGATCCGAGATCCGCATCGGCTCACCCCCACCTTCAACAAGATCTACGCTTCCTCCTACCACGGCCGCAAGCAGCAAGTGGCTCGTTTCGACCAGGAGAATACGGAGCCTGTGAGCCCGAGGGACCAGCAGCGACTGGTTGAGATCTTGCGCGCCGAAGCCCCGCATTGGGATGCGATCATCGTCGATGACTACAATGAGGTCCAGGAGACGGGAGTGGTGACAGCTCCCATCCTGGACGCCCTCACCCGGAGTGCCGCCGGAAGCCGCACTGTGCTTGTCGGCGATTCCCGACGTCGCATCCAGCGGTTCCGCGGCTTCACGGCCCTTGTGCCCAATGAGGTGGAACTGGCCCTCGGCTTGGGCCTGCCGGAGAACGCCTGCCTGGAGGGCGAGGAGCTGGAGCGCGCGGCGTTCCGCTTTCTGGAGCTGACTGGCCCCCAGTACCTTGTGGTCACGCTTGCGGAGAAGGGGGCCATGATCTTCCAGGCAGGGAAGGAACCCATCCCCGTCCCCACCTGGACCGCGGCGGGCGAAGTGGATGTGACCGGAGCCGGGGATACCTTCGCCGCGATGCTCACCGTCGCCTTGGCCGGCGGAAGCGACATCGTGACGGCCGTGACCTTGGCTAATGCGGCTGCCTCGGTGGTGGTGAAGAAGCTTTTCACCACTGGGACGGCTACACCGGACGAGATCCGCCAACAGCTCCGCCGGCCAAGGAACAGCTCATCGTAGGTGGAATGTCCCTGGTCGAGGATCCCTGGGCTGCGAAAGGGGGACTGCGGTCACAAGAATGGATCTTTCGGTCGACCGGCGGTCGGCGCTTGCAGGATGTTTCGAACGGTCGCGGGGCGAGAGCACCTGCTTTCCTGCGCGGCGATGCCAGAGAACTGCCTCCCCGGGGGCGGAGGACGCAACTCGTTCCTCCGCTCTGTCGGAGGAGGGAGTCCTACTCCGCGGGGGCTGGCGTCTTTGTCTGCGTCGCGCCCGAGGAGGCTCCGGAGTCCGCCGCGGTGAGTCGGCGCGGAGCCCACGCCGAGTAACGCAAGCACAGAGCGGGTGGAAAGTGAGACTTGCGAGAGGGTCAACCGCTGCCCTGCTGTTTTTGGCCTCATGGGCGCTCTCTTTCGGCCAGGGGATCCAGAGCGAGCTGATCCGGCTTCCGGCCTCTCCTAAGATTTCGCCTCCGTTGGCCGATCGGCTCCAGACTTCGGCCCCGGCGGAACGTCTCAAAGTGTGGGTCTTCTTCACCGACAAGGGACTCCGCTCCGAGATCGCGCTGGCTGAGGCCTTGTCTGTGCCCGAGAGGTGCCTCACGCAGCGAGCGATCCAGCGTCGGTTGAAGGTCCGACGCGAAGGGCAGGTGAGCGGCTTCGAGGATCTGCCAGTGTTTGAGCCGTACGTGCGGGCCGTCCTCGGCACAGGCGCCCAGCTGCGGACGCGATCGCGCTGGTTCAACGCCGTCACCGTGTGGGCCACGCCGAGTCAGATTCTCCGGATCGCAGAAATGCCTTTCGTGGCTCTCTTGAGACCGGTGGTGGGAGCGAAACGAGAGAAACCTCCTTCCGAGGCGATCGAGACCAGGAGCGAGGTCCTGCAACCCTCGGTGCCCAAGTATCGGCTGGACTACGGTCCGTCCCAGGCCCAGCTCGAACAGATCCAGGTGCCCTTGCTGCATGAGCTCGGCTACTCGGGACGGGGCGTGCTGGTGGCGATGTTCGATACGGGCTTTTTCAAGAGGCACGAGGCCTTTTCCCGTTTGCGCATCGTCGCCGAGAGAGACTTTGTGATGGGCGATGGCGACACCGAGCGCAATTGGGATGATCCCACAGACTACTCGGATTCCCACGGTACCTACACGTGGTCAGCGTTGGCAGGGTTCTGCGAAGGGGAACTGATTGGTCCCGCTTACGGAGCGGACTTTCTCCTGGCGAAGACCGAGGACGAGCGGAGCGAGACCCCCGTCGAGGAAGACTACTGGGCGGCGGCCGTCGAGTGGGCCGACAGCCTGGGGGCTGACGTCATCTCCAGTTCCCTCGGGTATTTTGATTGGTATCGCTTTGAGGATATGGATGGCAATACGGCGGTCTGCACCAGGGCTGCGGATTGGGCTGCCAAACAGGGGATCGCGGTAGTGGTGGCGGCCGGCAACTGGAACAATACCCCTTGGGGCCATATCAGCGCCCCGGCGGATGGCGACAGCGTGATCGCCGTCGGGGCAGTGGATGCCAACGGAGTGATCGCCAGCTGGAGCTCCCGGGGGCCCACCTTCGACGGCAGGATCAAACCGGAGGTGTGCGCACGCGGTGTTGGGACGCGCTGCGCCACTCGTCGGAGCCCCAGCTCCTTCGGTTCGGCGAGTGGCACTTCCCTGTCTACACCTCTAATCGGCGGCGCCTGTGCGTTGCTGCTGGAGGTTCATCCGGAATGGACCGGCTGGGACGCGCGCCAAGCTCTCATCTCCACAGCCTCGCAGGCGCATCGGCCTGACAATACGTACGGCTGGGGGATCGCGCGCGTGTTCGAGGCGAGCGGCCTCCGCGCCCCCATCCCGCTGGTGACCTCGTTGGAAGTGCTGGAGCCGGCGGCAACGGCGAACGGAGTCCTCGACCCAGGAGAAGAATTCGGCTTCCGCATCGGACTTCGCAATGAAGGGAATGAGCCCACGCAAGGAGGGGTTCTTCGTTTCCGAACCTCACTGCCCTGGGTGATCCCACTGGACACGTGCATCTCCTTTCCCGGGGTGGAAGCCTCTCAGGAAATCGCCGTGACCGCCTCGCACGTCTTTCGGCTCCAGGGACTTCCGGAGGGCGCAACCGCAGTCCCGGTACAACTGGTGATCGAGACCCACGAAGGGCGGTCCTTTACCCGCAGCTTCTTCTGTCGCCTTGCCGGAGCTCATTGGATGAGAGGAAGCGTGCAGGAGCTCGCCACCAGCCTCCCGGTTCCAGGGGCTACCGTGAGTTTTCGCCCACGTTTGGCTCCTTCGGACTCCGTCATCTGGACGAGGACGAATTCCAGCGGCGAATATCGGTGTCTTCTCCCTGCCGGCGAGTATGTTGCGCAGGCCACGGCGGCTGGGTACTTCCCGTCCCTGGCTGCACCTTTCTCGCTTCCGGAGTGGGAAACGGGCAGGATCTATTTGGCGCTTGGAAAGCCGGTCCTGGAGGCGAGGGTGCTGGTGGTGGAGGAACTCCCGGGGGAGCCCGATTCGCAGCAGGCGACGGTGGAGGTTCGGAACGCAGGCGCCGGCGATCTCTTCGTGGCGGCGTTGCCCGGTGCGGTGGTGAGGCCCTTGCCGGGGGAGCGACCGGCGCCTTTCCGAATCGAACTGTGGCGGGATCTCAGGGAGCACTCGCTCGCGGATGTGAAGTCCATTTCAGCTGAACTCGACGGCGAGGGGATCCGCTACACCGTCTCTCACTGGAGCCCTCTCCCGGACACTCTGGAATGGCAGTGGGCGTTTTTCCTGGACAGCGACCAGGACACGGCTACCGGGGAGCGGGTAGGGGGTTTGGGGGCGGACTTGCGGATCCTCGCTGACCTCACTTCCGGTTCCTTGGAAGTGTGGCAGGTGAACGCCTGGAGGCCGATCCTCAGTCTGGCGGGAGTCTCCTTCGACGGCTGCGACCTCAGCGTGGCGGTTCCGGAAAGTCTTTTCTCGCCGCTGGACACGAACGCCGTGGTCCCGTTCTGTCTCAGCGTGCAGGCGAAGTGGCACGGGTCCTTCAGGGTTTTCGATCATGCGCCCGATCCGGGGCCCTGGCGCGCATTTCTTCCGACCCGCCATCCCGGTGGCATCCGGCTGTCGGAAGGTTCCCTGGTACTCTGGTCGGGCCAGACGTCGCAGCTCCGACTGGAATTCCGCAAATCTGGCTCGCCGGGCCAGGAGATCTCTCTGCTTCTGGCAAGCTGGGATCCGCTCAAGCCGGTTCAGCTGCTTCTCATTCCGCAGCCGGCTCATGTGAGCCAATCGCGGAGCGCGGAGTCCGTGCCGCGCGGATGGCAGCTGGATGAGGTTCATCCGAATCCGGTGGTGGACCGAACGGTCTTCTCCGTGCAGGGCCCGCCGGGATCCGAATTCGCGTTGGTCCTTGTGGATGCCCGGGGGAGGGAGGTTTCCCGCTTCACCGGCCGCCTCCCGGTTTCGGGAGCTTCCCATTTCCATTGGGATGGGAGAGACGTGAGCGGTCGATTTCTCCCCAATGGAGTCTACGTGGCGGGACTGCAAGTAGGGGATCAAGTCCATGCAGCCCGCAAGTTGCTTCTCCTCCGCTAGCACCTGCCAGGAAGCGAGTGAGCGGACCGGAGCGCCGAGTCGGAGAATCCTCCTTCGGGTGATGCGCAACACAGAGGACGTTCCTGCCCGGGCGTTCGGGGAACATTGAACTCCTCCGGATTGTTGAAGGATCACAATTTGAAGCGGGATCGCCTGCAACGTTTTCATGGCGGATCCGTCGAAAAGGCAGTAGGTGTCGTCCAAGGAGTGGGCGTCGAGCGATTTTGGTTGCGTGCGCTGGTCAGTGGGAGTAACTTCGGAGGTAGGATGGACATGCGACAGAAGGGGAGAATGCCTGGAGGGATGGGCAGACTCCTGGGAAGGGGATTGGTGTACGGTTCGCTGGCGTTCGGCGTGATTGGTGCGCTGGGATTCACCGTCGGCTACGTGCGGGAGACCGAGCTGCGAGGGCGGATCAGCCAGCTGGAGCAAACGATCCGGGATCTCCAGTCCATGGTGAACGTGGACAGCGAGCGCTACGCCACAATTCAGAAGATCGTCGCGATCATCAACAAGCACAATCCGGAGATGGCCGCCGAGCTCAAATATCGGATCGCCGACGAGATCTACCGGCTTTCGATGCGCTTCGACAACCTGACGCCCGACTTCCTGTGCGCGGTGATCACCCACGAGACCGGAGGGACTTGGGATCCGAAGGTGGTTTCCCCCGCAGGGGCCATCGGTCTCATGCAGGTGATGCCAGCCACGGGGATGTACGTGGCCGAAGCTGAGGGCATCAGCTGGACCTCGGCGCAGGAAGTTCTCTTCGACCCGATCCTCAATCTGCGGATCGGTGCTCGCTATCTCTCCGATCTCATTCGACTCTACGGGGTGGAAGGGGCGTTGGCGGCCTACAATGCGGGGGAACGATCCGCGATCCGCTGGCTGGCCTCGGGAAAGAAGAGCGACCAGCTTCAGCGGGAAACGCAGCATTACGTCCCAAGCATTGTGAAGCTGTACCACGAGTACAAGGCTGGGGAGATGTGACCAGGGCTGACGTGGGGATCGGGGAAAGGGCCAGCATCAAGCTGGCCCTTTGTGTTATCGGGGTGAGGTCCGATCGATTGGGCCGTGCCGACAACCGCTTGTCTGCCGACTCCAGGGGAGCCCTTTGCATTTCAGAGGGCAATTCCTACATTAGACCGAGGATCGAAGATCCGGCGGATGGGCGATGGCGAATGGGGACTGGAGGGCTAATCTGCAGGAGGACGACGTGGCGGCTCGTATCGGGTATGTTCTGATTCTCGCGGCGGCGGTTTCCCTCACCAATTGCGGAAGGATGGGCATGGACAGGGCGGTGCAGCAGTTCCTGACAGAGCATGTTCAGAAGATCGGCGAGCTCGAAAGGCAAATGAATCTCGCCTATTGGGAGGCGGCCACAACCGGCACGCAGGAATCGTACGATCGCTACCGGGAGCTCCAGCTTCGCTACCGGACTGTGTACGCCGATAAAGACGATTTCCAACGCGTGAAGCGTTGGTACGAGTCGGGGAAGCTGCGCGGTGACCTATTGCGGCAGATTACGCTCCTGTACAACCGATACCTTGCCAATCAAATCGATTCCACGTTGCTTCGCCAAATCGTGGACAAGAGCACGGAGATCGAGCAGAAGTTCAACACCCACAGGGCGTGGTTTGAAGGAAAGCGGGTGAGCAACAACGAGATTCTCGAGGTTCTGCGGAACGAGGTGCGGTCGGCGCGTCGGAAAGAGGCTTGGGAGGCGAGCAAGCAGGTCGGCCAGGTGGTTGCGCCGCAGCTTTTGGAGCTCGTCCGTCTGCGGAACCAGGCAGCTCGTTCCCTCGGCTTCCCTAACTACTACGTCATGTCGATGAAACTGTCGGAGCAAGATCCGGAGCAGGTCTTGCGGATCTTCGATGAGTTGGCCGAGCTGACCGATGGTGCCTTCTCCGAGCTCAAGGCGGAACTGGATGGGGCCCTGGCAAGGATGTACGGTCTTTCCCCCGAAGAACTTAGGCCCTGGCATTATCACGATCCCTTCTTCCAGGAGGTGCCTCGGGTCTTCGAGGTGGATCTGGATAGCTTCTATGCTTCGCGGGACGTGAAGGAGCTGGCGCGGGGCTTCTTCGCTTCCATCGGCCTGGAGGTGGATGACATCCTGGCGCGGAGTGACCTCTACGAGCGGAACGGCAAGGATCAACACGCTTTCTGCACGGACATCGATCGCGCCGGCGATGTGCGGGTGCTGGCGAACCTGCGCAATGACGAATACTGGATGAACACCATTCTGCACGAGCTTGGGCACGCAGTGTACGACAAGTACATCGATCGGACCTTGCCTTTTCTCCTCCGCGAACCCGCGCATACGTTCACCACGGAAGCCGTGGCGATGCTCTTCGGCCGGCTCTCCCGCAATCCGGCATGGCTGGGCGCGATGCTATCTCTGGATGAGGCCACCGTGCGACGCCTCGCCCCCGAGGTGGAGCGCAGCCTGCGCGCCCAGCAGCTCATCTTTTCGCGCTGGTGTCAGGTGATGGTCCGCTTCGAACGCGCCCTCTACGAGGATCCGGATCAGGATCTGAATACCCTGTGGTGGGATCTGGTGGAGCGGTATCAGTTCGTGCGGAGGCCGGACCAGCGGAGGCAACCGGATTGGGCCGCGAAGATCCATTTCACGTCGGCCCCGGTCTACTACCACAACTATATGCTCGGAGAACTCCTGGCCTCTCAGCTCCACTTTGCGATCTTGAGGCGCGCTGTCGGACGTTCCGGGGATGCGGAATTCGGTTACGTCGGGGAGCCTCGGGTAGGCGATTTCCTGCGGCAGCAGGTCTTCTCCGCGGGCTCGCGCTACCGCTGGGACGAGATGATCCGCCGTGCCACCGGCGAGGAACTAACCCCAAGGTACTTCGTGCAACAATTCGTAAAACACTCCTGAAGGCGTGGGGGCGCGAAACTCGGGTCGGGAAATCTCCGCTTGCGGAGTGAGGGGATTGGCCACTGCCTCGGTGAGCCCGACGTGGCTTCGATCTCGCACGGGGGCTGCGGAAGACGCCGGCGGAAAGCATCCGTGGAGGGACGTATGCGAAGCATGATCCAGCATTCGGCCCGAAGGGGGTGCGTGCGGCTTGCTGTGGCCTTGGGGCTCTGCGCCACGGCGGTTCTGCTCCCCGGCTCCATGTCCCTCGCCCAAGCGGAGCAGGATTTGTGGCTCCGCATCGAGCAGCAGGTCCGATTGGACACCCTCACCCCCACGGCCATGGCGGTCGACCCTTACGGGCGCGTCTACCTGTGCGATCGAAACAATAAGCTGCACCTCCTGAGTCCGGACCTACGGCTGGTCCGAAGTGTCGGCGGCTTCGGATGGGGGAAGGAGCAATTTCGGCACCCGGTGGGTCTCTGTGCAGCCAACGGCCTCGACGTCTTTGTGTGCGATTACTTCAATCACCGCGTGGAACGGTACGACAAGGATCTCAATTACATCGCCTCACTCAAAGGGGAAGACCTCGAAGGGGAAGGCAGCTTCATTTACCCCGTTTCCGTAGATCAGTCGGAGCAAGGGGATCTTTTCCTACTGGTGCGGGATCCGGCGCAGGTGATCCGTTTCGATTCCATGGGAAGGCCGCGATTGGCGTTCGGCGGACTCGAGGCCGGTGCCGGGCAGCTGGTAGATCCAATACGACTTTGCCTCGGGGACGGCAAGGTCTACGTGCTCGACATCGGCACGCGATCCGTCCGCGTCTTCGACATGTTCGGGAACTACCTCGGCTCTCTTGGGGAAGGAGAACTGCAGGAACCCCAATGCCTCGGCTGGATCCCTCCGGAGCTTCTGGTAGTGGCGGACGCAAAGCGCGGACTGCTGTGGCTGAAGGGAGAACTGGCTTCGCCTATTCCGATCGTGCCCCAGCCGAAAGGGAAGGTGCGAGAGGTGGCTGCCTCTCGCGGCGAGGTTTACCTGCTCCTGGAAGGGCAAGGAGCGGAGCTTTGGCGCGGCCGCATCCGGAGGTTGGGCGCGGAAGAATAGGGTGCTGGACAGGCCCAGGTGCATACCATCACCTGGAGCAACGCTGTCGCAGCATCCCCAGCTAGGATCTGGCTCGGCCCAATGGGGAAGAGGGGGAGTCCTCTGGCCATGGAGACCGGAGGTGGATGGCCCGATTCGATCTTGCTGCCTTTGACCGGAAGGTCCCACCCGCGGGCCCGGCCGCCCGAAAGGGGGTGAGGGGAAGAGGTGCGCAGGCCCGCATGTGGGCCGTGGCCTTGTCCCTTTGCCCGGCAGTGGCGCTCGGCACTCCACGGGACACTGTCCTGATCCGCCATTTTTCCCTCGTCGACAAGAAGCTCGCCGTCCGGACCGATGGCCCGACGGAGATCCTCCTCCCGGACAGCTTTGTCGTCGTCGGGTCGGTGCGCATCGAAAGCGGGGGAGAAACGGTCCCCGACTCTTGCTTTCGCGTTGATTATTCCTCCTCTCGGGTGATCCTGCTGTGTCCGCCGAGGGAAGCCGAGCTTCTCGTTCGCTACAAAGCCCTGCCATTGCTTCTGCCGCGCGGTCTGCGCGGACTCGACTACGTGAGCTATCAGCCGGAGGTCCCGGTCGGTGTCCGGACGCGGGACGCTCCAAGCAGTGCGCGGCGGCTCTGGGAACCTGCTCCTGGGTTGCGCCAGAGCGGGACCCTGGTCCGGGGTCTGACGATCGGTAGCAACCAGTCACTCAGCCTTCAATCCGGGCTGCGGATGCAGCTTTCCGGGCGACTGGCGGACAAGGTCGAGGTGCTGGCATCCTTGAGCGACAAAGACACGCCGATCCAGCCTCAAGGCAACACCCAAACCCTGCGGGAGATCGACAACGTCTTCGTCGAAATCCGGGCGCCTTCCCTGAAGGCAATGCTCGGGGATTTCGCCTTGAGCTTTCCGGGCGGGCAATTCGATCGGCTCGATCGTCGTTTGGAGGGCGGGCAGGTGGAGCTCGCGGCCGGGCGTGCGGAGGTCACCTTCGCGGGGGCTTCTTCCCGGGGCAAGTTCATGACGAACCGCTTCCTCGGCCGAGAAGGAGTACAGGGGCCCTACCAGCTTCAGGGCGAAGGGGGCCGAACCGAGATCCTCGTGATCGCGGGCAGTGAGCGCGTGTGGGTGGATGGCGAGCTCATGACGAGGGGCGAGGACCGCGACTACGTCATCGACTATTCCACCGCGCAGATCACCTTCACCCGAAGGCGATTGATCACAGACGAGTCGCGCATCGTCGTGGACTTCCAGTACTCTGACGAAAAGTATCCCCGCAGCCTGTACGCGGGGAGGATTCAGTACAAGGATAATGGCGGCCGCCTCCAACTGCGGTCCACCTTCGTTCGCGAGTCCGACGACGCGAAGAACCCCATCGGTATCTCCCTCAGTCCTGCCCGAACGGCGTTGCTGGCGGCGGCCGGAGATTCTGCGGCCCTGGCTTCCGAGGAAGGATCGCGGTACGTTGGCGCCGGAAAAGGGAGCTACGTCCGCCGGGACTCCATTTTCGAATATGTCGGCCCGGGCAAAGGGGACTACGATGTCGTTTTCAGCGATGTGGGCCAAGGGAAGGGGGATTACGCGTATCGCGGGGTGGGGCACTTTGCCTACGTCGGAAAGGGGATGGGAAAGTACCTTCCGGTCGTGAGGATCCCGCTCCCCGCCCGACAGGAGCAACTGAGTCTCTACGCCTCCCTTCAGCCCTGGCAGGCGGCTGCGTTGGAGACGGAGCTGGCGCTCAGCCGGTTTGACCGCAATGTGGTTTCCCCGCGGGATGACGACGACAATCTCGGCGCGGCCGGACTGGTGCGCTTGCGCTTGGGATCCGATTCTCTCCGCTGGGGGAAGGCCCGCTGGGTGACCCAGCTTCGGCAAGTAGGAGCCCGCTTTCGCGAGGTCCACCGAACAGAGGAGGCGGAGTATTGGCGGCGCTGGGACCTGCCGGACAATGCGAATCGGGCGGAGAGCGTTCTCGAATCCAGTGCCGCTCTGGAGATGCGCTCCGGCCTTTCCTCCAGCCTCGGCCTGGGGAGGATCCGCAAGCCGGGCTTCTCCGCGGATCGTCGGGAATGGACCTTCGGGTTCCAGCGCCCCAGGTTGCCGTCGGCCTCTTTCCGCGAGGAATGGATTGCGAGCCAGCCCGGGACTTCGAAGGACTCTGGCAGGTGGGTGCGAAGGAAGGGCACGGTCAATTGGAGCCTGAACCGCTGGACCCCGAGCCTGGAATACGAATCGGAACGCAAGACGCAGGGGCATCCCGATAGCTTTAGCACAGCCTTCGCCTTCATGAAGACCCGAGCGGGGATCCGCTACAATGATCCGGCAGGGTTCTCGGCGGGCTTCGCCGGGGAGTACCGGACGGATGATCGGCTCAACGGCGGGGCGCTTCGTCGGTACTCCGAAGCGAAGGGTGCACAGCTGGAGTTCACCTGGCGCAAGAGCGAGACGCTGTCGGCTAATCTGAACCTGATCCACCGCGAGAGACGTTACCGATGGGGCCCGGAGACGAACACCATCACCGACCTGCTGGACTTGGAGACATTGACGCGGGCCTTCCGTGGCGGGTTTTCCTTGAGCCTGAACTACCAAGCGGACAAAGAGCAGGTCGCCAAGCAGGAAAGGGTTTTCCTCCGCGTAGAAGAAGGGATGGGCAATTACCGGTTCGACCCTGTTTACCGCGAATACGTGCCGGATCCTTTCGGTGACTACGTGCTGCGTTTCGTGCCCACTGAGGAATTTGTCCCGGTCACAAACCTGCGCGCCGGGGCAAGTGTGCAGCTGGATTTTTCCCGAACGCTTGGCCGAGACTCCCGTATGCGTACAGGGCGGGCTCTCCGGGACGTGAGCGCGGAGGCAGTCCTTCGCCTGGAAGAGCAGACGCGCTATCCCCATCCGGCGGAGATCTACCTGCTTCGGTGGAGTCGATTTCAGGACCCACGGTACACGCTCCTCGGTTCTTTGCATCGGCAGGCGGACGTGTATTACCGCCGGGGTCGGAGGGACGGCAGCCTCCGTCTTCGCTGGAACCGGAAGACCTCCCTGGTGAACACGTACGCGGAGGGAGGTCAGAGGTCCGTCAGCCAGTTGGCCTCCGCCTTGGTTCTCTTCTCCCCGTGGCCCAGCTTGGGCGCCGAGGTGGAGCTGGAAAAGCGCTTCGATGAAAGAAGGTATCTCGGTCCCGGAGTGGACCGCGAGGTGACGCAGCGTCGGCTTCGGGTTCTGACGTCGTACCGCTGGAATCCGCTGGTGGAAACGGGGATCGCAGCGACGGTCGGACTCGCCGAGGATCGCGCCATGCGCCCCTCGACCCAAGTCCGGTTCCTGATGATCGAGCCTCGGTTGAGCCTGAGCTTTCGACGACGGGGCCGGGTTCTGTGCGAGACGCGCTGGGCGAACCTCAGTAGCGAGCCGACGTCGCGGGCCTTGCCCTACGAGGTGGCGGAAGGACTTCAGCCGGGCAGGTCCGTGAGTGCTCGCCTGAGTGCGGAATACAGTCTCGGCAAAGGAATGACTGCGTCACTGCAATATCTGGCCCGCTCGGATCCATTCAGGCCGCGCCTCGTCCAGCGCCTCCAGCTGGAAGTGCGGGCCTATTTTTGATGGTGGATGGAGGTGCCGGATTGGCGAGACGGATGGAGCTCGCCGGACTTACTGTCACCCTACGCCCGCAGGGTGCGAGGGGCCCGCGCCCGTCCGGCGAGTCGCCCGCGTCGATGCTCCGGAGAAAGCCCAGCGGCGCCCGTGTCGCCGTGGGCGATCCCTGCCTGGAAGGAGAGATGTAGCGTGGCTTGTGCAGGCCATTGCAGAGATGGGAAGGTGAGGCGCGCGGCTCAATTCGCTGCCCTTGCCTTGACCCTTTGGGGCATCGTCCAAGCAGGTCTGGCGGGATCTCAGGGCCGGGTTATCCTCTTCCGTCATGGCCTGCCGGAAGGGAGGGCTTTGGAGGAATCAGTTGCCATCCCCGACACTGTGGAGCTATTGCCTTGGATCGAAGAAACCGTGATCGCGGATCTGAGACGGCTGGCCGCCCAGGGCTATCCCCTGGCCTCTCTCGATTCCGCTGTGCTTGGAGAAAAGGAAGGCCGTTTGGCCGTACACCTCTACTACGCCCCCGGTCCGGGTCCGGGAAGCCTCCGGGTGGAGCTGGAATTCGCCGACTCTCTTCGGATCCCGAAGGAGCTGCGCAGCCTCAACGACGCTGGGGGGTTGAACTTGCGGCGGGTAGCTGAGAACCTGAGGCGGCTCGAGGAGAGGCTTTTGAACTCGGGACATCCGTACTACCTCGTGTGTCTGGATTCGCTGCGGCTTGAAGGACAGGCGCTCCGGCTGCGGGTCCGTCTCGACGAGGGGCCACAGGTCATCTTGGCTTCGGTGAGCTTTCCCGACGTGCGTCAGACCCGACCCTCGACTCTGGCCCGATACTTCGGCGTGCGGACGGGTGATCCCTTTCGCCTACGGGATGTGGAGCGGGGGCTGCAGAACCTCCGCCGGCTGCCGTACGTGCAAGGGGTCGACAAGTGGCAGCTTGCCTTGGACGGGGAAAAGAGGGGGCATCTCCGTGTCTGGCTCAAAGAGAGGAGCGTGAACCAGTTCGAAGGTGTTGCGGGGTACATGCCGGAGAGGTCGGGCCCCGGGGGATATGTGGTGGGCCTTCTCGACCTGCGTCTGGGGAATCTCTTCGGCACCGGACGCATGCTGGGAGTTCATTGGGATCGGAAGGATCGCTGGAGTCAGGAGGCGAGTTTTTCGTACACCGAGCCCTTCCTGGGACCGGCGCCCGTTGGCGCGCAAGTGGAAGTGAGACAGCGTGTACAGGACTCCACGTACGTGCTGCGGGGCTTTGGGATGCGGCTGGTATTCAGTGGTAGCCAGCCTTGGCAGGTTGCGGCGGAACTGGGCAGGGAAACCGTGTTTTCCCCCCGAGGTCAGACGGCGGCATCTCGGAGCCGAAGCTGGACCTTGGGTGCTGGACTTCTTGTGGATCAGCGGGACGACCCGCAAACCCCGCGGAAGGGGTTCGTCTACCGCACCGGCATTCGCCTCCTCCAACGGACCTACGAAGGTCTTTCTCCCAGCAACGACCGCGAGGTGAGCATGGATGTGGAGACCTACGTGCCCTTGGCCGAGTCCCAGGTGACGGCCGTCCAATTGCACCTGCGCTCCCTGCGTTCGGCGAAGTCGGAGATCCCGGTTTCCGAGCTTTTCCGACTGGGCGGTGCTTCCTCCCTGCGCGGATACTGGGAGGATCAGTTCGTGGGCGCGGATGTCCTATGGTCGAATCTGGAATACCGCTACATCCTGGGCGAGCGTTCATGGGCGTTCGCCTTTGTGGATGTCGGGTACGTGGGGCGTCGGCCCGTGGGAAGCCCCCTTTGGCGGACCGGGTACGGAATGGGTGTGAGGTTGCCACCGGTCTCCGGACTGGGCCAGTTCGGCATAGAGCTCGGGCTTGGAACGGGGGAAAACATCTCGGAGGCGAAGGTGCACGTCCGGCTAATCACGGCTTTTTGATCTGTAAGGTGTAAGGCTGCGGCCGGGATTAGCCTTGCATTTTCCGGGGGTAGCCGTTACATTAGTAGAAAGAGGGGCTGCCGCGCTGGCGAGGCAGCTTTTTTGATGCCCGAACAAGCGCTTGAGGATTGCCGTGGCCTGGCGCCGCACGCTTTCCGGTTTCATCGCCCTGACGCGACCGGTCAATGCCCTGATCAGCTTCCTGTCCATTGGGATGGGCGCTCTCGTGACGGGTACGTTGGAGCCAGGGAGCAAGGTCCTGTTGGCGGCGTTCTCCGGAACTCTGGTGGGATCCGCCGGGAATGCCATCAACGACTATTGCGACGTGGAGATCGACCGCATCAACAAGCCTCGGCGTCCGATTCCGTCGGGGCGAGTCTCACGTGAACAGGCTTTGTACTTCGCGATGGCGCTCTTCGCAAGCGGGGTGGGCTTGGCTGTGGGGATTGGGCTCGAGGCAATCCTGCTGGCGGTAGGGGCGTCGCTTTTGCTCGTAGCTTACAGTTTTTGGCTGAAACGCACGGTGCTGTGGGGCAACCTCACCGTGAGCACCGTGACCGCGGCGGCCTTCGTCTACGGAGGTATGGCCGTTGGCCGCATTCGGGCAGCGCTGATTCCAGCGGGCTTCGCCTTCTTGTTCCATTTGGGCCGGGAAATCGTGAAGGATGTGGAGGATCTCCGAGGGGACAGCCACGTGAGGGCCAGGACCCTACCGGTGCTCTTCGGCGTGCGTGCGGCGCAGTGGGGTGTGACCCTGGTTTTCGCCCTGCTCATCGTGGCGACGTCTCTCCCCTACCTCTACGGCATCTACAGCCAGCGCTACTTCTGGATCGTGCTTTTCGGCGTGGACACGGTGCTCCTCTATTGCATCATCGCTTTTTGGAGGGATGTCCGGCCGAAGAGGCTGGCGTTTATGAGCAACTTGCTGAAGGCGGACATGTTGGTGGGCCTCCTGGCCATCTATCTGGGACGGCAGGGATGAGAGCGGTCGTTCAGCGTGTCAGTCGGGCGAGAGTTAGTGCGAATGGCCGGGTCGTGGGGGAGATCGGGCAGGGATTGGTTGCTCTGGTCGGGGTGAGGGTCGGAGATACGGAGGAAGATGCGGACTATCTGGCGGAAAAGCTGCTCCACCTGCGGATCTTCGAGGATCCGCAGGGGAAGATGAACCTGTCGGCGCTGGAGGTGGGGGCGGAGGTCCTGGTGGTTTCCCAGTTCACCGTGTATGCCGATGCCCGCCGGGGCAGAAGACCGAGTTTCAGCTTGGCAGCGCCCCCGGAGGTTTCGCGGCCGCTCTTTGAGCGCTTTGTCCAGCGCCTCCGCGAAAGCCCCTTGCGGGTGGAGGAGGGCGTGTTCGGCGCAGTGATGGAAGTGGAGATCCACAATCAGGGCCCTGTCACCATCATTCTGGATAGCCCGGAGCATTGAGCTTACCGGCAGAGGATCTGGACGGAAGGAACGGAGCATCTGAGGTGTTGGATCTGCGCGGCAAACGGTTGGTCTTGGCTTCTGGTTCTCCGCGGCGGGAACAGCTCCTCCGGCTTCTCGGCCTCGAGTTCGAGGTGAGGAATAGCGGGCTCGTGGAAGAGAACCACACGCCGGCCGAGCCGGCCGAACACGTGCTGACCCTGTCCCGGCGCAAGGCCGAGGCTGTGGCGGCGCAGGTCCCCGAGGGCTACATCGTCGGGGCCGATACGATCGTCGTGCTGGAGGGAGAGATTCTGGGCAAGCCCCGCGATGAAGCCGAGGCCTTCGCCATGCTGCGCAAACTGAGTGGCAGGGTGCACCGGGTGTACACGGGCTTCACCGTCATCGAGAAGCCGTCGGGACGATGGATGTCCGACTACGAGGTGACCGAGGTTCACTTCCGGCCGCTGACGGACGAGGAGATTTGGGCCTACATCCGCACCGGAAGCCCGATGGACAAGGCTGGCGCCTACGGGATCCAGGATCAAAGCGCAGTGTTTGCCGATCGGATAGTGGGTTGCTTCTACAACGTGGTGGGATTCCCCCTCACCCGTTGGTATTTGCGGATGCGGGAATTCTTGGGTGAACCATGATGGAACCGTCGGTGGGCAGCGTGCTCCGCGCGGCCCGAGAGCAGAAAAAGCTCACCCGCGAGGAACTGCACGCCAAGACCCGGATCCTACCCCAATACATTCGCTATCTGGAAGAAGACAAGTTCGATTTCTTGCCCGAGCCTTACGTGCGCGGGTTCCTCCGAACGCTGTGCAATGCGCTTGAGCTGGACCCGGAGCCATTGCTGGAGCAGGTGAAAGCCATCCTGCACCCGTGGCAGCCGGAACCATCGGAAGAGACACCTGGCTCTGGGCGGAGGACACGCGCCAAACCCAGTCACCTCGGGGATTTCGTCGTCATGGGCCTAATCTTGGCCCTCGTGGGCAGCGTAGCCTACGGGTATTTCCGGTTCCGGGCCCGATGGCTCGGGACCGAAAGCGCGCGCGTGGAGGAGATCCCGCTGGAAAAAGGGGTGGCGGAGCAACAGGAGCTTGTCTCGCCTCCGCCGGACACGCAGGCCACAGCCGAAGCCCGCGCCCGAGGCCTGATGAAGTTGGTCCTCCGGAGCACGGATAGTTGCTGGGTGAGAATTGTCGCGGATGATAGCTTGCAGTATGAGTTTCTCTTCACTCCCGGTGTCCAGCGCACGATCGAGGCTGCGAGTCAGTTCTACCTGAAGTGCGGAAATGCCGGCGGGTTGGCCGTGGCCCTCAACGATCGCGACCTCGGGGTGCTCGGGAAACCGGGCGAAGTCCTCGAAGTATGGATCGATGCCAAAGGGGAATTGCGCAGGCGGGCGCCTGGCTCGCAGCGGAATCCTGAGGGTGCTGGTCTCACACCATGAGGCAGGAGGCGATGGGGAAAGGGCGGAAAGCGGATTGGGTCAGGATCGGAGCATGGCTATGCTGGGTTGTCCTCGCGCTGGGGTGTGCCCGTCAGGCGCGGGATCATCGTCCCGTCGTTTTGGGGGGATTGGATGCGGAGGAGTTGTTCCGTCGATTGCCCGAATGGGAGCGAGGCTACCGGGAATACCAGCCGGACAGCGCCGCCGTCCGGGTCCTGCGCGAGGTGCAAGATCCGGTGGAAATCTTGGTCTTCCTGGGGACGTGGTGTGGAGATAGCGAGCGCGAGGTCCCCCACTTCATGAAGGCCTTGGATGTGGCAGGCAATCGGAACCTCAGTGTGAGGTACTTCGGTGTGCCGCGGAATTTCCGCGAGGCAGACGACGCCGCTGCCCAATACGATATCCAGGCTGTCCCTACCTTCCTCGTCCGCAAGGGAGCTACGGAGGTGGGCAGGATTGTGGAACGCGCCACCGCCAGCATCGAGGCGGATCTGGCCGGAATCCTCATTTCAGCTGGCCTTGCCGGGAGGGGAAGGTGATCCGTCTGGATCTGCTCGAAACGCCCGCCTTGCGGCGCATTTACCTGGCGGGGATCGCGGGATCCGCAATGGGCACGCTGGCGGCGATGCTCAAGGAGCGGGGATTTGAGGTTTCCGGTTCCGACGAGCACGTCTATCCGCCCATGGACCGCTTTCTCCAGGAACAAAGGATCCCTGTCCATGTGGGCTTCGATCCCGGCCATCTTCAACCGCCGCCGGACCTCGCTGTGATCGGAAACGCGCTCTCCCGCGGAAACCCCGAGGTGGAGTATATCCTCGACGAGGGGATCCGGTACGCCTCCTTGCCGGAGGTGCTGCGGGAGTTCTTCATCCGCGGGCGCACGAGCGTTGTGGTCACGGGGACGCACGGCAAGACCACGACAACGGCCCTCACCGCGTGGATCCTCACGCGGAGCGGCCGCGACCCCAGCTTGTTCCTCGGCGGGATCGCGAACAACTGGGGACGGGGCTATCACGTAGGCACAGGGCAGCACATCGTGGTCGAGGGGGACGAGTACGATACGGCCTTTTTCGACAAAGGCCCGAAGTTCCTCCATTACTTGCCCCGAGTGCTCGTGGTGAACACGATCGAGTTCGACCACGCGGACATCTACCGCAGCCTGGATGACATCCTGACCAACTTCCGACGGCTGGTCAACCTGGTGCCGCGGAAAGGCGTGCTCATCGGCTGGGCCGGAGACCGGAATGTGCGTGACTTGTTCGAGCGTGCCCACTGCCCCGTCGTGTCGTTCGGGGAGGAAGGGCAGGCGGACTGGTGGGCAACGGGGATTGCGGTGGACGAGCGAGGCACAAGCTTCGACGCCTGGTTTCGCGGGAGCCACGTCGGCAGATTCCACGTGCCCCTGTACGGGGAGCACAATGTACGCAATGCCTTGGCGGCCACTGCCGTGTGCCACTGGCTTGGCCTGACGGCGGAGGAGATCGCAGCTGGGTTGGCCAGCTTCGCCGGAGTGAGGCGTCGGTTGGAGGTGTACGGCGAGGTGGACGGGGTTCTGCTATTGGACGATTTCGCCCATCATCCCACCGAGGTGAGGGAGACGCTCAAGGCGGTGAGACTCCGGTTTCCGGGCCGGCGCATTGTGGCTCTCTTCGAGCCGCGCACCGCAACTAGCCGCCGGGCCATCTTCCAGCAGGAGTACGCGCGGGCATTTGACGCGGCGGACGTTGTCATCATCGCCCCCGTGCATCGTCCGGACAAAACGGGGGGTGACCCCGTGCTGGACACGGCGCGTCTGGCCGCTGATCTCCGGAGTCGGGCAATCCAGGCCTGGGCGGAGGGCAGCATCGACGATGTGGCTCGAAGGACGTTGGAGCTATTGGATCGCGGCGACGTCGTGATCACACTGAGCAACGGTTCCTTCGGTGGGATCCATGAAAAGCTATTGCATGCACTTCGAATGAGATCGCAGAGGACATAGAGCGGGTACGAAAGGCGGGTGTTTGCCATGGTAACAGAGAAGGAGCATCGTCCCGGCGGAGGCAGGACAGGAGACCGGCAGGGGCAGCGGCGCCCCGGACGCCAGGCTCCCAGGCGAGGGCGCGGGGAAGAGGCGCGGATCCCCAAGATCGATCGCATCCTGATCGATGTGCAGCGTCGCTTACGTGATTCGATCGACCGGGTTGTGCTGGAGGGGCTGGATTCCTTCGAGCGGAAGCGTATCCATCGGTTCTTCGAGCGTGTGGAGGGGGTGGAAACGCGCACGGTACGCGAGGGCGACAACTACAAGCTTCACATCATCCCGGTGGGAAATATCCAGAAGCTGGCGCGCGAGAAGGCGGAAGAGGTGTTGCGCACAGGGCAGCCCGTCAGCCTACCCCCCATGGGGAGCTACGAACGTTACCTCGTGCACACGGCCCTCAAGGACGTGGACGGGGTCGAAACGGAAAGCCAAGGAGAGGGGGAGGAGCGCCATGTCGAGATCCGTCCCAAGCGGTTCGGCCGTTCCCTGAAGCGGATCATCAAGAAGATCCGGCTCTTCTGAGACCGGCGTTCCCGCAATTGCCCTTGTGGGCGGACGCATCTGCGCTTCACGGGAACCAGATGGGGTTCGTCAGGGCGAAGTGGTCACCTCGTTCGCGAGTGAACAGGGTGGCCCTGAGGTAACCGGGTCCGCGAAGAGGGGGCAACTGGATCTCAGCCTCGAGCGAGTAGGACGGGCGATTCGTTCGCACCGTGTGCCCCAGGGTCTCCCCATCCGGCACGGTACCTACCCAGATCCGTATTTCGCGGAGGTAGCCAAACTCGGGGCTGGAGCGAGCGTGTAAGTAAAGGACCTTGGGGCGCTCGGCCATCTCCTCTCCGACTAACCCCTCCTCCGTGCCGCTGCCTTTGGCTCTGATCTCCAGGAAGGGTCCATCTGTGATGATCGCCTGGCGTTGTTTGAGTCGCTGTAGCAGGCCGTCGCCGGCAATCGGCCCAGGCAGGTAGACTAAAGTTTTCACCTTGCCGAAAAGCTGCTGCCCGTGTTCGCGCATGCTGAGGAACGGCAGACCGATCTGTCGGAAGCGGCCGAAGTTCCCGTGGGCGTCGTTTCCCGCGAGGAGGGCGGGGTGAAGGCCGTGCCTCAGGAGCTCGCGCCATAATGCCAAAGCGCGGTCGAAGGACGCATCGAAGGCCCCGTTCAGGCCTTGGAGACCATCGAGGCGCGGGTGGGAAAGATCGCGTAGCGTCCATTTCCCCCTCCGGAGAAGGAGCCATTCCAGGATGGGAGCCGACGCGCCGGGGTGCGCCGCCGCCACAAGCGCTTCGGGTTCCACCTGCTCCAGGATCTCGGGGAGAAGGCATGAGGGACGGGTGTGAAACCAGCGCTCAGCGCTATCCCCATGTCCCGGGAAGAAACGCCGGCTGCCCAGGATCAGGAGATGCACGTTGCGGCGTCGCGCGTTCCCTACCGACAGTTCCTCCCCGGGTAGGATGGCGAAGTCGTGAAGACGGGGTCGGAGGCGATCCAGTTCCTCCCACAATTGCCGCCATTTGGGCAGGCCAGCGTGGTTGGAGAGGGGGTCGTGCGGATCGTCATCGAGATCGTAGCTGTGATCCGTGACGGCGAACCAGCGGAGACCCTGGGCGCGGGCCAGCTCCACCGCCGGCTCCCAGGGGACGCCGAACTCCACCTGATCGGACGTGAGATGGCTATGGGTGTGGATGTCCCCTGCGTGCCAGTTGGGAGAATAGGGTAGCGGGTCTCGCGCAATTTGGACCTCGAACGGCTCGTGGGAAGTCTTGCGGTAATTGTCCACGGCGTAGGTCCGCTCCGTCTGCCCCACCCGAGCTCGGACCTCCGGCAGAATGGACGCCTGCCCCGTTTGTCCCTCGGGGATTTCCACCGGCAAGACTTTCCAGTACCATCGGCTATCCACCCTTTCGCCGCCGAGATCGTACAGGCGCTGGAAGGGCGGATGACCGGTGACGCGGGCGCGAACCCGCACCTCCAGCAGGCGTACCGGATAACGGTCCGCATCTTTCACCAGCAGTAACACCGGAAGCGGATGCCCCGGCTCGACTCGGTGGGGAACATCCAGCACGATCTCCGGTTCGGCCTTGCGAAGGATGTTCGGGATGACTTTCGGGCCGAAATGGGTCTCGGCGTAGGCAATGGGAAACGCGATCAATTCGGCTCCTCAGGGCTTCGACAGTTGCGTTCCGGAGCGGTCGGGAGTTCGTGTTCGCGAACCTTCGTTCCAGCGATTTACCGGGTCTCTGGAGTGGGTTTCTTGCCCTCACCACCACGGGCGCGTCGAGGATTCCCGTGGTCATTTGTCCGGCGGCCCTCGCCTCTCGCGGTTCAACCTGTAGCTCTCATCTTCGCGCTCCTTTCGGCTCAATCAGCTCGGCCGTCGCCATGGAGCTGCCCAGGCTGTAACGGACGGTCTTTGGTACGTTTGGACGTTGGGGGTCGAAGTAGATCTCCAGTCGCGCCCCCGTTTTGGAAAAACGGTTCGTCAGGAGGTCGGTCCTCCATCTCCTGGAGGATGGCCCTCTTTGCCGGAAAAGGGCGAGGGCGTAGCTCCGCTCGTGGTCCCGAAAGATGCGCACCTGCGCCTCCATCGGGGCGGCTTCTTCGTCCACGGGCACGGTGAAGGTGGTGTCCGGGTGCCGGAGGTGAAGCAGGAAATCCATCAAGCATATGACCTCCAGGCATGCGCTGCCGGGGGACCAGCGGGCGGAGTCGGCCTGCTGCCCCAGGCGCCGCAGGACGGCCTCGGTGCCGGAGTATCGGATCCGCCACTCCCCTTCGAGGTTCCGCTGCCGCACCCTCTTCTGAATCGCGATGAGCTGAAGGCGTTCCGGGGAGTAGATGGCCCGGTAGGTATTATCGATCAGGAAGAGGGTTGACGGAAGGCTCGCCGTACGCATTTCGACCTGAACCACGCGCACGCGCTCTCCCTGTGGGAGAAGGGAATCCCGTGCTGTGAACGTGAGCTCCCCCGCACTCATGCCCAGGTAGTGCACGCGAAAACGAAATCCTGTCGCCTCCGCTTTGGCAATGGCAGAGGTGCATACCCCCGCGGCGACGAGCGCGAGCGGTAGGATGACGGACCTGCGGAATTCCGCGCTTCCTTTCCGTCCGGGTGCTCTCGTGGGACGCATCGCTTCCGGGCAAGAGACGTGGTCAGGAGCCGTCAGAGGTTTCCGAAAAGGGTGAGGGAGAAGTTGCGGACCTCACCCATGTTTCGCTCGATGAAGGTGTAGTAGTACGCCAAGGCGTTGTTCGCTGCCAGCTGAAGCGTAAAGCGGCCGAGGTGCAGGAGCAACCGAACATCCAGCACCTTGATCGGGACCCGAGGGTCCAGCGGGAAGAGCTGGACCCTTTCCACCCGGCTCGCGTACCGGTAGTCGGCGTTGAGCTCGAAAGCCCCCACCCGTAGCCACGGGCTCACGATCGCCAGGCGTCTGGGACGATATGCCAGGGGGAGGTGGTACTTCAGATCCTGGTGATCCAGGATCGTGAGCCCAATCCGCAGTCCGAGCCGATCCTTCCACCAGCTCGCCTCGCTGCCGAGGTCCACCCCCTGGATGCGCGCCCGGGTGACATTTTGGAACTGGACGGTGAGAAACGGATCCGGTACCGCTTCAATCAGGTTCCAGTAGTCGCTCCGGAAGGCAGCGATATCGACGTACCACTGATGTGTGATCTGCTGTCGGAACCCCGCTTCCAAGTTCTCCGAAACCTCGCTCTTCAATGCCGGATTTGGGATGATGTGTAGCCCGGCGAAATCCAGCCGCAGGAAGCGCTCGGTCACGGAGGCCGCGCGAAAGCCTTTACTGTAGCTGAAACGCAGGGCGGTACTGCGAGAAGGGCGGAAGCTGACGCCCAGTCGAGGACTGAGGTGGTTTTCTGAGAACTTCTCCCCAATGAGGCTGTAGGTATCCCACCGACCGCCCCAGAGCAGCGACCAACGGGCTGTCGGTCGCCACTCGTGCTGGAAATAGGGGCCGATCTGTTCTCCCCGGTGTCGGCCGATGTACTTGTTGTGGCCGATGTCCCGTTTGTACTCTGCCCCAGCGGTCACGGCATGCCGAGGGTGGGGCAGGCAGTTCACCTGGAGCTCCGCGCCCAGACCGAAGGCGGGGTTGAAATCGCCGGAACGCCGGTACTGGTTTCCCATGAGGCTCTGGAACAGCGAGGCCCGGACGCTGAAGCTCAAGCTAGGCGAGACGGGCTGCGAATAGCGCAGGTAGGTGTTCAGGGCGTTGAGCCTCGCCCGAATCTTCCGGTCGGACACCGGTACCACAAACGGATGGTTCTGATTGAGCCACTGGATGAATTCACCCCGCTTGTCGTTCTCGTAGGAGGCGTACGCCACGAGGGATCCACCCCAAGGGAAGCCCGTGCGCAGCTTGATGGAGCCATTGTAGCGGCGAAAGTGCCCGTTCTGCTGGTAGCCCGTTCCTTCGTGCCGCCCAACCGTGATGTCGACCCCGACAGGGCCGATGTACCGGGAATGGGAGATGTCGTAGCGATCGTAGTAGAGGACGCGATCGGTCCAGCGCCACTCGGGGTAGATCGGGCGGTCGTAGATGCCAGCGGTTACACGCACGAGCGTCCGAGGGGTGTGCGACGGGGGCCGGGTGATCACGTGGATGACCCCGCCCAGAGCGTTCGAGCCGTACACCGCCGAGGCTGCCCCCTTTACTACCTCCACCCGTTCGATGTCCAGGACCGGCAGGATGTCCCAATTGATCTCCCCGGTGTCGCCGGCCAGAGTGGGGACGCCGTCTACTAGGAACAACACGCGCGTGCCTGCGCCCCGGCTGTAGCCGGAACAGGCGCGGATGTTCACATGATTGCCCACGAAGTGGATCCCCGGGACGTTCTGCAACGCTTGATCCATGCGCAAAGAACCCCGGGAAACGATCTCGCTGGCTGCGAGTACCGACACACTGTGCGGGCTCTCCTCCACCGGCACGGCAGACCGGCTCGCAGTGACCACGATCGGGGAGACCTCCACCACGGTGGGCTGGAGCTCGATGCGCACCGTCGTCGATTCGCCGCCGCGCACCACCACGTTCCGAACCTCCTGGGGCGCGTAGCCCATCATGGAGGTGCGGAGTTGGTATTCGCCGGGAGGCAATTTCGGGATGAGGAAGACGCCTTGAAGATCGCAGCTGGCGCCCCAGTGGGTACCCAGCACGAGCACGTTGGCCCCCGGTAGAGGCTCCCCCGTGCGGCGGTCCACCACTATTCCCTTCACTACTCCGGAAGAAGATGAGCCGGCTCCCGTGACTTCGGCCGACATCAGCAGAGCCAGTGCGCACAGACTGAGCGGCGACTTCAAGGCTGCACCTTACTGAAATCGACCCTGATGTTGATTCCCCGGGCGGTATCCCCTTTGGCCACGTAGACCTTGCCGGGCTCGCCCGGATGAAGGGGATCCTCGTACACACCGAGCTCGCGGAACTTCAATTCCCCCGCCACCTGGGAAATTGAGAAGACGGCGATGTATTTCAGAGTATCTGGTGTCACGTCGAGGAGGAAATCGTCGTACTGCACCCCCACGGGACGGGTCAGATCCATCCCCCGCGCGGTGAGGTAATCGACTTGCACTTCCGGAATCACCGGGAAGGCCGCCAGCACGATGATCTGGATATCGGGCAACCACTGGCCCACGTACGTGATGCGGCCGGCCAGAAATGCGCCCCGCATGATCAGGGCTGGATCGGCGTAGATGTCCACGCTATCCTTGACGGGATGCTCGCTTGTGAGATCGATCGCCTGGGGAAGCAAGCTGTTCCTACGCGTATAGAGTCCGAGAATGCTGGAGATGGACCAGGTGCGACCCTTCTCTTTCCAAAGAACCCCAACGGCTTCGTAATGGCCGAGAGGCAAAAGGATCTCGTACTCCACCGTATCTTGCCAGAAAGGCAGGGGTCCGCTGAGCCCCAGGTCCAGCAGCGCCTTCGGGGGGAATGTCTTCGCCACCGCCACCTGCACTTGGTCCGTATTCGGGGGCAGCTTGTCCACGAAGATCACCCGCCCCCGAATCTTGCTCCGGATCGGACCCAGCCCGTGATCGACCTCGCAGGCGAAGAGCAAGAGCCCGGTTCCCAAGGCCAGAGTCGCCAGGTCCTGTATGGCTTTCTTCCGCATCACCTGACCCGAAGCAGTTTCAGATTGCCGATGGGTCCTTCCGGACCGTAGACCCGGAGGATGTACAAGCCGGACGGGAGGGTCCGGCCAGAGTCGTCTTTCCCGTCCCACGTGAACCGAGCCGCCCCCGGGGGCAGTGTGATCCGGCGGACGCAGCGAGCCGAAAGGTCCCAGATCTGAACATAGCGCGCTCGCTCCAGGGGGGCGGAAAGGGCGATCTCCGTCGCTTCGACAAACGGATTCGGGTGAGCGGTGACCACCTGATAGTCCCGCGGCGCTGTCGACCCGGGCTGGTTCACACGGCTGATCTGTTGCGAGCGGACAAGCCGTTCGATGGGGTACAGCAGGTTTTGAAGCAAAGTCTCCGCCACCGCCGGTGTCTGATTCGCCGGCAAAAGGTAAAGCCGCGTGCTCGAGAAGTCGTACTCGCCGGATATCTTGTTCTCCAGCTTGACCCCGATGTCCCCGTAGGATTTTCCGTCGCCTGTGTCCTTGGTCCCGTCGTCTGTGCCGCCGGAGGCATTATCGTGGTAGTACAGGGATTGGCGATCGCCCAGTTTCGGCACATCGAGAATGCTGACGATGCTCCCCTGAGGGCCGGTCAGTAGCACCCAGTTCAGGCCGGGAACATCGAGGGTGCGAACCGGATTGTCGGGCGTGCCATCAATGACGATCCCGGTGTTCCGAGCGTTGAAGAAGCGCATCCCCTGAGCGTTCCAATTGAGGTCGAGCGACTGCCGGATCAGCGAGATGTTCAGAGAGGCCGGAAAATCTCGGCGACCCGTCCCCATCTCGAGCGCGAAGGGATACAGCCGCGAGGTGCTGGTGAACGTCATCTGCAGGGCCTGGATGGAACAGGTGGTGCGTCGAAGGATCCGGACGGGTCCTACGCGGACCTCCACGGTTCGCACCTGAATGTCGTTCGACTCGTTAATCTCGTAGGCCGTGTAAAGGATCCGCATCTTCAGCCGGATCTTCTGCGTGTCAACCAGGTCGTGGCCATTGCCCCCTCCTTCCGGGAGGATGGCCAGATCCTTGATGACCGCACTGTTTCCGAAGGATACGCGGTAGAAGCGCGTGGAGACCTCGTCGGCGAGTGAATCGTACCGTAGGGAATACGGGGTGGGCGAGACGAATCCCCCCGGGATGCGGAAGAGGTAGACGAAGCCACGGCCTCCGGCGGGGTCTTGCAATTCGACCTCGATCCGGCCGCAGTCCGGGTCTGCTCCAGCCGGCCATGATTCCCTCGGCGCCTGGTCGCCGGCGTCGCGGAGCATGAAGACTACCTCATCCGGGTGCTCCGGATCCCCGTCGAGGAGGCCATCATCCGGGGAGAAGAAGGCCCCTTCGCCAGGGGCGACCTCATCCACCTGCAAGGGGATAGCCCGCCATCGCCCCGAGGAAGCATCGTAGGCGTACCCGCCCACTTCTCCTACCGGGACGCCCTGCAGCACCGAGAGGGACCCTCCGTAAACGATTACGGGTTCGTAGCGGCGGCTGGGGAATTTGTCCTGGGCAGCTGCCGATCCGAAAACCAATAGGGTGAGGGGACCCACGAGCGCGCAGAACACGGCTTTGGCAGGGCCCGAGAGGGCTACTCCCGCTCCTCCCCTTGCGTCAAGGGGCAGGGGATAGTCAGGTCGACTCCTCATCGCACCAGCAACACTTTCGCGAGAAACTGGCGTCCTGGGCTCTCGGCTCGCACGATGTAGGTTCCCGAAGGGAGCTCTCTGCCCCGATCGTCTCGACCGTCCCACGGCATCTCGAAGATCCCACCGCCGGACGACGAGAAGGTTTCCTCCCTCACGGTCTGGCCCAGCACGTTGAGGATACGAATCCTCGCCTCCGTGGCTCCAGGAAGCTGTAAGCGGATGAGGGTCCGTCCGTTGAAAGGATTCGGGTTTACGGTCATCCCCGCTCGCTGAGGCCGGTTCACGTCCACGTAGAGGGTGGACGAGTAGACGAAGCTCCCGTCGTAATCGATCTGCCGAAGTCGGTACGCGTACCTGCCGGATGTGGCTGGTCGGTCGACGAAGCGGTAGCTCCGCGGCGAATCGGAGGTCCCGATGCCTCGCACGAATCCGATGGTCTGCCAGCTGCTACCCTCTGCGGTTCGCTCGATGGCGAATCCCCAATTGCTCGTCTCCGACTGGGTGACCCAAGATAGGACCACCGAGTCTCCCGCGCAGTGCGCTCGAAAAGTCGAGAGTTCCACCGGCACGACGAGCACCGCGGCCACATTGGAGACGGGCGCGCGCAGGCCGGCCTCGTCGACGGCTCGCAGCGCGAAGAAGTAGCGGGTCCTTGGCTCAAGGCCGGCGTACACGCGAATCTCCCTTGTGCCGGCCGGTGACGGACGGGACGAATCGGGCAGCGGCGTGGCGGTTTCGAACCAGGGCTCCAGGTTCAGGCTGCCGGAAGATGTCGACTCCGGCGGGGATGGGCTGTAGCGGATCTCGTAACGTTCGGCAATGCCGCGCGCGCTGTCGTCCCCGGGGGCGGTCCATTCGAGCCGGATGCCGCCCAACCCTTCGGGCAGGGCCACCAGATCGGTGACGGGCGCCGGCGGAATGGTGTCCGGCCATTGCAATTCGATCCTTTTCTTCAGCGGGTTTTCCCACCAGCTCAGGAGTCGCTCGCCCGTCTCACGGGGTTGGTTGGCGGGAAGGAGGTAGGTCCAACTGGCGAAGGAGGCCTGCCCTGTGATGACTCGCCCGCCGCTGCTGTAGAGGTACACGCCGGCATCCCCGTAGGAGCGCCCATCTCCGGTGTCGTCGGTGCCGTCCCCGGTGCCAGAACTCGCGTCCCAGTAGTACAGGAGTTGATAATCGCCCGCTCGTGGCACTTCGACCAGCGTGAGAATTGTGCCCTGAGGACCTGTGGCCATGAGCCAGTGGCGCCCCGGAGCGGAGAGCGCCTTGTCCACATTGTCCCGAGAACCATCGATGCGGATAGAGTCGTTCCGTTCACTCAGGAACTGCATCCCAACGGCGTTGGCGTTCAGGTCCAACGACTGCCGGATGTGATAGACGCCGAGCTCTGAGCTGATGTTGCCGCTTCCGCTGAGGTAGAACGACCGAGGGTAAAAGCGGGTCGTGAAGCTGACCTCCAGTTGGACCAGGTTCATGTAGGTGAGCTTGGCCCGGAGCCGGCGGAGCAGGCGTACTGGTCCCAGGCGGAAGTCCACCCCTTGGCGTTCGATGTTCTCCTCGCTGGCCTTGTAGTTGTAGGTGACGGGGCCGGCCTTGTAGTTCCCCTTGACGCGCTGTTTCTGCCGGTCCACAAGGTCGACGTCGCTTCCTCCGCCGGCCCTGGTAATGTGGATGTCTGCCAAGATCCCTCGGCTATTGTAGCCCACGAGGTAGTAGCGGCCCCGTACGCGGTCGGTCCGCGGGTCGTAGTCCAGGTAGCTGGGGACGGAAGTCAGCAGCGTCTCGGGCGGGTTCACAAACAGGTAGACCCAGCCGCGCTGCGAGGTGTCGAGGGAGTCGGCCAATTCGATTTCGACCCGCGGCCACCGCCTCACCTCCTCGCCGGGGAGCCAGAAGCCGTCCGGGACCCGCGCGCCGACGTCCGCTGAAAAGAGCACCAGCTCGTCGTCCGCATCGAGCAGACCGTCGTCGGCCTGGAAGTAGTCGCCATTGCGGACTTCATCGATTTGGAAAGGAATGGCCTGCCAACGGCAAGAGTCGGCATCGTAGCGGAAGGCACGGATCGAGTGCACCGGGATCCCGCAGAGCTCCGGGAGAGCGCTTCCCCAGATGATCACCGGTTCGAGCGCGCGCTGCAACGTGGGATGAATGACCTCGGCGCGCTGGGACTGCCCAAGGGCAAGGGCAGTGGCCAATACACAGGCTCCAAGCGGGCTACCCCTCCTCCACCCTCTGTCTCGCACTCGCATCCTTCCCTCCCGGCTTGGGTTGCGCGGAGCCTCTTGCCCGCGCCAGTTCATTTTACCCAATCGACCGGCAAAATGCAATGGCTAACTGGGAAGGTCATGGGGCGAGCCGGAAGAGGGGTCGTCCGGGCCACCGATGGGCAGGTGAGAAACAGAAAAGGCGGCCAGGGGCCGCCAGCACGGGAACGCCGATGCGCTCAGCGTCAACTCAGTAGCCGAAGGCGTAGACCTGGCGGAAGGTGGCGTCGCCGAGAGAGGGGTCGATAGCGCCGAAGTCGTCCCAGCGTCGAATCCGGCTCAGGATGCAGTCGATCACATCGGGATCGTTCAGGGTGGACGACACAACTTCCACGTTCTTCACCGTGCCTTCCGGGGTGATCGTGAAGCGTACCACCAGTTTGCCTTTCAGATCCGGATTGCGGCGGAGCGCTCGCTGGTAACAATACTGGATGGCTGCGTTGTGGGAGTTGACGACGGCCGAGACGGCGTCAGGATCGCGGCTGCCGGCCTTCCCGTGACCGTCCGAGACAGGAGAGGCCGTGGAGACGATGAGATCCCCACTGCGGGTGAGGGAAGCCGCCTCGGCTTCGCTGAGTCCGCTCACGAGATCGTCGATATTGGTGAGGGCGCTGGCTCGGCCGCCCCGGATGCCCCGGCCCCCGGTTCCGGATCCTGATCCGCCTCCGGATCCACCGCCGGGAGCGCCGCCGGTCTTGAGGCCGCTGACCCCGGAGAGCTTCGTGTCGAGATCGGAGCCGAGGGAACCTACGTCGCCGAGGACGTCCCGCACGCCTTCCCCGGAGCCGGTGCCGGATCCGCCACTCGCGGTGAGCAAGGCCAATACCCCTGCCCCCGAGGCCTGGCGGACGATCTGGGCCCTACCCTCCTGTCTTGCGGCGGCAGCGCGGCTTCGTGCTTCTGCGCGCGCCTCGGCGGTGGCCGCACCGCCGCGCTCGCGCCCTGCTCCTGGCTGGGCGGCCTCTCCGCCTTCGGCGCCTTTCTGCGGACGAGCCGCCTCGGGAGCCGTGACCCCGCCCCCAGTGCCGGCGTATTTCTCAGCTCGGGGGAACTGCCGCTCCAGAACCAAGCGCACGTATCGCTTCTGGATCTTCTCGATTTCCTCTTGGCTGAACTCCTGGGGCGGAGGGTTAAGAGCGAAGTACAAGCCGAGCGAGAAATGCACGACGAAGGAGATCAACAGGATGCTGACGAAGCGGCGGTCGAATCCTTCGAACGGTCGCCGGCGGAATTCCCGCAAAAGATCCGCCACGGGAAGCTCCTCGGCGACGATCCCGCTTCGCTCTGCCTTAGGTGTGCGATCCTCGACACGCATCGGTCACCCTGTTTCGATGGTTGGCTATAGCCGGAACTGCCTCCGGATCACCCTTCACGCTGGTAGACCACCAATCGCATGTTGGGGAACTCTGCGCGGCCGCAGGTGGCCATCACCTTCACCAAGGTCTCGTACGGTAGATCCTTGTCGCCCTGGATGGTGATCTTCCCCGAGAAGGGAGTGCCGTAGAGGGACTCCATCTTCTTCGCTTCCCGGGCATGGAGATCCAGCTCCGCTTTGAGTTCGGGGATGATGAGCTCCCTCTGCTTTTGCACGTCTGAGGTTCGGGCCACCGGCTTGTTGTTCACCATCACCCACTCCTTGGATACCACCAGCTCCAGGGCCAGTTCAGGCGGCTGATTGGCGGTGGACTTCGGAAGCGTCAGGTGGTAGGAAGGGTGGACCAATTGGCCTTCCAGCGAGTAGGCCCGGAGCAGGAAGACGAGCAAGATCGTGAACATGTCCATCATGGAGGTCAGGTTCAGCGTCACCTTGCTCGGGCCCGAGCTGTGCTTCTTAGCCCGCGAGGCTGGGAACCCTAACCAGCTGCGTTTCACGCTCATGGCTTTCCCCGTAGGCACTTAGCAGGTCCGTACCCTTACAGGACGCCGGCTCCGACGGCGACTTCCGGGAAAAGGAGGATCTTTTTCCCGTCCCGTTCGATGCAGCGCGCGGCATCCATGGTGCTCACTACCGTCTGGTAGCGGATCTGAGGCTCCGCCACGATGATGATCCGGTTGTCGTCCTTGAAGCGTCCCTCCACCTTCTGTTTGATCTCGTAGAGGACCTCCGAGAGCCTTGCGAAATCGTACTCTCCATCCCGTTTCGGGATGGAGGGACCTTCTCCGGAGGCGTTGCTCAACACGGCGGCCGAGCTCGAGATGAAGAACCCCTGGTCCGTGATCGTCACAGCCAGATCCAGCTTCCTCTCGGCCTCAACCGGGGCTGCTGGTCCCTGTCCTCCCGCGCCCGCCGATGGGGGCAAATTGATCTCGAGCATACTGAGACGGACGATCTGCGCCGTGGACAGCAGGAGCGGGATCAGCACGACCATGAGGTTCATCATGGGGAACATGTTCATCTCGGGCGATGTGTCGCCGTGGCTGCTGCGAAGCGACGGACGGAACGCCATGGTCACTGCCTCTCCGTGAGCAGGTTGACGAACTTCACCGTGTGTTCGTCGATCTCGTCGATGATCCGGGTGGTGCGGTTGGTGATGTAGGTGTACACCAGCACCGCAGGCACCGCGATGAGCAAACCGAGGAGCGTCGTGTTCATGGCGGTAGAGATCCCAGCCGCCAGCAGACGCGCCTTCTCCGTTGGGTCGATGCCGGGAGCCGAGATGCTACGGAAGGCGATGATGAGCCCGTAGATGGTGCCCATGAGTCCGATCAACGTGGCCACGTTGGCGATGGTGGCCAAGTAGCCCGTGCGCTCCTGCAGCTTGGGGATGACCTCCAGCGCGCCCTCGTCCACAGCGTTCTGGACGGCGCGCGGGTCGGTGGACTTCCCCTGGACGATCTTCCTCAGCCCGGCTGCCAGCACGTGGGCCAGAGGCTTGTCCTCCGAGGCTTCGCACAGTCTCAGGGCCTTGTCGTATTCGCCCTGGCCAACGAGCTTGCGAATCTCCGCTGCGAAACGATGAGCGTCCAAGCTGCCACGCTTGCGGATGTAGAGCACTCGTTCGACGGCGATGGCGACCATGAACATCGCCGTGGCGAGCAGGATCCACATGAACAGCCATCCGGCCGTGTCGGGGCTGAAGTTGCGTACCATCTCCGCCATGGACATCGCCTCCTTGGTTTGGGTCCTTCCACGTCATTCCTTGACGATCAGCTCGTCTACGGGGCGGATCTTCCTGGGCCGCAAGAGGGAAGAGGGGACCAGGAGATCCGTTTCCGGCAGACGTTCCACTTCCCGCTTGAAGCTGCGGTCGACGAACTCGATTTCCGCAAGGTTCGGTCGGATCCTCTTGGGAAGGAGCGCCACCCGCGGCTTTTCTACCTTCGCCTCAATGTATATCGTCCCCAGATCCATTTCCTTTACGGCCGCCGGCGACCGTCCTGCCTTCGTCGGCGAGGCGGTTTGGCTGTAGCCGGCGCAGGTCAACATCAGGGTGGCCGCTCCCACCGTTAGCCAACTTCTCTTCATAGGGCTTCCCTCGCGAGAGTTGCCAGTCCGGGATGAGATTCTTGTGGAAATACAGGAGCCGACCGAGTTCGGGATCCGCTGGGGCGAGCCCCAGGCGGTATTTCTGCGTTTGCCAATCTGCGACGAAGGTCAAGCGTAGCTCGGCGGCGAAACGGGACGACGTAGTGTCGCTGCCCGCCGGAAGCCAAAGCTCGACCCGATTCGGGCCTTCGGCCAGGAATTCGGTGAGCTTGTGGATATGCCAGGAGCCCTGCGAGCCCTTCTCGATCTCCACATGGGAGATGTACTGCCCATTGAGAAAGAGATCGTAGGTCGAGGTGGAGAAAACCCGGATCTGCCCTTCGGCGGGGAGACCTGGGATCGAGATTTCCCGCGAGACGCGCCACCGCAGGGAGTCACAAATGCTCCGGGAAGACCGGGTGGTATCGGATGAACCTGCGGGACCCCGGATCGCGAGGACAGGCAGGGGTTGCGGTGCGTTTCCCAGCGTCTCGACGATTTCCGTCCGTCCCAGGCCCACGGAACGGTCCGGCGAAGACGGGTCGATGAGCTCCGCGTGCCAGGAGGTGTCCGCCGCAGTGGTGTCGTGCCGGAGGCTAAGTCCCACGAGCGGCGCGTACTTCTCCGGGTCTTTCTGGAGCAGGCAGAGCACGACGGGGCCAATCCGTGGACTGCGCAGCTTGTAGCCCTCGGCCAGTCGGTAGGCCGCCTCGAGCGCGGAAAGGCTGGCATCTTCCAGCGAGAACTGCGCATCCTCGAAAGTGAGGGAGGCGTCCTCCCAGATGTAGTTTCCCGTGCGTTTGCGGAGCTCGAGGGCCTGCTCTTTCCACTCCTTGGCCTGACGACTCAGCGAATCACAACGCAAGCCGAAGTCAGACCATCGCTCGTGGAATTGCCTGGCGTACTCCTCCGTCATCCCGGATACGGAAGCGAGGCTGTCCAATGCGGCGAGAGATGAGATTCCGAGCTCCGCCGCCGTTTTCGAGAAGGATTTGGTGTAGTCGAGCAGGTGGCCCACCTGGCCGGCTTTCTCGTAGATCTGGTTTTCCAGGTTCGGGTTCGAGTCGGCCTTCGCCAAGAGATAGGCGAAGTCGAGCACGGCGCGCGTGTAGCGGGCCAGCGCCGAGTCGGCCAGGGCCTGATAGCCGTTCGGGATGAGCAGCCCGATCTCCGCGATCCGCCGCCGCGAATTGGACACCCATTCGTTTTCGGTGCTCAGCTGGCGAGCCAGGCTCAGATTCCGCCGGTGATAGGCGAGCGTCCGCTCCACGATCGGCGCCACGGCTTTGGAGTAGAGCTGGTTCCAGTACTCCAGCTCGGCGATCTCCCCGAGCTCCTTCGGGACCGGGGCCGCAACCAGGCGCCTTGCCGCTTCGAAGCTCACCTCGGCGATCTTGTACGCCACGTGGTTTGCCTTGAGCTTGGCAAGGCTGGTCCACCGCTGGGCCGCTTGGAGCGTGGTATCCAGGAGGGCTGCTGCACGCCCCTCGCGGGAGGCCGTATCCGGATGGGCTGCCGCATATTCTTTGGCCACCCTCTCCAGCACATTCACGGCCTCCAAGTAGGCGCTGAGGGCCTTCTCGTAAAGTTGGGCCGCCTCTTCGTCGATCGTCTTGAGCTTTACGGCCCGGCGCGTGGGATCCGTCTCCGCCACCTCCTGGGATGCCCACGTGTCCGCAAATCCCTCGTACACCTCAGCGATGCGGTACGTCGACTGGTAGAGGCGCGGCGTACCGAAGCGCGCCACCTTGGCGTACGCATCCACCAGCTCCTTGAGGAGATCCGCCTTACGCCGCTTGCTCTGCCGCAGGGATTCTTCAGGCAGGCGGAAGGCGATTTGGGTGTATTCGGCGTACTTGAGCTCGGTCAGGGCGAACAAAGCCTCAGCATGGAAGTAATCGTTCGCCTCGAGACCTCGGAGTTGCAGCATCGAGGCGTGCTGGATGGCTTTTTCGAACTCCGCCTTGGCCTGGGAAAGATCGCCCAGCGCCCGGTAATACTCCCCTCTCCGGAAGTAGCTCTCCACTACTCTTGGCGAATTGGGGAAGCGCTCTGCGTACTCGCCGTAGATCTGGTTGGCACTGGCTAACTCGCCGAGTTTGAGGTAGTAGGAGGCGATGTCGAAGAAGAGGTCATCCGCTTCCCGGCTCCGGGGATAGCGCTCCACGAACCGCCGGTTGACGCGGATGGCGCTGCGCCAGTCTTCGGCGCGCACGTAGAAGGCGCCCGCATTGTACAGCGCATCCTGCGCGCGTGTGCTGTCGGGATGAAGGTCCGCCAGCTTCTCGTACGTTAACGCGGCATCGCCGTAGCGCTTCAGCTCGCCGTAGTCCAGGGCGAGATTGTTCATCGCGTCCAGTTTGTAGCGGGAATCCGGGTAATCGGCCAGGAGCTTCTCGTACACACTGACCGCCGTCGCGAAGTCCTGGGCCTGGTCGAATTCCGTGCCCGCCTTGAACAGGGCCAGGTCTGCGAAATCGATGTCCGGCACTTCGGCCGCGACCCTCGCGAACTCCTTTCCCGCGGCACGATGTTCACCCTGGCGCGAGAGGGAATCGGCCGTGAGGAAGATGGCCTCCGCCAAGCGGCGCTTGGCCTTCTGGCGCAGCTCGTCGGTCTGCGTAGTGCTGAGGATGCGCTTCGCCGCGATCTCGGTGCTCCGGTAATCTTTCTTCCCGAAATAGCTTTCCACGATGGTCAGGCGCGCCGTCTCCAGATATTCGCTTTGCGGGAAGCGATTCACCAGGGTCTTGAAATACCGTAAGGCCTCGTCGAACTGACGGTGATTGTAGAAGAGCGCACCCGCTCCGGCCAGCATCAGTCCGGTCTCCGGGTCGTCCGGGAAGAGGCGGATGAAGTTGTCGTACGCTTCCACGAGCCGTTTTTCCGGCTCCGAAAGGGTTCCTCTGTGCGCTGAAGCCGAGTCCGTCCCGCCCTCGACCATCTCCTTGGCCAAGGCGACGGCGTTCTCCGCCGCCATCTTCTGATACGGTGAGCCCAGGTAGGTATTGCTGAGGGAGAGGTACTGCCGGAACGCTTCGTCCCGCTCGCCGAGCTTGGTGTCCAGGATCAGCGCGAGGTTCCAATGGATCTGCGGGGCTAGGCTGTCGCCCGCGAAATGCTCCAGAAAGATGCGGGCCTGCCGGACGTACTCGCGATAGAGCGACGGGCTGTTTTGCTCGGTCGCTTGGGCGAGAAGGAGGCTCAGATTGTCGGCAAGAGCTGACCTGGCCAGGAGCTCGGCCGTGCGGAGGGCGTCCTTCTCGTGCCGATTCTGCTGCCACCACGGTCCCCCCGGCCCGTATTGCTCGAAGAGACGTAGCCGTTCCTGCATGGCCAGCCCGTCATCCTGTAGCTTCCGGCAGGCGAGCACGATTCGGTTCTGGATCTCCGGCGCCTTCGGATGGTTCGGGTACAGCGAAAGGAGGACGCGATACGCCTCGATGGCGTTGCCGAATTCTTCCTTCTCATCGAAGTAGACGTCGCCGATCTTCTTCAGGATTGTGAAGCCGTACTCGCGGTCTCCGATCTCCCGGATGTAACGGGCGGCTCGTTCGGGTCCGCCAAAGTCGAGGAAGCTGATCCCGATGTACTCAATGGACTCCTCCTGAAGCGCCGGGTTGCTGATCTTCTGATCGCGGTCGTATTGCTTGGCCAGGTTGATATCGTCCGCCAGCAGGGTGAAGTAGGAGATGGCGCGAGGATAGTCTCCGAGGCGGAAATAGCACCATCCGAGTCGGTATAGGGCCTCGTCGTACCGGGGCGTGTCGTGGAAGGCCAGGATCTTCTGATAGAGCTCGATCGCCTTCTCAATCTGATTGACCGGCGGATGGAAGTAGTACTCCGCCATTCGCATCAGGGCTTCCGGCACGTAGGGGGACTGAGGGAACTGATCGATCAGCTCTTGGTAGACCTGCAGGGCTTCGGACTGCCGGCCTTCGTCTTCCATCAGGAAGGCCGTATTGTAGAGGGCATCGTCCACGTACTTGCTCTGGGGGAACTGTTCGATCAGGGTGCGATAGAGGCTCAGCGCCCGGTGGTAATCCTTCTTCGGCTCCGGGGGTAGCTCGGCCAGCTCGCCACGGTCGTGTCGGGCAAGGAGCTGCTCATACTCCTCCATTCTTCTCTGAAAGTCCTCCTGGGTCTGGTAGTAGTAGAACTCGGCCAGGCGCAAGAGGATCTTGTCCACTACTTTGCTTTCGGGATGACGGCTGAGGAAATCCTCGCTGTCTTGGATCCCGTGATCGCGCAGTTGCCGGATTTCCTCTTCGAGGCGAGCGATCTCGCGCTGGTAGAATTGGCGGTAGCGCATCAGCTCCTCAGGGGAGAAGCTGCGCAGGGAGTCCGGGTACGCACCCGCCGGGGTCCCGGAACTCTGTGCCCTCGCTGTCTGCGCGATCCCTCCCGTCAGCGCGGAGAGGCAAAGCGCCAAGATGGCCGCGATTTCACTCCGTGCCCGTCGCATGTTTGGTTGCGCCTGTAGGTTCTGGCTGCCCAATGGACGCTCCCTCAGACCCGCTGGCAGGGGTCTCGGTGGTGGAACGATCGAAGTATTCCCGCTCGAAGTACTGTTGTTGTTGCTCCCGGACCTGCTGGAGGCGGATCCCTTCCAACTCGCGCTCCAGGCGGCGGAGCTTCTCGTTGGTGAGCGCGAGGGATTGCTCCAGCTCCTCCCGTCGTTGCTGCAGGAGATGGTCGATGGCTTGGATGAGCTCGGCGTAGCGCGCCATGGTTTGCTCCCGATCGCGGAGCAGCGTGAGCGTGATATCGCTCATGCCGAAGCCCGAGAAGTCGGCCCAGCGGTCGAAGTCGGCGTCGACGATGCGCGCATCCCGGCTGGCGATCCAGCTTTGCGTCCAGCAGAGGTCGCCCGCTAATCCGCGGAGGCGGTTGCCGAGGAACTCCGCCTCGAACGCCACATCGCGGCGGCCCAGCCGCTCCGCCAGCGCGCGCAAAGAATCGAGCTCAAGTTTGATCTGGGCCAGTCGGTTCACTTCGAAGTCGGTTTCGCGCCGCATGGAGTCGAGAATCGAGACCACGTACCTCGACGTGCTCTCCCGCAAAGCCAACGGGTAGTCGATGAAATGATTCACTTGGGTGATGGTCAGGTCCCCGTGGTACGTCTCGATGGTTCGCAGGAGTCGGTGCTGGACCTTGTCCACGCGGTACACGAGATCTTTTCGGCCGAGCTCTTCGGCCGCTTCGCGCAGTCGGTCGCAGCGGGATATCAACGTGGCGATCCGGGAGCGCTCGGAGTTGAATTCCTGAAGCATCCGGGCTCCGGCGGGGCCGGGGTTCTCGATCATCCAAAGGGCGAAGTTGACCTGTTCTTTGGCCTCGAGGAGTTGGGGGTAAAGCTGTTGGTCGCCTCGCTCGATGATGACCTGCTCGAGGCTGTCCAGCGAGATTTTGATCCGATTCAAGCGGAGGCGCTCCTTACCCCACTCTCGCGCGAGATCCTCCACCATGCGGGCGTTGGTCACGTAGCGGAGATCCTCCAGCGCATCCTCACGCCGGCCCAGGATGCGCTTGCAGTGGGCGGCCAGGACGGTAGCCTCGTACGCGTACTCTGACTCGAGAAAACGCTGGACGATTTCCTCCGCCGCTGGGATCGGGCTTTGATAATCGCCCAGTTTGAGGTAGGACCACGCCAGGCCAAGCAACGCCTCCTCATAGGCTGGGAGGTTCGGGCGGACCTTCTCGAGGTAAGCCACAGCTTGCTCGTATTCGCCTTGCTCGTAGGCGATGAGGCCGAGTTTGACCAGCGAGGCATTGGCGATGGAGGCTTCCAGTGGGCCACGGCCCGGAGCGTCCAAGAGACTGGCAAGCTCTTGGAAGATCCGCTTCGCCGACTCGTACCCTTCAACGCGTGCCAAAGCCACGGCGCGGAGGAATCGCGCTTGCAAGCCGAAGGGCGAGCCATCGGACACCTGATCGAGCGATCTCTTCGCTTCGACAGGACGGCCCTCTTGCAGATACCACAGCCCGGCAAGGAAATGCCCTGCTGCCCGGTCCTGAGGGCTGAGAGCCTCGGCATTCTGGTCGAAGGAGACGTAAGCCTCGTCCACATCCACCGCCTGGCCGAGGAAGGCGAGGCTGATCATGCGGAGGCTGGCAAGGCCGGCATACTGTGGAGGCACGCCAGGGGCCTTCGTCAGATGCTGGTATTCCTCCAGCGCCTCACGATACCGCGCCAGCGCCAGCAGGCACTCCCCGCGGTAGAAATGGACCGGGGCCAGGTTGAATCCGTATGGCTCGAAGGTTTCCAGCGCGTGGGAGAGATGAAGTTCGGCTAGCGCGAATTCCCCACTGCTGTAGGCTTGGACCCCGGCTTCCAGCGCCCGGGCGAGCATCCGCTCTCGTTCGGAGGGGGTCGCAGTCTCGAGCAGTTTTCGGTAGATAATCTCGTTGAACGTGCTCGCCACCTGGTAGTCCACCCACTCGCTTCGCTCCCACTCTTTCAGGAGCTCCCCGAGCGGGACCCCCTCGCCTCGGGTGAACCGGGAATAGCCGAAGGCCTCGAGAATCCATGGATCGAGGGTGGCAAGAATGTTGGCCTTGGCCTCCCCGATGAGGCTTTCCAGCATCGGAGAGAATTCGCTAGCGCGCTCGCTCAGTTCATCGAGCTGGGTGAGCACGTTCACGAGGCGAGAAAGCTCGTAGATGTACTCATCCACCAGCCTGGAATCGAGGGGTTCGGTCTTCCCCCACGTGGAAACGGCTTGGAGCAGGATGTCTTGGTTAGCATCGATTTCGGCCACCACGTCGAAGCGGCCGAGGGTGGTGGCTACTCTGCGCAAGCCCTCCAGTTGATCGTAGATGCGGACGAGCTCTCCCAGTTCGAACTGGACGCGACGCAAGAGCAGGAGGCGGCGCTGAGCCTCGTTGGCCTCGAGTGCGGAATTGTCCATCGCAGCGGCGATCTGCGACTTCGCATCGCGGATGGCCCACACCAGGTCCATCCGCTCGTCCTGGAGTGCCTGGCGCTCCAAGGAGTCCAGCGTTCCCGCCACCCGCAGCAGCTTTCGAAGCTCGGAGCCATAAGCCTCGGTGAGGCTATCGGCCCGGCGGTAGACAAGGTCGAATCCCATGCGGGAGCGAGACCAGCCCTGCACGCCGCGCGCGTTCACTTCGGCGGCGATCTGGTCCACCAGGCTGATCAGAAACCGCTCTCGGCAAACGAGGTCGTTCACGAAGGGTCTGGCTTGGCGATTCAGATACAGCTTTCGGCTCTGGTCAAACGTAGGGGGTGCTTTGTCATCCAGAAATGCTGGGAGCGTGTCGGCGCCCTGTGCTACCCCGCCCGCGACTGCCAGTAGGAGCCCGATGAACCAGACCCCAAGGGAGCCCGTCTTCTTCAAGGGTCGATCCTCACGGTTCAGCCTTAGTAGCCCCATCATCTGTGGTGCGTGGAGTTCCCCCCGGCAGGGGAAGCCTCCGCGCGAGAGCCCAGCGGGGTGGATCCGAGACGCAGGGATGAGCCTAGCCTCTCCGCAGCCAGGTGCCTCCCTGGCCGGGAGGTGTCTCGAATACGGCTTCCGCTTCATCCCGTGCACTTCTGGCTAAATAATCGTCGGATGGGGGGCAAACCTTAGATCGGCGCCGATCCGGAAAAATGCGCCAGCATGAACGGCTCCGGTTTGAGCGAAGGGTGGCGAGGTCGTGTCAGAGGTAACCCGCGGCCAACTCCGTCGCGCTGGATACCTGGTTGTGACACTGGCGAAATCAGCTCTTGCGCCGCGAATGTCGCGGTCGTATATTTGGAGCGCCGGTGAGATCGGTGGACTGCCGGTGCCGGAGGAAGGAGGGTACGCGGGAAGGCGATCCGATTTTGGCAGTTGGGGGCGCGAAGGGGGGACAAGACGGGCTGCGAGACGCAATGCTATTCCACCACTCCGGATCCGAAGGGCGAACGACCTCCCCAACCGGAGAGAGACGCCTCCGCTATCCCATCCGCCGAGCGACATTCCGGCATGCCCGAAGGGCTTGAGCTTCGAAGCAAGTGTCATTATCGAACTTGAGGGCCTGCGTAAGAAACCCGGAGAGAACCATGAGGCGAGCGATCGGCTGCGCCCTCCTTTTGGCTCTGGGAGGAGGGATGGTTCTGTCGGCTGAGGCCTTCGCTGGGGTGACCGGGAAGATCCGGGGCGTGGTGAGGGACCAGCGCACGCAGGAATTGCTTCCCGGCGTGAATGTGGTCGTTTCCCACCGCTGGGTGGGGGATGAGTTGGTGGGGCTACCCGCACCCATGGGAGCGGCCACCGACGAGAAGGGGGAGTTTATCATCCTCAATGTGCCTCCGGGCGTGTACAACGTGACCGCCCGGATGATAGGCTACACGCCTTCAACGCTGGAGCGAGTGGCAGTCTACGTTGACCGTACCACGGCCCTCACCTTCCAGCTGGAGCCAACGGTGCTCGAGATGAAGGAGGTGGTGGTCGAGGCTCGGAGGGACCTGATCCAGGTGGACGTGGCGGGAACGGAAACGTACATCACAGAGGAGCAGTACGGCAAGACGCCCTTCGCCAATCGTGTGGAGGATGTGCTCAGTCTCCAGTCCGGCATCTCGGGCAATGTGATCGAAGGGGAGATCAAGATTCGGGAGGGGGATACCCACGAGATCGGCTTCTTGATCGATGACATGTTCATGGTGGATCGGAAGTTCAACCGGCCGGTGATCTCCATCAATCCGGGGATTGTGCAGGAAATCAAGATCATGCGCAATGGCTTCATGGCTGAGTACGGCCAGGCTCGGTCCGGCATGATCAATGTAGTGACCAAGGATCCCGGGGAGGAGTTCCACTTCACCATCGACTATCAGCTGGATCCGCCTCATCGGCCCCATTACGGGCGCAGCATTTTCGATCCGTCCAAGCGCTGGGAGTACCGGCTGTTGGACGGTCCCAAGGCTTTTGAAGGGGACACGTTGGTCCTCCGCGAGGGCCGTCAGGGCATTATCAAGACGTGGATCGGTTGGAACAAATTCTCGGAGAATTTGCTGAAGGATGCCGATCCCACCAATGACCTGACCCCCCAAGAGGCCTACGAACTGTGGAAATGGACGCACCGCCCTCGCAAGTACGGCCATCTCGCTGGCCACAACGTGGATCTGAGCCTATCAGGGCCGGTCCCGATCCTGCCGCGCACGCAGTTCCTGCTGGGAGGGAAGTACGAGTTCCATCCCTTCTTTATTCCCCACGCGCGGAAGGGCTATGACGAGCGCATCGGCTCCTTGAAGCTGGTGAATCGGCCGACGGAAGATATCAAGCTTGTTTTCGATGGATTGTACTCGGAGGTCCGGTCGGTAACCCAAGGGAGCTCGACGAGCAAGTGGAGCAATGAGGACCTGATCTCGTACGATGGGGGCGGCTATGAGATCTACTACCCCTACTACAAGCCTGTGATCAACCGCTACACCAGCCTGTTCGGGCTCAAGTGGGTCCATGCGCTGACGCCCCGGCTTTTTTACCAGCTCAACGTCGGGCACTTCTACGTGAAGTGGAATCTCGGCCGTCCCGACTCAGCCCGGGCCAAGGATGGGCGCTATTTCCATGGCCGTCTCTACTACGATCCTCAGTCGGGCTGGATCCCGAAGGAGAAGGGTTTCGATGATCTGGCGAGCGGCTACCGAATGTACGGGGGAGCCCTCACCTGGGACCGATCGTACAATCGGCGATACCAGGCGGAAGGCAACTTGACCTACCAGGTTTCGGGTAGCCACGAGCTCAAGACGGGTTTCCAGCTTTACTACGACATCCTGCACGAAGACCGGGTACATTGGCACAACGAAGACTCCACCCAGAAATTCATTCGATTCTTCCACGTCAAGCCGATCACCTTCGCCGCCTTCCTTCAGGACAAGATCGAATTTCGGGGGATGGTGGCCCATGTCGGCCTGCGGCTGGACTACTACTCCACCAATAGCGATGTGTGGGACGTGCATGCGGCGCTGTCCTACCGCGATAACCGGTCGATCTTTGAGGCGGTGCGTGACGGGACCTACCCCAAGGTGCGCGCCAAACCGCTCTGGTATCTGAGCCCGCGGATTGGAATCGCCCATCCCCTGACGGAGAATAGCAAGATCTACTTCAACTACGGGCATTTCGTCCAGGAATGCCCCACCGAGGCGATGTACTCGATGGTCCTGGACTACCAAATTCCCCGGATGCAATGGCTTCCGAACAGCCAGCTTTCCTGGCAGAAAACCATCGCCTTCGAACTGGGCTATGACCACAACATCCGGGACTGGCTCCAGCTCCATGTCGGGGCCTTCTACAAGGACTACCACGACCAGGTGAGCGGCATGGTGTACGCGCATTCGGACCAGAGTTTGATCGTGGAGTGGGCCAGCCAGCGGGAAAACCGCGAGATCCGGGGCATCGAGATCGAGCTGAGGAAAGCCCTCGGCAGGTACGTTCGAGGATGGATCAACTACAACTGGATCAAGAAGAGCGTGATCGATCTGTCCGTGCCGAACCTGAGCCAGATCCCCATCATTACTGATGACCCCACCGTGGGCGTGCACGGCGAGCTCTTGGGCGTGCCGCGTCCGAACATCCCGTACATCGCCCCCAACGCACGCGGGGTGATCACCTTCAGCCTGCCGTCGGACTGGGAGCCTTCGATCCGCTGGCTTCGCCCCCTCGGAGGCACATACCTCAGTTTTCTGCTTTACTACCAGGGAGGGGCGCAGCTCCGACATCCCAATAGCCAGTTCCGAGATGCCCATCCCGATGTGCTATTCAAAGAGCTGGACCGATACTGGGCGAACCTCCGGCTTGGTCACTACTTCAGGATTCTCCGCCTTGACGGCGAGTTCTACCTCGATGTGAGCAACGTCCTGCATACCAAGTACCGCTATCCCCCAGGTGGAAAGGCGGGCGAGGACTACTTCGATGACCTCTACTTCACGGGCCGGCTGGACAAGGTGGGTACCGACAAGGTATCCGATCCGGCCATCCTCCGTACCGAATCGGACGACATCTACTGGGCCCGCTTGAAGACGGTGATCTTCGGTCTCAGGCTCAGCCTGTAGCGTGAGGAGGTGCGGATGAAGGCAAGCAGACGGTTTGGGCTCGAAGGGATCGTGGCCGCCGGGATCTTGCTCCTCCTGGCCACGGCTGCCGGTGCGCAACAGGCCCACAAGAGCCACGAGATCGGTCGGCTGTGGGAGACGATCACACCGGTCTGGTCATTCCCCGAGTACAATCCCGTGTCCGATCAGATGTGCTATCCCGGTGGAGACTTCTTCTTCCAAATGCGGAAGAACCTGGAGCGGCGGGGTATCTGGATTGGGGTGAAGGATTGGACCAACAAGGATGGCCAATTCAAGCCCTACTACGTCAGCGAAGGGGGCTACATGAACCATGAGGCTCCCGGGATCTTGTTCCCGATTCGGAGTCGCAAGTTCGTGCGCAATCGCCTATGCATCGTCAAGGTCAATGGGGTGCAGGAAACGAGGTTGCTCGATTCTCGCACCGGGTCGACGAAAAGATCCACCCTGGAGGCGGATGAACAAATCGAGATGGTCTGGACGACGGACGTCGGGATCGAGGTGACGCTCAACTCCTACGCCTTCGCCAACCGGCTCCACGACAGCTACATCATCCTCAGCTTCACTTTCAAGAACACGGGCAATGCCGATCAGACGCCCAGCACGATCGAGCTTCCCGGCCAGTTCCTGCACGGGGTGTATTTTGGCTTCTGGTTCAAGTTCGTCCCGGGCGGCGACATGGGGCATCAGCAGGTCCGGGAGTTCGACGACTGGGTGCATTACATCGGCAATCAGACAGGGGATACACTGCGCGGACTCTGGTATTGCTACGACGGAGACTCCCAGCGGGACCCCCGGGATGACATCGGAGATCCGGACCAAACCACAGGGGAGTTCCTCTCGCCGCAGTACCTGGGCGTTGGAGTGCTCCATGCGGACCGCACGGCCAATGACCCGAGCGACGATCCCGCCCAACCGGCCACCGTAGCCTACCGCACCCCGCGCACCGTACGCTCGCATTTGAAAGGGGATGACGAATTCACCCTCTACTCCGAGTTGAGTTCGGGAGAACAGAGCCGGGGCACCGATACGGGGGAATGGGCTTACCCCTGGATGGAGCCTGTCCAGGAGCCTGTGGTTCTGCTCGCGTTCGGTCCGTACGACATCCCGTTCGGGCAGGATGTTCGGATTGTGCTGTACGAGGTGGCCGGGGCGATCGATCAGCAGCTGGCGGTCCAGTTCGGGCAAGATTGGAAGGCAGGCCGACTGGAGTGGCATGGGCTCCGGGGGGATCCGGCGAAGAATGCCATCATCGCCACCGGGCTCGATTCCCTACTCCTGTTCGCCTCCCGAGCTCAGCGGACCTGGAGGCAGGGACTCGCCTCCGTGCCGGATGGTCCACCCCCACCCAATTTGAACATCGACGCTGGTCCCGGCAAAGTGACGCTCAAGTGGGATCCCGTGCACACCGAGCCCGATCCCGACACCGGGGAGCTGGACTTTGCAGGCTACATGGTTTACCGGACGGAGGATCGGTACACGATGCCGTACCGGCTCATCTGGCGGTGTGGTGGAGAGACGGGGATCCCCGACACCACCACCCTCTTTGTGGACCGCAACGTGACCCGAGGCCGAAATTACTATTACTACGTGGTGGCTTACGATCGATACGGGAACACTTCCAGCCACTACTACAATCGCAACTACCAGTATGCGGCCGTGCCGCTGGATGCCCCGCACAAGAACCTCGATTCCATTTACGTCGTGCCGAATCCCTTCCACGCGCAAGGGCTTGCCTACGGAGGGACCCTGCAGGAGGACTACACGGAGATCCCGCGAAAGGAAGATCAGATCATGTTCGTCGGGTTACCTGCCAAGGCGGTGATCCGGATTTTCACGGTGCACGGCGATCTGGTGGCGACGCTCCACCACCCAAACCCGGATGATCCCCGTTCCGTGCCGGGTACGGCTGACGAAGCCTGGTTCCAGATCAGCTCCAGTTGGCAGACGATCAAGAGCGGGGTCTATTTCTATTACGTCGAGGGGTGGGACGAGAACGGCAAGCCCCTCGGTACGGCCACGGGCAAGTTCGTGGTGATCCGATGAAGCCGCTCGATCGAGATGCAGGAGAGCGAACCATGCTGTGTCGAACGTTGCGATACGGGTTTCTAGCGATCGCCCTTTGGCTGGTGGTCGCGTCTCCGGCGCTTGCGTGGAAGAAAAAGGTGGCCCAGTCGGGGATGACCTACTTGGCTGTGACACTCGGCGCTCGGGAGAGCGGGATGGGCGATGCCTCGGTGGCGTCCACGCAAGGAGTGCAGGGGGTGTTTTTCAATCCGGCGGTTCTGGCCGATTTGCGTTCTTTCGGCGCGGCGTTGAATCAGGTGAATTGGCTGGTGGACACGCGCGTCTACGGCGCGGCAGCGGCGTACAGCCTGGGCCGCTGGGGCAGCCTGGCCCTCGACCTCGTGTACATGGATTACGGAGACATCATGGGCACAGAGGTCGTCGACCGCTCCGTGGATATCCGCGGCTACCGCCTCACGGGGCCGCTGAGCATCGAGGACTACGCGATCGGGATCAGCTGGGCCTACCGGGTGAGCGATCGCTATGCCTTCGGGATTCGATACAAGCGGGTCCACGAGGACCTGGGCGAGGCGGCCTATGCCATCCGGGAATACACCGACCCGCAGACCGGCCAGCTGGTGCGGGAGCGCGCCGTGAAGGACTGGGCGATCAACTCCTGGGGCTTCGATTTCGGGAGCTACTACTCCACCGGCTTCAAGAGCCTATCCTTGGCAATGGCCATGCAGAACCTTTCGCCGGACGTGAAATACTGGTACGAGGAGTTCTCGCTGCCGCTGGTGTTCCGGATCGGCTTGAGCGCCAATCTGATGGACTTCCTGGCGCCGACAGTGGAAGGCGTCGACCTCAATGTGGCCGTCGATGGGCTGCATCCTACCGACTACACGGAACGGGTGCACGTGGGGGCGGAGCTCGTCCTCTGGAACCGCTTCGCCGCCCGAGCTGGGTACAAATTCAACCACGACGTGGAGACCTTCAGCCTGGGCCTTGGCTTCGGCTTCCGTGTCGGCGGCGTGTCAGCACGTCTGGACTACGCCTACACTGCCGCCAATTATTTCAAAGATGTGAGCCGCTTCTCGCTGGAATTCCTGTTCTGACGGTGGCCAAGTGGGCGGCAAACCGGTCGGTGTGTGTCAACCAAATGAGAGGAGGGAGCGATGAGAAAAGGCAAATGGTATCTGCTGCTGGGCGCCGTTGGGGTGCTGGCCTGGGCCGTAACCTCCGTGGCCCAGGAATTCCCGGTGCTGTGGGAAGATCATTTCGAGGATGAAGATCCCCCAGCGCAGAAGAACGTGGGGTGGCTCTACTATGGCGAGTCCGATGGTCTCGTGGGCCAGGTAGTGGAGCAGAGGGTTATCGAGGGGAATGGCGTGCTGTACATCAAGAGCGGGAACTACCAGATCGTAGGCGTGGGTCTGGTGGAGACCAACGGGGTGCCGGAGGTGGATCCCAATGACCTTGCCAAGACGCACCGACTCCTGGTGGCGAACAACTACAGCAGCCCGAACCAGCTCACCACCTTCCGCGTGAACTTCAAGAAGATCACGAGCTCGATCTTCGTGGCGGCCGCTCGCATGGTCCAGACGGACACCTCGGAGAAAGTCCCGGACGCAGACCCGACACAAAGCCCCGCCTATGTGATCATGGTCAGCCCGCTGCAAAAGACGGTCGCGCTGGCGAAATACGAAGGCCCGATGGCTGCTCTCCAGCCGGAAAGCTGGACCTATCTCGGCCAGGCGCAGTACACCTTCGAGCTCGACGTGTTCTACTGGTTCAAATTCCTCCTGAGGGATGCGGACTTCAAGCTGAAGATTTGGGAGGGGGATCTCGCGGACGAGCCCGCGGCCTGGCTGATTGAAGCGCAGGATCCGCAGCCTCGAGTCACCGGCACCTTCAACATGTTCGCCATCTTCGGGCAGCCGCCCGGCGGGGACGAAATCCTCCTTGACGACATTGTCGTGCGCTCGACGACCCCTGTCGGCGTAGCCCATCAGTCCCCCGGTTTGCCGGAGGCTTTCGCCTTAGCGCAGAACTACCCGAATCCGTTCAATCTGAGCACGGAGATCGTGTTCAGCGTTGCCCGCGCCGGGGCGGTGCGCCTGTCCATCTACGACGCCAGCGGGCGGTGCGTGCGCACTCTCGTGGATGGCCCCCTGGCCTCCGGGACTTATCGCCTGAGGTTCGATGGTTGCGATGGACAGGGTAGACCGCTGCCGACGGGTGTGTACGTGTACAAGCTGTCGCAAGGGGCGCAGCAGGTTCAGAAAAAGATGATGCTGCTGAAGTAGCCGCTCGGCTGCTTCTGCCCTTTGCGCTGGGGCCATCCGGGTGAAGGCGGGTGGCCCTTTTTCGATGATCGGTGGCGACCTCGGTCGTCCGATCCGCTGAAGGCGCAGGGGGAGGCAGAAACGAGCTGGTGGGGGCGTCTCAGGCCGGAGGGCGGTGTTCCTTCTCGGAGACTTTGATCGCAGGCAGGGTGCTCGATTCCGCTTGTTTGTGGTGGGTCGACAGGTTAGATTTGGCCCGAAGATTCGGGCGGCCGGGTTCGGCATGCGAAGGCGGTTCGCGCGTTACGGTCGGCTTGAACAGGGAGGGCTTCTCGGGTGAAGAAGGTCCGAGTAGGGGTTGTGGGTGTCGGCAAGCTGGGGCGATACCATCTCCAGAACTACTTGCGGATCCCGGAGGTGGAGGTGGTGGGAGCGTACGATGCGGACCCCGGCCGCCTGGAAGAGCCGGCGGCGCTGTGGGGGATCAGGCCGTACTCATCGCTTGAGGCTCTCCTGGCCGACGTGGAGGCGGTGTCCATCGCCGTACCAACCTCGGCCCATCTGAACATCGGTCGGGTCGCTCTGGAAGCCGGGGTCCATGTGCTGATGGAGAAACCGTTGGCGGCGACTCTGGAGGAAGCCGATGCCCTCCGGATCGCGGCCGAGAAGGCGCGGCGCGTCCTGCAGGTGGGGCATGTGGAGCGATTCAATCCGGCCATCATGGCCCTGCGCGGGGTGGAGCTGAGGCCCCGGTTCATTGAATCGCACCGATTGGCTCCTTTCGACCCTCGCGGCACGGACGTTCCGGTCATCCTGGATCTGATGATCCACGACATCGATCTGGTCCTGAGCCTGGTACGGGCCCCGATCCGCCGCATCGACGCGCGAGGGGTGGCGGTGGTGTCGGAGGATGCCGATATCGCCAATGCGCGCCTGGAGTTCGATGACGGTTGTGTGGCCAATCTCACGGCCAGTCGGATCTCGCAGCGAAAGATGCGGAAGCTGCGTCTGTTTCAGCGAGATGCCTATGTGTCCGTCGATCTCCTTCTCGGTCTGGCCGAGGTTTTTCGGCTCGAAGCGGGAGAGGCGCCCCCGCCGGAGAAGGATGCGCGCCTCGTATTGGGGCAAATTGATCGAGGGCAAAGGCGGCGAGCAATCTCTTACGAGCGGCTTGCCGCACCGGAGCTGAATGCCCTCGAGATGGAACTTCGAGAATTTGTCAAGGCGGTGCGCGGAGAACCCAGCCTTGGGGTGACGGCGGAGGAGGCTCGACGTGCCCTGGAGGTAGCCCTGGCCGTGGAGCAAACCGTGCGAAAGCACGCAATCGAAGAAGGGATGGTGTGAGAGCGTGGACATTCGGCAGAAGCTTTTCAACTGGCGCGGGTACACCCCGATTCCCCTGTTCGTGGCGCTGATTTGGCTGGCGGAGCCCTCGGCGACCTCGGTTGGTGCCGGCCTGGTGTGTTGCGTACTGGGGGAGATCCTGCGGGTTTGGGCTGTCCGGTACGCCGGTGGCGCCACGCGCACCACGCGGGGGGTCGGAGGAGATGTGCTCGTGACCGGAGGACCGTATGCATACGTCCGGAATCCACTTTACCTGGGCAATTTCCTGAACCTCGTCGGGCTGACCGTGGCCGCCTGGAGTTGGATGCCGTGGATGATCCTCCTTGCCATTGCCCTCTTTGTGACCCAGTACGGGCTGATCATCTCGTTGGAGCAGGAGTACCTGGCGCACCGGTTTGGGACGGTGTATGAGGCCTACCGCGCGAAGGTCCCCGCCGTGATCCCTCGACTCAGACCCTGGGAGGGAGCAATCCGCATGACCCCGGATCCCCTTTCCCGTGCCCTTCGGACCGAGCGATCCACTTTCGGTACGTTGGCTTTGATGCTGGCCCTTATTGTGCTGCGCTGGAGGGTCTGCTGATGCCTTGCCGCATCCTCGTCATCGCCGGAGAGACTTCGGGAGACCTGCACGGAAGCCATCTGGTGAAGGCGATGAAGGCCCTGCGACCGGATCTGGAGTTCTTCGGCATTGGCGGGGATCGAATGCGCGAGGCTGGAGTGGAGCTCCAGTTCCACATCGAACGCCTTGCCTACCTCGGATTGGCAGAGGTGCTTCGCCACATGCCGCCTTTCCTGCGGGTCTTTCGTGCCATGACGGAGCTCCTGGACCGACGGCGGCCGGAACTGGTGATCCTCATCGACTATCCGGGGTTCAACTTGCGTTTCGCGGCCAGGGCGAAGCGCCGGGGCATACCCGTGTTCTACTACATAGCCCCGCAGGTGTGGGCGTGGGGCCGGAATCGAATCCCAAAGCTTGCGCGGCGCGTCGATCGACTTGCGGTGATCTTGCCCTTTGAGGAACCGATATTCCGCGAGGCGGGGATCGACGCTCACTTCGTCGGGCATCCAATCGTGGAGATCGCCTACGACGAGACGCCGCGAGAGGTATTCTGCCAACGGCTTGGATTGTCCCCCTCCAGTACGATCCTCGGGCTCATCCCCGGCAGCCGGGTGCAGGAGGTCACGAGGCTACTCCCCGAGATGTCCCGGCTCGTGCGGCAGTGGGCTGGCGACGATCCCCATCTCGTGGGGGTGATCTCCAAGGCGCCCTCGGTGCCCGAGCATGTCTATCGACAGTACCTCCAGCTTGCGCCTCCGGGCCGGATGTTCCTCACGGATCAGCACTATGCCTTGTTGCGGAATGCCGACGTCCTGGTGGTGGCTTCGGGAACGGCTACCCTGGAGGCGGCCTGCATCGGTACGCCGTTCGTGATCGTGTACCGCGTCTCCCCGGTGACGTATCACTTGGCCAAGAGCCTGATCACGTTGCCCTACATTGGGCTGGTGAACGTGGTGGCTGGGCGACGGATTGTGCCCGAATTCCTCCAAGGGGATTTCCGCGCCGACAAACTCAGGCCGGTCCTCCGAGAACTTCTCTCGGACGGGGAAATGCGACGGCAGATGAGGCAGAACCTCCAGGAGGTTCGCCGATCCCTCGGCCCGCCCGGTGCGCCGCGGAGGGCAGCTGAATTGGCACTGGAGCTACTGGAAGGCGAGGGGAAAGGAAGGGTGCGCTGAGCACGCAGCCGGCGAGGCGTAACGTTCAGCTGATGCGTTGATCGGGAGAAATCCGGGCTGGCGGACGTGGGCAAGCTGATCAGCGCGGACATCCGTAAGTCGGTCGAATTCTTTCTTGCGACACGGCTCGGCTGGCTCCTCGTCCTGGGGCTGGGGAGGAGCGCGCGGATCCGGATGATCGGCCGCGAGAAGGTGGACGAGCTGCGCCGGCAGGGGAAGCCGATTCTCTTCGCGTTGTGGCATGGCCGCATATTGCTGCCCATCTTCGTGCACCGGGGGGAGGGCATCTGCGCCATGGTCAGCCGTCACCGGGATGGTGAGATGATCGCCCAGCTCTTGCACCGCCTGGGGTATCGCACCGTTCGCGGGAGCAGCGGCAAGGGGGGACACGAGGCATTTTGGGAACTCGTGCGAGCTCTGCGGGAGGGCAGCGACGGCGCCATCATTCCGGACGGGCCCACCGGACCGAGGCACAGACTCAAACCAGGGGTGCTTTTCCTGGCGCAACAGGCCGAGGCGGTCATCGTCCCAGCCACCTTCTCCTCCAGCCGGATGATCCAGTTCAACAGCTGGGATCGATTCACCATCTGGCTGCCCTTCTCGAGATGCATCCTCTGGTACGGGGACCCCATCGTCATTCCCCCCTGCTGGTCCCCTCGCGAGGTTCTCCACGAGGGCAAACGCCTCGAGCAGGCCATGATCCAACTGGAAGCCGCGGCTGATGCGCATTTTCAAAAGTAGATGGCTTGCCATCCCGCTGTTGCCCCTCTCCGCTTTGTACCTGATTGGCTGGGGTCTCCGCCGGATCGCGTACTTGACGGGCCTCAAGCGGCCTGTCCGAGTGGAGGCCTACGTGATCAGCGTGGGAAACCTTACCGTGGGGGGTAGCGGCAAGACGCCATGGGTCATCTGGCTGGGGGAGCAGCTTCTGCGGAGGGGACTGCGGGTGGCTATCGTGTCGAGAGGATGGAGACGCCAATCTCGAGGCCTACGCCTTGTCTCGGATGGCCGCCGGATCCTTGCCTCTGTCCGGGAGGCTGGCGACGAGCCCTACTTGATCGCCCGCAGGCTTCCGAGCGCCGTCGTGATCGTGGACGCTGACCGGATTCGGGCAAGCCGATTCGCCATCGAACGATACGGCGCCAACGTCATCCTGCTGGATGACGCCTTCCAGCATTGGTCGATCGCCCGCGACCTGGACATCTTGCTGGTGGACTCCGGTTTTGGCTTGGGCAATCGTTACGTAGTCCCCGCCGGTCCCCTTCGAGAACCCATCGGGCAGATGCGGCGGGCACACGAGGTGGTCCTGACCCGCTTTCGTCCGGACGATCCCTTCGGTGCACACTTGTGGGTGGAGCTTCGCAGGAGGGCTTCCTGCCCCGTGACTCGAGCAGAGCTTCGGGCCATCGCTTACATCCGGTCCGATGGCAGCCCTGTCGGGCTCGACACCCTACGCGGGGCAAAGGTGGTTGCGGTGGCCGGTATTGGCTCACCGGAGCAGTTCTTTCGCACGCTCGCCGAGGCGGGAGTGGAAATCCTCGGCCAATGGTGTTTCCCGGACCACCATTGGTTCCGGGCCCGAGAGCTGGCGGCCATCGAAGCGCGTGCCCGGCGCTTCGGGGCGGAGGCTGTCGTCACGACGGAGAAGGATCTGGTCCGGGCCCAGCCTCTCCTCAGTGGGGAAGGGCTTCCGTGGTTGGCTCTCCGGATCGATTTGGCCCCGTGCGCCGAAGATCTCCCTCATTGGGAAACGTTGCTCGATCAGGTTTGTCGGATAGTCCAGTAGGTCCAGCCGCGACCCCCCTCTCCTTAGCTCGGATCGTCTCTGCGCCTCTCCATTGCCGCTGGTTGCCACTACGGGCCGCTCCGGCTCAGGCGGAGCGATGGCGGCGAATCTGCGGACGCGCTGGAGCAGGAGGTTTCTTGCCCAATAGCCGTCCGACGCCATCCGCCGGGGGCGTATCCGGTCAGGTCCGGATTGGCATTGAGAGGCTCGTCCGGGATTCTCCTTGGCGAGGCTTCACCCGTCTTGCAAGGGAATGGATCCAACTGATCGCTAACTGGGCCCGTGGGACCGGATTCCCCCCCTCGTGGGAGGTCTTTGTCCCTCGATTTTACGGGGCGCCGGTGGCCGGGGAGATCTGCCGGCTTCTCCCGTAGCGAAGGGGTGTGGACGTTTCCCTTGCGCCCTCCGCGGAAGGGGGCTAAATTCGATGCGGTTCTCGGTGAATGCACGTTGAGGTGGTTATGGCGCGGTCGAGAAGCAGGAAAGGGCTCGCTGTGCTCTGTCTTGTCCTCGTTCCGATCGCCGGGAGGGGCCAGAGCTTGCCGGACACGCTGGAATTGGCGTACGACGACGGTGAGCCGGTCGATACCCTGTACCTCGGCGACGCGAGCCTTTTCGCGATGCGGTTCAGTCCGCCCGCTTTTCCAGTGCGGCTTCTTGCGGCCAAGTATTTCCTGCGGGACACCTCGCATGGGACGAGCTTCCGACTTTCCGTCCACGAAGACAATTCGGGAGAACCTGCCAATGTGCTCTACGGGCCGGTGGCGGTCACGGGTGGGGTACTGGGCTGGAACGAATTGGATTTGCGCCCCTACAACTGGATCCTGGAGAGGGATTTTCACCTCGTGTTCGGACTGGACGGGAAGTCCATTCTGGAGCTCGGGGCGGAGGACCGCGCGCCGCTCAGTGGTCGTGCCAGCCTCGGAGACTGTTGCGGTTGGTGGCGCGCCAGCGTAGATCTGCTGATCCGCGCGAAGATTGAGCTCCTGCCAGCTGGCTTGCGCTCCGGCTGCGGCGCTGAACCCCCAACCGAATTTCGAATCTCCGCTTTCCCCAACCCTTCCAATGGGTGCATTTCGTTCAGGATCATCTCGCCCGAGGCCGGTTGGGCGCTTGTCGTCTACACCGTGGACGGCCGGCTCCTCCGGAGGTGGGACCAGACGGGCGCTGAAGGGTTGTCGCGCGTTGTCTTCTGGGACGGCACGGACCTTCGGGGAAGGGAAGTCGCCTCGGGGACCTATCTTGCCCGTCTTGTGAGCCACGGCAGGGTGCTGGCTTCGTGCAAGTTCGTCGTACTTCGCTGAGGCAGGGAAGATGATCGGTCGCGGACAGGCACGCATCGGGCTCCATTTCCTTTTCCTGGCATTGTGCCTGGGACGAGCGGAGGGCGGGGACCGTCTCTTGCCGGTGGCTACCCTCGTCCCCGAGGTTAGCAGTGGACTGAAGATCATCCATGTCCTGGACGTGAAAGCGGAGGGCAACCTCCTCTTCGCCGCAGGATACGGCGGTCTATCTATTTTCGATATCACCGACCCCCGGGCGCCCCGACAGTTGTCCAATCTCAATCCGATCACCTCCGCGACGGAGACGTTCTACTGGAGGCTGGAGGTGAAGGGGGGCTACGTCTATCTGACGCGCCGGCAGGGAGGGATGGACATCGTGGACGCCACCGATCCTGCGCATCCTCGCCTGGTGGGGAATTACCGCTTCGATGGCGAGATTGCGTATGAGGGCATCACGCGCACGGGGGACACACTCTGCCTGGGAGCCTACGGCCGCGGGGTCGAGCTCGTCGATATCTCCCTTCCGGAGGCTCCGCGCCACCTGGGCTTCGTGCCGGGACGCAGAGCCTTTGCTGCCCAGCTCCTTGCTGATCATCTCCTGGTCGCAGACCTCGAAGAAGGTCTGGTCGTGTACGACGGGAGGGACCTCAGTAGGCCGCGGCTTGTGGCTCGTGACAGCTCAGCGACGGGGGCGCAGTTCCTGGCTGCTTCGGGAGGGATTCTTTGCGTAGCTCGTGGCTCGGCCGGGATCCGGGTGTACAATCTGGAGGATGCCAGATATCCGCGATGTGTTGCGGAGATCGGTCCGCTCGGTGCTTGCTTCCACCTGACCCTCGCGGATTCTCTGCTATTCCTGGCCGAAGGATTGGAGTGCGAGGTCTACGACCTTCGGGATCCTGCGCACCCAATTCGCCTCGGAAGGGAGCCTGCCGCCGAGTGGATCTCCGGGATCGCGGCGCGCGGGTCCTGGGTGTTCCTTGCGGACTGGGAGCAAGTCCGTATTCTGGAGCGAGGCGAAGGCCCCGAGGCGGATCTTTTCCTTTCCCCCTCCTTCCTCGGTTTCGGGGGATTTGAGCCGGGAGTCGCGGAGACCGGTACGCTGCTCTGCCGAAATGTGGGCGACAGTCCCGTCTTCATCTCGGGCATCGAGGCGTCGGATCCCGCGTTCTCGGCGGCGCCCCGTTCATTGGCACTTGAGCCCGGGGAGGAAAGCCTGGTCACCGTGACCTTCGAGCCACCCAGTGCCGGCAGGTTTGAGGCGCAACTTCGAGTGATCTCGAACGACGCCGATCGACCTGTGCAGGACGTTCCCCTCCTGGCTGGCACGCGCGATCTCGGGCCAGGTGATGTCGCGCCGGATTTCTCCCTGGTGAATGCACTCGATGGCCGTACGATCCGGCTCTCCGAACTCCGCGGACGGCCCGTGTTGATCACCTTTTTCGCCGGGTGGTGACCGGCCTGCGGCCCGCAGGTTGCGGACCTGGAATGGAATTTCTGGCGTCAGTATCGGGACTCAGGCTTGGAGGTGCTCGCGATCAACCGGGGCCAAAGGGCGGAGGAAGTGGCCGCGTTCGGCTTGCGTCTGGGCCTCTCCTTCCCCCTGTTGGTGAACGAGGACGCTTCCGTGTACCGGCTGTACAATGGGGAACGGGCGCCGAGAGTAGCTCCTTTCCCCCGGGATGTCGTGGTGGATCCGGAAGGTAGAGTCGCGTATTTCAGCGCCCTCTATGAGCCTCATCCGCTTTCCCAAACCCTCGAGCGCATGCTTTCCGGAACCGGGGTGAGACGCCGGGCACAAGAGACCGTTCCCCGGGATTTGGAGGTGAAAGTCCTCGCCGCCTCACGGAGCGGGCAGGTAGAGATCGAGTTCTACCTCCCGATGGGCACGGAGGTCCGTTTGAGGATCGTCGACGCGCTTGGTCGGACGGTGGCGGAGCTGGACAGTGGCTACCGGCCGGCGGGCGCACACCGTCTCAGCTGGTCGGGGTGCACGGCGCAAGGTTTCCCCCTTCCGAACGGCGTGTATCTGTGTCATCTTCGGGCTGGATCGCGCTCGGCCGTCGCGAGGTTCATCCTGTGCCGTTGAGACGGCTTGCTCCCGCCTCGAGGAGAACCTGAGCCGCTGGGGCGAAAGCTCCCTTGCGCCGGCGGCTAGGCGGGTGAAGCGACCTCCCGGAGGCTACGGCTCCGCCGCGCATGGGAAGGGGCGCAGTGGCGTTTTGCCTTCTTGGGGCTGAGCTTCCCCGCAGGTTGAGGCGTGCCCCGGCTTTCGGCACAAGGGGCGAGGGCGACACCATGCTGGGGCTGCCCAGAGGGGTGGTTCACCGGTGGAGGCAGCGGATTCACGGCTGGCGGGAATAGGCTGGGAGGGAAGACGGTGAGGCCAGTATTCCGCTTCCTGAGCGACGGTCTGGTACACGAGATCCGGGATGAAGCGCTCCGCGTGCTGGAGAAGGTCGGTGTGCTTGTGGATCACGAAGAGGCAAGGGCTCTCCTCCTTGATGCGGGTTGTCGGCAGAACACCCAGACGGGCCGGATCACCATCCCCGCCAGCCTGGTGGAAAGAGCTCTGAGCTCAGCGCCTTCCACAATTGAGCTCTTCGACAGGCAGGGGAAGCTCGTGGTCCGACTCGGGCGGGACCCGTCCGTGTTCAATCCGGGATCTGCGGCGCTCACGGTGCTGGACTGGAACACGCAGCACCAGCGAAAGGCGGAGACGCAGGATGTCATTGCGGTCGCTCGTCTGACGGAGTCTCTGGAATACCTGGCGCTTCAGAGCACGGCAGTGATTCCTTCCGACGTGCCGCCGGGAATCGCGGATCGCTATCGTTTGGGTGTGGCGCTGATCTTCGGCTCGAAGCCCGTGGTGACCGGGACCTTCCGCGAGGATGGGTTCGATCCGATGCGGCAGATGCTCCTGGCGCTGCGCGGTAGCGAGGAGGAGTTGCGGCGGAAGCCGCTGGCTATCCTCGATTGTTGTCCCTCGCCTCCCCTGAAGTGGAGCCACCTCACTTGCCAGGCCCTTCTGGATTGCGCCCGGGCGGGGATCCCGGCCGAGCTGGTCTCGATGCCCCTCTGCGGTGCCACCGCGCCGGTGACGCTGGTCGGAAGCCTCGTCCAGCATACCGCGGAGACGCTGAGCGGGATCGTGATTCACCAGCTGGCGAGTCCCGGTGCACCGATCATTTACGGAGGATCCCCTGCGGCCACGGACCTCCGCACCGGCACCACGCCGATGGGCGCGATCGAGACCATGATGATGGATGCGGCCTACAATGAGATCGGTCGCTCCTTCGGGCTTCCCACGCACGCCTACATGGGTCTCACCGACGCCAAGCTCTTGGATGCCCAGGCTGGGGCGGAGGCGGCCCTCGGGGCAGTACTGGCAGCTCTCTCCGGGGTGAGCGTCGTCTCCGGGCCTGGCATGATGGACTTCGAGAGTTGCTTCTCTTTGGAGAAGCTGGTCATCGACAACGAGTTTTGCGGGATGGCGTTGCGCGCCGCCCGCGGGATCGAGAAACGGGACGAGGAGCTGGCGGCGGATCTCTACGGCGATCTCACGCGGGGCGATCTCTTCCTCACTTCGGATGTCACCTTGCGCTGGTTCCGGGAGGAGCTGTTCTTCCCGTCGCCGGTGATCGACCGCGACGGCTACGAAAGATGGGCCCAGAAGGGGAGATCCTCCGCCGCGGAGAGGGCACATGCTCGGGTGCAGCAATTGTTGAACGCTCCCCCGAATCCGGCCCAGCCCGCTCAAGTGGAACAGATCCTCTCCGTCCTGCGGGAGGAGAATCGGCGCGCGGGCGGCGGCGTGCTTCCGCTGGAACGCGTCGTGAGAGAAATGCAGGGCTGAGGACGTTCGGAAGCCGACGGAGGCGAAGGTCTTCGCTGCAGGCGGGGGATGCGTCGCGAGAGAGCTCCCCTCAGTGGCTTTCAGGGACTCGCGGCGACGGGGCCTCGCTGCCGAGCCCGGTCGTGAGCGCCGAAAACCTCGAGAGTCTCCCCGGGGCGAGATCCTTTCGCCGGACCGGAGCGCCGTTTTCCGGAGCAATCGTTCCGGGGGCCAATCGCCGGGCGGGCTCTCCGAGTGTCGATCGAGCTACGGGGGCTAGCTGCGCTTTGGCGGGATCAGTCTCCAGCTGGGCATTCCTTCCGGACGGTCCCGAGACGGGGCGCTTGCCGAGGAAGGGAGGTGGACAGGATGAAGGTGGAGATTCCGAGTCGCCGGGCGAACCGGCTCATCAACCCGGGCTGCGTTGTCTTGGTCACGGCTGAGCACGCCGGTCGCCGTAACCTCATGCCTGCGGCGTGGGTCACGCCGGTGAGTCACGACCCGCCGCTCTGCGCGGTGGCGATTGGTCCGGGGCGCTTCACGCATGGACTCATCGAGAAGAGCGGTGAATTCGGGCTCAGCGTGCCGGGCTTAGCCATCGCTGACAAGGTAGCGCGTGCGGGGGATCTGAGTGGGTCGGAAGTGGAGGACAAATTCGCCGCTGTGGGACTGACCCCGCAGCCCGGCTCGCGGATCCGGGCCCCGAGTGTGGCTGAGTGCCTCGGTCACTTGGAGTGCGTCGTCGAGCAGAAGATCACCGCAGGGGACCACACGGTCTTCGTTGGACGGATCGTGGCCGCTTTTGCGGACAAAGAAGCCTTCGGCGAAACGTGGCTCTTGCCTGAAGACCCCCATCTCCGGCCGCTGCATCACCTCGGAGGCGACTGGTTTGCAGTTCTGGAGAAGCGGCTGCTCGTGATCGGAGGGTGACGGAGGCAGAGCGCTACGGCTGCCCCTCTCTCCGACGCCGTTGAGGCTCGGGGCTTATCCCCTCGCGGTCGCCGGGAGGGGATAGGATTTCGAGACAGCTGCGGGCCGGGCAGCAATGTGTTCCCCCGGGATCGGTGGGCCCAGCGGCTCTCACCGTTTCGGGGTCGTAATGGAGAAGATGTGGCCGTCCGGGTCGACGAACTCGGCATGGCGGCCGTAGAATTCGTCCCGGGGTTTGACCAGGAAATGGACGCCCCGGGCCCGCAGATGTTCGTACACGGCGTCGACATCGTCGACCTTGAAGGCCAGGGCGTGCCCCCATTTCACCTTCCTCGGATCCTGAAGCTCCTCGGGCTCGGGCCGAATCGCGAGGGAAGTTTCTCCGAGGTAGAATTCCACCCAGTTGGCGCTCTCGTTCTTCACTTTGAGCCCAAGTACGTCTTTGTAGAACCTCTTCGATTCCTCGAGGTCGGCCACGTTCAGGATCACGATGTCCAGGTTGTTGAACATGCTGCCCTCCCTCACTGTGTGATCTCCTCTCGCGTTTTGGTGCCGACTCCCGGCGGGTTCTGGTCTGTCCTGTGAGGCCGGGAATGTCTGCGTCCCGCAGGTCAAAAGCTTCCCTGCGCTAAGATAGCGCCCTGCGTCCGATTGCGCAAGTCCGGCCGGTTGCTTTGCCTCCGCGGTCAGAAGGCAGGCTCGACGGCATCGATCTGGGTGAAATGGAATTGGCTTGATTTTGCGGGCGGTTGTGCCTAAAATTGTGGCCGTGCGAAGACCCCTGCATCCCGGATCTCCAAAGGAATGGAGGCAGATGATGCGCGGAATGGTTCGGACAAGCGGAATCCTCTTGACAGCACTTGCGTGGGGGCTGATCCCGACGGTCGTACGCGCTGCGGACGGCTTTGCTGGTCGCTGGGAGCTCGTCCCGCAGGTGAGTTCCGAGATCAGCCTGTACAATGCCCTCAGCCTCGAGTTCGTCGTGGATGGCGATGAAGTCCAGATCGTCCACAAATGGGGGACATCCCGCAGCTTCAGCGACACCTTCCGGATCGTGGCCGACGGGCGAGAGAACTGGATCCCGGTCGCCCATCGGGTTTGGCCCACGAACGTTTTCATGGGCATTTCGATGATCCCCGGCGCGAAACGCAGGGCCGTCGCGCGCTGGACCGAAGGTGGGAAGGCGCTGCAAGTGGAGCTCGAGGAGCCACTTCGTGGCTCGCAGGGCCGGCGTACGGTCCGGGGTATACACACCTATCGGCTGCTGGATGATCCCGACATCCTGGAGTACACGGTCCGGAGGGAGACGCGAACCAGAGGTTCCGACTTCCGCTACATCCTGAAGCGCGCTGGGACGCGCCGCGCCTTCATGATGCGGTTGGAGGACGACTGGCGGCTGGATGGCAAGCTACCGACGCAGGCCATGCTCATCAGCCTGCAGGGTGTAGCCAACAAGAGCGGTCCCCGCCTTTACTTCATTTACCCAGAGTCCTGGGATTTCCGCTACACGCCGCACGTGTACGATTTCCTGATGAAGCGCCGATACTACACCTTCACCGAGCTGAAGTCGCCCGCCCAGGCCCTGGATAGCTTGAAGCAGTACGTCCGGGGCTATGTGGTCTGGGACAAGAACGTTCGGGCCTCGCTGATCGTCGCCTTCACCGTCGCTGGGCTCGAGGATGCCATTGTGGTGAGCGAGGATCTCATCCCCATGGCGGAGGCGGCTGGCCTTCGCCAAGTGGCTGACCTCCGGGGCAAACTGGTGGGTAAGACCGACGCCGAGATCTACACCTGGGCCTACGAACAGTATTGGCCGCGATGCAGCAAGGATTTCATCATCTGGATGGGTGGCGAATACGGCAACGTGATGAAGCCGGGGGTCGCGGACTGGGGAATCCTGAAGTCCGCCTTCTTCAACGATCTGTCTTGTCGCAAGTCCGATACGGCGGAGTACGCGCTCGCCCGGAAGCTTCTGTCCGAAATGAACCCCCATTCGATGGTGATGGGCTGGCATTCGTACAAGAAAGACCTGGAGAGGGAATTCGTCACGCTCACCTCCAACTTCGGGCATCGGGTCGAAGGTCTCCACACCCTGCCGAACTTCAGCTTTGTGAGCCAGGTACCCCCCACGCCCGGCTTCCGTTTCCTCAACAACCACCGTGCGGAACCGGGCAAGCGCTATATCCCGAAGAAGAAGGTGTACATCACGTGTGTCCAAACCGATGGCATTGGACTGGGAGCGTGGACGCGCCCGGGGCGCGGAGAGATCCCGTACGCTTGGGAAGTCCCCATGAACTTCCTGTGGATGGCCCCGATGATGTTAGAGTACTTCTACACGGATGCCAAGCCTAACGACTACTTCATTGGATGCCTATCGGGTCCCGGCTATATGTACCCGAAGGCAGTGCCTCCCGCCCTGCTGCCGAAGCTCGTGGACATGGCGTACGAGCTCATGCAGAAGCTCGACCTGCGGGTCTTTGAGATCATGGACTACTCCGAGGGTGCCACCGTCGAGGGGAATACCGAGCTCACCCGTCAGGTAGTGGATGTGTACTACGAGCGGATGCCCGGGGCGATCGGCTTCCTGAATGGCTACGCACCAGCGTTCACCTTCGCTTGCCGGGACGGAAGGCCGCTGATCTCATACGACTACTACCTTTCCCCCACCCGCACGGAGGAGGAAGTGGTGGCTGATCTGTACGAGCTCGCTGCCATCAACTCCAAACGGCCTTACTTCCTCCTCGTTCACGTGCGCGAATACAGCGACGTGGCACGTGTGAAAAGCATCCTCGACAAATTGGGACCGGAGTTCGAGGTAGTGCCGTTGGACATTTTCCTGAAGATGGCGGGTACCCAACCGACCTTCGAGGAAAGGTACCTGGAAAAGCAACCGTGAGGGGGTAGCTTGGGTGAAGGATCCGAAGGGTCGCGGTCGCTGGCACTTGTTCTGACCGGGGGAGTCCACGCGCCAGAAGGGATCGAATCGTCTACGGAGCGGACACGGTGATTGGAGAAGCGGAGGAGTGGCCTGAAGATGGCTGGGGATGAGGAAAAGAGGCCTCGCACATTCATTCACGACATCATCGACGAGGATCTGCGGACGGGCCGCTTCGATCGCGTTCAGACCCGTTTCCCGCCCGAGCCGAACGGCTATCTCCACATCGGGCATGCCAAGTCCATCGTGCTGAATTTCGGTCTGGCTGAGCAGTACGGCGGGAAATGCAACCTTCGGTTCGACGACACCAATCCCCTCACCGAGGATCCGCACTACGTGGAGTCGATCAAACGGGATGTGCGGTGGCTCGGGTTCGACTGGGGCGAGCGGGAATATTACGCCTCCGATTATTTCGATCAGTTGTACGAGTGGGCCGTCCAGCTGATCAAGGAGGGGAAGGCCTACGTTGATGATCTGAGCCCAGAGGAGATCCGGCGGTACCGGGGGACGCTCACGGAGCCGGGGATCGAGAGCCCTTATCGGAATCGATCTGTGGAGGAAAACCTGGAGCTCTTCGAGCGGATGCGCCGCGGGGAGTTCCCCGAAGGTTCCCGCGTCCTGCGGGCGAAGATCGACATGAAGTCGCCGAACCTGAACCTGCGCGACCCAGTGATGTACCGCATCATCCATCATCCGCATCACCGCACGGGGAACAAGTGGTGCATCTATCCGACCTATGATTGGGCGCACGGACAGAGTGACTCCATCGAAGGCATCACCCACTCCATCTGCACTTTGGAGTTCGAAGATCACCGGCCGCTGTACGATTGGTTCCTCGATGCCCTGGGCGTACACCATCCCCGGCAGATCGAGTTCGCGCGACTGGAGCTCACCTACACGGTGCTGAGCAAGCGGAAGCTTCGTCGCCTCGTGGAGGAAGGATACGTACGGGGCTGGGACGATCCTCGGATGCCCACCATCGCTGGGATGCGGCGGCGAGGATACACCCCCGAGGCCATTCGCGAATTCTGCGAGCGCATCGGCGTCGCCAAGAGCAACTCCGTCGTGGACATCGCCCTTCTGGAGCATTACGTCCGCCAGGATCTCAACAAACGGGCTCCCCGACGCTTCGCCGTCCTCTCCCCTCTCCGGGTGGTAATCGAGAACTATCCGGAAGAGCGGGTGGAGGAGATGGATTGCATCAACAATCCCGAGGACCTCGGTCAAGGGACGCGGAAGGTGCCTTTCTCGCGAGTGCTGTACATCGAGCGCGACGACTTCCGAGAGGTCCCGCCGAAGAAGTTCTATCGCTTGGCGCCCGGGAGAGAAGTGCGACTCCGCTACGCTTACCTCATCCGCTGCGTGGATGTGGTGAAGGATCCCGCCACGGGCGAGGTGGTCGAGTTGCGGTGCACGTACGATCCCGCCACGCGCGGAGGCGATGCCCCGGACGGGCGCAAGGTACCGGCCACGCTCCATTGGGTCTCCGCAGCCCATGCCATGAAGGCGGAGGTTCGCCTCTACGATTACCTCTTCACCAAGCCGGACCCGGACGACGTGGAGGAGGGGCAGGACTTCACGGCCAACTTCAATCCGCGCTCGCTCGAGATTGTCGAGGCATTTGTGGAGCCGAGCCTGGCCAATGCCAAACCGGGCGATCGCTTCCAGTTCGAGCGAGTCGGCTATTTCTGCGTCGACCCGGACTCCACCCCTGAGAAACTGGTCTTCAACCGCACCGTGACCCTCAAAGATACCTGGGCCAAACTGGAGAAATCGGGAAAGGTGGAGTAAGGGCGGCTTGGATCCCTTGGAATTCACGTGGACGGAACGCCACGCCTGGACGAACAAGGAAGGCGCATGCAAGAAGGGGTGACCCTCACGCGGGTCACCCCTTCTCGTGTTCGTTGGGTAGCCTCTAGCGTCATGGCTCGCGCATCAGTTCCTCGGGCGCGGATTTCTTCCACATGTAATCCGGGTCGATGTACGGCTCGTCCTCCAGATGGGCGGCCATGAGGCGGAGCTTGGCCTCGAGGTGGCGGGGGAAATTCCGGTCGTAGATGAACATGGTCTCCCCAAGCTCAGACACCGCCATCCACTCGGACCCAGAATGATTCCACAGGTCCAGTAGATCGCTGACGTTCTCCATCTCGTCCAGCATCATCTGGCGCACCAGAGTCCGATAGCGGCTTTTCGCCGCTGGGTCCGTGGTCGACAGGTAGCCGTGGACGCCCGCAACCCACGCGGCGCAATTTCGGACAGTGCGGAACCAGCATCGAAGCGCCCGGATGCGGTCAAGCTGATCCTGGAGCACTTTCTGGGCTTCGCCGGCGGCTTCCGTCCTGGCAAGTTCAGCGCGCAGAAGGTCGATCGCCTTCTGCAGCGCGGGTAGGCATTCGTTGTCGAATATGGGCAGCGAACGTTCGCACCGATCTTGGGTCGTGAGGACGAAGAGGACATCCCGAGCCAGGTCCACTCGCTGGGGGTTGTGGGGCGGATTGCAGGAATGGGCCTCGTAGTAGGCCCGCTCCTCTTCCGGCAAGGCCTCGATGTTCGGCACGAGAGGTCGCACGAAGAGCCGGTACCACACGGCGCCGAAGGTGCTGTAGAGGAAGTTGGGGTTCGGGTACCAACGCACGGCGTGGTCGGTCAGCCGCCAGGCTTCCACAAGAGCTGGGGCATGTCGAACCCCGACCCATCGTTCTGCGGTGCGGCGGACCACTTCCTCGGTGCTGAGCTCAGGCTCGAATTGGAACGCCCGGAGCACTTCGTTGTTGATCCACCACGGGGCGAGGGAGGGAGGCGCTGTGCCGCCTTGGATGGCCACCCATTTCGCATCGATCCCGCGCAAGGAGCGGAGTTTCTCCGCGACGATCCACGGGCAGGGCACACCGATGAGCGGCTCGAACTGGAATCCCTGCCCCAGGGAGATCGTGAAGTGCGCCGCTGAACCTCTGGCTTCCAGCTGTTCCTTCCGCTGCTTTTCCTCGGGGAAGAGCCGCACGTGGTGGACGGTCATGAGTACTTCATTGCACTCCGGAACGTGGGGATGCCGGTACTCGAGCCGTTTCGGGGCTTCGAGGATCGAGGCCCCTTCTACATCGAGGCCATCGCTGAACTCCGGCCAGAGGTATTCCCTCTCGTTGTCAAAAGATTCGGGGCGGAGGACGACGCGGAATTCGGGATTGATCTCCCGGGCAGCGTCGCGCAGGAGTCGAAGGAAGTCGGCGATGTTGCGAGCGGCGGTGCGAGCGATCTCCTCGTGCGTCTTCCACTCGCGGATGAGATACGCCCCGCCATTGCGACCCACGTAGAGGGAGTGTGTGTGCTCGAAACCGGCGCCCGAGTCGTTGCTCCACACCTGAATGTAGGCCAGGGAGGGGACTTCCCGTATGAGGTTCTGGATGAGCTCGCGGTAGTGCTGGCGAACGGCGGGGTGGGAAAGGGCCAGGTTGAACCGGGGCCGCATGCTGCGGAAGGGATGATCCACCCTCGCGCCGCGCAGCATGGGGTAGCGCTCGAAAAGGGTCTCCGGGACCGAACGCGGCTCGAACACCAGCAGTCCAGGTTTCAGCCCGTACTTCACGGCGAGCTCTGCGTTCCGACGCAGGAGCGCCAGGTTGTTGCGCAAGTAGTCCCGGGGGTAAATCCCGCGATTCAACCGGCTGTCTACGAACTGGTCGAGCGCCGGGCAGTAGGAATAGAAGCGCGGGTACACCTCGTCGGGATGGCCCATCTCCAACGGGTAAGGGGAGGCCAATCCGTTGACCTCGAGGTGGGAGTAACCGAGCTCTGCGTACAGGCGTACATACGTTTCGGCGTCGAATCCGCGGGCTGTGCGCCAGGTCTGGGTCAAGAAGTAGTCGAAGAGCGGGCGAAGGTTCGGTAGCGTCGGAGTTAGCACCTTTGCCCGTTCGAGCTCCTCGGCCGGGTGATCGGCAAGGTCGAGCAGATACCGGCAGGCAGCCATGATCAGATGAGGGGCTCGAGCGAGGAGCATGCCGGAGCCGTTCGGCCCCAGCCAAAGCAGAGCGGAATGGGGCGGTAGCGGCCCCCCGAGTTCTCTCGCCAATTGTTCCGCCTTCCCTTCTTCCGCGCACACGAGGAAGACCCCCGGCTCCCATTGGAGTTCTTCCGAAGTACGGAGCTCGCACCTCGAGGCAAAGAGTCCCGAAGCGCGAAGTGCTTCGGCCGCCGTGATTTGCACAATGGGTCCGTCTTTCGGCAAGACTATGGCTCGGATGCTTCTGGCTCGTTCGCTCACTGTCATCTTAGGGACCTCCAATGTGGGAGAAGTTCTTGCAGCCGCTTGTGTCGATCGGGCCCGGCGCTTCGAGCGGATTCGCGGGCGTTCCCTGCCGGTAGAGCCGGGCGCGCGCTCGAGCGTGTCGTGGCGAAACGCGCGGTGCCTCGAATTTCCGCAATTGGCGACGAAGGACCAAGGCCTTTCCGGAGCGGCCGGATCTTTTTCTTCGGGGGGAAGGATCCATCGTCCAGGTTTGCGGGACCCGTGCGGTCGGAGGGTCAAGTCGGACGGGGATGCGCGCAATTACCTTAGGTACCTCGCCAGTTCTTTCGCGAACAAGGCCTCGATTCCGAAACGGGGGAGAAGGCCCGCCATCACCCCCAGGAGGAATCGGAGACACGGCATCCGCAGGAAACCCGCCGCCCACGCTACCTGAGTGAGGGGGATTGGGCTGACGCCCGCCAGGGCCACAAACCAGAAGCCCCAGCGGCGGAGCCAGATCTGTGCGCGTTCGAGGGTGGCTTTACGACGCGCGAAGAGACCCCGCAGGAGAGGCTTGAACAAGCCTGCCCCGATCCCGTAGCCCAGGAGGGAGCCTGCGCAAGTGGATACAAAGGCCAGCGCGGCGGCCCAGTGGGGTTTCATCCCGATCAGGGCCGAGGAGATCACAAGGACGTCGGGTCCGACGGGTTGGTAGACGCCTGCGCTTAGCCCAAGGATCACGATGGCCCATGGACCGAGCGGCGTCAACCGGTGCAGGAGGTGTGACCGGCGATCAAACGGCATCATGACGACACCCGAGAGCAAGCAGCGTACGGCAGGAATCGGATCTCCGGGGATCCCTGCGCCGATGCGAGTTTCCCAGCCTTCGCCCGGAAAGCACATTTTACACACCCGGCACAGCATCTGCAAGGCCGGACGAGGCGGGGGCGCTGAACGGTGTTGATGCTCGAACGCGGGACGGGCTTCAGCACTTGACATCGCTTGCTGGGCGCGCTAACTTGCAGCTGGGCGCGGGTAGGAAAGCCGGTTGTGCGTGCGCGCAGCAAGGGAAGTCGAACCTTCCGTTGGCCGGCAAGATTTGAGGGGAGGTGATGGGCTTTGGCGAAGATCAGTGCAGAGATCCCCGTTGAGAAGCTGATCGCCAAGCAGGTGCAGCTCTGGGCGGTCAGGGAGAGGCTGCGCGAACTGGGGAAGGAGCCTCTCAAGGACCCGTGGTGCTGTGGTTACGTCGCCATCTCGCGCAATGTGGGCAGTCGCGCCGGTCAGGTGGCTCAGATCGTGGCCGATTCGCTGGGCTGGCAGGTCTTCGGCCGTGAGATTGTGGAGAAGATCGCCTGCCAGGCGAACCTGCGCCAGAGCGTGGTGGAGAGTTTCGACGAAAAACGTCAGAGCGAGATCCAGACCTGGATCCAGACCATCATCGACCGGAGGGCCTTGGGGCCGGATCGCTACCTTCGACACCTACTGCAGGTCCTGCTCACCATTGCCCAGCATGGGCAGGCGGTCATCATCGGGAGGGGAGCGTATTTGGTGCTTCCGCCGGAGCGGGGGGTGCGAGTGTGGATTACGGCGCCGGTGGAGAAGCGGATTGAGGTGTTGCGGCGGGAGCACGGGATCAGCCGGGACGAAGCGCGCCGCATGATAGTCACCCGCGACGCGGAACGTTCCGACTGGATGCGCCGGATGTTCCATGCGGACCCGGATGACCCGACCGGCTACGATCTGGTGATCAACACGGGATACCTGGAGCCAGCCGATGCCGCCGAGCTGATCATCCGAGCACTGGAGAGACGCTTTGGCTGCCCCCGACCGTCCCTCCGTCCCGCCCACGCGAACGCTTGAGGAGGAGCCTCAAGAGGCGTGGTGCGCGCGGGAGAAGTGCTCGTGCACGATCTTCCATGCGCCTCGGCGGTTCAGGTAAACGTGCGTTCCCCGCCCGTGCACGGAGCGGGTCTTGCCGGGACCTGTGAGGTTCACCACCCAGTAGAACGTGACGATGGCCACGTCGCCGTACACGACCACCTCCGGGTCGGTGATCTCGTAGGTCACCGTGTGGGCCTGGTTCAGGTAATATTCGAATGTCCTCCGCAGAGCCTCCAGGCCGTGCAGGCGGTCGTGCCGGGTGGAGCTGAAGCCCACCAGAGCGGGGTCAAAATGCTCCAATACCTCTTCGATCGCCCCGCGGTTGAAGGCATCCACCTGCGTTTGCTCCAGCTCGATGAGGTGCTGTTCAATCTCTGCCATGGGCGACCTCCTCTCTGAGCGTCCCATCGGGACGGTGCTAGCCCTCTTTTCGCCAAGCCGGGCGGCGTCACCAGGGAGCCAAGTCCGGGGAACACTCCCGTTCCGCGCCCATCGCATCCCCACCCTCGGGCGGAGCGAGCGGCCCATCCCCCGGCGAGTCCGATGTTGCTCCCGGTCACGGCGTCAGGCCCTCTGCCCGGGCGGAGGGTCATCGTTTGTGCGGGCTTCGCCGCGGTCGGATGGCCTCCGAGGGCGGAGTCTGAACGAGGTAGTCGGGCAAGCCTTCATTGGTGCTGGAGACAGCTGTGACCCGGTAGTACGCGAGCGAATCGGCGGGGTCCACGCGCAGGAGGCATTGATTCTCCGTGCACTCGATGATGACTTCGCCGAGGGCGTCTGGACGCTCGGTGCGGTAGATACGGTAGTAGTGGGCGGAGCGGACCCGATTCCAGCGCAGACTCACGGTCGCTGTGTCCTTGTAGGAGGCGGAGAGCCCGGTCGGAGGCCGCATCGGGTCGAGCGCGAGGCGTGCCATGAGGATGGCCGCCCGTTTCTCCGGGCGGCCAAATCGCCACGCGGCTCTATCAGCGTAGTAGAAGACGAGAAGCTGGTGGTCCGGCACTTCCACGATGGATGCGTAGGCCAGGTCACCGAAGCCGGAGTAGATGGGCCATTCGCCCTCCCAGGTGCGTCCTCCGTCGTAGCTGAAGCGAAGGCTGACCCCGCGCGGGGAGAAATCGCGGTAACCCATGACGAGGCGACGATCCCGGGTGACGAGCACATCTGGGGCCTCACCCTGGACATCGACGAAGACGGGCTGGCTCCAGGTCAATCCCCAATCCGAAGAGAAGCTGACGGCCATCCAATGCTGCGCTCCTGCGGTCCTGAGGACGCAGAGCAACCTCTGATCCGGCAAGATGGCGAGCGCAGGTTCATTGTACCCGACCTGTCCCGTGGAATCCCGAGCGATGAGGACCCATCGATTCCACGTCATGCCGAGGTCTTCCGAGATGAGCGCAAAGGCGGAATTGACGCTGTCCCCCTCCGGATTGCCGTACGCCGGAAGGAGGAGGGCCCCATTGGGCAGGGGAAGGATATTGTCGGAGCAGGCGACCCAGCTCATCCCCGGAACGCGGACAGGCATTGGTTCGGACCACGTCTTCCCTTCATCCGCAGAGCGAGCCAGATGGAGGAAAATGGATCGACCCCGAGGGCCGTCCTCAATGGCGAAGAAGTTCGCCAGGACCATGCCGCCGGGGATCTCCGCCAGGGAGGGATCGCGATCGTCGAAGATCGTGTCGGCAAGAGTGTCGGGTTTCGTCCACGTCCGACCATTGTCGGTGCTGCGGGTGATGAGGATGGCGCCGTCGGGGCTGACGTGACCCGAGCCCTCGCGGAAGGCGACGAGGAGGGTGCCGTCGTGCAGCCGCACCGCGCCGGGGAAGCCCAAGTGCTTGTCCGAGGCATAGACCACCTTGGTGCGCACGGAACCTGGAGGTGGAGTCTCAATGCGCCGACAACCCGAAGGGGACACAAGCAAGCCTGCAAGCGCAACGACCAGGAATGGAGCCATTCGTTCTTGCATGGGATTTCCCTCGCGCAGGGTCTCTCCTCACGTGCCTCTTGCGAACCAACGGTACCTCCCTGACTTTCGGGGGCTTTCTCCCGAGTAGCCGTCACGAAGACGGGAATCCGCGGTGAAGCCCGAGGGAGCGGGCGTAACGGATCACGTCGCGGTATTCCGAGAGCGAGACCGGCCGGGCGATCTCGGGGTACATATGTGCCCTGTGACAGGGCCGGTATTGCGCCATGATGTTGACGTAGGCCTCTCGCGAGACCTGCGTTGCGATGAATTCCAAGATGCGCTTGGAGTCTTCCACAGCGTTCGGCATGACGAGGTGCCGGATCAGCACTCCTCTCTCGGCTAACCCTTGCCGGTTGATGCGGAGGTCGCCGACCTGTCGGTACATCTCGAGAAGGGCCCGGCTGGCAACCTCAAAGTAGTCCGGAGCATGGCAGTAGCGTTCCGACAACGCAGGGCTGAAGAACTTGACGTCGGGCATGTAGATGTCCACGATGCCTTCGAGCAAGCGGAGGGTCTCCACGCTCTCGTATCCGCTGCAGTTGTACACGATCGGGATCTCTAAGCCCTGCTCGACCGCAATCCCGATCGCCTCGACGATCTGCGGCACGTAGTGGGTAGGCGTGACGAAGTTGATGTTGTGGCAACCTCGCCTTTGCAGGGTGAGCATCAGGGAGGCCAGCTCGCTCGGATCCACCTCTCTGCCTTCCCCAAAATGGCTGATATCGTAGTTCTGGCAGAACACGCAGCGGAGACTGCAATGGCTCAGGAAGATGGTCCCGGAGCCTGCCCAACCTACCAGCGGTTCCTCCTCGCCGAAGTGCGGGAAGGCGCTGGCCACGCGCGCCCGGACGCTGCCTCGACAGGTTCCCAGCTCGCCAGCAAGGCGATTCACCAAGCAACGGCGCGGGCAAAGCCGGCAAGGAGCCAAAAGTTCTCGGAGGCGTGAAGCGGTTTCCGGAAGCAAGCCGCGCTGCCAGTGCTCCTGGTACGCCGGAGTGAAGGCCGTCATTTGCTCCTTCACCGTACGCCCCATTCGTTGCAGAGATCAGCCCCTAAGCCAACATTCGCAACACAGAGACTGGTTCCTGCAGGACAGCGCAACCGAGCCCAAGCTGTTCGTTCCTCCGGGGCCGATGCTCTAGGCATCCAGAACTCGTGAATTGGCTTCCCTCAGTCGATGGTCCCGAACGACTTCGAGGACCCGGGCGAATTCCCGAGCTGCGCTGGGCACGCAGCGCTTGCCCCCCTTGACTTCCCTGCCGTCTCGGGAAAGCGTGATGGCAGGATGGGAAGAATCCATTCTGCGGCGGTCGATGTCCTCGTGAGCCATCGCGTCATCTCCGAATTGGCCGAATCGCTCAAGCCAATTCCGGCTGCCCCTGTCCGGGCGCTGGTTCGTCGCTTGACAGCCATCTTCTTCGAGCGGGTCGTTTCCCCTGCCGGTTCATCGACCGAGGCTGAGGAGGAGCTTCCTCGCCGCTGGCAGACCGACGCCGGATGCTCCCGCGAGGCCTCCGGCCAGGGCTTTCCTCGAACCGCAAAGGCGGCTGACGAGCTAAGATACGGCTGCCACTGCCCGCTGTCAACAGCCAAAATTCCTCGCTTGCCGCGGCCGACGCAGCCATTGCGGAGCTGCCGGAGGTTTTGTACCTTTGCGTCAACTTGCCCTCGGGGAATGACGGCAAGAGCTAAAGACGAGATGCTCTGGCGGCAGTCACCTTCGCAGAAGGCAAGGCTGTGCCCTGTGAGGATCGATCGTCGGGCCGGGTGCCCGAGGGCTGGCTCAGAGGGGGCGGCTCGCGGGAGGCCGCAGAGATTCGCCGCAGCGAGCCGGCGGGCGATTCTTCTGACCGGGGCTAGACGCGATCGGCGCGCGGGGTTCTTCCCGCAAATGGAGACGGGAGGGCAGCCGACGCGTCCGCGCCTCACGCGTCAAGCACCATCGGGTTGAGCGGCTTTGCTCATGCCGAGGACTGCGGCTGGAAATTCGCGGCTCGGGCCGATCCAACTCGAGGTCGGATCTCGCATTCCCGAGTCGCATCTGGCGGAAATGGCACCTCCAGTTTCTCCGTATTGATCGCGGCGGTTACTGGCGTTGCGGGAGGGATCGCTTCTCTCGAGTCGGTGGCGTTTGGGACGAGGCGGCATCCACGGGGCACCCCTTAGCGTGATCGGAGGACGCCCTCGTCCTATTCCGCGCATTTCCCCGAGGAGATCCCCTGGGCTCTTGGGGTGGTTCTGGTACAACGAATACCGTGCGGATTTGGCGTCTCGTTGCCCGGGCGGATGCTCGTCCGTAAGGCTGTCGGACCGGTGGCGGCAGAAACGAGCTGAACGGGGTGGGCGGTGAAAGGCGAATATCGGAGATGTGTGCTCGTCATCCTGGACGGGGCCAGGTACGATGTTCTGCGGAACCTGCTGCACAAGGGCGAGCTTCCGAACGTCAAACAACACATCCTCGCGAGGGGGAGTCTGATCCCGGCCGTTTCCTCGTTCCCCTCGACGACCGGTCCTGCCTACGCCCCTTTCCTCACCGGCTGTTTTCCGGGCACGGTGGAGATTCCGGGGATCCGCTGGATGGACAAGGAGCTTCGGGCGCGAGGTGGCAAGGGCTGGCGGCGGAGCTACATGGGCTACGAGGCGATCTTCTTCAGCCGCGACCTGGCCGCCCCGGCAGGCACGCTCTTCCGTCATTTCCGCCACCCGGTGAACATTTTCAATATGATTACTGCCGGCCTTCGCAAAGGAGGCAATGCATCCCGCTACACGAAGCCCCTTTTGTACGCAGCGGCTCACTTCGCTGAGTGCTGGTCCCTTGTGGACCGCGTGGCCGGATGGCATCTCCTACGTGCGGTGAAGGACCGGCGCAACGACTTGATCGTGGTCGTGTTCCCCGGAGTGGATTCTCTGACCCATCGGTCCCACCCGTTCGATCGCCGCGTGCTGGAGGCCTACCGCTGGTTCGATCACGTGATCGGGAGGGCGGCCCACGCCTTGCTCCAGCTGGCGGGCTACGACGAGACGCTGTGGATGGTTGTGAGCGATCACGGCATGACCTGGACCCATTCCCATTTCGACTTGGTCGACTTCCTCGACCGACGCGGCTTCAGAGCCATGGACTATCCCAGGGTCTTCCGCCGCAATGCCCGCGCCGCCGTGATGATCTCCGGAAATGCCATGGCCAACGTCTACCTCCAGAATAGCCGCGGTTGGTACGGTCGCACCTACCGCGAAGACCTCGAGAGGGCGGATGGCGAGTTCCTCGTCGCGCTAATGGAACAGGAGGCGGTGGATGTCCTGGCTCTTCGCGACTACAAGGGGGGCATCCACATCATGAGCAAGCGCGGCGCCGCCAGCCTCAAATGGGAGGACGGCGTGGTCCGATATCGGCCCCTGGCCGGGGATCCCTTCGGCTACGGAGAGCTCCCGGAAGTCATGACCGCCTGGGAGTCTTTGGAGGCCACGTTCACGAGCGAGTACCCGGACGCGCTCGTCCAACTGGTCCAGCTGTTCAACAGTCGGCGGTCCGGGGATCTGATCGTGAGTGCGACGAAGGGACACGACCTCCGCGCGAACTTCGAGTGGCCCGAGCACCGCGCTTCCCACGGAGCCCTTCTCCGCGAGCAGATGATCGTGCCGATCGTTTGTAGTCACCCCATCGACGCCCGGCCGGCGCGTACGGTCGACGTGTTCCCCACGATCTTGAAGCTGATGGGCAAACCGATTCCCGCGGGGATCGAAGGGCAGAGCCTCGTGTGACTCGTCCCTTGTGGGGTTGGGGGTACCCGGTGTGCGTGCTCCTTTCCTTGCTGGCCCCGTGGCCGCTCGGTCAAGGAGCTCGGTAGGCGCGCAGAGTTGCGGCAGGGTATTCAGGAGGGAGCGGAGTTCTGCGGGGATCGTTCGTCCAGCCTGCGGGCCACATCCAAGATGAGTTGCTGCGTGGGCTCCTGAATGCTCGTCTCCCGGACCACGGTTTCCCGGAACAGAGAGTAGCTTGCCCCTTCGTCGATTAAGCGGAGCAGGGCCTCTTTGCCTCGGATCTCTCCTATTTCGGCATGGACGATCTGTCCCTTGCGTAGACCGACGCTACCTCGTCCACCATCCCGCGTGCGGAGCTCCAGTCGACCCGTGACCCCGAGGTTGGAGACCATCTGGAGCAGGGGCAGGAGTCCGAGGTGCTGCAGGTTTCCCGCCATGAGCAGGTCGGGCACTTCCATGGTACTTCTTAGCCAGGATTGGGAACGGAGATAGGCATCCAGTTCCTGAGAGCTGGGTTCCCGCTCGAGGACGAGATCGACCCCTGTCCGGTAGGCGCGGGTGCGGAGCTCGGCAGAGGCTCCGGGGGAAAACATGACGAACGTGCAAAGCGGGACCCGGGAGGTCTTTCGAATGGCCCAGCACAGTTCCACCGCGTCCAGCGGAGGACTGAGCGATCCGCACAACACAGCGTCTGGCCGCTCTTGATCCGCGAGTCGAAGGGCCTCCTGGGCATTCGCGGCGTGGACGACGTGATGGCCGAGGCGTTCCAAAGCCGTTGCCAGACGTTGAAGGGTTTCCGATTCAGAAGCGCCCACCGCCAAGATGATCAAGCTCTGTGACGCCATCTGCTCTTGCCTCCGTATTTTGCGGTGAATATAGCCAGATCCGGCAGGGAAGGCAAACCCGAATCGCCGTTGTGATGAGAATGTGGATAACTTGCGGGAGGCTGCGATCAGCTAGGCCCAGGGCGAGAAGCCTGGGATGGACGCTGGCCGAATCTTGACCATCGAAGAGGAAACCCTCGTTCGGGCCGAATCGGGATAAGTCATTTCCTCTGCGCGAATTATCCCGACGTCCCTGGTGGCTGCCCGGCGAAGATCCCAGCATGTTGGGCGGCGGGATAAGTGTCGGAATTTCGCCAGTTCTCCGGGGAGCGGCCCTTTGCCGGAATGCCTCTGCTTGTGAAGAAACTGTGGATAACTTCGGGATGTCGGAACACTGGAAAAGGGGCTGGCCCTTGATTATTGATTTTCAGGGCAGAATTGCGTAAGCTTGAAGCAGCGGATCCCGGCAATGTCCTCGCGGCCGCACGGAGAGAGTTCCCGATAGCCTACGAGGTGATGCTTGAACGACTGGGGATGGTTCTCTTTCTTCTTTGCCACGCTGCTCGGCCTTGTGGCAACGGCTGATCTAGCACGTCGGCGATTTAGTTGGTCCGCTGAGCTGACCCGCAAGTTTGTTCACATGGGAACGGGCTTGCTCGTGGCTACCACCCCTTTCCTGTTCACCACTCGGACACCGCTTCTGGTGCTCGCGGGGATATTCGCCGGTCTCAATCTGATCGGCGTGCTGGCCGGGTGGTTCGAGGGGATGCATGGTACGGCCAGAAGGAGCTTAGGAACGGTGTTTTTCCCCGTGACGTTCATCATCCTGCTCCTCTGGCTGTGGGAAGCTCATCCGGTGGCCGTGGTGGCCGCGATGTTGGTCCTCGGGGTCGCTGATACCGTCGCGGCCACGGTTGGGGAACTGGTGACCCGTCCACGACGGTTCCGGCTTGCGCTGGAGGAAAAATCGCTCCAGGGCTCGCTCGGGATGTGGGTGGCCTCGTGGGGGGTGGTGCTGCTGACGCTCACAGTGCTGGGTCCTCGTCTCGGCGACGGGTTGAGTTTCCGCACGGCTCTGCTGGCATCGGTGCTGGCGGCCTTTCTGGCCACGGCCGGGGAGGCTATCTCGGCGTGGGGCTCGGATAATCTGTCGGCTCCTCTGGCGGCGGCTCTGGTGCTGGAGGTTTTTCTCGGGTCGGGGCCCAGCCAGCAGGCCGTGCTTGCGGTGGGGATGGTCCTGGCGTTGGCCGTCGCGGCGCTTTCGTACGGGGTTGGCTTCCTCGACGCGGGTGGGGCTGTTCTTGTGTTTGTGATGGGGAGCCTCATCTTCGGGCTCGGGGGATGGGCCTTTGCAGGTCCAATTCTCCTGTTTTTTGTGGCGTCCAGCCTGCTCACCAAGCTGGCGCGTCGATTGCGAGAAAAAGTGGTGGCCGAATTCGAGAAGTCCAATCGTCGAGATCTTGCGCAGGTGCTGGCCAACGGGGGTGTGGCCACTATCTTGTTGCTAGTGTGGCACTGGAGGCCGCAGCCGGAGGTGTACTTCCTGTACCTGGCGTCGCTGGCGGCCGTGACCGCCGACACGTGGGCCACGGAGATCGGAGTGATCGTGGGGATGCAACCCCGCTCTCCGATCACGTTGCGGAGGGTGCAAGTGGGCGCTTCGGGGGGTGTGAGTCTGGCTGGGCTTGCGGCTGCCTGGGCAGGTGGGGCGCTGATCGGAGTTGTGGCCCGCATCAGCGCAGATGGGGTCATTCCGGTGCCGAGCTCGTGGATCTGGCTCCTAGCCTGGATCGGTGTAGCGGCGAGCCTGGTGGACAGCATCCTCGGGGCGTTGATCCAGGCCCAATACCTCTGCCCGATGTGTGGCAAGGTCACGGAGAAATCCCATCACTGCGCGGTGCAGACGGTTCCATTTCGTGGGTGGCGTTGGGTGAACAACGACGTGGTGAACGGGGTCTGCGCGATGGCCGGAGTTGCCATCGCCTCCCTCGTCGTGTAGTCCTTTCGGATGACAGACTGGTAGTCCAAAAACGAACTGGAGGTGCAGGATGACCACTATTGTCGAGGTTGTCGCCAGGGAGATCTTGGACTCTCGCGGGAATCCCACCGTTGAGGTGGACGTGGTCTTGGAAGGGGGCGCCATCGGTCGCGCGGCAGTCCCCTCGGGTGCCAGCACGGGCGAACACGAGGCTGTGGAACTTCGGGACGAGGCGGATACCCGGTACCGCGGCAAGGGCGTTGTGAAAGCCGTGACGAACGTGAACGAGATCATCGCCGAGGAGATCATCGGTGAGGATGCAGCCAACCAGGCGGTCATCGACCAGATCCTCATCGACCTGGACGGCACCAAGAACAAGAGCCGACTAGGGGCCAATGCCATCCTCGGGGTGAGTCTGGCGGTATGCAAGGCGGCGGCCAACGCTTTCGAAATGCCCCTCTACCAGTACATCGGCGGGGTAGGAGCCCGCACTCTCCCCGTGCCGATGATGAACATCCTCAATGGCGGTAAGCACGCGGATAACAACGTGGATTTGCAGGAATTCATGATCATGCCGGCCGGAGCGCCCACGTTCTCGGAAGCCCTTCGGATGGGAGTTGAAGTGTTCCACGCCCTCAAGGATGTCCTCAAGAAGCGGAAGTACAACACCTCGGTCGGGGACGAAGGCGGCTTCGCCCCGGACCTCAAGTCCAATCGGGAGGCGCTCGATCTGCTGGTGGAGGCGATCCAAAAAGCTGGCTACGAGCCCGGGCGGCAGGTGTTCATCGCCCTCGACCCAGCGGCGAGCGAGTTCTACGATCCCGAGAAGAAGAAATACATCCTGGCCTCCGAGAACCGGGAACTGACAGCGGAGCAGATGGTCGATTACTACGCTGACCTGGTTAAGAACTACCCCATCGTCTCCATCGAGGACGGCCTGGCGGAGGATGACTGGGAAGGCTGGAAGATCCTGACCGACCGTCTGGGCCATGAGATCCAGATCGTGGGCGATGACCTGTTTGTGACGAACGTGGAGCGTCTCCAGCGCGGGATCGACATGGGCGTGGCCAATTCGATCTTGATTAAGCTGAACCAGATTGGCACACTCACGGAGACGCTGGAAACCATCGAACTGGCCAAGCGCGCAGGCTACTCGGCGGTAGTGAGCCATCGCAGCGGCGAGACCGAGGATACCACTATCGCCGACCTTACCGTGGCGACCAACCTCGGCCAGATCAAGACGGGCTCCGCTTGCCGTACGGATCGCGTGGCCAAATACAACCAGCTCCTGCGCATCGAGGAGGAATTGCAGGAAGCGGCGGTTTTCGCCGGAATGAGCGTGATCAAGCGGAAGTTTTAGACTCAGGATGCTTGGGAAAACGAGAGCCAGCGGCGGAAATCCGAAGACCCGCCGCTGGCTCTACATCGCGCTGGGAGTGGGGATCGGGTACGTCTTCGTCTTCGGAGACTATGGGCTGTACAACTACTTCCGGCTCGTCCGATTGCGCCATCGGATTGTCCGCGAGATCGATGACCTGCGTCGGGAGCGGGAGCAACTGACGGCTGAACTCGAACGCCTGAGCTCCGACCGCGCTTACCTTGAGAAGGTGGCACGGGAGAAGTATCGCCTCGGACGACCGAATGAGAAGATCTACGTCCTTCGCAAGCGAAACGACTGACTGACCGGCTTTTCCGGCCAGTGCGCGCAAAGAGGAGGACGTTGCCCTTGGATAGCTCTCGGAAAGGCGACGACTGGCGAAGGAATCTGCGCAGCTCCTTCATCACGGGGCTCCTCATTTTGATCCCCGTCGTGGCCACGGTGTACATCCTGTATCAGCTATTCAAGGCTCTCGACGGCCTGCTCGGGGGTGTGATCAATCGTCTCCTCGCGGAGATCTTCGGCTACGAGGCCACGGTGCGGATTCCAGGACTCGGTCTGTTGGCCCTCCTGCTACTGATCCTCGGTACCGGCGCCGCCGCGAGGAACTACCTCGGCCGGAAGATATTCGAGATCGGGGACAATCTCATCACCCGCGTCCCTCTGGTGAATCGGATCTACATGACCGTCCAGCAGATCAGCAAGGCGTTCTTCGCGGAGCGCAGGGAGTTCCTCAAGAAAGCCGTCCTTGTTGAGTTCCCGAAGGAGGGTTCCTACTGTCTTGGGTTCTACACCCAGGACACGCGGGGCGAGATTCAGGACAAGATGGAGAGCGACATCGTCGGGGTCTTCGTGCCGACCACTCCCAATCCGACTTCGGGCTTTCTACTGTTCGTCCCACGGGCGGAGGTGATCGAGCTGGAGATGCCGATCGAAGAGGCGCTGAAACTGGTGATTAGCGGGGGAGCTGTGGTACCACACGACCGACGCCAGGTGCAACGGCTCGCCCCTCCGCATCTCTGGCCCTCGCCGAAGAAGCGGGGCCCGGTTATCCCCCCGGTGGTCAGCCTCGGTCGCAAGCGGGTCTCGACCGAAGTGTCCAAATCCCCCGCCGATGAAACGAGCAATCCCGCCGATGCGCGGTAAACTTCTTCGCAGCTGTTCCGTACTAAGCTTTGCGGCCCTGTGGTCGGTCCCTTTCAGCCCGATCAGAGCGCAGGAAGAGAGGGTTCTCACAAGCAGTTTCGGCCAGGAATTCAACTCCTACCGCTGGGTCTGGCAAGCGTTCCTGGCGCAGCCATTGGGTCGCTCTTGCAGGTTTTCCTTCCGGCAGAATCTTTCCAGCTCTCTTCTGGCCCTGGGGCAAGGTGGCGATCGCTGGAAGGATGACCAGACGCTGGCTGCCGAATTGGCTTGGCCCGTTTCCGGAAGCATCCTCCTCCACGGCGGAGGAAGGGCTTTGAGGTTCTGGGACCGGCAGTCGGGGTTACCCAATGATTTCAGCCGTCAGGAACTGTTCGTGGGGACGGAGCTGGTGCGCAGAGGGGTGGGGCGGGCCCGGTTCGAAGCGGGACCGGCGCGTGAGGTCCGCTACGCTCGCGAGGAGTGGGGATCGCACTGGGAGGTGGTCTCGGAGGTGCCAGGGTTTGACATCGGAGGCTATGCCCAGGAGGGTACCCTGACCTGGGGTGGGAGCAAAGTAGGTGGCCGGACCAATCTGGATCAGCATCTCGTGTACATGGTGGGGCGGGAGTTCTTGGCCGGTTCCGCCGATACGATCCGGGTCGGGTGGGATCGCTACCGGCACGACCAGTACGTGAATGCGGAGTTGGAACGGGAACGCCTCCGAGGCTCCTCCCTACGCCTCGAGAACCGGCTTCAGTACGCTCTGCCCTTGGGCGCGCAGGCCATTTTGGCTACGCGCTACATCTCCGAGGCAGTGGAAGTGGAGCAGCTGGTGGGAGGGCGGAGCGCTCGATCCCGCGCGCGGAAAGAGGGGGGTCTGGCGAATAGCCTTTTCCTGCGACGCCGGGGTGGCCGTTCCAAAGAGGAGCTGGAGCTTGCGTACCAGACGCAGGAGGCGCGCTACCTCGTCCCGCAGGCCGAGTCGCACGTGCCGTTTTCCCGCAGCGTCGCCCTTGTGGCGCCAGATAACCGCTGGAGCTTGTTGACGCTGGCCTCCCGACTTGCACTGACGCCGAGCAGGCGGGATTCCCTCACGCTTGCGCTGCGAGTCAGCAAGCTTCAGTACGATACGCCCGACACGAACAATTTCGACGACCACGATGAGCTGCGTGTGGACGTGAACTCCGTTTGGAAGCGCCGGCTCAATCCTTTTTCCATCCTCGAGGTGCGGGGCGGTGCAGGTCTGTACCACCTGGTGTACATCTTTGGTGAGCGCAGCGCGGATAATCAGTGGAGCCGGGTGTTCCGCTTGTCCCCGACCGTTGAGCTGCGGCCAAGCCGCGCGGTGCGTTTCCGCCAGCGTTTCGAGGTGATGGCCAATTACGTGGACTACGACTTTGAGGAGCCCCTTCAGGCTACGCGGAGCTTCGTGTTCCGCCGCTTCTTGGCGGAGGACTCTCTCCGCGTAGATCTTTCCGCGAGCTTGCGTCTCCAGGTCGCCCTCGGGTGGCAGGCGGAGGAAAACGGGCGATTGTACTGGCAGAAGTTCGAGGAACGCCCGTTGGTCGGCCGCGTGGAGCGGAGAGTCCGAATTGGGTTGCGGCGGAGCTTCGGATCGCGCTCGATGCTGGAGGCCGGCTTCGCTTACTACGAGCGCGAAGAGTCCCGCTTTGAGCTGCGGGGCAATGGGTACGAGCGGGTTCCTTCCGGACGGTACATCGCCCGCGGCCCGATCCTCTCCTTTCAGTTCTGGGGACGTGGGGCGACCGGCATTCGGGCCAACCTCCATCGTCAGCGGGTCTCTTCCCGGCTTTCGTCCCCTTACTCCACGAACTTCATCACCCTTATCGCTCGCTGGGGTTGGTAGATGGCCCAGGCAAGGCGCAGATACCCTCCGCCGTTGAAGCTGACGATCAGCAGTGATCCGCAAAAGATCGCGGAGGTGGAAGCGCAAGTAGAACGTTATTTGTCACCTTGGGTGGCTTCGGAGGACGACCGGGATAGCCTTGCCATCGCCCTCACGGAGGTCCTGAGCAACGCCATCTACCACGGGAATCGCCTCGACCCTCGTAAACAGGTGAGGATCTCGGTCCAAGTGGAGCCGGAACAAGTGCTGATAGCCGTGAAGGACGAGGGGGAGGGCTTCGATCCTGAGAAGCTGGAGGACCCTCTGGCCCCTGAGAACCTGTTGAAGGATCGCGGCCGCGGCATCTTCATCCTGCGGGCACTGATGGACCGAGTGGAGTTCGATTTCAGCCAAGGGGGAACCTTGGTCACGCTTGTGAAGAAGCTCCGGGGGAGTCGAGATCGATGAATCTCTGGCCGCAAGTCGGCGCGGCTGTTTACCTCACGGTCGCCTTCGTGCTCTTCATCCTCGGGGTGATGACGTTCCGTCATGCGGGGGAGACTCGCGTCGGTCGCTACGCCGCCTGGACGATTCTCTTCGCGGCCCTCGGAGCCTTCAGCGCCGGGGTGGCGATGGCCGTCACCTCCGAGTACGGATCCCTGCCTTCACTCTTTCACCGCCTCGGCGGTGTGTGGGAGCTATTCTTCCCCACGCTTCTGGGACTTTCTCTGCTGTATCCGAAAGAGCACCGGCTGAGCCTGTATTTGCCTCGCCTCCTGCCCTGGCTCTATACCCCGTACGTGTTCCACCTGCTGGTGGTGGCCCTTCTGCCCTCGACGATCGAGATCCCGCCGTGGGAGATGGCATGGGCACGTGGCATCCTGGCCCCGATTCGTATCCTGATCATCTTGGGTTCGGCCGGAGCGGAGACGTTGTTGCGTTTCCACGCATACACGTTCGAAGTAGTGAATCTTGTGTTCTCCGCCGCGGCGCTTTTCTTCCTGGCTCGGGGCTACGCGCAGCAATTGGACCCAAAGATTCGGCAGGAGGGGAGGCTTCTCGTACCTGGCCTTGTGCTCAGCGTGGGCACGTATGCGCTTGCCTTTCTTCTGCCGCGCCTTCTGCCTTTGCCTCTGGCGCCCTGGCTACGTCACGTCCTCCTATTATTGGCCCTCTTGCTCGGGGCCTCCGCCTGGGCCTGGACGGTCATCCGGTATCAATTCCTGGGCGTGCGCCTGATCGTGCGGAGGGGGCTGGTATACTCGCTCTCCTTGGGCGTGATCGCTGCCGCCTACCTCATCGCCTACAGCCAGCTACAGCGCTTGGCCCTCACGGCGCTGGGGCATGTGGCTCCCGCTCTCCATCTGCTCTTCCTCATGCTGGCGGTATTTCTCTTCCAGCCGCTGGTCCAAGCGCTCGAAAGCGTAATGGAGCGGCTCTTTGCCCGGGAATGGTTGGATGCGCAGGAGATACTGCAGCGGCTCGGAGAACAAAGTCTGGCCGCACTTGAGCCGAAGGATTTGGAGGTTCAGTTGAGGGAAGCGCTCGAGACGAAGCTGGGGTGGGGCCGCGCGTACCTCTTGGTCGAAGATCCTCAGCGAGGCCTGCTTGTGTCCACCTCCTCGCCCGAAGCGCAATGGCAATGGGGAGGCAGCTGGAGAGCCGTGATCCGGGCATTGCAAACCCCCATCGACCTCGGAGAACTTCGCCGGGAGCTCCGGGATGAACGCCTGCTGGTGGGATCGGGCCTCAGCGAGAAGGCCTTGCTTGTGCCTGTGAGGCACCGGGAGGAAATGCTGGGAGTCATCATCTTGGATCCGGGGAGCGGCGGTGCTCTTCGCGGGGAGGAGGTGGGACTCTTGGCCTCGCTGGCCCGGCACGTAGCAGTTTCCTTGGAAAACGCCCACCTGCTCCGGGATAGCCTCGAGAAGCGCAAGATCCAGGAAGAGCTGGCGGTGGCGAAGCAGATCCAGAAGCAGTTGCTACCAGCTTTCACTCCGCAACTGCCAGGGGTCGAAATTGCGGCGCTGAATATCCCATCCGCTGAGGTGGGAGGCGACGTTTACGATTTCGTCGAGTTCGATCAGGACTGCCTGGGCGTGGCCCTCGGGGACGTGGCCGGGAAAGGGGTCCCAGCCGCCCTGTTGATGGCCAATATCCAGTCGGCCTTCCGGGTGCTCGCTTCCCAGCGCCGCTCCCCCGCCGAAGTGCTGAGCATCCTCAATAGGCACTTGGTCCAGCGGACCAGCCGGGATCGCTACGTCACCTTCTTCTTCGGCATTTTGGACCGACGTCAGGGCAGTCTGGTGTACGGCAACGCTGGACACAATTACCCGCTAGTTCGCCACCCGGGTGGAGAGGTCGTCAGCCTTTCCCACAGCGATCTTGTGCTCGGAGTGATGGAGAACGCCGTCTACGTGGATCAGTTGGTGCAGCTCCAACCGGGATCGGCGGTCCTCCTCTACACGGACGGCGTGACGGAGGTTTTCAGTCCCGAAGGCGAGGAATACGGGGATGAGCGGCTGAAGGAACTCCTCGCCTTGTGGGACGGGGATTCCGTCTTCCAATTGCGAGACGAAATTCTGAACGCCATCCGCAGATTCGGGGAGAAGTCACGGGGATTCGACGACATCACGATGATCATAGTGAAGCTGAGGTGAGACCTTGCTTCGGAGCAGAGCCCAGCGAGTTTTCGCACTGTTCCTGCAGGGCGCGGTTCTGGTGAGCCTTGCGTCGGCCGGGGCGGAGGGTGCCACGGAACGGCGACCCGTGGTGGCGATCCGGGTCCTCGGGAATCGAAGCACCAAGCCGTGGGTGATCATCCGCGAGCTGAAAACGCAGGTCGGAGACATCCCGGATTCCGCGAGATTGGCCGAAGACCGGGACCGAGTGCTGAATCTCCAGCTCTTCGAGCGGGTGGAGATCAGTCTTGAGGAAGGGCCCAACGGGGATACTTTGACCGTTCGAGTGTGGGAGCGGTGGCATTTCTTCCCCTATCCTATCCTGTTCATCAACGAGCGGGACTTTCGAAAGCTCTCTTACGGTGCGGGGATCGTCCACCTGAACGTGGCGGGCCGAGCGCAAGTATTGAGCGGCAGCGGCTGGGCTGGCTACGACCCATGCCTTCAGCTGGAATACTACAATCCCTGGTTCGGGGGGCCAAGACGACTGTTCTGCGAGGCAGTGCTTTCTTTCGGTTCGGTGAGAAGTAAATCCCACGAAGCCTTACCCTACACCGAGCGGAGGGGGCGATTGGAGTTTTCCCTTGGCAAGAGATTCGGCTACAGTACCTACCTGGCTGCCGTCGGCATGTACACGGATCACGGCACCAAGCCCTGGGTGCCGGGTGTGATTGTGAGTCCGGCCGGGCGCGACCGGTTCGGCACCGTGATGGCGCATTTTCGCATGGACTTCCGCGACCTCCGGGCTTACCCGTGGAGAGGCTGGTACCTCAAGCTGAATCTGGAACAGAACGGGATAGGATCCAGGTGGGTCAACTATCAGCGCTTCTTGCTCGACTCACGCGTGTACGCGGGCGACACCCGGAACAGTCTGGCGGCGCGCTTGCTGACTGTCCTGAGCTTTGGCACGGTGCCCAACTACGATCGCGTCTATTTTGGCTACGAGGAAAGGGTGAGGGGCCACTTTTACGATCACCGCGAGGGGAGCCGACAGGTCGTGCTTTCGGTGGAGTGGCGACGGATCCTATTTCCTCTCCGTTACTGGGAATCTCCTCTGCCTCGAAACCTGGTGCCCACGCTCAAATTTGGACTCAACCTGGCGGTATTCGCGGACGCCGGGGCTGTTTGGAGCCGGGGGAGCTGGCCAGAACGCTCGCGGTGGCTGCGGGGCTACGGGATAGGTTTCCACTTGCGGATCCCGTATGTCGAGGCCTTGCGTTTCGAGCTGGCGTTGGACGAGCACGGGAGAGCTCAGGCGATCGCGGATCTCGGGGCCTTCTTTTAACTGCGGAAAAGAGGTCGGGGCGCGTTCGGATCGAGCAGAGGGTTGGCGGTGGAAAAGATGAGGCTCAGCGGCCATGATGTGTACTACGCGACTGAGCTCCGTGCCGGACAGAGGGATCTTGTGTTGGCCGGAGAGGAATTCCATCATCTCTGCCGAGTCGCACGCCACCGGGTGGGGGATCCGGTGGCGGTCACGAACGGCCGAGGGCTAATGGCCGTGGGGCGGGTGAAGGCCATCCGCAAAGAAAGCGCGATTCTGGAATTCAGCGATTGGATGGAAGACCATGGCGAGAGCTATCTGCGCCTGTGGCTTGGTGTGGGGATGATTCGGTCCCAGCGCTTCGACTGGCTGGTGGAAAAAGCTACGGAACTCGGAGTTATCCGCATCAGCCCTTTGCTCACGAAGTACGCTCGATCCCGAGATGGCGAAGCGAAGGCGGGGCGATGGCGCCGATTGGCGATCGCGGCCATGAAGCAGTGCCAACGCAGTGTCCTGCCCGAGGTGGATGACCCGATGCCGCTTGCGGAATGGCTTGAGCAGCTCCCCCCGTCGGGGCCGAGACTGGCGGCCATTCCCGAGGCGGAGATGTTCGTCGGTCACTGGATCTGCAACGCGCGGCTGGTGCCGCCGCTTGAACTCGTCGCGCTGGTGGGACCGGAAGGGGGATTCGCGGCGGAGGAGGTGCAGCTGGCGCAAAGTCGCGGGTTTGTCGGCGTCAGTTTGGGTCCCCGACGCCTGCGCACCGAAACCGCGGCATTGCTTTTGTGCTCGCTCTTGCTTAACATGATCCCCGCGAAGGAAGGCCGGTAACGAAAGGGTACTCCGCGAGAGGCGAGGAGGGAAGCGATGCTGGAATGCGTCTTCTGCAACATCCTGCGTGGGGAGATGCCGGCAGAGTTCGTCTACGAGGACGAACGGATCGTGGCCTTTCGCGACATCAATCCCCAAGCTCCCGTTCACGTCCTCATCCTGCCACGGAAGCACATCCCTTCCACCAACCAGATCACGCCGGGGGATGTGGGTATCCTGGGCGAAATGATCCTGGTGGCCCGCAAGGTGGCCGAGATCGAAGGAGTGGCCGATTCGGGATATCGGTTGGTCATCAACTGCAACGAGGATAGCGGCCAGGAGATCTATCACCTGCATCTGCATCTTCTCGGCGGCCGAAGGATGACCTGGCCGCCGGGCTGATCCCCTTGGGGCCCGCAAGGAAGACCCTCCCTCGCAGGGCGCTCCGAGGATCGTTCCTCTCCTGGGGGAGCGATTTCACCGGCCGAGCCTGGCGGGCGTCTCCTCCATGACCCAGCGCAAGTAGTCCTCGGAACCGCCGACGATGGGCAACGCGAGGATTTCCGGCACCTCGTAGGAGTGCAGCTCTTTGATGCGCCCGATCAACGCATCGAGGAGACTCCTGCGCGTCTTGATGACGAGAAGGCCTTCGTTCTCCTCCGTGAGCTTCTCTTGCCATCGGAAATAGGAGCCCAGATTCGGGATCAAGTTGACGCAGGCGGCCAGCCTCTCCTCCACAAGCCGGCGAGCGATGTTTTCCCCCTCCGCGCTTGCGGATACTGTCACCAACACAATAACCAGTTCTTCCCACTGCATCGCCTTAGCCACCTCCCATATGCCGGGATCCGGACGTTCGCCCTCCCTCTTCTGCTCCGACCGAAGGTCCCCATCCGGCCAGATATGACAAGAAGTTCCAGAAGCAATACACTTCCACTGCGAACGGCATGAAACCCAGGAACCCGGCGAGGGGCATCTCGAACAACTTCGGCTTCTGAAGGTACGGGACGGCGTAGACCCACTTCGCCTGGGCCCAATAGTTCCAGAATTCCCAGAGGATGCCGCAAATGAGACCAGAGGCGAAGAGGGAGAGGAGTTTGCTGACATCTCCTCGTCGGAGCCGGACGAAAAGCGACTCGCCTCCGGCCAAACCGAGTACGGGATCCAACAGGAATACATATCCCACCCACACCGGGGCGATCAGGTAATGGGCGATCTCAGGAGGGACAAGCAGGGGGCCAATCGTGCACAGGAGTCCCACACCAAACCAGATTAGCAAAGTGCGCTCGCTGATGCGCTGCGGGCCTACCCGCCAGCGCGAGAAGAGGTTGTAGCTGTCGAGGAGCTCGCTCGTGAAGAGGATGCCCGGGAAAATGGTAGCGAAAGCCCAGGCGTAACCGATCAGGCGCAGGGTGAGATTCCGGGGTAGTCCGACGTAGTACCAATTGCGGATCCGGAGATTGTACACCTCGAACACCGCCCAGACGGCGACGGAGAAAAGTAGCATCGCGGCGAAGCGGAGTGGGTGACGTCCGATCCACGAGTATCCGCGTCGCCTTTGGAGCCAAGCATCGAGGAGGAGGATGTAGGCGGTCCAGGCCAAAGGGGTGAAGTACACCGCGAAGAACCAGATGCGGCGGAACATCAGGACTTCGGACAACGCGAGGAGACCTATCCCCACCCATCCGTGCACGCCGAAACGCATCAGCGGCCCTCAATTGGTTTCGAAGCGGTGCCGAATGGCTCGTTCCAATCGGGGCTTGTAGATCAGGTCGAAAGCTTCTCCCGAATCCGGGAACATGGCCGTAGCTGTCCGCCGGAGCTGTCCCACCATCTGGACCGCCTCAGCCACTGTGAGTCCCTCTTGCTCGCGGATGATGGTGAGGGTCAGGTCCACGAGGAAGCGCAGCCATCTCCGTTTGCGCAGCTCGTCGCGGATTTCGTCAGGGTCAGGTTGCATTGGAACGCTGGTCTCTGCGCGGGGAAGCGGGTCCGTCCCCCCGTCCAGGGAGGATTTCCTCAGGCCAGTCGCCCCGATCCGTGAGCGCGCGGTGAAGCCACGCTTTGGCCCGCTCGAAATGGCTCCCGCGCCAGTAGATCTGACCGCAACTTGGGCAGCGCCAGAAATCCTCCTGGCTCTGCAGCACGTAGGCTGGGACTTCCGCTCCAACCCGATCCTTGTCAACCTTTTCGACCGGGGCATTGCAAAGGCTGCAGCGGGTGAAGAAGTAGCGCTCGGGGTCCAGCCGGAAGGCTCGGATGACTTCGGCCACCTGGCGGAGGGGGCGCTGGTTCCGTACGAAGTAGGCGCGTCCTTCGCCAGCCAAGGCTACAAGCTCCCGGTCCCGGCTCAGGAGGATCCGGTCCTCCTGACGGATCCTTTCCAGGACCAGCTGGTCGGTGAGATGCTCGTACACGGTGTCGTATCCCAGGATCCGGAGCCACTTCGCCAATCTGCCGAGCATGATGTCCACCAGGAAGCGAGGCTGACTCCGATCTGTCCCTGCCTCCGGGCTCATAGCCACCCCTGTTCCAGGCACCACAGGATCGTCTCTCTGACCCCATCTTCGATCGAGACCTCGGTTTCGAACCCGAGCTCTTCGCGCGCCTTGTCCACGGAGCAAACCCAGTAGCGCTCGCGGATCTCGCGGATTTTTTCCCGGTTGAGCGTAGCGGGTCTGCCTGCGAACCAGGCAGCAAGTTCCGAGACCCAGGCCGCCGGGTAGAGGGCCCATGTGGGCAGAACCAAGGCGCGAGCTCTCCGTCCCACAGCTCGCGCTACCGCGTCTGCGAATTCCTCCCACTCGGTCGGCCGCGGATTGGCGATGAAATAGGTTTGCCCTACTGCTCGCTCGCTTGTGGCGGCACGTACGATTCCCCGCACCAGATCTGACACATGGACGAGGCTGATCAGCCTCGGGGCCCGGCCCAGAAGCGGTTTCCAGCCCCGGACTGCGTAGCGGTAGAGCACAAGGAGATCCCGGTCCCGGGGCCCGTAGACCGCGGACGGGCGAACGATGGTGATCGGAAGCCGGTCGGCGTATTCCCGCGCAATCTGCTCGGCCCGGAGCTTGCTCAGACCGTAGGTAGTGAGCGGACGAGGTGGATCCTCTTCCTTGCGCGGGGTGGGTCCGTCGCTCGGACCCGCCGCAGCCTGGCTACTCACGAGGACGAATCGCTCCAGGCTGTCCCCGCTTTCCGCGCAGGCGCGGAGGAGGTGGGCCGTGCCCTCAGCGTTCACCGCGAAGTAGTCCTGCCGCCTTCGGGCCTTGGTGAGTCCGGCCAGGTGGAACACCACCTGCACCCCGTCCACGGCCGCTCGCAAGGAGTCCGGCTGGGTGACCTCACCGTACACCCGCTCAGTCGGGAGAGACTGAATCCAGCGGAGATTACTGGTCCTCCGCACGAGGCAGCGGACGTCCCAGCCCTCCCTCACCAGGCATTCCGCCAAATAACTGCCGATGAATCCGTTGGCACCTGTGACAAGTGCCTTCATCTTTTCGGCCTGCTCGCGCGTCTCATCTCGACAATCCTTGCCCGCTACATGATACGAAAAATCCCCCACCTGGACAAGCTGCAACCGCCTGGGGCAGGCTTGGCGGAGCCCCCCACTCGGACTCGATGTGGGTCGACGGTTCGGATCGGTCCTACTCAGTTCCCGGACTGCGCCAGGAGACCGAGGGTGCGGGAGGAAATGCCGCGCGGGAAGGGTCTGATTTCCCCGCGCCGCGGGTTGTAGTACCACGCGGCGCTCGTGCCCTGGCGGAGAGGAGGGTTCAACTCAGGCGAGGTATCGATCCGGACTTCCACGGAGGAGAGTCCTCCGCGGGAACCCCAGTAGGGGTTCGGGGGAAAGGCGGGGAGATAGGGACCGAGCCGAAATACGCTATCGCGGGAGGCAGAAACATTCCCTGCCGGGTCAGTGTACCAGGTAAGCTGTCGCCGAAAGATGGCGGGGTCGCCCTTCCGATTGGCATCGAGCTCGGAGCAGGGATAAAAACCATGGTCCCGCCGGTACGCCTCGAGCGCCTGCCGGAGGGCGGATAGGTTTGCTTCGAGGATGGCCTGCTTCTCTCTGGCTCGGCGATGGCTTTCGCGCGCAGAGAGAGCTGCGCCAACGAGCGCGAGGGCCATCAAGACGATCGCGATCTCCGCCTTTGTAGCTTTGCCTTTCGTGGCCGTCGCCTCCGCTCTCATCGCCCGAAACGTCCGGAAGATTACGGCCTTTCCCAGTCGCCACTTTCTTGAGCTTGCTCCACAGCCTGGATTCCCGAGGGCTCTTCGGCTGAGTTGGTCTGGACGGCGGCGAGTCTGGGCACTTCGTGGACCCGGCTGGCCAACGGCACCGTGAAGTAAAAGGTGCTCCCTTTCCCTTCTTCGCTTTCCACCCACATGTTGCCGCCCAGGTGCTTGATGATCTCTTTCGAGATGGGAAGGCCCAGTCCCGTCCCCTTGGGGCGGTTGGTGAGACCTTTGCCCTCCACCACCTGCTGGAACCGGTCGAAAATGAGGGGGAGGAAGCGCTTCGGGATGCCGATCCCCGTGTCGCGGACCCAGACCTTGGCGAAATCCCCCGGATCCGTTCTTCGACGCCCCGGCATGGTCTCGTAGCCGATGGTGATCTTCCCGCCCTCCGGCGTGAATTTGATGGCATTGCCCAGGAGATTGACCAGGACCTGGATCAGGCGCTCCCTATCGGCGCGCACAATCAGCGGGAGTTCAGAATTCTCCACCTCCACAGTGAGGGATTTCTCGGTGGCCAAGGGCCGCAGCGAATCGATGGCCGAGAAGATAGCTTCGCGGAGGTCGAAGTCATCGATCTCGAAGCGCATGTTGCCAGATTCGATCTTGGAGAGATCGAGGATGTCGTTCACCAGACGGGCGAGGCGATCGCTTTCGCGGATGATGATCTCCAAGAATTCGCGTCGGTGGTCCGGGTCGTCAAAGGTCAGCAGGATCTCGGCGAACGAGCGGATGGCCGTGATCGGCGTCCGCAACTCATGCGAAACGGCCGAGATGAACTGATCCTTGAGGGTGTCCAGCCGGCGAAGTTCGCTGAGTTCCCTTTCCTCCCGCACATCGATGAGCACGAAGACGATCCCGATGACTTTGCCCTCCCCGTCGCGGAAGAGACTGGGCGAGACGCGAACGGGGAGCTTCACCTCTTGGGGGCTAAGCTCGATTTCCGCACTTTCTGGCTGGCGTTGCTCGTTGGCGGCCTCCACGGCTTTGAGGAAAACGTGCGCGATGTCCGGGCGCAGCACTTCCTCCACTAGAGATCCGATGGCCTCCTCCGGGTCTAGCGAAAGCATCCAGCCTGCGGTGCGATTCAGAAGATGGATCCGGCCCGCCAGGTCGGTGGCCACGAGGCCGCTCGGCATGCTTTCGAGGACGGATTCCAGATAGGCCTTGATGTTGCCAATGGCCTGGGTTTGCAGCTCGGTGTTGTCCAAGAGGCGGCGACTCTCCAATGCCAAAGCGGCTTGAGTAGCCACCATCTGGAGCAGGCTGTATTCCATCCCGGTGATGGTCTCGGGGGCCAACTCCAGGACAATGAAAAGGAGCCCGAACGCCACACCCCTGGCGGTCAGCGGCACCCAGACGCTGCTGCAGGGCCTGCCATTCGGAGTGGGATCGATCGGTAGGACGGTGATCCTTCCCTCGCTGATCGCCCACTCTCCGATTTGGAGCCCATCGGGGTCACGGAGGATCCTCTCGTAGACCGGACTTAGCCCGACCGCTTGGCTCGCGTAGAGAAGCCCGCTGGTGGGATCTCGGGACAGTAGGGCGCATCCCGCCGTAGGAAATAGCGAGGAAAGGATGCGACCCAGCGCCTCAATGATCTGCTGAGCGTCAGGCGCCGTGAAAAGCTCGAGCGTGGCGTCGTAAGTCTGCCGGAGCTTCTCGAAGACGTGGATGTGGCCCTGCGGAGAAAACTCCGCCCCCGCGCGGGCTCCTGAATCACGAAGATCGGGAGGCATCCCGGTTCGTTTGTGGGCCTCGTCGCTCATTTCCGAGAGCCTAGAAGTCACTCGACCGGAGTCTTGGGTTCCTCATTCGCGAGCTGAAGAAACACGCTCGAGCGCTCGAACTCGGTGTAGAAGCTGGCGAGCAGGCGTTCGATCGCCTCGGGGGATAGCCTCAGCGTGTCCCACACGCTCGGATGAACCTCGGGGACGATGTCATCGCCCGGGTATCCAATCTGCTCCATCCGCACAAGACAGTCGGCGAGGTGGACCAGACCTACCAACCGCGAGGCCTGCTTGGCTCGATCGGGCTCGTGGTGCAGCCCGATCGCTTCCGCGAGCTGGACCGGCAGATTCCAGTTCTCCGCCAGCCAACGCCCGATATCGCTGTGCGTGACGCCGATCACCATTCTCTCCGCTTCGGCGATGGAGCAGTGCTCCTGGACCACGGTCTGAAGCACTCTCTCAAACTGGTCAGGGAGGTACTGGTCCAGGAGTACCTTGCCGATGTCATGAAGGAGCCCGGAGACGAATGCTTCCTCTGGGTTGGAATACCGGATTTCCCGGGCCAACAGCTTGGTCGCCACGGCGCAGCCGATGGAGTGTTGCCAGAATTTGGATCGATCCCAGTTGCCGAGAGAAGCTCCTCCAGGTCGGAAGACGTCGAACACGCTGGCGCCCAGGGCCAGGTTCCTCACCGTATTGAAGCCGAGGATCACGGTAGCCTGAGTGATGGTGGAGACCCGTTTGGGAAGGCCATAGAAGGCCGAGTTCACGATCCGAAGGATCTTCGAAACCAAAGATTGGTCATTGGAGATGATTCGGGCTACGTCGGAGGCGGACGAATTGGGATTGTTCACCGCCTGCATCAGCTGAGCCACCACCTGGGGCAGGGTCGGCAGATTCTTGATCCGACGGATGGTAAGGGCAATCTCTGGCGACGCGGTCGCGACTTCCATGACCATCTACTCCCGTGCTGTTCGAATCACCCCGCATTCGAGGGGGCATGACCCGGTATTTGACGTATTCCTCGCCGCAACAACCGCATAGGCGAGGCGGATCGCCGTTTCCTGGGGACACATCGGCCTTCGGCTATGCAGCTGCCTCGCCAAGCAGGTCCTGCACCATCGCAATGATTTCGGCGGGGCTGAAGGGTTTGGGCACGTACGCATCGGCCCCAGCTGGTAGCCCCTCCTCCAGGTCGGAGGCCTGGCCCTTCGCCGACAGGATGATCACCTTCATGGCCCGCAGATCTTCTCGGCTCCGAATGTGCTGGCACACTTCATATCCTGTCCGGTGAGGCATCATCACGTCCAGAATGACGAGGTTGGGCCGCACCTTTTCCACCAGCTGATAGGCCTCCTCGCCGTCTTTGGCCACGTAGACGTCAAATCCGCTCCTCTGGAGCACGTAGGAGAGCGACCGAGCAATGAAGGGCTCGTCATCGGCTACGAGGATCTTGGCCGCTGGCATTGGTCTCCTCTTCTGCAGATGGTTTTCCGAACATCTCCCTGCTCGCGCGGTAAACTGATGCGATGGTCTCGATCTGCTTGATCAATTCCCCTGCGGAGATTCTGCCGGGGACAACAAGATCCTTTTCCAGCTGGCGCTCGAGACGGCGGAGGAGGGAGGCCAAACCTTTGAAGCCAACTGTCTCCGAGGCTCCTTTCAGGCCGTGACAGCGAAGGTGCAGCATGCGCAGCAGTTCTGGCTTTGAAGTCTCGCCGAACTGCTGCGCCAGGGAGCGGAGTTCGGCGATTCCTGCCTCCATGCTCTCGAAGTAGAGGTGGAGGAAGGGGTGCCACCGCTCTACAGCCCGCCGGTCAATGTAGTGCGCGCTTCCGGATTGGGTAAGGGTCTGGGCCATCTCGTCGATCCACCTCAGGAGCTTCGGTTCATTCAGCCGGCGTGAGGATCTTGCGTAATTTGAGTATGAGCGAGCTCGGGTTGAAGGGCTTGGTGACGTAATCCACCGCCCCGAATCGCATGACTTCCACGACCTTGTCCCTTTGGGCAAGCGCGGATAACACCACCACGGGCACATCCTCCTTCCCGAGCTCGAGGCGGAGCTTCTGCAAAAAGGCTTCTCCGGACAGACCGGGCATCATCAGGTCGAGGAGGATGAGGTCAGGATTGTGCTCCTGCACCAGCTCCAACGCTTCAAGGCCGTTCTCGGCAAGGATGACGTCGTATCCGAAGGATCGCAGGTACTTCTCCACGGCCAGTCGCATGAAGCGGTCATCATCGACCACCAAGATCTTCGCCATTTTCGCCCTCACTGCCTTCTACAACCTCTTGAGCACCACCACGGTTATATCATCGACGAATTCCGCATTTCCTGTAAAACTTCGCAGGGCATCGCGCAGAATCTGCGTGAGGCGCCAAGGCTCCTCCTGGCGATAAGTGGAGACCAGCGTGCCGAGTCGTTCCTCCCCAAACGGCTCGCCCGCGGGGGACTTCGCCTCGGAGACGCCGTCGGTGAACATGAGCACAATATCCTGGGGTTGGAGCTGGACTTCCCTCTTTTCGAAGTTCACCTCTGGCCAAATCCCGATGATCATCCCCTCCGCATCGAGGCGACGGACTTCTCCGGAGCGGCCGTCCACCCAGATCGGCCAGCAGTGGCCCGCGTTGGCGTATTCGAGAGTCCAGGTGCTGGGATCCAGCCGGGCGCAGAAGGCGCTGATGAAGAGCCCTCCGCTCTCGAGATCTTCGTAGAGAGCCCGATTGGTCCCATGTAGGATCTCCGCGGGATCCCGCCAGCGACTCATCTCCGAGCGAATGGCGCTGCGCGCCTCGATCATCAGGAGAGCCGCGCCGATGTCATGGCCCGAAACGTCGGCGACCACCATGCTCAGGAGTTCGGTCTCGTCGTGGTAGAAATCGTAGTAGTCGCCTCCGATGGTCTGCGCCGGCAGGTAGAGCCCGGCCAGCTGACCCCCCGGGATCTCGGGCCAGTATTTCGGGAGCAAGCTGCGCTGGATGTTCTTCGCGATCTCCAACTCCCGCCGGAGCCTTTCCGCTGCCTTCGCTTGCTCCACAAGATGGCAATTGTGTAGCGCAATGGCGGTGACCGACGCGATGGTGGTCAGCGTCTTGAGGTCGGAGGTTGTGAAGGGTTTGCCGTCCACCCGGTCGGCCAAATTCAGAACTCCCATCTTTCGGCCCCTGATCTGAAGGGGCGTGGCTACGAGCGGTACCGAGAGGAAGGAGTTCGTGGCATAGCGTCCCTGCGGGACTGGGGCCGGCCGAAGGTGCTGGAGCCGGCTTATGTCTTCGACCAGCAAAGGCTCGCCCTTTTCGAAGACCCAGCCGCAAATGCCCTCGCCGGGGCGGATCCGGGTCTGCTGTGCGACCTCCTCCGGGATGCCCCGCTGAGCCACAATGCGCAGGGTGCCTTCCGTCTCGTCGACCACGAGGAGAGAAGCCCGCTGGGCTGGTACCGCCTTCAGGGCAAACTCCAGCGCGATCTTCGATACCTGCTGCACGTCGAACACCGACCCCAACGTCTCCGTGATCCTGCTCAGCAGGTGGATCTCCTCGTACCGCCCCGCCAGCTCCGCGGCGAGGCTGGCGATCTCGTGTTCCGTGTAGAGCCGGTCCTCCACGATTTGCCCGATGGCATGGGCCAGAGCCCGGAGCTCCTCCCCCTGGACTTGCCACCAGGGGTGAAGCTCCAGGCTCCCGACGCGTTTTCCCAAGAACTCCAAAGGCCGGGACAAACCCGGCCGACCTTCGCCTCCCCGATCGCATCCTTCCGAAAACAGCACGTGCCCCTCCGCATCACGCAGGGTGATGCCGACCGATGATCCTTCGGCAAGCCTGGCCAGCGCGGAGCGAAACGAATCCTGCCTCAGTACGGTGACCAGTTCCATTCCGGCTCAGCTCACCACTTGGGAGCGGCCTTCTGCTGTGATCTTGTACCCATGACCGGTGATGACCAAGACGGGAAGAGGAGCCGACCGCCATGAAGTGGCTTCCACTCGCCCTCCCCTATTTTCGGCAAGGGGGAGAGGTACTTTAGATGGGGTCCGTCCTGCTGGACACTATCGGAAGGGCATGGTCATTTGCCCCCTGGTGGTCGCGAGCAATGCGCGGGAACGCAGAAGGAAACCCGGCCGAGGATTCGGGCGCATTTAGTACAGTAGGTATTTCTGGCGGATCCTCAGGAATTCATCCAGGCCCCGTCGCTGGATTTCCAGGAGCTTTGCGAGGGGTGCGCCCGCCTCGAGGGCCTGCGCGAATTCTTCGCTGCCGGTCATGAGCTGCATGCCCCTTCGCTGGATACGGAAGCTATCCGGGAAGGCGGAGCGGAGGGCCCAGAGCAGCCCGATGCCGAACTCCACCGAGCTCAAGCGCTCCGGATCGGTTGGGTCGAGCCAGATCCCGTAGCAGACCCGGCCCTCATACTTGGGATGGCTGGCCAGTCCCGGAAGATTGCGGGGGACGAAAGACGTGGGCCGGCAGGCAATCCCGAGCCCGCTGGCCTCGAACAAGCGGAGGAGACGAGCCGGATCGATCCAGGGTGCGCCGAGATGGCGAAACGGATAGAGGGTCCCTCGCCCCTCAGACACGTTCGTGGCCTCAAGCAACCCTATCCCGGGGTAGAACAAGGCCGTGGTATCGGTTGGGATGTTGGGCGAGGGCGGGATCCAGCGCAACCCTGTTTCCCAGTACAGCATATCCCGACGCCAACCGCGCATGGGAACGACGGTGAGGTCGAGCGGCTTCGAGCTTGAGAGCCAACCCTCGCCCGCAAACATGCGTGCCAGCTCACCCACCGTCATCCCGTGCCGCAGGGCAATGGGGTGGATCCCTACGAAGGACCGGAGGGGTGGCTCCAGTACTGGCCCTTCGACGATTTCTCCCCCGATGGGATTGGGTCGATCCAGCACCACGAACGGGATCCCTTGGTCAGCGGAAGCTTCCATGGCAAGCGCCATGGTGCTGATGTAGGTGTAGAAGCGTGCGCCCACATCCTGAATGTCGAAGAGGAGCACATCGATCTGGCGCAGCATTTCGGGGCTGGGTTTCTTCGTCTCCCCGTAGAGGCTGAGGATGGGGATCCCCGTGCGCGGGTCCCGGCCGTGACGGATGGTTGCCCCAGCCTCCTCGGTGCCGCGAATGCCGTGTTCCGGGGCAAAGAGGGCCACGAGCTTCACTTCTGGGTCGGCGTGGAGTAGGTCGGCCAAGTGTTTGCCCTCGGAGGTGACCCCGGTCTGGTTGGTGATGAGCCCGACCCGCTTGCCGGCCACGAGATGTCGATATTCCGTGAGCAATCGGTCGGCCCCCACCCGCACCCGAGGTTTTCCTCCTCCGCAGCTCGCGGAAGCGGCCAAGAGGAGAAGGAGTGCGCCGCAGAGCGGGCGCATGGAGCTACCCAGCCGCAGTGGTTCGTCACGGCGCATCGTTCGGTTCCGGCTTGGAGGCGTCGATGGCCTCCACAATTGGGATCTTGAGCTCGTCCCCTTCGTGGACGCGATCGAGGTCGACTTCGGGGTTGTATGACCAGACGAGCCAGTAGGGGACGTCATACAGGCTATGGCAGATGTACCAAATGTTCTCCCCCCGTGCGACGCGGTGCACGCGGACGCCGGTCACGCGGTAGGTGGCGAAGAAATCCTCCTCGATGCTGCGGAGGTAGTCCAGGCGCTGGCGGTGGAATTCCTCCGGACTCACATTGCGGAAGGTGAGGCGGACCTGCTCCCCCACTCGGAGCTCTTTCCCGGGGGAGAACCCGTTCAACTGCCGCAGCTCCCGAGCGGTCACCTTGAGCCATTCGGCGTAGTGGCCCAGGGTTTCCTCCGGCTGGACCCGCGTCCAGCCATCCCGCGGAATCTCAACCCGATCGGTCAGCCGCCTCGGATTCACGTTTCGGGACACTCCCGTGGTGTCGTAAGGGACCCAGTGGAGTTCGGCCAAGCTCCCTCCCGGGGCTGGGTTCGACTCAGGGGGCGGTGCCGATGCGAAGGATGTGGCCCCGGCGGCGCGAGAACTCGCCGAAGGCGGCGGTGAAGCCGATGCCGGCGATTGCTGCGGGGCAGCTCTGCTGCCGGAACCACCGGGTACCCGGAGAACCTGCCCCGGTCGGATGCGGTCGGGATCGGGGAGATCGTTGTAGTTGAGGAGATCCTGGACTGAAGCTCCTAGCCTCTTCGCAATATCGCTCAGCGTTTCCCCGCTGCGAACGACGTACTGGTCGCCAGAAGGTGGGGGCGGGCTCGGCGAATTCGAGCGTTTTTGGAGCACCTGGGCGTAGAGCGAGTCGGGGTCTGCCTTGAGGTTGACGGGCAGCCTAAGGGTGTAGCCCCGAGGGATCCGCCTTTGGCCGCGCCAAACGGGCGCCCGCAGCGCGGGATTGAGCTGCCGGAGCTCCTCCAGCCCGACCTCAAAGATCTGGGCCACGGACTTCGCAGGCACGTGGTCTTCCAGCTGGAATTCGAGAAACTGCAGAGGAGGCTCAAACTCCACCTCGCCGAAGAATTGCTGATAGTTGCTGCGTACGTACAGGGCGGCGAGGAATTCGGCGTAAAAGTTCTTGGAGGCGAACTTGAAGCTGGGCGAGCGGTAGCGGTTCAGGATGACCTCGAAATCCCTTGTACCCAAGCTCTCCACAGCCTGCTTCATGCCGGCCAGGCCGTGATTGTAAGCGGTGATTGCCAGGGGCCAGGTGCCCAGCTCGTCGTAGTTTTTTCGCAAGAGCTGGGCCGCCGCCTCCGTCGAACGGAAGGGGTCGAAGCGCTCATCCACCTCGTAGGTGATGCGGAGGAAGAGACGTCCGGTGTGCCGGGTGAATTGCCAAATGCCCGCAGCTCCCATGTGGGAGTAGGCCGCCCAGTTGAAACAGGATTCCACGTGGGGCAGAGCCGTGAGCTCCTCGGGGAGCCCATGATTGCGGAAGATCTCCTTCATGCGGTCGATGTAACGCCCCGACTGGCGCAAACCGAAGAGGAAGAAATCGCGGTTACCTCGTTGCACGCGCACATTCTCGCTTGCCGTACGAAGGGCTTCCCATCCTCCCCAAGGAGTCCAAAGGTCCAGGATTCGGCGCTCCTCTTCGCTGAACTCGGAGGGATTGCGCTGCCCGAGGCGCCGGAGCCAGTCGGAGTACTTGTTCCGCAGGCGAACCACGTACTCCCGCCTCGTCCGCTCCGAGACCTTATCGGTTCCAAGAAGCTGCCTCAGGTCCACCACTTCGTATATGACCAGCGGGTGGTTGGAATCGTGTACGATCAGCTGATCCGTATGCCATTGGCTATACACCCGGATCCAGAATTCGACGTTGTCTCGTAGTGATGGGGGCAGCGGAAAGAGGTCGTTGCGGGGGATGTCGTTGGGATCAATAGCCTTCGCGGTCGGAGAAGTGAGCAGGAGAGCCAAAGCGAGGACCGAGCTCTTTGGAAACCTTCGGGATGCCGCAGAGGGTCGTCTCTCGGACATCATCGGGCTGCTCCGTCATTTTCCGCGTTCCAGACCGGTCTTGCCCCCGGAGGCACGAGAGGTCGAATCACTGGGTCCAATCCTCGAGGTCCCCGTACTCGGGCGTGTCCAGCTCGGTCCCGGCGTCGGGGTTTTCCTCGAAGAAATCGGCGTTGCGTGGGTCGTACTGGATCATCCTGCCGATGATCTCGATCAGATCCTCTTTGTCCAGGGCCTTGAGCTCGAGAAGCGACTCCCCAACGTCGTGGAAGGACTCCTGATCGAAGACCCAGGAGTACAGCAGGGCAATGACGTGCTTGCACATCCCGGATCGCGCTTCGCACGTGCAGGAGGTCGAGAGACGGTAGTCGTCCGCGGTGACCTCGACCAGGTACTCGCCGTAAGCCTCCCGAACGCGGCCTGAGATCTTGTTCAGGAATACGGCCGCTTTCCGGATGAAGCCGCCGGTGTAGTACTCAAAGCCCTCGCCGCCCGTGACCTCTTCGTCAAGCTTCCGCACTTCCTCCACGGAAAGGGAGAGCAAGGCCGGGGAAATGGGAAACTCCTTCCGATGCACATCCATCGCCTTTCTCCCGAGCCGCCGGGAGCAAGCCCCGGACGGCTCCACCACTCTTCTTGTCGTCCAGTTCTCGGAAAGATTGACGTGGACCTCGAGCTTCGGATCGGGCTGGCTTGGATTTTCCTCCCCGCCGCCCTAACGAACTTACAAAAAGCCGATCCCGAATTCAAGGTGCAATCGCCGTGCCGGACCAACCCTACCCCTGGCCCTTGGGCTGAGGCCCGAGAGCAGAATGCTGACACCGAGCCGGCCATTCCTTCGCCAGGGTTGTGTATTGGGTTGGGGATTCGTATGTTTGCGGGAGCGGGGCGAGGCTGTGGTCCGAGCCTCGCGGAGCGGGAATGTCCGACTTCGAGGCGGCAGAATCGGTTGGGCGAGAATTGGGGCGAGCAGAGAGACGATAGTCCACCGAGCAGGAGGGGAACGGGTGTGATCGGGCGCGAGGACGTTTTTGACCCGCCGTCGTTTTTTGCGCAGCGCTACGGGCTCGAGATTTCCTCGATGGCGAAGACGTTAGAGCGGGCCCTTGCCCGCGGCGGGGATTTTGCCGAGCTCTTCGTGGAGTACAGTCTCCACTCGGCCGTGACCGTCGAGGAGGGCGCGGTCCGGGACACGGAGGAATCTGTGGGACTGGGGGCCGGGGTGCGGGTGATCAGGGGTGAGCGGACGGGCTACGCCTACACGAACGATCTCCGGTTTCCCTCCCTCCAGGATGCGGCGCGCACGGCGTCGACGATCGTCGCAGCGGGGAACCACGGAACCGGCCTGGCGGATCTCCGACTCTCAGCCCCACGCCTCCGCCTCTACGAGCCCGAGAGCTCCTCGGTCTTCGCCGGTTTGGAAGAGAAGGTGCAGCTTTGTCTCCGTGCGCACGATGCCGCAGCGGGACTGGACAGCAGGATCCGGAACGTGCGGGTTTCGTTCAGCGAAGGCCTGCGGGTGGTGTTGATCGCCAACTCCGAGGGGCGGATGGTCTTCGACGCTCGTCCCTTGGTTCGCCTCGACGTTTCGGCCGTGGCGGAGAAGAACGGATCCCGAAACGCAGGCTACCATGGCGATGGCGGGCGGGTGGGACTGGAGTTTTTCCGGGAGGCCCAGAGGCCCGAGGAGATCGGTCGGCGGGCAGCGGAAGAAGCCCTCATCCTTCTCGGGGCGGCCGATCCGCCGGCGGGAGAGATGCCCGTCGTGCTGGCCCCGGGGGAGAGCGGAACCATGATCCACGAAGCCGTCGGGCATCTGCTCGAAGCTGATGCGAATCGAAAGAAGCAATCGATTTTCTGGGACAAAATGGGTCAGGTTGTGGCCTCGGAGCTCGTGACCATCTTCGATGACCCGACTCTACCGCGGCTGAGGGGATCGTACCAAGTGGACGACGAAGGGACCGAGCCCGTCAAGACCCTGCTCATCGAACGTGGTCGACTGTGCGGCTATCTTACGGATCTGCTTTCGGCTCGTGTGCTCAGGATGGAGGCCAACGGGCACGGCCGCCGACAGAGCTACGCGCATGTGCCCATCCCCCGCATGTCGAACACCTACCTCGCCGCAGGCGAGCACGACCCGCAGGAGATCATCGCCTCCGTGCGGAAGGGGCTTTACGCGGTGAGCTATCAGGGCGGCCAAGTGGAGGATACGGGCAAATTCACCTTCTCCCTGCGTCTCGCTTACCTTATCGAGGATGGGAAACTGACGCGCCCGGTGCGACAAGCGACTCTCATCGGGTCGAACATGGACATCCTCCGGAACATCGAGATGGTCGGAAATGATCTGCGGTTTGGGCGGCAGACCGGCACTTGCGGGAAAGAAGGGCAGTCGGTGCCCGTATCCGACGGGACCCCGACGGTGAAGATCCGAAGAATGACGGTGGGAGGCAGAGTTTGAGCCGGGAGCGCGAAGAGACCCTTGTGCGCCGACTCGTGGAGCTGGGCCGGAAGTTGGGCGCCGATGATGTGGAGGTTCAGCTGGCTGTCTCCACGGAGTTCGAGGTGGAGGTCCGACAAGGCGAGATCGAGAAGCTCATTCAGGCCGATTCGCGCGGCATCAGCCTTCGCGTGACGAAACAGCACCGTGTCTCTCTGACGAGTACAAATGAGTTCGACCCCAACACCCTGGAGCGGCTTGTGGAGAAGGCGGTGCGGCGAGCCGAGCTTGCGACGGAAGACCCCTACTCCGGCCCTCCTGAAGAGTTCGGCTCGCCGGTTGAGCCGGAGAGCTTGGACCTTTTCGATCCCAGCCTCGCGGAGCTCATGCCGGAAGCCAAGATCAAGATGGCTCGCGAGACGGAGCGCATCGGGCTTGCACTGGACAGCCGGATCTCGAATTCGCTTGGCGCCTGGATGAGCACGGTGATTTCGTCCTACTGGTTCGCCAATTCGCGCGGTGTGGAACACCACTTCGTTTCCAGCTTGGCCTCGCTGGGCCTTGGCTTGCAGGCTGGCGACACGGATCATCGGGTGGAGCAATACTGGTGGAGCACCGCTCGCCACCTGGAGGATCTGGAGTCCCCGGAAGTCGTGGCTCGGAAGGCCGTACAACGAACCGTACGGGAGCTGAATCCGCGCAAGCTGAAGACCATGCGGGCAGCAGTAATCTTCGAGCCCAGGATGACCGCCCAGTTGCTGAGCTTCCTGGCCTCCTGCGTGAATGGGATGCTCGTCTACCGCGGGCGCTCCTTCCTCGCGGGAAGGCTGGGGGATTTTGTTTTCGGCTCGAATATCACGGTCATGGACGATGGGCTTCTGCCCCGCGGCCTGGGATCGAGCCCGTGCGACACCGAGGGCGTCGCCAGCCGAAAGATGACGGTGGTGGAGAGCGGGGTCTTGAGAAGCTACCTGCTGAATGCCTACTCGGCCCGTCGCCTGGGCCTCAAAACGACCGGACACGCCAGCGGGCAGGGTGTCGCCCCCCACAACTTCTACCTCAAGCCGGAAGAAGCCTCGCCGGAGGAGATCGTCCGCAGCACGGAAAAGGGTCTGCTCCTCACGCGCACGCTCGGACACGGGACGAATCCCGTGACAGGGGAGATCTCCAAGGGCGCCTACGGCCTGTGGATCGAGAAGGGCGAGATCGCCTACCCGGTCAGTGAGATCACCATCTCCGGCACGCTGGCCGAATGGCTTTCTCGCGTCGACGCCATCGGCAACGACCTGGAATTCGGCTCCCCCGTCGGCGGACCAACCATCCGGGTGCAGGACGTGGTGATCGCCGGTCGGTGAGGATTCGTCCCATCTCGTCGAGGATCTCAGAGACGGGGATTCAGCTCGGCGCAGGCTATCCCGCAGCTTCCAGCCTCGGGAGCGCCGAGGAATCAAGGAGCTTCCGCTTGGTGAAGAGCTCCTCGAGGGTGCTCAGCCGCCAGCTACGGATGGACGGGTCGGAGTAGACGTCCTCCAGTAGGTCCCAGGTCTGCCGGGTCGCGCCCAGCAAATCGGCCTCACGCAGTAGTGTGATCAAGTAGCACTTTCGGTCCCGCTTGGTCGGGAAATGGTCCCTGAATTGTCGCGAGGTTGGCACCTGACCTTCGAGGAACAGGCGAGAGCTTAGCTCCTCGGGGAAGTAGGCGTGCACCTTGCCCGGGGCTCCGAGCTCGTAGATCGTGTCGTCCAAAAGATCCACGAAGGGTCCGAGGACCTGCTCTCGCTTTAACAGTACCCAGCGCAGCCCGAGGGCTCGGTACATGTCCACCAATTCGAAGGGGTCTTGCTCCGCCGGGGCATACAGTCCGCGGAGGATCGCGTCCTCGCCGAGCGCTTCCCGTAGGGCATCGCGCTCCTCACGGAGGCTTTTCTCCAATACCTCTCGGGGCAAGTCACCATCTTGAACCAGTGCCAGTTCGACCTGGTGAAGCACACTTAGGTCGCGAAGCGAACTCAAGACCCAGCGGGCCTTTCGTCGGGCGAGGTCCTGGAGGATTTGGGCGCGAATCCCAATGGTTGCCTGGCGCATGCGAAAGGCCTGTAGCAAGCGGAGCGTCGGCTTGTAAACTGCCTCCAGGCAGGCGTCGAGATCTTCGCCGCTCCCATCCCACACGAATACATTGCCCCAGTTCATCGGCCTCTCCTCTGAGCTCGGCGCGACCTTCTCTTGACCAGCACGCTCGGCGAGGACGTACTTCGGAAACCACCGAAAATAGCCTTCCCCGCTCAAAATGTCAAGGAGGCTGTGGGGGGCGAAAGAGGTTGCTTTGGTGCCGGGTTTTGAGTAGCTTGTCTACGGTTTGAGAAGGCCGCCGGCGGACGAAAAGGGATCACCGCAGCGCCCGGCCCGCGGACGGAAATCGTGCGACAACCTGCCCGGGCCCCGACCTCCTGTGCATCCCCTCGTATCCACCCCAACCGGTTTTCCCCGTCGCGCGGCGAAGAAGCGAACGGCAGATTCAGGAGTTTCGCAATGCAGGCACAAGAAGGTGACCGCGTGCGTGTCCACTACACAGGCCGTCTCGACGATGGGACGATCTTCGATTCATCCAAGAATCGCGAGCCTCTCGAGTTCGTGATCGGCGAGGGCGAGATCATCCCTGCTTTCGAGGAAGCTGTGGTGGGGATGCACGAAGGGGAAAAGAAGACGATCCTCATTCCCTCGGATCAGGCGTACGGTCCCCGACGGGAAGAGCTGTTGCTCCGCGTGGCTCACGAGCAGTTCCCGCCAGATCTGAAGCCCTACGTCGGGCAACAATTGGAGATGATCCAAAGCGATGGCCAGTCGCTGATCGTCGTGGTGGTGGAAGTGGATGACGAAGGCGTGACGCTCGACGCCAATCACCCGCTGGCTGGCAAGGATCTGACCTTCGAGATCGAGCTGGTCGAGGTCGCACGACCCGCACCACAGGCGTAGGGGGAGCGCCAACCCCATTGGGGTGTCCCAAATCCGTCGGCCTGGCGGGGCGATTCCCCGCGGTCCAGCACGGTAGGGCGGTGCGGCACATCGCCGTGGGACGGCCGCTGAACGGCTCGGGGATCGGGCGATGGGACCCGCGGAGGGGGACGGAGGGCGGAGAGCCGGGGGGAGGTTTGCCCCGCGGGGGGAGGGGGTGCTGCCGTGCCTTACACACGGACCCCGAGGGAACGCAGGAACGTTCTGCACCGGATCCCGGAACGGCCCGCCGGGGACGTGTGGGGGCTTCCCCCGGCGCAAGAGCTCCGGTCCCTCGTCCTTCGGCCGGGGAGCGCCGTGAGTGCGCGGCCAAGTGAGCAACGGCCGCGCCGGACCTGCAACCCATTCGCGGAAGGGGAATCAGTTTCCTGTGGCATTTGCCGTCGGGAGATGTACATTTGGAGCGTCACGGATCGATGGACGCACGGTGCGACCGTGGCTCGATACGGACCCGTTTCTTGCGGGATGGCTGGAGGGGTTGGAAAGCGGCGGAGCAGCTCCGGGATGACTTCGAAAGAGCGGGTGTACGCGACGCTGGAGGGGAGGATCCCGGATCGCGTTCCCATTGGCGAGTTTGCCATCGATTTCGACACCGTGGAGAAAATCCTCGGCCACGAGACCTACCTCCGGGCTAAGGCGAAATCCCAGATCGCCTTCTGGGAGGGCCGACACGACGAGGTGGCCCAGAGCTACTTGGAGGATCACATCGCGCTCCACGAGAAGCTGGACCTGGATATTGTCACCTTCCCGATGGCGACGTGGGAGATCCCGCCGGAATCGGACGACCCTCCTCCGCGGCGCATCAACGAGAATACCTGGGAGGACAAGTACGGTCGGGTCTACAAGTTCTCGGAGATCACCCACGATATCACCTGCGTCCATGATCCCGTTGAGGAGCAGAGGCGGTACACGATCGAGGAATTTCGCCTACCTCCACCTCCGGTCCAGCGAGACCCTCGCTCCTGGGCGATCCTCGACGGCGTGATCCAGCGGTTCAAGGGGCGGAAGTTCATCTGCGGTCCGTCGGGGGGAGAGATCGGCATTGTGCTTCTGGGTGGGATGGAACGCGGATTGATTCGCCTCCTCGAAGAGCCCGAGGTGGTGAAGGCAGCGACTCGTTTCTTCCTCCAGCTGCAGAACGCCGCCGACGCCGTACTGATCCACCCCGACTGCGACGCTGTGCTCTGGGCGGCCGACTTCGGGCACAAGACCGGCCCATTCATCAGTCCGCAGATGTTCCGGGAGTTCTTCCTGGAGGCGAACCGCGAGCGCGTCCGCAACATCCGATCCCGCTTCAGGAAGAGGGTGGCGAAGCACTGCTGCGGCCGGATCGAGGCGCTGCTCGATTTCTTCCTCGAAATCGGCTACGACGTCTATCAGTCCATCCAGCCGAGCGCAGGGATGGACCTCTGCCTTCTGAAGCGCCGGATCGGCGATCGCATCACCCTGTGGGGTGGAGTATCGGTGGAGAATTTGGTCAGTGGCTCGCCCGAGGACGTGCGCCATGACGTCCGGCGCGCCATGGCCTGCGCGAAGGAGGGAGGCCGGTTCATCCTGGGATCCAGCCATTCCATCGCCGTCGGCACCAAGTACGAGAATTTCATGGCGATGCTGGATGAGTACCATCGCCTGTGTTGGTACTGAGCGGGCTTCTCCCGCACGGGTCGAGGCCGGCCTTCAGGAAACTTACGTGCCGGGTTTTGAAGGGCCTCGGCCCTGGCCGGACGGATGAGCAACGTCGTTTCGGTCGATGGGTCTGGCTAAGGAGGTAGCGATGCGATTGACGCCGGCTCGTTTGGCGATGTGCTTGGCTATAGTGCCTGTCCTGGCGCTGGCGGGCACCGGTCCGGAGTTCTCCCGCCATTTCCTCCCCAAGACCCTGCGGGTGGACTACTACCACACCGGATGCCGCGGGCAAGAATTCTTCGCTCTGGATCAGCTTGTGGAACAGCCTGTGTGGGCTGGGAGCCGGACGAATCTCGTCGACACGCTAAACCTCGGGAAGTATTTGGTCAAAGTTTTCGACCTGGCCACGAACGAGCTGATCTACAGCCGCGGCTTCTGCAGCATCTTTGGAGAATGGGAGACAACGGAGGAGGCTCGGGAAGGAATCTGCCGGACGTTCCACGAGTCGGCCCTCATCCCCTTTCCCCGCCGGCCCATCCAGTTCGTGATCGCGAAGCGGATGGAGAAAAGATACTCCGGCAGCGCCTTCAGGGATGTCTTTTGGGCCACCATCGATCCTTCCGCTGGGAACGTGCGCGCCGATCGGCCGAGCTATCCCTTCGCCGTGAAGAAGATCCGCGGGGATGGGGACCCGAGCCGGAAGGTCGATCTTCTGATCCTGGGCGACGGCTACACGGAGCAGGAGCTCCCGAAGTTCCGCAAGGACGTTTCCCGTTTCCTGAACGATCTCTTCGGAATCAGCCCCTTCAAGGAGCATGCCTCAGATTTCAATGTCTGGACCGTTGAGGTGGTGTCTCGGGAAAGTGGGATTGACGAGCCCGACCGGGGGATCTGGCGTCAAAACGCCTTGGGTTGCACTTACAACGCCTTTGGAACCGCGCGCTACGTGCTGACCCTCGAGAACAAGACGGTCCGGGATATTGCCTCCCTTGCCCCCTACGACCAGCTGTACATCCTCGTGAATTCCGAACGGTACGGCGGTGGCGGGATCTTCAACCTGTACTCCATTTGCTACGCAGGGAGCGAGCGTCGGGGAGAGGAGTGGTGGGCGGATTATGTGTTTGTCCACGAATTCGGTCACGCATTCGGGGGGCTGGGAGACGAGTACTACGCCTCCAGCGTTTCCTACCTGGATTTCTATCCCAAGGGCACCGAACCATGGGAGCCCAATCTTACAGTCCTCCTCGATCCGGCAAAGCTGAAGTGGCGCGACCTCATGGAACCCGGGGTGCCGGTCCCCACTCCGTGGGAGAAGGCGAAGTACGACAGTCTGGCTGCCTTGCGGGCTTCGTTGGCGGCAAGACCTGGGTCAAATCCGGACAGCTTGGCCCGGATCGAGGCCGCGATGAACGGCCTGCTCCGGGCGCAACGCTTCTGGGGCAAGGTGGGAGCCTACGAGGGGGCGGGCTATGCATCCAGTGGGGTTTACCGCCCCTTCCTGGATTGCCGGATGTTTTCGAAGAGTCTCACCGATTTCTGCCCGGTTTGCCAGAGAGCTTTGGCGCGGGTGATTCGCTTCTACGCGGAATAGAGTCCAAGTCTTGCGGATGGAGGTGAGCCCATGCGAAAGAATTGTGCGCGGATGTTGGCACTGGTGCTGGTGTGGCTGGTAGCCTTTTCCGCCAGGGCCGCTCAGACGACGGTGTCCGGCGACTCCATCAAATCCTACATCCGGGTGCTCGCCAGCGACGATTTCATGGGCCGCGGGACGGGCACAGAAGGCTGCCGACTGGCGGAGGAGTACGTGGCCGCCAAATTCCGGCAGTGGGGACTCAAGCCCGCCGGAGAGAAGGGAACCTACTTCCAGCCGTACACCGTGCAGTTCTTCCGGCTCAACGCGGAACCTGTCTTGGAGGCCGCGGGCCGGCGATTCGTGTACGAAGAGGATTTTGAAGTGCTCCGGTTTTCGGGATCCGGAGACGTGCGCGCCGAAGTTGTGTGGGTCGGTCAGGGCCTGGTGGATACTTCTTCCAAGCGCGACGACTATCGCGGAGTGGACGTCCGGGGCAAGGTGGTCCTGGTCGCACGGGAGATGCCCCGCGAAGGCGGAAGCCCCATGATGGATCAGCCCAGCGACTCCGTCAGAGCGGCTGCGGCCAAGGCCCACGGGGCCGTGGGGATGCTCATCTTCACGCCTCCGTCCGAAAGCCGTCCTTCCCGGTTGCGCGGGCGCTTGAGCCCCTTCGACTATGATCCGAGCTTCGTCGCGGCGACGGTGGATCCTCGGGTCGCCACCTACATCCTGAAGCAGGCGGGCAAGACGGAGCAGGAAATCAACCAGATGTTCCGGTCGGGCAGGGGGCAGAGCTTCGCCACCGGCGTCGAAGTCCACCTCCGGGTCGATGCCACCTTCGACCCAAAGCGGGCTACGCGGAACGTCCTAGCGATGATCCCCGGTTCGGATCCGAAGCTCAAGAAGGAGTATGTCGTCCTCGGCGGGCATTTGGACCACCTGGGCACCGACTTCCGGGGGACCACTTACAACGGCGCCGACGACAATGCATCCGGAATCGCCACGGTGATGGAGGTAGCCCGCGTGATGATGGCCAATCGGATCCGGCCGAAACGGACCGTGATCTTCGCGGGCTGGAGTGGCGAGGAAATGGGGCTCTTGGGATCGAGCCACTACGCTGCGCACCCAATCTGGCCTCTGGAGCAAACCGTGGTCTATCTCAATCTCGACATGGTCGGCCGCGGCAATGGCAAGGTGCGGATCAGCGGCAAGTATTACGGGCCAAAGGTGTGGGAGTTGATGGAGCAGGCGCTTGGGGACAGCCTCAAGAAAGACGCAGAGCCCCAGCGGGGAGGGCCCGGCGGAAGCGACCACACGCCCTTCCTGGTGCGGGGTGTGCCCGCTTTCTTCCTGCTCACCTCCGGAGATCATCCGGATTACCACCAGCCCACCGATGACTGGGACAAGATCCAGCCGGAAGTATGCCAGGTGGCCGGAGAAATGACGTACCGCTCCGCCGTGGCATTGGCCCAGGCCCCGGGGGCTTTGCTCGAGGCCGATCGAGAGGCCGAGTACGTTTTCCGCCACGCAGCACTGGCTTTCCTGCAACCCACCTGGCTTACCACGGGACTGGAGAGCATGAGCCAACACCACATCGATGTGGCCTTGCTCGTCCCCAGGGTCAAGCCGCAGGCGGGTCTGTCCGAGAAGCTGGAAGTTCTGGTGCGGGCCGCCGACAGCCTACGGGAGGCAGATCGGGAGAGCGAAGAATTCGATCTAGCCACGAATCCGGCTGAGCTGAGGATGGCCACCTATCGCGGGACCTTGGAGCTGCTTCTCGGTGTGCGCGGCCAAGATTTCGACTGGGACGAAGCCATCCTGAGAAATCTGGCCAGACTGGACTACCGCGTCTTGGTGCTCAGCGATAGCGACGGGGTGTGGACCGACGGGCGCGAGCTCACCGAGCGAGGCAAGCAGGCTGTCCGCATCGCCAACGAAACCGGGCTGCTCCTGCTGCTCGAGAATCCCTCCCCAGCCGTGGCCCTTTCGCTGCTCTCCGCGACGAGCAAACCCGCCGCCGTAGCGGGTCTTGAAGGCGAAAGCCTCAGGGAAGAGGTCCTGAATGCGGTGGCCAAGAACCGCGGCTTGCTTCTGGTACCCTACTGCCCGCGGGAGAAGGCCACAGACGTCGCTCAGAGGCTCAACGCGCTGAAACCTCGACTCGGATCGGACCATCTGGGGCTGTACCCGCACTTCCGCGATCCGAAGCTGGTGAGTCTTGCCCGATCCATCGCTTCCGAGCTGCTCAAGCTCGGTTGGAAGCGGGAGGAAGTGGAGGCGGTGCTGGGTTCGAACCTGGCGCAGATCCTGCGCGAGGTTTCCGTCGAAAGGGAGATGACCATCCAATTCCGCTTCTGAGGCGTCTGGGTTTGATTGGATACCCCAGGAGGTTGTGAACGGCGGGGTCGGTGCCGGTGCCGAGCACTGACCCCGCAGCCGAGGACACCCTGATTCGGCGCAGTCCTGCGACGTAAGCGCCCAAGCCTGCCCTCGCCCCCGAGAAGGCAAATCGCCCCTTCCGCCCTTCGCGCTCCGAGCTGAGAGGAGGGGCAGGTCCATTACCTCTCCCGCTGGTGTGAGGGGGAAAGGAGTAGCTTTCGCCGCGCGTGGCCAAGGTTCTGTTTCAGGCCAGCTTGTATCCGATCTTCCGCAAAAATTCCTTACGCTCGAGGACTTCCTTCTCGGACTCCACGCCGAGGGGTGGCTGTCCGTCCACAACGCCCAGCACGCCTCGGCCTTGATCCGTCTCGGCCACGATCACCTGCACAGGATTGGCCGTCGCACAAAAGACGCGGACCATCTCTGGGACGGTCCACAGGGCGCGGAGGACGTTGATTGGGTACACGTTGCCGAGCGCCAGAACGAAGAAATGGCCCGCGCCGACGGCCAGCGCATTCTTCTTGGCCACTTCAATGAGGTCAGGATCTGTGCCCGTGAGGCGCACCAGCCTCGGCCCCGAGGACTCGCAGAAGGCAAAACCGAACCTGATTCCGGGCACGGCGTTCACCAAAGCCTCGTGCACATCCTCCACCGTCTTGATGAAGTGGGACATCCCCAAGATGACGTTCACCGGTTCCGGCTTCTCGATGGTCACGACGTGCAGTTCCATGGGCACCTCCCAAGCAAAGGGTTCTCACCTTGCCGCGACCAAATACGGCGAGAAATCCTCCTTGCAGCCGACTGCTCGGAAACTTTCCACGTTGCCGGGCGCTGAAGAGTAGGGCCTCCGCTCCGGGCGGAACCCGAAGGAAAATAGTCAACCCGGCGGAAGTACGCAAACCTCCACTCACAATCGGGAGGCGGACGATGAGAGGCAAACTTGCAGTTACCCTTCTGCTGTCCGCGGCCATCGCCTGGCCGGCGCTCGGAGCTGGAAAGCGCTTCGAGGGGCTCGTGGAGATGAAATCCGTGGAAAAGTCGAAGACGCCATTCGGAGGGGAACAGTCCCGGGAGACGACGCAGACCACCTACTACCGACAGGGCATGATCAAGATCGTCGAGCAGCCGGACAATCGGGTGACCATCATTCGCGCGGACAAGCAGATCGTGTGGAGCATCGACCTGAACGCGAAGACCTACACGGAGATGACTTTCCAGCAAGCGGCGGAAATGCAGAAGAGGCTGCGCGAGCGGAGCCGGCAGATCCAGTCCGAAATGGCTGCCCAGCTTCAGAACTTGCCGCCCGAGCAACGGCAAATGATGGAAAAGATGATGCAGAGCCAGATGGGGAAAATGACGAAGGAGGCAATGGAGGGGAAGTTCCGGTTATCCTGGAAGGAAACCGGGGAGACGGCCGAGATCCTTGGCCATCTGTGCAAGAAGTATATCGGGCTGATCAATGACCAGCCGATCCTCGAGGCGTGGGTCACGGACCAGTACGATGTGGGCGAAGAACTCGCCTCGCTCTTGAAAGCCGAAGGGCTGCTAGGCGGGGAGGGGGAGAGTGAGATTCAGGTGCTTCACGGCCTTCCGCTGAAGACGATCACGACGGTGGACCTGGGTACAGGATTCGTCCGAGAGGAAAGCATAGCGGTCAAGATCCAGGAAGCGAGCATCCCGGCCTCGGAATTCGAGCTTCCCGGCGGATTGACGCGAGAAGCAATGGACGAGGAGTAGGTTTACCGCAAGTCCCGCGACGAACCCCGCGCCCCGAAGGCGGAGGCAGCATCTCCGGCGATATGCCTGGGAACGCGAGCGGTGCCAGGTTAGTTTCTTGGCATCGGGGCGCAGTGGGGCAGTGCGACGACATGCGACGTGGCGGCAAGCGAGCAGCAATTGGGTTCGGTTTCTGCCAAGGGATTGAATTCTGCCCAAATAGTCGGAGCTAGAAAGCAAGACAGCCTCGAGCCGTCGGATTTCGAAGGGGAGGACCGATGCGGACCGGTGTACCGATGGGGGTGAGCGCTATGCTGGCCACGAAGCGGATACGCATGAGGACGGCCCATCTCCGACGCTTGAAGAGTGGACTGCTGGTCGCTTTGGGGTATATCCTTTCGCCTCTCAGCTGGTGGAACGATGCGGTCGTGAACCTACCCATCGCCTACGCAGTGGGAAGCCTGGTCTCCTGGGTTTGGCCGCGCCTTTTTCTACCTGCGATGATCACGGCTTACTGGATGACGAACGCCCTGGGGCTTCTTCTCATCCATCGCGGGGCGGAGGACCTCCTGCGCCAGACGAAGCCGCGGCCCAAGAGGCGGGAATGGCTCCTCAACTTGCTCGTGTCCTCCTTCTACACGGCCCTGGTCGCGGCTTTGGTCCTCGGGGGTATTCTGAAGCCTCCCTCCTTCCGCTGAATCTGCGAGAGGATCTCAAGCCCGAAAACCTGCCCTCGTGCAAGGCCGGGTCTATTCTCAAAGCGGACCTGGGTGCCGCGGGGGAATCAAGCTGGGCATCGGGGGTCGCTGATCCGTCTCGTCTTCCGAACTGAGGGCGCGTTCCCCTATCGTGATCTCTCGCGTAGCCCGGCCACCGTGTCCCGACGGTCAGCTTGGGGCGGGAACTTGCGCGCTTCCTGCCTCTCTCGGCTCCCCGAGGGCCCGCGCGAGAGCTGCATCCCGGAATCCTTCCCTCCTGTTCCGTCTCGGTTCTCCAGTCTCGCGTGAGGCTCGCGGCGGGGATCGTTCCTCTGACGTTCGGCGCCTTCGGTCTCGCGTCACGAAGAGGTTTTCATGTGCCACCCGAATTTCGTAGTTTTGAGCGTGGCTTCGGAGAACCCTTTGCGCGGTCGGATTCAGTCCAGCGATCGCGGGGAGGAGAGCTCGGTGCGGGAGATATCGGCCTCCGGGGAGGCGTCATCTGCGCTCGGAACCGGCGGGCGCTGGAGCAGGTTGGTGCGCCATGTCCGCGAGGTGCCCTGGACCATTGGGGGCGGCAGCTTGGGCCTGGCCTTGGGGATTGTGTCCGTGCTCGTCCTCGGGGCTGTGCTCTTGGATTACTCGTCGGCCCGGAGGGAGTTGGAGGCCCTCGCGCGCGCGCATGCGGAGGAGCTAACGGCCGTCATCGAGCAGGGCGGCGTGAATTCTCTCCTGGCGATGGCTACGGTGGAGGACATGGTCCTGGCGCGGCTGCTTTCCGCAGCCCATTGGATTGAGTCCCTCACCCGCGGCCGGGTGCCTTCCGTGGCTGAGCTTCAACACTATGCCGAAGTTGAGTCTCTGGACGTCGTTGTCCTCTGGGCGGAGAGGAGACCGCAAAGTTCCTGGCCGGATCCGCCACCGAGGGACTGGGGGAAAGTCGATCCCTTGTTGGAAGAGGTTTTCGGGGGAACGGAGGAAGCTGCCGACATACTCGAGACCCAGCACGGGGAATGGTATCGCGCGGTGGTGCGCGGGGCGGATGGGAGGGCGGTCGCCGTCGGTTGCGACACAGATCGCCTTCTGCCATTCCGGCGGCAGATCGGCGTGGGTACGATGATCCGCAATTTGGCACGGAGCGAAGACATCGTGTACATTGCCCTGCAGGACACGGCGGGGATCATCGCGGCCACGGGGAACGTGTACCTGCTATCCAGCATTGCTTCCGATTCGGCGCTCTCGCGGGCACTGCGGCAGGGCCGGTTTGTGTGGAGAGAGACGGAGTTCGGCGGCGAGCGGGTTTTCGAAGCCGTCCGTCCTTTCCCTCTGGATGAAGGGGGAAACGCGCTGCTGCGCGTTGGAGTGAGACGGGCGCCGCTCCGCAATGCTCAGCTGCGGATGATCAGCCGGATTGTCGTCTCCACGTTGGTGATCCTGCTGGCAGGGGCCTTCGCCCTCGCGTACCTCTGGACGAGCCAACTGGCCTCCGAAACGCGACGTGCGTACCACTCCGTGCGCACCCTTAGCGCTGGGATCCTCGAGCGGATGGGGGACGGAGTGGTGGCAGTCGACAGGGAAGGGAAGGTCCAATGGGCCAATCCTGCGGCCACGCGCATTTTGGGGCTAGGATCCGCGGAAATGGAGGGGCCGTTGGCCGGGTATGCCCCGGCGCTGGCGGGAATCCTCCGTCGAACTTTGGACACCGGCCTTCCTGTGCAGGAGCCCGAGGTCAGTTGTCAGCTGGCCGGTCGGGAGCGGATTTTCGCGGTCAGTGCTTCTGTGTTGCGCGACGAAGCCGGCGGTGCGGAGACGGCGTTCGCCGTCTTCCGAGATCTGACCGAGCAGGTGCGTTTGGAGAGGCAGCTGGCCCGGGAGCGCCGGCTGACGGCAATGGGACAACTCGCCTCCAGCATCGCGCACGAGATCCGTAACCCGCTGAACGCCATCGGGGTGATCGCCCAGCGGCTGGCACGCGAGTTTTCCCCCCAGGAAGAAGAGGAAGAGTACCGGTCGCTCACGCGGACGTTGGTGACTGAGACTCGGCGCGTCAATGAGATCATCCAGCAGTTCTTGGAATTCGCGCGTCCTCCGCGGCTCGACAAGCGCTTGGTGGCCCTGAGGGATGTGCTCCAATCTAGCGTCGATCTCATGAAGAGTGCCGCAGCCGAGAAGGGGATCCGGCTGCAGGTGCAGCTGGAAGAGCCCGTCCTCGCCACCGTGGATCCAGATCAGCTGAAGCAAGCTTTGGTGAATCTGATCCAGAATGCCATTCAGGCGTGCGAAGAGGGGGATCAAATCCTGCTCGGTCTCTCGGCCGACAAGGACGAAGTTCGGATCTGGGTGGAGGATACCGGGCAGGGCATTGCGCCGGAGATCTTGCCGAAGATCTTTGACCTGTACTTCACGACCCGGCCGGAGGGGACTGGCATTGGTCTGAGCCTGGTCCACCGGATCGTGTCGGCTCATGATGGCTATATCGATGTTCGCAGCGAGGTGGGCAAAGGGACCCGGTTCGTGCTGCACCTTCCGAGGAGCGAGGCGTCGTGAGCAATTACACAGTGCTCATTGTGGACGACGAACGCCAGCAGGCGGAGCTTCTGGCGGGCTTCCTGCGCAAGAAGGGCTTCGAGGCCCTCGTTGCGAGCTCCGGCAGGGAAGCGCTGGAAGAGCTTCGGGCTCGCCCCATCGACCTGGTGCTCACCGACATGCGCATGCCCGAGATGGGCGGACTGGAGCTTCTTCACCGAGGCAAGCAGATCAATCCGGAGGTGGACTTCATCGTCGTGACGGCCTTCGGGAGCGTTGAGAATGCCGTCGAGGCGATGAAGCAGGGGGCGATTGACTATCTGATGAAGCCCATTGACCTTGAGCAGCTGGAGCTTGTGGTGAATCGGGCCCGGGAGCGCAGGCAGCTGGTCTCCGAGAACCGGTGGCTGCGCGAGCAATTGGCCTCTCGCCACGATTTCACCAACATAATCTCCGTCAGCCAGCGGATGAACGAGGCGCTCAGCATTGCGGCGCGGGCAGCCCCCACCCGCGCCACGGTGCTGATTCTGGGGGAAAGCGGCACGGGGAAGGAGCTCATCGCCCGCGCCATTCACGCCGCCAGTCCGCGCAGAGATAAGCCCTTCGTGGTCGTCAATTGCGCGGCCCTCCCCGAGAGCCTCCTGGAGAGCGAGCTTTTCGGCCACGAAAAGGGGGCCTTCACCGGAGCCGATCGCCTGCGCAAGGGGCGGTTCGAGCTGGCCGACGGGGGCACGCTGTTCATCGACGAGGTGGGGGACCTTCCGCCTCAGGTGCAGGTCAAATTGCTGCGCGTGCTCCAGGAAGGCACTTTCGAACGGGTGGGCGGCTCGCAAACGCTGAAAGTTGACGTCCGCATTCTCGCAGCCACCAATCGCGACCTCGACCGCATGGTTGAGGAGCGAACCTTCCGCGAGGATCTGTACTACCGGCTCAACGTGGTTCGGATCTGGCTTCCTCCTCTCCGGGAGCGGCGGGAGGACATCCCCCACCTGCTGGATCACTTCGTCCGGCGCTTTGCCTCCGAGTATGGCAAACAGATCGAGGGGTTTTCTCGCGAGGCCCTCGATCTGCTATTGAAGTACGATTACCCCGGCAACGTGCGGGAGCTCCAGAACATCGTCGAGCAGGCGGTGGTGCTGGCTCGAGGCAATCTGATCACAACCGCCGAACTGCCTCCGAGCTTGCGTAGCCGCTTTTCTCCCGTCGAGGAAGAAGGAACTACGCTGCCCGAAAAAGTGGCGGCTTTTGAGAAGCGCCTCCTTCTGGAGGCTTTGGAGCGTTCTCAGGGCGTGCAGACCCGCGCTGCGCAGCTCCTGGGCATCACCGAGAGGAATCTCCGCTACAAGATGCAGAAGTACGGGCTGAAGGGATTCCGGGAGTCGGGTTGAGCGGGCCGGATCGTACTTCACTCCGGCGAGGACCGAGGTCTGCCCGCATTTGCCTTCCGAATGGGCTGGCGGATGGATCCTTTTGATCTTCTGGCGCAGGTGTACGATAGGTTTCGACGGGTTCCTGCCCCGGATCCGTATTTGGATTTGCTCGGAGGGAACGCCAGACTTCTGGATCTCGGAGGGGGCACGGGACAGGTGGCTTCGGCCCTCGTGCCCTTCGGGGTGCGGGCCGTCGTCCTGGATCGCTCGCGCGGCATGTTGTCCGCGGCCCAGAAGAAGCGGGGGCTCTTGTTGGTGCGCGGATCGGCTGAGAGCCTGCCTTTCCCGGACGAGAGTTTCGATCTCGTGGTAGTCGTGGACGCCCTACATCACTTCAAGGATCAAGAAAGAGCGCTGCGGGAGGCGGCGCGAACGGTGCGCAGGGGCGGCGCAGTGCTCATTGAGGAGCCGGATATCCGGCATCTTCTCGTTCGCTGGGTCTGGCTCGTCGAACGGTTGTTCGGAATGAGAAGCCGGTTCCTGACCCCGAGCCAGATCCTCGATCGCCTGGAAAGCTGTGGTCTCCGAGGTCAGGTATCTTGCGATGCCTTCCGAGCTCGGATTGTGGCGCGAAAAGGGAGGTAGCCAGTGGGCGGGAAGGCGCGGGCAGATGCCGAGGCCGAATGTGCCGCTAAGTGCGGAGCGGCGATTTTGATCCCGTCCGCGCGGCCGGGGGAAAGATACGAGGGTTGTTGCACCTTCGTGTTGGCGAGAGGGAAGGGTTTGGCGATTCCCAAGTGAACTGTGCGAGAGCTTGGGACCCGGAACTGGAGGAGGCCAATGGAATCGACCATCCTGTTCGGCGGCGTGATGGGGTTGCTTCCGATGCTTTCGGATGCCGAGACCCGTTCGATCTCGGCGGAGAATCCGGACGGAGCCAAAGGGGGAGGGGCCAGGGCGATTCCCGAGGAAAAGTCGCCGGCCTCGCGGCTCGGAGAGGGATGGAAGGTGCGCCCCTGCATCACTCTGCAGCCGGGACAGACGGTCCGTCTGGCGGAGATCGAGGGTCCCGGGATCATCCAGCACATTTGGATGACCGTGGATCCGAAGGCCTACCGAGACTGCGTGCTCCGCTTCTATTGGGACGGAGAGTCTGAACCCTCCGTCGAAGTGCCTCTGGGGGACTTCTTCGCCAACGGGCACGGGCTGCGCTACAATGTGAACTCGATCCCGGTGGCCGTCAATCCTTCCGGAGGCTTCAACTGCTACTGGCCGATGCCCTTTCGGCAGAAGGCTGGCGTGACTCTGGAATCTCAGCACCGGGATCCGATCCCGGGCTTCTACTACCAGATCACCTATAGCCTCACGCGGGTGCCGGAGCAGGCAGCGTATTTTCACGCGCAGTGGCGCCGCTCGATGACCTCGCGCAGGCGTCCGGAGCACACGATCGTGGACGGAGTTCGTGGCCGCGGTCACTACGTCGGGACCTTTCTCGCTTGGACCCAGCTCAGCAATGGCTGGTGGGGAGAAGGCGAGATCAAGTTCTACATCGATGGCGATCGGGACTACCCGACCATCTGCGGCACGGGCACGGAAGACTACTTCGGAGGGGCTTGGTGCTTCGGAGGGGAGACTTACTCGACCGCCTTTCTCGGTTACCCCCTGTACCGAAAGGAGCCGGGCGAGGTGCCACGCCACGCGCTCTATCGCTGGCATGTCCTCGACCCGATCCGCTTCCAGCGCGATCTGCGCGTCACGATCCAGGCTCTCGGCTGGTGGCCGGATGGCAAGTTTCAGCCCCTAACCGACGACATCGCCTCAGTGGCCTATTGGTACCAAACGGAGCCGCATGCTCCCTTCCCGCAGCTCCCGCCTCCGGAGGAGAGGTGGAGCCGCTGACTTGTCCACGGCCGGAGAAGCGAGATCCAGCGACAGCATACCACGCAGGTTGCCTGAGCCATGAGCCTTTTCTACTTCGACAGCTTTGCGACGTACGGACCCCGGCCCAACAAGCACCCCCACGAGCGGTGGAGGCTCGAGGACCTGTTGCGGACGATGGACCGTTGCGGGATCGATGCCGCTCTCGTGACCCACGAGCTCGCGGCCCACTACGATCCGCTGCGCGGAAACGAATTGCTTCTTGAGGAGATCGCGGGAGAAGACCGCCTTCATCCCTGCTGGGTTGTTTTGCCGGCGCGTTCGGGCGACTTTTCCCCTCCCGCCGACCTCGTGGAGAGGATGCGCCAGCACGGCGTACGTGCGGCGAAGCTTTTCCCCACACGTTTCCGCTTCACGCTGAACGACTACAACGTCGCCGAGCTCCTGGAGGCGCTCCAGGCGGAGGGAACTCTCCTCCTGCTGGAGCTGCCGGAGACCGATCTTTCTACCCTCCACCGGATTTGCCGGCAGTACCCAAGTCTGCCCATCCTCGTGCAGAAGCTGGATTGGCGTCACTTGCGCGAGCTGATCCCGGTCCTCACGGAATGCGGCAATCTGCACGTGGAGCTTTCCAGTCTGCAGGGCCACCGCATCGTCGAGTATCTCACGGGACTGATTGGCCCCGAGAGGATCCTCTTCGGGAGCGAAATGCTGGTGAAGAGCCCCGGCGCGGCCCGGGCCCTGGTGGACTATGCCGAGGTGGACGAGCGCAGTAAGTCGCTCATCGCCGGAGAGAACCTTTGTCGGCTTTTGGGCATCGGCAAGGTGGTCCCACGGGCTCCGGTGAGCGAAGACCCGCTGATCCGGCTGGCCCAGCAGGGTCTCGCTCTGGACGCGGAGCCCGTGGTGGATGCCCACGCGCACCTCGTGGGGGACGGATGTGAGCACGCAGCGGGGATCCGGATGCCCGAAGCCAGTCCGGCCCAAATGCTGGCCGGATTCCGGAGGCTCGGCGTCAAGAAACTCTTCGTCAGTAGCTTCCTGGGGATCTGGTCGGACTCGAGCCGAGGCAATCGAGAATTACGGGAAGCCGTTCGGAGATGGCCGGAGGAGCTCGTAGGCTTTGTCGCCATCGACCCCAGCCACCTGAGCGAGGAGCAAATCCAGCAGGAGATCGAATTCTTCCATGTACGGGAAGGCTGGCCGGGGATGAAGCCGTACTTCCCGCGCAACGAGTTGCCGCTCACAAGTCCCCTCTACCGCAGGTGGTGGGAGTTTGGCAATGCCCACCGGCTTTTGGCCCTGGTCCATTTCGACTTGCAGAAGACCGAGGCGGAAGTGGACGAGCTGGCGGATCGTTATGCCGAAGTGAGCTTCCTGTGTGCCCACTCCGGGGCCACCTTTGAGTTCGCTTCCATGGTGGCTGCGCTGGCTGAGCGGCACTCGAATGTGTACCTGGAGCTGACGATCACCAACGTGCCCCTGACGGTGATCGAGTACCTGGTGGAGCGCGTCGGGCCGGAGCGGGTGCTCTTCGGAACCGACGCCCCGCTGCGGGACCCGCGCCCCCAGTTCGGATGGGTGGTCTACTCGGAGCTCGACGTGGAGGCACGCCGAGACATCCTCGGGAGGAATGCCCTCCGGCTTCTGCAGCGCGTTGCGCGGTAAAGTACAATCCGCGAGGCAGTCGCAGTTCCGGGGGTGCAGGCCGGGCACTCAGCTGAAGGGGAGGGCCGGTTCGGGATGCGTATCGTGCACGTGTCAGACACCCATTTGGGTTTCTTCGAGTACGCTCGGATCGATCCGGAAACGGGACTGAACCAGCGGGAGCAAGACTTTTACCGCGCTTGGCGGAAATTCATTGACGAAGTCCTGGCTGATCCGCCGGATCTGGTGATCCATGCAGGCGATCTCTTCCACACCCCCCGACCGACCAACCGGGCTATCCGCGTGGCTTCGGAAGCGATCAAGCAGGTAGGAGAGGCCGGAGTTCCCTTCGTCCTCATCTCCGGGAATCACTCCACGCCTCGGATCCGGGCGACGGGCTCCATCTTCGAGACCTTGGCGCTCTTCCCGAATGTCCACGTGGCCTACCTGGGCCAGTACCGGAGGATTCGCGTGGGGGGAATCGCCGTCCACTGCGTCCCTCATACCTTCGACGAGAAGGAATGGCAGAGCGCCTTCGATGCGATCGAGCTGGATCCCGGTGCCGAGGCGAACATCCTGGTGACGCACGGGACATGGCGCGGCCAGAAGGACTTCGCAATGGGGGAATTCGGAGAGCAGGGCGTCCCGGACGTCGAGGAGAAGCGCGGCCTCCGCTTCGACTACGTGGCGCTGGGGCACTACCATCGCCGGGTTGACATCGCTGAGCATATCAGCTACTCGGGCAGCACGGAGCGCACCGGATTTGGCCAGGCGGACGTCACGCCCGGCTACCTCGTGGTGAAGCTCGGCGAACGCGTGGAGCGCACCCACGTCCCCGTCCCAGCCCGTCCCATGAAGGTCCTCACGCTGGAACTCCTCCCTTCCTCCGGTCCGGCCGAGGTCCTCAGCGGCCTTGAAAGGCTCGCAGCCCAAGTGCCGGAGGGCGCCATCGTGGATCTCAGGCTGGTGGGGATCTCCAAGGAGACCTACCTGAAGCTGGATTTCCGGGAGCTCGATGCTCTCTGGTCCCATTGCCTGGCGGTTGAGAAAACCGTCCTGCTCGCAGCGCCGGGTCAGGAGCAGCTGGAGCACGCGGAGATTGGGAGCCTGACGGAGGAGTTCCAGCGGTTCCTCCGGAGAGCGAATCTCTCGGATGTGGATCGGGAGCGACTTTCCCGCCTGGGGCTTGAGCTATTGAGCCAGCAGATGCAGGAGGAATAGGCGAGCCATGGTGATCCGAGCGGTGCGGCTCACCAACTTCCGGCGTTTCCGCAAGGTGTTCGTCGAGTTCCCGGACAACCTCATTGGCATCCTCGGTCGGAACGGCACTGGCAAGACCACGCTGGTGGAAGCTATCTCCTGGGCGCTGTACGGGCATGAAGCGCTCCAGGGGCTCGGTCCTGGTCGACAAGAGAAGGAATCGCTCCGAAGGACAGGGGCCGGGCCGAACGAAGACTGCGCCGTGGAATTGTGGTTCGAGGTGGGCGGGGAGCAGTACAGAGTCCTTCGGGAGATCCGCGGCAAGGCGGGCGCGCTCCAGGTACGACTGTACCGCGAGGGCTCCGAGGAGAAACCGGTCGCCGAGAGGGACGACGGAGTGCGGAAATCCCTGGAACGCCTCATCGGGCTGGATGCGCGATCGTTCCGTGCCTCGGTACTGGCGCGTCAGCGGGAACTTGCGGCGTTTTCGGACCTCCGCCCGGAAGAGCGCAAGCAAACGGTGAACCGGCTCGTCGGGATCGATCTCATCGACCGGGCGCGCCAGCAGGCAAGGGAGCTCCGAAACCTGCAACAGAAGTTGGCCGAAGGGCTCGAGAAAGGTTTGGAGGACATCGACCAACTCCGCTCGCGCCTCCGCGAAGCCGAGGCGAAGAGGGACGAGGCGAAAGCGAAGGCGGACGAGGCCAAGCAGGCTCTCGAGAAGATCAAAGAGCAAGAACAAGAGAAGAAGCTGGCGTACGACCGGGAGCAAGAACGGCGGGCACAGTACCTCGATCTATCCGGCAAGGTGGACGCGAAGAAAGTGGCGCTCAAGAACGCGCAAGAGCAGCTCATACAATTGGACCAACAGATCGAGGAAGCATCGAAAGCCAAAGTCCAACTGGAATGCCTCGGACCGGAGCTGGAGCGGCTCCCTTCCCTCCGTCGCGAGAAAGAGGCGATGGACGGCTTCGAGGCGGAACGCCGGCGACTCCCGGACCTGCGGAATGGGCTGGAGAAATGCCGGACCGAGCAGACGGAGCGCAGGAAGAAGTTGGGAGAGGCGAGGGCAAGACTGGAGGTCCTTCGCACCCGGTGTGAGACGCTTGCAGGGGAAGTGAAAAGGATCCCGGAGCTGGAAAAACGGTACCACGATCTCGAGCAGGAGCTCAAGAAGATCGGCGAAGAGATCGGCGGCATCAAGCAGCAAGGTGAGGACCTTGGGCGGAAGAGAGACCAGATCCTCCAGCTGGGCCCGGAGAGCCCCTGCCCCGTCTGCCGCAGACCCCTCGGTGCGCACCGGGAGCGAGTGCTGGCGGAGTTCGAAGAAGAACTGGCGAAGCTCCGGCAGCAGTACAAAGAGGCCTGTGGGCGCCGGAAAAATCTTGAAACCGAAAAACAGCAAGCGGAAGAGACTCTCCGATCCCTGCGGGAGAGAGAAAAGGAGTTTTCCCGCCTCCAGGCAGAATGGGAAGCGACAAAACGGACGGCGGAGGAACAGGAGGAGACCCTCGCCAAGCTCCACGAAGAGGAGAAACAGCTGACGGAGAAAATCGCGCATCTTGAAGCCCTGCCGTTTGACCCCGAACGTCACCGTACGCTCGCGACGGAGCTGGAAAACCTGCTTGAGCTTCAGAGAAAGGCCGAGAGATACTCCGCTCAGGCCGAAGGTTTGCCTTTGCTCGAAAGCCAGAGGTCGGAACTCCGGAAGAGGATCCACGAAATCGAAGGGGAAATGCAAGAGCTCAGCGCACGGCTCGAGAAGGTGGGTTATGAGCCGGAGAGCTTCGAGCGCGCGAAGAGGGAGTACGAGGAGGCGCGTGCGGAGCGGGAGAGGGTTCAAGAGGTGTGGACCCATTTGCATGGCGAGTACCGGGCCTGCTTGCGCACGGTTGATGAGCTCCGGGAACGCCTCAAGGATGCGGAACGGAAACGGGAGGAACTGGCAAAAGCCCGGGCAAGGATCGAGGATCTGAGACTGCTGGAGGATCTGTTTGGCCAATTCCGGCTGGAGCTCGCGGGACGATTGCGCCCCCTCCTCGAGCATCGGACGTCGGAGCTCGTGCGCCAGACCACGAACGGACGCTACACGCTGGTCAGCCTGGACCGAGATTACGAGCTGCAGCTGTACGATTTGAACGTACCATACCCGATCAACCGGTTCTCCGGCGGGGAGCAGGACTTGGTGAACCTCTGCTTCCGAGTGGCGATCAGTCAGGTGGTGGCGGAGCGCTCGGCGCGCAACCCCGTCCGTTTCATCGTGCTCGACGAGGTTTTCGGATCCCAGGATGAAGAACGCCGCCAGCAGATCCTGCAGGTGCTCAACGGGCTCTCCCACCACTTCCGGCAAATCTTCGTGATCACGCACATCGAAGGCGTGAGGGACTTGCTTCCCTTTGTCATCGAGGTTGTGGAGACAGGGCCCCAGGAGAGCTCCGTGGCCGTACGGTAGCGCCGGCCATGGCCGCCGATCCCAGTGCCGGGCTTGACACGGGTGTGGGTCTTGCCTATTTTCGCTTGCCATGAGAAGGGGTGCTCGGCGCGAAAACGCATGTGGACTCGCGCGGCTGGAATGGGGCGAAAAGCGTTGCTTTGCCCCGTGGCTGGTGCAGCTTCCTCCCTGCAGTGCGTGATTGCCATGCGGTGAGCAGGGCCCCTGCCAAGGCAAGCGTATCCGGCGGGGCACGGCCCTGCTTCTCGCCGCAAGCGGCGGGTTTTCGTAGCGGGGAGCCTCGCGCGGGCGCAGGAGGAGATGTCGCCGGTAAGCGCCGGGGAATGGTGCGGCTCCGGAATGGAGTCCTTCTCCGGGGGCATGAGCATTGGGCAGCGCGAGAGGAGTTTGAGATGAGAGCACTCTACTTGCTGGGGCCGGAGCGGATGGAATTCCGGGAACTCCCGGAGCCTGTGCCCGGACCGGGCGAAGCGCTGATCCGGGTCAAATCGGTGGGGGTTTGCGCGTCGGATAGCCACCGGTATCTACACGGTAAGCTCGGGGACGAGGAGATGCCGGGTCCCCTCATCCTCGGGCACGAGTTTTCCGCCGAAGTGGTGGAAGTGGGTCAAGGTGTGACGGCGGTACGGCCGGGAGACCGGGTGGCCGTGGAACCGGCTCGGCATTGCGGTCGCTGCGAAATGTGCCGGATGGGCCATCCCAATCTGTGCCCCGAGGTCCAGTTCTGCGGCACGCCGCCGATCGACGGCTGCTTGCGCGAGCTCATGGCGTACCCGGCGGAGCTGCTTTATCCCCTCCCCGAGGAGATCAGCTTCGACGAGGGGGCACTTCTGGAGCCGTTGGGTGTGGCGCTGCACTCGATCCGGCTCGGGCACTTCAAGCCCGGGTGGACCGCGGCGATCCTCGGCGCGGGCCCCATCGGGCTTTGCACCCTGCTTCTGCTGCGGGCTGCGGGGGCTGCGCAAGTCATCGTCACCGATCGTCTGGACTACCGGCTCGATCTGGCCAAGCGCTTGGGGGCGGACGAATCCCTGAATTCCGATCGGGAGGACGTGGTGCAAGGGGTGCTCGATCTCACGCACGGGCGCGGCGTGGATGTCGTGTTCGAAGCCGCGGGAGTGCGCGAAACCCCCGAGCAGGCGGTGGAAATCGCGCGGCCGGGAGGAAATGTGGTGCTGATCGGTATTCCCGTGGACGAGTGGATATGCTTCCGATCGACGCCGTCCCGGCGCAAAGGGCTGAGCCTGTACATGGTGCGTCGCATGAAGCATGTCTATGAGTACACCATCCCCATGGTCCAAGGGGGATTGGTGGACCTCCGTCCGCTCATCACGCACCACTTCCCCTTTTCTCGTGCCGAAGAGGCCATGCGCACCGCCGTGCACTATCGCGACGGCGTCGTGAAGGCGCTGGTTCATGTGGACCAATGGCAGTAGTCGGCGGATCCCGATGGCGATTGCAGACGGAGGCGGTTTTCCTTCCCAAGCCGGAGGAGGCAGGCATGAGCGAACGCAGATTCTCCTTGGGCATCGACTTTGGGACCGAATCGGCCCGCGCGCTGCTCGTGGATACGGCCACCGGGGAGGAGCTCTCGACCGAGGTGTTCGTTTACCCGCACGGGGTGATGGACCGGCAATTGCCCGATGGAACTCGGTTGGAGCCCGACTGGGCCCTCCAGCATCCGCAGGATTACCTGGATGCCCTGCGCGAGACCGTGCCCGCTGTACTCAGGCAGGCCAAGGTCAAGGCCGAACAGGTGATCGGGATCGGGATTGACTTCACCTCCTGCACCATGCTTCCCATCGACCAGGCTGGTCAGCCCCTCTGCCTCCATCCCGAATTGAAGAGGCGGCCTCACGCCTGGGTCAAGCTCTGGAAACATCATGCGGCGGAGCCGGAGGCCAATCGATTGAAGCAGGTGGCTGAGGAGCGAGGGGAGGAATGGCTGAAGTACTACGGGGGCAAGATCTCCAGCGAGTGGCTCGTGCCGAAGATCATGCAGATCCTGGCAGAAGATCCGGAGATCTACGAGCGTGCCGACCAGTTCATCGAAGCCGGCGATTGGATTGTCCTGCGGCTGACGGGGAAGCTGGTGCGTAGCTCCTGCCACGCCGGCTACAAAGCGATTTGGCAGAAGGGAGTGGGCTACCCGAGCAAGGAGTTCTTCAAGGCGCTGGATCCGAGGTTGGAAAACCTTGTGGAGGAGAAGCTGCGCGGGGAAGTGGTGCCCATCGGTCAAAAGGCGGGGGAGCTCACACCGGAGATGGCGAAACTCACGGGGCTTGTTCCGGGCACGCCTGTGGCCGTAAGCGTCATTGATGCCCACGTGGGGGTCCCAGCCACCACCGTGGACGGTCCGGGCAAAATGGCTCTGATCATGGGCACCTCAACCTGCCACATGGTCGTGTCCGAGCGGCGGCTAGCGATCGAAGGGATCAGCGGGGTGGTCGAGGATGGGATCCTGCCCGGGTACTTCGGCTACGAAGCGGGGCAGGCTGCCGTCGGCGACATCTTCGCCTGGTTCATCCGCAATGGAGTGCCGCCGGTCTACCACGAGGAGGCCAAAAGACGCGGCGTGGACCTGCACGCCTTGCTGGAGGAAAAGGCCGCTGCGCTGAGACCAGGGCAGTCTGGACTTTTGGCCCTCGACTGGTGGAACGGTTGCCGCTCCGTCCTCATCGATTACGATCTCAGCGGCCTGCTCATCGGCGCCACCCTGTCCACAACCGCGGAGGAGATCTACCGGGCTCTGATCGAGAGCACGGCCTTCGGAACTCGGGTGATCGTGGATACCTTCGTCCGAGGAGGCGTGGCCGTGGATGAGTTCTACGCTTGCGGCGGTCTCACTCGGAATCGCATGCTGATGCAAATCTACGCCGACGTGTTGGGGAAGGAGATCAAGGCGGCGCGTTCGGAGCTGGCAGGAGCCCTCGGCGCAGCGATGTACGGGGCGGTGGCTGCCGGGAAAGCCGCGGGTGGCTACGACAGCATCCGGGAGGCCATCCGGCATATGGCGCACCTCAGGGACGAGAGCTTCCGTCCCATTCCCGAGCACATGCGGATCTACGACCAGATTCTCGCCGAGTACCGGAGGCTGTATGATTACTTCGGTCGAGGGGAGAATCAGGTGATGAAGCTGCTGCGCCGTCTGCGATCCGGCCATTAGCACGAACGGCAAGGGAACCGTCCGCGCGCCAGCTGAAACGCCGTGAGCGCGAAGCTTCCCCCCTTCGGCGCGGCAGATCCACCCCCTCAACGACACCGCAAAGCGCCTTCCCCCTTGTGACGCTGGGTCCCGTTGCGATTCTCCCTCCCGCAGGGGTAGGCGAGGGCGCGGTTCGAACCGCGCCCTCAGGCCTCAGGAGGGGAGCATCTTGTTGTCTTCCTGGGCGAGTTGCTCGCGTTCCTCTTCTAGCCACGGAAGCCGATGTTTCACCACTTCCTCGTGCGGCATTTTCCCGTGGAGCCAGACGAAACTCATCGGGTACTCTTCCGGGTGGAAAATCGCCCAGTAGAAATGCCACACGGCGATGGCCAGGGTGGCAAGCCACGCCTCGTAGTAGTGGATGATCTCGGCGATGGGGAAAGCCCACGGGCCCAAGATGCGTGAGGCCGTCTCGGGGAACCAGAGGATGAAGCCGGTGAGCACCATCACCACCGTGCCCCAAACGAGCGCCCAGTATTCCGCCTTCTCGACGTAATTGTACTTCGCGTATTGTGGCCGCTCCGAGCTCAGGCGGAGATAATAGCGCAAGGTGTTCCAGAGATCGAGCACGTCCTGCGTCGTCGGGAACAGCCGCTGGATCTCCCGTCGGCCGTGCCGGGTGAAGAAGATCCAGAAGAGATGGTAGATGGCAGTGGCGATGAGCACGGAGGCAGCGATTCGGTGCAGCAGTCCCCGCAGCGGCTCATCCACGCCGAGCCGAAGGAGCAAGCGGAAGAGGAAAGCGTCGGGGAATTTCAGCGCAAAGCCGGTGATGACCAGGGTGATGAAGGAGACGAGCAACAGGAAGTGCTGGAAGACCATTCCCTTGCTGAAGCGTGGCAAGCCGGACTCGGAGCGTGTTTTTCGGTACTTCTCCGCAACGTAGAAGAGCCAGACGATGAAGTTGTGCACGAACATGCCGCCGATGATCACGATGATGAGAAAAACGTACGCGCTTCGGATGATGGACGCAGCTTTGAGCTGAGCTGCACTCCGATAGCTGTGCACCTTCACGCTGGCGAACTGCTGCGTGGCTCCAGGATGGCAGTTGCCGCACGTTTGCTGAAGATTGGCGGGATGGACGGTGGAGCGGGGGTCGTCCTGCCGGAAGATGTTATGGACCCCGTGGCAGCTGGCGCAGTTGGCGGCCACTTTGGAGCCGCGACGAACGGCCAGCCCGTGGTAGCTATTGAGGTAGGTGGAAACGCGGTCCCGGGGCAGGCCAAGTTTCTCGTTCATGGCCTCAGAAGAATGGCACGGCGCGCAGATCGCCTCTGACACTCGTTCCGGTCGGACGGGAGAGCCAGGCTCTTCGGGGGTGAGGATCCGATGCTCTCCGTGGCAGAAGTTGCACGTCGGCGCCTCCTTCACTCCGCGGGCCAGCGCCGTGCCGTGGGTGCTCTGGAGATATACCTCCGCGACGTCGGCGTGGCAGCGGCCGCAGGTCCGGGCGACATTGGCGCTATTGACTGGCGATTGCGGGTTAGCCACTTCGAGGTAAATGTGAGTGCCCGGGAGCATGTGGCAGTTGCTGCACGTTGGTGCGGCCTCCAAGCCTTCCTGGACCGCCCGTGCATGCACGCTCCGCTCGTAATCCGCGGGCGGCAGGGCACTCGGCAGCTTGTGCCGGCGGGCGAATTCGGCCTGACCATGGCATTGCCCGCACGTTCGCGGCTGATTCCGAGGATGCACCCGGGATTGGACATCGCTCGCGGGCCGGATGTCGTGGGCACCGTGGCAGGTCGAGCACTTCGGAGCATCGGGGTCGCCAGCCTGGAGCGCTCTTCCGTGCACCCCCTCAAAACAGCCCTGCTTTTCCAGTTCATGACAGGTCCCGCAATCCACTTTCGCCAATGTCTCCGGATGTGGGATCTCCCGCACGTCAGCGTGGCAGGCGACGCATCCGAGCTCAGCGTGCACCGATCGCCGGAAGGCGGCGGAGTCCACGTAGAGGGAGATCTCTTGCCCTCGCGGGCCGAGCTTGGTCAAGCTCGAATCCGCATGACAGTCAAAGCAGGAGGGCTGTTCCTGGCCCGGAGAGCCCGTGGTCCATGCGGCGATCACCAATAGGGAAGCCATGAATCTCCAACCCGAACGCATTCGTCCCTCCCGTGCTAATCCCTCTCGGGTCGACGAGGTCAATGCGGCATTTCCGTGCGAGCGCGAATGACCACGCGGGTCGATCAGCTTACTGGTGCGTTTCCGCTCCTTTTGCCCGAACAGCCTCCACCCCCGCGCGTCCTGGCGGTTCCTTGGCAACACCTCCCGCTGGATCCGGTGCGAAAGGGATTCGAGCTGCAATCTCTAGCTGCAAATGTAAGAATCGTGTGCCCAAGGCGCAAGGCGATTATCCCGACGGGCTACGGCGAGCAGCTTGTTTCACCTGTTGGCCTACTCGAAAGCAAGGAAGGGCGACAGTTTCCGGCCGGCCCGGCCGAGGAGGGATCACCGTCAGTCGCCGGCGTGCTTGCGGGAGGCGGTTGTGATCGCCTGCCGGGACGATACCATCGAGGCAGGGGCCGTCTTCGATAGCGGGTAGCCGAGGGGCGTGCTCGAGTGGCCCCGGGCCTAGGCGTTCGCGTCGACGCTAGGGGAGGAGCCTCGTGCCTTCTGAGCTCTCGGTGGACGCAGGATGGGATTTGGGATAGCGGCCGTCAGTGTAATCCCTCCAGCGGGCGGAACACGCTGAGCACCTCTTCGATCTCCTGCCGCATCCGCTTTCCGTTCCATCCGAGCTCATTGGCCATGATCTCGGCGGCCATCCGCAGAGCTTCGGGCGCCGGGGATCCGAACATGGCAAGATCGGTGCGGCGGAAAACCACATCGGAGAGTTTCTGCGCCATTTCCTCGCGCACTGCGTGCAGGATTTGCGCCTTGACCACAGGGAGCCCCTGACCCACCGGTTCCGCCCAGTGGGGCGAAGTCTCGAAGTAGGTCAGCAATCGCAAGAAGCGAGTGCCGTAATTGTGCAGGAGAGTCGAGGCGAGTTCGGGGGAAACGTAGCGGGTCAGTCGCGGGAGCTCGGACTTTTCGAATCCCGAGAAGCTCTCCATTTCACCACCGGTGAGGGGCGTGTCGGCTGTCTGGCAGGGCGGACTTTTCCGCCCGAGCTTGCGGAAGGCCAGGTTTGTCACCTCCTCCGCCACCGCGCGCGCCGTGGTGTATTTCACCCCGATCAGGGAAATCAGCCCGGGCAAACTGTGGATCTTCTCGTGATCGACAATGCGGTGCCGCTTGATCAGGGTGACCTCGTGGGAGGCGCTCCGATTGGGTCGCATCGGCAGAAGTCCAGCGTGATAGAAGCGGATATCGCGGCCATCGATCTCGGCTCCGGGAATGGCCTCCTGGATCTCACGAAGGAAGTCGGCCAACAGGCCGGGCTCGACGGCGAGGGAATCGGCGCTCTCCCGGTAGGGTAGGTGAGCCGTCCCCAGGAGATTCACCTTTCTCCACGGTGCGACGAAGAGCAGGCGGGAACCCCGGGAAATCACGGAATCCTGATCTCTGTATTGGCGATGGCTGTAAAAGCCAATGGCGCAATCCCGCGTGAGCTGGCGCACGCTCACCAGGTTAATCGCCAGCGATAAGGCCAAGGGTTCCTCCCGCCCTTCCAAGCCCAATCTCCGCAATAGCTCATTGTACCATGGACCGCATGCATTCACCGTGACGCGGGCTCGGATTTCGAAGGAGGTTCCGGTGAGGCGATCTACGGCTTCGATCCCGTTCACCCGGCCGTCTCGCTGCAGGTATCTCTTGGCCTCCACGTAATTGGCGACCTGGGCTCCCTGCTCCACGGCGGATTCCACGAAGGCGAGGAGGAGCCTTTCGGAATTGTACATCTGGGCATCGTACCAGACGACCCCGCCGGTGAGATGGCTGCCATCAACCATTGGAGCTAAGCGGCGAAATTCGTCGGCGGAGAGGATCTCCCCGAAGGGCAGTCTTTGCTCCGGGGGAAGCCGCCGGTTCCGGTCGGCGCCAATGATCCCGTTCAGGAGCAGGGCCATGGCGAAGACCTCGGGCCCCTTGATCAAATGGCCGTAGGTGGGCACTACGAACCGCAGGGGATGGACAAGGTGAGGGGCGATGCGCATCAGCGTGCGCCTTTCGCGGATCGATTCGCGCATTCGCCGGAAATCGGCATGCTGCAAGTACCGAAGCCCGCCGTGCACGATCTTGAGGCTGTTGGACGAGGTCGCCGAGCCGAAATCGTTCCTCTCCACCAGAGCCACGCGGAGTCCCCGCTGGGCGGCATCGTAGGCGATGGCCGCCCCGTGGATCCCTCCCCCCACCACCAAGAGATCGAATTCCCGATCTGCGATCGCCTTGAGATCCCTTCGCATCGCGACAGTCCTTCCTGCAGTCTATTCTGCTCTGTCTCGGATCGTTACATGTAGCGCCGACGCGTCGCTCGCGAGGCTACACTGGCCGCCCGAGCTCGCGTTGCGGGAAGTGGGTTTGCAATCCCTGAGCCAGTGGATGAGAATCTTCCCCGAATCCCGGGCGGCCAGATGCGATGATTCGGGTGGCGCGGGGGCGCCGCGCAAAGCGGAAGCCCACTCTGGAAATGGGCCGTCGCAGCGCCTGCACGTCGGTGATGCGTCTTGCCATTCGAGGATGGACGTGGGATTTCGGCGGAGGCATTGGGACGCGATGGGCCTTGGGCGTGAGGAGCGCCGCAGGCTACATACGGCTCCGCTCCGGCGCGAGGGGCGAGCGCAGGGTTCGGGTCGGCCGGTCGGGGTGCGCCTCGCGTTCTCTACCGGTTCGCCGCTGTCTGTTCTCTCATCGAGACGCGCTGATTTTCCGGAGAGGCGGGAAAGCAGGGCCGCGCGCACGGGGTCGAGGAGGACTTCCCGGCTCAGTCCTTTCTCACCGCGATGTGCAGGGAGATCGTCTTGCTCCCTCTGCTTGGCGCGGAGGCGATGGGCGTTCCGGCTCAGCGCGGGGGGGGAGTTTTCCCATTTACCGAAACGAATGGTGAGTTCACCGTGTGGGCCAGGATCATTCCCCCCGGCCCCGGGAAAACGAGCTACGGAGCGACGGCGGGCTCGGGACTGGCGTGCTGTTTGCGACCGTGCGGCCTGGAGGAAAGGGGCCTACGCGTTGCGGAACTCGATGACCGCTTGGCGGTAGGTCTCGGCGGTGCCGATGTCGAACCTCCGGCCCTTGACCAAGTATCCGGTGAATCCTTCCTCCCGCCGTACCCGATCCAGACATGGGGTCAGCTGGAATTCGCCGCGCTCCCGAAGGTTGTGCCGGATGGCCTCTTCGAGGAACTCGAACACCTTCGGGGTCAGCACGTAGATGCCGAAGACGGTGAGGAACTGGTCGGACTCCAGGCCTTCCACGGTGAGGTGCTCCCGAGCGTATTCCAGATCCGGCTTCTCGGCGAACTCCGTGATGCTGAGCTGTTCCCCGGAACGGTCCCAGATGCCTGTGACGCAGCCGAACTTGTGGATTTCCTCTGCGGGCGTGACCTTGAGCCCCACGACGCTGCGACCCACGCGCTCGAATACGTCCAGCACTTGCCGTGCACAAGGGACCTCGTTGTCTGAGGCGTAGATATGGTCACCCAGGAGCAGCAGGAAGGGTTCGTTGCCGACCCAGTCCCGCGCGCAATACACGGCGTGCCCGAAGCCTTCTTGAACCTCTTGGGTCACGAAGGTGATCCGGTGACCGAGATCCAGGAGGTAACGGCAGTACTCCTGACCCTCTCGGGATAGCTTGTTGTAGTTCTCCACCGTGGGAGGGGTGCAGAAAAACTCCTCGAAGAGCTCGCGGTCCTCCCTCTGGACGATGATGCAGACCTCCTCGACGCCGGAGTTCACCGCTTCCTCGACGATCGTCATGACTACCGGCTTCGCTCGCCCATCGCGATCGATGATGGGGAAAAGCTCTTTCTTGATCGCCTTGGAGGCCGGGAAGAGTCTTGGGCCGAAGCCGGCGGCGGGGATCACTGCCTTGCGCACTTTCCTTGGGGAACGGATCACCAGCCGCAGGCAGGGCATATTCAGCTCTCGCTCCAGGATCTCGATCACCCGCGACTGGCTCTCTTCGTCCTTCGCAATGAACTGCGCGCAGCCATCGCCCTGGGAACCGACGCCTTTGCCTCCGTAGATGTAAGGCTGGATGGAAGGATAGCTGAGCACCTTGTGCAACACCGGAGCTGTGAGCTGCGACGGACAGGCGGGAATGAGATGGCGATCGAACTCCGCCTGTGCTTCCCGCATGAGCGCCCCGATCCGTTCGGCATCTCCCGCCTCCAGAGCTTCCACTGCCTCGTGCACGATCCGCTTGTTGATGGGGCCCAGGTACCGTTGCACGCTCCGCTGGAGCTCGTTGTCCGGGAAAGGATAGCACTGATTGAGCTTGCGGAGAATCTCCTTCGTGTCCTTGCCAGCCCGCAAGTCCACGATCACGAAGTGGAGGTCGCGAGGGACGGTGATCTCCCGGATGTCGATCTCCTCCCCGTCGAAGATCATGAGGATGGGGCGATTGCCGTAGGCGCAACCCTGGTCCATCCTCCCGCAGCGCGATGGGGTGGTGATTTCGCCCCGGTAGGCGAACTCCATCTCCCCTCGGACCGTCATCTTCAGGTCGTAGATGCGATTGAAGGCGCGTGCCACAAGTACGCAGATGGCCGCGCTGGAGGAAAGCCCCTTCTTCACCGGCAAGTCCGTCAGGTAGTTGTCGATCTCCAGGCCGCGCACGCGATAATGGGTCATGATCTGATAGGCGACACCCGCCGCGTAGCTGAAGAACCCTCCCTTCGTCGCCTCCTCGAGGAGTGCTTGGCGTTCCATCGGCAGCTCGAAAGGACCTCTGCGCGTGCCATCGCTCAGAGTCGCGCGGAGGATGAGCTTGGAAGGGTGGGGTTTAACCTCCGCGTAGATCCCTTGATTGGTGCCGGTGATGATCGTGTAGCCCTTCTCGAGGTCGGCATTGATCCGACGGTAGCCCCCGGCCCAGTCACTGTGCTCGCCGAAGAGGCAGATTCGCCCGGGAACGAAGAGCTTCATCCTCTCTTCCTCTCCGCTGATTGGTCCGTCCAAGAGTCCGGGTTCGGCTTGATCCCCGCCGGCTGAAGTTACGAATGTCGCGCCCCGGGCACAAGGGCCGGCCGCAGGATTCTCCTCGGGAATGGCGCCACAATGGCGTCCCCGAGGAAACGAGATCCGCCGCCGGCGCTGGGTTCTGCGTCCCGTCCCGGAGAGGCGGGATCGGACTCGGAATGGCCTCTTGCAATGTCCCCAAAAACACGAACGGGGCTGCCACCTGCAGCCCCGTTGGACCTCTTGGCAAAGGGCCTTGTAGTCAGAGATGACCAGCCACCGCCAGGGCCTTCTCCGTTTCCCCCTCGAGGATCTCCGTGCGGAGGCCACGGAGCATCTCTGTGATATTCTGCCGCTTCGGCCGGAGGTAGCGCGTCAGCACCTCGTTCATCTTGTGCGGGTCCACACGGTTGCCACAGGTGAAAATGTCGATCGCGGCATAGTTGTACTCCGGCCAGGTGTGGATGGAGATGTGCGACTCCGCGATGATCGCCACCCCGGAGACGCCCTGCGGGGCAAACTGATGCGTGCGGACGCTCAAGAGGGTGGCGCCTCCGGCCAATGCAGCCTCAGTGAGTGCCCGCTCGATCAGTTCGGGGTTGTTGAGATTCACTGCGTCCCAGTACTCCAGGATCAGGTGCCGACCGAGATGCCCCATGACTCACCTCCTTTCGGTTGGGTTTGAGGTCCGTTTCGCCACTTCCTTCGAATAGACCAAGCGTTCTTCGTCGCTGTAAATGTCCGTCCCCTCGAAAGATGGATTGTCCGGCTCGAACCCCTCTAGAGTCTCCACCCGATAGAAGGAGCTCCGGTACCAATTGACCCGGGGGAAGTGGGTGTACGGCTCGACGTCGGATCGGATGCTCTCCAGTAAGAAGTCCCAGTTCTCGTACTCGCTGTGCTCGAAGACCAGATCCGTGAGCACCACCCGATGCTCCCCCACCAGCCATTGCTGCAGGCGAGCCCACTTGGTTAGGGACGACTCCGTGAGCGTCATGCCGAAATAGCCGGCTTGCCCGTCGCCTGGTTTGAGGAGCCCGAAGCCGCGTTCCAGGAACAGGAATAGGCCCGCGTAGTTCTCCGGCGGATCGGTCAGGAACGTGTCGAACTGGGCAAAGAGATCCTCCGGCAGCCTCTGCCGCAGGTCGAAGGAATAGACGCGGCATGGGATCTCCAGCCGCTCGGCGTGGTGGCGGATGAACTGCACGTACCGATCATCGATCTCGAAGGTGACGATCTCCTTCGGTTGACCGCCGAGCCCAATGGCCAACGTCATGAGATCGTCGTCCCCGAGGATTGCCACCCTCTTCCCGACAAGGTCGCCGCGCTGCTTCATCAGGGCCACGCGGCGCATTGCGGAAAGGGGCGTCAGACAGCCCTGGTCAAACTCATCGCTGGGCTTTGGCCGATCCCGGGCAATCTCGCGGAAGATCTCATAAGCTGGCTGCAGATCCTGCAGCTGGACGCCGCTTCCCCCACAGGCCGGACAACGGAGGAGTCTGGTGGGTACAATTCCCCGCTTTCTGATCAGGGCTTGACCCGACTCCGTGAGGTACACCCGACCGTCTTCAAATCTCACCAGGCCTTCGTCCGCCAGTACCTTGACGGCCTCGACCGTGAGATTGAAGGGCTGATCAGCCAGGTCGACGATCTCCCACGGGTCGGCCGTGGCCGCTATGGCGGCCAGCACGCGGTCGAAGGCATGGCCCGTGACCGGAAGGCCGGTGTTCTGCGCGATCGTTTCGAGGATTTGCAACTGCCGTCCTCCAAAACCATGCCCTCGAGTTGGTCCACCTATCGCTAACTCGCCAAACGCAATGTTATGAAGAATCTACCCTTTTCGCAAGAACTTTCTGCCGTCACCGCACCCATCGGCCGCTCATTCATTCTAACGGGGAATCCCGCATTAGCGGGCCCCCTGTGAGAAAAGGCTTCGGCGCTGCGTGACCGGCGCATTTCCTACTTGATCTGCTCGCGCGGGGAAGCGGCGGGTCCAGGTTTGCTCCTCCTTCGCCGTCGCGTTCACCGCCATCCCTCGGCGCCGTCAGGACCGGCAGTTCTGTCCTTCGGTGCTCGAAGCGGCCATTTACACAGAGCTGGCGCCGTGAGGTACGGCGCCAGCTCCGCTCTTGGCTTTTCCCGGGATAGGGCGAGTGAAGCGCCGGTCCCAGGCTCAGTCGAAGGCCATGTGGGTCTTCCACACCTCCCACACCCGGCCCACAAGGTCGGGGCCCGGCTTGAGCGTGAGTTTTCCGGGCTTCCAGCCGGAGGGCGTCGCCTCTGTGCCCTTGCTCTGCCGGACGTGTTGGTACGCCTGGATTTGACGGATTGTCTCCGCCACGTTGCGGCCCACCGGCGGCGTCAGCACCTCGTAGGCTTGAATGATCCCGTCGGGGTCGATGATGAAGCGGCCTCGGTTTTCCACGCCTGCCTCTTCGTTGTAGACCCCGTAGAGTTTCCCGATAGCCCCGCCGGCGTCGGAAAGCATGGGGAAGGGAACCCCTCCCTTCACCATCTTGGACAGCTCGTTCTCGTCCCACATCTTGTGCACAAACACGCTGTCCACACTCATGGACAGCACTTCCACATCGAGCTTCTGGAACTCAGGGTATTTTTCGGCGACCGCCGAAATCTCCGTAGCTCAGACGAAGGTGAAATCTCCCGGGTAGAAACACAGCACTACCCATTTCCCCAGGTAGTCGGAGAGCTTCACCCTGACGAATTTGCCCCTGTGGTAAGCCGGGGCCTCGAAGTCCGGGGCCTTCTTGCCTACACTGATCATGGCTCGCACCTCCTCTGCTTTGGCTCCCTCTGGGCCGGGTGTCTCCGCGGCAGGCTCTCCGACGGGCCCGCCTGTCGGTCGAGCACAACCCACCTCCATCTCTTCCTCAGCCATCGGCCACCTCCAGCTATGTTGCGACGCTTTTCCCCCCTCGGCAACGGCCTGCGCATGCCGGAATACCCATGCGCCGCCTGGTCTCGGTGCTGCGGCCTTCCCGGCGTCCGCAATATACACCCGCGGGCTCCCACTGTCAAGAATCATTTTCGATTCCGCGGGCTGGGCTTTTGGGGTTGTTGTTGGCCCGCGCTGAGGGGCGGGATTGCCTTGCCCGGCTGTCTTGCGAATGACGGAAAATGGTGTAGATTAATCGCAGAGGCTGCCGCGAAGGAGAAGGAGATCAATCAACGGAGGAGAGGAGGGTCACCGTGGAAAAGGGAGCTTTTCGCACTGTGCTCCGCACTCAGGCGGGGGCGCTGACCATCTACAGTCTCCCCAAGCTGGAGGCGGAGGGCCTTGTCCGTCTCAGCGCGCTGCCGTTTTCCATTCGGGTGTTGTTGGAAAACCAGCTCCGCAATTGGGACGGGCGACTCGTCACCGAGGAGGACGTACGTGCCGTGGCTGCGTGGGGGAAAGCTTCCTCCGATCGCGAGATCCCCTTCATGCCGGCGCGTGTGATCCTTCAGGATTTCACCGGGGTCCCGGCGGTGGTGGATCTGGCCGCCATGCGCTCGGCGGTGGCTCGGGCTCAGGGTGATCCCAGGCGGATCAACCCGATCGTGCCGGCGGACCTGATCATCGACCACTCGGTTCAGGTGGATTACTACGGGACCGACTACGCGCTCCCTCAGAATATGGCCCTGGAGATGGAGCGCAACAAGGAACGGTACGTACTCCTCAAGTGGGCCCAGCGGGCCTTCGACAATTTCCGTGTCTTCCCGCCCGGGACCGGGATCATCCATCAGGTGAATCTGGAGTACTTGGCGCCAGTAGTGCAGGTGCGTCAGCACGAGGGGCAGACGACGGCCTTCCCCGACACCGTCGTGGGCACGGACTCTCACACCACCATGGTCAATGGGCTCGGCGTGGTCGGTTGGGGTGTGGGAGGGATCGAGGCCGAAGCCGTGATGCTTGGGCAGCCCTATTACATGCTCTTGCCGGAGGTGGTGGGCGTGAGGCTCACCGGCGAGCCCCGCGACGACGTCACAGCCACGGACCTTGTCCTCGCAGTGACCGAGCTCCTGCGCAAGAAAGGCGTCGTCGGGAAGTTCGTCGAATTCTTCGGGCCGGGTCTGGATCGGCTGTCTTTGCCCGACCGAGCCACCCTTGCCAACATGGCGCCGGAATACGGGGCCACCATCGGATTCTTCCCGGTGGATCTGGAGACGCTGGCCTACCTGCGGCTAACCGGACGGAGCCCCGAGGCAGTGGACCTCGTGGAGAGGTACTGTAAAGAGCAGGCGCTTTTCCGCGATCCGGCCTCTGCGGATCCGCAATTCAGCGAGGTGGTGGAACTTGATCTCGGATCGGTGGAGCCGAGCCTCTCCGGTCCGCGTCGTCCGCAGGATCGAATTCCCCTTCGGGAAGTCCACAAACGGTTTCACGTCGCCCTCCGCGAGAACTTCGGCGTGGACATCCCCGAGGAGGATCACGATCGCTGGGTCTCGGAAGGGGGAGTTTCGACCCCGGGTCAAGCGGAGGCCCGGAAGCCTCGGGCGCAGGTGGTGCTGGATGGCGAGGCCGTGCAACTCTCGCACGGATCGGTTGTGATCGCTGCCATCACAAGTTGCACCAACACCAGCAATCCATCGGTCATGCTCGGCGCTGGACTCCTTGCCAAGAAGGCCGTGGAGAGGGGCCTCCGTACCCGTCCGTGGGTGAAAGCCACTCTGGCCCCGGGTTCCCGCGCCGTAACCGACTATTTGCGCAAGGCGGGCCTTCTCCCTTACCTCGAGGCGCTCCGCTTCCACGTGGTTGGCTACGGGTGCACGACTTGCATCGGGAACAGCGGCCCGCTACCGGACGAGGTGGCTCGCGCGATCAAAGACAAAGGGCTGGTGGTGGCCGCTGTGCTCAGCGGAAATCGAAATTTCGAGGCGCGGATCCATCCGATGGTGAAGGCCAACTACTTGGCCTCCCCCATGCTCGTGGTGGCCTACGCGATCGCGGGCACGGTGGACATCGACCTCACCCGCGAACCCCTCGACTACGACCCCAACGGCCGACCGGTCTATCTGAAGGACATTTGGCCTACCCGGGAGGAGCTGCAGCGGGCGATCCGGGGAGCCCTCGACGTCGAGGCCTTCCAGGCTCAATACCAACGGGCGGAAACGGGTGACCCCACCTGGGAGGGTTTGGAAGCCCCCACCGGGGAGCTCTACGTTTGGGATCCCGACTCCACCTACATCCAGGAGCCACCGTTCTTCAAGGACTTTTCGCTCGAGGTGCCGCCGCTCGCGGATATCCGCGGGGCCCGCGTTCTGGCTCTCCTTGGAGACAGCGTGACCACGGATCACATCTCCCCAGCGGGCTCGATCCCAGCCGACGGCCCCGCCGGACGCTACCTGATCAGCCGCGGGGTAAAACCGGCCGATTTCAACACCTTTGGCGCCCGGCGAGGCAATCATGAAGTGATGATGCGCGGCACATTCGCCAACGTCCGGCTCCGCAATCTTCTCGTGCCGGGGACGGAGGGCGGGTGGACCATCTTCTTCCCGACCGGGGAGAAGATGCCCATCTACGATGCATCCATGAAGTACCAGGAGATGGGGACGCCCCTCCTGATCATCGCGGGCAAAGAGTATGGCAGCGGAAGCTCCAGGGACTGGGCCGCCAAAGGGACGCACCTGCTGGGTGTCAAGGCGGTGATCGCGGAGAGCTTCGAACGCATCCATCGGAGCAACCTGGTGGGAATGGGCGTGTTGCCGCTCCAGTTCGAACCCGGGCAGAACCGGGAAAGCCTGGGGCTGGACGGGACGGAGGTGTACTCCGTCTTAGGCATTGCGGAGGGACTTTCGCCTCGTAAGAAGCTCCATGTGCTCGCGGAGAAGAGGGACGGCACGGTCGTAGAGTTCCCCGTGCTCGCTCGTCTTGACTCTCAGGTGGAAATCGAGTACCTTTGCCACGGCGGGATTCTCCCGGCCGTCCTGCGGAAGATCCTCCGTGGCGAGGTGTGAGGGCGGAACTCGATGGGGGGCTTGCGAGGTTAACATCATCGCGTGAGTCAGGATGAGGAGCGGCCGGAGCGGGTCCAGGACGATCGAAGCGGCGAGGCGCGCGGATGGATCGATTCTTTGTCAGCAGCGGGAAGCGCACGCAGGGACCATTCACGGCGGAAGACCTTCGGCGACTGGTTGAGAACGGGGAGCTGGCGCTGACCGATAGCGTCTGGTCCGCGGAGGGAGACCGCTGGGTGGAGGTCGCGGAACTCGAACCGGTCCGAAAACTGCTTTCGGAGGAAAAGCCGAGTTCCGAGCAAGCGGAAGCGAAACGCATCATCGCTTTCGCCAGCGGGAAAGGCGGCGTCGGGAAGACTGTGTTGAGCGCATCGGTGGCGACGGCCCTCGCGGTGATGGGCCGCCGGGTCCTTTTGGTCGACGGGGATCTTGGCGGGCCTGATTTGCACGTGCAGTTCGGGCTGTTAGGACGTTCGGAGGAAGGCAACGGGAAGCTCTGGCCGGAGAACGCCTTCACCCAGACCCCGCTGGCCAACCTGCGCCTCTTGAGGGCCGAGCCAGGGGTATTGGGAGCTGCCCATCCGCCTGCCTCCCAGCGATTGCGCTTCCTCCGTGCGATCTACTCCGCCGACGCCGATGACGTGATCTTGGACCTGGGCGCGGGGACGAGCTACCTGGTGCTGGATCTTTTCGTTTCGGTGGACGTGCCCGTCCTCGTGGCGACGCCAGATCCGATGTCCCTTCAGGAGGCATTCAACCTTGTGAAGTTGGGGCTCATTTGGAAAGTGATCGGAAGGGGCGACCGTCCCAGCGAGCACTGGGAGGGGGTCCTGGGGAAGGGAATGGACGGGCGAGGGCTCGCCCTGCGCACTCCCATCCCGGAGTTGATTTCTCGCTTGGAGCGCGAGAGACCTGAGCTGGCGGCGAAGTGGAAAGGGGCGATCGCCGCCTGGCGTCCTCAGCTCCTGCTCAACATGGTCCGGAATGGGGAAGAGAGGAAAGAAGCGGGAGCGCTGCAGATCGCCTGCAAGGATCTTTTGGGGGTGGAACTCGGTTACCTCGGCCATGTGGACTGGGATCCTTCCGTGAGGGAGGCGGTGAATCAGTACCGGCCGTTTCTCCTGTACAATCCGGAAGGTCCGGCGGCGCGCAGTCTGGCAAAGCTCGTTGCGGTTCGTTTTCTTGGCAAAGGGCAGCTGCAAGGTTTCTTCGCGGGGAGGAGGATGCGGAAAGCGGCGGCCGAGGCCGGGCGCGGCCCGGTGGCCGCGGAGGCCCGATCGGAAGTCATTTGCTCCTACCGTTGCTCCTACTGGGGGGACTGCGAGTTTCAGCGCGGGGGAGAACCATGTCCCGTGCGTCAGTTTGAGGCGGTGTTCCGCACAGCGTTCACTTCGTCATGACCGTCTGCGGTGGTGTTGTCTCTGGGATCAGCAAGGGAGGTGAACGGAAATGGCGAAGGAGATTGTCTACTCGGAACAGGCGCGCGAGGAGCTGCTGCGCGGGATGGAGTTATTGGCCAACACGGTCCGGGTGACGTTGGGTCCGCGGGGGCGCGAGGTCATGATGGAGAAGAAGTGGGGCGCCCCAGTGGTGACCAATGATGGGGCTACCATCGCGAAGGAACTGGAGGTGGAGAAGACGCTGGAAAACGTCGGGCTACGACTCCTTCGCGAGGTGTGCAAGAAGACGCAGGATGAGGCTGGGGACGGCACGACGACGGCCGTGGTCCTGGCTCAGGCCATCTACCGGGAGGGTCACAAGGAGGTGGCGGCGGGAGCCAATGCGGCTGCGCTCCGGCGTGGGATCGAGAAGGCTGTGGCGCGCGTCGTGGACGAGCTCAAGAGCATGGCCACCAAGATCTCGACCTATGAAGAGATGAAGCGCGTGGCCACGCTCGCCGCCAAGAATGACGAGTACATCGGCAAACTGATCGCCGATGCCATCCAGAAAGTGGGGGCCGAAGGCGCAATCACCATCGAGGAGGCCAAGGGCACGGAGACGCAGCTCGAAATCGTCGAGGGGATGCGCTTTGACCGCGGGTATCTCTCCCCCTATTTCCTCACGAAACCGGAGACGATGGAGGCCATCCTCGAGGAGCCGTACATCCTGATTCATGACAAGAAGATCAGCGCCATCAAGGACATCCTGCCCGTCCTGGAAAGGGTGGCCGAGACCGGCAAGTCTCTCCTGGTGATTGCGGAGGAGGTGGAAGGGGAAGCCCTGGCCACGCTGGTGGTGAACAAGGTGCGCGGCACGCTCCGCTGTGCCGCGGTAAAGGCCCCCGGCTACGGCGACCGGCGCAAGGCGATGCTGCAGGACATCGCTATCCTCACCGGCGGCCGGGTGATCAGCGAGGAAGTGGGACTGAAGTTGGAGAATACCCGGCTGGAGGACCTCGGTCGCGCCGACCGCGTGATCATCGACAAAGATAACACCACCATCGTCGGCGGCAAGGGCAAGAAAGAAGAGATCGAAGGCCGGATCAAGTCGCTGAAGGCGCAAATGGAAGAGACCACCAGCGACTACGAACGGGAGAAGCTCCAGGAGAGGATCGCGCGTCTGTCCGGAGGCGTGGCGGTGCTGCGGGTTGGCGCCCCAACGGAGGTCGCCATGAAGGAACTGAAGGCCCGGGCCGAGGATTCCCTGGCGGCCACACGCGCGGCCCTGGAGGAGGGGATCCTGCCTGGTGGCGGCGTGGCATACCTGCGGGCAGCCCGGGTGCTCGACAAGCTTGAGCGCGAAGTGGAAGGCGACGAGAAGCTCGGTGTCCGCATCGTCCGCCGCGCCCTCTCGGCCCCGTTGCGACAGCTGGCGGAGAACGCCGGCTGGGATCCGGCCGTGGTCTACGAGAAGGTCCGCGAAGGGACCGGCAACTACGGCTTCGATGTGGAACGGGAGGTGTTCTGCGACATGATGGAAGCCGGGATCGTGGACCCGGCCAAGGTGCTCCGGGTAGCCCTTCAGAACGCCTCCAGCGTGAGCGCAGTACTGGTGATGACGGAGGCGGTGGTGGTGGAAAAGCCGAAGCCGAAGAAGAAAGCCAAAACCCCGCCCCCGCCCGAGTATTGAGCTCCGAGTGAAGACGGCGAGCGACGCAGTGTCCGCGTCGCTCGCCGCGTGAATGGACCGCCGTGGGGTGGCAGCGAAAGGGGAGGGGCAGGATCTGGAGTCTATGGGCAAAGAGGGAGAGCGCGTAGCGGATCTTCTGTCGCGGAAGCCCACCTTCGACGATGGCCAGCCTCATGCGTGGGTGACCCTCGCCCGCGCCCTTTCGAAGATGGGGGTCATGTCCCGGCGTCAGGCCATGGGGACGATCTGGTCCGGACGCGTGAAGGTCAATGGGGTCACTGTCAAGAAGCACAACGTCTGGGTGGATCTGCTCCACGACGAGATCCGCCTGGATGGAAGGGTGCTTCGGGAACCGCGGGATCATGTTTACCTGGCTCTGTACAAACCCGTCAACGTGATGTGTGCCCGCTTCGACCGTCTGGGCCGACCCACCGTGTACGATTACCTGCCCAAGCTCGACCGCTGGGTGTTCCCCGTCGGCCGGCTCGACTACGACAGCGAGGGCCTGGTCCTCCTCACCGATCACGGACAGCTGAGCGACAGGATCGCTTCCCCAGAATATCATGTGCCGAAGACCTACCGGGTGAAGGTGGCGGGCCAGGTCTTTGAGGAAACCCTCGAGAAGCTCCGGAGCGGCATGGACATCGGGGGCTACATTACGCTCCCCGCGAAGGCCCACATCCTCCGCCGGAACAAGTCGACCTGTTGGGTCGAGATCACAATTTGCGAAGGGAAGAATCGCCAGATCCGCCGGATGCTGGGACGCTGTGGTCACCAGGTGCTGCGATTGGTGCGGGTGCGGGTGGGCCCCGTGCGGCTGGCGGGACTCAAGCCGGGACAGTGGCGCTACCTTACCGAGAAGGAGATTCTCGGACTCAAACGGGCCGCCCGCCTCAGCTGAGAGACGAGTTTCGCTCCTGACTTGCCAGTTGCCGAAGAACCGTCGATCATGGCTCACCGACTGATCCTCCGCGATCTCACGGGAAAGAAACGCCGGGTGGAGATCCTGTACGAGGACGAACACCTCCTGGCGCTCAACAAGCCTGCACCTCTTCTCACCTTGCCGGACCGGTGGGATCCCAAACGGCCCAACCTGTACAGGCTGATCCAGGGAGTTCTCGGCCGAGATTCCGTCTTCGTGGTGCACCGATTGGACGCGGGCACAAGCGGGGTGATCGTCTTCGCGAAGAACCCGGAGGCCCATCGCGCCCTCTGCCGCCAGTTCCAGAGCCACGAGGTGAGACGCGTCTACGAGGCGATCGTAGCTGGCGAGGTGAACAAAGACAGGGGACGGATCGACAAACCCATCGCCCCGCATCCGAAGAAGCCGGGCCTGGTGATGGTAAGCGCTCACGGGAAAGAAGCCATCACCGACTTCGAGGTGCTTGAGCGCTTCGTCGGCTACACCTATTTGCGGCTCCGCCCCCGCACTGGCCGGCCCCATCAGATTCGTGCCCACCTCCAGGCCCTTGGACATCCGATCGCGACCGATCCCGACTACGGGGGACGAGAGCGGCTGTACCTTTCCGAGTTCAAGCCTGGATTCGCCTTGGCGGAGGGAGAGGAGGAAAGGCCATTCATTGCCAGGCCAAGCCTGCATGCCCGGAGCCTCGAGATCCGCCACCCTGCGACGGGCAAGCGCATGACCCTCTCCGCGGAACCCCCGAAGGACTTCCTGACCTTCCTCCGCATCCTCCGCGAGTACCGCGCACCGTCCCAGTTCCTGTCTGCCGGGGACGAATGATGGCCACCCTGATTCTCAACCCTGAAGCCGAGGCGCGAGTCCGGGCGGGTCACCCTTGGATCATGCGTCATGAGGTAGCCAAGACGCGCGGGCAGGTCCGCGACGGCGACGTGGTCGCCGTGGAGGGCCGAAAGGGGGATCACCTCGGTATGGCCACCGTGAATACTCGCTCCCGCATCCTCGCCCGAATCTACACTCGGGATGATCGTCCCCTCGACCGGGACTTCCTGGCCGATCGGATCCGGGCGGCCATCGCCTACCGCAGGCAGGTGCTGGGATTGGGACCGGAGGGCGGTGTACGCTGGGTATTCTCCGAGTCCGATGGGCTTCCCGGCCTCATTGTGGACCAGTACGGCCCCTGCTTGGTAATTCAGCTCCTGACGCTGGCCATGGACCAGCGTCGTCAGGTCCTCCTCGAGATCCTGGACGGGATTCTCTCCCCTGCGATCGTGGTTGAAAGGAGCGATGTCCCCGCAAGGCAAGCGGAGGGCTTGGAGGAGGTGCGTCAGCTTTGGAAAGGGGAGTTAGCCGGACCGGTGGAAATTGACGAGTGCGGCGTTCGCTACCTGGCGGACCCGCTCGGAGGACAGAAGACGGGTTTCTTCCTCGACCAGCGCGAGAATCGCATGCTTGTCCGCCCGCTAAGTGCGGGAAGGCGCGTGCTGGACGCGTTCTGCTACACCGGGGGCTTCGCTGTTGCGGCCGCCGTGGGCGGGGCGACGGAGGTGGTCGGGATCGATTCTTCGTCCGCGGCCTTGAAGCTCGCTCGGGAGAATGCTCGTCGTAACCGCGTGGCCGAGCGCTGTGTTTTCCTCGAGGCGGACGTTTTCGACCAGCTCCGGCAGATGGAGAAATCGGGCGAGCGGTTCGGGCTGATCGTCCTCGACCCACCGGCCTTCGCCAAGAGCAAGCGAAACCTGGAGGGTGCCTACCGAGGATACAAGGAGATCAATCTTCGGGCATTGCGCCTTCTGGCTCCGGGTGGCGTGCTGGTGACCTGCACCTGTTCGCATCACATGACGGAAGAGCTTTTCCACGAGATGTTGCGGGATGCGGCCAGGGACTGCGCGGTGCGACTGAGACTGCTCCGCAAGACCACGCAGGCGAGCGATCACCCCATCTTGCTTGGGATGCCGGAATCGCAGTACCTGAAATGCTTTTGGGTCACCCCGTTGGACGAGTGAACAGCATGCCTTCGCAGGAGCTGCGAGAGGTAGCGCGGGAGCTTTTCCGGAAGGCGCTCCAAGCGGCCGATGCCTACGGAGCGACGGTGCGGGCGCTCCGCCGCGACGGGCCTGCCTTCCTTGTGGCCGGCCGACGGATCGAGCTTGGCAAGTCCTCGCGGATCCACGTGGTGGGGGCTGGCAAGGCGAGCGCTCCGATGGCCGGGGCGGTGGAAGACGTGCTCGGTGACCTTGTGGCCGACGGAGTGGTGGTCGCGAAGGAGGGACACTCCGTCCCTCTGCGGCGCATCGCGGTCCGGGAGGCGGGCCATCCCGTGCCCGATCAACGGGGCCTGCGGGCGACAGAGGAGGTCCTTCGCGTGATCGATGCGTCGTCGCCGCACGACGTGATCCTATGTCTCCTCAGTGGGGGTGCTTCCGCCCTGCTCGTCAAGCCCGTCTCGGGCCTTCCTCTCGAGGAGAAGCAGCGGCTGACGCAACTCTTGCTCGCGTGTGGAGCTTCCATCGAGGAGATCAACTGTGTGCGGAAGCATCTTTCGGCGGTCAAAGGGGGGAGACTGGCACAGCGGGCCGCTCCACGGCAAGTCATTTCGCTGATCGTCTCGGATGTAATCGGCGACCGGCTGGATACCATTGCCTCCGGCCCCACAGCTCCGGATCCCACGACCTTCGACGAGGCGTTGGGGGTGATCGGCAAGTACGGGTTGGAGTCCAAGCTCGAGGGTCTTTCCGTCCTCGAAGTCCTACGGAAAGGGGCGGCGGGGAAACGGCCGGAGACGCCGAAGCCGTCGGAGCCGTTCTTCCGTCGCGTGTCCAACGTGATTGTGGCGAGCAACCGTCTTGCCCTGGAAGCCGCTGCAAGCCACGCCCGGGAGCTCGGCTTCCGTACGCTGGTGCTCACGTCCTGTCTCCGAGGAGAGGCGAAGGAGGCCGGAAAATTCATCGCCAGCATCGCTTGGGAGATATGGCAAAGCGGAAGCCCCGTGGAGCCCCCCGCTTGCTTGCTCTTCGGTGGCGAAACAACCGTCAGGCTGGGTGAAGCACCCGGCAAAGGGGGACGGAATCAGGAGCTGGCGCTTTCGGCTTGCTTGGAGTTGCCGCCGTCCGAGAAGGTCGTGCTTCTGTGCGCGGGGACAGACGGAACCGACGGCCCCACCGACGCAGCCGGCGCGATGGTCGATGGGAAGACCGCCGAACGGGCGCGGCGGGCTGGGTTGGAGCCTCTCGCTTACCTGGAGGCTCACGATTCGTACTTCTTCTTCGAACGGACCGGGGAGCTGCTGCGTACGGGCCCTACCGGGACCAATGTGATGGATCTGGCGATCCTGCTCGTGGGAGGGCGCCATGAGGCGGACAAAGATTGTGTGCACGATCGGTCCCGCCACTGAGGAGGAATCCATTCTTCGGGAGCTCATCCTTGCCGGGATGGACGTGGCGCGCTTGAACTTCTCTCACAGCACGCTCGAGCAGCACGCCGCCCGGGCCGGGCGGATCCGGCGACTTTCCGCAGAGCTCGGGCGACCTTTGGCCATCCTCCAGGACCTCTCCGGGCCGAAGATTCGGATCGGTCGGATCGAGGAGGAGGGGGTTGAGCTTCATTCAGGTGACGAACTCGAATTGCGCCCCGGCCAGGCCACCGGAAACAAGCAGGTGCTGTTCGTAGACTATCCGCATTTGCTCGAAGACTTGGAGTCGGGAGATCGGGTTCTCCTGGGCGACGGCCAGGTGGAGCTTCGGGTCATTGCCGTCACCGAGACGGGAGCGCGTTGCAAAGTGGTCGTGGGGGGACAGATCACTTCCCGCAAGGGCATCAACTTCCCGGGCGGCCGGCTGCGCCTCCGGTCCATGACGGACAAGGATTGGAGTGACCTGGAGTTCGGTCTGAAGATCGGGGTGGATCTGATCGCCCTGTCCTTTGTTCGGGCTCCAGAGGACGTCCTCGAGGTCAAGGATTTCCTCCATCGCCGCGGGAAAGACCTGCCGGTCATTGCGAAGATCGAACGGCAGGAGGCGATCGACCGACTGGAGGAAATCTTGGCGGTGACCGATGGGGCGATCGTGGCGCGGGGCGATCTGGCTGTGGAGACGGCTCTGGAGCGTGTGCCGCTGGTGCAGAAGGAGATCATCCGGCGTTGCAACCGACTTGGGGTACCAGTGGTCACAGCCACCCAGATGCTGCGGTCCATGGTGGAGAACCCACGACCTACGCGGGCGGAAGCGGCCGATGTGGTCAACGCCGTCCTGGACGGCTCGGACGCCGTCATGCTTTCGGAGGAGACGGCCGTGGGCCAGTTCCCGGTGGAATCCGTGCGCGTGATGGATCTCCTCATTCGGGCTGCAGAGGAGGTGTATCCCTACTGGCAGCTCGGGCCCGAAGGGGAAGCGCAGGCGAAGACGACCGTAGCGGGGGCCGTGGGTCGGGCCGCCAACCTGATGGCTCGCGATCTGGGAGCTGCGGCGATCCTCACCCCAACGGAGTCCGGGAGCACGGCGCGCCTGGTCGCCAGGTGTCGACCAAGGGCACTTCAAATCGCCGTCACGAGCCGAGAGACCACCTACCGGTCTCTTTGCCTCGTCTGGGGAGTGGTTCCCCTCCTCACAACCGAGTTCCGGGACACCGATGAGATGGTCTCCCGCTGCATCCGACTTGCCCGAGACGCCGGTCTGGTCAAGCCGGGTGATCGCGTGATCGTCACGGCAGGGACCCCCGTAGGGGTACCGGGCCGAACGAACCTCATTCGGGCGGAGGTAGTCCCCTGAAACGGAGCTCTCTTTGGCACTGGGGGGTCGGTCTGGCCTGCCTGACCTTGATCGCCGCGCCCCCCGCGGCGGTTGCGGAGGAGCGGGCGCAGCCGCCCGACTCCCTTTCCCGCCAAATCGATAGCCTGCGCATTCGGGAGCAGGAACTCCAGACGGACCTCGTGGCCTTGGAGGCCCGCGAGAAGGCGCTAGCGGCGGAGCTGGAAGGCCTAAACCTCGTGGCGCAGAACTACCAGAGGTCAGTTCTGCCGTTCCTGGCCGTGGTAGGGGCAGCTCTGGGGGTAGTTCTGTGGCGTTTTGCCAGGTGCAGAGAGGCTCGCAACGGAGGCCAAGGCCCCGATTGATCCGGTCGAACTCGGGGGCGGCTTAGGGGGTTGTTCTTGCCCACCACTAAGGAAATGCCCGAAGCTTCCGAAAATGGAAGCGGCGGCCGGGCGCACTCCCGGAGGGAAAGCGTAGCCGGTTTGCCGGGCTTTCCACCACTGCGACCCCAGAGCAAAGACTTGGTTCAACGGCAGCGGAAGAGCCGCAGAGGGAGTCAATGTCGCGTCCCAATGAGGTCGACCCCGCAGAAGAGCTACGAATCCGGCTGGAGGAACTTTGCCGCAATTTCAACGTGAGCTTGGATCTGATCCCGAAGGCGGTCTCGCCGGAACAATTCGTTGACCGAGTCCTGGATGAGTATATCAGCCGCTTCGAGGAGATCCCGGGCGAAGACGTCCTTTCGCTTCACGAGGGAAAAGGCGGCCTGCCTCAGCGCGAGAAGCTCCGCTCGCTACTGATGTTCTCCACGCAAGCTGTCCTCTTGCATGAGAACGCGAGGGTCTACAAGCAGCTGGAGGAGGCCTACCGTGAGCTCCAAGCCAAAACCGACGAGCTGACCCAGGCAAATGAAGAGCTGCGCCGGCTGAATGCTCAGTACTTGAACATGCTGGGGTTCGTTTCCCACGAGCTACGAAGCCCGCTGGTTTCCATTTTGGGTTTTGCGGAGCTCCTCGACGAGGGGATCCTCGGCGATCTCACCAAGGAACAGCGCGAGGCTGTGCAGATCATCGCCAGGGTCTCGCGGAAGCTCATCGAGATGACCCGGAACTACCTGGATCTGGCCAAGATCGAGAACGGCCGGATGCCCCTCCATCGCAGCCCTGTGAACCTGGAGTCTGACGTGATCCGTCCGCTGGTAAACGAGCTGGAGGAGCAACTTCGCGGACGGCGCATGCGAATCGAGCGGAAAGAAGGCTCCCTGGAAGAGACGCCCGATCTGTGGGCAGACCCGGAGCTCATGGGTATTGTGGTGCAGAACTTATTCTCCAATGCGATCCGGTACGGTCGCGAAGGCACGGCCATCCGCTACAGCGTCCGGGACGAGGGGGAGCAGTACCGGATCACGGTCTTCAACGAGGGAGAAGGGGTCCGACCGGAGCAACTGGGCAGCATCTTCGGGAAGTTTGTCGATATTCCGAAGAAGGAGACCAAAGAACGCGGTTCCGGCTTGGGATTGTACAACACCCGCTGCATTGTGGAGAGCCACGGGGGTCGGATCTGGGCGGAGTCGGAATACGGGCGGTACTTCGCGGTGCATTTTACCCTCCCCAAAGGGCAGCCGGAGGCGCTCGAGGATCACGTGCATCTGGTGGAGGATCGGGCCGGGTTGAACTCCTCCGCGCCATCCCGGCTGGAGCAATACAGCGCGTTGCGGAGCGAGAGGTAATCGGTGAGGCCGGGACGTGTTCTCATCGTTGATCCGGATCGCACGGTTTGCGCTCGCCTTCGGCAGCTGCTGTCGGCGGAGGGCTACACCGTAGAGTCGAGCCACGACCTCGGGACTCTCCCCTCCCTCCTCTCCTCCTTTCGCCCGAACTTGATCCTGTTGGAGCCCCGGCTCACCGGAACCAGCGCCGGCTTGGGCCTACGGCGGTTTCAGGAACTCCTTGGGGACGCCCACGTCCCTTTCCTGGTGCTCACGGAGGACTTTGACCCGGAGAGCCGCCTGGAAGCCCTCCGGGCGGGGGCGATCGACTACGTCATGAAACCCTACGACCGGGAAGAGCTCCTCGCCAAGATCCGGAACTGGCTACGGGTTCTCCATGATCGAGCGGAGGAGCGGGGACCTTCCTCCGGGGTGGATCGCCTGCTGGAATTGCTGGACCGCGAAGAGCTCACGGAGCTGGTCCCTCAGCCTGACGTCGCCTCCCGCTACGGGTACAGCGTGCCCCGGGCGGCGGAAATACTGCGGCCAGCCAAGGCCGGGGAAGAGCTGGATCTGCTGGATGAATTGGCCGCGATGGGACGTTTGGAGCGGGAGTTCTACGATGTGATCCACTTGTGTCCCGCCTGCGCCCACTTCCATCTCAATTTCCGCGAGGTGTGTCCGGGATGCCAATCGGCCAACATCCAGTCCCAGCAGCTCTACCGGCACGTGAGCTGCGGGCATGTGGCTCCTCGGTCCGAGTTCCTGGGTGCTGACCGGAGTTGCCCCCGGTGCGGACAGCGGGTGGAGCCGGAGAGCCTGAGGTCCATCGGGACGCGTTTCCTGTGCGTGCAGTGCGGCCGGGTGTTCGCAGAGCCGTTGGTCGCCTGCCGTTGCCTCCATTGCGGCCGAATCTTCAGCGCGGAGAAACTGGAGCGACGGACGATCTGGACGTATCGGGTGCCTCGGCCGGGGAACGGAGGTTCCGGTCTCTCCACTGAAGCCCGACTAGCCTTGCCCAGCGAACTGGCGACCCTCCTTGACCCAGATCTCCGCCAGCATCTTTTGGAACCGGCAGCTACGATCGAGCGCCTGCGACAGCTGTTGGCCGAGTCGAGCCCCAAAAAGCCCTTCACCGCCCTCCACGTGGAGTTTGACCCAGCCGTCAGTTCTCGACGGATGGACAAGCAGAGAGCCAAGAAGCTCTTGAATGGCCTTCTGCGCCGAATCCTGGCTATTCTCCCCGGCGGCTTGACGGGGCTGTACGGCCGTAGCGGCGTGCTCATCGTGCTATCCGGAATCCCCGCCCCTCGCGGGAGAAGGATGGCCGCGGAAATGCTCGAGCGGCTGACGGAATCTTTGGGGCCAGTGCCGATCACGGTGAAGCTGGCCGGTTACCCGCAGGACGGCCGTTCCGCGGAAGAAATCCTGGAGATCCTCGAGGCAGGAATCGATAGCCTCTCGACGGCCGAACCCAACCGCTGATCCCTCCTTCGCAAGGCTTGGCCGAAACAAGAAAGGGAACCCTCCTTGATTTGCCAGAGCGCGTTGCCGTAGCGGGAAACCTGCGCTTGCCGCCCGGACGGTGTCTCCGCCGTCGCGCGGTCAGGGTCTCTTGTAGCCGGGAAGAAGGAGGCGGTTCGACACCAGCCCTCTGAGGGCAAGCGACCCGAGGCGGATGGCTATTCCTGCTCGTCCCCTTCCCGGCGCGCGGTGGACGAAGCATCGGTGCTCGGAACCGGACGAAGCTCCCCTTCCGAAGCGGCTACGATCACCGCCGCGGACGCATCGCCGGTGATGTTGATGACGGTGCGAAACATGTCCAGGAAGCGCTCAACGCCGAGGATGAGGGCGATGCCTTCCAAGGGAATCCCGACCTGGCGGAGGACGATCACCAGCATGAGCATTCCCACTCCCGGAGCTCCCGCGGTTCCGATCGCCGCCAGCGTCGCGGTGAGGACGATGGTGAGCTGATCCCCCAGCGTGAGGTTCATGCCGTACACTTGCGCGATGAAGAGGGCCGATACGCCTTGGTACAAGGCCGTGCCATTCATGTTGATCGTCGCCCCCAGGGGTAGAACGAAGCTCGCGATGTCCGTGGGCACGCCGAGATTCTCCACTGTGCACTGGATGGTCACGGGAAGGGTGGCCGAGCTCGAGCTCGTGCTGAAGGCGATCAGCTGGGCTGGACGGATCCCCCGCATGAACTGCGAGGGCCGCATGCCCGCCAGGATCCGAACCAGCGGGGGGTAGAGGAAATTCAACAGGGCAAGCCCGACGATCGTGACGAGAGAATACTTCAGCAGCGAGACCAGCACCCGAAACCCGAAGTTGGCGACGACCGATGTGATCAAGGCGAAGACGCCGAAGGGAGCCAGGCGGATGACGAGGTGGACGATCTGGATCATGACGTCGTTCAGGCCTTCAAAAAAGGCTAGGAGCGTGCCCGTGCGCGTCTTCGGCGCAAGGGAAATGGCCACCCCCATTAGGATCGCGAAGAAGATGATCTGCAGCATAGCCCCTTGGGCCAGGCTCTGGATCGGATTGGTGGGGATGATCTCCAGCAAGGTCTCCGCGAGGCTCGGCCGTTCGGCGGCGCGGGTTAGAGTTCCCCCCAGCTCGCCACCGTAGCTTGCCAGAAGCTGGGTCTTCACGGATTCCGGCAAGCCGGCTCCAGGCTCAATCCAATTGGCCAGCGCCAGCCCCAGCGCCACGGAAAAGGCCGTCGTCACGAGATAATAGACGATGGTCTTCGCCCCCACGCGTCCCAGCTTCCGGGGATCGCCCAGGCTTGCAGTCCCGATCACCAGGCTGGCAAGCACGAGCGGGACGACGGCCAGACTGATGAGCCGGACGAAAGCGGTTCCGAAAGGCTTGACGTACCGGAGAACCCACAAGCCCCATCCGAAGCGATTGGCAAGCATGCCCGCGGCCGTGCCCAGGATGAGCCCGAAGAGGATCTGCGTGGGAAGATCGATGCGCCGTCGGAGCTTCGACATGGCGGTCTTTTCCGTTTCCGTCTGCGTCTGCCAGGCCTAAGTGAATTCCCCGAACCGACTTTCCTCGATCTCGCACAGCCTGATTTCGCCTCCGCGGCTGAACCGGCAGGTGTACGACCTCAGGGAACCTCCCCGGAGATCGGTCCCCGGGGCCGACGGCGATCTCCTATCTATCCACCCTCGCATCCAGCCGCAGCGGGTCAGGAGCGGCGCTTCAGCTGCTCCTGTAGATTGAGCAGCTCGCGGTCGATCCGGCGCTGACGCGTGAACAGCGAGAGCAAGTAACCAGCCAGGGCGATCCAGATCAGCAGATAGGCAGTGAACAGGAAGCCGAGTTTGCTCATGGTTCGCTCTCCGGGTGAACGGTCAAGGGCTGCGGAGTTCAGGCGTTCAGCGCGAGCCGCGCGCGGCGGACTTCGCGACGAGCCCTTTCCAGTCTTACCCTGAGTCGCAGCAGGGTTGCGTACAGCAGGGCGAACGCGATCAGGCTCACCAGCAGTGTGATGAGCATCGTCGGATGAAGGCCGCTACCCTCCGAGCCCCCGATCACCGGCTTGGGGTGGAGGGTGCGCCACAGACGAATCGAGAAGTAAACGATGGGCACATCGAGGAAGCCGATGATCCCGAATACCGCCGCGAAACGGGCGGTCTTCTCCTCCTCGCCGGCGAACGCGCGAAGCATCAGATAGGCGATGTAAATGAGCCACAGGACCAGCGTAGTTGTGAGGCGAGGATCCCAGGTCCAATAGGTGTTCCAAACGGGTTTGGCCCAGAGGGGCCCGGTGATCAGGACCAGGGTCGTGAAAAGGACGCCGATCTCCGCGGAGCTCGCGGCGATCAGATCGTGTTGGAGATTCCGCGTCGCAAGGTAAAGCACGCTCGCCAAGAAGACGACGAAGAATGCCAAGAACGCCACCCAGGCAGAAGCGACGTGGAAATAGAAGATACGTTGGACATCCCCCATCGTGCGCTCCGTGGGGGCGTACAGGAACACGGCGTACAGCGCTGCAGCGATTGCCAGGCTGGTGACGGCCCAGAGGGCGCCATCGAAAATCCGGGTACGAGCCTCCGCGTTTCTCATCTACTCCTCCACGACGTACGGGAACATAATGGACGAGATTGCCAGGAACAGCAGATCAAAGCCCAGCAGAAGCCGGAGCCAGCCGGCCACCTCGCCGAACGGCCGGCCCGCCAGCAGCGGGCCCGTACTTTTCACCATGGCGATGAGGACAGGCACCGAGACCGGGAACAGGAGCACAGGAAGGAGGATCTCTCGGGCCCGTGTATTGGCGCTCAGGGCGGAAAGAAGACTCCCCACCGCGGCGAAGCCAAGGGTGCCGAGAACCAGCGCCAGTGCCAGGCCGGGGAGATTTATCTGCGTGGGAAGATTGTAGAGAATGGCGAAAATGGGAAGCGTCACGAGCTCGACCAAGAGCATAAGGGTGAGATTCCCGAGGACTTTGGCGAAGTAGATCGTACTCCGTTCCACGGGGCAAAGCAGGAGTCCCTGAAGTCCGCCCCGGTCTATCTCGAAGGAGAAGGATCGGTTGATCCCGAGGATCCCAGCGAAGGCGAAGGATGACCACAGGATCCCCGGGGCCACCTCGCGAACGGCTTCGCTTCCTGGCTCGAAGACGAAGTTGAAGATCACCACGATGGTCAAGCAGAAGACCAGCATGGTGCCGATGGACTGCCGCGTCCGGAATTCGAGCAGGACGTCCTTCCAATAGATGGCCGCGATGCCTCGCAGGTAACTCACCGAGCTTCTTCTCCTTGGCTCTGGTAAAAGGAGGTTACCGAATCGGCGGAGAATTGCTGCGCCGGACCGCTTGCCCTGATTCTCCCCTGGACGAGAACGAGCACGTCATCCGCCAGTTGCAACCCGTGCTCCACGTCGTGAGTGACCAGCAGAGTGGAGTGTCCCCGGAGTCTTTCGCGCGCAAGGAGCGAATCCAGCAGGGCTACGGCCGACTGATCCAGTCCGGTGTAAGGCTCGTCGAGAAGCAGGATCTCAGGATTATGCAAAGTAGCTCGGGCCAGCGCCAGGCGCTGCTGCATGCCTCGGCTGAGGTACCGTACCGGTTCATGCGCTCGAGAGGCCAGACCCACTTCCTCCAGTCGCGCAAGAAGTTCGCTTTCCCCCAAACGCAGCCCGTACATCCGGCAATAGAATCGGAGGTTCTCGACAGCCGTGAGATCGTCGTAGAGGAATGTGTGATGGCCTACGACGCCGATGTGCCTTCTGACTTCCGGTTCGTCCCCAGAGGCTTGACGGCCGAAGAAGGAGACGGTCCCCGCTGTGGGGCGCACCTGCCCCGCGAGGATGCGCACAAGGGTGGTTTTCCCCGCCCCGTTGGGCCCGAAGATCCCGAGCACGCGACCCGGCTGGGCCACGAAGCTGACGTCTTTCAAGGCGTAGCGGAGACCGTAGATCTTGCTGAGCGAGCGGACTTCGAGCATGGTGAGGTCAGGTCTTGCGTCGGTCGCGAAGCTGGGCGGTGAGACGAACGACCTCTTCCTTCAACTGTTTGCGCTTGGCCTGGTATTCGTGTTCGGCAATGGTCCCCGAATCGTGCGCCTCGTCCAAGGCTGCGATCTCATTCAGTAGCTGTTCCCGGCGCAGGACGAGGGGGTCCGCTTCCCGCTTTTGGGATTCCTTAACCTTCGGGTAGCGAACCAGCAATACAAACAGCAAGGCCAGCACCCCGGCGATCAGGACCAGGAAGAGCGTAAGCACCCAGCGGGAAGTCTTCGTTGTCAGCAAGCCGGTTCGGGAGATCGTCACCTCCAGCATTGTCCCCGGGCTCAGGTTCTCAGCGGCGAGGCGTGCGTATTGCCTCCCGCGGAGGGGAAGGGGCTCGGCTCGCGCAAGCAGCGAACTTTCGATCTTCGCAGAGAGGTCGGGGGAGAAGAAACTGACGATGGCCGTGGGATAGTCTACCGGACGCCGGAAGTAGAGCTTTCCCCCTCTTAAAGGAAGGCGATACCGGTAGGCCAACTGGTGTGGGCCTGGCGGCACGGGCTGGTCGGAGTAGAGCGCATGACCGCGTTGGTGCAAGCTGTGCACGTCCAGACCGCCTTCCACCTGGAAAGCATAGGCCTCTGCCGGGATGGAGAGGGCAACGGTATGCCCGCCCACCGGGGGCACGAAGGTCCTGTTGCCGACGGCATGCAGCACTAGAACCTCGCGGATCAAGTAGTCCGCCGTGTCGCGCTCCGCGAAGATGTGGTGCATCTGGACGTGCAGGGGGGGAGTTCGCCGTGCCGTATCGAAGACCGTCACGGTGAGGCGGATCGTCGTGTCCGGATCGAGCACGTGAAAGAGCTCGCTGAAGTATTCCACCCCCAGGTACGCTGCGGAGACCACGAAGACAGCTGCGGAATCCGCCGCCACGTTCCTGAGGCGGAATTCTCCCCCGCGGTCGGATCGGACGGAATCCTGCACGCTGCGCTCCAGGGTTGCCCGAGAGAAACGGAGCAAGGAGACAGAGCAGTCGGGGAGAGGTTGATTCTCCTGGCTCCCGTTCACCACCCGGCCACGGATCTCGGCCCCGTGGAGAAGCGCTGGAAAGACGGCCAAGGCCACGACAAGTCTTGCACCCGAACGCAACCAGACACCTCGCTTCACGGTCTCACCTACGGGTCGATGGACTGGTTGAGTTTTCGCTCAATCCTACCTTTGTTTGAGATTCCGCCTTCGGGCGCGGATTTCGAGCTCAATCTCGTCGGTTTCGGCTGTCTCAGGGACCTGCAGCTGCTCGAGCTGTTGGGCCTCCTCCTGATCCAGCTTCCCCGCCGCAAGTTCCAGCTCCACCTCTTCCTGGAGAATGACGCCGAAAGGATCGGGGCTCGGCGTCGGGCTTCCGCCACGACGGCCCGTTCCTCGCGCCTTCAACAGAGGGCTCAGCACGTATGCGAAGGCAAATCCCGCGATGAAAATGGTGAGGATCCACGTTTCCAACGCTCACCTCTTCTTGGGCGGAGTTCTCTGCGTTTTCTCCCGGCGCGGCGGCAGCCAGGCTACGATCCCTCCTACTGCGGCCAGCGCGCCGCCGACCCACAGCCATAGCGTGAGCGGATTGACGAAAACCTGGAGGGTAGCCCGTCCGTCTCGCTCGTATCCGGCCAACACGAGGTACAGGTCCTCGTGGATCCGGCTACGGATGCCGACTTCCGTCACGGGTTCGTAGTTGGGGTAGAAGTCCTTCCGCGAGGTCATCTCCCCAAAGGCTTTCCCCGAGTTGGTGACGGAGACGCGCGCCACTACCGAGGTCCGATCCGAATGACTCTCCGTCTTCAATCCTTCAAAGCGGAGAGCGTACTTGCCGATCTCGATCGTTTCCCCCGGGCTCACTGTGCGAGTTACGCTGCGGCTGAAGGTGGACGAGCCCACGATCCCGATGAACATGACCGCGACACCGATGTGAACGATGTAGCTGCCGTAGAGCCGCCGCTGTCTCCCGATGAGATTCCAGAGAGCTGAGGCAAGCGAAACCTGGCTTGTCTTCGCCTTCGCCTTGGCAATGCGGAGGGCATCGACAATCATCGCCAACAGGACCGCCACAGCCAGGGCGTACGCCAGCAGCGCTGCCCCGTGTTTCACGCCGCCAGCGAGGGCAACCGCCGCAACCCCCAGCGCGACGGCCAATGGCAAGGCCATTCGCCTCGCAAACGCGCGCCAGTCAGTCCTGCCCCAGTTGAGGGCCCGGCAGATGGCGAGCAGGAAAAGCAGGGCGATTCCGAAGGGCCGACTCATGGCGCTGAACCACGGAGCCCCAAGCGTGAGGGACCTGCCCAAGAGGGCCTCCGAAACGGAGGGGAACAGCGTACCCCAAAGGACCACCAGGGCCCAGCCGGAGAGCGCGATGTTGGTGAGCAGGATCGCCCACTCCTCACTGAGAAGGGTCCGGAGTTCCAAGGTCCGACGCAAGGAGGGGAGTCTGCGGAAGAGCATTGCGAAGGACACGGCGAGCGTGATTACCAGGAAGACGAGGAACAGCGGCCCCAGGCTCGATCGCCCAAACGCATGGACCGAACTGATGATGCCGCTGCGTGTGATGAACGTCCCCAGGACCGTCAGGGCGAAGGTCACGACGATGAGGGAGAAATTCCACACGCGGAGGAGGCCTTTGCGCTCCTGAACGATCACCGAGTGCAGGAAGGCTGTGCCTGTGATCCAAGGGAGAAGGCTGGCGTTCTCGACTGGGTCCCAGCCCCAATACCCACCCCATCCCAGCTCGACATAGGCCCACTCGGCCCCTAGGAGGTTGCCGAGAGTGAGGAACAACCAGGCGAACAGGGTCCATCGTCGGATCTTCCGGATCCACGCGATGTCCAGGCGGTTCGTGCCCAGCGCCGCCATGGCATACGCAAAGGGAACCGCAAAACCGACGAACCCGACGTAGAGGCTCGGGGGGTGCAGTACCATCATGGGATTGCGCAGGAGCGGATTCAATCCACGCCCATCGCTCGGCGCGGGGCTCAGTGGTTCGAACGGGTTGGTGGCAATGGTGGTCAAGACCAGAAAGAACGCCGTGGTGAGGTGGAGGGAGAGTAGCGTGGCCGGCAGGAGCTGCCGGTCGCCCGAACGCCGTTCCGAGCGAATGACGGCCACGGTGTACAGCGAAAGGAGCCAGACCCAGAAAAGCAAAGAGCCTGCCTGTCCCGCCCACAGCGAGGAGATCAGGTAGAAAAGGGGCAGGTTGCGGCTCGAGTATTCTGCCACGTACCGGATGGAAAAGTCGTGCACCAGGAAGGCCCTCACGAGGAGGACGCAACTCAGGGTCAGCAACAGAAAGACGGCCAGGGCTGCCCGTTCGGCGCTGAGGGCATGCGGCGAGGAGGAGCGCCGGGCAGCAGTCCATGAGGCGACCGCCCCCCAGACAGCCAACAGCAGCGCTGAGAAAAGAAGCGAACTACCCACGAGCGAAGTCAAACTTCCCTCCCTACTTGTTACCGCGGACAGAAGAGCGGGTCCCGCGAACTCCCCGCCTCCCCGCCCCAGGCCCGGCGCAGACAGCGCTGGAGGCCGCCTCGGGCCGGGGGACAGCGAGGGCAGACGTCACAGGCTAGACTTTGGACTTTCCCCTACGGGCTCGTACTTAGAGGGGCATTTGACTAAGATTTGGGTGGCCCGGAAGACTCCGTCGTGCCCCACCTTCCCCTCGACCACAACGTTCTGGCCGGCCTGGAAGAGATCGGGGGCTACCCCGTGGTATTCCACCGGGATCCAGGATTGCCCATCGGTCAGGCGGAAGCGCAGGAGAAGCGAGTCCGGTTGCCACTCCACGGAGCTGGAATCCACCATGCCGTTGATGCGCACCCCACGGTCGACATAGGCGCCGGGGGTTTGAGCGAACTCGGAAACGGTTTGGAAGTACTGGTACGAGTGCCGCATGCCGCTCAGGAAGATCGCCACGGCCCCGGCCACCAAAAGGATCGCACCCAGCCATGTCCTACGCGCGCTGCGCAACGTTTGCCTCCAAATCCTTGATCATTTGCTACGCCTTATCAGCTCGAGCAATCTACGAAATCGACCCTCGATTGTCAATGCCTTTCGGGCCCGGGGGTGCGAACGAGCTGGAGCTGGCTCAGGTTTGCGTTTTCGAGGGCGATTTGATATGTTCGCCTGGCCCGTGCCGAGCTTGCTTGACCCCCGCGGAGCCTCTGTCGCATCCAATTGTTTGGAGGCTGTCCCCGGGCTCTCGGATCGCCGAGGAATGGCTCTGCGGTGAAGATGTAAGGTTGGGTTCCTTGAGGAGCGTCACGGAGGTATCGGCGGCACGGGCTCACCGACCTGCTGGAAGGGCGGGATGGAGAAGGTGGGCCACGACGAAAAGCAGATCATCAGCCGGGCCAAGGCCGGTGACGCGAGCGCCTTTGCGGAGCTGGTGAGGCGCTATAGCCAGCGCGTCTACAATCTGGCATTGCGCATGATGCGGAATCGTCAGGATGCCGAAGACGTCCTGCAGGAAACCTTCCTGAGCGCGTACGAAAAGATCCGCGATTTCGATGGGCGGTCTACGTTCTACACCTGGCTCTACCGGATCGCGGTGAACGCCAGCCTGATGAAACTCCGCTCGAAACATTACACCAAGACCTTCGTGCCCTTGGACGACGCGGAGACCGCGGAGCTGGTGAAACCGGTTTTGGTCGACTGGTCCCAGTACCCGGTGGATCAGCTTCTGGATGAAGAGGCGCGGAATGTGATGGAGCGGGCCATTCAGTCGTTGCCAGATCTCTACCGCTCCGTATTTGTCCTTCGCGATCTGGAACAGCTCTCCACCAAAGAGACGGCCAGGATTCTGGGCCTTTCCGAGGACAACGTCAAGACAAGGCTCCGGCGAGCGCGGCTATTCCTGCGGAATCTGCTCAGCGAGTACTTCGAGGAGAAAGTAGGCGCATCCTGAGCAGCGGGAGTTTCGGGCATGAGTCAGGAGATGCACGAGGGGTTTCTTCGCCTTTGCCAGGCGTTGGGGGAGGATCTCGACTCTCCGGTGTGCCGACGGTTGCAAAAGCACATTGCAGAGTGCCCGCAGTGTCGCATTGTGTTCGACACGGTGCGGCAAACGATCCGCCTCTATCGGGCGGCGGATCAGCCGAGCTCCGTTCCCGGCGACGTCGAGGAACGCCTATTCCGCGTGCTGAAACTCGACGGATCTCACCCCTCGTAGGACGGAGCACCTGAGGCGAGGGGGTATCTTCCGCTCCGCCTTGCGGATTTCGCGTGCTTGGCTCCCTGGTCTGATCGGCGGGCTGGCCTCCCCGCGCTCGATCCCCAGTTCCTGTGGCGAAAACTTCACGACTCTCTCCGGAACAAGGGGCGTATCCTCACGTACAATGATCCGACTGACCAGTCAGTCACTTCAAGAGGATTAGAGGATGGCAGACAACAGTTCCGTTTCGGCCGGCGGCGACCTTCGCGAGGAGCGGCGGAAGAGCATCATGGAGGCCGCCATCCGGCTCTTCGCTGAGAGGGGCTACCACGAGACGAAGATGGACGACGTGGCCGAGCTCGCCGGCCTGAGCAAGGGAGCCATTTACCTCTACTACAAGAGCAAGGAGGATCTTTTCTGCGCCCTGCTGGAGGAGAAGGCCCGGCAGCTGTTGCCCACCCTCCAGTCGGTGGCGGAGAGGGCCACTTCCGTCGAGGGGCTGGTTTCGGACCTCGTTTACACCCAGTTGACCCTGCGGCAGGACAACATGGACCTATTCCGCATCTTCCACGCGCAGCAGCCACGGGCAGACCTGCGATGGCAACGGAGCTTCGAGCAGATCCGTTTGCATCTGGAGCAATTCGTGGCCTCGCTCGCGGAAGCCTTTGCTCGTTTCCTGCCCGAACTCCCCGCTGAGGAGTGTCGGAGTCTGGCGCTGGAGCTATTGGGCATGCTGAACATGCATACCGTCGATTGGCTTGTTCGGAAGGATGTGCGACCTCTCGTGGCGCGGGCGGAAGTGATCACGCGCCACTTTCTCTATGGTTTGGAGGGAATACGCCGGACCCAGGCCGTTCACGGAGCTTGCCGTCCATGATCCCGTGTGCCGATTCGCTCATTGGAAGGAGGAGGCGGAATGAGGCGTAGGTGGATTGTTTTCGTCCCGGTGGTCCTGTTCCCTGTGCTGAGTGCGCATGCGCAGGACACATTGCGACTGACGCTGGACGACTGCATTCGCATGGCCCTGGAGAAGAACCCCGGCTACCTGGCGGTGACGCAACAGACCCAGGTCGCCCGAGGGCGAGTCCGCGAAGCGCTGGGCTCCTTTCTCCCCCAAGTGAATCTGCAAGGGTCCTACACTTGGCTCGAAAAGGTGTTCGCGGTGGAGATCCCGCCGCTCTTTTCCTTTCCCGGGCTTCCGGCCAAGCCCATCCGCACCGAACTGGACTTCACGCTGGATTACCAAGGTTCGGTCCAATTCACCCAACCCATTTTCACCAGCGGGCGGCTGTGGCATTCCTTCCAGCAGGCGAGACTTGCCCAGCAGCTGGCGGTGCAGCAGGTTCGGCAAGCCCGACAGCAGATCATCCTGCAGACGATCCGGAGTTTCTACGGCTGTCTCTTGGCGGATGAGTTCGTGCGCGTGGCCGAGCAGGCCGTAGCTGTGGCGCAAGAACATCGGCAGACGGTGGAACGGCAGCGTCAAGTCGGCATGGCGACGGACTTCGACGTGCTGCGCGCCCGAGTTCAGGAGGCCAATCTGCTCCCGCGGTTGGCGCAGGCGCGAAATGGCCAGCGCGTGGCCTACCTGGCCCTGAAGACCGTCGTCGGTCTCGGCCCTGAAACCCCCGTTCGGCTGATCGGCCAATTCGAGTATCGCAAACCAGAGCTCCCGTTGGAAGAGGCCATCCGCCTTGCCCTGCGAAGACGGCCGGAGGTCAGGCAGGCGGAGATCCAGCGCGACATGGGGGAGCACGCGCTCAAGCTCGTGAAGGCGAGCGACAACCCGAGCCTGGCACTCGTGGGCAACTACAATTTCCGCAGTAACGTCCTCACCAGCAAGCTCGATCGGTGGGACGACTACTACACCGTGAACGTCGCTCTCTCGCTGCCCATCTTCGATGGCTTCACCACGCATGCCCGCGTGACCCAGGCTCGAGCGCAACTCACCAGTGCCGACCTCGGCCTGGAGGCTACGCGACGCACGGTGCGGCTCGAGGTGGAGCAGGCCTATCTGAAATTCCAGGAAGCTGAGGAAAGGCTCAACTCGCAGCGCACCAACGTCGACCAGGCTCGGGAGAGCGTCCGAATTGCCGAATTGAGCTATCGCCAAGGTCTCATTACGAATCTCGATGTGATCAGCGCTCAGCTGGCTCTGACGGAGGCGGAGACGAATTGGTCTCAGGCCCTCCATGATTGCTCGGTTGCCGACGCGGAGATCCGGAAAGCCATTGGGATCCTCGGCGAGGAAGGGAGTGAGCTACCATGAGGAAGTCATTGCGAGGTGAGACGATGAATCTGATCCGACGAGGTGGAAAACGACAGCTGGGCCTGGGATTCCTGGCCCTCGTTCTTGGAGTGGGACTGGCCGGCTGCGGGGCGCGGTCGTCAGATCAATCCCGCAACAACTCCGGGTTGAGCGCGGCCTGGGTCAAGGTGGAACCCGCGACGGTGAGGAATCTCGCCCACACGCTCCGGCACACAGGCCAGGTGGAAGCTTGGCGGGTCATGAACGTGACGCCGGAGGTCAGCGGCCGCATCGCGGAGATCTACGTGCACGAAGGCGATCGGGTTAGGAAGGGCCAGCTCCTGGCCAAGCTGGATACCCGGCCGCGCGAGCTTCAGCTCGAGCAGGCCAGGGCGGCATTGGCCGTGGCCAAGGCCAATCTGGAAAATGCGCGCAAAGAGTTCGAGCGCATGGAGCAACTGTACAAGGAAGGCACCATCACCGAGCAACAGTTCGAGAAAGTTCAGCTGGCCCTGCAGGCTGCCGAAGCCCAGTGCCAGCAAGCAGAGGCCAACCTCCACCTGGCCGAGTACCAGCTCGAGGTTTCCATCATGAAAGCCCCCTTCGATGGGGTGATCACGGGGAAATGGTACGAGGTGGGCGACGTCGTCAACCCGATGATGGGGATGGCGACGCGCAATCCGGGCGTGCTCACCGTGGCCGATCCCTCCAAGGTGAAGGTGACGGTGGATCTCCCGTCCAACGAGGTGGGGCTGGTGCGCAAGGGGCAGAAGGCGTACATCGAGGTGACCTACGTCCCCGGAAAACAATTCCCGGGCCAAGTGTCTTGGGTCAACCCGGGCGCCGATCCGGTGAGCAAGAGCTTCAGCGCGGAGGTCATCTGCGACAATCCGGATTGGGAGGTGCGACCCGGGACCTTCGCGGACGTATACATCGTCCTGGATGAGCGGCAGAATGCCGTGGTGGTGCCCCTCTCGGCGGTGGTGAACGACTCCATCGTGTTCGTGGCGCGCGACACCGTGGCGGTCCTGAGGCACGTACGGGTGGGATTGAAGAACGACACGCATGCCGAGATTCTGCAGGGCATCGAGCCCGGTGAGCTGGTCATCGTGGAGGGCAACTTCGGACTTTCCGATGGCGCACCCATTCGGATCGTCCAGTGATCCGCTTCCCTGGGGAGCGCTGCCAAACCTGGAGGTAGGTGGCGATGAATCTTCCTGAAATCTCTGTCAAACGACCGGTGACCACGGCCATGGTCATGGCCGTGGTGGTGGTGATCGGGCTGGTCTCGTTCTTCCGCCTGGGCCTGGACTTGCTCCCGAACATCGACTACCCGGTCATTTCCGTGATCACCACTTTCCCCGGCGCATCGCCGGAGGACGTGGAGACGCTGCTCACGCGCCCGATGGAGCAGATGGTCAGCACCGTCAATCGGGTGAAATCGGTGCGTTCCATCTCGCAGGAAGGCGCTTCGGTGGTGCTGGTGGAGTTCGAGTGGGGGACCAATTTGGACTTCGCCGCCCAGGACATCCGGAATCAGATCGGGCTCTACAAGCAGTACCTTCCGGACGATGCCTCCGAGCCGCTCGTGGCTAAATTCAACATCTCGCAGTTCCCGATTCTGGGGTACGGCGTGGTGGGTCCCATGGGGCCCCGGGAGCTGCGGGATCTGGTGGACGAGAATATCGCCCGGCGACTGGAGCGGATCGACGGCGTGGCATCGGCGAGGGTCCAGTCCAGCCAGATGCGCGAGATCGAGATCGAGATCAGCCGGGCCGCGCTGCAGTCCCGGGGTCTGGGCCTGAACGACGTGGTTACTGCCCTCCGGGCGGCCAACATCAATCTCCCCGCTGGGTATCTGGTGGAGGGCCACAGAGAGTACCGCGTTCGTTCCTTCGGCGAATATCAGTCGTTGGAGGAGATCGGGAACACGATCGTCGGCGCGACCTCCACGGGAAGGCCCATCTACCTCCGGGACGTTGCGGAGGTGCGGGATGCCTACCGGGATGTGCGGCTTCGCACAAGGGTCCAGGGGCAGGAGGGCGTCTTCCTAGCCATCAGCAAACAGTCAGGGGCCAACTCCGTCACCGTGGCCAGGAAGGTGAAGAAAGAGCTGGAGGAACTGAAGCGGCTTCTGCCCCCGGGCGTCGAAATGTACGTCGCCTGGGATATGTCTGAAATGATCGAGAGGATCACGAGCCGGACGAGCAACAACGCCGTCGTCGGCGGCTTGCTGGCGATGTTCATGATCTATCTTTTCCTGCGCAACTGGCGGCCGACGATCACCATCGGCCTGGCTATCCCCCTTTCCATCATCGCCACTTTCATCGCCTTGTACTACGCTGGATACACTCTGAACATGCTCACCCTGGGCGGTTTGGCCCTCGGTGTGGGGATGCTCGTGGATAATGCGGTGGTGGTGATCGAAAATATTTTCCGTCACTTGGAAGAAGAGGGGGAAGACCGGCGGACGGCCGCGATTCGCGGGGCGAGTGAGGTGGGAATGGCCATCACGGCGTCAACCCTGACCACGGTGGCGGTGTTCTTCCCCATGATCTTCGCCGGGGGCATCGCGGGCCAGCTCTCGAAGGGCCTCGCCCTCACGGTGGCCTTCTCGCTCTTCGCCTCGCTGTTCGTTAGCCTGACCCTTGTACCGGTCATGGCGTCCTTCATTCTCCGCGAGAGGGACGTCCAGCAGAAGCTGAGGGGGATGGTTCATGGCCGGTTCATCGACGCCATGCGGGCTTGGTACGAACGTCAGCTTTTGCGCGCGCTGCGGCGACGGGGACGCTTGATTGGGTTGTCCTTCGCTGCCTTCGGTGCGGCCGTGGTCGGTACCTATTTCCTCGGCGCTGAATTCATGCCCAAGATGGACCAAACCATGGCCATGGTACGGGTCCGCATGCCGGTCGGGACGTCCCTCGAGGCGACGGATCAGGTGGTGCAGCAAGCGGAGCGGGTCACGATGGGCATGCCGGAAATCCGCACGCTCGTGACCAGCGTGGGGCTAGATGAGGAGAACACCCTCGATCTCGCTGGCGGGAGCGCACCCCAGGGGCCCAATGAAGGATTCGTGTACCTCCGCCTGAAGCCGAAGAAGGAACGAAAGCGGAAGTCGGACGAAATCCTGGAGGCGCTTCGGAACGGCCTGCCGAAGATCTCCGGCGCGAAGATCGAGGCCCTGGACATGAGCGGACAGTTTCTGGGTCAAGAAAGCCTCAGTCCCATTCAGATCAAGATCTTCGGCAAGGATCTGGACCAGCTGCGCGGGCTCGGGGAGGTCGTGAGCCGGCGGGTGAGTGTCGTGCCTGGCATCCGCGACGTGGATGTGAGCATCCGGCAATCGAAGCCGGAGTACCGGCTGGTGGTGGACCGAGAGCGAGCTTCCCGTCTGGGGCTGCCGGTGGCCGTGGTGGCGGACGCGGTGCAGACAGCGACGGTGGGAAAGGTGGCCGGGCGATTCCGCCATGCGGGCGAAGAGGTGGACATGCGGGTTAAGTTCGTCTCTACCGATCGCGACGCTCTCAACGACATCCTCAATATTCCCCTGAAGACCCCGCTCGGGCGCCAGGTGCTCCTGGGCGAAGTGGTTCGCGTCGAGCGCACCCTCGGCCCAATCCAGATCACGCGAGAGAGCCAGTCCCGCGTGGTCACGGTGACGGCCAACATCTACGGGCGCGACCTGGGCAGCGTGGTCCGAGACATCCGTAAACAGCTCAAGGATGTGGAGGCGACGCTTCCTTCGGGCTATTTCATCGAGATCGGCGGCCAGTACGACCAGCTCCAGGAGATCTTCAAGTGGATGGGGGCGGCCTTGTCGCTGTCGCTCCTGCTGATCTTCATGGTCATGGCGTCTCAGTTCGAGTCGCTAAGACATCCCTTCGTGATCATGTTCACGATCCCCCTGGCCTATGTGGGGGTGGTGTTCGGGCTGGCCGTAACCGGCCAGACGCTCTCCTTGCCCGCCTTCATGGGCATCCTGATCCTCATGGGGATCGCCGTGAACAATGGGATCGTGATGATCGACTACATCAATCAGCTGCGGCGCCGAGGGGTGGAGGCGGTCCAGGCCGTCGTCAAGGGAGCTGCGACTCGGCTTCGGCCCATCCTGATCACCGCATTGACCACCATCATCGGTATGCTGCCAATGGCCATTGGTCGGTCGGAAGGCGTGGAGTTCCGTCGGCCCATGGCCGTCGCAGTGATCTTCGGTCTCACATTTACCACCTTCCTGACCTTGTTCATCGTCCCCTCGATCTACTGCACACTGGAAAAGATCCGCGTTTCCAAGGAGAGCTGAGCGAGGCTAAGAGCCAACGGAGATGGCATCTGCGCGGCAGAGTTCGGGGTCTGGCCTGGTGCCGGGCCCCGTCGCAGGCGCCGTCTCCGTACCGCTTCTTCCGTGCTCCTCGACTCGTAGGTAGGTCTGAGCCCGTGGCGGTGACGGATTTGGCTTTCAAGCCCCAAATGGAAAAAGATACGCGGGGAAATGGCGCGGCCGATCCCCTCTCTGCCGGCGGAAGGAGCGGGCGTGGATCATGGGGGCTAACTCCGCGGCCCGAAGGTCAACCGGCGTAGCCGGGACATCGCCGAGATCGGATGGGGAATCAGTTTTGGAGCTTTGCCCGCCGCGAGCGATTTTCTAAATTGTACCTGGCGTGGATAGAGGAGCCCCTTGGAGCGGGGCCGAGAGAATCCGCTTGGGGCTCCGCCGCTGCCACAATAGAGAAATGAACCGGAAGGACGGGAGGAGGCGATGTTATTCCACGGCCAGGACGATCGGGCCCTCCGCCAAGCCGCGGTAGCGGGGACCTTCTACCCTGACTCTCCTGTGCTGCTTCGGCAAATGGTGGAAGAGCTGCTGGAAAACGCAAACCCCCCGAAGCCGAAGGGTAAGATCCTCGGGCTGGCCTGCCCTCATGCCGGCTACCAGTACTCCGGATTTGTGGCAGCGCACGGGTACAAGCTTCTTCGCGGGCTCCGGTACGAGGTGGTGGTTGTGATGGCGCCGAGCCATCAGGAGCATTTCGTCGGTGCTTCGATTTTCCCGGGGAGGGCGTACGAGACGCCGCTGGGCTCGATGGAGTCGGATCGGGAGCTGGCGCATGCCCTGGCCCACGCCTCAGAGTTTGCGAATCTGAGCTGGTACGGTCACCGGAGCGAGCATTCCCTCGAGGTGCAACTTCCCTTCCTTCAGGTGGTGTTGCCCGGCGTCCCGATTGTGCCCATTGTCATCGGGGAGTATGACGAGGAGTTCTGCAGCGGGTTTGGCAAGGCTTTGGCGCGATGCCTCGCTGGGCGTAGGGCCCTCCTTGTGGCGAGCACGGACCTGTATCACGGCTACTCGTACGACGACTGCATCGTAACCGATGAGGCTACCTTGAGCCGCGTCCTTGACTGGGACATCGCGGGGCTGTGCCGCGGGCTGGAGCTGGGGCAATACCAGGCGTGCGGGGGCGGTCCGCTGGTGACGGCGATGGTGGCGCTGCGCCAGCTTGGGGCCAACCGCGCGCAGGTGGTAGCGCGCAGCAACTCGGCCGACGTCGTCGGCGAACGCGGCGGATGGACTGTCGGCTATGCCGCGATCGTCTTCACCCAGGAGGGGGCAGGGGACTAGCCTGGCCCGCGGGGCGGATGCGGGCCTCCGGAGGTCGGAGTGGACAGAACGGTGGGACAGCGCTTGCGGGAGACTCTCGGCGTGGTGGGCATCGTCGGCGTGGGAAGGGTCGGCGCAGCGTGGGGGCGTCTTCTGAGTAAAGCTGGGTTAGAGCTTCTTCTCCACGATGCGGATAGGGCGAAGGCCGAGGCCCTGGCTTCCCTCCTTCCCCGTGCCCAGGCGGTAGACGTTGGATTGCTTGCGAGGGACGCAACTACGGTGTTTGTGACCACGGGCGATGATCAGATCCGGGACGCGGCGCAATCCTTGGCCGAACGAGCGCCTCGCTTCCGGCTGGCAATCCATATGAGTGGCTCCCGCTCGGTGGATGAACTTGACCCGCTGCGGGGAATCGGCATATCTGTGGGTTCCATGCATCCGATGCAAAGCTTCCGGGGCGGAGAGGACGACTGGCGCCTCTTCCTCGGTTGCGGCTTTGCCATCGAGGGCGAGGGTCCGGTGCGTGCGAAGTTGGTGGACGTGGTGGAGGCCCTCGGCGGGAAGAGCGTGGAGCTTCGGGCGGGGAGTAAGCCTCTTTACCATGCGGCTTGCGTGGCGGCCTCCAACTTTCTGGTGGTTCTGTGGCATCTGGTGGAGCGCCTCGCCCTGGAGTGTGCGTTCACTCCCCAGCAGACGCGGACGTTTCTTGCGCCCCTCGCCATGAGGACGCTCGAGAACCTGGCCCAAGTGGGACCTCTTCTGGCGCTGACAGGTCCGTACGCCCGCGGGGACGCCGATACGGTGCGCCGGCACGTGGAGGCGTTGAAGGCGGGAACGGGTACGTTCGAGAGGGCCCTGTACTTCGCGCTGGCGGAAGGTTGTGTGGCGGTCGCGCGCGACGCCGGGCATCTCACCGAAGCCGAGGCCGAACGGATCTTGACAACGCTCCGCGATCTTGTGCCCGAAGGCGGCGATGAAGGGCAGGGTCTCTTCGGCGCCAGCCTCGACAAGCCGTCCGAAGGCTGATCTGGCTCCGGTTAGCTTGGAGGCGATTCGACTTGATCAATTTGCACGTGCATACGTGGCGGTGCCGGCACGCCATCGGTACGGCGATGGAGATGGCAGAGGAAGCGGCGCGGGCCCGGCTCCGGGTGCTGGGATTCGCTGAGCATGCCCCCCTTCCGGAGGAGATCGACGGCTGGCACCTGCCGCTCATCGAGTTTCCGGCGTATGTGGCGGAGGTGGAGGAAGCTCGCTCCCGACACCCGGAGCTGGAGATCCTGCTCGGCCTCGAGATGGATTTCATCCCCGAGTACGAGGAGTTCATCACGGAATTCGCTTCCCAGACCAGCTTGGACTACGTCATTGGCTCGGTGCATTACATTGACGGGTGGAATTTTGACTACGAGGGGGCCTTAGCGGAATGGGAGAAAAGGGATCGGGCCGAGGTCTACCATCGGTACTTCCACCTGATCCGGGAGATGGTGGAACGCATCCCCTTTGAGATCGTCGGGCACCTGGATCTGCCGAAGAAGTTCGGGCATCGCTTGCCGCCCGAGCTGTGGGATGAGGTGGAGGCGACGCTCGAGGCGATCCGGAACAAAGGCTTGGTTTTGGAGCTAAATACAGCTGGCCTCCGGCGCGAGATCGCCGAGGCCTACCCCGAGGGAAGAATCCTTCGCCGGGCTGCTGAGCTCCGGATCCCGGTGACGCTGGGGACGGATGCCCACGAACCTGAGCACGTTGCGGCGGGTTTGGATCAGGCCTTGGCCTACCTCGGCACGCTCGGCTACGAGGAAATCATCTACTTCCGGAGGAGGCGGCAACTGGCCCTCCCCCTGGCGGAGCTGCGGAAATCACCATGAACGAATTTCGTTTTCGGACACGGGAAGAGCTCGAGACGATTGAGGAGCGCACGCTCGCTCCCTACGCCACCTTGAGCCGCGGAGCGGGGGAGACACGGATGCGCGAGGAGCCGGAGCACGCTTACCGAACCGCTTTCCAGCGGGATCGAGACCGCATCATCCACTCGCGCGCTTTTCGCCGCCTCAAACACAAACGCCAAGTGTTCCTAACCGACACCGGGGACCACTACCGGACTCGCATCACGCACACGATGGAAGTGTCACAGCTCGCGAGGACGCTGGCTCGAGCTCTCGGACTGAACGAGGACCTCACCGAAGCCATCGCTCTGGGCCACGATCTGGGCCATACGCCCTTCGGACACATCGGGGAAACCGTGCTCCACGGCATCATGACCGGGAAGGACCGATTGGACGGCTTCCTCGGAGGGCAGGACCTAGGCGGGTTCAAACACAATTACCAGAGCCTACGCGTCGTGGACCAGATCGAGATGAAATACGATTGGCCGGGCCTCAATCTCACGGCTCCGGTCCGGGAGGGGATCTTGAAGCACACCCGGCTCCTTCGCGAGGCAGTCCATTATCCCGATATGGACCTGCGCAGCCTGCACTACGAGCAGGATTTTGCCAGTTCCCTCGAAGGGCAAGTAGTGGCCATCAGCGATGAGATTGCGCAAAGGACGCACGATCTGGAAGACGGGATCCGTGCCGGATTCGTCCCGTTGGAGAAGGTCCGGGAGGTCCGGATCGTACGGCAGGTAGAAGAGGCGCGAGGGCTCGGGTGTCTCCTCCGGGAGAATCCGTTTCTGTACCGGAATCAGATCATCCGAGCGCTCATCGAGGCGCTGGTGACCGATGTCCTGCGGGAAACGCTGCGTCGCCTCGAGGCGTACGTTCAGCGCAAGGGCGTGCGCCGTGTCTTCGATGAAGAGATCGTGGGATTCAGCGCTGAGATGGATCCGCTGCAGGCCGAACTGGACGAGTTCATTGACCGGGAAATCATCTACACGGCCAGCATCTTCCGGGCAGACGATGAGGCGGTGGCTTTGCTCCGTTTCCTCTTCCGCGCCTACCTCGAGGACCCCAGCCGGCTACCCGCCTATGTCTTGGAACGCTTGCCGAAGGAGACAGGCGCGGAAGCTGGTCGTGGCCTGAGTTACCGGGCGGGGGCGCAGAACTCGACCCTCCTTGCTCGGACCATTTGCGACCACATCGCCGGGATGACGGACAACTTCGCGCTCACGGAGGCCGAGCGTCTCGGTCACGTGAGCGGGTTGAGGCGTTTTTCGCCGGCTGGAGTGGGTGGCCCTGGACAGGCGGAGCGATGATCATCGAGCTGGAAAGGATCTGGTTTTCCTACGACGGGCTTCTACCGGAGCAGCGTCCGGCATTGAGAGAAGTGTCCTTTTCCATCCGCAGAGGGGAATTCGTTGGGCTAGTGGGGCCCTCGGGCTCGGGGAAGACCACACTGATGTTGCACCTGACGGGGCTGCTGAAGCCGCAGCGGGGGAAGGTATTGGTGGACGGGGTGGACGTCAACGCCCCGGGGGTCGACCTCGTGTGCCTGCGCCGGCGGATTGGGCTCGTGTTCCAGTTCCCGGAAACACAGCTCTTCGAGGAGACCGTCTGGGAGGATGTGGCCTTCGGGCCCCGGAATCTGGGCCTACCTCCGGAGGAGGTGGCGAAACGAGTGCGGCAAGCTCTGGAACGGGTGGGGCTTGATCCGGAGCGGTTTGGCGCCCGCAATCCGCACCAGCTGAGCGAGGGCGAGCGCCGGCGGGTCGCCCTCGCCGGCGTGGTCGCCATGGAGCCGGAGGTCCTCGTTCTGGACGAACCGACCGCCGGACTGGATCCTCAGGGCGTGCGTCTTCTCGAGCAGTTCCTGCGCAAGTTCCACTCCGGGGGCGGGACCGTGGTGCTCATCTCCCACCACTTGGACTTCGTGGCACGCTCTTGCTCGCGGATTGTCGCGCTCCACCGCGGGCAGGTGGTTTTCGACGGCCCGCGGGATGCGTTCTTCGCGGACGAAACCCTGCTTCGGGAGATGGGGCTCCGGTTGCCCCGTCTCCTCCACTGGTGGTGCACCAAGCGCCTGCGCCATCCCCAGCTTCCCCCGCAGGTCTATTCCCTGGAGGAGGTGCGGCGTGTGCTGGCGGAAATCGGGCATCGGGATCGCCAGAGGGCGGAGGCCGGTCGTTCGGCCCTTCCCCTCCCGGGGGATGCACCGGAGGCCCAGTCCCGGACAGCCGAGTAGCTCAGTCGATCCGCCGCTCGGCTTCCGCCGGGACCGAGCTTTTCTCCGTGCAAAGCGAGCCGGATCGCGAAGTTGTTTGGCATCCTGACGCTGTTCGTCAGCCGACTCCCGTCCCCGCGGCGGGACTGGGACGCAACGACGATCTTTGGATTGGTCCTCAAGCCGTCTTGCCCAGTGACGATAATGAAGCTGGCAGGGTACAAGAACGTAAGCGTTTCCGGCTGGAGAGGAGCGGTTCCAATGGAGAGGGATGACGCCGGATGTCTGCACCGCTGGTGATGGGAAAGGGGTGGGAAGGGCTTGTGCGTGTGCCAGATGAGGAGGAGTTTGCCCGGATTCCCGAACGGAGCGAGGGGCGGAACTTCGGTTTCGACTACTATTATCCGCTGGTCAGCCGCAGCCGCAAGATCAAAGAAGTCTACCGGATCGTGAAGAAGGTGGCGAAGACGGACGCCACGGTGCTGATCTGCGGGGAGACGGGCACGGGAAAGGAGCTGATCGCGGGTCTGATCCAATTCATTAGCCACCGGGCGGAAAAACCCTTCGTGCGGGTCAATTGCGCCGCGTTGCCGGAGAATCTGCTGGAAAGCGAGCTGTTCGGTCACGAGAAAGGGGCTTTCACCGGGGCGCTGCGGACCCACATCGGGAAGTTCGAACAGGCCAACGGTGGCACGATCTTCCTGGACGAGATCGGCGACATGTCCCTTGCGACCCAGGCCAAGATCCTCCGCGTGCTTCAGGAGAAGAGCTTCGAGCGCGTGGGCGGTTTGAAGACGATCTACACCGATGTGCGCGTCATCTCGGCCACCAACAAGGACCTGATGAAGGAGATCGCCGAGGGGCGATTCCGGCTGGACCTTTACTACCGCCTGGCCGTGATCACCATTCACCTGCCACCCTTGCGGGAGCGGAGGGAGGACATCCCGCTCCTGGCCGAGTACTTCCGCCGCAGGTGCTGCGCGGAGATCAAGAAGAATGTGCCGGGGTTCACAGAGGAGGCCATGCGGCTGATGGTCAACCACTGGTGGCCGGGAAACATCCGTGAGCTCCGGAACATGGTGGAAAGGGCGGTCCTCATCGTCGACGAGGGGAAACTCATCGGGCCCAACGATCTCGGGATGACCGGGAAGGACTACTTCGCCGCCGGTGGGACGGACCGAAGGCGCGACGGCTCCGTAGTGTTCACCTCGGACACGCTCAACCTGGAGGAGATTGAGAAGCGGGCGATCCTGGCGGCCCTCAGTCGGACGGACTGGGTCCAGAAAGACGCCGCCAAATTGCTCGGGATTTCTCCCCGTGCGCTCAACTACAAGATCGCGCAATTCGGAATCACCCATCCCAGCTGGAAGAAGCACGTCTGAATCACCCGGCGGCGCCCCTCACATCACATCTGCCCGGGGCCGTGGCCTCCTTTGCTGCTTGAGCGGCCTGGAACTTGCACCGCGATGCTGGGTTGTACCTGTGACCTTCGGGGCAGGGTGGGTTCGTTCGCCTCCTCGGAAGCTGGCCGGTGGGGATCGACGTTGCATCCGTCGAGGGATCAAGGACCGTCGGAAGCATTTTCTCGCGGCAAGCTGCAGGCCGAGGTCAGGAGGACAGCGGCATGAAGCGGCGGTGGGCTTTGGGAACGGGGCTCTGTGCGGTTCTTTCCGCGGGGCTCGCTTCAGCTCAGCAGGAAGCAGCGCTGACTCTGAAGTGGGCTCCCAACACGGAACCGGATCTCGCCGGGTACCGGGTGTACTACGGAACGCGGAGCGGTCGGCATCGCTATTGTGTGGACGCCGGCAAGGAAACGGAGTTCAGGCTGGAGGGGCTGGAAGCGGGCGTACGCTACTACTTTGTGGTCACGGCCTACGATCTTCGGGGCAATGAGAGCGCGCCTTCGGAGGAAGTCTCCTGGGTGGCGGGCTCGCGGGAGCTCGTTCCGGACGCGCTGACCCTGCTGGCGAGCTATCCGAATCCCTTCCGCAGCGCAGTCACGCTGGAGCTCGTCGTTCCTCAGCGCAGCAACGTGACGGTGGAGGTCCTGGACCTGCGGGGCCGTGTGGTCCGGCATCTCAAAGCGGGAGAAATGCCGGCCGGGCGCCACCGGCTCCAGTGGGACGGAAAGGCCGACGATGCTGTACCCCTGCCCGCCGGGATCTACCTCGTGAGCTTGAAGGCCGACGGGAGAATGGCCTCGCGGGCGGTCACCTGGCTGGGCCCGTGAGACAGCGGCGTTTGAGCTCCCCATTCGACGGCCTGTTCTGCTAGAGGGATGGGAGACGCGGCGATGGCGACAGTTCGCCGATTGCAACGCATGACGCAGGTGGCCAAAGCCCGGCTCGGCAACGTGATCGTCGTCGGGGATCGTATTGAGGATCCGCACAACCTCAGTGCCACTCTTCGCACGTGCGAGCTCCTGGGCGTCCAGCGGGTACTGATTCTGGATCCCGAGCGGCTTTTCTCCGTGAATCCGCGCGTCTCGGTGGATGCCCACCGATGGCTCACTCTGGAGCGGTATCATGACTATCAGGCGGGTCTGGCTCGCCTTCGGGAGATGGCGCCGAAGGTTTACGTGACGGCCTTCGGTCCCGAAGCGTACACGATTCACGAGCTATTCCCGCTGTTCCCGTGGCCATTTCGTTGGGAGCCTGCCCCCGACCGCAGCCGAAGGACGGAAGGGGCAAGTCAGCTCCGGCCCCGGACGGGCCGACCTCCCACGCCCGATCCTGGCGAACCTTTCGCCCTTGTGTTCGGCAATGAGGTTTCCGGGATTTCGGAGGAGATGGCCGCGCTGGCGACGGCTCAGTTCTACGTCCCGACGCCCGGACTGGTGCAGAGCTTTAACATCTCGGTGGCCGTGGGCGTCGTGCTGTATCACGTGACCAGCTGGGTCCGAATCCAGCTGGGGAAGGAGGGCACACTCACCGATTGGGAAGTGCAGGAGCTTGTTCGGCTCTGGCTGGCGGGCCGGAATCGCGGGAGGGCTTCGGCTGGGCCAGAAACGGCCGAAAGATCCGCGGGAGCGTTGGAGGGATCCCGGATTGACGAGGCCAAACAGTCAGGCGGAAAAGCATTTGACAAAGAAGGGGGTGCTGACTAAATTGCGGCGTTCCAACGGGGAAGCCGGCGGGTGAGCGGTTTGCCATCGGTGACATTGTTCGGAGGATAGACCCTTGCAGATTTCCGAGTACATTCGCGACGATCTCATATTGCTGGACTTGAAGGCCCAGGACAAGGCGGAGGCGATACGGAAGCTCATCGACCTTCTCCAGCAGCGGGGAGTCGTTAAGGACCCGGACGACTTCTTCCGCGAGGTCATGGAGCGGGAAAAGTTGGGCTCGACGGCCGTGGGGCACGGCGTAGCTTTGCCTCACGCAAGGACCGAGAAGCTCGACGACATCGTGGTCGCTGTGGGACGATGTGCGGAGGGGGTGGACTTCGGAGCAGACGACGGTCAGCCCGTCCACATGATCTTCCTCATCGGAACTCCACCCAGCGAGGTGAACCGGTATCTCAAACTGCTCGCGGGCCTTTCGCGCCTGCTCCGGCAACAACAAGTGCGCGAGGCCATCATGAGCGCCTCCAGCGAAAGCGAAGTCCGTGAAGCCTTGATGGACGCGCAGCAGGTAAGCTGACGGTCACTCGCGGGGGAACTTCAACAGGCAAGCTTGCCTCACCGAGAGCATTCCCAGACTGACAAGATCTGTCCGACGCCGCAGCACAAGGCAGGGGCTTCTCTACGCCGTTCCGGCTCGAGAAGGCGTCTTGCTTGCCGCGGCAAATGGCCGGGAGAGCAATGGGCTGCGGGCTCGCGGCCATTTTTGCGGCGACGACAGGCTAGATCGGAGCCCAGAAGGAAAGATTGAGAAACTTTAGTAACCGTGGCCCTCTCGGTTGATTCTTTCGGTGGCTTCCGATATCTTTCATGGGCTGGGCATATGATATCCACCGGGAGGAGCGACGCCGTGGAGCCCGGGCGACCAAGGATCTTGGTGATCGACGATGAGGAAGACTTCATCGAGCTGGCGCAGGAGATCTTCGGAGCCCGGGGTCTCCAAGTGGTAACAGCTCGCTCGGCAGAGGAAGCCGAGAGCCTATTCGAGGAGGGGCCGCCCTGTGGGGTGGCGATCATCGATTATCGACTCCCGGGGAAAAACGGGGCGGAGGTCGCCCGCCGCCTTCACGCCGCTTGGCCGGAAACCCGGATTGTTTTCCTTACCGGGGACTCCGGGGCCGCCACGAGGATCCGGCGACAAATCCCTTCGATTGCCGCTTGCCTTGTGAAACCCGTCGAGGTAGATTCCCTCCTGAACCTGATCGGGCGGTTGCTGCAGTCCAACTGAATCCGATCCTTCGCTGTGAACCTTCGCCATCCAGACCCGCGCCGTGCGGGGAAACCGCGTTTCGGGACTTCCCGCTGGGAGGGCACCTGGCCCCATCGGGAACGGGCCGATCGCAGGTGTTTATCCACCGGCAGGCTGCAGGTCGGCCGCGTGGGGTCATCGCGGCTTCAGGGCAAAGCGAAGGTACATCAAACATCGGCCACGGGAGGGGATGAAGTGGGTCTCCCGCAGGAGCAACGGATACCTCGAATCCATTGGCGGTTGGTGGAGGTGGAGCTGGCGACGATCGACCTCGACGATCGCTTCTATTGCCGGAGCTTTCCGGCGGTGGTCCCCGACGGGTTGCGGAGGTCGATCGCCGAGGTGGGCATCGTGCAGCCGGTGCATTTGACCACGGGCTCGGGGGAGCGGTGGCGCATCGTGCATGGTTTCCGCCGCTGTTGGGCGGCGGCGGCCGTAGGTTCCCGCCTCATCCCGGCGTTTGTACCCGGCGAGTTTCCCGTGCAACCCAGGGTGCTGTACGAGTGGACCGTCCTGCAGGATGTGGGGCACCGGGCGTACAATCGCGCGGAGCAAGCCTTGATCCTGCGCACCCTGAGGGATCGGTTCTCGGCATCGGAGGAGGAGCTGGCGGAGTGGCTTCGCCGGATGTGCGGGATGGGTGGGGGCCAGCAAGTGAAGCGCCTCTTGCGCATCTCGGAGCTTGAACCAGAGGTGCTGGAACTTGTCGCAGAGGGTGAGTTCCCGGACGACGTGCTCGACATGCTCTTCAGCTGGTCCCAGGAGGATCGGCTTGCGGTGGCTTCGCTGGTGGTTTCCCTTCGCCTCGGGGTTGGGCACCAGCGGGAGTTGGTCAGGCTCCTGGATGAGCTGGCCGGAGTGGAAGGGAGAACGCCAGCTGCGATCCTGCGGGACCGGGAGGTCGCTGCTCTCCTCGCACGGAAGTGGACGATGCAGCAGAAGGCGCAACACCTGTTCGCTCAGTTGAAGGCGCGTCGTCACCCGCTTCTGACGCAGATGGAACAGGAATTCCGCGACCTGGTGCGCGCCCTGAAGCTCCCCCGCGGGGTCACGCTCGTCCACTCGCCCTACTTCGAGACCGATGAACTGGAGCTCCGGGTCCGCGCAAGGAGCCCGGCGGAGTTTCGCAAGGCCGCCGAAGAACTCGGCCGCGTCGCGCAAGACCCGGCTTTGCAAGGACTGTGGGAGATTGCGAAACGCACAGCATGATCGCGCAGTGGCGTTGGACGCCGTTGCCACGGCAACCGAGGTGCAATGAGCCGAGCCGCTTTCCAGATCGCACGGGTGATTGTTGAGCGCGAGGCCCGCGCGCTGCCCCGAACGGAGGGGATATGGCAATCGTTCCCCTCGGCCGAGGTCATTCAGGTGGAGCGCATCGCCTCCGTACTGCCGGATCAGTGGAGGGCAGGTGATCTGGCCATCGCCCATTTTCGAGGCAGGTTCCTCAAGAGATGCCCGGGAACAAGGGGTTACATTTGCTGCGGCTACAGGGTGCTGAACATCCAGGCAGGATGCGACCTCGGTTGCACCTATTGCGTGCTGCAGGGCTATCTTCGCGGGCCGACGTACGTGGTCTATGCGAACTTGGAGGACGCCCTTCAGGAGGTGGAGAAGGAGCTCAGGGCTCATCCGGATAGGTTCTTTCGGATCGGCACCGGAGAACTGACGGACAGCCTCGTTCTGGAGGACGCGACGGGCTTTGGGAAGGAGCTTGCGGGCTTCTTCGCTCGTGCGGAAAATGCGGTCCTGGAGTTGAAGACGAAGACGGACCGCATCGGGCATCTGCTGGACGTGGATCCCCGGGGCCGTGTGGTCTTGAGCTGGTCTGTCAATCCAGAGTCCGTCATCAGCCAGGAGGAGGGCAAAGCCGTCTCTCTGGAGCGTCGGTTGCGAGCGGCCCAGCTGGCCGAATTGGCCGGCTACCGGATTGGCTTTCACTTCGATCCGTTAATTCATCACCCCGGTTGGCGTCGAGCCTATCAGGAGGTGGTGGAGGCTATCTTTTCGTGCGTGAGCCCTTCGAGCATCGCCTGGATCAGTCTGGGGGCGCTACGCTATCCGCCGGCTTTGGATCGGATCCTGCGGGAGAGGCATCCGGAGTCCAGACTGAGGTTCGGTCCCCTCCTGCCGGGGATGGACGGAAAACTGCGTTACTTCCGTCCTGTCAGGGTGAACATGTTCCGTCACGTGTACGAATGCATCCGCGGGGCGTCCCGGGAGGTTTTCGTCTACCTGTGCATGGAGAACGACACGGTCTGGCGGGAAGCCTTCGGCTGGTCGCCGGGGAGCATGCGCCGGTTGTCGCAGCTATTGGATGAACGCGCGCGGGCGGGACTACGCTGATCCGTACGGAAGCGGCTGGAACTGGACTCCCCCGTCCCATTCCTCGGGCCGACGGGCATCGGATTGTGGCAAAGAAAAAGGGCCACGCCGGCAGGCTGGCTGACGTGGCCCCGAGAGAGGAGGGGAGCTCTACCTCAGCAGCGTAGCCTTGGTGGATAGCCGTCTATCCCCTGCCTTCAGTATGAAGATGTAAACGCCCGAACTGACCGGCTGGCCGCGGTCGTCCGTGCCGTCCCAGCGGGCCATATACCGGCCGGGGACGACCGTACGATGCTCCAGCTGCCGGACGTGCCGTCCGGTGGCGTCCAGGACTTCCAGGACGACGTCGCACCGCACGGGAATGTCATATCGCAGGGAAACGCTGGGGTTGAAGGGATTGGGGAAGGCGGCCCGAAGGGCAAATTCGGAGGGAACGGCCGACTCCGCCGATTCGGCCACTCCGACGCTCCGGTCCAGGTCGAAGTTGATTCCGAGTTGAGCGAGTCCGTTCTGCAAGAACAGGGTCCCGGCGCCTTCGCGGGTGGCGCTGGCCGGATACCACTGCGTCACGTACCCCGGAGCCGAAGCCCTGATGATGTACTCGCCGGTAGGTATGTCCGTGATCAGAAGCAAATAGTTCCCCGCGCTATCCGTCAGCGTCGAGTACATTCGGGTACCATCGCGGGATTCCAGAACGACCTCGGCATTGGGCAAAGGTAGGAAGGGATCGCGACTTCGAACCTGTCCCCCCACCACGCAGCCGCGGATCATGGCGAAATTGATGTCGTCCGTGTATTGCGACTCTCGGACGACTACCGTGTCTTGACCCTCCCAGATGTAATGAAACCGATATCGCTGCTCGAGATACGCTCCGTCCATCGCTCTCGCTTGGACGATATACGCGCCCGGAGGAAGGCCGCCCAGAACATAGGTGCCATTGGAAGCGCTCGTCGTTTGGAAGAACATCCAGGTTCGTGTCTCGGTCGCCGTGACTAGGCACTGGGAGATGGGCTGGCCAGTCACAGCATCCGTCACGCGGCCCCGGATGGCCCCGGCCGGCGAGAGGAAGAAATTGATATTCTCCTGCGAAGAGCCAGATTCCAAATGGACCCGCACTGCGGTTCTGGGATCCGTCGCCCCCGGATAATAGACCCGAGCCCACAAGTCGCCGTAGGCCATGACAAGATAGTCGCCGGGGGGCAGGCCAACGATTTCGTAGGATCCGTCAGGTCCGCTGGTCGCCTCCCCGTGCCCGTAGGTCCCTGGTGCTCCCGCGCCGTCGGCCACAATCCGGACACCCCCGATGGGTTGAACCGTTCGGCTATCGTACACCCTCCCACTGATCCTGGCCGGGACGAACGGGGTGAGGGAGAAGTCCAGACGGAGGCTCCCTTCGGAGACCTCCACGTGCGCCGACGCTGGGAGGTAATTGTCGGCGTTGCACGATACCTCATACGATCCGGGCATGATGGGGATGCTGTAGTAGCCTGACTCGTCCGTGTCGTCTCCATTCCCGTAGGAAAGGCCCTGAGCCCAAACCCAGGCGTGGGCGATGGGTTGGCCTGTTTGAGCATTGGTCACATAGCCGTGGATCTCGGCGGTCGCGCGGATGAGGTCGATGCGGACGTCTCGGCTCCCGGCGCGAACCCAGTCACGCGGTCCCACCACCATGTAGCCCCCGGGCAATCGGTCAAGGTCCACGCCCAGCCAGAAGCCAGGTCCCGCCTGCGAGCAAACCGGGATGACGAAGTGGCCGCCGATGTCGGACCAGCCGTAGCTGTGGGTCGAATCGTTGGATGCCCAGATGCGGACTCCAGGCTTCGGTTGCCCGTCCATGTATACGTAGCCTTCGATCGTGGCGTCGTTGGCGTAGGCTCGGAGCGTCACTTCGACCGTATCGCCCGGAACCAGCTGGATTTCCCGTTCTCGGCTTGCGGAGTAATTGGGATACACCTTCTCGGACCAGACATGGACTCGGGCCGGTTGAGTTCCGTGGATCAGCGCCCGCAGCAGGGCTACTCCCGACTCATCCGTGCGCATATCGATGGATGGGGTCTCGGCCTCGAGGCCCACATCGATCCCGGCGATGGGATTCCCAAGCTGGTCGGCCACATGGACCCGTACCCAGGCGTTGGCGGGCATCATGTCCAGGTTCAGATCGGTCAGGTGTCCGGTGACGGGAGCGAAGATCGGCATCGAGAAGACATACTCCCCGGTCACGTTGAGAAAGTCGACGGCGATCACCATGGCGGAGTCACCGGCGAGCGCTTCCGGGACGGGGATGTAGAACCGGCCGCTCGCGTCTGTCAGGGTCACGAGGAAAAGGCCCTCATCTTCCCCGTCCCCCCCGAACCTCGCGCCCACCACAATCCCCGGCACGTTGGCGGGAGTCGTGACGGTTCCGGAGAAGGAGTAATTGGTCGGGGGAGCGGTGACTTCGATCGGACAGGTGGCCCAGCCGCTCTGGCCTTCGAGAGCCAAAACATATTTGGCCACGGCAGGGAAGAGTTCGAAGGAGGGGCCCGTCGCGCGGAAGGATCCCACGGTGGGGTCGGCGTCGAGATCACTATTGTCGACCAAGGCCACGTTGTCGCCAATCTCCACGTCCGCCGGCGTGACGGTACCGCTGCCATCGAAGTCAAGGAAGAGGTGCAGGAAAGCGATGGATTCTCCCGCATCGAAGGAGAACGCAATGGTGACATCCGACCCCAACTCGAAGGTCGCCGGATTCTGGCCGTTCACCCGGAGATTGGAAATGACCGAGCCCTGGATGGTCCCATATGAGTGCGGCCGGAGGATGAAGGCGTGCTTCCCAGCGGCCGATGCGGTCTGCGCCACCAGGCGCATGCCCCTGGAGAAGGATGCGGCCCCCAGGTTCTTCTGCTGCGACGCCGTAGCCACGCCCCCCACGAGCGCTGTGGCCAACAGTACTGCGGCCAAAAGTCTGCGACGTCCCATGGTGCACCTCCTTTGGCATCAAATGTTCAAAGATCCACCCGCACACGCGACTTCGGCCCCCGCGTCGCCCCCGAAGCGGAGGGCTAAGCCTGGTCGATTTCCGTCCATTCCACGGTTGCCCCGCGTTGGATCCCGACCCGGCGAATCGCCCAAGTTATCTTGCTGCAACGCATGTGCCAGTAATCGTCCTCAGGGGCTTCGGGCCGACGAGGTGGGAGCTCTCGAGGAGGGATTCCTGAGAAGTTTCGTCGAAGTGGGCGTTTTCACCGCCGGGCAAGATGGGAAAACGTTTCCCCCGCCGCACCGTCTTTGACACCAGCCCGTGAAGCGGGAAGTACACGTCGGATGCCGGCTCTGTTTCGAGCCGGCCGAGCGGTCCTCAGTGAGACGGTGGTTTCACGAGGGCGAAATAGTGGGTCGGCCGCTCGAAGATGCAGCCGCTGCGCCGGTAGAAGTCCTCGTCAAGGTGAAAGAGCCCGCGCTCCGTTCGGGTCCAGGGCGCATCCGGGCACGGGTGGTAGCTTCGCATGCGGTCCCAATCCCGGTAGTTTTGGTGGCCGTTCGTTTCGAGGAGGCCGAGCCCTAGGCCTGGGAATGGCGCCAGTCGCGCAGCGACATTCTTATTCCACTCCACGAGGATGGGATTCACGGTGAGATCGGCGCAGAAGCACGGCACGTGATGTTGATGCGCGACGTGTGCAATCCGGAGGCTCATGCTGAGGGTCTTGGCGATTGGCTTGAGCGCAATGGCACGATAGCCCATCTGGATGCGCTTTTCGGCATCCTTGTCGGTGTGGGCGCTTTCATCCGCTGCCAGGCGGACCGGGATGTCCTGCACGTCGAGCTCAAGTTCCTCGGGGAAGGGCTCTTCGATAATGGCTATCTGATCGAAGGCGCCGATGCGCTTGGTGAAGTCCAAGAGCCGAAGCAATGTCTCCTTGCTTTCGTACCGGCCGTTCGCGTCGAAGTAGTAGGGAATTTTCCCCGATGCCGTGTGTTCGGTGTGGAAATGTCCGATGGCGCGGTGGATGGCCTCGATGCGCTCCATGTCCTTGCGGAGCATCTCCTGCTGGGTGCCAGGCTGCCCGATCTTGATCTTCAAGAAGAAGTAACCGTCTCGAACCGCTTGAACGATCTCCTCCACGGGAACGGAGTAGGAGATGAGGGGGATGCTGGCCACCTGACGATGCCGTTGGGCCAAGGCAGGACGGTAGGCGCTCGGGATGAGCTCGTCGAACTGGCTGATCCCGTTTTCGGCGGCGTAAAGGAGCCACGCCGCGTTGTCCACTCCCACCAACGCATTCAGCACGAAGGTCATGCGCAGCTGGGGGCAGTTCGTGAGCTGCTTGGCGTAGGTGTAGAGCTCCGGCAGCAGATGGTCAAGGAGCTGGAGGGGATCTTGGAAGCTAGTGTCTTTCACCATTTGGAGCGCGCGTTCGGTGACCGCGTACATGAGGGCATTGCCAGCGGCCTCGGCATGAGAGGAGAAGACTTGGGCATCGGACCAAAGGACGTTTTGCGTGCAGAGCCCAACCGCCTGGGCGCCCGAGTCGCTTTCCAGCAAGACGGCCGTTTGCCAGATCTCCGTCATGTAGCCCCCTTTGAAGCCGAAGGGTCTCACCAGGGGCTCGCGCTCGAAATTGGAGTTCGTGTAGCGAACGCGGATCGGCACGGCTTTCCCTCCTTTCCTCGGCTGCGACCGCTTATCCCCCTGGCTGCGCAGCGACCAGGCGTCTCCGAGGCTCAGGGCTCCGGCAGCTGCGGTCAGGCTTGCGAGAAATTCACGCCGGGTGGTGAGTCGCTTCCCAGAGCTGTGCACGCCCTTTTCCCTCCGTGGAGCAAGTTCCTACGCCAAGCCGTATTTCTTTAGCCATTCCCGCAGGCGGAGGAGATCCCGCCGCATCTGTGCGAGGACTTCCTCTCGCGGTGCGGAAAGCTCCTTGGCACCCCGCTCTGCGCCTCCGAGTGGATATTCGTAGTGCACCGAGATCGGGCCCTCAAAGTTTATCCCTTTCACAAGGCTGAGGAAAAGATCGAAATCGACCATGCCTTCCCCGAGGGGGCAGGTCCGGGCCTCCCAGCGTTCCTGGACTTTTTCCCAGCGGAAGTCTTTGACGGCCAGGGTGTGCACGCGATCAGCGACGAGTCGGAAGTCCGTGGGCCAGGAGTATCCCCCCTCGACTGCGGCGTGGCGGACGTCGAACTGGCATCCGATCCAACGTCGGTCCAGGTTGCGGAAAAGGTACCAAAGGTCCCAAACGGCGGCTCCCACGCGATCCGCGCCGGTGTGGTTTTGATAGTCGCCAACGATGCCGTGCTCCTTGTTCATCTCCGCCAGCGCCTTTGCCTTGGCCTCCAGCTCAGGCAGCAGCTCGGCAGGGGAGCGATCTTTCGCATATCGCCAATAGCCCAGGCGGTAGTGACGGATCCCGAGACGGCTTGCCGTCTGCAGGACCTTGCGGGTGGTGGGGTCATCGGGCTCGGTGATGGCCGTGACGATCATGGGCACGTCCAGCCCCGCCTTCCGGACCTCCTCCACCGCGCGCGGGAGCTCGTCTTCCACTCTCTCGGGGTGTACATGGCCGTCGGGGCGCACGGTGAGGTCGATGCCGTCGAAGCCCAGCTCGGCGGCGGTCTGCGCCATGCCCCGGTAATCCAGCCACTGCAGGTGCTTCGAGAAGATGCAGACGCTGATCTTGCTCCCCGCCCGGGCCTGGCGCAACGGCTCCGCGAACAAGATGGGGGCGGTGGCCAGCGCACCAGCGGAACGAGCCAGGAATTCGCGTCGGCTCCATTGTTGGCCAGTGGTTCGGCTCATCGGGCATCTCCCATGGATTTGCGACGATCCGTTCCCGCGGGACAACCTGCACAAAGGCTCACCCCAGCTTCCACGGAGAGCGGTACTTGTAGTGGAGCAGCCGATTGGCCCGTTTCGGGCGGATCACTTCTTCCTTCTGCGCGTCCCATTCGATCCGGCTCCCCACCTCCAGGGAGATGTTGCCAAGGAGGGCGAAGAGTGTGGACCGATGCCCCGTCTCCAGGTCACAGCGGGGCTTCTGCCTCGTCTTGACGCAATCGAGGAAATTGCGGACGTGGTCGGCGGTAGTATCCTGTTCGATACCCAGCTTCTCCCTGGCCTGGAGCCGAGGCTCGGCATGCTGAAATTGCCCATCGGGGGAAGGGACGATCCGGTATCCCGATTGGTCGCAGTAGAGGGTGCCGAGGGTCCCACGAAGCTCGATCTCCCCGTACGGGAAGGGTCTCCCACCAGAGGCCTCGTATTGGCCGAAGATGACGAGCGCGCCCGAGGGCATCTCGTAAATGACTTCCAGCGTGTCGGGGATCGTGCGATCGTCGTCAGTGAGGCGTTTTCCCGGAATGGCTGTGATCGCCACCGGGGCCTCTTCGCCGAGCATCCAGCGGATTGCGTCGCAATAATGGACACCCCAGTTGGCCAGCTGCGACGAGTAATCCTTCCACCATCGGAACTTGTACGGCGCGATGTTGTACTGATAGGGCCGGTAGGGTCGGGGGCCGAGCCACAGGTCCCAGTCAAGGCCTTCGGGGGGATTAGCCGGCTTCTCCTTGCCGATCCCCGTGGGCCACATATTGTTGATGCGGTAGGCGCGCGCCACGCTGACTTTGCCGATCACGCCCGACCGGACAAGCTCGACGAGCTCCTGGTAGACGACGGAGGACCGCCGTTGCAGCCCCACTTGGACAATTCGGTTGTGCCGGCGCGCCGCCTCGATCATCTTCCGCCCTTCGACCACTGTCAGGGTGAGAGGCTTTTCGACGTAGACGTCCTTTCCGGCCTCGCAGGCCATCACCGTTTGCAATGCATGCCAATGGTCAGGCGTGGCGATCACGACCGCATCAAGATCCTTCTGCTCGAGAAGCTTGCGGAAGTCTTTGTATCTCTGGACTCCGGCGGGGAAGGCTTCGCCCATCTTGGGGACCAGGTTCCCGAGCGCGTCCAGGATGCGGGGATCCACTTTCCCCCTGTCCCGATCCAAGTAGGGCTGATAGACGTCGCAAAGAGCCACCACCTCGGCATCGGGGAATTGCGAGAAAGCCTGGAGCAATTGCGTTCCGCGATTGCCCACGCCGATGAATCCCAAACGCACGCGGTCATTGGCTCCGAGGATGCGTCGGTAGGATGCGGCCGTGGCCGCAGTACCCAATACCAAAGCGGCCCCGACCCCCGCCGATCGCTTCAGGAACTCCCGGCGATTCAGCTTGCCTCTCTCGTCCGTCATCGTGGCACCTCAGGTATGATTCTGCCTCGTGCGCGATCTCTCCTCCTTCCCTGCCGCAGGGCCGGCTACGCTTCCCCCTCCGTGGAAAGCCGTGATTCACTCGGATCCGGCCGCCGCGCCAAGCCACCTCGGCTTTCCCATTCACGGCATGACCCTTTCCGCGCGACCCTGCATCCGGCTCACAATAGACTTGTTCCGGCAAAATGTCAAGGCCTTTGGTGTCCACCGCGAAGCGATTGGCGGGCAGCGGGAGGACACTGGGTCCTTTCCTTCGGCCCGAGTCCAGCTAATCGGTGTGCAAGGAAGGGATCTTGTGCACTCGGAGGGAATGACGTTGCAGGTCCACGGCGACGCAGACGACGTACGGCGGGTCGACCGTCCAGCAGGCAGGGGGGAGGGTTTGCTCGCGATGCACAATGCGGAGGATGCGCACCATCGGCCGAGGGCGAAGGATAGCCAGCTTTCCGAGCTCGATGCCGGTCAGGAGCCGGCCACTGAGCCAGGAAAGAAACAGGAGGCCTGCCTTCCGGTTTGCGGGACGATGCTTTTGCGCAATCATGGCAGCCTCACTCGTCAAGGCCCAGGACCGCCACCGCCACCGTCCCCGGTCCTGTGTGGTTCCCCAGCACCGGAGAGGCGTTGACGACGGGCACATCGCGCGCTGCGAACCGTTGCCTCAACTGCTCAACGTACCATTCGGCCTTCTCCGGAACGTTCGCGTGCGCCACGCCGAAGCGTGCACTTGTGAAATTCCCTTCGTGGAGAAAGCGTTCCACCATTTTCAGGGTTTTCTGCATGGCGTGCTTCTCGCTCAATCCTCGTGCTACCTCCACTGCGCGTCCATCTTGAGTGAGCGTCAGGATCGGCTTCAGGCCCAGGAGATTGCCAATGATCCCCTTGGGACGAGAGACTCTTCCGCTCCGCACCGCGTAGGTGAGCGTCGGTAGCACGACGAAGATCCGCTGGTTCTCAATCGCGCGCCGTATTCTGGCGAGGACCTCTTGTACCGTCAGGCCCTGCTCGATGGCGAGGGCCGCCTCCTGCACGATGAGTCCGAGCGCAATCGATGCGGTTTTCGAGTCGAGTACCGCGATCTCCGTTCCCTCGAGCGTGCGCGCGGCTTGTACCGCATTCTGGTACGTGCCACTGAGGGCAGAGGAAAGGTGTATCGAGATCACCGCTTCCCTTGTCCGACCCACGCGCTGGTAGACGGCGAGGAAGTCCCCCGGCGCAGGTTGAGAGGTGGTGGGGTGAGTTCGCACCCGAGGGAGCATGCGGTAGAACTGCTCCGGAGAGAGCTCCTGGCGATCCCGGTAGGAGCGTCCGTCAATGTTCAGCGTCAAGGGAACGACTTCGATCCCGTGCTTTCGGAGGAACTCCTTGGGGAGATCGCAGGTCGAGTCGGTCACAAGTCCGATGCCCTGAGGGTGGGCCGGTTCGGTAGCTCGGAGATGCTGCGAGAGCATGTCCTCGGCCTTCCGATCGGTGACCTGGCCGAAGCGATGTAGCAGGGCGAAGACCTCCTCGGGCTCATTCGTGTGGATATGGACCCGGAGGCGTTGCGCACCTCCGATGACGATCAGCGAGTCGCCCAGCCGGCTGAGCTCGCTCCGGACTTTGTCCTTGTTGAGTCCCTGACCCTCGACCAGGCACTGAGTGCAGTACCGGAAGCGGATGGTCCCTTCGTTGCGTCCGAAATGGAAGTGGCGGAGCCGTTCGACGAGATGGTGGGTCGCCACCGCGCTCCGAACCTTGCCCGTCTCCAGGTACTGGACCATTCCCTCGAGCAGGTGGACGAATCCTTTGGCGCCGGCGTCGACCACGCCCGACTTGCGAAGAATCTCCAGACGCTTCGGGGTTTCGGCGAGGGACTGGCGGGCTACTCCCAACGAGTGCCGCAGGAGCTCCGAGAAGTCCCGGATGCCCGCAGAGTGGCTGCGGATCCAGGCGGCCCACTCGCGCAGCACCGTGAGGATGGTCCCTTCACGAGGTTCGGCCAGAGCCTGGCGCGACTGTAGGGCCGCGTGATAGACTGCCTCCCCAAACTCCCGCGTGTTGAGGACTGCCTTGCCCTGGACTTTCTCGTGAAGCCCCTGGAAGAACTGGGCCAGGATGACGCCGGAATTGCCTCGAGCCCCCATGAGGGCCGACTCTGCCGCTGCGCGGGCCACCTCCGCAACCTCATTCGAGTGCACGCGGGACAGCCCCGCCACGATGGAGGCGGCCGTCGCGGCCAAGTTCGTCCCCGTATCTCCGTCCGGGACCGGGAACACGTTGATCGCATTCAGCTCGCTCTGGCACTCCATCAGGGTATGTGAACCTGCCAGAAGCGCCTGGCGCAAACCGTATCCGTCTAAATAGTCGTATCCGATGGTGCTTGCCCTCTCCGCTAAGCGTCCGCTGTCGCTCCGTCCTTCCCGGCCCCGTCAATAGGCTACAGAATGCAGCATCTAAGCTACCACCTCGGCGAGAAAGAACCAAAGAGAATCTGTCCCCTCCGCGGAGGAGAATCATGCGCGGTTGCGAGGGATCGCGAAGCTCGATTCGGGCGGGAGCAGCCCCCGCCTACAGCTTGAGGCCCGCGCATATCCGGAGGGCGCTGGTCAGCCGTTCCTGATCCAGCCCCTCGTCCCAGGCTTGTGGGATCGAGCGGGTAAGGAGATTCGTCATGGCGAGGTGCAGAGCTAGATTCAGAGAGAGCTTGCTCCAGAGGGGCACGAACATGCCTACACGGCAGCCAACGCCCAGCGGTACGCCGGATTCCCTGAAGCCTGGCCTGTCGTACAACGAGCCGAAGGAAAGAAGGAACTCGGGCACAACGTACAGCCCCCGGCTCTCGCCGAAGCGCGGGCCCAGGGACGCAATGACCAGGTACCGGTCCTCATATTGGGTTTTGCGGCCCTGGATCCACCGATCCTTGCCGCTGAAAAGAATGAAATCGGCGCCCACGTGTAGCTGCGGCTCGCGCAGGCCGAACCTGACAAGGCACCAGGCACCCGCTCCCACTCCCTGCCCCTGCGTCTCTGCAATGCTCGCCTTCGGGGACGCAAGGGAAGCCCCGAAACCGAAGGCCGATACCCTGACTTGCCCCGTCGCCGCGGGACAAGCCAGTGCGGACGCGACAAGCACACCGACCGCCGCCTGCCATCTCCTCATGGGACGCCTCCCTCCACAGATGCCTGCACTTGCTCACAACGTGATCGTCTTCCCTCTGAGGTACGCTTCCCGCTAATGGCGACGCAGATTCTCCCCCCTCGCAAGTTACTTCGCTGAAACCGGCGAGTCAAGGGGAAAGCCGCACGTGTCGTCGGCGGCTCCCAGGCCAGCCGCTGCCGTCTCGGGAATGTGCCGGGCCTAGCCGGCGCGTGGCGTGTCGCATCAGCTCGCGGTCGGTCGCATCTACTTGCAGCCTTCCAAACAACCCCGGGATGCCCTGTGTGCGCGATGCCAACCGGGGTTCCCTTTCCTTGCTGGCCGTGGCAAACGGTCGGTAGCAGTTCCGGGCATTTTTTTCCTCTTTCTTCGTGGGGATCTGCTCTGTGAAGGCTGCGTGCAGATCGGGACGGCGATGGAATTTTTGGCTTGACTTTCTTACGATCTTGGGTTAGACTACGGACGTTCGGGGGAGGTCCGCAAAGAGAGGTAGTTCTGGGATGTGGAGATGCTGCGTCACACGACAGTCGGGGGGGTCCGCGTGGGTTCCCGCGCTCACGGTATTATTCCAAGTTTGGAGGGTTGGAAATGCGGATGAAATGGCTGCTCGGCGCTACCTTGATGGTGGTGTGCGGCATGGCCTTCGCTGGCACTACCGGCAAGATCGCCGGGGTGATCACCGATGCGGAGACGGGCCAACCGCTTCCCGGCGTCAATGTGGTCGTCGAAGGGACCACAATGGGAGCTGCCACCGACGTTCATGGCCGCTACGTGATCCTCAACCTCCCGCCAGGCACCTACACAATCCGGGCCTCCATGATCGGGTACGCTCCCGTCACGGTTACGGACGTGCAGGTGAGGATCGACCTCACCACCACCTTGGACTTTCAGCTGACGCCGCAGACAATCCTGGGCCAGGAGGTGGTGGTGGTAGCCCAGCGACCCGTAGTGCAGCCGGATGTGGCTGCTTCCCAGAAGAACGTGACGGGCCGGGAGATTACTGCGTTACCGGTTACACGGCTCACAGAGGCCATTGGTCTTCAAGCGGGCGTCACGTCGGACCTCGGGATCCGAGGCAGCGGATCGGACCAGGCGATCTTCATGGTGGACGGCGTGGTGCTTCGGGATGAGCGGGATAGCCGTCCCATCACGGGCGTCCCACTGAGCGCCGTGCGAGAAGTTTCCGTCCAGGTGGGCGGATTCAGCGCGGAGTACACGAACGTGCGTTCGGGCGTGGTCAATGTGGTGACGCGCGAGGGTGATCCGCGCCAGTTCAACGGTACCGTCACCTTCAAGATCCGTCCGCCTGGTCCCAAACATTTCGGCATCTCCCCCTTTGATCCCAAGTCCTACTGGTTACGGCCCTATCTTGACGATGCGGTTTGCTGGACAGGGACGAAGAGCGGGGCCTGGGACGAATACACGCAGCGGCAGTACCCGGAATTCGACGGCTGGTACAAGGTTGCGGCCCGCACGCTGGAGGATGACGACCCGACGAACGATCTGACACCGCAGGCGGCGCAGCAGATCTTCAAGTATGAGCATCGAAAGCAGGGCGATATCAAGGATCCGGACTACCTGTTCGACGCCGGCTTCGGCGGGCCGGTACCGGTGATCGGCAAATACCTTGGCAACTTGCGATTCTTCCTCTCCGGGCGCCGTGAGGAAAACCAGTATCTGATCGAGCTGTCCCGGAAATCGCTCCTCGACCAGAGCACGATGTTGCGGCTCTCGGCGGACATCACTCCTTCGATGAAACTGTCGCTGATTGGCCTGTATGGAGAACTGTACGCCGTTTCGTCCAGCTTCTCGGGCGGGACCTCGTATTTTCAGACCCCCGAGGAGATCGCGGATCAAATGACGACGGGCAGTTTCACTACCCCAACTCGGTACTACACGAACATCTACTACTCCCCAACTTCGCGTTTCTACCATACCCTCGCGGCCAAGTTCACCCATGTGCTCAGTCCGTCCACCTTCTACGAGGTTCAGATCCGACGACAGGGGAAGAAGTATTACACTCGGCCCGGCCGCTACCGCAATACGTCGAAGCTCTACGAAGTCTTCCCGGGCTATTACTTGGATGAGCGCCCGGAAGGTTTTTCTGAGCAACCCATCTTCGGCATCGACGGTGTCTTCATCATGGGCGGGCCCGTCAGCGTTTCGAGAGATTACAGCCGCTTGGCTACCTACACCGCCCGAGCCGATCTCGTGAGCCAGGTGGATGCCCGGAATCAAGTGAAAGTGGGGACCGAGTTCGTGTACGACCAGTTCCGCATGTCCTTCGGCCAGTACAATGCCTATCTGCCCGAGGGCAACACTTGGACGAGGATCAAGCAAGATCCCTATCGTGGCACCATCTACGTGACGGACAAGATCGAGTTTGAGGGTTTCATCTCCAATCTGGGACTTGTGCTCGAGTACAGCAATCCCAACGGGAACTGGTATAATGTGGGCGATTACGACCGGGCTTTCTTCTCACAAGCCTACAAGCCGGAGATGGAGTCTCGGTTCAAGACCCGGCAAGTGAAGACTCGCTGGACATTGAGCCCTCGTCTTGCGATCTCTCACCCTATCACGGCGAGCTCGAAGCTCTACTTCAACTACGGCCATTACCGCCAGATGCCGACGTCGGAGAGGTTGTACCGAGTCCAACGGTCGGCGATCAATGCGGTCAACTACATCGGGGACCCGACCATGGCGCTGGCCAAGACGGTCTCCTACGAGCTGGGCTACGATCATGCTCTGTCCAGGGATTTGCTCCTCCACCTGTCGGGCTACTACAAAGACATCAGCGAGGAAGAGTACTGGGTCCGCTACATCAGCTTCGACGGGAAGGTCAACTACTACAAGCTGACTAACAACGCCTACGAAGACATTCGCGGCTTTGAAGTGGATCTGACGAAGCTCTGGGGGGATTGGCTGACCGGCAATATCAACTACGAGTACCGCGTGGAGACCTCGGGCTACTTCGGGCGGGCCTACATGTACGAGAATCCTGCGGACCAGAGGGAGTACGAGCGGCGCAACCCGGAGCAATCGCGTCCGCGTCCGCGTCCGCGATTCAAGGCTTACCTGGATTTCCACACGCCGCGCAATTTCGGCCCGAGGTGGGCGGGCCAGTATCCGTTCGGGAACTGGTACGTCAATCTCGTCGGACGCTACACCGCCGGAAGCTGGTTCACTTGGAATCCCAACAATGTCCCGGGGATCAGCTACAACGTGCAGCGCAACCCCTACTACAACGTGGACCTCAAGATCTCGAAACTCTTCTCCCTGGGGAAGTTCGATGTGAAGTTCTTCGTGGAAATCTATAACCTATTCAACTTCAAGCACTTCTCCTGGTTGTCCTTCGTGAACGTCTACGACTACAACTATTACATGTACTCTCTCCACCTCCCGAAGGACGTGGCGGGGCCCCTCGGCTACTTGTACATCCCTGGGGATGACCGGCCCGGCGACTACCGCAAGGACGGCGTGGAATACCAGCCCATGGAGCCGGTCCTCAATATGAATGACACCAGCAAGTTGAACCCGCGGGTGATCTATTACGACTGGAGCAGGAAGAATTACTACCATTACTCCAATGGCGAGTGGGTTGAGGTTCCAAAGGCGAAGTTGCAGAAGCTTCTGGACGACAAGGCCTACATCGACATGCCGAACCAGACGCATTTCACCTTCCTCAACCCGAGAAGCGTCTTCTTCGGGATCACCATCGACTTCAGGTTCTGAGGGAGGGTGAGTCATGGCCAACCAATCACGAGGTAAGAGCATGAGGCGATGGGTCGCGTGGTCTGGCTTCTTCCTTCTGGCATCCCTCTCCTGGCGCTCGTGGGCAGACGAGACCCGCTGGATCGCTGTGGGGATGCTTCACGACTGGTTTTCGAGCGCTGGGTGCGAGATCGAGGTGGGCCGACGGCACTTGGTATCGGATCAGCAAGATGGGCTGCGCTGGCCGGCCCAGTTCCGGTATCAGGACTGCAAGGCGGCTAAGGCGCTTTGGATCGGTGCTACCAATTACTACGATCCGATTGCGGGCCAGACCTTCGATTACAAGGTCGTCCACTGCGGTCCTCGCGTGCTGAACGAGGAAAGCGAGTTCATGCCGGTGCTTTTCAAGATGTACGGCAAGTTCGAGCGTCCCTTGGTGCTGGTGGATGGGATCCCAGCAGGCTTCCTCGATTACATGGATTTCGTGGATGAGGTAGATCCGAACTTGCCGGCCGATCGGATCCTGTACAATATCGTCAATACCCAGATCGGGATCACGGTGAAGCGGACCATCTACGCTTTCAGCCAGCAGTACCACAACAACTACTTCATCTACGATTACGTTTTCAAGAACACGGGCATCATCGATAAGAAGGGCACTCGGTATGAGCAGACGCTCCAAGGCGTGATCTTCTTCTTCCAGTACCGGTATGCAGTTTGTCGGGAGGTAGGTCCGTACGGCTACTACTGGATGCCCCAATCCTCTTCCTGGGGGCACAACACGATGAATGACAGCATGCTCGTGTACGATCCCCAGACGGGGGAGCCGTACCTCAGCCTATTCTCCTGGCACGGGATCCATTCCAAGGCGGGTTTTGACAACATCGGGGCGCCGGATATCCGTCCGAATGGCGATGGGCGATTGGGGGCGGCGCAGCATGTGGGGATCGTAGTGCTTCACGCGGACAAGTCGGCCACCGACAAGTCCCACGATCCGAATCAGCCCACGACGACGCAATTCCTGGGATCGGATGAGCCCATCACCTCCGGGAATGATCCCTTCAATGCGGCCAAGATGGCGGCGGAGTACGCGGCCATGTCGGCGGGCCATCCCCCGAAGATGCACGCCGATGCGGTGATGGAATCGGGGCAGGCTGCGGACATCTGGGGCTCGACGCCCGGCGGTTTTTCCCACTGCGCCGGTTTTGGCCCCTACACTCTTGCTCCCGGGGAAAGCATCCACATTGTGATCGCGGAAGGCGTGGCGGGCCTCAGCCGCGAGAAGTGCATCGAGATCGGTTCCAAGTGGCTCAAGAATCAGGGGCCGTTCATCCTCCCGGATGGCTCGACGGCTGCGAATCGGGACGAGTACAAGGACAAGTGGGTTTTCACCGGGCGGGATTCCCTCAAGAAAACCTTTGAGCGCGCCATCATGACCTACAAGCTCAACTACAACATCCCGCATCCGCCTCCTCCGCCGAAGATGTTCGAGGTCACGGGTGGAGGGGACCGGATTATGCTCAGATGGTCGAGTGAGCCGGAGTCCTGGCCTGGTTTTGCGGGCTACCGGATCTATCGCGCCATCCATGTTCCGGACACCTTGTACCAACTGATCTACGAGTGCGGTCCCGGGGTCCATCAGTACGACGACTTCGGCGCATCGCGGGGCTTCGACTACTACTACTACATCACCAGTGTGAGTGACCCCTCCGCGAATGTCACTCCCGCCAATCCTCCTGGCCCGCTGGAAAGCAGCATGTTCTATACAAGGACCAACGAACCGGCACGGCTCAAGCGGCAAGCGGGTAAGAGCCTGGCCGATATCCGCGTGGTGCCGAACCCGTACAACATCCGGGCGCGCGACCTGCAATATGGGTACGGCGCGCCGGATCGGATCATGTTCCTCGACATACCTCCCGTCTGTACCATCAAGATCTTCACGGAGAGGGGTGATCTGATCGAAACCATTGAGCACACCGATGGCAGCGGGGATGAGGCGTGGAATTCCATCACCTCATCCCGCCAGGTGGTGGTGAGCGGTGTGTACATCGCCTACTTCGAGACGCCGGACGGTCAGAGGACCTTCCGGAAGTTCGTGATCATTCGATAGGAGAGCGGCGGTGGACGAAATGGGTCCCTTTCAAGTGGAAACGGAGGGTCGAGCGATGGGAAAGCGAGCCTTAGGCCTGTGGGCGGCGCTGGTCTTCTTGGCGCTGTGGACTTCTTGGGCCGCGGCGGGCAACAAGAAGCTAGCTCAGACAGGCTTTCAGTTCCTGAGCGTTCCGACGGAGGCACGTGCGGCAGCCATGGGGGAGGCTTTCACCACCGTGGCCAGCTATTCGGCCTCGATGTTCTACAATCCAGCGAACATGTCGCGCATCACCTCGCTGGTGGATATTTCGCTCAACCGGAACCAGTGGATCGCCGACATCCAGCACGTGTCGGGGACCATCGCCTTCAACCCGTGGCGAGGAAGGTACGGGGTACTGGGATTCAGTTTCCTGAGCGTGGACTACGGGGAGTTCCTCGGCACGATGGTTGACCCGACCACGGAAAAAGGCTACATCGACACGGGGGTTTTCTCCCCCTCCGCCTTCGCCGTCGGGGTAGCCTACGCTCGTTCGCTGACGGATCGCTTCTCCGTGGGCGGGCACGTCCGGTATTGCTACCAGAAACTGGGGACCAGCGTGGTGCCGGTGGGGGAGGTGTCGCAGGGAGTAACCCAGAAGATCAGCAACGAGATCGGCGTGCTCGGTTTTGACTTCGGGACGCTCTACCGAACCGGATTCAAGACGCTCGCCTTCGGCATGAGCGTGCGCAACTTCTCCAAGGAAATCAAGTACCAGCGCGAGGGGTTCCAGCTGCCGCTCACCTTCCGCATCGGCCTGAGCATGGAAGTGCTGGAGCTTTTCCTGGGTGAGAATGACGTGCACAAGCTGCTCGTTTCCGTCGATGCCAGCCATCCGCGCGATTATCCCGAGCAGATCAGCGTCGGCGCAGAATATACCTTCCTGGGACTTTTGGCCCTTCGAGGAGGGTACACGACCGGGTATCGGCACACCGAGGAAGAGAAGGGCAAGTACGGGGACCCCGATCGGGGTCTGAGCTTGGGATTCGGAATTCAGAAGTCCTTCGGGGATCATCTGATTGCCTTCGACTATGCGTACATCCCGTTCGGCGTCTTCGATCCGGTGAAGTTGATGTCGTTCCGCCTTGTCTTTTGAGGGACCTGAGGAGTGCTCTGGCAGACTCTTCGAAATAGGAGAAAGACCATGAGGGCGTCGCTTGCCAGGGTGTGGGCACTGGTGACGGTGGGTTTGGTCGTAGCAGCGCTTTCCGGTTGTGAGAACAAGTACCCGGAGAGCATCTACGATCCCAACTTCAAGGGAGCACCAACGCCCGAGATCACCGCCCTGATCCCGCCGGACAGCGCGTTGGCGGGCATCGGGAAGATCGTCATCAGGGGCAAGAACTTTTCGACGGATCCCGCCAAGAACTTCGTCTTCTTCGGGAAGGTGCAGGCCCAGGTCCTCAGCGCGAGCGAATCCGAGCTGCAGGTGAAGACTCCGAACTTGGTTGGCGACTCGATCCAGGTCAAGATTGCGGTTCACGGGGCCCTTCTCTTCAGCAATATCGTGAGATACAAGCTCGTGCAGGCGATTTGGGACTGGGGAGGCTTTCTCGCGGCGGACGATCCTTGGGCCATCACCTGTGACGCCAGCGAGAATCTTTACGTCGGCTTGACCAGCAAGAACATCGACAGGGTGAGCCCGAGGAATCAGCGTTCGACCTACGGCACGATGCCGTTCATCAAGGCCACGGGAATGAAAATGGGACCGGGGGGCTACCTGTACGTGGCCCGAGGCACCAAGACGCTCTATCGCCTCGCCCCAGGGGGTGGAACCGCTGCGAAGTGGATCGACGCGCCAGACAAGATCAATGATTTCGATTTTGCCCCCTCCAAGTCGATGTATGCGGGAGGCGACGGGAACTTCTTGTACCTGATTCGGCAGGATGGCTCGGCCAGTCAGGCGGCAGCCTACACCAAGGTGAATATTCGCTCGGTGCGGGTTTTCGACGGGTTCGTGTACGTGGCGGGCGATACCGCCGGTCGTTCCTTCGTATGGCGCAATCAAATCCTCGCTGAGGATCAGTTGGGGCCGAGGGAGGTGTACTTCGACTGGAACGGAAGGGTTGACCCCTCGTCGCGGGTCTATGCTATCACCTTCTCGCAGGACGGGGATATGTACGTGGGCACGGACAACGCCTACGGCATCGTAATCGTGCACCCGGACGGAAGTTTCGAACCCCTCTACGAGGGCCTGATCAAACCCTACGTCTATTCGCTCGCCTGGGGCACCGGCACCTTCTTGTATGCGAATCAGAGAAACGACACGGATCCATCTCAGAAGAGGATGATGCGGATCAACATCTTGAAGCCGGGTGCTCCGTATTACGGGCGCGAGTGATGCAGCCGGTGGTCGTGCGCACGACATGCTCGGCATCACAAGGACATATGGGAGCACGTTTCGCTGAGGAGGGTCCTTTGCGGATGAGAAAGTACCTTTGCGTTCTGCTGCTGACGATCCTCAGCATGACAGGTTCCCTGCATGCGGGGATCACGGGGAAGATCACGGGTCGCGTGACCGATGCCGAAACGGGCATGCCTCTTCCCGGTGTGAATGTGGTCCTCCTGGGCACGGAAATGGGGGCTGCTTCGGACGCCGACGGCTATTACGTCATCCTGAATGTGCCGCCGGGCTCTTACTCCCTCCAGGCTTCCATGATTGGGTACCGCAGGGTCACGACGACCAATGTGGTGGTGAAAGTGGATTTGACCACCACGGTGGACTTCCGGCTGGAGCCCCAGGTGCTCGAGATGGGAGAGGTCGTGGTGGAGGCGAAGCGGCCGTTGGTGCCGAAGGACGTTTCCGCCAGCCAGGTGAACGTGGAATCGCGGGTGATCTCGAGCTTGCCGGTGCAGGAACTGACCCAGGTAGTCGGATTGCAGGCGGGAATTCGGGGGCTTGTGATCCGGGGTGGGAGCGCAAGACAGGCGGCATTCATGGTGGATGGGTTCACCACGAACGATGAGCGGTCCAATACTCCCTACGCCAGTTTGCCGCTTTCCGTCGTCAAGGAGGTGCAGATCCAAACGGGCGGATTCAACGCGGAGTACGGGAACCTGCGTTCGGGAGTGATCAACGTCATCACCAAGGAGCCAGACGCGCGCAGCTATCACGGCACATTCTCCGGGCTGTATCGGCCTCCTGGACCGAAGCATTTCGGCCCGTCCATCTACGACCCGAATACCTATTTCACCCGTCCGTATCTGGATCCAGCGGTCTGCTGGACGGGTACCGCCAGCGGCGCGTGGGACGAATACACCCGGCGGCAATATCCCTCGTTCCCGGGCTGGATCGCCGTGGCGGATGCCACCGTGAAGGATGACGATCCGACGAACGATCTGACCCCCGAAGGGGCCAAACGTCTTTGGGAATGGCAGCACCGTCGGCGGGGCGACATTACGAAGCCGGACTACGTGGTGGATTTCGCCTTCGGCGGCCCGGTTCCCGTGCTGAGCCGGTCGCTGGGAGGGCTCCGGTTCTTGCTTTCTCACCAGCGGCTGCAGGAGATGTTCATCTTCCCCCTGTCGAGGGACGCTTACAGCGAGAACGTCAGCCAGTTGAAGCTTGTGTCGAACTGGGGTCCGTCGATCAAGCTGGTGCTCACTGGGATGTACGGCGAGGTGTACTCCGTCTGCCCGTATGACTGGACCACCACACCTACAGGGGATCTTCTGCGCGGTACCTACGCGGTGGCGGATTTGGTCAACAGCAGCAGCGGCAACGCGATCTTGTATGTGCCGGGCTATTACAGTCCGGGTGACATCTACCGCAACATGGTGGGGCTGAAATTCACCCATGTCCTGAGCTCTCGCACGTTTTACGAGATCAACGTGCAGAACAATATCAATCGCTACAACACCTACCAGATGACCTTGCGAGACACAACGAAGCGCTACGAGCCTGTGCCGGGGATCAAAGTGGACGAGGCTCCGTGGGGATACTGGGGCTACGGAGTGTCCGGGATCGGCGACGGGATGATCTTGGGGGGCTGGATGAACCTGGGCCGCGACAAGAGCGTCACCAAGACGTTCTCCTTCCGTTTCGATCTGACCAGCCAGGTGGACCACCGAAACCAGGTGAAGACCGGCATCCAGTTCGTGTACAATGATCTCAACATCAAGTCCTACACCGAAAACCCGAGCATGCGTACCTGGAACCGGAAGCAGACGTACCATCGCTTCCCCTACCGGGTTGGAGCCTACGTCCAGGACAAGCTCGAGTTCGAAGGATTCATCATGAACCTCGGGCTGCGGCTGGACTTCATGAACCCCAATGGCCCAAAGTACCAGCTCGATCCTTACGACAGGCTTTATCGCGAAGGGTATGGGAATCTGATCGAGAGGGTCGCTCCCAAAGTGGACGCAAAGAGCCGGCTCTACCTGAGTCCGCGACTCGGCGTTTCCCACCCCATCACGGAGAATTCGAAGCTCTATTTCAATTACGGCCACTTCCTCCAGGAACCGCCCTCGACGTACCGTTTCCGGCTTCAGCGAGAGGCCAATGGGCTGGTCACCTCCATCGGCAATCCCAATCTGGAGATGGAACGTACGGTGGCCTACGAATTGGGCTTTTCCCAGAATCTGTTTAACCGATTCCTGCTGAACATTGCCGCCTATTACCGCGACATCTCCAATCAGCCTGGCTGGGTTTACTACCAGGACGTCACCGGCGCTGTGAAGTACAATCTGGCCGAGAACAACAACTACCAAGACGTGCGAGGCTTTGAGGTGACGCTGACCAAGTATACAGGGGGTTGGATCAACGGATTTGTGAACTACACGTACGAGGTGATCACCAGCGGCTACTTTGGCCTCCTGCGCTATTACCAGGACCCGAACATGCAGCGGGACTATCTACGCCAGAACCCGTACCAGGAGAGACCTCACCCGCAACCGTACGCCAGAGCCAATATCGATTTCCTGACGCCGATGGATTTCGGCCCAAGGGTCTTGGGTATCCATCCGCTTGGGTACTGGGATCTCAACATTTTGGCCACGTGGCGCGCTGGGGCGTACGAGACGTACAATCCGCACAATATCCCGGGTCTGGTAGACAACGTTCGTTGGAAGGACTACTACAACGTGGATATGCGTCTGGCCAAGACGTTCCGGATACGCAATTGGGACGTGCAGCTCTATGTAGACGTCACCAATGTCTTCAACATCAAACGGCTCAGCTACGCCGGCTTCTCGGACTACTACGACTACGTGGACTATCTCGAATCCCTCCACTTCCCGTGGGAGACTGGTCCGGAGCACGGGAACGATCGCATCGGCGACTACCGCAAAGAGGGTGTGAAGTACGAGCGGTACGATCCCTCGGATCCCACCAAGACAAAAGCGGATTTGGAGAGGATCCTGAAGACGAAAGCCTACATCGACATGCCAAATCTTACCTACTTCACCTTCCTGGATCCTCGGGATGTCAAGTTCGGGATCAAGATCAACTTCTGAGCCGGGAGGATAAGGCATTGGTAGCGATGAACGGTAGGCGAGAGGGTGCGGAGAGCTTGCGGCGAGCAACACGCATCGCGGCTTCGGTTGGATTCCAGCTCCTCTGCGCCTGGGTTCTGGTATCCCAGGTGCAGGCGCAGGTAGCGGGGACGGAGAAGCGCTACGTGCGCGTGGGTTCGCTTCAGAGTCGCTTTTCGGCGTACGGGTCCGAACGAGCCTGGAATAACTCGTACTACGAGGGAATGATTTGGCCTGCGGACTACCAGAAGCAGGATAACGCCGTCATCCAGCGCCAGTGGATTGCTTGCGAAGATTTCACCGACGCCAAAGGCCGCCACTGGAGCAAGTACGGGATCTACTTCGCTGCCGACTACGTCGACATCTCGCTTTTCCCAATGGTGCTCAAGCAGACGGCGAAATTCGACCCTCCGCACGTCTACGTAGACGGGACGGACGTCACGGCCCCCTACCGCGGCGACGTGGATGAGATTGATCCCCAGCAGATACCGGATCGAGTGATCACCAACGTGGTCAACACGAGCATGGGGTTGACCATCACTCGCCGGGTTTACGCCTTCAGCCAGCAGTACCACGACAACTATTTCATCCGCGAGTACACGCTCACCAATACGGGGAACGTGGACTACGATCCCGAGATCGAGCTCGGGGCGACTCTCAAGGGCGTGCGCATCAGCTGGGGCGTGCGATATAGCGTCTGCCGGGAAGGGGGCGAGAAGATCGGCGATGGCCAGGTGTGGGGCAAACACACCTGGGTGAGCAAGCGGGGGGAGGATTACCCGGCGCACGCGGGAGAGCGCATCACCGAGCAGAACCCGATCGTGAACTGGCTGCGATGCGGATTTGCTTGGGCGGGGCAGTCGGTCAGGAACTCCTTCGACAACATCGGTGCCCCCGACGTCAGCAAAGACGGCCGACTCTGTTCACCTCAGTTCGCCGGGATCGTCGTTCTGCACGTGGATAAGAGTCCGAAAGACCGGAGCGACGATCCCCACCAGCCGGTTGTGCTCGGTTGGCATGCGGGGGATACGTACCCCAGCGTGGGAAATCTTCAGCCCACGGACGAGCCGAACATGATCTTGCTGTACGAGATGCTGAGCGGAAAGCCTTACCTCGGCCTGGGGGGCAACGAGCGCTTCTTCGAGAAATACTCCGCCTCGAACCCGGACCCCGTCACGGTGCACAACGATGGTGGCGGGACTAACATCTGGATCTGCTATGGCCCGTGGGACCTCGAGCCAGGCGAGAGCGTGACCATCGTGGAGGCTGAGGGAGTGGCTGGGATCAATCGCCAGCTCTGCGAGCGGATTGGCCGCCGGTGGAAGCAAGCCTACGACAATCCCAACGACAAGGGGCCTTTTGTCCTCCCCGATGGTTCCACCACCGACAACAAGGACGTGTACAAGAACGCCTGGGTGTACACCGGCATCGACTCGATTCTGCAGACCTTCGGGCGCGCGAAGAGGAATTACGACCTGGGGTACCGGATCCCGCAGCCTCCGCTGCCTCCGCCGGTCTTCGAGGTCCGATCCGGAGGAGACCGGATCATGCTCTCGTGGGCTCCGAGCCCCTCGGAGTCGGAGCCGGGTTTTGCTGGCTACAAGATCTTCCGCGCGGTGGGGAAGCCAGATACCGTCTACGAACAGATCGCCGACTTACCGAAGGGCACGAGGTACTATGAGGATCTGACGCCGGTGCGCGGCTTCTCGTATTACTATTACCTGGTGGCTTACAACGACGGCAGCAACAACACGACGGGTGAGGCGAATCCCCCCGGACCGCTCCACAGCGGGCGATTCTACACGCGCACTACCGAGCCCGCCTATCTGCGGCGGGCGGCAGGGACATCCCTGAGCCAGATCCGCGTGGTGCCGAACCCCTATCACATCGGAGCCCGGGACTTGCAGTACCCAGGCGAACCGGACAAGATCATGTTCCTCGACATCCCACCACGCTGCACGATCAAGATCTTCACGGAGCGAGGGGACTTGATCTACACGATCGAGCACACCGACGGGAGTGGCGATGAGGAATGGAACTCGGTGACCTCGTCCCGTCAGGTGGTGGTGAGCGGGGTGTACATTGCAGTGTTTGAAACGCCGGAAGGGGAGAAGGCAGTCCGCAAGTTCGTGATCATTCGGTGAGGAGAGAGGATGATGCGTGGTGCCCGCGTAGGCCTGTCCCTCCTGCTTCTGTTGACGCTCGGCGGGCTGAGCTGCACGAAGGAGCAGCCGCAGGGCCTGTTCGATCCGCACGCTTCCTACAACCCGGACCCGGTGATTACAGCGCTCGTCCCTCCCGATAGCGCTCTGGCCGGCCTGGTGAACATTTCCATCAAGGGCTTCCACTTTTCGCCCTCGCCCGCGAACAACTTCGTGTACTTTGGCAAGAACCGCGTGCCAGTCCAGCAGGCCGTAGGCGAGACCCTGCTCGTTGTCAAGAGTCCCAAGACCCCAGCCGAGTCGGTGCCGGTGAAAGTCGCGGTCTTGGGCGCCCTCGGTTTCAGCAATGTGGTCATGTACAAGCTCGTGCCGGGCATCTTCGCCTGGGGTGGATACGGCGAGTTCGACGACCCCTACGTGGTGGAATGCGATCGCGAGGAAAACGTCTACGTGGCGCTTGGCAATCGGAACGTGGAGAAGATCAGCCCCACAGGCGCCAAGTCGGTGTACGGCACGCTCCCCTTCGCCTTGCCGAGCGGGATGAAGATGGGGCCCGGAGGATATCTTTACGTGGCGCGAAAAGCCACGAGCTTCTACCGTATCCCACCGGGAGGAGGGGCGGCGGAAAAGTGGATCACGGCGCCGGGACGGATCACCGACTTCGATTTTGCGCCGGACGGTTCGATGTACGGAGGGGGCAAGGACGTCCTCTACCGTATTCGCTCCGACGGATCGGCCGCCGCTGTAGCCGACTATCCCAACGTGACCATCCGGGCGGTCCGGGTGTTCTCCAACCAGGTCTTCGTTGGAGGGCGGGACGACAACACGAGCCAAGAGTTCGTCTGGCGGCACCAAATCCAGCCGGACGGCTCCCTTTCCCCGAAGGAGGTCTACTTCGACTGGACTGGCCGGATGGGCGCGGGCTCGCAGGTCCTGTGTCTGACCTTCGCCGCCGATGGGGATCTATATATCGGGACCAATGCGCCGGAGGCGATCGTGATTGTTCACCCGGACGGTTCATTTGAGCCTCTCTACCCCGGCGTCTTGGAGCCCACCACCAACTACATGGCCTGGGGCAATCGGAATTTCCTCTACCTTTGCCGGACCAGCGACGATCCGAAGAAGAAAGGGGTGCTGAAGGTCAACATGCTCAAAGAGGGGGCTCCGTATTACGGGCGACCGTGAGAGGAGGGAAGTGCCAGGTCACGAGGGTTCTCACGGCAGGCGGCCAATAGCCTAGGTGAACCGAGGGCGGAAAGGAGGTGATGGCACGGGAAGGAGTGTGCATTGTCGGAGGGGGACGGGCCTCGGGGGGTGGAAAGTTGTCGAGGCGGCTCCTTGAACAAAGAAGGGAGGTAGAGGGATGAAAAAGGTACTGGTGGCAGGGGCAGTCTTGCTATTGGTGGCGTCTACGGCGGCTGCGCAGTGGGTCTTCGACGCCGATTTTTGCCGCGTGAGCCAGCCGCATGGCGTCGTCATCACGCCGGACAACAAGGTGTGGATCGGCGCCTACGGCCGTACGGACACAATGGGCGGGGTGGCGGCCAGCGTCCCGCTGATCTATGACCTGGATGGGAATCTGATCATGAAGCTGCGGGCCGTGAACTTTGGAGGGGTCCCCGACACGCTCTGGAACCGCTGCCGAGGTGTAGCGCTGGATAAGGACGGCAACGTCCTGTACACCGCGTACGATGCCGTTTATCACATCAATTACCAGACCCTGGAGTGCATGCACAAAATTCAGCCGAAGGCGGGCGCTTCGCTTACCGAGGCCGCCATGGACGCCAATGGCTACGTCTATGTGTGCACGGTGCTCGGCGGTAACCCTGGCTACATCTACGACAGCAACTGGGAGCTCTACAGCTATTTCGCCGACACGGTGAAGACGATTCAGCGCAGCGTGCTGGTGACCCCGGACGGGAAGAACGTGTTCGTGGGTGCGATCTATGCCGGGCCGAACGGGGTGCGTCACTACTATGGCCCGGACGGGCCGGAGGGCACCTACACACTGGTGGACACGATAGGCACCATCATCGAAGGCGGGACCGTGATCCGCAACATGTGGGCCCAGTGCCTAGACTGGGATCCGTGGGGCATGATGTGGGTTGGGACGTACTGGGATAACGGCCCCGGCGACTTCAAGAGCTGGTACCAGCTCGATCCGAATCGGGGCTGGGCCATTGTGGACAGCCTCTGCGAACCCGCCGGCAATCCGAGCCAGGATCCTAACCCGGCTCCCGGTGGCAAGATCTTCTCGCCCCGCGGCATTGCTTTCTACGAGAAGGACGGGGTCTGGTACGCATTGGCGGCGGACTTCGACGGCAACATGATCAAACGCTTCAAGAACACCAATCCCTACACGGGCCTGGTCGAAGTGGTCAACGGGACGGTTGTGAGCAGCTTCGGTCTGATGCAGAACTATCCCAACCCGTTCAACCCGACCACTACCATCCCCTTCACCCTCTCCAAGCCCGCCTTCGTCGAGCTGAAGGTGTACGACATCATGGGCCACGAGGTCCGGACTCTGCTCCGCCAGAGGATGGGAGCGGGCGAGCACCGAGTGCTGTTCGACGCCACGGGCCTGCCGACGGGCCGTTACTTCTACCGGCTGACGGTGGATGGAAAGGTCATGACCAAGTCCATGACCCTTGTGAAGTAGGATGGCCTTTGGCGGACTGAGGAAAGAGGTCGCCGGCATGGCCGGCGACCTCTTTTTGCGTCAGCAGGTCACAGAACTCCGGGAGGGAAGCAGCGAGCGGCAGGAGGAGGACGTCCGAAATGCACGAGGGCTCCGATGCGTAGACGATTCGTGAAAAAGCTCCTTCTCGGTTCCGTCGTGAGCGTGCTGTGCCCGTGCCTCGCTCTTGCCGCCGGCACGATCTACCTCGTCCTCGGATCCGATACGGCGATCTGGGATGGGATGGATGTGGCGCGCTTCGACTGCCTTTACCGCCTGGAACTCTACACCAGTCCCACCGGGAATGCCTACCAGGTGATGGACCCCGCCTTCAGGAGGCGTTACCTCGACTCTTTCGGCCAACCCCTCAAGATGACCTGGTGGATGATGGCCGGGAACATCTTCCGCTACGCCCGGAATACGGACGTCCCTCTGCCGAACATCATGACCATGTACCTGATGAAAAAGTACCACGGGCCGGAAGTGGTGACGAACGGCGATGAGCTCTCGCTGCACTATCACACCTTCATCTGGAGCGACTACGATGGGGACGGGCGCTGGTGGTGGAACCAGGCGCGCAGCTTCCGGGAATGCCGTGACGACTTCGAAATCACCCTGGCCCAACTCCTGCTGGAGGAACATGTTTTCCCTGTCTCGTTCCGAAGTGGTTGGCACTACATGGACAACGATTGGCAGCGCTATCTCAACACCATTTTGCCTTTCTGCATGCACAATGATTATCCGAGCCGGGGGATCGACAACACGGAGCCGCTGGATAACAATCTCGATTGGTCCCGCGCACCAAGCCAGTGGGTCCCGTATCATCCTTCGGAACAGGACTACCAGGTGCCCGGAGAGGGCGCGGGTTGGAATGTGCGCTCCGCCCACTTTCGACGGGTCCTCGCCGGCGGCCTCCTGGAGGAGATGTTCGCGGCGGCCGCTCGGGGCCTGGATCAGGTGGCCTGCATTTGGGGCCACCTGCCGGAAACGGATTTCCTGACGAACATCGGGAAGGTGGATAGCGCTTTGCACGCTGTGGCCTCCCGTTACCCGGAGGTGCGGTTCCGGTACTGCACGGCTATCGAGGCGATGCAGCGATGGCTGGGCACGGGGGATACCACCGCCCCCGCGCTCCAGGTCGATCTGCTCCAGGAGGGCCAATCAGGGCGGTTAGTCATTCGCTCCGATGAACCCATCTTCCAGCCCGCTCCGGTCGTCGCCTTCAAAGATCTGTACGAGAACTACGGGTTTGTGCCGGCGACGGCGAACGGGGATCGGTCGTGGGTTGCCGTGCTCCCTCCTCGGCCGCTGGCCAAGGTCGGCGTGGCTGTGTGCGATACGGTGGGAAACCAAACGCTGTGGGTCCACCGGCTTCTCCCAGACGATCTTTATTGTGACGACGAGAGCGGCCAGTTACAGCCGGTTTCCGGGCGCTGGACCGTTAGCCCTCAATCCGCTTGGGGTGGGACGGCGTTGGTCGCGGACGTGGGAAAGCGCGACAGCGCGGTCGTGCGATGGTATCCGCAGCTCGAGGAAGAGAGGTTGTACAATGTCTTCGTGCAGGTCCCCGAGGGAGACGGCCGCGCCCAGCACACCTGCTTTCGCCTTTTCAGTGCAGGCAGAGAAGTTCACAGGAAGGAATTCCTCCAACCGCTACCACCCCGGACCTGGGTCTACCTCGGTACATCGCAGCTCAGACCGGATCCGGGCACCTTTCTCGAGATGGTAGCGTACGGCGACAGCGCTGGGGGGAGGATCTTGGTCGATGTCGCCAAGTTTACCCCGCTCGTCCGCGCGCAGGATCTGTACGCCTGGCCTCAAACGATGGATCTCGGCGAGGTGGTAGAGCGGGACACGGTCTTCTTCTCCGTCAGGGTTGAGAATCGCGGCACGGAGGAGACTCGGGTCTTGGGCTGCACGTCGGCTTCGGGCGCGATCCGCGCGGTGGCCGAATTTCCGTTGACTGTTCCACCGATGGGCAGTATCCTTCTATGCCTGAGCGGATCCTGGCCGGAGCCCGGGAAGACCCAGGACTCCCTCTTCATCTGGACCGAGGATCCGTGGAAGCCGCGGATAGGCGTGCTAGTCACAGCGCGCGTCCAGAGGTATTTTGTGGTGGTCGACAACGAGGATTCCCTTCGCTACCGGGAGTTCGGCGAGTGGCATTACAGCGTGGCGCAGGCCTACGGCCCCACGAGCCGGTACGCGCCGCTCCAGCAGTGGCCGCGAGCCTGGGCTGCGTTCACGACGTCGCTGCGAGTCTCCGGCGTCTACGACATCCTCGAGATTGTGCCGACGACCCAAAATGCGACCAACCACGCGCTGTACGTGATCCGCGTCGCGGGCGAGCCTCTGGATTCCGTCGTGGTGGATCAAAACTCCGGCAGCGGATCATGGGCCCTGGTGGGGCGCTATTTCTTGCCGGCGCAGAAGGAGATCGAAGTGCGTGTGATCGACGACGGCGGGAATACCAACCCCCGGGGCGCCGTTCTGCGAGCGGACGCGATCAAATTTGCCTTGGTCCAGGAAGTGAGTTTTGCCGAGGAGTCGGGGAGGGCTGCGTTCCCGCGCTCCTTTCGTCTCGGGCAAAGCTATCCGAATCCGTGCAACGGGCGGGCGATCATCCCGTTCGAGCTACCTCGAGAAGGTTGGGTGGAACTCAGTGTCTACGACTCGGCCGGGCGGAGGGTGGCTATCCTCGTCTCGGGGAGACTCCCCGCGGGGGAGCACAGGGTCTCGTGGGATTTCGGAGAGATGCCATCGGGCCTGTACTTGTATCGCTTGAGCGACGGGAAGAACCGCGCGAGCGGCAAGCTCGTCGTGATCCGGTGAAACGGGGTGGCTGAGGATGCGCGCGCCCGTGGTCAGCGGGGCGAAGCTGGAGAATCTGCGAGGGAGGAACATGCGACGGATTCTCGCTGCATGGCTTGTCGCCTGCCTCGTGGCTGGTCCGGTTGAGGCAGGGGTGCGGGTGATCGGCCAGCCGAGGAAGCTGGCCGGCGGGGAAGAGGGCCTGCACTTCATGAGGCCCATTTGGTCGCCCGACGGGTCCATGATCGCCTTCACCTGCGAACAGTACCGGGGCCTCTGGGTTGCGAATTCCGACGGCAGTGGGCTCCATCAACTGACGGACGAGCCGGCGGCCGGGTTTGGATTCGAATGGTCGGCCGATTCAAAGGCGATCCTCACCCGCGTGGCCCAGTACCGCGGCCCGCTTCGCTACAACGCCGCGAAGATATTCGACGCCTTGACCGGCGAAGCCGTGCAGGTCACCGAATACCGGACTCGCATGCCGGAATTGCCGCACTGGTCCGATGGCCTCAGGCGAATCGCTGTGCTCGGTGCCGGAGGGCTGGAAATCGTGGATTCGGGGCGCAAGGTGGAAGACGTGAGAAAAGCCGTTTCGCACCGATTCTGCTACCAGCGGCGGGGCGTCATGGTAATTGCACGCGCGGACGGTCAGACCGAGGCCACGCTGGATCCCCTGCCCGGTGCCCGGTACTTAAATGAAGTTCTCTCCCCCGATGGCAAACGGATGGTGTTCGAAGTGCTCGGCGGGAACCTCTACTCGGTGAACATCGACGGCACGGGCCTCACGGATCTGGGCCGAGGCCACCGACCGCAGTGGGCTCCCGACAGTTATCATCTCGTGTACATGGTCACGGAAGACGACGGGCATCGTTTCACTGCGGCGGACATCTACTGCATCGCCGCCGATGGCTCGGACAGGAAGGCGATCACGACCACGGCCGAAGTCCTCGAAATGAACCCGAGCTGGTCGCCGGACGGCCGATGGATCGCTTTTGACGTCCTCGACGAGGGAGCCATCTACGTCGTTCCCGTGGAGATCGACAAGAATGCGGCAGGGGAAGGAAGGCGTTGACGGGATCAGCAGATGGGGTCAGGTGAAAATGAGGTGGATCCGGCGCAGCAAGAGGGGCGCCGCGTGGGCGTGGGGCGTGTGGCTCGCCCTGTCGGGCGCAACGGCTGTGGCGCAGGTCAGGGGACTTTCGGGCTGGAACATCTTTCTCGATCCGGGGCACAGCCAGCGGGAGAACGTGGGCGCCTTCGGCTACTCCGAGGCGGAGCGGAACCTTCGGGTAGGCTTGCGCCTGCGGGAAATGCTCTTGCAGGAGACGGACATCGACACAGTCTACATCTCCCGCACCAACGATGAGCAAATCGTGAGTCTCTCCCAACGGACCGATTACGCCAACCGTGTAGCTGCCGCCTGGTTTCATTCCATCCACAGCGATGCCGGCGATCCCTCCCTCAATAGCACCCTCCTGCTCTGGGGGCAGTACTACAATGGGCAGGAGAAGATCCCCCACGGCGGGAAAGCCATGTCGGACATCATGGTGGGGATTCTCACCCGCGGCATGAGGACGGATACGCGCGGTTCCCGCGGCGATTGCAGCTTCTACACTTGGTCGGACTTCTGCAAGCAGACGGGCGGTCCCTACTTGCATGTGAACCGAGAGACCACCATGCCCTCCGAACTGAGCGAGGCTGGCTTCCATACAAACCCGCGGCAGAACCAGCTGTTCATGAACGACGATTGGAAGCGCCTTGAGGCGCGGACCTTCTTCTGGTCGATCCTTCGCTACCACAGATTGGAACGTCCTGCCCCGGGCATCTGCACCGGCATCGTGTACGACGCGGAGACTGGCCTGCCGCTGAATGGAGCGCGGGTGACCATCGGCGACAAGAGCTATGTGACCGACACGTATGAGTCCCTGTTCCATCGATATTCCAACGATCCCTCGCAGCTGCGGAATGGCTTCTACTACATCGAAGGACTCGGGACGGGCACGGTGGAAGTCGCGGTGGAAGCGGAGAATTACCTGCCGGCGCGGTTGCAGGTGACCCTATCCGATACCTTCTTCACCTTTGTCGATGTTGGCCTGTACAGCACCCTGCCTCCCACCGTGAAGAGCTCCTACCCAGCGGATGGCGATTCGGCCTTCCGCGCCTGGGACAAACTGGTGATCACCTTCAGCCGGCCGATGGATCGCCAGTCGGTGGAGGAAGCTTTTTCTCTCACGCCTCCGGCGCCCGTGAGTTTCTCCTGGTCGGCCGATGGGACGATCCTCACGGTGGACACGGACACTCTCCTCTTCGTCACGGACTACGAACTGCGCATCCGCGGCTCGGCGAGGAGCATTCATGGGTATTTCTTGGACGGGAATCGCGACGGGGTGGGAGGGGATGACTTCGTGATTCACTTCCGCACCACTCCGCCGGACATCGCGCCGCCGAAGGTGGTGAGCATTTACCCGAAGCAAAGTGCGGTGAGCGTCGAGCTGCACCCCATCATCAGCGCCTGCTTCAATGAGGTTCTGGACACCACAGTGAGCTTCCCGGACCTCTTCAAGTTGGAGCGATTCAGCGATCACACGTACGTGCCGGGGCAGATCCGTTGCTACGACGTGCGCGGGGCAAGCGTGCTGACCTTCTTTCCGGACGCGCCGCTCTCCCCTCGGCAGACGTATGTAACCCGCATCTTTCCGGGCATCCGCGATCTCTTCGGCAATGCCACGACCCGCCCCAGCTCCTATAGTTTCATCACGACGGATGTTTCTCTCCAGACCCTGCGGATCGACGACTTCGAAAGTGGCCTGGATTATTGGTGGGCCCCGCAGCAGAGCGGAAGTACCACGGGGACGGTGAGCGAGGAGACTGGCCGCCGGGAGGAGCGAGGGGTTGTGAATCTCCTCACCGGAAGCACGAAAGCCCTGCGGCTTGACTATGCCTGGGACCCCGCCGCTTCCTCGTGGCTGATCCGCGTCTACCTCAGCGGGGGGCCAGCCAAGAATGTGCGCTTCGACAAATCCGCATTGCTGCAGGTCTACGTCTTTGGGGACGGCAGTGGCAGCTTGTTCCGCTTCTGCGTCGACGACAAAGTGCCCGATTACCAAGCCGCCAATCACGAGGTCAGCCCCTGGTACAAGATCGACTGGCGGGGCTGGCGCCTCGTCACGTGGGACATGTCGCGGGACGGCACCGGGACCTGGATCGGCGACGGCCAGTTGGATGGGACGCTCGGCTTCGACAGTATCCAGCTTTCCTTCGAGCCGGGCGCCGAGACGAAAGGGACCCTGATCTTCGACGACCTCCGCCTGGCCATTCCTTCGCCCTCGGCGGTGGAATCGCTCGCCGAGACGTCCCCACGGGAGTTTCGACTCCTCGAAGGGTACCCGAATCCCTTCAATCAGACGGTCTCGTTGCGCTACGAACTTCCGGGTCCGACCCAACATGTCCGGTTGGAAATCTACGACCTCCTCGGCCGGAAGCTGAAGACGCTTCTGGATACGTGGCAGCCGCAGGGAACCTATGTGATGTCTTGGGACGGCACAGATGATGCAGGAAACCTCTTGCCCAGCGGCGTCTATCTATGCCGACTCGAGGCAGGGGGGGAGAGTGTGGGGGTCCGTGTGGTCCTCATTCGGTAGGGAGTTGTCGTCGTCGCGGCTCAGGTGGACGGTTTCCCTGGCAGGGCATGCCGGGGGCTCCGCGAAATGCTCTGGGCAGTACCGAGCGTCCGGCGCGCGGCCGTTGCGGTGCGGGCCCCAAAGGGGGCTGCCGAGGGGGGTGAGGAAGTCGGGAGTTTGAGCGTCGGAAAGGAGAGGTAGCGATCGTGAGGATGAAAGCGGGACTCTGCTTGGGCGCGTGGCTCTGCGCGGTTTCCGTGGCTCTTGCGGCAGGCAATCGCGAGTTTCGAGCCACCTGGGTGATCACCTGGGAGCACATCGATCCGGCCCTTTCGGCGGAGCAGAACATGGAGAGGGTCCGGACCATCCTGGACCGCCACAAGGCGGCGAATATGAACGCTGTCCTCTGGCAGTGTCGGCAGAGCGGGACGGCCTATTACCAATCCTCCTACGAGCCGTGGGGTTACTACGCGAATTATCGCTACCCGGGATACGATCCGCTGGCCTACGCCGTCGAGGAGGCCCACAAGAGGGGGATGGAGCTCCACGCGTGGTTCAATGTCTTCCAGTGCTCTTCAACCTACCCCGGAACACCGGCGGCGGAGCATCCGGAATGGATCTGCCGAGACCGAAATGGCAATCCCATGACCAGCAATATCTCCCTGTCCCCCGGATTGGAAGATGTCCGCGCTTATCTGATCTCGGTGGCCATGGAGGTCGTTCGCAATTACGACATCGATGGTTTGCACCTCGACCACGTGCGCTGGAACGAATACACCAACTCTCCCCTCTCTCAGGCCTTGGCGAAGGCCGCTGAGGCTCGTCCGTCGCTGGATGGTGCCATTCCTCCCGAGCTCCTGCGCGATCTCGAGGAGAACGCCGAAGGTCGGTATCTCTACGACATTGATCACCCCTACAGTGCCGGGGTCCCAGCGGGATTTGCCTCGTGGGAGGATTGGTGGCGCTGGTCCGTGACCGAATTCGTGCGAGTGCTCCACGACTCCATCCAGGCGGTGAAGCCTTGGGTCCGGCTCTCGGTGGCGGCGCTCGGGAGATACAACTGGGGCGAGTGGCAGGGCTACGGCACGGTCTACCAGGACGCCGCCCTCTGGTTCAATGAAGGCTACATTGAGCAGCTGACCCCCATGCACTACCACTGGCTCACCCCCGAAGGTTTTCTCTCCATGCTGGTGGGCCCGAGCGAATCCTGGGGGCCGTGGATCCAGCCTGGGATTGCCGCAGGGCGACTCTACACGGTTGGCCCGGGTTCCTACCGTCTGGCGGAGGAGAAAGTCTGGTACCGCCATCCGGCGATCGTGGAGGCTTGTCGGTCCGTCCCCTGGGTCGACGGCTTCCAATTCTTCAGCTACGGGAGCTGGCAAAGCTACCGCTACTGGCAAGAGGCCGGGCAGACCTTCTTCGAGCGCAAGACGAAGGTGCGATCTGGCTGGTCGAACCATCGGGACGCGCCCCCTCCACCCACGGTCGATCTGCGCAAGTTGGATTCGCTGCGGTACGAAATCTACGTGGTCCCGCCGAACGGACTTGCGGAGGCACATCGCTTCGCCATCTACCGTTCGGAGGATGACTCCTTGGACGTCGAGGACGACCGGATTGTAGACATCCACTTCGGCACAGAACCCTACACGGTAGTGGAGGTGTTTCCCGGCACGCAGGATTTCAACGGGCGCTACCGCTATTTCGCAACGACCTTGGATCGATTTTGGAATGAGTCAGCTGCCTCCAACGTGGTGATCACGGATCCGATCCCGTCCTTCGCTCCGACCGTGGTGGCGACAGATCCGGCCGAGGGCGATACCGTGCCGGTGAACGCCGCCATATCGATCGTTTTCTCCAAAACGATGGCTCGGGCGAGCGCGGAGGCGGCGATTCAGATTGTGCCTTCGGTCGAGATCGCGAGGATGACTTGGGCGGACGGGAAGACGCTGCAAATCGTGCCGGCTCGTCTTCAATTCGGCACGGCCTACGTGCTCACGATTGCTCCCACTGCCTGCGACGTCAACGGCCGATTTCTGGACGGGAATGGAGACGGCCGTGAGGGGGATCCATTCCTTTTGCACTTCCGCACGCGGCCGGTGGATGATCGCGGCCCCCGCGTGTTCTCGACCTACCCACACATTTCGGACGTGCGCCCGATGGATGTGGACGACGCGATCAACGTGATGTTCGACGAACTGGTCCGGCCAGAGACCGCTACGGACAGCAGCGTGATCCTGACGGCGAACGGCGTGCGGGTGCGCACGCAAGCGTTGCTGTCCGTCGCTGCGAACCGCTCGCTCCTCTCCGTTCGGGCCTGGGAGCCTCTGGCACCGGACGTGGAACACACGCTTCGCGTCCAGGGCAGCATCTGTGACACGACCGGAAATCCGATGGGGGAGGATTTCACCCTGACTTTCTGGACGGCTCGCGAACGCTACGTGGAGGTGCGGTTGATCGACGGCTTTTCCCAGTCCGGGAACTGGGAGCAGCCGAGTTACAGCGGATCGACCTCGGGGATTGTGGTCTCCGGCTCGTCCTTCGGGATCACCAAGGAGCTGTATCTGCCGGCCTCGGCCACCCGGCCGGTGGAGAAGTACTCCGCGGTGCTGAGCTACCAGTGGGAGGAGACCCCTCCGCCCCAAGGCTATTTGCTGCGGGAGTATCTGAAAACAGGACCTCCTCGCGACGTCGTGTTCGACACGAGCTACACGCTCCAGGTATTCATCTACGGGGACAACAGCGGCAATCTCTTTCGCTTCTGCCTCGACGAGGGCACCGGGACGGATTGGCCGTACCACGAGGTTTCCCGCTGGATCCCGATCGACTGGTACGGCTGGCGATTGGTTGAGTGGCGACTCAGTGACCCGACGAGCGTGGGGACGTGGATCGGAAATGGGGTCCTGGACGGCCGACAATACCGGATCGATAGCTTCCAACTGACCCGCGGCGACGGGGGGGCGATCAAGGGCAAGCTGTACTTCGACAACCTGCGCATCGTCAAGAAGTCGACCGGGCAACTGCTTGTGGGGCAGCACAAAGAGGCTCTCCCGAAGGCGTGGGTGCTCCATCCAGCCTACCCCAATCCCTTCAACGCGTCCACAACCATCCCATTCGATGTGCCGGTGCGGGCCCGGGTGAAACTGGAGGTGTACGATCTCCGAGGCAGACTTGTGGCGACGCTGTTGGACGAGGTGATGGAGCCTGGGCACTACCGCGCACGAATGGAAGCCCGAGATCTGCCCTCCGGTACCTACGTGTGTCGCCTCGTCTCCGAAGACCAAGCGCTCACCCGGAAGCTGACCTTGGTGAAGTAGTCGTGGAGGTTCTTCGCAACGCAGTTCATTTCCTCCGGCTTCCCACGTCCGGGGGCGGAGGCCTGACGGACAAGAGAAGCGCCGGCCCGGGCGTGGATGCCATGCTCCGGAAAAGGGGGGCAGTCCGAGGCTCCGGTAGCTGAAAGGGGGATACTTGCCGAGGAGTTCCGAGTTTGCCGTAGGCCTTTGCTTCGAAGCCCGCGCTGGCCACGGGGAGAGGATTCACTCGGTGGAAGCGCTCACCGGGATACGGCGCCCCGTGGTCACTTCTCGGAGCGCTACCCCGCATGTCAGTCGGGGCAGGTGGTGGAGGGCGTTCCCTCCCGCGTCTCTTGTCAGTTTCCCATTGTGAGCTGGGGGTCCATTGGCTATATTCGCCGAAGTTGAAGCGGGTCGAAGTGGAGATCCCCCCGATGCGAAAGGTGCGGCTTGTAGCGATTGCGCTTCTCCTTGCCACGGCGCCTTTCGGGCCAGCCTGGGCGCAGGACGCCGTGCCGGAGGTGGAGTTCCCGAAAGTTGTGTTGTCGCGGGTGCCATTCGACCTTCGCGTGCGCGTGCGTGAGTTGGCAAGGCCTGAGCGCCAAGAGGCGTTTGTGGGCCAGCTCCGGCTCGAGGCTGCCGGTCGATCGGGTGAGGAGCGGCTCCAGCCGCAAGGTGTGACCGCGGACCCGGAAGGCGGGGCCGTCCTTCAGCAGCTTGTGCTCGAGGGGATTGGGCGTCGCAAGCTTCGTTTGGTTTGGGGTCAAGGAGCAATCGAAGGTAGGGTTCTGGTGCTGCCGGGCATCGTGAGCGTGCTTCCCCCGGTTGTGGCCATTGTTCTGGCTCTCGTTACCCGGCAGGTACTCGTGTCTTTGTTCGTGGGGATCTGGCTGGGGGTTAGCCTCCTGCAAGGGCTGGATCCGTTCACCGGCCTGTTGCGTACCCTGGATCGCTACGTGATTCAGGCTCTGGCGGATCCGGATCACGTAGCTATCGTGCTATTTAGTATGACGCTCGGGGGCATGGTCGGGGTGATGTCCCGTTCTGGTGGGATGCAGGGTGTGGTGTCGGCGATCTCCCGGCTGGCGAAAGGTCCTCGCGGGGCACAGCTGGCCGCCTGGGCCATGGGGGTGCTGGTGTTCTTCGATGACTACGCCAACACGCTGATTGTCGGGAACACCATGCGTCCTTTCACGGATCGCATGCGGGTCTCGCGAGAAAAACTGAGCTACATCGTGGACAGCACCGCTGCCCCCGTGGCTTCGGTGGCGTTGATCTCCACCTGGGTCGGCTTCCAGGTCGGGCTTGTGGAATCGGCCATCCGAGATATTGGGCTGGAGGCCGATGCCTACGTGCTTTTCCTGCGCTCGATCCCGTACTCCGCGTACAGCCTCCTCACCATTGCGTTCGTGGCTTTGGTGGCGGGATGGCTTCGGGACTTCGGGCCGATGTGGCAGGCCGAGCACCGCTCGCTGACCACCGGCGCGGTCCTGCGGAAAGGGGCTCAGCCGATCACAGACGCCGCTTCTCTCGAAAGTGCGAGCCCGCAAGGGTGTGAGGCTCGCTGGTGGAATGCCCTCCTCCCGATCCTGCTGATGATCGTAGCCACCCTCGTCGGCTTGTATTTGAGTGGAAAGAGCGCGCTGGGGCCGGCCGCCGGATCGGCTCGGATCGGGGAGATCGTGGGCGCGGCGGACTCCTTTGACGTGCTCATGTGGACTTCCTTCGGGGCGGCCGGGACGGCCATCGCGCTGGCGATCTCCCAGCGTTTGCTTTCCCTGGGTCAGGCCATTGAAGCATGGCTTGCCGGTGTTCGTGCGATGGTTTTGGCCATGGTGATCTTGGTTTTGGCCTGGTCCATCGGCAAGGTCTGCGCGGAATTGCACACGGCGGACTACGTGATCCGCCTGGCTCGCAACGCTCTCTCCCCGCAGCTTCTTCCGGCGGTGACCTTCATCGTAGCCGCTCTCATCAGCTTCGCCACTGGGACCTCCTGGGCCACCATGGCGATCTTGGTCCCCATCGCGGTGCCGATGGCCCACAAGCTCAGCGTTGGAGCTTCGCTACCCGCCGGCGCTTCGCAGACGGTGCTCCTCGGGACGCTCGGTTCCGTGCTGTCCGGAAGCGTATTCGGGGATCATTGTTCCCCCATTTCGGACACTACGATCATGTCCTCCATGGCTTCGGCTGCGGACCATGTGGACCACGTCCGCACCCAGCTACCGTACGCAGTCCTTGTGGCCAGCGTGTCCGTAGCAACATGCTACCTCCCCTGCGGCTTCGGTTTGCCGCCCTGGCTTGGCCTTATCCTCGGTCTTGGGGTGCTGGTCTTGGTCCTGTGGATCTTCGGCAAGCCGGTCCAGGGGTAAGCGGATTCCCGGGATTAGCACAGGCGCCGTGTCCCCCCGCGGGGATTCGGCGACCGACCCGGGTCCGGTGGGTTTAGACTGCAGGAAGGCTTTCCCCGCGGGAATCGGGCGAGCGGGAGTTCGCTACCGCGCTTGCTCGTGACAGAGGGCGAAGGCCTGGGCTTGGATTTCGTAGACGGACAGGGGGTCATCGCTGCGCAGGGAGCTCATGTACGCTGAGCCCAGATAGCTCCAGGCAAAGACCCGCCGGATGCCCGCCTCATACGAGATGCGCGTAGCCAGGGGGATGAAGCACTCTTGCTGCTTACGGACCCTGAAGTTCTTGATCCAGATTTCCGGCTCGCGTCCGGAGGCCGTGGCGTGGCGGAGCAGCCATTGCGCGTTCTGGCGGTATTGCTGCTCAACCCAGGTTGCGTCGCTCTTTTCGTTCCAGTAGGGATCCGTGGCCACGTAGTCGATCGCTTCCAAAGCGAACACGTCTTCGTAACGAAGGAGCCCGTCGTCCAGCCGGAAGGTGGGGGGCAGGATGCAGATCGAGTTCTTGAGCCCCCGGCTGCGAGCTTCGCGCGACATCTCGTCGAGGAAGGCAAGAATCGACCGGTGGCGGAATTGCTCCACTTCAGGCGTCCTTTGCGTCGGCATTTCTCCACCGTACTGCTCGCGGTAGCGGATCGCGCACTGAGGGCAGCGGCAAGTCCAGCGACCCTTGCGCGCGGCGAGTTCCGCATCCCACTCGAAGACGAAAAAGTGCGGCTCATCCCACATGGCCACATCCGCGCCGACGTGGGATGCTGCATCGAGCCAGCGCAGCATGGCGTCGCGGAACTTCGGCTGGTTGAAGCAGGCGGCCGGGACTGGTTCCCCGGCTGAGTCGATCTGGCGGGCGTCGGGATTCCGGGCCAAAAAGCCGGAGAAGGCCTCCCCGCCAAACACGCCGCCCCAAGCCCACGGATTCACGTAGACCAGAAGGCCTCGCTCGTGAGCCAGCTCGACGAGTTCGCGCATGGTGTCCAGGTAGAAGGCCACATCCTCCTCGGAGAGGGTGAACAGGACGGCGTTGGCGTGGTGGCGGATCATGTCGTCCAAATCCTCCGCCACATGCTGTGGATTGCGCACACCGAAGTAGCTCCACCCCGTGACCACTCGGCTCATGGCGATCCTCCTGCGCTATCGTCTTGCCGGTGCAGGATTCTTTGGCAAAGATAGCCAGATTCGGGCGCGCCCGCAAGGCGGGACCCTAACATTTTCGTTCCAATGGGCGATAGCTGTAGAGAGAGGTCCCAATCGATCCACACGAGGTGACATATGGGCATGAAGGCACAGGAAGAGAGGGCGTTCCTCATCTTTGAGGCGGGCGGAGGCACGTACGCCCTCGAAGCAGAGGCCGTTCGGGGAGTGCTCGGCCATCGGCAGTACGAGCCATTGACCACGCACTCGAGCTGCGGCATCGCCGGGACCATCTGGGTCTGGGAAAGGCGGGTCCCCGTGATCGATTTGCGGCGTGTTCCCCTTCCGCCCACCGCGGATCCACTGTGTATCTATGTGCTCACGGAGGTGCAGGGTCAGCTTCTGGCGCTGCTGGTGGATGAGCTGCTCGACGTGGTGCGTGTGCCGGTCAGCCCCGCCGGAGGGAGAATCCGCTTGCCCCACGGTTCGGCCGCAGTGGTTACGGTGGAGGGACTGATTGCCGAGCGTGTGGCGGAGTTTGGCCGCGCAAGCTCCGTTCTTCCCGAGCTGGGGGAAACGGCTGCGGCGATTTCGACGCGCCGGTGATCAGCAACTCGTACGTTCGCTCCACCGCTTCGACGGTGTGCTCGATGGTGTAGCGGGAGAGCACCAGCTCCCGGCCGCGGCTTCCCATTTCCGCTGCGGCTGCGGGATGCTCGAGAAGCCAAGCAATCCTGTCGGCCATGCCTTCGGCATCCCCGGGGGGGACGACGAAACCCGCCTCTGCCTCCCCCACGATCTGCCGACAATAGCCGACGTCAGTCGCCACCACCGGAAGCCCCGCGGCGAGATATTCGAGGAGGGCCAGAGGCAAACCTTCCGCCCGCGACGAGAGGACGCCGATCGTCGCCGCGAAGAGCAGATCCTCCATGTCCCTCCGTGCCCCCGGGAACTCCACCCGATCCAGCACGCCGAGTTCGCGCGCCTCCTCCACAACCCGGGCCGCGTAGTCTGGAGCGGACGTGGTGGAGCCAATCATGAGCCAGCGGAAGGCCAGATTTCGCCTCTTCAGCTGAGCCGCTACTCGGACTGCAGTGAGCTGGTCTTTTACCTCCCGGAGGTTCGCCACCTGGACGATCGTCGGCGGACCATCAGCGCGCGGGGTCCGCGGCTCCAGTCGATGGCGAATGGGGATGCCGTTCGGCACGCGGAAACATCGGGATTGGCGGACCAGTCCGAGCCTGACCGCTCTCTCTCGCAGCTGCTCGTTAACAACCAGGTAGGCGTCTAGCTTGCGCAGAAAAAGTCGGTCCCCCAGGGACAGGAGGAGCCCCTGCCCGGGTAGCACGTTGTGGTCGTGGAATACGTGGCGCCAGCGCGCGCCCGTTAGGAGCTTGACCAGCCCGCAGAAATAGGCCGTGAAGTGCCCATGGGAGTGCACGATCTGGACGTTCGCCGCCGAAGCGTACTGGGCGAATCGCCGGATGGAGGAGAAGTCCGTTCTCGAGTAGCGCCTCAGGTGGTACACAGCAACATGGGGTTCCACGAGCGCCGAAAGAGGACCGTCCCCGTGCGTGCAGACGATGTGCGACGCAAAACGGGTCGGGTCAAGACGGTTGGCGATCTCCACCGCCATCCGTTCTGCTCCCCCCGCAGCGAGGCTTTCGATCACCTGGAAGACCGCCACACGCTGAGAAGGGACATCGGCCATAGGAGGCTCGCTCACGGACTCACCGTCATCACGCCTTGGGGTTTGTCCGGCGGCCAATCCACGAGCAGGGACTGGCCGGAAAGGATGGCCTCGCTCTGGTACCCGAGGGAATCCTCCAGCGCCCCTGTTCCCAGCTCGAAGTATCCTCGACCCTCCCCAGGCTGCTCTGTTTTCCAGATCCTGCCCTCAAAGACGGAGCCAGGGACGGTGCCCTCCAGGGGCACGGGAGTAGGCCGACCGTTTGCACCGTGAAAATACAGCGGACCCGGAATCTTCACGACGGGACGGGAGGTTCGGACCACGACTCGGAAAAAGCTGCCCGCAGTCGAGTCCGACAGAGGTCCCTCGCTCAAGATCTCCGCGAAGAGTTCAGGGGGCTGGATGACCGAAAAGGGAACACGGGTCGGGGAAGAGAACCGTCCGGATCGGTCGCGAGTGACCGCGGTGACGTGCCAGCGTCCGGGGATGGCTTGCGGCAAGAGCCGGAGCGAGATTTCGAAGCGGCCGCTGGCGGGCTCGAGCCTGTAGCTCCCTGGCGAGGCATCCACGTAGAGTCCAGTTCGTCCGGTCACCTCCGTCCAGGCAGTGTCGCCAGGGGACTGCAGCGCCAACGCGCGACCGTCCGTTGCCAGCCGAACGCCATAGCTGCCGGTGGGATCGAAGACCCACCCGGAGCCGGAGAAGCTCGGACCCTGAAGGGCCAGCTGCACTTCCTCCGTCTGCACCCAAGCTCCGGGATCGCTCAAGGTCACTTGGAAAAGGTACCAGGTGTTCGTCGCAACCTCCGTCACCGGGGCGGAGGTTCGCCGATTCTTGACGAGGATCTCGGCTATTCCTCCCGTTTCGGTTGGCACGGGAGGCGATGCGCCCCGGGCTTCCAGGATAAGCGTTGCCTCGGCCGATGCACCCAGTTTGTCCCTTGCCCGGACGCGAACCGTGTAGAAGCCGGGCCGGACGTAGGTATGCTCCGTCCACGGTCCCGAGGTGGACGAGCTCCCGTCCCCGAAATCCCAGGCAAAGGTGTACGGCTCCGTGCCGCCGGAGGCTAACGCCTCCAACTCGACACGAAACGGGACCTCTCCACTCGTAGAACTCGCATTGAGGTGGAGACGGAAATCCTCGTGGTATTCGTAGGCGCCGATGTCGAATGCCCGCCCCTCGGGTCGAGGAACTCCGGCGATGTCGAGCCGGATGTCGGGGAGCTCGAGGCCGGCATCAATGGCGGGGCTTCCAGCTCGGAGGCGGAAGTCGGCCGAGGTAGCGTCCACAAAGAGCGGATCTGCTGCGAGGGAGTGCGTATCCATCCCGCTCATCGCAGAATAGCGCGAAAGCGAATTCACGCTGGCGCCGCGCCAGGTGAAAGTCCCCATCGGGTCCCAAAGATTGTAGTCGCACCACAGAGTGCTCAGGTGATTTGGCCTATCGGCGATGTCCCAGACCAGGAAGTTGGTCCGGTTCCCGCTGACCAGATTGTTCAGGATGACCGTTCCGGGACCAGCGGAGGAGTAGAGGGCAATTCCCGTCTCGTTCCCGTAGATCGTGTTGTTCACGAACCGATTGTCTTTGCCCAGGCTTCCGCAGATGTGCAGGCCGTAGGTGCAGTTGCCCCAAATGAGGTTGTTGGCCACCAGGTTGCTGTCCCCGCCGCAACAGGCCCCGACGGCGATCCCCGCCATCTTGACGCCGAAGCCATTGCGGTAGACCTTGTTGCCGACGATGAGGTTGCCCGTGGGATTGGCTACATCGTCTCCCCAGCCCTTTGAGGCCCAGATCTGGAGGCCGTTGTCGGCATTATCGTGGATCTCGTTGCCGAGGAAAAGATTGTAGTCGCCCCCCACGTAGAAGCCTTGTCCCTCCCCATCCTTCGGTGGCGTTCGTTTGCCATTATGGTGGACATTGCAATAGAGGAACTCATTGTGATGAACATCGTAGTCGGCGAGTACCCCGATCAGGTAGCAATCGAAGATCTCGCAGCCGATGAAGCGAATGTGATGGGTGACGGTGGTCCCGCTTCCAGCCGGGGTTCGAGCCCCACAGAGGAAGACGCCGTGCCCCTTCGGGTTGGTGATCTTCAGGCCGTGAAACTCGATGTACTCGGCCTCAATCCACACGCCACCCGTGATGAGGGCATCGCCGTCCATGTATGCGCGATAAACAATGGGCTGACCCGGCTTGCCGGATCTCCCCAGCCCGCGAGCAGGCTGGATGCGGACCCCGGGGTAGGTGCCCGCCTTGATGAAAACCACGTCGCCGGGCCCGGCCAGCTCCACTGCCCTCTGGACCGTACGCAGCGGGCTTTCAGGTGTGCCGGGATTCCGATCGTCCCCGGCTGGGCTCACGTAATACTCGGCCGCTCGCAAAGGCGTGGCCAAGGCAAGAGTGAATGCGAGCCCAGCGAGCCATGACGCTACACGGCTTCTCCCCAGCTGGGCCAACGGCCGAAGCGTTTGTTCGTTTGGAAGCCCATTGCCCTGCATCCGGCGAAGCGACCTCACCCGGTGCGCCCGTACTGTCCAGCACTTGGCCATCCCATCACCTCCTCCGCCCCCGCCGACCAGTTTTTGGCTTCCTCCGGGCTTACTGCGGCTTCGTCTTGCTTCCTGCAGCCATCGTGCCAGCGGCGCGTCCGGATGGGCCAACCGCCCGGGTCCCTTGGGGTCAAAGTACGCCGCATGGTCGATGATTCGCTCGAACCGCATGGTCTCAGCACGCGTGATGGATGGCAATTACGTGTGCGTAAGTAATGCGCCCTCCGAAGCCGCTCTTGTCGCCGATGCCATCTCGCTTGCCATTTCAGATGCACCTCCTCAGTTCCCGACGGGAAGTAGGCGAAGGTCTCCCGGCCGACCGACCTCACCAGGGCAGCGCCTCCATGAGGCAGTCCGCGGGGATCAGGGGAAAGTCGAATCGCATCCGAATAGCGCACAGAAGGAGTCCACCATTTGCGAGAGGCTGTAGCGGGAACGGACGACCTCGGCGGCCTGGGCGCCCAGGCGTCGGCGCATATCCGCATCCGCTAGGAGCGAGAGGATCCCTCGGGCGAGGTCTTCACTGTCCGCTGGTTGAACGAGAATCCCCGTACGGCCATCCTCGATGAGCTCAGCGGTTCCCGGAATGCGCGTGGCAACCACCGGGAGGCCGCTAGCCATCGCCTCGAGGATCGAGTTCGAAAGCCCCTCCGAAAGGGAAGGCGAAATCGCCAGGTCAGCCTCCTGCAGGATCAAATGGACATCCTGTCTTGCGCCCAGAAAGCGCACGCGGCTTTGAACGTTGAGGGACTCCGCTTGTTCCTCCAGTTCTCTTCGCAGCGGACCATCGCCGACGAGGAGGAGGGTGGCCGATGGATACCGCGTCACCACCTGAGCCCAGGCCTGCAATAGGTACGATAGGCCTTTCCCCGGCACCAGACGGCCAACGTAGACCGCTGTGAGCCCGTTTGCGTCGCGATGACTCTTCCGCGCAGAGGGTTTGAACTGTGCGGTGTCGACGCCGTAGGGGACGATGCGGATGCGACCCATCGGGATACGGTTCTCGATCAGGTAGTGTCGGGTTTGGCCGTTGAGGGCCACAGCGCCGTGGGCGTGCGCGTAGAAGCGGAAAAGAATGGCCTTCGGGACCCGCGTGGAGGCGCGGATGTACTGATCCTCGGAACCCATGACCGCGAAGTATGTCCTCTTGCCGAGGACGCGAGCGAGAATCGTCGCCAGTGCACCCGATAGGCTAATCCCCTGGACGTGCAGCACCCGAAAATCCCGCGCGTGGTCCAGAAGGAAACTTGCTAAACGCAGAGGCACCACGATGGAGTCCAGAAGCCTTCTTCGTGGGTAGGGGAGCCGGAAGATTGTGATCCCATCCAAGGTTTCTCTTCGGGGCAGCTCATTGCGGGTTTGAAGCGTGACCACAGTAATGGGGATCCCTCTGCGCACAAGCTGGCCTGCCAGACGCCGGAGCTGCAACTCTGCACCCCCGATGGCCGGGTAGAAGTTCTCCGAATAGATGACTACGCCCGATCGATTTGCGCTATCCATGCTTACCCCTTCATTGGTGCGCTTCCGGCGCCGGGACCCTCCCCTGGGATCAACGTTCTGGAAGCCTAACGCCCACCTCCTCACAGCAATCGGATGGCCCCCATGATCTTCCTCGCCGTCGGGACATGTGCGAATCGTGCCGCCGTCCTTACCGCTGTACGGCTGAGGAGCAGGGGTTTCAGCCAACGGAGGAGGGGATGAAGCAGCAGAACCTGCCGCACCGGCCGCTTCTCGAATCCCAGCCCCGTCTTGAAGGAGTCCAGTGTGTCGAGGCCGAGGATCGACTCTTCCCCGTAGGAGACGCAGCTGACCTCGGGTCGCGAAAGGGCCTCCCGCGCAATGGTGTAGACCAGCGCATCGTTGGGGTATGCGGAGCGATGGGTCAGCGCTGAGCGCAGGATCAGCAGATTGACGCAGTCTTCGAGCTGAAAGGTGACCGCAATGGCCGCCAACTCCCCTTCGACCCAGGCTCCCCACGCCCGGAGACCATCCACCTGGCCCAGGGCGGAGGCGAGGCACCTCCAGCGCCTGAGTGCCTCCGATGGCCGAAAGCGGCCCTGTCGCGACAAAGTTTCCGCATTCAGCGGCCAGCCTTTTTCCACGAAAATCCGCGCATCCTCAATGGGCTCAATCCGGCTGCGCGCAAGCCCTCTGCGGATCTTGCTACGGTGGTTCGCCGAGAGGCAACTGACGTCGTAGCCCTTTTGATCGATCAAGTAGACGAAGCTCTCGTGTCCGATCCCGGAGTCCGGAGGGGCGCAGAATCGGACTCCGACAGCTGGGCCAGACCAAAAGGCCCGATCACATTGGGAACGATCGGGCAGCGTGGGACGATGTACCGGGAAGGCCTGGTAGAATCCCATTCCTACGGAAACCCAAAGGATGTCCCCAGCACGGATCGAGCGGGTTCCCTGGAGCTCTAGAAAACGGGCGTAAGATTCCAGGGTCATTGGCAACACCTTTTTCTCAAGGGGCGTGCTCAGGACGCGGCTCCGACCCCCGACGCCGGGGGTTGAAGGAGCTCGCAGTCGTGCAAGTCCGTCACATCTTCGTTGCCTTCGCTTGTTGGCTCGCTACGAAAGCGCAAACGACCGGGTTTCCCGCCAGCTCATTCGGTGATCCGCAGCTCGAGCACGCGTTCGTAGAGCTTTAACCAGAGCAATCTGGTCTCGGACCAGCTGAATTTCTGGGCTCGGGCCAAGGCGCGCCGGGCCATCTCCTGAGCGCGCAACGGATCCGACAGCAGGTACTGGACGGCATCCGCCATGCCCTGCGCGTCGCCCGGTTCCACGAGCAGGCCCGAGTGCCCGTGCTCGATGAGCTCCGGCACGCCGCCAACACGGGTTGCGACAATCGGTAGCCCGCTCAACATGGCTTCCAGCAAGGACTGCGGCTGGTTGTCTACACGGGAGGTATGCAAGAAAATGTCGGCCTGATCGTAGAAGTCCCTGACGGACTCGTGGCGGACGAAGCCCGGAAAGAGCAAGTTGCGGAGCCCGAGCATCATTGCCTCCTGCCGGCATTCCGGGAGCAGCGGTCCGTCCCCCAACATCACCATCGATGCCTGAGAGTGGACTTTCTGTACGCGTGCGAAAGCGGAGATGGCCATCTGGGGGTCGCACTCGGGGTGGAAGCGCCTCACCCAGAGCAGTTTCGGCTCGAGCCGAGGCCGGGTTTTCCATCCCCAGTCGGTGGTCTGAAGGGAGTGCGGAATGGGGGTGGCTATGATCCCGAGCTCGGCGAGCCGGTTTCGTACGTATTCCGAGGCAACGACCACCGCATCCGCCCTGCGCAGGATCGGCACCGCCCACGACCGGTGTCGCCTGAGGAAATCCGGCCCCGCCGAGGTGAAATAGTTGGAGATTACCCTTTTCCGCAAGAGCCGAGCGGCGAGGATCACGGCCGCCGTGTTCGCGAAGCCATGGTACGGGGTCGTCTGGATCTGGATCATATCATACCGCTGGCGCTGGGTCCAAAGCGACAGGAGAATATCCAACGTCTTTAGGATGAAGCGGGTTTGTCGGGTCACACGCAGCACCTGCGCCCCTTCGCGCTCCAGCAGGTCTGCCAGGAGGGCCGTCTGGGTCACATGGATGCCCCGCTCGGGATTGGGCAGGTTGGTCACCGCCATCAAGCGCAGTTGCCGGAAGTCGAATCTGCGCGAAGGTGCAGGTTGGGTTGCCGGGTGGGCAGGGCTTGAGGGGACTGGGCGCACCAGGGTTGCCATCTGGCTAGCCACGGGAATTCCTCCGCACCAAGGATGCCGATGCCAGTAGCCGCTCGCCCGCGCCAGCCAGGAAACCCAGACCGTAGGAGACGTGAAGTGTGGCGAAGACAAGGGGGACAATGGGGAGCAGACTCGCACGCCCCCGTCGGGTGAGCACGGCAGTGCCAAGGACTACGTACCCTGCGTAAAGGAGGAGCGCCCCCGCAGTGATGGCTCGCGCCGGCATCCAAAAAGGCGAAAGAGCAATGCCCAGCAGCATCCCCCCTACAAACGCCGGTGGCAGGAACTGCCGCAGCTGCATCTGCTTGGGGTATCTTCGGACCACCTCAACCTTGTATCGACCGTAGCCGAAGTACTGCCGCCACAGCGCTCGGAGGGATTCTCTGACCCAGTAGTACGCGCGGATCTCGGGAGAAAAGAAGATCCGTCCCCCGTGGGCACGGAGCCGGTAATTGAACTCGTCGTCCTGATTCCTGATCATCGAAGGGTCAAAGTACCCCACCTTCTCGAACACGCGCCGCCGATACAGCGGAAAAGATACGTGGTCCACGAAGCCAGGCTTGGCCAATGCTCGGGGGGCGGAGTTACCTACGCCGAAGGGCGAATTCATCACCAGAGCGATTGCCTGCCCGGTGCGACTCTCCGCCACGTTGATGAGCAGGCCGCCGACGCAGTCGGCGCCCGTCCGGTGGAGGGCCTCCACACCCTTTTCGAGGAACCGCCGGTCCAGCCAGCAATGCCCGTCGATGATCGCGATCACCTCGCCCCGCGCGCGCCGGACCCCGAGGTTCCGGGCCACTGGGGTGATGCGCTCCGGGTTGTCCAAGAGAGTGAAGCAAGAGTCGGCGGCCGCGAAGCGTCGCACAATTTCCCGCGTGGCATCCGTCGACCGACCGTCGACCACAATCACCTCGATTCGGTCGGCCGGGTAGGTCTGATCAGCTATGCTCTGCAAGCACTTCCCAATGGTCCGCTCCTCGTTGCGGGCCGGAATGACGACCGAGAGGAATGGATAGCGATCTCTGTCGACGAATTTCATTCCACAAGCCCCAGCGCCTGGAGGATCGTCCTTGCGGGAGCAAACGGAAAGGTGGCCAGGAGGGTCCGAAGCTTTCGCTCAAAGCTCCTCCGGCCCCAATTCTGTTGAAAGCGGAGCGGCGAGTGCCGGGAAATCGGCAGCTCGTCCATCTCCTTCGGATTCAGCTCGTAGGGATGAATGTACAGCATCGCTGGCAATCCCGACCGATTGAGCCGGCGGATTCCCCAGAGTTGAGTCGCAACCGGAAGCAGTCGAGTGTAGCCTCCACCCAGGAAGGGCAGGCGGGTCTGGCCCAGCTGCAGTATGGAAATAGGGAACTCCGCTATGGCACCTCCATCCCCGAGGCGGACGAGATGGGGTCCGGCGGGCCAGCTGGCAATACCGTACCTGCGGTGCCGGATCGGGAAGATGCTGGAATCGTAGGTGAAGCCGAGCCGATGGAGGCAATCCAGAGCCCACAATGTGGATGGCATGATCGAGAAGTCCGGAGCGCGATAACCAGATGGTGCTTTCCCCGTGATCTCGCCAATCAGTTCCCTGGCCCGGAGAGCGTCCTCCTCGAATTGTCTCGGGGATTGCCGTAAGATGGGCTCATGGGCATAGCCGTGGCTACCCACTTCGTGGCCTCTCCGATCGATCTCCCGTACAAGCTCGGGGAAAAGCTGCGCAACCATCCCTTGCACGAAGAAAGTGGCCCTGACTCCGAAGCAATCCAAGAGATCGAGGAGCCGCAGCGTATTGGTCACCACCCTCGGGCCAACTTGCGCATCCCGATCGTAGGTCGATTGGACCCAGTCCTCCACGTCCACCGTGAGGGCGTTCAAGACGGGCTTCATCGAAAACTCCTGGCAAGCCGTCGACACAGTCTCTTGCTCCTCGCTCAACTCGGAGGCGATGCCGCAAATGGGACGGAAGGAGCCGCGCCTTCGTGAACGACCGGCCCTTGTCCCTGCGCGACGACGATGTACGGCCAATGGCTCGCCTTCATGGCCAGCACCAGTCCGAGGATCACGTAGAAGACCGGATCGAGAAGGATCGGCGTGGTGATCCCGCACAGCATGAACATTAGCAGGGAAAGCTGCAGGGCGAAGAGCCTGCTGTCGGCGATGGAGAGACTGGCGAGTTCCCGTCGAGCACGGTGGAGATCCAACAACGAGGTTCCCAGCAACAAGAGGAAAAGGAGGAGGGCTACGATGCCCGTTTCGGCCCACAATTCCAGGTAGACGTTGTGCGGACTTCCGCTTTCCGTCGTGACGCGGAGTGGGTAGAACCGGTTGACGAGGTGCTGATAGCCGCCGTAACCGACCCCGAGGATGGGGGAGGCTTGGATCATCTTCACGGCCGCAGCGTACAGAAAGACCCTATTCTCGCCTTCCCGGTCCGTGGTGATTGTGGCCATCCTTTCCCAGTACTGGTGAGGGGCCAGAAGGAGGACGGCCAGCACGACAGCTACCACGGCCAAGGCTTTCCCCCATCCCCGGCGGTAGAAGAGTACTCCGAGGATCACGAGGCCAGAGGCAAGGAATCCGGTGCGGGAGTAAGTGAGAACCACATTCAGGAAAAGCAGGGGAGTCATGACCAAGGAGAGTGTCTTCCAAGCGCTGATCCCTGGGGTTGTGGAATACGAGAAGAGGATGGGGAAAACCATCACCAGTTCGGTGGCAAGATTATCCGTGTGCACGCCGGGGGCATTGGCGCGGTTCAGGTCCGGGGCGGCGACCCAGGGTGGCAGTTCGCGGAAGCGCCAGCCCGTCCCCGTGACGGCCATTTTCCCGAGGCTGAGGCCGATCAGCACCAAGGTGCTCACGAGCACCAATTTGAACATCTTCTCCTGGTCCTCCTGAGTAGCCGCAAGCTGGGTGACGGCCATGACGGTGAACCATCGCACAAGCAGATCCTTGATGACTAGCCTCCCGTTGAGGTCCACCGTGTCCGGGGCGATGAAGAACGAGGAAAGGCAGGCCAGGAGCACGTACGCATTGAAAAGAATCGTCTGGGGCCAGGCTACTCGCAACGGAGAGCCAGAGGTGATCCAATGGAGCAGGATGCCGCCCGCCAGGAGCATCTCCAATCCCAGGCTCACGGAGATCGGCCCAGTCTCCGGCAAGAGATAGTCCAGGCGGGTGAGCTGGAGGAAGACGAAGGCGCCGAGCAACACGATAGGCTGTCTGAGAGCTACCCAGACCACGAGCGCCGCAAGACAGAGAAACGCTGCTCCCGCTTCCAGAGCAGGAAGCGAAGGGATCCGCAAACCGAGTGACGTTATCAATTGATGGCCGAAGAGTGTCATGCTTTTCCATCCAGCTGATCGAGGAAAGAGGCCAGGAGCTCGGCCTGCTCGTCGGCACGGAAGCGTCGGACGAAGAGCTGATTCTCCTTCGCCTGCAAGCTCCCCGTCTGCCACTGGCAGTAGAGCCTCCAGATGGCCTCCGCCACTGAGACGCGATCGTTCTCCGGAATGCAATGCCCAAGTCCGGATCGTTCCACAAGCTCGCAGGCGTCCCCTGGGGGACTCACCAGCAGGATCGGTTTGCCCGCGGCCACGTACTCGTAGAGTTTGGACGGGACGCAACTCCGGCCCTGCTCACCGGAATAGTTAGTGCAAACCAAAACATCCGCCTTGCCAAGCTCCCGAATGGCCTGATGGTGCGGGACAGGCTGAGCCATGTCCACCAGGCCAGGATCGAGGCCTGCCAGGTAACTTGCCCACGCCTTCGCTTGGTCGCTCAGCTCACCCACAAGTCGCAGCCGGATCCTGGCGGCGAGTTCCGGATGCCGAGCAATCGCCTCCTCGAAACCCCGGAACAAGGTGTCCCCGAACACGCTGTAGTAATAGCCGACGTGAAGGAAGGTCATCCGCGGTCCCCTCGGTCCTGTGTCCCGGTGCTCGCGAAAGTCCTCCGGATCGTACCCGTTGGGAAGCACGACCACCTTTCCAGCGGGGAGTTCTGGATACCTGGCCTGAAGTTGTGTTCGGTTTCCCGCCGTATTGGCGAGGATCAGGTCAGCATGCTCGACTACCCAACGCTCCATTCTGGCTTCCATCGCGTCCAATAGGCGGGAGCGTGCTTTGCCCTCCAGACGTACGGCGTTGTCGTACCAAGGATCCCGAAAGTCAGCGACCCAGGCTAGACCCTCGGGACTCAGGAGCTTGAGTGCCAGGCCTACCAGGTGCGTCGAATGCGGCGGCGAGGTCGTAAGGATGAGCCTCGCTCGGTGGCTCTTCAGTGCCCGCCGCGCAGCGAGAACGGCGCCCGGTACCCACTCCACGGCGTGGTCCGGCATGAAGAGGTGCGCAAGTAGGATCTCTCCCGGGCCGAAGCGCCGCTCGGCAGCTTTCCTGGAGAGCGGCGCTGGACCATGGGTTGTTTCGGCTTGCGCCTGTGGTCGGCGGAAACGCGAGAGGGCATCCAGTCCCGCTGCGAGCCGAGCGTAGGCCCCGATTGCTGGTACACGATGGACTATCGAGTCTGGCCTGACCTTGGCCATCAGCTCCGGGTCGACGCTGCCTCGCGCATTCGAGCAGGCGACGAACACGGGGTGCCATCCCGCTTGGGGCAGATACCGACCCCATCGCAGCATCCGCAGCGAACCCGGACTGAGGACCGGGGCGAAGTGATAGGTGATGATGACGAGCGATCGCTTCATGCCCTGTGCCCCAACCCGACGAGAATCCGGCGCGCCGACTGCCGCGCCCCCTGCTGTAGCCAGCGGGAGGCATCCGGCCCCACGAACCCGCTGGCGAACAGGATGGCCAAAAAGAGCAGGCAGAGACCGACATCCAAGGCCACCTCGTAGATCAGGCCCGGAGTAGGCATGCTCACGCGAATCACCACCGGCGTCGCCAAGGCCAGCAGGGCCCGGGCGATCTTGCCCCAGTCGTACTCCACGCGGTAGAATCGCTGGCTGATCAGGAAGTGGGCCACCACCATCACGCCGAAGGAAATGGCTGTGGCAGCCGCCGCTCCCATCATTCCGTACCGGGGGACCATCCACCAGTCAAGGAGGAGGTTGAGTGCCGCGGCGGGCATGGTGACCAGAGACGTGAATTCGGATCGGCCGGAAACGTTGACGCCCACTGAAGCGCAGAGATTAAGCACGTTGAGAAAGACGGCCGCCACGAGCAAGGGAACCACTCGGTAGCTGGGATAGAAGGCGGGTGTGGCCATGATGCGAATCGCAGGACCTGAGAAGAGGCCGATGGCCAGCGCGAGGAAGGCGCCGGCCGCGAAGATGTAGGCCACGATGCGCCCCAGCTCCCGGCTGCCGCCCGGTTGCTTGGCCAACGGGTAGTAGATCGCTGGCCAATTCTGCTCCAGCGGGGTGCGAAAAGCAAACTGAAGGATCAAGGCGAAGCGCATCCCCAGCGAGTAGAGCCCCACCTCCGTGGAACTGGCAAAGTGCTGCAAGAAGTAGCGGTCCGCTCCCGTGAGGATCCACATGGTCAGAAACGTGGGGATGAACGGCGCACCAAATCGGAGCATGCTGCGCAGATGCCTCGGCGAGAACGCCAACCGGAAGTGATCCCTCAAAAAGATCACGCTACCAGCAAAGAGGACTGCGGAGCTGATGATGCCACTGATCAGCACCCCCCGCAGACCCGTGTTCAGCACCGCGAGGAAGAAGGTATTCAGCACCAACCCCGTCACGAAGCTTGCCAGCTGGATAGCGGTGAAGGCGACGGAACGGAGTTCGGCTCGGTAAACGCGGAGTACGATGGACGCATTCAGCTGCAGGAGACCTGCCACAAAGATCAGACGGAACCACGGAGCAAACGCGGGCGAACCCGCAGCCAGGCGAGAGATCCCCGGGCTGAACACGCAAGCGATGGAAAGGACCATTCCGGACAAAAGCGCCACAAACCAGAACGCGGTGGCGAAGGCGATCTTCTGCTCTTCCTGCGAGTCGGCTTCATACAGGAGGGTGCGCATCAGCCCAGTCCCTGCTCCGAAATGGCAGAAGATCAGGATGACTTCCAGCGTGACGTTGAGGATCTCCAGCACCCCGTAGTCGGAAGGAGCCAGAAAGCGGGTGTACACCGGGATCAAGAAAAACCCGATGGCCCTCTGCAGGAAATTGCCGAAGGCATAGACGGCGGAATGCTTGGCAAGCTCTGGCAACCCGCGCCGACTCATCCGAAGAACCTTCGCAGCCAAAGTTCGAGAGTGATCACGCGACTCAACTTGGTCGTGTGGTAGTCGTGCCTACCTTCCAGGTGTTCTTGAAGCATGCGCGCCACCGTTTGTCGCCGGACGAAATCGACGTACCTCGCGTTCGGAGCCAGGAGGACGTGGGTGAGGAATGGACGTAATGGTCCCCGATACCACTCGGGGTAATCGATCCCATCACTCGATCTGGGCCGCAGCGGGAGAGCTCTCTCCAGGCCCACTCGCTTGAGGAAGAATCGGCCGCGTTGCACGCCAGCCCAGAAGTAAGGGTTCCGAGCAGGATTCACAGCGCGTTTCAATCGAGCGAGCGGGCTGGGCTTCGCAACCGGAAGGCCGTAACGCGGGGTGGTGATCCTGGCTAGGTCCGGGTAGTATTTCGCAAAAGCCCTGCGGTAGAAGCGTTGACCCACCTTCAACTCCACGGGGATCTTGGCAATAAAGTCTACCAATTCGTAGTCGTAGAAGGGGCTACGGTGGTCGAAATCCAAAGAGGTTAGCTTCGCGCCCAGCATGACCATCCTGCGATGGAATTGGTACCAACGCAGGTGCTCGGAGCGCCGGGCGGTCGGCCAGTCGATCGGGTAGCTCTCGAACACCTGCTGCACGAGAGACTCCGGATAGGTCGCAAAGCGCACGTAGAGTGTCGGGGAAAGGATTTCGCGGCGTTCCCCTTCGTCCAGCGGTTGCCATCTCAAACCGCGTCGGAAGAGATCGAGCCTGGCAGGTCCCGTGTCGGAGAGGAACTCCCGCCGAGCCCACTCTCCGGTGAAGAGATCCCCCGAGGCACCTGTCAGTAGCACCTCTATCCCTTCTGCCCGGATTTGGGGATATGGCTCGCTCGGTTGGAAACATTCCCAGTTGAGCATCCCCTCCGTGGCCTCAATGGCCTCTTCGGCGATCTCTCCAAGAAACCCGGGGGTATAGAAGATTGGGGTGTTCGGCGCTCCCCTTGCCTCCGCCACCTTCCGCGCGAGACGGATGTCCGCCGAAGCGGGCATCCCGTACGTGTAGGTCCGAATCTCAGGGGAGAATTCCACCGCGGAAGCGAACACGGTGCGGGAGTCCAGTCCGCCACTCAGGAGCAGGGCTGTCGGGCGTCGGGTGTTGAGGTGTCTTTGAACGGCGTACTTTACGAGACTGTGAAACTGGTCGGCAGCTTCTTCGAGGGTCATCGGCTTCGGGCTAGGACGATAGTCCCAGTAGCGGTTGAACTTGACTCGCCCATCCCGCCAGGTGGCCACCGTCCCCGGAGGGAAAAGCCGGATTCCTTCGAACAGGGTCTGGTCGTTCAGCAGATGCCCGAAAATCAGGAGCTGGACGATCCCCTCCTCGCTTGGTCGCTTTGCCAACCACCCCAGCTCAAATAGGCATTTGGCCTCGGATGCGAAGGCGAATCGACCTGCGCCATCGTCGCTGTAGAAAAGAGGCCGTAGGCCGTATCGGTCGTTGAAAAGGATCAGCTGGGATTGAGCGGCATCCCAGAAAGCCGCAACGAACGATCCATTGAAGTGAGGGATGGCTCCGGTCCCGTGCTCCTGCAGGAGTCGGAAGACGTGCTCGGCGATGCTGTTTTCGCGCAGCTGCGCCGGGGGTTCGTACGGTCCCCAGTCGTAGATCACCCCGTCCAGCGCCAAGAGGCTCCCATTCGGATGTGCGACGAGCTGCAACAGCTCATCGCCCCGGTTCAAGGCCACATGGCCCAGAACTGCTCCGTCGGCTGCCTCGAACGCTGAACGCCAGTTTGATCGATATCGGAGGCGCACACACATTCGAGCTGCCAAGGGTTTCAGTGCGTCGGAACCTTCTGGAGCGGCAATTCCGAAAATTCCGGGCATGAGATCGTCTCCCAGATTGTTTGAAACACGGCTCGCCGACCCCGGAGCTTTTCCACCAGCCAGCTTGGCAAATGAAGGCCAATTGCCGAGGCCTTGTGCATCTCCTCGTTCTCTACAGGATCGATAATAGCTGGGGCTTGAGACCCATATCCGAAAGGCTGCCCCGGATTTCCCCAAGGTAAAGGGAATTGGCCACGAGCACTACCTCCGGACCGAACGAGCGGAGTTCTTCCGGCGAGTGGATGCGGAGCCCCGTCCCGGCCGCGTATTTGCCCACTTTGCGGGGATTCTGGTCGACTAGCCACAATGGCTCTTCCCCCAGCTCCAGCAGGTTGAGAAAGCTGATAGCCTTGGAGCCAATCCCCCAAATGGCCACAGCTGTCCCCGAAGCCAGCATGGGTCGCAGAACTGAGCGCCAGCGACTGAGGACTTCTTGGGCTCCTGCGGCGAAGCTCCTGACTTGACTTACCTGGATTGTGGCGGGGAGGGAACGGGCCTCCCCGCGCAAGCCCTCCCCGAAGATCACCTCAATGGCGAGGTACTGACCGCCATATTCCCTTTCCAGCCGTTCAGTGGTGTAGCCCCATCTCTCGAACAGCGTTCGCAGCGAACCGAGGCTGAAGTACTGGGGATGCTCGTAGATCAGGTCCCAAACCGCACCTCGCTCGACGATCCACTCGAGACTGGGGACCTCGAAGTAGCCCGCCGCCGAGCTTTCCTCTCCGACGGCGGATGCGATCTCCCTCACGAAGAGCGACGGCTCCGCTACATGTTCCAGAACGTGCCGGCAGATGACCAGGTCCACAGGCCCCGGCAGGTGATCTTTCCGAAACGGTTCCGGGAGAAACAGGGGGTTATTGGCACTCCCACTGCCCTCGATCTTGTCCAGGCTCGGGTCCAAGCCGATCCCTTTGCATTTTGCCAAGCCGCAGAACAACCGCAGGAAATCTCCTCTCCCCGAGCCGATTTCCAGCACCGTCTTCCCTTGCAGGCGGTAGCGCCGCGCCAGGTGGCTCACCAGGGCCTTGGCGTAGCGCTGGAATGTTTGGGAATAGTGGAGCGAATTCTCGTAGTTGACCTTGTAGTCCATGAGCCCGGGATCGAAAGAGAGGTTGACCCCGTGACCGCAAGCCGCGCAGAACCCCAGGGTCAAGTCTCCGCGCGGTGCAGCGCGGGCCTCTCCCGCAGTCCTGTAAAGGGCATTGCAGTAGACCGGGATATTCCTGAGCTCGAGGACTGGTTCGACCGTGTTTTCCTCACAGATGGGACATTGTGCCATCGCGTTCACCGAGGCCGAGCGATCAGCCGAGCCGAAGACTTCGCACGCGCCGCAACAGGCCGACGGAAGCCATCTGCCGCGCGGCGCTCGGCTCTCCTCCTCTGGGTTCCGACTTGCTTGCTACGGCGCCATCAACTCCGGATCCAGTCCCCACCAACGGAGCTGGGCAGCGATCTCGTCCCGGTAAATGGGGTTCATCACGATGACGAAGTCCGGCCGGTACTCGCGCAATTCCTCCGGAGCGGAGATCCTGCGGGCCACGCCCGGCAGATACCTCCCCTGGCGGTGGGGATTGATGTCCACCAGCATCCCGATCTGATCGGCGGCGCCGAGGGTGGTGAGAAAGCCCACAGCTTTGGAGCCGGCTCCCCAGATCGCCACCCTTTTCTTCGCTTGCGAGAGCGATTCGAGCTTTTCCCTCCAATGACGAACCCGCTCCGCTACTTTCCCGGAGAATCGAGCCACAGCTTCCTCAAGCAGGTGGACTTCCCGTGCGTCAGGGCTGGCGGAAGCTATCCCATTGCGAGGGAGTCCCTCCAGGAGCAGATACTGGCCTCCGTAGGCCAGTTCGACGCGTTCCACGGAGAAGCCTGCGCGCTCGAACAGGTGCCGCAGGGAAGCGGTGGTGAAATAGGAGCAATGCTCGTAGTACACGTCCCAGAACGCTGCTTCTTCCAGGACCCGCTTTGTGTCGGGCACCTCGAAAAAGACCGGAGCGCGGGAATTGCGGTCGCACAGCTCGCGCACCTGTGTCACGAAACGCAGCGTGTCGGAAACGTGCTCGAGGGTATGACGGCAGCAGACGAAATCCCCTCGCAGGCCCGTATGCTGGGGACCGAAGTAGTCTCGGATGCAGCTGATCCTGGGGGCCACGTCTTCGGGGATACGATCCTCCCGGAGGGCCGGATCGATGCCGATCCCGTGGTTGTCCCCCAGTCGGCAAAGCAGAGTCAGGAAATCGCCCTTGCCGCAGCCCACCTCGATGATGGTCTTTCCGGTGAGGGTGTAGCTGCTCACTAGTCGCCTGGCGAGATCCGTGGCGAAGGAGTCGAATGTGGCCGAGAAAGACTGCTGGTCCTCGTACGGTTGGGAATAGTCCACCCTGTTCGATTCAAATGCGGCGTTGTAGATGAATCCGCAGGAACGACAGAAGGCCAGTTCGATGCGGTGCCGGGGGAAACGTTGCGCTTCGGCCTCGGATTCGAGCAGGACACAGCTGTGCACCGGCACGTCCGGCACCCGGTAGAACACGAAGCCGTTGCGGCTTTCGCAGCTGGGGCAAGGTGTCGCTATGCTTTGGTCCTTTTCCATCAAATCTTCCTACTGGAGTTCGGTTCGCGTCTTCGGAAATGGCGTGAGATTCTTGCGGGGTCACTCCACGATGTGCGGTTCGGGAATCGGGATGATGAACTTCCCTCCCAGCTCCCGATAAGCTGCCTGCTGGCGCATGATTTCGTCCGCGAAGTTCCAGGCGAGGATGAGTACATAGTCTGGCCGGTCGCGCAGCAGCGTCTCCGTGGGCAGGATGGGGAGGTGGTTCCCGCTCATGTAGCGCCCGTGTTTGTGCGGATTGAGATCCACGATGTAGTCGAGGAAGTTCGCGCCGATGCCGCAATAGCTCATGAGGGTGTTGGCTTTGGCGGCCGCCCCGTACCCCGCGATCCGGGCTCCCTCGGCTTTGAGCTTCCTGAGGACGGACGTCAAGCCCTGGCGGATCTGCTCCACCCGGCTCGCGAAATCGGCGTAGTAGGCATGAGTGGTCACGCCCTTCGCCTGCTCGAGCGCAAGCAAATCGGTCACCGAGGGCGAGGGGTCGGATTTCTTCTCGATGTAAAGCCGCAGAGAACCTCCGTGGATGGGCAGCCGGCGGACATGGTTCACGTGAAGGCCGCGGCTCCGGAACAGGTGTGCGACGGAGCTCACGGAGAAATAGCAGAGATGCTGGTGGTATATCGTGTCGAATTCCCGGTGCTCCACGAGATCCACCACATACGGCACCTCGATGACGGCCAGGCCGTCCTCTTTCAGCACCACCCTGATGCCCTCGACCAACCCCTCGAGGTCCGCGACGTGGGCGAGGACGTTGTTGGCGATGACTACATCAGCCTTGCGCCCCTCTCTTGCCAGGTCTTGGGCGAGTTGTAGGTTAAAGAAGGTGCACAGCGTGGGGACTCCGGCGCGCTTGGCGGCCTCCGCGGGTCCTTTGGCCGGGTCGACACCGAGACAAGGGATGCCGGCCGCCACGAAATTGCGCAGAAGGTAGCCGTCATTGCTGGCGATCTCGAGGACGAAGGAGGAGGGCCCGAGCCGTCGAGTCTCGATGAGTTCCAGTACGTTGGCTCGTGCGTGTTCCAGCAAGGTGGGGGATACCGAGGAGTAGTACGGGTAGTCCTCCGAGAAAAGGACTTCCGGGTGAACCGTCTCCCGGATCTGCAGCTGCGAGCAATCCTGGCAGAAGACGACGGTCAGGGGTACATGAGGTTCCGGCTCATGCAGGGTCCTTTCCGTGAGGAGTCGGTCCGCCAGCGGGGTTTCGCCCAGATCCAAAACCGGTGCAAGCCGCTTGCCGCGACAGTTGCGGCAGCCGTCGATGACCCGGTAGATGGAGCTCCAGGCGTGCGAGCTTCGGCGAGCGCGGGTTTCAGGAAGCGAGCCCATTGTTCCACCTGAGCGAGGAGTCCAATTGGCCTGTGGATAGAAGCCATTTGACATGGTCGATCCGTTTGTAGCGGGGTCCCTCGAACTCTTCAAGCACCAGACCGTACCTCCTGTAGGCTTCGTACAGCTGGCGTGCGCCCTCGCGGGCGGTCCATTTCGGACGGAAGGTCGGAATGGTGCGGAGGATCTTGTCGCAGTTGACCCGGTAGCATCGCTTGTCGGGGCCCGCTTCGCCGGAGAATTCGATCTGGGCGTTGGGCACGGTGTCTTTCACGATGTCCGCCAGATCGCGGATGCGGTAATTCTCCTCCGTTCGGCCGACATTGAAGGCTTCGTTGTGCACGCGCTCTTGGGGGGCTTCGAGGAGGCAGGCGAAGGCGAGGCAGACATCCTCCACATGCACGATGGGGCGCCAAGGTGTGCCATCGCTCTTGAGGAACACCTTGCCGGTGGTGAAGGCCCAGGCCACCAGATTGTTCAGTACCAGGTCAAAGCGGATGCGCGGGGAAAGTCCGTACACCGTTGCGTTGCGCAGGAAGACGGGGCTGAAGGAGTCGGTGGCCAGCTGCGAGACGTCCCGCTCCACCAGCATCTTGGACAGGCCGTAGGGCGTCACCGGCCGGAATTCGCCGGACTCGTCCACCATCTGATCGCCGGACGCGCCGTAGATGCTGCAGGAGGAGGAGAACAGGAAGCGGCGGACGCCAGCCTTCCGCGCCAGCTCGGCCAAGCGAACGCTTGCCCGGTGATTGATCTCCAGGGTGAGCTCCGGATCGAGGTCGCCGAGGGGATCATTGGAAAGGGCGGCGAGGTGGATCACAGCCTCCACACCCCGCAGGTCTGTCAGCTCCACGTCGCGAACGTCTTTCTCAAGGCTGGGACACTCGGGCATGCCGTTCCCGAAGGTGCAGCGCCGGTAGAGGTCGCTGTCCAAGCCGATCACCTCGTGTCCCCGGCTTTGCAAAAGGGGGACGAGCACGGCGCCGATGTAGCCCTTGTGGCCGGTGACGAGGACGCGCATCGTCTCACTCCCAGATTTTCCACGGGGCGTGGCCCGACTGCCAGAGCTCTTCCAGCCGTTTCTTATCCCGAAGCGTGTCCATGCACGCCCAGAAGGAGGTGTGTTTGTAGGCCATGAGTTGGCCGTCCTTGGCCAGGCGCTCCAACGGCTCCCGCTCAAACTGCGTGTCATCTCCATCGATGTAGTCGAAGACGCCGGGCTCGAGCACAAAAAATGCCCCGTTGATCCATCCCTCTTTGGTTTGCGGCTTCTCGGAGAACTCCACCACCTGCTCGCCATCCAGTTCGAGGTGCCCGAACCGGGCGGGCGGGCGAACCGCGGTGAGAGTGGCCAGTTTCCCGTGGGATTTGTGGAAGCGGAGCAGGTCGTGCAGGTTAATGTCCGAGACGCCGTCGCCCCAGGTGAGGAAAAAAGTTCCGTTGTCCAGGTATGGCTTCAGGCGCTTGATCCGGCCGCCTGTGGCCGTTGGCACCCCGGTGTCGATCAGCTCCACAGTCCAGTCCGGCTTGTAGCCCCCCATGATCTTCACCTCGCCGGTCCGGAGGTTCACGGTGAGATCGCTGTTGAGGGAGCAGTAGTCGACCATGTATTTCTTGATCACCTCTCCCTTGTAGCCCAGCGCGATGACGAAGTGCTTGTAGCCGTAGTAGGAGTAGTGCATCATGATGTGCCAGAGGATGGGTCTGCCGCCGATCTCCACCATGGGCTTAGGTTTGACCTCCGTCTCTTCCGCAAGTCGGGTTCCTACCCCGCCGGCCAAGATTGCCACCTTCATGGCCTATCACCCTCCTCAATGATGCTCATCCGTTTACCGCGAACCACTGATCACCCCCGGGGAAAATGCGGTGGCATACGGCTGCTATGCCCGCGCCAAATCCACAAGAGCCTGGCGCAGCTCGGGGCCGTAGACATCCCGCCACCAAGCCAAGATTTGCAGGAGACGGATGTAGACCCGCGCCCGGTCGGTTGCTGAGAGCGAAGAATCGCTGGCAATACGCACGAACTCCGCCCACCGGCGGAGGGCGGGTGTGGCGACCTTCCCACGCCACCGGGGATCGAAGAACGCCATTTGGGCCTTTAAGCTCTTGTCGTAGCTGGAAGCAGCCTCGTGCCAGCGACGGAAGAACATCACCCGAGGCAGCTCGACGAACTTGCCCAGCAGGGCCAGATGGCCGAGGAGACAATTGTCCGAGCCAACGAAGGCGCCAAGGAGACGGGTCCGAGCCAGAGCCTGGGGGCGGATCAGCCCGAAGACCGGATTGCACATTCGCACGTTGCTGAGGTAGCGGAAGAAGCGGGTTACCGGCGAATCATCCTGGAGGTCGAGCTGGTCCTCGTAGTCCCCCAACGGGCGGCCCTCGGCGTCGATGATGCGAGTCCGGCCGTAGCAGAGCACCACATCCGGATTCGCTTCTAGCACCGGGAGGCAGGAGGCAATGTACTCGGGATGGCACACATCGTCCGATGACGCCCACTTGAAATACTTTCCGCGTGCGAGGTGGAAAACGCGATTGAAGTTCCACGCGGCTCCGCGATTCACATCCGATCTGTAGTAACGGACCCGCGGGTCGAGCCGCTGGTAGCGGCGGCAGATCTCCTCCGTCCCGTCGTTCGAGGCGTTGTCTGAGATGATCAGTTCGAGATGGGAATGGGTCTGGCCAAGGATCGACTCAATCGCCTCGGCCACGAATCTCTCGCCGTTGTAGACCGGCATCCCAACGCTCACAAGCGCCGTCGCGGAAGGGGAATCGGCCATCGCGTCTCCTCGTTTACCTATCGGGTTTGCGTCAGAATCGAGGTGGTTCATGTCCGAGCGAGCTTCACTGTCGCCTGGCCACGGTGATGTAGAAGTAGATCTGGGCCAGCACGGTGAGCCGCGCGACGAAGTCCAGCACGCGGCGGAATGTGTATCCCTTGGACCCGCTGATGATCACCGTGTCGTCGGGTCTCAGCGGAGGGAGGAGGTGCCTGTCGGCGGTGTTGAAGTACTCCGCCAGGTTCACCCAGACGACCGCGGGATCCTTGCCTTGGGTGTAGCTGCGCACGATCTTGACGCGGCTCAGTTTGGCCCCCTCCACGAAACCGCCCGCGTAGGCGACCAACGAAATGAGATCCGTGTTGCTTGGCACCAGGTACTGGCCAGGCTTGGCCACGAAGCCGAGCACGTTGACCGGCATGAGCAGCTCGTCCTCTTTCCCGATGTAGTAGCGGGACGGCCGGTCTTGACGGATCAGACTCTGCAGCTCGTTCTCCTGCCCGATCACGCCCTGGGCCAGGAGGAACAATGGCACGATCAGCCATGCTCTTTTCATCCTTCGGACTCCATTGTGGACTTCGCCGGGCGTTGCACCGGGCCCGACGGACGACAGCGTTCGGCAGAGCTCATTGGCTCGCCCTCGGAAATGACGCGCCAGGAGAATCCCTGGCGAAGGGGGATGCCCAATTTGTCGCACAGGCGCCGAAGCTGAACCAGCCCGCGGTCCTCCTTCTCGGCGAAGGAATACACGACGTCGACTGCCCGAAGCTCGTGGAGGAGGGGGAGATCAGCCGCGGTTCCGAGGATCTTCGCGTTCCGCACGCGCATGCCGCGCTTCCGGGGATCGCTGTCCAGGAGGCCAATCACCCGGAGTCCGGGTTCCAGGTTGAGCTCCACCCGGCGCAGGAAGAGCTCGCACTCTCGGTTCACCCCGTACAACACCACGTTGGCAAACCCGGCTGACTTTGCCCGCGAGGCGTGCTTGCGCTCTTCCTGGATTGCGAGCGCGAATCTTGCCCCGCCATTTAGTAAAAGAGTCCAGGCGAAACTGAGGAGGAGCAGGCGTACCCCTTCCAGCCACGGCAGGGTGAGGAAGACCAAGGGGATGCCGGCCAGGCTTGTGAACAGAAGGGACGTAGCCAAAGCCAGGAGGTCCGTCTTTGCCACAAGCCTCCAGCTCTGTTGGCAGACGCCGGAGATGAGGAAGCCCAGATAATGGATCCCGCCGAGAAGCAGGGCCACAGTGAGCAGGGGGCGCGTCGCCTCCGCAATGACGTGGGTTCCCGTTAGGAGGAAGGCCGAAAAGACTGCGGCCAACTCCACCAGCAGGGCGTCCGTGGCCAGGTGAGCCAAGAAGTTCAGCTTCGAACTCAGATGCTTCAGTTTGAGGGGCTCGAACAGAGTCACCCATGCGGTTCGCGCCAGAAGCTTGAGGTCCGTCCAAGCCGTCCTGCGCTGGAGGTACGCGAGGTCCGTCGCCAGCTTTTTCAGGAGGATGAAGTGGATGTAGTAGTCCTCCACATCGTCGACATCGGAGGGGATCAGCTCCTTTTCGTTTCTCCACAGGATCTGATTGGGCCCGGTGATGCCGGGCCATGCTTCCAATACGCGCCGCTGGGCGGGCGTGTACATGGCGACGATCTCTGGGATCTCCGGCCGGGGACCCACGATCCTCATCTCGCCGCGCACCACGTTGATCAATTGGGGCAGCTCGTCCAGCTTGAAGCGCTCCAGGAACTTCCCGATCCGCGTAAGCCGGAGGTCATTTCGCGGGCTAATCTTGGGGCCCAGGTCCGGTCCGTGGCGCATCTTGCGGAACTTGTAGAGCAGGAACGGGCGGCCGTCCTTCCCAATGCGGACCTGCCGGTAGAAGCAAGGTCCTCGAGATTCCAGCTGGATCAGCAGGGCGATGAGCGCGAAGACCGGCGCAAGCAGAATCAACCCCACCCCAGCCAGCAACCGGTCGCCCCAGGGAGCTTTCGGAGCTCGGGCCGGAGGGTCGATTGCGGAAGTTTCTCGACAGGGCTGGGCTCGCTCATTCATGCCAGAGCCTCAACGAGCGACTCGCACACCAAATCCACGTCGGCGCTGGTCATGTGAGGATGCAGTGGGAGGGTGATCTCCCGTGAGCCGAACTCCTCGGTGGTGGGCAGAGGTTGCTGCCAAAGCCTGCGGTACGCCTCGAGCTTGTGAACGGGCGGGTAGTGGTGGCTAGTCTGGATGCCCTTCGCATGCATGCGCGCCACCACATCTCGCCGATCCTTGCCTCTGGGGATGAGCACGGGAAGAATGTGGCAGGCACTTCCCTCCAGCTCGCCGTGGAAGGGGAGATCGAGTCCTGGGCAGGGGGCCAGAATCTCCCAGTAGCGGGCTGCGAGCTTTCTCCGCCTCTCGTTGTACTCGTCGAGGAGGGTGAGCTGTGCGAGCCCCAAGGCGGAGCGGATTTCGTCGAGACGATAGTTGTAACCGAGATCGACCACATCGTACTCCCCCTGGCCGCTTCGGTGCCGTTCCCACGTTCCCGTGGTCATCCCGTGCGAGCGGAGCAAGCGGATTCGGGCTGCGTAGCCTTCGTCGTCGGTCACGACCATGCCGCCTTCTGCTGTGGTCATATTCTTGTTCGAGAAGAAGCTGAAACAGCCAATGTCTCCGAAGGTCCCGAACTTGCGCCCTTTGCGGTAGGCTCCGACGGCGTGGGCCGCATCCTCTACCACCGGGACTCCCACCTCACGGGCCAGGTCGCAAATGGCCTCGATCTGCCAGGGGTAGCCGCCGTAGTCCACTGCAGCGATGCAGCGCGTGCGGGGCGTGAGTTTCCGGGCCACGTCGTACGGATCCAGCACTGGATGCGTCGGGTCTTGGATTTCGGCGAATACCGGCTCCGCTCCGCAGTATCGGATTGCGTTGATCGTTGCCACGAAGGTCATCGATGGACAGATGACCTCGTCGCCGGGTCCTATCCCGATGGCTCGGTACGCCAGGTGCAAGGCCGCCGTCCCATTGGCGACAGCGATGGCGTACCGGACGCCGAGGTAGTGCGCGAACGCCGTCTCGAAACGCTCCGTGAGGGGACCCTGGCTCAGCCACCCGGATTCCAACGCGGCCCGGATGGAGTCGAACTCCCGAGCCCCGAACCGCAGGTCGCTCAGCGGGACTCGCCATTCATTTGGCATCGATTCCGAGCTCCGATCTCATGGATCGAAATTCCTCGATCGCCCTGGCATAGTCGGGGTGGCGCCCAATGTCCAGCCAGTAGCCGCGAAACGGGTAGCTGACCACCTTTTCCCCCCGCTCCAGGAGAATGCGGACGAGCTCCGGGAAATCCATCGGCTCCTCCGGGCGGAGGTATTGGCATACGCGGACGTCGAAGGCGTACACGCCCATGCTCACCTTCAGCGGGAGTTGGGGCTTTTCCCGGAAGCCGATGATCAAAGAGTCCCCGTTGGTCTCGATCACCCCGAGGTCAATGGGGACTCGCAATTCGTACGTCCCCACGGTGGCTATGGCCCCGTTCTCTCGGTGGTAACGGATGAGGTCGGCGAAGTTGAGATTGGTCAGGAGGTCCGCATTTACCACCAAGAAGTTCGGCTCGAGATCTCGGATGAGGGACAGGGGGGCGATGGTGCCCAGGGGACGCCTCTCTTCGAAGTACTCGATCCGTACCCCCAACCTGGATCCATCTCCGAGGTAGGCGCGGATCAAGTCGGCCAGGTAGCCAAGGGCAAGTGATACCCGATCGAAACCCTGGTTCTTCAGCTGGCGGATGACGATTTCCACGATCGGCATGCCGTCCACGGGAAGCAGGGGTTTCGGGATGACCGACGTGTACGGAGCCAGTCGGACGCCGCTTCCGCCAGCCATGATGATCGCTTGCATCTCTACGCCCCTTTCACAATCCACCATCGGCCTCGCATTTTCCATTGGCACCGCGCAGGCGCCGCTTCCCGGTCGCGCCTCCTACACGTAGTACAAGCTCGGGTTTTCCACGGCCACGTGCCCTTCGATCCATTCGGCCGTCCTGGCCAGTCCCTCCTCGAGGGGAACCTTGGGTTTCCATCCCAACAGGCGGTGGGCTTTGCTGGCGTCGCACACGAGTCTTTGGACTTCGCTCTCGGCGGGCCGCATGCGTTGCGGATCCTGGTCAACCCGCAGTTCGACGCCCAGGACCTGCTGCACCAGCTCACAGAGCTGCGCGATGGTAGTTTCCCTTCCCGTGCCCAGATTGATCACCTCCCCCTCGATGCCGGGGGTGATGGCAGCCCGCAGGAATCCCTCTACGATGTCGCCCACGTAGTTGAAGTCGCGGCTCGGATGAAGAGCGCCGAGACGCACCACCTCGGCCTGCAGGGCTTGCAGGAGGATGGTGGGGATCACTGCCCGCAGGGACTGCCGCGGCCCATACGTGTTGAACGGCCGGACGATCACCAGCGGAAGCCCGAAGGCTCGGTGGTAGCTCAGCGACAGCTGGTCCGCCCCGATTTTGCTCGCCGCGTAGGGGGAGCGGGCTTCCAGCGGATGGTCCTCGTCCATCGGGACATACTTCACCGTGCCGTACACCTCACTGGTGGAAGTACCTATGAGCCGGCTCACCCCGTACTCGAGGCAGGCGTTCAGAACATTGAGCGTGCCGAGGACGTTCGTCTGCACGAAATCCGTGGGGTTCAAGTAGGAATACGGAATGGCGATGAGCGCCCCAAGGTGGAAGACGATCTCCGAGCCTTTCACAGCCCGATTGACGGCGCCTGGATCCTTGAGATCTCCAAAGATGATGTCCACCTCAGCGAGGCTTTCCTGGGGCAGCTGCTCGAGAAGGCCTCGCTCGTTCCGCGAGTTGTACCGGAGGAACGCACGCACCCGTGCCCCGTGCTGAATCAAGGCTTCCGTGAGATGGCTGCCGATGAATCCGCCGGCACCTGTGACGAGTACGACTTTGCCCCGCAAGCTTCTCATCTTTCCTCTCGATCGGGATCTTTGCGTTGCAGGGGATGGCTTTCAGGAGTTCTTTTCCGAGGCATAGTAGCGACGGTAGTACTTGTAGTACTTCCTGCTTCCGTATACCATGCCTTGGTTGACCATGTTGAGGACGATGCCCACAACTTTGGCCTGGCTTTTCTCCAGATTAGCCAATGCGCGCTGGATGGCCCTTCTCTCGGTCTGACCGGCGGCGACGCAGAAAACGATCGCGTCGGCGTGCCTGGCGGCCACATTCGCATCTGCCAGGCCGAGACATGGCGGCATGTCCAGAATCACCAGGGCGGCCCTTTCCCTCAGCACCTTCAGAAGCAGCCCAAACTCGTAGGAGAACCACAAGCTGGCGCTGTCGACCGACGGCGAGCCGGCTGGCAGGAAGCGGAGCCCAGCGAAGGGGGTTGGCCTGAGGTAGCTCTCGACCAAGGGCGCAAGTTCATGGGCGTCGCGCTCCAGATCCGCCATCCTCTCTCCCTCCACCTCCGTGCTGAGGTAGCGATCCACGGTGAGCCTTTCGGAAAGGACCTGGCGCATCTCCGCTTGGAGGTCAGCCAAGCCCGGCTGACGGGGGACCTCCAGCATGCGGTGCAGCGTGGGCTTGCGGAGATCGCCGTCCACTAGCACGGTATTCAGCCCGCGCTTCGCGGCCAGAAGGGCGAGGTTCATCGTCACGGTGGACTTCCCTTCTCCGGGGATCGAGGAGGTGATCATGACCACCTTTGCGTTCCTGTCGAGCGAAAAGGTGAGGGAGCTCCACAGAAGATCGTACGCGTCGTGAAGGATGGAGCGGGAGCGATGGCCGTGCTGTTCCCGGTCCCCCTCGGCGCTGATCAACGGCTTGAGCTGGCCGTTCCAGAGGATTCCGCGCTGCAGCTTGGGGATCGAAGCCAGGATGGGCACGTTGGTGAAGGCCTGCACGTCCTCGGGTCCTTCTGGCTTGTCGTAAACGAACTCGAGAGCCAGCGACAGCGTGAGCCCGATCACCAATCCCGCAAAGACGGCGAGGAAGAAGTTGAGGGCCTTCCGAGGCCGGACCGGCGTGCCCGGCACAAGAGCCCGTTCCATCACCCGCATGGTGCCGATCTCGGCGGCCTCCCGAATGCGGGCCCTCTCCCTCTCTTCGTACAGCGTCTGGAAGAGCTTGTTGTTGACCTCGAGTTCCCGTTGCAGCCGGACCAGCGTCACCTCCTGCTCGGGGAGCTTGCGAAGCCGCTCCTCGTAACCTTGCATCAGCTGCTGCAGCTGGTCCCTCTGGGCGGCCAGGCCTTGGATCTCCACTTCCAGCGCCACCGAAGCCTTGAGGTTCTCCCCGATCTGCTCAAGGGGGTCGAGGAGGCCCTTGAATTTCTCATCCTGGACGATGCGCATCGTTTCCTGGACCAGATTGGCCTTCGTTTGCTCGATATCGTTCCGGATCTCGAGCATCTTCGGGTGGTCCGGCGCGTAGTTCTGCGCTTGGAGCCTGGCGTACATGGTCTCCAGCTCGACCAGATGCTGCTTCATCTTCTCCGTAATCGGTGTGGTGATGGAGGTGACGGTGGTGGGCAGGTCCTTCTTCTCCGCTTCGATTTGCTGGCGAAGGAGCGTCAATTTCCTCTGCTTCGCTTCCATCTCGGAGCGGATATTGTTCAGCAATACCTCCGCTTGGGTCATCCTTTCCAGGATCTCGGCGGCCTCCCCGTCGAGGGTGGCGATGCCCTCCCGCTCCTTGAAGCTCTTGAGCGCGTCCTCCGCTTCATGAAGCCGCCGCTCCACGACGGAAAGCTGCTCATCGGCGAAGCTGCGCAGGGCCGTGTACTCCCGTCGGCGCTGCTCGAGATTGCTGTGCTGGAGCACGTCGATCGAGGCGTTCGTAATGGCTGCCGCCACCACCGGATCCGTCGATTCGAAAGAGACCACAACCACGTCCGTGTTCTTGACCATGACCGCGTTCAGATGCTTTCGAATGTAGCGGACGGGGTAGGTCCTCGGGTTCGGCAGTTTCGATGTGTCGACGGTGCCCAGGATTCTGCGGACGATGCTGTCCGGAAGCGCAGCGGCAACCATGCGGACGAAGGCCACCGTCTTCATCTCCTCCAGGCGATTGGCGATGTAGTTCTGCCGCGAGAGGGGAGAGAGGATGTCCACCCCGATCGTCTGGCTGACCGGGTAGTTCTCGAACACGATCTTGGCCTCAGCCACATAGACGGGCTTGGCCAGCTGGTTGTAAAGCACCATCGGCAGCACGCAAACCCCCAGGCTCACGAACAGCACCTTCTTTCGCTTATCGATCACCCGGAGGAGGTCTTGGAAGGTCAGAGTTTTCCCGCTCACGTTCGTAGCCTCATTCGTGACGACCAACAGTTCACAAATTGCCGCAGACGACTGGACCGCGAATCCCCCTTCCCGGAGAGTCTTCAGCCGCCTTCATGTCAGCGGATGCCCCAGGCCGCATGGCTCGGGTCGGGATCGACGCGCTCGGTTCCGCCACTCTCGAACTCACGGAGCTGCGCGCCGTGGGACTGGATCTGGAGAAGGCGAGCACACAGCTCGGAGAGTTGATCCGAAAGCCGGACGATGCTCTCGATTTCCCTTTCCGGGAGGCATTCGCGGGAGCATGCATGGAGCCGGCCACTCATTCGGGAGGATAGCTTCAGCAGGCGGGCCGCTCCTTGTCCGATGAGCCTCAAGATCGAAGCCTCTTCCTTCCGGACATTCTGCCGACGCAGCACCTCCTCGATCTTGCTCCGGATCTCCGATGCCGTGAAAGGCTTGCCCAGGTAGTCCGCGGCTCCCGACTTGAAAGCCTGGACCACGGTGCCCACCGAAGGAATTCTCGAGGCCGCGATCACCGGACAATGTGGACGGTACGTTCGGATCTCTTCCAGCAATCGAAAACTTGCTCCCTCTGGCATCCGGAGCTCGAGGACGATGACGTCGAATTCCTGCTGTCCCACCTGCGCGAAGGCCTCCGCTGAGGAGCGTGCCTCAACCACGTCGTAGCCCCAATGGCGGAGGAGGTCCCCGTAGACGCTGGCCGCATCCGCTTCGTTGTCGATGAGGAGCACTTTCCGCCTTGAGACGGAGCTAGGCGCCACTGCCGCTTTCTGGTCTGCCATCCTCCAATCCTTCGGGATGCTTGGTGTTGTTGGCGGGACCGCGACTCCAACCTTGGCATCCCCCTGAGCTCCGCGTCGACTCCCGCCCCGACATGCGTTATCCCCTAGTTCCAAGGACTATGCCACGCGCGTCCTCTTGCGCGCTCTCATCCACGCCGGAGGTGCTTGATTCTGTGGGGATTGCAATTGTGACGATCGGCGTGGAATTGGTTGGCCAGAGGCAGGCGGAAATAAAGTGTTCAAAATTTGAGCATTCGAGCGTCAACTACGTTTCCGACCAGAAATTGTCTTCATCGGCCGGGAGTCTCAGGCCTCCAAGGGGGGATTTCGTGCCCGCGAGAAGCTGATGCGACTCGTCTACCCTTCCTCACCGGACCTCGCGAGTACTGGGGATCATGTCTAATTCTTGAACAGACTTGTCAGGGACCAGCGGCGTTGGCCCTTTCCCAGAGGAGGTCAGCGACCCGGCAGCGTGATTTCTTGTGCTGCCGATCACAATTGGCGGCCAGATGTGGCGGACCGGGGGCAGTTGCCGGGACATCCGGATCCCCGTGCGACCGCGCCTCGGCCGCGGTTCCGAGGGCGGGCGACCCCCTCACGTGTCACCCGAGCGTTTGGTTTCTTTTCCCTCCTTTTCCCAGCCGTCTGCGCGGGACGCATTCGCTCGCTGCAACCGGCGTGCGAGGCAGAGCAGCCGGAGCCGTTCTTCCCGACCTCGGCTCACGGGAGCGAAGTGTCGAGGGGGAGAAGGCCTATGGGCAGAATGGCCATCGGCTCCAGCTGATGTGTGGCAAAGGTCCGGATGAACCACGAGTACGGTTCGCAACGCCAGGGATTGGCCTGCGCGGCAGTGGCGCCCATCGGCGGCGGGAAGAGCCCCATGTTACGCGGGAACTCAAGGATCTCCACGTGCCGGCCTTCCGGGATGCCGGCCATTTTTCTTGCTAGCCGAAGGGCATCGCTGAGGGTCCCGATCCGATCCACAAGGCCAACGGCCAGGCCATCGACGCCCGAGTAGATGCGGCCCTCGCCAATGACGCGGACGCTGTCCTGGGAGAGGCGGCGCGCCTGAGCTACCAGCTTCACGAAGTGGTCGTACATCTGCAGGATGCCCTGGCGTGTTTTGGCGAACTCCTCTTCGCTCAGCGGGCGGTGCGGAATCGTCACGCCGAGAACCGGGAGGGTGACGCCGTGGAGCAAATCCGCGTGTTCGCCCCGCTTCACGAAGTCGGATGTGAGACCGAGCTTCTCGCCAAAGCCCTTGTCGTAGAGCCACCCGCCAATCACTCCGATGGAGCCCGTGATGGTCAGAGGGGATGCGAGGATGGAGTCGCCCCACGCCGAGATCCAGTATCCTCCGGATCCAGCCACGCTACCCTGGCTGACGATGACCGGTTTGCGCTCGCGGCAGCGTCGGATGGCCTGCGCCACCATATCGGAGGGGACCACAAGCCCGCCGGGCGAATCCACCCGGAAGACGATGGCCTTGACGTCGCTCCGTTTGGCCAGTTTGTCGAAGGTTTTCTCCAAGTACCGGGCGCGGATGCCCGTGTCTAGGTCGCACGGGCCGAGGGCGTACACGACGGCGATGCGCTCAGCCGGTCCCCACGTCTCATCCGGGAGGCGCGATCTCACCTTGGCGCGCGCCACGGAGCGGAAGCGTTTGCCCACTTTTTTCGCCAGGATCTCGTCGATGTCGCGCCAGCGGCTTACTGTGTCCACCAGTCCCACCTTGACGGCGTCCTCGGCCAGGAAGATCCCGCCCAGGTCCACGAGCGAGTCAAAACGGCTCGTGGTCCAGCCTCGCCCCGCACACACCTCCCCGCGCAGGAGCTCGTACACGTCGTTCAGGTAGGCGCTCCTCTGTTCACGGTCCGCCTCGGAGAAGCGATCATTTGCGTAAGTCTCGGCGGCCGACTTATACTTGAAAAAGCGCAGCTCCTGAAAGCCGAGGCCCAGCTTCTCGAGGGCGTGCTTGAGGTAGGTCCTGCCGGTGACGAGACCCAGCAGCTGGAGCTGACCCTCGGGGTCCATCACCACAATGTCCGCGCAAGAGGCGAGCCAGTAACGGATGATGTCGCCCTCGTCCAGGAACGCGACCACCCGTTTTCCGGCGGAGCGCAAGCGAATCAGCTCGGCGCGGACCTCCCACGCCAATTCCGCCGGGAGCGCAGACCCGGAAAGATTGAGGGCGACAGCTCCGACGAGGGGATCATCCGCGGCTCGCTGCAGGTCCTGGATCAGGTCGAGAAAGCGGTGGGTCTGCCGGTCGAACCAGGCATAGCGGAGATAGTCCAGTTTACCCCGGAGCTCGATTTTCAGGAGCTCGCGGCCGGGGAAGATCGAACCTGCGAGGTCGCGGCGACGCGGCTGGGCAAGGCGCAATGAGTAAACCTCCCCTCCGTCGCCCGTCACCCGACTTGCCCCGAAGCCCAGGGGACCGCTCTGCACCTGTAGCCCCACGCGGTACACCGCATGCTCTTCAACCCCGAATGCCAAATGCAAACCCGGAATAGGACGAAGCACCACACCTCCGAACCAGTTTCCACGGCGCCACTGCTGGTTTCCCGGCACGGAGTAGGAGACAGCCAAGGTCACTCGCTCAGTGCCGAACGGGCGGAGTCCCAACTCGGCCTGGCGCTGCTGAAAGTCCTTGCCGGAAGAGATCAGGCCCGCAATCCCGAGCGAGACCCACGGGGCGGGACGCGCGATGACTCCCCCTGTCCAGTTTCGCGAGGGTTCTCCAGGGACATCCTGCCAGCGGTATCCAGCACCGAGCCCTAGCATCCCGACCTTCGTCCCCATCCAGATGGATTGAACGCTCCTGGGCCCGTGCGGCGTGGGCATCTTGCCGACGGCAAGGCCGGTTCCCGGCACTGCACCGAGGAAAAGCCCTCGCTGCAGGCCGGCCTCACTCCAGCCGTACAGCCTGAGCTCTGGGCCGCGCACGAAAGCCGCGTTGGCTGGGTTCAGGAACCCCAACAATCCCTGATCGAAAGCGGAGGCCGGCGCCAAAAGGAGCCGATCCGGGCTTTGCAGGTCTTGGGCTGTGGCTCTTGCGACGCCAGCAAGGATCACCGCGGTCATGAGACAGTATGCCACACCCTTTGCCTTCATTGTCTCCCTCCTAGACTGCGTTTGCCGTGCTTCGCCATGCGGGAGCATCCGACGGGGTCCCTTCGCCTACAAGCGGAGGAATACCCGGCGACGCCACAAGCACCACACGAAGAGATACGATAGGGCCACGTACACCAGTGCATGCAGCAGGGAGCCAATCCACGGGTCCCCGACGGCGGAGAAGACCGTCTTCCACAAGTAGGCCTTGATGGAAAGCTCCTCCCCGTTCGAGTGGACGTTCGTGAAGATCATGATGCGCGCTACCAAACCGATGAACACGTACACGGCGATCGCGTTGGTTCCCCAGACGACGAACGGCTTCGCCCAGGACCGGTACCCCTTCACGTCGATCAGCCAGTAGAATGCGGCAAGCATGTTGAGGGCCACCCCTGCGGTGTAGACCGCATAGCTGCTGGTCCAGAGACTCTTGTTGATCGGCAGCCAATAGTTCATGAGCGAGCCTACGACGAGAGCGCTGTTCCCGAAGACGAAGAGCCAGCCCGTGATTTCCCGCGGATCTCGGCGGCTCCTGAGCCAGTGTCCCGTGAGCGCGCCGAAGAGGGTGGTGGAAATCGCGGGGATCGTGCTCAGCAAGCCCTCCGGATCCCAATTGGGCCAGAACATGTGATGGCCGAATACCAGCCGGTCAATATAGGCCCCCAGGTTCCCCTCCGGGGTGAGCGCCCCAGCGCCGTAACCCGGCACAGGCACGAGCTTGATCAGGATCCAGTACAGGATGAGCAAGCCGCAAGCCACGATTGCCTGTCCTCGGATCCCCAAGTGCAGCACCACGAGCGAGGCGAACAAGTAGCAGAGCCCGATTCTCTGCAGCACGCCAGGGATGCGAAGATGCTCGAAATCGAACTTGGGGAAAGCGCTCAGGAAAAGGCCGAAGAGGATCAGGAGCAGGGTGCGTCGGACAATCCGTAGGTAGAAGGATCGCCGCGGAACGCCCTGTTCGATCCGCTTGGTGAAGGAGAATACGAGGGCTGTCCCGACGATGAACAGAAAAAAGGGGAAAATCAGGTCGGTGAAGGTCCAGCCATTCCATTCGGCATGGCGAAGAGGGGGAAGCACGTACTGCCAGCTGCCGGGATTGTTCACCAGCATCATGGCGGCGATGGTGAAGCCGCGGAAGGCGTCCAGCGACTGTAGTCGACCGGCCAACGGGGAGAGCTGAGTCTCGGACATCTCTCACCTCGCCATGCAGTTCGCATCAGAGCTCTTTGCCAAGGGTACAAAGTTTGTGCACCAAATGCAAGGTCAAGATGCCTCGCACCCGTGGCCCGAATCCCCTTGCTTTTCGGCGGCGCTGAGGGTATCTTGCGGTGCTTGCCTTTCGGGACGGAACGCCAGGGGTAGCAGATGAGCATCTACAGCCGCAGGGGCGACGGCGGGAATACCCAGCTCTTCGGAGGCGAGGAGGTGTGGAAAGATGCGCCTCGTCTGGAGGCTCTCGGCTGTCTGGACGAACTCAACGCCTGGATCGGCGTTCTCCTCGTCTACCTTCCCTGGGACGACGTCCGGGAATGGCTGGATCAAGTTCAGAATGACCTCCACACCATCGCCTCGGAGCTGGCCAGCCCTCTCGGGGAGGGGCGGGGTGCGGTCGAGCTCCCTGCCGGCCGCGTGGAGGTGCTCGAGCAATGGATCGATCGGATGTCGGCGCAGCTTCCTGCCCTGCACCACCTCATTCGTCTGCGCGGATCGGAATTCGCGGCCTGGGCTCATGTGGCACGGACGGTTTGTCGGCGCGCAGAGCGGAGAATGGCTCCCCTGCTTCGGCAGGGGGAGATTCGAGAGGAGCCATTTCGCTACATGAATCGCCTCTCCGATTTTCTCTTCATGTTGGCCCGGTTGGTGAATGCGCGCTGCGGTACGCCGGAGCAAGCTTGGAAACTGAGCGCTGGTCCCGAGAAGGCGTGACATGCTTCGATTTCTGATGCTCCTCTTATTGGCGGCGCTGGTGGGAGGTTTGGGCGCGGCAATCGCCGGCCAGCGACGCCAAGGTTGTCTTGTGAACATTGCCATCGGCCTTGTGGGTGCGGCTCTTGGCACGTATTTGGCCAACATCCTCAAGGCGCCCCCCTTCATCCAGCTGCTTGACGTCCCCATTGCCTGGGCGTTACTCGGGGCGGCGATCTTCATGGCCGTCATCGGAGCTGTCGCTAGACGCCAATGATCGGGATCGCCTCCAAGGTTGTGGATCGGCTCGCCGTGCTGCATCTGCAGTTGCTGCGGATCATGAATGGACGCAGGGCACACGTCCGTTGCCGTGGAGCGAGGGGGGCAAACCCTGCTCTTCGCCCTGAGAGCTGGGGCGAAGGGGATTTGCGTGAAGCTGTGAACGCACTCCCTGTGCCGAGGCTCCGCCTGGCCAGCTGGGGAAGAAGCGGGGCTATTACCCGTTGGCGCTTTCACTTTGAGTCGCCGGTCCCGACGGGTTGCGCCGAAAACGATTTGGCGCGCGGCACGGCGTGGACGCATACCGAGCCCGGTCAGACGCCCGCCGTGGTGCTTCTGCACGGGTGGATGATGAGCCATTTCCGCAGTCTTCATCCCCTCGCGAATGCCTTCTTCCGGAAGGGCCTGGACGTTTTCTTCCTTGAGCTCCCCCACCACATGCATAGGCGGAGGCCGGGGACCTATTCGGGGGAGTGTTTCTTCGGTCCCCAGGGCGAGTACGGGTTGCAGTCCTTAGTCCAAAGCATTTTGGACACCTGTTCTCTGGTGCGATGGCTCCGCCGGGAGGGACGGGGCGTCGGCCTGTACGGCGTGAGCTTGGGGGGGATGATCGCCCTCTCCTGTGCCTGCTACAGTTCTGATCTCCACTTCGTGATCGCGAGCGTGCCGGCCTGCAGCCTGGAAGAGCTGGCGGAGCGGTCCTTGCTCGTGCGGAAGCTTATGTCTCGCGCGGACGGAGGCGGAAATTCCCCCGGCGAGCCATTCCTTCGCCAGCTGGATCCAATGTACCTCAAGCCGCTCATCCCGCCTCGCAGGGTCGTGCTGGTCGTAGGGAGGGGCGATCTGATCGTGCCGCCGGCTTTGCCGCTACGACTTGCCGAGCGCTGGAACGGCATTCCGGTTCTGCTTTACCCACACGGGCACATCACCGTCAATGCCTCGCGCAAGATGCGTCGCGACTTGGCCGCGCTGGTGGACGAGTTCCTGCCCGAAATGTGGCCTGGTGGCCGAGGTTTTCAGCCGCCAGCGGAGAAAGCAATGGGAAGGCCCGCGGCATAGGGCTCACGGTTCCGGAAGGGCTGGACACGGAATCCTCAGGGATTCGGGCCTCCTGCTGGTGAAGGTAGTGAGAGGAAAGGATCTGCCCGGATTCCGCGGTAATGGGGAGGGGGACTTCCTCTCCGGCGATTGAGTCGCGAGGGGTTGGCCCGAGCGGGCGCCGGTCGGAAGTCGCGTTGAGCCCAGGTGGAAGGTTGGCCATTCGGAGGAGGTGCTATGCTGAGAACGCGAATTATCCTGACGGTTCTTCTTCTCGTATTCGGGAGCCAGGGAGGCTTTGCGCAATTCGCTCCGAGCCTGCACGGGCACCTCGGAACTGCTCATTTGGCGGAGCCCAGCGCGTTGGGGAAGGGCGGGTTTGTGGTGGGAGGTTCCGCGTGCTACACGGACCTTGGTCGGAAGGATCCGAGAGGGGAGATCGGCGCGTACGGCCTCCACGGAACACTCGGCCTCACCCCCTGGCTGGATGCAGGTCTTTCGGTCTCCTACCTGGCAGTGAATGCGGGCGTTGGAGGGCTGGGGCGGACGTCGGTTTCGCTGAAATTCGCCGTGACGCCCGAGGAGTCGGAGCTGTCGCTGGGACTCCTTGTGGGAGCCATGCTCCCGCCCGTGGACCCGGATCCGCTGGTCTCCTCGCGGGGAACCAATCCGCTGACTCGCATCCTCGCCGGCTGGGAGGGCAGGGATCAGTGGCTATTGGCCAATGCGGGTATCGAGAGGATGGACGTCCTTTGGCCCTCCACGCAGCGTCTCCGCTCGGAGTACGCTTTCGTGGCGGGCCTGGCCTACGGGCGCACGTTGGGGAGGGGCGTAATGGGATTCGTCGAACTGGTGGGCGCCTCGATCCCCTCGCTGACGGATGAGGATCTGTTCTTCCAGGCGGGGCTGGATTTTCCAGCTGCGGGCCGCCTCCGCGCAAGGTTTAGCGGAGGTACGGGGCTTCCCAATTTCGAGCTCGCGAATACCGACGTGCGAATCACGGCGGGTTTGCAGTATCGGCTGGAGAGGGTCGATTAGCCGAGACCTCCAACAAGAAGGCGGCGTAACACGGACTGGCGCCCCCGGTTGATCTTGCTCCTCTTAGCCGTCTCCCTGAGTGGTTGCAGGCTGATGGAGGAGCTCGGGATAGCCCTTGGCCAGGACCTCGAGGTGGTCAAGCTGGGCAAGGTCCGTAGCGCGAAGCTCAGGGAGCCCTCCGGCCTGGCCGCAAGCCAGCGCTACAGGGGCGTCTACTGGACCCACAACGATTCCGATCACCCTCCGGAGCTCTTTGCCATCGACTCGCTGGGCACCGTTTTGAAAGTGTTCCGCGTGAGCGGGGCCAAGAACGAGGACTGGGAGGATCTGACGCTGGATCCAGACGGGAATCTCTACATCGCCGATACGGGGGATAATGACGGGGTGCGCAACTCCGTGGTCGTCTACCGGCTGCGAGAGCCCGATCCCTTCGGCGTCGACACGGTAGTGACAGCCGAGGATTCTCTCCGGCTTCGCTATCCGAGTGGAGTTCACTACAATTGCGAGGCCGTCTTCTGGAAAGGGGGTCGATTGTACCTGCTGACCAAGACGGCCAGTTTCCGGGACTCGACGGTTTGTTTCTCTGTTGATGTAGGCAAGACCGGGGTCGGTGTGGTTGAGTTGGTCCGCGAAGGCGCGAGATCGGATGTCAATCTCGTCACAGCCGCGGAATACAGCCCTGCGAAAAGGCGGCTGGCCGTCTTGTCGTACACTCAGCTTATCATCTTGGGGCCGGAGGTGGATCCTTTCCCGTACGCGCGCAAACGCACGCAGGCGGGGATCAGCCTGGGGCAATGCGAGGGCGTCTGCTGGAACGGGTCCAATCTCATGGTTGTGAACGAGGCGGGGGAGATTTTCCGGATCTCGGGGTTTGCCCTGTAATGAGGGCGCCAGTTCTCCTGAGCTTCGTCGGAGCGGCGTGTGAAGAATCGCCCCGGGAGATCGGCGGGGGCGCGAGCGACGTAGCTTCGCCTTCGAGCGGGTGGGGGAACCTGGGACGGCCGGAGGCGGATGTCACGGGCCTTTAACTTGACAGGCCATCGGACGGTTTTTATTTTGGGCCACAGGCAGGAAGCCGAAGGTCAGAGGAGGGAAGGCCCGTGGAATGGGAGACAGAGGCGGCGCGATCGGCGGCGTGGGTCCTGATCATCGACGATGATCCGGCCGTTCTGGAACTGGTCCGGAGGGCGTTGGAGAGAGGGGGGATCCCCTGCGAATGCCAATCGGATGCGCACAAGGCCCTGGCCGAGCTGCGTCATCGCGACTACGCGGTGGTGCTCACCGATATTCGCATGCCGGGCATCTCCGGTATTGACATCTACCGGAGGGTGAGGCATTCTTGTCCGCACACCTATTTCATCGCCATCACGGGGGTGGCAGACACCGAGGTGGCCATCGAAGCCCTGAAGCTGGGCTTCTTCGACTATCTCTTGAAGCCTTTGAACCTGGACGAGGTTGTTCTTTCCGTTGAGCGAGCGTTCGAGAAGAGGCGCCTCAAACTAGAGCTGCGGGCCTACCAGGAGGAGCTCGAGGCGAAGGTCCTGCGGAGGACGGAGGAGCTGATCGACCGGTCGCGCCAGCTGCGGCAGCTCCTGCTGAACACGATCCAGACGCTGGTCTTCACCCTCGAGGCGAAGGACAAGTTCACGGAGGGGCATTCCCGACGGGTCTCGGACATCGCGGCGTATCTGGCCGAACGGCTCGGGTTGTCGCAAACGGCAGTGCGTCGCGTGGAGCTGGCTGGCCTGCTTCACGACATCGGGAAGGTGGGGATCCGGGACCAGATCCTTTCTCTGCCACGTCGCCTGACGAAAGACGAGATGGAGCACGTGAGGACGCACCCGCAGGTCGGAGCCCGGATTCTGGGGCCAGTGAGTGAATTTCAAGACCTCATCCCGGCCGTGCTTTGTCATCACGAGAGGTACGATGGCTCGGGCTACCCGCAAGGCCTGCGGGGCGAGGCCATCCCCCTCTACGCGCGGATCGTAGCTGTGGCGGATGCCTACGAGGCGATGACCAGTCGGCGGCCCTACCGTGAGGCATTACCGCCGGATGTGGCGCTTGCCCAGCTCAAGAATGGGACAAGATCGAGTTTCGACCCGCAGGTGGTGGAGGTGTTGGAGCGATGGCAGGGGGAGGTCGAAGAGCGGATCCGCCACGTCCAAAGTCCCGCCTGAGGCCGAGAGTAAAAGTATTGACAATGCTACGGGGGATGGGTATATTATCGCGAGGCAGCGGGACGCGAGAGTGGCGGAACTGGCAGACGCGCTAGACTTAGGATCTAGTGCCCGAGAGGGCTTGGGGGTTCGAGTCCCCCCTCTCGCACCAGGAGCCGGCCGAGGGACCGGCTTTTGCTTTGTACTGGAATGAACGCAGCGAAATGGGAGACGCATGGCGCAGGCTTATCAGGTTCAGATCAAGCAATTGGAGGGCAACCGCCGACAGCTCGAGTTCACGTTCCCGCCGGAGCTGGTCCGTCCGCGCGTGGACGAAGGCTTGGCCGAGCTGAGAAAGACGGTCAAGCTTCCGGGATTTCGCCCAGGCCGCGTGCCGATGGACGTGGTTCGGAGGGTGTTTCAGAAAGAAGTGGTCCACGATCTGGCCGTGGAGCTGGTCTCCGAGTACATGCCGGAGATTGAAAAGGAGCACCATCTGGACATCGTCGGCAGGGCTCATCTCACGGGCCACAGCTACGAGCCGGAAGGCACGCTCCACGTACGGGTCGAGGTGGAGGTGGCTCCGGAGATTCGTCTCCCCGAGTTCGGTCGTTTGAAAGTGGAGCGGCCGATCATTCAGGTGACGGATGAGGACTTGGAGATTGAACTTCGCAGGCTCCAATTGCGAGCCGCCATCGAGATCGAGGTGGAGGACGGAGCGCGCGAAGGCGACGTGATCGTGGGTCAACTCAAGGAGCTGGATCCCACGGGCTTGCCCCTGGTGGGGCGCTCGCCACAGCGGGTGGCCATCGCTCTGCCGACTTCGCAGAGTCTCAAGGACGAGGATCGCGATCTACTCGAGCGCCTGAGAGGGGCCAAGGCGGGAGAAGCGCGCACCTTCTCTACCAGACGGCCCATCGTACAGGGATCGGTCTCGGGGGAGGGAAACCGCTACACCTACACGCTTGACGTCGAAAAGGTGATCCGCCGCGAGATTCCTGCGCTCGACGACGAGTTCGCCAAGGATCACGATTTCAGCTCCCTCGCGGAGTTGAAGGACTACGTGCGGAAGGAGATGGAGTCCCGAGCGGCTCGATTCAGTGAGCAGGCGTTCTTCGAGAACATCCGCGAGGAGCTCCTGAAGCAGGTGGATTTCGTGCCCCCGGAATCGATGGTTCGGGCGGCTTTGGAGTCCTTGATGCGCCAGTTCCGGGAGGAGCAACCGGAGGCGCGCGTTCCGGAGGCAGACCTGGCCCGCGAATTGCGACCGGATGCGGTGAAAACCGCGAAGTGGATCCTGTTGCGGGAGAAAATCCTCCGGGAGCATGGACTGGCGGTCTCCGACGAGGATGTGGATGCCTATATCGAGGAGCTGGCCAGATCCAATCCGGAATCGGCGGAGAGGATTCGCCAGGAGTATGGTTCCGAGGAGCGGAGATCGGATCTGCGCTTTGAGCTGGAGACGGAGCGTCTGTACCGGTTTCTGGCCGAGCGGGTGAAGGCGCAGGAGGTGCGCGAGCGGTATTACGTGGACCGCCGCGTCGCCACGGCCGACGCCGCAGGCCAGAGACTCATCCGCAGCCCGCATGAGGGCTGAGTTTGGCCAATCTCAAGTAGAGGTGGTGGGATCCATGGGTCTTGTGCCGATTGTGATCGAGCAGACAGGGCGAGGGGAAAGGGCCTACGACATTTTCTCGCGCCTGCTGAAGGAACGGATCATTTTCATTGGTACGGCCATCGATGATACGGTGGCCAGTCTGGTGATCGCGCAGATGCTGTTTCTCGAGGCAGAGGATCCGGACAAGGACATCTACCTCTACCTCAACACCCCGGGCGGGTACGTCACCTCCGGCTTGGCCATCTACGACACGATGCAATACATTAAGCCGGACGTGGCGACCATCTGCATGGGCCAGGCCAGCAGTATGGGAGCTCTTTTGCTCGCTGCGGGGGCTCCGGGCAAGCGTTCGGCTCTGCCCCATTCGCGGATCATGATCCATCAACCGATGGGAGGGGCGCAGGGCCAAGCGACCGACATCGAGATTCACGCGCGCGAGATCCTGACCCTGCGGGAGCGCCTGAACGAGATCCTGTCCAAGCATACTGGGCAGCCTGTGGAGAAGATCGCTCGCGACACGGAACGCAACTACTTCATGTCCGCCGAAGAGGCGAAGGAATACGGGATCATTGACGAGATCCTGGTGAGAAAGAAGCCTTCGGCAAAGGGCAAGTAGGCCCTGACGGGCGGTGCCGAGATGGCGACCTACTACTACGAGCCGCCGGCGCATAGCGTGGCGTGTTCCTTCTGCGGCAAGAGCGGCGAGCAGGTGGACGTGATTGTATCCGGGCCGGGGGTCTACATCTGCAATGAGTGCGTGCGCAGTGCCGGCGAGATCATCCGTGACAGCCGGCGCCGGCGGGTCTCCTTCCATCGCACCCGGATCCCCACCCCAGAGGAGATCAAGCGAGAACTCGACGATTACGTCATCGGCCAGGAACGGGCGAAGAAGGTCGTGGCCGTCGCGGTGTACAACCACTACAAGCGCATCGAGGCCACGGACCCGTTCGATGACGTGGAAATTCAAAAGAGCAATATCCTCCTGGTAGGGCCAACCGGCACCGGGAAGACCCTCATTGCCCAGACCCTAGCGCGCTTTCTCAACGTCCCGTTCACCATTGCCGATGCCACCACCCTCACGGAGGCCGGATACGTGGGCGAGGACGTGGAGAATATCCTGGTGCGGCTGCTCCAAGCGGCGGACTACGACGTCGAAAGGGCCCAGCGCGGCATCGTCTACATCGATGAGATCGACAAGATCGCGCGGAAGGATGGTAATCCCTCCATCACCCGGGATGTGAGCGGGGAGGGGGTTCAGCAGGCCTTGCTCAAGATCCTGGAGGGGACCATCTCCGCCGTGCCGCCGAAGGGAGGTCGGAAACATCCCGAGCAGCACCTGATCAACATCAACACGACGAATATCCTTTTCATCTGCGGGGGAGCCTTCGAGGGGTTGGAACGGATCATCGCCGCCCGCGTAGGGAAACGGCGCGTCGGTTTCGGGGCCGACGTCCGCAGCCGGAAGCATGCCAGCATCAGCGAGCTTCTGCGGCAGGTGGAGCCGGAGGACTTGCTCCGGTTTGGCCTCATCCCCGAGCTCGTCGGCCGGCTGCCGGTGATCTGCACCCTGGACGAGCTCGACGAGGCGGCGATGATGCGCATCCTGGTGGAGCCGAAGAACTCCCTGGTCAAACAGTATCAGCGCCTGCTGGAGTTGGACGGCGTTCAACTCACCTTCGACGAGGATGCCCTGCAGGAGATCGTCAATCTGGCGATGAAGCGGGGTAGCGGCGCGCGAGGCCTGCGGGCGATCATGGAGCAGGTGATGCTGGACGTGATGTACCAGGTTCCCTCGCGGCGGGACGTCCAGTCTGTGCGCATCACCGCCGCCGCCGTGCGGGGCGAAGCCGAACCCATCATTGAGTATCAGCGTCTGCAGAAAAGAGCATGAAAGGCTCTGCCCGGCGTTGTGAGGTTTCGGTGCGGCCGCGTTGGGGGATGGGACGACAGAAGGGAACCGAAGTGACATAGGGATCCTCTGCGCTTCCGAGCGGTCTCGACGCGGAGGATCCTTTCCTTTTCCATCCATTCGGCGAAGGAGGGGAAGAACGGGTGAAGCGAAGGCGCCCAGCCGAAATCCCCCTGTGGGATGATGCAGAGGAGAGCGAGGGGCAGGTGCGGCCCGAGCCGAGCTCCGCGGAGAAGCGTGGGTCGCAGGCGATCGCGGAAGCGCCCGAGGCGGTGAAGATCAGCGAGCGCCTGCCAGTGCTCCCCCTGCGGGATATGGTCGTCTTCCCCCGTGTGATCACTCCGCTCCTGGTGGGCAGGGAACGTTCCGTACGGGCAGTGCAGGAGGCGATGGAACGCGACCGGATCATTCTCCTCCTGGCTCAACGGGACGAAACGGAAAACGAACCTCCGAAGCGGAACCTTTACCGAGTGGGCGTGGCCGCGCGGATTCTCCAGATCCTGAAACTGCCCAATGGCCTCTACAAGGTCCTGGTGGAAGGATTGGTCCGGGCGCGGGTGCGCCGTTTCCTTCGCAATCCGGAGTTCTTCGAGGCGACGGTCGACCTGATCCGCACCGACGAGCGAACCAGTCCCGAACTCCAGGCCACTATCCGCCATGCCAAGGCTCTGTTCGCCGAATACGTCCGGTTGAACCGCGAGATCCCTGACGACGTGCTCGTCTCCCTCGAGCAGATCGGTTCCCCCCAGCAGGTGGCCGACTTCCTTTCGGCGCACATCCTGCGGGATGTTCACACCAAGCAGGCTCTGCTGGAGGCGCCGAGCCTGAAAGATCAATTCATGGCGCTTCTCGAACTTCTGGAGTCCGAGCGGCAGATCCTGGAGCTCGAGAAGAACATCGAAGAGAAGGTGCGGAGCCGGATCCAGCGCTCCCAGCGGACCTATTATCTGCAGGAGCAAATGCGAGCGATTCAGGAGGAGCTCGGCGAGGAGGGCCTGTACGATCCTGAACTGGCCGAGTTGAAGAGGAAGATCGAGCAGGCGGGAATGCCCAAGGAAGTGGAAGCCAAGGCCCTGGAGGAGCTGGACAAGCTGCGCAAGACCTCGCCGATGTCGCCCGAGGCCACCGTGTCGCGCAATTACTTGGATTGGCTTTTGGCTGTGCCTTGGAGCACGCGCACCGAAGATCGCCTCGACCTGGAGGAAGCCCGGAGGATCCTCGACGAAGACCACTACGGTTTGGAGAAGCCCAAGCAGCGGATTCTGGAGCACTTGGCCGTCCTCAAGCTGGTGGGCCGGATGAAGGGTCCCATCCTCTGCCTCGTGGGCCCGCCGGGGGTGGGTAAGACGAGCCTGGGCCGTTCCATCGCCCGGGCGATGGGGAGGAAGTTCGTGCGGGTCTCGCTTGGTGGCGTGCGCGACGAGGCGGAAATCCGGGGCCATCGACGTACGTACATTGGCTCCATGCCAGGCAAGATCATCCAGGGCATGCGGCGCGCCGGCACCGTCAATCCGGTTTTCCTTCTGGACGAAGTGGACAAGATGAGCGCTGACTTCCGCGGCGATCCCTCCGCCGCCCTCCTCGAGGTTCTAGATCCCGAACAGAATAGGGCCTTCAACGACCACTACCTCGATGTGGACTACGATCTCTCGCAGGTGCTCTTCATCACCACGGCGAACGTGCGAGACGATATCCCAGAACCCCTGCGCGACCGGATGGAGATCATTGAGCTTCCCGGCTACCTCGAGCACGAAAAGCTGGAGATCGCCCGCGGCTTCCTTATCCCGAAGCAGCTGAGGGAGCACGGTCTCAGCCCGGAGATGGTGCGTTTCACTCAGGGGGCCATTCGCAGCCTGATCCGCCAGTACACGCGCGAGGCTGGGGTGAGGAACCTCGAAAGGGAGATTGCGGCGATCTGTCGGAAGGTGGCCAGGGAGGTGGCCGAAAAGGAGCGCAAGAGGCCCGTCGTGGTCACGGAGCGCGCGGTCCGAAGATACTTGGGTGTGCCCAAGTACGTGGAAACCACCGCCGAGACGGATTACCTCCTTGGAGCTGCCACGGGCCTGGCTTGGACGCCCTATGGTGGAGAGCTCCTCACCGTGGAAGTCTCCGTGGTACCCGGTAACCGGGAAGTGATCCTGACTGGGCAGCTGGGAGAAGTGATGCGCGAGTCGGCCCGCGCGGCTCTCACCTACGCCAGAGCCCACGCCGCCAGCTTCGGGATTGACCCCCGGCTGTTCGAGCAAAGCGAAATTCACATCCACGTGCCGGAAGGGGCGATCCCGAAGGATGGCCCCTCCGCAGGGGTGACCATGGCGGTGGCTCTGATCAGCGCGCTGTCCGGGCGGAAGGTGAGGCCCGACGTAGCCATGACGGGCGAAATCACCCTGCGCGGAAACGTGTTGGCGGTGGGAGGGCTGAATGAGAAGCTCCTGGCGGCTCAGCGCGCCGGAATCCGCATCGTGATCATCCCGGAGAAGAACCGGCAAGACCTGCTCGAACTCCCGGCTGCCCTGCGGAAAGGACTCGACATTCGGCTTGCCAAGCGGATCGAGGACGTGCTGCAACTGGCCCTCGTGGACGGAACACAGCCGTGAGCCCCCGGCTAGCTCCGGTACGGCAGAGGGGATGGCGTGAACGTTCGCTTCTTTCGGTCCGTTGGGGATCCAGCTGCGCTGCCCCGAGACGGTCTCCCCGAGGTGGGATTTGCGGGGCGATCGAACGTGGGGAAATCCAGCCTGATCAACTCGCTGGTGGGGAGAAAACGCCTGGCGATGACGAGCTCCACACCGGGCAAGACACGGACCATCAACTTCTACCGGGTGGAGGAGTACCTCTACCTCGTGGATCTGCCGGGCTATGGGTTCGCGCGCGTCGGCAAAGCCGTGCGGGAAAGCTGGCGCCAACTGATCGAAGGCTATTTCCGCCAGTCCAGGCACTTGCGGGGCATGGTCCTGATCACGGACCTCCGGCACGAGCCATCTCCCCTGGATCTGCAGATGGCGGAATGGGTACGCTCGCTGTCCCTTCCATTCGTTGTGGCTGCGACCAAGGCCGACAAGCTTTCCTCTGCCCAACTCCCTGCCCAGCTCCGATTGCATCGGGAGGCATTCCTCCAGCGGGGTGCAGAGGAGGTCCTGCCTTACTCAGCGGTGGACGGAAGGGGCCGTCGGGAGCTCTGGGCTGCCATCGAGCGATGGACGGGATTCCGGCCCAGGTAGAGCCGGCGGTCGATTCCCCTCGAATCCCCTATCGCAGGGAGCCGGGTCTTTTGGCCGCCGCAACTGCATCCCAGTGAATCACGAGCTGCAGATACGATCCCCACGGGCTCCACACGCGCTCGGCCTGCGCGTAGCCGGATGAATTCTCTCCGTGCCGGTAAATGGCCACGGAAACCGCTCGCCAATCCCTCCCATGCGAGCGCCCCGCGCTGAGCGCGTACTTCGGAGAGAACGACCACCACAGTCCCAGACCACCCGAAGCTTCACCCCGGACACGGTACAGGGTGGCCCGCCAGCGCGGAATGCTCAGGTACAAGACCTTCCGGCCCCCGAAACGAACTTCATACCGAGCGAGGAGGAAAGGGAAGATCCGTACCGGCTTCAAACGGAGCCCCTCGCTCGGAGGCTCGATGAGGGGAACGCGCCGCCGTTCCCAGAGGCGGGACAATCGCGACTGCCCTTTCGTGAGTGCTGACCCGCCAAGACAGTAGGCGAGAACGCGGTTCTGTTGCTGGACTGGCAACCGATTGAGCAGGTGCATGAGGCTGGCGATTGAGGTCGTGTCGGGGATCCAACGGCCGGTCGCGTACGTGAGGACCCGGAGGAGCTGGAAGTGGAAAAGGCGGGTCTCGCGATACGTGTCGGGCAAGTAACGTCCGAGTTTCGGCAAGAGGCCTGGCTTTGCCGGCAGATGGAGCGGGGGTGGCTCCCGCACCTTCGACGGACGGCCCAGAACTACGCAGGGACGCTCCTGCGCGCTTCCGGCTGCCCACGTCGCCAGCACAAGGAGGGCAATCAGCGGCTGTCGCAGCCCAACGCGCGACATCGCTTCTCAGCCTGAATCTCTCGAACCCGCGGTGGATTAACGTCGGGTAGGAGGTCGGGTTCCCCCGCTTCTCGGCGCAAAGGACCTGCGGTGAGGAGTCTTCATAGCGGTCGCAGGGGCCGGGTGGTCTTGGCGGTTCGGATCTTCCCCCCGGCAAGGACCGGTTTTCGGCCGTGGCGCAGGAGATTTTTCTCGTTGCGGGCCGAAAGGGGTCCCGGCAACAGGCGCTACTTCAGCTCCACCGCTCTTGTGACGACTCCCCCCTTCACGCAATCGAGGGTGATTTCCGCCGGGCCGGTGCCTTCCACCAGCCATTCGATCACCCGTTCCTCCATGCCGGGGATCCCTTCCGTGAGACGGATCCGTTCGGGGTGGCGCTTCGCGGGTTCCATCTTTCCGAGCCACCGGTCCGGCACCAGCCCACCAGCCAGGACGCGGAGGCTGGGTCCGGAGATGCTGACCCAATCTGGGCGCTGAAGCTTGTACCGAACGGCCTGTTGCGACATGGTGGGGATGATCCGCTCGTTGGCCACGACCGCACGCACACGGAACAGTCGCGGGCCGAGCTTCTCCGCCGTGACCTCGTGGATGGCTGGTTTCGGCAATTGATCCGCGTGGTAGAGAGTGAAGGCGCAATTCCGGTGGCAGAGCTCCTCGAGGGCGAAAGCCGGGGGCACGCGCCAGGCCCATTTCTTCCAGCCGCCGATTTCGATATCGCCGTACGCGGGGTGTTTGAACGGGTGCCAGTCGACGAACATGAAGCCCATTTCCACGAGATCGTTGAACTTGAGGCGCTCGGAGTCGCGGGCGAAGAAGGATGAGCGCCAGTCCCGCGAATCCTCCCTGGCAGGGCGAACCTTGAAGTATTCGTAGGAGCTCCAGAGTTCGTTCGTGAAGGAGAAGATGCCCAGGCCCTCGTACGTCCAATTGATGAAGCCGCCGTGGACCGTGTAGAGGTCGCGGTAGATCACGGCGTAGCGGTAGAATGGCAAGATCGTTTCGCCGATTTCCCCCAGCCGATCGTAGACACGGACATCTTCCAACGGGTACTCCGGCACGCTTTCGGCACCCGGTCCGCGGAGGATCAGGCCGCCGGAATTGTGGAAGGATTGGACTCCGGCGATGTTCGGATGCTCCAAGAGGAACTGGGCTACAGCGCGCGCTTCCGGTAGGGACAAGGGGTAGTCCCCGGCGCCGGGCTGGATATAATTTGGCTGCCAGTCGGCCGGCCAATTCCGGTTGGGATCGTAACGGCCCGGGCCATCCTCGTTCAGTAGGCCATCGCCGTCATTGTCTATCCCCTCGTAGCCGAGGAGGATGTAATCTCCGACCTCTCCCGCTTCAACCCGCTCCATCAGACGTGGGTCGGAACTGCTGACGCGGAACTCGCCGAAGGGCACGCGCTTCCGCATCTGGCAAATGTGGCCATCGCCGTCCAGGTCATCGAAGTCGTCCTCATCGAGGAGGCCGTCGTTGTCGTCGTCCACGGGGAGCAGCCCGCTGCGCGATGAGCTGCTGGTGTTGGGCTGGTCGAACCACCAGGCTCGGCCGTCCGGATTCACGGTGGGAACGATGTAGAAAACTCGCGTGTCCACCAAGTCCGTGACGCGCGGGATCTTGCCGTAATTCTCCAGCAAGTACCAGGCGGTGTAGAGGCATACCTCCGCCCCCTGCACCTCGTTGCCGTGCACGTTGGCCTCGATGTACATCGCCGCTTTGCGGGTCTCGGGCCCCGTCTCGGGATTGAAGATCGTGGCCAGGATGATGTCCCTTCCCTGAACGCTCTTCCCGATGCTGGTCACCCGCATCAGCTTGGGATAGCTGCGCTCGAGCGTTCGAAATGCCTGCACCAGCTCGGGGTAGTTGTAGAAGCGATCGAAGGAGAGTTGCACACGGTGAGGCTGATCGAAATCGCCGGCCTCAGCTTTCGAGACTGAGACGCATGCAACGAGTAGGGCCACGCTGAGCAGCTTTCGTCCCGACATCTCCTGCCTCATACAATGGGAGCCAATGCTAAAGCCGGATCGTTCGACGGACTGTGCCGGCCTTTTCGGCGATTACGGCGATGCGAACCTCCTGGCCCTTCTTGCCGCGGAGGATCCACTCGGTCTTCTGGCTTTTGGAGCCGGCGATGGGCTCCAGAAACGCGTATTTGTTGCCACTCAGGAGCTCCGCCTGGGTCTCGATCTCCACGCGCGTCGGCTTCACCGCCCGGGCTCGGACGGCGTGGGCCAAGACGGTGGGGAAGTAGCCCCGATTCCTGACGCGTAGCGTCAGGCGGTAGACCTCGCTGCCAAGGGCCTGGACATTGAGCGAATCCACCTCGATCTGTGGAAGCCAGGAGGCAAGCTCGACGCAGAACCGCGCGTGCCTGCGGATGAGCTCCGGAAGCAGAGAATCCGGAGGATTGACTCGCGCCCCGGGGAGAAAGCCCCCGATTTCCACCTCGCCCAGCTGGGGATGTCGGAAACGCCTCCAGGGCAGGAAGCCCGCGCCACCGGCGTGTTTGTCGAACCACCGCAGCCATTCTGCGTCGAGCGATTCGCCGACCCGTTCCTGGGGTGCGCGCGCCGATCGCAGCAGCGAACGGGCTAGCGACGTGGCGGTTGGCGGCCCTTCCGCGCCGGAGGTGTCCGATTTCGGGGCAGGCCCGCTCTCCGGTGCGGGATACCAGCCCGGCGTGGCGAAAGAGGGGATCCCGTACTGGAAGTAAGCCCATTCGAAGTAGGCCCCCTCCGGTTTGGGCGTGGTGATCAGCGAACGGTCACCGACACCGACGAGCTTGCGGAACACCTCGCTGGCGCGCCGATAGTAGGGGAGATCGTCTTCGTGAAGGCTGGTAGCCGGCTGCGCCGAAGCTTGACGTCGCGCGGCGGCTGGGGCCCGCAGCGTCCCCGTCTCTGCCGTGGGTGCGGTCCCGGCCGACTGCCTTTCCCCGGAGGACGGGAGGAGCAGATTCTCGTGGAGGCAATAGGCGAGGCTCGCGGCCACGTTTCGGTGGCCGAGGAGGAAGTCCACGATGGCTCGCGCCTCCGGAGCTTGGAGTTGGTAGCGACCCGCACCCGGTTGGTGGTACGGATAGCTGTGTGGAAAATTCCGGTCCAGGCAGATCCCACCCAGGCCGTCCTCGTTGTACTCGCCGTCCCCGTCATTGTCGAGCCCTTCGGTGTAGACCTTGTACTGTCCCGACTCCCCTTTGGACCGGTCCACCTTTCTCAGGAGCCGCGGTTCTTGCGGGTCGGCGAGGTAGTCGCCGTCGGGGTCGGGCACACGCATTTGCGTGATCCAGCCATCGCCGTTGAGATCTTCCGGCCCGTCTTCATCCGCCGCGTCGTCGAAGTCGTCGTCCCACGGCAAGACGTTTCCCGCTTGCTCCCATCGGACTTTGCCGAACAACCTCTCGGCCCCGTCCGGATTGGCTCTGGGCAGCAGGTAAAAGGTGCATTGGCGCAGGAGGCTCCGAATGGAGTCCGACCGGGACCAACCCCGTGCGAGCTCCTGAGCGATGCCCAGGATGAGCTCGCTCGCGGCCACGTGCTGGCCTTCCAGATTCCCGACGACGAAAAGAGCCGGCTTCGACCCGGGGGAGCCGCTCTGGCGGTCAGTTAGGGTGATCAGCAAAAGCTCCCTTCCCTCGACGCTCTTGCCGATGGAGGTCACCTCCACGAGCTGGGGGTAGCGGGACGCCAAATCCCTCACGGCCGCTTCCAATTCTGGGAAGCGGCGGTAGGCTTGGGACTGGCTCAGTCCCGGATACGCGAAAACCAGGAGAAGAAGGCACGCGAAAACCGCTGCCGATCCGTTTCGAACGCTCTGCTTCACGCCTCGGCCTCTCACGCTCTTGGGAATCAGCGAATGGGTTTCAACGGAAGTACATGCCGCCGTTCACGTCGATGGTACATCCGGTGATGTAGGAAGCGGCGTCGCTCGCTAAGAAGATCACCACTTCCGCCACCTCTTCGGCCCGCCCGAGCCGGCGGAGAAGTGTGGACTGCTCGAATTGCTGGACCTGCTCCGGGCTGGAGAAGCGCTCATGGAAGGGGGTGGCAATGGGTCCTGGAGCTACCGCATTGACGCGGATGCCGTACGGGGCCAGCTCTTTGGCCAGACCGATGGTGAATGTGGCCATTGCCCCTTTGGCAGAGGCGTAGTGCACGGATCCTGGCCCCCCTCCGGTGTAGGCCGCAACCGATGTGATATTCACGATGCTGCCGCGGCTCTGCTTCAGGTAAGGGATCGCAGCCCGGGTGACGAAAAAGGTGCCGTCCGCGTTCAGCGCGAAGACCCTTCGCCAAAGCTCGGTCGGCATGTTCTCGATGGGGTGGCGTTGGAGCAGAGCTCCGGCGTTGTTCACCAGTACATCCAGGCCACCTGCTCGAGCGCGGAATTCTTCCACCATCCGCTGGGCCTGATCCTCGATGGTCACGTCGGCCTGGAGCAGGATGGGGAGAGCCCCTTCCCGCTGTACGCCGCGGGCCGTTTCTTCCGCTTCTTCGGGGTGAGCTGCAAAGTTGATCCCGATCGGACTTGCTCCTTCCCGTGCCGCCAGGATGGCGCAAGCCCTGCCAATGCCTGTGCTTGCTCCAGTAATGAGCACCCGCTTGCCTTCAAGCCGCTTGCTACCTCCCGTCATCCTCACCTCCGGGGTTTCCCGATCATTGCCGAAAATGATGGACGGGTCACTCTCTCGATTCCACGTGGCCACAGCCCAACCGGCCCAGAACTAGCGAGCAAAAATACGAAAGTCGCTCTTCTTCACAAGGATATTTTCCCGCTCGGGTTGGCGGGTCGGTCCGATGCGGCAGTTTTCCCGTTTGCTCGCCACAGGATTTGCGATTCCGGATTGCATTTCCCGGCTGGGTTTGTAACTTCCGGCGGCCCGTTGCCCGGGGACGCCAGGCGGCATCTTGAGCCCGGCAGCGCGTTGCCCTACGGAATCGGATCGTCCCCGTCCTGTCGGGGGCACAAGTTCGGGCTGGGCCCCAGTGGGGGCATCTAGTTGGCCGACGACGGTGCGCTGATCAATCTGAGGAGGTAGGCCGTGCGGAGACATGCTCTGTTCGGGGTTTTTTTGATCGCCTGGCTCAATTTGGCTTTCGCGGCCGGTAGGCCCATGAGCTTCGAGGATCTATTCCGGGTGCGGCAGGTGGGTAGTCCCCAGCTTTCTCCGGACGGCAAGTGGGTGCTATTCACCGTCCGCGAGGTGGACTGGGAGCAGAATAGCTACGTGACCCATGTCTGGCGCGTGGCCGCCGGTGGGGTCTCGGAGCCGGTGCAGCTCACCCGAGGAAAAGCCAGCTGCTACGATCCCCAATGGTCTCCGGACGGAAGGTGGATTTCCTTTCGCTCCGACCGCGACGGAGGGACGCACATCTACCTGATGCGGGCTGACGGTGGCGAGGCCTGGCGCTTGGGACGATTGAGCGGGTCAGAGGGCGAATACCAATGGCACCCCTCGGGCACCCGGATCTATTTCTTGGCCGCGGATACCCTCGATCGACGGGTGGACAAGAGGCGGAAGGACAAGTGGGACGCCTACCTTGTGGAGGGCAATCAACCGAACGTGCACCTCTGGGAGGTACAAGTTCCATCCGGCGAGGTGAAGGAAGTGCTCCACCGGGATTTCAGCCTCCGCACTTTCCGGCTCTCGCCCGACGGCCGACGGGTGGCTTTCATCGCGGCGCCATCGGCGCTTCGGGACGACGACTGCCGGAACGAGATCTATTTGTTCGAGTTGGAAGGGGGCAGCCTTCGCAAACTGACCGAGAACCGAGCGATCGAACGTAGTCTAGAGTGGGTCCCGGACGGCCGTGCCCTCACCTTCGTTTCCGACGCCAACGAAAACCTGGAACCCTACTACCAGGACTCGATCTTCTGGCTATCTCTGGAATCCGGGGAAGTGAGGGATCTCCTGCCCGGATTCCCCTGGCAGGTGCTGGGCCACGTCTGGACCACACGGGGAGGTAGACCGGACAAGATCCTCTTCACGGCCAATTGCGGGGTCACCACCCAGTGGTTCGCGCTGGATTTCGCCTCGGGTCACTGGGCTCAGAAGACGCAATTCCCCGGGGTGTTCTCCAGTTTCCACTATCGGGATGCATTGCGCAAGTTGGTATGCTTGCGGTCGGATTTTCGGCACGCTGCCGACGTCTTCTTGATGGATGTGGACCGCTTTGCCCCCAGGCAATTGACCCGGATGAACTCATGGCTGGACACGCTATCCCTTGCCAATGCGGAGGTCGTCCGCTGGCGGAGCTCCGATGGGGTCGAAGTGGAGGGGATCTTGATCACTCCGCCCGGCTACTCCCCGAACCGGAGATACCCTCTCGTGCTCCAGATCCACGGCGGACCGGAGAGTTCCTACCAGCTTGCCTTCTCCACAAGCTGGGCCACCTATCCGCACGTCTTGGCCGGATCGGGGTACGTCCTCTTCCAGCCGAATTACCGCGGTTCCACGGGATACGGAGACGACTGGATGCGGGCGATCATTGGCCATTACTTCGAGAAGGACTGGGACGATCTCATCACCGGTGTCGACGCCATGATCCAGAGGGGCATTGCCCATCCGGAGAGCCTTGTGGTGCACGGCTGGAGTGCGGGTGGGCATTTGACGAACTGGACGATCACGCACACGGATCGTTTCAAGGCGGCTGCCTCGGGGGCGGGCGGGGCGAATTGGTTCAGCTTCTACGCGCAGACGGACATGCGTTACATCCGCGAGATCTGGCACGCCTCCTCGCCCTACGAGAATTGGGAGTTCTGGATCCGGAAGTCTCCGGTGCTTTACGCCCGCAACGCCCGCACGCCCACCCTCATCTTCTGCGGGGAGAACGATCCGCGAGTCCCATTCCCCCAAAGCCGGGAGATGTTCGTGGCGCTCAAGAGGAATGGGTGTCCGGTGGAATTTGTGGCGTTCCCGCGCGAAGGCCACGGGCTTCAGGAGCCGCGCCATCAGCGGCAGAAGATGGAAAAGGAGTTCAACTGGTTCGAGCACCATTTGCGCGGAGCCGAGCTCTTGTCCCTCGATGAGATCGAGTAGCCTCTGGGAAAGGACGTGCCCTCGGGGGCGGAGCCACCCGTCGGGTGACTCCGTAAGCTCTCGATGGAAGCGTTGGGGCCGGTCGAACGAACTTCGGGGCTCTTGCGATGAGACTCAGTCGGTGGACAGACCGGTACACCGTTCGCGGCTTGGCGTGGGGATCGTTGAGCCTGGCCGGTCTGGTGTACGAAATATTCTTCCGGGCCCGGGAACTGCTGGTGATTCTCGGCTACTCGGCGGTGCTCGGGATCAGTCTGTATTACTTGCTGGTCCTCGGCCGTGCCGCTCGAAAATGAGGATCGCTCCCGGCTGGCTTTGGCTTCTCTTGGGTCTTGCGTTCCTGACAAGCGGAGCGGCGGCACAACCGCCGTTTGTTCCCGTCTACGAGCTCGAGGTGCGTCCGAAGCTGGGCACGGCCCAATTCCGGGCGCGCGCGTGGGACGCCATTCAATACCAGCTCTGGCTCGATATCCGCCCAGAAAGTCGGGAAATTTGGGGGAGGCTCGGGCTGTCTGTGTCCTGTCGGCAGGCCGGAGCGGATAGCCTGGAGTTGGATCTTTTGGAACTCACCGTGGACTCCGTTTTCGTCGACGGGGACGCGGCAAGCTTCCGTCGCCCTCCACGGCGGTTGGATCTGCATTTCCCCCGCCCTCGAATGATCGGCGACACGGTTTCTCTGGTCATCTACTACCACGGCCGGCCGGTGAATGACGGGTTCGGCGGCTTCTTTTTCACGCCGAGGTCGGTTTTCACGATCGGAGAGGGGATCTATTCGTACCCGCCTTCGATGACTCGCAGCTGGCTCCCTTGCTTGGACCATCCGGCCGACAAGGCGCTGTTCGAACTCCAGGCGAGGGTGCCATCGTCGTGGATCGTGGCCTCCAATGGGTTGCCCGTAGCCCCGACAGAGCGGGACAGTGCGTCTCACGTCTGGCGCTCCAGGCACCCGATGGCCACCTACCTCTTTGCGTTGGCGGCAGGGGAATACGACACGCTGCGGCAGGACGTGATCTTTTGTTCTGGGGATACATTGCCCGTCGTGAATTACGTGTACCCCGAGAAGAAGGAGGCGGCACGCCGGGATTACCGCAACGTCCCCCAAGCTCTTCTGCTGTTCAGCCAGTGGTTCGGCCGCTACCCATTTGAGAAGTACGGCACAGTGATGGCTCCTTGTCGGGGAGCCATGGAGCATCAGACGCTGACCACGTTGAGCGACGCCTTGGTCGAGGGGACCCAGCGATACGAACTGGTCTTCATCCACGAGCTGGCTCACCAATGGTGGGGAGATCTGGTGACGCTATCCGATTGGCCGGATATCTGGCTCAACGAAGGGTTTGCCTCCTACTGCGAGGCGCTTTTCGTGGAGCATTTCTACGGAAAAGCAGCGCTGAGGAGCTTGCTTTCCACCTTCGCCAGCAGGTACTTCGCGGAGGAGAAGCGCCTCGGGGCTTTTCCCGTGTACAATCCTCCGGCCGATCGGATGTGGGGCGCGACGGTCTACCAAAAAGGGGCGTGGGTCCTGCACATGCTCCGTTTCCTCTTAGGCGATTCAACCTTTTTCGACGCTCTGAGGACGTATCGGGAAACGTTCGCCTTCGGGAACGCCACGACGCGGGATTTCCAGGCCGTGGTGGAGCAGGTCTCTTCCCAGCGCCTGGAATGGTTTTTCGATCAGTGGCTGTATCGGGCGGGGCACCCCGTGCTGGAAGCGAGCTGGATCCAAAGATCGCCCGACGTGGTCGAGCTCCGACTGGATCAGGTACAGAAGGGCACACTGTACACCCTTCCCGTGGAGGTGGAGATTGCCGGAGATCGGTGGGCCCAGCGCGATACCGTGTGGCTTTCCTCCCGCACCGACACGTTCGCGATCCGGATCAGGTGTCAGACGGATGCCGCAAAGGTGGAAAGCCTGCGGGTCGATCCCGATGCTTGGCTCTTGAGGGAGGTACGGTATGTCCCGGTCCTCCTTCCGGGGGAATTCATCCTGGAGCTTCCATTTCCGAACCCGATGCGGACGCAGACTGCGCTACGATTCCGCTGGGGCCGAAGCGCCCCGTCCCGAGCAGCGCTCGAGATCGTGGACCTTCGAGGGAGACGCGTCCGCACCCTTTTCGACGCGCTTTATTACGGACCCGGTGAGGCATTGGTCTGGGACAGGCGAGACGATGGCGGGCAGCCCGTACCCTGTGGGGTCTACCTCGCCGTGCTCCGCGCAGGTGACCGCCGCCAGGTTCGGAAGCTGGTTGTCCTTCCCGAATGAAGTGCAGGAGGCCCTATTTGAGCGGCAACTGGGCCCGCGGCCAGATTGCTGCATCCGGACGGTCTCGGGATGGCGAAGAGAGGTGGAGGCTCCGACGTCAGGTCGGGACTTGACCTCCGCGCCGGGGGCGATGGATTTCCAGGGATTCCCCTCTTCCCGCTCATTCTCGATGGAAACCCCGCGCATGGCGTTCTTGGTTCAAGGGGCGAATGAAGGGCGTCAAGGCTCGCAAGCTCGGCTGACCAGAGGTGTATTAATCCAGTGCAGCTGGACGAACGGACCGGAAGACACAGGAGGTTTGGGGCATATGGGTCGAGATCTGCGAGAACGCTGGGGGTGGAAGCGACAGCTGGCTTGCGGCGGGCTCGGGCTCATTGCGGTGATGCTGCTGGCCGTTTCCTGCGGGCGCAATGGCAGTCGGGCGTCGGATCCGCGCATGACGGGTGGGTTTGCCGATCGGGCCAGTGCGGCGCTCCCGGTCGAGGTCGCCGTCGCCCGGCGCGACACCGTGTCCAACTACGTCCTGGCCACGACTTCGCTGGAGCCAGAGCGGGCGGTGGACGTGATCGCCAAGGCCTCGGGCGTCGTGGTGGAACTCCGTGCGGAAGAGGGGGATGTGGTTCGGGAGGGGGAGGTGTTAGCCCGCATCGATGACAAGGAACTGAAGGTGTCGCTGGATCAGGCCGCCGCTCGACTCGAGAATGCCCAGCAGGCCTACGAGCGGGCGAAGCAGATGTACGAGCGCAACTTGGCCAGCAAGGAGGCCTTCGAGCAGGCCCGGCTCGAGTTGCAGACGGCGCAAGCCCAATACGAGGCCGCGAAGTTGCAATGGGAGTACAGCCGGATTCGTGCGCCGATCGGCGGGGTAGTCACTCATCGCTACGTGGATCTCGGGGATATGGTAAACCCGAACACGGTCGTGTTCTCGATGGCGGACTTCGATCCGCTCCTGGCCCGGATCCATGTGCCGGAAAAGGACATCGCAAGGATCAGCGTCGGCCAACCGGCTCGGATCATGGTGGAGCCCGCCCCGGATCGTGTTTTCACCGGCCGGGTACAAATGATCAGCCCCGTGGTGGATCCGTCCACCGGGACGGTGAAGGTCACTGTGGAGATTCCCCGTCGGGATGGCATCCTTCGGCCGGGGATGTTTGCGTCGGTCTATCTGCTTGCCGATATCCATCCCAATGCCCTGGTCATTCCGAAGAAAGCGCTCGTGCTGGAAAGCGAACGCGACATGGTCTTCGTGGTGCGTAGCGGCAGAGCTCACGAGGTCCCGGTGAAACTGGGCTACGCCAATGGCGACAAATTGGAGGTGCTGGAAGGCCTGGCGGAAGGGGACACGGTGGTCACGGTTGGACAGGAGGGGCTGCGCGAGGGGATGCCCGTGCGGGTGGTGACGCCGGGCACAGAGGTGCCGGTGCAGGTAGCAGGCTCTCCGCAGGGCGGGGCGCCGGTCGGTGGGACCGGGCCGGTTGTGACCCACGCGGGGTCTCCCGCCGGAAGCGCCCCCGAAGCGCTTACGGAAAAGCGGCTGCGGGACCTGGAGGAGCGGGCCCTGCGGGCGCCGGAAGTGCGGAAAGAGTACGAAAAGCGCATGCAGGATCCCGGCTTTGCCAGAAGCCCCGAAGCGGGGGCCCGTTTCCTTTTCGAAAAGCTCCGTAGCACCGGTCAGGCTCCCTCCGGCCCTGCCCGGCCTTAGTCGGGAACCGCGATCTGTGCGAGTCGGCGACGAGGTGAACTGGCCATGAGTCTTCCGGAATTCTCGGTGCGCAAGCCCATCGGCACCTTGATGGTATTTCTCAGCCTGTTGGTGCTCGGGATCCTATCCTGGCAGCGCCTGCCCCTGGCTTTCTTCCCAGACATCTCCTGGCCCAACCTGAACATCTTCATCCCGTACCAGTCCTCATCACCGCAGGAGGTGGAGCAGCTCATCACGATCCCGGTAGAGGAGATGATGGGGACGCTCAGCCGGCTGCAAAGCATTAGCTCTCGCTCCGGCAGCAACGGGGCCAATATCCGCCTCGAATTCGAGTGGGGCACGGACATGGAGCTGGCCTCGGTGGAGGTGCGGGATCGGCTCGATCGTGTGCGGGCTGAGCTGCCGGAGGACGTGGAGAGGATTTACATCCGTCGCTGGCAGACATCGGATGCTCCGATCATCCAATTCGTCGTCGGCTGGGAGGGGGACAAGACGGAGCTGTACGACATCGTCCAGCGCATGTTGGTGCCCTATCTCCAGCGGATTGACGGCGTGGCCAACGTCGACGTTGGCGGCATGGACGTGAAGCAAGTCCTTGTGGAGCTGGACCAGGAGCGCCTTCAGGCTCACGGTCTGGATCCCTACCAAGTAGCCCGGGCGATTCGCAGTAACAACGTGAACGTTTCGGCCGGATGGGTGATGGACGGCGGCAAGAAGTTCACGCTCCGCACCGTTGGAGAATTCCGCTCCGTGGAGGAGATCAGGAAACTGCCCATCCGCGGCACGAGCGTCCGCCTCGGGGACGTGGCCGATGTGCGATACGACTTCCCGGAAAAACGCGACTATCAGCGTCTCAACCGAGCCGACGCGGTCAGGATTCAGATCTACAAGGAATCCACGGCGAACGTGGTGGAAGTTGCCCGCCGCGTGAAGGAGGAACTGCGAAGGTTGAGCCAGCAGCCTCAGCTGCGGGGTTTCAATTACCAGATCTTCCGCGACCAATCGGTGGATATCACCCGGAGCCTCAATGCGCTCGGTCGCGCAGGACTGTACGGCGGGCTCTTGGCCGCCGGAGTGCTCTTCTTCTTTCTCCGGAAGTTCCGGAGCACGATCATCGTCGTCTTGGCCATCCCGATCTCGATCGTGTTCACCTTCTTGTTCATGTATCTGATCCGCAAGCCTCCCATCGGCTCGCAGATCACCATCAACATCGTTTCCCTCTCGGGATTGATGTTCGCCGTCGGGATGCTGGTCGATCCAGCGGTCGTGGTGGTGGAGAATATCTTCCGACACAAGCAGGAGGAGGGGCTTGGGGCCCTGGAGGCAGCCGTGGTGGGGGCGCGCGAAGTGGGGACGGCGGTTTGGGCCTCCGGACTGACCACGATGATTGTATTCCTGCCCCTTCTCTTCCTCCAGAAAACCGGAATGGGCCGCTGGATGAACGACTTCGGGGTGGCCATCTGCACGGCCACATTGGCCTCGATGCTGGTAGCCCTCACGCTCATCCCGCTCCTCGCGAGTCGGCTGTTCACCGGGGAGGAGCGGGCCAAGGCGAAATCCATCGTGTGGCTCACGGAGGAGTACGGCCGTCTGGTCCGATGGACCCTGCGTCACCGCGGCGTCTCCTTCGCCACTGCGCTCCTCCTGTTCGCTGGGAGCCTTTATCTCTACACCCACATCGACCGGAGCTACATTCCGGAGGTCCCTGAGCGGGAGATGGGTGTGCACGTGGTGATGCCGAAGTCCTATTCGATCGAAGACGCCCGAAGACTTTTCCAAGCCATCGAGGACTCGCTCCTGGGGCACAAAGAGGAACTGGAGATTCAGAACCTGGCCTGCTATTTCTCCGAGCGACGTGGCGATTTCACGGTCTTCTTCACCCCGCCGGAACAGGCCAGGAAGTCGACGTATGTGCTGTACGACTTGGTGCGATCTCGCTTGCCCAAGTTCGCCGGGGTGGAGTACCACGTCCGGAGGATGAGGGGCGGAGGTGGCGAGGGCGGAATCGAGGTGGAAATCCGCGGTCCGTCCATGGAGGTGTTGAAGCTCCTCGCCGAGGAGGTGCGGAGCCGCCTCAAGTCGATCCCCGAGCTCAAGGATGTGGACCTGGACCTGGAGGCGGGCGAGGAGCAGGTGGAGATTCGGGTGGCACGCGACAAGGCGCAGAAGTACGGGCTCACCACCAACCAGATCGCCGCGACCATCTTCGAAGCCCTGAGCGATCGGTCCTCCAGCAAGTTCAAGACGCAGGACCGAGAGGCGGACATCCTCGTGCGCCTCCGGGAGGAGGACCGGATGAATGTCGAGAAGCTGCAGGATCTGCCTGTGCAGGCGGCAAGCCAGTCGCGGGTGTCTCTGGGCTCAGTGGCCAGCTTCGACCTCGCTCGCGGACCGCAGGAGATCACGCGCCAGGAACGGAAGAGCGTGATCGTGGTGAGCGCCAATGTGCAGGGCGGCGGCCTTTACTCCGTCAGCCAGAAGGTGAACCAGGTGCTGGCGGGACTGGAGCTCCCGCCGGGCTACTCCTGGCAGTTGGGCCGCATGTTCTGGATGATGCGGAGGGACGAGCAGAGCTCGTGGTTTGCCATCGGCCTGGCCGTGCTGCTGGTCTGGATGACGATGGCTTCCCTCTTCGAGTCCCTCTTGCATCCCTTCACGATCCTCTTCAGCGTGCCGTTCGCATTCATTGGCGTGGCATTTCTCTTCTGGGCCTCCCACACGAGTCTGGACATGATGGGGCGGCTCGGGATGATGGTGGCGGCCGGTATTGTGGTGAACAATGGGATCATCCTTGTCGACCACATCAATCAACTGCGCCGGAACCGCGGGTTGCCTTTGTACGAGGCGGTGGTCCTCGGCTGTCAACATCGACTTCGACCCATTTTGATGACCACGCTGACGACGATCATCGGCCTGGCGCCGATGGTCTTGCCCAAGCTTTTCCCCCAGCTCTTCGGCCCGGTGGAAGGCCGTTCCGCAAGCTACGCTCCCGTCGGCATCGCCGTAGTGGGAGGACTTACGGTCAGCACCTTCCTCACGCTCATTGTCATGCCGACGATCTATATCGCCATGGAGGACTTTTCCCGCTGGCTTGCGCGGGTAGTGGGGACGGCCACGAGCCGGCAAGCTGGACCCGGAACAGCGCGGACCGGAATGGATGAGGTGAATTAGCCCATGAAAATCGCGGAGTTCAGTCTACGTCGCCGGGTGACCGTGTCGATGCTTTTCCTCGCCGGGATTGTCTTCGGCCTGGTCGGGGTGAAGCAGTTGCCCCTTGACCTGCTGCCGAACATCTCCTACCCCGCGATCACCATCCGCACCGAGTACCCCGGAACGGCCCCCGCAGAGGTGGAGAACCTCATCACGAAGCCGATCGAAGAGGCTGTGAGCGTCGTCTCCGGGGTGGTGGAGGTGAGTTCCATCTCGCGGCCCGGCCTGTCGGAGGTCGTCGTCGAGTTCGACTGGAATACGAACATGGACTTCGCCTCCCTGGAGGTGCGGGAGAAACTGGATCTCCTCAACCTGCCTAGGGATGCCACCAAGCCGGTCCTCTACCGCTTCGATCCGTCGCTCGATCCCATCCTGCGGATCGGGGTCTACGGGGAGGGCAGTCTGGTCGGCCTGCGCCTCCTTGCGGAGAAACGGATCAAGCAGGAGATCGAGAGCCTCGCTGGGGTGGCCGCGGTGAAGGTGAGCGGGGGATTGGAAGAGGAAATCCACGTGCTCGTGGATGAGCCCAAGCTTGCCCAGCTCGATATTCCCATCACGCTGATCACCAGTCGGCTGGCGCAGGAGAATATCGACCTCACGGGGGGTCGCCTGAGGGACGGCCAGGCCGAATATCTCGTCCGAACCCTGAACCAGTTCCTCACCCCGGACGAGATGAAGGACATCGTCATCACGCGCCGCAATGGGGTGCCCATCTACTTGCGCGATGTGGCTCAGGTGCGGCGGTCCCACAAAGACCGGAGCGTGATCGCCCGGATCAATGGCCGGGAGGCGGTGGAAGTGGCTGTGTACAAGGAGGCGGATGCCAATACCGTGTCCGTTGCCCGCCGGGTGAAAGAGAAGCTTGCCGAGCTCAACCAGGAGTTTTCCCATTACTCCGGCGGGGTGCGGATGCAGATCGTCTCGGATCAATCTCGGTTCATCCAGCAGTCCGTCAACGACGTTCTGAGCACGGCCATCACAGGCGGGATCCTCGCCGTGCTTGTCCTGTACCTTTTCCTGCGGAATTGGAAGAGCACGGTGATCATCGGGCTGGCCATCCCCATCTCCGTCGTGGTCACGTTCTTCCTGATGTACGTGAGTAAGATCTCGCTGAACATCATGTCGCTGGGAGGGCTGGCGCTTGGGATCGGGATGCTCGTGGACAACTCCATCGTGGTGCTGGAAGCGATCGACCGGTATCGTTCCGAGGTCCCCGATGTGGAGAGAGCCTCACTTCTGGGCACCTCCGAGGTGGGGAGGGCGGTGATCGCCTCGACGCTGACGACGGTGTGCGTATTCCTCCCGATGATCTTCGTCAAAGGCGTGGCCGGGCAGCTTTTCTCCGACGAGGCGTTGACAGTCACATACTCGCTCTCGGCCTCGTTGCTCGTGGCTTTGACCCTTATCCCGATGCTTTCGGCGCTTTCCTTTGGGAGCCGCGGGGCGGAGGAGGCGCGCCGGATCGTTGTGGAAACCGAGGGAGGCGGAAGGAGCCTGGCGATGCGTCGGCGTATCGGCCCTGCCCTTGCCTCAGCGGCTGTGGCCTCGGCACTTTGGGCCCTGCTTGTCCTGCTGGCGCACGGCAGCTGGCTCCTGGCGCTCTTCGGGGCTCTGCCAGTCACATTTGTGGCGACCTCCGTCTGGTATTGGCCCGCCTTCGGGGTGGGGTTGCCGCGTCGGCCGGTGAGCGCGAGGCTACGCTCGGGTCTGGCCGTGGCTGGATTCGCACTCGCCATCACCCTCCTGGTGCGGACGGCTGGGGTTCTCCGTTTCCGCTGGCCGGCGGTGGCTGTCGTGGCGGTTCTGGCCGGGCTCGCCGGGGCATGGGGATTGGAGCTCCGGCATGCGTGGACCCTGTATGTCGCCTCCGTCGTGAGGCTCTTCGCTTGCATCGCGGGTGGTGCCGCCAGAGGCATTGCCTTCCTGCTCCGGCCTCTGGAGCGGGCCTTCGATCGAGGGTTCCGCGCCATTCAGAAGGGCTATCCCCCGGTGCTGGAGTGGGCGCTGTCGGAGAAGCGGAAGGTGCTGGCGCTCGTAGCCGGGATTTTCGTCGTGAGCCTTGTCGCTTTCCGCTTCCTCGGGACCGAGCTCATTCCGGAGTTGAGTCAAGGGGAGTTCTACGCGGACGTGAAGTTGCCGGCGGGAAGTCCTCTCGAGACCACCGAAAGGGTGCTCTTGCAGATGGCTGAGCGCGCTCTTGACGTACCCGAGATAGAAACGGTGTATACCGTAGCCGGGGCTTCGTCCAAATCGGCGTTCGCGGCAAGCGAGGAGAGGGAGAACATCGGGCAGATCAGCTTCCGTCTGCGGCAAGGGATTCTGGGCGACCGCGAGCTCAAGGTGATGAACCACGTGCGCGATCTTCTGGCCGATTTCCCCGGCGTCGAGGTCAAATTCTCGCGGCCTACGCTCTTCAGCCTCAAGACCCCAATCGAGGTGCAGATTTCCGGCTACAGCTTGCAGACCCTCGAGGAGCTGGCCAAGAGGGTCATGGGCGAGCTGAGCGCGGTGGAGGGTCTGACGGACATCAAGTCCAGCACGGAGGGTGGTAACCCGGAAATCCAGATCATTTTCGATCGGGATCGTTTGGCTGCGCTTGGGCTCGACATCGCGACGCTGGCGAATCAGATCCGGGGCAAGGTGCAGGGTGATGTGGCTACCTCTCTGCGGCGAGAGGATCGTAGGATCGACATCCGGGTGCGGGCCACCGACGAGGTCCGGGAAAGCCTGAACGCTGTGAGCCATCTCACGCTGAACGCCCCGGGAGGCACGCCTGTGCCGCTGAGCGCAGTAGCGCGCATCACGGCGGAGAGGGGGCCGGCCGAGATCCGTCGGGTGGATCAGCAGCGGGTGGCTGTGGTTTCGGCCAACGTAGTGGGGCGCGACCTGGGGAGCGCTGTCCGCGAAGTGCGCGAGCGACTGGCCCGCATCCCCCTGCCAGCCGATTTCAGCCTCGAGGTGGCGGGCCAATCCGCCGAGATGGCGGTGAGCTTCGGCAGCATGCGCTTTGCCCTGCTCCTGGCTGTGTTCCTCGTGTACTTGGTCATGGCCAGCCAGTTCGAATCCTTGGTCCATCCCTTCGTGATTCTATTCACGGTGCCCTTCGGACTAATCGGGGTCATTTGGGCTTTGCTTCTCACTGGACAAAGCATCAGCGTGGTCGTGCTGATTGGGGTAATCGTCCTCGCGGGGATCGTCGTGAATAATGCCATCGTGCTGGTCGATTACACCAACCAGCTCCGCGCCCGGGGGATGGGCAAGATCGAAGCACTGAAGCAGGCGGGGCAGGTGCGCTTGCGGCCCATTCTCATGACCACCACAACCACGGTCCTGGGCCTGGTGCCCATGACCGGGGTCCTGGATCGCATCCCGCTTCTGAACCTCCTGCCGATCTCTTTGGGCGGGGGAGAGGGAGTGGAACTTCGAGCTCCTCTGGCGATCGCGGTGATGGGCGGATTGATCTTCGGGACGGTCTTGACTCTCCTGGTGATCCCGACCATGTATGCCGTCCTCGATCGAAGACCGTGACTCACGCTCTCGCCGAAGTGCCCGCCAAAAGAAAAAAACCCCGCTCTCCGGCGGGGTTTTTCCATCACGACACGCGGGGCCGACGGGGCTCGAACCCGCGACCTCTGGCTTGACAGGCCAGTGTGCTAACCAGCTGCACCACGGCCCCGTGAGGTGGGCGATACTGGACTCGAACCAGTGACCTCCTGCTTGTAAGGCAGGCGCTCTCAACCACCTGAGCTAACCGCCCACAACGGATCTCAGTTTTCCCCCTGTGATGATCTCTTGCCTCTCCGGAGGATCGCGTACGGAATCAGAACCAGATAGCCCATAAGAAGCACAATGGGCGCGAGCGTGAGCGACGAGAAACTATCGTACGGCCCCCGGGAGAGCAGGAAATACCCCACGCCCACTGTGGCCAGTCCGATCAGGAAGATGCGCAGGTTCGTCGCGTCGAGACTGAGCGCCGCTTGTCTGGGTCGACGCCCCGGGGATTTTTTGGTCCGCACGTCCGCCATCGCTTTCAAATATACGCAACCTTCCTTTCCCAGGCAAGGCCAAATTCCCCGAGGAGGGGAAGGCGGGTTTCCCGCGGATCCTGGCGAGGGTCTTGGAGCAGTTGTCGAGTTCGCACCGGCGGGCTCAGGGCCCGCTCGGCTTCCGATGGTCGGCATCCTCTTCCGGCCGGCGGATCCCATGCCGTCTCATCTTATTGTAGAGCGTACCTCGGCTCATCCCCAAGAGCTCGGCGGTTCTGGAAAGATTCCACCCTGTCTCTTCTAGAACGTTGCGGATCAGGCTTGCCTCAACCTCTCGGATGGACCGGAGCTGCGGCTGCCCTTGGGTGGGAGCGGTGCAAGTGGGGCCCGTCACGCATTCGGGAAGGTCGCTCAGGGCTACCAAGTTCCCCTTGCAAAAGAGGACGGCTCTTTCCATGTAATTCCTGAGTTCGCGCACATTCCCCGGCCAAGGGTACCGATTGAGGGCCTCGAGAGCGGCGCGCTCCAGGCCGCGCACCGGTTTGCGCGTCTTCGCGGCGTAGTAGCGGATGAAGTGCAAGGCGAGGGCCGGGATGTCCTCCGGGCGTTCGCGCAAGGGGGGAAGGTGGATCGGGACCACGTTAATGCGGTAGTAAAGGTCCTCCCGGAACGTACCGCTCTGGACCATGGCTGCCAGGTCTTTGTGCGTTGCGGCGATGAGCCGGACGTCCACCGAGATCGTCTCCGTTCCGCCCACGCGCTCGAACTCTCGGGTTTCGAGCACTCGGACCAACTTGGCCTGGATGGAGGGGGGAATGTCGCCGATCTCGTCCAGGAACAGGGAGCCGCCGTTGGCCAGCTCGAAGCGTCCCTTTCGGCGTTGCACGGCGGAGGTGAATGCCCCTCGTTCGTGGCCGAAGAGCTCCGACTCCAGCAAGGTCTCAGGCAGGCTGGCGCAGCTGACTTTAATGAGGGGTCGGTCTCGACGGGCGCTCAGGTAGTGGATGGCGTGAGCCACCAGCTCTTTGCCGGTGCCGCTTTCGCCGGTGATCAGCACCGTGGCGTCGCTGCGGGCCACGGTACGGATCTGTTCGAACACTTTCTGGACTTGAGGGGACCTTCCAATGAACCAGGGGAGGCCGTATCTCCTGCGCATCGCCGCGTCGAGGAAGTCGCTTTCCTCGAGCTGGCCCTTCTGTTCTGCCACCTTCCGCACGGTCCTCACGATCATGTGGGGCCGGAAAGGCTTGAGCACGTAATGGAAGGCGCCGTATCTCATGGCCTCCACCGCGCTGTCAACGGTACCGTAGGCGGTCATGATGATGACCTCAACCGAGCCCACGCGCTGGCGGAGTTCTTTGAGGAGGGTCATCCCGTCCTTGCCGGGCATGCGCAGGTCGGTGATGACCAGGTCGATCTCTTCCTTCGAGGCGATTCGAAGCGCGCTGTCCCCATCGGTGGCCTTCAGGACGCAGTGGCCTTCGTGGCTCAGCACGTCCCCCAGCGCTTCGAGCATGTTCGGTTCGTCGTCGACGAGGAGGATTCGTAAGGGTACCACCTTAACCTCCCGCGGGGATTCGGACTTCCACCGTGGTTCCCCGACCGCGCGTGCTGCTGATCCGAAGATCCCCGCCGATCCTTCGGAGATTGGCGTAGGTGATGGAAAGCCCGAGTCCGGTTCCGCCCAATTTCGTCGTGTAGAAGGGATCGAGCGCATGAGCTAACTCCTCCGGCGACATGCCGATCCCCGTATCGCGAAAGCGAAGGCACGCCATCGGGGTGCCGTCTTGATCCACGAGTTCCGACTCGATGATCAGCTTTGCGCCGTTTGGCATCGCCTGCATGGCGTTTGTGATGATGTTCAGGAATGCGTGTTTCAGCGCGTCCAGGCTTGTGATCACCATCGGAAGGGGCCGGAGATTTGTCCTCACTTCGATGTCCGACCGCAGAAGCTCCTTGTCCACCAGTTGGAGCACCTGGTTGACCACCTGGTTAAGATCCAGCTGGCATGCGGTGTCCATGGACGGGCGGGCGAAGTTGAGAAGGTCTTCGATGATGCGGCGGGCCGATTCCACCTCCTCCTGCATGATGCGGAGATGTTTTTCCACAACCTGATCCCTTCCCCGCAGCACGTCCGCCAGAAAGTAAAGAGAGGTGGAGATGATGGCCAGCGGGTTCCGCAGTTCGTGCGCCACTCCGGCAGCCAGCACCCCCAGCGACGCAAGCTTCTGCGCTTGGAAAAACTGCGCCAGGTCGCCCGCGCTGCCGGTCGACGGCACAAGGAAGACCAGCGCCCCCCGCGTCTCCGATTCCGGTGCCCGAGGAATCACCACCTCGCGCAGCATTGAAACCTCGCCCACATTGGCCAATCCGAGAAATGCCTTCGCGGTCTCCGGTTCGTCCGGGCGGAAGCAGGGGCAATTGCCGGTACGAAGCAAGCTGTGACAGGGGCGTCCTACCACCTCCTCGGGTTCTTTTCCGACCAGCTGGCAGAAGGAGCCATTCACAGCGACGAGCTGCAAAGACTCGTCAACCACGAAAGCGGGAATGCGAAACTCTTCGAGCTCCAACCTCGGGCCTCCGTCGGTGGGATCTTGTCCATCCGGTTTGGAGGCATCTGACGTCCCATCTTTTTTTACCCTCACCGCTCCCTCTCCGCGGAACTCATGCCACCCCTTTACGAATCGTACTGTGGCGCTCGTCATAACCACGGCGTGACGGTTCCTCTCCCCTCTGGCCGCCGAACTACCTCCGCCCGCTTTGGGACTCCTCCCGCGGGATCAGATTGTCCGGCACCGGATCTACTGTAACAATTGCGGCCTCAGCCTCTGTTCCCATTCGATGGGCCGAGCAAGGTGGATGGGCGATCATGGACGGGGCGAAGGAGGAAGAAGCCGGTCGCGACCAGGACGCAAAGGCTGAAAACGGCGGCGGGTCGGCCGAGACCGAGTTCATTGACGATCACCCCCCACAATGCCGGGCCAGTGATATTGGCAAACCTCCCGACCATGCTGTATAGGCCGTAGAACTCGCCGACTTTCTCCGGGGGCGAAAGTGCGAGCATCAGGGGCCGATCCGAGGCCCAAGTTCCCCCGAGGGCTACTCCCGCCAGACAGGCGAACGGCCAGAAGAGCCCTTTCGGCCATCGCAGCACGGCGCCAGCGACGATCCCGAGAAGCGTGACCACCCACAGGATGAGGACCATGTCCAGAGCCCGTTTGGGGCCGGTATGGTCCACTACCACACCCCAAAGGAAGCCGCCCAGCACAGCGGCGCTGATGGCGCCCAGAAGAAGAACCTGCGCCTGCCGCTCGGAATACCCCACTTCGTTCGTGATGTAGATCCCCATGAACACGATGACGGTGTTCACCGCATCGGCGTAGAAGAGCCTGCTGAGGAGGAAACGGCCCACTCCCGAAAAACGCTTCACCTCCCGAATCGTGCGCACCACCTGCCGGACGGCGGCTCGCGCCTTTCCGCAGAAGCTGGAGGCGAAGGGCCCTGCGGCGCGCCTGCGCTCCGGGACGAAGAGAAAGCACGGCAGTGCAAAAAGGAGAAAGAGCCCGGCGCTTATGCGAAACAAGCCGCTGTAGCCGATGCGGTGGAGGAGGAGTAGCCCTGCCCCGACGCCAATGAAGGAGCCGAGATAGCCGAGCCCGATCCCGATCCCGCCTACCCGTCCTCGATTGGCAGGCGTGCTGACTTCGGCCAGCAGAGAATCGTAGAACACCAATCCTGCCTCGAACGCGTAATTGGCGCCAACGAACAACGCCAACGACGGGAGCAAGGCCTTCAATCCCAGGAAGAAAGTGAAGAGCACGCAAACGAGAGTGGAGAGAACGAGAAATGGCTTTCGCTTCCCGTATTGATCCGAGAGGGCGCCCAGGAAGGGCGCGGTCAGGAACATGAGGCCCATCGAGAGGCTATTCGCGTAGCCGTAGGCCGAATCGGGGGCCCGCATGACGTTCACCACGTACAGGGAGTAATAAAGCGACACAATGTTCATCGAGAAGATCGTGTTCGCCAGGTCATACAGAGCCCAGGAGATGACCACCAGTCTACTGGCTCCCGATTGCTCCGCCGCAAGAGGCTGCCGAGCATTTTCCCCGTCACTCAAAACAGGCCTTCTCCGGACCATGGATTCCAACCCCGCAGCCGGGCGCACGGGATACCTCCTCTCCGATTCCGCCCTTTCGGGCTTGCAGTGCTCAGCTCTCTGGGCAGTTCTGGGAACGGTGGCCGGGTCTGGACTATCTCAACCCAAATGCGGCGATCGTCCGTTGCAGGCGATTCGTCTGTTGGCGGTACGACTTCCCCCGCGGCACTACCACCACCAAAGTCACCTCCTGTTCGAAGGCCCGGAAGAACCGGAAGACCACCCGCTTGGTGCGCGCGTCGACGACGATCTCGCGCAGCGAAGAGCCTCCCGTCAACTGTTCCACGACCTCTCGTATTCCACGCAAGGCCATGGAGATCTCAAGGAGCGGAGACTCCTCGCGATCGTCATGCTTGGCCTTGGCCATGGGCAGCCCTTCCTCCGAGAACAGATAGGCGGCCTCGTAGGTACCCAGCGCGATGACCTCGTGCATCCGCCTTTCGATCAAAATCTGGGGCGATAGCTCGTCTACCAGTTTCACCTCTCCACTCCCGGGATGCGTTCTCATTCAGGGAACTTGTGTCCAACTTGCCCTCCGCACGGCGGAGGGTTGGGCTTCCTCGATCACCAGGTGGAGTATGGCCCTCAGCGTGTTCAATACGCCCTCGCCGCGTGTGGCAACGGCTTCGAAGGAAGGGCGCCGGTAGTAGTTCAGCTTCGCCTCGAGCTCAGCCACGGGCAGAAGATCCGGTAGGTCGCGCTTGTTGTACTGGAGCACAAAAGGGATTTCCTCGATACTGCGTCCCTGCTCGATCAGCCTCTCCTCGAGGTCGAGGAGGGAGTCCAGATTCTCGTGGAGCCTTCTCCCCTGGGAGTCGGCCACGAACACGATGCCGTCCACCCCATTGAGGATGATGCCACGACTATAAGCGTAATACACCTGGCCTGGCACCGTGTACAGGTGGAATCTCGGCTTCTTCCCCCCGATCTCGCCGAATTGAAGCTGGAGAAAATCGAAGAAGAGCGTCCGCTCCTCCTTCGTCTGGAGAGTCACAAGCGTTCCTCGAAGGGAAGGGTCCAGCTTCGAGTAGATGTACTTGAGGTTGGTGGTCTTCCCGCTGAGGGAGGGACCGTAGTAGACGATGCGGAAGACCACCTCATTTGTGGCCCAGTTGACGAACACGCCCTCAGAACCCGAGCGATTGGTCTACTTTCCGTCCCAGCAAGGTGCTGAACTCCACGTCGAGGAAGGACTCGGGGCCCGGCGCCTCCAGGCCCGTCTGTTTCACGTCGGCGAGGGATTCGATCGCCTTTCGCGCAAAGACGCGCACCATCCCCAGGGCGACCGAGTGGTCGAAGACGACGACCAGAAAGAAGTCGGGGTTCACGCGGCAGATGTAGACGTTGCTCTCCGGTCCCTCGTGGTACAGGTAACGGAAGCTATCACTCTGGCCGATCATTTTGGCCAGTTCAGAAGTTGCGGAGAACTCGCCGGCGGCCACGGCGCAGAGGGCGTTGGCGTCGTAGCCCACCGTCTCGCCACGCTGAGCTACCAGGTGCCCATTCACATCGCAGAAGATCACCGTCCGGGCCTGCGTCTTCGCCACAAGCCAGTTCAGGGTCTCCGTCACCTTCTCGAAGGCCTGTTCGGAAAGGACGAGGCGCTTCCCGTTTCGCTCCTTAGTCACCTTGCCTTCTCCCGTGTCGTTCATCGTCGAGCCTCGTTAATGACCGAAGGTCAACCGATGAGCCAGGACTGGCGGCAAGCCAGCCTGGAGAATCTTTCTTTGCGTCGTCTGCACATCGTATGCCACGCGTCGCAATTCGAAGACATTCTCCTCGATGTCCCAGATCCCGTAGGCCGCGTCGGGATTGCCATCCCGCGGCTGACCGACGCTCCCCACGTTCACGATGTAACGGCTGTCCCTCCGAAAGACAACCCTCTGCGGATCCAGGACGTTGATCTCGCCGCTGGAATCGATCTCGAGCACGGCCGGCACGTGGGAATGGCCAATGAAGCAGACGGACTCGCTGAAGCATTCTAGCGCCCTGCGGGCGTCACCCAGCGTGAGGATGTAGGCCCATTCGGCGGGATCACAAGGAGAACCGTGCACGAAAAACGCTCCGAGATCTTGCCGGGTGAGGGGCAAACTGGTCAGGTACGCCCGGGAGCGCGGATCCAGCTGCTGTCGGGTCCACTCCACCGCGGCGCGCGCAGCAGGATTGAAGTCGCGGATGTCGGTGAGCCCCACTGCCGCATAGTCGTGATTGCCGGCCAGCACGAACAGGCTCACCGTTCGGACGATCTCCACGCATACCACCGGATCGGGACCATAGCCGACTACATCGCCGAGACACAGAACGGCGTCCAGCTCTTGCCTGTCCACATCCTCGAGCACCGCAGCCAGCGCCTCGAGGTTACTGTGAATGTCCGAAATGACGGCGAAACGCATTCACATGCTCCCCGAAGACGAGCTTCAATATAGGTGTAATAGCCGGTTTTTTCAAGGGGAATGCTAATCGCCCGCATGACCCGGTCTCTTCCGAAGCACTGTGCATTTTGCATTTGCTTGCGCGATCCGAATTTGGTAAATGAAGAACCAGGCTGCGGAGCTATTCCACGGGAGTCTCGGCGGATGGCCAGGCGCATCTTGATCACGGGCGCAAGCGGCTTTCTGGGTGGATGGTTGGTGGCGACGGCTTCCCACAGGTTCGAGGTCCATGCCGTGCATCGCCGGAGCCATTTTGCCGAGGCTCCGGGGGTGTGGCATCAGTGCGACCTGACCGATCGTTCCCGGGTGCATGAGCTCGTGCGAGAGATCCGTCCGGACGTAGTGGTCCACGCCGCGGCGGAGGCGAATCTGGACTGGTGCGAAGCTCACCGGGAGCAGGCCTACGCCGCGAATGTGGTTGCGACCCGGATACTTGCGCAGTCCAGCGCGGCCGTTGCTGCCCGGCTCATCTACGTTTCCAGTGACATGGTATTCGACGGGGTAAAAGGGAACTACGCCGAGGATGACCCTGTGAACCCCATCAGCTATTACGGCCACACCAAGGTGGAGGCGGAGCGAGCCGTCGTGGAGTGCGCCAGGAACTACGTCATTGTGAGAATGGCGCTGATGTTCGGTGATCCCATGTACGGAGGCTCCTCGTTCTCCGTTTGGCTCGAGCAGGAGATGAGGAGGGGGTGCAGGGTGCGGCTCTTCACGGACCAGTTCCGGACCCCCATCTGGGTGGGGACGGCCGCCGCGGCCATCCTGGAGCTGGCGGATTCGCCATTCGTCGGGATACTGCACCTCGGGGGGACAGAGAGGATCGACCGATTCTCCTTCGGCCGGATCCTCGCTGGGGAGCTTGGCCTCGACGATCGCCTGCTGGAGCCTGCACAACTGGGCTCTGTGCCCCTCCTGGCACCAAGGCCGCAGGACCTCTCGTTGCGAGTGGATCGAGCGCGATCCGTGCTTCGCACGCCGCTGCAGGACTTGCGCGCGGGGCTGAAAGAGCTTGTGCGCTGGCGCACGGGCCGGGAGCGGGCGCGAGGTTCGCTGGAGAACGGGGTTGCCCACGCCCGGCCTTAGGATCCGACCGTGGTCGAGTCCCTGCTTCGACGCGGGATGAGGGGGGCAATGGAGGGAAGACGACTCATTCGTGAGTCCGCGCGTAGCTCGTGAGGAACCGGAGCCGGGAGGTGAAACATGCGTCCGGGATGGAAGGCTTTGGCGTTCTTGATCATCTTCACCGTGCTTCATTTCGCGTACGAATGGACGGGCTGGCGGCCGCTGATGATCTTGTCCGGCACTAGCGAGTCCGTATTTGAGCATCTCAAGATGGCTTTCTGGTCCTACGCCCTACTGAGCGCGGCGGAGGCGCTCTGGCAGCGGCGCCGGTGGGGCCGTGAGCTCGGGGGCCAGCTCTATGCAAGAGCTGTGTCGACATTGCTCGTTCCCTGGGTGATCGTGATCGTGTGGTACCTCGTGCCCGGGATCGTGGGCAAAGTGGACTCGATCGCCTTGGATCTGGGGTGGGCCATCGGCGTGACGTACCTTGCGGGTTGGGTCGGGGCTGTGCTGGAGCGAGAGATGTCCGGCAAGCGTCCCTCGCCCGTTGCTACAGGGACTGTGGTGGCGCTGCTGGCCATCTCCTGTTTCTTTTTCGTTCGCTTCAGCTTCGGGAAGCCGTGGCTGGACCTGTTTGTCGATCCGGTCTCGCTCAAGTGAACAGGATCAGGTGGTGAGGCGCTCGGAGTTGCATCCGGCCTCTCGAGCCTGAGGAGGTACAGGAGCCATGACCCACGGGCAGGCATTGCTCCGCTTATCACTGGCCGCCGTATTTGGGGCCATCATCGGTTACGAGCGGGAGGTGATCCACAAGCCGGCCGGGTTACGAACGATGATGTTGGTGAGCCTGGGTTCCTGCCTGTTCACGCTGGCGTCGCTGGAAGCGGCACACGGTTTCGCAGGGGCTGATCCGAGCCGGATCGCGGCGCAGGTCGTGACCGGGATTGGCTTTCTCGGTGCGGGGAGTATCCTCCGCGCAGGTACTTCGGTGGTGGGCCTGACTACCGCTGCCTGCATCTGGCTCGTGGCCGCTGTCGGTCTTGCGACAGGACTCGGGTTGTACGGATATGCCCTCTTCGCGAGCCTCCTCGGCTTCGTCATCCTGCGCCTGGTGGAACGATTGATTGAGAGGGGCAAAGAACGACGTCCTCCAGGGCTTCCACCGAATCCGGATCCAACTGGGTCCCAAGGAGCTGGGGAGCTTTGAGCATCCGGCCTGCACAATGCGGGGAGGTAAGCAAAGGCCCCTGTCGATTGCAATTTGAATCGAACTTGTCTACTTTGCCGGAAGACTGGGCGGGCGCAGAAAGCCGGGATTTCGTACGAATTCTTACCTTAGCAAAGGAGGGCAGGATGCGGAGGCGAATGTGGCCGCGGGTGGCGGGACTGGGTTTGCTCATGACCGTTCTGGCTGCCGGATGCGCGAGAAAAGGGGAGCAAAAGCAGGGAGGTCCCGCAGGCATGAAAGGGAATCTGGCTGAGCTGGTGAAGTCCTTAGAGGGCAAGACCGACGTCGTGGTCCTGGGCTCCGAGGGGGGCGGCACGTTGGTATTGACCCCGAGCTACGGCGCGAGGGTGATCGGGGCTGGAACCTCCGGAATGGAGTCGCAGAACTGGCTTTGGGTGAACCCGCAGATCCTCAGCGAGTCCTTCTGGCAGAAGGAGCCCCGGGACTGGAACCTCGGAGGCTCCCGAACCTGGATCGCACCTGAGGATCGCTTCTATCTGGACAAGCGGGGCAACTGGTTTGTCCCCGCGCAGATGGATCCGGGCAGCTACACGATGGTCGCGCGCACGGACTCCTCCGTGACGTGCGTGAATGAATTCGAAATCACTACCCGCGAGGATCAGTCCTACTCGCTGCGCCTAGCGCGCCAGGTGCAATTGCTGAAACGCTTGCCGGCGGAGTTCGGCCCACTCTCCGATCAAATCCGCTGGGTCGCCTTCCGCACCGAGCATGAGCTGGAGAATCTGGGCTCTGAGGTAATCGGCAAGGATGTGGCCCCCGTGGGTCTGTGGAGTCTGGACCAAGTGGTGCCGGGGGGAACGATGATCATCCCGATTCAGAAGAGCGAGCGGCCGCCCTATCGGGACTACTTCGACCCCATCCCGCCGGATCGGATCTTCGTGGCCGAGCGGGCCATCACCGTGAAAATCGACGGGAGGCGGAGGGGCAAGATCGGCATTGCTCCGTGGGCTGCTCGACCGATCCTGCTTCTCCTGGAACCCCTCGAGCAGGGGAGGGCGGTGCTCTTCGTGAAGCAGTTCGCGGTGGACCCGCACGGTGTCTATGTCGATCATCCGTGGGGAAAACCCAGCGAGTACGGGGACCCGGTGCAGATCTACAATGACTCGGGGCAAATGGGCGGATTCGCCGAGATGGAGTGCCACGGTCCGGCGCGCATCCTGGCGCCTGGGGAGAAGGAAAGGCTAACGACAACCCTGACCATCCTCGAAGGACCGGAGGTCGAGCTGAGGGCCCTCGGGGAACGTCTGACGGGTTTGAATTTCGCTGAACTTCGGTTCTTCTGAACGAGGAATCCAGCCCCTCGCTGGGGGAGATTCGAGTCGTCTCATTCTGGGGACAGAAGCCCATGCCGTTTCCACAAGGATGGTGTGGAACCCGCGGGAGCCGAAACCGGCCCGCGGCATGTTCCCAGACTGAGGTGGGTCTTCGGTTGGTTTGTCGGGCTCGAAGGAGGAGGGTATGTGGGTGCCGACGCTGGTGATGGCCGCACTTGCAGGGATCTTGGTGTTCGTAGGCTATGCGAGAGGGGGAGGGCAGCATGTGGTTGGGCTGATGAACGGGCTACGCATGACGGGCCAGGTCCTCCCGTTGCTGATTTTCTCATTTGTGGCCGCGGGGATGGTCCAAGTCCTTGTGCCTCGCGAGCTACTCGGCAAGTGGATTGGGCAGGAGTCCGGCCTCAGAGGCATCCTGGTGGGCACGCTCGCGGGTGCCATCGCGCCGGGCGGACCGTACGTGAGTCTTCCCCTGGCCGCCGGCCTGCTGAGGGCAGGGGCTGGCGTCGGCACTATGGTGGCTTTCCTTACGGGCTGGTCCCTCTGGGCGGTAGGCCGTCTGCCGATGGAAATCGGGTTGATGGGCTGGCGATTTGCTCTCATCCGCTTCGCAAGTACGTTCTTTTTCCCGCCCATCGCGGGATTTCTTGCCCAGATGCTGTTCGGGAGTGTGAAGCTGACGTGACAGAGTTCCCGGGCGGAAAGGATTCTGGCTACCGTTGCATGCCCGGCGGAGTCCGTCACTCGTGCTTCGCGGCGCTGCACCCGGGGGATGTCAAGGGGGATCTGCCGGGATGATGTGGGATCAGCAGGTCGGCGCCCATTACGCCGATAGCGATCTCGCCACCAGGGTGAAGCAGAGTCCAGCCGCGAAGGCTAATAAGCTCACGAAGCGTCTGCGCTGGATCCGGTGCATCTCCGGCATCAGATCGTCCGAGGCTACGTGGAGGAAGGTGCCGGCGGAGAAGGCGATCAGGATTCCGAGAGTCTGTTGGGGGAAATTCACTAAGGCGGCCCGAGTGATCAAAGCCCCCACCGGGACGCCCGCTCCAAAGGCCGTGACGGCCAATTCCGTTTTCGTGCGGGAGAAGCCGCTCTTGAGGAGCACGCTCGAGAGCGCAACCGATGCAGGTAGCTTGTGGAAAACGATTGCCAGCCCTACGCTTGGTCCGATCTCCGGGAGCAGGGCGCCGGAGCCGAGCGCCACGCCGTCCACAAGGCTGTGGAGTGTCAGACCGAAGAAAGCTGCCCATCCCACCCGGTGGTAGTCACAATGTTCAGCCTCGCACGGGTGGGTCATGACGAATTTTTCCGCAATGTACATGAGGAGGAAGCCTGCCAGGATGCCGGGCCCGAGAGCAGAGCCTGCCAGGTCCGCAGCCTCCGGTACCATATTGAGAAAAGCGGTGCCCAGAAGCACGCCGGCCCCGAAGCCCACAGAGAGCCTCAGAGCTTCGTGGCTACGATGCCAGAGCATGGGGATGAACCCCCCAACGACCGCGATTCCGAAAATCACTCCCACGTAGATCAGGAAAGCTGCCTCGCCCATCCTCGGCACCCACGCGTTTTGGAGCACTGTATGACCAGCAGCTCAATCACCCCTGGCCGGTCCGGAGGACGCCGTCCGGCATCCTTTGCTTCACTGTGCGAGGAACACCGCCACCTCCGCCCGATCGATCAGCCGTTTGGTCAGGCTTCCGACCAGGAAGTCCAGCACCGGGAGCTTGCTGTGCACTCCGAGAACCACCACATCCACGCGATTTCCGAAACGGGACTCGACGATTTCCTTCACGTCTCCTTGGGCCAGCACCGTCTCCAAAGATCGCGCTCCATGCGCCCTCAGGTATTCCTCGGTCCGAGCCAGTAGCTGCTGGCCCTTCTCGGCCTCCTCCGTGGCCGTCAGTACGCTCACCTCGAGGCCCTGGAATCCGATCACTTGAGCGAACCGCTGCAGGCTGCGGGAGGCGGGAAGGCTGCCGTCGTAGGCGACCAAAACGCGACGGATCTCCGGCGGTTTCTGCGGCACGGCCAATACGGGCGTGAGGATATGCCGCAACACCTCATGCAGGCCTTTGTCCGGTTCGTCCTCGGTGGCGAAATGCAAGGAAGAGCGGAGCCCCATCACCAGGAGATCGTGGTACTTGGACTCTTCGAACAGCAGGTCTTCCGGATCTCCCGTGAGCTCCCTTTCCTTGACCGCTACCCCATAGCGCGAAGCGATGCCCCGGAACTTCGGCAGGAGATCCATGATGGTTCTCCGGGCTTCATCCATTGCATGTTCCACGGCTTTCTCGGCGTAGTAGATGGCTCCGGCTGGTGCGCCTCCCACCGTTCGCTCGATGCCCGGCTGATCCAGGGCCGCCAGGACGCTCACCTCCGCCTGCCACCTCCGAGCCAGCATGCAGGCGGTTTCCATGGCCGACTGGCTGTAGACCGACGGGTCCAGAGGGACCAAGATCCTGCGTAGCATAGTCACCTCCCCGCAACGAAGGTGGTTCGAGGATTCGTCCCGAATCTCAGGTGAGAGTTCTGTAAGCGACTTACGGCGATGTCGTGCTCTGCGGGAGCTCCTCCCACTTCAGTTCGGATCCCCACATGCTGTGCGGGATCAGAAAGACGAGCAGCGTGATGGCCGCGGCGAGGAGCAGAGCGCCGCGGCCGGCAGAGTACCTCCTCGAGCGCCACAAGGCCCACAACCAGGCTATGGCCGCCACCAACGTCTTGTTGTCCGTCAGGTCAAGGCCGAAGGGGAAACCGGTCCACCACTGGCCGAACGCGTAGTGCTGAACCATTGGCCCAAGGACGAAGCCGCCAACGAAAAGGAAACCGAATCCCCAACGACCGTACACCACTGCCTTGTTCTCGCGCACCAGGGCGCCCAGTCCAGCGCGGTTCGAGAAGAGCATAAAGAGAAACATCGCCAGCACATGCGCGAGAAGGACGCCTGCCGGCACTTCGCCCCGGAAGCGGATGATCACAGGCTTCTCGCTGAGCATGGCTGTCGAACTTCCCCGCTGAAGCTGGATCTGGTACTCCAGTTTGCCGGCGGGGGGCTGATGCGGTAGCTGGGCCACGAGCCATTTACCCTGGCGGCGAAGGGGTTCGCGCTTCCACGCCTCAGTGGAGGGGTAACGGCGCCAGACCAGCATCCCAGCGACAAGAGTGTCTTGGATTTCGAGCCGGATGATCTCGTCCCCGGCTCCCGCGTGTGCGCGCGGCAAGGAAAATCGGAACGCTTGACCCTCCAGCGTAAGTTTCGCCGTGTAAGGGTAGGTGGGTCCCGTTCTTCTTTGCCAGGAGGCACTGAACAGAGTGAGGAGCACAGCCACGAGCCAAAGCACCCTGGATCTTTTCACCCCGGTCTCCCGCATGTTTCGACCTACGTGCCTGAAAGCGAATTGGGCCAGAACCTCCGATGCTGGGAAAGCCTCCCGTCCGAAATCGGCGGGAAGTTGCTTCCACCTCCTTCGCGATCGCGCGCCCGCATGGTTCAGGCGCGCCGTCCCGCGAGGGCGAACGTCAGCTCGCGGAGATGCGAAACCCCTTCCCTCTCCGGCAGGGAACCAAGCTCCTGTCGGGCCTTCGCGAGGAGATCCTCCACAAGAGTTTCCGCTTGTTCCATCGCTCCGAGGGATTCGAACAACTGGATCACGCGCTGCACGGCATCCTCGGGGAGCCTCTCGGAGGCGTACATTCGGAGAAGCCATTGCCTTTCGGCCTCCGATGCCGTGCGCAGGGCGTGCACGAAGAGAAACGTCTTCTTTCGCCGGCGGATGTCGCTCGCTTGCGGCTTCCCGGAGATCTGCTCCGGCGAGAGGACGTCGAGCAGGTCATCCTGGATCTGGAACGCGAGGCCAAGCCACTTGCCGTAGGAGCTCAGGGCGGCGACGGACCGTTCGTCGCCGCCACCGGCGAGGGCCCCGAGCCCGCAGGAGACGGAGAAGAGCTGCGCGGTCTTCTTCTCGATCATCTCCATGTAGTCCTGGAGGGAGACCTCCGTGCGAGATTCGAACTCCTTGTCCAGCGCCTGGCCCTCGCAGATGCGCAGGACCCCTTCGGAAAAGAGCGAGCCAATTCTGGCGAGTCTCTCGGGTGGATTGCGAAAGAGCTGTTGGTAAGCAAGAGCCAGGAGGCCGTCGCCGGCCAGGATCGCCGTGTCCTGATCCCACACGACATGCACGGTAGGCCGGCCTCGCCGCAGCGCATCGCGATCCATGATGTCGTCGTGCACCAGGGTGAAGTTGTGCATCAGCTCCACCGCCAGCGCACAGGGGAGAGCATCCTGAGCCTTGCCCCCCACGGCCTCGGCGGACAGGAGCACCAGGATCGGGCGCAAGCGCTTTCCGCCTCCGGCCAGCGTGTAGCGAACGGGCTCGTAGAAGGAGTCGGGTAGTCGCCCGTCCGCAAGTCGCCTCAGCTCCGCCTCGATGAGCGAACGCAACTCCTCGAGCTTCTTCTGGAGAGAATCGCGGCTCATCCCTCCTCAAGGCTCCTTGAATGATTTGGCCGAGCACCCGACCCGAAGGCCCTGGCAATGTAGCCAAACCCGCCCAGCTTTTCAAGGGAATTGACGCTGGCCCATCGCGGGCCGCCGAAGGAATGGGATACCTTCGCGGACGAGCCAAAAGGTGGCTCGCTAAAGTGGAGGTTCAGAGGGGTCACCGCTTGCAATCGTAGATCAGGAGTGGTAGATTCGAGCTGTACGTAGTTGCCTCCTCCCTGGGTCGGGAACTGCGGCTGCGGAATGATGGCGGGCAAAAGGGGTGTCGGGCGTTGGACCAAAACCAACGGAGGTCGCAGCCATGCGGAAACAGTTGGTGGTGGCAGGGCTTGTGCTGGTGATGGCAGTAGGCGCTTCGGCCCAGACGCAGCTCGGACTGATGGGCGTTGGCGGGAAACTCGGTCTGGTCTCGCCGGAAGGGGACATCGGGAGCACCTTGGGAATCGGGCTTCAGGCGAAGCTCGGGCATGTTATCCCCCAAATCGCTCTGGATGCCTTCGTCGATTTCTGGACGAAAGGCTATGAGGAGTCCTACCTTGGCTACCGGTCCGACGCGTCCTTCACCGAGATCGCCGTAGGGGCATTGGCAAAATACTATTTATCGCTACCCCAGTCCAACATCAAGCCCTATGCGGGGGGAGGTCTTGCCCTGAACTTCGGGCACAGCAAGGTCGAGTGGTCGGTGCCCGGGTGGGGGGGCGGCTCCGAGTCTGACACTGACGTCGACCTGGGGATCCACCTCGTCGGCGGGGCGGAATTGCCCTTGACCCCCAACATCGACGGTTTCGCCGAACTGAAATATGCAATTGACGGGGCCGACTACTTCGCCATCTCCGTGGGCGCTATCTTCCGGCTCGGGAGGTAACCCCTCGGCAAGGATCGGGAGCCGGTCAGAACGGCTCGAAGAGGGAGATGGAGTTCCCCTCCCGTTCAAGAGGAAGGGGAACCGAGGATGGCGTTCTCGAGGGAGGCCCCGTCGAGGTCGGTTCCTTCGAGGCGGGCGAAAGATAGATCCGCACGCTCCAGATGAGCTCGCCGGAGGCAAGCCCCGCGGAGATCCGCCCCCCGGAGAGAAGCCCGTTTGAGGCGAGCGCGCGTCAAATTGGCGTTGCGCAGGTTTGCCCCATCCAGGAGGGAGCCGAAGAGGGCCGCGTGCTCCAAGTCGGCTCCCTCCAGATTAGCCCCACTGAGGTTGGTGTCCTGGAGGTTTGCGTCCGCGAGCTCGGCCCCGGCCAGGTCGGCTCCTTCCAGATTGGCCCCGAAGAGAAAGGCGCGCCGAAGGTCAGCTCTCGCGAGCTTCGCTCCGGCGAGGTTTGCGTTTTGGAGATGGGCATCGGTGAGGATGACCCCGGTTAGATCGGCCCCCTGGAGGGTTTCGTAAGAGAGATCGATCTCTCGCAGATCCCTTCCTGACAGGCTCCCTCCCCCGCGTAAAATCCGCACAACCTCATCTCGGGTGAGCTCGCTCATGGGCCCTCCGCGCGAAGCTCGGCGATAGCTTCCTCCACACTGGGCAGGATCTTGAACACACCCTCAAGCCTCGTCAGCTGAAGAGGACGGAGCACCCGATCCGGCACATTGGCCAGCACCATCTCGCCGCCGCTGGCGCGGATGGTACTCAGTCCCGCCACCAGCATCCCCAGGCCACTGCTGTTCATCCAGTGTACGCCGCTGAGGTCCAGCACAATGCGGTTCCTCTCCCTTCGGACCGCTTCGTACAGGACCCGGCGGAATTCTTCCCCCTCAGGACCCCCAAGAAGCGTACCCTGGATACGGAGGATCAAGACATCCTCTTGCTGGGACTGTTCAATGACCATCGCAGCCTTCCCTTTTCAGTGGAGATCCTGCGATGAATAGACCGAACGATCACTCGTGACGCAACGCCTCGATGGGATTGAGGCGAGCGGCCTTCATGGCCGGGTATACGCCGAAGACGATCCCGACGAGGGAGCAGAACACAAGCCCCAGGATCAGGGTCCAGATCGGTACCACCGCGGGGAGGGAGCTCACCGCCCGCACGACCTGCGCGATGAGAATGCCGAGGAAGATCCCGATGGCCCCTCCCACCTCGGTGAGGGTGACGGCCTCGATGAGGAACTGGATCAGGATGTGGCGGCGTTTGGCTCCCACAGCCATGCGGATGCCGATCTCCCGAGTCCTTTCCATCACCGAGACGAGCATGATATTCATGATGCCCACGCCCGCCACGATGAGGCTAATGGACGCGATGATGTAGGCAGCCAGTCGCACGTACCGCGTGAGGTTGTTGAACGTCTGCACCAGGGTTTCGTTGGAGAAGATTTCGAAGTCGTTGTCCTCCCACGGCGGGACCTTACGGACGGCGCGCAGGATCCCGATCACCTGTTCTTGCGCCTCCTGGTAGAGCTCGCTGCTTGCCGCCTGCACGCTGATGGAAATGGATCGGTTCTTACCCCAGATCTTGAAGAACGTGCCCAAGGGTACGATGACGAGGTTGTCCCGGCTTTCGCCGAAAACGCTCCCTTTCCGCTCGAGGACGCCGACCACCTCGAACTTGTGACCGTCGATCGTGACCGTCTCTCCCACGGGATCCCGATGCGGGAAAAGACGCTCCACCACGTCCATCCCCAGCACGGTGACGGTGCGATGGTGGTCCACGTCCGTCTGCGTGAGGAAGCGACCCCGGTATACGGAGGAGGCGTCCGTAGCGAGGTACTCGGGCGTAGTACCGAGGATCACCACGGTCGGCAGGGTTTTGCGGTCCTCGAAGCGGATGGTGGCTCCCCCCCGGAACGCCTTGCTGCACACGGCGCGAACCGCCGTGGCCTTCTCGCGGATGGCGTCCGCTTCCTCCGGGGTCAGGTTCTTCCGATTGCGGTACTTCCGCCAGCTTTCCCCTCCAAGCTGGATCGGCGGGTATTTCTGAACCTGGAAGACGTTGTTGCCCAGGAGCTGCAGCTGCTGAGCCACGTTGCGCTTCAGCCCCTCCACCAGCGACTGCATGGCGATGATGGTCATTACGCCGATCACCACGCCGAGAAGTGTGAGGAAGGACCGAAGCTTGTTCGCCCGAATCGTTCCGAACGCTACGGAGAAATACTCGCTGACGACCATGGATCAAATCCTCAGAGGACGCGATTTCTGCCGCAACCGCGCATCCAGCTTCGCTCACTCGTACCGCAGCGACTCGATGGGGTTGAGCCGGGCGGCGCGACTGGCTGGGTAGATGCCAAAGACGATGCCAATGCAGAGGACGAAGCCAATCCCGAGCACGGCCACCCAAGGCGTAATGGCCGCCGGGATCGGGGTAGCTTGGGCGATGAGCTTGGCAAGCCCGATCGCCAGGACGATGCCGACCATCACGCCCAACGCTACGATGATCATCGATTCCACGAGGAACTGCCACAGGATGTCGCGATTCTTCGCCCCAACGGCCTTCCGGATCCCGATCTCTCGCGTCCGTTCCGTCACGCTGACCAAGAGGATGTTCATGATCCCAATGCCTCCCACCAGGAGGGAGATGGAACCCACCCCGATGGCCACGGCCCACAAGGAGGTGGTGAGGTTGCGGTAGGCTTGCATCAGCATGCTCTGCTCGTTGATGGCGAAGTCGTTCTTCTTGCCCGGGGGAACCTTCCGGACCCGCCGAAGGATGCCTTCCAGCTCGAGCTTGGCGTCTTCGACCAGGGAGGGATCCTTGACGTGCACTTCGATGTCGATCGAGCGGTTGCCCCCGAAAAGCTTCTCGAACGCGCCGATGGGGATCACCACGTAGTTATCGAGGCTGAAGCCGAACATCTGCCCTTTCTTCTGGAGGACGCCCACCACCCGGAACGGATGCCCTCCGATTTGAATCCGTTTGCCCAGGGGGTCCTCCCGTCCGAAGAGCTTGTCCGCGACCTCCCAGCCGATGACGCAGGCCGGCCGCCGATGAGATACATCTAGCTCCATGAGGAAGCGCCCGACCTCGGGGAAGGCATTGCTTGTGTACAGGTAGTCCTGCGTGGTGCCGAGCACTTGCACGCCGCGGAGCTCTTTGTTCCGGTAGGTCACCTTGCGCACGGTGTAGAGCGTGGGGGCCACAGCGTCCGCGAGCTGGGAGTATTTCTGAATGGCCTGCACCTCCTTCATCGTGATGTCCTTCCGGTTTCGGTACTCCCACCAGGACTGGCCGGTCATGATCCACGGGAACTTCTGCACGTACAGGGTGGAGGTGCCCAACTGGGCGATCTCCCGGCTGAAGGCGCGGTTGAGACCCTGCACCAGCGCCACGATGGTGACCACCGTGGTCACGCCGATCACGATGCCGAGGATGGTGAGCGCAGTGCGAAGCTTGTAAGCGCGCAGCGCGTCGATCGCAATGGATACCCCCTCCCGAAGAGCGACCAACGTCCGATACAAACTCCTCATGGGACGCACTCTGTGATCAATCCGCGATACCGTTTCAGCGCGGGGTGGAAGCATTTGCCGGTCGGGAGAGTACCGCCTCGTCGCGCTCGATCAATCCGTCGCGGATGCGGATGATGCGATTGGCGTGCTCCGCGATGTATTCCTCATGGGTGACCAGGACGATCGTGTGCCCCTGTTCGTGCAGTTCCTCGAAGAGTTCCATGATCTCCTCGCCGGTCCGGGTGTCGAGGTTTCCGGTGGGCTCATCGGCGAGGATGAGGGAGGGGCGGTTCACCAAAGCCCGCGCGATGGCGACGCGCTGACGCTGGCCGCCAGAAAGCTCGTTGGGGCGATGGTTGACCCGCTCCGCAAGTCCCACGCGCTGGAGAGCCTCCAGGGCCAGCTGCCGGCGCTTCGTAGCGGGCGTGCCGTTGTAGATCAGGGGGAGCTCCACATTGTGCAGTGCCGTGGCCCGCGGCAGGAGGTTGAAGGTCTGGAAAATGAACCCAACCTCCTTGTTCCGGATCTCCGCGAGCTCGTCGTCCGTGAGATCGCTCACCTTCTGTCCCTTGAGGTAGTATTCGCCGGAGGTCGGGGTGTCGAGGCAGCCGAGGATGTTCATGAGCGTCGACTTGCCCGAACCGGACGGTCCCATGATGGCGACGTACTCGTTCTCGTCGATTTGCAAACTCACCCCCCGCAGCGCCTCCACTTGGACCAAGCCGACCTGATAGATCTTCACAACATTGCGCAGCTCAATGAGCATCTGGGTGACCCCTCCGGTATCGATCTACGACCGTTTGGCCGAGGGCTTCTTCTCGGGGCGCTCGGTCCGGATTTTCACCTTCATGCCGTCGCGCAGTTGCTGGGAGAGGACGCGGTAGGGGCCGCTGACGACCTGTTGCCCCTCGCTCAATCCGGACAGGATCTCCACCTCCGTCTCGCTGCTGATGCCGGTCCGCACCGGGACCATCTTGGCGATACCATTTTCGACGACAAACACCACCTCGGCTACGTTCTTCTTCGGGCCTGTCTTCTGCGCTGTGCCAGCGGGCTCCTCGAAGAACTCATCCACGCTCTGGTCGCGCGAGGCGCGTCGCTCCCGCTCCCATTTCTTCTGCTGCTTCTCGGCGAGGGCCAAAAGGGTGGAGTCAGACACTTCTCTGGCGGTGACGCACTGGATCGGCACGTAGAGCGCGCTGTCGTGGGTGGCTGTCTCGATATCCACGGTGGCGGACATCCCCGGCCGCAGCTTCGGATGGCTGCTGACCACGGCGACCCGCACCTCGAAATTGGTGACCTCTTCGGCGGTTCCTTGACCGCGCGTGGTGGCGGAGTGGGCGATCTCCGTCACCCTGCCCTCCAGCACGGTGTCAGGGAGGGCATCCACCTCGATGCGGGCGCGGTCACCCACTGAAACCAGCACCACGTCGTTCTCGTCCACCTCCGCCCGCACTTCCATCTTGGACAGGTCCGCCACGGTCATGATCACGTCCGCCTGAAATTGGGAGCCCAGGGCGATTTCGCCCTCCTCTTTGTTGAGCCGGGTGACGATACCGTCGATGGGGCTCACCAGACGGGTCTTGCTCAGCGAGTCGCGCGCCTCCCGCAGGCTTGCCTGCGCCTGTTCGAGCTGGCTGTGGGCCAGTTGGAGGTTGGCTTCGGCGCTCTCCAGCTCTGCCCGGGAAGCCAGGTTTCGGTCGAACAGCTCTTTGATCCGGTCGTAATCGGCACGGGCTTTCTTGAGCTGGGCTTCGGCGGAACGGAGATTGGACTCCGCTCGGTCCAGAGCGGCTACGTATCGCTCGCGATCCAGCTCGGCCAGGATCTGCCCTTTCTTCACCAGATCTCCTTCCCGCACGTAGATCTTCTTGATCTCCCCCGCCACGAAGGCCGAGATTTTCACCTCCACCTCAGGCTGCACCTTCCCGGTACCCGCTACGGTCTGGGTGATGGATCCCCGCTTCACCTTCTCGACGGTGACCTCTACGGCGCCACCCCCTTGCCGTTTCAAATTCACGAGAACTATCACCAGGAGCACAACCAGCGCTCCCGCGATTAGGAAGAGCTTCTTCTTGCCCGACATGCCTGACTCCTGCCTCGTTTCGATGCCTCCCGTCTCTTGAGCCACCGCAGGGGATGCCATCTCCGCCTTGGCGTCTCCTTGTATCGTTTCCGTGAAGCGAAGGTTTCAGGTCCTGCCTGGCTAGGGTGCAATTACCCCCATGGCCGATTCCAGCTGGGCTTGCGCGATGAGCGCGTCGTACCGGGAGCTGACGTAGGTTGCGCGGGCCCGGGTCAGAGCCAGCTGGGCATCGATCACTTCCAGGAGCGTTCCCGAGCCGAGCCGGTATCTTTCCTCCGCCAACCGCAGATCTTCCTCCGCCGACCTGAGGTTCTCCTGGTTCAGCTGGGCGATCTCGCGGTACGCTTTCAGGTTGAGGTAGGCGCGCTTGACCTCGGCGATCACGTTGCGCTTGGTTTCTTCCAGATTCTCCTCGGCGATCCGGTAGTTGGTCTGCTCGCGGTCGAGGTCAGCCTTGTCCGACAGGCCGTTGAAGAGATTGAGGTTCACGGAGAGCCCGACGATCACGCTGTAGTCTCGGTCGATGTGCCGGGTAACCACCTTGTCCAGGAACTCGTTATCGCGGGAGTAGGAAACGGACAGACCCAAAGTGGGCAGGAAGTTGGTCTGGGCGACGCGCACGCCCATCTTGCTGGCCCGCAGCCTGTTCTCCATGGCTCGGATTTGCGGATTCTTGGCCAGCGCCGTGGTGATGGCCTCTTCCAGCGTCACCGTCAGGGTGTCGGACGGGGCTCGGTACTCCGCGAGGTAGAGGGGGGCCGTCGGTTCGCGCCCCATGGCCGTGTTGAGATTGGCCTTGGCGATCTCCACCAGGTTCTTCTGATTGATGAGGCTAATCTGCTGCTGCCCCAGATTCACCCGGGCCTTGTACACGTCAGCCTGAGCTACGGAACCGAGTTCGTGCATCGCCTCTGTGCGCTCCAGCTGGCGCTGTGCGGCCTCCACGGCCAATTCGTAGACGCGCACCAACTCCTGGGCCTTCAGAAGCTCGAAATAGCGCTCTTTCACGGTGCGCAGTACGGCCTGGCGTGTAGCCTCGTATTCATCCTGCGCCGCCACGGCCGTGGAACGCGCCTGCCAGATCCGGAACCAGCTCTGCCCGAAATCGAAGAGGTTGTAGTTCAAGCTGAGCCGTGCTCCGTAGTTATTCCGTTCCACGGAGGACTGGATGATTTGCCGCTGCTCGTAGATTACGCGCCCACTGACCGGGTCGAAGCCTACGGGCACATCCTGGAGCCGAGTACGCGGGCCGGAGATGTAGCGACCCGCGGTGAAGGAGCTATTGAGGCGCGGGAGCACATTGGAGCGCGCCGTCACGACGTTGGTGGAGGCCAGGGTGACCTGCCGGACCGCATTTCGAAGCTGGGAGTTGTTCTTCAGAGCCAGCTGGATGCAGTCCTCCAGAGTCATGACCTCCGTCTGTGAAAACCCGTTCGAGGCGAGAACGAGGAGTGCCCCGATCAAGCCAATCCATCTGCTCCTCATGTCAATTGCACCTCCCCGAATGCGACTCATCCCGCTCTGCGTTCGTTCCGGTCCTCTCGTACCTTCCCCACCTCTCCGAAGACCGATCCCTCCCCTTACCGGGAATGCTACCTTTGGTACACCCCTAGCCCTGCTTCCCGTCGCTCGACGAGCGGCAATCGCTCGCCCCCTCGAAAGCGTCGAGGGCCGTGGCCCGAGCCGCCGAGCAGCCTTCGCTGGCTCTCCCGACTCCATCAGACACGAAAGCCACCGCTCAGCTGACCCCCTGCATCTTGAGAAGCAGGCTGGAGAGGAAGGCGCTCAGTATGGCCACAATGGACCAGAGGCCCACAACCCAGTATGCGGTCTTCTTCGTGTTGGCTTTGGCCAGTGTGGCGACCCCGATCGTCATCACAGCCAATAGCCAGATGTTGAAAATGTCGATCTTCCCGAGCAGGTGGTAAAGGAACGCGGCCTTCGAGCCACTCCACAGGACGGCCAGACTGGTGGTTACGTCCGTGGAGCCTTTGGCCAGGATCAAGGGCGTCTTGACGATCCCCGGGAAGAGGCCAATGAGCGTGGTGCCTCCTCCGCTGGACATGTGGACGAGCCAGCTACCCCACGAGGCCAAGGCAAGAGCCTGCCCGAAGCGCGCCTCTCCACCGAGGATCACATTGGTGATGAAAAGGACCGCTCCGGCCACGATCGCCGTGACGGCGACGATCACGGCGAAGCTCAGGAGGTAGCCGAGAGCCTGCCTGCCGGGCGAGCTCCACTTCGCGCGCTGCTCCTCCATACGGTCCAGCGCCGTCTGGATTTGCTCCTCCGTGAGCTTGGTGCTGCTCTGGAGGCGCTGCTTCACCTCCGAGTAGACGATGTCCTGGGTGAGTTTGCCGGAGGCAGCCGTCACCAAGAAGGTCACGAAGAGAGGGATGAGCCAGTCCGTCCAGCGGGTCTGCGCCCGGAGAGAAGCGGCGGCCTTCGCCGGTGACCCGAGGAAGAAGTTGTACAGCCGGCTTGCCAACCCCATGTGCTCCGCTTCGGGTTGTGCGCTTGCGTTTCCCATTGCTCCTTCCTCCCTTGCATTACTGCCAACTCAGACGGGATTTCGCCGGGAAAGTTTCGGCACAAACCGACTTTCCCGAGCCCCAGCCTCTTTTCCCCAAGGAAGCTTGCCGTGCTGGCAGGAGCCGGACGGCGGGGAAAAGCGCGGCCAGCACAGTGCGGATGGGCCGATTCAATTCCCCTCCCTGCCGGTTCCATTGGGTTGCCTCTGAGCCTCGCGCAGCACCTCGTCCTTGATTTGCAGCAGGTATTGGAAAGCGGCGTCGTACTCGTTGGGGATCTTGCCGTCCAGGATTGCCTCCTCGATCATCTTCTTGAGCTTGCCTACGGTGGGGCCCGGCGGGATGTTACAGACCTGCATGATCACATCGCCCCGGACCGGGGACTGGAAGGCCCGCATCCGGTCCTTCTCTTCCACCTCGCGGATCCTCTGGACGAGGCGCTCGAAGTTGGCCAAATGTTGCCGTACCCGCTTGGGATTTCGGCTGGTGATATCCGCGCGACAGAGCGTCAGGAGGGATTCCAGATCCTCGCCGGCCTGGACGATGAGCCTCCGGATGGCCGAGTCGGTCACCCCCTCCTCCACGAGAGCGATGGGCCGGAGATGGAGGCGCGTGAGTTTCTCCGCGAAGCGGCTCATTTCGTTAGGCAAGCGCAGGCGGCGGGAGATGTTGGAGATCATGCGGGCGCCGATCTCGTCGTGACCGTGGAAGGTCCATCCCACCCCTTCCCGGAAGGCCTTGGTTCGAGGCTTGGCGACGTCGTGGAGCAGGGCAGCATACCGCAGGGGGAGCGAATCGGAGACGGCCGCGATCCGATCCAGCACCTTCATCGTGTGTTCGAAAACATCCTTGTGATGGTACGGGCCGATTTGCTCCACCCCTCGCATCTCCGCCACTTCGGGGAGCACGATTTCCAGCACCCCCGTCTTCGCCATTAGCCAGAAGCCGACGGAGGGCTTGCGGGCGGCCAGGATCTTCAGCAGTTCCTCTGTGATCCGTTCCTGGCTGACGATGCGGAGACGCTCCCGCTCGGTGCGAATGGCCTCCTCGGTGCCAGCTTCGATGGTGAATTCCAGTTGGGTGGCGAAGCGGATGGCGCGGAGGATTCGCAACGGGTCGTCGTGGAACGTGACCACGGGATCCAGAGGAGTGCGGATGATCCCCAGCTCCAGATCCTTCCTCCCGCCGAAGGGATCGAGGAGTCGTCCGCAGTCGCAAGTCCGAATGCCAAGGGCCAGAGCATTGATGGTGAAATCCCTCCGCGCGAGGTCATCTTCCAAGCTCGAGGCTGTCACTTCCGGCTTGCGGCTATTCTCGCGGTAGCGCTCGCTCCGAGCCGTCACGAACTCGAGCTTGTAGCCTCGGTAGAGGAAGCTAGCCGTACCGAACTTGGGATACACCACGACATGGCGGACGCCAAGGTGCTGGGCCGCCTCTCGGGCGAACTGGATCCCGTCTCCCACTACCACGAAATCGATGTCCTTGCTGGGTTTCCCCAGAAGGAGGTCGCGGACGTAGCCCCCAACGGCGTAGACCTCGATGCCGCGATCCTCCGCAAACTTTCCGATCCTGTGGACCACCCGCTGGGGCGGGGTGAGTCGATCGATGGTCGCGAGACCTTTCCTCGTTCGAGCGGATGCCATGGAGCCCTTCTGCTCTTGTCTCTCTGTTTTCCCACTCGTCCGGATCCCCACCGTCTCATGCCTCGCTGCGAACTGCTGACCCCTGCAAACGGGCTCACCTTCGCCCGGCCCTACACCTCCGGTGTGGGAGCCTATTTCGCCCAGCCTCTCCGGAGGCCTCAGAATCTGCCGGACCTGAGAATGGCGATGGCCAGCCAGACTCCCAAGACCCCCGCGAAGAGATAGCCTACCACACCCAGCGCAGGGTAGCCGAACAGGAACGGCGGTCTATTGAGCTGCATGATGAGGGAGGAGCCGACGATGAGCGCGGCAATAATGAGGGCGAAAGAGATGCGATTGGATGCCCGGTCCAGCTCGGTCACCAGGTCGTCAAGCCCCCGGTGCTCCATCTGGAGACGGACGGTGCCGCGCTTGAGGCGCCGAAAAAGCAATTCGATCTCTCGGGGCAGGGTTTGCGCCAGGTGATAGGCGTCGCGCAAGGTGCGCGAGACCTCGTAGGCCAATCGGCCTGGCTTCAGCCGATGCTGAATCAGCCTCCGGATGTATGGACTCATCTGCGCCACGAAGTCGAAATCCGGCTTGAGGCTGCGGGTGACGTCTTCGTACGTACCTAGGGTCTTGAGCAGGAGGCCGAGGTTCGGCGGCAGTCGAATCTCGTAGCGATTGGTGATCTCCATCGCTTCGCGGATGAGCGTGCGCACATCCACGTGCTGGAGGGAAACCCCGTAGTATCGGTCGATCAGCTCGGCCAGGTCGAAGCGAAGGGAGGGGAGGTCGCTGGTCTCATCCATCGCGCCCAGATCGATGAGGAGATTCACGATCGTCCCGACGTCCTTCTTGTACGTCGCCACGGTGAGGTCAGCGAGGATGGTCATCGTGATCTCATCCAGCCGGCCCACGATGCCGAAGTCGATCGGGACGATCTTCCGCTGCCGGGTCACGAAGAGATTGCCCGGATGCGGGTCAGCGTGAAAGAAACCGTCCTCGAAGATCTGTTTGAGGACGAAGCGCGCCCCTGCCTCCACGACCCAGTCGGGGTCGATGCCCGCTTCCCGGAGGGAGGCCAAGTCGGTGATCTTGATGCCGTCGACGTATTCGACCGTGAGCACCTGCGAGCGGGTGTAGTCCCAGAGGACCTCCGGGATGTACACCGAATCGGAGCCCGCGAAGTTGCGGCGGAAGATCTCCGCGTTGCGCGCCTCGTTGAAGAAATCCAGCTCCCGCCGGAGCGCGCGGGCGAATTCCGCCACGAGGGCCTCAGGCCCTAGCCTGCGCGTCTCCGGAAGATGCCTCGCCGCAAGACGGGCCAGATCCTCCAGGATCTGGATGTCCTGCTCGATCAGCGCCTTGATCCCTGGGCGCTGGATCTTGACCACCACCTCCCGCCCGTCGTGAAGGCGTGCGCGGTGCGCTTGTGCAATGGACGCGGCCGCGATGGGATCGGGATCGAAGTCGGCGAAACATTGCTCGGCAGACTTACCCAGCGCATTTACCAGCGTTGGCTCCAGTTCTCGAAAGGGTAGGGGAGTGGCCCGGTCCTGAAGTTTGGCCAGCTCCTCTACGTACTCCGCCGGCAACACGAAGGAGCGTGTGCTCAAGATTTGCCCGAACTTGATGAAGGTGGGTCCCAGTTCCTCCAAAGCAGCCCGTAGCCTCTGGGGCGCCGTCATCTGCTCGACGTATCGGCGTACGGGGGAGATGTGCGCGAGCCGGAGCCGCGCCAGAAGGTGCATCCGGCTCAGCACTTCGGCGAAACCGTACTTCACCAGTACGGTCACGATCTGTCGATAGCGCGAGAGATGTCGAAACCGCCTACGCGGCAGGATGAGCGGCATGCGGTCGTTTCCGATCGTGCGATTTGCTTTTTCCGGCACGCTCGAATTTACTCACCGGGGTCGGAATGTCAAAGCCTTTGTCCCCTGCGGAGAGAATGCTGTCTGGGCCGCCAAACTGCTCCCGCCGAGCGCGTTGCTCAGCGGCTGGATCCGGCGCGCGCCGCTTGGGAAGGGAGGCTGGGGGGACTGCGACGGGTCCCCATCGGGGACGCGCGGAGCTTCCCGCTACCGCGCGATCACGAGCTTTCCCACCGCTTCAGCCTTCTGGCCGTCAGGACTGCGGGCGCTCACCTGATACAGGTACAGGCCGTTGGCCACCGGATCGCCATCCCCATCCCGGCCGTCCCAGGGGAGCCAGTTGAAGCCGCTGGGAAGGAATCGGGGTTCGCTTTCGTAGATGAGGCGGCCCGCCAGCGTGAACACCCGTACCCGAACCCAGGCGTCTTCGCTGAGGGTGAAAGTGAAGTCGGTCCGCTCGGAGAAAGGATTCGGATAGTTAAGTACGTCCAAGAGGGTGAGCCCGCCCCCTTTCGTCACGCGTAGCGGCAGACGGCAGGTGGCTGAGTTATTCGAATTGTCCCATGCCTTGACGATGAGCAAATGTTCGCCCGGTTCCAGGTCGCTCAACCGGTAGTCGAGGGATCCTGCCACGTAGCTACCCTCGAAGTACTGGAAACGCTCGGTCACCTCCTGGAGGGTTGCGGGGTCTTCGTCGAACATCACCGTGATTTTGTGCCCAATATCCCGTGTGAGGTTGATGCCGCTCAGCGAGTCGGCGATCTCGATGCGGAGGATTTCGCCCAGAGCCACAGGATCCCCCGGCAGAAGCTCCCGGTGCCCGTGGAAGATGCGGATGGTGGGTCCCTCGGTGTCCACCAGATGCGTGGCTGTTCCTCCCACAGCGAGGTTGTCCAGGTTTCCGTTCCCGTCGCGGACGGCGTCCCAGTAGTAAGCCTCCACTCGGCCCTGAGTGCCACCGTAGGTGATGTCTTTGGGGACCATGAAGCTCACGGTGAAGGATCCACCCTGCACGCGTACGGTGCCACGGAAGAGGGGATTGCCCGGCAGGTAGTACTTGACCAGCGTGCCTGCCTGGGTCCGGTAGTTGCGAAGCTTTCGGGAATCGTACACCGTGAGGAGCACACGGCCATCGGGGCGATCCACGAGCTGCCCGGCGCGGGTTTTCACCGTCCCGCGCACGGTCATGAGCGTGAGCGCACGGATAGTGTCGGGCGAGATGCTGTCGATTTGCACTTGGAGACTGGGTGTGGCCAGCCGCAGAGCAGGATCGCCCAGCAGGTTGTACTTTTGGTCATTCAGGGAATTCCCGCCGGTCAGTTTGGCCCACATGAGGGCTTCGCCCAAGGAGGCGGGCGTTCCGGTCTCCAAATAGGGGGCGAAGAGATAGCGCAAGAACCGCCGGTTGAAGTTCGCGTTCTCGGAGGCGTAGGCAAGTCGCGTGGACGACAGCACGCCGATGGCGCCCCGATTCTTGGCTCCTACCAGCTCCTCCGACAGGCTTTGCTCCTTGGGATTGTCGAAGCGACCGAAGTCGCAGGTGGCTGCGATCCAGAAGGAGAGCCGATCGCTGTTCTGGATCTTCTCGAAATCCCTTGAGGCCAGGAGCAAACGCTCGTGGGTCCAAAGATTCGCTGCCCCATGTCCGATGAAATTCAGGATCAAAGTGCCTTCGTTGATTCGCTCGAGAAGAGCCTCCGTAGCTTTCGGCTTCGCCACCCCGGAATAGGCCGCAGTCCGAACGGCCGGAAATTCGGTCAAATAGATCTTTTCCACGTGGAAAATCGAGGGGAAATAGCTTTCCGCGATGTTTTCGCCATCTGTGACGTGGATTGTCTCGTTCCCCTCGCCTCTGTCCACAAGCTCGTCGTCGGCCACCATGGTCAGGGTGTTTTTCCAAGAGCCGAAGTTTGGCTCGGTGGCGTAGCGGATGAGCTTGTCCGCCACATTCTGGGCCTGTTCTGCTGTGCGGACGGGGATCCTCCCCACGGCCATGTCCATCAGGGGATCATCCCCGGCCACGCACACGAACCAGTCGTCGGTGGTGCGGCTGAATTCCTCATCCGATTCGAGGCTTTCATAGGGCGGAATCCAGTTCTGGTCAGGGGCGACCAGGTTCTTGTAGTCGTAGTCTCCGTCGCCGAAGAGAAGCACGTGGCGAGGCTGCCCCCAGTTCTCGTAGGCGTAGCGCAAGAAGTCGCGGATGGCCGTGGGATCGAATAGCCCCCAGGAGAACTCGTCGAAGATGTCGCCGATCAAGACAACTTCGGTCTGCAGCCGCTCCTCCATCCAGTTCCTGTGGAGGCTCTGGATCTGGAGGGCCTGGCCTTCGCAATCCTCGTGCGTGATGATGATGAAATCCACCTGCCGCGGTCCGCTCCGGAGGTTGCTGGGTTTGTCCTTCACGACCCGCTCGACGGAGAGGAAACGGTCCGGGGCGAGGGCTAGATAGGTCTTCCCCTCCGGGGGACCGGAACTGGTGTCGACGAATGTGAAGGCATTGCCCTGCCAGACAAAACCAGTGATCTCCCGAACGTCCCAAAAGCGGCTGATGTCGAAGAGGCGAATCCCCTGGCTGCTGAAGCCCGAGACCCGGGCCGCCGTTGCGGATCCTCCGCTCGGCAAGGTGAAACGCAGCTCGTTGTTCCGCGCCTCCAAGCGGCGGGAGTACTCCAGCTCGTACCAATCGAGATAGCCGCTGCCCACGTCCGAGCTCGAGCTGTAGGTGATCGTCAAGGTGTTCGAGCCATCTCGTACGAGGTTGGGACGAGAAGCCTCGATCAGCCTTCGCACCACACTGAGGCTGAACACGCCGCTTGAGGAGAAGAAGGAGACTTGCCCCAAAGGGACTCCGTTTAGCTGCGCGGCGAAATTGTGGGTGGCGGTCACGTAGGCTCCAACCTGCACGCGGACGGTGGCGGTGTCCTCGGGAATGGCCCCGCTTAAGTCCAAAGAGAATTCGCGGCTGCGGCCCGTCGCCGGAACCTGCACGAAGTCCCGACCCAGCCACTCGATTCCCGAGCCCAACGGATTGACGATCTCCTCCTCGAGGAAAACTCGCTCTCGATACTTTTGCTGGTAGGTTGCCGACGGGTAGTCGTTAGCCGATGGGATCTGCCGCATCCGCTTGCCCGGAGTGGACCCGCCCCAAGTGAGCCAGTAGACGTTATCGTAGGTGTAGTGGTTGATGTAGTGCCGCCACTGTCGAGAAGCCGGATCGTATTCCCAGCCGCTGGTGCCGCGTCCGTAGAACAGAATGTAGTCGCCCGGATCGAATCGGCCATCGCCGCCATCCGATACCAGGATCGCATTCTCGATGAGGCTGTCGGGCCGAGGGGCTGTGAGGGACCGAGGGAGCTCGCGCCCGCCATTGTTGTAGATCCGGAGCGTACTCACGTCGATGGAGGACAGATCGATCCCGGCCTTCTGCAGGGTTTGCCCGTCGAGCTTGTAGATCCCTTCCTTGCGCACGATGAGCTTGTACCAAAGGCCCTGGCTGAAGGGTGAGCCCGCCTTCCGAAGCTCCCGAGCAGGCCTGGGGAGCTGCCACCTCGCGGCCTGCTCCGGATTGAGGATCAGTTTGCTGACCATCGGGTCGGGGGCAGAGGGCTGTTCCGTCTCGGTCTGCCGGGGAGAGAGGCCGAGGTCGATCTCCACGCGCAGCCTCCGGGCCAGCTCGGCCTGACGCTGGGCGGGGAGGAATCGGAGAGCGGCCACCGTGAGCCGGAGGACCCGCTGCTGTCGCACCTGTCCCACTTCGGTCCGCAGGACCCAGTTTGGCGGGTACCAGGACGAGCTCTGGTAGATCATCGGATCGGGAACGTACTCGGCGAGGATCCCGGAGCCTCCGGGGGTTCGCCGAAGATGGGGTTGCGGAGCCAGAAGCACATCCTTGAGTTGCTGTGCCAGCTCCACTTCGGTCAGGCGGACCTCAGGATTGGATCCCGGGGGAATGGCGACGAGGATCGTGCTCTGTGGGACTTGCGGTTCGCCCGGAAGGCCGGATAACTCGCTTCCCTCAGCCCGGAACAGGTCGAAAGTCGAAGCGCCTTCCCGGAGGGAGTCGTGCTTCCAGTTCCCGAAGCTCAGCTCAAGGGTGATCTGTCGCCCCGTACTGGAAAGCAGTTTCGCCTGGCAGAACGCGTCGTCTACCGCAAGGAGTCCCACCAGGAGTAGCGCGGCGCAGATCGCGGTGGGAAGGCGATGGGGTCGCACCTTCGGACCTCCTGGACCGATCTCGGGCTGGAAAGGGATCCGGTCGAGATTCCGGTATCTCCGCAGTATGGGCGAGGAGGGCCCCTCAGGCGGGGCTATTCGTCTCAAACTGGCCTGCTACAATCCTACGGACGATGATGCCCGCGTAGGGTCTGCGCTTGGCGACGGTCCGGTCGTACAGCCGCAAGCCGACGAAAGAGGCCGCGAGACATCCGAATCCGGCGGCCACCGCAGAGTCCTCCTCCAGTCCCAGCGAAAGTCGGCCGAAGAAATAGCCCACCATCAAGGCCAGAACCGGCACGATGAACACGAGGAAGGAGGATTCGAGCACGCGCTTCGGGGGGATCTCCACCTCCACTACGTCGCCGGGGGAGGCGGCCACTTCGTTCAGCGCCTCCAGGATGGCACTCCCCTCTCCGAATGCTTGACAGGCGCGACACCCTTCGCACTGCTTGCCTTTGGCGAAGCGGACCCGGGCGACTTGCCCTTCCGTCGAGAGGATGATCCCGCGTTCTCGCATTTCCTCAACCTGATGGCAAATGCCTCTGGTGTCCACCAACCTACTGTTTCAACAAGCAGGGCCCGCGGGCGTTCCCCGCACCTCCTGCCCAAGTGGAATGGGAGCAACAAAAAGCCCCGCCGGCTAGGGCCAACGGGGCCATGCGATTGATCGAGGATCACCCGAGGTACTTGCGCAGCGGCTCGAGCCGTGAGCGGTGTCGCAACCTCCTCAAGGCTTTCTCCTTGATCTGCCGTACGCGCTCGCGAGTGAGCTGGAAATACTCCCCGATTTCCTCCAAGGTGAGGGGGCGATCGCCTTCGAGCCCGAAGTATAGCTTGATGATTTCGGCTTCGCGCGGCTTGAGGGTCTTCAACACCTTCTCGATCTCTTGCCGCAAAGACTCCCTCATCAAGCCCGCATCCGGGGGATCGTAGCGGTCGCTTTCGATCACGTCGAGGAGGCTGTTGCCGTCTTCTTCGTCGAAGGGCTCGTCCAGGGAAAGATGGCGGGCCGAGGTCTTGAGGACGTCGGCCACCTCGTAGGCGGTCATCTCCATCTTGTCGGCGAGCTCTTCCATGCTGGGCTCGCGGCCGAATTCCTTCTCCAGCTGTTCCAGGGCGCGTCCCACTTTGTTGATGGCGCCTACGCGGTTCAACGGCAGACGCACCACACGCGACTGCTCCGCCAGGGCTTGGAGGATGGATTGCCGGATCCACCAAACCGCGTAGGAGATGAACTTGAAGCCGCGGGTCTCATCGAAACGCTGCGCCGCTTTGATGAGTCCCAGGTTCCCTTCGCTGATCAGGTCTTGGAGCGGGAGCCCCTGCCCCTGGTATTCCTTGGCCACGCTGATCACGAATCGCAGATTGGCCTTCACGAGCTTCTCCAGCGCCTCCTCGTCGCCCTTGCGGATGCGCCGGGCAAGCTCGATCTCCTCCTCCGGCGACAGGGGGGAGTAGTTCCCGATCTCCTCCAGGTATTTCTCGATGGATTGCCGAGTGCGATTCTCGGATGTTCTCCTCTTCTTCGCCATAGTCGCCAATGTCCACGCCTTACCGAACCAAGGTCCTCAATGCGACAATCCCTGCAGACAGCCGGTATCCACGTTCCACACTACGCCTTCGGAATACAGAAGTTCCCCCGGCAGGCCATGTTGTGGGTGGAAACGAAGTCCTGCGTGGGGAAAGTAAGGGTCAACGGCTCGGACGAGCCTCTCCGGGGCGGATCCGGCACCGCACTTGAGGCTACGAGGACAGCTGATTGATCTTTTGCATCTTCCGGCGTAGGCGCCGCAGAGCCTTTCGCGCTTCGATGCGGCGTTGTTCGGAAGGCTTCACGTAGTGAGTCGTTCGCTTGATGTCCTGCAGCAGCTTGGCTTGTTCGCACTTCCTGCGGAAGCGGTTGAGCGCACTGTCGAGGCTCTCGTTCTCACCTACGATCACCTGAATCACGGGGAAAACTCACCTCCTTGGATCTAATTGGCCAAGTGTTGGTCCTGCCTTTCCACCGGGCAAAGAAAAATGATTGGACTCCGGCCCAATCATTCTCGGCGCGCTTCCTGTCCCAAATGGCGAGCGCAAATATAATCTCCGTGCTCCACCTTGTCAAGGGGAAACTTCACCCCTTCGCGCCCGTTCCGTAGGTTACCCAGACGAGTTGTTTCGGCTGGCGCGGGGAATTCTTTAGCCTCTCGCTTCGGATGGTGTGCCTCGCTCCGCGCGGCCCCGGAGGCTTGGACTGAGGTTCCGCCCCGCTTGGCCCTCCATTCTCCCGCCAGCTCAGTGGGCCAACTTGCGGAGGGCCGCGATCGCACGTTCGATCCCGTCATCGTTTACGTCCAGATGGGTGACGAAACGCAGACGTCTTCTGCCAAACGGGAGGATCAATACGCCTTCTGCTGCCAAAGCCTGTACCCACCATTGCTCATCTCGCTCCGGGTGGGTTACCTCGACCACAACGATGTTGGTTTGGACTGTTTCCAGGTCCACCTCCAAGCCGGGCAGCTCAGCAATGGCCTCCGCAAGACGTCGGGCCCGGCGGTGGTCTTCGACGAGGCGCTCGCGGTGGTGCTCCAAGGCATAGATGCCCGCTGCAGCCAGCACCCCGACCTGTCGCATGCCTCCTCCCAAGATACGTCGATAGCGGCGCATCGCGCGGATCCATTCCCGAGTTGAGGCCACGAGGGATCCCACAGGGGCCCCGAGCCCCTTCGAGAGGCAGACGCAGACGGTATCAAAAGGGCGAGCGTAATCGGCCGGGGAAATGCCCGTGGCCGCGCAGGCATTCCACAGTCTGGCTCCATCCATGTGCAGGAATAGCCCGTAGCGGTCGGCCACGGCGCGGATCCGGTGGATTTCCTGCAGCGGGAAGATGGTGCCGCCCGCATGATTATGCGTGTTTTCGATGGCTACGACCCGGGTTACCGGGTAGTGTTCGTAGCGTGGGCGCACGGCCTCCTCCACCTGTTCGGCAGTGATCACCCCGCGACGCCCTGGCACGGGACGTACCTGCACGCCCGAATTGAACGCGAGTCCTCCTCCCTCGAAGTTGTAACAGTGAGCACTGAACTCGCAGATGACCTCATCCCCTGGCTGGGTGAGGGATTTGAGCGCCACCTGATTGGCCATGGTTCCGCTCGGCATGAAAAGAGCCGCTTCTTTGCCCAGGATCTCCGCAACCATTTCTTGCAAGCGGTTGACGGTTGGATCCTCTCCGAACACGTCGTCCCCGACCTCGGCCGCCGCGATGGCCTTGCGCATCCCTTCGGTGGGACGTGTCACCGTATCGCTCCGAAGATCAACAATTCGCGTCATGGCGTTGCCTCTTGCTGTCGAACCTCACCCGCAGACAAGGGAATGATAGCTTCTTCGCGGGGCATTTTCAACCGCGAAAAAACCTCCCGTTCCACCGGCGCTGGTTCGATGCAGTAGCTTACGGCTTTGCCCTTGAAAATCCGGGGCTTCTTGCTAAATTGGGTCGGGAGTTGGATGAGCGAGCCTCAGAGAAGGGAGGATCCGCTTGGCCAGGTTAGTGGAGGTGTACAGGGCTCAAAGCGAGGGGGAGGCGCGGATGATCTGGGGTCTTTTGGAAAGCTACGGCATTCGGTGCACCATGGCGGGGGAGGCGATCAGCATGAGGGACGGGGAGGCTCCGAAGCCCAGCGCGGTTCCGCGGGGGATCCGACTCCTCGTCCCGGCCACCGAGGTGGAGAAGGCTCACAAGGTCCTTGAACTGCTGGGCGAGTAGTCCGAATCGGCCGCGCAGGGCACCCGGTCAGAGCATGGTGGAACGGCTCCGCAACCTTCAGCCTCAGGCAGTGGGAGTTCTGTTGGCCCTGGTCCTCATGGTGTTGTTCCTTTGCGTAGCCACTCCACACTTCCGCACGGCAGAGAACATCTTCAGCGTGTTCCGGAACTTCTCCTTCGTCGCCATCCTCGCCATCGGCGAGACCGTAGTGATTCTCAGCGCGGGGATCGATCTCTCGGTGGGCTCCGTACTGGGGCTTTCGGGCTGTCTGGCAGCTCTGGCCATGCGGGCGGGAATGCACGAGGCGATTGCCGTCGCGCTCGGCCTGGCTTGCGGGGGAATCTTCGGCTTGATGAATGGGGTCCTGGTCACGGGCATCCGTCTGCCGCCGTTCATTGTGACGCTCGGGACCCTGAGTGTGGCGAGGGGCCTGGCCTACGTCGTGACGCGCGGCTGGCCCATCTCCGGCTTTTCCGAAGGGTTCATGTGGCTCGGACAGGGCTCGCTGTGGGTTGTCCCGGTGCCGGTCGTGGTGATGTTCGTCTTCGGCGGGTTCATTTCCGTGCTATTGCGGCATACGGTCTGGGGGCGGCAGCTCTACGCGGTCGGCGGGAATGAGGAAGCCGCCCGCCTTTCCGGCGTCCCTGTAGCCCGTGTGAAGGTGATCGCCTACGTGCTCTCGGGCTTCGCCTCGGCTCTCACCGGACTCCTCCTGATGGCTCGTCTGGGGGTGTCGCAGCCCGTGGCGGGGCAGGGGTACGAACTGGACGCCATAGCTGCGTCCGTCATTGGCGGTACGAGCCTCATGGGTGGGCAGGGGAGCGTTTCGGGTGTGATCATCGGCGCCGCAGTGATGGGGGTGCTGCGCAACGGGCTGGTACTATTGGGTGTTTCGGCCTTCTGGCAGCAGGTGGTCCTGGGCGCAGTGATCGTCTTGGCGGTTGCTCTGGATAGGCTTCGCCAATGAAGCCACACCACGGACGGGAGGGCCAATGAACAGGGTGCGCGCGAGTCTGCTACTTGCTCTGGCGGCCGGCATGGCACTCTCAGGGTGCGGCCAGGCCCGGAAGCAGTACCATTTCGTCCTCGTGCCGAAATCCCTGGGCAACCCGTACTGGTTCGCGGCAGAAAGGGGGATGCAGAAGGCCGCTCGGGAGCTGGGCGTGAAGGCGGAGTTTCTCGGCACAGTCCGGGCCGATGTAGCGGACCAGGTCAATCTCATCGAATCGCTGATCGCCAGGCGAGTGGACGGCATCGCTGTCTCCCCGAACGATCCGGATGGCGTGCGCGAGGTGATCGACCGTGCCGTCGCGGCCGGGATCGCCCTGATCACCTTCGACTCCGACGCGCCCAACAGCCGCCGCCTCTGCTACGTGGGTACGGACAATTACCGAGCCGGTCGGGAGGCGGGGAAGCAGATGCTCCGCTTCCTCGGCTCCCAGGGGAAGTACGGGATCATCACGGGGGGGCTGGGGGCGCTCAATCTGAACGAACGGATCCGCGGATTCCGGGACGCCCTGGGCGAGGCAGGCGCAAGTCTTCAGGAGATCGCCATCGAAGCCTGCGACGACGACCCCGACATCGCCCTGCAGAAAATGGAAAACGTCACGCGTGCGCGTCCCGACCTGAACGCCTGGTTCGTAACAGGCTGCTGGGCGGTGGTCGCCCCCAAGAAGACGTTCCTGGCGGCCCTGGGAAACCGAGACGACATCGTGGTGATCGGGTTCGACGTGCTGAAGGAGTCGCTCCTGCTGGTGAAAGAGGGGGCCGTACAGGCTCTCATCGGACAGCGGCCCTACGAAATGGGCTACAAGAGCGTGTACGTGCTCTACGACATCGTGGCGCGGAACAAGATGCCCGAGCAAGAGATCATCGACACCGGTGTGGATGTCGTCACCCGGGAGAATGTGGATGAATTCCTGGCCAGGCTCGAAAAGGAGGAATAGCCCGTCCGCAGGCAGGGCTTGGGAAAGACGCTGGCCCTCGCCTTCGGCCCAGGTGCGCTTCCAGTGGGCCAACCGCTATCCCCGGCACCAGGACCCCTTCTTCTGGCTCTCCTTGATTCCCTTGATTGGGGCCTTGGGCACGGTGGCGTACGGTCTGGTGGTTTATCCCATGCCGAAGCTGGTCTCCCTCGGCCTTTTGCTGGTCGCAGGGGCCGCGATTATTGGGTTCCTCCACCGCTGGTCGCTTCACTACGAGAACTTCTCGGTGACCGACGAGGGGCTACTGCGTGCATTTCCGCAGCGGGAGACTCCCGGGATTGCGAGGCTCTTCCCCCTGTTATTGGCATGGTCTCCTCGTCCGCGGCTGCTTCGTTGGACGCGCGTCGCCGGCTACCAACGCGTGTCCAATCGGCTGTACGTGCAGCTGAGGGAGGGTGGGCAGGAGGAGGTGGCACTCCGTCCGCTTCGTCTTGTGCGCGGGAAACAGGTATTGGACGTCGGACCGCGAGCCGACGGGAGTGGCCGTCTCTCCGAAGCGGAGGCCCTGCAGATCATCGAGCGAGAGATCCGGGAAAGCATCCGCCGCGCGGAGAAGGCTAAGGCGGCCCGATCTGACCGAGCCCCACAGCGAGGTGGTAGTCTTCATTCCCCCAGTGAGCGCCCTCCAGGCTGAGGAAAAACCGCCCAGGCAGGTGCCACTCGATGGCCAGGAAGGGTCCGTATTGCTCCCGCCACCGTTCGTTGCGGCGGACGGCGGGCTGAGTTTGCCAGCCGGAGGTTGTCCGTTCGCGGGGATGTTCTTCCCAGCGTCGGCTCGCCTTTCGAACAGCCACCCCCGCGAAGGTCTTGAGGGGCCCGGGGTCGAGCCCGAATCCGAGGGCCCCGGAGCCGACGAGGAAGAGCTGCTTTACCTCATCCCACTGCGTGATTCTCCGCTCGCCATCGAGTGGCCCGCGCAGGTAGAAGGCGCCCTCGTTCTGGCTTGTCGTGAGGCTAACTGCGGCGAACAGAGGCAGCGAGCGGGAAAGACGCGGCTCCAGCCAAACACCGACCCCCGCCACAGGTTCGTACCCCTTGGACCACCAGGACTTTCCGCCGGCCGCATCTTCGAAGATCCAGTCGGTCGCACCGGCGTGCACGGAGAGATCGAGCCAGGGCGCCGGGGCCAGGCTGAGCTTGAGGGATGGGCCCTGCAAAAGGAAGATGCCCTCCGGGGAGGTGAAGGACTGGCGCCAGGCGCAGGCGCTGACCGTGGCCCAATGCGCGGGATGCTGAGCGCTGGGCATTCCGAGGGGCTGCGCCCTTGCCCCTTGGGTCAGGACGGCGAGGCCCAGCGCCGTGAGCAGCAGATTCGCCTCTCTCGTTCCCATCCTTTGCAACGCCGGTCTCATGTCACTCCCTTCACGGCCGACGGAGTAGCAACATGATCGGAGGGGTGGAGGCCTGCACATTGCCATTTCGGCTCTGGACGCGGACCGTCACCGGTGTGGCTGTGGGTTTGGCCTCCGGGTCTGTCGGATCGAGGTTGTTCGTCAGAGTCACTGTATATCGCACGCGCCCGGGATCGTCGGTGGTGAGGTCGTTCCAGCTCAGTTTCCCAGCGGCAGCCTCAGCCAGGATCCGCGAACCCGGCACGATGGGATTGCCATTTTCGTCGTGCACCACGATGGACACCGTAGCCGACTCGCCGGGGTAAAGAGTGTCGCGATCTACCGAAACCAGGAAGGTGGAGATCGGGCCCGAGAAGACGACTGCGCACGTATGCCAGACCTTCACCGGTCGGCCCTGGGCGTCCACCCCCTCGGTGACCGCTAGCACGCGAGCCACACCGTTGTTTTCCTGTCCATCCCCATCGAAGTCGAAGGCGGAGCCGGGGATTGGGCCACCCGTGTTCGGATCCGTAAACGCGTAGTGGAAGCGATCGACCGTCGGGTAGGGCTGGCCGGTTCGCAGCGTCACGTGCGCCACCCCGTCATCATCGGTGAAGCCGGTGTGTGTGGCGATGACCCCGCCCGTCGTGGTGAAATAGACGGCAGTGCCGGCCGGGACCGGGTTGTTGTACTTGTCGCCCACCAGCACGACGATGTCCACGGTATTGTTCACGAACCCCCAGCCGAGCACGTTGATGGGATTCGCCCCTACGCTCAAATGGCTTGTGGAAGGCACATCGCTGTTTTCCATGTAGGGTGGCCCCGAGTGGATGAGGAACTCGGTAGCGGTTGAACGGACCTCCGGCAGGGCGGGATTGCCATTCCGGTCCGTCACCACTGCGCGGATCCGCACGGGTCCGGACCGGGTGCCGGAAGTGAAGGAAACCTGGGCCAGCCCGTTCACCGTGGGCACTGGATCGTAGGTGCTGAGGGATTCGCCACCGCCCGGCGAGGCGATGATCTCGAACCGCACGTAGGTGCCGTCGGCCACGGGATTGTTGCGAGCATCTCGCACTTCCGCCGTGATCTGCAGCGTCTGGTTCCGCCCGCTGTCCCTGACGCCGACGGACTTCGGGTCAAAGCTCAGGAGAATGCTATTGGGCGGGCCGGGCCGCAGTACGACGATCGTGTGGCCCTCGACGTCTCCTGCCCGGGCAATGATGGTCGCGACTCCCGCTCGGATCCCCGAGAAGGACGCCACCGCCACCCCGCCCTGCGCCAGCGCCCGATCCGTGATGTTACCGAGGTTGGATTCGAAGGTGACGGGGAGCCCATCGCCCACGGGATTCCCTGCCGCATCAAAGACGAACGCGCGCACGTACGTAGTGCTCACCCCGTCGGCCACAATGGAAGCGGAATCGGCCACCACGCGGATGGATGCTACCTCGCCGACGGAATACCGAACTGTGACGGTATCGGCCGCGCTGCCCGCCACAGCTCTGACAATTGCTTCTCCGGGCCGAGTATCGCTCACCAGCCGTGAGATCGCCACACCCTTCGTCGTAGACTTGTAGCCTTCCACCGTGCCGCGGCCGGAGATCAATTCGAAGCGCACGACCGTCCCGTCCGGCACAGGGTTGTTGCTCGAATCGGTTACCGTGGCGGTCAGTTCCGCCGCGCTCCGCCCGTCGGCCGGAAGCACCGACGGACTCGCCCGGAGGGAAAGGTAGGCTGGCCCGGAGGTTCCGATGCGCACGCGCACGGTGTCGCGCAATGCATTCCCGAACGTACCGACCACAGTCGCCAATCCCGTTCGCGTGCCGGAGCGCAGCTTCACCTCAGCCACGCCCGAGGCATCGGTCTTCGCGCTCCCAGGAATGGTGCCCAGGTCAGTAGCAAAAGTGATTGTTACACCCGAAATGGCCAGTTTCGACCTGGCTTCCTTGACGGTGGCCGTGATGCGTGCTTCGCTCGTCCCGTCGGCTGGGATGTGATCCGGCTGGGCCTCGAGGCGGAACTCCACCCCGAGGAAAAGGACGACGGCCGTGTCCCGGAGAGCGCCGGCCTCGGCCACAATGTGGCATTCCAGATCCTCGGGACTGGCCGGGGCTGTGAGCGAAGCCGAAGCGACTCCGGAGGAATCAGTTCGCGAGCTGGCCGAAAAGCGCAACTCCGGTGCGGAGAATGCGATGAGCTCTCCCTTTCGGGGATCGCCGCTTTCGCCCGTCAGATAGGCGCGAAGCCGGACGACCGATTGGCCGTCGGCCAGAACCCTCGAAGGTTCGAGGGTTAAAAGAAGGAAGGCCGAGGAACGGTCGCGGATCCGAAGGGTCACGGTGAGGGGCTCGGCATTCCCGCAGCGGGCAGTCACCTGCGCCTCGCTGGGGGCTGACCCCGCGATGAACACCGTCCCGGCGATTCCGGAGGAATCGGTCGTAGCAAGCCGAGTGGTCAGCTGGCCACCGCGGGCTTCGAACTGAACCGGCTCTCCGGCTCGGGGTCTGCCATCCTCCGACACGACCCGGACCTGGATCACTGCGCTGTCCCCCGGAGCCAGCATCGCAGGTAGCGCCCGAACGAGCAGGAGCTGGACGGAGGATTGTCGGGACTTCTCCAGTTCCAGCGGCGATTCCCGCGCGCAGAAGAGAAGCCACGCTGTGGCAAGAAGAATCCAACTGAGGGCCACCTTCCTGGTCATTGCCCTTCACCCTCAACGAAGCAGGGTCATCTTGCACATGGCCCTTCGGTCGCCAATGCGGAGCACGACAGTGTACACACCGGAAGGCAAAGCCTGACCCCTGTCGTCGCAGCCATCCCAGCAGAAGGCGACGTCCCGGCCCGCTTTCGCCTCCAGCGCGGCCAGATGGACCCGCCTCCCGCAGGAGTCGAGGATCTCGATTTGCCCCGACCCAGTCTCGCGCCATTCCGCGGGGAGATGGATTCGGACGGCGGTGCCTGGGTTCGCAGGATTTGGATGGACGGAGATGCCGGTGTCATCGGAGCAGGACAGGGTCACCTGAATGGAACCCTGTAAGGTGCGTCTCCCGTCGAAGTCGATTTGGATCAGCCGGTAATGCACGGTCCCGGAAATCGGGTGTGGATCGACGAAGGTATAGTGGTGCGGTTGGCTTGAGGTGCCCTGTCCGGGCACGAACCCAATGGTTTCCCAGCTGGAGCCGTCCGGGCTTCGCTCAATCGCGAATCCCCAGTTGTTCGTCTCGCTTTCGGTGCGCCATTCCAGTCGGCCTCTCGACCAACGGAAGAAGACGAGCTCCACCGGTACCACAAGTCCGAGTTCGTGGGCTCCGATGTCCGGGCATGTCCCCGAGAACCAGATGCGGGCGAGATTGGCGGGATCGCCCGCATCTACCAGGGGGCTACCCGGGAGGAGGAGAAAGACCCGCCCCCCGGGGGCCTGGAAACCCGGATCCACAGAGATGTTGCCGAAAAGGTCGCAAGGCGTCCCGTTCCGGTTCTGTGTCACCAGTTCCCCCACGCCTGACGGGGCGCCGTAGAAATTCTCCGTATTGCCCCACACGTCGTTGAAGCGGATCGCTGGCGACGCTTCTTCGATGGCGATGCCGGTTCGATTCCAGCACACCGCGTTGCTCACTACAGTGCAGCTATCCGAGCGGACAAGCAGGATGCCGTATTCGTTGTAGGCCACCGTATTGTGAGCCAGAAGGACGGAGGATCCCTGATCTACCTCCACCGCGGCGGTGGGATTGTCGAAGAATTCGCACTGCACAACCTGGGCGTTTCGGCAGCTGGACAGCACCACGGCGGATTCGATGCCCCCGGTGGCATTGCCGCGAACGACACATTGCCGAAGCGAGAGGTAGGATTCATGCGCCCACAACGCCCGGTTGGTATTGCCCTCGAACCACGAGCCGGAGATCCAAACCCGGGATCCGTCGCGGCAATCGACCCCGTTGACGTTCTGCCGGAGGGTCACCCGGATCAAGCTGATTCTGGAGCCCACCAGAGTCAGCCCGACCGAAGCGCGTTCGATCACCGCGTCTTGGATCGTGCTTGAGTCTGAGGCGGAGTCGAAGCGCAGACCGCCCCAGGGGGTCGCCTGGCCCTCCACGGCGGTGAAGATCACCTGGGAATCCGGCTTGCCCTCGACCAGGAGACGGCCGTAGACGGAAAGGCTGTAGTTCTGGGAAATGCGCACTTCGACCCCGGGCAGAATGCGTAGCGTCTGGCCGGGGGGGACGTGACAGTCGCCTACCACCACGTAGGGACTCTCGGATCGGCTCCAGATCCCCGAAACGGGACCCTGCACGTCCTTGCCCCAAACGGGCGCGGAGGACGCAGCGAGAAGGAGCAAGCAGACCGTCGCTGGCCGCCGCTTTCGTGAGTTGAATTGGGTCGGTCTCATCGGATCAGCCCTTTCGCCACAGCGAGCAGCGTCACGCCCACTAGGATGAGCAATCCGCCGAAGTGCTTCCGGTGGGCAAGAGCCACGTGGTCGAGCACCACCACTCGATTCGCGATGGAGCTCAGGCGTACGAGAAGCTCCGGACGGCGAAGGAGGAGGTAACCCGCCACCAGCGAAGTCACCCCAGGCACGACCAGAAGAAGCCAGACCATTGCTCACCTCCGGTGCCTTTATCGGCGCCGAGCAGGGAATCTTGACGACCATCAGTCGGGATCAATCTCCTGCCACGTGTAGATGCGATACTGACCCGTGCTCGGGTAGTAGGGCGGAGTTTGCTCCAGGAATCGCGGATCATAGTGGTAGTCCTTGAGGTAGCCGGTTTGCCCGCCCCAAGCGCTAAACGTACCTACCGGGCCCCGTACCTTCTGGGCGATGGAGCCCCAGACGCGAAGGTAGCCTCGCGATGAGCCGCTGCTGTAGTTTTCCACCGTGAAGGAGTTGCCGAGGGCCAGGATGGCTGCGTCGATCACCACATCGCTACGGTTCGGCGGGGTGTCGGCGACCACCACGTCGCCTCCCGAAACCAGACCGAGCAGATCGTCACAACCCTCGAGGGGACGGCCCTGAGGTTCGGAGGCAGCGTAGCGGATGTCGTCCACGATCCGGATGAGTTCGGAAGCCACAATGGTGAGCTGTCCGTCCAGGATGCCGGAAAGTTCCACATCTCCCTGCACGAAGAGGATTCCGCGCAGGTCCGCCACGGGGCGAGTCGTACGGGGGACGTCGTAGACAGTATCTGACCCACTGAGATGCCACACGAAATAGGTGATGGTCCCGTTGGCATTGAAGATCACTCTCGCGTGGCGGCTGAGCCGCGCGTCGAGCACGACTTCCGGAGGCTGGGTATTCAGCGCCCAGTAGTTGTTGGTGACGTCCTGGAACGTGGGGAAAGCGACGGGCGGTACCCCGAGCTGATACCCGGCTCGAAAGTCGGGGTTGTAGGCCGATCCCTTTCGAAATGAGGTGGCCGAGCTGGTGACCTGCCCCAGGAACACGGGGCGGCTGTAGATGGCAATGCGATCGTTGCTATGCAAGGGACCTTCGATGACATCGCCCGTGACGAACCAGATGGTGCTGCTTCCTTCGCTGTTGGTGCAGTAAGCATAGTGGCTGAACGTCTTCATGCCCAGTTGGACGCGGATGGAGCGCCGGGCCTCGCCGCATACGCCGAGCGAGGTCACCGTGTAAGCTTTCAGGTAGGTGTTGGGATTGTTGTCATCGGGGTCAATTGTAACGGAGAAGTGGCCCTGGCCGCAAGGCACATGGTTGAACTGGACGAAGGGTTGCGTTCCCGCGGGGGGTGGATTCGCGTAGCGCAGGTAGCGGCAGGCAAGCTCGATCCCCGCCTCTGCCACCCAGAAGGCTTGCGCGGATTCTTGCAGCCGGAGGCTCGAGCTGAGGTCGGTGGTTACCAGGCTGTGCGTAACCAGGCCAAGGGCACCGAAAAGCACCAGAATGCACAGCACAACCACCAGCGAGACGCCCCGCTGGTCCCGAATGAGCCTGTCCACCATCCCTGTCATCCTCTCCTCCCCCGGAGGTCCAGCGACCGAGCGATCCGTTCATCCCGCGGGTCAACCCCACGGCCAACCGCAGGCTGCGCCCCTACGCTCTTGCCATCGACTTCACTCTGGGCTGATCTCACGCCAGGCCTCCACCACGTACATCCCTGCCTTCGGGAAGAAGGGCGGAGGACTGGAGCTCATGCGGCTGTCGTAATGATAATCCTTCGAGTACCCCGTCCTCAGGGTGTTGCCGGAGAAGGTGCCGACGGGTCCCCTGACGCTCTGTGCGATGCTGCCCCACACCACCAGCTTGCCCCTTGGCTGACCCTCGTTGTAGCCTTGCACGGTGAAACTGGTGCCCAGGGCCATGATGGATGCGTCGATCACGCAGTCCCGCTGGTTGGCGGGGTTGTTGGAGACGATGACGTTGGCCTGCGCCACCAATCCGAGGCGATCCTCGCATCCCGGGACGGGCCGGCCGGAGGCATCCGCGCAGCTGTACCTCAAATCATCCTCGATGTAGATATTCCCCCCGCTCACCGGGCCATTCTTTTCGGCCAGAATGGTCAGGGAGCCCATCACCGTGCCCTTCACCTCCACATCCCCGCGTATCCGGATCAAACCATCAGGGATCTGGTCCAGCGGGAGGGAGCCGGAGACCGGATTGCCGCTTGCATCCCGAGCAGCGTACTCGACGATTCCCACACCTCCCACTACTTTGAAGGTCAGCTTGGCGCGCTGATTGTTGCTACCATACAGTACCGGCGCCTTGCCAGAGCCGTACTGAGCGTAGTTGGCGAGGACATCGTTCATCGTGGGCAGGGTGATCCGAGGCACCCCTAAGCGGTACCCGGCGCGGAAATCGGGATTGTAGGAAGTGCCCTTCTTGATCGAGGTGGCGGCGCTGTAGACGGGCCCCAAGAAGACCGGCGAGCCGTAGATCGCGATCTGGTCATTGGTGAATAGGGGACCGTCGATCACGTCGCCCGTGTAATACCAGATCGTCCCTACCCCCTCATCATCGGTGGCCCAGAGGAAATCCGCGAAGCTCACCATCCTGACCTGCACCTCGACAGTGCGGATGGCCTCGCCCACTGTGGCCTGGGAACGCACGGTGTATCGTTTCAGATAGGTGTATTGGTTCTCCGGGGCTGGGATGATCAGGATATCGACCTTCCCGGGCCCGATCGGGACCTGGCTGGCGAAGGTGAAGGGCTCAAGCTGGGTGGGAGCGACGGGAAGCTTGCGGAGCCAGCCGGTTGCCAGTTCCACTCCGCCCTCCGCCGAGGCCAGAGCCTGAGCTGACTCCACACTGGCCGTGGAACTGCGCAGGTCCGTCACCACGATGCTACTCAGCACGAAGCCCAGGGTGAGAGTCAGGCCGAGCAGCAGCATGAACGCGGCTAGCGAAAATCCCCGCTGGTCCGCCAGGCGGAAAGGCTTCCCGGACGTAGCACCGCACGGTGTTGTTTGCAGCCCTCCGATCACAGGTTCCTCGGTCTCACCTGAGTATGAAGCTCCACTTCCTTCCCTTCGACGGCCACTCGGACGGAGACACGGATTGCCCGGATCTTTTCCCGATCCTGCACCGGGGTGGAAAGCAAGTGACCGTCCTGGTCAAAGTACTCGAGCCGGAAGCTGGACACGTGTCGCGCCACGGGGACGTCATTCCGCAGAAGGAGTTCACCCACAAGGGTTAGGGTGACCTCCTCGTTGTCGATCGTCACGAAGGTCACGGACCGCTGGCCTGCCTGAAGGATGCTGCTTGTGTTGCGAATTTGGCGAAGCTCTCGTGATACCGCATTGAGGGCGATCCGCGCCTCTCTCAGGGCTTCCTTGCGACTGGTGGCGAATTGAAACGCATCGACGCCGGACAAGAGGAGCCGTCCCAGCACGAGCGAGAACACCGCCACCAGCGCCATCACCGTGATGAGCTCGACGAGGGTGAAGCCCCAGACGCCCCTGCCGGTGGATGCGGTGGGGGATTGGCCGAGAACCGATTTCGAAAGTTCTGCCAGCGGTCGCTGCGCCATGGCGCACCGCGGCCAACCTTTCGAGAGAGCCTTTCCCGTGGCCTTTGTCATGACCCTTTGGCCAGGTTCAGTAGTTGGTGAGCCAGGTCTCGAGACTCACGTCCGGCACGTTCGGATGGCGGACCGTCACCACCACCCGGGCGTATCGGACGCCGTTGTACACCTTCCCCGTGGTGTCGATGGTCACGAAGCGTTGGAAGCCCTGTTCCGGGGAATCGGCTGGGTAGCGGCCTGGGGTCACCACGACGGCGTAGCCTCCCGCCACGTTCTTGTCGTTGAGGATCTGTTCCAGCTTCTCTTGAGCGTAGAACACGGCTTTGGTCCGCAGCTCCGCATCCACGCTGCCGAGGATGCTATGCCCAAAGAGGCGAAGAAGCGGCGGGATGGCCACGGCGATCAACACCACGAGCAGCACCGCTTCCACCAAGGTGAATCCCTCGCAGCATTTTCCGGTCTTCCTTTCCCGCATGTCAGGTGCCTCCCGGAGGTGGCAAGACCGATTCAGCTTCCCAAGGATAGGACCTCCAGATTCCCCGTGGTCGGCTCAATCATGATGGCGTAGCGGGTGCCGAGCCGGGCCAGGAGTAAACGCTCGCCGAGGGGTCCTGTGAGATGGTACGGACGCCCGTCCGGCCGGAATCGGAGCACGTAGCCGGGCAGGGACGAGCCGGTGAGCCGGACCGCGCGGTAGTCCCCGATTCCGAACTGCACCACATAGTCCCGCGCCCCAGCGGGGGTCCTCAGCGGCGTGCCGTCGGACCAGGTGAGCAAGTAGCGGTTGTTGTCGAGGTCGATCCGCACCTGCACTTCGCGCCCAAGATTCATGGCCAGTTCCTGGGCATACTGGATGTCGGCCTGAAGTTTCTTCACGGCGGCTTTGGTTTGCACGCTCTCGCTGCTCGCCGTCGTCTTGAGGATGGCCACGAGGGCGAGGAGCGCAGCAATGCCCAGCACCACGGTGAGTTCGACCAGCGTGACCCCATGTTCTCCGCGTCGATCCGCACTCCTCATCGGCTCTCGCATGACGTTTGTCCTTCTCGCCTGAGCAGTCGCCTCGCCCTGAGGGAGGATGCTCGTCTCCTCACTCTCCGGATGAAACTGGCTCCCCCTCGGCCACCATTTCGAGGATCTCCGAAGGGCTCCCTTTGTCCGCCCAGAAACCCGGCTCACGCTCTTCTCCGCTCATCGCCAGCTGGAGAAAGGGGAAGCGCTCGGGTGTGAACGCTTCCCCTGGAGGATGCCGCCTGATGGGCGTGAGGCTTATTCGCGCTGGTGGTTTTCCTCGCTGCAGGTCACCTTCAGGTTGTCCGATCCCTCCACGAAGGAGTACGTCCCCCCGCTCGGGCACTGGGGGATGGCGCCGCCGGCCATGTAGGGCGCTACATCGTTCAAGCTTGCAGGCGCCTGTCCGTGCTCGGCCACATACAGGGAGATGGCCGTTTCGATCGCCGCCTGATTGGACTTGCAGGCGCTGGCCTCCGCGTTGGACCTGAGGTCCACGAACTTCGGGATGGCCACCGCAGCCAGGATCCCGATGATCACGATCACGATCACCAGCTCGATCAGGGTGAAACCCTTCGCATTGTGCATCTTCTTCATCGCCAATACCTCCCTTGGCTAAAACCTCCGTTGCTTGTGCCACCCGGCCCCGGGTCCCAGTTGGCCTCCATCATTGCGTTCCAGGCGTACTTTAGCCAAAAGCTGTGCCATTGCTGGCCCCTCTGGGCTTCAGCCGGAGTCTTGCGGAAGGCCTTCCGCAAGATCAGATTTCGGCCGGATCGGCCGTTTCTTTAGGCCTTTCCGCGCTTTCGTCCATCAGGGCCGTCCCGAAGTGGGACTCGGCGTGCCGAAATGGAATAGCGTGCGCAGGGAGCAAGGCGAGCGTGTTTCTCAGCGGGCGATGCTCGTGAGGCTCCACATGGGCAGGAAGATGGAGAGGGCGAGAAACAGGACGATGATTCCCAGCCCGACCGTGAGGATGGGCTCGATCATCGTGCTGAGGTTTTTCACCGCGTAGTCCACCTCGAGGTCGTAATGCTCGGAGATGCTGAGCAGCATGTCGTCGAGGCTTCCGCTTTGCTCGCCGATGGCGATCATCCGGACGACCATTGGGGGAAAGAGCTTGCTCTGGCGGAGTGGGTCGGCAATGCCTTCGCCGCGCTGTACCCCCTCGGCTACCTTGTGGATCTCCTCTTTCACCACCTCATTTCCCACCGTGTCGGCGAGGATGCTCAGGGTTTGGAGGATGGGCATCCCCGAGCTGTTCAAGGTCTGGAACATCCGGGCGAAGCGCGACATGGCCACCTTGAGCGTCAGTGGTCCGAAGATGGGGAGTTTCAGTTTGAAACGGTCCCATTGGTAGCGTCCTCGCCTCGTCCGGACGAACTGCTTGAAGGCGATCGTCACCCCGAACACCGAGCCGACCAGCACATGCCAGTAGTGTTTCATGGCGTTGCTGGCAGCAATGAGCATCTTGGTGGGGAGCGGCAGTTCCATCCCGGACTGGAGGAACATCTCCGCAAAGCGCGGGACCACGAAGGTCATGAGCGCGAAGAAGGCGACGCTCAGAGAGGCGATCACAATGAGGGGGTAGCGCATCGCGGACTTCACCTTGGTCCGCGTCGCCTTGTCGTGCTCCAGCAAGGTGGAGAGGCGTTCGAGCACCTGGTCGAGGGCGCCGCTCAGCTCGCCGGCGCGGATGCTGTTCACGTAGAGCTCGGGGAACACCTTCCTGTGTTTGGCCATGGCGTCCGAAAGGCTGGAGCCTCCCTCCACATCCCGGTAGAGATCGGAGATGACTTGCCGCATCGTCGGATGCTCGCTTTGCTCGTACAGGGCTTCGAGCGCCGAGAGAAGCGGCACTCCCGCCTTCAGCAAAGTGACCAGCTGCTTTGTGAAGAGGACCAGGTCCTCCAGCTTCACCTTCTTGGAAGTGCCGAGCGCCGTGTTGCTCAGCCGGGAGGCGGCCAGGCCCCGGACTTCGTTGACTTGCAGGGGGATCAGCCCGGCGCGATCCAAGAATTCCAATACGGCGTTGCGATCGGCCGCCTCCAGCGTGCGTTCGACCACCTCTCCGTCAAAGCTTGCGGCCTTGTAGGAGAACGTCGGCATCGACGAACTCCAGACCCCTACTTCCTTAGCTCACTCGCCTGAGAATCGACTTCCCCGGAAACTCCGCTTCGAAGGGGCCGGCTCCTCACAGCGACGAAGGAGGAGCTGCGGCCGGTTCGGGGGCTGGGGTGCTTTCGCGCGGGAGGAGCCTTTCCCGCACCGCCTCCAGCGTGTAGGGTTTGATCAGGAAGCCGCTGGCGCCAGCCCGAACTCCGGCGAACAGCTGCTCCTTGGTCCACGCTCGGGCACCCAACAGAATGGGACATTCGCGATTGAAACTGCGGAGGAGCTGGACTAGCCGTAGGGGCTTGGCGGGATCATCCTCGACGTCGATGGCGATCACCCGGATGGCCCCCTCACGAAGCTCTTCCGCAAGGGTCTGTACGTCGCGGACCTGCACGATCTGATAGCCGAGAAGGCTGAGGATTCGACGCAGCACGTCAGCTTCGCAGCTGCTTCCGATGACGATGGCTTGGCCGCGCGGGCCCTCGCCGCCGGGGCTCTCCTCACTGGTTTCGCCCTCCGAGAGGAGCTGTTCGAGGCTGGCCTTGTCCATGGCGACGCCGAAGATGTGAGCCAGGCCCCCCAGGTCGGCCACGATCTCGAAACGGTCTGAGAGAAGGCGCGGGATCCGGATCGTCACTGGGTAAAGGCAAGCCAGTCCGCTCGGCAGGGTTTCGGGGGGTTGGGGAGCCTGGAGCAGGCCACCCAGGGCGAGGTGTACGTCGCGGTAGGCGATCTTCCGCAGGCTGCGCATGAGTCCGCCGCGGAGCTGGTTCCCGATCTCCATCAGCACGTCCAGGTCCTCCTGGATCAGCTCCTGCTCCGCGATTCTTTCGCGGATGCGGCTGTCGGCCATCACCAGCAGGAGGCCGGAAAGCGCAATGCCTACGGCAAAGGGGAAGTGGATTTGAAAGTGCGCTCTCTCGCCTTCCCGCAGAACCAGCCAAAAATCGTTGGGACGGGTGGGGAGCTCCCGGAGCTCTTGTTCGGTGAGGAAAGAGATTTCCCCGACGGTGCACTCGCACTCGCGATTGAGCAGGACCGGCAGGTCCTCGTTGAGGCGCTCCTGGATGTGGAGCGCCGCCTTCTTGCATTTCAAACGCAGGAGCTCCACCCGGGAGTCGAACTGCGGGGGAGCCTCTTTCTCCGGGGATCCCGTCATCGGCTTACCAGGGTTCGTGCTCTTCCATTGGGATGAAGTGCACGTAGAATCGACCGACCTCCGAGTCCAGGACCAAGGGGGGCTCCGATTCCAAATTGTAGAACTCCGCGCTTCCGTCGTCGCTCAGCACGGAGGGGTGCGAATGCCGGACCTGCTTGCCCTGGAACAGGAGCCCTGCTTTGATCTGGCCGATCACCAGGTTCAGAACTTCGGCCAAGAGGTCCCGGACGTTGTCCTCGTTGGCTTGGACGTAGCCATTCACCACGCGTTCGAACAATCGGAGCGCAGTGACCTGATTGCAGCGCAGGGCCAGAATCCCGTTGACGTCGCCGCGCAGCCCCGACATGGCCATGAGCCCCGTCATCTGATGGTCCAGCCACAGGTTCTCGCTCTCATCGACGGGTGTCACGGGGGCACCGATAATGGCGCTCAGGGTTTCCGGTACCGTCTGGCCAAGGAGCGTCGTCACATCCATCCTTTCGACCTCGGAAGTTCCGCTGTGAGCTGCGCTTGCATCTCCTTTGCGAGGAAAAGGGTTCGAGAAGAATCCTCCGCTCCGTAAGCGCTTCAGCGCAGAACCCGTTCCAAGCGGTCTTGGAGCTTTTCCGGTGTAAATGGCTTGACGATGAAGCCGTCGGCGCCGGCGGCCACAGCTTCGCGGACCATCTGTTGGGATCCCTCGCTCGTAATTACGATGATCGGCACCCGTTTGGAGAGCGGCATCTGCCGCACTTTGCGGATGAACTCCAAGCCGTCCATCTCCGGCATGTTGATATCGCTGAGGATCAGGTCCACGTCGTCTTTGGAAAGGTGGTAAAGGGCCTCGAAGCCATGCCGGGCTTCATAGCATTTGTCCACCGTGTAGCCCGCAAGGCGCAGATTCCGTAGGATGATCTTGCGCATGACGTCCGAATCGTCGGCGATCAGGACCTTGAGGCCCATAACGTCCCTCCTACGATTTGCGATATCAAATCTGGCAGTCGGGCCAAAGGGACTTCGGCATCGGCCACGCCGGCGTCGAGGCAGGCGCGGACCATTCCGGCCACCACGCAAGAATACCGATCCTGAACCAGCGCGATCCCGCCTCCCTCTTTGATGGCTTTCATGCCCCGCCGGCCGTCGCTTCCCATGCCTGTGAGGATCACGCCGAGGCACGGCCCGGCGTAGACTTTGGCGGCCGAGAGCATCATCACGTCGACGCTCGGAGCGAAGATCTCGTTGGCGGGATTGCTTTGTCGGATGTGGATAATGGGTGGCTCTCCGAAACGTTGCTTCAGCACCGTCATCTGCTGACCTCCCGGAGCCACGTAGACCTGGCCCGGGCGGATGGGTTCCCCGTTCTCTGCCTCTTTCACGTGCAGCTTCGACTCTCGATTGAGCCGTTCGGCCATCGCGCGGGTGAAGGTCGGGGGCATGTGCTGCGCGATTAGGATGCCGAGCGGGAAGTCCGCCGGCAGATTGGGGATGATCCGGGACAAGGCCCTGGGTCCACCCGTCGAGGAGCCGATGAGCACAACCTCGCGCACCGGGTCCTGCCGGAAATGAACCGGAGGCAGGTGGAAGGACGGGGCTTCCCCCTCCTCGGGCTGAGCTGGCGGAACGGCCTTCCCTTGGGTGCGGGCGAAGGCGTGGGCGAGGCGAATCTTGCGGATGAGCTCGCGCTCGAAGCGCTCGTCCAGGCCATTGCTCTTGGGGATGTAATCAAAAGCACCCCTCTCCAGCGCCTCGAGGGTGATCTGGGCCCCGGTGTGGGTGAGGGAGCTCACCATTAGCACTCCGGCCCCGGTGTGGCGGGTGAGTTCATCCAGCGCCTGGAGGCCATCCATCCCCGGCATCTCCACGTCCAGGGTGATCACATCCGGCTGGGTGCGGACGGCCTTTTCGATGGCTTCGGCTCCGTCGGCAGCCGTGGCCACGACCTCCATACCCGCCTTCTCGATCATCCGCTGGAGCACGAGGCGCATGACGGCCGAATCGTCGACCACCAGCACCTGGATTTGTCGGGTTTTTCCCGTCACGAGGCGTATACCTCTCGGCTTTCCGGTTCGAACATGGACTTGACCAAGGTCCTGATCTCCTCCGCCCGACCCTCCAGGTCCATGCGGAATCGCACCCAGTCGGTGCGAGAGAGGACCGGGAACGTCCCCTTCAGGATGAGCCAGGATGGCTCTTCGTCAATCACCCAGCAGCGATAGCCAACCGGTCCGCATCCCAGTCCCACGGAAAGGCAGAAGATATCGGCCAGGGAGACCAGCGCGACGAGCGCCGCATTGGGAATCCCTGGCTGGGGTTCCTCATGGTAGTACATCACGTCCACGAGTTCTGGAGGAAAGGACCAGCGCCGGCCCAACCAGGCGCCGAAGGCGTTGTGACCGACCCCCAATACCTCTTTCTCCGCCGCGAGTAGCGGTATTCCCTCCTCATCCACCTTGCGGATGATGGCCTCCGATGCCTGGGGCAGGAACTGGCTGATCAACACGAGCCCGAGATCATGAACCAGACCGCCGAGGTAAGGGGAGTCGAGATCACCGAAGTCCAAGCTATCGGCAATCTGAGAGGCGACTACAGCCGTCGCCAGAGAGTGTTCCCAGAACCGGCGTGGGTGAAGTTTCGCGCTGGTCCATCGGAGAACCCGGAAAAGCATCGTGGTCATGACGAGGCTCCGCAGGGTCCGGAGCCCGAGGAAGACGATGGCCTCGCGGATGGTAGCGATTTGGCGGTGTCGGGCGAAGAATGAGGAGTTCACCAGGCGCAGCACGTTGGCCGTCAGGGCCTGGTCGCGCAGTACCGCCTCCGCCACTTCCGAGATCTCGGTGTCCGGATCCTCCAGCATGCGGCTGATCCGGACCAGGACCTCCGGGAGCGTGGGGAGGTTCTGAACTTCCCCGATCAAAGCCTCCACCCTCGCCAGATCTTGCTCCATGGCGCACATGAGGTATTACCCGTCTCCTCTGCTCTTCTTGTACGCGAATCCCCCGGGATACTGGATAATCTTGAACTGGTCGTTCACCCCGAACAACGACTCGGAAGGGCCGACAAAGAGATAGCCTTCGTCCAGAAGGGCGTTGTAGAAATGCTGGATGACCCGCTTCTTAGCAGGAAGATCGAAGTAGATCAGCACGTTGCGGCAGAAGATGATGTCGTAGCCCTTCATGAAGAGCATGGCCATGTCGTCCATCAGGTTCATGTACTTGAATTGGACCATCTGCGCGATGTAAGGGGAGAGCTGATAGCAGTCCCCGTCGAGCTTCTGGAAGTAGCGCTCGACGAACTCGGGCGGGGAGTTGCGGAAGGAGTAGGACGTGTAAACAGCCTTTTGGGCCTTTTCCAAGGCGGGACGGCTGATGTCGGTCGCGAGAATCTCGATTTGCCAGCCAGCCAGAATTGTGGAGGCCAATTCGTGAACGATGATGGCGATCGAGTATGGCTCCTCTCCAGAGGAACATCCTGCGCTCCAGATTTTCAGGCGCCGGAACCCGATGCGTCCCTTGCGGTGGGCGATCTCCGGCAGGAAGATCCGTTTCAGGGCATCGAATTGGGGCAAGCTCCGGAAGAAGCTGGTCTCGTTGACGGTGACCTCATCGAGGAGGAATTGGAGCTCTTCTCGCCACTGCCGGGGATCCTTCACGTACTGCAGGTATTCGGTATACGAGCGCAGACCTAAAGCGCTCATCCGCCTCCGGAGGCGGCTCTCCAGGAAAAAGCGGCGCTGCTCGGAAAAGTACATGCCGCAGGTGTTGTAGATGAGATCCCGCAGCTCCCACAAGGCCAGATCCTCCGGGCGGTTTTGGGTGGCGACATTCCCCGCTGTGACCGGGTACCCTGTCGGAAGTGCCACGTGCGTTTTCTCTCCCCTTGCTGGAGTCCGTACTGTGCCGTCTGCTGTCCGTTCCGGTCAGGATGCCCCTGCTTCTCTGTCCCGCGGACGAAGGGCGATGCCGTACCTTTGGATCTTGCGGTAGAGCGTGGTGCGCCCCATGCCCAGGCGAGATGCAGCGGCTGTCACATTATACTTCGTCAGTCTCAACGCAAGCTTGAGTAGCTCCTGCTCCACTTCTTCCCAGCGTGGCACCTCCGTGGCCGTGCGCAGGGCGTCACGCCATGAGGTGGCCGAAGGCATCTCCGCTAGGTCCGGGGAGCGAATCGTCGCGGGCAGATGCACGGGCCGAAGCACCCCGTCGGTGGCGTGCAACATCGAGCGCTCGATCACATTCTCCAGCTCGCGCACGTTCCCCGGCCATGGGTAGCGCATGAGGCATTCGAGCGTCTCCGAAGCCACGGCGCGGATGCGCCGGTGAGGGGGCATCCGCCGGTTGAAGCGTTCGATGAAGTTCGCAACCAGCGCCGGGATGTCTTCCTTGCGTTCGCGAAGCGGAGGCAGATGAATAGGGTAGACACAAATTCGGTAATACAGATCCTCCCGGAAATTGCCCTTGCGGACCTCCTCCAGCAGGTTCTTGTTGGTGGCGGAGATGATCCGGACGTCCACCTCCACCGGCCGGTTCCCTCCCAAACGTTCGAAGCGCCGTTCCTGGAGCACCCGCAGGATCTTCACCTGAGTGGCTGGCGACATCTCCCCAATCTCGTCCAGGAAAAGGGTGCCGCCGTCCGCCTGCTCGAACCGGCCGATCCGCCGGCCCACGGCGCCGGTGAAGGATCCGCGCTCGTGCCCGAAGAGCTCGCTCTCCAGGAGGGTTTCAGGAATGGCGGCGCAATTCACGGCGACGAAGGGCTTGGTGCGCCGGGGACTGTTGTAATGGATGGCGCGGGCCACCAGCTCTTTCCCGGTTCCGCTTTCCCCCTCGAGAAGCACGGTCACATCGGTCTCGCAGACGCGCTGGATGGCCTCAAACACTTCGCGCATCTTCTTGGACTGGCCGATCAAGTTGTCGAAGCCATACCGCTCGCGCAGGGCCTTGCGGAGATCCCGGACCTGTTCCTCAAGAGCACGCAAGCGACAGGCATTTTCCAGAGCGAGGTGGAGTTTGTTCCAGTCCACCGGCTTTTCGAAGTAGTCGAAGGCCCCCTGCCGCATGCACTCCACCGCGGTCGGGGTGTCGCCGGCTCCGGTGATGATGATCACCGGCACGGTCGGGTCCAGGCGGCGCAGCCGATCCAGAACCCCGTGGCCATCTAGCAAGGGCATGCGTAGGTCGAGGAGCACGGCATCGAAGGACTGGAGGGAAGCCAACTGGAGCGCCTCAAAGCCCGAATGGGCGCAAAGCACATCCCAACCCCGGCTCGAGAGAATGTCGCGCGCCAGGGCGGTGAAATCGCGCTCGTCGTCCACGAGCAGGATTTGCCCCCGGAATTGCTTCTTCTCGGGGATGATCACTCCAGATTCCGCTAAGGCCATAGACCCTGCAAGCCCGTGCGCTCGGAATCCGTTCATGGCACAATGGTCTCAATCCAGCTGCGTGACGCGGAAGACTTCCTCCAGCGTTGTGATCCCTTCTGCCGCCTTCTGCAGTCCGGAATCGCGAAGGGTCCGCATCCCCTTGCGAATCGCGAGGGCGCGAATCTCCGTCGAAGCTGCGCGTCGGAGGACCAGTTCCCGAAGATCGTCGTCCATCACGAGGATTTCGTAGATGGCGATTCGGCCCTTGTAGCCGAGCATCTTGCAACCCAGGCAACCCTTCCCCCTCACGAACTGGGTGTCTCCTTCTGGCGGCAAGCCGAGGGTTTCCAGAAGCTCCTTGGGTGGCACCCAGGGCTCGGCGCAATTTGGGCAAACCCGCCGCAACAGGCGCTGTGCCACCACGCCCTGCACGGAGGAGGCGATCAAGTAGGGCTCCACTCCCATGTCGATGAGGCGAGTGAGGGCGCTGGGGGCATCGTTGGTGTGGAGGGTGGACAGCAGGAGATGCCCGGTCAGGGCTGCCTGAACGCTGATCTGGGCGGTTTCGAGGTCGCGGATCTCGCCCACCATTACGATATCCGGATCCTGCCGCAGGATGCTCCTCAAGCCGGCGGCGAAGGTGAGCCCGATCTTCGGGTTCACTTGCGACTGGCTCACTCCCTCCAGCTGATATTCGATGGGATCCTCCAGGGTCACGATGTTCTTGCTGGTGCGATCCAGCTCCATCAGCGCCGCGTACAGGGTGGTGGTCTTCCCGCTGCCGGTGGGCCCCGTCACCAGGATCATCCCGTGCGGGCGCTTCAGAAGGGAACGAAGGATGGCCAGTTCCCGCTCGTCCAGGCCGAGCTCCTCCAGGCGGATGGTCTTCTTCTTGTCCAGAATGCGGAGCACCACCTTCTCCCCGAATGCGGTGGGGAGGGTGGACACGCGGAAGTCCACGTCGCGATTGTACAGGTGCATGCGGAAGCGGCCGTCCTGCGGGAGGCGGCGCTCGGCGATGTTGAGATCGGCAAGGATCTTGAGCCGGGAGGTCAGGGCCAGCTGGATGGCCTTGTGAGCCGTGTGGACTTCCTGAAGCACGCCGTCGATCCGGTAGCGAACCCGGACGCGATCTTCCATGGGCTCCACGTGGATGTCGCTGGCGCCATCCTGAACGGCCTGCTCCAGGATCAGGTTCACCAGCCTGATGATGGGCCCTTCCTCCGCTTGCCTCCGCAGGACCTGATCGTCCACCTGGTCCGTTTCCTTCCCATCAGGGGTGGCGATCTTCAGCTCCTTAATGGCTTCGCGGAGCCGGTCGCTCCCGTAATAATGGTCGATGGCGTCCGAGATCTCCTGCTCCGAGCAAACGACGGGCTCCACCTTCATGCCCGTGGTGCGGCTAAGGGCATCGATGGCCACCACGTCCAAGGGATTGGCCATGGCCACAGTGAGCGTCTTTTCGATGGCGAACAGAGGGATCAGGCGGTAATTGCGGGCCAGCTCCTCGGGCACCAGCTTCACCACCTCCGGGTCGATCCGGTAGTTCTTGAGGGAGACGTACTGGACCCCGAGCTGTTCGCTTAAGGCCTTGATGAGCTCTTCCTCGCCGATGAACCCCAGCTCGATGAGCGATCGGCCCAGGAGCTTTCCCGCCTTCTGCTGGTACGCGAGGGCTTTCTTGAGCTGCTCCTCGGTGATCAATCCCTGCTCGACTAGGAAATCGCCCAGAAGGATGTTCTTCTTGGCCAAGGTTGGTCCTCCTCGCGCTTGCGGGTATCTCGGTCCTGCGTCTGTCGCCCCTCCGCGTTCGGCCCTCGCCTACCTGGCTAGCCCGCTTGTCTGGCTTTGAGGAGACCGTCGATCACAGCCAGGAGCTTGCGATGGTCGATGGGCTTGACGAGGTACACATCGGCTCCCACGCTGAGCCCGAGGTCGCGATCCTTCGGCGTCGCACGGCCCGTGAGCATCACGATGGGGATGTGGGCGTAGCGCTCGTCGTATTTGAGGAGACGGCACACGTGGAAGCCGTCCATCTTCGGCAGCATCACATCCAGGATGATCACATCCGGATGGAGTTGGCGGGCCAGCCGGAGCCCTGTGTCGCCATCGTCCGCTGTGAGCACCTCGTAGCCCGCGCTCCGCAAGCGGAGGGTCAGAGCGAGTTGCGTCTCGGGGTGATCCTCCACGACGAGAACTTTCGGCATGGCCATCCCACCTCACTTCGATCTCGTTCTTTCTCAGATTCCTTATCGGCACACGGCGCGATTACTCCAGATTGGTCACGCGCACTACCTCCTCCACGGTGGTGATGCCGCGCAGCGCCTTGATGAGCCCGTCCTGTCGGAGGGTTCGCATCTTGTGGCGAATCGCCGCCTTCCGCAGCACATCGGATGACACCCGCTTCAGGACCAGCTCCCGGAGCTCATCGTTCATGACCATGACCTCGTGGATTCCGATTCGCCCCTTGTAGCCCGTCCGCTTGCAATGGCGGCAGCCTTCGCCGCGGTAGAGTTTGATCGGCCGGTTGCCGGGCTTGATGCCGAGCTCCTCCAGCAGCGCGGGGCTCGGTTCGTAGGAGACGCGGCAGTGAGGGCAGATCTTGCGCACCAGACGCTGGGCGATGACGCCGAGCGTGGCGGATGCCGTGAGGAACGGCTCCACCCCCATGTCGGTGAGCCGGGTGATAGCCCCGGGCGCGTCATTGGTGTGGAGGGTGGACAGCACCAAGTGGCCGGTGAGCGCGGCCTGCACCGCAATGGAGGCCGTCTCCGAGTCCCGGATCTCCCCCACCATCACCACATCGGGATCCTGGCGGAGGATGGACCGAAGGCCCGCTGCGAAGGTGAGGCCGGTCTTGGGATTCACCTGCGCCTGCCGAATGAGGGGCAGGCGGTACTCCACCGGGTCCTCGATCGTGATGATGTTCTTCTCGATGGAATTGATGGATTGGAGGGCAGAATACAGCGTGGTGGTCTTGCCGCTCCCGGTGGGCCCGGTCACCAGGATGATCCCGTAGGCAGAGCTGAGCATCTGTTTCACTTTCTCGAGGGTATCGGGAAGGAAGCCCAGATCCTCTAGCCCAAGGAAGATGTTGGACTTGTCCAGGATGCGCATCACCACGTTCTCGCCGTGGACGGTGGGGAGGGTGGAGACGCGAATGTCCACCTCCCGGGTGTCCAGGCGCACCTGGAAGCGGCCATCTTGAGGCACGCGCGTCTCCGCGATGTCCATCTGCGCCAGGATCTTGATGCGCGAGGTGATGGCCGCTTGTAGGTGCTTCGGCGGCTGGAAGGCTTCGTGGAGCACTCCGTCGATGCGGTACCGAACCCGGAGATGACGCTCCTCCGGTTCGATGTGGATGTCGCTGGCCCGATCCCGGATGGCCTGCGCGATGATGAGGTTGACCAACTTGATGACCGGCGCCTCTTCGGCCTTGGCTTTGAGCTCCTCCGCCGCCGAGGCCGTTTCCTCCGGCTGCTCGCGGACGATCTCCTGCAGCACCTTGTCCAGGCTCGTGTCGAAGGCTTTGGGGATGCCGTAGTGGGTCTCGATGGCGCTGAGGATGTCGTCCTCGGTGGCGACGGCGGGTTCCACCTCCAGTCCGGTGTGCGCGTGGATGCGGTCGATCACGGCAATATCGCCGGGATCGGTCATCGCCACGGTGAGCACGTCGCCGATCCGGAAGAGCGGGAACACCTTGAGCTCGTGGGCCAGCTCAGCAGGCAAAGTCTGCAGGGCGTCGGGATCCACCGCGTAGTCGGCCAGACTGACGAAGGGGACCTCGAGGATCTCCGCCGTGGTCCGTAGTACCTCCTCCGGAGGCAGGTATCCCATTCGCTCCAGCACTTTGTACAGGGGATCGCCCGAGGAGCGTTGTTCGGAGAGGGCGTTTTCCGCCTGCTTCTCCGTGAGGAGCCCGCGCTGGATCAGCGCTTCCAGAAGGCGCTGGGAGGAGCTTTTTAGCGCGTAATCTGCCACGGCCAGCCCGAGCTATTCGAACAACTGAAACATCTCCTCTTGTGCGTCAAAGGTGGCCCGGAGGATGGGGATGAGGGAAAGGGCCTCCTCCTCCCCAATCCCTAGCTCCTCCAAGGCCTGCGGTACGAAGTCCGTCGGACCGAAATTCCCGCTGTGCCCGATGGCCATCTGCCGCACGAGGGTGTCTGCCACGCACACGATCGCTACCAGCTTCGGTTCGCTCCGGAGGATCCGGGGCCGGTGGTGGAGAGCAATTCCTTCAATCAGCTTGGGAGGAAGGCCCCACTGCTCGCCCAGATACTCGCCCACGTCGCAGTGAGTGATGCCCAGGAGCCGGCGTTCTGCCTCGAATAGCGAGAGGCCCTCCATCCTGCTGAACTCCAGGCAGGCCATGAATTGGCTATGGAGGTACTGGTCCAGGACGATCTTGCCGATGTCGTGCAAGATTCCGGCGGCGTAGGCCTCCTCTTCGCTTCCCTGATGAAGTTTGCTGGCGAGGAAGCGGGCCGTAGCCGCGGTGCCGAGGGCGTGCTTCCAGAACTCGGCCCGATCGAAGTCCTCCTTCGATCCCTTGCCAAAGACATGGACCACGGAGAGCGCCAGAAGGGCGTTTCGCACCGCATTGAAGCCCAGGAGCACCACCGCCTGCCGCAGGGAGGTGATCTTCCGCGGCAGACCGAAGTAGCTGGAATTGACCAGTCGCAGCACTTTGGAAGCCAGCGCCTGGTCTGACTCAATGAGTTGGGCGATCTGCGCAGCGGACGCTTCCGGAGTTCGCATGGCCTCTTGAACCTTGACGTACACGGATGGAAGCGTCGGTAGACTCCGGATTCGCTGGATGACCCGGCTCAATCTCTCCGCATTCTCCAACGCAGGCATTCGACTCACCTCTGGGGTGCTTTGCCCGAGCCCGACGGCGCTTGGCCCCCGGGAGGCACGTCCCGCTCCCGATCGGCCCCGGCACGGCGTTCCAGGTACTCCCGGATCTTGGCCATCAGCTCCGCGGGATTGTAGGGCTTAGGGAAATACTCGTCGGCGCCGACTCGCTTGCTCATCTCCTGGTCCGCCTTGCCCGTCCTCGAAGTGAGGACGAACAGGGGGATTCCGCGGTATCGTTCATTGAGCTTCAGGAAGCGGCATACCTTGTAGCCGTCCATCTTCGGCAGCATAATGTCCAAGATGATGAGATCGGGCTTCTCGCTCTGCGCCACCTGAAGCCCCTTGTAGCCGTCGTAGGCGACCAGAACCTCGTAACCGGCCGCCTCGAGCCGCATCTTCAGTACCTCGACGATGTGAGGGTAGTCCTCAACGATCAGGATTCGTTTACGCATCGATCGGGACCATCCCTTTCCGGTCCGATGCCGAGATTCTCCCTCAGGTGCGATCTCCGTGTCTTAGCGGTCGATCGTGGGCCGGGCCATCTCCGTCCGGGAACCGAAGGCCCTGCGTCCACTCGTCGTCCGGCTCCCTCTCTACCGCGCACACTGGGCTTCTCAGCGACTTCCGCCCAGGCCTTCGTCGCCCCCCGTGCCGCCCGCCTGAGGCTCGGGTTGCGCCGAAGGCAGGGGGACGGTGAATCGAAAGGTGCTCCCTTCGCCGGGCCGGCTTTCCACCCAGATTCGGCCGCCCCAAGCTTCCACGATGGACTTGGCGATGCTGAGCCCCAAGCCGTAGCCCTCGGCCTGATCCTCTTCATCCTCGTCGTCCGCGTAGAGCCGGGTGAATTTCTCGAAAATCCATTCGTGGTATTCCTCCGGGATGCCGATCCCGGTATCCCGCACCCAGACGAGGATTTCGTTGCCGTCGCGGCGGGCGCCTACCTCCACCAGGCCTCCCACGGGGGTGAATTTCACGGCGTTGTCGAGCAGGTTCTGGGCTACCTGAAGGAACCGGTCGCGGTCCCCCTGCACTTGGGGCAGATCTTCGTTGATCACCGTGACCAGGCTTAACCCCTTCCGGGCGGCGCGATGCTGGATGCTATCGACTGCGTTCTGGAGGGTGCGTGCCACGTCGACGTACTGCCGGCGTTCCACGGGGTAGCCTGGCCAGTCGTAGCGGCTCAGATCCAACAAGCGCTCCACGAGTCCGGTGAGTCGGGCGATATCGCGCTGCAGAAGTTCCAGCAGATGCCGTTGTTTCGCGTTCAGTCCCTCCGTTCCGTCCTCCAGAAGGAGGGATACGGCATCGTTCATCGACGTCAGCGGGGTGTGGATCTCGTGGGATGCCACACTTAACACGTCGTTCCGGAATCGCTCTGCATACCAACTCTGCGTGATGTCGCGGACTTGAACCAGCCAGCCCCAATCCCGGCCCTCCGCATCCCGGATTCTCCTACCCTTGATTCCAAGCACTTGTCGCGGGTTTCCCTCCCAGCGCCAGATCCGATTGAATTCTCTCTGGTGCGAGGCCTCTGCATCCCGAAGGAGCTGCAGCACAGGCGGATGGCTTTGGCTGTCGGGGAAAGCCCAGCCGGATGTCGTCTTGCGAAGGCCGACCAGCTTCACCGCGGCCTGATTGGCGCAAAGGATGTCGCCCCTCTCGCTCACCAGAAGGGCGCCGTCGATGAGGTTGTGCAAAATGGCCTCCAGCTTGTCCCTCTCCCTGGCGACGGCGCTCCACAAGGCCTGAAGGGCTGTGCCCACCTCCGTGGCGATGCGCTTCAAGGCGCTGAAGCTCCTCGGGCCGGGAAGTTCATCCCAGGTAGCCACAGCCAGAACCCCGATCTGATTTCCCGATACGGAGAGAGGAATGGGCATGACGCGTCGGAGGCCTGGGGAAACGAATTCCGGAAGCTCTCCCAGCTGTCGGTGATTCAAGAGGATGACCTCCCACGCGGCCTCCTCGCGGGATTCGAGGGAAGCCAGGGTAGACACGATCTGATGGATGTCCTTCCTTCCCAGGGAACGGGGAGATAGGATGTGGAGAGTCTCCGTCCCGGAGGCCGCGTACGCGATGCAGATCTCCGTTCGCACCAAGGCCCGAAGAGCCTGGGCGAGCCAGGACAGGATTTCGGTGCTGGCTTTGGGGTCCTGTGGACGGTCCAATTCCCGCGCCTCCGCGCTGATCTGCGTAAGTCACCGTCGGGTTTTCAGCCGACTCCTCCTCGGGGCCGTCGCGTCAGGGCTTCGCAAAGCCCTCACCTCAGAGATGCCAAGTACAGGCGCCAGAGGGATCGACCCCAGAACAGTACCACCAGGGTGGCAACGGCAAGGAACGGCCCGAACGGGATCTTCGAACCCAGCGAGAACTTCCTCGCGCACAATCCGATGATCGCCACCGGCAGGGCGAGGAGAAATGACAGGAACAATGCCCCGAGCAAGGATGCCCAGCCAAGGTAAGCGCCGATGGCTGCCAGCAGCTTGAGATCGCCGCCTCCCAGACTGTCCTGGCCAAAAAGGGCGGATCCCAGATGGGCAATTCCCAAGGCAGATGCCGCCCCCGTGATCGCTCCCAGCACGGATTCCACGCCGGAGCACCACCCCAGGAGGAATGCCGTCGCAACGCCGAACCCAAGAGCGGGGAGCGTGACGACGTCGGGAATGATCTGGTGGTCCAGATCGATGAACACCGCGGCGAGGAGGGCGCAGCCGAGGAAGGCGTAGCGCAGTGCGACGAGACTTAGCCCGAAACGGAGATAGACGGCCACAGCGAGGATCGCCGTCATCAGTTCCACCAGTGGGTAGCGGGGCGAGATCGCCTGCCCGCAGTACCGGCAGCGGCCCCGAAGGTAGAGGTAGGCCACGATGGGCACGTTCTCCCACGGGCCGATGCGGTGCTGGCAGAGGGGACAGAAGGAAGGCGGCCATGCTACAGAGATCCCGCGCGGGATCCTGTAGATGCACACGTTGAGGAAGCTGCCGACGACAGCTCCCACGGCAAATGCGGCGACCACCATCGCCACGGGTTCCTCCCCACTGAGCCGGACGACCCCGACGCTCTCAATTCCTCGAGCTGCTGTCCATCGCCTTGCGCACTGCTGCCGCAAGGGTGTAGCCCTCGTCCAGGTACTGCTTGATCCTGCGCAGCTTCTCGACGTCGTGTTCGGAGTAGCGCTTGAATTCGCGAGCTCCCATCGTGATGATCTTGGGTTTCACGATGCCCTTGAGCTCCCAGTAGTACAGCTGCCGGAGACTGATCTCGAGCGCCTCCGCGACTTGAGAGCTGGTGTACCAATTCGCGCTGGCCATCTCGTCACCTCATCCTGCTTCCACCCACTTGAGGGCATTCTCCCTTGTCACATCTCCCATTGATGCATTATCGGCAGGAGTGCGCCAATCTTCGGCTTCCCGCTCCAGCGGGGGGAACCTTCGGACCCGGAGAGAGGAACGGGCACCTGCCAGCGCAGCCGCTCGGCAACGCCTGTGCCACGGAGGCTTCGGCGGCAGGCGGGTAGGAGGGTAAAAGCTGGCCTGCAGAGGGATACGGGCGGCCCCATCTGCCCGGGAGGACAGGGGCGAGGCGCCTCGGGTCGGAAATTTCTGCCGGGAGGGGCAAGAAAACGCCGGCCGCCCCGGTGGGCAAGGATCCGGGACCCGGCGTCGGGGGGTTTCATGTCGCCATTGGGATCCGTCCGAATCCGCTGCGCGGCGAGGTCGACGGAAGGCTAGGCGACGCACCACGACTGGCTGGTGCCGCGGGGGCGGTCGGCAACGAAAAAGCCCGCCCGGAAAAGCCCGGGCGGGCTTGAGCCTCGGGGTCAGCGGTTGGGATCGAGCCAGCGCTCCCACTCGGGATCGTACAACTCTCCCCGCGCCGTGGAGTGGACCAGCTCGTACGTGCCCATCTCGCGCTTGTCCACGAAGACGAACATCACGCCGCCCTGCAGGGAGTAGTAGTGCCAGACCTCATAGGCGCGGCGGTCCATGGAGAAGGGGTAGCGTTCAATCTCGTCCGGCTTTCCGTAGGTGAGGAGGATGCGGCCCCGGTCGGTCTTGTAGCCTTCCCGGAAGCCACCGAAGTTGCGATTTGCCATCTCCACCAGCTGGAGATAATCGCGCTTGAACTCGTTGACCGGCGTGCCCGGCGTCTGGTCGCGTTTGGCCCAAAACTCCTTGATGAAACGGCGCTTGCCTTCCAGGTTGAGCCCCTTCCAGATCTTCTTCTCTTCCTCCGTGGCGATGTAGCGCGCGTAGTCGAATTCCTTGTCGAGCTCCTTCTCCGGCATGACGTCGTAGCGCTGGGCATCGCTGCCGGGAGAACCCGATCCGGACTGGCTGGATTGTTGCTCGACGATCTGGCGGGCCTCGGCCAGTTGTTCCTCCGTGTAGTCGCCCGAGCGGAATACGAAGAATTTCTTGAAGGTGGTGGCTTGCTCTCCGGTGGCGTTGTCGGTGACGTCCACGAACAGGTAGTACGGGCCGCTCTTGAGCGAGATGACGTTCAGCCCCCCGATCTCGGCCACGGAAGAAGCCCGTTTGGTCTTCGTACGCGGTGGGTAAGAGCGGATTTGGTTCCCGTCAGCGTCCAGGATGCGGTAGCGAACGGTGTAGGTGCTGTCTGCGCCAGGGCGTGTGTCCAGATTGTAGACTTCGGTGTAGAAGTACATGACTTCCAACCCGGTCCCGAAGATGGCCGTGGGATTGGGCTGAACGAAGAGCCCATTCTTGACGAACTCGTTTTCAAAATCGGCCGAGCGGATGGCTGTGGCGAACTGGATATCGCTCATGGCCAGGCTGTCGCTGGGGAAAGGCTCCAGATGCACGCGGCTCGAAAGCCACTGCCCCTGGGCCAGGGTGTCGGTCCGATCGCGAACCGTGACCAGCAGCCGATAGTCCCCTGGTTCGAGCTGCAAGAAGCCGACGCTCGGGATGCGGATCTCATCCCGCACCTCGCCGAGGCTATCCACGAAGTCGATCCTTTCCCAGCGGATCTCGCTGGCCACAGTGTCGCCTCGAATAGCCTTGATATCCACGGAGAAGCCGCCGGCGAAGCGTCTCCCTTCCGCGGGTAGGTAGTGCAACTTCGCCCGACTCACCCACACGTACGATTCCAGGTAGATGCGATCGCCGGCCCCCCGGAAGCGGGCGAAATCGATGTCGAATGGGACCAAGCGTCGCTCGGCACTTGACCCGTGCTGAGGCTGCTGGGCGAGGACCTGGCCGCATGCCAGGAAGAATGCTGCGACAACCCACGACCGACGCACGGTACATCCACCTCCTGCCTATTCGCTTTGCGGGGCATCGCCCCGGTTTCAAGCCGCGTTCTCGACCAGCTCCTCCTCTTCAAAGCGCACGGAGACGACCTTGGACACGCCATCCCGTTGCATCGTCACGCCGTAGAGGGCGTCGGCGGCTTTCATGGTCAGCTTGTTGTGGGTCACGACGATGAACTGGGTGGTCTCGGCGAATTTCCGCAGGGCCTTGATGAAGTGCTCGACATTGGCGTCGTCCAGCGGAGCGTCCACCTCATCCAGTATGCAGAAGGGACTCGGCTTCACCAGGTAGATGGCGAACAAGAAGGATAAGGCGGTCAAGGCCTTCTCGCCGCCACTGAGAAGCGAGAGGGTTTCGATGCGTTTGCCGCGCGGCCGCGCGAGAATCTCGATCTCCGATTCCAGGGGATCGCTGGGGTCCGAGAGGCGCAAATCCGTCTCTCCCCCTTCGAAGAAGCTCTGAAAGACCACGGCGAAGTTTTTCCGTACCGTCTCGAAGGTCTCCATGAAGCGCTGCCGGGCAGTGTGATTGATCTGCCGGATCGTCTCCACAAGGTTGTCCTTGGCCTGCAGGAGATCATCTCTCTGGGAAGTGAGAAAGTCCAAGCGGTTCCTCATTTGCGCGTACTCTTCGAGCGCGAGGGCATTGACTGGGCCAATGCGTTCCAGCTTCTCGCGCAGCTCACCCACTTCCTGCTCCAGCGTCTCCGGATCCAGATCCGGCCGATCGACCGGCTCGAGCTCGACCTGCCAGGTTTCCCGCGCTCGGTTCTGGAGGCTCTCCGCCCGGAGGCGAATCTCCGCGATCCGAAGTTCCAGCTGGTGCGCCTCCTCGGAGAGGCGATCGTGATCGGCGGTCAAATGTCGGAGCACCTCCTGTCGCTGGGCGATCCGGTTGCGCCGCTCGGTGCAGTGCCGCTGGGCAGTGTCCACCTTCCGATCGGCGGCCTCCTTGCGCTCCAACGCCGCGCCGAGATCCTGCTCCGCGCTCTGGATCGCCGCCTGGGTGCTGGCGAGCCGCTTCTTGAGTTCCTCCTCCTCAGCGCGCCGCCGACGGACCAGCTCTTGCACCTCGGCTCGTTCCCTCTCCAGCCGTTCCAACTGTCCCCTGAGCCCCTCCATCTCCGTCGTGACCCGGATCTTTTCCAGACGGATCTGCTGGTAGGATCCGTCGCAGACCTGAAGTTCCTTTTCTCGTTCCTCGAATTGCGCCCGGAGCTGCCCGACCAAGCTCCGCTGTTCATTCAGGGAGGTCTCAAGCTCGGCCCGCTGGCTCGCAAGCTTTCGGAGCTGCGATTCGATTTGGTCCCTCTGTCCGCCGATCTCCGCCAGGATGCGCCCGTTTTCCTCGAGCGAGTGGGAAAGTTCCTCCTGCCGCCGTTGGACCTGCTCCAGTTCCAACCGGAGGCGGTTGGCCGTTCGATCCAGCTCCGTCAGATTCTTCTCGGCTGCAACGCGGAGGGCCTCCAGCTTCTCCAGCTCAGCTTCCGAATCTTTCCGCTTGTTGACGAGCTGCTGGTACCGAGAGCCGAGCGTCTCCACTTCCTGACGCAACACCTCGAGGCGGTTGCGGCGGTCGAAGAGCGCGTGCGGATCGACGGCGGCGTAGCCCCCCTGCACGAGAGTCCGGCCGCGGATCAACGTGCCTTCGCGCGTGACCACGGTGAAGTCTCCTTCCGGAAGAGATGCTACGAGGCGGTGCGCCACCTCAGCGGTTTCTACAAGGAGAACCCGGCCCAGCAGCATTTCCACTGCGGGTCGGAGTTCCACAGGGCAATCAACGAGCTCACTGGCCCACCCCAATACGCCGTCGCCTCGTACCTCCGGCCGAGGTTGCGACGTGGGACTTCCCGACAGAGAGAGGAAAATCGCCGTTCCGCCCTTCTGCTCGATGAGCAGATTGACGCCCTCCAGTGCCGCGTCCAGATCTTTGACCAGGAGCGCGTGTTCAGCCGGCCCGAGGGCGGCAGCAATGGCTCGGCTGAGATCCTGAGGTACAGAGAGCAGGTCGGTGAGGGGGGCAACGACTCGCTCGCGCAAGCGCTCCGAGGACACAACGAGACGAAGAGCCTCCGGCCGATCTTCGTAGGTCTGGAGGAGCCGCTCGAGGGAGGCGAGCTGTTGCTTTGATCTTTCGAGTTCGGCGGCCAGCTCGAGCTCCGCCTTCCGCAGCTCCGCAAGCTCGGTCTGTTTCTCTTCCACTCGGAGGCGAAGCTCTTCCCCCTCTTTCCTGGCCTTTTCCAATTCGATTTCTGTTTTCTTCAACGCTTCGGCGAGGGGGATGCGGGCTTGGTGCGCGCTCCGCAGTTCCTGAGCCGAGCGCGCCGCCAGCTGTTCTCTCTGCGTCAACTCGCGCCGGAAGGCTTCGAGCTGAGCGCTCAGTTTCCCGGTCTCAATCTCCAGCTGGGTCCAGCGACGCTCCGCCTCGGCAAGTCGGGACTGCGCCTCGGTGAGTCGCCCCCGGGCGGATTCCCGCGCCTGGAGGGCCTTGCGTCGTTCCTCCTCGGCCCGCTGGAGCTTCTGCTCCACCTCCGCGTTGCGGCGTTCCGCCTGCGCCAGTTGCTCTCTTGCGGTCTCCCTTTCCTCGTGGATCCTTCGGGAGCGGATGTCCAGTTCCGTGAGCTCGCGCGCCAGCCGCCCGAGGGAGTCCTCCGTGGACCGTGCCCGTTCCCGGAGTACGAGCAGGTTCTTTTCCAGCGATCTGGCCTGGGCCGCCCGCTCATTGGCTTTGTGCTGCGCCTCCGCCAGTCGGGACTCAGCCTCGGCCAGCTCGAGCCGCATCTGTTCCAGCTCGGATTCTTCCAGTTCGATTCGCGCACGCAGGCGCTCGCGCTCCCGGCGGATTTCCTCCAGCCGGGCCCGCAGGGGGGATTCCTCGCTCAGGAGGCGATGGAGCCGGATGCCGCTTAGGAGCAAGTCCTTCTCTCGCAGCTCCTCCTGGATTTCCCGGGCTTTCTCGGCGCGCCGCACCTGCGCCTGGAGGCTCCGCACATTGCGTTCCACCTCGGTGATGAGGTCGTTCAGGCGCAGGAGGTCAGCTTCTGTGGCTTCGAGCTTGCTGAAGGCTGCGCGGCGGCGTGCCTTGTATTTCCCGACCCCAGCGGCTTCTTCCAAGAGCCGCCGGCGCTCGTCGGCTCGCCCGTTGAGGATCTGCTCGATCATGGCCAACTCGATCACCGAATAGGCGTCGGGAGCCAAGCCGGTGTCGAGGAAGAGATTCTGGATGTCCTTGAGTCGGCAAGGAGCATCATTGAGCAGGTATTGGCTCTCGCCCGAACGGAAGAGCCGGCGTGTGACCTTGACCTCGCTGAATTCGATGGGCAGGATATTTCGCGTGTTCTGCAGCGTGATGCTGACTTCCGCCATTCCCAAAGGCGGAGCCGAGGCGGACCCGTTGAAGATGACGTTTTCCATCCGCTCGCTCCGCAGGATCCCCGCCCGCTGTTCGCCCAGGACCCAACGAATGGCGTCCACCACGTTGGTCTTGCCGCAGCCATTGGGGCCAACGATGGCGGTGATCCCGGGAGGGAAACGAAAAACCGTCTTTCGCGCGAAGGACTTGAAACCGAGAATCTCCAGACTCGAGAGGAACAATCCGGACTCCCTTCTCCCTGTGACCGAGGAGTCTACATCTGGGCGTGGAAAGCCATCCGACGCACGATGTTGCACAGAACTCGCTTTCAATTTAGCGACGCACCTCTGGAAATGCAAGCCCTTTCTCCCGGCCGAACGGGCTGAGTAGGGGGGTCCGTCCCGGCACGGCTCAGTGGACTGCCGGCGGGGGCGGCCGGAGCGGGATAGGCCTCGGAGCCGCAGCCGGAGCAGCTGGGGGAATTCGGCGGGAACGCGCAGAGAGAAGCCCCAGGGCGGCCCGCAGCTTCGAGCCGAGCCCGAACCCCGAGACCTCGGGGATTGCCATTCCCCCCGTAGCGAGGGGCTGGGACGTGCTCCAGTTGGCGCCGGTGCGAGACCCAGAGACCTGCCTGGTTGTGCGGTTTCTCGGATAGGCGCTTCGTCCGGCGCTCGTCGTCGGTCAGGCTCGCTTCGACCAGCCCCTTCGGACCGCTCCACAGCCCGGCTCGCCCCGAGCCCAAATCCGCCCATTCCCGGTGGAGCCAGGGCGTTGGCACCCAGCGGGAGCGATTTCTCCGGGGCGAGCCTTGCAACGCTCCGTCCGAAAAGAAGATACGTCAGGCTTCTTTGGGAACGAGTTCGTTTGGATTCCTGCTTTGACAAGGCCGAATTTGAAGGCGTCTGCAGACCCATCGGTCCGTGCGCCAATTCGAGGCAGCTTGCGGCGAGAGCAGACGTTCGCGTCGTCGCGGCGCGGGACGATCTTCGCGAACTCCGCAGCCTTCCGCATGGGCTCCGGCCGGGGAAACCTCCGGAAGGTCGGTAGCCCAATTCGCACCGGTGGTGGCCGCCCAGTTTCGGCAGCGAATTCCTATTACACTTCGATCTGACGGGTGAAAAGGTAGTAGTCGAGCTTGGGCAGACGGGCGACCAGTACGAGCCACGCGTAGGCAAGGGTCAGGACCGCCGCGATCAGGTATCCCCAGCCCAACGCTGCTTCCCCCCATCGGGTCGAGATCAGGGTCAGAGTGACGTTGGCAGCGAGAAACCAGAGAGCCGATCGGGCGGCCTCCCGGCACAGCTCGAGGTAGAGCATGAGGACCAGCGTGTTCATCAGCAGTGCGCTGGCAAAGGCGGCCAGGAGCAGGATCCGAAACAGCCTCGGCGATACCCAGCCGAACCCAATCGCCCGGAGCAGAGGCCCTGCCAGGATCAGGCAGGCGAGGGTGAAGATCCCTTGGAACATGGCCATCCCGCTGAGAGCCCGACGCACGGCCTCACGAAGCTCCCGGCCTGTGCGTTGAATCTGGACCAGCGGCTCATGCAGCAAGCTTTCGGCGAAGGCACGGTACGGCCGCAAGAAGTTCGCCTCCCCGGCGGAGAGGCCCCAAATGAGAGCCGGGACCAAGCTCAGGAAGGCTAGGAGGGCGGGAATATCGTAGGGAGGGTAGGGGTGCAGCAGGTTCGCCCCCTGGGATGTTCCCCGAGTGATCCAGAGGATGATCTTGTCCGCCCAGATGCCGGCGTTGTAAAAGAACCCGGCCAAAGCCAGTGGAGCATACCGCTGGAGCCTCGCCAAGCTCCCTCGGTGCCACCATCCGCGGCCGCGGAATTCCCGCTCGCCGAGGTAGGAAAGGAGGGCCACGGAGAGGGCCTGTCCTGCGACGTATCCGAGCAAAGCCGAGGAAACCAACCCTCGCCGAATGGCCAAGATGCTGAGGACCAGGCTGATGGCGCTTCCAGCCAGGAACGGCAGGAAAACGAGGAGGCGGGTTCTTGACGATCCCAGGCAGCTCATGCCGATCCAAAGCTCGCCGAGGATCGCGAAGAGCAAAACCGTGGCGAGGCGGAACAGGAGTGGGTCATGCACCGGAGCATCGAATCGGGCGAAGCAGGTGGCGGGTCCTACAACGGCAAGGCTTAGCCCGAAGACCCCAACCCCTGCAGTTCGGATCCCGGGTAGGATCTCCTCGGGATGTCCCTCGGACAGCTTGTCGGCGATGAACCGCACCAATGGGTTCTGCCACGCCCCCGCCAGGATGAGTGAGAAGGCGTACGCATGGATGATCGTGCCGAGCAGCAGCCACGGCGCCCCTGCCTGAAGCGCAAGCGGTGCGTACATGCCGAGCGCAGCCAAGGCGGCGGTGGTGGTCAACCACGGTCCCGAGGACCTGACGGCGCTGCGGAGAAAGGCGCTGAAGTGGGGGAAGTACCCGCCGCGCTTCGCCGGTTCTTGCGGTTGCAAGCCTATTCCCGTCACGACCTCCCCTTCTCCCCAGCGAGACTGCGGTAAAGAACCGCGTACTGCTCCGTCAGTTTCCGAATGTCGTATCGTTGCACCACACGCTGCCTGGCGGTTTCCGAAAGCTGCCGGGCCTGCTCCGGGTGGGAGAGGATCTGAATTGCGGCCCTGGCCAGGCTCTCGGGGTCTTTCGGCGGTACCACGGGCCACTCGGGGTACAGAAGGTCCCTGGCGTCTCCGACATCGGTCGACACGACCGGAATCCCCGCACACATTGCTTCCATCAGGACGCGCGGCTGAGTTTCCTTGATGCTCGTCAGCAGCACGAGATCGAGCTGAGGATAGTACTCGAGAACATCCTGACGGCCCAGGAAGCGCATGCAGTCGGACAGACCGAGGCTGGCGGCCAATTCTTGGCACTGGCTGGAGTAGCCGGGGTCCTCGTCCATTGGCCCGATCACAGAGAACTCAGCCGACGGAAACGCGTCTTTGATGATCCGCCCGGCTCTGATGAACGTGCGCACGTCCTTGTCGGGAACCACCCGCCCGACAAAGCCAATGTGAGGGATAGGCTGCCGATCCCCCGGGCGAAGGCCATTGAACTTGTCCACCTGGATTCCGTTGGGAATGATGCGGGTTTTCTCGCCCGCAGCCCCGAGGGACAGCTGGAGATTCCGGCTGCGCTCGCAGGGGCTGATGATGAGGTCTGCCTGATCGTAGGCGATGCGCGCCAGGCCGCGGAGGACATTGCTCCACATCTGCCGCTGGGATCCTGTGACGGCGTCGCCGCCGTAGATCTCCCTCTCACGTTCCTTCACGTAGACCCCGAGCTCGGTCAGGAGCATGGGGCGACGCGTGCGCAGCTTGGCTACGGCGGCGAGCAACCCCGCGTAGCCGGTGGAAAGGGCATGGTACAGGTCGGCCTCTGGAATGGGCTCCTCCAGAAGCTTCAACAAGGGCAGGTGGGTCGCGTACCAACCCCCGTAGTATTCCGCGAAGGGATGAACCGCGTCGCTGGACTTGTGGAAAAACGAGATCAGCCGCCACGACTGCTCGTCCCGGACCACGTGGAAAAGATTGAGGCGGCGCTTTGGGCCGCTCACAAGCGCCTGAACCTGCTCGAAGCGTCCGTACCGCTGCTCCAGCATCTCAAGATGGAAGCGGGTCACCTCATTCCATGCCTCCAGCCTCTCCCCCCGAACCGGCAGATCGCTGGGGATTTCCTTATCGAGACCGACCCGATGCCAGGCCGAGACGTTTGCTGGGAAGGCATACTTCGATGCTTCGTCCCCCGCTGGGGAGATGGTCCACAGGACGAACTCCACCTCGGGGAGCCCTTGGATCAAATGGTGGACCCATTCGGAAACGGCGCCCATTTCGAGCGGGTAAGAGCCTTCGAGCACCAAGCACACGCGCATCACGATTCCCTGATTCTGCTGCCGGCACGTCCTATCCAGCGGTCTCGGATTTCCCGGCGCCGCTTCCAGGTCTCGTCCTCGCCGGCTTGCAATTGTTTGGCTCTTCTCTTAGCCAATGCGATGCTGTAGAGCGAAAGGAGGAACACTACAAGCATGAGAGCGCCCAAACGACCGTAGGATGGCGGGTGCGCCACGGCAGCCGAAGGTAGCAAGCGCAGGGAGAGGAATCCCTGGATCGGCACACGCACGCGAAGGCGGCCGAGGGAGTCGCTGTCCGCGAAGTAGACCTTCCGCTCTTCAACGCCGTGGATGCGGTAGCGAGAGCGGGGCGCGAGGCCAGCCAACCACACGTCCGTGTCCCCGAATCCCCACGCGGTGAAGGAGACCGAGCCACGCGAGGCGTCCGCTTTCCAATCTTCGATCGGATTGGCCGACTCCAGCACGAAGGGTGGAAACACCATCTGGGTATCCGCAGGGGCGAGGCGGATGCGATGGATGTGCCCCTCGTCCAGATGCACGTAGAGGTAGCCTCGACGACGGCAGTATCCCAGGACGCCCTGGCTCTTCGTCAGGTCCACGATCCGATCGTTGCCGTCGAAACGGATCGTCCGAAGGTGGCCGCCGGTGCGGACGAACCAGGTCCCTTTCCCCTCGCGCGCGATTTGCACCTCCAGGAAATCCAAAGCGATCCGTACGTATTCGGAGACGCGAATCGGGCAGGCGGACTGCTTCCGGGCCCATTCCAGTACATCCTTCAGGGCTTGGAGGGAGCTCCTGTTCTGCGCGCTGCACCAGGGGAAGCAGAGGTCGATAGGCAGGATGGGATAGCGCTCCCAGCCGTAATCAAAGGTGCGAAGCACGTCCCTGTAGCCATCCAGAGGGCCCTGCCAGGGATCCGTGAACCTATCGTCGCTGGCTGCCCGTCGGAGGACCCGCACCTCGCGGCCGACGTGGCGGAACGGGGGATGGAGATCCGCCAGGGAAGGCCTGTCGGAGTGCACCCGGCAGTTCCCCCCGTTGATGGCCAGGAGGCCTCGCTCCCGCACCTCTCGCAGCACAGCTTCCGGGGGATTGCAGTGCCCAGTCCAGAGAAAGAGCTTCGACGGACGCTCCCGGCTCAAGATCCTCTCGTTGAGGAGCGCGAGAGAGCCGAAGATCTCCTTTTCCGGATCGAGGCGAGAGTACCCGGGTAGCCCCGTGAGCATGAGATCGCCCTTCTCCCAGTCCATCGGATGGCCGAGGCCATGACTTGCGACCTCCACATTCGGAAGGCGTGCAATCTCCCGAGCCAGCTCCACAAGCCTGTCCGTGCCCACGTAGGCCGGGTCCACTTCCCCCTGGATGAACGACACGGTGAAGGGGAGGGCGGTTGACGTCAGGATTTCATCGCGCATCCGGGAGCCGCAGACGTATCCCGGATGGAGATCCGTGGGCGAGGCGAAGCCATCTCCGTCGATCTGGGCGAAGAGCATTCGCCGGCCGAATAGGACTGCCAGGTCCGCATGCGGCTCCTCCTCGCAACCCAGCGCCCGGGCCAGGAACCGGACGGGATCGAAGTGGAATTGCGGCTTGGAATCCTTGTTGTCGCTCCGGGGGCCTTGGCAGGTGAACGGCTGAGCCAGGAACGCCCCTCGCGGCGAAAGAAACCCCGCCACGTATCTCCGACCCGAGCCGGGCGGGGCCTCCAGTTCGACCACCGGCTCGAGGTTCGGATCTTCCTTAGTCAGCGGGTAAAAGCCTTGCACCCCGTCGACCAAGACGTCCTTCTCGAAGCCGAAAAGATCTGGAGCCAAGCGGATCAGCCTCGCGCTGCGGGATAGTTGCCAGGCTTCGCGGTCGTAGCGCGCACCAAGGGCAGCGAAAATGGCCTGGGTCTCCTCCAAATCGCTAGCGCTCGCGACACATCCGGGCTCGGTAACGGCTCCGAAGCTTCCGAAGATCAGCAACTTCGCGCCCGATTCAACCTGGCGCAGGAGCCAGTGCCGGTACGCCTGGGCACCCGGCAAGTCGTCATTTCCGAACCAGGTGACGATGGCCCGGTAAGGACCGATCGGACAGATGCCATCCACTCCCTGACACAGATCGTGGTAATGGACCCTGAAGCCGAGGAAGGTGAGTGGCAGTTCGAAGAATAGGTGGACGGGGTTGTTGTCCTGTGTCTGCCCTTCGTTGCTCTTGTAGAGAGCCAGGATGTCGAGACGGAGCGCTTCGCCCTGACCGGACGTGGCCTTCACTTCGCCGCGAATGGCGGTCGGCGCAAGCAGGAGCTGGAGCAGGAGAAGCGCTGCGGCCGTCGGAATCCTCCGGCTGTGCGTTGCCCCTGCTGCCGGGGATCGTGACCTCGGTGTCCAGCCCGCGGGATTGCAGCCGGCGAGCCTGCGACGGGATGCTGTTGAGCTCGGGAGCGCGCTCATCCTATCTCCTGGTTTGCGGCTTCCGCACTTTCCGGAGCCAGCCAGAAGTTCACCACTTCTTCCTGCTGTGGAGTTAGCGGCGACTGGGACGCGTAGCGACAGCAATGGCGGACGGAATCGTAGTCGCCCAGGAGAAAGAAGGCTTCGGCCAGGTCGAGGTAGATTTTCGCCTCCATCGGGCGGAGGCGCAACGCCTCGCGGAGATCCTGGACCGCCTTTTGGGGCTGGCCTAAGGCCTTCCAGAGTTTACCCCTGACATGCAGGGCTTCGGCGCTGCGGGGATTGTCCGACAAAACCTCATCGACAAGACCGATGGCCTTCCGCAGGTACCAGCACCCCAACGAAGCTCCGGGGAGACCTGCATTCGCATAGTCGAGGTACACCAGGGCCAGGAGCAAGCTATCCTTGTGCGCTCGCGTCTTTGTCCTTCTCTCCTCCAGGTGGCGAAATGCCTGAAGGTAGGCCGTGTCCAATTGTTCCAGAGCTTGGGCGGCGTAGAGTCTGCGTTCTTCGTCGCCTTCTCGGGCGAGCTCCTGCAGCTTGGAGACAGCCCACGCCCGATTCTCGTGGCGCGTAAGCCGGAAGATGGCCTCACGCCGCACCGAGAGATCCGGGTCGTCCAGACGGTCCGCAACCGGTTCCATGGAGAGGCTGAGTTCCACGTACTCGGGGATGTCAATTACCCCCAGTTCCAGCGCCTTCTGGGCTTCCCTCACCGTCCGGGGACGGTAGCTGGGATGCCCGAGCCGGAGGGTCAGGTCAACGACGTTCGTCCTCCTGCGCCACATTTGCCTCTTGTGCCTCCTTCGCAGGTTTGCCCTCTGGGTCGCTGCGCGTCTCGGACTGTCGCGCCAGTTCCAGGGACTGCTCAGCCAGCTGGATGAACATCTGTGCATCGCGGATGTAGGGTCGGTAGGTGGCGAATCCGAACCAGAGGTCCAGCTTGGCGTGTTTCAGGCCGAGAAGCTTACCGGAGGCCCGGACGCGCTGGCGGAGGCGCTCCACGACCTTCAGGGACTGCTCCAGCGAGGTCAGAGGGAGCATGACCCAGTAGGTGCCGGAACGACGCCCGGCGCAAATCAGGTCGATCTCGCGCAGGTCGTGACGCAGCATCTTGGCCACGGCTCGCACGACGATCCGCCAGGACTTCGGCGAAAGAGCCCGCCGGAGGTGTTCCGAACCGGCGATTTCGAGCACGAGGACCGTCAGCTGGAGCTTGTGCCGGGCGACCCGGTGAAGCTCTCGCGTCAATGCTTCCAGGAAATAGCGGTAGTTGTGTAGCTCAGTGGCGCGGTCGATCTGATCCTTCGCTTCCATCTCCGCGAAGCGCACCGCTTTGGCGACAGCCGGGGCCACGAGCTCGCCGATCACGCACAAGGCTTGCAAGGTGGGGATGGTCAGGCGCAAGAACGGGATGTCGTCCACCGAGAGGATGGCCAGGAGTACGCCTCGTTCCCGGACTGGGACGAGCATTAGGCTCCGCAAACCCAGGCTCCGCCAGGCCTGCTCGAGATCCAGGTCGTGGACCAAGTCTCTGACCGTCAGAGGCTCGTTCCGTTGGACCAAGGTTCGGATGACGGGATCAAGGAGAGGGATGCGCGCGGGATTCTCGCAACGGTCCTTCCAGCCGTGACTTGCCACCAGCACGGCCTCATCCTGCGCGTAATCGACGACGTACAACGAAGATTTGTTGGCTCCGACGAACCTCTCGGCGATGCCCAAGATCCCGGCGTAGACTTGCTTTTCTTCAAGGGCCTCCAGAGACCTGGTGGCCTCGTAGAGGCTTTGCACCGTAGCTTCCTGCCCCAGGACGCGCTGCTCCAGCTCCTCTTTCACCTTGGTGACGGCCAGAAGCTGTTCCCGGAGCCGCAGATTCTCCCCTTTGAGCTCCTCGTGCTGCTCCTTCAGTCGGCGGCAACTCTTGCGGCGCGCTTCCTCCAGCCCACCCAGGATTACAGCGGCCAAGAAGTTGGGCACAATGGTGCCGAGAAGGCCGGTCATCGGGAAGAGCGTCTCGGCGCCGGCCGGTCGGACGATTGTGCCCTGGGCGACCACAAGAATGCTGGTGAGGAATGCGGCCCAGAGACCGGCCGCGAGACCGAACTGGGCAGCGCCGATCAGCACAGCCAGGAGATACGGGTTCGGTGCGATCTTCAGAAAGCCCGGGTCACGGGGGAAAACGGAGTAATTGACAGCCACGAGTCCGAGGAGGACAGAGCCGATGGTCCGGAGGAAGTCTTTCTCCAGACCCAGCTTTTGGGCCAGTTTGGGCAAGGGTGCCTCCATCACTTTTGCCTTTCAGACAGGAGCATGTGAATGTCCGGGAATTCCTCGCTTGGCTGGGGAGTTTCCACCCGAGTGACTTTCGGTGGCAGATTGCCAGAAAGCTGCGCGAGGGCTTGTTTGGGGTCCGTGAGGATGTACCCGCGCCACTCATTGACCTGAGCCAGGAGCACGGCAGCGAGCCTCGTCGAGGCCAGGACGTACAGCTGCACGCCCGCCTGCTGATCCCGGGCGAAGGCACCGTAAAGCTGGGATAGTGCCGAACTGTCGAGCGACTCCACAAAGCGGAGGTCGAGCACGTGGACAGCACAGCGCCGCGACGATCGGTCCAGCTCCCGCAGCAGGGGGAAAAGGTTCTCCGCAGCGAGGTGCGAAGTCCCCATCACCTTCAGCCACTCCCCACGAGACACCGGGCGTACCTCCACCCGAGGAGACGGCCGATCCGCTTCTGCGACATGTGACCCCTCACCGGAAAGCATCCGTGCGGCGGTCAGGACGTCGCCGTAGATGGGCAAGGCCTGCGCCAGCCGCGTCACCTCGAAGATCTCGCGCACGTGCGGGCGTGCCCTCGCCAACGCTAAGGTTCCTCCGCGTTGCCGAAGGAGCCGTTGGAGAAGAACGAAGTGGCGAAGCCCCGCGCTATCGATGAAGTCCAGATTGGCCAGATCGAGCACCACCCTGGGAAGCTGGGCGGAATGACCCGCGGCTTCGTGAAAGAACGTGCCCGCATTCTCGATGTCGAGCGTGGTCTCCGCGGCAAAGCCGAGGATGAGGGTCCCGTGCTTGATCTTCGCCTCAAGCATCTTCCCCTCCGCGAATGGAGTGAAAAACTCCTCTTGGCGTTCCTCCGAGAGTGGGCCCGTTTTCGTGGGTCTTCTCGCTCCTGCCTATCGGATGCCCACGGGATTTCTTGAGCTTGGAGAGTCGAGGTGGTCTGCGCGTGCGCGTCGGTTGCTTCATGTCGGGGCACTCGCGGCGCAGTGTCGCAACGATCGGTCCAGCGGAAAACGGCCTTCAGCCGAGCGCCGGCCCCGAACCCTGTCCCCCGAAAAAGGCCTTGACAGGAAGAGGGGCATTGGATAAATTAAAACTGTCGAACGGGCGATTAGCTCAGCTGGTTAGAGCGCTGGTCTCACATACCAGAGGTCACTGGTTCGAATCCAGTATCGCCCACGGATGAGCGGCGGAAAGCCGCTTTTCTGTTTCATGAAGAAGGGGGTGGATTGCCCGACAGCCGTGGCCGACCGTGTGAAGATGTGCCCTGCCAAAAGGGGGGTTAACTTCCAGCGATGAGTTCCCGGTACAGCTCGTCATACAGATCCACTACCCGCTCCTGATCGTACTTTTCGCAAGCGATGCGTCGGGCATCTCGCGCCATTGCGTGTCGCAGCTCCGGATCGCGGAGGAGCCGCAACGCGGCTTGCGCCATGCCTTCCACATCCCCCACAGGAAAAAGAAAGCCCGTCTTGCCATCCTCGATCAGCTCTGGAAGGCCGCCCACGCGGGTGGCAATGACCGGGACGCCGCAGCTCATCGCCTCCAGGGCCGACAAGCCGAAACTCTCCTGTTCGCTGGGAAGAAGGAAGAGATCCGCGCAGGCGTAGAGGCGCTCCGGGAATTCCTGCTCCCCGAGGAAATGCACGTCGGCCTCCACGCCGAGGTCCTTGGCCAGGCGCTGCGCGAAGATTCGGTCGGGGCCCTGCCCGATGAGCAGCAGTTTTGCCGGCATTTCCGTCCGGACCCGCGCGAAGATGCGCAGCACGTCCCCCACCCGCTTGAGCGGGCGGAAGTTGCTCGCGTGCGCGAGAATGGGTTCGCCATTGGGGGCAAACACCCTTCGCTCGGAGCTTTCAGGCAGGTCCCGGAAGCGTTTCGTGTCCACGAAGTTGGGCACTACCACGATGTCCCGGCCGATGCCGAATTCCTCCTGCGTTTGCCGCCGCAGGGACTGCGAAACGGCCGTGACGCGATCGGACTGCAGGATGGAAAACCGAACCACGCGGAAGTAGGCTGGATCGGTGCCTACGAGGGTGATGTCGGTCCCGTGCAAGGTTGTGACGACCCGGACCGGGCGCGGCGCGACCAGCTGCTTCGCGAGCCAGGCACTGGTGGCATGAGGGACGGCGTAGTGGGCGTGAAGTATCTGGAGTCCCGCTTCCTCCACCACCTCAGCAAGTCTGGCCGCCAGCGCCAGGTCGTACGGAGGGTACTTGAAGAGCGGGTAGGTGGAAACCTCGACCTCATGCAGGATCAGGTTCCGCTGGAACCTGGGTAGGCGGAAAGGGTGGGCGTAGCTGAAGAGGTGCACGGAATGGCCGCGCCGCGCCAGGGCCATGGCAAGCTCCGTGGCCACCACTCCGCTACCGCCTTGGGTGGGGTAGCAAATGATCCCGATTTTCATCCTCATGCTCTTGTCGGAAGACCGCTAACGGTCTCACCTCAGCTCGCTGAGGTGGCCGAAAGTTCGAACCAGGTCCTCCACGGGGATGGGTCCGTGCCAGCGAAATGGCTCTCCGTACCGGACGCCTATCCTTGCTCCCCAGTACTTGGCCCTCGTGATGATGTAATCCAGGAAGTCGGGAGCACTCAGGAGCGTTGGCGGAGCTTGCGAGGATTCGGGACCGCCGCCGTGAAACTGGGATCGGTAGCACTGGATCGCTTGCAGCTTCCGTTCGAAGGTCTCGGTCACGTCGACCACGAAGGATGGTTGGAAGTCCAAGTAGAGCGGGTAGTACACGATCGTGCGGGGCCTGTGGGGCGGCTGATCCGTTTCCAACCGGGCCAGGCCCGAATAATACGCCGCCTCTTGCACGAGCCGGCTCGTCTTGACGTGATCCGGGTGACGGTCCTTCCAGTACGGAGCGATGACCAGATCCGGCCGATACTCCCGGATCACTTGGATCAGCCGACCCCGATGTTCAGGTGTCAGCTCGATCGCAGCGTCGGGCAGATCCAGTGCCTCCGCCACATCCAGACCCATCGTGCGCGCGCTCTCTTCGAACTCCCGCAAGCGCGTCTGCCAATCGCCCCTCGTCCCTCGCTCCGCCCGGGTGAGGGAAACGATGCCAACCCGGTAGCCCTGCTGCTTCAGCTTGACGATCGTTCCCCCGCAGCTGAGCTCCACATCGTCAGGGTGGGCGCCGAAAGCCAGCACATCGAGCTTCAATTGCCATTCCCTCCAGATGCGTCGTGCCCGCAGCGCTCCTCAGGCGGTGAGAACCGTATGGTCGAAAGAGTCCAGCTGCACTTCCCCGTACAGCCGTTGAATCAACTCCTTTCCGGCACGCACAAGGAAGGACAAAGGATTCAGGACACGTTCCTGCGGCCGACCCAGCGGCAGGAGCGTGTTTTCGATCATCCGCAGGTGCTCCCGAAGCTCTTCGTCCTTTCTTCGTCGGGCGCGAGCGACCTTCGCCTCCGCCTCCGCGAGGATGTGCAAAAGCTGTCCGAGGCTTTTCCTCAGGTAGCCCTCCAGAGAGCCATCGATGCGCAAGGCTTTTTCCGTCAGTTTTCCCCACGCGCGGGAGAGCTCTTCCCCCATCCCGGCAATTTGGCCTCGGATTTCGGCAAGTTCCTGGTCGCCTGCCAATAGGCTCCGGCCAATGCGGCCGGTCCGGAGCAAGTCCGCCGGATCCATGCCCAACCGCTCCAGATGACGCGCAACCGGCAAGGTGAGCAGGGTGAAGCCTGTCCGCGGCCAGATGACCGGCATGGAAAGGCCGAAGGTGCGATACACTGGCCCGAGCTGCGCATAGTAGGCGATCTCCGCTGGCCCGGCGACGTAGGCGACCGTGGGCACGAGGGTGTCCTGAAATAGCGGGCGCAGGACCACATTGGGACTGAGGCGCTCCGGATGCTCGAGGGCGAAGGCGAGGAACTCGTCCTTTCGCCAACGTTTCCCGACGCCTTGCGCCACGACCAGTCCGTCTCGGAGGTGCAGCGCGTGGCGGCCACCTTCGAGAAGAAAGAGATTCAAGCGATCCCGCTGCAGCCGAATCTGAGGAGGGAAGCCGAGCCGGGAAAGCTCTTCTGTCGCCGTGGCCACAGCCCGGCTGGCCGGCGAATCCTCCTCGATTTCCTGCTGGAATACCCGCAGGGCGAGCTGTTTGAGACGGGGATCGGCTGGATCCAGGAGGACGAGCCCCATGTCACCCAACAAGTACAGCATCCACCGCGCGAAGGCGCGGGGAAGCGATTCGCCCGGTCGGTAGCAATCGGCGAGCCGATCCAGAAGCGCATCGCGGTGCGAGGTCGCCGGCAGTCGTTCCCGAAGCAGCAGGTGATGTTCGGATGAGTCCTCGGACAGCTGAACCTGATTGGCCGGGCGAGAGGGCCCGCCGAGGTCCAGCGAAAGCGTGAGGAGCTGGTGTCTCTGGTCCAGGAAATGCGAATGTCGAATCTCCTCGAGATCGTGATCCTCGGAGACGAGGTAGAAGATAGGTACGCAGGGTCTTCCGCTCCGCTGGGAGATGACCTCAGCCAAGCGGATGGCCGTGAGCCCCTTGTAGAGCGTGTACGCTGGGCCGCCCAAGTAGCCCACCTGCTGGCCCGTGACAACCGCCAGAGCGCCGCTCTCACCCAACCGACTGCAATTGGCCAGACTCTCCGGAGGAGCGCCCAACTGCTGATTCTGGCTGTGCAAGATGGCCGCCACGCGCGCGGGATCAGCCCGACTGGCTCGATTCCGATCCGCAAGGGCCGACCAATCGCGTTCCAGCTGAGGCGGCTCCGGGAAGAATTGGGCGAGGCGCGAAAACTCCGCGAGGTACGCTCGCGTGAGCGGGGGCAGTCCCGGCAGCTCCTTCGGTGATACGTATGTAACCACCCTGGCTGACCTCGGTCTTCCTTCGATCGCCCCGCCGGCGGCACAAGGGGATGCCGCTGGCTCCGGAATCCGATTGACCTTCGTTGCCGCTGAAGCGAGGCGAGCTCGGTAGCGATGCTTCGGCTGAACGAAGTCAATTTATCCAGCCATCGAACAAATGCAAACAGCTGTCCGAGCGGCGATATTCCGGTCTGGGCCGGTTTCGCGATGCCGGCAAGCGCGATGCGGCGTGCTCCCCTTCGAAGACGTTTCCGCTTGCCGTCTCTTGAGCGATTTTGTACTTTTCAGCCGCGTAACAACCCAGACAGCCCAAAGCGGAAGGAGATCTTCGGATGGAACGCCAGTCGGATCGCGAAAGAGAGAGCAGAATCCCTCGACGGTCGTTTCTCAGGTCCGCGGCCGTTTTGGTCGGTTTGCCTCTAGTAGGCAGGACGGGTTTGAATGCCGGTACTCTTCCTCGGAAAGGGGTGTTCGTCGATGAGGGCGAGATCCCGCGGTTGCGGCAAAAACTGGATATGCCCGCCATGGAGCATGTGCGCCTGGCCCTGCGGCAACATGACGTGGGCGCGGGGCTCCGTTTCCTGAGGTCGGAAGCCAGTTACAAGCGCCGCATGTGGGACATGCCCATAGTCTGCCTTCATCTCCGACGGGGAGCCCTACTGGCTGCTGTGTGGGACGAGCGGCTGGGACTGGAGTTGGTTCGGGAGGCCTTCGAGACGCTCAGAACCTTCCCTACCTGGGACTACTTCCTCGATGGAACGGAGCCGATTGGCCTGCAGCGTGCCCCGGAGGCGGCGATGAGCGTAGTTTTCGCACTCGAGCTCGTGGGAGACAGGCTTCCCGGCAAGCTGCGCGAGGAGATGGAGCGACAGCTTGCCACCAAGGGCTGCGCTCCGTGCTATCGTACGCTTTGGGGAATGGAGCACCCGGACTCCGTGAACGGATGGGGCTTTGCCCCAGACGCCGAGGTCAATCTCAGCGAGATCGACTTCACGCGCTGGCCGATCATCCTTCGCTCCACCAACCTGCACGCGGTTCCCCTTGCCGCGCTGGGCATCGGGAGCCTTTATCTCGGCGCTAAGGACCCGAGATCGGAACTCTGGCTGTCGACGGCGATGGCCCACGTGGCAGACTTCTGTAGCCGGACCATCTTGCCCGACGGCGCCTACATCGAGAACGTCTCCTATTGGGGCTACGCGATCAGCAATCTAGCCCTGTTCTTGCGGGCAGTGGAGAGGCGAAGGGGCCTGGATCTGTTCGACCTCTCGAACTTCCCAGAGCAGGTGGAGTTTGCCCTCGCTATGCAAGCTGGGACAAGACCGGTCCCCGGGGATCCCTGGAACCGGCTCGTCCAGCGGGACGGCCAAACGCCGGACGTCGTCAACTTCTCCGACTCGTTCGGGAGCTTCGTCCAAACTGCTGCGTTAGCCATCGCCGCCAAGATGCGGGATCCCCTGGCCCAAAGGGCGGGGCTTGAGCGCGGCGGGTCTTGGGATGAGTTTACTCCGGTTGTGTATGATCCAGAAGTACCGGCCGCGAGCACCTGGCCTACGCACCTCATGAGGAAGCGCTTCGCCAATGACTGGGTGGTTTGGAGGACTGGGTGGCGGGAGGAGGACGTGGTCGTGGGGTTCCGGAGCGGCGGGCCAGCGAATCACGAGCATGCCGACCGGAACTCCGTGGTGCTCAAGGCCTTCGGGGAGTGGCTGCTGCGGGATCCTGTGCGTGCGGCGTACGATCGCGCCAACGAGGCCTGGCTCCTTCGCCTGACGGAGGCGCACAACGCAGTCCTGATCAACGGCAAGGGACATGCCTACATTGATGGACGGGAGGGCACGAACTCCTCCACCGCGTGGGCACGGTTACGCCGATACCTGGAGAGAGACAATTGGCTCACACTGACGAGCGAGGCTACGGAGGCCTACCAGGCTGTTGTGCCGAACGTACGGAGGGTCGTCCGGACGCTCGTCTGGCTCGCCCCCGATTGCCTTCTGATCGTGGATCAGGTGAGCGCCAAATCCGCCGTGGAGGTCGCGGCCCGCTTCCTCCCGGACAATGGAGATGGAGCGGCGGTGATTGAGACCGACGAAACGAGCTTTGTGCTCCGACGTCCGCGGGCGAGCCTCTGGGCCACTGTGGTGGGTACTGGGCGAATTCGGGTGACGGCTGGCCAGCTTCCCCTGAAGAGCTCCGCAACCCCTTATCCCTACGTCCAAGTCGCCCATGAGCCGGCTCAAGAAGCGTGCATTGTCACGGCCGCCGTCGTCGGCCGAGGCGATTCGCCGCCGGCCCGCGCTTCAGTGGAATGGCCTGGTGCGGTAGATCTGCTTGTAGCCTGGACCGGCACGAGCGGCACGAGGTCCTGTCGGGTCCATCTCGTTGGAGAAATCCCCGAGGTGGAAGTGTAGCCTGGTCTGAGGTGCAGGGAAGGGGGAAGATGGTTGGGAAGTGGGCTCTGCGTTATCGGCTGTCGCGGGGGCGACTGCGGGGATTCCTCGCCGTGGGACTACTCGTTCTCGTCGCCACACGCGACGGATTCGGGGATGGGGATCGACGCCGAGGGGCGGGGGAAGTCGCGGATGTTGCCATCGTCGAAGGGGGATTCGACCCTTACCAGGAGCCTGCCGCTACTGCCGCCGCAACGGCTGCAAGTGCCCTGCAGAGCGCCGGAATTGCGGCGGATTACGCGCGCCTCTCGACCCTCCTTGGGGGATGCGCCTCGGCCCTGAAAATCGCGGTGCAGAAGGAAGGGATTTACCGCGTCGCCGGGCATGCCATTCTTGCGGCGGATCCCCGTTGGCGAGGCGCGAAGCTTCAGGATCTGCGCCTTCTGTGCCAAGGGGAACCCGTTCCCCTTTGGCTCGAGGACAGAGACAGTGACGGGCTTCTCGATTCCGATGACGCGGTGGAATTCTGGGGAGAACCCTACCGGCCGGATCCTCGGTCGACTTCCCCCGATCGCTACTGGGACCCGTACACTCGGACGAACGTCTACTGGCTCACGCAAGCGCCCTCGCTGCCTCCCCGCTGGCTGGTTCCACTCCACGCCGGGGTGAGCTCGATGGCTCTCCCGGAGGCTACCTGGGCACCTCAGCAGATCCATATTGAGGAAGATAGGCTTTTCGATCGGCTCGGCCGTGTGTCGTATCCTTCCGACCGAGACCACTGGTTCTGGGGCGCTGTGCACGGGCAACGGCTGGAGCAGTTTCCGTTTGAGCTTCCGGTTCCGGACACCGTTGGCTGCGCCAAGATGGAGCTCACCGTTTGTCTTTCGGGGAAAAGCTGCGATGGCCTTGGGCAGCACTCGGTGCAGATCCTCCTCGGCGGACGGCAAATAGGGGCTCCGCTCCGGTGGCGCGATCAGGAGTACGTGATCGCTACCTTCGGCCCGGCCGAGGGGTTGCATCCCTCTCTCCTGCATCCGGGGACCAATGTGCTCGCCGTGCTCAACCTGAGCCCGGATGAGGCTGACCAGGTGCTCTTCAACTGGGCTGAGCTTGTCTTCCCGCAGCAATTTCGGGCTGTGGATGGTTTGGTGAAATTCCGGTCCCCGCCGGCAACGATCGGCCGGAGAGTACGTTTCCGCGTGCGAGGCTTCACTTTGCCGGAGGTGGAAGTTTTCAGACTGGGAGTGGGAAAGCTCGAGGGGTATCGTGTGGAAAGGGCGGCGGATGAGCCAACCTGGGACGTCGTGTTCGAAGATTGGGTGGATGAGGCGGGGACCTATGTGGCCCTTGAGCCGAGGCGGAAATGCACTCCGGTGCGAATCTGGCCCGCCGAGCCTTCGTACTGGTCGGCACTGGAATCGGCGGGATTCGACTACGTCGTGATCGGGCCGGACTCCTTCCTCCATTCCCCTGCTGTGGAAGAGCTTGTGGCGCTCCGCGAAGCAGGCGGACTCCAAGCTGTGCGGGTTCCTGTGGAGCACATCTACGACGTGTTCGCCTGGGGCATCACGACCCCCGAAGCCATTCGATGCTTTCTGCTCCACGCTCTGGAGAGCTGGCCGCGGAAGCCTCGGTACCTTTTGCTTCTCGGGGCCGGATCCCTCACGCGCGAGACCTTCGGTTCCGGCTCTTGCCTCCTGCCGAGCATCTGGTCGCAAACGGTGAAGTACGGCGCTGCTCCGTGCGATAACCAGTTCGTGGTGCGCTCCCTCCTCGATCCGATCCCCGAGGTTGCGGTTGGACGTCTGCCCGTGCGGAGCGTGGGCGAACTGGAGACCGTCGTCGCGAAGATTTGCGCGTACGAACGAGCCCCGCCGGGCCCGTGGCTGAACCGTGTTTTGGCCATCGCCGGGGTCGGGAGCACGTTCCGAGGGCAACTCACCGAACTGCTTGGGCATCACTTGGACTGGGGGTATCAGCTGCGGCGGATCGACGCTGGGCCTCCGCCATCCGAGTACAGCGGCAGCACGCAGGATTTGTTGGACCAGTGGAATCGCGGGCTGGCGATGATCCACTTCCTTGGCCACGGCGGCGGAAGAATCTGGTCCGATGACTTGCTCATGACATTCGACGCGGTTTCTGGGCTGACAAATGGCTCCCTGCTGCCTTTCGTAGCCAGCTGGACCTGTTTCACCGCCGCCTTCGATGGATCCGAGTCCTTGGGCATGCGGCTCCTCCTCCAGCCGGACGGAGGTGCTGTGGCCGTGCTCGGAGCCACAGGAGTGGGCTGGGTTTGGAATGATTACTACCTCCTGCGCGAACTCTTGAGACTGCTGGAGCAAGACGGCGTCGAGACAATCGGGGACGCCGTTCGCCTGGCGAAAAGGGAATACTACCTGAGATATTCTTCCGCGCTCGGTCGGTCCCAGCTGAACCAGTACACGCTCCTCGGGGACCCGGCCACGCCCCTGCGCCTTGCCCGGGAGGGCCTGCGACTGGAGGCGAAGTGGCTGGGTGGGGATCCCCCGGTGATCGAGATTGGCCCTCTCGAGGGCGCGAGCGGGGCTTCCGTGGAGGGTTTCCATCCGCGGTCCCCGGCGCGCTCAATGGAATTGGCCCACGAATTCCGGGACGGAAGGATCTGGGTCCAGCTTCCGAGCAATGGCTCGCCAGGGGACTCTCTCTTGCTGCGGGTCACGGCATGGGGCGATCGCGGTCAAGCCGTGTGGCATGCTGTGGTTCGGCCCGCTCTCCCGGGAGCCAAGATTGACTCCATCTGGTGGGAGCCGCCCCACCCGACCGCCGGCGAAGAGATTTGGCTTTGCGCTTGCGGCAACTTGCCCGCAAGTGCCGAGCTTTCGCTTTCCTGCCCGGAGACCGGCTTCACCACGACATTCTTCCGACAACCAGACGGCTGTTTCCGGTCGGCCCGCGCCCTCGTTGTTTCGGAGCCGGGTCTGGTGGACCTCGAACTTGTGGCGAGGGATCCGGACGGCCGCCCACTGGCGTCGAAACGCGTCGAGCTACCGGTCGCATCCAGAGGGGGCTACGCCCTGGCTTGGGAATCGGTGGAATGGGAGGCGAGGGGCTCGCACATGAATCTCTGCCTGACCGTTTCCGCCGGGTCATGGGTGAGGGGAGAGCGATGTGTGGTTCGCGTTTTTGTGGCCCCTACCGATGCGGGTCCCTGGCGGGAGGTCGGGGCCGATACCGTGGAAGTGGCGCCGGGAGGCACGGCTCGTGCGTCTCTGCCGTGGCGGGGATCCTTCGAGCCCGTCTGGATTCGCGTCGAATGCGCCGGGATCGGTACGGAGCCAATCGCCAGCATCGAGAGAAGGCTCGACCCGCAGGTCTTCGGGATCCTTCCGGATGGGCGCTTTCTCGGCGTGGCCGAGGAAGCAAAAGAACTGCGGCTCGGGCCCTTCGCGCTCCGTACGACGGATGCGCCGGGGGAAACGGTGCTCGTAACCTACGCGCTCCTACCAGCCGACTCTCTCCGCTCTGGGCAGCCGGGCTTCGTGCCGCACGGAGAGGCGAGTCCCTGTGGGCTTCGGATTGCTTCGCTCTCCGCGCACGCCATCGGCCTGCGCGTGGGCTGGCCCGCTCTCGACGCCGGGGGCCAAGTCCGGTGCTGCTTGCTCAACGGGAAAGATCAATGGGCTGTCGCGGACGCACGAGGCGAGCTTGTGTTGCGACTCCCGGGCAAGGGGCGAACTACCGTCGGCCTCTTCCGCGTGGAGGACGGGACTCCGCCGGCGGTGAGTTTTCTTGCAGGTGGCAGGGAGTTTGGGCCGGGCGATTTCGTCTCGGAAGGCGACGTTCTCATTCGCGCCTACGATGCCAGTGGCATCGACGGCCGCCCCGGCTCGGTTTCGCTCCTCCTTGATGGCGATGAGCTGGATGCGCAGGCATGTCTGGAGCCAGTTAGCCAGCACAGGGATGCCCTGATTTGGCGCTTTCGACGAAACTTGGCGGCTGGCGAGCACGAACTGGCCGTGCGCGTGCGCGACAACGCTGGAAACTGGACGGAGTCAACTGCGCGATTCCACATCGCGGAGACAGCAAAGCTGGTTTTCCTCGGGAATTATCCCAATCCGTTTCGAGACCGCACGGTTGTGACATACGAGCTCACGGTCCGGGCGGAGCGCCTGAGCATCGACGTGCACACAGCCTCGGGCCGGCGGATCCGGCGACTTGCAGACGGCAGAGCGGAGGACCCGGACCTGCTGGCGCCTGGCTACCACGAAGTCATTTGGGACGGGAAAGATGAAAGGCAAGAGCCCGTGGCTGCAGGCGTGTATTTCGTGCGCATTGCTGCCTTGCTCCGGGGGCGATGGCATGAGTACGTGGCGAAAGTGGCTCGGATTCCCTGAAGCCTGTGCCTCAATGGCCTTGGCCGGGATGGCCGCTGTTCTTATCCCTTTGGCCTCCGGCGCCCAGGGCCGGTATGCCGCGGAGTGCTTCCGGCTCGGAGTCGGCATCCAAGCCGTGGCCGCAGGTTCCTGTGGGGCGACGATCCCCGGGAACGGCACTGCGTTCTTCTGGAACCCGGCTTTGGCCGAGCGCGCGCATCCCTCCGCCTATTTCGAAGAGGCCGGGGTGTTCGGCTCCCTGAATAGCTCGCTGGCTCGTTTGCGGACCGCGGCGGTGGGTTTACCTCTTGGCCGCGCGGGAATCGTGCAGGTCGGATACGTTCATTTTGCCGTCGAAGACATCCCGAGATACCCGAGCCTCGGCGAGAGTAGCTTTGTGGAGCGACTTGCCGATCCAACCCTGCGCGGAGGCGTCGAGCCAGACGGCTGGTTCGAGGACGGTGAGAGCGCCTTGTACTGGTGCTACGCCCATGTCTTCCGTCTCCCATTGCGCCTGAGCTGGATGGCGGAAGAGCTGCTCCTGGAACTTCCGCTTGGGGTTTCGGCGAAGCTGCTTTCCCATCGGTTGGACGCCTGGAGGGCGCGCGGCGCCGGCGTGGACATCGGGGCTGCTTTGCGCTTGGATCTTCGGCAGCTCTGGCAGGGCACATGGTCGGGCGAATTCCTCCTTGCCTGGCGGGTCGCCGACGTCCTTGGCACCCGATTGCGCTGGAACAGCGGGTCCATCGAGCAAATTCGACCCGCAAAGAGCTTCGGGATGGCCTACGCCGTCAGTCCGGTAAGGTCGGTCCGTTTCCTCTTCGTCGCCGAGAAGGATCAGGATACGGCGAACTGGCCGAAGTTCGGTACGGGCCTGATGACGGATCGCTTCGAGCTCCTGGCCGGAAGGGGCCCGGAGGGCTTGAACTTCGGCTTGCTTCTGGGCTTGGGCAGGCTCCGGATCGGGTACGCAAGGCAGGCCACAGGCTTGGGGCCTGTGGAACGGATCGGCGCGGAGTTTCTCTGGTGAAGCTGAGGTGTCTACCTTTCGTGGCGGGCCTTCTGGTTTTGTCCGGCTGCGCCCGGCACGGGACGGAGCCTTCGCTGTCGCTCGAGAGGCCGATCTTGCTTCCCCCTCCGGACGACCTCGCTGAATCCGAGAGAGGGATTGACGCGATCCCGGAAAGGGACGCCATCCGGCTCGAATGGGAGAAGTACCCCGATCCCGAGGCTGAGCTGGAAGTGTATCGCGCTGAGGAGGCTCCCGCTCGTTTCACCCGCCTCGCCCGGGTCAGCGCTCAGGATACCTGCTATCTGGACGAGCGGGTTGCGATCGGCAGAAGATATTGGTATTTTCTTGCGGGGCGAAAGGAGGAGAAATGGAGTCTGCCGAGCGACACTCTTAGCTACAAGTTGCTGGAAAAGCCATTCGCGTTGTCGCGCACAGGGGGAAGGGCGCCAGTGTTCCGTTGGCAGGTCAAGGAGGCCCCGGTCGCCTTCGTCGTCAAACTTTTCGATGAGGGTGCCGATAGGAAGGTGTGGTTCTGTTGGGTATTTCCGGACTTCGGGGCCTTGGCGCAGGAGGTCCGTTACAATTGGGATGGGACGGCTCGGATGGACTCGCTGATCAGCGGGCGAGTCTACCGATGGCGGGTGGACGTGGTGGCGCCAGAGGCAAATGCGGGCGCGGAAAGTCAATGGCAGGTGTTCGTCTGCCCGTGATGAGAGGGCACACAGGAGGTTGGGTCCATCGCAAGGAGGTCAGGAAGATGAAACGGCAGATGATCGCCGGAGCGAGCATATTGCTGCTATTGGCGACGGTCGCAGAAGCCCAGCATCTGAACGGCGCGCGGGGATTGCCCTACGTGCGGGCCGCGTGGGTAATGGAACCAGGCTACTTGACCATGTACGCTCACAGCCGATTTTTCGGCAAGGTGGGCCACGTGCAACTGGGTAGGCTCACAAGCGCCGTAACCTACTGGGATGTTCAGGGGACCCTCTACTTCACCTACGGGATCAACCGGCACATTGAGGCCTCGGTCTCGCCCATCATCTACCAGGACACAAACAAGGGTACTCCCGGCTACAACATCCCGGATGACCTTTTCCTGTCGGTGAAACTGGGCTCCTACGGGAGCAAAGGAAGCTCTTTCAGCTACGGCATTGCGGCCAATGGCCGGATTCCCACGGCCAAGTATCATAACCTGGTGTTCGAGCCGTATTCGGCGGGATCGTGGGAGTGGGGTTTCACGGGGCTGCTGAGCTACACCCTGGATCCCCTCTACCCCGAGGAGGCCTTCAATGCCCACCTGAACTTGAATTACAACCATCACAACGACGCCGGGAAGAAGCTGAGTCTTGCTCCGGACCTGGTGGATACGATTCGCGTATTGAGCCCCACCCAGACCCTCTCCTATGCCGTTGGGCTTCGCCTCCCCACGGACAAGTTCGACTACTGGCTGCAGCTGTTCGGCACGATGTTCCTCCGTCAGCCGCCGGTTACCGCCTACAGTCGCGAGGACTTCACCTACATCTCGCCGGGCGTGACCTACAAGCCCTACCCTTGGCTATCCTTTGACGTATGCGTCGATGTCCGACTGAGCAAGGACGAGGACCAGACGCAGTACGGCTTGGAAGGCGTCCACAAGATTGCGGAGATGCCGAACTACGCCGATTGGCGGGTTAATGTGGGCATGCACGTCACGATCCTCCCCACTTCAGTTCGAAAGGTGACGGAGCGGGATCTTCTGATGAGGAAGGCCGAGAGCCGCCGGGCATTGTTCGAGCAGATGATCCGCGAGCAACGGGAAACCGAATCGGCGGAGCAGGAACTGGAGCGGATCAAGGAGGAACGACGCAAGGCCGAGCGAGAGCTGGAGCGACTCCGGAGCATCCTGGAACAGGAAGCCAGGAAGAGGCAAGAGGAGCAACAGAAAAAAGAGCAGCAACCCTCCCCCGAGCGTTAGGCTGCCGGTAGAAGGGCAAACGGAAAGGCCCCGCCCATCAGAGCGGGGCCTTTTCCGTGGCAAGAAATACGAGGAGAAGTGGGGGAGGCGGTAGTCTACTTGACGAGTGTCATCTTCTTCGTGTGCTTCACGTTACCCACCTCGAGCGAATACAGGTAGGTGCCACTGGCCACGGGCTTGCCGGAGCTGTCGGTGCCGTCCCACACGACCCTGTGTCTCCCCTTGCTCTGCAGTTGATCATTGACCAACACCTTGACGACCTGTCCCAGGGAGTTGTAGACCTTGATCGTCACCCGCTTATCCAGCGGCAGGGTGTATTCGATGGTCGTGGAGGCGTTGAACGGGTTGGGATAGTTCTGCGCCAGTTCGTAGTCGCTGGGGGTGATCACCCGCCAACGTTCCATTTGGACGCCCGTAGGTCCGGCCTCGAGCACCCAGAGCCAGGTCTTCGACCAGTAGGACTGGATGGTACTGATGACGAGCTCCTTCTTGCCGTCCCCGTCCAGGTCGTCGGCCATTTTGAGCCCGAAGGAGCCGTGAATGAGGCTGATATCGCCGTCGTTCCACTCCCGGAGGGCAGTGGCCCAGCTGGCCGAGTCGGGGTAATCCTGCCGCTTGGGCTTTGGCACGAAGGAGTTGTCGTAGAAGCCCTCGGAGGTGACCCAGCTGGCTGGATCCATGATATCCCCTACGCCGTTGTACGCGAGGGCGTTGACCTGCCCGCGGGTGTAGTTGCAGAAGAATAGCTCCGCCTTCCCATCCCCGTTGAGGTCGCCGAGCACATTGTTGAAGGTGGCGCCTCCGGCCGCTTCACGAATCTTGGCGACATGCCGCGGGTTGCGAGGATTCAAAGCCTGCAAGCCGCCCTCGTTCACGGTTGGCACGTTGACCAGGAATACCCAGCCCGGGGTGTCGTACATGGCGCCCATGAATTCCTCGGCTCCGTCGCCGTCGATGTCGTAGTGACCCACGCTCACGTAGAACACCCCGTCGGGGCCGGTGGTATCGAGCCGCACCGTGCGGAAGACGAAGGAGTCGGGCCGGACGGCGTCGAACAGCACGATCTTGCACAGATCCCAGGGGAGGAAGACGGGTTCTTGAACTCCGTCGCCGTCGTAGTCAGCAGCGATCGCTCCGATGGGAGATCCGCCGATCCCCAAGGTGGGCCGGTCCCAAAAGCCTTCCATCTTGATCACTGGGAAACCGCTCTCCAGGGTCCCGTCCACGCAGGAGACGATGGTGAAGAAGTCGGCGTTTCGCCCGGTGCCGCTGCCGTTCGACGGGAGCAGAAGTTCCTGGCGCCCGTCCCCATCCACGTCCGCAATCCAGATGAACTCCGTGGCATTGGTGTTGGTGATTTCGGGATTGATCTGATTGTCGGGCAGGATGTAAGTGGGTCCTCCTTCGCGGGCGCCGAAACCGTTGTCGCTGCCATTCCACTCGAAGAAGTAGAAGCCGACGCTGTCGGCGTGAGGAGGTGTACCCACGGCGCCGCCCATGTGGAAGATGATTTCCTCGATCCCGTTGCCGTCGAAGTCGCCGACGACGACGTGCCGCGGCTGGCTTCCGGTGTAGACCGCCTTGGCGGTGCTGTCCACCCAGATGAGCTCGAGGGTATTATCTCGCACGACTTCGTAGCCAACAATCCGGCCCGAGTATTGGGTTGCGAAGATCTCTTTCTTGCCGTCGCGGTCTACGTCGGAGCCTACCCAGAAGCCGCGAGGATTGCCCTTGATGGGATCGTTCGGGTCCTCCTGGGGCGTCGGGTCGTGCCACACCGCCTGCACCCCGAAGTTGGGCAGGGGTTCGTGTTCGAGGATGATCAATCCCTCCGGATCGGAACTGCCGGCAAACCCGATGGCGATTTCCCGCCTGCCGTCCATGTCGAAGTCTCCGGTGGTCACATCCTGGAAGCGCTGGGCCACCTGGAACACCGGGTAGACTACCCAGTTGGCGGGATTGCCCACATCGCCGTTCGGGCCGCCAATGTATTCGATGTCGTAGAGCGTTCGGTCGTCGCGGGAGGCGATGTAGATGTCGCGCCCGTCGTGACCCGGGCCCGTGAAGTCCTGGTCGCCGACGTCCGCCCCGGCCAGCCGGGAATTCAACACCGCCACGGGATGGATGTGAGTCGAATCGATCTCGGCCACCTCGCCGGGATTGGTCACGATGAACACGATTCCCGTGTCCGAATAGGTCGGATACACGAGCTCGGCGAATCCGTCCCCGTTGAAGTCGTAGCTCAGGAGGCTCCGGAGGGAAACGCCGTCGGCGTAGGGATAAGTTAGCTTGCGGTAGAACCGCACCGCGTACTGATCCGCCCCAACATTCTCGTACACGATGAGCCCGTTGTAATCGTATTCCCCGACGGCGAAGTCCCAATAGCCATCGTTGTCGAAGTCGCCAATAGCAAGACCCCAGGGGCTGTAGCCGATGGTGCTATCGCGCATCTCCACCTTGAAGTCGGGGAAGGAGATGTCGCCCGTGGTTTCCTCGAGGACCCAGACTTCATCCAGCCGGGTTTCCAGGACGATGAGCTCGTTCTTGCCATCCTTATCGAGGTCCCAGGTGGCCACTGGCGCGTCGATGTCCGCGCCCACGCCGTTGTGGAGATCGATCTCGCTTGTGGGGAAATCCGGCAGCGGGAACCCTTCGATGGTCGGATCCACCTCGAAGAAGCGCAGCCCATTTTGGCCCTGTCCCACGTTGAGGCAGAGGATCACTTCAATGCGTCCATCGTTGTCGGCATCCCCGTAGCCCGCGCCGAACTCGTAGTTACAGTCGGCCGCTCGGTAGTGCCAGACCACTTCGAAGCGGTCGTTGTCGGCCCGCTCGTAGATGTAGAAGTCGGCGCCGCCGCTTCCGTCTTCGGCATCGCACGCCACCAGGATCTCCGGAGCGCCGTTGTCATTGAGATCCGGCAAGTAGACGAGATCCCACACCGTGCGCACCGGGTCAGGCATAGCCGTGCCGAAGATCTTCACGAACTTGTTCTGCCCGTTCTCCGCCGCCCAGAGAGGGCAGACGGCCACGAGCAGCGCCGCGATTGCGGCGACCGTCCATTCCCTCCTGCGATGCTTCCTCATCTCTGCCTCCTCCGAGTTTTCACCACCACCTTCGCGCATTTCCCTTCGCCACAGGTTCCGATGGCACACCTCCTTCCCACCGTTCACCTACACTCCACTCGCCCAGCCCGTGCCGATGGCTGCCGTCCCCCCTACCGCGAGCCAATATTACATATCTTTATCCAGCTTGTCAAGAGCCAATGTGGGCTCTCTGCGCAAGACGTTTCGCGCAGGCCGTCTCTCTTTTCAGCCGGTCGAAAGTGGCTGCCTGGCTCGGCCGAGAGCAGCCTGTCCATCGCCTGGACCGAGGCATTCGCCAAGCCGTGACGCGTCGCGGCCCGCGGGGGCCTCCGCCGGCCCTGCGATCTTCTGCAGTTTATCTTGCGAGTTCTGTGAGACAGGTTGGGATTGGACTTTGCAGCAGGCGCTCCGCCACGCGAAGGCTGGCGGCGGGAAGTGGAAAGCGAAGTAGCTCGATCGGTCGAACCCAGGCGAAACGCTGGCAGCCGACGGGCTTGGGTTCACCTCCGCGGTGGACGCAATGATACGTGTGCAACGTGATCCGGAAATGGCTGTAGGCGTGCTCCACGGCGACAAACGGGCAGCAAACCGCCACCTCAATCTGAAGCTCCTCCCGGATCTCGCGGATCACGCATTCCTCCAGGTTCTCGCCAGCCTCCGGTTTGCCTCCCGGAAACTCCCAGAGATTGGCAAGCATTCCGTCCGGGAGGCGCTGGGCGATGAGGATCCGCCCGTCGTTCCAAATGATCCCGGCGGCGACATGGAAATGGGGCAGATTTCTGCTCCGGCTCCGGTTCGGGATGAGATCCACCTCTTGGGTCTGGTATGCTCGGCACGCGACGACGAGCGGACAATCGGGACAACGTGGCTTCCGCGGTGTGCACACGACAGCCCCCAGCTCCATCATGGCCTGATTGAAGTCGCCGGGGGAGTTCCGGCCCATCAGATGACGAGCGAGATTCCGGAGGCGACGCCGATTCTGGGCGAGGGAAGGCTTGCCTCGTATCCCGAAGAAGCGACAAAGGACGCGCACGGAATTGCCGTCGAGGACTGGCTCGGGGTGACCGAAAACGATGCTCGCGAGCGCGGCAGCGGTGTAGGGACCCACGCCCGGCAAGCTGGCCAGCATTTCCGGCTGGTTGGGGAGCTGCCCTTGATATTCCCGAGCCACGATCTTGGCCGCTTCGTGGAGGTATTGGGCTCGTCGGTAGTAACCCAGACCCTGCCAGGCCTTGAGCACATCGTCCAGCGAGGCCGAAGCCAGGGCCTGGAAGCTCGGGAATTGCCTCACGAAGCGTTCGAAGTACGGGAGGACGGCAGCAACCCGGGTCTGTTGGAGCATGACTTCGGAAACAAGGATCCGGTACGGGTCCTTGCTTTGCCGCCAGGGTAGGTCACGCTTTTGCTGGCGGTACCAGGAGATGAGCCGGTCGCCATGAGGGCCCAAGGGCCGGGGTCTCACGAACCTGGCTCCTCGGGCTTGGCTTCGGGCGCGCGAAATTCCCAGCCGGTCGCAAAGCGTGCCCCACAATGGGGACAGTGGAGAAGCACGACAAACCGATCACCTTCCCGCTTCAGCCCGATGTGGAAGCCGATGCTGTAGCCGCACTCGCTGCAAGAGGTCCAGTCCTTGTTGGGGTCCAGCGGTAACCACTTCATCGCCGTGCTTCCTCCGTGATGATCCTCCGGTGTGGCATGATCCGGTGAAGCCAGGGGAACAAGATATCGCAAGTCTTGCTCAGCGAAGCCCCGTGGAACAGGTCGTGGCCTTCCCCTTCCAACACCATGAACTCTTTTCCTCTTCCGGACCAGGCTTCGTACACCGCCCTGGCCCCCGACATCGGGACCATGCAGTCGGCGGCCCCTTGCAAGAACAGGGCCGGGAGGGTCAGGCGTGCTGCCAGGGTCGGGGCTACGGCCATGGCCTCGGACATCTCAAAGAAGAGTTGTACGCTAATGCGGTTGTGCACGAAGGGATCGTCCAAATAGGCTTGAATCACTTCTGGCTCTGTCGAGAGGCACTGGATCGGCAGACCGTGGCTCATCGTTGTGGCTGGAGCGATCCGTCGCAATAGTTTTCCGGCAAGAAGTTTGATCCGGGGGATTCTGTCCGGCAAGGCGAAGGCTCCCGAGCAGAATACGACCCCTTCGAATTCCTTCGGCTGGGAGCCGACGAAATGCAGCGCGATGAGGGCTCCCAAGCTTTGTCCCACGAGGAAGGCCGGGACCTCTCCGCGAGGGCCGAAGCGCAGCCAGAATACTTCCAGATCTTCCACGAATCGGTGGAAGCGATCCACGTGGCCTCGTTTACCAGCGGAGCGGCCATGCCCTCGGTTGTCCATTGCGAAGACCGCGAATCCGTGGCGATTGGCCGCCGCGGCGAATTCTTCGTAACGCCCGCTGTGCTCCCCTAGCCCGTGGACCAGGAGAAGCGCCCCTTTCAACTCCGCGAGGGGTCGCCACTGGCGGAAAAACAGATCCTGCCCATCGCGACTCCGGAAATAGCCGGCTTGAAACCGCATGCGGTTCTCCCTCTCAGGTTGTCAGTCGGTAGGAACAAGCCCAGCCGGGCCTGAGCCTTGGTTGACCCAGCCACCTGGACCCGGTCATTTCCCCTTTGGGGCAATTGCGTACTTGGAGAGGTCCCAGGCTTTTACCTCCTCATCGTCTGGGAAAAAAGCTGTCAAATCCTGGCCCTCGGCCTGGATGGCGACGTACTGTCCTTCCGCCGACGCGTGAAGGCTGCCATCCGCGCCGAGCAGGGAGCCTTCCGTGACGGCCAGGTTGCGACGGAGGTACTTGACACCGGCCGCGACCTTGAGCCGTGCCCCAATGGGGACCGGACGGTGATATCGGAGCGTAAGGCTTGCCGTCGCCACCATCCGCTGGAGGCCCACGGCGGCTGCCCAGAACATGGCTTCGTCCAGTAGACTGGCGATGATCCCGCCGTGAAGCCAGTCATGGAAGCCGCAGTGGCGTTCCTCCGGGGTGAAATGGATCACCACCAGGTTGTCCTCCAGTTCCGGCTCAACGCACAGCCCGTACGGATTCTGGGAGCCGCACACGAAGCACTTGCGATACCGAGGGAGCTTCATGCCACCACCTCGCGGTCCGGCCGCGCATTTCCCCGACGACCTTGGCCCCCTGGCCTGGCGGAAGGGACTCCTCAGGCGTGCGCAATTTATCCACGGGAAGTCAGTCAGTCAAGCCGTTTGCCCAGGGTGAATAAGAGAGGAGCCGCTCCTTCCCGCGCCGTCACTGCGCCTACGGGGCTGGGGGGCCGGACGTGCAGCGCTCGGCTAGAGCCCGAGACAACGACCCGCAGAGGTCCGGTAACTACCGGAAGTCTTTCCGTCGGGGAAAAGGATTGATTTTCGGCGGCTTGGGAGGTATATTAAAAGGTTCCGGGCAGGGGTGAACCCCTGCGACGCAGTGTTGGTTCGTGGAGCGAAGAGAAGAACGCATTCCGTTGTGGACGATCGTTACATCGAAATCTACGGGGCCCGGACCCACAACCTGAAGAACATCGATCTGCGCCTTCCCCGGAACCGGCTGATCGTGATCACCGGGGTTTCCGGCTCGGGGAAATCGAGCCTGGCCTTCGACACACTGTACGCAGAGGGCCAGCGCCGGTACGTGGAGAGTCTATCCCCGTACGCGCGCCAATTCCTCGAGCGGATGGATCGCCCCGATGTGGACGAGATCCGTGGGATCTCGCCCGCGGTCGCCATCGAGCAGAAGAACCCGACGCGGAGCTCCCGATCCACTGTAGGTACCTCTACGGAAGTGCAGGACTACCTGCGTCTTCTTTTCGCCCGCATCGGAAGGACCTACTGCCCGGACTGTGGGGTGGAGGTTCGAAAGGAGCAAGTCAGGGATGTCCTCGAGACCCTGGGTCGGCTTCCGGAGGGGACCCGGGTATTGATCACGTTTCCGGTGGATGGGCAGGGGGAGGAGCTGGTGGAGTCGCTGCGGGAGAAGGGCTTCCTCCGGCTGCTGCGTCCGGATGGCGCGGTGGTCAGCCTGCACGAGGTGGAGCCGCACGACTTGGCCGGAGCGGAGGTTGTGGTGGACCGGCTGATCGTGCATCGGGGTGATGAGGCGCGCTGGGCCGACTCCGCAGGAATTGCCTTCCGCGAGGGGGGAGGCGTCGCAACGCTGGTGGTGCCGGGAGAGCAGCGGATTCGTTTCAGCCAGCGTTTCGAGTGTTCGCGTTGTGGCCGGGTCTTTCTCGAACCAGGGCCCAGGCTCTTCTCCTTCAATAACCCCTTCGGGGCCTGCCCCACTTGCAAAGGCTTTGGCGACCTGATTCAAATCGATCTAGATCTGGTTGTGCCAGATCCAAGCCGGAGCATCCGGCAAGGGGCCATCGAGCCGTGGAACACGCCCACCTATTCGTACTTCCAGCGGGAACTCCTCCGGCGCGGGCCCCGGCACGGAGTGGATGTCGACAAGCCGTTCGGGGATCTGACCCCGGATGAACTCCAGTATGTGCTACACGGCGACGGCGCCTTTCCCGGCATCTACGGGTTTTTCGAATGGCTGGAGACCAAGCGGTACAAGATTGGAGTTCGCGTTTTCCTGAGCCGCTACCGTGGATACGTGCGTTGCCACGCTTGCCGGGGCACTCGCCTCCGTCCCGAGGCATTGTACGTGAAGGTGAACGGAACCACCATCGCCGACATCTCCAGCATGACCATTTCGGAGGCGCGGAGGTTCTTCGAGGAGCTCCGCCTCACGGAGTTCGAGGAGCAGATCGCTGGGCCCATCCTTCGCGAACTCCGGAATCGTCTGGGATACCTGGAGGACGTGGGGCTGGGCTATCTGACCTTGGATCGCCGCACGGCTACACTGTCGGGGGGCGAATACCAGCGCATCAATCTGGCCACGGCGCTCGGATCCCAGCTGGTGGGTTCCCTCTATGTACTGGACGAGCCCTCCATCGGCCTTCACCCACGGGATACCCATCGATTGGTGCAGATCCTGCTCAAGCTTCGTGACATCGGGAACACCGTGGTTGTTGTGGAGCATGATCGGGACACGATGGAGATGGCCGACTACATTGTCGACCTCGGGCCGGGCGCTGGCGAGACAGGAGGGAGGGTAGTTTTTCAGGGGACGTATGAAGATCTTCGTCGCGACGGCCGTTCCCTCACCGGCTCCTACCTCCGCGGGAACCGTCAGATCCCCATTCCCGACGTCCGTCGGAGGCCAACCGGAAAGGCGCTTGTGATCCGGGGTGCCGCCGAGCACAACTTGAAGAACATCGACGTGGAGATCCCCCTGGGTCTCTTCGTCGTGGTGACGGGCGTTTCGGGCTCGGGCAAGAGCTCGCTGGTTCACGATGTGTTGTACACGGCTTTGAAGCGCCGGCTGGGAGGATGGAAAGGGCGGGTGGGAAGGCATCGCGAACTCCTCGGCGCCCAGTACCTGGACGATGTGATCCTCGTGGATCAGTCCCCCATCGGGAAGACGCCGCGCTCCAATCCGGCGACGTACGTGAAGGCCTTTGACGGCATTCGCCAGCTATTCGCCCAGACTCGCGCCGCTCGCGTGAGGGGCTTCGGGCCGGGCCATTTCTCCTTCAACGTGCCCGGCGGTCGCTGCGAGACGTGCCAGGGCGCGGGCGCGGTGAAGGTGGAGATGCAGTTCCTGGCGGATCTCTTCTTGGAATGCGAAACCTGCGGCGGCAAACGGTATCGGCCGGAGGTCCTCGAGATCCGCTACCGGGGGAAGAACATCGCCGAGGTCCTGGAGATGACCGTGGATGCGGCGATGGAGTTTTTCGACGGGCATCCCATGATCACTCAGAGGTTGAAGCTCTTGCAGGATGTGGGGCTGGGCTACATGCGGCTCGGGCAGCCGGCCACTACCCTGAGCGGCGGCGAGGCTCAGCGGGTGAAGCTGGCCGCCCACATGGCCAGTCGTCCCGGCGAGCACATCCTGTACATTTTCGACGAACCCACTACGGGACTTCACTTCGAGGACATTCGCAAGTTGTTAACCTGTTTCGACCGACTGATCGAAGCGGGCAATAGCGTGCTGGTGATCGAGCACAATCTGGATGTGATCAAGTGCGCGGACTGGGTGATTGACCTCGGGCCCGAGGGGGGCGATGCGGGCGGTTACGTGGTGGCCTGCGGCCCGCCAGAGATCATTGCGTCGGAGCCGGCTTCGTACACGGGGCATTATTTGCGGAGGATCCTTCCATCGAAGGCAGCGTGAAAAATCTGCTCCTCACAGGCAAACCGGGCGTGGGCAAGACCACGCTAGTCCGGAGGGCGATCGAGCAGGCTGGGGTCAAGGCGCACGGCTTTTTCACCGCGGAGATCCGGGAAGGCGGGCAAAGGGTGGGCTTCGCCATCGAATCCCTGGACGGCGAGAGGGGAGTGCTTGCAAGCGTGAAGTTTCCGGGGCCGATTCGCGTCGGCAAGTACGGGGTTTCGCTCTCGGAGCTGGAGCGAGTTGGCGTGGCTGCCATCCGTCGGGGTCTCGAGTGCGGGTCCCTGGTCGTGATCGATGAAATCGGGAAGATGGAGCTCTTCTCGTCGGCGTTCGAGGGGGCTGTTTGGCAGGCGCTGGAAAGCCGATGTCCTGTTCTCGGCACGATCACCCGGAGTCCGCATCCGTTCGCGGAGCGCGTCAAGGCGAGGCGGGATGTCCGAATCCTTGAGGTGAGGCCGGAGAATCGCGACAGCCTGCTGGAACAGGTGCTTTGGCCCTGGCTGGAGGAGAACGTGCGCGGGTCGCTGCTGCCTTGAGGTCTGGCGGTCCGAGCCGGGCGATAGCATGGCGGACGCGGCAGGGCCCGCGAGGAGACGGGAGATGCTTGGATGCGGAGGTGCGGCTATGTGGTTCGATTCCCCGGATTACAAGGTGAAGGTCGGTCTGGCGGAGATGCTGAAGGGCGGCGTCATCATGGATGTGACGACGCCGGATCAGGCTCGCATCGCGGAGGATGCGGGTGCGGTGGCCGTGATGGCCTTGGAGCGCATCCCGGCGGACATTCGCGCCCACGGGGGTGTGGCGCGGATGAGCGATCCGAAGGTGATCCGCGCCATTCAGGAGGCGGTTTCGATTCCCGTGATGGCCAAGTGCCGCATCGGCCACTTCGCCGAAGCCCAGGTACTGGAGGCGCTCGGCGTGGATTTCATCGACGAGAGCGAGGTGCTGACCCCGGCCGACGAGGAGCATCACATCGACAAGTGGAAGTTTAAGGTGCCCTTCGTCTGCGGCTGTCGCGATCTGGGGGAGGCGCTGCGCCGCATTGCGGAAGGTGCCGCCATGATCCGCACCAAGGGCGAGGCCGGCACGGGGAATATCGTGGAGGCGGTACGGCACATGCGCGCCGTCCAGCGGGAGATCCGAAGGATCACGACCCTGGGCGATGAGGAACTGGTGGCGGAGGCCAAGCGTCTCGGGGCTCCGGTGGAGCTGGTGCGCTACGTGCGCGATCACGGACGGCTCCCCGTTCCGAATTTCGCCGCCGGCGGCGTGGCCACCCCCGCCGATGCCAGTCTGATGATGCAACTTGGGGCCGAAAGCGTCTTCGTCGGCAGCGGGATCTTCAAATCGGAGAATCCGGCGGCCCGGGCTCGGGCGATTGTCCTGGCTACCACCCACTACATGGATTTCGACCTCATCGCCCGCGTTTCCGAGGGCCTGGGCGAAGCAATGCGCGGACTGGATCTGAGGGAGATCCCCGAGGAACAGCGGATGGCAGGCAGAGGATGGTGAGATGCGGATCGGGATTCTGGCTCTGCAAGGGGACTTCGAGCGGCACGAGGCGGCGCTGCGACGGCTCGATGTGGATACTGTGCTGGTGAGAAAGCCTGCGCAGCTCCAGGATTGCGACGGACTGATCCTACCGGGAGGCGAATCGACCACCTTCGTCCATCTGATGCGTGAGACCGAGCTGTGGGAACCGCTCAAGAGCTTCTGCGATCGCCGGCCCGTGTTCGGGACCTGTGCCGGTCTGATCGTGCTGGCGACCGAGGTGGTGAACCAGCGCGTGGATACGCTTGGCGCCATCGACATCACGGTTCGCCGCAACGCCTACGGCAGGCAGCGGGAGAGCTTCGTCGCCGATGTCGAGCTCACGGTCGGGCAGGATCGGCGCCCCTTCGAGGGCGTGTTCATCCGCGCCCCCCGCATCCTTCGGGTGGGTAGCTCGACGACGGTGCTTGGCACGCGCGGAGAGGAGCCTGTGCTGGTGAGCAATGGCCAGATCCTGGCCGCCACCTTCCACCCCGAATTGACGGACGATCTCCGGATCCACTCCCTTTTTGTGGACATGGTCCGTGGCTGGCTGGCGGGTCGGGATCGAGCCGCGCTCGGCAAGGAGTGAAGCGGCGATCCCCGGGGAGAAGCTCGTCCAAATCTGGGCAGGGTCCATTGGTCGTCTACGACAAAGGCATTCGGATTTCTGGGACGCGGCTCCATCTGGATGCGCAGCGGGTGGTGGAGTTCTCTTTTGTCTCCCACGGGCACACCGATCACCTTCGCAGTCACCGGCGGATCCTGGCCACGGCGCCCACCGTCCGTTTCCACCAGCTTCGGGGACATCGCTCCGAGATCCTGCAGGTCGAATATCACCAGCCGATTGAGATTGAAGGGATGAGGGTGGAGCTTCTCCCATCCGGGCATATCCTCGGTGCCGCTCAGATCTTCATTGAACGCCGAGGCGAAAGCCTGCTGTACACTGGCGACTTCAAGACCCGGCCCGCGGCAACCTGCGATGGGCTGGAAGTGAGGCACGCGGACATCCTCGTTCTGGAGTGCACATACGGCCGCCCAGAATATCGATTCGCTTCCACGGAGGAGCTTCTGGAGCGACTGGCCCGTTTCGTGCAGGATTGCCACCGTTGGAGGGAAGTGCCGCTGGTATTGGGTTACGCCCTCGGCAAGGCGCAAGAGGCGGTGTATTGGCTGAATCGGCTGGGCGAGCGGGTGTACGTCTGGCCAGAAGTGGCGGCCATCTGCGCTGTGTACCGCGAGTTCGGCCGTGATCCCGGGCCCTACGAGGTCTGGTCCGGGGGCCCTGTGGACGAAGGAGTGGTCGTCGCCCCGCCCCACGTGTTGCGAACACACGCAATCTGGGGGCTGGGCTCCTTTCGCTCCATCTTGCTTTCGGGTTGGGCAGTGGACCGGTCGGCGAAGTACCGCTTCGGGGTGGACGAGGCCATCCCCTTCAGCGACCACGCCGATTTCGACGAGCTCTTGGAGTTCGTGAGGGCGGTGCGCCCCCGGAAGGTCTTCACGATCCATGGCTTCGAGGAATTCGCGGCGGAGCTCCGTTGGAGGGGATACGACGCCCAGCCTCTCGAGCCGGGTCGGGATCGCTGGCTCCTCTGACGCTGATCGAGATCCGCCCAGAACCCGAGCTGATGGCGGGTGAGTCCCGCTGGGACATGCAGGCAGAGTATGGCCGAAGTTTCGAAATACATCACCCCAGAGGCCGCGGCCAAGATCCGGAGGGAGATCGCCGAGGCCGGCGGGAATGAGGTCTACCTCCTGGGCTACCTGGACGGTTCGCTGCGGGTGACAGACGTGGATGTGGTGGCGCGCGGCAACGAGGCCGCCGTGCCCGCCATCCTCCAGCTGGCCTCCTCTGGGGACGTGGTCATTCACAATCATCCTTCCGGGGATTTGACCCCCTCCGATGCGGACTTGTCCATCGCCGCCCGGTTGGGCGCCGAGGATGTGGCCTGCTACATCGTCAATAACGACGTCACAGCCATCTACGTGGTCGTGGAGCCCTTCCCCGCCCGCGAGATCGTCCGCCTCGACGAGCGAGAGGTCGTGAAGCATTTCCTTCCTGGCGGAGCCATCGCCCGCAATCTGTCCGGCTACGAGCACCGGCCGCAGCAAGTGGAGATGGTGAAGAGCGTCGTAGGGGCCTTCAATCGGGACGAGATCGCTCTCATCGAGGCGGGTACGGGAACCGGCAAGACTCTCGCCTATTTGGTGCCGGCCGTCCTCTGGGCGCTCCGCAACAAGGAGCGGTGTTTAATCTCCACCAACACCATTAACCTCCAGGAGCAGCTCCTCTTCAAGGATATTCCGCTTTTGCGCTCGGTGATCTCGGAGCCCTTCACCGCTGTGCTGGTCAAGGGGCGAGGTAATTACGTCTGTCTGCGCAAGGTGGAGGACTTGGAGCGCGAGCCCGATCTGCTGGAGGAGGCGGCGGAGGAAGGGGCTGAGGAGCTGCGGCTGATTCTGGAATGGGTTCGGGTGACGAACGATGGGAGCAAGTCCGACTTGAACTTCAGCCCGCAGCCCGAGGTGTGGGAGAAGGTGGCGTCGGAGAGCGATACCTGTCTCCGCGCCCGCTGTCGTCACTACAACCGCTGCTTCGTCACCCGGGCCCGAAGGGAGGCCGCGAAGGCTCATCTCCTCGTCGTGAACCATCATCTTCTCTTTGCCGATCTGGCTCTGCGGGACGTTCTGGGCAGCGCCGGACAAGTGGCTCTGCTCCCGCCCTACCAGCGCATCGTCCTGGATGAGGCCCATCACATCGAGGACGTGGCCACCAGCTATTTTGGCTTTGGGATCACGCGGGCGGGCATGCGGCGCCTGCTTGGCCGGTTGCACCGGCAGAAGGGCCATCGCATCTCTGGGCTTGTGCACCAATTGCTGGAGGCACTCCGCCGCGGGGCGGACCAGCTGCGACAGGAGCTGCGTGAGAGCCTGGAGAGGCAACTCGCTTCGGAGATCCTCCCCAATGTGGAAAGTGCCCTCTCCCTCAACGAACAGGTGATGGAGGATCTTTACCAGGCGACGACAGAGCTCGCCACGGAGCAAGAACGCCAGGACGAGGAGCCAAGCGAGGAGATCAAGCTGCGGATTACCGAGCCTGTGCTGGACTACTACCGCAACTACAGCTCGCTGTGGGAGGGGCTCAGGGAGTATCGCCTGCTCCTGGATCGACTCTCCGCTCAGATCGCCGATTGTCTTCCCGACCTGCATCGCGCCGAGGTGGTCCTGCCCACCTTGGGCTCTCCGATCATCGAATTCAAGGCCACGGGCGAGCGGTTGGCCGCAGCCAGCAACACCCTGGGGGAGATTTTCTGGTCGGACAGCGAGGATTGGGTGCGATGGATCGAGGTCCGCCCGCAGGCGGGCCGCAATGTCGTTCACCTTCGCTGTTCTCCCTTGGAGGTGGGGCCAAAACTGGCCGAAGCAGTGTTCAACTCCTTTCGGACGGTGGTGCTCACCTCAGCCACGCTGGCGGTGGGCCAATCCTTCGATTTCTTCCGGGAACGCGTTGGCCTGAATCTGGTAACCGGGGGCCGGATCGTGGAGAAGATCTTGGAGTCTCCTTTCGATTTCAACAGGCAGGCCATCATCGGGGTGCCGACGGACATCCCCGAGCCCAACAGCCGAGCCTTCGCGGAGGAGTTGGTGCTCCTGTTGGCCGAGGCGTTACAGCTCACCCAGGGCAGGGCGTTTGTGCTGTTCACTTCCTGTGGTCTTCTCACCTACGCCTACAATCGTCTGGCTGGTTTTCTCAGGGACAGGGGGATCGAGGCCTTCCGCCAGGGTCAGGCTCCGCGGCACCGCTTGCTCGAGTGGTTTCGGCAGGACAAGCACTCGGTCCTTTTCGCCACCGACTCGTTTTGGGAAGGCGTCGACGTGGAGGGCGAGGCCCTGACGGCGGTGATCATCGTGCGCTTGCCTTTCCGCGTCCCGACGGAGCCGATTGTCGAGGCGCGCGTGGAGGCCATCACCCGAAGAGGCGGCAACGCCTTCCTGGAATACACCGTGCCCCAAGCGGTCTTGAAGCTCAAGCAGGGTTTCGGCCGGCTGATCCGGAGACGGACCGACCGGGGCTGTGTGTTCATCCTGGACCGGAGGCTTGTGGAGAAATACTACGGCAACATATTCCTCCGCTCCTTGCCGAAGACTCGGATGGTGGTGGGGCCGCGGGCGGAGGTTTTCCGGACCGTGCGCGAGTTTCTGGAGGAGCCGAGCCTTGTGCTGGCTGGTCCAGAGCCGCGCCCCTGATCGGGGCTCGGAAAGGAAAAGACTGGGTTGGGTTCCTCCGCTCTTTGGCGGAATGCCTTGGAGTTCATGGCTAAGCTTGTTAAATTTCGCGCGCTGAGCTCGAAGGATGGATAAGTTGGGAAGGATGCTTGAGGAGGGAGCAGTCGCGTGGCGCGGGAGGCTTGGCAACGCACCCACACGTGCGGGGAGTTGCGGACGGCTCACGTGGGGCAGAAGGTGACCCTGTGCGGATGGGTCCACCGGCGGAGAGACCACGGCGGCCTCATCTTCATCGACCTGAGGGATCGCTACGGGATCACCCAGGTACGCTTCGACCCGGAGGTGAATCGAGCGGCTCTGGAGCGCGCCCGAGCGCTGAAGAACGAGTACGTGGTCAGCGTGACCGGCCGGGTTGAAAAGCGTCCCGAAGGGATGGTCAATCCCAAGCTAGCTACGGGGGAGATCGAGGTGGCGGCGAGCGAGGTGATCGTCCTCAACGAGGCCAAGACGCCGCCCTTCGTCATCGCCGACCGCACCGAGGCCTCCGAGGAGCTGAGGTTGAAGTATCGGTATCTCGACCTCCGGCGGCCGGAGATGCAGGAGAATCTCCTCCTGCGCCACCGGTTGTATCAGGCAGTGCGCTCCTACCTCAATCAGCAGGGGTTTGTGGAAATTGAGACGCCTTTCCTCATGCGGAGCACTCCGGAGGGGGCGCGGGACTTCCTGGTGCCCAGCCGGATCCACCGCGGCAAGTTCTACGCCCTCCCCCAGTCTCCGCAGACGTACAAGCAGATCTTGATGGTAGCTGGCTTCGACCGCTACTACCAGATCGTCCGCTGCTTCCGTGACGAGGACCTGCGCGCCGATCGGCAACCGGAATTCACCCAGATTGACCTGGAGATGTCCTTCGTCACCCGAGAGGATGTGATGGAGCTGGTGGAGGGGTTGATGGTGCACATCTTCCGAGAGATCCTCGGCCAGGAGCTCCGGACGCCCTTCCCTCGGCTCACCTACGAGGAAGCGATGCGGCGCTACGGGACGGATAAGCCGGACCTGCGCTTCGGGATGGAGCTCTTTGACGTCACCGATGTCGTGGTCGGGTCGGAGTTCAAGGTTTTCCGGGAGGTGGCCGAGAATCACGGCGCGGTGGTTGGCCTCTGCCTGCCAGGTGGGGCTCGCTACTCGCGAAAGGAAGTGGACGAACTGACCCAGTTCACCGTGTCCAGCGGCGGCCGTGGGTTAGTGGCTTTGAAGGTACAGGATGGAGCCGTGGAGGGCGGGATTGCGAAGTTCCTTTCCACGGGCGAAAAGACGGCGATCTTGGAACGGAGTGGGGCACGATCTGGAGACCTCATCCTGCTCGTGGCCGATGCGCGGGAGACGGCGCTTGAGGTGGCGGGAAACCTGCGTCTCTATCTGGCCGAGAGGGAGAATCTGATCGACCGCAGCGTCCACCGGCTGGCGTGGATCGTGGATTTCCCCTTGCTGGAGTGGTCGGACGAGGAAGGTCGATACGTGGCGCGGCATCACCCCTTCACCAGTCCCATGGACGAAGACTTGCCGTTGATGGACAGCGCGCCAGAGAAGGTGCGGGCCAAGGCGTACGACTTGATCATGGACGGCAATGAGATCGCCGGCGGATCTATTCGGATTCACACCCGAGAGCTCCAGCGGAAGATGTTCCGCCTCCTACAGATCAGCGACGAAGAGGCGGAAAACAAGTTCGGCTTCCTGCTTGAGGCCCTGGAGTACGGTGCACCTCCGCACGGAGGCATTGCCTTCGGGTTCGATCGCCTGGCCATGTTGTTGGCGGGTCGGTCCTCCATCCGAGACGTGATCGCCTTCCCCAAGACCAACCGGGCGGTGTCCCTGATGGATGGCGCTCCCGCCGAGGTGGATCCGCGACAGCTTGCGGAACTCGGGATCGTCGTGATCCCGACCACCGTCGTGTCGGCCGGTAACTGATCCGTAATCTTTCCCCTTGACATTGCGGGAGGGGTTTCGTATTATAGCTTCGCGAAGTGCGGGTGGTGGACGGTTCTTGTTCGGGTGCCGGAGATCTGTCCCGAGATCAGCTGAGCGTCGGACGAAAGGAGGTGTGATCCGCATGCGAAGAGTACCGAAGGCAATGGCGGCGCTGGGGATGGCGGCATTGGTGATGGCCACCCTGTCTTGGACCGGATGTGCCAGGCACCCCAGCAAGGAGCAGCTGCAGCGGTTGGAAGAGACGAAGCAGGCGGCGTTGGCAGCTGAGCAGCAGCTGGCGCAATGCCAGCAGCAGAAGGCCGACCTGGAGAAGCAAGTCAAGGCCAAGCAGGACGAGCTCCAGAAGGTCAGAGCTGAGAAGGCGGCGGTCCAGAGCCGACTCCAGGGGATGTGAAACGAGCGGTAGGTCGACCTCGCGTGCGATGAAAAGGGAGGATGTCCGATGAGAGTAGGTAAGACCGCAATGCTGATCGTCGGCCTGGGCATTGCCCTTTCCATGCTCCTCAGCGCCAACATTAGCCTGGCCCAAGAGAAGAAGATGAGCATGGAAGAGTACAATGCCCAGCTGAGCCAGTGGCAGCAGCGTGAAGCCAAAGCCAAGGCGGACCTCCAGAAATGCCAGGCGGATGTCGAGCAGCTCAAGGCCCAGATCGCTTCCCTCGACGAGCAGATCAAGGCTGCGTGGAAGGAGGTCTATGATCTGCTCGGGGCTACGGAGGCGGACGTGCAAGCATACCGCCAGCAGTTGGTCGATTTGGAGAGGCAGGTAGATGCGCTGGCCGCCCTTTCGCCGGAAGAGCTTTTCAAGCGGCGGAAGGAGATCGATGATGCGGAGGCGAAGCTGAACGCGCTGAAGAAGAACAAGATCGCAGCTCTGTCCGAGATGCAGGATCGGCTGGCGCGAATCGAGGGCAAAATCGCGCAGCTGCGCGCGAAGCTGCCGAAGTCCCTCTACGACGAGTACACCGTAGTTCGGGGGGATTACCTGTGGAAGATCGCGGGAAAGCCCCAGATCTACAATGACCCGTACCAGTGGATGCGCATCTACACCTACAACCGCGACCAGATCAAGGATCCGAACCTGATCTACCCGAACCAGGTGCTGAAGATCCACCGGCAGTGCGGGCCGGGTGAATACCTGGTGGCCAAGGGAGACTATCTGCAGAAGATCGCCGCCAATCCGAATATCTACAACGACCCGACGAAGTGGACGCGTATCTACGAGGCGAACAAAGATATCATTGGCAATGATCCGAACTTGATCTACCCGTACTCGGTGTTTGTGATTCCGAAGGAGTGAGAGGAGGCGCGGACCGTCCGCAGGGGCATGGTTTCCGGGTGACGCAAGGACGGCCGCGCGGACCCGCTGGGACCTGTCGGTAGCCGATGGCGAGACCAACGGGTACAGTGGGGCGAAGTGATACTCATAGCTCTCGGCGCCATGAGGGGCCGAGGGCTTTTCTTTTGCAGCGGTCCGGCTGCGAGAAGCAGAGGGAAGGGATCATTTCCTGACACCATTTCGCGGTCCGGAGGAGTTCAATCCTTCGGAAGCGTTTGGGGATCCTCCAGAGATGGAGGGCAGGTTCGGGAGGTGGCGGTAAGGAGGATGAGCGAACGTCGGATTTCCATTCGTGGGATCGATCATCTGGGGCTCCTCGGTCTGCACGATGCAAATCTGCGAAGGCTTCAGGAAGCCTTTGATGCGACGATCGTAGTCCGAGGCGGGGAGATTGTCCTCCGCGGAGAAGAGCAGGAGCTGGATGCACTGGAGCGGATCTTCAACGAGCTCATCTTCATCCTGAATCGGACGGATCGCGTGACGGAAGGGGATGTCGATACCGTGACCCAATTGGTGCTGGCGGAGCGACGCAGGGGCGAGGAGTCTCGCGCCGTCCGGATGGCGCGGAGCGAGACGATCAGTCCCGAGCGTTCCGTCATCCTCTACAGCAAGAGCGGGATCATCCGTCCCCGCTCGGCTGGACAGCAGCGCTACTACGAGGCCACGCTGGAGAACGACATCGTCTTCGTGATCGGCCCGGCCGGGACGGGAAAGACCTACCTCGCTGTGGCGATTGCGGTGGCAGCGCTGAGGGAGCACCAGGTGGAGCGGATCATCCTGACGCGCCCGGCCGTGGAGGCGGGCGAAAGCCTTGGCTTTCTGCCCGGCGATCTGAGGGAGAAGATTGACCCGTATCTGCGCCCGCTCTACGATGCCCTGCACGACATGATCCCGGCGGAGAAGCTGCGGAAGCTGATGGAGACCAATACCATCGAGATCGCGCCCCTTGCCTACATGCGCGGACGTACCTTGAACAACGCCTACGTGATCCTGGACGAGGCGCAGAATACCTCTACGTTGCAGATGAAGATGTTCCTGACACGCCTCGGGGTGAATAGCAGGGCCATCATCACCGGCGACATCACCCAAGTGGATCTCCCCAGCTCCGCTCAGTCCGGATTGGTGCAGATCCAGGACGTGTTGAAGGGGATTGAGGGGATCGCTTTCGTGTACCTCGATGAATCGGACGTGGTGAGACACCGGCTGGTCCGGGAGATCATCCGCGCCTACGATGCCTACGACGCCGCCAAGGCCGCATCCTTTGACAGGACTTCCTCCGAAAGCGCCCGCCGGTCCCGGGGCGAGGGCAAGTCGGACAATAACCCGCGAGCCGACGCGTAGGTGAGGGGGGACCGGCATGCCGGAAGTCTTACAGAAGTTGCGCCGGAGGCTGTGGCGCAAGAAGCGACCCAGCGAACTGCTCCCCGCCCGGGCTCCGGGTCGAGCCAAGAGTCTGGGGATCCTCCCCCAGCTGCTCATCTTTGGGTCCTTCGTTGCCGTCACCGCGCTTCTCTTCCCGCGGAGCAAGAGTTACCAGTTCGCGAATCTCCGGGTGGGCGATGTGTACGTGGGGGATGAGATCATCGCTCCGTTCACTTTTCCTGTGAACAAGACGGAAGAGGAGTACCGGCAGGACGTGGAGCGGGCCCGGCAAGCAGTCCCATCCGTGTTCGCCAAGGCGGATTCCATCCGCGATTTCGAGCTGGTGCGATTCCGCGCCCTTCTTCGAAAGCTTGATGCAGCGCTGGGCGAAACGCCATCTGCGCAGGGTCGAAGTCGTGGCCTCTCCTCCCTGCTCAGTGACTACGGCGTTTCGTTGCCGGAGGAAAGCCTCCGGCTCTTGCCCCTTCTCTTTCGCTCGGGTTTCCAGACGGCCATACTGTCGGAGATCCTACGCGACCTCTACGACACGGGTATCCTGAACCTGGGGAAGAACCAGCTTCCAACGGCTTCGGAGAAGATCCTCATCCGTGCGGACGGCCTGGAGGTAATGGATGAGCTGCGCTACTACTACGATCTGCCGGAGGCAAAGGCTGCGTTGCTGGACCGCCTTCGTCAGGCCCTCGGCAATGATGACCTGGTGAAAGTGGCGTATCAATTGATGCTCCCGCACCTGCGTCCCAATCTCCTCTATCAGGAGGACCAGACGCAGCGGATGATCGAGGAAGCCGTTCGCAGTGTGCCGCGAGTCAAGGGGATGGTTCTGGAGCGGGAGCGGATCATCGACAGTCACGAACGGATTACCCCGGATCATCTTCAGAAGCTGCGCAGCCTGGCCGAAGCCCTGGCTGAGCGCCAGTCGGAGGCTGGGCACCTGTTAGCCTTCCTGCCCCGGCTGGGCCACATTCTTTTTGTGGCGCTGGCCGTGGGACTCCTTGTCGTCTATCTCGCTCTGGGAGAACGCCAGGTCTTGGCCGCGTGGGACAAGAATCTCCTTGTCGTCATCATCCTCTTCTTCTCCGTGCTCATTAGCGCGCTTGCCATTGGCGCCAGGTTACCGACCTATTTGGTCCCCACGGCTGTTTCTTCCATGCTGCTCACGATCTTCTTTGGCCCGCGCACCGGGTTCGTGGGCACCGTGACGCTGGCCCTCATCTTGGCCGGTATGTGGGGGAATGACTTCTCCTTGGCGGCGCTGGGACTGGTGACCGGGGCGGCATCGATCACGGCGGTCAGCCGGTTGCGTTCGCGAAGTTGGGTTCTGAATGCCATGGTCCGGCTGGTGGCGGCGTATGTCTTGGCCATTTCGGCCCTCGAGCTGGTTCACTTTGTCTCGTTCCAGAAGCTTCTGGTGAGCTGGGCGTACGGAGGGGCGGCGGGGTTCCTCGCCCCTGTGCTCACCTACGGTCTGGCGGTTGTCCTCGAGTTCGCCTTTGACGTCACCACGGACATGAGCTTGCTGGAGCTTTCCGACCTGAATCACCCGCTGTTGCGGGAGCTGGCGGTTCGAGCTCCGGGCACGTACCATCACAGTCTCATGGTAGGGAATCTGGCCGAAGCTGCGGCCGAAGCGATCGGGGCCAATTCGCTCCTTGCCCGCGTGGGAGCCTACTATCACGACATCGGCAAGCTCGATATGCCGGAATACTTCATCGAGAATCAAGGTACGGGCAAGAATCCGCACGACAAGCTGTCCCCCACCATGAGCGCGCTGATCCTTGCCAACCACATTCGCCAAGGGATTGAGAAGGCCCGCGAGGCTGGCTTACCGAAGGAGGTCATCGCCTTCATCCCCGAACATCAGGGGACGCAGCTGATGAGCTACTTCTACGAGCGGGCCCGGAAAAGCAGCGCGGAGCCAGTGGAGGAGCAAAAGTTCCGTTACCCCGGTCCCAAGCCGCAGAGCAAAGAGACCGCCATTGTCATGCTCGCCGACGCTGTGGAGGCGGCCGTGCGAAGTCTCAAGCAGCCCACCCCCTCGCGCGTCCGTCAGGTGGTGAATTCCATCATCCAGCGCCGGTTCAATGAAGGGGAGCTGGACGAGAGTCCGTTAACTCTGCGTGATCTGAATCGGATCGCGGAGGCCTTTGTCCAGGCGCTTGCCGGGCTATTCCATCCGCGAATCGAATATCCGGAGATGATTGCAACCCGGGCCGAGACGGGAGAGCGCAAGAGGCCGAGTGAAGGCCCGGCTCCTTCCGGCCCAAGCGAGGAACCCGTTGGTGAAGGTGCAGGTATTCAACACCACTGGTCGGCGCGTCCCCCGAGGCCGGATCCTGCGGCTCGTACGTGAGGTCCTCACCCGATACGGCCCCTCTGGGGAGGCGGAGATCCGGGTGATCTTTGTGGATGACGAGACCATCCAGTCGCTCAATCGACAATTCCTCCACAGGGACGAGCCAACGGATGTGATCTCTTTTGATCTCAGCGAGGATGAAAGGCGACGGGAGGGGGAGGTGTACGTGAGCGTTCCCACTGCCGAGAGGCAGAGCAGGGACTATCGTACGACCCTTTGGGAGGAGCTGGCGAGACTGGCGACCCACGGGGCGTTGCATCTCGTGGGATTCGATGACGCGACGGAGGAAGACCGGCAGCGCATGCACTCGGTCGAAGACGAGCTGCTGAAGACCATTCGATCAACACGTTAGGTTGGACCAGCACGAAGGAGGGTTGATTCTCATTGGAAGTGGACTACTGGAGTAGGCTGCTTCTCTTTGTGATTCTCATAGGTCTTTCGGCATTTTTCTCGGGGAGTGAAACGGCGCTTTTCTCCCTTTCGGAGCTTGAGAAGCGCCGGCTGCAGGAAGGGGGGACTCCGGGAGGGAAGCGAGTGCTGGAACTGCTGGCACGCCCTCGCCTCCTGCTCACGACCATCCTCATCGGCAATACGTTGGTCAATGTCTCCGCAGCTACCCTTGCTGCCCTCCTGACCTCCGATCTGGTGACGGCTCACGGATTCAGCCGCACCTGGGCCGTGATCATCCAGGTGGGAGTGGTCACGCTGGTGCTCTTGGTCTTCTCGGAGGTAACCCCGAAGATCCTCGCTCTGCAGCGGAGCGAGAGGTTTGCGGTGGTTGCGGCTACGGTGCTGCGGCCCATCATCTGGCTCTTGTTCCCGGTTGCCGGGCCGATTGAGGCGATGTCGCGCCAGCTGGAGCGGATCTTCGGGGTGAAGGAGGGCGAGTTTGCCTTGTCTGAGGCGGAGCTGCGCGCTCTCATCGATGTGGGAGAGGAGGAAGGGGCCCTCGAGGCGGACGAGAGGGAAATGATCCATTCCATCTTCGAGTTCGGGAAGACGCATGCGCGCGAGATCATGGTGCCCCGGATCGACATGGTCTGCATCGAGCGCTCCGCTTCAATCCGAGAGTTGGTGGAGCTCATCAAGTCCTGCGGACACACGCGCATACCGGTGTACGAAGGGACGGTGGACAACATCATTGGCATTATTCACGCAAAGGATCTCTTGCCGTACCTCGGTCGCGAGGAGCAGGAGGTGGACTTGGCGCGGATCGCTCGGCCCCCCATGTTCGTGCCGGAGAGCAAACTCATTGACGAGTTGCTGCGAGAATTCCAGAAGCAGCGGAGTCACATGGCCATCGTGGTGGACGAATATGGCGGTACGGCAGGGTTGGTCACGCTGGAGGACGTGATCGAAGAGATTGTGGGCGAGATCCAGGACGAGTACGACCGCGAGCTGCCCCTGTACCAAGAGCTGGACGATGGCTCCTACCTGATGGACGCCAAGATCGACCTCGACGAGGTGAATGAGGTCCTGGGCGTTGAGCTCCCTACGGAGGAAGACTACGAGAGCCTGGGCGGGTTCATCTTTCACCTCACGGGGCAGGTACCACGGGAAGGGGACCGAATCCAATACGGAGACCTCGAATTCATCGTGGAAAAGGTCCAGCGCAACCGCATCGTGACCGTGAAGGTTCGCCGCAAGGAGGCCGAAGCATCGAACTCCTGAATCGGCCCTCACTTGCCATATCTGTCGGCAACGTGCCGTAGGTTACTCTTGATTCAACGCGTGCGATTTGTTATTATCTGGCCAGCTGCGCCGTAGGCCGTTCGGAAGGCATTCGTTGGGAATGGGAGCGGAGGCTTTCGTCGGAGGAGTTGCGGGGCGAGGACGGGAACGGGAGAGGGCATTGAGCGCGGATACAGATTGCGGAGCCATCTTAGCGAACGTGAAGGGGTAGATGGAGGCAAGGGAAAGGAGGACTCCGATGGTAAAGCTCTATTTCGACTTCCGGGACGTATTTCGATCGCCGCGGATTGCCTTGAGCTTGCAGCGCATCTGGATTCAGTTCGTCGGGCTGGCAGTCGGTTACGCTGCGTACCTGATCTTCACCTATCTGGCTCTCGTGGCGGCTGGCAAGGGACTGACCGACATGTGGGACAAGTGGGGTCTATTCCCTTGCCTCTGGGCCGAGACGGGCGGCATTCCCTGGTATAGCTGGCTCCTTTATGCGATTGGCCTTGCCGTCCTCGTCGTGGCTTGGTGGATCGCTGCCACTGCTGTATCCCGGGCTACCTTCAAGCTCCTCAAGGGAGATAGCTTCTACACCTGGAAGGAAGCCTACCAATTTGCCTTCAAGAAACTGCCGTCGGTGGTGATGGCCCCCGTGGGGATTGGGTTGATGGCTTTTGCCTTCGTGGTGGGGGCTTGGTTCGTCGGACTCTTGGGACGCATCCCCTACGTGGGCGAGCTGGGTCTCAGTTTGTTCACCTTCTTCTGGGTCGCCGCCGCTCTCCTTTTGGTTTTCCTCATCGTGGTGACCATTGTTTCGGCGGTGATTGCGCCCCCAGTCCTGGCGACCACGGACGAGGATGCGTTCGAAACCATCTTCCAGTCCTTCTCGGTGACGTGGAGCCAGCCGTGGCGTTTCGTGGTGTACCAGGCTCTTTCCATCGTCCTCTCTCTGGTGTCTTTTGGGATCCTGGCCTGGTTCGTGAAGAAGGCCGTGGTTCTGATGAACGCCCTGTTCGCCTTCGGAATGGGAGGGAAGTACGTGAATCTTGCCTCCCACGGCCAGTACCTGGTGCAGAAGTGGGCTTTTCTGTCGCAAGACTGGATCGAGGCTATCTTCCGGAGGTTTGCTCCGCACATCTATTTCGCCCGTGAATTCTACGCGCTGGAGCTGCCCACCGTATTGAACATCTCGGCTTACATCTTCGCGATCTCGCTGGTGGTGGCGGGAGCGTGGGTCGTCTCCTACGGGCTCTCGACCTTCAACGTAGGGAACACGATCATTTACGTGGTGCTTCGGAAGAAGAAAGACGACGAGAACGTCCTGGAACGGAAAGAGCGGGAAGAGCAGGTCGCCGAAGCGGAGAAGAAGGTGACTGAAGAGACGAAAACGGAGGCCCCGAAAACGGAGGAGAAAGTGCAGGAGACGGCTTCCCCCTCCCAAGGGTCAGGCTCAAGCCAGGAAACCGCATCCGCAGGAGGCGAAGGAAAAAAGGAAAGCTGACGGGATTGTGCGGAGAGTGCGCATCAACTGGGGCCGGTGCCTACGCGCCGGCCCTTTCGTTTTTCGGGCCAAGCGGGGAAAACTGCCCGCCACGGCGAGGGCTTGACACGCGAAAAGTTGACGGGGCCGCGACATCCCCCTTCCCTCGCTCCCCGAGGATCCGTGTTGCGTCGCTACCAGCCTCAGGCAGCTTGGAAGACGGCTCCTGCGAAGGGGAACGGAGGCGAAGCTACCGATCCTATTCCTCCAGGATCTCTTTCTCCTTGACCTTGACGATCTCGTCGATCTTCTCGATGTACTCGTCCGTGAGATCCTGGACTTCCTTCATCGCGCGGTGGGCATCGTCCTCGGAGATTTCGCCGTCCTTCTCGGCTTTCTTCAGTTCTTCATTGGCATCGCGTCGGATGTTGCGGATTGCCACACGACCTTCTTCTCCGAGCTTGTGCACCACGCGGACGAGATCGCGTCGCCTTTCCTCCGTGAGCGGAGGGATGGGAAGTCGGATGATGCTCCCGTCGTTGATGGGGTTCAGCCCGAGATCAGACTTCAGGATGGCTTTTTCGATCTCGGGGAGAACCTTGCGATCCCAAGGCTGAATGGTGATCAGGCGGGGTTCCGGGACGCTGATGCTTGCCACCTGCTTGAGGGGCAAGCTGCTCCCGTAGTAATCCACCCGGATGGTGTCCAAGATTGCGGGCGAGGCCTTGCCGGTTCGGATCTTGCTCAGCTCGGCCTGTGTGGCTTCCACCGCCTTCTTCATGCGCGTCTCCGCATCCTGGAGAATCTCGTCAATGAGCATGGCTCCCACCGTCCACTTTGGTACCCACATTCTCGCCGAGAACCACCCTGCGAAGATTGCCGGGGACCTTGAGATTGAACACGATGATGGGCAAGTTATTCTCCATGCAGAGGGTGACGGCCGTCGTGTCCATCACCTTGAGCCGCTGTTTGACGACGTCCATGTAGGTGAGATGTTCGTATCGCTTGGCATTCGGGTTTTGCAGGGGATCGGAGTCGTACACGCCGTCGACCTTGGTCCCTTTGAGGATGGCTTCGGAGTCGATCTCGACGGCACGTAGGGCAGCTGCGGTGTCGGTGGTGAAGAAGGGGTTGCCGGTGCCGCTGGCGAAGATGACGACCCGGCCCTTCTCGAGGTGGCGCACGGCCCGGCGGCGGATGAAAGGCTCCGCCAGCTCCTCGATCTTGATGGCGGAGAGCACGCGCGTGGGCACATCAAACCGCTCCAGCTGGTCCTGCAAGGCGAGGGCATTGATCACTGTGGCCAGCATGCCCATGTAGTCGGCGGTCACTCGATCCATCCCGCGCGCGCTGGCGGAAAGACCGCGAAACAGATTCCCCCCGCCGATCACGATGGCAATCTCCACGCCCAGTTCCCGCACATCTTTGATCTCCTGGGCGATCCTGGCCACGACATCGGGATCGATGCTCAGTCCCCGCTCCCCCACGAGCGCTTCCCCGCTGAGTTTGAGAAGTACTCGGCGATAGATCGGCGTTTCCATTCCGGACGCCTCGATTAGTCCAAGGATTGCCGTTCCTCTCGCCCCGTGTCTCGACACCCGCTTGGCTGCAGGTGGGGACCAAAGATCAGTCGCCCAGCTGGAAACGGGCGAAGCGACGTACGACGATGTTCTCGCCGAGCTTGGCGATGGCTTCTTCGATGAGCTGCCGGACCGTTACGTTGGGATCGCGGATGTAGGGCTGCTCCATCAGCACGTTTTCCTGGAAGAACTTCTCCAGGCGTCCCTGGGCGATGCGCTCGACGATGGGCTCCGGCTTTCCCTCATTCCGGGCCTGGGTGCGGTAGATTTCCAGCTCCTTCTCCACCAGGGCCGGGTCCACATCCTCGCGGCGGATGGCGATGGGATTCGCCGCGGCGATCTGCATCGCAAGGTTCCGGACCAGGGTGCGGAATTCCTCCGTCCGGGCCACGAAGTCCGTCTCGCAATTCACCTCCAGCAGCACCCCAAGTCGGCTGCCTGGATGGATGTAGGCCTCAATCAAGCCTTCCTTGGCCTCTCGAGAGCTCTTCTTTTGGGCTGTGGCAATTCCTTTCTTCCGCAGAATCTCTACAGCCTTCTCGAAATCGCCATTGGCTTCGGCCAGGGCGCGCTTGCAGTCCATGATCCCTGCGCCGGTTTTCTCGCGTAGCGTTCGTACATCCTCTGCTGTCACTGCCATGCCTGAACGACCTCCTTTCCCGGGCGGCGCCGTACTCGGATTCTCAGCTTCCAGCCTGAGGAAGTAGATGATGGGGAGCCGCTATTCCTTTTCGGGATAGTACATTTCTTCCTCTTCCACCCCTTCCACGGCATATTTCCGCCGATCCTCTTCCTCTTCCTCGACGGCCACCTCCGGCACCTCGGTGCGGCCTTCCAGTCCCTCGATCACGGCCTCGGCGATCGCATGGGTGATGATGTTGATGGACTTGAAGGCGTCGTCATTGCCGGGGATCGGGTAATCGACGAGGTCGGGATCCGCATTGGTGTCCACGATGGCGAACACCGGGATTCCCAGGCGCCTGGCTTCATTCACGGCGATCAGTTCCTTTTTCACGTCGACCACGTAAAGAGCACCAGGCAAGCGCGTCATGTCCCGGATCCCGCCCAGCACTTCCTCCAGCTTCGCCTTCTCGCGTTCCAGGCGAAGGATTTCCTTCTTGGTGAGCTTGTCGTAGGTGCCGTCGGTGGCCATCTTTTCCAGGTTCTTCAGCCTCTTGATGCTCCTGCGGATCGTCACGAAGTTGGTCAGAGTTCCGCCTAACCAACGTTCGACCACGTAAAACTGTCCGCAGCGCTCGGCTTCCGTCTGGATGATCTCCTTCGCCTGCTTCTTGGTGCCGACGAAGAGGACCTGCTCCCCCTCGCGCACGATGCGGGTCATCTCCTGACAGGCTCTCTGGAGCAGGGCAAGCGTCTTCTTCAGATCGATAATGTGGATCCCATTGCGTTCCATGAAGATGTACTTCTTCATTTTGGGATTCCAGCGCCGGGTCAGATGTCCAAAGTGGACCCCGGCGGCGAGGAGATCTTGCAGCGTCACTTCGACCATGCTTTTCCTCCGTCGCAGTTTGGGTTTGGTCCTCCATCCCCGTATTGGCCCGGTCACCCTTTGGGGGGCACCCACCGGGGAAGCAGGGATGTGTGAGTTCGGGATTCTCCAGCTACAAAAACGCCTCCGCCCGTAGGGGACGGAGGTTTGGACCTCGGCTCAGCGCTTGCTGAACTGGAATCGTTTGCGGGCCTTGGCTTGCCCGTACTTCTTGCGCTCCACCATGCGCGGGTCGCGCGTGAGGAAGCCGCCTTTCCGCAGGATCGGGCGCAGGGACTCGTCGTAGAGGACCAGAGCGCGTGCCAGGCCCAGACGCATGGCGCCAGCCTGCCCGCTCAGTCCCCCGCCCTTCACCGCGGCGTAAACGTCGAACTTGCCCAGCGTGTGGGTCACTTCCAGCGGCTCCTCGATGATCATCTTCAGCGTTTCCCGCTTGAAGTATTCCTCCAACGGGCGTCCATTGACGATCATCTTGCCGTCGCCAGGCACCAGACGTACCCTTGCCACCGCTTCCTTTCGCCGACCCGTGGCTTCAAAAGTCACCGCTTTTGTCGTCATCGTCTCCCTTTCCCGACTATGCTCGAACGGTCCTCAGATTTCCAGCGGTTCCGGCTTCTGGGCTTGGTGCGGATGATTCGGACCAGCGTAGATCCGAACCTTCTTCAGAAGCTTCCGGCCGAGGCGGTTGTGCGGCAGCATGCCTTGGATGGCATGGTAAAGCACCTTTTCAGGCTGTTCGTGCATGAGCTTCGCGAAGGTGATCTTCTTGAGCCCGCCCGGGTAGCCGGAGTACCGCAGATAGTACTTCTGTTGCGCCTTCCTTCCGGTCACTCGGATCTTGTCCGCATTGATGATGATCACATGATCGCCGAGATCGAGATGGGGCGTGAATTCCGGCCGGTGCTTGCCGCGCAGGATGGCGGCTACGCGGCTGGCCAGTCGGCCCAGAACCTTGCCTTCGGCATCGACCAGATACCACTTGCCTTCGGTGCGGCTGAGCTTGGGAACTGTCGTTCGCTGTCGTTCCAAGGCCTAACCTCCTGCCATGCCTTCGTTTCAAGCCGTGAAATTTAGCGAAATAGACCCCAAGAAGCAAGCCCTTTGCGTCCCCTCCGTCGACAAACTGCTCTTGAATTCCCCATCGCTCACCGGAACGGCTCTTGGAAAAGCCCGATGATCCGGTACACGAGCTTGGCCGCCAGGAACTCGGTGGCGGCGGAATCTGCGAGGGGGCGGAGCTCCACCACGTCGGCGCCGACCACTTGCCGCTGGCGGATGACGGCCTCGAGGAGCTCGAGCGCTGCGTACCAGCTGAGTCCGCCCGGTTCCGGAGTGCCTACCCCCGGGGCCTCCGAGGGATCGAAGCAGTCCAGGTCGATGGTCAGGTACACGGGCCGTTCGGGGTGAATTGCCCGTAGCACATCGTCGACAGTGCACGCTCCGCGCACGAGATCGCGTGCCAAGAACAAGGGGATGTTCTCCGATCGGGAGAAGGCGGCCTCTTCTTGGCTCACGCTGCGAATCCCGATGCCCACGTGCGGAGCCAGGGCGTGGATCCGTCGCATCACGCAGGCATGATTGAATGGCGAGCCCTCGAACTCGTCCCGCAGGTCGGCATGTGCGTCGAACTGGACTACCTGAAGATCGGGGTACGAAGCCTTGTGCGCTTCCACCAGGGGCAGGGTGACGGTGTGTTCGCCGCCAATCGCGATCACCCGCTTGCCGGAGTTCAGCAGCTGAGCCGCGGCTCCCCGGATGCGCGAGAGGCATTCCTCGATGGGCACGTCCTCCTCGAACTCCAGGCGCGCAGCGTAGATCCCGGCACGACAAGGAGAAATCCCGAGCTCCACGTCGTAGAGCTCGACTTGCTGGCTCGCGTTCAGGAACGCCTCCGGCCCTCGCCTGGTCCCTCTGAGGTACGTTGTGGTCCGCTCGTAAGGCAGGAGCAGGAGAGCGAAGGTCGCTGTCTCCCAGTCCCTGAGGGAAGGGGCCAGGTCATATGCGTTCCACTCCGAGAGGCGTGGCCAGTCCCGCGTCATGGCTTCGAACTCTGCTGCGGCGTGGCTTGTGCTCCGGTCAGGTCGCTGGATGGGCTCATTGGCCCCCCGGGGGTTCGAACCGGAGCTCGGGCAGCTTGCGCCCGCGGATCAGCTCCTCCTGCTCCGCAAGGGCCGTGGCCAGGAAGGGCAAGGCAATGGTCGCGTCCACGTGCACGGCCACCTTGGGGGCTGTGCGGTGGATCTTGCCCCAGGAATGGGATTCGCTGAAGGTGCAGCCGGACAGTCCCCCCCACTGGGGCACGTCGGTCGTGATCTGCACGGCGTAATGATGCCCCTCTGCCGGCCAACCGATGATTTGCGCGGTGACCTCAGCCTGCTGGATGAAATTCTTCGGCGTCCCTCCTCCTACGAAGATGATACCCGTCTTCTTCGCCCGGGACACCAGTATCGCCAATTCCCGTACGTCGGCGATGACATCGAAAAACACGCGCGAGCGCTGAGGATCCATGCTAGAAAGGGCGATGCCGTATGAGGAGTCGCCGATGGCCGGGCAGTAGATGGGTACACCGCGTTGCCAAGCGCTGGTCAGGATTCCATGCTCCTTCGCCACCTTGGTGAGCTTCTGGCCCAAGCGGGAAAAGAATTCGCGCGTGGTCAGCGCCCTGTCGGCCGGCAATTCCTCGGCGAACTCGCGGATGAAGGCATCGACGCGCTGGAATTCCAGGTCGTCGGCGAAGGTGTCGTAAATGCGGTCGATCTTCTCGTCTCGGAGCAAGGTGTCGTCGGCGTCCGGATGCCCGAGGTAATGATAGAAGCCGAGGGACTCGTGCAGGTCGTGGAAGAGGTTGGCGCCGGTGGATACCAGGCAGTCGATGAGCCGATTCTCGATTAAAAAAGCCACGATTCTCCGCATGCCGGCCGGCACCATCGCCCCCGCCAATCCGAAGAGGATGAGCGTTTCGTCCCGGAGCATCTGTTTCCAGACCCGAAACGCGTGCGCGAGCTGGCGGCCTTGGAACGAAATCCCCTCCATGCGCTCCAGGATGCGGCTCACGCGATCCGCAGGTATGACTTCGAAGGGGGTGGTCGGCGCCTGCAGGATTTCCCGCTTGGTCGGCCTGCGCTGCCCATTTCCTCGCATAGCCACTCCTCAGCTTCCTCTGGCAAAGCTCTCCAGGCCCTGCTGGAGTTGGATGGGCCCGGCGACCCTCCCCGGTCACGGCAATAGGACCACAGCCGCCACCACGGTGGTCCAGAGGCCGTCTTTGTCGCCCACCGCCGTCTGGGTGATGTTCTTGGTCTTCACGATCTTCCCGCTGATGCGCCAGATCTCCCGCTTCTCATCCCAGGAGGCATTGGGATCGAACTCGACGCCGAGCACAGTCGCTAGCATGCTGGCGGCGAGGTCTTCCGCGTAGTCGCCGGCCACCTTCTCCCGCTGGCCGAATCCGTGGTGCTCGGAGAGGTAACCGTACAGGTTGGGATCGCTGGGGATAGCAATGCCCACCGAAGCGGCGATGAGGCGGTGCGGCTCGTTCGTGGAGTTTTCGCTCATCACCACAAAAGTCACTTGTCCCGGATGAACCAGCGAGAGTCCCTGGCTCTTGCTGATCAGCTTGCAGTGGGGTGGAAAGATGCTGGACACGCGCACCAGGTTCAGGTGGGCGATGCCTGCCTTCCGCAGAGCCATCTCGAAGCTGGTGAGTTTCTCCTTGTGCTTGCCCACCCCCCGGGTCATGAAGGCCTTCTTCGGCACGTACTGAAGACCGATATCCAACGTCCTCCGGTCGCTCACGCTTCTCGCCTCCACCACAGTCCATTGTTGAATACTGCCCGGACTCTCCCAGGCAGCTCCCAGTCCCGAAATGGGGTGTTTCTTCCCTTGCTGAAGAAGCGATTGGCGTCCACTCGCCAACGTTCCTCCGGCGCGAACACGGTGAGATTGGCCTGCGCCCCCTCCCGAATGGTGAGGGTTTCTTCCTTGCGGATGATCCGAGCCGGCTGGTAGGAGAGCTTGTCGAGGACTTCGGCCAGGGGGAAGCTGTGCTCCTGGACGAGCACGCGGAGCACGACGCCGAGGGTGGTCTCCAGGCCGATCACGCCGAAGGGGGCGTACTCCAGTTCCAGCTCGTCTTTCTCGTGCACGCAGTGAGGGGCGTGGTCCGAAGCGATGGCATCGATCGTCCCATCCCGCAGCCCTTCGATGAGGGCTTGCACGTCCTCCGCGGTCCGCAGCGGCGGATTCATCTTGAAGTTGGAATCGAAGCGGCGCATCTCTTCATCCGTGAGGGCGAGGTGATGCGGCGTGACCTCGGCGGTGACGGCAAGGCCCTTCTCTTTCGCCCGCCGGATGAGCTCCACGGAGCCTCGGGTCGAGACATGCGCGATGTGCAGCCTGCCTCCCACATAGCCCAGTACGCTCAGATCGCGCTGGACGATGATCTCCTCCGCGATGCGAGGCATCCCCGGAAGTCCGAGCTCCGTAGCGACGAAACCCTCGTTCATGACCCCGCCCTCGTCCAGATAGGGGTCTTCGCAATGCTCGATGACGGGCACGTCGAACATGCTGCTGTACTCGAGGGCTCGACGCAACACGGCTGTGTTCTTCACCGAGGAGCCGTCGTCGGAGAATGCTACCGCCCCGGCCTCCACCAGGTCGGCCATCTCGGAGATTTCCTCCCCCTGCCTGCCTTTTGTGATGGCAGCGATGGGGTACACGGTGACCAGCTGCCCGGCCGCACGCTCCCGGATGAACTCGATCACGCTGCGATTGTCGGCGGGAGGATCGGTATTGGGCATGCTGCACACGGCGGTGAAGCCGCCGGCCATGGCGGCTTGGCAGCCGGTGGCGATGGTCTCCTTGTCCTCCTGACCGGGCTCGCGCAAATGCACGTGAAGATCCAGGAGCCCGGGGCATACCACATGCCCCCTCGCGTCCACCACGTCTCCGGAGAAGCTCGCCTCCTCGATCCTCCCAATGGTGGCAATACGCCCGTTCTCGATCACGATGTCCACCTGTTCGGCACTCTTGCGTTTCGGATCGAGGAGCGTGCCTCCCTTGATCAAGACCCTCTTGGCCTGCTGGGGTTCGTTCACGGGAAGTTCCCTCACGCTACGGTCTAATCCACACTCGTTTCGCCACTCAGCAGGTAAAGGACGGCCATGCGCACGGCCACGCCGTTGGTCACCTGGTCGAGGATGACGGAGAATTCGGAGTCGGCCAAGTCGCTGTCCAGCTCAATGCCGCGGTTGATGGGTCCCGGGTGCATGATGACGATCGGCTTCCCGGCTTTTTCCAGCCGCTTTCGGGTGATTCCCCACCGCATGTGGTATTCGCGAAGGCTGGGGAAGTAGCCGCGGGCCTGGCGTTCGCGTTGAATGCGGAGGACGTTCAGCACGTCGGCCCAGGCGATGGCCTGATCGACATCGTAGAAGATGGGGACGCCCCACAGTTCCGCCTCCGCGGGGATCAAGGTGCGCGGTCCGCAGAGAGCGACCTCCGCCCCCATGGTGCGTAGGCCGTACAGGTTCGAGCGCGCCACGCGGCTATTGGCGATGTCGCCCACAATGGCTACGCGTAGCCCCTCCAGCGTGCCGAATTTCTCGCGCAGGGTCATCATGTCGAGGAGCGCCTGCGTCGGGTGCTCGTGTCGGCCATCGCCCGCATTGATCACGTTCGCCCGCACGTGCCGGCTCAGGAAATGAGGAGCGCCGGCAGCCGAATGCCGGATCACGACAATGTCCACCTTCATGGCCTCGATGTTCCGGGCCGTGTCGCGAAGGGTTTCCCCTTTGAGCACCGAGGAGGAAGAGGCGGTGAAATTCACCGTGTCGGCCGACAGTCTCTTCTCCGCCAGCTCGAAGGAGATGCGGGTGCGCGTGGAGGGCTCGAAGAACAGATTCACGACCGTTTTTCCGCGAAGGGTGGGCACCTTCGGGATCGGGCGTTGCAGGACCTCTTTGAATGTCTGGGCGGTATCGAGGATCAACTGGATGTCTTCCCTGGGCACCCCCTGCAGCCCCAGCAGGTGGCGGCTCGAGAGGCTCATCTTCCCTCCTCTGGTGCTTCCACGAGGAGGACACAATCCTCCCCGTCGACTTCTTTGAGATGGACCTGCACTTCCTCGCCGATGGAGGTGGGGATGTTCTTGCCCACGAAGTCGGCCCGGATCGGCAGCTCGCGGTGGCCGCGATCTACCAGCACGGCCAGCTGGATGCGCGCTGGGCGGCCGAAGTCCATCAGGGCATCGAGGGCGGCGCGGGTGGTCCGCCCGGTGTAGAGCACGTCGTCCACCAGGATCACGTTTTTGTCGTCGATGCTGAAGGGGATGTCGGTGCGCTGCACCTTCGGCTGCTTGAGGCGACGGCGGAAGTCATCCCGATACAGGGTGATGTCCAGAGTGCCGAGGGGCACCGCCACCCCCTCGATCTCCCGGATTTTGTCCACGATGCGCTGCGCCAAAGGGGCGCCGCGGGTGCGAATGCCGACGAAGACGAGGTCCTGCGTCCCCTTGTTGCGTTCCAGGATTTCGTGAGCCAGCCGGGTGATGGTCCGGTCCAACCCTTTCTCGTCGATGAGAAGGGCCTTTACTTTCGCCCGCATGGTCTCCGTCCCCATAGAGAAAAAGCCTTGCGCCGGGCGCAAAGGCTTCGTCCACCCATTCGCCCCTTGCCGCCTCGCGGGGTCAGCTTAAAGGGGGACTTTGCTAACCTTAACTTAGGGAAATCGGCCCTAACAATCAAGCGGAAAGGCCGGTCCAGGGCCATCTCCGGCAGCCCGTCTGTTTGGGCCTCATCTCGACCGGAGCTGGTCGACACAACTGCCTTGATTATTGAGGTGGACTTTCTTAAAATTGGTCGTCCAGGGCAGGTAGGGCAACTCGGAGGAAATGGGTTTGTATCGCCATTCGGCAAGCTGGCGAAGGCGCCGGGGATTTTCATGTAGTAGCGGAGCGTCTTCGTTTACAAGTCAGACTCGCGGGAGGCAGAAGGGACAGTCGGAGCCGGCTGTCCCTTTTTACTTGTTCGGTGGAGGCCGAATCCGGAATGACTAGCGGCCCTCGCATTCGGGTAGAAGGTCAGCAAGGGGAGAGCCTATGAGATTCGCGCGACGGATGGGTCGTCTGGGAACGGAAACGGCGTTCGAGATGCTGGCGAAAGCCAAGGCGCTGGAGGACCAGGGGCGGGACATTGTGCATCTGGAGATCGGGGAGCCGGATTTCGATACCCCGGTCCACATTGTCGAGGCGGCGATCCGGGCTTTGCGCCAGGGGTTCACCCACTATGGCCCAGCGCCCGGGCTGCCGATCCTCCGCCAGACCATCGCGGAGGTCGCCGGACGGCAAAGGAACATCCCGGTGGCGATGGAGAACGTGGTCGTCACCCCCGGGGCGAAGCCGATCATGTTCTTTGGCATTCTCGCCTGCGTGGATGAGGGTGATGAGGTGATCTATCCCAACCCGGGATTTCCCATCTACGAGTCGCTCATCAATTTCGTGGGGGCCAAGCCCGTGCCGATCCGGCTGCGGGAGGAGCGCGACTTCAGCTTCGATGTGGGAGAGTTGGAGCACCTGATCACCGACAAGACCAAGATGATCATCCTGAACTCGCCCCACAACCCGACGGGAGGCGTGCTGTCCCGATCGGATCTGGAGGCGATTGCCGAGATGGTGCGGGAGCGCGACATCTGGATCTTGTCGGATGAGATCTACAAGGACATCATTTACGACGGGGAATTCTTCAGCATTGCTTCCCTGCCGGGCATGCAGGAGAAAACCATCATCCTGGACGGGTTCTCGAAGACTTATGCCATGACGGGCTGGCGTCTCGGCTACGGCATCATGCCCGTACCCCTGGCCGAGAAGGTGACGAAGCTGCTGGTCAACAGCCATTCCTGTACCGCTACCTTCATCCAGATGGCGGGGGTGGAGGCACTGCGGGGCCCGCAGGATGAGCCGAAGCGCATGGTGGCCGAGTTCCGCCGTCGCCGCGACGTCATCGTGGATGGCCTCAACCGCATCGAGGGCTTCCGCTGCCTGCGGCCCAGAGGAGCCTTCTACGTCTTCCCCAATGTGAGCTCGATCCCGATGTCGACGCGAGAGCTGGAGCGCTTCCTGCTCTACGAGGCGGGGGTCGCCACGCTCTCCGGGACCGCCTTCGGAAAACACGGGGAGGGATACCTGCGGTTCTCCTATGCGAACTCGGTTGAGAACATTCAAAAGGCGCTGGAAAGGATCGAAGAGGCACTCAAGAAGGTGAGGTAGCCGAAGTGGGAACCAAGAAGACCGCCCTCTACGAAGCGCATCTCGAGCTTGGCGCCAAAATGGTGGAGTTTGCCGGCTACTGGATGCCGATCTACTATCGGGGAATCTTCGAAGAACACCGACGTGTCCGCACGACAGTGGGGATATTCGACGTCTCCCACATGGGGGAGTTCTTCTTCTCCGGGCCGGAGGCAGGGCCCTTCCTGCAATGGATGACGGTCAACGATGTGGGAAAGCTTTCCGTCTACCAGGCGCAGTATTCGGCCATGTGCTACGAGCACGGCGGTCTGGTGGATGACCTGATCGTCTACCGGCTTCCGGACGGCTACATGATGGTTGTGAACGCGGCCAACATCACCAAAGACTGGGATTGGCTTCAGGCGCATCGTCGCCCGGGCGTTGTCATGCACAATCGCAGCGATGAGCTCAGCTTGATCGCGATCCAGGGCCGTCAGGCCCAGGCCACCCTCCAAAAGCTCACCGAAGCCGAGCTCAGCCAGATCAAGTACTACCGTTTCGTGGAGACCAAGGTGGTTGGAGTCCAAGCCCTCGTTTCCCGGACCGGTTACACGGGGGAAGACGGGTTCGAGATCTGCGTCGAGAACGAGCACGCCCGGCGGGTTTGGGACGCGCTCCTTGACGCCGGCCGGGAGTTTGAGATTGAACCGGTGGGGCTTGGCGCCCGGGATACCCTCCGCCTCGAGATGAAGTACTGCCTCTACGGCAACGACATCGACGAGAACACCAATCCCATCGAAGCCGGCCTGGGGTGGATCACCAAACTCGACAAGGGCGATTTCCTGGGGCGGCAGGCGATTCTGGAGGTGGTCAATCGAGGGCCAGCCCGGAAGCTGGTGGGATTGGAAGTGGACGGCAAAGCCTTCCCGCGCCACGGGTATCCCATCTACGACGAGGCAGGCGAGACCCAGGTGGGCTTTGTGACCTCTGGCACCTTCTCGCCCATGCTGGAAAAGCCCATTGCCATGGGGTACGTCCGCACCGACCTGGCCGCAGTGGGGACTGCCCTGAGCGTAGACCTCCGCGGCAAGAAGGTGGGAGCGCGAGTGGTTCCCACTCCCTTCTACAAGCGCGACTATTGAACCGGCTGCGCCCATGCTTGTCGACGTCGCCTTGAGTCCACGGTGCCTGCCGGCTGACCGTGCGAGCGAAAAGGTGGTGGTCGTGGTCGACGTGCTGCGGGCGGGGACTACAGTGGCCTTTGCCTTGCACCACGGGGCGGAGGCGGTGATCCCCGTCCGCAGCGTCGGGGCGGCCCGGGAGCTCGCAAGACGATTCCCGGGAAGGGCGCTCCTCTGCGGGGAGCGGCGGGCGCTGCCGCTGGCGGGCTTTGATCTCGGGAACTCGCCGCTTGAATTCACGGCGGAGCGGGTGAGGGGGAAAGTGATCGTCCTCACGACCAGCAACGCCACCCGTGTCTTCTACCGGCTCAGAGAACCGAAGGCCGTGGCCCTCGTCGGCCTCGTCAATGCCCCGGCTGCGAGTCGGTGGCTGGCCGCGCTTGGGGAAGATGTCCTGATCGCCTGCGCGGGCCGCGGAGGCGAGCTTGGGATCGAAGATGCCTTCGCAGCGGGAGTGATCGTGAACGGCCTGCGAGAGCTCGTGCCCGCCGAACTTACGGACTCCGCCTTTGCCGCGGGTCAATTGGCAACCGCCCTCGGAACTCGGGTCAAATCGGTTCTCTGGGAATCCAAGCATGGCCGCTACCTCCGAACCCTGGGATTGGAATTCGATCTCGAGGTTTGCGCGCAGGTGGGGACGATTCCCATCCTCGCCGTCCTCGAGGAAGGGAAACTCGTAGCGGCTTTCCCTCCGGAATGATCCGGTCCCCGCAAATCTTCGGCTACCGGGCGGGAAGGCTTTTTCGGACGGCGTGAGCAGTTGGCGGAAATCCGCTGGCGGCTTCCCGATCGGAATGCAAGGTCGCTTGTCCTGTAGAAGCCCACGACGGGCTGGCGTTAGCCGTCTCGACCCGCCGCAACGCTCTATCCCGCCGAGGATGCCCGTTGGGGGTCCGCCTCCTTTCCCGGCCGCGGCGGGCGGGGCTGATCCCGTTTCGGTCGCAACGCGATTTTCCCCATTGCCTTTTTGGGGGAACGGGGGTACATTTGCTGCGTTGGGATGTCCGATTCCCTCTGGAGCTGCGGGGCAGGCGAGCAAGGGACCCGCGGGAGTGGTGTGAGGCCATGTTGAGGAAGCAGCGTGAAAGGCCCCAACACGACAGGCGGCAGGAAACCCTGGGCCTGCTGCTCTTGATGTTCGGCCTGTTTCTGCTCATGGCGCTGCTCACCGCTCATCCAGACGAAGTTCCGGGCCAGATCCGAATCGGCAAGACGCGGAATGCGATGGGCGTAGTGGGAGCCTATCTCGCCTACTACCTGATCCGCTACACCCTCGGCTACGCGACTTTGTGTTTCCCCCTGCTTGCGTTGGCCATTGGCTGGAACCGATTTCGGCAGAAGGATCCTCGTCGGCTGGTGCGGCTCTGCGCCAATGTGCTGTTTTTCGCGGTGTATGCCTCCGCCTTGATGGCCTTGCCGTACGAGCTTCATCCGGACGGACTGCCCGACTTCCGGCTCGGCGGAGCCATCGGGATCTCCTTGGCTCACCAGATGATCGTTTGGCTGGGCTTCGCCGGGACGGTGATACTCCTCTTCGCCATCGCCCTCATTGGCTTCTCAGCGATCACACAAGCGAGCCTTTCGGCTTGGGTTTCGGGTCTCGCCGGAAGGGCGAATGATCTCCGGCTGGCTCTGGAGAGAAGGCTCAACCAGTACCGGCAGGTGCGGGCGCAGCGCAGGTTGGCTGAGCGCGAAATGTCGACCGCGGAACGACGTCCCCCGCGATCGGACCTGGAAGAAGAGGAAGAGCCCGAGGAAATCGAGGAGGAGTTCTCCGATGCGGATGAAATCCGGGCTCTCGGCTCGCGCGCTGAAGTGATTCCCTTGCGACGGCCGGAGCAGCCGCGCCTGAAAGGCGAGCAAACCCAGCTGGAACTGCCGGTGGAGGGGGGTGCCGACAGGATGGAGGTTCGCCCCTACTCGCCAAGCACCTACCGATTCCCGCCGCTATCCCTCTTGTTGCCGTCGGAGCCCGTCGATGAGATGTCCGACGTCGAGCTCAAGCGGAACGCTGAGCTCTTGGAAAAGGCTTTGCTCGAGTTCAACGTCCAGGCCAGGGTGGTGGAGATCAGCCCGGGCCCGGTGATCACGCGGTACGAAGTGGAGCCGGCTCCGGGGGTGAAGATCGCGCAGATCCTGAGCTTGTCCAATGACCTGGCCCGCATGCTCCGGGCGCAGAGCATCCGGATCGTGGCTCCCATTCCGGGAAAGGCGGCAGTGGGCGTGGAGATCCCGAATCGGAACCCCGCCATCGTCCGCATCCGGGAGATCCTGGAGTCGAAGGAATTCGCGGAGTCGCCGTCGGTCCTCACGGTGGCCCTGGGGCGCACGGTGTCCGGCAAACCCTACGTCACCGACCTGGCCAAGATGCCCCATCTCCTTGTGGCAGGAGCTACGGGATCCGGGAAGAGCGTCTGCCTGAATGCCATCATCACCAGCATCCTGTACAAGGCGCGCCCGGACCAGGTACAGTTTGTCTTGATCGATCCCAAGCGATTGGAGCTGTCCCTCTACGCGAAGCTCAGGGATCACCATTTGAATTACGTCGACGGGCTGGACGAGGTAGTGATCACAACGCCGGCGAATGCCATTGCGGCGCTTCGCGCGGTGGAATACGAGATGCAACGCCGCTACGAACTCTTCGCCCATGCGGGAGTCCGCAGCTTCGAGGATTACGATCAGAAGGTCCGGCAGGATCATGTGCTCGCGGAGAACGGGGTGCCTTTCGAGCCCATCCCCCGCCTGGTGGTGATCATCGATGAGCTGGCGGATTTGATGCTCACGGCGGCGAAGGAAGTGGAGGAGCCGATCGCTCGCCTGGCCCACATGAGCCGAGCCGTGGGGATCCATCTCGTGCTGGCCACGCAGAGGCCCTCGGTGGACGTTCTGACGGGGGTGATCAAGGCGAATTTCCCGGTCCGGATCGCCTTCCGCGTCTTTTCCAAGACGGACTCGCGGACCATCCTGGACATGAATGGTGCTGAGAAGCTATTGGGAAGGGGCGACATGCTCTTCGTGCCTCCGGGCAGTCCGGAGCCGATTCGCGTGCACGGCGCGTACGTGTCCACCGAGGAGTCCGAGGCATTGGTCAACTGGGTGGCGAACCAGCCGCCCCTCCCGAAGGAGCCGCTGGCGCAGATGCGCGAGACCCAGGCGACGGGGACCGAGTGGGGAAACGGCGAGCGCGATCCCCTTTTCGAGGAAGCCGCGCGACTCGTGGTGCGGCACCAGCAGGGATCCATTTCCTTGCTCCAGCGGCGACTGAAGATCGGCTACTCCCGCGCCGCCCGCATCATCGACGAGCTGGAGGAAGCGGGCATCGTCGGCCCCTTCGACGGAAGCAAAGCCAGAGAAGTGCTGGTGGACGAGGAGGGGCTGATGGCCATGGGCATCGCCCCCTACGGCGATTGACTTCGGTCGTCGCCGCAAGCGAGACGCCGGCGGTGTCCTGACCATCGTGGTGCCACCCAAGCAGAGGGAGGCGATACAGTGTGGTTTAGAGCCAGACAGATTTCGTGGGTCTTGGTGGGAATCCTCTTGAGCCAGGTGGGTCAAGCGCAAACGGCCGAGGAGATTGCCCGCAAGACCAGACAGCGGTACGAAGGGGCCAAGTACCTTGCGCTTCGCTTCCAGCAGGTGTTCGAGTGGAAGCTCACTGGAGAAAGGCAGGAGATCGAGGGAACGGTTCAAGTCGCTCCAGGAGAGCGGTACCGGGTCGAGACGCCCACGCAGCTGATCGTGTGCGACGGCAAGACGGTCTGGACCTACAACCGACCGATTCAACAAGTGGTGATCGATCGCTTGGGTGAGGATCGGACCCCACTCCTGCGCGATCTTGTGGTCCGGTACCTGAAGGACTACGCGGCCGAGTTGGCGGGGGAGGGGGAAGTGGACGGCAGGAGATGCTGGGTGCTCCGCCTGCGGGCGAAGAATCCGGCCGAGCTTGTGGCCGAGATCACGGTCTGGGTGGACCGGGAACGCTACATTGTTTGGCAGACGGAAGAGACCGACGCCAACGGCAATCGCAATCGCTACCGGGTCCTTTCGTTCGAAGAGCCTGCCTCCCTGCCGGAGACGGCCTTCCATTTCGATATGCCACCTTCGGTGGAGGTGATCGACCTGCGGGTCCACTGAGGTCTCCGCTCCGCGGGAGCGGGTGCGAGATGGGGGGTTCTGGCCGTGCGTCAGCCAGTGGAACGGCGAGATCCGTGGCCCGACGAAGTAAGGGTTGCGGGGAAGCGGGGGGATCATCCGAGGTAATCGGTTCACCGGAGAAGATGCCGAAACGGGCGCCCAAGAACTTCGAAAAACGCGTTGCAACTTTGTGTGGGCTTTGCTATTATTGGCGACGTTAACCGGGAGAGGAAACGTAGAGGCTGAGGGGAGACAGGCCGATGCAGGAGCCTCTCGAGCAGCAGGTGACCCTGACGGACTACCTCAGGGTCCTCTACCGCGGCCGGTGGATCATTGCCGCGTGCTTCCTGATCACCCTTGTCACCACCGCGTTCTTCACCTTCACGGCTGAGCCCATCTACGAAGCCTCCGCGACGGTGATGATCAAAGAGGAGGGCGGCGTTTCCGACGTCCTCTTCGGGGGGGTGGCGAGCGCCTTCCGCCGCGATACGGAGATCAACAACCAGGTCCAGATCCTCAAGAGCCGGACCCTGGCGGAGGAGGTCATCCGGAAGCTGCGGCAGTCGGACAAAGCGACTACGCTCAGGGTCCTTGGGAACCTCCCGGAAGACGTGCGACGAAAGGTCAACCCGCTGGGCTTGCTGACGGGTGTGCTGCGTGGTGGGGATGACAATCATGCCCCAGCGAGCGAAGAGGCTCTGATTGTGGCCCTCGCGGAGGGCTTGCGGAAGCGCCTGAAAGTGACCCCCGTCCGCAATACGGACATGATTGAGATCAAGTTCGAGGCGCCGAGCGCTTTCGAAGCCGCCTACGTGGCCAATACCATCGCCCAAACGTATCGGGAAGAGGACACCCGCTGGAGCCGCGCTGAGGTCAGTCAGGTCAAGGAGTTCCTGGAGCAGCAACTGCCGAAAATCCGAGAGGATCTTGAAGCCACAGAGGAAAGACTGCGAGAGTACCAAGAGCAGCAAAACGTCTTTGCCCTGGACAAGGAAACGGAGAAGCTGGTCGAGAACATCTCGCAAGTGGAGGCTCTGTACCACGAGGCTCTGACGGAACTCAACTCCACTCAGAAGCGGCTGGCCTACGTGGATTCCGTGCTGGAAGTGAGCCGCACGCACATTGACGTAGATGCCATTGCCAGCCAGCCCTACCTCGAGGAAATCCGGCGCCAGATCGCCCAGAAGGAGATTGAACGCGCTGCCATTGTCAGCAATCTTCTGGACCACGGCCTCTACCGGGAAGATGAGCCGACGTTGTCCCAGATCGACCGGGAGTTGACGGAACTCAAAGGGAAGTTTCGCGAGGAGGTGGCCAAGCTTGCGGCTTCTCAGATGCCCGATCCTCTGGGGGTATCCAATCAGGTGCTGCAGCGCAAGATCGAGCTGGAGGCCGAGCTGCGGTCCCTTCGCCCGAAGGTGGAGTCGCTCGAGCGTTTGCGTCAGGAGTACAATCGCCGGCTGGAGGGTATCCCGACCAAAGCCCTGGAGCTGGCCCGGCTGAAGCGGGCGGCGCTGGTCAACGAGAAGATCTTCACCATGATGCAGGAGAAGTACGAGGAGAGCCGGATCACGGAGGTAGGCCAGCTGGGGAAGGTCCGCATTGTGGATCCGGCGCGCGAGCCCCTGTACCCAGTGAAGCCGAAGAAGAAGCTCAACCTGACGCTGGCGGGGATCATCGGGCTCATGCTCGGCGTGGGGATCGCCTTTGTGATCGAGTACATGGACAATAGCGTGCGCACTCCCGAAGAGGTGGAACGCCTTGGGATGCCTCTCCTGGGCACGGTGCCGATGATCGAGCTGGAGCCGGAGGAAGAGGAACGGCCCAGGCTGCGCCCTGGGACCAACGGGGACATGGAGGCCCAAGAACTCTCCAGCCGTTTGGTGGCTCACCTGCGACCCAAGTCGCCGATTGCTGAGGCCTACCGGACTGTCCGCACGAACATCCAGTACAGTCGTCCGGATCGGCCAGCCCGGACCATTTTGGTGACGAGCCCGGGACCGGGCGAAGGCAAGTCCACCACGGCGGCGAACCTGGCTATCACCTTCGCTCAGCTGGGCAACCGGACCCTGCTCGTGGACGCGGACCTGCGGCGGCCGATCATGCACCGGATTTTCGGCATCGATCGCAACCTGGGGCTCACTAATTGCATCGTCGGTCGGGAGGACATGGACAGGGTGATCAGGGCTACGCCCATCGAGAATCTGTTCGTGATGGCCTGCGGTCCCCTGCCCCCGAACCCGGCGGAGATCCTCGGCTCGGACTCGGCAAAGGAGCTTCTTCGCCGCATGAGCGAGAGCTTCGATGCCGTCCTGCTCGATAGCCCACCCATCCTCGCTGTGACGGACTCGCTGGTGCTCGCTACAGAGGTCGACGCCGTGGTTTTGGTTCTTCGGGCTGGCCAAACCGACCGACAGGCGGCTCTGCGCGGTTTCGCCTCGCTGGAGAAGGTGGGGGGCAAGATTCTGGGCGTGCTGTTGAACGGGATTCGGGTGGAGAGCGTCTACGGGTCCTACTACTATTACTACCACTACTATTACTACACGCGCGATGGCGAGCGGAAGGTGCGCAAGAAGAAGAAAGCGCGATCGCACTACTGATTCGGTGGGGAGGCTCTTCGTGCCAATAGCTGCCGGGGAAGGTCCCATGAGAGAGTCGACGAAGGCGATCCTCTGGGGAGTGGGATCCCTTTTGCTTGCCGGTTGGGCATGGGCTCAGCAGACAGCGCCGCAGGCTCAGGGCTATCAGCAGCCCGCTCGGTATTATCTGGGTTCGCTCGGGCCCGGGGGTTCGGATCAGTTGCTGATGCATGTGAACGTATGGGGGTACGTCCAAAAGCCCGGTCAGTACCTTGTCCCAGCCAACACAAACCTCGTTTCGCTCATTTCCTTCGCGGGAGGGCCGCTGGAGGACGCGAGCCTCCGGCGCGTCCAGGTGATCCGGGCCACGGCCGACGATGGGCAGCCGGCCGTCCTGAATGTGGACATCGAAGCGTACCTCAAGCGAGGGGATCCGGCGCTACTGCCGATCTTGCGCCCCGGCGACACGGTCATCGTTCGCGCCGGCCGGATGTACGGTGTGCGGAAAGTGCTGGACTACGTCTGGCGTGTCGCGGTCCTCGTACAGGCCTACGCTCTGTTCACCTACTACATCAAGCACAGCTGATCTGAAGCCCGCTGCCACTCGCACGGAACTGTCGCGCACTTTGGGGGCGTCGGCTGACCAAGCGGAGGAGGTCGATGGGCGGAGATGTCGCCGCGAATGAGGCCCGATGGTACGCACTTTACACCCGATCGCGCCACGAGAAGAAAGTCGAACACCAACTGATCCTCAAAGGCATCCAATGCTACCTGCCCCTGCGCGAAGTCTGGAGGGTGTGGAGTGACCGGCGGAAGCTGATTCAGGAGCCCCTCTTTCGCTGCTACATCTTCGTGCACGGCGACGAGCGCACGCGACTCGCGGCGTTGCAGACCTACGGAGCTGTCCGTTTCGTGAGTTTCAACGGCCGACCGGCGGTGGTGCGCGACGAGGAGATCGAGAACATCCGGCGCATCCTCCGACAGCACCCCGAGGCGGAAGCCTGCGAGAGCTGGTTGCTGGGAGAGATGGTGGAGATCGTGCGAGGGCCCCTCACCGGCATTCGGGGGACACTCGTGGAGATCCGCGGAAGTCGCCGGCTGGTGGTGAGCATCGATTCCATCCGGCAGGGCGTGCGCTTCGAGGTGGACACGGCCGACGTCCGCTCCCTGGGCCTCCGCGATCGCGTTTCTTCTTCTCGGACGTATGTTCTGGATTCGGTGGCGGGGATCGAGTACCGAAGGAAGCTTCGCTGAGATCCGTCGCCCCTCGCCACTGGCTCCATCGCCAAGCAGGTTTGAATTTCACGGGGGGATCCTGCACGGTGCGAAAAGCGTCGCATAAACCTCCATCGGTTCCGGAAGCGGTGCGTCCAGGGAGAAGAGGGGGGCTTACCCTCGCAGCTTGTGAGGTAATGGGGTGGAGAGGACCCCAGCTTGCCAACTGCGCTAGCCCAACCGGCGTCAGATGGATTGCCAGGGGTGCCGCGCGGAAAGTCTCCCCCGGGGGATTTTCCCATTGCCTTTCTCTCGACGAAGATTAGTTTACATCGCAGATGGGCGATCCACCACATTGGAGACCGGGGAGGTGGCCATGGAGATGGGCGAAGTCGATCGGAGGGAGTTCTTGAAGCGATCCGCGGCGGCCGCCGTGGGACTTGGATTGTCCGCGACTCCGGAGGGGAGGGAGGACACCTTGTCCCGCAAGCGACGGGCCGCGAGCGCCAACGACAGGATCGTCGTGGGTTTCATCGGCTGTGGCGGAATGGGGAGGGCTAACATCCGCTACTTCAAGGAACAGCCCGACGTGGAAATCGCCGCCGTGTGCGACGTCTACCAGCCACATCTGGACCAAGCATTGGCCCTGGCAGGGGAGCGGGCCAAAGCCTACCGCGACTTCCGGCGCCTCTTGGAGCAAAAGGACATCGACGCCGTGGTGATCTCCACCCCGGACCATTGGCACGCGCTCCAGACCATCCTCGCCTGTCAGGCCGGGAAAGACGTGTACGTGGAAAAACCGCTGGCGCTCACCATCGTCGAAGGCCGGCGCATGGTGGAATACGCGCGACGCTACAATCGGGTTGTCCAGGTGGGCACGATGCAACGCTCGGGCAAACACTTCCAGCAGGCCGTGAAACTGGTGCAGAGCGGGATCCTCGGAAAGGTCACACGTGTCCGCACCTGGACGGCAGGAAACTCCTCCCCGCAGGGGATCGGAAATCCACCGGACAGCGATCCCCCGCCGGGGCTGGACTGGGACATGTGGCTGGGACCGGCCCCCTACCACCCGTACAACAAGAACCGGTGCATCTACAACTTCCGCTGGTTTTGGGACTACTCCGGCGGCAAGTTGACGGACTGGGGAACGCACCTGCTCGACATCGTCCTCTGGGCGATGAATGTGCGCGCCCCGATTGCCGTTTCGGCCTGTGGCGGGAAATGGGCCCTTGAGGACAATCGAGAGACTCCCGATACTCTGGAGGTGGTGTACGAATTCCCGGGCTTCGTCTGCTCCTACTCCGATCAGGAGGTCAATGCCCGGGGGATTGACCAGCAGGGATACGGGATCCAGTTCTACGGCACCGAGGGCACGTTGTTCGTGAGCCGCAGCGGCTTTTGGCTCTACCCTGAGCTCAAGGAGGGTGAGGAGGAGCAGAGGGTCGGGCGAGTCCCCATCCTCCAGCGGGGTAGCTCGCCGATGAACGAACCGCACGTGCGCAATTTCCTGGACTGTGTCCGGAGTCGGCAGAAACCCATTTGCGACGTGGAGATCGGGCACTACAGCACCACTGTGGCCCATTTGGGCAATATCGCCCTATGGAGTGGCCAGAGGATTCTGTGGGATGCCGAACAGGAGCGCATCACCAACGTCCCCGAGGCGAATCGCTTCTTGAGCCGGGAGTACCGCAAGCCGTGGATCCTTCCGGATTGAGGCGCGCCGGACGTCCGGGTGGTGTTTTGCATTGACTGGATGAGGGTCGATTCGTAAATTGGCCGTTCCGATTTCGGCTCAGTCGAAAGGGACGCGGCCGGGGAAGCGGCCCCGTGCAGGGATGTCGCGAGCGGCCGATACGCATCGATGGAATGTGGAACGAGCCTTGCGACGACGTCCGTCGGCCTCACTTCGGGGAGCGCTCAAGCTCGCAAAAGTGTGCGGAGGTGGGGCGTCTGACCGGAGACGGACATCCTTACCGCGGGCAATTAGGTACGGAGATCGTTTGGAACAGCGCGCGGAACCTTTCGCGACGGCACAGTGAGGCTGATGGTTGAGAAGGTTGTGACAATCAAGAATCGATTGGGGATGCATGCCCGGCCGGCTGCTCTGTTTGTGAAGACCGCTTCCCAGTTCAAGAGCGATGTTTCCGTCATGAAGGACGGGCTGGAGGTGAACGGAAAGAGCATCATGGGGGTGATGATGCTGGCGGCCGAACAAGGTAGTCAGCTCGTGATCCGGGCTCACGGGGAGGATGAGAAGGAGGCGATAGCCGCTCTTGAGAAACTCATTGAGGACAAATTCTACGAGGACGACGGTCCACTCCCCGGAGGACGAAACCCCGGCGCGTGAAGCCTGCGGCTCGGCCGTGGAGATCGAAGGGGACGAAGTGCGTCTGCGCGGCCTGGCGGTCTCACCGGGCATCGCCATCGGTCCCGTGTTCCTGGTGACGCACGAGGTGCCGGAGGTGGGTGTCCGTCACCTCAGCGCGGCGGAGGTGGCCGCGGAGAAAGCCCGCTTCCTGGAAGCGGTGGAAGCTGCCCGCCGGGAGATCCAGGACCTGCGAGATCACTTGGCGCGAAACCTCGGGGAAGAGGGGGCCGCGATCTTCGAGGTTCACGAGCTGCTGCTGTCGGATCAGGCGGTGGTGGAGGCGACAACTCGGCGGATCGAGCGAGACCTGCTCAGTGCCGAGCATGTGTTCATCGAGATCATGGAGGGTCACGAACGCACCCTGGAGGCCACGAATAACGAGCTTTTCCAGCAGCGGGCCGCCGACGTACGCGACGTCAAGCGCAGGGTCTTGAGACACCTGGTGGGGGACCGACGCACAGCCTTGACCAAGCTGCCCGAGCGGGGCATCGTGGTGGCTCGAGAGCTGACGCCTTCGGACACTGCGGCCATGGATCCGAAGCGGGTGCAAGCTTTCGCCACCGACCTCGGGGGCAAGACCTCGCATGCGGCCATCATGGCCAGGGCCTTGCGGATCCCGGCCGTGGCCGGACTCCACTGCCTGACGGCTCTGGCCAGGCCGGGAGACACCATCGTCGTCGATGGGCTGAGCGGCGAAGTGGTGTTGAGGCCTCGGCCGCTCACGCTGGAGCATTTCGAGCTGCGAAGGCAGCGTTACCTTCGGCTTTCCGCTTCCCTGAGGAAGATCCGCGATCTCCCGTGCCGCACCCTCGACGGCAAGGACGTGACCCTCTCGGCCAACATCGAGCTCCCGGAGGAACTCGAGAGCCTGAAGGAATTCGGTCCCTACGGAGTGGGCCTGTATCGCACCGAGTACCTCTACCTGGCAAAGCCGGGTCCGCCGACGGAGGAGGAGCTCTACCAGGAATTCGCCAAAGTCGTGCGAGCCATGCGACCTCACAGCGTCATCATCCGGACGTTGGACATCGGCGGCGACAAAAAGCCGGATTGGATGACCTTCCCCGAGGAGCAAAATCCCTTCCTGGGCCTGCGCGGGGTGCGTCTGTGCTTCGAGCGGGAGGAACTGTTCCGCACCCAACTACGGGCGATCCTGCGCGCCAGCGCCCACGGGGACGTCAAGATCCTCTTCCCCATGATCTCCTCCCTTTCCGACCTGCGGCGATGCAAGGAGTTCGTCGAACAAGCGCGGGAAGAGCTGCGCAGAGAGGGCAAGCCCTTCGCGGAAAAGGTGGAAATCGGGGTGATGGTGGAGATCCCCTCGGCGGCCATCACCGCAGACGTGCTGGCTCGGGAGGCCGACTTCCTATCGATCGGGACGAATGATCTCATCCAGTACACCCTGGCAGTGGACCGAGGCAATGAGCACATCGCGGAGCTCTACCGTACCTTCGACCCCGCCGTGCTGCGTCTGATCAAGGAGACGATTGAGAAAGGCCACCGCGCGGGAGTGTGGGTCGGCATGTGCGGAGAGATGGCGGGCGATCCGCTGGCCAGCCTCCTGTTGCTGGGACTTGGACTGGATGAGTTTTCCGTGAGCCCCATCACGCTTCTCGAGATCAAGCGGATCATTCGCTCGGTCACCTTCTCGGAGGCGGAGCAGGTGGCGCGGTGGGCTTTGGAGCTGCCGACGGCGCAACAGGTGGAAGAGTTCCTGAGCGAAGTGATCCACCGGCGTTTCCCGGATCTACAGGTTTGAGGACGCGCAACTGGCTCTCGGAAACCGGCAGGAGGGTGGATGGATCTCCAGGAAGCCATTCGCAAGTACGACGGATCGGACATGCTCGGCAAGCTGGCCTCGTTCGCGGACCAGCTGCGGCAGGCAAGGGCTCTGGCCGAAGGGCTGGACCTGCCCTATCGCGGCAGCTCCATCCGGCATGTGGTCATCGCGGGGATGGGAGGCTCCGCCATCGGCGGCGACATCGTCCGCTGCCTGACCTACCGGCAGTCCCCCGTCCCAGTCAGCGTCATTCGCCATTACGAGCTCCCCGCATTCGTCGGGAAGGACAGCCTGGTATTCGTCTCCAGCTACTCGGGAGAGACGGAGGAGACGCTTGCCGCGTTCAGGGAAGCGGTGGCGCGCCGGGCGATGATCGTGTGCATGTCTTCCGGCGGCACCGTCAGCCAGCTGGCTCAAGAGCATTCCCTGCCGCTCGCGCGGATTCCCCCCGGCTACCCTCCCCGAACCGCGCTCGGGTTCCTGACGGTGCCCATTCTGGAGACGATGGCCCGTTTCGGACTGGCCTCGCCCTTGGATCCGGGCTTCGGTGAGACCGTCGCGCTCTGTGACGAGCTCGCGAAGGCGTATGCGCCGGGCTCTCCGGAGAATCTCGCGGTGCAGATCGCCGAGCGCCTTCTGGGCAAAATCCCGGTGATTTACGGCTCGGTGGTGCCAATGGAGGCGGTGGCCCTCCGTTGGAAGGGGCAGATCTCGGAAAACGGCAAGATGCTGGCCTATGCCAATCTCTTCCCGGAGTTGAACCACAACGAGATCGTGGGCTGGGGGCTTCTACGGGAGATCCAGAATCGGATCCAGGTGATCTACCTCCGCGACCGGGAAGACCACGACCGCATCGCCAAGCGGATGGACATCAGCCTGGAGATCCTGCGAGGCCAGACCAGTGAGGTCATTCAGGTGCAGAGCCGCGGCGAGTCGCTCATGGCTCGCCTTTTCTCATTGATCGTGCTCGGCGACTACGTCTCGTATTATTTGGCGCTGCTCAATCGGGTCGACCCAACCCCGGTCGATACGATCACCTACCTCAAGAATCGGCTGAAGGAGGCGTGAGAGCCCCGCGGGCCTCGTCTCCGGAGGCGGAACCGAGGAGGGGGCTGGCGAAGCCCCAGCGAATCCCAAACACCTGGAGGGAATGGACGATGCGGAAGTACTTGTTCACTTCGGAGTCCGTCACCGAAGGTCATCCGGACAAGATCGCGGATCAGATCTCCGACGCCGTCCTGGATGCAGTGATGGAGCAGGATCCGCACGGTCGGGTGGCCTGCGAAACCTTCGTCACCACCGGCCTGGCCTTGGTCGGCGGTGAGATCACCACCGAGTGCTATGTCGACATCCCGAAGTTGGTTCGGGAGGTGGTCAAGGAAATCGGCTACACGGATGCCCGCTACGGCTTCGATTATCTCACCTGCGCCGTGCTGACGACCATTGATCAGCAATCGCCCGACATCGCCCTCGGCGTGGATCGCGCTGGCGCTGGCGACCAGGGGATCATGTTCGGCTATGCGGTGAACGAGACGCCGGAGCTCATGCCGATGCCCATCATGCTGGCTCACCGCCTGGCAATGCGCTTGGCCGAGGTGCGGAAAAAGAAGATCCTCCCGTACCTGCGCCCGGATGGGAAGACGCAGGTGACCGTGCGCTATGAAGACGATGTGCCTGTCGAGGTCACGGCGGTGGTCGTCTCGGCGCAACATGAGCCGGACGTGTCCATCGAGCAGATCCGGGAGGACATCATCCGGGAGGTCATCCACGCGGTCATCCCGAAGTCGATGATCAATGAGGAGCGCATCGTTTATCACATCAATCCCACGGGCCGGTTTGTGATTGGCGGACCGCAGGGCGATACCGGACTCACGGGAAGGAAGACGATCGTCGACACCTACGGAGGGATCGCGCGCAACGGCGGTGGCTGTTTCTCCGGGAAGGATCCCACGAAAGTGGACCGTTCCGCCTCGTACGCGGCCCGCTGGATCGCCAAGAACATCGTGGCGGCCGGCTTGGCGAAGAAGTGCGAAATCCAGATTGCCTACGCCATCGGGGTGGCTGAGCCCGTCTCGGTCAGCATCGATACCTTCGGTACCGGAGCCCTGCCGGACGAGGAGATCGAGAAGCTCGTGCTGAAGAATTTCGATCTCACCCCGGCCGGGATCATCGAAGCCCTCGATCTGCGGCGACCCATCTACCGCAAAACGGCCGTCTACGGGCATTTCGGACGGGAGCTGGAAGAATTCACCTGGGAGCGAACCGACCGGGTGAAGGACCTGCAAAGAGGGCTGTAGCCGCCGAGGGACTGAAAACGGCGCGGCGCGGAGTCGCAATCCACTAAGGAGGATAAAGTGGTCGATTACGACATTGCCGATCTCAGCCTGGCCGACGAAGGGAAGAATCGAATTGAGTGGGCCGAGCGGGATATGCCGGTGCTGGTCAAGATCCGGGAGCGCTTCGAACGGGAAAAGCCGCTCGCCGGGAAGCGGATGGCCGCCTGCTTGCACGTCACCACCGAGACAGCCAATTTGGTCCGGACCCTCAAGGCCGGCGGCGCCGACGTGGTGCTCTGCGCCAGCAACCCCCTCTCGACCCAAGACGACGTGGCGGCGGCTCTGGTGAAGTATTACGACATCCCAGTCTTTGCCAAGAAGGGCGAAGATCACGACACGTACTATGCCCATATCCGCCGTTGCATCGCTCACAATCCCGTGGTCACGATGGACGACGGCGCAGACCTCGTCTCGAACATCCACTTCGACTACCCGGACGTGGCGCGGCAGATCCTGGGCAGCATGGAGGAGACCACTACGGGGGTCATCCGCCTCCGGGCGATGGAACGGGATGGGGCCCTCAAGTTCCCCGTCATCGCGGTGAATGACGCGGAGACGAAGAACTTATTCGACAACCGCTACGGCACGGGGCAATCCACGGTGGATGGCATTCTCCGCGCCACGAACATCCTCTTGGCGGGTAAGGTGGTGGTTGTGGCGGGTTACGGCTGGTGCGGGAAGGGCTTTGCGATGCGCGCCCGCGGCATGGGGGCCAACGTCATCGTGACGGAGGTCAATCCCATTCGCGCCCTGGAGGCGGCCATGGACGGCTACCGTGTCATGCCCATGATCCAGGCGGCGGAGCTTGGGGATGTTTTCTGCACCCTCACCGGAAACTACCATGTCATCCGTCCGGAACACGTGGAGCGGATGAAGGACGGCGCCATTCTGGCCAACTCGGGCCACTTCAATGTGGAGATCGACATCGAGGGGCTCGAGAAGATGGCCACGCGCGTGCGAAGGGGGATCCGGCGATTCGTGGATGAGTACACCCTTGCGGACGGACGGCGCATTTACCTCCTGGCCGATGGCCGACTCATCAACCTGGCCGCGGCGGAGGGGCATCCCGCCTCCGTGATGGACATGAGCTTCGCCACGCAGGCCCTCACGGCGGAATGGGTGGTCAAGAACGCCGGCAAGCTGGAGGTGAAGGTCCACCGCGTCCCCAAGGAGATCGAGGATTGGATCGCCAACCTCAAGCTCGAGACGATGGGGATCGCCATCGACCGTCTCACTCCGGAACAGGAGAAGTACCTTCGCTCCTGGGAGATGGGGACCTGAGGTAGGCTCGTCGGGGGCTTGATTGCGATGGGGGGCTTGAGGCCTCTCTCCCCCTCCTTTTTACCCAGGCGGATATTCCCTCCGCCACGGTGGCATGGATCGTGCAGCCTGTCCTCCGGTAGGTCGTTGCCCCTCAAGTCCGAGAGCGGGGGGACGATAATGGGAGTGGTGTCATTGGAGGAAAGGTTTGCGCCTTCATCCATCCAGGAGTTTGCAATGAAAGGTCCCGGTGTAGCTCGCCTGTTGCTATTGATCCCGCTCGCCTTCGCCCTCAGCTGTTCCGTGGAGAAGCCGGTGGCGCCCAAATGGGAGACGAGCGTCGCCGTGCCGCTCATCGACAAGACGTTCACGGTGAGAGAGCTCGTGGAGGACGAAGAGGATCTCTTCTTCGATCAGGACAGCGTCCTCAACTTCTCTGTGGAGAAGTCGCTGGACACCTACTACGTGGGCGAGCGGCTCAAGATCAGCGCCCTCGAAAAAATCGTTTCCGCCGACATGGGGAACTTCCGCGTGGATTCGCCCGACACCGTCTCGGTTCACGTGACCTTCGGGGAAATCTATCCGCCATCCCAGTCCATTCCGCCCGGCCAATCGGTGGTGGTGCCGGCCTTCGAGTTCCAGACGGACGTGAAAGCTGCGGCCCCATTCTCCGCCTTCCAGTACGTGAAGCTGTCGGGCGGTTGGCTGGAGCTCACGGTAGTGAACGACCTACCAGTGCCGCTCGGTTCACCGCCCCAGGCTCGGCTCTCCGCCAAGATTTGGGGAGGTAGCCCGAGCGGAGAGCCGCTTCTCGTGGTGGAGTTTCCAGAGGCGATTCCACCAGGCAGCCGGCGCAATCTGGAAGTGGACGTGTCCGGTTTGCTCATTCCCGGTCGGCTGTACATTCAGATCACCGGCGGCTCCGAGGGTAGCCGTGGTCAGGCTGTCCCCATCGACCCGCAGCACGGATTCGCGGTCTCGGTCTACTTGCGAGATCTTGCCGTAGAAGAGGCCGTGGCCAGGATCCCCGAGCAAGAGATTCGGACGCACGCGTCCTTCCCAATCAAAGATACCCTCGCCGTTCAGGAGGCGGTGATCAAGCGAGGCGCCGTGGCCGTGGACTTCGAGAATGCGCTGCCCCTCGGGGTAAGGCTATCCTACGAGATGCCGAACTTCCAGCGGGACGGCAAACCTCTCCGTGGTGAGTTCCAGCTTAGCCCGCGTACGAAGCGGCGCGAATGGATTGACCTGGCGGGCGTGCGCATCACGGCGCAACCTGACTCTCGACCCGGCGAGCAGGAGCTCGACTTCGACTGGCTCTTCTCGACCCTTGGCACGGGGAGCGCGATGGTTTCCCTCCGTGCGAGCGACAGCCTCCACGCGCGGCTCAAGCTGGAGGAGATCGTACTCTCGGAAATCACGGGCGAGGTCGGGGGGATTCGCGTTGGGATCGATCCGATTGTGCGCCGGATCGATGTGCCGGATCAGGTGGATTCGCTGGAGTTTGAGCGTGTGACGCTGGAGCTTGCTCTGGAGCACACGCTGGAATTTCCCGCCCGGGCCCACATCGTGATCGAAGGCTCGAGGGACGACGGCAGGACGGCCGAGATTGCGCTGGACCCAACGCTCAACCCTGCCCCTCCCGACGGTCCTCGCACCGACCGCTTCATCATCGATCAGGACTATCCCGGCTTCAAGCAGTGGATTTCGATGCTCCCGACTTCCGTTCTGGTGAGGGGCTCCGTGGAGGTGGGAGCGCCGGGCTGGGTGGGGACGGTCTCCGAACAGGACTGGCTGAGGGGAAGCGTTACCATCAGCGCCCCTGTGGCGGTACGCATTCCGGAGCAGACGACGCGCGGGAAGGTCGACAGCCTCAAGTCCAAGGCCGAGGATCGTGAGGAAGCACTGGACTTTGTGAAGGGCGTGCGCTTGGTCGCGGAGGTCGAGAATCGGCTCCTGTTCGGCGGCAGCGTCGTCCTCAAGTTCGCGCACGACAGCAGCCTTGTGTACGAGCAGCCGGAAGTGACTGTAGGACCCATTGGAATCGACCCCGCGCGAAAGACGAATGGCCAGATTCAGCCTGCAAGACGGACCATCGAGATTGCACTGGGCGAAGCGCAGCTGAATTTCTTCCGCAGCGATCCGGTCTACTCGGGAGTCGAGGTGTACTTCCCCGGCACGGGTGACCAGCCCGCGGAGCTCAGGGCTAGTGACTACCTCCGCGTGCGAGCGTATCTGGAAACAAGAGTCCTTGTGCATGAGCGAAAGGACGGGGATTGAGTCCCGATGAACGGCTTTCGACAGTGCCGACACCCAAATCCGTATCCCTGGAGGCCCCATGAGTAGCGGCAAGCTTGGAATCCACAGGAACGTATCGGGGCGGTGGATCTTCGCCAGTCTCTGCGCCGTGACGATGGGATTCGGGCGGTTCAACCTTGCCCATGCCGATGTGGGACTCCAACCCAGGCTTCTCGGCATGGGAGGGGCGCGCGCGGCCACCGCTTGCGGTGCGGAGGCCATCTTCGCCAACCCGGCCAATCTCGCCCTCCCGGGAGGGAAGACCTTCGAGTTCCACCTGCTCGGTCTGGGTCTGTTCGTCTACAACAGCTCGCTTTCCCTTCACTTCTACAATCGGTTCAACGGCGACTCCTTGGACGAGCACGAAAAGCAAGAAGTCCTCTCCTATTTCCCCGACGATGGCTGGAAAATCGGCTTCCTCAGCGAGGTGCCGGCGTTCGCTCTGCGAGTCGGGCGTTTCGGGCTCGCTGTGCAGGTGGGGACCGACGGCGCCATCGCCCTGCCGAAAGAGCTCGTGCGTCGGCCTCTTTACGGCCTCGGTATGCACCAGACGTATCCGCTGGAGCCCTTCTCGGGCGAGGCCGTGGGCTTCGCCAAAGCCGAGCTCGCCTACGCTCAGCCCTTCGAGGTGAGTTTCTTCGATCGCTTCGCCGTGGGGATCGGCCTGAGCTACCTCCAGGGCTTGGGACATGCGGAGATCCTCGAGGCCAAAGGCTACTTCACGAACGATTTCAACGCGGCTCTCGACTGGCGCGTGCGGGCGCGCACGGCGACGCTCGGTAGCGGCTTCGGCCTGGACCTCGGTGCGGGGGCCACGAGGGGAGCTCTTCGCTTCGGACTCGCCGTTTCGCCGGTAGTCGGCCGCATCGCCTGGAAACAGGACACGAAGGAATACTTCTTCTGGATCCACGGCGACTCGCTGAATGTGACCCGATTGGACACACTGGATTCCGACGAGGTCTTCCAGAAGCAAGACAGCAGCTACGCCGTCGGTTCCTTCGCGACTTCTCTCCCGAGCCAACTTCTCGCCGGGGTCTCCTACCACTGGAAAAAGCTCGAGGTGGCCCTGGATTTCCATCAGTATTTCCAGGAGCGCTACGGCCATTCAACGACCCCGGAATTCGCCCTGGGATTGGAGTCCAGATACATTCCCTTCCTTCCGATGCGATTGGGCGTCGCACTGGGAGGCGGACGCAAGATTCGACCGAGCTGCGGGTTTGGCATCTACCTCCCGGGCCTCCGCTGGGATTTCGCCATCGGCGGTTCGGGGAGCTTCATCCCTTCTCGCTGGAACGGGCTGGCTCTTGGCACCGCCCTCCGTCTCGCGCTCTGAAACGCGGGCCGAACAGGGTGGACCTGACGGGATTGCCGCCAACAGGATAGCGCGAAAACAGAACGCCCCTCGGCTGAGGTCCGAGGGGCGTTTGTCTACGGGCAAGTTCGGTAGGGCGGCTACTTCATGAGGATCGCCTTCCGCGTCGCACGGAAGTTACCGGCCTCCATGCGAATCAGGTAGACTCCGCTTGGTGCGGCCTGTCCCCTTTCGTCCGTGGCATCCCACACAGCCGAATGCACGCCGGCAGGTTGGACTTCCCGGACCAGTTCCTTCACCTTCACACCCAGCAGGTTGTAGATCTCCACCCGTACGGGCGAGGTAGCCGGCAGCTCCCATTCAATCTGCGTCCGCGGATTGAAAGGATTGGGATAGGCCGGCCGCAGGGCGAAGTCGCGAGGCAGTTCCGGGTCCCGATTCCCCTTTTGCTCCACGGCCAGCGCCTCGCGCAGATTCAGGGAGGGCAGCTCGAAGTCCACCCGGGTTTCCCCTGTCCCCACATTGACGGGTGTGGCGGCCGAGGGGATCTCTACAGCGAACGGCAGCGGGAGGAAGAAGGGGATGACGTCGGCATCTTTTTCATGCGCCGAACCATGGCGCATGAGGGCGAGAACCAGGTCGAGCAGCGAGAGCTGGCTCAGGTCGAGGTCCGTTGCGTACACGCCGTGGTGCCACACGTCCAGGTGGAGCTCCGGGAGCTCGAACATTCCGCCGAGATTCATCAAGCCCGAGAGGTCCGGGATGCCTCCTTCCAGATTCGGGAGGCCCAGCGAAGTGAGGTCCAGTCCAGCCCCGAGAGGGATGGCGCTGGTCAGGGCAAAGGTCCGCAGGTAGTAGGTCCCGGGTCTGAGCCCTTGGATCTTGTAGACGTCCGGCGATGCCGTCGGCGTGAGGCTACTGAGATCCACCCCTGTGACGCCCAGTCCTTCGAGATGTCCGGTCACATCGTAGGCGAGTACCATCGCTTGGGTCAGTGGTTTCCCTGTGGTTGCATCCCGAACCTTTCCGGAGATCGAGCCGGAAGCTACGGCGAGGGTGATGTTAGCCTGCCTCAGCTCGTTCGCGCCAAGATCCAGGACGGTGGATGCCGGATCGCCGAAAGAATCTCCGCCACCCACGTAGGTCGTCGCGTATCCGTAGAGGATGGGGACGGCGGCGATCTTGTAGGAGCCGGGCATCAGATTGTGGATCCGGTAGCCGCCCGGGAACTGCACGAAGGCGAAGTCGGCTAGTTTCCCCGTATTGGCCTCGTATGCGACCACCGGGAAGCGGTAGAGGCTGTCCGCGCCCACCGGCACGCCGTTGGGGAAGCGGACGAAGCCAGCCACGGTGGCTCCTCGCTCCAGAGTGAAGTTGATCCCGGAGTGCACGCCGGACCCTGGGATGTGAACTGGGGTGGCGTGGGCTAAATCGTAGGCGCCATCGTAGAATTCCGATAGGTGGGTCTTGTCGGGGATCAGGCACAGGATGGCGTAATCGCCTGGGGGAAGCGGGCCGAGGGAATAGGAGCCGTCTTCTCCGCTATTCCCGAAGGCGAACTCGGGGAGGCCACGGTTCAACTCGATGGCCACGAGCAAGGCGTCCACCACAGGGTCGCCGCCCACGGCGTCCGTCACCAGGCCGGTGACGAAGGCAGGGGCCTCGAGGGTGAAGTCCACGCCGGAGATAGTGGCGCCCTCGCCTGCCTGGATCACGTTTGCCTGTTCGAAGTCCCACAGGCTGTGGTGGTTCTGGTAGTACTCATCCAGCACTTCTCCGCCATGTTTCAGCACCGTGAGCGTGCGCAGCACCCACTCGCCCTGCCGTAAGCCGGTGAGCATGTACGAGCCATTCTCGTCCGTGATGGATACCTCGATCTGCAGGTGGCTCAGGAAGGGATCATTCACGGCAGTTGCGATTTGACGGTCGACCGCCACCACCAGTACGGAATCCAGTCCCTTCCCGTCCGGCCCTTTCACCGTGCCCTGGATGGTAGCCCCCTTGTCGAGCATGAAGTTGATGTCGGCGGTGGTGTCGTTTTCCACCACAGAGACCAAGGTCGCCTGGGAGGGGGTTTTGGCATTATCGTAGAATTCTCCCTGGTAATTGGCGGCCGTCGGCAGGAGGCCGCGCATCAGGTCGCCGAGCAGATCATTGGCCCACACGTAATAGCGGCCCGGAGGGAGTCCGGAAATCACGTACGTCGATCCCAAGAGCGAGAGCCCGATTCCCGCAACGGAGGTGTCGGCGGCATTGAAGGCAACGGCGAAAGCGAGGAACACCGGGTTCACGAAGGTGGGGCCCATGATCTGGCCCCTGATGGCTCCTCCTGCCGTCGCAGGGGAGATAGGCCTGAGGGTGAAATCCACACCGCGTATCTCGTCCGCCGTACTCCCGATGTGGATGACGTCGGCCTGCGTCCAATCCGTCTTGTCGCGGTACCAAATGGGACCATATCCCTGCGCCTCAGCGGACAACTTGTAGTCGCCCGGGGCCGGCACATGGAGCACATAGGCTCCAGTGGATGGGTCCGTAACCCCTTCATAGGTCAGAAGCACGGTCGGGTTGGAGGCGCTGGTGAGCTTAAAGGTGACGACGTCAGTGAACGGGAAGCCGTCCGGATCCAGAACTGTGCCGGAGATCACCGCCCCATCGTCAAGATCAAAGTTGATGCCGGCGACCTGGGCCCCGCGCGGCACCACAATGGGAGTGGCCGCTCTCCAACCCCTCTTGTCACCGAAGGGCGCCGGGACGTTGTCGTACAGTTCATCGACATAGTCATTGCTGACGGTCATGACGTAGAATTTGCCGGGGCCGGTCATCAGTTCGTATTGCCCGGAGCGGTCCGTCTCCCCCACCTGAACGACGTACCCGAGAGAGTCAAAGGCGACCACCGCGATGGGCCTCTCCGGCGTCCTTCCCGCCACCGTAACCGTGCCCCGGATTCCCTCTTCCAGGTACGCGCTCAGCACGGCGGCAGAGGTTTCGCCACGGCTCTTCTTCAGCTCTTGGACGAAGTCGATGCCGCGTGCTCGGCTCAGCAGGATGGCCGTCCGGATTGCCTGCAGTCTGATCTCCGGCGTGATGGCTCGGGCCGCTCGCTCAGCCATGCGTTGGGCCGCCTGGTGATCGGCGAGCGCTTTCAGGACCTGGGCGGAGGTCACCTTTCCCATCTCTTGCGAAGCGAGCCCGAGGGCCAGAAGCTCTCGCTGCGTCGTGGCCTCCGAGAGGAGCTTCTTGAAGGCCTGCTGTGGCGGCGTGTTGGCCTGCACAAGCGCTGCCAGGACTCCCGAAAACAGGAGCACCACCATTCCGAAGCTGCCCATCCGTAGCAAGACGCGTCTCATCTCCGCACCTCCTTAGGCAAGTGCGCTCTGTTTCCCTTCATCTTCGATGCATGGGTCACGCGTCCGTGACATCCGCCCCCTCACACGTCAATGTACACCCATCCCCCGGCGATTGCAAGGGGCTTCTGTCGCTCCCTTTGCGCCTCTCCGTCCGGAGGATATGCCCCTGGGTTCGGCGCCGGTTGGCGAAGTGTGCCTCCAGGCATGAACGCCGATTGGCGGTAGGAAAGAAGCGGGTTCTTTACGGTTATGCTCCGCTGCGGGGGAGCTCGAAGGGGGCCGATCGGCAGGTGTAGGCCCGGTTCCCCAGGCCGATGAGATCCACAAGCACACCCAGCAGACGGCTTCCTCCCTCATCATGGGGTTGCGCGCGAAGCTCGCGGGCGGCCTCTCGGGCTTCTCCCCGGAGCCAGCGCTGGATCTCCCTGTAGCTCTCCAGCGCCAATGGCTCGATCACCACCGTGAGCGTCAGGTAGTAAGTCCCTGGGGGCAGCAAGGAAGCCTTGGACGTCACCCGCAGGACCCGGGGTCTTGAGAGGTAGCTCTCCAATTCGGTGACGTCCACGTAGGTAGGAGGGCTGGTGTCGGGAAAGGATACGGCGTACGCGATCTCGAGCGGTTCGAAGTACAGCTTGGCCCGCTCCACCACCTTGCGAACGAGTTCGTCCGGCAGGATCCTGCGGACGCGCCAGAGGCGGATCTCGAAACGGATGGCCGAGGTGGCGCCTCGCGTGACCGCAAGGAGGAGGTCGCGGTTCAAGACCGGCCCCACGGAGACTTGGACCAGGAGCGTGTCCTGCCGCGCGTAGACGGAGTCCACTTGCACGCGCCCCGCTTCCGCTCCGATGGCAGAGCCCCCCTCGCCCAGCGTCAAGAAGGCTAGGAAAAGGGCCATCAGACCCTGCGCCTTGCCACGATGGCGATCCACTCCTCGCGCCTCAGACAGTCCTCCGATCGGAGCCCGAATCTTGGCATCTCTGACGTGATTTCTTCCTCTTCGGTTTCGATCAGACCCGCCAGCACGGCGACTCCGTTCGCGTTGAGGTGCGTGGCGATGTCGTCCAGAATCGGGAGCAGGATCTGTCGCTGGAGATTGGCCAGTAGGATATCGAAGCGCGCGCCGGAGGCCAGAGCGTCGATGGACCCCACGACCAGCCGGACTTGCCCTTCCGCTCGATTCAGGCGCAGATTCTCGCGCGCATTTTCGATCGCTACGGGATCGATGTCCAGGCCGATGACCGGAGCGCATCCCAGCTTGGCCGCGGCGATGGCGAGGATGCCGCTTCCTGTGCCGAGATCGAGCGCGCTCATGCCCGGGCGCGCATGCTGTTCGAGCGCCTCAAGCGTGAGCTGCGTGCTGGGATGGGTCCCCGTGCCGAAGGCCTGTCCCGGCTGGATGACGATCGGGAGATCCCGATCCGTTGCCCCCTTCGGCACCTCATGCCAAGGAGCACGGACCAGCAGGCGGCGGCCTACTAGCACGGGCCGGAAATGGGCTTTCCAGGCCGATTGCCAGTCGCGCTCTTCCTCCCAATGGAGCTCAAATTCGATTTCCTCGGCGCCTGAGCCGAGGCATTGAAGCAGCCGGCGGAGGCAGGAGTGAACTTCCAATGGATTGAATTCCGGAGGCAAATAGACATGCACCGCACTGCCCTCTTGCCAGGAGCCCAGCGCGCCGTGTTCGAGGAGGAGGTCGCTCAGCGTTTCCATCAGCGGGGACGGCGCCCGCAGAGTAAGCCGGAGCCAGCGTTGCTCCCTCACCATTGGCGAATCACCTGCAGGAGCACTCGCCCGACCTTCTCCAAGCTGGCCGGGCTGCACTTGTCCGGCGTGTCCTCCAGGGTGTGCCAATAGGGGTAGTCGAAGTCGATCACGTCGATGGCGGGAATCCCGACGGAAAGGAGCGGGACATGATCGTCCGTCACGTAGTATTCGACTCGAGGAATGAACTCGGCGAACCCGAGCCGGTGAGCTGTGCTCCAGACCATTTCCACCAACGAGCGGGCGAAGCGGTGAGAGTAGCCTTCCACATAGAGATTCAGGTCGCGATCGCCCACCATGTCCAAAAGGATGGCTGCTTCCGGCCGCTCCTCGCGGGAAAGGCTGCGTGCGAAATGGCGGGAGCCAACGGCATAGGTATCCTCATCGCCCGGCCTTCCCTGATCCTCCGCATCGAAGAGGACGATATCGATGCCCACTTTGGGAGGCGACTCCTGCAGGACCCTGGCGAGCTCCAACAGAACTGCCACTCCTGAGGCTCCGTCGTTGGCCCCGAGGATGGGCTTGCGGCGGTTCCTCGGATCCGGGTCCTCGTCGGCCCAAGGTCGGGTATCCCAGTGGGCACAGAGCAGAACTCGTCGCCGGCGCTCGGGCCAGAGGCGCGCCACCAAGTTCGTTGCCTTGGCCACCTGCATGCTATCCAGACCGAATCGGTGGTCGAAGCTCTGGTGGGTGACGGCCGAAGTGTAGCGCCTGAGTTCCGACGTGAGGAAATCCAGGCAAGCGCGATGGCCCGGCGAGCCCGGGTACCGCGGCCCGAAGGAGCACTGCTTTTCTAGCAGCGCAAAGGCGCGGGATCCATCAAAATCGCTCCCGGCGCTCCGGCATGGAAAAGAGGCCAAGACCATCGCCAGCGCCAGGGACCAGCGGAGGCCCGCTTTCGGTCCCCGCATACGGAGCTTGGATAAGCTTTGACGATTTCTCAGCGAGATCTCTCCGGCTGTCCCAGTTAGCCAAGCTTCCTCGGCCTCAGCTCCCGCGAATCGATATTTGGACACTGATCCCAAGCTCCTGGATTTTCGTTTCGCCCATCAGCGAATTCTTGGTGTGGCCCACGGTGAAATACGCGCTTCCGCGGACCTGCGTGCTGAACGTGTAGGTGACCCTCGGCGAGAATTCCCATTTGCTGGTTTCCGCGGTCGGTTGGAATCGGCCATCTCGCCCGCGGCTTTTCAGCGTGGTGTTGGTTCCGTAGATGAGGCTGAACTGGAAGTCGACGCTATTCTTGAGCTCCTTGTTCTTCAGGATGGGCACGCGGAAGCCGGAGCGCTTGCTGTATCGAGCCGTCAGGCTGAGATCGCGGCTGAGCTGTTTCGTCGAGCCCACGCCGTAACTGGTGCTTTGGCTCAGCTGTTCGCTGGAGTTGTAGCGGAGAGAGATGTTCATGCCGTTCTTCAGCTGAACGTTGACGCCCACCAGCGGACGGAATCCCGCCTGGAAGTCCAGCCGTGTCGTGGTGCGGACACCTTGCGGAGTGAGGTTCCAGGTTTCGCTGCGCTGGCCGTCGAAGGAATGGTCCAGCGAGACCGTTTGCGCGTACTTTTGTAGGACCTTCCAGCGCTCCAGCCCGGACCAACGAATGGTCCAGGAGGGGAATGGCATGTCCAGCCCTCCGAGACGCATGTAGGTCTGGTTGATACTACCGGTCACCGTGGTGGTCCGATTCTCTTGCTCAGACCAATTGTAGCGGAGGTCCACGCCGATGTTCCGACGCGGGCGAAGGCCTGTCTGCAGACTCATGCTATTGGAGACGTTCTCCGCACCTCGGTTGGTCCCCACATTCTGCAGGCTCGGTACCCCCGGATCCAGGCTGAAGCCGAGCTGGAAATCGCTGCTCGGCATTTTCTCGCTGGCCAAGCCGTACCGACTGGCCCCTTTCCGTTGCTGCAAGCTGAGGCTGATGGGATCGAACATCTCGAAGAACTTGCCGACATAGCGCAGCAAGGAGAAGGGCGTGCCCTCCTTCTTCTCTTCCTTCTTGGCTTGCTGGCCGGGCGGTGACTCCTGCTGCGGAGTCTGTCCCTGCGTTCCCGGCGGAGCACGTCGAGCTCCAGGAGGCTGCCGGCCCGGCATGGGCCTTCCGGCTGGAGCGGAGGGCCGGAAAATGGAATTCCACAGCCGGTTTGGGTCGAGGCTGAAGCTTGCCGAGAGATTGGCGCTGTTGGTGGCGCTCCGACCGGTCGTCTTTTGCTGGGGGTTGTTGTTGTACTGGAAATTGGACGAGTAGTTGACGCTGTTGGTAAGCCAGGTGAAAATCTTCGGGCTGTACTTGACGCTGAAGGTCTGGTTCACCCCCGTCGTTTGACCAAACTTGAACTTCCAGAGGTCACTGAGGGGACTTTCTCGCATATCCGAGGCGTAGCTGCGGCTGTAGTCAAAGCTTAGATTGTCGAACATCTGGTACCCGGCCCGAATGGATCGGCTCACGTTGAGCACGTAGGTCGCGGTGACTGCGCCCGTGCGCGTGATCGATCGTTGGTCGTTCTGGTTGAAGGAGCCATCCAGAGAGAGGTTTGTCGGGGTGTAGTAGAACTTGGTGGCTGCAAGCTTGCCCACGATGGGGATGGATCCGAGGAAGGAGAAGGGCTGAAGCGCCTTGCCTCGGCCAAGGGTAAGGTTGTATCCGATGCGTCCGGAGCGCGAGACATTCCTGGAGTCCTCGATGGTGGAGCTGCTGGAATGGGATTCCGTCTCGCTGTAGGAGACGGAGATGCGATCTACGGTGTTAGCCAGGATCCAGTTCTTCGATTGGGTGCTCCGCCGCAGCGAGACGCTGAAGCCGCTCTGCTCCTGCCGGGATTGAATGGTCTCGAGCACCGACTGCGGGATCCGGCCTTTTCGGACCTCGATGTCCGTCCCGGGCTTGTACTTGGGAGTGGCCTCGGCCGTGCGCTGATTATAGGCGATCGGGATCGAAAGGCCCAGGAAGGAGGGGAGCAGCTTGTCCAGCTGGAGGCTGGCGTTGAAGGCGGTGGAGAAGCGATTGTCGCCGGAGCCGTATCGGCTCTTGATGTCGTGGAAGTCGGCGTCCTGCCGATCGATGTCCACGTTCACGCGCATCACATCCGCCAGGGCGAGATCCGCGTGCGCGCGCATGGCGATCCCGCGTTCTTTCTTCACGTAGCTCAATCGGAGCTCATTGAGCCAGATCTCCCCGGTGAACGGCAGCGGCTGAGCCCCGTATCCGGCCGCGAAGGTGCCCATCAGGTTTCGGATCCCGACGGCGAGCATGCGCACGTTCGTCAGGCTCGGCCGACCGCGGATCCGGTACTCCTTCCCATTGAGCAGCGCCTTCACGAACTCCCCGGAGGTGCTGTCGTAATAGGCCGAATCGAGCTTCACGGCCGTCAGGTCCAGAAGGTCAATCACGATCTCGTTCCGTTTGTCCCAGCCGGGGTAGACCCGTTGCCGGAGCTCGTAATAGTTCTTCAAATCGGATCCGAAGCGGAAGAAGAGCTCGATGTAGCTTGTGTCCTGCCGGATGTGCGTCCCCGCCGGGTCCTTTCCGTAGACGTACATCTTCATTTTTTCGTAATGCAGGTAGTCCTGGGCGGAAAAGAAGGTCTTTTGAACCAGGCCGCTGTAGCCCGGTTTGAGGTCGCTGACCTTGAGGACGAGGGCTTGTTCACGGGCCTGGACGCGGGTGATGGGATCGATCTCACCCGAGACGCCGGGAGGCGGCCGGTATTCGGGATTGTCGTGGGTGTTGACGACGGTCACCGCGACCGTGGTATCGTCCCGCGCGTCGTACTTGTCGGGGGCTTCGGGAGAAGCGATGCCCAGTTCCTTCCAATCGCTGCCGACGAAGTTGATCTCGGCGATCCGGACCCGGACGCCGTTTCGGTTTTTCACCCCGTTGATCCAGATCCGCACGAACTCGATGCGGGTGAAATCGGGATTCCCAATCTCCTTGCGGTGGGTTAGGTCTGCAAGCGGGATGCGATACTGCCACCATCCCTTCTCCGGATTGCCGCCGGAGATGTAAGCGGTGTCCGGAGAGTCCTTCGCCAGGTTGATGGTGTACTCGAAGTAGTTGTTGCTGAGATCGACGGCGCCATTTCCGTTGATATCCTCCGTGTCTGGGCGACGGCCTCCCTCGTCGTTTTCATTGCCCTGCGTCCCATTGATGCGGCTGTAGTCGAAGCTCGCGGGGGCGTAATGCCAGTCGTCGAGACTGAGCGGTTCGCCCGGATCTCGTTTGCCATTTCGGTTGATGTCCCAGAAATCGAGCGGGTCGGGCAGGTCCATTCCGTCCAGTCCGACGTCTTCTCCCGGGTCGAGCAGTCCGTTGCGGAATCCCCCAGGCGGGGCCTTGTCTTCCGTGTCCAGCCGGCCGTTCGGGATCACGTCCTCGGAGATCTGGCCAAGGTCGATGTGGAGGATCCCCTCGTCCCCTTGCACCATGATCTCCAAGAACTTGCTTTCCGTCTGGTCATGGTAGCCTGCGGAAAGGCTCTGCATGATCCCCGCCCAGGAGCTGTCGAGTGGGAAGTAGTAGGGGGAACTGGGCGGGAGATGGGTACTGTCGGCCGGGGTGAATTCGATGCTCAGGACATGTACCCGCTGGGGTACATTGGGGTTGATGTCCCGATTGGGCCAGATGTCTTTGATGTAGACCTGCTCCCACGGGTTGTACCAGATGATTCGACCCATCCGGCTCACGTTGGGATAGATCCCGACAGGTGCCGACGCCAGAGTCCATGCGCGGCGGGTGATGCTCAGCCCGATCGTGCGCTTGGAGCCCTCGAAGTCGTCGATGTAGGCGACTCCGCTCGGGTCTCCGGTGGCTTCATTGTTCCGGGTGTTCGGGTTCGGGAGGATCTGGGCCACTTCGCCTTCCACGTTCACGCTGGACGGGGCCTGCGTGTCCACGAAGGGCAAAAAGTTCACCGCGCGTGTAAGGAAGTAGGGCTGGAAGCCGAACTTGCCGTTCACATCCCAGATGAAATTCCGCATGGGGCCCTGGCCCACTCGAATCTTCCGATCCAAGGTCGTCTGATTCATGTAGAGGAGGGAAGCCCCGATGAAGCGGTCGTTGCCGAAATCGTATTGAGCGCGTGTGCCCACCAGCGTCTTCTTCTCCAACTGGAATAGCTCGTTGCTCTCGTACGAGATCTGGACGTCGGCTGTGGGAAGCGTGGCTTCCTCATTCAGGATGGTGAGGGTTCCGGTGTAATAGTCGATCACGTAGTCGGTGCCGCGCTGGAGAGGCCGGCCGTTGAGCCGCACTTCCTCCGAGCCCTCAATGAGATTGAATCCCAGCTGGTAGGTGGCACTCTTGTTTTGGGACTTCACCTCGATGTAGAATTTGCTCGCCGCGGTGATGGCCGCTTGGCTGGTGGTGTCGTACAGGGTAGGACTGTACTTATCGGGGGCCAGTTCGGGCTTCACCAACTTTCCATCGATGTACACGCCGAGGGGGGCAAAAGGGAGCAGGTCCGGGAAGATCAGCTCGCCCCGCGCGAGGTTGATGATGTTCGGATCGATGTCGATGGCCCCATCGGGATTCGGATTGCCGTTCAGGTCAAAACGGTCCAGGCCGAAGATCTCGAGGTACGTCTTGGCTTTCCCATCCACCACCTGAGTTTCTTCCGGGTCACCGGAGGGAGGTTTGTAGAAGATCTTGAGGGAGAAGCCTTCCCGCTGGATGTTGCTGGCCCCGAGGTAATAGACGTTCTTCCATTCGAGATCCCAGGCGCTGTCCTTGGGTGTGGGCTTCGGGGACTTCAAGATGCGCAGGATGATGGTGTTCTGGGAGGTGGGGTCGAAGTCGATATCGCCGACGCGGCGGCCGGAGTTCGTCTCGTACGCTACGGCCAGGACCTCCCCGTCCCCCACCGGATTATTCAGCTGGATGTAGCCGAGGTCGGTGTCGACGAAGTATTCCGTTTTTTCCATCCGCCGGAAGTAGCCAAAGTAGTGGTTCTGGTCCACCCGGCTGGTGTCGACGTCGAAGGTTTGGAGGCTATCGGCGAGCCCGGGCTGGTCCGGCCTCTCGTCGATCACGGCCCAGCCGCGGATCGAATCCGAGTACCGCGTGTCGTAACCCGGCTCGGACTTGTATACTTCAATTCTGCGGATCGACCAGGCGGGATTGTACAGGTGGTTGCCTTCCTTGTCGTAATAGCGGTACTGATTCCGGTAGTAGCGGTCGAGGAAGAAGTAGGTGCCGCGCCGGTATTGGTAGTCTTCGATGCGCTGCGTCTGCTGCTCCGCCCCGCCGCTGAGGCTGATGCGTCTGCTCTCCCCCTTTTCCTGGCTGGCGATGGTGGTGACCTTGAGGTTGCCGAGTTGCATATCGGCCTTCACGCCGAAAAGCCCGGAGTTTCTCCCGCTGAAGGTCACGAAGCGCGTTGCGGGGAGGGAAAGGGAGATGTTTCCCGCCTCGACCGAGGTCACCACCTCGTCTTCAAAGCCCGTGTATTCCAGTCGGATGGTATTTTCGAAGTCGAAGGGGCGCTCGGAGTCTTGGTCCACGCGGACGCTCACCTTTTCGCCAATGTGCCCCTCGACACCGAACCGCTGCTTCTGCTCCATCTTGAAGTTGTAGTCGGAACCGCGGGTGAGCGCTGTTTTCACCTCGCTTCGTTTTTCGTGGCGGAAACCGCCGTCAATGGTGATGTCGCCGGTCACGCTCAAGCCGACCCGGGAGCCGCCGAAGAGGGTCTGGAAGGTGCGGCTGCGGATTTCCATGGGGAGGTCGATGCGCACGCCTTGATCGCGGCGGCGTCGGTCGTCCAGATATTCCCGGGGCTTCTTGAGCATGGTTTGCCGCCACAGGCTTCTCAGCTTGCTCTGACCCTGCAACTCGACGAAATCCCAGAGGGGCATGCGCAAGGGGTAGAAGATCTCGCTCCGGCCCAGATTGTAGGTCAAGGTGATCACCCTGCCCACGCTGTCCACTGCGGACTGAAGGCGAAGGCTGCGGATCATGCGGGGCATCGGGGGGATGTGCAGGGAGTCGACGGGAATGCCGTAGTAGCCATCGTCGAGGATTGGGGCGCGCAGAGGATCGACGACTCTGCGAGTGAGGGGGGCAAGGGTGAAATCATTGGGGGCTGCGAGCAGACCTTCCCCGCCTGCGCCGACGAGGAGGATCACGGCGGCCACGCACCCCAATCTCACCCATGAGGGGCGAACTGACCTGGTCGCGTTCACCTGCACCGCTTGCTATCTGAGCCGTTTTCTGCGCCGAGGTTCTCGAAAGTCCATTCTCGAGATAGCTCTGCGGATCCCGGTAGCAACTGTCGATTCGCCCCTCCTTGCTGCCACTTTCGCCTCAGGGTCGAGTTGGCTGCTGCGGGCGCCCGCCGTACTCGACTGCAGGGCCAAAGTAGCGAACCTGACCCTAACTTGCAACCGGTAAGCGGAGCAGCCGGCCCCGCGTCGGGGAACGGTCAGCGATCGGCTTTTTCGAAGAGTCGGCATCTACTTTTATGCGGGGCCTCCAAAGGCGGTTCCCCGCCGGCGCCGCACCGTCATCCGCCCTTGTTATCGGGGGAGTAACTGATTACATTAGGGCGGATCCGGAGGCTACTTGAAGCCCCGCGCGGCGGCCGTGCGTCTACAGTCGTAAGGGCAGGCGGGCTGCCCGCGCGGGGCACAAGGACGGGGAGAGAAGCGGTGTCGATCCTTTCGCGCTACGTTCTTCGGGAACACGTGGGGCCCTTTTTCTTCGGGTTCGGGCTGATCACGCTCGTTTTCGTGCTGAACCTGGTTTTTCGGGAGCTCGGGCATGTTCTCAGCAAGGGCCTGCCTTTGGGCATCATCCTGGAGTTCTTCGCGCTGAATCTTGCGTGGATTGTGGCCCTGGCTGTGCCCATGGCCGTCCTTCTGGCTTGCCTGATGGCCTTCGGTCGCCTGTCCTCCGACAACGAGGTCACGGCCTTCAAGGCGAGCGGAGTGGGTCTGGTTCGTCTATCGCGGCCCGTGGTGGTGACCTCGGCGGTGCTGGCGGCCGGGCTGGTGGTGTTCAACAATGCGGTGTTGCCGGAGGCGAATCACCGCCTGCGGCTGCTGGCGTCGGACATCTCGCGCAAGCGGCCCACGGTGGACCTCGAGCCCGGCGTGCTCTACCGCGGCATCCCGAATTTCGACGTGATGGTCAGCCGCATTCACGAACGCGAAGCTTGGTCCCGCGCCTACGGCGTGATGATCGACGACCACAGCACCGATGGCGTCCGCAAGACGATTGTGGCCGACAGCGCGGACGTGCAGGTGGACCTGCGGACGGGCCTCCTCCACCTTACGCTGTACCACGGCGAGATCCACGAGGTCAACCTGAACGAGCTCGGTTCCTACCGGAGGCTTCGCTTCCCTCGGCATCGGATCACGCTGCAGGTGCCGGGCATGGTTCTGGTCCGACACGAGTCGGACTACCGCGGCGATCGCGAGAAGAGCGCAGGGATGATGCTGCGCGAGATTCGCGAGAACGAAGCTCTGCTGCGGGAACATCAGGAGCGTTTGGCCGAGAGGGTCTGGCGTACCGCGCTAAGGCACCTCCCCTGGTTGGGACAGGAGGCCCCCGACTCCACCAGCGATAAGCTCCGCCTGTTTCGGCGGTCTCTCAATGACCTTGGCGCGGTGCGGGCGGAATACCAGCGCCTCCTCTCGGAAGCGCAGAGCGAAATCGCCATCATCAGGACCTACCAGCGAACGATCAATTCCCTCCGGGTGGAGGTTCACAAGAAGTACTCGATCCCCGTGGCGTGCATCGTGTTTGCGCTCATCGGATGCCCTCTGGGAGTGATGGCCCGGCGTAGCGATCTCGCTGTGAGCGGAGGGATCGGGCTCTTCTTCTTCCTATTCTACTGGGCTTGTCTGATCGGAGGGGAGGAGCTGGCCGACCGTGGTTACATCCCGGCTTTTTGGGCGATGTGGACCCCGAACTTTGTGGTTGGGTTTGCCGGTTTGTACCTGCTTTTCCGGACGGCACGGGAGGCCACATTCATCCCGTGGGACGCATGGGCCAGGAGCTTGCGATTGAAGCGTCGGGGGGAGGCCGAATCGTGAAGATCTTGGACCGCTACATTCTGCGCCGGTTCCTTCTCACACTGATTTTCGCCCTCATCGCCTTCGCTTTGATCTTCGTGGTCGTCGATCTCATCGAGAACCTGGACAAGTTCATCGATCGAGGCGTACCCCGAGAGATCGTCGTCCGCTATTACCTCTTCTACCTTCCCTACATCTTCACGCTCGTGCTTCCCGTGGGGGTACTGCTGGCCAGCCTGTTCAGCGTCGGGCAAATGGCTCGGTACAATGAGCTCATCGCGATGCGCAGCTCGGGCGTCTCTCTGTACCGGATTCTTCAGCCCCTTTTCCTGCTGGGCATCCTGCTCAGCTTGTTCGACTACTACTTCAGCGAGCAGATTGCGCCCATCGCCAACGATCGCAAGTTCCAGATCAAGCGGCAATACGTGGATCGGGTTCCGGAGTACGTCTGGGCCAAGAAGGCGCACCTGTTTGTCCAGGACTCGCCCACTCGGCGCGTGTTCGTGGGGTTCTACGACGCGGAGCAGAACCTGGCGCGCAACGTCAGCATCCAGGAGTACGAGGGCAACCGCATCCGAAGCCGCTGGGACGCGCCGCGGATGCGCTGGGATGGCGAACAGTGGGTCCTTCTTGACGGATATCACCGGGAATTCGTTGGCGACCAGGAGATCGTCACCCCATTCGGACAAATGCCCTTTGCGGGCCTCAGCTTCCGGCCGTACGATCTGGCCAAGGTCCAAAAGCCCACGGAGGAGATGAGCTACCGCGAGCTCAAGGCCTTCATCCACGATGTCCAGCGAAACGGAGGCGACCCGCGCCGGTGGCTCGTGGACCTGTACATGAAGATCGCCTTCCCCTTCTCCAACCTCATCATCGTGATGTTCGGAGCCCCGTTGGCTTCCACTAAACGGCGAAGCGGTCCCATGGTGGGGTTCGGCATCAGCCTGGCCATCTGTTTCTTCTATTTCGGCCTGACCCGGGTGGGAGTCTCTCTCGGCCACAACCTGCGAATCCATCCCTGGCTGGGAGCTTGGATTGGGAATCTGCTCTTCGGAGCGGCCGCGATCCCCCTCCTGCTGCGCGCCGAACGCCACTGATCGCTCCCATGCCTCTGGGCGGCCCGCCGAGCCCTGAATCCCGTCGTCCGCCGGGAGGCTCCGCGCTCGGTCAATCCGAACCTCGGATAGCTGGCTCCGTGCTCTTGCAGGAGCGCCGTGCCAGGAGGATCCCGAGCAGAATTCCTCCGAGGATCACGACCTCGCGCAGGACAGCGTGCAGGTTGTGGTTGGAGAAGAGGCTGATCCAGAATCGGGACGGGTCGGCCGACCGACGGACGTCCAAGAAGAAAGAGACAGGGCTGAGGAAGTAGGCGTTGGAAAGGGGCCACAAAGCCGGGATGCCATATGGAGCGCGCGTATCTACGGCGAGCATGTCCAGTAACAGGTGGCTGGCGTAAGCCACGACGGAAATGCTCAGGGCCGCCCGGACATTGGCGCCAAGCAGTCGGGCCACTCCAGCAGCAGCCAGACTGACAACGACGAGGGCGCCGAGGCTGTGTGAAAATGCGTGGTGGAAGCGATTGGCGTCGCCTACCAAAAGACCGGGTAGGAAATCCAGGTCCGGCAGATTGGCGACGAGCACGGCGAGCACGAACAATGCGATCCTGCGGCGCCTATCCATTGCCGCCCAAGTGGCAGTACCCGCCAGGCTGTGAGCAATAGGGGAGGGCATCGCCAGATCCTCTCGTTCCTCGGAGATCCCTACCAGTCAACACAAATCCAGGCGCGCTCGGATTTGGGCAGGCTAACTCCCACAGGAGTCCCGCGACCAGCAACCCGGGATTCCCCTTCGCCCGGAATTGGCCACAAGATGGGGCCAGGGAAGACGAGCGCATCCCCTATCCGGGCTAATGCTGGCGAATCCCAGATGCGGTCTCTCGGACGCTTTTCCAATCGGTCCCGATCACCGGTGTGCAAATCCCGGGCCCGAGCGATTGCGGAAAGAGTCATCCCGGTTTATTCCGTGGAAGCTGGCCCCAGGGCCTAGCTCCTCTTGCGGTGCTCAGCGTGGGTAGCCTGTGCCGTTTCCGAGGGACGATCGATGAATTCCCCCGGCTCCGGTAGCAGCGATGGCCGACACCAGAGGGCGGGGTTGTCCCGAGGTGTTTCCCCGCGGGCCGCGAGCACCAATCTACCGTGCAGTCTTGCGTTCGCGTCGCTCCAGGAGAAAACTTCCCACCGCGAGACCGCCGGCTCAGCGGGGATCCGACGTGTCGGTTTCGGGTGCGGGCGGGAAGGAGATTCCGGTGCAAGCTCAACTCCTGCGGCGCCTCCTCCGCACCAGGGCGATGTTCGTGCTTGCGGCGAAGGTTGGGCAAACCCAAACGGCTTTCAGCAGCTCCGCTCGGCGCGTTTGCCGGCGACCGCGAGATAAAAGGTTGGCTCATCGACGTATTGCGTCAGGACCAGTTGACATTGGGCCATCCACTTGACGAGGGTGTTCCTGGAGGGTAAAAGGTCGTGGCGCACCGGCTCGCCGGCGCGGCGGTGAACTTCCCGGAGTGCTTGCCGGCCAACCGGATGGCAGATCACCAGGCTGCCACCCGGGCGAAGCACTTGCGCCGCGGAGCGGAGCGCGAGGAACGGCTCCCGGAAGTGGGCGAAGGCGCTGAACATCACCACGACATCGAAACTGGCGGGAAGGAAGGGCAAGGCGTGCGCATCCGCCTGACAAGCGGGTGCCTCGAGTTCCGGCCATCGCCGGCGCATCTCCCGGAGCATGTTGAGGGAGATGTCGGCTCCCACGACCCGCGCGCCTTCCCCCGCAAGCTGGTGGAGGATGCGACACAGCGACCCTGTGCCGCAACCCAGATCCAGGATGCGCATGCCGGGTTTGGGGTCGATGGCCACGATCACGTCCTGAAGCCGGTGCGTCTCGTTCACGGTGTCCCGCCAGTGGGTCGCGAGGGAATCAAAGAAGCTTCGCCGGGGATCCACGAGCGCCATGCTCAAACCTCGAGATATTGGCCCAGTCGCGGCAGGATGAGCGGGATGGACAGCGTGATGAGCGCGATGCCCGGGAGGCCATAAACCACCGCGGTCCATCCCGTCCAGTGGGGTGGTAGCCCCAGCACCGGCGCGATCCCGAAGGCCAAGAATAGGAGCAGAATCCGGTTCAGGAAGAAGGCTACGAGCAGTGTCGGGAGGGGTTGGAGACCTGCACGGTACAGGAGCGAGACCGTGGCGCCGAAGATTCCCAGCTCCACGCTGAGCACGGGGGCCACGGGAGGCATGAGGGCCGGCATCCCAGTGAGGACGGTGGAGACCATCGGCGTGACCATCCCGGCGAAAGCAGATGGCCATGGCCTCATCACGAAGCTACCCAGGGCGATGGGGAAAAACATTGGCAGGAACACCGGGCCCAGTCCCACTTGATGGAAGATGATGGGCAGCAGCACGCCCGCGGCGACGACTGCTGCGCCCACTGCAAGTTGCCGGGGGCGGTCTGGCTTCTTCGGCAAAGAATGCCGAGGCCGGGAGCTACTCTCCGCCGGCATCACAGCGCCGTCCCGATTTCCAGAGAAAGGGACCTTCCCGGCATGGGATAGCCGAGCATGAGCTGGTAGTGCGCATTCAAAGCGTTCTGAAGACGCAAGATCACCTGCGCCATGCCTGCCCGATATCCAAGGCTGAGGTCGAGGGTGGTGTGGTTCGGCAATTTCTCCCGGTAGCCGTCCATGCCGTAGAGTTCCTCGACCCGGTTGAGGTTGGCTGCCAGATCCCAGCGCTTGTGGCTGAGCGTGCCCGAGAGCCCGTAGCGCCGTTTGGGGGCGTAGCGGGTTTGCTGATCCGGGTCCAGTAGGGAACCGAAGAGGCGGAGGCTGGCAGAGGGAGCTGGCTGCCAGGTGAGGTCCCATTCCAGCCCTTTGTGCACGAAGCTGCCGGAATTGCTCAGGCGCAAGTTGGGGTATTTCCCTTCGACCCGGATCAAATTGCTCCCCTCAGCCCGGAAGGCGGTGACGTCGACCACCAGGCGGTTTCGCCACTGGGCGCAAAGGCCGAGCTCGTGGTTCCAAAGCCGCTCCGGCTTCAGCGTGGGAGTGGGCGCTGGGAAGAGGTAGAGCTCGCGGATCGTCGGGCTGCGGAAGCCTTTGCCCGAATTGAGTCGGAGGCTCAACCCATGCATCGGCTCCCACACCAGGCCGAGCTTCGGGACCATCTCGTAGCCGAAGAGCTGGTGATGCTCGAGCCGCAATCCGCCGGAGGCGATCAGCGTGCCCGCCAGCGTTTGTCGTACATGGAGGTACGGCGCCCATTGCGTGATGTAATGACGTCCGTAGTCGCGCCCGGTCTTCGTGTTCAGGCCGTGCCCCCCGTAGTGCGTGAAGTCCGCGCCCAGCGTGGCGATGGCGCCGGTCAACGGCTTTGCGGTGAGATAGGCGCTGATCCCGTAAGTCCGATCGATGGAGTGCCAGCCATCGTAGATGTTGTGCCGGCCGTAGTTCACGAAGGCGCGGACCACTCCCGTCCCGAATAGCGTTTGCCCCCGCATCTGGATGTCGGCCCCGGAACGCAACACGTCCACCCAATGATCTGGGTACGGTTTGGAGATGGGCCCGGGGTCATAGGCCCGGTAGTCCGCGACGTAGCCGCTGGAGCTCAGCTCCAACCGTTGGTCAGGACGGAGACCAAGCCGGTAGGTGTAGTTCTGTCCATCGAATTGCGCGCTGGGACGGTGCCCATCCGTATGCTTTCCCGTGCCGGTGATGTAGTAGTCCCAGCTGCCCAGGTTGGCTCCGTGGCGCAGCCCGATGACTCGGGTATCCCAGCTCCCACTCCGGAGCCGGATCTGGGTCTCCATCCCCGGCTCCTTCACCCGTCGCGGGATGATGTTGATCACCCCGCCCATCGCGTTGCTGCCGTAAAGGACCGAAGCTGGGCCTCGTACGACTTCCACCCGTTCGGCCGATTCCAGATCGTAGGCGTCGGGTAGGGGATGCCCCATCAACCCCATCACGTCAGGCCTGCCGTCGATGAGCATGAGGACCTCGGTATTGGGCGTGCCGCCGATGCCACGAATGGTGATCCCGCCGGCGGCATCCGAGCCTACGCCGAAGCCCATGACGCCGCGCTGAGTGACGTAGATGCCCGGGGTGGCTTGGGCGAGTGCCTCGTGTACCGAGCTTGCTCCGAGGAAGCGAGGCACAGCTGCAGGGAGAACGCTCACCGTTGCGTCCACTTCCCGTTGCGGCCCTTCCACCCGATGAGCCGTGACGACGATCGGACTGAAGTAGTATTTCACCGAGTCCGACCCCAGGTCCGTCGCGCCCGTGCTCGCACCAGTCGTCGCAGACCCAAGGCCAAGTGCGCAGAACAGGCACGCCGCGATGGCTCGCTGCATATCGATCCTCCCATCTTGGCTTTTTCAGATGATCGTGGCCCCTGTCCCGGTGACGGTGAGTTTCCCGTGTTTGACTCCCTTCTGGCTGATCAATAAGTCGGCCAGACTCTGAACCGTGCGCACCGGTCCCCGAATGGCCACTACTTCCAGGCAATTGTCCTCGTCGAGATGAACGTGAAGGGTGGCCAGGACGTGTTGGTGGTAGGTGTGCTGAAGGTCGAGGAGGCGGTCACTCAGCTCGCGCTTATGATGGTCGTAAACCAGGGTGATGGTGCCCACCACCTCCGCATCGGCTGTTTCCCATTCGCGCCGGATCAACGCATCGCGCACCAGGTCGCGAATGGCTTCGGAGCGATTGGGATAGCCCTTCTCCTCGATCATCTCATCGAACCGGGCAAGCAACTCCTCATCCATGGAGATGCCGAAACGGACAATTGCGCCCATCATGACCTCCGGTGCTACGATTTTTCCAAATGTAACACGCACGAGCGCCCGGCGCAAGGAATTTGTGCCGCTGGCGTCCCGGAACTCTCGCTTTCCCACTGGCGCGGGCGCACGGTTCGTCTCCCTTCTGCTCAATGGGATCGGCTCCCTTGGAGCGCCGGCTACAAGGGTACGGGCGGGGACGCACATTGCCGAGCCAGACGAGTCCCAGCTCGCCATTCTCCTTCCGCTGGGCGGAGGATGGAGCAGGCTCGAGCCCATTCTGGTCTACCCTGGAGCCCGATGCAAGAGGACGGATTGGAATTCGGTTCGCCAGCCAGACGTCCAAGGAAGCGGTTTCGGAGTTCATGGCGAGCCGGGGCGAGCGGAGCCAAGGGGAAGGCGGATGGTTTGGAAAGGAGGTCTTTGTCCGCACTGGGGGGAGGAATCTTGCTAGGAGTGCGCAGGGATCTGGCTGGGTCACTTGCGCAGGGTTGGCTCGCATTTTGTGCCCGTGCCCCTCGGGAAGCTCCGCGCTTGAGGCGGCTTCAGTCCGTCCCGGAGGGAACGGATCGGAGGGTTCCGAAGCCCCCTGAGGAAGCTCATTCCGGCGCCGAGCCAATGGAGAAGCTGCTGGTCCTGCCGGAGGAGGCAGGACGCCGCCAGTGAGCCTCGCGGGCAGATTGCAGGGTCGGGTCGACGAGACCGAAGGATCTCCCTGGAGCAGTTTGCCGCCGGCCAGGCATGGTTTCGGGGAAGGTCTTCCGTCGGTTCGGATGTAAAATCTTGCAATGTTGGGGGTCTACCGCGACGCCGAACTTTGAAGAGAGCCGCGCATTTCCGACAATTAGGCCTGTGAGACACGTGTGGAAACGGGAGACCCGAAACTCTACGGCAGAACCAGAGATGGCAAGGCGTCGGACGAGCCCCTGGGTCTTGGGAACTCTTGCGTTCTTCCTTTCGGCCGCGGTCCCCGCCGGGGCGCAACCGGTTCGGAGCATGGAGGCGGTGCGCGTCAACCCTGCGCCGCGGATCGATGGCAAGCTGGATGATGATGCCTGGCAATGGGCCCGCTGGGATGGGAACTTCGTGCAGCGCGAACCGCAGGAAGGTCAGCCCGCCACCGAGCCGACATGGGTGGCGGTGACCTATGATGCGCGTAACCTCTACTTCGGCATTCGCTGTCGCGACTCCGAGCCGCACAAGATCATCGCTCGGGAGATGCGGCGCGACGCCCACCTTGACGCGGACGACAACTTCCAGATCATCTTGGACACCTACCACGATCTCCGCAGCGGATACTACTTTGTGATCAATCCTCTCGGGGCTCGTCGCGACGCCACTCTGGCCAACGATGGGACCGTTTTCAATGACAGCTGGGATGGCATCTGGGAGTGCCGTACCGCGCGCGACGACAGCGGCTGGTACGCCGAAATCGCCATCCCGTGGAAGACTCTGCGCTTCCCCAGGCGCGACACGCTGGACATGGGGGTGAACTTCGTGCGAGTGGTGCGCCGGAAGAACGAGGAGGACTACTGGAAACTTGTGCCGCGAGATCGGGGCTTCTTCGCCGCCTTCCGGGTGAGCGAGGCCGGGGTTCTGCGGGGTATCCGGGGCTTGCGGAGCGGATGGTCGCTGGACTGGAAACCCTATTTCCTGGCCGGAGCTCAGAAGGACGAGGCAAGTGCGGCATCGTACAAGCCCGTGCGGCGGCTCGGTCTCGACACACGGCTTTCTCCCGTCTCCAACCTGACGGTGGACCTCACCTGGAACACGGACTTCGCGCAGGTCGAGTCGGATCAGGAGATCGTCAATCTCACGCGCTTTTCCCTCTTCTTTCCGGAAAAGCGAGACTTCTTCCTCGAAGGGGCGGAGATGTTCTCCTTCGGCGAATCTCCGGACATGCGTCGCCAGATGTTCGGCAGCCCGCTGCAGATCTTCTACAGCCGCCGCATCGGCCTGAAGGAAGGGCAAGCGGTGCCGATGCTCGGAGGGGTCCGATTGACCGGGAAACTGGGAAACTACCAGCTCGGCGCTTTGAGCGTCGTCACCGACCGCGCCGAACTGGAAGACGGGACGGAGCCCAGAACCAGCTATAGCGCCCTCCGCCTCAAAAGGGACATCTTCGCCCTATCGAGCGTCGGCTTCATGGCCCTCAACAAGCAAAGCCTTGACGACGCCTCCTACAATCGCACGGTGGGACTTGACCTCCGTCTCGCCCCCACGGAGGAGCTCACGGTGAACGTAGCAGGTGCGGGGACGTTTTCGCCGGACCGCTACGATGACGACGGCCAGTTCCTGCCTGGGAGCCGGCAGAACTACGGGTTCTATACCGGCCTTGCGTATCGCTCGGACTTGTGGAACCTGCGCGCTTCCTACCTCGACATCGCTCCCCATTTCAACCCGGAGATGGGGTTCGTGCGGCGGACGGATATCCGCACCAGCTCGGCCAGCGTCCGCTACCAGCCGAGGCCAGCGGACAGTCGCCTCGTGCGTCAGTACCTCTTCGGAATCGAGGCGGAGAATATCGAGAATCACGTAGGGATCCTCATGGATCGCAACCTGGAGCTGTCCTTCGGCGCTCGGTTCCAGAGCGGAGCCTTCGCCCGACTCGGGGTGATGAGGCGGCGCGAATTTCTGGAAGAAGATTGGGAGTTGCGTCCGGGTCTCGTCGTGCCGAGGGGCGTGTACCAGGGCTACCAGCTCGACGGCTTTTTCCGCGGGGACGAGAGCCGGAGCTTCAGCCCGGATTTCCGATGGTCTTTCGGCGATTACTACGGCGGCTCGTCCATCTCCTTGGGCACGGAAGGGACGCTGACCTCCATTCGGCGCGTTCGCCTGGAATTCAGCTACGACCACAATCGCGTGACTCTGCCCGCCGGTCGCTTCCGAACCCACACCCTGGGCAGCCGATTCGTCTACTACTTCTCCACGAATCTTTTCTTCAAAGCCTACCTGCAATGGAAGTATGATCCGCTGGACGAGGAGGGGTCGCAACGCGCGGTGGCAAACTTGCTCCTCCGTTACACGGTACGGGACGGAAGCGATCTGTACTTGGTATTCAACGAGTCGGTGGTTCGCCGGAATGATCGTTGGCAAAGCCGAGATCGCGTGCTCGCTTTGAAGTTCGTGTGGTTCACACGGACCTGAGGTCCGCGAGCGGCTTCACCGCAGGATGGTGATCGCGGTGTGGCAGGAGATCCCCGCCCTTCGGCAGCGGAGGAGATAGCGGCCTGAGGGGAGCGGGCGACCAAGTTCGTCGCGGCCATCCCACATCGTGCCCGGGGGACTCGCCGTGAGTCGCCCTATCAGATGCCCCGCGAGGTCGAAGATCTCCACTTCCGTGGGCTCGGCCCCATCGACCAGAAGGGTCGTGGATGTGCGGAAAGGATTGGGATAGACCACCAGCTGAAGCCCCTCAGGAATCGTCCGGAGCTTAGCCGTCGCGGCAGACAGCACGGAGGTGATCACAGCTGCATCTTCGGAAGTGGCCTCCACCCTCAGCTCCATCTCCGTCTGGCCCAGGGCAAGGCTCCAGTCCTCGGCCGGCGAATCCCAGCTCTGTCCCGGCCAGAGGGACCAGCTATCCGTGCTGATTCGGTAGGCGATGATGCGGTGATGCGAGCCCTTGCCAAGGGGCCCACGAGTGCTTCGGTATTCCAGGAGCAAGCTTGCATCTGGGAGGTTCACGAGCACCGGATGGTGACCCACGGTGAACCGCTCGCCTGGCTCAACCGGCTCCGGAGCGATCCATCCCTCCCGTCCATTGGAGGGATCACCATCGAGATCCCAGCGAAGGTAGGCGCACAGCATTGCGGGCTCGGAGCCCGGCGGATCGCCGCTCCAGCATCCCAGACTCATGAGGCAGAGGTCCTGGGGGCCAGTCTCGATGACGACGTCGGGCGCTCCGAGATCGTGGGCGAATTCGTGGCAGAAGGTGCCGAGGGGACTCGTCTCCACCACGATCATCGCGGTTTCGATGCGAACTCCGTCCACTCGTTGTGGCTCTCCGAGCGCAATCTGGCGCGACCACAAATCCTGGGGGCATCGGCTCGTGGCCTGGTCGTCGCCCGCGTGGATGATCAGGAGGTGGTCGACAGCTCCGTCGCCGTCCAAATCATACTGGGAGAAGTCGGTGATGGGGTCGGCGAGCTCAACCGCATGTCGAACCAGCTCGTCCGGGGAGAAGAGGCCCCGATCGTGAACAGCCGGATCAGCGTTGTTCGGGCCGGTATCTGAGCCGTACGCGGCCAGCGGAGCCTCGAGTCGGAACCAGCCGCCGTCAGCGGGGAGGACCTGGCCGGAAATCTGCAGCTTGCCTTCTGAGGCTTCGAGGAAGTAGCGGCGCAAGCTGCGCTCCGAATCAAAGAGGAGGGAATCATGGCACGACGAGGGGACGTGGCCCGGCTTGTCCGCAAAGGCGATCCGGAGGGCGAGCACGGCCGTGGAGCCGAGCAGAGATTTGCGCCAGGCCTTGGACTGGAGCGGCAGGTGGGAATCATCCGCTCGCAGGGCCTTCGCGGAGAAGCTGGTCCTTTGGCTGAGTACGACCGCGCGCGGCGTCATGGGCTCGGCAGCGCCTGGCCACGGAAGTTCCTCGCGAAGTCCGTCCGACGTTCCATCTGACTCGCCGGCAAGGTGCCGACTCGTGGCCGGATGGAGCCCGGGCGGGAAGTCCTGGGGCGATCGGGTGGCACCCGGGATCGCCGTTGCCTCCCGTGCTGCAACCAGAGCGAGGACGAGGACACCACCGCGGATGATCTTTCCAAGAGTCTCAAGCACAGCAGCCGCTCCCTCTTACCGAAAGGGCGGAATCGCAAGGGGTGTACCACAAGCAGGAGTGGTGGGAGGGGATAGATAATCCCTGCAGTTTCAAGGAGTTTGGCTTGGCCCGTTTCGGTGCGAATCCCCGTTTTCCCGTTCAACGAGCGGACGACGTCTCAGGAGCGAACGAGACAGGGATGGCCATGACTCCGTCCTCGGCGAGGGGGGTCTGGGGAAGCCCAGGCGTCGCCGCAAGTGGGGGCCGTGGGAACGCTCGCCGAGGAATGCCGCGCTGGTCTTTTCAGGCTCGGACCGGGGGAGCGCAAGCACCAGGGGACTAGAACTCACGAAGGCCGGAGGGTCCAGCTCAGCGCTCCGGGAACTCGGCCTCAATGGGATACACCGGCCGAATGTCGATGGGAATGTCCGTCAGCCGCCCGAGCGCTGCCTGTAGCTCGGCCGGCATGGTCCCGTATTTCCGGATGAAACCCCTTGCCCCTTCGTAATCCAATCGGGCCTGGATCATGAGCACCTCGTGAGCCAGCTCCCGGATTGCCTCGGGCAAACGATCCCGGTCGACGCGGAAGCGGGCCGTCTCTTCGTCGTACAGGAACGCCTTCTTCTCCCGGAGGAAGTTGAACTGGATCAGGTTGGCCAGTCCGTGAGCCTCCTGGGTGCCGAAGCGGATCGAACGGAACATCCCGCCCAAGTAGGTGACGAACAGGCTGTCCCGGAAAGCCGGGGGAAAGACGCCTTTGTTGACGAGAAACAGGGCATTGTACATGCCGAGGACGTCGGCTTTGGTCTCCTCGATGGTCGGGTAGGTTTCCTTCAGCTCCTTGTTCACCGTGGTGGTGCGACCGTCCGGCAAGCGGATCATCCCCGGGCCCAGTCCGTGCGAAACCTCATGCAGGAGCGTGTGGGTGAAATACGCATTGAAGCTGGCGAGCGGGAGCTGATCGGCGCACAGAACGCGCGCCGTGATGGGCCGCCAGCATTTTTCGAACTTGGCCCCGGCCACATTGCGGAGGAGCACTTTCTTGCTCCCCTTGGCTTCGCGCACGCGCTCATCATTCGGAAGATTGAAGGCCGTGGTCTGGACGCCCGCCTTGGTGTCGCCGGCGGAAAATACTTCATTGACCACTCGGATGGGCGACGATCGCCCACGGCTCAGATTCTTGTAGGGGTCCGGGATTGGGAGATTCCGCTCCAATTCGTCCAGATAGCCATAGATGATGCTCAGCTTGGCCGTCTCTTCCCGGTCAATGAGGGTGACAAAGGCCTCGAAGGCCGCCTTGTACCCGAAGAGCCGATCCTCGTAGACCTCGTAGGGGCCAATGACGAACTCGATGTCCGGGTCGTCCAGATCCATCCAGGCGAGATCGCTTTCGAAGTAGTCGTTGGTGCGGAAAGCCTCGGCTCGGGTCAGGAGGTAGCGCTTCAGGCTGGCATTTTCCGCCAGCTGCGCGGCCTCTTCCAGGATGCGGGCCGCGGGCTCCAGGAGGTGCCGATACTCCTCGGAATAGGGCACGGCCACGAGGCTATCCCCTCTGCGGCGAATCACGGTGAAATTGCTCTCAAACGCCTCTCGATCCTGCGAATGGCTCTCCAGCCATCGGGCGAACTCCTCTCGGGTGAGATCCTCGGGGTAGAAGTTGGCGCCCAGGGGCTTCGCCTTGTCGCCGAGGAACGGGCGGTCTTCCTCCAGTCGGTCGAAGGGGCCGAACATTACGCGGAAGTACTCGAGCCGGAGGGAGTCCAGCGGATCCCGGCGGCGCATGAGCTCGTCCCGGATCTCGGGATTCCGAGCGTAGACCTGGCGGAGGAAAATCTCGTCCATGTAGCGGGATGCCTGGACGAGCTTGAGGACCAACTGCCTCTTCGCCGGCTCGAGACGGCTCAAGTCGGCGTGGATTTCCGCTGGTGCAAGTTTCGCCAGCTGCCGCCTCAGATGTTCCGCGTCGCCAGACACTCCTGCCTCCTTCGCAGTGCAGCCCATCCCTACGAGGGCGAGGATCACAATGGCGGCTCGCATCAAACCCTCCGCGCGCTTGCCTAGGCCTGCGAGCTGCAGGGCCTTCGAAGTCCCGCTGAACCTGTTCTTTGCCGAGCCTATTCCCGCAACAGAGAGCTGTCCCGCAAGTCTCCGGTCGCCACCTCGACCCCGCGGCCACGAGTCGCTCCAAATGTAACGATTCCTCCAGCGTTTGGCAAGGAGCCCCTGCCGGAACTTGGACAAGCGACGCGGCGCAATTTTGTCATTGCACAGCGGCATGCGGGTGATTATTTTGCAGACGTCCCCGAGCGCCGCCAGGAAGCATGGGAGGTGGCCGTTGCGCGCGTCGGCCTTTCCGCTTGCGCAGGTGCGAAGGGCCCGACTGGGAGGGACAGTGTGAGGCAAGCCTTCGTGCGGGGAGGAGCGGTCTGCCTTCGTCCCACAATCAGCGTTCCATCCGGACTTCCACCTGCACGAGACATCCCATCCGCGCTGTGAGACCCGCAGGAGCCGCCCCGCGAGGCTAATGTGCGCGGGGGTCGATTCGGGGGGAAGGATCCGGATCTTACCGCGAAGATAAGAGTCCGGTGTCCAACGAGGTCGGCGGAATAGATGACAGGAGGCAGAGATGAAGGAGCGTCTCTCCTCTGGCATCGAAGGTCTCGATGAAGTCCTGTGGGGCGGGTTCTGGGCCGGGCGTTCCTACCTCCTGCGCGGAGGGCCAGGGACGGGCAAGACGACCTTGGGCTGGTACTTTCTCCGTGCCGGAGTGGACGCTGGGGAGCCGGTGCTCCTGATCAGTCTGGGTGAGCCAGTGGACCAAATGCGGGAGCACGCCGCGGAGATCGGCATTGACCTGGGTCCGGTGCACATGCTGGATCTAGCTCCTACACCGGAGTACTTCGTGCAGGTGGAATCTTACGATATCTTCTCGCCCGCCGAGGTAGAGCTCCAGCCCACCACCAAGCTCATCGTGGATACCGTGGAGAGGGTCCGGCCTAAGCGCATTTTCGTCGACTCCATGACCCAGTTGCGCTATTTTTCCCGCGACCCCTTCCAGTATCGCAAGCAAGTGCTCTCTTTTCTGCGCTTCCTCACGGAAAGCGGCGGCACGGTGCTCTTCACCTCGGAGGGCAGCGCTGAGGCTCCGGATACGGATCTGCAGTTCCTGGCCGACGGGGTGATCCATCTCGAAATCGTGGGCCGCGAGCGGAGCCTCGAAGTGATCAAGTTCCGCGGCTCGGGTTTCGAGCCGGGCAAACACGCCTTCCGCTTGGATGCAACCGGCTTGCACGTGTTCCCGAGGCTGGTGCCCGAAGCCTTTCGCCGCGAGTTCGTCCCCGAACGGGTCTCGTCGGGAATCCCGGAACTGGACGGGATGCTGCACGGCGGGATCGCGCGCGGCACCGTGACGTTGATCAGCGGCCCCTCGGGAGTGGGGAAGACCACTCTGGGGCTTTATTTCCTTGTTGAGGCGGCGCGGAAGGGCATGCGATGCGTACACTACCTCTTCGAGGAAGACGACGCTACGGTGCTGGCGCATTGCCGGAGCATCGGCCTGGACTTGGAACCCCTCCTGAGGGAAGGGCGAATCCGGCTGGTGAACGTGGAGCCGCTTCGGTACGCTGGCGATGAGTTTGCCCGGCTGGTGCGTCAGGAGGTGGAAACCGGCGACGTCCGCATGGTCATGATCGACAGCATGCCCTCCTACCGCCTTGTCATTCGCGGCGAGGACTTGGCCGGGCATCTCCGGGCGCTCTGCAAGTACCTGACGAACATGGGAGTGACGGTCCTGCTGGTGGATGAGGTGACGCACCTGACCGGCGATTTCCGCGCCAGCGAGTATGGCCTGAGCTTCGTGGGCGACGCCGTCATCTTTCTTCGCTATTTCGAGGCGCAGGGACAACTCCGGCGGGCCTTGGGTGTGCTCAAGATGCGCTACAGCGACTTCGAGAAGACGCTCCGCGAATTCGAAATCACCGAGCGCGGCATCCGGATCGGCTTGCCGCCCCAGGACCTGCAGGGCATCCTGACAGGGACTCCGGAGGTGGTGCCCCGCGGGGCCCACTCGCGATGACCAAGGTGCGCACAAGATCCGTAACCCACGGTGTGGCGGTGCAAGTTGGCCGAACAGAGGATGAGGAGTTTCTCCCTCACCCCGGGGGAAGGAAAGTCATCGCAAGTCGGCTCGTACTCATAGTCGAGCGCAGCCAGCGGAATCTCGACCTTCTGCAGGGCGCCCTCGCGAAAGAGGGGATCGAGGCCATCGGCGCGCACTCCACCGAGAGCTTGGAGGAAGTTCTGTCCAGGACGGAGGTGGCTCTGGTTTTGATCGATCTCTCCGGTCTCGACGAGAGGGTTTGGGAAGGTTGCGAGAGGCTTCGGACGGCAGGCGTCCCCTTCGTGGTCATTTCCCCCCGTCAGTCCGCGGACGTATATCGGGCGAGCGCGGTGCACGGGGCTCGCGGGGTTCTCGTGAAGCCGCTGGCGGTGAGGGAGCTACTGGCCGTGGTGAAGGGGCTCCTCGGAGGGGATTGAGTCCGGGTTGGGGGCCGCGTTCTCCCGGGTAGCGGCCCCGAACGAAGAGCGAGGCGAGTTGCGATGCATCGCCTGTTGCTGTTGGTCGCCCATCACGAGAATCGGCGGCTTCTCGAGGAGTGGCTGGGGGACAGGTACGAAGTCGCCATATCCGAAGGAGAAGAGCTGGGACAACCGTTCGATCTCGGCATCCTGGATGGGCCCGCCTTGGACCTCCTCCAGGAGCGGATCGAAGAAAGGCGGCGCCAGGAAGAGCCGGTCCTTCTGCCCCATCTGCTGATCACATCTCGCGCGGACGTTCGGATGGTGACCCGACAGCTGTGGAGAACCATCGACGAGATCCTCCTGACCCCGATCGAGAAGATCGAGCTGTTGGCCCGCGTGGAGATCCTGCTGCGCGCCCGCCGTCTCTCCGTGGAATTGGCGGAACTGACGGCGAGGATGGAGCAGATCCTGGAAAACCCCTTGGTGGGCGTGTACGAGGCGGATAGCTCCGGTCGGTTCGTCTACGTGAACCGCCACCTGGCGAACATGTACGGGGCTACCCCCGGCGAAGTAGTGGGCCGGCTCGGGATGCTGGATGTGATCGCCCCCGAGTATCGCGAGATGCTGGCCGGACGCATGGCCCAGCGGCGTGCCGGGCGCGAGTGGCTCGATATGCTCGAGGTCCAGCTCCTGCGGAAAGACGGCTCCCGTTTCGATGCCCTTGTTGCCCCTGCAGCCAGCCGTCGTCCAGATGGGACACTCCGGGGTTTCGTGGGGATGGTCGTCGACATCAGCCAGCGCAAGCGCTTGGAGCGGGAATTGCAGGACAAGTTCGAGCAGCAACGCAAGCTTCTGCGCCTGATGGCGGGCCGCGAGATCCGGATGGCGGAGCTGAAGGATGTGATCCGCAGGCTTCGCCGACAGCTCCAGGAGGCGGGTATCGCCCCCGCGGCCGACGACCCTCTGGCCGGGGAGGAGCAGGAGGAGTAGAAAGGCCGCCAGTCACGGGCTCCAGCCTCGCGATCGATTCCAGTGGGCCGTCTCCCGTCCCTGCGGAGGGGCCACAGGTCAAATGGCCCGAGGAAGCGACGAAACGGCAGGCGAATCCTGCGGAGTTCGAGGCCGCTCCCGGCTGGGAAGGATGGGAACGGCGCCACTTAGCCTCCCAAATCGGAAGAGCGAGGAACCGTCGGAGGTCAGGCGGAGATGACGAAGCGCACGAGGGCCGATGCGGCCGAGAAAACCGGCCTGCTCTTCTGTGAGCTCAGTCGCCGTCTGCTTCGGGCGGACGCCGTCGTTGCTGCCCGGCGCGAGGGCGATCGACTTGTCCTCTGGGCTTGCTCCGGGATAGAGCCACCCGTGGCAGAGGAATTCCTGGCCGCGCTGGAAGGCATGGAGCCTACATTCCCAGCCGGAACGGGCGGAAAGGCATGGAGCCACTCCCTCTCCCGGCGCCTGTTTCCCTCCTGCGCGAGGGAGGGCTTCCGGAAGGTCACCGGTTACCTTGTCGCGGGAGAGCGAAAGTTGTTTGCGTTCTACAGAGGGAAATCCCCCTCCCGTCGGTGGGAAAGCGCGGACGAACTCCTTTCGGAGCTCCTGGTCTGGTTCGAAGGGGAGGCCCGGAAGATGGGGATGCCGGGGGTTCCAGCTTCCGCTGGGGCCGGCGTTGAGGGTGCACTGCGAATGATCGTGACCTTCGACAAGGAGGTCCTGGCCGACCCGAGGATGTCTCGATTTCTCGGCTGGTCCGGGCCCGTGTCGCTGAGCGAGTTTCTGGAGAATGTAGATCCTTCGGCACGGCCACAATTGGGGCAAAGCATTGAGGCGATCCTGGCGCGCCGGGTTGGACCGCGGCGGGCGCTCTTCCGCATCCTCTGTCCCGATGGCAGCTGGCGCGAACTCGAGGCATTCCTCTCGCCAATCCGATGGGAAGGAAAGTCGGCGGTCTCCGTTCTCTGCCGGGAGGTCGCTGGGCCGTCGGAGCTTGAAAAGAGAGCGCGAGACGCCGAAGCCTTTGCTGGAACGCTGTTCGAGACCCTTCCCGTGGGCGCCTTGATGCTGGAGGAGCTCACCGTCACTTGGGCCAATCGTGCGGCCGCGAGTCTGATGGCGGAGCGGAGCCCTGATGGGCTCGTGGGGACCAGGCTGGAAGGCTTTTTCGGTCCTAGGGAGGCAACCCGCGTCGAGCGGTGGTTGGAGAGGGCGCGCCACGGCTGGGTGGCTCCGCTGCGGGAGACAGTGGTTCGTGCCGACGGGACCCGCGTTCCCGTCGAGCTCAGGGCGACGTGGATCCCCGGAGGGGAGCGCGTCCTGCTATTCCTGGTCGACTGCTCGGAGGTCGAAGCCCTCAGCCGCCAGGTGGAGCAATCGGCGCGGCGAGCGTCTGCGCTTCAGCGGATCGTCCGCGCCGTGCTTGACTCCAGTACCGAGAAGGAGGTGGCCGCTTCCTTCCTGCAGGCCCTGTTTGGGATGCTTCCGTTCGATGCGGGTTGCGTGGCTTGCCACGTCATCGAGGAGGGGAGGAGCGAGCTCTTGGCGGGACTGGGCGAGGAGAGCGCCCTGTTCGTCCCGCCCGGTTGGTGGGTGGATGCTCTGCCTCAGAGGCGGCCCTTTGTGGCCATGGATCTGGCCGGCGAGAGTGGGCTCCCGGAATGGCTCGTCCCTGCTCGGGAGAAGGGTTGGCGGAGCGTCATCTGTTTCCCACTGCTGGAGGGGGGAGGCCTTTTCGGCAGCCTCACCCTTTTCGCGGCGGACCCGTCCGCTTTCCGGGGGGAGGAGCTCGACTTGGCCATCCAAGCGGCGGAGGTCTTGGCTTTGGGCCTGCGCTGCACTCGGCTTCGACGGGAGTTGGAGGAACAGTCGCGGCTACTGGAGGAGAGGATCGGCGAGCGAAGGCGGGAGATCGAAGAGAAGGCCGCCGAGCTCGAGCAGCTGAACGCCGCGCTGGTCAACCTCCTGGACGACCTCCGCGCCACCAATCTGAGACTGGAACGGACCACGCAGGCTTTGCTCAGGGCCAACGAAGACCTGGAATCCTTCGTCTACACCGTTTCGCATGATCTTCGCGCGCCATTGCGTGCCATCCAAGGCTATTGTCAGGCGGTACTGGAGGAAGCAGCTCCCTTGCTGACGGCAGACGCGGTGCTCTACCTTCATCGCTCGCTGGAAGCCGGCCGCCGGATGGAGGCCCTGATCACCGACTTGCTCGAGTACAGCCGTATCGGCACCATGCGCGTCGCTTCGGAACCCGTGGACCTGGACGGGGTCGTGGACGAATTGCTCGGCCTCTACGAGGAAGAGATCCGTTCCCGCAAAGCCAGAGTGAGGGTGGAAAAGCCGCTGGGAAGGGTGCTGGGCGACGAAGGGATGCTCGTGCGCGTCGTGGGAAATCTCTTGGCCAATGCCCTCAAGTTCGTGCCCCCCGGCCGGCGACCTCGCGTGCGGATCTCCTCGGAGCAGAGTCCGGATACCGTCCGTATTTCGGTTCAGGACAATGGGATCGGGATCCCGCCGGAGCACCGGGAGAGGGTCTTCCGCGTTTTCGAGCGCCTGCACGGCGTGGAGAAGTACCCCGGTACGGGCGTCGGATTGGCGATCGTCCGGCGAGGCGTGGAACGGATGCGTGGGAGGGTGGGAGTGGAATCCGGACCCAGGGGAGGGAGCCGCTTCTGGATCGAGCTACCCCGCGCCGGACCCGGAGCTTCCCGCGAATCGATTCCCCTCCCCGGGCCGGCGCGGGCAGAGGGTCAGCCGCGATAGCCGATCCAGAAGCCCAGTGCGAGGAGAAGACCCGTCGCCAAATGGACGGCGATCGTGGAGGCGTTGACGCGCAGGAGCTCGTAGGGCAGACGTTGGCGATCCGCTTGTGGGTCATCCCAGCGGCGAAGCCATTCCTTGCCCCAGCGGATCATCCGGATCACCAGTGGCACCGGCAATACGGCGATCCATGCCGCAGGCGAGGAAAGGCTGCGATCGACTACCCCGAGTGCGGATAGGAGCAAGATGTAGGCGAAGGTGGCATAGAGAAAGGCGCCGTAGCACCGGAACGGTTTGTCGTAACGGATCCTTTCGCCGTGGACCTCCGCGAGGCGAACCACCCAGGTATTCTTCCCCACGAGTTTGTCCGCCAGGAGGTCCTGGAACTGATTGATCCAGACGACCAGCATGATCAGAATGGCGACCGGCACCGAAGCCAGTAGGGGAGTGAGCCAGGGCCAGGTAGCCCCCTCCTGCCGTAGGTACGGGCTGAACATGACGTAGTGAGTCCCGAGGACCATCACCGGGCCGAAGCCGAGCGCGATCGAGATCTCCCCGAGGCCACGGTACCCGAGGCGGACGGGGGATCCCGTGTACAGGAGGCCGAGAGCGATGCCCGCGACTCCGATCCAAAGTAATGGGCTGTTGCCCAGGATCGAGCCGGTGATGCGATGGTTGAAATGCAGCCCGATGGCGGCGGTGGCGGCGAAGCAGCTGAGCGCCGCGAAAAGCACCTTCCAGGCGGGAAGAAGTCCTGCCTGAATCATCCGGCTACCGCCATTGAACGGGCTGAAGTAGGGATTGTACTCATCGTTTCGGGAGGTGTGATCGAAATAGTCGTTGGCCATGTTGGTTCCAGCGTGCGCCAGTAGTGCGCCGAGCATGACCAGGAGGAAGGTAGGCCAGTTCCAGAGGGATGCAGCGCCGCGGGCGGCAAGATCTGCGTGAGCGATGACCGCGCCGAGGACCACAGGCACCACGGTTGCCGTGAAGAAAGGCGCGCGCACCGCCCGCACCCAAAGGGCCAAGCGGTTCTTCGCGCTTCGGAGGAAGACCTTCAGGTCGCTCGGTTGGTTCTCCGGGTATTCGCGCCACGCGAACTTCTGCGGAGCGTAGAAATCGATGTAGCGGATGGCCGTCGGGCGAAGGCGATAATAGCCGGCAATGCCGTTCTTGGCAAGGAAAGGGTCGTCCATGTACGACTGGAAAGCTGGGGTGACCTCCAGGAGGAGCTCCCGTACGCGTTCCACCTCGCCCGGATCGGTAATGCGCTGGCATTCCCCCTCGATTTGGACGCCGCGGATTCCCTCCTCGCCCCGGGGCCAGACCATGGCTTGCACCCGTGGATTGTACCGGATCTGTTCCGCCTTGCGGGTCGTGGTGAAGGTGAAGAAGACCAGATCCTGGCCATCGCGTGCGAAGAAAACCGCCGAGGCCGAAGGGTTATTGTCCACGGCCGTGCTCAGGAACAGCCGGTCGGTCGAATCCAAAACGGAGGCGATCCTTCGGTCCAGTTCGTCCCTTTCCATGAGCTGCACCCTGTGGTTACCAAACGATTTCGTTCCTCTTGCGCCCAAATGTACGGATCTCGCCCTTCAGATGCAACGGGCTAGAGCCATTGGCGGGACTTCCGCGATGCCGCTGCGAGCGGCATGCGGCTGCACTCGTGGGCGAGGGGAAAAGATAGCCCGGAGCGAATCGGATCCTGTGCCCGGGAGGTGCTCGAATGTCAGGTTCTGAGCGGATCACGGTGCTTCTCGTGGAGGACAACGTGGACGATTACCTGCTCGTCCGGCGGGCCTTCGAGAAATTGGGCCTCGGCCAGCCGCTGTGGCGCGTGGAGGATGGCGAGGCCGCCATTCGCTATCTCGAAGGCAAGGGAGAGTACGCCGACCGCTCGATCTATCCCCTTCCCGTGCTCGTGCTCCTGGATCTCAAATTGCCGGGTCTTTCCGGCTTTGACGTGCTGAAGTGGATCCGTAGCCAGCAGGTGATCCGCCGCATCCCGGTAGTAGTGCTAACCAGCTCCTGCGACCTGCGCGACATAAACCGAGCTTACGAGCTCGGCGCCAATTCCTATCTAAAGAAACCCGTTTCCCCAGCTGATGTGGAAGGGATGATCGCGGCGCTTGGCCTCTACTGGCTCCGCTGGAACCAATATCCGGAGGTCGTCTGCACGTAGGTTGGCTTTGATCCCCGAGGTGACGATCTGCGGACGAGGGGACTCATGGGGCGAAGGAGGAGGTCGCATGGCTGCAGAGCTGCGAGTGGTCCTCGTGGATGACAACCCGGATGATCGATTCTTGCTCATCCGGGAGCTGCGGCGGGAATTCGGCGCGGTCCAAGTGGAGCAAGTGATTGGGCCGGAGGAGTTCTCCGCGGCGCTGGACGGGGGCGACTTTGACCTCGTCATCACGGACTACAAGCTCAACTGGTCCAACGGTCTGGCTGTGCTCCAGCAAGTGAAGGCGCGCTACCCGTACAAGCCGGTGATCATGTTCACCGCCACGGGTACGGAGGAGATCGCCGTCCAGGCCATGAAGGCGGGCCTCGATGACTACATTTTGAAGTCGCCGAAGCACTTCGCGCGTGTGCCGGCGGCCGTCCGATTGGCACTGGAGCGGGCAGCCCAGCGTCGGCTCCTCGTGGAGGCGGAGAATCGCTACCGCGATCTGGTGCATCGGGTACCCGTCGGTCTTTACCGCCTCTCGCCAGATGGCAGCTTCGTGGATGCCAATCCGGCCCTGGCCTCGATGCTGGGGTACCCGAAGGCAGAAGCCCTTCTCGGCCGCAAGTTCTGGGACTTTTTCACGGAACCGGCCGTCGCCGCGCAATGGTTGCATCTGATCGAAGAGACGGGCCGTTTGCAGGGGTTCGAGTACCAAATGGCCCGTGCGGACGGCCAGACCATCTGGGTGTCCGACCATTGCATCGTCGTACGCGATCCCGAGGGTCCAATCCGCCAGTTCGAAGGTAGTCTGGAGGATGTGACGGCTCGGCGCCGGGCTGAGCAGGAACTGGCGGAAGAGCGCAACCTGCTGCGCACGATCCTCGACAACATCTTGGATCACGTCTTCGTGAAGGACCGGGAAGGCCATTTCGTCGCTGCCAATCCCTCGCATGTTCATTTCCTCGGTGCGAGGTCCTCGGAAGAGGTTGTTGGCAAAACGGACTTCGACTTCTTGCCTCGAGAGGTGGCCGCTCGCCGTCAGGCCGATGAGCAGCAGGTGATTGCCTCGGGCCGCCCGCTGGTCAACCGACTGGCCCCGGCTACGGACCGACACGGGAACGAGCTCTGGTTCCTGACGAGCTACACTCCCCTTCAGGATGCCGAAGGGAACACGATCGGCTTGGTGGGGATCAGCCGCGATCTGACGGAGTTGCGCCGAATAGAGGCGGAGCGGAATCGACTCGTGATGGCCGTGGAGCAGGCGGTAGATTCGGTCGTGGTGCTCGACGCCGAACTTCGCATCCGCTACGCCAATCGCGCTTTCGGTCGGCTCTCGGGAAAACCTCCCGCCCAATGGATCGGGTGCGACGCGCGAACCGCTGGTCTTTTCGAACTGGACCCGGTGAGGATGGCGGAAATCCGAAATGCTTTGCGGGAGCGCCAGTGGTGGTCGGGCAGGCTGAGCGGCCGGCGGAGCGATGGCTCGGAGATCATCTGCGAGGTGGCGCTCTCCGTCTTCGCCCCGGAGGAGGAATCCACCCGGCCAAACTACATAGTGGTGATCCACGATCTGACGCAGGTGGTGCAGCTGGAGCGTCAGCTGGAGCAGGCGCGCCGCCTGGAGGCCGTCGGTCGCCTGGCCGGAGGCGTGGCGCACGACTTCAACAACGTACTCACGGCCATTTCTGGCTATGCTGATCTCGTGCTCATGGACCTTGCTGCCAATGACCCCGTCCGGCAGGATGTGGAGGAGATCAAGAAGGCTGCCGGTCGCGCCGCCTCCCTCACGCGGCAGCTCCTGGCGTTCGGGCGTAGGCTCACCATGCAGCCCCGGGTCCTCAACTTGAACGAGCTGGTGGAAAACCTGAGCAAGATGCTCCGGCGTTTGATCGGCGAGGACATCGAGCTTGTGGAAGTCCTCGAGCCGGAGCTGGGGAACATCCAAGCCGATCCGGCCCAGGTGGAACAGGTGATCGTGAATCTCGTGGTCAATGCCAGGGATGCCATGCCGCAAGGGGGCCGTTTGGTCATCGAGACTTCCAATGTCAGCCTCGACGAGGAGTACGCGAAGCGACACGTCGATGTCCAGCCGGGCAGATACGTTCTGCTGACCGTGAGCGACACCGGGATCGGCATGGATGAGGAGACCAAAGCTCACATCTTCGAGCCCTTCTTCAGCACGAAAGGGGGAGAACACACCGGACTCGGCCTGGCTCAGGTCTACGGAATCGTCAAGCAATCGGGAGGGCACATCTGGGTTTACAGCGAGCCCGGTCATGGGACCACGTTCAAGATCTATTTCCCGCGCGTGGATGCCCCGGTGGAACGGCCACTGTCCGAGGCGGAGACGCGAGTGAACCTGGGCGGAACGGAAACCGTGCTCGTGGTCGAGGATGATGACCTCGTGCGGGACTTGGCCTGTTCCGTGCTGAGGCGCTTCGGCTACACCGTGCTGGAGGCCAAGAGTCCAGGCGATGCACTGCTGATCAGCGAGCGGCACCAGGGTCCCATCCATCTGCTGATCACCGACGTCATCATGCCGGGGATGAATGGGCGTGAGCTGGCCGAGCGACTCTCGAGTCTGCGTCCCGGCCTGCGTGTGATCTACGCCTCCGGTCATCCGGACAACGTCATCGCCGCTCGCGGCCTGTTGGAACCCGGGATCGACTTCTTGCCGAAGCCTTTCCCACCGGAATCTCTGCTCCGAAAGGTCCGGGAGGTGTTGGAACGCGAGTGACTCCCCGCCGGACAGGGTCGCAAAGGTCCGACCTTCTGAACTGGGACGACGGAGCGACTACAGGGCCTGGGGAGCGGGTGGAGGAAGCCTCGCGAGGAGCAGGGCAGGCGTGAGGGCCAAGGCTTTGCGCCGCGCGGTGCTCGTGTGGCTCGCATGGGCGAGCTCGTTTCTGGCGCCGAGGGCATCAGCCCAAACACCGGAGGAGTACCTCTCCTTCTTCCGCGCCGCAGCACAGCGCCCGGAGGAGTACGACTCGGCCGCTGTTCTGAGGGAGTTCGATCGCTGTGAGTTTGCCTTCGTGCAGGCGCCGCAACTGGGGGAGATCCTCAGGCTGCGCTCGTTCTACCTCGGATTGCTCGGCAGATGCCGCGAAGCCTGGGTCACCGCGGCGAAGGCCGTGGTCGTTTTTCAGATCGCGAAGGAGAGCGTCCTCCCCGAGCTGGAGAGCCGTTGTCGCAGTCGTGTGCCAGCGGAAGAGAGTAAGGGTCTGTCGGTCCTCTTCGGGCTTCGGATGGCGGGGACTACCCTGCCGAGCCGGGCGCGTCGATTCGTGCTCGCCCTTCTCGCCTTGAGGCTCGGCGAGCTGGAGACCTGCGTCCGCCGCGAAGTGGAGTGGTACATCGCGTGGTTCCCCCAGCCCCTAGGCGCCGATTCGGTGCGCGCCGCCTTCGGGGATTTCCTCCTCGCCTCGGGCCACCCGGCGGAGGCTTTGTCCGAATACATCTCCGTGTTGGAGTTTTTCGACGGGAGCAAGCTGGTGCCGGAGGTGAGCTGGAAGGCGTTCCAGCTGGCCAGAAAGCTGGGGAACGCGCGCTTCGCCCAGCGGGCCATTGAGCTCACCGAGAGAGCATTGCGACCGCTTTGGCTCTCTGACGCGGAGGTGAGCGCCCGACTCCTTGCCCTCTCCCGGATGTACTTGGAGCTAGGGGAGCCTGGAAGGCCCGGACTTGCGTCCTTTGCTCGGCTCGTCGATCAGTATCGTGACGCTGCGATCCCGCCTGACCTCCTTTGGGCCTACGCCCAAAGATTTGGCGACGCGGGCGACACGACTCATGCTCTGCTCTGCCTGCGACTGTTGGTCGATCGCTATCCCAGCGATCCGCGCTCTACCGAGGCGAGAACGCTGATGCGGAGACTGGGGTCCCGCATCCGGGAGGACCTCCAGCGCGCCTTTCCGCCCCCTCCCCCTCGCGAGCTGCGATTCCGGCCCGTCCTGGCGCCGTCAGAGATCGCTGCCATCAAGTCGGCTTTTCTGAGCAGGATCAATGCGGATCGGCGCCGCCTTGGCCTTGCGGCGCTGGCGATGGACTCCTTGGCCACGGCTGTGGCCGATTCGCACTGCATGGAGTCTTTGCGCTGGGGCTACTCTGGTGACCTCGACCTGCGTGGGCTCAAGCCCTATCACCGTTACGCCTTGACCGGCGGCTACCACGCGCTCAGCACCAGCTTCCTCAGCGGAACCTGGCGCTCCTTTCGAACGACAGCCCAACGCTTGCTGGAAGTGCTTGTGCGGACCCATGAGCGGATGCTGGAGGGTCCTTCCGAGTCCAATCCCTACCGCACCCACCTGCTGAGTCCGGAACACAACCGGTGCGGGATCGGGTTGGCGGTTGGACCGCATGGCTATCGGCTGGAGATCGCCTTCTTGAATGCGTACGTTTCCCTCGACCCCCTTCCGACTCAGCTCTATTCCGTGCGGGAGGCGGAGCGGGAAACGCTCTGGGTGACGGGCGCTGTCCGCGAAGGGGTGCAGATTGTGGGGGCAAGCCTGGGGTTCGAACCCTGGCCCCGTCCCGTGTCTCCCGAAGAGATCACGAGTCGGGAGAGCCACCCGTCGCCAGTCTTCTACACCTCGCTGGGCAAGCTGGAAAGCGTCGTCCCGGAGGAAGGAGGTGCTCGAGAAGCCCTCTTCTGGTTCTGGAAACCTTGGTCTGGGTTCCGCTTCGTCTTCACGGAGGACGGGCGCCGGTTTCGCCTGCCGGTTGTGTTCCACCGGGGCGGTCCCGGGATTTACACGCTCACCATCTGGGTTCGCCGCGGGAAGATCCCGCGCGAATTCCCCGCCACCTACCTCTGCTTCTTCGTGATGTGAAGGCCGGCTTCGGCTGGCTCGGCCGCGAGATGGCAATCCCTGCCACAGGGAAGCGCCCCGGTCACGCGTGATGCACCCGGACCTTTCCTCCCGGCTGTCCCTCTTCGCGGATGCGACTTCTTGGCGGCCCCGGAGTTTGAGCCCGTGGGCCATTGGATCCCGCGAGGGCGAGGAGCTGGCGGCCAAGCCCAATCCGCCGGTTCACCTCGAGGAAGGCTTGCCGAATGAGCGCCAGGGTTTGCTTCGCTTCGGGTTCATCGAGCCTACGGATCAGCCACAGGCTGGGGAGCCGCAGGATGGCGGTCGCAGCGAAAAGGATCTGGTAGTTCACAATGGTTAGCATTCCCACCTGCCATCGGTAGGGCGAGAGCAGCTGGGCGAGCCATCCCCCGAAGGTGGAGGCGAGGAAGTTCATCAAGCCGGTCAGGGCCGCCTGCAGGGCCACGAAGCCGGGGCGTCCACGCCGCGGAGACGAGTGAAGCACCAGATTGAACACGGCGGTGTTGAATCCTGACCAGAAGATCCCGCTGAAGATGGCGTTGGCGTAGATGGGCCAGTGCCAGTCGTAGGGGCAAAAGGCGTAGTACAGGGGCACGTGGACGAGGACTGCGGCGGTCACATACAGCACCGGCTTGTGACCGTACCGGTCAAGGGCCTTCCCCCACAAAGGCTGGAAAAGGGCCGCCAACGCCGCCGCGATGATGTCCAGCGAAGCGATGCGCTTGAAATTCCACCCCAGATGCTTGATAAGATGGGCCGAGAAGAAGGGAGAGGCGATTCCTACCACAAAGAGCCAGTAAAGGTAAAAGGTGATGACCTTGCGGTAGGCGGGGTCCAGGAAAGGCCTCACGACATATTGCCGAAGGGACGGCGGACTTTCTCTGGAATAGGGTGGTTCGGGTTGCTTGCGCAGGCAAACGAAAGCCAAGAGCCCGGCCACCACGGCCAACCATTGGATGGCCATGAACCCCAAGTGGGTCGCTCCTCGGTGGCGCGCCAGATCCAGGACGGTACCGACCGCCAGGCTCGTGACCACAGTGACCAGGGCGACGATGCTGTTCCTCCAGCCAAAGTACCTCCCTCGGATGCGGGGAGGAACCAGATCGCTCATCCACGCCACCCAACCCGGTGCCGAGAGATTCAAGAGGGCGCCACTCAACGCGACGAGCACCATGAAGGCAGCCACCGGATTCGAAAGGGAAAGCAGGGGAAGGAGGGAGATGGGTAGCCACATGCTCCGCCCGAGGACGGCCGTCCAAAGGGCTACGCTCTTGCGCTGGCCCGTCTTCTCGACGTAGTAGGCGCCCACGATCTGGAAAGCCTGCGCCAAGAGCGGCAGGGCGGTCAGGACACCGAGCTGCAAATCATTGGCTCCGAGGAAAAGGGCGTACCCCACCAAATAGGCGCCGGTGGTCACCACAGCGTGGACCGTGGCCCACGAGCCTTCAATCACCGACATCTTGAGGCCGTAACGGGTCAGTCGTGGATCGAGCACGGGATCCGATCCCTCCGGACCGAGAATGGGGTTGCGCCCATTTCGGCAGTGTCGTAACTTGCCGTCGTGGTAGCGTGCGCCGGAGCGCTACTTCGCCTGTGAAAAAGGCCCCCAAACTGCGGGCCTGAGTGACGAACGCGATTTGTAACGATGCACAAATACGACGGCGTCAGCAAATAGTTCCGAGCCGTGAGGGAAAAAGTCGCCATGTTGCTCAGGTCGCGGGTAGCACCTCCGCTTTTGTCTCTCGGATTTCGTTGCAATCCCGGTGCCGGAGGGATCCAATGGACCGAGCGGTGATCCTGGCGGCAGGGCGGGGCCGCAAGATGTGGCCTTACTCCTCCACCAACAGCAAGGTCGCATTGCCTGTGGCCAATGAGCCCATCATTGCGCGGCAGGTGAGAATCCTGCAGGAACTGGGTGTGCAGGAGATCCTGGTGATAATGCACCATCGGGCGACCCAGGTTCGGTGGGCCGTGCGCGCCTTCAACGGACTCAACCTCCTGGGGGACGGAACGTGCGGCGAGGGCACCGCCTCGGCCTTGGGCTTCGCGTTGAAGCAGGGTCTGGAAGGGCGCCTCCTCGTGCTCTACGGGGACACTGTCTGGCTCAAGGAGGACCTCGCAGCTCTGCTCGAGGCGGGGCGGCGCCTGAAAAGTGGGCAGATGTTGGCCGGGGTCCTGCCGCTCGAGATGGGTCGCCCTCAGGAATGGATTTGCGCGGAGGTCTCCGGGGGCGCGGTGAAGCGGATCCTCGCTCATCCGCGCGACGAGGTGACTCACCGCTTGGCCGGAGCTTTTGTGATGGACGGCAGGATCGAGCGGCATCTGTGGGAACAAGCCGGGCAGCTCCGCGAGGTGCAAGTCGGCGCGATGCCCCCCGACGAACTCACCCTCGAAGGCGCTCTGGCCGAGTTCCTCCGGGCCGGCGGGGAACTACTGGCCCACGAGATTTCCGGCCCGTGGTTTGATGTGGATAAGCCGTGGCATTGGCTGGAGGCCAACGAGGCGATCCTGCGCCACGATCTCTCCGCCTTGGAAGCGTCCGTGATCCATCCCACGGCTCGGGTCTCCGACTCCGCGGAGATCGATGGCCCGATCGTGGTCGAAGAGGGTGCGGTAGTGGGCTCTCACGTACGGATCGCCGGGCCCGCACGCATCGGCAAGGGGGCCAGAGTCACGGAGGGAGCCATCCTAGAGGGGTTTTCTGCTGTCGGCGACGGGGCTTGGATACGCCAGTATTGCCTCGTGGGGAAGGGATCGTCCATTGGGCCGGGATGCGTGCTTGGGCACGCGGCGGGATTCTCCGGCATCATGCTCGATGGCGCCTACATGTACCACTACGGCGAGTATTGGGGTATTCTCGGGGCTAAGTCGGATTTGGGCGCCGCCACGGTCTGTGGCAACCTGCGCTTCGACGATGACGATACGGTGCACAACGTACTCGGTCACCGGGAGAAACCGCGTTTCGGAGCCAATGCCGCCTATTTGGGGGATTTCGTCCGAACCGGCGTCAATGTGATCTTGATGCCAGGAGTGAAGGTGGGGCCGTACTGCGTCATCGGCCCGGGCACCATCGTCCGAGAAGACATCCCTGATGGCACGCTGCTCTACACGGAGCAAACCCTGGTGCGAAAACGCTGGGGCCCGGAAAGATACGGATGGTAAGGGGTGACGCAGGATTTCGGAGGAGGGCAGCCATGAAGCGCTTTTGGCGTCTGCTGCGCAGGATCCTTTTGGGGCTTGCGGCCCTCATCGCGATCTTGCTGGCGTTCGTTTGCTGGCGTGTGCGGGATCGCCAACGCGGTTACGAACTCAACCTCTTCCTTCCCAAGAACCCGGCCGGAGAGGTGAGGGGCTTCCGAATCGGCTTCGGCCGAGCTTCCGTCACACCCCGGGATTGGGATTGGGTGCTCGACCGCGACGGCAATGCCCGCTACGAGCCTGCCAAGGGGGATTCCTTCGTCGACGTGAACGGCAACGGCAAGTTCGACCCGATCTACCTGGCCGGCTTTCACAACAACCGGCCAGCGGCCGGCGTGCACGACGAGATCGAAGCCCGGGCCGTGGTGCTGGATGACGGCCGATTGCGGGTAGGGCTCGTTTCCGTGGACGCCATCGCCGTGATGCACAACGATGTCGTGGACGTCCGCCGGTCTCTTCCCTCCGAGCTTGGGCTGGACCACCTGATCATCCATGCCACGCACAATCACGAAGTGCCCGACCTCATCGGGATCTGGGGTAAGAGTCCGCTGCGTTGCGGCGTGGATCCGGCCTACCGCACGTACGTGCTGGGACAGATCCGCCGCGCTGTGGATCAAGCTGTGGCTTCCCTGCGTCCGGCCCAGCTTTTCTGGGCTGAGGCGGACACACCGGAGGAATTGGCGGCCGATTCCCGCCCACCGCTGGTCGCGGACCGGACACTGCGGCTCCTGATCGCTCGGGACGCCGAGTCGGGCCAGGTCCTCGGCTCGCTGATCTTCTGGGCCAATCACCCGGAGACGCTGGGAAGCCGTAACCTCTTCATCACCGCGGACTTCGTGGGCTACCTGCGTCGGTACGTGGAAGAGGGCATCCAATGGGAAGGCCAAACGGTGGCCGAGGGGCTCGGCGGGGTGGCGGTGTACTTCAACGGGGCCATTGGCGGGCTGATGACCCCGCTGGGCACGGAGATTGAGCACCCATTCACCCATGCTCGGCTGCGCGAGAACACCTTCGAGAAGGCCGATGCGTTGGGGATGCGACTGGCCTTGATCGGATTGGAAGCGAGTCGTACGGCTGTTCCCATCGCGGAGCCGGCTCTCTGCGTTGCCGCGCGCACCTTCCGGGCGCCGCTCCAGAATCGTTACTTCCAGTTGGGAAGCATCCTCGGCGTGATCCGCCGCGGATGGTCCGGCTGGCTCAAGATGCGAAGCGAAGTGGACCTACTCCAGATCGGGGAAATCAGCGTCCTGACCATCCCCGGGGAGATTTACCCCGAGATCGTCGTAGGAGGCATCGAGCATCCGCCCGGGGCGGATTTCGATGTGGAGCCGGTGGAGGTGCCACCCCTGCTGGAGCTTCTCCCCGGCCGTTACCGCGCGCTCATGGGACTGGCCAATGACGAGATCGGGTACATCATCCCTCTGAGCGAATGGGATGTGAAGCCGCCTTACCTCTACGGGGCACCCGAATCGCCGTACGGGGAGGAGAATTCGATCGGACCCCAGGCGGGCCCAAGGGTGTATGCAGCGGCACGCGGACTGATCGAGGATTTCCGCAAGTGGAAGGGGAGCGGAAGCTGAGCCTCGCCCCCCTCTGGCGAGAAGCGCTCGATGAAGACGCTGGGCCTGCTGGGCGGGATGAGCTGGGAGTCAACGGCCGTCTACTACCGCCTCATCAATCGCGAGATCCGGCGGCGACTGGGCGGGAGCCACTCCGCAAGGTGCGTGGTCTATTCCCTGGACTTCGCCGAGGTGGAGGCGCTCCAGCGTGCGGGGGAGTGGGGATCTGCTGCGCGGATGCTGGCCGAAGGGGCTCGACGGCTGGTCGCAGCGGGCGCGGAGCTCCTGTTGATCTGCTCCAACACGATGCATCGCATCTTTGATGAGCTCGAACGGGAGGTACCGGCGCGCTGGCTTCACATCGCCGATGCCACGGCTCGCCGGATCCGAGACAGCGGGCTACGCCAGGTGGGTCTCCTCGGTACCCGGTTCACGATGGAAGAAAGCTTCTACCGGGAGCGGCTCGAGGGAAGGCACGGGCTCCGCGTGCTAACGCCCGAAGCACTGGACCGCAGGCGGGTTGACGAGGTGATCTTTCGAGAGCTGGTGCTCGGTCGAATACGCCGAGAATCGCGGGCGGAGTTCGTGCGAATCATCGAGCAATTGGCGGAACGAGGAGCGGAGGGAGTGATCCTGGGTTGCACAGAAATCGGGCTTTTGGTGAAGCCACGCCACACCCGGGTACCCTTGTTCGACACGACGGAGATTCATGCCATGGCCGCGGTCGAGGCGGCACTGGCTGCGGAGTAGCCGAGCCGAGGGTACGCTCGGGGGTAGAGATCCCGACGAAAGCGCTCTGTGGAGGCGGTGTGGGACTCACGCTGGCGAGTCCGGACTTGCCGCCGGAGAAAGGAGGTGAGGCAGATCCTTCCGATCCGCAGGTGGATGCCGCTTGCCCTCGCCGCGATGATTCCCCTTGTGGGAGCGGCCGGAGTTGTGTCAGGAGAACCGAGACGCGTTTGGAGACGGGCTCCCACCGAGCGGGGGATCAGTCTCTGCGTCGCCGGAGCGACCACCTTCTTGCGAAGCGGGTTCTACGATGTCTACCTGCCTCTCCGGGCCGGAGCGGGGATGGAGATGGCGCTGGGCTACCGCTGGAGCCGATGGCTTCAGACCTACGTCTCCATGATCTACACCGAGCACGAACTTCGTCCCGACTGGCCGTGGCAGGATCGATACGGATTCTTGGTGGCCGAGCTGCACGTTGTGGTTCCTCTGGCCCGCTGGAAGAGACTGCGCCCGGCGGTGGTTGCCGGACTCGGCCGCGGCGTGCTGGCCGGGGGCGAGGAATCGCTGAAGGGAAGCAGCCTCCTCATCGGCGTTCAGCTGGAGTATTTCCTCACCCGGCGCTGGACGGTGGGAGCGGGAGTGCGCGCCCGATACATCGATTACTCCAGCGTTCAGTATCGGCTCCCCACGCTGCTGGCCACAGGCACAGTGGACGGCTCCAACCTCAATTTGTGCTGGATACGGATGGCGTGGCATCTGGGCCGGGTGCTCCCGTGGAAGTGAACCCCCTCACGCGCAGGAGGCGGTAGAGTTCATCGTAGGAATTCGTACCCACGACGAAGTCCACGGCAATGGAACGGGGAATCCAGTAGCCGAAGGTGTGGCTGAAGTCGTCGTAGCGAATCCTTCCGCCCAGGTCCCCGCTTCGGGAATAGACCCTGACCTCGCGGACCTGGTAGGTCTTGGAATCGACGTCCAGTTCCACCCGGCCGACGGGAGAGCCGACCTTTTGGGGAAGAAGGGTGGCGCGACAACCCGTCTTCCCCGCGCGATCCACGCGGGCGACGGAGTAGGCCGGCAGCAGCCAACTGAAGACGTCGGGAAGCAGGACGTACAGTTCCCGCTGCTCCACCGGGTCGTGATTCACGTTAGAACGCTGAAGGACGAGGGGATTGCCGGGCAAGCGCTTGATCCGGATGGTCTGGCGATCGATCCGGATCCATTCCCCTTCGCCTCGGGTCACGCGGAGCAGGGAACTATCCTGCCCGGCCACGCAGAGCGACAGATCGAAGTAGCCGTGTCCCTGCCCGAGGGGGACAATGACTTGCCCCGTTGCCGCGTAATGACGCCGGTCTATCCGGTAGTGTGCCGAGACGCTGTCGACCAGTGCCTGCGGGTTTCGGCGGAAGGGGCAGGCGGCCGGGCGCGTGCATCTCGACCCGATGAGAAAGAGCAGAATGGCCAGGCATCCCTGGACGATTGGAAGGATCTGGGAAAGACGTCTTCCTCCGGGCATGGGGTGTGGCTCCGACTTGCTCCGGGTTTCGACCGCGGGCCGTGTGCGCGCCGGCAATGTAGCGAGCGGCAGGGCGTTTTGCAATGGTTCGGCAGAGCGGAGGAGCGAGCGCGGAGGGAGATGCATGAGGGATGGACGAGTGCGAGCCTTACGAGGGATCGTCGTTCCTTTGGTCACGCCGCTCCGGCCCGATGAGAGTTTGGACGAGCAAGGGCTGGAGAGGGTGATTCGGCATGTGCTGGAAGGCGGGGTGCACGGAGTCTTCATGAACAGCACGACCGGGGAAGGACTTTGCCTCTCCGAAGAGCAAAGGCGGAGGGCCTTGGAGGTGGCCCTCCAGTCGGTGGACGGGAGGGTCCCCGTCTTGGCGAACGTGGCGGGGACCAGCTTGCGGAACGCCCTCCGGGAGCTGCGTCAGGCGGTGGAAATTGGGGCGGACGCCGTGGTAGCGCATCCGCCTTTCTTTTACCCGATCAACGACCAGCGGGAGATCCTGGACTTCTATCGCCGGCTTGCGGAAGAATCGCCGCTCCCGGTGTTCATCTACAATCTGCCCATGGTGGTGGGGACCGGCATTTCCCCTTCCGTCCTTTCCGAGCTCCTGGAATACGAACGAATCGTCGGGATCAAGGACAGCTCGGCCGACTTTGTCTACTTGACCCGGCTCATTGAGCTCAAGAGACGCCGGCCTGATTTCCGGATCTTCATCGGCAAGTCGCACCTCTGGGCCGCCGGGATTTGGAGCGGGGCGGACGGCGGGCTGGATGGCGTTTCCAACGTGGCGCCGCGGCTCTGTGTGGAGCTGTTTGAGGCGCTGGAACGGGGTGAGCTAGAGCGAGCGGTCGAGCTCCAGCGGCGGGTCAACGAGGTCTGGAAGCTCTACGAATGCCGCTCCTTCTTGGCGGCGGTGAAGATGGCGGTGAGCAAGCTGGGCCTCTGCGGACCGACGGTCTCGTCCCCCATTCTCGGTCTGAGTCCGGAGGAGGAGGGGTACGTGGAAAGCGTGCTTCGGCGCAGCGGACTGCTTGAGTTGCAAGCGAACGAGCGCGAGGAGCGGAGGTAGGCTTGGGAGACGGCATTGGGTTGCGCCCGGGCGATGCCTGGGCCATCGGCGCGTACGCGGTGGCGATGCTGGCTCTGGGTTGGTGGACCGGCCGACGAATTCGAGGTACAGAGGGCTACTTTGTAGGCAATCGCTCCTTGCCCGGATACGCCGTGGGCCTTTCCCTCCTCGCCACGGCCATCAGCTCCGTGACGTTCTTGGCTTATCCGGGGTCATCTTTCGAGGGGAACTGGAGCCGCTTGGTGCCGGGATTGATGCTGCCCATTGCGGCTCTTGTGGCTGTGCGCTTTTTCGTCGTCTTTTACCGACGCACCCGCTTCGTGAGCGCCTACGAGTATTTCGGTCGTCGCTTCGGAGCTTGGGCTCAGTCCTACACCAGCGCCTTCTTCTCCCTCTACTCGATCTACCGGATGGGGATCATCCTATTCTTGCTTTCTCTTCCCATGCGGGTCATGACCGGCTGGTCCGTCATGGAAGTCATCCTGGTGGTGGGCGTCGTCGTGACCGTGTATACCGTTCTCGGCGGGCTGGAAGCCGTCATCTGGACCGACGTGGTTCAGACGGTGATCCTCCTGGCCGGTGGGCTGGTGACCGTGGCAGCCATCGCCCTGAGAATCCCCGGCGGCCTGCCCGAGATCGTAGGGACGGCACTGGCGAACCACAAGCTCGACCTGGTGGTGTCCTTCGACTTCAGCCTCGCTCGCGAGACGTTTTGGATGTTCGCCATTTCCGGCATCATCGGGAATGTGCAGGAGTTCTCCACGGACCAGACGAAGATCCAAAGGTATTTGGCGGCACGGAGCGACCGCTCCGCCATCGGGGCCACCTGGACGGTGGGCTTGGGGTGTATCCCCATCTGGTCGCTCTTCATGTTCGTGGGGACCTGCCTATGGGTGTACTACCACCACTTTCCCGAGCGTTTGGCCGCAGGGCTCAAGCCGGACGAGGTCTATCCTCATTTCATCCTCACAGAATTACCCGAAGGCCTGGGGGGCTTGGTGATCGCGGCGGTGCTGGCCGCCGCCATGTCCAGCATCGATTCCAGCATGAACGGGACCGCGACCGTCCTTACTGTGGACTTCTACAAGCGGTATCTGTGGAAGAATGGCTCCGATGTCCACTACTTGCGGGTAGCTCGAGCTTTGAGCTTGGCTTTGGGGGCGTTGATGATGGTCGTCGCTTACCTGCTCTCGCTGATCCCGGCCCGCACCATCTTAGACATCGGCTTTTTCCTCGGCGCGGTGATGGCTGGAGGGATCGGCGGGCTGTTTCTGTTGGGGTTTCTCTGCCCCTGGGCGAATCGAAAGGGAGCGGCCATTGGGGTCATTGCGGGTGTGGTCATGATCCTTTGGTGTACCCTGAGCAAGCTGGCAGCGGTGCCGGAAGCATGGGCTTGCCGGGCGCATCCCTTTGTGATCAACGTGATTGGTAACGCCACAGTGTTCGGGGTAGGTGCACTGGCCAGCTTCGCGTTCCCCGCCCCTTCGCGACAGGAGCTCCGGGGGCTCAGCTGGTGGACACGTCAAATGGAGGACATCTGCAGCACCGACCAACGAGGAGGGACGGATGACCCAGCAGAGGGAACCCGCATTAGATGAGTTCGCCGGGGTGGATAAGGTCCCGGTACGCTTTCATCGCATCGCGCGGGCCATTGCGGTCGGTTTGGCAGGGGCGTACGGCTGGGGGGTACGCGGGATCTTCGGACACGAGCTCGGAGCGGCCATCCCAGGCGTCTTGATCGGGGCCACCCTGGCGCTTCTGTCCGGCCACGACCTGTTCCGGCGGCGTCAGTGGGTCGTGGCAGCCACGGGTGCTGTGGGCTTCGCCATCGGAGGTTCCATGAGCTACGGCCTGCTGGTGGGGTATACCCGTCATGTCCACACGGGCTCGGTGCTTTACGGCTTTCTCGGTCTCCTGCTTGTGGGCGCTCTGTGGGGGCTCATTGGAGGCGCATGGATCGGACTGGCGCTTGCAAGGGCGATTACTCTGCGGCGCCTGCTTGAGGGAGCGGCGGTGATGATGGGGGCCGCGGCCTCGGGGTACGGACTTCTTGTCTCCCTGCTCGGGCTCCATCTCAGTCCACCTCGCTCCGATGCGTGGGCTGCCGTACTGGGTGCAGCCTTGGGTCTCAGCTGGCTCTTGCGGCGGTGGGGTGTGCCCGCGGGATGGGGTGGCGCCATCTTCGGGGCCTTCGGCTTCGGCCTGGGCTTCGTTTTCGGCGACGCCCTCCAGACCCTCGGCGGGATCTCCGGGCTGGCCTTCGACTGGTGGAAGGTGATGGAGGTGACCATGGGCTTCTGCGGCGGAACCGCTCTGGCCTGGGGGATCTGGCTCATGGCGGATCTCGGCCGTCCCCTGCTGCGGAGCCCGAACCTCCAGGAACCCGGCTACCCTCTTGCCACTCGCCTTGTGGTTTGGGCCCTCATCTTCCTCTGGGTGCCGGCGGGCATCGCGCTGACGCGCTTCAGTCCGAAGGCGTTGAGCGCGCTGGCCGAGGGGCTCGGCTTTCAGCCGATCGGTCCCTTCGTGGGCATGCGTCAGTGGTGGGCCTGGACGGCGGTTGCAGTTGGCATCCTCGCCACGGTTCGCTGGCTCTTCTCTCAGCCTTCCCGAGCCCGACAGTGGGCGCGACTTCTCCCCCCTCTTTTCGCCTTGCAGATGCTCTTCTTGGCGGCTCTCCGTTCTCTTTACCCGGGAGTTGGGCCGATCCCCTGGCGCGTGCTTGTGCTCTTGGCCGGATTGCTGCTTGCCGGGATCGTCTTAGCGGCGTTCCTGGAAGTCGATGCGCGCGTTTTCCATCTCCACCCGCCCAAGCCGACGGCTCGATTCGTCGGGTCTCTGGCCGTGGCGGCGGTGGTGGTCACGGTGGCGGTCAGCCTACTTGTCCGGTTCTCCCATTCGACGCCGCTGCCCGGGGCTCACCTCCGCTGGTGAGACTCCTTGCCGCGAGGCGGGAGGTGTTGGCGCTGAAGTTCCTGCAGAGGACGGTAGCTGATCATCTGAACTCCGAGGCTGTCCAGGAGAGCCCGGGTGCGCGGATCTTTGAACACCTGGTAGTCCCACACACGGCGTTCCCACGCCCCCGAGATGGCCCGGATTTCCGGCATGTCTACGGCGACGTGGATGTAGAGCTCCGTGACCCCGGGGCGGAGGTTGCGGAAGATCGAGGCGTATTGTTCCCACGTCTCTTCGTAGCTCTTGCGGTGCTGCACTGTCTGTAGGAAATCGGGCAAGGCGAAGCCTTGCCTCACCGCGGCCGCGACGATCCGCTCGATCTCCCGAAGGCGATCCTCCGGCAAGGCTTGCCGCAGGTTCTCGTTCAAATTCCGCGGCAGGCGGAACGGAAGCCCGTATTCCGCACAGAGCTTGAAGGTGACATCCAGGAAATGGCGTCCAGTCATGAGCCCGTAGACGGAACCCATGTGATTGTCCAGGTGGGTTGGGTTGATCCCGAGGTTGATGGCGCGCTCTATCTGGGCTCGGATTTCCCGCTCGACTTCTTCTGGCTTGGCGTGGGTTTCCACCCAAAGGCTGCTCTCTGGGAGGTAGCCATCGGGAGCCTGGAGGCTTGGCACGGCAGCTCCAAGGACGGGGCCCCACTTGTACATCGTCCACTCGGAGGTGAGGGTGGTGTGAATGCCGATGGCGATCTCCGGGTGCTCGCGGGCCAACTGAGCGGCCTCTTTGAACCAGGGACAGGGCGGCATCGCGGTCGCCGAGGTGATGTATCCTCCCAACAGAAGCTCCATGGTAGCCACGTTCTCCGCATGGCACATGCCGAAGTCGTCGGCGTTCACGATGAGCAACTTGGCGTCTGCCGGGTAACCCAGCATCTCCGCCGTGGTCTGCGGCAAAGCGGCGTTCATTGGCCAGAGGGCCAGGGCAACCCACATCGTAATGCGGGATCTCATGGCTTCTCCTCCTCTCAGCGTGAAGGCCCGAGATAGGTACCCTTTGAGCATACGAAAAGCTCGCCTTCTCAGCAAGTCTGCCCAGGAAGGGAGTCCTTCGCACGGGCTGGCTACCGGCTCGGCCTTGCATGTTGGGCAGGATTGGCATACCTTGTTTTGAGACAGCGGAGGTCGGCGCGGAGGGATGGGTCATGGCAGGGTCATCCGTTGCATGCTACAGGTGTGGAGCGGTGGTGAACTTCACGCCGCCACTCAGTCGAGCTGCCACATGCGAATCGTGCCATGCGTATTTGCGCTGCTGCCGGAACTGTCGTTTTTATGATCCCGGCGCGCCGCAGCAATGCCGGGAGCCGCAGGCTGAGCCGGTGCGCGACAAGGAGGCGGGCAACTATTGCGACTTCTTCGAGCCCCTCTCCCAGCACGCCGGCGGGGAACGAGACCGGGCCGTGGAGGCGAAGCGAAAGCTCGAGGATCTCTTCCGGAAGTGCCAGGATCCGTGATGCGCTGGGGGGTTGGCGGCACTGGGTCCAGACGGTTGGGAGAACCAAGCAGGAGGAGCAGCGATGAAATGGCATGCGCTGGCGACGGGTATGTTGCTTCCCTTCTTCGTGCTGACGGCGCGGGCTCAGCAGTCGGCTTCGGGGCGGGCCTGGCTGGTTGGCCACGCGCACATCGATCTCTCCTGGCTCTGGCCGCGAAGTGAGACCATCCACGAAGTCTGCCCGCTCACCTTTCGGAACGTCCTCGACCTGATGGATCAGTATCCTGACTTCGTCTTCGCGCAGAGCTCTGCGCAGGTTTACCGGTGGATGGAGCTGTACTACCCGAAGGACTTCCAGCGGATCGCTGAGAGGATCAAGTCCGGGCAATGGGAGGTGGTCGGCGGATCCTGGGACGAACACAACACCAACATCCCCTGCGGCGAAAGTTTGGTTCGCCAACATCTGTACGGTAAGCGCTATTTCATGGAGCGGTTCGGGGTCGATGTGCGGGTAGGCTGGTTGCCGGACGTCTTCGGCTTCAATTGGAATATGCCCCAGATCTACCGGAAGTCGGGCATCCATTACTTCCTCACGCACAAGCTGAAGTGGCAGGTCGAACGGAATAACCCGCCCATTCCCTTCCCCTACCACGTGTTTTGGTGGGAAGCCCCCGACGGGTCGCGGGTGCTCGCCTATCACACGGTGGGCGGATACGGGGAGCGGATCACCGCCAAGGACATCCTGGAGGATCTGGATACGCTGCGGCAGAAGCACGGAATCGAGGATCTGCTCGTCGTCTACGGGCGGGGAGACCACGGCGGCGGGCCCATGCCGGACATGCTCGAGCGCGCGCACGAATTGGCCCAGCGCCGGGACTTCCCGAAAATCCTTTTCGCCAAAGCCGTCGATTACTTCGACCACCTGAAGGAGCTCTCCCGGGAGCACGCCTTCCCCGTCGTGCGAGACGAACTCTACGTGAAGACACACCGCGGAACCCTCACCACGGACTCCCAAGTGAAACGGGACAACCGGCGCTGCGAGGAACTCCTGCTGAACGTCGAGAAGCTCTCCGTCCTCGCCCGCGCCTTGGGTGGAGATTACCCCTCCGAACAGCTCCGAAGCCTTTGGGAGAGACTGTTGTTCGGGCAGGTCCACGACAACCTCGATGGGTCTTCGGTGAAGCACGTGTACCTCGATGCAGCTACGGACTATGCCGACATCAAGCGGGAAGGGGGGATTCTCCTGGATCGTGCTCTCCGGACGATCAGCAAGAGGATCAACACCGTAGGCCCGACCGAGCTCGCGCTCGTGGTTTTCAACACCCATTCCTGGCCACGCACCGAAGTGGTGAAACTGGACCTGTCCCAGGTGGGTTCGACGACCGCCTCGGTGCGGAAGGCCGACGGCACCGAGCTCCCGGCGCAGATCGTGCAGGACGAAGACGGGCGCTTCCTCGTGTTCGTCGCGCAGGACGTGCCAGCCTTGGGTTACCGGACCTACTTCCTCAAGCCGGGGACGCAGCCTTCTCCCGGTTCCACCGATCTGCGCGTGAAGGATCTGGCCCTCGAAAACAGCTTCCTGCGCGTGGAGCTAGACAAGCGGACCGGCTACGTCAAGACGGTCTTCGACAAGCGTCTCAATCGGAACGTACTGGCTCCGAAGGGGCTGGGCAACGTCCTGGAGATTTACGAGGATCAGCCGCCCAATGCCCCCGGGGGCGAGCCAGCCTGGAACATCTACCTCGGTGCCCGAACGGTGTTGCAGGAACCGGAGAGCCTGGAGATCCTGGAGCGAGGGCCCGTCCGGGCGAGGATTCGGGTCGTTCATCGCTTCGGGGGCTCTCAATTCTGGCAGGATGTGATCCTCTACGCCGGGTCGGACCGCCTCGACTTCGAGTTCCGGGCTGATTGGCACGAGCGCTACAAGTTCTTGAAGGTGGCCTTTCCGGTGGCTGCCCAGAATGACTACGCGACCTACGAGATCCCGTACGCTGTAATCCAGCGCTTCACCCACCTCATCAAGGAACCCGTGGCGACGGAAATGGAGTTGCCGCCGCGGGCCTGGGAGCCGGCGGATCAGCTCAAGTTCGAGGTGGCGGCTTTGCGCTGGATCGACCTCACGGACCGAAGCGGCGAATTCGGCATCACCCTGTTGAACGACTGCAAGTACGGCCATTCGGTGGCTGGAGACACCATGCGCATTAGTCTGCTGCGAGGTCCGCGGCGCGGCTACCCCCGCACTCCGGAAGCCTGGGCGGACCAGTCGGAGGACCCCATCGTGGGGATCCACCACGTCCGGTACGCATTGGTCCCGCACCCGGGCGACTGGCGGCAGGGTGACGCAGTGCGCCGAGGGTTGTCCTTCAACGAGGGATTTGTTCTCCACGTCCTCAAGGGCAGGCAAGGTGACTTGCCGGGCGAGTTCAGCGTCATGGAGGTCGCGCCGGCCAATGTCATTGTGGGAGCGATCAAGCGCGCCGAAGACGGCGAGCATGCGATCCTGCGCCTGGTGGAGACGGCTGGCCGTCCCGCAACCGCCTTGTTGCGCTTTGCGAAGGGTCCGTCCAAGGTCACCGAGACGGACCTGATCGAGTGGGACAAGTACGTGCCGTCCCGCTCCTACGATGTGGTCGGGAACGAAGTCTCGGTGAGCATGGCTCCCTTCGAGATCAAAACGCTCCGGCTGTACTTTTGAGGCTAAGAGCACCTCTCCGGGAGCGTAAGGGAAAGCCGGGACCCCGGACCCGACAGGTGCGAAGGGGAAAGGGGGTTTCATGAGGGGGTTTTCTCCGTTAGGGGAAGTAGGTCGCCCGGCTCGGTGGTCGAGGCCGGGCGGAGGGCTGCATGGGTGCTGCAAACGGCGAAGGGGAACATACTCCTGTGCGACGACGGCTGGCGATCTTTCCGGGACCTCGAAGCGCGCTCATCCGTGCCTTGCTCTACGCACTGATCTCGCAGCTTCGTCTCCTCATCCTCGATGTCGCAGAGGGTTTTCCAGCTTCGCAGCGGCTCATCCAACTCCTCAGCTGGGAAAACACAGGGGATGGGATCCAGGCCCGCTGCCTCACTTCGGTGGGCGACACGCTGTTCCTGCGCGCCGACGTATACGGGGTGGGGATCCTTCGCCTGCAGCTTGGAAAGCTGTTGCCGATGCCCGAAAGCGCGATTCTGGCGGATCGACTGGCGCAGCGGCCTGCCTATCGGATCTTCGAACGCCGCGAGGAGGTGGACCTGATCACGGCGGAGATCCGACTCCGGCTCGAAATCGCCCCTCTGCGCTTGGCATTCCACGGGAGCGAGGGTGAGCTACTTCTCGAGGAGCCCGAAGGGAAAGGCATGTGGAGCGGTCCCCGGGAGACAGGGGCGACCTTCGCGATTCAGAAGGGGGAACATTTCTTCGGATTGGGGAAGCCGGGACTTCCGCTCGACCTGCGTGGCCAGACCGTGGAGATGAGGGTGCAACCTGGCGGGGGCAGCCGGTTCCAAAGTGCTTTTCTCTTAAGCACGCGAGGCTACGGGATCTTCCTGCCTTCTGCGGTCGGATGCGGTTTCGACATTGGTGGCTCATCACCCGAGATGCTGCGCCTTTGGCAGGAACAGGAGCATGCCCTTGACTACTTCTTCATAGCCGGAAGTTCGCCCGAGCAGGTCCTGACCCGCTACACTCAGCTTGTGGGGCGTCCGCCATTGCAGCCTCCGTGGGTTTTCGGTGTGTGGCTATTCCCCTCCCCGGGGCAGGATCCCGCCGCCGTCGCCGAAGGTTTCCGCCTCCGCGGCTTGCCGCTCGACGTCGTGGTTCCGAATCTCTCGGCGGGGCGAGGTTCCCGGGGCGCCGAGCGAGCCGACGTGCGGACCAGGCTCCAGTCGCTTTCCCTCCACGCCGGATGGGCCTACGCGCTGGAAGCGCCTCTTGTGAACGGGTCCCGGGCCACGGCAGACACCTCCTATCCCGAGCTCGCCGCAGAGTGGTGGAGGGCGTCTCCTGCGTCGTCCGATTCGGCACGGGAACCGATCGTCCTTCTGTCCCGGCCGGAGATCTATGGCCCGCGCTGGTTTTTCCCCTTTTTCTGGGTCGAGGCCGTGTCGAATGGGATCACGAGCGCCGGAGGGTGTCCGGCGGTCGTGACGGATGCAGGGCTCGCCGGCGTACAGAGGTATGCGCTCGCCCTGCAGAAGGCAAGTTCCCGGGGTTGGGCTGGGCTGAGCGAACTGGTGAAGTCCGGACTCACCGCCGGGCTGTCCGGCTTCGGGATCTGGGGCCCCGGAGGGGTGGAGGTTCCGGGCGAGCCGAGCGCCGAGCTATACATCCGCTCGCTGCAACTGAACCTGCTCGCTCCGATGGCTTTTCTCGAGGGAGGGGTTTTGGGCCGACCGCCGTGGGACTACGGGGAGGAGGCTCTTCGCAGCTACCGCCGTCTGGCCGGTTTGCGGATGCAGCTCTTGCCGTACTTGTTCCACTTATCCGTGGAAAGCCATCGGACGGGCTTGCCGGTGATGCGCCCCCTGGCTCTCTACCATCCGCAGGACGCGCGGTCCGTGAGCGCGGATCACGAGTACCTGTTGGGCCGGGATCTTCTGATTGCCCCCGTTGTGGATTCGTCCGGCTTCAGAGACGGGACGGTGGTGATGCCCATCTACCTTCCGGAGGGCCAGTGGTACGACTTCTGGTCACACCTTCTCTTCCGCGGCCCAAGGGAACTGAGCTACAAGGCTGACCTGGGCCGTTGCCCCATCTTCGTCCGAGCCGGTGCAGTCCTGCCGCAGGGGATGAGGGTTTCGTCCGTCCGCGAAATGGGCTGGGACCCGCTGTGGTTCTGCCTGTACCCGGGAGAGGGGGAGGAAGGATGGGACGTTTGGTATCCCGCCAGTTCGGATGCTTGCGCTGGCCTCCTCCGGAAACACCTTTGGGTCTCGTGGGGAGATACCGTGCGGATCCGACTCGAGCCCCTGAAGACGGAGGAAGGACGCACGGTGGCCCCCCGCGGCACGCTCCTTTGCGTGCAGGAATTCGAGGCGGCGGAAGTCCAGGTGGGGGCGTCTGCTTGTCCCGAGCTTGAGGACCCGTCTCTGGCGGATGGCAAGCGATTCGGGTGGGCGCTTCGCCGAGCTCACGGGGACGAGACGCTGATCAGCATCCCCGCGTCTGTGGGGCGGAAGGTCGTGGAAATCCTGCTGGTGCGAAAACGGTAGCTGAGCCCGCGGGCGAGACGTTTTTCGCGAGGGCCGCGCCGGAAAGTCTTGATCCGCGCGTGCTCAGCGCGTACATTGCAGGCGGAACTGGGCTTGTGGGATTCTGCGAACAAATCATATAGGGAGGTAGGGCATGGCGTTTGATCTTCGAGAGCTCGAACCGAAGCGATTGTGGGCCCATTTCGACGAACTGCGCAAGATACCCCGCTGCTCGGGGCACGAGGCCAAGGCTGGCGAGTACGTCATTTCCGTGGCGGAGCGCAACGGCTGGGAGTGGGAAAGGGATGAGGTCGGGAATGTCGTGGTCCGGAAACCGGCAAGCCCCGGGCACGAGAGCGCTGAGACCGTGGTGCTCCAGGGGCATCTGGACATGGTGTGCGAGAAGAACTCGGACGTGCAGCACGACTTCAGCAAAGACCCGATCCAGGTGGAGCGGCGCGGGGACTGGCTGATGGCCAAAGGCACCACCCTCGGCAGCGACAACGGGGTGGGCGTAGCCGCTGCTTTGGCCGTCCTGGAGGACAAGTCCCTCGTGCACGGTCCGATCGAGTGCCTTTTCACGGTGGATGAGGAGACGGGACTGACCGGCGCAAGCCACCTGAGGCCAGGGTTTCTGAGGGGAAGGAAGCTCATCAATCTGGACAGCGAGGAGGAAGGGGTGCTTTTCATCGGATGCGCCGGTGGGGGAGACAGCGAAGTGACGCTTCCGATCACCCGCGACCCGGCCTTCGGTGGAGAGAGGATCCGGGTCGGGGTGACCGGCTTGCGCGGGGGGCATTCCGGGATCGACATCGACAAAGGAAGGGCTAACGCGATCCGAGTGGTGGCGCGCCTCGTGTACGAGCTCCAGGGATCCGTCCCTCTGCGCCTGGTGAGCCTTGAGGGAGGCAACAAACGGAATGCCATCCCCCGGGAGGCGGAGGCAGTCGTGGCGGTCCCTGCGGGTGAAAATGGGCGAGCTGCGGAGACGTTGCGCCGGAGCTTCGAGGCCATCCGCTTTGAGTTCAAGGCCGTGGAGACGGAGATGGCCCTGGACGTGCGGCAGGTCGAGGATCCCGCGAATCCGATGTCGGCGGAAAGTCACCGCCGCGTGCTGGGTCTTCTCCTCGGCTTCCCGCACGGGGTGCTGGCCATGAGCCAGGAGATGCCCGGGCTGGTGGAGACTTCGAACAATCTGGCCGTGGTGCGCACGCTGAGTGACCAGGTCAAGATCGCCCTCAGCTCGCGCAGCTCCATCATGTCGGCCCTGAACGCGACGCGGGACGTCATCCGCGCCCTGGCGGAAATGGCCGGCGCCGAGGTTGTCCAAGGCGGGGGCTATCCGGCTTGGACGCCGAACCTGAATTCGCCGTTGCTCCGCACGGTGAAGTCCGTGTACCGGAATTTGTTCGGCAAGGAAGCTGAGGTGAAGGCCATCCACGCGGGACTGGAGACCGGGATCATCGGGGAGAAGTTCCCCGGGATGGACATGATTTCCATGGGGCCGCAGATCGAGCACCCCCATTCGCCGGACGAGCGCGTCCACATCCCCTCGGTCGAGCGCTTTTGGACGTTCCTGACCAAGGTGTTGGAGGCTTTGGCCTAGGGCTACAGCCGACTGCCGATTCTCGCGTGGGAAAATACGTCGGGCTGTGGCGGAGGAGGTGCGGCATGAGAACAAGAGCCCTTTGGCTTGCGCTGGCGGTAGCGCTTGTGGGAATGGGCTGCGGGGGCAGGAAAGCGGCTTACCGGATTGAGGCGAGGCAAGAGCCGTTCACCTTCTCGCTCAAGCTTGAGGGACAGACCGTCTTTGCGGAGCAGAAAGCCGATACGGCGGCCTCGTCCATTTTCTACCTTACGAAAGAAGGCCCCCAGTTTCTGGTCCGGCCGATGGAGTTCCACGCTGGCCGTACCCGCCTGAAGGCGGTGTACCTCACTTCCGATGGTCGTCGAGCAGAGATTCGCATAGATCCGCAAAAGCACGGAGGATGCCGAGTATCCATCCGCGTGCAACCGGAAGAAGGGATCCTCGGGGTGGGGGAGACGCTCGCCTGTGGCCCGGGGGAGCATCTGCACGGGCTCACCGAGCGCGTGGTGGGGAACGATGATCGCGTGCCCCGTGACCCCTCTGTCCCGGCCAGCCTCGACCGCCGCGGCCACCGCGTGGAGATGATCACCCGCGGCACGATTTCCATCTACTCGCCCTTCTACCTGAGCAGCGCCGGCTACGGCCTGTTTGTGGAAGGGACGTGGACGGGCGAGTTCGACATGGCGGCGCAACGCCCGGATCGGATCTGGTTCCGTTTCGACGGCCCGTCCCTCACGTACCACGTGTTCCCCGCCCGAGAGCCGGAACGGATCCTCGAGATGTACACCTCTCTGGTGGGCCGCGCGTTTCTGCCTCCTCGCTGGGCGTTTGGCCCTTGGCGGTGGCGTGACGAGCACAGAAACCTGGACACCCTCTACGACGGGACCCCCTACCGTGGCCCCTTCAACTCCCAGGTCTACGAAGATGTGGCCATGATGGAGAAGCTGGACATTCCCTGCACTGTCTACTGGCTCGACCGTCCGTGGGCTAAGGGGCAATGGGGCTACGAGGGCTTCGAGTGGGATTCGGTGCGTTTCCCCAACGCTCGCAGCATGGTGAAGTGGCTGGACTCCAAAGGGATGAAGCTCCTCCTGTGGATCGGTCCGTGGGTGGTCGGCGACATGGCCCGCGAGGCGCTGCAGAAGGGATACTATCTGCCCTCCTTCCGCATGGCCTGGCTCGGTATCCTGGAGGGGATCCCACTGAGCTCCGTGGAGGCTCTGGAGCAGGCGCGTCAGCGGGCCCTTGAGGCCGTCGCGAAACTCCCGCCTCAGGTGATGGCCATGATCGCCAGCTGGCGTCAGCGGCAGCGGATCCCGGCCGAGGACCTAACAGCGGTGGAGAATGCCCGCCAGTCCCTTCTGGAGGAGCTCCGCCAGATGTCCCCGCAGCAGTTCTTCGATCTTCTTCAGCAGGTGGACCAGGGTCGGGTCCTGGTGGACTTTACCCATCCCGAAGCAGTGTCCTGGTGGCACAGTTACCTGAGCAAGGTGCTGCGGGACGGGGTAGCCGGCTTCAAATTGGACCGGTCGGAAGAGATTGTGCCGACCGAGCGCGATGTCCACGCTCACGACGGCCGGAGTCTGGCGGAGCTGCACAATGCCTATCCTGTGCTTTACCTCCGACGGACCTACGAGGTCACGCGCAAGCATCGAGGCAGCGATTTTGTCCTCATGCCGAGGGCAGGCTACACCGGGTCGCAGCGATTCGGGGTGTTCTGGGGTGGCGATGCAGCCAATACCTTCCTCGGCCTGCGCAACATGATCATCGGGGCCCAGCGGGCGGCGATCCTCGGCTTCCCGATCTGGGGTTCCGACACGGGCGGCTACATGAAGCCGACATATCGCGAGGTCCTGGCCAGGTGGCTGGCTTTCAGCGCCTTCTGCCCCATCATGGAGGTCGGCCCCACCAGCGATCGGGCTCCCTGGGACATGCCTTTTGAACCTCACTACGACACGGAGCTGATCGCCATTTGGCGGACCTACGCCAAGCTGCATCAGCACCTGCAGGACTACACGTACCGCTATGCTCAGGAAGCCCACGAGCTCGGCCACCCCATCATCCGACCGATGTTCTACGAGTTCCCGTCGGACGCCAACGCCTGGGACGTGTGGGATCAATACTTCTACGGGAAGGATTACCTTGTGGCGCCGGTCTGGCAGGAGGGAGCGGCCGAGCGCGTGGTCTACCTCCCCCCGGGCATGTGGATCGACTACTGGAATCCGGGGAACGTCATCCAGGGCCCAACCACCCTGCGGGTGGCATGCCCGCTCTACAAGATGCCCATCTACTTGCGTAAAGGGAGTAGGGAGAAGATTCTGGACCTCGAGCGGCTTTATCGGGAGTCCCTTGAACTGGCGTCCACGCCGCCGCAGCTCGGGGACGGAAGCGAGATCCGACCCTGAGTTTGCCGCCGGGACGCCAAGGCCGGCCGCGGTCCAGGAAGCTCGGAAGGAAAATGGACATCCTGAACGAACTTCCCCCGGATCAATTCCGGGAAGTGGATGATCTTCTGGCTTTCGTGAGCATCTACGACGATCGCCGAAGGACGAAGGCCTTTCTGCGCCTGCTGCGCCGGCACCGGAGAGCGATTCGGGGCGGAGTCTGCGTGGAGGCTGGCTGTGGCTTCGGGATCTTCTCGGAAGCCATGGCGAACATGGGTGCGAGGAAGGTCTACGCGGTGGAACAGAATCCGATTTTGGCCCGGATCGCTCGCAAGCGACTGGCCTCCTATGCCAACGTCGAGGTGGTGGAAGAAGCGATCCAGCAGTTCCGGCCTCCCGAGCCTGTGGATGTGTTGGTCCATGACTTCTTTGGCCAGCTCCTGTACGACGAGGACCTCTGGGCCCTCGACCACCTCCGCTTTCAGCCCCAGCTGGTGCTTCCTTCCCAGGCGGAGCTGGCCTATGGAGTGGTGGATTCCCGGGACTATGTCGATGAGTCCGTCACGCCCGATGTGCTGGCCGGGCTCAAAGGGGCGCTCGTGTCCGGGCTCTTCGAGGAAAAGGGCGGCGAACTCCGGGGGGTAGCGGTCAGCTGGAACTACCCCACCGGTCTTTCCACCGGCCCCGTGGACATCCGCGATCGCCCGGGCGATCTCCTCGTCTTCGGGCTCCGGATCCTGGACAATGGCGAAACCGTCTGCGAAGCGGCGCGCTGCCCCAACTGGTCCTACGTCTGGACGCCCCGCGCCGGCGATCGCTTCCTCTTGCGCTTCGTGCCGGACGTTTTCGGCAGCAAGTGCCTCTTCGAATGGCTGGAGTGAGAGGGAAGGACTCTCGCTCGTTGGGTGGCCAGCGCTCCAAGGCCAGTCGCTGGAGCCGAGGCCGGCAGTTGCTCTTCTTGGATGGGCACGGGAGGGGGCCATGAACAGCAATCCAGGCAAGGGGAGTGCACAGGGGGCGGCATGTGTGCTCGCGGCCGCAATGCTGGCGCTGGCCGTTTCCTGCAGCTTCCGGCGCCCTACGGTGGAGGAGCAATTGTCCGGCGACAAACCGGCGTTGACCTCCTACTACGTTCGCTCCGCGCTGCGGCTGGAGGGGGAAGGCGATTATCGCGGCGCAGCCGGTTTCTACCGGAAGGCTCTCGAGCTGGCCCCCTTTGACCCGGATCTCCACAACAACCTGGGTTCCTGCTACTACTACCTCGGCGAGCTCGATTCTGCCGTCGCTGAATTCACGGAGGCGGTCCGTCTTCTGCCTTCCTACAGCGCAGGGTACGTCAACCTTGCCAACGCCTACCGACTCCTTGGGCGCCTCGACCTCGCTTTGGCTGCGGCGCGAGAGGCGCTCCGTTTGGAGCCCACGGATGCACGGGCTCACGTGACCATGGGCCTCCTCTACGAGCGGATGGACGAGCTCCGCTTGGCGCGGAAGGAGTACGAGATTGCCGTCCGCTTGGCCCCGTCGGATCTGGTGGCGCGCTGGAATCTGGGCAGCGCGTATCTGCGGCTCGGATATCTCAACCCGGCGATCGAGAATCTTCGCTACGTCGCCGAGGCTGAGGGGGAAAACCCGAGGGCACGCTACTTTCTGGCCGTAGCGCGGCTGGCCAAGTGCGACCCCGAAGGCGCCTTGCAGGAGCTCTCGAAAGTCCAAGGGTCTCCTTCCTGGCGCAGGGATGCACTTTACGTCACCGGCGAGGCGCTTTGGCTCCAGGGAAAGCATGAGGAAGCCGTGCGCTCGTTCCGCGAAGCCGTGGCCCTTGCCCCCCAAGTGCCGGAATTCCGATACAACTTAGGCTTGGCCCTGCTCGAGCTCGGCCAGATCGAAGAGGCCCGTCGAGAACTGGCGGCTGCTCTGGAGCTGAGGCCCGGCTGGACCAATGCCCTGATCCGCCTGGGCGAAAGCTTCGAAGAAGCCGGGGAACGGGCTATCGCGGCTCAGTACTACCGCCAGGCCATCTCGGCGGACTCCGCGTCCTTCCTCGCCTGGCAGAGGCTTGGGCGGGTGCTCGTCGACCTCGGTCGGGTCGATAGCGGCTATGCGGCTTTGCAACGGGCGCTTAAGCAGTGGGAGTCGGGCAAAGAGTCAGGCCCGCGCCCCCCTGGGCAGCTGGCTACCTTGGACGACTGGACCTTCTGCGCAGGTCCAGAGGAAGCCCGGAAGAGCTACGTCGAAGCCCTGATGTACCTCGGCAAGGCATATGCGGCGCAAGGGCAATACAGGGCGGCGGACCACGCGCTGCGCAAGGCCCTGGCCGAGTGTCCCACCTGCCCGGAGACGTACGAGACGCTATCCCAGATCCACCGGGTATCGGGAAGGGAATCCGAGGCGCTCCGCGAAGAGGCATTGGCCCACTGGGCAAGGGGAGTTCAGGCGGCGAGCCGCGACTCCCTTCGGTCGGCCTTGTGGTACTTCCGCAGGGCCCTCCAGCGAGTGCCCGGTCTCGGTGAAGCGCACGTGGACCTGGGTCGAGTCTACCTCCTGCGGGGCCAACTGGATTCGGCCTTCACCTTCCTCCGGCAGGGCCTGCTGATTGACGAGCGCCAGGCGCGCGCATTCCGGTTCTTGGGAGACTATTACGCGCAGGCTGGAAAGTTGGACCAGGCTATCGCCTTCTACCTGCGGGCCATCTCCGAAGAGCAGGAACCCGTGGAGGCCCTGCGCGGCTTGGCGGACGTGTACATGCAACTTGGCTCGGCCGAAGAGGCGAAGCGCATGCGGGCGCAGGCTCACTTCCTCTCCGCCAAAGCCCTGTTGCGGGAACACCAGACGGATCGAGCGCTGGACAAGCTCGAGGAGGCTATCGCGCTCAACCCACGCCATCCGGGCGCGCTGTTCCTCGCCGGGCACCTCCTGTATCAACGGGAAATGCTGGAGCCTGCATTGGCGTACCTGTCGCGGGCTGTGGAGCTCGATTCCTCCCAGGCGGAGGCCCGATGTTCTCTCGGAGCGGCGCTTTTGGATCAGGGGCAGATTCAGCAGGCGACGCGCCATCTCGAAGCGGCAATCCGCCTGGATCCTTCCCTCGCCAGGGCATACTTCCAGTTATCCAGGGCATATCTGGAAGCGGGTCAGCCGGAGAGGGCCAGGGAATACCTCCGGCACGCCGAGTCCCTCGGATACAAGGTGCCGGTGGAATTCATCGAGCGTCTCGCAGGGGCGGTCCGAGAGTCGCGCTGAGGGCCGCGCCCGGCGCGTTTGGTGGCGACCCGGAGGAGGCTTCTGTCCCAGATCCGGCGCGGGGGAGTTGGACGCCTCCGCCGCCACGGCCGCGGACGCGGGTGTTTACAAATGCGTTGACTTTTAGGAGGGGTCAGGTTATATTCGGGCGCTTTCGAAGACAGGTGAGGGGCGTCACAATAGACTGCGTGAACTGGTCTTTCGGAGGGCATACCTGTATGGCGACCACCTCGGATTTCCGGAACGGCATGACCATCCTTCTGGACGGCGAGATTTGGACCATCGTGGAGTTCCTGCACGTGAACCCCGGCAAGGGGAGCGCCTTCGTCCGCACCAAGCTGAAAAACCTGAAGACGGGCCGGGTCATCGATCGCACCTTCCGATCGGGGGAGCGGGTGGAAGATGTACGGGTGGAACGAAAGGAAATGCAATACCTGTACCAGTCGGAAGGGCATTATGCGTTCATGGATGTGGAGACGTACGAGCAGGTGATGGTGGACGAAGAACTGGTCGGCGACAAGAAGCTCTTCCTGAAGGAGGGCCAGACGGTGGGCGTGCTCTTCAGCGGAGACACGCCGGTGGGCGTGGAGCTGCCCTTCTTCGTGGAGCTGGCGGTGGTGAAAACGGAGCCGGGTGTGCGGGGGGATACGGCTTCCGGGGGGTCGAAGCCGGCGACGCTTGAGACCGGGGCTGTGATCCAGGTGCCGCTTTTCATCGAGGAAGGCGACGTGCTGAAGGTGGACACCCGCACGGGTGAGTACATCGAGCGCGTCAGGTAGCGGACGCGCCCTCGGAGGGAGGCATGAGAGAAGAAGAAATCCGGCGACTGATCCGGATCGTCGAAGAGAGCAACATTGCCGAGCTGGAGGTTCGCCGGTGGGGCCGCAGCGTGAGGATCCGCAAGTTCATCCCGTCCCCGACGGATGGGGATGGGGCGACGACGGTGGTTCATGCCATCCCGCAGCAAGTAGCCGCACCTGTCCCGCCGGCGGTCGCGGAACCGAAGCCGGCTCCTCCCGTGGAGGTTCCGTCGGCACCCCCCAAACCTGCTGTCCAGCTGATCGAGATCCGCTCGCCCATGGTCGGCACGTTCTACCGCGCTCCGGCGCCCGGGGCTGAGCCCTACGTGCAGGTGGGGGACATCGTTTCCCCGGGCCAAGTGCTCTGCATCATCGAGGCCATGAAGCTGATGAATGAGATCGAATCGGAGGTCTCCGGCCGGATTGTCGAAATCTGCGTGGAGAATGCTCAGCCGGTGGAGTACAACCAGGTGCTCTTCCGCCTGGAGCCAGTGTGAGGGACCGCAAACGGGACCGGGTGACGCTGGGCGCAGCAAGAGGTGGCCTTGATCCGGAAGGTTTTGATAGCCAATCGTGGGGAGATTGCCCTTCGCATCATCCGCGCTTGCAAGGAGCTGGGCATCCAGACGGTGGCCGTCTATTCGGAGGCAGATGCGGAATCCCTCCCGGTGCGATTCGCGGATGAGGCCGTGTGCATTGGCCCGAGCCCCGGGCACCAGTCCTACCTGAACATCCCCCGACTCATCGCCGCAGCGGAAGTCACCAATGCTGATGCCATCCACCCGGGGTATGGTTTCCTGGCGGAAAGCGCTCGTTTCGCGGAGATCTGTGAGAATTGCGGCATCGTTTTCATCGGCCCGACTCCCGAAAGCATCGCCAAGATGGGCGACAAGGCCGTCGCCAAGAAGACGATGCGCGAAGCGGGGGTGCCGGTGATCCCGGGGAGCGAGGGCGTTCTGCGCGACGCCAAGGAAGCCCTGGAGGTGGCTGAACACATCGGTTACCCCGTGATCCTGAAGGCGGCGGCAGGCGGTGGCGGGCGGGGGATGCGGATCGTGCGCGAGCCGAAGGACATGGCCCCGGCCTTCCTCACGGCAAGCTCGGAGGCGCAAGCAGCCTTCGGCAGCCCGGACCTCTACCTGGAAAAGTACTTTGAGCAGCCCCGCCACGTTGAGGTGCAGGTGCTCGGCGATGGCAAGGGCGGGGTGATCACCCTCGGCGAGCGCGAATGCTCCATCCAGCGCAAGCACCAGAAGCTGATCGAGGAGGCTCCCTCTCCCGCCGTCACCCCGGAATTGCGGCGGAGGATGGAGGAGGCGGCGCGCCGAGGTGCGGAGGCGGTCAACTACCGGAGCGCCGGCACCATCGAGTTCCTCCTGGACCGGGACGGGAATTTCTACTTCATGGAGATGAACACCCGGATCCAGGTGGAGCACCCGGTCACGGAGATGGTCACGGGCCTGGACCTCATCAAGGAGCAGATCTTGATCGCCGGCGGGGGGACGTTGGAGCACGTGGTGTGGGACCACCAGATCCGCGGTCACGCCATCGAATGCCGCATCAATGCGGAAGACCCGGAGAGAGGGTTCCGTCCGTCGCCAGGCCGGATTGAGAGTCTGCACCTTCCGGGCGGGCCTGGGATTCGCATCGATTCGCACATCTACGCCCAGTACGTGGTACCTCCCTTCTACGATTCCCTCATTGCCAAGATCATCGCCTACGGGCGCGATCGCGAGGAGGCTCTCCGTCGCATGCAGCGGGCGCTGGACGAGTTCATCATCGAAGGGATCAAGACCACCATCCCGCTCCACCAGCGGATTCTCGCCCACAGCGACTTTCGGGCGGGGCGAATCGATACCGGATTTCTGGCCCGTTTGGAGGAGAGCGCGGCCGAGCTCAAGGCCGCTTCGTGACCCCAACGGAGGAAGGAAACGCTGTCATTTCGGACAAGAGCGCGAGGCTACGAGGAGGCACCGATGAACGTCCCTGACGATCTCCTGTACACGGAAGAGCACGAGTGGGTGCGCGTAGAGGATTCGGAGGCGGTAGTGGGCATCACGGATTACGCCCAGAGCGAGCTGGGCGACATCGTCTACGTCGAGTTGCCCGAAGTGGGAGCCCGGACCAAGCAAATGGAGCCCTTCGGCACCGTGGAAGCGGTCAAGGCTGTCTCCGACCTGTACGCCCCGCTGAGCGGCAAGGTGATCGAAGTCAATGAAGCTCTGGCGGATCACCCCGAACTGGTGAACAAGGATCCCTACGGGGAAGGGTGGATGATTCGCATCGAGATCGAGAACCCCGCCGAGCTGGGCAATCTCCTCGACGCCGACGGGTATCGCAACCTCATTGGCAAGTGAGCGGGCTAGGCAAGAGACGACCATGAGCTACATCCCCCTCACCGAAGAGGAACGCAGGGAGATGCTGCACGCCATTGGCGTCGGCAGCATCGACGAGCTCTTTGCGCACATCCCGGAAAAATACCGGCTCATGCGGGCCCTGGATCTCCCCCCGGGACTTTCGGAGCTGGAGGTCACGCGTCTGCTTCGTTCGTTGGCCGCAAAGAATGCCACGTGCGAGGACTACGTCTGTTTCCTCGGCGGAGGCGCCTACGACCACTTTGTGCCTGCTGTCATCGATCAGATCTTGTTGCGCTCGGAGTACTACACCGCGTACACGCCCTACCAGGCCGAAGTGAGCCAGGGCACGCTCCAGTCCATCTACGAGTACCAGACCATGATCTGCGAGCTGACCGGGATGGATGTGGCCAACGCCTCCATGTACGACGGAGCCTCTGCGCTGGCCGAGGGCGTGCTGATGGCGGTGGCGCACACCGGGCGCAAGCGGGTGCTCGTCGGGGAAAGCCTCCACCCGCATTACCTCGAGGTGATCCGTACCTACTGCCACGGGCAGGGGATCGAGGTGAAAGTGTTGCCCTGTCCGGAGGGGCGTCTTCCCCTGGTGGAGGTGGGGAAGTCCATCGGTGAAGCCGAGTTTGGGGCGCTGGTGGTCCAGCACCCCAATTTTTTTGGCCTGTTGGAGCCCGTAGCTGAGCTCTCGGAAATGGCCCACGCAGCCGGTGCGCTGCTGGTCACGTCCAATGACCCTATTTCCCTTTCACTCCTCAGGCCCCCCGGTCGCTATGGGGCGGACATCGCCACGGGGGAAGGTCAGCCGTTGGGCATCCCCCTCAGTTTCGGCGGGCCGTACCTCGGCTTTTTCGCCGTTCGAAAGGAGCTTGTGCGCCGCATGCCTGGCCGGCTCATCGGGATGACAGTTGATGGCCAGGGGCGCCGAGGCTTCGTCATGACCCTGCAGACCCGCGAGCAGCACATCCGGCGGGAACGAGCCACTTCGAACATCTGCACGAACCAGGCCCTCATGGCCTTGGCAGCGACCCTCTACCTCACCCTCTTGGGTCCGCAGGGGCTGCGCAAAGTGGCCGAGCTTTGCTTGCAGAAAACGCATTACCTGGCAGACCGCATCGCAAGACTCCCCGGCTATTCCCTCATTTACTCCGGCCCATTCTTCAAGGAATTCCTCGTGAGGACGCCGGTGCCGGCCAGGGATTTAGTCCTGGCTGCCCTGGAAGAGAGAATCTTCGCCGGGGTGCCCCTGTCGCGCTTCTGGCCTGAGCGATCCCATGAGCTCTTGATCGCCGTCACTGAGAAGCGCACGCGAGAAGAGATGGACCGCTACGTGGAGCTTCTGAAGAAGCTAGCGTAGCCCGGCTGCTGGTGCGGTGCGACGCTCACGGAGCGCGCAAACCTGGCCAGCCTGAGCGGGCCCGGCAAATCATGGGGGATTTCAGAGGGGGTCATTCCACGTCGGCTGGTCAGGAGGCGATCACCCATCGGATAGCGGGATCCTTTTTCGCTGCGGGAGGTGCGGAGATGCCCAAGTGGGTGAAACCGGCTCGGGTCATGGCGCTTGTCCTGTGTGGCGTATGGTCTTCCGGTTGGGTCTTTGCGCAGCAGAGCGGGGAACTCGAACGGAGAAAGCAGTACCTGGAGCAGCTTCGTAGGATCTTGCCAGCGAGCCCCGAATGGGAGGACTGGCTCGAGCGCTCGAGGGAGTTGCCGCCGGACTTCGCCGCCTTGCCTTCCTGCGCCGAGCTTCCTAATCCCCTCCTCCGCCGCCAAGGCGGAAGGGAGGTGCCCGTGACCTCCCCCGCAGAGTGGGCCGTCCAGCGAAACGAGCTCAAACAGCAGCTTCAGTATTGGCTGCTTGGTTCTACTCCCCCACCCCCGGATCAGATCAAGATCGAGATCCTCCGGGAAGAAGATCTGGGCTCAGCCACCGCCCGCGAGGTCGTTCTCCGTTTCGGACCGACAATGCAGGCGCGTTTGTGGCTGGAGCTGATGATTCCGAAAGGGAAAGGGCCCTTTCCGGTCTTCCTGACGCAGGAGAATCATCGCGGGTGGGCCATATTGGCCCTGCGCCGGGGCTACCTTGCTTGCGTCTACGCTGGTTGCGACTCGCGCGACGACACCGATACCTTCCTCCGGGAATATCCCCAGTACGACTGGTCCCGCTTGACTCGCCGAGCCTGGGCCGCGAGCCGCTGCATCGACTACCTCGAGACCGTGCCGGAGGCCGACACGGCTCGCATCGCCATCACCGGGCATTCGCGCAATGGGAAGCAGGCCCTCATCGCGGCGGCCCTGGATGAACGGATCGATCTGGTCATCTCCAGTAGCTCGGGGGCAGGCGGTGCGATGACGTCCCGCTACCTCTCGGAGCAGCATTTCGGTGAGGGGATCGAGCTCATCACCCGCCGCTTCCCGGATTGGTTCCATCCTCGGTGGCGTTTCTTCGTGGGGCGGGAGCAAAAGCTGCCGGTTGATCTTCACGAGCTCGTGGCCCTCGCCGCGCCCCGGCCGTGTCTTCTCAGCTGCGCGTTGAACGACGGCGTGGAAAGCGTATGGGCCATGGAGCAAACGTACCTGTCGGTCAAACCGGTCTACCGGCTGCTGGGCGCAGAGGATCGCATCCGGATCCTGTGGCGGGAAGGCGGGCACGAGACCAGCTCCTGGCTCATCGAGCGCTATCTCGACTGGTGCGATCTGCAATTCGGCCGGGGCCAGTACGAGTTCCCGGAGCATTTCGTGTACCCGGTCGACTGGGACGGCTGGAAGGCGCTCAGCAAGGTGGAACTGGATCCAACTCGTCTGGCGAGGCAGGGGGTACGGAATGCCCTTCTGAGCGCCGGCGAGCCGATCGAAACGCCGCAGCAGTGGGAAGCGCGGAAGAAGGCAATCCGCCGGCAGGTGGCGGAAATGCTGGGGGAGGAGCCTCCGCGTGTCCCCAATCCGGGGGAGACGTACGGCTTGGGACCGGAGTACGTGGCATCTCTGCTCAATCGGGCCTCGCCGCCGACTCGAGCGGGTCTGGAGACGTGGCTTCTCAGCGGGGATGATCTCGTGGACGCGGCAGGTTTGGCGAAGCGACTTCAGTCCCGCCGAGGTGCACTGGAAAGACACATCTGGGATCGTCTGCCGGCGGATGTTCGGGCGCGATTGGCGGAGGCTAGCCCGGCCGAGGAGGCGTCGATCCGGGCCCTGCTCGCTCACCAACTGAATCGGATCCTGACGGAGGATTCTCTCCTTGCGCACCTCGAAGCGCGGGAAGGGTTATCCCCCCGGAAGTTTCGCAAGCTCTTCTCTTCGATCGCCGATCCGGCGGCGCGTGCTCGGGCCAATCGAATCCTGCTGGAAGAGGTCTTTCCGGGCCACGTGCAACGGACGTTGGCATTGCTTCGTCGGCAGGTGATGTTCGGGGAGTATATCCAGGGCGACCTGATTTATCAGGCGGCTGCGGAGGCTCTCGGCGAGCGGATTCCGGTGGTTCTCTGGCTCCATCCCATCTCGCACCCAAGGGGATATGCGGCGGCCTACATGCGAGGGGAACAACCGTATCGTCGCCTGGCCCGCGCTGGATTCGCCGTGTTCTGCTTCGATCAAATCGGGCACGGATGGCGGATCCACGAGGCGACGAATTTCTACCAGCGCCATCCGCGGTGGTCGCTTCTGGGCAAGACGGTCCGGGACGCGCAGGCTGCCTTGGACGTGTTGGGGAGCTTTGAATTTGCCGATACGAGCAGGATCTGGGTCGTTGGCTACGCGACGGGAGCCCTGGTGGCTCTGCATCTGGCGGCGTTTGAAGATCGGCCGTGCGGGTGGGTGTTGGTCTGCCCGCCTCCCCCGTTCCGCCTGGACGCGGACCGGCGGGAGACGGGTGGGATCAGCCGCTGGGCTCAGCTCACCATGCTATTACCACGGCTGGGGTTCTTCGTCGGGCACGAGGACCGGGTCCCGTACGATCTGCACGAGCTTATGGCCTGCATGGCACCTCGCCAGGTTCTCGTCGTGGCGCCCACCTTGGACCGGGAAGCTCCTCCCCAGCTGGTCGCGGCCGCGGTGGAAGCCGCCCGGCCCGTGTTCCAACTCCTCGGAGCGCCCGACGCTCTGACCTTGCTCTCTCCCGAAGATTACAATCACTTCGGCACGGCGATGCAGGACAGAGTGATCGAATGGCTGCGGGAGCACGCGCTCGGGGAAACCGGAGACTGATGGGGGAGGCTGCCTCGGAGACGCGTCACCCCGCGGGTCGGAAGACGAAGGTCTGTCGGTATGCCTCCGGGGCTTCGCTCTCCGGGCTCGCGGGGAAGATGAGTTCCGCGAGGATGCTCGCTGCCTTCTTTGCGAAATCGGACTCGGCCAACTCGCCGTCGAGGATCTCCACCTTACTGACTCGCCCGAAAGGCTCGACCACGATCCGGACCGTCAGGCTTCCAGCGAAATCCGGGTTCACCCGGAGCTCCCGCTGGTAGGCGTGCTGCAGAAGCTTCGTCCCGTACAGCATCACGGCCCGTACGGCGGCCAGATCGCGCCCGGAGGAATCCTTGCGCCTTGGATGCGGCGCCAACTCGGTGCGCCGAGCGGGTCGCGGCGGAAGTGCGATCTTCTCCAGGGGAGCCGGCTGGATGGTCTCGGCTGTCGCGCTTCGCGCGGGGGCGAGATGCTTTGGCTGGGATGGCCGTCCGGCCACCCCCGGTCGAGCGATGGCGACGGAGGGAGAGCGCAGAAGCTCCGCGGCGGGGCCTGGCTCGCGCCTGTCCTCGGTTCCACGGGGCAGGGAGCACGAGGGCGGACCGGAAGCGACGCCGCTCCGCGCGCCTCGCAGGAGAGCGGATTTCGGCCGCAGCAAATGTTTCCCCGTTCCGAGGTAGAAACCGAAGGCCAAGAGAAGGATTGCGCCTGTAGCGACGGGAATGCGCTTCCGGAATCCACGCATCGAGGAGCCCTCTCGCTCTGGTCCGCACTTGCCGTCGACATTCGGCTATGTACGCACAAGAGGGGGCGACTGCAGAGGGAAGGATGCCGGAGGGGGGTGGACTTCAGAAATACCACTCGAACCTCAGGAAGCCGGCGCTTGGGTAGGATCCGTACTCGGCGTCCCCGGCGCCGCTGCACGCTTGGAGGCCGGCGCTGAGGGCGGCGTTGTCCGCGGCCGAGTAGCTCAGGTTCGTCAGGACAAAGCGACTTCCGTCGTCCAGGTTCAGACAGCTGCCCACGCCGAAACGCACCAGCGGATGAAGCTGGAGGACCGTCTGGAGGAAGAGGTAGTTCCGGGCGACGTTCAGGATCTCACCGCGAAATAGCCGGGCGAACTCGTATTGAGCCCTTTCCCGTTTGCCCTCGCCGTTGAAATGGTATTCCAGGAGTCCGTAGAGTTTGGGGTTGAACTGGTAGTCCAATCCCAGGATTGCCCGGGTGAAGGCAGGGCCGGCTTCCCCCTTGGCGAAGTGGGCGATTTCGCTGGGACGGTCGATGCTCAGCTCAACCAGCGGATCCTCGTGGTAGCCGCTGCGATAGATCTGCACGTGCCCCACGTGCAGGCCGATCTGGTTCCGCGGCATCTGGAAGGCCAGTCCCCGGTAGAGACTGTCCTGAAGGATCATCGCCACCGTGGCGACCACGAGGGACCCCAAGATGATGATCGACCTCCGGCGGTTCCGCCAGAGATTGCGCCAGGCGATTCTCCACAGCATCACGTGTACCGGATCCCTTTGAGCGGTTCGAGCTTGGCCACCTTCCAGAGGGGGTAAAGACCGGCCGCAAGCGCAGCGGCCAGGATGGCGAGGGTTGAGCTAGAAAAGATGCCAGGTCGCACCGATGAGGTCATCACCGGAAGCCAGCCGAACTCTTCCATGTAAGAACCGACTCAACGGGATTGCGGTCAGCACGGCGGCGAGGATCATCGTGCGAAGCCGCATCACCTGCCCTCCGGAAAGAGATCCGCCAGCATCTTGACCCGCCCTTTTCACCCCCGGTGCGGAGTACGGCCGGACGGGGGCTCCCGGCGCTGGAGCGCAACGAGCCCCCTTGCCCTGATTGCCTACGGAGCGCCATCCGGGTAGCGGATGGTCCCCCTGCTTGGCTTGTGGAGCTCCACGTATCCGTCGTCACAAGGACGCGCGTAGGTCGGGACGATGGGCAGTTTCCCCAGCTTCGGGCTGTCGACAATGTAAAGAGGGATTCCGAGGCCTGAAAGCTGGCCTCGCAGGGATTCCACCAACTCCATTCCGCGGAAGACGGAGGTGCGGAAGTGGGCGGTGCCTTGCGTGGCGTCCGCGTGCAGAAGGTAGTACGGTCTCACCTTCAGGCGAAGGAGTCCCCGGAAAAGCTGGTACAGCACCTCGACGTCGTCGTTCACGCCGCGGAGGAGGACCGTCTGATTGTTCACCGGGATTCCGAGGAGCAGGAGGGTTTCGATGGCTTCGGCTGCGGCATCGGTGAGCTCACGCGGATGATTGAACTGGGTATTCACCCAAAGCTTCCGCCGGTGACGCGCGAGCACTTCCCGCAGGTTCGGGTCAAAGAGCCTCTGCGGCAGGACAGCCGGCTCCCGCGACCCGATGCGGATCACCTCCACGTGGGGGATGGCCGAGAGGGAGGCGAGCAGCCAGTCCAGCCGCCGGGCCGAGAGGCACAAGGGATTGCCGCCCGAAAGCAAAACGTCGTGCACGCGCGGATTCCGAGCCACGTACGAGATGGCGGCGCTCAGCGTCTGGCGGTCCGCATAGAACGGTTTTCCCCGCATCAGCCGCTTCCGCGTGCAATGTCGGCAGAGCACCGGGCAGAAGGTGTTGGTGAGGATCAGCACGCGATCCGGGTAGCGGTGTACCAATGCCGCGAGAGGGGAGTGGAGCTCTTCCTCCAGCGGGTCCTCCTGGAGTCGGGCGTCGATCCTCAGCTCATCCCGGGAGGGGAGCGCCTGCCGGCGCAGCGGATCGGAAGGGTCGCCCCAGTCGATGAGGGAGAGATAGTAAGGGGTGATCCGCATGGGGTAGGTGCGGACTACCGTCTCGAGTTCTTCGGCCTCGTCCCGGCTGATCAGTCCGAGCTCGGCAAGCTGGCTGGGGCGCGTCACGGCATGGCGGAGCTGCCAGCGCCAGTCGCTCCACTCGGGCGAAGCCTGCGGAGGCCATGGAATCCGCCCGCTCCTGCAGTCGGAGCCCGGCGGGTCTTGGCGATCGGCTCGCCGTTGTGCGGAGAGAGCAGCCGCGCGGCGCTCGGTCACAATGCCCTGAGCTCGCACCACTTCTGTCGTCAGCGGTTGCATCACCTTCAGGCGAGGGGACTTACTCTGCGAAGTCCTTCGGTTTTTCCTCGGCACAAAGCATCGCGGTGAGGACGACCCGTTTGAGCTTCGCGCCGGTCTCTTGGCCGCTAACCCCATCCAGCACGTGGATGTCCAGCAGCTTCCCGCTCTCCACGTAGCCGATCCAGAAGGGGTACGCGATGGTTTCCCGGTACTGGCAGCCAAGGACTTGGGCCGAAGAAAGCCCGAACATCCGTTTCTCCAGGCAAGACCATCGGGCGTGGTCGAGCACTTTCTCGCGTACACTGGACGGGCTCACCCGCGGAGCGCAGACGAGTTCGGCCCTCCGCGCCGTCAGTTCCAATCGATCGTCAATGCTGGCGATCATCTCCCCGGTGACGGCGTCGGCTGCGATGGACACGACGCCTTCCCCATCGGGATTCCACACGGGGCACAGGAACAAATGGAACGGCAAGTAAACCAGCTCCACTCTGCGAAGCCTCTTGGCCCTGCGCCAAAGTCCCCGGCGGAGCAGCCTCTGGAATCTCCCGGCGGCCCCTTCCGAATCAAGGCGCGGAATTGGAGAACGCACGCAATCCTCCGCGGCTAACGCATGCATCTTCGAAATGTACTCTTCTCGGTTCAATCCGGCAAGGGCAAACGGCTCCTGCGGCGGCGGGAAGGGCGAGGGGGACGAGGGCATCTTCTCCGCGGGTTCGGCGCTTGTTGCGCGAGGCGTCGCCGGCGAGGAGAGCGAGGGGTCAACGGAACCCGCTCGTTCGAAGTGCCGTTAAAGCGTACACGGCTGGGAAGAGAACCACGATCGAAGCGAGAGAAGGGAGGAATCCATGGCAGGGAACGTGTTTGAGTTCACCGACCAGAACTTCGACCAGGAGGTTCTGGCATCCGACGTGCCGGTTTTAGTAGATCTCTGGGCTGCCTGGTGCGGGCCTTGCCGCCTCGTGGCCCCTCACGTGGAAGCCATCGCGCAGGAGTACGCGGGGCGGGTGAAGGTCGGGAAGCTCGACGTGGATCGTAACCGACAAACGGCGGTCAAGTACGGGATCCGCAGCATTCCCACTTTGCTTATCTTCAAGGGCGGCCGGGTGGTGGACCAGATCGTGGGGGCAGTGCCGAAAGAGCACATCGCGAGGCACCTAGATCGCGTCTTGTCGGAAGAATGAGCCTACCGTGAGAAGCTCGTGCGAAGAGGAAGGAGCCTCTGTGTGGGCTCCTTTTTCGTGCCCAGCCCGAGGGGTGACGACGGGGATGTGCGGGGGACTTGTGGATTTCATCCTTGATTGAGGCGGGCCCTTTTCGTAGATTTGGGTTTAGGCGCGGGAAGGGCCGGTGAGGTACGGCGCCGTTGTCCTGCATGTGTGCATCTCTCGTGAGCGAGCGCGGGAGGCGCGGTTGGCGCAAGGTGCCGTTATCACCCTAGCCGTTGCAGATGGGAGAGTGAAGCACAGCCTACGGTCGCGGACCTGCGCGGCATCCCTGCATTGTTGGCCTCGAATTGTCCATCCCAAGTACATCTTTCCCAAAGCCGAGGGGCATGGGCAATGTACGCCGTGATCATGGCCGGGGGGTCGGGTACGCGCTTTTGGCCTCGAAGCCGGGAGGCATGGCCCAAACAGCTCCTCAACCTGGTCAATGACCGCTCCATGTTGCAGAACACCGTGGATCGGATGACCGCGCTGGTCCCGAAGGAGAACCTCTACGTGGTCGCCACCCGGCTTCATGCCGAGGCCATCCGCGAACAGTTGCGGGACCTCCCCCCGGGGAATATCCTGATCGAACCCAAGGGGAAGAACACAGCGCCCTGCATCGGTCTGGCTGCCCTCTACGTCCGCCGGCGCGATCCCGAAGCCGTGATGGTCGCCTTGCCGGCGGACCATCTCATCCAAGACGAACCGGAATTTCTCCGCCTGCTGCGCAAGGCCGCTGAGCTCGCCACCCGCCACGACGCGCTGGTTACCCTCGGCATCCAGCCGTCTTATCCCTCCACGGGCTACGGCTACATCCAGTTCGGCGAACCGGTGGCAGGGGATGGCGAAGCCTTCTGGGTGAGGACGTTTGCCGAAAAGCCCACCTACGAGGTGGCCAAGCGCTTCCTCGAAAGCGGCGACTTCCTGTGGAATAGCGGCATCTTCATCTGGAAGGTATCCACCATCCTGCAGCAGATCGAAGAACACTTGCCCGAGCTGTACGAGGGCTTGCTGGAGATCGAAGCGAAGCTCGGGACGCCGGCGGAGGAGGAAACGGTCCACCGGGTGTACTGCCAGATCCGGAGCATCAGCATCGACTACGGCGTCATGGAGAAGGCGCAGCGGGTGATTGTGCTGAAGGCGACCTTCGGCTGGAATGATCTCGGGAGCTGGGAGGAGATCTACAAGATCAGCCGGAAGGACGCCGACGGCAATGCCGTCACCGGCGAAGTCCTGCCTTTGGATACGAAGAACTGTCTGATCGATTCTCCGCACCGGCTCATCGCCACGCTCGGGGTGGAAGATCTGGTGATCGTGGATGCCGGCGACGCCATCCTGATCTGCCGCCGCGACCGGGCGCAGGATGTGCGCGAGCTGGTGGAACTGATGAAGCGGCGTGGACTTAGCAAGTACGTCTGACAGGCGATGAAGGTCGAAGAGCTGATCCAAGAACTGGAAAGCTGCGCTCAAAGGCTCGGGGTCGAGGTTCGTCGCGACAAAGGCGACTTCGAGGGGGGCCTGTGTCGGGTGAAGGACCGCCGATTGATCATCCTCAACGAAAAGGTGCCGGTCACGAAGCAGCTTCGCATCCTCGCGCGGGAACTGGCGCGCCTCGAGGTGGATCAAGTATATCTGGTGCCGGCAGTCCGTGAATTGATCGAAAGCGCAAGCGATGAGGCTCTCTGAGCCATGGAGGACGCGAGAATGGAAAGAGCGGAGCTGGCCCTGTTCTTCCGAGAGGGACTCTTCCTACCGGACATGAAGGCGAGGACCAAGGAGGAGGCGCTGGAGGAGCTGGTGGATCTCTTTGTCCGCGAGCACCTGGTCCGGAACCGGGGGATTGTCCTCGAGATGCTCCACAAGCGCGAGGCGCTCGGAAGCACGGGGATCGGGAAGGGAGTGGCGATCCCGCACGGGAGAACCCTGGCTGCCCCGGACATCGTCATCGCCTTCGGTCGTTCTCGCCAAGGGATCGATTACGATGCCATGGACGGCAAGCCCGTGCATCTTTTCTTCCTCGTGCTGGCTCCTCCGCAAGATCAGTCCAACAAGTACCTTCCCGTCCTGGGTAAACTCGTCGAGATGCTCAGCGAGGACGAGAACTGCCAGAAGCTCATGCAGGTGGAGTCCTTCCAGGAGTTCATCGACGTCGTGGTGGGAGAAAAGTGATGCTTAGGAATCAGCTGGAAATGCTGGTGGCGTTGCAGGATCTGGACTGCATGCTGCGCGAGGTGGAGGACGTCAAGGCCCTCGGTTTCGAGGTCCCGGGGAAGGTGGACCTGGAGAAGGCCCGGGAGGAACTGGCCCGCCAGATCTCACCTCCCCTACTTTCCACCTACGAGCGCCTCCGTGCTCGCTACAAACGCGCCATCGTCCCGGTGAAGGACAGCAAGTGCCTGGGATGTTTCATGCGACTGCCCACTAGCCTGGGGGCCCGAGGACGAAAGGATGAGGAAGTGATCACTTGCGAGGGCTGCGGGCGCATTCTCTACTGGCTCGACTGACTTGCCCCCGAAAGCGTGCTCACCCCACACGGACATCTACCGGACGTTTCGACTCCGTCGGCGCTCCCCGTGGGGAGCCCTTTTGCTTTTGGGGGGAATGCGGGAGAAGGAATCACCCCGCGCTTGGGATTCGGGCAGCGCGGGTACCGCGCGGCGCTGAGCCCGCCGACACGCCACCCCGCGGAGCGCTCCGTGATGGCGGCCGTCGAGCCTGACGGGAGCTTCGGGCGCCGGCAAGCGGGAGGGTTGTCTTTGCGGGGATGTTCGAGATGATAGCGACACAGCTGCCACGAGCTGGGATTCTTTCGCATCTTCGAGACCAGCCTACTGGCACGGGTGAGCAGGCCACCCCGGGATCCGATCCGCGGTGGGTTGTGTACGACAGGCCGAAAGGAATCCGCGTAAGGCAGCTGGAGGTTTCCAAGTCGGCTGATCGATGGCTATCCGCTTTTCACAAGGTGAGATCGCTTCCGGTTCTGGGTTAACCTCGAGAGTCGGGGTAGATTGCCTTGTGGTGGAAAGACGAGCGCGCACAGATCCCCGAGCGTTTCTCTTAGGAAGGGCTCGGTGTACGCGGTGCTTCACTGCACCGTTCCTGGCCCGTAAGGAGTGAAGACCGGGAAGCCACTGCGCTCGGCAGAACCAGCAGTTCAGCCCAGGGGGCCGATCCGCGAAGGGTTAGACAGTCCGCACGGTTGTTGGGGTCATTGCAGAACAGGTAGGCAGTGAGCGTGCGGTCAGCTCTCAGCCTGTGCCCCGGGGGCAGGAAGGCAAAGCGGCAGGGGAAACTAATCGGAGGAGGACGATGCGACGAGCGATTCTGACTTTCATCACCGCGCTGAACGTATTTGCCGCAGTCACCCTGGCCGACGAGGGCATGTGGCCTCTGGACAGTCTCGACAAGCTGCCCTGGAAGGATCTGCGCGAGCGGGGCCTCAAGCTCTCGTCCGAGGAGATCTTAGCCCTGAAGGATGCCGTGGTCCTGCTGGGAGGTGGGACGGGCTCCTTCGTCTCGCCTCAGGGCCTGGTGATCACCAACCACCACGTGGCCTACGGAGCCATCCAATTCCAGAGCACGGCTCGGGAGAATTTCATTGCCAATGGATTCCTGGCCAAGACTCGTGAGGAGGAACTCCCGGCCCCCGGCTACACGGCCTCCGTCCTCGTGGACTTCCGCGACGTGACCCGAGAGGTTCTGGCGGCCACAAAGCCGGAGATGAGCGATGCCGAGCGTCAGCAGGCCATCGATCGGAGACGCAATGAGATCGCTAGGGAGGCTGAAAAGCGGGCCCCGGGCCTGCGAGCCACAGTGGTCGACATGCTGAGTGGCAAACGGTACATGCTCTACGTCTACCAGGAGTTCAAAGACGTGCGTCTCGTCTACGCTCCTCCGGCCAGCGTGGGCGAGTACGGGGGCGAGATCGACAACTGGATGTGGCCACGCCACACCGGCGACTTCTCCTTCATGCGAGTATACGCGGGTCCGGATGGCAATCCCGCCCCCTATTCCAAGGACAATGTGCCGTACCGTCCGAAGCGCTGGTTGAAGCTCGCCACGAAGCCCGTGCGGGAAGGCGATTTCGTGATGGTCCTCGGCTACCCCGGCACGACCATGCGCTACCGCTCTTCCTATTCCATTGCCTTCAACCAGAATGTCACCTATCCGCGGCAGATCGCCTTCTACTCGGACCTGATTCGGCTCCTCGAGGAGGAGGGCAACAAGGATCCGGAGCTGCGCGTCCGCTTCGCCTCGCGCCTCAAGGGGCTGTACAATAGCCTGAAGTACATGCAGGGCATGGTCGAAGGACTGAAAAAGACGCGTCTCGTCGCGAAGAAGCAGGAGCAGGAGAGGCAATTCCAGGCCTTCCTGCAGCGTCGCCCGGATCTTCAGCAAAGGTACGGGGACGTGTTGCCCTCCATCGAGAAGTTGTACCGGGAGCTCAGCACGTACGAGGCCAAGCAGGCGGTTCTGGGCTATTTCAACTTCAGCACCGTGTTCTCCTTTGCGCGCACGATCTGGTACTGGGCAGACGAGCGTGCCAAGCCTCCGGAAGAGCGGGATCCGGGCTTCAATGAGGAGGAGCTCCCCAGGGTCAAAGAGAACTTCCAGAATGCCGAGCGGAATCTGCACGTCCCGACCGACAAGCGAATCTTGGCTCTGGTCCTGCGCCGGGCAGCCCAGCTTCCCGAAGGCCAGCGGATTCAGGCCCTCGAGCCTGTGCTCGGCAACTGGAAGGGCGAACTCCTCGACCAAAGGATCGAGAGGTTTGTCGATTCGCTTTATGCCGGCACCAAGGTCATCGACTTGAACGAGCGCCTCAAGATGCTCGGCATGACAAAGGCGGAGATCGAGCAGCTGGGGGATCCCTTGATTCGCTTTGCAGCCGAGTTGCGGAAGGAGAGCAAAGAGCTCGAGGACAGGTACCGTGCCTTTTCGGGCGCGGTGACGCGTCTGCGAGGACTCCTCATTGAGGGATTTCAGGCCTGGAGGGGCGGAGCCCTCTACCCCGATGCCAATCGTACCCTGCGCCTCACCTACGGCACGGTCTGCGGCTACTCGCCTCGCGATGCCGTCTGGTACAAATGGGCGACCACCCTCCGCGGCGTGGTGGAGAAGGACACGGGCGAAGATCCCTTCGACTGCCCCGAGCCTCTAAAGGAGATCGCCGCAAGCCGGGACTACGGGCGGTACGTCCATCCTGACCTGAAAGACGTCATGGTTAACTTCTTGGCCGATCTGGACATCACCGGCGGGAACTCCGGAAGCCCGGTGTTGAACGGGAAGGGCGAGCTGGTGGGGGTGGCGTTCGACGGGAATTACGAGGCCATGACGAGCGACTTCGTCTTTGATCCCGACCTCACCCGAGCCATCTCCGTGAACATCGGCTATGTGCTCTTCATTGCCGATCGGTTGAACAAGGCGGAGAATGTGCTGCGCGAGCTCGGTGTGCGATGAGCGATCCCTTCTCCTCCACCGCCTCGACGCTCGACGATATCCGCCGAGCGCACGAGCGGATCCGTCCGCACGTCCACCGGACGCCCATTTTCACCAGCCGGACGCTCAACGAGCGATTCGGGGCGGAGCTTTTCTTCAAGTGCGAGAACCTGCAGCGAGCTGGCTCTTTCAAGATCCGAGGCGCGGCCAATGCCGTGTTTTCGCTGTCTCCGGAGGAAGCCCGTCGCGGGGTGGTGACGCACTCCTCCGGGAACCACGCGCAGGCGGTGGCTCTTGCGGCTCGACTCCGGGGGATACGGGCCATCGTGGTAATGCCTGAGAACGCCCCCGCCGTGAAGGTGGCGGCCGTACGGGCGTACGGCGGCGAGATCGTCTTCTGCTTCCCCACCTTGGCTTCGCGCGAAGAAACGGCGCAGCGCGTCGTGGAGGAGACCGGCGCGACGCTGATCCACTCCTACAACGACGAGCGCGTGATTCAAGGCCAGGGTACCGTGGCCCTCGAGCTTCTGGAGGACGTGCCGGATCTCGATCTACTGCTCGTCCCGGTGGGAGGCGGCGGACTGATCAGCGGCATGGCCATCGCGAGCAAGGCCTTACGGCCCTCGGTAACGGTGATCGGATGCGAGCCAGAACAGGCTGATGATGCCTTCCGCTCTCTGCGCGAGGGGCGGATCATTCCCGTCGAGCATCCGAACACCATCGCCGACGGACTCCGGACCTCGCTCGGGGAGAAGACTTTTGCCGTGATCCGAAGCCTCGTCGACCAGATCGTCCTGGTGTCGGAGGAGGCCATCGTGCAGGCCATGCGGTTCCTGTTCGAGCGGTTGAAGCTCGTGGTGGAGCCATCCGGGGCTGTGCCGCTGGCGGCGTTGCTGGAGGAGCAAGTGGACGTCCGGGGTCGACGGGTCGGACTCGTCCTCTCGGGCGGGAACGTGGACCTCGAGAAGCTACCATTCCGAACCGGGTAGGAGGTCGGCGATCGGGATTCTCCGCCGGCTCTTTGGGTCAAGCCTTGCCGGAGCAATCTTTCGGGAGCAAGTGGTCGGGGTCCTCCGCGTGCGGATTTTTCGGCCGGAGGGGGAGAATGGCGGTAGATGTTCGTTAGCTTAGGGACGAAGCTCGCACCTACGGAGGGAGGGATCCATGGACGGGAGGGTGGTGGTGAGGCTCGTGGGGGGGATCGCCGCCGTGGTGGTCGCTGCGGGATCGCTCCGCGCCCAGCCGTCGGCCAGGATCGACGCGGGGTTCTTCCACCCGGAGGGCATTCAAGTCTTCCTGGTGGGAGACCTGGGACTTACGGGAGGGCCGGTCGCGCCGATCTTTTGGGTCCAACTGAGCAATCCGGACACGACCCCGCACGAGGTCATCCTTTCCCTGAGAGTCGAGGATGGTGCTGGCCAGCTTCTGGCTTCGGGCCAGAGCGACGAGTTCTCGCTGGAGCCTGGGGTGCTCCGGATCACGAATCAGGATCTGCAGTCCGGAGCCCGGCCCTGCCGTCTTCGCAACTACCAGATCGAACGAGAGGCGCGGGAGCTGGTGGACAAGGTGCTGAAGACGGGCAGGCTCCCGAGCGGAGTCTACCGCTTCCGCCTGGCCCTGACGGACCTCACGGCCGGAGGCAGGGAAGAAGCCGTCATCGAGGCCAACCTCACCAATCCCACGATGCTCGACCTGATCGCCCCGGGAGCGCCGGCCGATGCAGAGCCGCCGCAAATCTACACTTCCTTCCCGCTTTTCCGCTGGGAGTCGAATGCTACGCGCTTCCGCTTGATTGTGGCGGAGCGGTCTGGGGCGCCGGGAGAGACTCCCGAGGCTGCCATCGCCAACAACGTTCGGTTCGAGCGCGAGATCTTCGTCCGGCGGGGAGACGAGGCTCCACCGCAGGACCTCCCAGCCGACGCCGTCATTACGCCCGGGACCTTCTTCCAGTACCCGACGGGCGGGGTTCTGCCCCTGTTGGAAGACAGCACCTACTATTGGCGGGTGGTGGCTCTCGTGCCCACGTCCTCGGATCCGCAGCACCCGCTGGAAATCAGCAGCAGCATTTGGGCGTTCCGCGTGGCGCGCCCCGGAGCGATCCAGACTTCCGCGCTCTGGGAACGGCTCCGGGAACTGCTCGGCACCCTACTTTCGGCGGAGCAATTCGATGGATTCTTTGGCCAAGGCGGACAGCTCGCGGGATTCCGGCCGACGGGGGTCATCCGGCACAACGGGAAAGCCATCTCGCCGGAGGAGCTGGAGCGCTGGATGACCGAGGTCCGGAGCGGTCGTTGGAAGGTCACCTCAGCCACGGTTGAATGAACGAGGTGGGCGATGAAAGGAGATCGATCGTTGGCGCTGTGGCTGGTGGCCCTTTCCGCCTTGGCCTCAGCCGGGGCGCGCCCGGTCCGGGCGGCAGTGGATCGTGACGTGGCCCTCGTGCTGAGGGCGGAGGGAGAGGCGCGGGTCCAGCGCGTCGTGAGTAAGCAGTGGGAAGACGTCGTCCGGGGCAAGAGGCTCGACTCCGGAGATCTCGTGCGAACTGGCGCGAAGGCCCTCGTGGCGGTCGTGTTCACCGACGACAAGAGCCTGCTCAAGATACGCTCCAATTCCGAGGTCGTGATCCGGGGGAGCCGCCAGCAGGCTTCCGTCGCCAAACGCATCTTGCTGAATCTCGGGGAGATCTGGGCCAGGGTGGCGCAGGGCCAGGCGGATTTCCGGGTGGAGACCCCGTCGGGCGTGGCCGCGGTGAAGGGCACGGAGTTCTACGCGACGATGGACGCCGAGGGTACCTTCACCGTCATCGCGGTTTCCGGACTGCTTGAGCTCTCCAACCAGTTCGGATCGGCCCTTCTGCGCGCCGGCGAGACGGGGCAGATGCGCAAAGGAGAGCCTCCGTCGGTGACGCCCACCACGGGGTATGAGGACTGGGCGCGGGAGCAGCCGGGGGAGGAAGAGATCGAGATCGAATTCGAGGATTCCTCCGGCGGCAAGAAGATCCTCCGCATTCGCCTTCAGCCGCAGCAATGACGCCCACGACTGCTGGCGGATGGTGGACTCCTGAAGCGGGAAATGTGCGTGCGAGACGGAATCGATCGGGGAGAGGGAACGTGCGGGCAGGTGGAAGGGGAATCCGCAGCGTGTTGTGGGCCGCCTCGTTGCTGCTCCTGTTCCAGCAGCGGAGTTCGGGGCAGGGTCTGAAGGAGACGATCGAGCACTCCCCAGTGCGGGAGGCGATCGCTGGCCAGCCTTTGCGCATCGAGGTGCGGATCGGATTGCCGGGGGCGGAGATCCGGTTTCTCCGCGTGTACTACCGCCCGAGTGGAGAGGGTCGCTTTCGTTTCCTGGACTTGCAGCCTTTGGGGGAGCTTCACGTAGCCGAACTCCCGGCGGAGGAGGTCACGGAGGCAGGCCTGGAGTATTTCTTGCTGCTTGCTACAGTGAAGGGCGATCTGCTGACTTTGCCGGCGCAAGATGCCCATCGCTCTCCTTTCGTGGTGCGCATCAGGTCGGAGCGTCCGGCTGCGGAAGAAGAGCCTGCGTCGCTCGTCACCGTCCTCTTCCCCGACTCCGGACAAACCCTGCTTCCGTCGGAGGTATTTGTGGCAGTGTCCTTCACCCAGCCGGATGCGGTGGATACGAGTCGAGTCCGTCTGCTGGTGGACGGCGAGGATGTCAGCTCGGAGGCATCGATTTCGAGATACGTGCTCACCTGGACCCCGAGCCGGGCGATCCGGCCTGGCCTGCACTTGGTGACCCTGCAGCTGAGCACCCGATCCGGACGTTTCGCCAGGCCGTTGCGCCTTGGCTTCCGTGTGGCGGGAGAAGAGGCGCGCCCGAGCGTACGCTTGCCCGAGGTCCACGGTGAGTTGTACAGCCAGGTCTACGAGGAGAGGGTCGCGAAGCGGAGCTACGAAATGACCGCCGTCGGGGGCCGGGTGCGAGGGATGGCCGGTCCCGCCAATTTCGAGGCGGATTTCTACATAACGAGCCAGGAAACTCGCAGCCAGCAGCCGCGCAACCGGCTGCGACTGGCCGTGGAGACCCGCTACCTCGGCTTGGAGCTGGGCGACTCCTACCCGCGCTTTTCCGAGCTGACCCTCTGGGGGCAGAGGGTGCGGGGAGTATCGGGCAGGCTGAGCCTGGGGCCCTTTTCCTTGCAGGTGGCGCACGGCGAGCTCGCCAGAGCGGTCGAGGGGGTCGGATCTCGCTCCACCGGAGTGGCGCCCGCTGGTTCCTACCGGGTGGTGAACGGGGACACGCTGATCATCCGCAAATTCGGCACCTACCGGAGGCGGCTCATGGCGGTCCGGGCCGGCGTGCAGAAGGGCCAGCTGTACGAGCTTGGCCTGAGCCTGGTCAAAGTGCGAGACGATACGAATTCCATTCGTTTGGGGATGAGGCCGAAGGACAATCTGCTCATCGGGCCCGATTTCCGCCTGCAACTGCTGGGAGGCAAGCTCCGGCTGTGGGGTGCACTCGCTTTCAGCTTGTTGACGGACGATATCTCCCGGGGTCCCGCCTCGAAGGCGGAGGTGGATTCCCTTTTCAAGCGGAGTCTTCCGTTCGACCCGGAGTCCTTCTCCTATCTCCTGATCATCAACGAGAACACGGTCCCTTTGGACCCGCGGGGACTGACGTCGGTGGCGTACGAGCTTCAGGCTTCCCTGCGGATGGGCCGGAATGCGCTTCGGGCGGGGTATCGGTCGGTGGGACCGGACTACTGGTGCTTGGCCAATCCGTTCCTGCGGAGGAACCTGCGCGGCCTGTTCGTGGACGATCGTCTGCGGCTGTTCGGCGATCAGCTTTACCTCAGTGCGCGCTTCGAAAGCTACGAGGACGGCTTCTCTCGTTGGGACAATCTGCCTACCAATCGGCTTCGTAGCCTGTCCTGTGGTCTGAGCTATTTCCCCGGCTCAGACCTGCCGCAGGTCAGTTTCTCGATCCGTGGGCATAGCCGAAGGAACGGTTTGGAGGACACGACCCTTGTCACCGGTGGGTACGATCCCCGCGTGCACAATTCCACCCTGGATGCGAGCTTCTCGCTATCCCATAATCTGGAGGCCTTCGGGCGTACGCACCGGCTTCTCTACGATTTCAGCCGCAGCTTGCGGGATGACCGGTACGGCGGTCCCCTCGGCGACCTCGGAAGCGCCATGCATCTCTTGCGCTGGCAGGCTCAGCTGAGCCAGCTCGTGCAGGCGCACGCCCATTACACCTGGACCCGCAGTCGAGCCGGTTCCGGCGGGAATATCCACTCGTTCCGCTACAGCTACCTCTCCGTGGGTTCCCTGTTTCGGCTTTGGACGAACCGCCTTCAGGCTCGCCTGGAATTGGGGCGTCTGACATCGGCGTCGGAGCTTCGTTATGCGGAATCCGCGCAGAGTGGGAAGGTGGGAAGGACGGGCCTGACCGTCGGAGGGGACCTCCTCTGGGGCCAGCACAGGGCCTCGGTCGAGGCGGGGATCGCCGCTGTGGGGCAAGAAGAGAGCGGCGGGCGCACCGATCGGTACACGGATCTCTCTTTCCGCGCGCGCTACGAGTTTCGCTGGTAGGCTCCCGCCGCCAAGCGCTTGTCCGCATCCGCGACGCGGGGCTTGCCCGACGTGCGCAAGCCGGCGGGACCGGGGACGGGTGCACGGGAATCGAGGGTGTAGCGGTTTTCGACAAGAGGAGCGGTTTCTGAGTGGCTGATTTGCTTCGAAAGAAGGACTGGTGGGTCCAGCCGCTGATCGTCGCGGGGTCGGTTTTCGCCGGGCTATTCCTCAGCGGCCTCCTCCTTTTGGAGGGGCTGGAGCTGAAGACCCTCGACGCCCGCTTCGGCCTACGCGGCCCTCTGGAACCCATCGATAGCTCCCTCGTGGTAGTCGCCATCGATGACGAGGCTTTCTTGAGCCTGCCGTCGAAGTGGCCCTTCCCTCGCACCTACTACGCGCGCGCCATCCGCAATCTGGCCCGGGCAGGGGCGCGGCTGATCGTCCTGGATATCGAGCTCACCGAGCGCTCGTACGCGAATCCTGCGGAAGATTCCGCCCTCGTCCGTGCGGTTCGCGAGGCGGGCAACGTCATCGTAGCGGGCAAGGTCGTCTACGAGGCCGGGACACACGGCCTGGAGTACGCCCACTTGCTCCGGCCATTTCCGGAACTGGAGCAAGCCGCGCTGGCATGGGGCTTGGTCAATGCCCTGGAGGATGTGGACGGGTTCATTCGCCGCTACCCCTTATGGCAGAGGGTGGGACGCGATACGGCATATTCCCTAGCGACCCAGGTTTTCCGCGCCCTTCGCGGTGAGCTCGGGAGCTCGCCGAGGATCGAGCACGGCCACTCTCTCTGCTTCGGGGATGGTTGCATTCCCCAAGGGGCCCGCGGCTGGATTTACATCAACTACGCGGGTCCGGCGCTCTCGTACCGGACGTACTCACTGGCGCACGTGCTGGACGATTCTGGGTTTTTCCTCCCGCCGGACGAAGACACGGACATCTTCGAGATGCACCTCCAGTGGGGGACTTTCCGGGACAAGGTCGTCTTTCTCGGTGCCTCCGCCGAAGAACTTCAGGACAATAAGTACACGCCGTACTTCCGCTATCTGGGCCGGAAGCAGAAGATGCCTGGAGTGGAGACGCACGTCAACGCCCTTGCCACGATGCTTGCTGGAAATCCTCTGCGTCGCTTCGGGGCGGGGATCCAATTCCTGATCCTGCTTCTGTTTTCCGCGGGCATCACCCTTCTGTGTCATCGGTCGCGACCGTCCCTGGCCCTCGCCGGCATGGTTGGGATGTGGGTCCTTTACATCGCCGCCACTACCGTGCTGTTCGCCCGCCTCGCCTGGGTTCTGCCTGTGGTGTCGGTGGGGGTTGTGTCCGTGCTGAGCTACGTGGGAAGCATCGCGCACCGGGTAGCCACTCAGGAGAGGGAGAAGCGCTTTTACCGGGATACCTTCGCTCACTACGTGTCGAAGGAGATCGTGGATTTGATGCTCAGCTCGGGCCAAAGACCCCGCTTCGGTGGCGAACATCGGGTCATGACCGTGCTTTTCTCTGACATCCGGGGATTCACCACGTACTGCGAGCTTTGTCCTCCCGAACAGGTGGTGGAGCAGCTTTCGGAGTATCTCTCCGCGATGGTGGAGGTGATCTTCGCTCACGGAGGTACCCTGGACAAGTTCGTGGGCGATGCGATCATGGCCCTCTACGGCGCCCCGTACTATTTCGAAGACCACGCCCTCCGTGCGTGCCGGACGGCCGTCAAGATGCTGGAGAGGCTCCAAGAACTGCACCGCAAGTGGGAAGCGGAGGGCCGACCCCTGCTCGACTTCGGTGTCGGAATCAACACGGGCCGAATGATCGTGGGCAATCTCGGCTCGAGGCAGCTTTTCGACTACACCGTCATCGGCGACAATGTGAATGTCGGTGCCCGACTGGAGGGGACGAACAAGCGCTACGGGACGCACATCCTCATCAGTGAGTCGACGTACCTGGAGGTGAGGGATCACGTGGTGGCTCGGGAGGTGGATCTGGTGCGAGTCAAGGGCAAGACGCAGCCGCTGCGGATCTACGAGCTGCTGGCCGTGGATGATTCGGCGCCGGAGCTGCGCGAAAGAGCCGAGCGTTTCGAAGTCGCCCTCTCCCTTTACCGAGAGCGGCGCTGGGCTGAGGCGCTCCAGGCTTTCTACCACTTGCTCCAAGAGGACCCGGAAGACGGCCCATCCCGTCTCTATGTGGAACGGTGCCTCAATCTGCTGGAGCATCCTCCTGGCCCAAGCTGGGATGCGGTCACCGACATGTGGTGAGCACTGCGGGAGCGCCCGTCCTACCGGAGCACGGGTGTCCTTCGAGGGGGAAACCGCCTGCAAGGGCTCGGGGGACGCTGGGGGTGGGGGGCTGAAGCCAAGGCCCTGTCCTTCCGTCGGCAAAATTCGGCGACTCATTCCCCGGTTCGAACAACCCCCTCGGCACTTTTCCCGTCGGAGGAGAAACAACAAATCGGCTTGCGACCTTGGGTAACCTTCGCTAAGTTGGGAGTGCGGAGTGGAAGGCTTGGCCCACGGGGTCATCTACACGAGCGACGGAGGGAGCCATGTTCAAGTTTGGCAAAGGGATTCTGTTGGTTGGGCTGGTGCTGTGGAGCCGGGTTGCCCCGGCCCAGCCGGACACGCTGGTGGTGATCCACATCAACGATACGCATTCGCATCTTGTGCCCTACGGCTCCAAAGATGCGCGCGGCATCGGCAAGCTGGGCGGGATCGCTCGCGCCGCCACCGTAGTGCGCGAGATTCAGGCGACCGCCCGCCACACCCTCGAACTCCACGGAGGCGACTTGATGGTGGGAGACTTCATGTACACTCGCTTCCATGGGGTGCCGGAGATCCGCCTGCTCCTTTCCCTCGGGTGGGACGCCTGGACCGTGGGCAATCATGAATTCGATGCGGGACCGGATTTCCTACTGATGTCTCTGAGCGAGGCTGGTGTTCCGACCGACTCCTTCGCGGTGATCTCAGCCAATCTGGATCTTTCGCGTCATCCCGGTCTTGCGGGCCGGATCAAGCCGTACGTGATTCGCGACTACGGGAGTTTCAAGGTGGGGGTCTTCGGCCTGACGCCGCTCATGGCCAACACCTACTCGCGGCCAGCTCCGGTGGTCATCACGGACCCGCTAATTGCGGCGCGAGCCATGATCGATACCCTCAGGACTCGCTGCGATGCGATCATCTGTCTGAGCCATTTGGGCTTCGGGGACGACCAGCGGCTCGCCGCGAGCGTGGGAGGCATTGATGTCATCGTGGGGGCCCACTCGCACACCGTGCTGCCGACGGCAGTGGCCGTGGCGAACCCCGCCTCGGATACCACCTGGATTGTGCAGGCTGGCAGCCACTACGATTACGTAGGGACCTTCCGGCTAATCCGGCTGGCTTCCCGATTCCGACTTTCCGACTACCGCCTCCTCCCGGTGGATGACACAGTTCCGGAGGACGCGGAAGTGGCCGCTGTGGTCGCGGCACTTCGGGATACGCTGGCCGCCGATCCCCGCTACGGGGACGTCTACGGGGAAGTTGTAGGAGAGGCTTTGGTGGACATGGATCGCCAAGTGGGTTCCGGGCGCGAGAAGGACACGCCGGTAGGGAACCTCATCGTCGATGCGCTACGGGAGGCAGCCGGAGCCGACGTGGCGATCGACGTTCACGGCTGGATCAGCGACAAGCTGTGGGCTGGGCCGATCACGCGAGCCGACCTATTCCATATCGCCTACTACGGGCTCGACCCCATTACGGGCCACGGCTTCAATGTGATGCGGATCGGCCTCACCGGCTCCCAGATCCGGCTGGGCATGGAATATACATTGAGGAACGCACCGCAGGATGGCGATCTCTGGCCGGAGGTTTCGGGCATGCGGGTCGTCTACGATTCCCGCAGCTTTCTCTTGCTGGTGAAAGAGATCACGGTGGGCGGAGCGCCGCTCAAAACCGACTCCGTGTACTCCGTGGCTGTCACGGACGGACTCGCTGCCTTCCTGGGGGCTGCGGGTCTTACGCCGGTGTACATTCAGCCGGTGGGGATCTCCGAATATGAGGCTTTGGTGAATTTCGCTCGCGCCCATTCGCCGCTCGGGTACCGCGTAGAGGGCAGGATCGTGGATTTGGCGGCTCCCGCAGGCGTCCGCGGTTCCTCGGTGGAGGTCCCGGGCTCTTTCCCCTTGCTGCAGAGTTGGCCGAATCCGTTCAATCAGGCCACGGTGATTCGCCTCGAATTCGGTCCCGTGCCACCGGAGGCTTTCTCGCTGTACATTCTAGATGCGAAGGGTAAGCGCGTTCGGACGCTGCACGAAGGGCCGCCGGACGGCCGCCGCGAGTTCGCCTGGGACGGCTCTTCGGACGATGCCACACCCCTCCCCAGTGGCCTGTACCTCGCAATCCTCCAGGCGGATCGGCAGACAGCCGTGCTCAAGATGCTGCTTCTGCGGTAGCAAGTGCGGGGGTTGGGCACGCGCCCCAGAGAGCGGCCGGGATCTACTCCGCCACCTCGGCGCTGGCGGATGACCGGGACGAGCGGCAACGGTCTGCCACAGCCGGAAGGGCGCGGCCAGTGCTTGCGCCAGGCGGACACGCACTTCCCGCGGGCCAACGGGACTTTCCCGGACGGCAAGGCCTTTTCCCCTCCGCGAATGGGCCTGGAGATACCGGATATGCCCTGTGGAGACCCTTTCAGCCTCGCCTTTCTGGGACTGACGCGCCGGGATGGCGAGGCGGAAAGCCCCGGGGAGTCCCGCTTGAGCCTTCGCGCCGGATGGTGCGCGGCGGGGACCGTGTTGGGGCCCGAAGGGGCTGGGGCAGCAGGTGCAACCGGGGATGAGGGGAAAGAGTTTGACAATCAGCGGACGAATGGCTACTTTCTTCTTCCCCAACTCCGTGTGGGGAAATTGACTTAGTTAGCTCGGTGACCATGGCACAACGAGCGAGAATCCTTTGGGTGGACGACGAGATCGAACTCTTGCGCGCCCACGTGCGCTTCCTTGAGGAGCGCGGGTACGACGTGCGTACGGTGCCCAATGCCGAAGATGCGCTCGTCATCCTCGGTCAGGAGAGTTTCGAGGCCGTCCTGCTGGACGAGATGCTCAACGGCATGGATGGTCTGAGCGCCTTGGCCGCCATCAAGGAGCGATATCCCTCGCTCCCGGTGATCATGGTGACCAAGAGCGAGGAAGAGACGCTGATGGAGGAGGCCATCGGCAGCAAGATCGATGACTACCTCACCAAGCCCGTCAATCCCAGTCAGATCATCCTCACGCTGAAACGTGTGCTGGAGGGACGGCGCATCGAAAGGGAGCGGATTTCGAAGAAGTACCCGGAGGAGTTCGCGCGCATCGCGGCCAGCCTGGCGGCCGCTCAGGGATGGCGGGAGTGGGTGGAGATCGCCCTCCGGCTCACCGAGTGGGAGCTTCAGATCGATGCCCATCCTGAGGTGGGGCTCCGGGAGATCCTCCAGGACCAGCGCAGAGAATGCAATGCGGCGTTCGCCCGGTTCGTGGAAGAGCAGTATCTCGACTGGATCTGGGAACGGACTTCGGACCGCCCGCCCCTCTCGCCGGAGGTGTTCGGGCGCTGGGTGGTGCCTCTTCTCCGGGAGGGCCGGAAGGTGCTCTTCGTCGTGATCGACAACTTGCGCCTCGACCAGTGGCTCGCTTTGGAGGACCTTCTGTTTTCCTCCTTCCGGGTTCGGCGCGACTACTACCTGAGCATCCTTCCGACGGCCACCCCATTCTCCCGGAACGCCATCTTCGCCGGACTCTTCCCCATCGACATTGAGCGCCTGCACCCGGATCTGTGGTTGCGCGGTCCGGATGACGAATTGAGCCGCAATCGTTACGAGGCGGACCTTCTGAACCGGCAAGTCAAACGCTTCAACCTGTATCTTCGCGAGCCGCCGAGATATGTGAAGATCGTCGAGGCCGAGGAGGCCCGGCGCTTCGAGCGGGAATTCGGAAGTTTGAGCGGGACCAGTCTGATCGCTGTGGTGCTGAACTTCGTGGATATCCTGGTGCACCGGAGGAGCGACTCCGAAGTGCTGAAACAGATCGCCCCGGATGAGGCTGCCTTTCGCTCCATCACCCGTAGCTGGTTCGAACACTCCTACCTGCTTCGCGTGTTGCGGGAGGCGGCGCGTCTGGGGTTCACCGTGGTGATGACCTCAGACCACGGGAGCATCCGGGGCACCCGAGGCGCGAAGGTGATCGGAGACCGCGAGACCTCCACCAATCTGCGCTACAAGTACGGCAAGAACCTCCAGGCCCATCCCAAGCAGGCGATCATTGTGCGCGATCCCCGGAGCTACAAGCTTCCAGCCCGAGGTATCAACGCCAATTACCTAATCGCCAAAGAGGACTACTACTTCGTTTACCCGACCAATTACCACCAGTACCTGGCGCAGTACCGCGACAGCTTCCAGCACGGTGGCGTCTCGCTGGAGGAGATGGTCCTGCCGGTTCTGGTGATGGAACCCCTGGGTTGAAGCCCGGTGCGGACGGGATGCACGGCGCAGGTTTCTCGACGGTGCGAGGAGCGGATTTCGTACGGGGGCAGGACGTGCGGGTGCTTTCCCACTCCGAATCGGAGACGCGGGAGATGGGTGCCCGACTGGCGACTGTGCTCCAACCGGGCGATGTGGTGGCATTGTACGGGGAGCTGGGCGCCGGGAAGACCCGTCTCATCCAGGGCATCTGCCGCGGACTTGGTGTGCGGGAAGAGGTGACCAGCCCCTCATTTGTCCTGATCAACGAGTACCGCGGCCGGATTCCCGTTTACCATTTCGACTTCTACCGCCTTGAGAGACTGGAGGAGATCGCCGGGCTCGGGATCGAAGAATACTTCGATGGCTCTGGCGTCTGTCTCATCGAATGGGCCGACCGCGCGGAACCCTTGCTTCCGCCCGAGCGGATCGAGGTGGTGATTTCCCTGATTCCGGCGCCCGGTGAAGAGACCGAACGCGAGATCGAAGTCCGATGGAAACGACCGGCGCGGTGAACATCCTGGCGATCGAGACGGCCACGCAAATCTGTTCCGTGGCGGTGGCGGCAGGCGAGCTTCTCCTGGCGGAAGAGACGGTGAATATCGGCAGGATCCATGCGGAGAAGCTGGCGGCCCTGGTGGACCAGCTCCTGGCCGAACTCGGCAAACGGCCGGACGAAATCGACGTGCTGGCGGTGAGCGGCGGACCCGGTTCCTTCACGGGGCTGCGGATCGGTCTCGCCTTCGCCAAAGGCTTCGCACTGGCCGGCGGGCAACGGCTTATCCTGGTCCCGACGTTGATGGCCCTGGCCCTGCGTCCAGGGATTGTCCGAAGACCGGTGTGCCCCGTTCTGCGCTCCCGACGCGGCGAGCTGTATGCTGCCGTCTACGAGTGGCGTGGGTCGGAACTGATGACGGCAGTGGCGGAACGGGTGCTGCCGGAGGAGGAGCTCGGCCTTTTCCTCCCTCGCGGCGCTCTGCTGACGGGCGATGTCGACTCGCTCCCGCCTGAGATCCGATCGCAGGTGGAGAGCCGCGAGGACGTAGAGCTCGCTGCCCCTTGGCTTCGGACTCCGTCTGCAGCCGCTGTGGCGCAGGTAGGGTTTTGGCTTTGCCGAAGAGGGGAATTTGCGGACCTGGACACGGCGGAGCCCAGGTATCTGCAGGAATTCGTAGCGCGAAAACTCGAAGGCGTGGAAAAACATGTACAGTGAGACGAGGAGCTTGGAGCGGGGAGGAGGGGAAACGGAGGAGGCCCCGGTCACCATCCGGCCCATGCGATTCTCGGACATCCCTACGGTGGTCTACTGGGAGCGCAAGATCTTCCCAAGCCCCTGGTCTCCGGAGAACTTCCTGGCGGAGCTGGAGAATCCGCGCGTGTCCATCGCCGTGGTGATGGAGTGTGGCGGCGAGTTCGCGGGGTACGCAATGGCCTGGGCGGTGGCCGACGAGCTACACATCACCAACCTCGCTGTCGTGCCGTCTTTCCGGAGACGGGGAATTGCGGAGAAGGCCATGGAGTACCTCCTCCAGCTCGGCAGACAACGCGGATGTCGCTATGCCCAGCTCGAAGTGAGGGTGAGCAATACGGGAGCGATCCGCCTGTACGAAAAACTCGGCTTCGCCAAACTGGGTATTCGCAAGAAGTACTATTTCCGCGAAGGGGAGGACGCCTTTGTGATGGGCCGAGAACTGTGAAGGGGCGGAAGAGGGTAGGCGATTTGGCGAGGGACGAATCGGGTGGAGTGGACGTCCGATGAGCTGGTTCCGAAGGACGCAAAAGGGCCTTGTGGCACAGCAAAAGAAGGATCTCCCCGACGGGATGTGGCTGAAGTGCGAGAAGTGCCGGGAGATCATCTACCGCAGGGATCTGGAGGAAAACTACTTCGTTTGTCGGTTTTGCGGTTTCCACTTCCGCATTCGGGCGTACGATTACGTCCGGCTCCTCGCGGATGAGGGGAGCTTCGAGGAATTCAATCAGCACCTGGAATCGGTGGATCCCCTCGGCTTCCGGGACAGCAAGCGGTACTCCGATCGGCTCAAGGAGGCCAAGAACAGCACGGGCATGAACGAAGCCATTGTGACGGGCACCGCCCGCGTGGAAGGGATCCCCTACGTGCTCGGGGTGATGGACTTTGCCTTCATCGGAGGGAGTATGGGCTCGGTCGTGGGGGAGAAGGTGGCCAGGGCGATTGACCGTGCGATTGAGCTTCAATATCCGCTGGTGATCGTGAGTGCTTCCGGCGGCGCCCGCATGCAGGAAGGGGCTCTTTCCCTGATGCAGATGGCGAAGACCTCCGCGCGGCTGACCCTGCTCTCCGAAGCTCGCTTGCCGTACATCTCCGTCCTCACGCATCCGACCACGGGAGGGGTCACGGCAAGCTACGCGATGCTCGGCGACGTAATCCTGGCCGAGCCGGGAGCGCTCATCGGCTTCGCCGGACCGCGGGTGATCCAGCAAACGATCCGCCAGGAGCTGCCGGAAGGTTTCCAGACCGCGGAATTCCTGTTGCAGCATGGGTTTGTCGATGCTGTGGTCCCGCGCAAGGAGCTCAAGGCCCGGATCGCGCAGCTGTTGCGCTTCTTCGGTTTCACGCCCGTGCAGCAGGCTGGGGAGCCCTCCTTCGCATGCCCGGAGGTGGAGAGGCAATGAAGGAAGATCGGAAGCCCTTCATCCTGCTCACCAATGATGATGGGATTTCCGCGCCGGGGCTCCAGGCCCTACATGAGGCTCTCAGCGACATGGCGGACCTGATGGTCGTGGCCCCATCGGGCGAGATGAGCGCCGTGGGGCATGCCATCACCCTCTCGGATCCGCTGCGCGTCTGGGAGTTCGAGAAGGACGGGCGCTTCTTCGGCTACGCGGTGAAAGGAACCCCTGCCGACTGCGTGAAGGTGGCTTACTGGGCCTTGCTCAATGGCCGAAGGAAGTGGGATGTGGTGATCTCCGGGATCAATCACGGCGCCAACACGGGGATCGACATCATCTACTCCGGGACGGTCTCGGCCGCGACGGAGGGCGCAATCCTCGGCATTCCCTCCTTCGCCATCTCCGTGGCGACATTCCGCAAGCCCGACTTCTCCGTAGCCGTGGATTTCGCCCGCAAGATGGTGAATTGGATCCTCGACCATGGGCTGCCAGCCGGCGTCTATCTCAATATCAACGTGCCGCCGCTCCCCAGGGAGGAGATCCGCGGCGTTCGCCTAACGCGCCAGAGTCTGGCCGTGTACGAGGAGCGCTACGAGGTGCGGCGCGATCCCCGGAACCGCGTGTATTACTGGCTGGCTGGCGAGAAGGTGGGGGTGGAGTCTGACGACGAAGTGGATGAGCAGGCAATCCGGCAGGGCTTCATCTCGGTCACCCCGCTCCACTACGACCTCACGAGCTACGAGGCCCTGCGCGAACTCCGAAGCTGGTCTTTGGTCCCATGAGCGAGCAGGAAACCCTTCTCGTACTGGATTTCGGTTCGCAGTACACGCAGCTCATCGCCCGGCGGATCCGGGAGCTCGGCGTGTACTCCGAGATCTGGCCCTGCTTCAGTCCCCTCGAGCAGATCCGGCGTGCCCGACCGAAGGGGATCATCTTGTCCGGAGGTCCGGCGAGTGTCTACGATCCCGGGGCGCCCCTGCCGGATCAAGGCTTGTTTCAACTGGGCGTTCCTATCCTCGGGATTTGCTACGGCCTTCAGGTGATGGCGCATCTGCTTGGGGGCAGGGTCCAGAAGGCACCGCAGCGAGAATACGGCCGGGCCGAGCTGGTGGTGGATGTGCCTGAGCCCCTTTTTCACGATCTGCCGCGGCAGATGACCGTGTGGATGAGCCACGGAGACCGCCTGGAAGAGCTCCCGCCGGGCTTCGAGGTGGCCGCTCACACTGCCAACTCCCCCCTGGCCGCGATCCAATCGGTGAGCCGCCAGATGTACGGACTTCAGTTTCACCCCGAGGTGGCTCACACCCCGCTCGGCAAGGAGATCCTGCGCAATTTCGCTTTCCGGGTGTGCGGATGTCGAGGCCTTTGGAACCCGCGCTCTTTTGTGGAGCATACGGTGGCGGAGATCCGGAACCAGGTGGGAGATGCGCGCGCCATCTGCGCCCTCAGCGGTGGGGTGGACTCCTCAGTGGCGGCGGTGCTCGTGTCGCGCGCCATCGGCAAGAATCTGATAGCGATCTTCGTGGATACCGGGCTCCTTCGGGCCAACGAGGCCGAGGAGGTGCGGCAGAACTTCGAGGGGAAGTTCGATTTCCAGTTCCGCTTCGTGGATGCGCGGGGTCTTTTCCTCGGGCGGCTGCGCGGGGTGACCGACCCGGAGCAGAAGCGGAAGATCATCGGGGAGACGTTCATCGAGGTGTTTGAGGCCGAAGCCCGGCAGCTGGGGGACATCAAGTACCTGGTGCAAGGCACTTTGTACCCGGATGTGATCGAGAGTCGGTCCACGCGGGGGCCCTCTGCCCGGATCAAGACGCATCACAATGTGGGTGGGTTGCCGGAGCGCATGCATTTGAAGCTGATTGAGCCTCTGCGGGAGCTTTTCAAGGACGAAGTGAGGCAGGTGGGGCGCGAGCTCGGCTTGCCCGAATCGATCCTGCGTCGCCATCCTTTCCCCGGACCGGGGCTTGCGGTTCGCATCCTTGGGGAGGTGAGTCCCGAGCGGGTACAGATCTTGCAAGAAGTAGATCGCGTGTTCATCGAGGAGTTGCGCAGGGCCGGCCTTTACGATGAGGTGTGGCAGGCTTTCGCGGTGCTTCTTCCTGTGCGATCCGTTGGGGTGATGGGCGACGAGAGGACGTACGAGCATGTGGCGGTCTTGCGTGCGGTCACCAGCGTCGACGGCATGACCGCCGACTGGGCGCGGCTCCCTCATGAGTTCCTGGCACATGTCTCAAACCGAATCATCAATGAGGTTCGGGGAGTCAACCGCGTCGTCTACGACATCAGCTCCAAGCCGCCCAGCACCATTGAATGGGAGTAGTGGGGACCTGCGCCTCGAGGCGGCAGGCCAGATCCGACCCTGCGCAGGGCAATGGCTTCTTGACCGCGAGTAGGGAGGGGCCCAATGTGCGGGATCGTCGGTTACATCGGGGGTCGGCAGGCCGTTCCCATTCTCCTGGAGGGGTTGAAGCGCCTGGAATATCGGGGGTACGACTCCGCGGGCATCGCCGTCGTGGCTGAGGGCCGGGTGCTGGTGGAGAAAAAAGCCGGGAAGATCTCCGATCTCATCGCCCACCTCCAAGGACGCGACCTCCCCGGCACCGTCGGCATCGGGCACACCCGCTGGGCGACTCACGGCGAACCCAATGACACCAATGCCCATCCTCACGTGGATTGTACCGGCGAGATCGCCTTGATTCACAATGGGATCATTGAGAACTACGCTGCCCTCAAAGCTGAGCTGATCGCCAAAGGCCATCGTTTCCGGACGGAAACGGATACGGAGGCCCTCGCCCATCTGATCGAGGAGTTCTACCGGCGAAATGGCAGCCTTGAGGAGTCCGTGCGCAGCGCCCTCCTCCAGGTCCAGGGCACGTTCGGGATTGCGGTGATCTCCCGCCGTGAGCCGGATCTCCTCGTTGCGGCGCGCCGGGGCAGCCCCCTGGTTTTGGGCCTCGGGGAAAGGGAATACTTCCTGGCCTCGGACCCGAACGCGCTGGTGCCTTTCACCCAGCACGTGATGTACCTGGACGACGACGAGGTAGCTGTGGTCCGCAAGGACGGCCTATTGGTGAAGACGCTACGGGACGTGACCGTAGAAAAGAAGGCCGTCGAACTGGGGCTGGACCTGGAGCGCATCGAGAAAGGGGGCTATCCCCATTTCATGCTGAAGGAGATCATGGAGCAGCCGGAGACGATCCAGGATTCCATGCGTGGTCGACTTCTTCCGGAGGAGGGGACAGCTCGCTTGGGCGGCATTCAGCACGAGATTCCCTCTTTGCTTTATGCGCGACGGATGCTGTTCACAGCCTGTGGCACCTCCTGGCATGCGGCTCTCATCGGCGAGTACCTGATCGAGGAATTCGTGCGCACCCCGGTGGAGGTCGAATACGCCTCCGAGTTTCGCTACCGGGATCCGGTGATTGACCGCGACACCGTGGTGTGGGCGATTAGCCAAAGCGGAGAGACGGCCGATACCCTGGCGGCCATCCGCGAAGCGAAGCGAAAGGGGGCCAAGGTCTTCGGGATCTGCAACGTCGTCGGGTCTTCCATCGCTCGCGAGACGGACGCGGGGATCTACCTCCACGCCGGGCCGGAGATCGGCGTGGCCTCCACCAAAGCCTTCACGAGCCAGGTGACGGTGCTCACCCTCCTGGCTCTGCTCTTGGGACGAATGCGCTCCCTCTCCGCAGCGCAGGGAAGGGAGATGGTGGCGCACCTCCAGGCGCTGCCCAGCAAGGTGCGTCGGGCACTGGCCAATAGCGATCAGGTCAAGGAGATCGCCGAACTCTACAAGAATTCCCGCAATTTCCTCTACCTGGGACGCGGGTACAATTTCCCCGTGGCATTGGAAGGGGCGTTGAAGCTGAAGGAGATCAGTTACATCCATGCCGAGGGCTATCCGGCGGCGGAGATGAAGCACGGTCCCATCGCCCTCATCGACGAGAATATGCCCGTGGTGTTCATCGCCACGCGCGACGCCACCTACGACAAGATCCTGAACAACATCCAGGAGGTGAAGGCGCGCCGCGGACGGGTGATTGCCGTGGCTACCGAAGGCGACACGGAGATCACCCGCTACGTGGACCACGTTCTATACGTGCCGGAAACTCCGCACTTCTTGAACCCGATCGTGTCCATCATCCCCTTGCAGCTCTTGGCGTACCACATTGCCGTCCTCCGCGGTTGCAACGTCGACCAGCCTCGCAACCTGGCCAAGAGCGTGACCGTGGAATAACGGTAAACGGAGTGGACGCCTTCGGCCCCTGAGGGGTGTCGGACAGCCCGAGTGCGCACCCGCGCTGGAGAAGGGGGACGTCCGACACGTGAGGCAGGCCACTCCCTGCTCGCGATGGACACCCGAAATCCGACGGATCCAGGGGGACGATCTACCCGCACTCGCCGCACGCTCTGCCATCGACGGAGAATGCGCCGATCATGCGGCTCCCGCCGGCGGTAGCGGCTGCAAGCGCTGCGGAGTAGGCAGACGCGCCGGGATCGCCGGGAGCGACCATGTCCCTCGCTCCAGTTCCGAGTTCGCCTGCGCACTCTGTGACCACCTTGTTTGCCCGGCCATCACTTGAGCCATCTCCCGGCGTCGGTTGGGTGGTCCTCGGGTGACCTCAAACCAGCATCGAAAGCGAAGGCCGCAAGCGCCGCGCCAGGGGCCTCCTTCCATGCGGCAATCCGGGCTTGCGTGTGGCAGAGGGGATCCGACGAAAAGGCAGTGGGCGAGGACGACGGCCCTTTCTCTCCATGGCTTCCCGTGGCTGAAGGACCTCATGCGGAGCCGCCACGCGACAAAGTGGGTCAACGGGCGGGCAAGTCCAGCTGTCCGTGATGCTGGAGCTCAGGCGGCTCACTCCGTCTCGGAAGCACGGCCACGGCGGCCTGAGTAAGGTACGTGCGGTGGGTCTGGCGAGCTGAGCACGGGTGAGGGGGGAGTGCCAGGGGGTCGGGATTGTCTCGCTCGGTAGCCGCATTCCCAGGGCGCTGTCCGACATTGCCGGGTTGGGGGAGGGTCCGACCGGGGGTGGCTTCGCGGAACGCCTTCCCAGATAATCGAAAGGGGGATATTTGTGCCGCTCCTGATGGAGCAACCGTTGCGGACCTGTTTGTCCAAGGGATGCACCTGGATGGGGCTTCAATGGGCGGCCGCTCGGAAAGCTTGTTCCGTGCGCGATCGTACGGGAGCCGCACGCAATTTTATCTTGACCGTTGATCTTAGATAGGCTATATTCGTTCCGGAGAATCGATCTTGGTAAGGTTCCAGCCAGGACCGCCATGCTTAACGAAAGAGTTGCCGCCGTGGCTCGTCGCCTTCGGGAGCGGGGTTATCGTTTTACCCCCCAGCGGATGGCCATTGTGCAGGCGATCTTGGAAAGCAGGAATCACCCCTCCGCCGAGGAGATTTACCGGCAGGTCTCCGCGGTCTTTCCGATGATCAGCCTTGCCACCGTGTACAAGACCCTCGAAGTCCTCAAGGATATCGGGGAGATAGCGGAGCTCTCGGTGGGAGGCCGAACGCGCTACGACGGAAATCCCCAGCCCCACATCCACCTGGTCTGCGAGAGATGCCACTCCGTGACAGACTGGGGGGGCGATATGGTCTCGATCCCAGAGGAAGTCCTCGCAGCCTCCGGTTTCCGTTCGCATTACTTCCACCTGGAGGTCCACGGACTGTGCCCGCGTTGTCAGGCGGAGAGCAGGACTGAGGACGATGGCGCTTAGAGGCTCGGTGATTGATCCACAAAATAGCCGATGCGATGGGGTCTCGCCTGGGTTTTTCGGATGGCCGATGTCTGGAGAAACTCGAATAGGAGGTGTATCATGGCAAGGGTAGCACGGGAGATGGTGGAAAAGGCGGGGATCCATGTGGACCAATTGCTGAACCTGCTCGTCAGGAACGCAGCGGCTGAACTCACAACCTATTACTACTACACCATTCTGCGCGCGAACTTGATCGGCCTGGAAGGGGAAGGGGTCAAAGAGATTGCCGAGGTTGCGCGCATCGAAGACCGGAATCACTTTGAGGCCCTGGTCCCCCGCATATACGAGTTGGGAGGCCGGCTTCCTGACGACCTGAAGGAGTTCCATGACCTCTCGGCCTGTCCTCCTGCCAGATTGCCGGAGAACCCGAGCAACATCCAAGCCATGTTGACGGTCCTTGTAGAGGCGGAACGATGTGCGGTGCGGGGGTATACCCACATTTGTAACCTGACAGCAGGCAAGGATCACCGGACCTACGACTTGGCTTTGGCGATTCTCAACGAGGAGATCGAGCACGAGTCGTGGTTCTCCGAATTCCTGGGTGAGGGTCCGTCCGGTCACTTCATGCGGCGGGGCGAGACGTCACCCTTCGTGTCCAAATTCCTGAGATAGGGTCGAAAGCGGACGGGGGGACTCGTCCGTCCCTTGCTACTTCCTGTCGGCCAAGGTCATGGGCCGGTGCCTTTGGACTGACTGGAATCCAAATTGTGCACCAGGAGGAGGTTTGCCATGCACAAGATGACCCAATCCAACCTGGAGGGCGCCTTTGCCGGCGAGAGCCAGGCGCACATGAAGTACCTCATCTTCGCCGAGCGGGCGGAGCAGGAGAACTTCCCGAACGTCGCCCGCCTCTTCCGGGCGATTGCCTACGCCGAGCAGGTCCACGCGACCAATCACTTCAAGGCTCTGGGCCACCTGGGGCAGACCGCGGACAACCTTCAGACGGCCATTGGCGGCGAAACCTTTGAGGTCGAGGAGATGTATCCCGCCTACCGCGCCGTTGCTGAGCTGCAGGAGGAGAAGTCGGCTATTCGCACCACCAGCTGGGCGATGGAGGCGGAGAAGGTCCACGCCGGCATGTACGAGAAGGCTCGGCAGGCTGTGCTGGCGGGCCAGGATGCCGCTGTGGGCGACATCTACATCTGCGAGGCCTGCGGCTGGACGGTGGAGGGGGAAGCTCCGGACCGCTGCCCCATCTGCGGTGCCCCGCGGGCGAAGTTCCGCAAGTTCTAATCGGAACGCCGATGGTGCCTCCCGCTGGGGAAGCCAGCGGGAGGCTCTTGCTTGCCTCACCGCTCCATTGCAGCGTTTCGCGGCGCGAGCCCTTAGCTCACTGCGCAGGATGCGCCCGCTCCTGCCGATTGCTGGGATTCCAGTTGCGGTGGACGCTTCCGCCGCCGCGGGGCTGGGGCCTTGAAACGAAGCCGGGAGCCGCCAAGGGGCCTTGGCCCGTGGCGTACTCGAACTCCAGCGGAGCCAATTCCAATACCTGGGATCATTCGCTCTTGCTTGGTCCGTTGTCAGCTCTTCGCGGCGGAGCCGCGGGGCAGGTGAGCGCATCGGCCGATCCACAAGCGGCTAATGCGCTCGATCCCTTCGGCGAACTGGCGTTGGCTGCTCATCGGCCAGTGGGTACAACCTCCCGCGTCCGGCAACAGCGCCGGACGACCGGTCATCTCCAGCCTTCTCTGACCGGCGAAGGTGGGCGGTTACCCTGGCCCGCCGGTCGGGGAAGTCCGCTGGCGCCCTCCGTCTGAATCCTCGCGGGACGGCATATCTCGGGCGTGAACCGCGGGTTCCGCGAGGATAGAATCCCCGCCTCGTTGCCATCCCCTGCTTATCTCACGGTTTGACCCTGCGCAGGCCCGGAGTGCTTCGCCGGTTGACGGATTCGCTCGGCTGCCGTATATTGCGATCGGGCGACTTTCGAGTTCGGGCTGGGTTCGAGCGCGCTCTCGCAGCGGCTGGTCTGGGCGTAGCTGCGGGGGGAGTTTTCGGGGCAGGGAGGGGTGGCAAAGCGCTCGTGGAGGGAGAGGACGCATGAGGACGATCGCGCCGATGATCATCGTACTGAGCATGGCGGTTTCGCTCTACGCGCAGCGCGAGCCAATTCGCATTGCGTGCGTGGGCAACAGCATCACCCAGGGCTATGGGCAGACGAACATCCGTTCCTACCCGAACCAGCTGGATACCCTCTTGGGCCAGAGCTATGAGGTGCGGAACTTCGGCGTCGGGGGAACGACCATGCTCCGGAAGGGGGACCTGCCCTACTGGAATCAGCCGGACTTTGTGGAAGCCAAGCGCTTTCGCCCGCACATCGTGATCATCTTACTGGGGACCAACGACAGCAAGCCCCAGAACTGGCAGTACAAAGACGATTTCTTCACCGACTACTGCGATATGGTGCGGGAATTTCGGGCTCTCGACACAAAGCCCCAGATCTTCGTTGGCTTTCCGCCTCCCGTATTTCGGGATGACTACGGGATCCGGAACAGCGTGATCCGGGATGAGATTATCCCTCTCATCGACTCGGTGCGGGTGACGCTCAAGACCTTCGTCATTGACTTCTACAGCCGAATGCAAGGGATGGGCGATCTCTTTCCCGACGGCATTCATCCCAACGCCGAGGGATACCGGCAGATGGCGTTGATCGCTGCCGACGCGATCCTTCACCGCCCGCCGGGCGTCATCGAATATTTCTCCGCAGACAATCCCGTCTTGGAAGAGGGGCAAACGACCTGGCTCCGTTGGAAAACGTCCCGGGGCTCGCTGGTCACGTTGAATGGCCTCCCCGTGGCTGAGACGGATTCGCTGGCCGTCTCCGTGACGGAGAACGCGGTATTCCGGCTCATCGCCAGGGGTCCCGAGTACACGGACTCCGCGGAGGTAGTCGTGCGCTTTCTTCCGTCGGGCACCATCAAGTTCTTCACGGCCGATCCCCCAATGCTGGAGATCGGGGCGGGCGAGACGAGCGTGCTGCGCTGGGCCACTTCTGTCAATTCGCAGGCCTTCCTCAATGGGGAACCGGTCCGGGCATCGGATTCGCTTGTAGTTCGCCCGAACAAGACCACCACGTTCAGACTGGTAGCCACCGGAGTCATCTCGGACACCGCCGAGGTGACCGTACGGCTCTTGGAGGCTGGGGAGATCAATCGGGCCCTCATCGCCGCGGGCTACCAGGCCTCTACCACGGCTTATGGGTCGGATCTTCGCCGGGCTTTCGATGGCTTGGAGGAGACCTATTGGGAATCGGAGCGATCTGGCACCCAGTGGCTGATGGTCGACCTGGGGCGGGAGATCTTCGTGGAGCGCGTGGTGATCCGCTGGGGCGAGGTATATGGCAAGCTCTTCCACGTGCAATGCATGGACGCCTCGGGTGGTCAGTCGTACTTCGCATCGAGCGTGGCAAGTCAGGGCGGACGGGATGACATCGTGCGCAGCCCGAAGCGCTGCCGATGGCTCCGCCTTCTGATCATCCAGTCGAATAATCCGCAGGCTGGCTACCGGGTCCGAGAGATGGAAGTGTACGGGACGTCCAAGGGGATCAGCGCCGTTTCCGAGCGATCGGAGGTTTTCCCGGAGAGCCTCGTCCTGCATCCGGCTTTCCCCAATCCGTTCAACGATGGGACCAGCATCGCCTACTGGCTGCCGCGAGCGGGTCGAGTCCGTCTCGCCCTGTACGACGTCGCCGGGAGGCTGGTGCTCACGGTGCTGCACGGCGAGCAAGAGGCGGGCTGGCATCGGTCGCAGCTAAATCTGGGCAAGCTCCCGAGTGGAGTGTACTACTGTCGCTTGGAGACGCCGGGCGAAAGTCGCGTTCAGAAGCTCGTGCTGTTGAAGTAGCGCCACCCCGGGCTCGGCGCGGATCAGCGGCACCTCGGTTTGCGGGTCGGAAGGCGCCAGGATTCCTTTTCGGGACCAAGGACAGGGGTGTTTTGCTGTCGCCTGACGTCGGCTGGGAATGCCGACGTCCCTGTGTGGGCGGCGGGCCATCTTCTCCGAGGGCCAAGGAGGTATTGGCAAGTTGGGCGTGGTGCCGTACATTGCGTTGTCCAGGCTTCCGAGAGCCAGGAAAGGGACCAGCTGGCGTCGGGTGGTCTCGCGCGGAATTGGGATCTGAGTGGCGGAGGGACGGTTGCGACTCGCAGCGTGGATTCTTTCGCTCCTGTTGACCCTGCCGGCGATGGCGAGCTGGGGGGGTCCTGATTTCCAGGCGGCAAGGCGGGAAGAGGAGGACCGGGCGCGATTTCAAGAGGCGATAGAATTCTTCCGCCAGGGATACTACTCGCGGGCGCAAGAGGTCTTGGAGGCCATCGCGGCGGATCCGAACTCGAACCTAGCCAGCGCGGCGCAGGTAATGCTGGCGCGCACCCTGTATCGCCAAGGGAGGATCCGCGAAGCGGCGGAAGCTTTGGAGAGCTTCCTGCGGCACTCCCCGCGCAGCCGATATTCGTCCTACGCACACTATCTCCTGGCGGCCTGCCGAATACGGGAACACGATTCCTTTGCGGGGGCAAGTCACCTCCTTCGCAGTCTATCCCAGGCCGATTCGGCGCTATTCCGGCGTGCTCTGCACGGACTGGCTGTGCTCTCCACGCAGCTGAGCGGATCGCAATGGGAGCAGCTTCAGGGCGAAGCTCCGGACCGACCGACCCTGGAGGCTTTGCGTCTGGCGGTTTTGGAGGGCAAGCTGCGTCAGGGGCGCCTCTCCGAGGTGATCGCAGAGGCGGAGGCGCTGCAGTCGGAGGCGAAAACGGAGCGAGTGCGGGTCCGTGCCGCCGAGCTTGCGAACATCGCGCGCCGAGCGCAGCAGGGGGCTTTGCGGGTTGGGGCGATCCTTCCGCTCACCGGCCCCCTCCAGGCGGAAGGCCGCAGCCTGCTGCGAGGTGTCCAGCTCGCCTTGAAACGCCACCTCCCCCCGGGGCTGCGGGTCGAGCTGGTGGTGCACGATTCCGAGAGCAGCATGCTCCGAGCCGTGCACGCGATCCAGGAGCTCATCCGGGATGAGCGCATCGTGGCCGTGATTGGGGAGCTGGAGGGCGACAAGAGCGTGGCCATCGGAGCGATCGCCGGGATGGCTCAGCTGCCGGTGCTCGTCCCTGCCAGCAACACCACCGGCCTAACATCCGTGGCCGGGACGGTCTTCCAGCTGAACATGGATCTGGCACACCGGGGCCGCCTCTTGGCGGAGTTCGCGGTACGGGAGCTGGGATGCCGGAGCTTCGCTACCCTCGCTCCCGCGGACGAGTATGGGATGGAAATGGCGGACGCCTTCAGCAACCGCGTGGACGAGCTCGGCGGAATCGTGGTGGCTCAGGAGTGGTACTACGACAGTCCCGAGGACCTCAGCAACCAGTTCAAGAGGATCCGACGCCTTGGCCTTCTCTACTGGCTCGCGGATAGCTTGGCCAGGAGGAGCAGCGGTGGATCCCTTCCCACCAGCGCCCAAGTCCAAGCGATGTTCCAGGCCCTCAACGACTCCATTCGCATCCATGCCAAACCGGGCGAGCCCACCAACGTGGTGGACGAGGAGGATTACCCCGTCCGGGGCGTGGACGCCATCTTCTTCCCCATCCATCCGGATGATATTCCGTACGTCTCCTCGCAATTCGCCCGCTTCAATATCCGAGCCCGGCCCTTGGGCGGGGCGGAGTGGTACTCCCCTGAGCTTCTGCAGACCAACCGGCGCTATCTGGAGAACCTCGTGTTCGTGACGGACTGGTTCTTCGACGAGGCGGATTCGACTTACCGCCGCTTCCGCGACGAATTCCGTTTGGAGACAGGGACAAGCCCCGACCGCTGGGCTGCGTACGGCTACGACAGCATGAGCTTGATCCTCCGCGCGCTCGCCGAAGGCGCGGTGACGCGGCAGGAGCTCTGCCAGGTGCTCCAGGGAACCGAGAAGGTTCCGGGCATTCGCGGGCTCACGACGTTCAAAGGGAATGACAGGTCGAACGCCGAGATCAATCTGATCCAGTTCGCGGGCGGAAGACTGGTGCGGATCCGGTGAAGCGCGACGGGGCAAGGGATCGGGTGCCCTGGCCCATTCCCCCCGGGGATTGCCGTTTGAGCCCGGAACGGAGCGGCAAGCAAGGGATCCCCCGCACCGGCAGAGCCAGTCCTTGTTGCGGGGGCGGAGATTCCAGCCATCCGTCGACGCGCGAAGGGGATCGGGGGTCGCGCGGGAACGAGAGACTTCGCTCCGGTGGCGCGAGGGAGGGTGGTTCGCTCTGGGGGCAGCGTTTTCCGCGAGCCGGATGGCGCGTCAGAAGGGTGTCCTGCGGCGTTCCGATCCGGCGAGCGTCGCGGGCATGCGCGTTCGCGGGGGGCGGCGTCGAGACTCCGAAAGCGCGTCCGAGTGCAGAGAAGGGAGGGAACGAGATGGCGCGAGCGATGGGTGCGGTTGGGATTCTGCTCTGTCTTCTGACGGGTGCAGTCGCCCAGCAAGTCCCGGTGGCGAAGGTCCTGCTCATTACCGGGGAGAACAATCACGACTGGCGTTCCACGACTGCCGTGCTCCGTCAGGAGCTCGAGGAGGCCGGGGCGAAGGTGGTGGTGAGCGAGGAGCCGGGAGTGCTTGCCATCCCCGCGGCCTCAAAGTATGATGCGATCGTCCTCAATTATAACCGTACGGAGCGCTGGGACTCCACCACGGAGCGGGCGCTCATTCGTCTCGTGCGCGAAGAGGGCAAGGGGCTCGTGGTGGTCCATGCCTCCGATAACGCCTTCCCGGGATGGAAGGAGTTCGAGGAGATGATCGGTCTGGCCTGGAGAGAAGGTGCGGGGCACGATCGCTACGGTCGCTTCACAGTGCGAATCGTGGATGCCGAGCACCCCATTACCGCTGGGCTTAAGGATTTCGAGACCACCGATGAACTGTACCGTGACTTGACCGAATTCAGCCCTTCGCGAGTGCTGGCCGTGGCCCATTCGAGGGATAAGGATCGGGACTACCCGATGATCCTGGTCCGGAGCTTTGGCAAAGGCAGGGTTTTCCACACTGTGCTGGGGCATAACGCGGAATCCATGCAAAACGACGGATTTCGCACCACATTTGTGAGGGGCACCCTCTGGGCTGCCGGGAAGCTGTGATGGCCCGGCGCACGCTGGAGGTCCCCTGCCTCCGCAAGAAGACGCCACGCCATGGCCGGGCGGCGGTCTCCGTCCGGGTTTCTCCCAACTGTCCGTTGATTTTGTGCCGCGGTTTGGGTATCTTGCGCGGCCCAGGGGGATGATTCGGCCTGCGTTCGGAGAGCTTGCTGGGAGCGAGCGACGTGACATCCAACTCAACCTCGCGCAGACGTCCCACGTGGGATGAATACTTCATCCAGGTCGCGGAGGTGGTGGCCAAGAGGTCCTCGTGTTTTCGGAATCAGGTGGGAGCCGTCATCGTCCGGGACAAGGATATCATCTCCACCGGATACAACGGAGCGCCCAAGTACCAGAAGAACTGTCTGGAGATCGGTTGGTGCTACCGGGATCGGAATGGCATTCCGAGCGGGACGCAGCTGGAAAGGTGCCGAGCGGTGGGCTCGCACGCCGAATCCAACGCCATTGCGCTAGCGGCACGGAACGGGCACGCCACCTCCGGAACGACCATCTACGTGGTGGGCCACGACGCCATTTGCAACCAGTGCAAGGCCCAGATCGCTAATGCGGAGATCCAGCGAGTCGTCCTGAAGAAGCGTAACGGTGAGATCCAGGAGTTCTTTCCCGCGAGGGATTGGACCGTCCACCCCGTGGACCAAGGCGCTCCGGAGGAACTCGACGAAGGCTAGCGACGGCTACAATCCAACGCATTGCCGCAAGGGACACCGCCAATGGCTGTGTACGATCTGATCCTGCGTCGCAGAACGATTCGACGTTTTCGCCAGGATCCCGTGCCACTGAACCTGCTGCTGCAAATGGTCAATGCGGCTCGCCTTGCCCCTTCGGGGGCCAATCTGCAGCCTCTGGAGTACGTGGTCGTCACGGACGAGGCTCTGCTCCCGCAGGTGTTCGCGGCAACGCGCTGGGCGGCCTACCTGGGCGAGGAGGGGACTCCGAAGGAAGGCGAGCGTCCTCGGGCTTACATCGTGGTGTTGATCAACCGACGCGTGCGGCCCAACGGCGGCTACCACGATTGCGGCGCCGCCATCGAGAACATGATCCTCGTGGCCCTTGAAGCCGGCTTTGGAACCTGCTGGATCGGTTCGCTGGACAAGAATGCCCTGCGGAGCACGCTGGACATCCCCGATGATTACGAGATTGACTCCGTCCTCGCGGTCGGAGCCCCGGCCGAGAGGGCCGTCGTCGAACCGATGACGGATTCGGTGAGGTACTATCGGGACGGAGAGGGCGTCCACCACGTGCCGAAGCGTGCCTTCCGCGAGGTGTGCCACCTGAATTGCTTCGGGACTCATTACGACGGCCCGGAGCCTTGACCTGCGGGCGGAACAGGCGGACAATCTCTGGTAGCCCAACAGCCAGCCCAGCATGAAGTCCCGCGCAGGGGGCGTCGAGGTCGATCGAGAGAGCGCGGGGCGTGCTAGCGAGGAGATCGACGGCCAGCGGGATGGAGGCTCGGTGCTCAAGCTTTCGGTGATCACCGACGAGGTCAGCCGGGACCTGCGAAGGGTGGTGGAATTCGCGCGGCATTTCCGCCTGGAGGGACTCGAGCTTCGTTCCGTGTGGGATTGTCCGGCGGAAAAGCTGACCCGCGAGCAGATCGACGAAATCCGCAAGCTCCTGGCCGGTACCGAGCTAGTCATCTGCGCCGTTGCTTCCCCCTTCCTCAGATGCGACCTGGACGATCGGGAGGGATTGGACCACCAGCAGCGGATCCTGGGTCGATGCATCGAAATCGCGGAGCATTTGGGATGCGATCTGGTGCGCGTCTCCACCCCACCGAGAAAGGGTCGGCTCGAGGATCGGTTTGACCAGCTCGCCGAGGTCTTCCAGCGAGCTTTGTTCCTGGCGGTGCGGGCGGGCGTGCGCCTCGCCGTGGAGAACGGGCACGCCACGCTGGTTGGCACAGGGCAAGAGCTGGCCTGGTTCCTCGAGCGGATGAATTTCCCATTGTTGGGGGCCTGCTGGGATCCCCAGGAGCATTTCATTTGCGTAGGCGGGCGGGAGGAGACGCGCCAGGGGTACGAAGCCCTGCGAGGCACGCTGATGCATGTGCACCTGAAGGATGCCCGCATCGCCCCGGGAGGAGGAGCAATGGAGTTCGCTCCGATTGGAGAGGGAGAGGTGGGAATCGGGGAGCAGCTGCGGGCGCTAATATCCGACGGGTACCGGGGGTTCGTGTCCCTGGAAACCGGCTGGCGCCCCGACGTGCTCCTCTCCGAAGCGGCGAGCCTCGACCCCGGCTTCCCGATTGCCACGGAAGCGGAATACGCCAGCTGGTTCTGCATGGCTCGCCTCCAACGGCTCATCGAGGAGATGGCGGAGGAATCGATTGGATAGTGCTGGGTCGGTCCGAATGGCTGAAAGCCGGGGATCCTCGGTGCAGGGACAAGCAACCGATCGGGAGGTTTGGCTTTTCGTCCCTTGTCTTGTGGATCAATTCTACCCGGAGGTCGCGGAGGGCATGGCGAGGATCCTGGCGCGCCTGGGCTGCCGGGTCCATTATCCTCCGCGCCAGACGTGCTGCGGGCAACCTGCCTTCAACACGGGGCATTGGCACGATGCCCGCCGCGTGGCGCGGCATTTTCTCGATGTGTTCGGGGAGGCCCCGACAGTAGTGGCTCCTTCCGGGTCCTGCGTGTCGATGGTCCGGGTCTTTTTCCCTCGCCTTTTCCGCAGCACCCCTGAGGAGGAGATTGCGCTACGTCTGAGCGGCAAGGTCTTTGAGTTCAGCGAATTCGTGGTGCGGCAACTGGGCCGGGAGGACGTGGGTGCCTCTTTCCACGGACGGGCGGCGTATCACGCTTCCTGCCACCTACTTCGCGAACTGGGCATTCGAGAGGAGCCCCTCCGACTCCTTCGGAAGGTGCAAGGTCTGGAGCTGGTCGAGATGAAGGATGCGGAAGCATGCTGCGGGTTCGGGGGGACTTTCGCGGTGAAATTCCCTGAGCTCTCCACTTCGATGGCTGAGTACAAGATCGAGCAAGCCCGCGCTGCGGGGGTCCAGTACATCGTGATGAACGACGTGAGTTGCCTCATGCAACTTCAGGGCGTGATCGATCGCAAGGGTCTTCCACTGCGCGCGCTGCACATCGTCCATGTCCTGAGCGGCGGAGGTGCCGGGCGATGAGGCGAGTGACTCTGGACCCCAGGTTTTTTCGGGAGAACATTCGCATCAGCCTCGGGGACGAGCACCTTCAGAGGACGCTTCGGAAGGCGTGCGACGAAGTCCTGACCAAGCGCGCTGCCCTTGTGGAGGATATTCCGCACTGGGAGCAGCTCCGTCAAGCCGCACGTCGGATCAAGAGCCACACCCTCGCCCACCTCGACCAGTACCTTTTGCAACTGGAGAAGAATCTCCAGGCGAACGGGGTGCGCGTCCACTGGGCGGAGGACGCCGAAGAGGCTTGCACGGAGATCCTGGCGATCGCCAGGAAACACAATGTGTGGACGGCGGTGAAATCCAAGTCGATGACCTCCGAGGAGGTAGGGCTCAATCATTTCTTGGAGGAACGCTGCATCCGCCCCGTGGAGACCGACCTGGGTGAATACATCCAGCAGCTGTCCGGTGAGCCGCCTTTCCACATCGTGACCCCGGCGATGCACCGGACGCGTGCGGATGTGGGGCGCATTTTCGCCGAGAAGCTGAGCGTCGAGTACACGGATGATCCCGAGGCGCTCACACAAATCGCCCGGCGCACATTGCGGCGCGAATTCCTGAGCGCCGAAATGGGGATCACGGGGGCCAACTTCGCCGTGGCCGACCCAGGGCTGATCGTCGTCGTGGAGAACGAGGGTAATGCCCGGATGAGCACCACAGCTCCTCGGGTCCACGTCGTGCTGGTGGGGATCGAGAAGGTGATCCCCACATTGGAAGACCTCCGCGTGTTCTTGAACCTGCTCTCCGTGAGCAGCACTGCCCAGCGGCTTCCCTGCTACGTGAACCTCATCCGCGGCCCCCGTTCGCACGCAGATGCCGACGGTCCGGAGGAAGTGCACGTGGTGTTCCTGGACAACGGCCGAAGCGGCATTTTGGTCGACGACGAAATGGTCAGCGCTCTCTTCTGCATCCGCTGCGGCGCCTGCTTGAATGCCTGTCCCGTCTTCCAACGCATTGGAGGGCATGCGTACGGTTGGGTCTACCAAGGCCCCATCGGTTCAGTCCTCACCCCGCTCTACCGGGGAATTGAGATTGGGCATCAGCTTCCCTTCGGTTCCTCCCTGTGTGGAGCTTGCGGCGAGATTTGCCCGGTGGCCATCGATATCCAGCACCTCCTGCTCGAGTTGCGGGCGCGGATCCAGAGCCAGCTGAACGCCACGAGCTTGCCGGAGAAGCTGCTCTTCCGGCTCTGGGCTTTGGCGGCAAGTCGGCCGATCCTTTACCGGACAGGAGCCTTTCTCCTACGTGTGGCCCAGAGGCTGGCGATGCCTCGAGGGCGGCATCTGCCGGTTCCGGTGTGGGGAAAGACGCGGAGCTTCCCGCGATTAGCCCCGGCGAGCTTCCACCATCGCTGGAAGCGACTGGAACGTGAGCTGGTGAGCGAGTGAACTCGCGGCCGGACCGAGTGTAGCGGCAGTTTTTCGGGCAAACGAAGGAGCAGCGGAGTGTCGGAGCGTTCGCGGAAGCAGATCATCGAGCGGATTCGGCAGGCTACCGGCCGGCGAATTTCGTCGTACCCGGAGGCGGAGGTGAAGGACTCTCGCGACCGGCGGCTCGAGCATGCGAGCGAGGCCGAACTGGTGGAGGTATTCTGCGCCCGTCAAGAAGAGCTGGGCGGTCGCGTATTCATTGAGGGGACGCCCGAGACTTTGCTGGAGGCACTGGCGGAGCGCGTCCGGCAGCTCGCCACGGGCCCGGTCTGGGTCGAAAAAGGTCTGGAAATAGGGGGGAGACCTGTGCTGGCCGCGCTCCGGCAACGGGGGATTCTGTCCCTGCATGAGGCCGGGACTCCCCCACAAGGGCTGTCCTGGAAGGAATGCTTGGCCGAAGCCTCCGTGGGGATCACTGGGGCTGACTGGCTCTTGGCTCAAACGGGGAGCGTAGTCCTGGTGCACACGAGCGACCGACCGCGATCGCTCAGCCTCCTGCCCAGCGTTCACCTTGTGGTCGCACCGGTCCGGATCCTCGTCCCGGACTTGGACGCGGTGATCCCTCGCCTGGGCGAGCGCTTCGGCACGGGCGGTTTTCCAGCGGTCACGGTCATCACGGGCTCCAGCCGCACGGCGGACATCGAGAAGATCCTCGTGCGTGGCGTGCACGGGCCGCAGATCTTGGAAGTGTTCCTGCTGGTCTGAAAGGGGGGAATGTTCGCGGGTCAGTCGGCCTCGGGACGGCCGCCCGCCGGGATCGGTTCCTCCGGGAGGGGGAAGGGGAAGTTTGGGCGCAGCGGCCAGCGTTGGCTCGGCTCAGCGGAGCGCGTTTTCCATTGAGGAGGGGAAGGTAGGAGGTCTTGGGAATACGGGAGGGAGCCGTGGAGACCTATCCGATTCCGATGGTTCCAGGGCCTACCTCGGTGGCTCAGGAGGTGCTGAACGCCTACACCCGCGACTACGGCTCGGCAGATCTCGAACCCGAGTATTATGCCCTGTACGAAGCCACGCAACGCCAGCTTCAGGAGCTGCTGAGGACCCGGAATCGCATCGCCATCATGTCCGGCGAGGCGATGCTTGGGCTCTGGGGCGCGCTCAAGAGCTGTCTCCGGCCTGGGGATCGGGTGGTGGCGGTGACGACCGGAGTGTTCGGCTACGGCATCGCCGAGATGGCAGCCGCTGTGGGCGCGGAGGTGGAGGTGGTGGGGTTTGCGTACGACGAGGCTGCCGACCCGCAGCGAGTGGCCGAGGCGATCCGCAAAGTGCGGCCGAAGATGGTGACCGCCGTGCATTGCGAGACGCCTTCAGGGACCCTCAATCCGATCGCCGAGATCGGGCGTGTGGTGCGAGAGCTTGATGTTCCCCTGTTTTACGTGGACGCCGTCTCCAGCGCGGCTGGCGCTCCTGTTCTGGTGGATGAATGGGGGATCGATCTCTGCCTTGTGGGCACCCAAAAGGCGCTTTCGGCTCTGCCCGATTTGGCCATCGTCGCAGTGAGCGACAAAGCCTGGGATGTGGTTCAGGAGGTGGATTACAAGGGGTACGATGCCTTGTTGCCGTGGCGCGATGCGCTGGAGCGGCGCTGGTTCCCGTACACGCCCAACTGGCATGCGCTCGCTGCTCTGCACCGAGCCGCCCAGCGGATCCTCGACGAAGGGCTCCCGGCCGTTTGGGAACGGCATCGGCTGGCCGCGGAACGCTGTCGGCAAGGCGTGCAGGCATTGGGTCTGGAGCTTTTCCCACGTTCGGAGGAAATTTGCTCGCCCACAGTCACGGCCGTCAAGGTACCGGAGAAGATCAGCTGGCCAGAGCTGGATCGGCGCCTCCGCTCCCGCGGCTTAGTTGTAGGCGGCTCGCTCGGTCCTTTGGCAGGGCTTGTGTTCCGCATGGGTCATATGGGACGGCAGGCCACGCCAGTTCTCGTGGAGAAAGCCTTGTTGGTTTTGGAAGAGGTGCTGGCAGAACTCAGGTGACGGGCGCCGGATAGCTCCGACAGGTGCCCCTTCCATTGGAGGGGGTTGGCATGCACAGGGACGAGCTGCTTCGCTATCTCGACGATCTCCTGGCGGCCCGGGAGATCCAGGATTACAGCTTCAACGGATTGCAGGTGGAGGGGAGGGCGGAGGTCCATCGGGTTGTGGTTGAGGTTTCCGCCTGCGCGGAACTCTTCCGGATTGCCATCGAGAGGGGAGCCGATGCCGTTCTGGTCCATCACGGTCTCCTGTGGCAGGGACAAGATCCGAGGATCCGGGGTCCTCTGCGCGACCGAATCCGCCTGCTCTTGATGCACGAGCTGAGCCTGTATGCCTACCACCTCCCGCTGGACAAGCATGCCGAGCTGGGCAATAATGCACTGGCCGCTACAGCCCTCGGTTTGAAGGATTGGCAGCCCTTTGCCGGGGTGGGGATCCTTGGGTCTGCCGATGGGCTCAGTATCGACGACGTGCTACGGAAAGTGGAGGAGCTGTACGGCGGCTATAGCGGTGGCCCCCTCGTGTTCCGCGAAGGTCCCGAGGTGATCCGAAAGGTGGCCATCTTGGCCGGAGGGGGCGGGAAATACGTGGGCGAGGCCATCCTGGCCGGCGCCGAGCTCATGCTCACGGGTGAGGCGGCCGAACCCGTCCTCCATCTCGTCCGAGAAGCCCGAATGCATTTCGTCGCCGCCGGTCACTACGCCACAGAACGGCTCGGGGTGCTGGCCCTGAGCGACCATCTCAGGGAGGCGCTTGGCCTCGAGACCCTGTTTGTGGATGTGCCCAACCCCGTGTGAGGGCGCTTTGCCGGGGAAACTCCGCTTCTACGATTGTCACTGTCGGGTCGGCTCGAGCCAGAAACAACGGCCGGAGACGCGGCTCGGCTGGGACGGGCTGAGCCGGGTCTTCGCTCACTGCGGCATTGAGCGGGCTCTCGTCGTCCACGCACATGCCCTGGAGCTGGATCCGCTGGAAGGCAACCGCCGGCTTGCCCACGCCTGCCGCGAGAGGCCGGAGCTGCTCCCGTGCTTTGTGCTCCTACCCCAGCATACGGGGGAGATGCCGCAAGGAGACAAGCTGCTGGCCTACCTCACGGAGGGAGGGGCGAAGGCGGTGCGCCTTTGCCCGCGGCTTCACCGGTTTTCCCTCGCAGAGACCTGGTCGGGGAATCTCCTATCCACGCTGGACGAAGCCGGATATCCTGTCCTCCTCGCCGCCAACGAAGTGGGCTACGAGGAGCTGCACGGCGTCCTCAGGGCGCATCCGGGGTTGTCGGTCGTCTTGCTGCGCCCCTGGTACCGGGATGCGAGGTGGCTTTACCCCCTTCTCGAGAAGTTCGATCGGCTGTACGTGGAGATTTCCCTGTACCAGCCGTTCCGAGGGCTGGAGGAACTCGCCCTTCGTTTCGGTCCGGAAAGGCTACTCTTCGGCAGTGGTTTACCCGACTTCGATCCCTGCGCCACTGTGTCCGCCGTGCGCTGGGCCGATCTGCCTTGGGATTGGCTGGAGGCCATCGCGTGGAAGAATCTGTCGCGTCTGTTGAAGCTGGGAGCGTGACGGAGAGCGCCCTTTGGGAAGCCTGGCTCAGAGGGGAGCCGCCCGCGGCTGTTCCCATCATCGATGCCCATGCCCATTTGGGCCGGCTGGCGGAATTCCACATTCCCGGGGGAGGTCGGGCCGAGGACTTGCTTCGGGAAATGGACCGGCTGGGAATTCGCTGCTGCCTGTCCGCACCTTTCGCCGCCTGGGCTGGAGAGCTCGGCGAGGGCCACGATGAGATCGCCAGAATAGCCAAACTGTACCCTGGCCGATTCTACGGCTACTGCGTGTATAATCCGGCTTTCGGGGTGGAGCGATCCCTGCATGAGCTGGAGAGCCGCCTGGCATGTCCCGAATTCGTGGGAATTAAGATTGCGCCCAGCACGCACGGATTTGCCGCCGACGACCCTGACTACGCACCCATGTGGGACTTCGCTAACCGCAGGGGCCTCGTGGTCCTGACTCACTCCTGGCGCGGCTCGGCGGAAGACGACCCGCGGCGCTTCGAATCCATCGCGCGCAGGTATCCGCGCGTGCGCATCCTGCTCGGTCACTCGGGTGGGGACGTTCAGGGGATGGTCTCAGCGGCGCGGGTTGCATCCGAGGCCGAGAATATCTACCTTGAGCTCGCGTCTTCGCACACGCCCCTGGGGATCTTGGAATGGATGGTCGCGACGGTGGGTGCGGAGCGCATTCTGTTCGGGAGCGATATGCCCTTCCTCGATCCGCGCTGGAAGTTGGGGCAGGTCCTCGGCGCTCGCATCCCGGATGCCGCAAAGGAGAAGATCCTGGGCGAGAACGCAAGGCGTCTTTTCGGCCTCGAAGTCTGACCAAGGCCTCGCCGAGCGAGCGCCTGGTCTTTGGAATCGGCTAAGGGTTTGCCGGGGACATCTGAATCCGGCGTTTGGAAGCAGCCGCAATTGCCAATGGGAACAGGAGGGGAGAGCTTGCAAGAGAAAGGAAGACATCCGCTCTTGTTGAGGCGAGACCAGGCAGTTCTCCTCGTCGTGGATGTTCAGGAGCGACTCCATCCGGTGATGTGGAACAAGGAGCGGGTGGAGGCCAACGTGGCGCGGCTCCTTCGCGCTTTTCAAGTCCTTTCGCTGCCCGTCTTCGTGACCGAGCAGTACCCCAAGGGACTTGGACCCACGATTACAGCGCTTCGCGAGCTGGTGCCCGATCTTCGGCCATACGAGAAGCTGCATTTCAGCTGCTGCGCCGTGTGGCCGCTGATGCGGGATCTCCAGGACCTCGGGCGCTTTCAGGTGGTCCTCTGCGGGATTGAGGCGCATGTGTGCATCCTGCAGACGGCGATGGATCTCCTCCATTCCGGCTACCAAGTTCATGTGCCAGCTGATGCGGTCTCTTCGCGGCGCGAGCTGGACTGGCAGATCGCCCTGGACCGGATGCGACGCTCCGGGGTTGTGGTCACCACCACGGAGGCCGCGCTGTTCGAGCTTCTGGAGGTTGCGGGGACAACGGAGTTCAAGCAGATCTCGCAGTTGGTCAAGTAGGAGAAGAGCGAGACCCGGGAGCCGGGCAAGACCGGCGAGAGGATTGCGACGGGACGGACGGTGGAATCCGAGGAGGCAAGGATGAAGAGAACTTCTAGCTGGGCGATGATCGTTGGTCTGCTAGTCTGTGTTGGGGCGGGCAGAAGTCAGGCCATTGGCTCGCTGCGAGCCAGCTACCTCGAGTACGCGCGGGAGGCCGCGGACTGGGTGTGGGATCACTACGACTCGCTTGCTGAGGTGTGGAGCTCGCGCCTCGATCCGAACAGCCCCTTCGGCTATCAGGGCCCCGGATGGTTCCTGGACATGGCGGGGATCTATTCCTTCCTGTACGAGGTTGAAGGGAATCCGGTCTACGCCGAGAGGGCGAAGAAGGTGCTGCTCACCTACGGCGACTTCCGGAAGTTCTACCCGGCGAGCGCGGCCCAGCGTCGGTGCGAGTACGATGACGGGGTGCCCGCCCTCCCGAACATGTTCACCACCATGCGCTACTTGCGCGCGTACGAGCGACTGAAGCAGCGCGGTGCACTGACCCCGGCGGAGCAGCACCAGATCGAATCCACGGTGGCGGAGGCGGCCGAGTTCACGCTTCGCACCCAGGAGTGGGGGCCGATGAATCGCACCATGTTGCGGGCTGAGGCCTTGGTGCTGGCCGCCCGTCTCTTGCCCGATCACCCCCGCAGCCGCTACTGGAAGATGTATTGCGACGCCATGGCCTACGACAATTGGGGGAATTGGGAAATCGAAGATGCCATGCTCTACCACGGGGTCTGGCTTTACTCCCTCCTCAGCTATGCCGACGCCATCGGCAAGCTCCAGGAGCTGTTCCACACCCCGGAGATGTACTACTACAGCCAATACTTCCTGAACCTCATGGCGCCCAACGGTATGATCCCGGATTTCGGGGATTCCCAGCTGAATAGCAGCTCGCCCCGCTTCCTGGCCTTCTTCGAAGCGGCGGCTTCGGCGTACCGAGATCCGCAACTCAAATGGGCTGCCCAAACCATCGCGCTCCAGTTCGTCGACTTCAACAGCCGGGTCAAATCCACGGACCTGGGGTATATCCTTACCGACTGCTACCGCTGGGGTGCGGAGGACCTGGAAGCGAAGGCCCCGCAGGAGCTGAGCATGGAGGTGATGGAGGATGTCCAGGGGAAGAAGATCGTATTCCGGAATGGCTGGGAGCCGACGTCCACGTACCTCCTGCTCAACTACCGCGATGAAGGCGAAAGCGGGACGGTGTTCAAGGACTACCTCCGCGACACGATCCCCATCGAAGAGGAAAAGGTAACGCATGGGCATGCCGATGAGAACAGTATCGTGGCCCTCGTGGCGGGCGGAGCCTTCCTGTTGCACGACGGCGGATACCGCGATTACATGCCGAGCGGCCCCTTCGGTGCTTACCGCCAGGACTACTTCCACAATCGCGTTTGTGTGCGTCAGGAGAAGATCTGGATGGGGCAAAAGCCCGGCGAGGCCCGGCTGAGCGTGAATGAACCCGTTCCTGCCCAGCCGCTCCTCGACTTCCTGCACAACTCCGGCGCGTATCGTCGGGTCAGGACACAGAAGATCGACTTTCTCACCCTGCCGGAGTTCGATTACAGCCGGACGCGCCTCATCGACGACAAGCTGGGCTACGAGTGGGATCGGGTGCTTGTCTACGTGAAGAAGCCGGAGACCTTCGTGGTCTTCGACATTGTAAAAGCCACCGTCGAGGAGTACTTCACGGCGGCCGCCCTTTGGCACACGCGCAAGATCGTGGCCTCCGGACCTCACTGGTACGACACGCTGTACGATTCGCTGCAAACGGTGGCCTTGCCCACGAACTACCGGCTTCTCGTACTTTTCCCCGAGTCTCGCTTCCGGCTCGAGGGGGTGGAGGAAGAGAGACGGTTCTACCAGAAAGAGCTCGTGATTTACCAGCTGGCTTCGCAGCACTTGGAGCTCGGCGAAAACGTAGCCCTGACGACGGTGCTCATCCCTCACCCGGCGGAGCAGGAATCGCAGTCGCTCGCGGGGCAGGTGAGGATCGTGGAGAGTGATCCGGCTGGCGCAGCCGTGGGCATCGAGATCCGCGATGCTCAGCGGATCATCCTGGTGGCCGCAAAACGGGATCTCCGCAGCCATGTGGTGCGGGATAACCGGCGGCCTCGGTATACCTACGACTCCGGGCGGATGCGTCTAGGCCAATGGGAATGCGACGGCGACTTCCTGTACGCAGAATCAACCCCCGAGGAGCTGCGCTATACAGCCGTCAATGTCACTGCAGTCAAATACGGCGAAACCGCCCTTTTCCAGCAGAAACCGACCACCTACGGGTTGGCTTTCGATGGCTCGCCAGACGGTCCCGGGATTGGCAAGGTGAGGTACTGGCGGGATGGGATTTCGCTCGGCCGTCCGAGGTCGACGCGGACGGGACGACGCTGAGCAGCCGGTCGCTCCAGGGGCACAAAGCACGTTGGCCCGGGCCTTGAGGGGCAGGCTCGCGCCGGGCGAAGAGTGAGGGATCACGGTCTCGGGGAGCAAGTCCTCGACAGGGAACCAGGAGGGGTGCAGATGGACGTGGAGTCGGAGCGGAGAGAGATTCGCAACTTTGCGCGCGAACTTCACCTCTTCTTTCCCGGCTTTTTCAGTGGCGAAGCTCCGGTCCTGTTCACGCGTGCCCCGGGGCGGCTGGACGTCATGGGAGGCATCGCAGATTACTCGGGCTCGCTCGTGCTGGAACTGCCCTTGGATCGGGCCACATTTGTGGCGATCCAGCCCCGCCGTGATCGTCGCCTTGTGGTCACGAGCTGGAATGCCCAGTCGGAGGGGTGGGTCGAACGGGTCGAGTGGGATCTGTCCGAGCTCTGGACGGACCGGGGTCCCTTGAGCTATGAGGAGTTCCGGGAGAGGTGGGGTAGGGACCCGCGCCTGAGGTGGGTCTCGTACGTGCTCGGAGGGCCCTTGGTCCTTGCTCGCCATGGGCTCATCGGGGAGGGGGCAGCAGGAGCAAACGTGGCAATTCGCTCCACAGTGCCCCTGGGCGCCGGCGTGTCCTCCTCTGCTTCGCTGGAGGTGGCTTCCCTTTTGGCGTTCTGTTCCCTTTGGGATGTGGAGCTCGAACCGCTAAAGCTGGCCCTATTGGCCCAGGAGGTCGAGAATCACGCGGTCGGCGCTCCCTGCGGGGTGATGGACCAGGTCACCGCCTTTCTGGGGAAGCGCGATCAGCTCCTCGCGATCCTGTGCCAGCCGGCGCAGGTGGTGGAATGGATTCCGGTGCCTCAAGAGCTCTGTTTCGTGGGGATTGATACGGGGGTGAAGCACTCAGTGGCGGGGAGCCGCTATCGGGATACCCGTGTGGCGACGTTCATGGGGAGGAAGATCATCTCGGCCCTGCGGAGAAGCGGAGGGGAACCCGATATCCCCGGCGGCTACCTTTGCAATGTGAGTCCCGAGGATTTTGTGAAAAAGTATCGCCGCCACCTTCCTGGGAAGATCAAAGGCGCGCAATTCCTCGCTGAGTACGAAGGCCATGACGACCCCGCAACCCGCATTGACCCCGAGGCGATCTACGCCGTTCGCAGCCGCACCGAGCACCCAATTCGGGAGAACCGGAGGGTGCATGAGTTCATGGAGCTCTTGCGGGCGAAGGGTGGAGAGCAGTCCTACGTCCGCGCCGGCCAGCTCATGTACGCTTCCCACTGGAGCTATACCCGTCTTTGCGGTCTGGGGGCCAAGGAGGCTGATTTCCTGGTGCAGACCGTCCGCCGGGTGGGGCCGGAGAAGGGATTCTACGGCGCCAAGATCACGGGAGGGGGCTCCGGCGGGACGGTGGCGATTCTTGTCAAAAAGGAGGCTCGCCAACTAGTCCGCCGGATCGCCGACGCCTACTCCTCCTGGGCAGGGCACTACCCGGAGATCTTTTGGGGGAGCTCGAACGGAGCCGCTTGGGTGGGAGCCGTACGCGTTTGAGCTTCGACTGCGGGGATCGAGCCGCGCCGTAGATCCGGCTCGCTGGGAGAATGCCGGTCCGCCGCGCGAGGTAGCGACCAGGTCGTGCCAAAAAGCTGCGGGAGCAAAAAGGGGTTCACATCGGCAAGGAAGCCCGGAGCCGCCTCTTGATTTTCTCCTAAGGCAGCGCAATATTGTTTTCGGTCGGGAGCCTGGGCAAGGGTTTTCCTGGGGGAAGCGAAAGGTCGGATGGAGCTGCCAGTCGGGGCGGGACGGATCGGGTAGGTGGACGGGATGTCCACGTGAGGCCGTGGCAGATCCAAAACCGGGAGGAAGGAGCCATGAGAAAACCCACCTTGCTGACGGCAGCAGCGGCGTTGCTGCTCGGTGTGGCCTCGAATGCGCTTGGACAGGTGAGTACGTCGGCCGTCATGGACCAGGGGAAATCCTACACCATGGGGATCTTCTACGGCGGCTCGGAGCCCTGGCAGGAGGCGGGCGGCTACTACGACCACGACTACTACCTTTTCGGCGCCACGGCTGGCGTTGAGGGTCTGACCAGCTGGAAGGCTGGAAGCCTGGGGCTCCGAATGGACCTGGGCTACATCCCCTGGAAGATGAAGAGCGGCCGCAGTGACTACAAGAGCACCATCATGATGCTCACCTTCCGGGCCGCTTGGAACTGGCCAGTATACTTGAACGGCAGGCTGCGAATTGCTCCCACCGCAGGTGTCGGCTTCTACCCGATCGGCTACAGCGTGCCCGTCACTGAGGGGGAAGAACCCGCTAACCAAGCCAAGGCTGGCGTGAACTTCGGCGGAGAGCTGAGCTTCCTGGCCAGCAACAAAGTGCTCCTCACGCTGAGCGCGATCCATCACATCGTGTTCACCGATTATGTGGGCCGGGTAGGGGGAAAGAGGATTGATGGGGAGACGCCCTTCACCGTGCTGTCGCTAACGGCGTCGTACGTCTTTCCGGCGGAATGACTGCCAGATGCCTTGCCCAGGCATCTCCGATCCCGATGAGCGAGGTGTTCGAGGCGCGGGGAACTCAGCGCCACGATGCCCCGCGCCAAGGGGGTGGGCCACGCTTCTTCGTTCGGGGCCGCGGTGGCTCACAACTGCAGCCGAAGGCTGAGTTCCGGCCCCGGGAAAAGCCGCAGTGACCAGTCCCAGTCGCGGCGAGCGGCGCAAGAAGGGAGTGCGTGTTTCCTCGCCGCCCACACGGCGTGGACAGCGCTCAGCAGATGATTGGCGAGGATGCCGCCAATCGTCAACTCGGCGCGATTGGCGTACCGATCGCTTTCCACTCGCATGCGTTCGTAACGCTTGCGGTTTTCGGGGGAATCCCACTGCCAGGCGTACTTCTCGCGATCTCGGTAGTAATCGCGGAGGTTGCGTTGGCGTAGCTTGGCTTGGTTGTATTCATCCAGGTTGTCGTAGTTCTCGATATTCACGTAGAACTGCTTGTCCTTGCCTCGGGGGTCGATTCCGGCGTGTTCGCAGGCGAAGAGACGGTAGGCGTCCTCTTTCCATTGCGCAACCGCGTGAAACGCGGCGTAAGCGGTCCACAGGCTGACCTCGCTGGCGAGAAAGAGACGGAAGCCCCTTGCGGATCCCGCTGCGCGTTGCCCCCAGCCCGGCAGGAGAAGGGAGCGCAGGCCAGCGTCCCGAGGCGAGATCGCTTTGCGCGTGGACACGCTCTCGCTCGCGGACTGGCGGTCAAATGATGCGTTGTCCCTCGTAGAAGCCAAGCCTGGGGCCGGCCGCAAAAGCGACGCCGTGTCTGCCTGCCCAGCGGATGACGGGCCCTGTGCAGCTGCGAGCTCGGCCAGCAAGAGGATCATCAGCGCGGCGGTGGCCGGCTCCCGGCCGAAGCGCATTGGGCCTTCCCTTTTTGTTCGGCGGTCACCAGTCAATCCGTACCTCCAGTGCGGGTATTAGCTTCGACTGCCAAGCCAGTCCGGTGGCACGGAGACTGACGGCAGTCAGGCGGTTGTTGTGGCGGACAGTGGTCCAGGCCGCGTCGATGGCGCTGAGGACGTGGTTGACCATGGCGATGGTTGCCCCGGTGGTCGCCGTCTTGAAGAAGCGGTTGGCTTCGGCCCTCATGTCTTCGTAGACTTCCCGGTGCCGCGAATCCCTGCCCCGATGCGTGTCGGTATCGTCCCAACCGGCATTGAACTGGTTGTACTTGCCGATCATCTCGTAGTACTGTTGGTCTTTCTGTTCGTGCAGGCTGTGGCTGTAGTGGCTTCGTTCGTATTCCCGGAGGGCGGCGAGGTCATTGGGGTCCAGGCCGGCTTCGCGGGCGATCGCCTCCCAATACTCTCTCTCGCTCCAATGGGCATCGGCGAACGCCTCAAACTCGTCCTCCTTGCGGCTCCCTTTGCTTTGGTGGAGCGCATAAGTGGTCCAGGCGGCGGCTTCGACCGCCACGAAGACCCCCGCTTTCAGCTTGGAGCCGACGTACCATTGCCCGGCCCCGGGGATGGCCGCGGACAGAAGCAAAGCGGTTCGCGGTGACTTCCATCCCAGCGGGCGAGGGGTTGCAGATTGCTGGTCGGTAGGACCTGGGGTTACGTTCCAAAATGCGCACCAGAAGGGACTTCCCGGAGAGGACAAAAGGTCGGGCCTGTCGTCCGCGTATGCGGCGATGGCCGCGATGCACAGCAAGATTACGGCGGTCATTGCGGAACGCATCTTACCACCCTCCCTCACTCATCCAGAAACTCAAAGGCCATCCCGAAGTAGAAACGCCACTGGCGCCCGTAGCGCTGGCCAAGATGTTCGAACCGGGAGAATCCGTAGCAGGCATCGAAGAAGACCTCTACGGGATAGCTGTAGAACGAATACGTTCGGAGGCGGATCTGGAGGCCGGCGTCGCTCCTCAGCTTGGACCAGGGAATTACGTCCCCATCGAAGGCAGTGCCGGTCTCCGCGAAGGCAGCCGCGTACATTTTCTGCACCTGAAGCGGGCCCAAGGAAAGCGCGAGGTTCCGAAAAACCGGGATGCGGTAGCAAGCGCCGAGGTGGAGGAGTTTGCGTCCCTCAATGCTGTAATACGGGTATCCCTTGAGCCCCGGAAGCCCTCCTGCGAAGAAGTGGAAGAAGCTATCTACGGGTCGATCGATCCATCCGCCACGCAAGCGAAGCGCGAGGCTGTGGTCGCGCGTCCAGGGGATTGGGAGGTACTCTCGCCAGTCCATCTCGGCGGAGAAGTAGCGATAGAGATCGTAGACCTCCTGGAGCGTACCGTAGGGGTTGTCCGTCGAGAAATCTTTGAAGAAGTTGTTGCGGTGGTAGCCCAGCTGGATCTTCACTCGTCTTCCGGCGCGAGGTGCAATCTCTGCATCCACGGTACGGGCCAACTGGTCCAGCGTCAGGTCCAGGAAGGCCTCGGTTCCCAGGTAGTAGGTATTCTTGGGTGAAACCCAAAGGCGATTCTGGAAGACGAAGTCCCCAATGTGGCTCGTGTACCGGCTGTGGCGAAGACTGAGACTGCCGGTGAGCTGGTCCCCGAGCGGGTACCGCAGCCCGAGATCCGCTTCCAACAGGTTGAAGCGGATGCGCGTCCGGACCTTCGGGTAGTTCTCCAGGACCTCGATGTCCTCGTCGAGATGGCGCGAGATGGCGTACAGCTCGACGAACATGGTCGGCGCCCACCGCCGATACTCGAAAACCCCGAACAGGTCGAAGTCGCCGGCCCGATTCACGGCTCCCCCCGCGAGGAGCGAAAGGCGCTCCAGCACCTCGGATGAGTAAAGGTAAGCCCCGAGTTTGGGCATGCCGTAGTCCACCAGAAGACGCGGGAGGGCGAAGATCTGGCCGTAGTGACTCTCGTACGGCAGCGGATCGCTGCTTGAGGCCATCTTTCCGTCGGAAGCCCAGTGACTGGTGGTCTTCGGCGAGAGCCAGTCTGGTGCAAGACCGTACGCGAGCCAATCCTGAGGGAGCGGCTGCACCTCCTCCAGCAGAGCCAGCTTGTATCCGTCCACGCGGAAGCTTGTGTACGCCAGTTTCCCCGCGGCGCTCACCGCGGGAGCAAAGGCGCCTCCCAAGGTGTTCGTTACCGGCTCAGGTCGACCGTCCGGAAGCGGCAGGCGGTAGATGTTGAAGATCCCGCTCCCATCCCAGCTGAAGTAGAGGTAACGGCCGTCCGGGGAGAAGGCGGGGTCGCGCAAGTCGCCGGGGAGCCAGAGCAGGGTGTCGAGGGAGCCGCTCCGAGCATCTACGGTCAGCAGGCCCCTGCCGTGCTCGCGACCGAAGGACACGACCACCCGATCGCCATCCGGGGTCCAGGCGGGGGTGAAAAGCGTCTCCCCGTCGTGGAAGGCGGTGAGCTGACGCACTTCGCTCCCGTCCGGGGAGACCAACGTGAGGTTCTGCGTGCCATCGCGCTGGGTGACGCAGGCGATCCAGCGGCCATCCGGGCTGACCGCCGGGGCAAAGGCGCGGAGCCCTCGGGTCAGACGATGGCTGCGTCGGCTCTCGAGATCGTAGACGTACAGGTCGAAGAAATGGGAGCCATTTCGGCCCACGCGGTGCAGCTTGGCATAAACCAACCGTCGACCGTCGGGAGTCCAGCTCGCCGGGGAGGTCACACCCGGAACCAGCACGTCCACCTTCCGTCCAGCGATGTCGAGGAGACAGAGGCTAGCCGCGGAGAAATAGCCGCTCCTCCGGCTGGAAATGAAGGCGAGCTTCGTTCCGTCGGGAGAGAATCGGGGGTACAGGTTGGCTACTCCCTCGGTCCACGTTGGCTTGCCTTCGACGAGATGGGGCTGGAGATTCTGGCCGGCGCGCAGGTAACTGTCGCGAAGGAAGTCCCTCCACTCCTGATAGAGCTGGGACGCACTCTTGTGCAGAACCTTTCGGCAAGCGGCGTCGAAGCTGAAGACCAAGGGCGAACGAAGTGCCCTTGCCAGCTCGGCCAATGCCTGTTCTCCGTACGTACGGGCGATGTAGAGCGTCAGCGCGTAGCCCTGATTGTAGACTCGCTCGTTGCCCAAGCCATCCTTGCCGAAAACGCTCATGTCTGCCAAGGAGAGCAGACTATCGGCGAGCACTGCCGTACGCAGCAGCATGTCGCGATGGCTATCCCAGAAATCGTGACGGAGCCCGGCCCGTTGGTACTGGGCCATTCCTTCCGCCAGCCACATGGGCACGATCGTCCCCGGCAGGGGATACGACACGATCACATTGGGGTAGCCGTAGATGACGTCCGGCCGCCTTTCCCTTTCGTAGCCGATCCATTGGAGGTAGAAGCCCGGGATGCGGCGCGTCAGTTTGCGCGCGGCGCCGAGGGAGATCAAATGGGTGAACTCGTGCGTGACCACGTTCGGCAGCCAGTCGTGCGTACCGCGGAGTTCGAAATCGAGCGCCGGCGCCCAGATCTCAACCTTCTGATCGTAGTAGTAGGCAGCTCCGTTGGAATTGTCGTCGTGGTCCTTGATGATAAAATGGACCTTGCCCTCCGGCTCGTACCCGTACAACGAGGTGATCGGCTGGTAGATGGACTCTGCGATACGAGCTACCTCGCGCGCGGTGCGCTCTGTACCCTCATGGAAATGAACCGCGAAATGTTCCGTTTCGAGGGTGAACCAGCGAAGCTCCGGGTGATTGTACTCCTCCCACTGGGCATAGGAGCTGGCAGCCAGTCCGCACAGCGCCCCCGAGACGGCGGCCCGAATCATCATGCTGAGATGTTGGCCAACTCTTCGGCGGAGACTTTGGCACCTTGCTTTCAGCATCTTCGCTTGCTCTACGCCTCCGGACTCCGGAGCCAGCTCCTCAGGGCGTGACGGCCAGCTTGATGATGGCCGTTTCCTCCGCGGTCTCGCTACGCGCAGCGAGACGCACTAGGTAGACGCCCGGGACGGCGTCGCGACTGTCCCACACAAGCTCGTTATCCAGCCCCCCTCGCCCCCGTGCACGAAGCTCAGTTACCTTACTCCCCGCCAGGTCGTAGATCTCGGCGCGAATGGAGGCGTCGCATTTCAAGGTGAAGCGAATGTGCGCCATCTGACCTGCGGTGGGATTCGGGTAACAGTGCGCGCTTCCCGCCACGAGCACCGTCCCCTGCCCCGATGGGGGCTCAGGCGGTGCGGGAGTCCTCTCGGCGGAGCCGGAGGCATACCCGTTGGCGAGGGGCTGTGGCCAATGGGCGCCTGCGGGGGATGCGTCCGTCTCCCACGCGTACACGAGCCCCTCCCTTCCGGCTACCACCAGTTCCAACAAACCGTCGGCATCGATATCTCCCGCAGCCACTCCGACCACTTGCGCAGAGACGGCCAGCGGGAAGCCGGGTAGCGTGCGGCCATCCCGGCGCAGGGCGTGGAGGCCGCCGAGACCATCCGGCGCGATGAGTTCCGCGCCACCGTCGCCGTCGAGGTCCAGCAGGATGGGGGTGGTGGGCAGGGAGGGAGGATCGTCCGGCAGCGGGGCGCCCGGACGGCGCAGGGGCACTGGCCATCCCGGAACCACAAGTCCGCCGCGCTCCAGCACCACGGCCGAGCCCTGATCCGTCACAAAGGCAATTTCATACCCGCCTCGACCGTCCATATCTCCTAGCGCGGGGAATCCGGAGCAAGGGCCCACGGGGCGCGTCGGAAAGCCGGGCAGTAGGGTTCCCGTTTCGTCGAAGACGGAGACGGCCCCATTTTGCGACAGGGCCACAATCTCCGGCGAGCCATCTCCGTCCAGATCGCCGACGGCCAGGTGGGCCGGGCCTTCGGGGATGGGGGCGCTCCAGCGGGGGCGGAGCTGCGCATCGAAGGCGTGCAGTCGACCGCCGAGGTCCACGGCAAAGCATCCCTGTGCCCCGGCGGCAAAGTCGAAAAGTCCCCCAGGGATCTCGCTGCCTTCGGCTACGCCGGGCGATCCATTCCGGTCAATCCAGAGGAAGCGAACGGAGTTCATCCCCGGGTAAAGGCTGTAGATGGTCCCCTCGGGTCTCGGCCAGGAGCGGAGGGGCAAGCCGGCGTTCCAGGAGGCCGAGTCAAACCGGGCGATCGCACGGGCCATTCCGCCTCCCCACGGCGCACGCAGCGCCCAGATGCTCCGACCGGCAGCCCAGATGACAAGAGGGGTTACACCGTCGTGGCTCAAGACGGGGTTCCGAATCGGCTCGGTCGGATTCGCGAGAAAAAACGTCGCATCCGAGTGCCACACGGTATCGCGGCTGGCCCCGACGAGGGGGATTCGTTTCGCGCTGCCGGCAAAGGGGGTTCCGTCGCCGCGCCAGCATACCAGGCGTGCGTCCTTCGTGGCGGCTAGGATCTCCTCGGCTCCGTCGCCGTCCACGTCGGCAAGGAGGGTGTGCCCGACCAGTTCCGCTCCGGCGTACACCGGGAATCCGCGCTTCCCCTTCTCGCGCCGGACGGAGAAATACATGATCGAGTCCAAGTCGGAGAAGCCGGTGACGAAAATGTGGGAGGCGGCGCCGGAATAGCTATGGGTGTTCGGCTCCGTGTAGGGGGTGAAGGCCACTTCCGGCAGGCCATTCACCAGCCGATTGATCTCGTTCCCGGCCCAAAAGGCGTCCTCGGGCACGCCTTCCTCCGCCCCAGAGCCAGGGGAGAGAAGGCCGTAATGCTGACCAATGTCCTGGGCTCCGTCAGCTTCCTCCAAGTCCACGGCGCGGTGCTGGGGGTCGGCGTTCACGCGATTTGACGCCAGGTTACGACGGAGCACCTCCTCGTCGATGTGCCAGATGAGGATGCCACTACCCGGGAGGCCGAAGTCATACTCGTCGACCTGCGTGATCACCCCCAGCGTCCCTTCATGCAGAAGCTGCAGGCGGCCGTCCCGGTCGAACTTGAATTCGACCCGGTTGCCATGGTTGTCTCGGCCCAGCGCGATGCCGTCGCGATTGACGTCGCGCTGCCGGTTCTCGATCAGGAAATACTCGTGCTCATTAATGGGGATCTTGTAGATCTTGCGGGGATCGCGCGCCTTCCAGGCGGCAACGGCGAGGCTTTCCGCCTGGTCGATCACGATGGGCTGGCACCAGCCGAGATACACGCGGCTCCAGGCGCAAGGCTGCGCCGGGAGGAGTCCGGAGCCATTGCCCGAACCCTGATCCATCAAGCCCCACCGACCGATGCCCGGAGAGCCGTCATCCGTGTTCCACAAGGCCGGAAGGCCAAGCCAGCTCCCGAAAAGGATGCATGCCGTGCCGAGTAGCCCGATCTCGTAGCCTTCCTGACTTTGCGTCTCCGGGAGGATCATCCCCTCGCGGACGAAATGGCGGCCTCCGTCCACCGGGATCCCCGGCCAGGAGCCTTCCGCTTCCCCGAGCCCCTTGGCCAGCGCGGCGGGGTCAAGGAAAGCCGATGGGATGTCGTTCGGCGTAGGGTCGAAGTCGAAGGCGAAGTCCTGTCCTACCCCGGCGTGAAACACGATCACGCAGTCATAGGAGCTGAAGCTCACCTCGGAGTCCGCGTCAGCCAGCTGCACGGCATCGCGGAAAAGTTGGGCAAGGCGTTGATCGTGGAGTGCGCTGTTCGAAGAGGCCTCCGGCGGATTGTAGTAGTCCATCCTGTGGGCTAGCCGGTAGGCCGACTTGTCATCCCGGGGGAAGACGTCTCCCCGAATCACCAGCTTCCCGCCGGAGACAGAATAGTAGTAGTTCGCGAGAGCCAATAGCTGGGCCTGGAAGTAGTTTCGATCGTGGGGAGGAGGGTCGATGGTCGTGGCCGCCGAAGTCGAAAGGTCGAAGGTCCCGTCTCCGGTCGTGGTGGAGAGGTTGTCCGGCTGGAATTCGACGCGGAGAGCGAGGATCCGCACCGTGTCGGGTGTGCCTGTGATCTGGGAGCGAAGGGTAGCCCGCTTCGGTAGGGGGCTCGGGAGGGCCTTGGGGCGAGGGGCGGGAGCACGGGTGAGCTTCGCCTCGCCGCCCTGGACGCTGGAAGCGGCCCAGGCGAAAGCCAATGCGAGGAGCCCCACCACGTATCGAGCCACCGGCCTTCTCGCCGCCTTCGGAGGAAAGTGCTTCCCGCCCCTTGGATCGTGCATCCGTCTTCCGAGGTTTGAGCTGGTCTTCATCGCGATCGCGGAGGCTACCGTCGTGCGCCGCTTTCCCCTGTCCGCGGATCAAAAAAGGGGCAAGGATGCGAGGCGCGTGCCCGTCACACCGCATCCTTGCCCGAGCCGACCAGACGCAAGCAACTGCCTCGGCTCAGAACCCGATGGTGAGGGAGAATCGCATGGTGTCGGACAGCGGGTGGCCTTCCTTCGCCGAGACGTAGGCGAAATCGAATCGGTAGAGGTGGTACTGAATCCCGGCGCCGAAGGTGGCATACTTCACCTGCCCCTCCTGGTCGTAATAGTAGCCCGCCCGCAGGGCGAAGAGATTGGAGTACACGTACTCCACACCGCCGCTGTAGATCATGTTCCGGAACTCATTGCCGAGCGGCTCATCCGTCCAGGCGGTGAAGATCGCCTTGTAGAAGGGATCGGAGGTACCGTCCTTGTAGCGGCGGACGAGCAGCTTGTTGGCATCGAAGGCCAGGGTCATGCGGTTGTACTGACTCCGCACCAGATCGTAGGACAAGCCGAGCTTGAGATTGGTGGGGAGGGGGTCCGCCTGGGCCGCATCGATGTACGTGATCTTGGGTCCCATGTTGGAGAGATTGGCGCCCACGCGGAATCCCTCCAGCCACGGCGCTCGGTACAGGATCCCGAGATCCACGGCGAAGGCATTGGCCTTGCCCTCGCCGCGCTCCGCCCCCGCCCCCACAGGAGAAAGGTTGCTGCGGATGTAGCGCAGACCCACTCCGACCCCGGTATTCCTCCCCACTAAGGTGCCGTACGTCAGGGCTACGGCGAAATCGAAGCTCGTGAACTCACCGAGGATGTCCGGGCTTTCCTCTCCTGTGATGTATTGCTTACCCATGTTCAGGTAGGTCACATTGATCCCAAAGGTGCCGAGCCCCTCGACGGACTGCCGGTAGGCCGCAAAGTCGTAGAACATGTCATTGGTGAGCTGAGGGAGCCAGTTGGCGTGCATCAGCGTAAGCTCGCGCCCCGTTTGGAACGCCAGTCCTGCAGGATTCCAGAATACCGCTGTCGCGTCATCGGCTACAGCAGCAAAGGCTTCTCCCATCCCCGAAGCCCTTGCCCCAGGGCTGATGAGCAGGAACGGAACTGCCGACTCCGTGATACCACAGGCCTGCCAACTCACTCCGAGGATGGTCAGCATCCCGGCCAACACAAAAGCCACCGCTCTTTTCATCTTCACGACCTCCCTTCGCACTCCATGGCTGTCGCTCGGGATGAACAAAAAACCGAATGACCCTGGTTTCCCCTTGCCAAGCGGGACAACCTCCAGCCATTCGGTCCATCTTCGGGGAGGAAACAGCCCGCCTCGCACACCCGGAAGTATCCCGGCGCTCTCACTCCGGTGGCTCTTATTTCCTTGTCAGATCCGAGATACTTCTTTGAGGAAACCGTTAGCGAACTGTCCCTGCCGTCCTCCCCTGTATCTGCGGCGCTCTTCCGTCGTGGACTGCCTGAATATATCAATCGAGGCTCAGTTTGTCAAGGTGTTTGGCCTCTCAAGGAAGCTATCGGCAGCTTGTGTCCTTTGCTTTACCTTGCCGCCTTCGAGAAGCACTGGGGAAACGCATCGCGGGGAGCAAAGTTCCAGGTCCGGCCCGTAGGGGGCAAGTTTTGCCCCGATGGTGATCAACTCCGGGTTCACTGCACAAGATCGTCTTCGTCGAAATTGGCGATGGCGCCCACCACAACACGGCTGAACCAGGCCAGGCTCCGGACCAGCTGGTGGCACAGAAGACCGCCGTCGTAGCTGAGGAAGTAGTCCGCGAGAAGGATGTCGCTGGCTGCCACGGAGAACCGGGTGAAGACAACCTCGTCGTTCATCCGGTTCACGAGGCTCAGCTTGCCGGAGAGCGGCGCATTGGGCCGAAAGCGGTAAGCCGTGTAGAACTTGAGCAGCCTTCGGACCTCATCCACCGCGATATACACGAAGGTGCCTTCTTCGGTGGCGACCCGCACATCACCATCCTGGTCCACTTCGGCGAGGAACTCTTCCTGCCGCAGGAGCTCGGCCAGCCTTTCGGCCGTCACCTGCTGTTCGGATAGGATTGCAGGCTCGTGCATGGGGTCTACCCCTCCTCATTTCGGCAGCACGGCCGGTCGGCGCTCGACACGTCCGCCCCGTCTTCGCCGGCGCCTCCTTCGGGCCGGGACGGCGATGACGGAATGCTGGGTCATTGGCGGGAGCCCTTCGGACGGGATCTGTCTCCTCCACCAGCTGTCCTTTCAAGTCCCGAGATCCGGGGCGCACCTGATAAGATTAGGAAAACTCCGACCGAAAAGCAAGGGGGCAGGGGTCAGGACGTCTTTCCGCTGACCGCCTTCTCGGGCGATGGCAGGAAGGACTTGGCCTCAGCCGGATCAACCACTCCCTGCTCGATGAGGCGAAGGATCGCCTGTTCCATGGTCTGCATCCCGACCTCCGCGCTGGTCTGAATGATGGAGGGAAGCTGGTGGGTCTTCGCCTCGCGGATGAGGTTGCGAACGGCCGTGGTGGCGACCATCACCTCGAAGGCCGCCACCCGGCCTTTGCCATCTTTTCGTGGCAGGAGGCATTGCGAAATGACCCCGGCCACCGAATTGGCGAACATGGAGCGGATCTGCGGCTGCTGCGCCGCGGGGAACACGTCCACCACCCGGTTCACCGTCTCGGAGGCGCTGATGGTGTGGAGGGTTGAGAACACGAGATGCCCGGTCTCGGCTGCGGTGAGGGCCAGAGAGATGGTCTCCAAATCGCGCATTTCCCCCACGAGGATCACGTCCGGGTCTTCGCGGAGTGCGGCTCGCAGGGCATCCGCGAAAGAGCGCGTGTGCGCGCCGATCTCGCGCTGGTTAATGAGGCAGTTCTTGGGCCGATGCACGTACTCGATGGGATCCTCAATCGTGATGATGTGCTCTCGCCGCTCCTCATTAATGCGATCAATGATCGCGGCCAAGGTGGTGGACTTTCCGGAACCTGTGGGCCCGGTCACGAGCACCAGGCCTCGGCGGAGCCTTGCGAAACTGACCAGCACGGGCGGAGCCCCGATCTCCTCCAATCGGGGAACGCGGTCCGGGATCACGCGGAGGGCGATGGCGTCTCCGCGGGACTGCCGATACACGTTGCAGCGGAAACGCCCCACCCCCGGAAGCTCGTAGGCGAGGTCCAGCTGAAGATCACGCCGGTACTGCTGGAGCTGCTCTTCGGTGAGCACGGACGCCACCAGGCGCGCCATGGCGTCTGGGGCGAGGGCTTCCGCCTTGAGCCGTCGGAGTTTGCCGTGGATGCGAAGCACCGGGGGGGAGCCCGCGCAGAGGTGGAGGTCGCTGGCGTGCTGGGAAACGGCCAGCGCGAGGAGTTTTTCGAGTTCCGGCTTGGTCATCCCCTGGCCCGGGTTTGGCGAACCGGGGCCGGCTCCCCCACGGGGAAGCTCAGTCATGGCCCGGTCAGAATGTGCGGCGTGAGAAAGATGAGCAGATCCGTCTGTTTGCGCTCGAGCTTCTTGTTGCGGAACAAATGGCCCAGAAGCGGAATGTCCCCGAGCAGCCAGATCTTGCTCACCGTCTCCTGCTTGTTTTCCTTGATGAGTCCGCCGATGACGACGGTTTCCCCATCCTTCACGGTCACCACGGTTTCCACCGAGCGCTTGGAGGTGATGGGGGCTCGGTTCTTGTCGATCACCACCTCTCCCGTCACCTCCTCGATCACCGGGTTGACGAACATGGTGATGGTCTGATCTCCCGAGACGTGCGGAGTGACCCGCAAGGAGATGTTCACGTCCTTGTACTCGAAGGTCACGATATCGCCCTGGCCTCCCACGCCTCGGTTGATCTGAGGCACGGGGAAGGTTTCGCCCACGCTGATCACGGACTCCTCATTATCCGCAGCGATGATCCGCGGGTTGGAGATCAACTTGGACTGCGTGTTCTCTCGCAGGTAGTTCAAGACGGCGGCGAACTGGGAGGCGGAGAGCGTGGCGTAGCTGATCTTGCCGAACGGGGGCTCGGAGTAGGCCGAATAGGGGAGCGTAGCCCCGGACGCCAACGCGCGCTCCCCGTGCAGGCTCACGGTGATGGCCTTTGTCCAATCGATGCCCAGGCTGCCCGTCTGTCCGGGATTGAGCTCGATGAGCTTGGCCTCAATCATGACCTGGGGCGAGGCCACATCCAGGGCTTCCACGATGCGATCCACGTGCCGGATGTTGTCCACCAGGTCCGTCACGATGAGCACGCTGGAGCGTCGTCCGGTCTGGACGCTGGCGGTAGTTCGGCCGCCGGTCGTAGACGGTGCGGAGGCCGCCGGGCTACTCTGGAAGTTCGTCGAGAAGACGAACACCTTGGCGTTCTTGGAAAGCACGTCGGCAACCGCATCCTTGAGCGCCCGCGCATCGATGTAGCGGAGGCGGTAGACCTTGGTCGCCATTTCGCCGAGGTCGAGCTGGTCCAGCTTCTTCACGCGGATGACGTCGCCGTCGATCACGTACGTGTAGCCGTTGGCCTTGAGGATGTTCTCGAGCGCTTGGTCGAGGGTCACATCGTGCAGGCTCACGGTGATCTTTCCCGTCACCTCGCTACCCGCCACAATATTGACCCCACTCTGCTTGCCGAGCATGCGGAGCACGTTGCTGATCTCGGCGTCGAACACGTCCAATGTGATCAGCCGGCCTTGGGCCAACCTCTCCTGAAGGCTCTGGAGCTCCCGTTGCGGTTCAGGAGGCCGAGTGCGAGGTACCTCGACGTGAGAGGCGCGGGTGCTGTCGCTATCTGGGTTCACGAAGGAGACGCGCATTCCCGAGGGAATGGTCTCGGCTCGAAGGAGCCCTGGCGACCTCAGCCGGAAGACCACCGCCGTGGATGGCGGTTCGCGGCGAAACTCGTAGATCTCGATCTGCGACACCAGGCCCTCTTCCATGCTCCGCTTCTGCCAGCCGAGATCCGGCTGTGTGCCGTGGAGGAACAGGACCCAGTTCTTGCGCGACGGGTCCATCTGCGTGCTGAAGGTCACCAATTGCGTGATCTGCAGATGGAAGGTCTGCGGCTGCACCGCCTCGATGGATTGCAGCTTTGCCTGTCCTGAAGCGATGCCCCACCAACCCAGGGGAGCGAGGAGAAGGATCAGCCTTGCTCCGCGCCGTATGTTTCTCGGACTCATGTCAGAGCCTCGACTACTTCTCGGAATTCGGACGGAAGAGGGTGACGTTCTTCCCTCTAAATCGGCAGATCACGTAATCTCTTTCGATCTTAATGACCTCCAGGTCTCCTTCGCGCTGGCCCTCTCCGAGCACGTACGGCCCAATGATCACCATGGTGCTGCGCGGCGTGCGCGAGATCCCTTTCCACGCAAGCTCTACGCTGTCGGCCGGCGAGGAGGCGGTATCCGGTGGGGCCAGTCGATTGGCCCCAGCGAATGGATCGCGACCCCAGTCCGCAAACATCTCTTTCACGGCTGGGGGAATGGTGCTGGCCCTGGGGCGTGAGGCCACGCCCAATTCCGCAGCAGCCGCCTGAGCCGTGCGCGCGATTGTCTGCGTCACCTTCCGCGCCGCGGTGGGCTTTTTCTTCCCGCCGGAGAGGAACTGCGTCCACACCACCACCAGCAGCACCACGCCGAGGATGGCCAAAAGGATCTGTTCGCTCTTCTTCAGCTTGGGCATCGACCGCCTCTACATCTGTTGGGCCCCTGCCTCGCCGGCTGATCCGCTGGCGGGGAGCTCGGAGCCGCGCAGGTACAACAAGCACGAAAGGTAGATCCTCAACTTCGGGTACAGACCAGGATCGTACTGGAGGATCGTCCCCGTGGGCTCCAGGAAGAAATCCATCTCGGGCAATTTGTCCAGGAAACGGCCGAGGGAGAAAAATGGGCCCGTTGCCTGAATACGGAGCGGGAGTCGGACCACCGGGCCCTCGGCTTTGCCCTCCACGAGCACACCGTAGTCGGGCTCCACCGAGGTGAAGGCTACGCCACAAGTCCGCGCATGCTGGGCCAGCTTCGCGACGACCTCGTCGAGGGATTTGCTCTCCACCAACCGGGCCCGGATGCCGTCGAGAGCCGCCTCGAGGCTGTCCACTCTGCCTTGAAGCCGACGCACCTGGATGGCGGCCATCTCCGCCCCATGCACCTTGCCCGTGAGCAATAGGCGCTGCTGCCGCAGATGGTCGATGCGGGCCTGCGTCGGGCGCATGTACAGCAGATACCATCCGAGGAGTAGCGCCACTTCGATGCCGGCAATCAGCCCCATCCTGGCCCACGGGTTCTCGAGGCGCCGTTTGATCATGGTGCCGTCCCTCCAGGAATCTCGGCGACGATGGAAAACTCGACCCCGACCCGCGGATTGTCGCTCGTCCGGCTCTCCTCCATCCGAACATTGGCGAAGAGGCCGGAGGTTCTGAGCACGATGAGAAAGTGCGCCAGATGAGTCCCCTCGTTCGGTGGGTCAGGGAAAACGATCCCGCGCAGCCGCACGAAGGCCAGCGCCTGGTCGCTGACCGTCTGCCGCATCTGCTCCACCGCTTCCTTCCGGTCCACGAGCTCGACAGCTGTGAGCGCGATCTGCGCCGGCGTGAGCTTCGAAAGCACGTGCAGGTAAAACGGGACTAGAGGATCCTGCGGCAAGGCCTCTCGCAGCTCTTTCATCTCGCGCTCCAGCTGCGTCCATGCCTGTTGCAAGCGCTGAAGCTCGCTCTGATGGTGCACCAGGGATTGGTACTGGTCCTGGAGCACGGCAAGTTCGTTCCTCTCGATCCTCTCCGAGTAGATGGCTTGTCCGGTGAGAAGGCCGATGGCAAGCAGACCGAAGACGGCGCCATACGCCAGCGATTTCTGGGCGTACCGAATGGCGCTGCTCCGGCGCAAAGGCCTGGGCAGCAGGTTGAGGTCCTTCGCGGGTCCAAGAGCCAGACCGAGAGGCACGACGAGAGAAGGCCCGTAGGCTTCCAATCCGTCGAGGGAAGCCTGGATTGGTAGGCCGAGCCCAGGATCGAAGGGATTGAGGCAGGCCGTGGGGATCCCGGTCTCCGCTTCCAGCGGTTTCCCGAGGTTGAGTACGGTGGACCCGATGCCGCAAATCCAGATCTTTTCGAACGAAGATACCCCGAATTTCTGCCGGAAATAGTCCAAGGACCGGGCGATCTCGCTTGCGAATTTCTCCAGCACGGGCCGGACGGAGATGGCAATGTCGTTCAGGGGCACCCCGTCCGAGGTGGTCTCGCCCACGCCGAAACCCGCCACCCCGTAGCGCTGCAGGATCCAGAACGCCTCGCGCTGGCTCAGGGATCGGCTCTGCCCATCGTAGAAAAGAGTGTCGGTGAGGGCGCTCAGGAAGTCGTCCAAAGCCACGGAAATGGTCCGCTCGAAAGCCAGTCGCCCCCCGTGCACGAACAGGATCTGGGAGCGCAGCATGCCCACGTGAACCAGAACGTGGCAGGTTTCGGGATTGTGCGCCTTGGTCCGGCGAAAGAGCTCGAAGAGCGCGACGGAGGGGGAGTAGATCCCGGTAGGGCGGACTCCCGCGGTCTGGAAAAGTTGGGCGTACTTCAGCAGGCCATCCCGCTCGGCCCCCACCACGAGCAGACTTTGCTTCTTGGGCTGCGAATCGTCAACGACCCGATAGGCATATTCCCCGTTCTCGGCTGGAAACGGAAGATCCTTCCGCAGCGCCCAGGCAATGGCCCGGAGGGTTTCCTTCCGCGGAAGCTTGGGCAGCTCCAGGATCCGCGCCGTCATCTCCATCAGCTGGGAGGTGACTTCGACGGTGGCCTGACGGAAGGCCTTCTCCTGAAAAAGCTCCCGCAAAGTGCGCGAAAGGGTTTCCGAGGCTTCTCCACCTTCGCCCATCTGCCGGAAGGGCAGGATCCCGTACGCCTCGAGCTCAAAGCGGCGACCCGTGCGCACGAGCGAGACAAAAGTCACCTCGCTGCTGCCGATCTCCACGCCGAGGCGGCGATCCACCTCTCGGAAGCCGAACTGATGGAGGATGCTGGCGCGCATCAGGCTGCGTTCCAGGACTACCTCCATGGTATTCTCGACAGCCGAGCTGGCCTCCTCATCGGCCCAGGCCGCCTCAAACCTCTGGGCTACCTCTTCCAGTCCGATCTCCGGCGGCATCCCCACAACGGAGCCTGGCTCTCGCCCTTCGGCCACCGCGTCCCTCACCGGCGCGGAAGGTTCGCCTAACCCGTGCGGTTGGGCCGACTCAACCCCGCTCTCGGAGGGAGCTGTCGCGGCGTGAGTCGCCCCGAGCTCTTCGGCCTCCGGGAGCGTTTCCAAGGCGGCCAGGAGATCATCCAAGGCGCGCCGGCTTTCATCCTTGGATTGTGCCTCCTTTGTCAGCGGCTGTCCGGCCTGGAGGTCTGTGATTTTGGTTTCGGTTTGCCTATCTGAAGGCGAGGGCTTTTCCTCGATTATCGACTCGGCCGCTCCTGGGGGGAATACGTCTTCGAGAGTCTCCTCCACAAAGGCGCCCGACTCTGCCTCCAGGAACGAGGGTTCCCGCACGGAGGTCTCGGGTTCCACCTCGGCCAGCGCCAGATCGGAAAGCTCGGAGAGCTCAGGGGTCAGCCCGGCGAAGAGATCATCGGTTTCGGGGGCCACTTCCGGCTCCAGCTGAGAAGCGGATTCGGCCAGCTCAGGCGCAGGGGGAGCCTCCTCCAAATCGAGCCATTCGAGGAGCTCCTTGAACTGCTCTTCCGAGGCGGAAAGGGCTTCCGGATCGATCTGATCCGGCGAAGGATAGGCTGTGTCCGTCTCTTCGAACGGTGAGGAGCTGGGAAGTCCCCCGGCCGGTGAGGCTGCGGACTGCTGGATCAACCAGTCGATATCGGCGAACGCGCTGCCCCACGGCCGTCCGTCTGGGCGGACCGTTTCCGTCTCACGGGATTGGCTTGGGGCGTTCGCCCGAAGGGATGCTCCCGAACTCGGTTTGGTCATCGTTCCCGAGGCCCTTTTCCGCTTCACTCCGCTCCCTCTCGGCCAGGGGGCTCTTCGCCCACAGCGACTCGGCCAGGTATTCCACGGGCGGTTCCAGACCGATCCTGAGGAGCATATCGACCTGGGCGAAGATTCCTTTAGGCTCGCCGTCCAAAAGCACCTTCCCCTGGCGCATCACCAGCAGGCGCGGGAACGATTCCACTTCCTCCGGGAACTGGGTGATGAAAACAATGGATCGCTGCGGGTCCTCTTCCGCCAGCTCCCGGACCAAAGCCAGCACCTCGGCCCGGCCGGCTGGATCGAGGACAGAAGTGGGCTCATCGAAGATGAGGTAACGGGGGCGCATCGCAACTACGCTGGCGATCGCCAAGCGCTGCTTTTCCCCGCCGCTGAGCAGGTGAGGCGGATGATGGCGGTATTCCCGCAGTCGGAAGCGCTCGAGTACCTCCTCCACGCGGCTCCGCATCTCGCGCGGAGCCAATCCGAGGTTCTCGAGCCCGAAGGCCACTTCCCTTTCCACCGTAGTGGAGACGATCTGATTGTCGGGATTTTGGAAGACCATCCCAACGCGCCGCCGGATCTCGAGCACGCACCGCGGGTCGCGCGTGTCGAGCCCATCCACGAGTACTACCCCCTTGGTGGGCCGGATGAGGGCGTTGAAGCAGCGGACCAACGTGCTCTTCCCGCAACCGTTCGGTCCGATAAGGCCGACGAGCTCCCCCTCTCGGATGTCCAGCGTCACCCCATCCACCGCCCGGATGCGCGAGCCATCCGGACGCGGGTACTCCACCACAACATCGCGGAGCTGGATCATCGGACCACGGACCTGTAGGTTGGATGCCGACCGACTGGGGCAGATTTGGCAGGAGAGGGAAAGGAAGGACCGCACCGACCGCCTCGGTCAGCCGGGGGTATGGAGGGAGGACGTTGAAACACCGCCCGTCTCGGCCCGCCGGGCAGATGTCTAGCCCCTCGGGCGTGCGTCTCAGTGCCTTCCCTCATGGCAAATCCAGTTCGAAGCGAGTGATCTCGTGGAGCTCGAGCACGCGCTCCTTCACGTCCGCAAGGGTGATTTCCCGCATCCGCCGGAGGCTGAAGTCCTCTACACAGAAGGAGGCCAGCGCCGTACCTACCATCACGGCCGACTTCAGGGACTCGAATCGAGTGTCCCCTTTGCGCGCCAGGTAGCCCATCATCCCGCCGGCGAAGGTGTCGCCCGCGCCCGTGGGATCGACCACGCGGGCCAGTGGATAAGCTGGAGCGGAGAACACTCTGCCCTCGGCGAAGAGCAGAGCCCCGTGTTCCCCCTTCTTGATCACCACCGACTTCGGCCCCATCCGCTGGATAGCCTCGGCGGCCCGGGCCAGGGTGTACTGGCCGCTCAGCTGGCGTGCTTCCTCATCGTTGATGATGAGCATATCCACCCGGCGGAGCGTACGGCGCAGATCGTCGGGCGCCCCGGAGATCCAGAAGTTCATCGTGTCCATGGCCACGAAGCGGGGGCTCCGCATCTGATCGAGGACGTGGCTTTGCAGTTCCGGGTGGATGTTGGCCAGGAAGACGAAGGGGGCGTCGGTGTAGCTCTCGGGGATGCGGGGTGAGAACCCCTCGAACACGTTGAGATGAGTGTAGACGGTCGTGCGTTCGTTGAGATTCTCGTGGTAGATGCCGCCCCAGCGGAAGGTTTTGCCTTCCTGCACCTCGAGGCCGTCGAAGTCGACGCCTCGCTCGCGCAGGAAATCGATCTGGCCCAGTTCGAAGTCGCTGCCGACCACGGCCACCACCTTGACCGGGGCGAAGAAACTGGCCGCGGTCGCGAAGTACAGAGCCGAGCCTCCGAGCGCTTCTTCCACCTTTCCGGCTGGAGTCTCGACGCTGTCCAGCGCTACGGAGCCCACCACGACCACGCTCATCGGTTCCTCCGGAGGGGAAGTCGGGTCACATCCGTTCGGGCGCGCTCACGTGAATCAGGCGCAGCCCATTGGCCAACACGATCCGCACGGCTTCCGTCAGACAAAGTCGGGCGGCCGAGAGCTCCGGGTCCTCACCCACCACCCGATGCCGATGGTAGAAGCGGTGGAAGCTCGCCGCCAGCTCTTGCAGGTACGTGGTCAAGCGATGCGGTTCCAGGAACCGGGCGGCCCCGGAGATCACTTCCGGGAAATCCATCAGATTCTTGATCACCTCAAATTCCTCCGGTTCCCGCAGAAGGTCGAAGTTGGCCTGCGCCGGGAGCTGGAGGCCCCGTTCCTCGGCAAATCGGAGGATGTTGCAGATCCGCGCGTGAGCGTACTGGACGTAGTAGACGGGGTTTTCCTCGGACTGCTGTTTCGCCAGGTCGATGTCGAAGTCGAGGGGCGCCGACATCTTCCTCATCAGGAAGAAGAAGCGGGCCGCATCGACGCCCACCTCTTCGATCAGCTCCGCCATTTCGATGATCTGCCCTGCGCGTTTGGACATCTTCACCACCTCGCCCCCGCGCAGAAGATTCACCTGCTGGATGATGTTCACCTGGAAGCGTTGCGGATCGATTCCCAGCGCCTGCACTGCCGCCTTCATGCGGGGGATGTAGCCGTGGTGATCCGGCCCCCAGAAGTCGTAGACAAGGTCGAAGCCCCGCTCGAACTTGTTGCGATGATAGGCGATGTCCACCAGGAAGTACGTGGGCTCCCCCTCGCGGGTTACGAGCACTCGATCCTTCTCATCGCCGAACTGACTGGCCTTGAACCAGATCGCTCCGTCCTGCTCGTAGGCCAGCCCGCGCCGCTTGAACTCCTCCAGCACTTCCAGATGCGCATTTGCCTTTCGGAGTTCGCTTTCCCGGAACCACACATCGAAGTGGACGCGGTAGGCGCGCATAGCCTCCTGATGCTGGCGGATCATCTTCTCCAGCGCGATCTGAGTTAGCTGCTGCTGCCGCTCCTCCGCAGGCATGTGGAGGAAGCGATCGCCGTATTCCTGGCGGATCTCCATGGCCAAGTCGCGGACGTACTCGCCGTGATAGCCTTCCTCCGGGAAGGGCTCGTCAATTCCGAAAAGGGCCATGTAACGGGAGCTCACGCTCATCCCGAGCAGCCGGACCTGCCTTCCGGCGTCGTTGATGTAGTATTCGCGCTCGACCCGATAGCCGACCGCCTCGAAGAGATTGGCGATCACATCCCCGACGGCCGCAGCGCGGGCGCTCACGACGTTCAGTGGACCTGTGGGATTGGCGCTCACGAACTCCAGCTGTACCCGCCGGCCCCGGCCCCAGTTGGAACGGCCGTAGGCTTCGCCCTGGGCCAGGATGTCGGCGACGAGCCGCCGCAAATACCTTTGGGATACGCGGAAATTGATGAATCCCGGTCCTGCCACTTCGACCGACTCGACGTAGTTGGGGTCGAAGGGCTCTGCCGTGAGCGCCTCAGCGATCGCTCGCGGCGGTTTGCGCAGCTCGCGCGCCAGCTCGAGAGCCACCGTAGCCGCGATGTCCCCGTGCTCGGGGAGCTTGGGCTTGTCGAGAGGGAGGCTATCCACCTCTCGTTCTACCCCCAACCTTCGCAGTCTTTCGGCCAGAGTCTGTCGCAGGTAGTCGTCAATCCTCATCGCTCAGTTCCGTGATTTCTGCGTCGCCCCAGAGGGATTCCAGGGAGTAGTAGGCCCGCGTTTCCGGTTGGAACACATGGGCCACCACATCCACGTAATCCAGCAGGACCCAGCGTAGGTATTCGTAGCCTTCCCGGTGCCAGGCCCGGATGTTTTCCTTCTCCAGCTCCTCCTCGATATGGTCGGTGATGGCCTTGACCTGCACATCCGTCTCTCCGGTGCAGATCACGAAGAAGTCCGTGATGCTGGTGATCTTCCGCAGATCGAGGATCACCACGTCCAAGGCCTTTTTCTCCAAGCTCAATCGGGCGATGCGTTCGGCGAGGAGGCGCGAATCCGTGCCGCTCCCGCGACCCGGCTCCCTCACGGCAACGAGCTCAGCACGGCCTCGCCGACCTCGATGGGGTGCACGCCTTTCATGCACAGGAAGTGACCTCGAGGGCATCGATCCCTCCCGATGTGTGAACAGGGCCGACAGGGCATTCCCTTCCGTTCCACAATCACGGCATTCTCGCTGCGGGGGGCGAAACCGAGCTCCGGCGTGGTCCCGCCGAAGATGGCGACGAGCTTTTTCCCCAGTGCATCGGCCAAATGCATGAGGCCGGAATCATTGCTGACCACGACATGGCAGTGTGCCAGAAGCGCCGCGGTCTGGCGAAGGTCCGTTCGCCCCGCGAAGCTCGCCGCTGCGGGCTCCAGCTCCCGCTGCAAGAGCCCCGCATGGACGCGGTCCCGCTCGTCTCCGAGAATGAGGAAGGCAGCGCCCAGCCGTTTGCGTAGCCAATGCCCCAACTGAGCGAAATGTTCCGCCGGCCAGCGCTTGGTGGCTTTCCCGGCGCCGATCGCCAGTCCGACCCGTGGCTCCGCCGTGGCCAGGCCAGTCCGCCGCAGCTCCTCGGCGGCCCAGGCCTGTTCCTCTTCGACAAGATAGTATTCGAGGGGTCCGCCGTCGTCTCTCAACCCGAAGGCCCGCAGGCTGTCGAAATACCGTTCGCGGACGGGGCGCGCCGGCGCAAGCCCGCGAAGCTTGAGATGCACGTACAGAGTCCGCCTCAACACCCCCTTGCGGTACGATTCCCAACGGCCCGGCAGGTGGAGTCGAAGCCAACGGGTCCGCAGACTTTTGTGCAGGTCCAGGATGAGGTCGTATTCCCGGCGCCGGAGCGCGATCGCCAGCGCCCGGAGCTCGCTTGCCCCGTAGGGCGGCGAGAGCTCCCACAGCCGCTGGATCCGGGGATTGCTCCGCAGAAGCGGCGCAAAGCCGGCCTTCGTGAGGTAATCGACTTCGGCTCCCGGAAACGCATGGCTCAGCACCCGGAGCAGGGGTGTGGTGAGCAGGATGTCGCCGATGGAGCTGAATCGTATGACTAGGATGCGCGCCGGCTTTTCCAATCCCGGATCTCCTCCGCCGGCCGGAGCGAGCCACGCCCTCCCCATCGAGTCCCACCTCGGATCGGTCGCTACGCCAGCCCCAATTCCTGACGGAACCATTCGATGGTGCGGCGGAGGCCCGTTTCGACATCCACCTTCGGCTCCCAGCCCAGGAGTTTGCGCGCGCGGGTGATGTCCGGCTGCCGAACGCGGGGGTCGTCCTCCGGCAAGGGGCGGCTCACGATGGGGCTCCGGCTTCCGGTGAGCCGGATGATGAGCTCAGCGAGCTCGCGGACGGTCATCTCCTGCGGATTGCCGATGTTCACCGGGAGGTGGTAGTCCGACATCAGGAGCCGGTAGATGCCCTCGATCTGGTCGTCCACGTAGCAGAAGCTGCGGGTTTGGCTCCCCTCTCCGAAGATGGTGATGGGCTCTCCTCGCAGGGCTTGGGTGATGAAGGTGGGGATGGCGCGGCCGTCGTCCTTCCGCATGCGCGGGCCGTAGGTGTTGAAGATGCGCACGATCTTGGTGTCCAATCCGTGGGCGCGATGATAGGCCATCGTCAGCGCTTCGGCGAAGCGCTTGGCCTCGTCGTACACGCCGCGCGGGCCGATCGGGTTCACGTGGCCCCAGTAATCCTCCTTCTGCGGATGGACAAGAGGATCGCCGTACACCTCCGAGGTGCTGGCCAGGAGGAACGTCGCCCCCTTCTCTTTGGCCAGGCCGAGCGCCTTGTGCGTGCCGAGGGCCCCAACCTTCAGCGTGTGAATGGGCCACTTTAGGTAATCGGCGGGACTTGCCGGGGAAGCGAAGTGAAGCACGTAGTCGATCGGCCCGGCGATGAAGATGTATTCCGTCACGTCGTGCTTGATGAACTTGAACCGCTCGCCGTAGAGGTGCTCGATATTGGCCACTCTCCCGGTCAGCAGGTTGTCCATGCAGATGACCTCGTGTCCCTTCCGAAGAAGGTACTCGCAGATGTGGGAGCCCAGGAATCCTGCGCCTCCCGTGACCAGCGTCCGTGGCATCCAGAACCTCCTACTCTCTCAGGAATCCCGCCGGGGGACCGGGCTGAGCCTCGGGATCGAGGATTTCCAGCATGGCCGAAAGCCTTTCCGTGGCCCGCCAGAAAAGTTGCCCGTTGACCTCGAAGACGATCAGGGTTTCGATGTCTGGGATTTGCTTTGCAATTTCCAGGCCTTTCTCCGGCCCAAGGACGAAGATGGCAGTAGCCCAGGCGTCGCAGAGGGTTGCATCAGGCCCGAGCACGGTTACGCTCACGCAGCCGCGCGCTGGCCATCCCGTCTGCGGATCGAGGATGTGATGAAAGCGAACGCCGTTGTGCAAGAAGTAGCGCTCGTAATCGCCGGAGGTGGCGACCGCCCCGGAGTCGTAGGGGAAGCGCGCAAAGTATTCGCCGGCCCGGCGCGGATGGCGCACCCAGACCCTTCGTCTGCCCGCCGTGACCGGCGAGGAGGAAACCCGCAGGTCGCCGCCGCCGTCCACGAGCACGTCGGCGAAACCACGCCCCCGCAGAACCTCGAAGGCGCGATCCACCGCCCATCCTTTCGCAATGGCGCCCAAATCTAGGCGCATCCCCGGCTTGCCGAGATACGCGCGGCCGTCGCCCACCCAGAGCCGTGAGTACCCCACCAGTTGTCGGGCGGAGTCCACAGCGGCCGAGTCCGGAGGGGCCTGGGGGCTGTCCTCGAAACCCCAAAGCGTGGTGAGAGCCCCGACGGTCACATCGAAGGCGCCGTGGGTCGTTTCCGATACCTGCCGGGCCAGGTTCAGGAGGGTCGAAAGGTCCGCCGAAATGGCCACCGTGTCTCTTCCCGCGGCCCGGTTCAGCACCGAAATCTCGCTACCGGGCAGCTTCGCGCTCGCCCATCCCTCCACGGCCTGGATGGTGTCGAAAGCGGCTGCGATTGCTTCTTCTGCAGCGGCTGGTTCCACCCGCCCATACAAAGCGATGGTGAAAAAGGTACCCATCGCCGTCCGCGTCTGTTCCACTACGGGAATACGCTGGCGGGAGCTGCAACCGAAGGAGCCAATTACAAGCAGGCAGGTCGTGGCCAGGTGGAGTATCCGCCCCATCAGTTCTCTCTTTCCACCACGAAGTCGATCAGCTCGGCCAGGGCCTGTCGGTATGGGCTGGGCTCAAAGGTTCGCAGGATTTCCTGCGCTTGACGCTGGAAGTGGCGCGCCTCGTCGAGCGCGGCCTCTGCTCCTCCCCGCACGCGCACCAGCTCCAAGATTCGCTCGAGCTGGTGGTCCTCCGAGTCCCCCCGCAAGAACCCATTCACCAGCTGCCGTTCCTCCTGCGTGGAGCGTTCCATGGCTTTGAGAAGGGGCAGGGTGACTTTGCGCTCCCTGAGATCTTGAGCCGGCGGTTTGCCCATTTTCCCGGGATGACCCACGTAGTCGAGCACGTCGTCGGTGATTTGAAACGCGAGACCGATCGTCTCGCCGAGGGCTCTGAGTCGATCCGTTTCGCTCTGGCTAGCCGCGGAGGCCAGTGCCCCCAACTGGCAGCTGGCGGCGAAGAGGGAGGCCGTCTTGTCGCGGATCACTCGGTAGTATCCCTCGGGATCCAAGGGGTCGATCCCGTCGCTGCTGAGCTGTCGTAGTTCGCCCTGGCTCATTCGCTGAGAGACTTCGCTGATCACTTCCAGGACCAGAGGATTTCGTGTCTCCAAGGCCGCCTGAAGCGCCTTGGCGAACATGTAGTCGCCGAGAAGCACGCTGATCCGATTTCCCCAGATGGCATTGAGGGTGGGGACTCCCCGCCGAGTTTGGGAATTGTCCACCACATCATCATGGATCAGCGTGGCGGTGTGGAGCAGCTCCACCGCTGCTGCGCTGGTGACGTGGCCTCGCGGCGTGTCCCCAGCCAAGCGGCTACACAGGAAGAGCACCACCGGGCGGATTCGCTTGCCGCGGTTGGCCAGAACGTACTCCATCGCCCGGCTCACCAAGGGGACATCCGAGCGAACCAGCTCCACCAACCTTTGTTCCAGCTCCTCCAACTCACCCCGAATGGGCGCGGTCACAGCATCGGGTAGCAATTGCCTCTCTCCGAGTGGATGTTTCCTACAAGTTCAGTGGCCGGGCCAATTTATCAATTGCCCCTCTGAATGTCAACACGGAATCCGGAAGCGACATTCCCTAGCTCCAGGAGAAAGAGCCGGAAGCTTGCTACGTCGGCACGCGACGGGGTCCGCCGCGGCCAGTTTGTCCTTGTCGCGGCCTCCAGTTCTGATATATTGCTCTCGGGCGTGGGAACGAAACTACCGCGGCCGAGGCGCTGGGCGGATTTCTTGACGAACCAGTTCGCCCGCTGCCTGGCCTGTAACGTGGAGACAGGACGAAGGCCGGAGGAGGGGATGGGAGCTCACGGAAGCGATGCAAAGCCCCTGGATCTCTCCGTGTACGTGATCCTGGATCGGCGATTCCTGCGGGGTAGGTCCTTGCTGGATGTCGCCCGGGCGGTTCTCCGAGGCGGGGCGACGATCCTTCAGCTCCGCGAGAAGGAGGGGGCGACGCGCGAGATGATCGAGTTGGCGCGGGGGCTTCTTGAGGTGACGCGGGAGGCGGGGGTGCCCCTCATCATCAACGATCGCGCGGATGTGGCACTGGCCGTGGGGGCGGAGGGCGTGCACGTTGGACCGGATGACCTACCGCCGGAGGTGGCGCGGCGGCTGATGGGTCCGGAGCGCGTTGTGGGCTTCTCGGCCGGCACAGTGGAAGAGGCAGTGGCCGGGCAACAGGCACAGGTCGACTATCTCGGCGTTGGGGACGTGTTTGGAACCAGGACCAAGCCGGACGCCGGCGAGCCCATTGGGGTGGAGGGTCTGCGCTCCATCGCGGCAGCGGTGAGAATCCCCGTGGTGGCCATTGGCGGCGTGACGGCGGAGAATGCGGCCCAAGCCATCCGTGCTGGGGCAGCGGGGGTTGCCGTCATCTCAGCCGTCCTGAGCGCACCAGACCCCGAGGAAGCCACACGGGAGCTCGCGCGACGCGTGGCAGAAGCGAAGACGGGAGTTGGTCAGGGGAACTGACCACCCTTGACCCGCGCGGCAGAGACTGTGCGGTGTGGGGGAAGCCCATCTGGGAGACCGCTACTGCCTCGGGGGTGCGGTGGGAGCGTTCCTAACCGGGGAGATTTCCTGGCATACGCCGGTTCGCTCGTCGGTGTGGCCGCGACTTTGGGCGAAGGGTAGCGGAAAGGGAGCGGGCCATGAAGGCACTTCCCAGCCGCGTTCCCCGTGCCGCTGTGGGGTCCCATGGCGGACCGATGCCTCCGTCGAGCGGAGCGTCCGCAACGGTCGGATGCCGGGCCAGTGGATCGGCGATCCCTATATGCTCATGGCGCGGGCGTTCCCAAGGCGCGATAGTGTGCCGATCACTGGACGACCACTCCGTGGTCCATGGCCCACCTGGAGAACCGCAGAGTCCGGTTGGTCTTGATCAGGCCGTACCCGCCGATTCTTAGGGCGGGCACGCGTACCCATGGCCTGCATTGCCCTGCGTCTTGCTTCAAGGCGTCGAGACGGGACCGTTCCACCGGCTTTCCTTGTGCAAACTTGCCTTCGAATTCTTGCGTTGGCCGCCTCCCCTCTTGATTCCGTGAGGGAGAAACTCCGCCCCAAAACGGCCGCGATAGCGACGTTTTCGCGACCGATGGAGGGGCTTCTGCAGGCGCCAGGGGATTGGCCGCTGCGTCATCGGGAAACGGGAGGTCATTCCAGCAACGTCATCGTTCTCGTGTTTGGTCAAGGATTGGGTGCCTCGCGGCGTTGGGGGACTCGCGCGCGGAGAGAGGGCGGGAGAGAGGGAGACGCAACTGGCCCGCAATAAGCGAGCAACGATGAGCTGCTGGTCCCGATAGTCTGCTCACGAGTTGGCGTGCCTGGGGATACCCGGGAGCCATAGTTCTCCCTTGGTGATTCGTACAGGGGCGGGAGGCGGAAAGAAAAGCATTGACACTCGGAGAAGGATCTAGTAGGTTACCCCTACCGGGTACCGGTAGTTTCTCGATGGATAGGGGAGCCAGTACGGAGGAGGGTTATGCACGAGCACAAGACGATGCACCTAGAGGAGCTGGATCGGCTGCGCAAGGTCGAAGGCCAGATCCGGGGCGTGATCAGGATGATCGAGGAGGGGCGGTACTGCATGGACATTCTCACGCAGATTGCGGCTGTACAAGGGGCGCTGCAGAGGGTGCAAGAAAGCATCCTGGAGCGCCACCTGCGTAGCTGTGTCCACCAAGCCTTCGCGACGGGCGATATGGAGGACCGAGCCGCGAAGATCGAGGAGATCATCGAGTTGTTGCGCAAGGCTCGACGTTGAGGAGGCAAGAAATGAGAACCTCGTGTTTGCTGTTGTTCCTCTTTGGGATCATGGCGGGTATGCCCGCAGAGGCCCAGCGCAAGGTGACTGACCTGAGCCAACTGGTCGCTCTTGTTCTGCAACGCAACCCCAGGCTTCAAGCAGAACGGTTGGAAACCAGGGCACTGGACAGACGCGCAGAGGCGGGCGGTGTGTTGCCAAGTCCAGGCCTCGCTTTTGAACTGAGGAATGTGGGGTGGGACCGGTTGACGGTGGGCGACGAGATGATGAGCGGCTTCGGCATCTCCGTTACCCAAAATGTGCCTTTTCCGCCCAAGCTGAAGCTGCACTCGCGGAGCGCGCAGCTCGAGGCGTCTCAGCAGGCGCAAATGACGGAGGAAACGCGATTGGCCCTGGTTCGGGAGGCGAAGCAATTGTACGCCCAGATCTTTTATTCTCAGCGTTCCTGCGAGCTGCTTCGGAAGAAGAAGTCCCTTCTGGAAAAGGGGCTGAGTCTCGCCCAGACGCGCTATGCGTTAGGCCAGGGCTTGCAAGCAGACCTTTTCAAGGCCCAAGTGGAAATTTCTCAGACCGAGGGGATGTTACTGGAAGTGGAGGAGGTCCTGGGTAGTCTGCAAGCACGGGTTGCCTACCTCCTTGCCTTTGAGCCGGATTCGGTGGAAGTGGTGGCAGCAGAGCTGCCTGTGTCATCTTTGCAACTGACTATTTCGGATCTTCAGGCGCGAGCGCTAATGGCCAATCCACGGTTACGAGGGGCGGAGCTGGAAAAGGAGAGGGCGGCTGTGGCTGAACGCCTCGCTCGCGCCGGCTTCCTGCCCGACTTCATGGTGCGCGCGGGCACCATGTTCCGTGGGCGCTTCCCAGATATGTACGAGGTTATGATAGGGCTGGAATTGCCGCTATATTGGAACCGCGAGAAGAATCTGTTAGCGGAGGCCAGGTTACGCCAGGAAGGGGCACAACTGCGGGCCCTGGATCTGCAGAACGAAATCATCCGGGCGGTACGTGAGAGTTTTGTCGCTGCCAAGAGCGCGGAGACGCGCGTAGCGCTCTACCGCGAGCGCACTATTCCTCAGGCCGAGCGGTCCCTCCAGGCCACTCTTTCCGGCTACCAAGTCGGGCGAGTGGACTTCCTAAGCCTCCTCTCGGATATCCACTCCCTGATCACTTATGAAATCGAATACGCCAGGAGCCTGGCTGATCTCTGGATCGCGGCGGCGCAACTAGAGGAGCTGACCGGATTCGAAATCCTGCCATTGGATCAGTGAGGCGTTGGAGAAATGCTCCGTGTGCGGGCGAGAGTGAGGGAGGTGCTACAATGAGAAGGAATCATTGGATTTCGATCTGCTTGACAGCCGTTCTTGCGGGTGTGCTGCTGGTTTCATGTGGGGGAAAGGAAGGGGCAACGCAGAAGACCTCCGGCGAAGGGCACGCCGGTCATGGGATGCCTCCCGAGAAGGTGCCGCAGATGGAGCATCAGCATGAGCTGCCTGCCGAGAGGCCGGCGTCGCCGAAGGGAGAGGAGAAGTTGGTCTACCACTGCCCCATGCATCCGGAATATACCTCCGACAAACCGGGCAACTGCCCGATCTGTGGCATGAACTTGGTTCCCGTGAAGGCGGAGGAGAAGGAGGCCCAACGGGGTCAGGAGGGTGCTCTGTACATCCCGCAGGAACGGCTCCGGGCCATCGGCGCAACCTTCGGTGTCGCGGAGCAGCGTAGACTTTACAAGCAGATCCGCACCGTGGGCCGCGTGACATACGACGAAACGCTCCTCAAAGAGATCAGCATCAAGTTCTCCGGGTGGGTAGAATCCCTGTATGTGGACTTCACCGGTAAGATTGTCCGGCAGGGCGAGCCCTTATTCTCGATTTATAGTCCGGAGCTCGTGGCTGCGCAGGAAGAGTTCTTGCTGGCATTAGGGGCGGGTGAGTCGGCGCTTGACCTCCGGGAGGCCGCTCGCCGGAAACTCCGATTGTGGGATTTGTCTGAGGCGCAGATCCTACAACTGGAGAAGACCGGACAGCCATCGCGCGTCGTCACGTTACACTCCCCGGTCTCCGGCTTTGTGGTGGAGAAGCGATTGTACGAGGGCAAATACGTTCAGGCGGGCGAGCCCCTCTATCGTATCGCTGATATTTCGAGGGTATGGCTGAGGGTGGCAGTTTATGAGGATGACCTCAGATTGCTGCGAAGAGGGCAGCCGGTTACGGCAGAGGTATTGGGGACGCCGGCTAGGGAACTGCGCGGCGTAATCGACTACATTGATCCGTACCTGGACGAGGCCACGCGTACGGTGGAGGTGAGAGCGACCTTCCCCAACCCTGATGCCGAGCTTCTGCCGGGCATGTACGCTTCGGTCAGGATCTCGGTAGATCTTGGGGAACGCTTGGCGGTGCCGGAGCAGGCGGTGATGTTCTCGGGGGAGCGGTACCTTGTGTTTGTTGATGGAGGAAATGGGATGTTGGAACCGAGGGAGATTCGTCCCGGCATAAGGACGAGCGATTTCATTGAGGTTCTGGCTGGCATCATGCCGGGCGATCGAGTGGTCACGTCGGCCAATTTCCTCATCGACTCGGAGAGCAAGCTTAAGCTGGCCCTGAGCCGATCTCACACCCATTGAAGGGAGCGTTGCCGGTGATTGAGAAGACCATCGAATGGTCGGCAAGAAACCGATGGTTCGTCCTCCTGGGTGCGATTTTCGCGCTGCTTTTTTCCATTTGGTGCATCCGTCGAGTTCCCCTGGACGCCATCCCCGACCTTTCCGACACTCAAGTGATCGTCTTTTGCCGCTGGGATCGTCCTCCCGATATCCTGGAGGATCAGGTCACCTATCCGATAGTCAGCGCATTGTTGGGCGCTCCCAAGGTGAAGGACATTCGGGCATTGACCGATTACGGCTTCTCCTATATCTACGTCCTCTTCGCAGACGGCACCGACGTCTATTGGGCGCGCTCGCGCGTCTTGGAGTATCTCAACAAGGTCACTCCTACGCTGCCCCAGGGTGTGAAGGTGGAGCTGGGCCCAGATGCCACCGGAGTGGGTTGGGTTTTTCAGTACGCTTTAGTGGACCGCAGCGGCACCCATTCCCTCCAAGAGTTGCGGAGCTTTCAAGACTGGCATTTGAGGTACGCCCTGCAGTCGGTGGAGGGTGTGGCCGAGGTAGCCAGCGTAGGCGGATTCGAGAAGCAGTACCAGGTGGTCGTCCGTCCAGAGGCAATGCTGGCATATGGTATTTCTGTGGGGGAGGTGGTGGAGGCCGTGCGTAAGGCCAATACGGAGGTGGGCGCGCGCCTTCTCGAGATTGCCGGGACGGAGTTCATGGTGACGGCTCGGGGGTATCTGCGTTCCGTGGAGGATCTCAAGCAGGCGGTGATCAAACTTGATCCGCGCGGGGTTCCAATCACGATCGCCAATGTTGCGGATGTGGTGATTGGGCCGGACATACGTCGGGGAATAGCGGAGCTCGATGGTGCGGGGGAGGTCGTCGGCGGGATTGTCATCATGCGCTACGGTGAGAACGCTCTCCGAGTGATCGAGCGCGTCAAGCAGAAGCTGAGGGAAGTCCGGCTTCCCGAGGGGGTGGAGGTGGTCGTCACTTACGATCGCTCCGATTTGATCAAACGCGCAATTCGCACGCTCCGGAGCAAACTCTTTGAGGAGATGGCGGCGGTTTCGGTGGTCATCATCCTCTTTCTCTGGCACGTACGCTCGGCCCTTGTCCCCATTGTGACGCTGCCCCTCGCAGTCCTGCTGGCTTTCATCCCGATGTACTACATGAGGTTGACCTCCAACATCATGTCGTTGGGGGGCATTGCCATCGCCGTCGGGGCGATGGTCGATGCCTCCATTGTCCTCGTCGAAAATGCCCACAAGAGGCTGGAGACGCATCGACCCGGCGAACCCTCCCGGATGGAAGTATTGATCTCAGCGGCAAAAGAGGTGGGCAGGCCCATCTTTTTTAGCCTTCTGGTCATTGCTGTGGCCTTCACCCCCATCTTCACCCTGGAGGCCTACGAGGGCAGACTTTTCAAGCCCCTGGCCTTCACAAAGAATTTTTCCATGGCATTCGCTGCTATCCTGGCCATAACAGTAGGGCCTGCGCTCATGGGCCTCGTTGTTCGAGGCAGAATTCGCTCAGAAGAGGAGCACCCGTTGAGTCGGTTTCTCTTCAGGGTCTACGGGCCTATCCTCGAAGGGGTGCTGAAACGGCCCAAAGCAGTGGTACTCGCGGCGGCCGTCGTCGTCCTCTCGACGGTACCGGTCTTCCTGAAGCTGGGTTCGGAATTCATGCCGCCCCTGAATGAGGGTTCCATCCTCTACATGCCGACCACTTTACCTGGAATCTCGGTGACAGAGGCTGCGCACCTGCTGCAGGTCCAGGATCGAATCCTTAAGAGCTTCCCGGAGGTGGAACGTGTTTTCGGAAAGGCGGGTAGAGCCGTGACCTCCACTGACCCAGCTCCCTTCTCCATGATGGAGACCACGGTTCTCCTGAAGCCTGAAAACCAATGGCGCAAGAAGCCCCGTTGGTATTCTGACAAGGTACCGGAATTTCTCCAGGGCCCGCTCCGGATCTTCTGGCCCGACCGCATTTCCTGGGAGGAGCTAATTTACGGTGAGCAGGGCCTGGACCAGGCCCTCAGGCTCCCCGGCGTGGTCAACAGTTGGACCATGCCGATCAAAGGTCGCATTGACATGCTCACCACGGGGGTTCGCACCCCGCTTGGCATTAAGGTCTATGGCGATGACGTTACGGAGATCGAGCGGATCGGGATGGACATCGAGCGGATCCTCTCCCCCATTCCGGGCACGAAAAGCGTCATTGCCGAACGACCGGGTGGCGGCTACTTCCTCGACATCGAGTTGAAGCGAGAGCAGCTGGCGCGATTCGGCCTCTCGGTGCAGGATGTTCAGATGACGATCATGGCCGCCGTCGGGGGTGAGGCGGTCACCCAGACCGTGGAGGGGAGGGAGCGCTATACCGTGAACGTTCGCTACCCGCGGGAACTGCGCGATGACTTGCAGGAGCTGGAACGCATATACGTAGCCACGGCTAATGGCGCCCAGGTTCCGCTTTCGCAAATTGCGGAAGTGAAGCTCCGTCAAGGTCCCTCCATGATCCGGGACGAGAATGGGCGTATCACAGGCTACGTATACGTGGACATGACGGGCCGGGACATCGGTGGCTACGTCCGGGATGTGAAGAAAGCCCTCGCGGAGCAACTGCAGCTGCCGCCGGGCTATTCGCTTGCATTTTCCGGTCAGTACGAGTACATGGCCCGTGTGAAGCGGAAAATGATGCTGGTCGTCCCGCTCACGCTATTCATCATCGTCCTGCTCCTCTACATGAATACTCACTCGTTCACGAAGACTTTCATCGTGCTCTTGGCGGTGCCCTTTTCCCTGGTGGGAGCGATGTGGCTTCTGTACTTGCTTCACTACAATCTCAGCCTCGGGGTTTGGGCAGGGGTTATCGCCCTCCTTGGAGTAGACGCTGAAACGGGCGTGATCATGCTCCTGTACCTCGACCTTGCGTATCAAGAACGCCGCGCAAGAGGTGCCATGCGGTCGCTGGGCGATCTCAAGGATGCCGTCATGCACGGCGCGGTGAAACGGGTGCGCCCCAAAATGATGACGGTCATGACCACCTTCGTCGGCCTCCTGCCAATCATGTGGGCGCAAAGCCATGAGACCGGCGCCGACGTGATGAAGCGCATTGCCGCTCCAATGGTCGGGGGGATCTTCAGCAGTTTTGCAATGGAGCTATTGGTTTACCCGGCAATCTTCTTTCTCTGGAAGCGCCGCACAGATGAGAGGAGCCAATACGAGAGTCCGACCCGTTGATCGATCGCCGTCTTCTCACTCTCTGCCAAATGGTTGGGATGCCGCCCCTGTGCGTTCGTGCCGGCTCAACCCCACGTGCCCGTACCGGAAGCCGGTCGAAGGCTCAAGCAGGCGATTGATCAGGGCTTAGCGGACGAAGTGGGGAAGGACCTTTTCGCCCGGGCAGGATCCCGCATGGAGAAGAAGAGGAAGGTTGCGCCGACCTCGCCCCGAGCCGGTGAAGAAAGGCGCAAGTCGACGCGCGTCCCGGCGGAAAAGCCGGTCGAGCCGGGACGGTCTGAAACGCGCAGCGCCGGACCGCGCCCGGAGATCATCCGGCCCCTCGAGGCTACGTCACGGCCGCAGACCCCTGGCTTCAGAACCCAACTCCAGCTTGGCCGGTCGCCCGTCGTAATCCATTGCCAATGGGCTCTTCCTTCGGGCACGACCTTCTCCGGGTGAACCTCGAGGAACAGGCGCTCGGAACAAGCACAGCCGGACACCACGTTCTGCCTCCACCTTTTCTGTATACGTGCTCGTTCGGCGGATCTCGTCCCCTCCCTCTTGTGCCCCCGGAATGGCACAGCACCGGGGTCCGGAAGCGTAACCTCGGTGGTCGAAGGGCTCGGTGCTTTGCTGCTTGGCCTTCGGGCTGCAGCCCTTGCTTGCAGGAATCCGGTTTGTGGCTCCGGAAACCGGCCGGGGCCGTGCAGAGTAGAAGCAAGCGTACCGAGTCACGCGCATGGGGTCGAGCTGGTGATTCTCGGCTGAACGAGCGGATGGTTGCAAGGAGGTGCCAATGCCTGAGCTCGACGAACGCGTCATCACCGCGGCGATTGTGGATCGTTTCTTCGAAAAGCTGAAGGCGAATCTCAGCCTCGATGTGGCGATTGCGGGCTGCGGGCCCTCGGGGCTCGTGGCGGGGGCGATTCTAGCCGGCGCGGGGAAACGCGTGGCGCTCTTCGAGCGCAAGCTGAGCGTCGGCGGCGGCATGTGGGGAGGGGGGATGCTCTTCAACGAGATCGTCGTTCAAGAGAGCGCAGTTCACCTCCTGGAGCGATTCGGCATTCGCTACCGTCCGTACCGGGATGGTTACTACACGGCCGACTCGGTGGAGGCGATCAGCAGCCTGACAGTGGCTGCGTTGCGGGCTGGCGCGACGATCTTCAACGCGGTGACCGTAGAGGATGTGGTGATGCGGCCGGACCGGGTGATCGGACTGGTGATCAATTGGTCGGCGGTGGACATTGCGGGGCTTCACGTCGATCCCCTCGCCATCCATGCGCGGTTCGTCCTCGATGCCACGGGCCACGACACGGAGGTGGTCCGGGTGGTCACCAAGAAGATGCCGGGAAAACTGAATACGCCCTCCGGGGACATCGAGGGGGAGAAGTCCATGTGGTCTGACCGGGCTGAGACGCTCACGCTGGAAAACACTCGGGAGGTTTTCCCGGGGCTCTACGTGGCCGGGATGGCGGCCAATGCCACGTACGGGGGACCGCGAATGGGGCCCATCTTCGGAGGGATGCTCCTGTCCGGAGAGAAGGTGGCGCAGGAGCTCTTGGCGCGGCTTGGCGAAGGATGCCTTCCGGATGGCGAGTGAGTTTCCTCCCGGAAGGTCGTTGCCTGAGGTCGGCGGGGGTAGGTTTGGCGCGGTCCGGATCGGGTCCTCGGGTCTGGGGATGAGCTCACGGTGGCGATGCCATCGATCCGCAGCCGGCGAGTTGGGACTTTCCATGCCAGCGGGGGCGATGGCTCAAGGAAGGCTCGGAGCGGTTGGCCATCGGTGAGTTCGGGAAATGCGCGGGTCGGGGGTCGAGGCTCGACCCGTCGAAGGGAAGACCAATCAGCGCCGAGCTTTCAGGAAATCGAGGGCGATTTCCGTCCAGGCGGAGACGGGTTTGTTCTGGTAGGTTCCTGGTTTCCAGCGGGTGTTGCGGATGGCGCTCATGGCTGCGAACTCCAGCGCCTCATTCCGGAGCGGGGTGGCGAACTTCACGTCGCGCACGGCGCCGTGGGCGTCCACCAGCACCTGTACGATCACGGTACCCGGGAGCACGGCGTTCTGGGCCTGCGGTGGGATTTCGAGATTGGCTTGGACCGCTTCGACGCCTCCGATGGGTTCCGGGAGCTCGTCCGGCAATTCGACCACGAGGGAGCCGGCCTCGGCTGGGGTCGACGAGCTAGCGCTGGGATGGGCGTCAGCCGTATCCGGTACGGCGGACGTCACAGCTTGCGCAGCTGGGGGAGGGCTGACGGGAGCCGGCCCGAGCCGGGACATCTCCTCCGCGCGCTTGGCCTGTTCCTGGGCATGTTTGAACTCCTCCACCAGCGGCCGGACCCGTTTGGCGTAGGGGGTGTCTGGATACTTCTCGACGAGCATCTGGTAGATTTCCGCGGCTTTCCGGTTCGCGTTGAGCACATTCTCGCAAATCCAACCGATGGCGTAGATCGCCTTCGGAGCCAGCTCGTTATCGGGGTACCGTGCGACGAGCTCTGCAAGGGTATCCATGGCGGCGCGGGGGTTCTTTTCGTCCCAGAGGAGAGACTCGGCGCGCAGGTACATGGAGCGGGCTCCATCGGGTCCAGTGGGTTCGGCCAGGAGGCCCAGTTCCCGTCTGGCCTGCTGGGCTTGAGGGCTGTCGGGATAGCGGGTGACGAGCTTGGCGAGCACCGAATCAGCCATCGCCGTGTCGTGCCGGACGGTTTGCAGGATGTAGGCGACGGAATAAAGCGCCTGGGGGGCGACGGAGGTATTCGGGTACTTCTGCACAATGTCCAGGTAGTAGGCTAGCGCCGTGTCCGGCTTCTCGAAGCGAAAGAGGAATAGCTCGCCGAGCTTGAGCTTATTCCGGGCCACGTTTTCGGGCGTGGCCGCTTCGACGATGGCTTGCTGTTGGCGCTGCTGGGAGGCTGCGCGGGCCGCCGCCAGAGCCCTGCGCTCGGCGGCCGTCATTTGCTCCAGCTCCCGGTGGATCCTCTGCACCGCTGCCCACACGGAGTCGTCCCGAGACCAGCGGAGGTAGACGTTCACCATGCTGTCCGGGGGGAAGATCCAGTAGAGGAGGGTATCCTGGCGGATCAAGGTCCAGGCGGCGCTATCGACGTCCACTCCGCGCCGGACCAAGGTATCCATCCGCGCGAAGATGATGAGCGAGTCGCGCCGAGAGAGGGTCGTGTCGGGGACCCACCACAATTCCCCTTCCAGGTGGCGACGGCGCTCGCCCACTTGCACGATGCCACCGCGCCCGCGCGCGAGCTGGCTTTCCTGCTGGGCCACGAGTTCACGGAGCTTGAGGAGCTGGTCCAGATCCTGGGACAGGCTGATGGCTTCCGGGACCACCTCCGCGCGCGCCGAGGCGGTGCGCACCTGGTCGAAGTGCTCCTTGGCCGTCTTGTAGTCGGCGTAGCGTTGCAGGTAGATCTGGCCCATCAGGAAGTGCGCATGGGCTGCGGCATCGGTACGCGGGTGGTCCTGGAGGATGTTCCGAAGCCAACGGGCCGCATAGTCGATTTCGCCCTTTGCGTAGGCAGCGGCCGCGATCTCGTATTTCGCGTCGGGCCAAAAGCGGGTCATGGACCCATCGCGCAGGATCTGCTCGAAGGTACGGATGGCCTCGTTGTAGCGTCCGAGCTCGCGCAAGGCGATCCCGCAGTTGCGCAGGGCTTCGAACCGGCGTTCCGGCTCCTGGCTGAGCCGCGCGGCACGACGGTAGCTCTCGGCAGCGAGGGCGTGCTCTTTCTCCCGACTGGCGCAGTCCCCCAACCGAAGGTAACACTGCATCTTGAGTTGCGCCTCGTCGATGCGATCAGCAGCCCGGCGGTAAGCCTCCATCGCCTCCCGGAAGCGGCCCCGTGCGTACTGAAGCTCGCCGAGGTAGAAGTGCGCTTCGTCACGGATCCGCCCGGGGACGTTCTTGCCGGCCAGGAGCTCATTCAGCGTCGCTTCCGCGTCGCCAAACTCGTTTTGAGCGATCAGGCATCGGGCGAGCCAAAGCCGGGCTTCCGGGGCCAGGTCGCTGTCGGGGAAGTAGGTGAGGAGCTCTTCGAATTTCCGCTGGGCCGACCCCAGTTGCCCCTGCCAGAAGAAGGCCTTGCCCATAAGCACGATGGCGTCGTCTACGTAGCGGCTTTTGGGATAGTTCTGGATGACCTTGCCCGCCTTTTCGGCCGCCTTCTGATAGCTTTCGATCTCAGCCTGAGTGGGGTTGTCCGTGCGGCGCCTCAGCCGTTGCTCTTCCCCCTTCTTGTAGAACTGCCTGGCATTGTAGAAGGTGTTGTAGTAGGCACACCCTGCGAGGATCAGCGATGAGGCCAAAAGCAGGGAACCGTACCGCCGAAAGGTGGACGCGATCTTGCCTCTGGGAGCGGTGGGCATGGGGATTCTGCCGAACCTCCTCTGTGGACTGACTGGTCGGCAAGCTGCTTACTCACCGACCTTCGCGCTTTGAACGAGCGAGCGCTTCCACGAGTTTCGGGAGCAGCTCCCCCGCCCGGCCGCGCACGTGCTCATCCACCCAGGGGGTGATGGGGGTGGACTCGATATTGACTTCGACCACGTACGCCCCGTATTCCTTCGCCTCAAGGGGCAGTGAGGCCGCCGGCTGGACCACGGCGGAAGTCCCGATGGTCAAGAAAACGTCGCTTGTGCGCGTGTAGAGGTAGGCCTGGGCCAGGGCCTCCTCCGGGAGGAGCTCGCCGAACCACACCACATCGGGGCGCAGGAGCCCGCCGCAGCGGCAGTGCGGTAGCTCGTCCCCCTCCCACTCCAGATCCTCCACCACCTTGCCGCACTGGATGCACCGATTGCGGTGGATGTTGCCGTGGAGCTCGATCACCTTGCGGCTGCCGGCGCGTTGGTGCAGGCCATCCACGTTCTGAGTGATGACCGCGAAGTCGGGGACGAGCCCTTCCAACTGGGCCAAGGCGGCGTGTCCGGGATTTGGTCTCACCTCGCGGATGATGCGGCGTCGGTACTGGTACCACTCCCAGACCAGGGAGGGATTGCGGAGGAAGGCATCGAAATTGGCCAGCTCCTCCGGCCTGAACCGCTTCCACAGGCCATCCTGGCCGCGAAAGGTGGGCACGCCGGACTCGGCGCTGATGCCGGCGCCGGTGAGGGCCGCTACACGCTGAGCCGATTTCAATCTGCCAATCAGTTCCTCCGAAAATGGACCTTCCGGCATCACGTTCTCCGCTGACTTCGGTCTTCGGGTTGGAGGCCGTCACCTTGCCGCCGGTCTTCCGGCTCGAGCGGGGCAAACAGGGATTCCACGCGGGCCAGGACCTTGTCGGGATCGGGCGCAAGCAAGCTGAGGTCGACCCCGTGGGCGAATGCCTTCCGGCTGGACTCGCGCAGCCATTCCCGCTGAAGCTCATCCACGCAGCTTCGCACGCGCTCCAGGCGCTCCACCACCGCCTGCCGGCACCGTTCCCGAAACGAAGCGTAGGCTTCGAGCATCCGGGATAGTTTCTCTTCGTCTGTGCTTACCCTCTTCCCCCGATCCCGGGCGGTTTCCACCTTCTGAGCGAGCTTGCGGATCTCCGCACAGTACTGAGCGGCGTAACGCTGGCAGGTTTGGAGGTAGTGCTCGAGGCCTTCCATTTCCTGCTCCGCTTTTCGTCGCAGCTCGATCACCGGGGGCAGAAAGCCGGCGTTCCGCAACACGGTGTAGGCCAGGCGCAGTTCCGGAGGGAGGTGGCAATCCGACTCGAGCCGGAGCGGTTTACCGGCGCCGGGCAGGTTATTTAGCTTGCCCGCTTCGATGGCCTCGCGAATTCTCTGCTCAGCGATCCATTCGATCGCCCGCACGGGTTGCGTCTCCCCACTTCGTGGAATCGTTACTCTCGCGCCGGGGGGAAGAGAACCGTGTCACCACTTCAGGATCGCGGCGAAGGTGCCATGGGACCCACGACAGGGGGCGGCGCGGGTTCCGCAGGCGCTCTGTTGGGGATGGTCTCCCTCGCGGATCGGCGTCTTTCCTTCCTCTGGCGTCCTCGGCCTTCATGCTTCCCGCTTTTCCTCCGCTCGACCCGCCGTCCCGAGAGCCCTCCGGAGCGGCTCCCGCACGAGAAGAGCCACCAGCCCTACGAGCGATCCAGCCGCGGCGGCGCTGAGGCCGAAGCTCGGGACCAGAGTTAGCAAGGCCTGGCTCTTCACCAGGAAAACCCAGGCGACGGTCAGCTGTCCCAGGGCATGGCCCGAAGCCCCCCAAAGGGCGATGCCGACGAGTCCGAAAGGCGGGCTCGCCCAGCGCTCAACAGCTCCCATCGCGAACAGCGCAGCTACAGCCCCAGCTAGCGAAAAGGCGAAGGGCAGGTTCGCGAAGGATCCCGTGAGCAAACTCACCACAAGTACCCGCCCCAACGCCACGGCGCACGCCATGCGGAAACCGAAGAGATCCAGCGCCATGAGAGTTACGAGATTGGCCAGGCCCGGCTTGACCCACGGCAAGGGGCGAGGCAATCCCGACTCGAAGGCGTGGATCACCGCTCCCGCTGCGATGAGGAGGGAAGCCAGGGTCACGGTGCGCGCCCGCGCCGCGACTTGCCCAACGGGGTGGGTGGGGATCTTGGGCCCGTGATGCGCACGGGCGCGTTTGGCTCTCCCCGGGCGGGGCGATTGCTTGGAAGGCAGCCCTACGTATCCTATCTCTTTCCGCCCGAACGTCATTGCGTCACGCAGTCGATGTCGCCGACGTGGCGTCGATGCACCTGGATGGTCAGTCGGTTGGGCGCGCACACAATCACGCCGCCGAGGGGCGTGACGGGTCGACTGGCCACGCAGAACTTGTCGGGGCAGCTGGACTCGATCACCCGGATCTTCCCTTGCCGCACGGAAATCGTGACGGGGCCGAGCGGGGCCTGCACCGTGACCTGAGTGTCGTGGGAGAAGCTCAGGATGTAGACCGGGCGGCCGTCGATGGTCACTTCCGCATGCGTAGCCCCGGAGAACCAGGCTCCCCCAAGGGGAAGGGCCAGCAAGCTTCCGGCCACCAAGGCGAGAAGGAGAAGCAGATCGGCGACGGTCAAGTGATGGCGGAGGAGGCGGGTGAGATCCGTCACCGCAGGGACCTCAGGGCTTGGAGGCGGGCCTCGGCGCGGCGCTTGTACTCTTGCGCGCCCCGATGGTTCGGGTTAAGCTCGAGGGCCTTGTCCAGCTCCTCGATGGCCGCCACGTAGTCCTCGGCAGTGTAGAGCGTGATGCCGCGATTGAAGTGACCCTCCGCCAGTTCGTTCAACCGCTGCTGGCAGCGCTCCACGTACTGAAGGGCAACGGCGTTGTCCGGGTCGTTTTCCAGGATCTGGCTGAAGACGGCCATGGCCCGGACGTAATCCCCCTGCTCGTAGCTCTCTTTGGCTTTCTGAATGAGCTCGCGCATGCCGATCATGCTGAAGGTTTGCCGCCGCATCCGCGTAGCCCCCGCGTGGTTCGGTATTAAGACCAGCGCCCGCTCGAACTGCTGGAGCGCCTTCTCGTAGTTCCCACTCTCGTATTCGACCAATCCGCTCTGGTAGTACTGGTCGGCCATTCGCACCATCTGGTCGTAGGCCCTTTGGTCGTACTCGATGGCTTCCTGATGCGTCGGGACGACGGTGAGGATTTCGCGGAAGGCAGCGCGCGCCGCCTTGAGCTTGCCCTCCGCCAAGGCTTTCTTGCCTTCGCGGAGCTTCTGCTGGATGTGCTGATCCACCAGGGGTTGGAGCTCGATCAATTTCTGCCGGGCCACGGGGTTGCCCGTATCCACCTCCAGGATCTTGCGGAACTTGATGCTGGCCTGGATGGCATTGCCTTTCCGTGCGAGCTCTTCCCCTTCCGCCAAAAGGCGGTCCAGCATCTTTTCCAAGTTTCCCTTCTCTTCGGCCACTTGCTCGAAGTATTTCCTGGCTTCCACGTAGTCGGGATCGTATTCCAGAGCCAGGGAAAACTCTTCGTAAGCGCGGGTGAGATTGCGCTGACGGTAGAACCCCAGCCCTTGGAGGAAGTGGTCTTCGGCGAAGGTGTGCAGAATGGCACGCGTGCGCGCCAGATAGTCCTGCGCCCGCTCGTGGTTCGGGTTGATCAGGAGCACCCGCTCGAAGACCGCCCGCGCCTTGAGGTAATCCTCCTGATCGTAGAACTTGACCCCGAGCTGGAAGGCCTGGCGCGCGGTAGCCTCCAGCGTCGGTCTCAGGACGTTAAGTTTCTGTCTCGCCTGCCGGTGGTTGGGGTTCCGTTCCAGAATCTGACTGAATTCGAGGGCGGCGGAGACCAAGTCCCCCTTGCGGCGCAGGGATTCGGCGTGGCGGAAGAGGGAGTCCAGCTGCGCGTCTTCCCGACGCACCACGCGGGCGACCGCTTGCCGCATCTCCCATGCCCTGTGGTCCTCCGGCGCAAAGGCGACGACCTTGTTGAGCTCCGAAAGGGCTTCCCGGAGCTTTTTCTCCTTCGCCAGTTGCGTGCCCCGGGCGAAGTGATGTTCGGCCAGGAGCGCCGGATTCTCTCCCAGCAGGAAGGCGAAAGTCATGATGAGGCGCTGCGAGGTAGCGCTGTAGACCACCTCGACTCGCAGCTGCGTCCAGTGTAGCCGCAGGCCCAAGGCGAGCTTGCGGACGTCCCAACCCTCGCTGCCCATGAGGAAGCCGCTGCGTCCCTCGAGGGGAACCTCCAGGCCCACGTGACCTGTGGACTTCCGTCGTGTCCAGTGCTGGGCGAGCAGCAATTGAGGACCATTCTCGATGGGGCGCCAGCTCAAACCTACTCGCAACTCCCTGTGCAGCAAGGGCCCTGCAATGGGAAGACCAAGGTAGGCAGCCCCGATCTGAACCTCCCCTATTCGGGATGCAACGGCATTCAGGGCGCTTAGGGGGCCAGGCAGCCCAGGAGCTGCGAGGGGACGCCAGGACAGGCCGAAGCCGTACGTGTAGCTTTGCGCAGAGTCCTGCGAGGTGAGGGCGGCCGTTAGCCCGTAGCAGAGACCGGGGGCCAGCCGACGGGACCACGCAATCGCTCCGTTCCTCCCTCCGCCTGGCCGCGGATTGTGCCACAGGGCGAATCCGAAGCCCCCATTTTCCGGGTCGTACAGGCTCGCTGCGAAGCTCTGCAGTTCGTACGTCCGCCGGAAATCGAAGACGAACGTCGGTTGCCGGACTTCAGCCAGGGCAGCGGGATTCCAGAACACCGCGCAGGCATCGTCGGAGCCCACCACCAGCGACTTTCCCAAAGCCACGGCCCTTGCCCCCGGGGCGGCACCCTCGAACTGCGCCGTAGCCGGCAGGGCCCCCAACAAGAAACCCAGCAGACCGGCAAGGCAACGCAACAACGCTACTTGCCGGCGTTTCCCCTTGCCTTCCTTCTCTCCTCCAGTGCAGGGAGCCGGGCGACCGGAGAGGGGATGGAGATCCTTCATGGTCAGGCCTCCACCGCCAATTGCCGCCAATCGAGCTCGAGGACGCGGATGGGGCGGGACTTTCCCTTCAGCTGCACCAGTTGCTCGCCGGAAAAGAGGTAATCGCCTTTGCTCGAAGCGGCGATGGCCTCAGTGACCAAGATCTGCCCGGGTTGGGCCATCGCACAGAGGCGGAAGGCCACGTTGACTGTGTCCCCGAGCACGGTGTGATCCCTTCGATCGCGGGAGCCCACGCTTCCGGTCACGGCAGGTCCTGTATGCACGCCGATGCCTACCTGCACTGTGAGCAAGCCTCCCTGGGCGCGCTGCGCGTTCAGTCGCGCCACTTGGCGCTGAATCTCACAGGCCGCCCGCAGCGCATTCTCCACCTGCGCCGCACCGAGGAAGACGGCCATGACCTCGTCGCCAACGAACTTGTCTACCATTCCCCCGCATTGCTCCACGATGCGAGCCTGAAGATCAAGGTACACATTGAGCAGCTCCACCACCTGGGGAGGCGGAAGGGTGTCGGCGATGGCGGAGAAGTTCCGCACGTCGGAGAAAAGGAGCGACACGCTCTGCAGCCGGCTGATTTCCACGCTCTGCCCAACGGTGGCCTTCCGGTGGATCATTTGCACCGTGAGTGGCGAGACGTACTTCTGCATCTCGATCTTTTCCCGGAGGCTCAGGATCATTCGATTGAACTCGTGCGCCAGCGTGCCCAGCTCGTCGCGGGTGATAGCCGGGATCCGCACGTCCAAATCGCCACGTCCCAGTCGGCGGATCCCTTCGGCGAGGTGGTCCACCTGCTGGGTCATGCGGTCGGCGACGAAGGCGATGAGCATGCCCGAGACGAGCAACACAAGGACGATGCCGAAGGCTGCGGTACGTTGCGCCCGGTAGAGGGGACGCAGGACCTCGCGTTGCGAGAGGCCCACCCCGACCAAACCTACCGGCACCGGTTCAGGGGCTCCGCTCGGGCCTGGGCGTCGGGAGACGACCGGGTAAGCGACCTCGAGAATGTCGCGGTCCACGATCAACTGGGGGGAGCCGGAACGCAGGGCTTCGGCGCGTGAGCCGTCTGCTAGCGTCTTGCCCCGCTGAACGAAATCGGTGTGGGCGCGAAGACGCAGCTGCCGGTCCGCCACGTAGGCGAATCGGAAGCCCTGGATCCCCAAGCGCTGTAGATTTACCACCTGGGCCTGGAGCTCGGCTGCGGCAATCTCGTCATTGGCGGGAGTGATCAAATTCTGCTTCACCAGCTCCGATTCCGCCAACTGTCTGCCGGTGAGGAGGCATGTTTCGATCAAGCGCTTCTCGAGGGACGAGCGGTAGCTCCCCAACGTCAGCCCCAAGAGGAGCAGCACGGCGAGAAGCACAATCCCCGCGTGGGTGAGGATGAGCTTGGCCTTGATGGGAAGGCTCGCCAGCGCCTGGAGGGGAGCGGTGGGGAGCGTGAACCCCCTCATGCGCGTGGGCTTTAGCTGGCGCCAACCCCGCGCTTGGAGCTCACGCTCGGCCAGCACGAAACGCACCCTGCGCGTGGATTCCCTTGCCGGTGATGCTTCCACGGTCACCTACCTTTCATTGGCAAGGTGGCGATCTCGACCATCTCGCGAGGGCTCCTCCGGACCCGGATCGGAGGTGCCACGCCCCGTTCCCTCCTCACTGCGTTTGGGTCGGCACCTCGATGACCTCAATGTCCTCGACCTTCATCGGGCCCGACACTCGGCGATCCCGCTTGGCCATGTCCTGGAAGTAAATGAACAAGTACACCGCGATCGCGAGGAGGATGACCAGGACCCAAGGCGACTTCTTTTGCCTCTGGATGGTCCATGCTCTCTTGAAGTAGCGGGTCTCGAAATGGAGGCGCTGCTTTTCCCCCTCGCTCTGCTCCGGCGGCGTGTAGAATCTCGGCCGGTAGGCAAATTGCCGCGGTCGCATCGGTGGCCCAAACAGCATATTGCCTCACCTCACAGGGGAGTTTTCTCACCTGTTTGTTAAACCAATAGGGGCGGTCTCTTCTCGATCATCTGGAAAAGCTGGCCAATCGCTGGCAGATCAGATCCTGGGCGTCATTGGCGAGGGAGGTTGGCACAGTGTAGTTGTTCACGATCAAGGAAAAGGCCAGCTCTTCGCCGTCCGCCGTGGTGACGTATCCACTCAGGGCCCGCGCATTTTCGATGTACCCGGTCTTGGCCCGTACATTTCCCTCCGCTGGCGTCCCTTGCATGCGACGTTTCAGCGTGCCGTCCACCCCGGCGATGGGCAGGGAATCGTAAAAATAGCGTCCCACGGGGTGGCGGCGCATGACCCGCAGCAGCGTGACGATGCTGTTCGGCGTCACGTAGTTGTAGCGCGACAGCCCCGATCCATCGACCATCACCAGTTCCTGGGGATCGATCCCGATCTCGGAGACGAACTCCTTCACGACCTCGATCCCTTTGGCCGCGCTGCCGACGTCGCGAAACTGCTTTCCCAGCGTACGCAGCACCAGTTCCGCATACAGGTTCTGGCTCACCTTGTTGATGGCGGTGCAGATCTCAGCCATCGTTGGCGACGTGTAGGTTGCCACTGGGCAGGAATCCGGGTAAGTGTAGTCGGGCAGATCGTCGATGTCCCAGGCGTTGCCATCCACCTGGATCCCGGAGGCTTCCAAGACCTCCCGGAAGACAACCGCTGCGAAGCGCGTCGGATTTTCGACGGAGAACCAGTCCCGCCGGCTCTCCCCTCCGGCTGGCAACGACCCGTCGATGCGGACAAGATTGGCGGCGCGTTTGCGTTGGTAGGTGATTTCCTTCTCCAACCCGGGCCGCACGGTGACGACGCGGAAGTCGATCTCGACGTAGCGCGTGTTCGGGATCAGCTCGTACTTGACGGGGCTTCCCGGCACAGGGCCGGGAGTGTAGACGATATCGACACAATTGTCGTTGAAGCTGAGGGCGCTGATCTGGGCCGCATACCAATCGGACTCGTAGTCCCAGCTCCATCCGGCCCCCAGGATTTCCTCCTCGAACCAGTTGTCGTCGCCCACGATCCGCCCTGCGATCCGCCGGACTCCCCGGGATTTCAAGCTGTCCACCCAGCCCCGGAAAACCGCCAGGGGATCGCCCTCGTGATACCGGCCCGTGATGGAAGGATCGCCTACTCCCCGGATCACAAGATCGCCGTGGAGCACCCCGTCGACGACGGGACCCGTGCGGAAAAGCCGGGTGACGTAGCGGAAGTCGGGCCCGAGCCGAGCAAGGGCGGTTGCCGTGGTGAACAGCTTCAGGTTGGAGGCCGGCATGAAGGCCTTGTGGGGGTTGCGCCGCATGAGGTAGTGACCGTCGCGCAGGGACTGGATGACGACGCCCCAATGTCCGCTGGCGAAGGCTGGATTGTCCAGGATCTCCTCGATATCGGCGCGAAGACGGGCTTCTGCGTCGGGCACGGTGAGGACCCGTTGCCGGGCGCAGCCGGAAACACCCGCCAGCGCCAATGCCAACACCAACCCCGGCCACCGCGTTCCGAGCCGCCGCTTCATACCTACGCCTCGCCCCTGTTTCGATGCGGCAAACGCGCCGTGACGGCTGTTCGCATCCGCTGCCTGTCGAGACCCTCCTCGGCGCCTGCAAAGGCCCTGCGGTCCGCACGCATCAGAGAGCTGCCACCCGCGCGCTCCCGAAAAGATCCGCCCGCAACTCCGCCCCGATGCCGGGGCCCTCCGGCAGGATCGGCCTCGCTTCTGGCGAGAGCTGCACTCCGGTGAACGGATCGTCCGTGGTCAAGAGGTGGCCATCGAGGTCGAGGTAGTCCACAAGTGGGGCCAGGTGCGCAGCAGCCGTGATGCCCAACGAACTCTCCACCATGCACCCGAGCATCACCTGCAGTCCGTGGGCGCGGGCGACGGCGATCATCTCCCGTGCGGGCCAAAGTCCTCCGCATTTCATGAGCTTGATGTTGATGCCATCGAAGAGACCGGCGAGCTTCGGGATGTCCGCCGGGCTGTGCACGCTCTCGTCCGCAAACAGGGGGAGATCGACGCGGTCCCGAAGCCAGCGCATCCCTTCCAGATCCCCGGCCGGGAGAGGCTGTTCGACGAGTTCCACCCCGAAGTCCTTCAAGGCGCGGATCTTGGCGAGCGCCTCTTCGCGAGTCCAACCCTCGTTGGCGTCCACGCGAAGCGCTCGGTCTGTACGCTTGCGGATCGCCTCGATGATGCGCAGGTCATGTTGACTGCCCAGCTTGATCTTCAACACGGGGAAGGTTGCGGCTTCTTCCAGCTTGGCTAACATTCGATCGAGGCTATCCAGGCCCAAGGTGAAGGACGTTCGCGGGACTTGTTGCGGGTTGAGGCCCCAAAGACGGTAGAGCGGTACCGCCAGCCGTTTCCCAATCCAATCCCAAATCGCCATCTCGAGGGCCGCTTTAGCCGGTGCATGCCTTGCTCCCCAGGCTTGTTCGAGTCGGGAGCGGAGGGATTGGAGGTCGAAGAGATCCTCCGGCACCAGTTCGGCAGCGCGCCCGAGGAGCGCCATCGTCTCTTCGGGCGATTCCGCGTACCGGCGAATCGGCGCGGCCTCGCCGTACCCTTCGATCCCCTCGGATTGGAGGCGAAGGAATACGTTGTCGGCCGTGTCGCTCGCCGCGCGGGAGACGCGAAATGTGTGGCGAAGGTGAAGCGTATACGGGACAACCCGGATATCGACCCGCATCATCGTTCCGTCGCAGTGCCTGTTTCGCTGACCGCCTCAAGTTAACGATTCTGCAGGGCAGAGTCAAGACGGAGCCGGACCATGCCCGAAATCCGCAGGGTTTCTCCTTGCTGGGATTTGGCGAGGGGGTTAAATTGGGTGGCGCCAAGAGGAGCATCTTGGCAGGTTCCATGGTCGGGGCGGTCAAAATTGGATTTGCCGAGGAGCGAAAGGTGAGGTACGCGAGGATTTCGCCTGCCCTACTGATGGGCTTGGGCTTGCTGATTGCCTTTGCCTCCTGCGGGAAGAAGAAGCCTCCGGAAGCCGGGGGCGAAGACGATCTTCTCGCGCGCGTGGGCGATCGCACGATCACGGTGCGCGAGTTCGTGGGCAGGATCCGGTATGCACCCGTTGGGCGGGGAGCGCAGTCGCTCGACCTTGCCTCCAGGAAGAGCTACCTCGACGTCCTGGTCGAGGAGAAACTCGCCGCTCTCGCGGCCCGCGCCAAGGGCCTGGATAAGGAAGTGGACCTCGAGCCGACGCTGGAGGAGGTCCGGGACCAGGCCATGCTCCGGGAACTGTATCTGGATCGGGTGCGGAATCAGGTGGTGCTTCCGGAGAAGGAGATCGAGATCGCCGTGAAACGGGCCACGGAGGAATTGGATTTGGCCTATTTCCGGGCGGCGAGCGAGGAGGAGGCATGGTGGGTCAGGCAGAGGATCCTTGAAGGCCGGAGCTTCTCCCAGGTGGCAGAGGAGCGCTACGGGCGGCGCTTTTCCGAAGATCAGTTCCGGAGGCGGATCCGTTGGGGAGAAGCGGAGCCCGCCCTCGAGGAGGTGGCCTACATGCTCAACGTGGGCGAGGTCTCCGAGCCCGTCCCGGTGGAGGGAGGTTACTACATCCTGAAGCTCCTCGGCCGGCGTCAGACGGGGATTTCCCCCACGAACGAATTCCGTTCCGCGGTGGAGCAACGGCTGCGCTACCGCAAGGAGGCTCGGCTGGCTCGCGAATTTGCCGAACGCACCCTCCGCGCGAATCCGGTGGCCGTCAACCGGGAGGCGCTGGACAGACTTGCCGAGGTCATGCAGAATTCCCTCAGGGAGGAAACTTTCCCCACGGAGATCGATCCCTCCTGGCTTATGTCCGTGGGGGAAGAGTTCGCTTGGCGCGATTCGGTGCTGCTCGAGGTCGGGACGGAGCAGTTCCGGGCGCGGGACGTGTTGACACGCCTTGCACGCGGAGGCCGGGTGCTCCGCCTGGATTCCCTCCGCGCGATCCCCAACGTGCTCGCCGGGATGGTGCTCCAGCTCGCGCAGGACGAAGCCTTGCTTCAGGAAGCCAGGCGGCTGGGATTGGAAGATCACCCCCGGGTGAGGCGGGATGTGGCTGTGTGGGAGGATTACCTCTTAGCTCAAATCCTGCGCGACCGGCTTGGGGAGGAATCGCGGTTTCGGGCAGTGGTCGATAGTGTCCGCGCCAAGCTGACCGTCACCGTGTTTGAAACGAAGCTGGCCAGTCTCGACCTCAGTGCAGCGCGCCAAACTTCCTCCGCAGCATGGGCTTCGCGGAGTTCAGCGCTCCCGCCGTGGCCTGGGGAGTAACAGGGGGGAGCTAATCGGGGGCCACGGGCAAAAGGGGGATGCCGAACTCAACCGGCACGTCCTGGCAGCCTTCCCAGAGGCTGATTCTCCGGAGTCGCGAGTGGGACAATCCCGGATCTGGTGCACTTTTTTGTTCCCGAGGGATGATAACGGGATTGCCAAGCGGGAACTTCTTCGCGCATCCGTATGTTGGAATCGCAACGAAACGTGTGACGCGATGCTTCGTGGAAGCACCGCGCTCGCTCCGGGGATTCGCGGAACGGCGCCCGGGCGATGGCTTAACCTCCTCCCTCGGCAAGAGGAATACAGCGGAAAGGTGGGCTGAATGGCCTTGGCCTTGCCGACAAAGCGGTGGTCGCAGTGGAGGTTTTGGAAGGTTGGACGGTCACGAGCTACTCATCCTCTTGGTCTTCCTCATCACGTACGCGTTCATCGCGATCCAGAGGCTTCCGGGCATCCGCATCGATCGACCGTCCGGAGTGACGGTGGGGTCTACCCTGCTCTTGCTCACGGGGCTAATCAATTTGGAGGAGGCCTACTCCTTCATCGACTGGCATGTGATCACGTTTCTGCTGGGCATGATGGTCATGGTGGCCTACCTCGAATTCGCCGGTTTCTTCGAGTACACGGCCGCCTATCTGGTCAAATTGGCCCCGAACGGAGTGGCGCTTCTCGCTGCGACCCTCGTGGCGTCAGCCGTCTTCTCGGCTCTCTTCGTCAACGATACGGTTTGCCTTCTCTTCACCCCGGTTCTGCTCCGGGCCACGAGCCTGTACGGCCTCAACCCCATTCCCTACTTGATCGCCATTGCTACCGGATCCAACATCGGCTCGGCGCTCACGGTGATCGGAAACCCTCAGAATATGTACATCGGCATTCAATCGCGACTGCCGTTCTTGCGCTTCAGCGCAGTGATGTTCGTCCCTGTAGCCGTGGGGCTGGCTCTGGACTACGCCATCCTCCGGTTAGTATACCGCGACCAGATCACCAGCAAAGCCTTTGAGAGCTCCCATTGGAAACCGCCTCGCCTCAAGAAGACCCTTACGGTGAAAACCCTGGCCGCTTTGGGGCTGACCCTGCTCTTGTTCATCGCCGGCGTGCCTTATCCCCTAGCGGCGTTGTTGGGTGCGTGTCTGATTCTGGTCCTCGGGTATGTCCCACCGCGTTACGTGTTGAAGGATGTGGACTGGACGGTGCTCCTCTTCTTCGCCGGCCTTTTCGTGGTGATGGGAGCATTCCGCAAGGCGGGCTACATGGATCAATTCGTGGCGCTTACGGCGCGGTACGTTGCCAAAGATGGTTTGTTGGAGTACCTCGGACTGGGGTTCGTCGTGGCGCTGCTGTCGAATCTGGTGAGCAACGTTCCTGCCGTCATCCTGATGCAGCCGGTTTTCCTCCGGTACGGGGATGGCCTCCAGCCTTGGATGTTGCTGGCCATGTCATCCACCTTCGCCGGGAATGTGACCTTGCTGGGTTCTGTGGCGAATCTGCTGGTGGCGGAGCGGGCCCAGGCGAAGCGGGTTCACCTCGGGTTCCTGGAATACCTTAAGGTTGGGCTTCCCCTGAGCTTGCTGACCATCGCCTTTGGTGGTCTGTGGTTGTGGCTATTGAGGTGACGAATGCTTCGTGAGATGACAATGGACTCTTGCGGACAACCCTGGGGAGGTGAGGCGACGATGGCCGAGGGCTCAGCGATCGACAACGACTCCAACTCGAACGGCGACGCCAGGCTGTTTGAGCTCTTGGACGGAGCCAGGGGGGATCTGGTCGAAGTCATCCCGCAGGTGGAGGACCAGAAGCGCATTGCAGGCGACCCCACGCGCCCGCTGGAGGAGCGACTGGAGGCGCTGGAGGATGTCCTCGAGTCCGAGGTGGGGGATACGCCACTGACCCGAGCCCGCAATCTGGAGCGAGAGGTGGGGTTGCGGCAGCTCTTCCTGAAATTCGAGGGGGCCAATCCCACAGGCACCCAGAAGGATCGCATCGCCTTCGCGCAGGTGATGGATGCTGTCCGGCGGGGATTCGATACCATCACCATGGCCACCTGCGGCAACTACGGCGCCGCCATGGCCCTTGCGGCGAGCGTGGCGGGTTTGAGATGCATCGTTTGCATTCCCGAGAACTACCACACCCGCCGGATCAAAGAGATCGTGGAGCTCGGCGCGGAGATCGTGCGAGTCCCGGGCGACTACGAGAGCGCCGTGGAGATGTCGCGCGAGCTAGCTGCGCAGGGCGAATTCTACGACGCCAACCCCGGCAGCGCCAACACCTCCCTGCAGTTGCGCTCCTACGGAGAGATCGCCTACGAGATCTACGATGAGCTCCGCGATGCGCCCGCGGCCGTGGCAGTGCCCGTTTCCAACGGCACCACTCTGGCCGGGATCTACAAGGGTTTCGTGAGCCTCTACCGAAGGGGAAAGACCTCGCGCATCCCTCGCATCGTGGCCGGCTCTTCCTACCGGAAGAATCCGATCGTCCAGGCCTTCCTTCGCGGGGCCCCCGGGTGCGAGGATCTGAAGCCGCAGCTCATTCACGAGACGCTCATCAACGAGCCGCTTGTGAACTGGCATTCCATCGACGGCGACCTGGCCCTGTCGGCCATTCGCAGGAGCAAGGGCTGGGCGGCCAATGCCACCGACAAGAGCATGCAATTCTTCTCCAAGCTGCTGCGGGAGAAGGAGGGCTTGCACGTCCTCCCAGCCTCCACCGCGGGACTGATCGCGCTCCTGGACCTCCACAGCAAGGAATCTTTGCCCGGGGACCGGTACGTCGTCGTTCTGACGGGCCGCAGGTGATCCAGGACGCGGCCCGAGAGGAGGCGGAGATGGTCACGAGCGGGGAAGGCAAAGCGCCAAACGCCGGCGTCATCGACGGACCTGCAATTGTCTACTGCCAAGGGGCTTTCAACACGACCAATGGGAAGACGGCGCACGGGCTCGTGCGACGATCGCGGCGGTACCGGGTGCTGGGCATCATCGATTCCCGTTACGCCGGTCGCGACGCGGGAGAAGTGCTGGACGGTCGTCCTGCCGGGATCCCCATTTTCGCCAGCGTGGAGTCCGCTGTTCGGGAGCTGCGGGAACGGGGGGAAGAGCCGCAGTATTTCGTAATCGGGCTTGCCCCCGACGGCGGTCGGCTGAGCGCTGAGGCCCGTCAGGAGGTGATGCTCGCCATCCAGTTGGGCCTGAACGTGGACTCCGGGCTGCACGATTTCCTGTCCGAGGATCCCGAGATCTGCCGCCTAGCTGAGGCGGCTGGGGTTCGCATCCGCGATGTACGCAAGCCGCCCCCTCGAAGCCAGCTGCATTTCTTCTCCGGCAAGATCGAGGAGGTGGATGCGTTCCGCGTGGCTGTGCTGGGCACGGACTCCGCGGTGGGCAAGCGTACCACCTGCTGGCTTCTCACCGACGCGCTCAATGAGGCAGGGCTGAGGGCCGAGCTTGTGGGGACCGGCCAAACAGCTTGGATGCAAGGGGCCCGCTTCGGCATCATCCTCGACTCCCTGGTGAACGATTTTGTGAGCGGAGAAATCGAACACGCCGTGTGGACCGCCTGGAAAGAAGCACGGCCAGAGGTCATCGTGATCGAAGGCCAGGGGAGCTTGATGAACCCGGCCTATCCTGGCGGCTTCGAGATCCTAGCGGCGGCACGCCCGCACGTCGTGATCCTTCAGCACGCGCCGGCCCGCCGGGATTACGATGGCTTCCCCGGCTACCCGATCCATCCCCTGAGCCTGCAGATTGAAGTGATTGAAAAGCTCTCCGGGAAGCCGGTCGTGGCGTTGACCATCAATCACGAGGGTCTTACGCGCGAAGAGATCCCAGACGTATGCCGCGCGCTCGAATTGGCCACCGGCTTGCCCACCTTCGATGTGCTGCTCGAAGGAGCTTCGGGGCTCGCGGGAGTTATCCGCAGGTGGATGGCGGAGACGCCTCGCCGGAGCCGTCCCTCTCAAGCGCGGAGCTAACCGAATGACGCAGGGAGGCGACTCGGACCGGGAGACCTGGCCTTCGACCTTCTTTGCCGAGGGCCTTCTCGCCATTGACCTCCTCGAGGTGGGGCCGCCGCGGCTTTATGCCAATCGCCTCGCTGTACCGTACCGGACTCATCGCGGGGGTCGAACGGACGCGATCGAGCTGCTCTTCTCGTACGAGGAGCCGGTCTTTGATCCTTCCGATGTTTCCTACCAGAACCTGGCGGCGATGATTGCGGTCCAGCCGGCGCTGAACTACGGGCTTTTCTGCCGCACCATCCGCTTCCACGGCCTCTTCGACCGCGCCGACCGACGTTTCATCTACCAAATGATGGAAAACACCTCCCGCGAGATCTGGGTGAACAAGCTCCTCCGACCTAACCCGTTCCTGGTCCTCCCGTCGGACACCTTGCCTCCGGAGAAGCCCCGGCGATTCACCCAAGCCGGCATCGAGTTCTCGATGCCCTGGCGAGAAGGGGTGCGAAGCGGGCGCGCCTGGAAGACGGATCCGACTCGCCACGCCGTGCTGTCGAGCGGCGGGAAGGATAGCCTCCTCACCTACGGCTTGCTCGCGGAGACTGGCCTCGAGGTGCATCCCGTCTTCGTAAATGAGTCGGGCCGGCACTGGTTCACCGCCTTGAACGCATACCGGCATTTCCGGCGGGAAATCCCCAACACCGCCCGAGTATGGACCAATGCCGACCGGGTTTTCAACTGGTTCCTGCGCCATTTCCCCTTCGTGCGTGAGGATTTCGCCTCCGTGCGCTCAGATCAATACCCCATCCGGCTCTGGACGGTGGCGGTGTTCCTGTTCCCGGCTCTCCCGCTGCTGAAGAAGCGGGGGATCGGGCGGCTTTTGATCGGGGATGAGCATGACACCACTGTGCGCGGCCGTTTCCGGAACATCAGCCACTACTGCGGTCTCTACGACCAGAGCCGCTACTTCGACGCCGCCATGTCGCGGTATTTCTCCGCGAAGGGTTGGGCGGTGGTTCAGTTCTCCATCCTGCGCCCGCTTTCGGAGTTACTCATCGAAAAGATCCTCGTGGAGAGGTATCCCGAGCTTCAGGCGCTGCAGGTTTCCTGCCATGCCGCGCACCTGGACGGAAACCGCGTGAAGCCCTGCGGTCGGTGCGAGAAGTGCCGGCGGATCGTCGGGATGCTGGTGGCACTTGGGGCAGATCCCGCCCATTGCGGATACTCCCCGGCCCAGGTGGAACAGTGCTTGCTCGACCTGGAAAGGAAGCCTGTGCATCAGGAGCGTGCCGCCGCTCAAGAGATGCTTTTCCTGCTCCAGTCTCGAGGGGCGATCCACAGCATGGCCGCAGCGCCCCGCCTGGAACCGGCGCCCGAGGTGCTGAAGCTGCGCTTCCATCCGGAAAGATCGCCAATGCGCTGCATTCCCGAGGAGCTTCGGCCGCAGGTATTCCGCAAGATGCTCCAACATGCCCGAGGAGCCGTCCGCTGGAGGCAAGGGCGCTGGGAGGAGTTCGATCCTATGCGGGCACCGGATTTCGCCTCAGCGGAGGACCGTCCCGGGCGTGTCTCGTCACAGGGCTAAAGCGCGGGCAGTTTCCGAACCGTGCCTCCACGCGGACAAAGGCTCCGGGGCTCGAAAAGCTCGCGGGAGATGCAGGCGGCTACGGCTTCTCTTGATCATGTGGCGGAAAAGCGTTATCTCTTGTGGCGTTGGGACCGCCCCGCAGATCGTGTCAGCATTGGCCATGAGCTGTGTCGGAGTTGCGAAAGGGAGAAGGTCACCATGAGTGCCAAGCCTTTGATCCTGAACGAAGACAGGTACTTCAGCAGCAATCCCATCGAGCGGAAGATCGCAAGACACCTCTACGAACTCGTGAAGGACCTGCCCCTAATCTGCCCCCATGGCCACGTGAATCCGCGGCTGTTCGCTGAGAACAAGCCTTTCCCCGACCCCGTGGAGCTGCTGGTGATCCCCGATCACTACCTCTTCCGCATGCTTTACTCGCAAGGGATCCCGCTGGAATCGCTCGGGATTCCGCGTCGCGACGGGGCCGAGGTGGAGAGGGACCACCGCAAGATCTGGCAGATCGTGGCCGATCACTTTTACCTCTTCCGGGGCACGCCCACGGGGATGTGGCTGAAGCACGAAATGCACGACGTCTTGGGGGTCACTAAGCGGTTGACCAGCGAGACGGCCATGGAGATCTACGACCAGATCGTCGAAACCCTCTCTCGTCCCGAAAATCTCCCGCGGGCGATGTTCGAGCGATTCAACATCGAGGTCCTGAGCACCACCGATGCCGCCACCGATACCCTCGAGTACCACAAGAAGATCCGAGAGAGCGGCTGGAAAGGTCGGGTCATCCCGGCTTTCCGGCCCGACAACGTGACGGACATCTCCCGCCCGGATTGGAAGGCCAATGTGGAGAAGCTGGCGGAGGTCAGCGGGATCGATACCAGTACGTACTCGGGTTTTCTTCAGGCGTTGGAGAACCGTCGGCAGTACTTCAAAGAGATGGGCGCGACTTCCACGGATCACGGGGTTTGGACGCCCTTCACCGTGGAGCTCAGCCGCAAGGAGGTGGAGGAGATCTACGAGCGGGCGTTGCGCGGCAAGACCACACAGGAGGACGCCCGCCTGTTCACCGGGCACATGCTCATGGAAATGGCGCGGATGTCCATCGAGGATGGACTGACAATGCAGATCCACCCGGGGAGCTTTCGCAATCACAACCAGCTCATCTACGAGCGCTTCGGACCGGACAAGGGCTGCGACATCCCCATGGCCACGGATTTCGTGCACAACCTCCGCCCCCTACTGAACAAGTACGGCAATGACCCTCGTCTGACGGTCATCGTGTTCACCCTCGATGAATCCACCTACTCGCGGGAACTGGCTCCGCTGGCCGGGCATTATCCTGCGCTCAAGTTGGGCCCAGCCTGGTGGTTTCACGACAGCCGCGAGGGAATGCTCCGCTATCGGCGCATGGTTACGGAGACGGCGGGCTTCTACAACACCGTCGGGTTCAACGATGACACGCGGGCCTTCCCGTCCATTCCGGCCCGCCATGACCTGGCGCGTCGCGTCGACTGCCGCTACCTGGCTGAACTCGTGGCGGAACACGTGCTGGACCTCGACGAGGCCGAAGAGATCATCGTCGATCTCTCCTACAATCTGGCCAAGAGGAACTACAAGCTCTGAGCTGGCGATGAGCCTTTCTCAGGCCGAACCCTTGGAGAGGGTAGCAATGACCGACACGAGGATAGGCTTCATCGGGCTCGGCATCATGGGAAGGCCAATGGCCGGAAACCTGCTCCGGGCGGGTTACTCCCTCTGCGTCTACGATATCCGCCCGGAGGCGGTCGCCTCGCTTGTGGGGGAAGGGGCTCGCGGCGCGATGTGCGCGCGCGAAGTGGCTGAGCAGAGCGAGGTGGTGATCACCATGTTGCCGGACACGCCCGATGTCGAACTCGCCGTCTTTGGCCAGGACGGCGTCAGTCAGGGCGCGAGGCCCGGCATGCTCTACATTGATATGTCCACCATCGCCCCCAGTGCGGCCCGGCGTATCCACGACCGTCTGGCAGCCCAGGGAGTGGAGGCGCTCGACGCGCCTGTCTCGGGGGGCGAGCTCGGAGCCCGGGAGGCGACGCTTTCCATCATGGTGGGTGGGAAAGCCAGCGCCTTCGAAAGGGCGTTGCCCATTTTGAGAACCCTTGGGAGGCGCATTGTGCACGTGGGGGGACCGGGAGCCGGACAGCTGGCCAAAGCCTGCAATCAGATCGTCGTGGCAGTTACCCTTCAGGCCGTGGCGGAGGCGCTGACGCTGGCGCGCAAGGCGGGCGTCGACCCGCAGAAAGTGCGGGAGGCCCTCCTCGGAGGCTTCGCCAGCAGCCGCGTCCTGGAGGTGCACGGTCTGCGGATGATCGAAAGGCACTTCGAGCCGGGATTCCGAATTCGCCTTCACCGCAAAGACCTCCGAATCGCCCTGGAGACGGCTTGCGAGCTTTCCGTGCCTCTGCTGGCCACCTCCCTCGTGGCGAACGAGCTGGACGCTCTCCTCGCCAGAGGCTTGGCGGAGCTCGATCATTCCGCCCTCGCCCTGCTGGTGGAAGAGCTTGCGGGCATGGGGCATGCGGGACCGGAGGAAATGGGGCCGCAACCGTCCTGACGCAGGACGATCGGCGCGTCCGCCCGCCCGCACGTAGAACAGCCGGAGGCGGTAGGGCATGGACCTCGCGTCGGGCGTGAATCGATTCCGGAGGGTAGACCTGTTCGGCCCCCCGGCGCCGCGGCTCACGGAGGAGGGAAGCGGGTTGGTTCGGGCGGGGTCGTCCTCATCGCGTCAAGCAGTTCCTCCAGCTGGTGAGCAGGTGGCGAGGATGGCCCGAAGGAGTCGCGCGCCGCAAGGTAGAGCTGCGCCTCGAGGTAAGCGAGGAGCTCCTGGCGCTCCACAAGGGGCTTGTAGAGCCAGATGCGATTCCTCCGGTTCTTCCCGGAAAGCTCCACGGGGAAGACGAAAGGACCCAGGCCCACCATCAGCAGGTTCTGCGGGGTGATGAGGCTCTCCTCCAACAGGCCCTTCCTCGCCATGTCGTGCAGTACCTGCCAGAACCCTTCCGCTGTCAATCCTTCGAGGGCCCGGGGAGGGAGCGACGTATACAGGTCCACGCTAGTCATCGGACCCTGCTCCCAAAGCTGAGCCAGAACTGCGGCCTCCTGCGGTGTGGGTAGCGGAATCTCCCACACGCGCTTCTTGCGAGGGGCGGGGGCTCGGCTCGTCTGCCTTCGAAAGACTGCTCCGAGATCGAGTACCGGTCCCATCCCGAGGTTCCTTCGCGTCAGGTATTGGTCGATTCGATCGCCGGAGCCCGTTGCGGGCTGGAGGGGAAGGCTCTGGGGCGTCCCGGGAAGGGCGAAGACTCGTGTGCTCGGCTGCAAATTGTCAACTTGCTCTCCGAGCCAGGGAGAGGAGCTTCGGGCGGTCATCCGGAGATGGGCTCGCCGCAGGCTCTGCTCGTCAAGTCCGCGGAGCAGGGCGACCATCTCCGATGAGCTTCCCTCTTGTGCCGGGAGGGAATGCGCCAACGACAGCGAGAGACAAACGAGCAGGGGGGTTCTGATCCCCTTGGAGGGCGAGCGATCCGAAGAGGGCGCCGATTTTCCCATGCCGACCTGAGTGCCGCCGAGGCGATCTCATCCGCCGCCGGTGCCGAATCCGTTGCGAGTTCTGCGGCAGGTGCAAGTCCGGACTGGACCGTCTCCGCTCAAGGCCACTGGCGACGGGACGTCCAGCTGACCATCAAGAAAAGCAGCGAGAACCCGTTCAATAGGGCAAGGCCCAGCAGAGTATTCTGAACCCCCATCAAGGGGATGACGAAGGTGCTCGTCAGCAGGGCTCCAGCACTTGAGCCGACCAAGTCGATGCCGTAGAGAAGACCGGCCGCCTCCCGCGCTCTTTCCCGCCTGCCCAGCAGAATGGCATTGGCGACGGGGAACTGATAGCCGCCGGCAGCGCCAGCCAGCCCCACTGCGAGGGGAAAGCCGAGCTTGAGCCATTGAGAAACCGTATCCTGTGGCGCGGTGGTGGAGGCTTGGCGGAGCATTTCGAAGAAGCCCAGAACCAGAAGGAGGAAGCCGAGTTGAACGGCGACCGCCCGAGCGCGAGCTCCTCCGCCCCTCTGAGCCGCGCGCGTGCCGAAGAAGCTACCGCATGTCAGGCCGATCATGTAGGCTGCTACGAGCAAGGCGAGCTCGTAGTAAGCGTACCCGAAAAGGGCCTGGAACGCCACGATGGAGGCCACTTCCAGGGAGATCTCCGCAAACCCGACGCTGAGGATCGTAACCAAAACGGGCATGCGGCGCAGGTCGCCGGTTCGCCTCCATTCGGCGAGCCCGAGGATCAGACACGCAGCCATCCCGAGGAACGCGGCCCCGCCCAGCAGGGTCCGCCCATGGACGCGCAGGAAGCGCAGGAGGTTTCGCAGGGATTGGGTGAAGAGGGTGCTCCAGAGGGTCACGTCGAAGTAGTAAGCCACGGGGCGAAGGTCCAGGTTCAACCCAGGATTCCCCGCCGCGCGTAGTCGCTCCGCCAGGTAGAGCTTCCGTTCCCGCGTGAGCTGGTAGGGCAGGTAGTATTCCCGTACGTAGGTTGCAGGAATTCCCCGGCTCCGGAGGCGGCCCAGCAGCGTGTCGGCCTCGGCGCTGAGCGCCCCATCCGTGCTGGCAAGGAAGGTTGTGCTCTCGCCGGGGAGGAGGACGACCCGCCGGTATTCGTGCGCCAAGCTCGCCTCCAGACAGCGCAGGAATTCGGCAAGATCGGGTCCGATGGCGTTCTCGGAGGAATTGACCTGGAAGGCGAGGAGACCTCCCGGGGCCAACTTCCGCCGGGCCTCGCGGAAGAATTGTACGGTGTAGAAACGATTCACCTGGACGTTGTGGGGATCGGGGAGGTTCAGCAGGATCACGTCGTAGCGCCGGGGTGTGATCCTGAGGAAGCGGCGCCCATCGAGGTGATGAGTGGCCACGCGCGGATCCTCGAGGAGGGAAACGACGGAGTCGGGGAGCGTTTTCCGCGCGAGTCGGATCACCGTGGGGTCGAGCTCAACGTAGTCCACGTGGCGCACGGTCGGGTGCTTCAGAACCTCTGCCAGCAATCCGCCGGCCCCGCCACCAATCAGCAGCACGTCCTTCGGAGCGGGATGCTCCAGGAGAGGGGGATGGGCCGTCTGCTCGGCAGTGAGGTAGTCCGGCCAGGTGAACATCAGGAGCCCATTCACGTAGAAGCTGATCGAGCCGCCGAGGCGGGTGACCACTGTCTGCCCGTACACGGAGTTGCCCACCTCCGTGACTTCCAGCCCTCGCCACAGGAGCCGGAGGGTGGGGCGTTCCAGTAGCGGGAGCACCAGGGCCGCCACGGCGAGCCCACCTGAGACCAGGGCGGACCTGCGGTGCTCGAGCCTCCGGAGGAACCGCGCGCCCGTGCCCAGCAAGGATGCCGAGGCGAGAGCAACAATGCTTAGGTTGCTCAACCAGCGGAGCAGGAGGAAACTTACCACGAGCCCGCCGATCCCAGCCCCGAGCGACTCCGCGAAGTAGATCCAGCCGATCCTGCCCGCGGCTGTCCCAGGCCCCTTTGCCTCCTCGAAGGCGCGTACGCCGGCGGTGAAAAGGAACCCAATGACGACGCAGAAGGGGAAAACCCAGAGTAACGGGGTGAGGAACATCGGGACGAGATCGCTGATCTCGCCGGGGGTGCGCCCGAAGATGGGGGGACTGAGCCTCACCAACACCACACTGACGGGCATGAGAATGCCGGCCAAGACCTGCGCGCGGGCGAAGGACAGGAGTGCGTTGCGCTGCAGGATCCGCGCTCGCCCCAGCACCCCGCTTCCGAAGGCTGTCCCGAGCAACCAAACCCCCAGCAAGAACCCGGTGGTCAGCTCGTTGCCGTAGAAGGCGACCACCAGTTCCCGCATCAGGATGGTTTGAGCGAAGATCCCGGCCCCGCCGCAGATCCCAACCGCGAGGGGCAGAAGACGATCGGGCTGTCCGCGCATCGCCAATCACCCGAAAGCCGGTCCCGCACGACAACCCTCAGCGCGTCGCCGCCCCGGCAGATGACGTTGCGCGCCCCAACCGGAGCTGAACTCCAAACGCGCCGAGGCTGGGATGGTTCCGTCCGAACCACGGGCTACGACGCGTTTGTTGCTCTCACGCAGACGCATTACATTCGCGGCGGCTGGCGCAAAAGGGGATCGATGGGGGAAGAGAAATCTGCGCAAACCAAGGCCACGGAGGTTTGGGATGATCCACCTATTTGGCATGGCGCTGAGACGCGAAGAACTCCTGCCGCGGTTAGGGCATCTTTCCCAGCTCGCCGGTTTCCAGCCCGCAGAACTGAGCGAGGGCCAAAGCCGGGGCGTGCGCGTCTTGCATGTGTGGAACGGGAGCGGATTGGAATTCACCGTCGTCGTTGACCGCGGCTTGGACATTTCCCACTGCCGCTTTTGCGGAATCCCCTTGTCCTGGAGGGCCCCTGTGGGGGAAGCCCACCCGCACCGATTCGACCCGCGCGGGCTAGGTTGGCTGCGGACGTTTTACGGAGGGCTGGTGGTGACCTGCGGTTTGACCCAGGCTGGGGCTCCCTGCGTCGATGAGGGGGAGGATCTCGGGCTCCACGGGTGGTTCTCCCATCTGCCGGCTGAGGAAGTCCGATGGGATTCCTACTGGGAGGGCGAAGAGCTCTACCTTCGTGTTTCGGGGAAGATCCGCGAATGGCGAATGTTCGGGCCTAACCTGCTCCTCGAACGGACGATTCTGACGCGCCTCGGGGATCCCTGGATCCGCATCGAAGACAGGGTCAGCAACGAGGGAACCAAGCGTACGCCGATCATGTTATTGTACCACGTGAACCTCGGCTGGCCCATCGTCGACGCTGGGGCGGAGATCCTGTGCGCCTTCACGGACGTCCGCCCCCGGGATGAGGAGGCCGCCAAAGGCCGGAGTCACTGGTTCCGGATCCTCGAGCCTGCGCGGGCCTTCCGGGAGCAGGTATTCTACGTGGATCATCCGGCCGGCGACGATGGCTACGTGGACGTAGCCCTTGTGAATCCCCGCCTCCGCGGGGACGGCCTCGGCCTGGCTCTCTGCTACCGGAAAGCCGATCTCCCCCGCTTCACGCTGTGGAAGCAGCTGGATGAGTATGAATACGTCGTCGGGCTGGAGCCGGCCAACTGCTGGGTGGAAGGAAGGGCCAAGGAAAAGCAGCGAGGCGCTGTGGAGTACCTGGAGCCAGGAGAAGCGCGCTCCTTCGGGCTCGAGTTGCGGGTGATTGACTCGGAGGGAATTCACCGGCTGCGCGAGGCACTTCGGCAGCGGGGACGTGTGTCAGCTGAGTGAGCTGGCTCCGTTTCGCCGGACTCCGGGCCATCCGGCGGCGCTGGGATTCGGGTTCCCCGAGGGTGAGTCGGTGGAGTCGGCAGCTCATCGCGAGCGAACCGGTTCGCCGGCAGCTTGCGCTGCGAGGCGCAAATGAACGAGCTTGACGTGCTGATCCTCGGAGAGATCCGCCTGCATCTCGTCGTGGAGGTGGAAAGGCTTCCGGCCGCAGGCGAGACGCTGATGGGCCGTGCCTTGTACCACTTCGCCGGGGGCAAAGGTGCAAATCAAGCAGTAGCCGTTGCCCGGCTGGGAGGCCGTGCAGGATTGGTCGGAAAAGCGGGAGCGGACGCTTTCGGGGACGAACTGGAGAATTCCCTCCGGGGTGCTGGGTTGGGGGAACTCCGGCTGAGTCGCTCGGACAGGAGCCCTACCGGGATCGCCCTCGCGGCAGTGGATGCTTCCGGCCAGAGCGAACTTATCGTTGTCCCCGGAGCCAACGCTGAGCTGTCCCCTGAAGAGGTGCGCCAGGCTCGCGACCTCTTTGCAAGGTCGCGCGTCGTGCTCCTCCAGCTCGGAGCGACTCCGGAGGCCGTGACTGAGGCAATCGGCCTCGCGAGAGACTTTCGCAAGCTGGTCATCCTGAATCTTGGATCATCGGGAGCAGCTCCCCAAAGCCTCTTGCAGGCAGTAGATTTTGTGACGGCGAACTCATCGGAGTTGGAAGTCCTTGCCGGAAGACGCGTGACGGACAAGTCGAGCGCGGAGTTGGCCGCGGCGATCCTGGTCGAAAAGGGTGTCCGCAACGTCGTGGTGACCTTGGGCGCGGAGGGTTGCCTCTTTTGGGGGCCGGAGGGTCGGCTTCACGTCCCGACGGCTCGGACGGAGGCGGCGGATCGGCCGGCGGCCCAGGACGTGTTCCATGCTGCCTTCGCCCTGACGCTGGCTCGCGGTGAGACCCTGCGTCGGGCGCTCGAATTCGCCAACGCTGCTGCAGCCCTTACCACGACGAGACCCGGTGGACAGGCGTCCGCTCCCACGCACGATGAGGTCAGGGAATTTCTGGAAAACGTCTCCGCATCCTCGACTATCGGCTGAGAGACTTCGCGATAAACGGAGGGCATGACCGATCCCCCGCTGCCATGGTGGACGGCGGAAGGCGCGCAAGTCCAGCACGAGCACGAGCGGAGCCTCTTGTGCCCCAATTGGGGAACGAAGAGGTGGAGGTCCGCTGTCCGTAGGGGCCAAAGCCGCATCATCGCCGAGTCTCCAAGCCGGCTTCTAGCGCGCGTCCGCCGGTGGTGTGGGGGCACGGGGTCGAACGGAGGGATGACCTACACAGGGTTCAGGCTTGAGCAGGATAAGGCTGGATCGGACGGCTTTCGAGTGTAGGAAGTACGCGCAGTGCGCTGGCTGCCTGCTCGGCGACCCTCGGTGTCCTCCGACCCCGCCCGCCGGGTGGTGGCGTTTGGTCTTTCGTGGCAGGTGAACTGAGTTGCGCCGGTATCCCCTTTGCAGCATCTTGCGCCGTCTCGTGCGGCTGACCAAACATCTCGTGACCTACCTCGGCGTAGGCCTCCTCCTGCTGTATCTCCTTTTGCTCAGCCCTCCCGGCCAGTCCGTGGTCAGGCGCCAGGTCATGAAGATCGCCCGGAAGAGCCTTCCCGCCTCTGCGAGCGTTGGGTCGGTTCGCACCGACGTGTGGTCTCACGTGGATCTTCACGATGTGGCTTTTCGCGACTCGGCCAATGCCATTTTCCTCGGGCGCGTCCGGGTGCGCTACTTCCTGCCCGCGCTCCTGGCGCGGAGGATCGCCATCCGCAAGGTGGCCCTTGATGAGGCCCGGCTCCACATTGTCCGAGGTCGTGATGGCCGGGTTTCGCTGATCTCCCTGTTCGGCAAGCCGAGCGAGAGTCGTCCGCCCGACACGACCCGTCAGCGCTCCGGGTGGCAAATCGAGGTGCGGGGCTTCGAGGTGAGGAGGGCGTCTCTTGCCTACGTGGACCAGCCTCTGGGCATGGTCGTCTCCTTCAGGGCGCTGGAGCTGAAGGCGCGGCTCTTCGGCTCAGACTCCGCAGATTTCCGTTTGGACGGGCAGGGTGGGTCCTTCTCCAGCCGATGGTGGCAGGGAGGAGTGGATAGCCTGTTCGCGGAGGGATCAGTCGGTCGGGCAGGGATGTCGCTTCGGGCTGTCCGAGTCCGGGCGGAGAGGGGATCGGTCAGCGCGAGGGGGTTCGTGCCGTTCGCATCTGGCGGGACGTACGACCTCGCCGCTGCTGTCGAGGCGAACCTCGGGTCGGTGGTCGCTATCCCCAGCCCCCTGCGCGGCAGGTTGGGCTCGGCTTCCCTTGCGGGGGAACTCTCTTGGCGGGGGACGCTGGCCTCGCCGGATCTCAAAGCGAACGTCCAGTTTCACCATCTGAACCTCGGTCGGGAGTATCCTCTGTCCGGCAAGATCCTCGCGGATGTGGCGGCCGGGAAGCGGCTTCGCCTTTCGGTCACAGCCGAGCTGGGCGGCCGGGATGTCGAATTCCGATACGATGGCATGGTGGATTCGCTGCTCAGGCGACCCCGGTTCGGTCGCTACCAGGCTCAGCTTACGGCCGATGCCCTCTCGCTGGATTCCCTCCTGCAATTCCTTCCGGTTTCGCTCTGCGCGACGGGCGGGAGATTCGACGCCGACGTCTGGGCCGAAGGGAAGGGGATCTCTCCCCCCGACCGCGTGGTGCTGAAAACCAGAGTCTCCGGTTGGAGTTGCGGGGATTCCTTGCTGCCGGAACTGAGGCTCGAAGGACGGCTGGAGAAGGGTCTGTGGCATTCGCACCTTTTTTGGGGCGCCAATTCCGTCGTGCTCCGGGGGAGAATCGATGAGCGCGGGCGGATCCAGGCGGCGACCCAGGTGGACCTCACCGAGCTTTCCCTCCCAGGCAAGATCATCGGGGAAAAGCTGACGGAGGGGTTCGTTCGCTATCGAGGCGAAGTGTTTGGTTCCCTGCGTCATCCGGGATTCCGGGGAGAGCTGTGGGTGCAGGATCTTTCCTACCCCGACCTGAGCGTCGACAGTCTGTGGGCGAGAGTCCGCGGCTCAACTTCGGCCTTGTTCGTGGAGCAGTCCGTCTTTCGGGTCCACGGGGATCTGGTCGCCCTCGGCCGCTGGGTTTCCCGGCCGGAGCTCCGAGGCCGGCTGTGGGCTACGGGAACGGCGAGCGGACCCATCAGCCGACCTGGCGCTCGTGCCTCAGTCGGGGCAACGAACATCCGGATCGGCTCGTTCCGTGCGGACAGCCTCAACGGGTTGGTCGAATTCGCTGGGGACTCGCTGAATTGGGCCGACCTTCGCATCTCCTTCTCCGACACCCTCGCAGCCGTGAGCCGGGGCAAGCTCGAATTTCGCGCCAAGGCCTCAAGACTTGCGGCGGAGGTCAGCTTGTCTGGCCGTTCCGGGCGAGAGCGCACACCAATGGGGCAAATCTCCGGGATGGCGCTGTTCAGGCCGGATTCCCTTTCCGCCTCCGCTTCCTGGGCGGACCTGGACCTCCACATCCTCAAGCAGTGGGTTCCTGAATTGGGTGGCTTGTCGGGTCGGGCAAGTGGGGGCGCTTTTCTCGCCGGTCCGAGATCTTCCCTCACCTTTCATGCGAACGTGCGTGCGGAGAAGTTGAGGTACCGGGAGATGGGTCCCGCGAGACTCGATGCGGAGGCTGCCCTCGATTCCGGCTCGGTCAGCTTCGGGGGTGAGCTCTGGATCGCGGAGGACACGGCGGCCGTGCGTTTTTCCGGCGTGCTTCCGCTGCGGAGCGATCGGGGCTGGAAGCTGGCGCCGGAGCCGGAGAACCCCGCCATCGTGAGCGTGACGACGGGTGGGGTGCATCTGGGGCCGCTGACGGACTGGCTTCGGGGAACTCTGGCTTTGAACGGCAGGTTGGCGGCGAGAGCCAAGCTGTACAATGCCGGCGCGGGGTGGGAGCAAGATGTCGAAGCGACCCTCCGCGATGTGGAGATCGGCTGGCTCAAGCCTTCGCTCACTGTTTCCGGCACGGACGGATGGGTAGCGCTGAAAGGCGCGCTCGGAGCCCCGCTGATCCAGTTCAGCTTGAGGACGGGGAAGGTGGCGCTCCGGGGAGCACAGTTGGACAGCACTCGCTGGCACGGCTCGGGCAGTCGCGAATGGCTGCGGATCCGGCTGGGCGAGCTCTGGCTGAGCGGAGGTAAGGCATCCGTGGCCGGGCTTGTGCCACTTCGCCGGGGTCCGGGCGCGGACAGTCTGCGAGTGGTTTTCCGGGACTTCCCGGTGGGTGCGGCCAACGCCTTCCTGCGCGGGCTGCGAGTGAATCGCGGGATGCTGAGCGGGGAGATTGGCCTCTTCTGGGCCGAAGGGCAGCCTTCGCTCCGCGGCGAGCTCGAGCTGAGCGCGAGCACTGTGGAGGTGAACGGAGTCAAGCCCGCGATCCAGTTCAGCACCTCCAGGTTTCAGTTCGCGGGCGATACGATCCGCGTGCAGAAGCTGGAGGGGAACTGGGGGAGGGGCCGGCTCACAGCCTCCGGCTGGCTGAGCATCTCTGCCCAAGGACTCCGTGCGGCCAACCTGAAGGCGTCCGCCCGGGAGCTTCATTTCACCGTCCCCGACGTGCTTGAGGTGCGTGTGGATCGGGCCGACTTGAGCTTGACTGCTCCCACAGAACGATTGCGGCTTTCGGGCCAGGTGACGTTGGACGAAACGCGCTTCATCCGCAATCTCCGGCTGAGCGATCTCGCTGGAGGTGCCCGGAGAGCTGAAGCACGGGAGGAGAAACGGAACCGTTTCCTCGAGCGACTGGAGCTGGATGTGGGCGTGCTGGCGCCAAAGCGGCTGCTCGTGGACATGAACCTCGGCAAGCTTCGGCTCGACGCCAATGTGGCCGTCTCGGGGACCGCTGCTGTGCCCCGGTTCGCGGGAGAAGTTCAGGTTACGGAAGGCTACGTGCTTTACCTCGACCGGAAGTTTGAGGTCACCCGCGGTGTGATTCGCCAATACGACCCATACCGTCTGAATCCGGAAATCGACTTCGAGGCGGTGGCCCAGGTGGCTCCCTACTCGACTTCTGAAAGGTCCACGACCTACCAGGTGACCTTGCGGCTCACGGGCAATCTCGATCATCCGACGCTGGCGCTGGAGTCGACCCCGCCCCTCTCGCAATCGGACATCGTGAGCCTGCTCACGCTCGGCAGAGTGCGCACGCCGGAGGAATACACTTCGGCCGGCGAGCCCGGGCTGGGAGCTGTCCTGGTGGAAAGAGCTCGGGAGCTGTCGAGCCGCCAGGTGGCTGGCTTGGCCGAACGGCGGATCGAACGGCTCCTCAATCTGGAGAGCGTGAGCATCGAGGGGAATCTCTTCGAGCTGAATCAGTACTGGGCGCCTCGGGTCACCATCACCAAACGACTGGCCGAGCGGCTCAACCTTTCCTATCAGACCGTCGTGGGCCACACGAACGAGCAGCGCATCAAGATCAGCTACCGCCTCACTCCCATCCTGTACCTGGATGGGGAGACGGATGAGCTGGGTCAGGCAGGAATTGACCTGCGCGCGAGGGTTCGATTCAAATGAGTCGGAGACGATTGGTTCTGTTCCAGGCGGCGGTGCTGTTGAGCGTAGCGAACGCGGTCGCCCAACCTTGGTACGTGCGGCAGCTGATTTTCGAAGGGAACGAGGCCTTCAGCCGGAAGGTTCTGCTTCGGCGGATGGCTCAACGTCCCTCCGGCTTTTTCGGGAAGACCCTTTTCTCGCGCCAGGTTCTGCAAGACGACGTGGTTTCGCTGCTGTCCTTTTACCGGAACCAAGGTTACCTGGAAGCCCGGGTACAAGCTCGGGAGGTCCGGTTCGACTCCTCGAAGCATCGCGTGGACATCTGGATCGAGGTGGAGGAGGGGCGAAGGACGATCATCTCGGACGTGGCCGTATTCGGCAATCGGGCGTTCCCCGATTCGTTCTACCTGAAGCTGGTTGAATCCCGTCCCGGGACGCCGTTGGTCTCCGCCCGCATCGATCAGGACGTGCGCCGGATCGTGGAAGCGTTGGGCGAGCAGGGTTACCTGGCGGCGCAGGTGGCGCCGGAGGTGAGGCTTCGGCCGGAGGAGGCCCTTGCGGTGCTGGAGTTCACGGTGAACGAGGGGCCACAGGTCCGCGTCGCGCGTCTTCAGGTGGAGGGCCTGCAACGTGTGCGCCTGCACGCGGTGGAGCGCGAGCTCCGCATCCGGAGGGGGGAGGTCCTGCGCCTTTCATCTATCCGCGACTCCATCAGCCGGCTCTACCGGACGGGGCTGTTCCGTTCTGTGGAGATCGGCCCGGCGGCTCAGGATTCAGCCGACGGCTGGAGGACCGTGTTAGTGCGCGTTTCCGAGCTGGATTTCGGGCAGGTGGAAGGGGGACTTGGGTTCGGCACCTACGACAAGCTCCGCGCCTCCGTGGAAGCTTCCTACGGGAATCTCTTCGGAGACGGGCGGAAGATCGGCCTGACCGGACGGGCCAGCTTCGTTCGCCAGAAGGTGGAACTGGCGTACTCGGACCCCTGGGCACTCGGTCTCCCGGTGCGGCTGGATGGGAACGGCTACTACGAGCATCACGACGAGCAGAGCTACGAAGCGGTCCTGTACGGCCTCCGGATGACCGTGGGTACCCAGTCCCGCCGGCGTCACATCCTACGTTTCGCACTGCGAGACGAGTCTGTCCGTTGGCTGAGACTATTGGGGCAGCCGCCTCAAAACGTACGGGCCAAGAATACCCGGAGCGCCATCGCCAGCTACGCCTTCGACGTGCGGGACGACCTTTTCAACCCGACCCAGGGCAACTACTTCCTGGCCCAAGCGGAACTGGCCGGACTGGGCGGACCGGGTACGAACCAATTCGCGCGTCTCATTCTGGACTACCGTACCTATCGTCCGTGGCGAGAACGGGTGCATCTGTCGACGGCCATTCGCTTCGGAATCGTGCAGGAATACGGGTTGAGCACGGAGGTCCCCATCCAGGAGCGTTTCTTCGCCGGCGGCGCCAAAAGCGTACGCGGGTTCAGCGAGAGGCGACTCGGTCCCACCACTCCTGATGGTATCCCGCTCGGCGGACGTGTCTCCCTGGTTGCTAACCTCCTAGAGGCCAGGTTCCCGCTGTGGAAGCCAATCCGCGGGGCGATATTCCTCGACGCGGGCAATGTGTGGACGGATCGGCGCTTTTTCTCACTCCGGGATCTGCGTTGGGTTGGAGGCGTAGGGCTGAGGGTGAATTCCCCCCTCGGCGTGGTGCGTCTGGATTTTGGGCTGAGACTGGATCGCCGCCCGGGCGAGCCAGCGGGCGCCATCCTCCTCGACATGGGGCAGGCTTTCTGAATCGGAAACGGGCGGATAAGAGAGGGATGCAGGCGAGAAGGGCTTTTCGGTCGGAATGGTCTCTATCGGCACCCGCAAGGGCATCGTGTCCGGTTCGGTTCAGCAGGCCTCGGAGGGGCGCATCAAGATGCTCCGGGCAACGGATGTTTTCGCGAGCGGAGGCAATTTCGGGGAGGAGGTCAGAATGAAGATCACAGGAGTTCGACGATCGAACGGTGCTGCGAGAGGCCAGTTCCGGGCCCTCCTTTCGGGGCTTACGAGCGGTGCCCGCTGGCTTGCGATTTTCCTGGGGATCGTCCTCGGGGCGGATTCGGCTGGCCGGGCCCAGAGCTTCGCCGCTTTCATCCTACGCGCCCTATCCACCCCGGAGGCGAACCGCCAGGCAGTGGTGGATAGCTTCCTTGCCGCGTTGGCCTCCTGTCCCCTCATCGAGGCCGATACCGTGGCGCACTTCCTGTACGCGGGTCAGGCATCGAGTGTGACGGTGGCTGGGGACATGAACCAGTGGGATCCCCGCGCCTGGCCCATGAGAAACCTGACTGGGACCACCCTCTGGTATCGAACCGCGGTGTTCGAGAGAGATGCTCGCATCGACTACAAGTTCGTGGTGGACGGCGGGACCTGGCTTCTGGATCCCCGGAACCCATACCAGGTGCGGGGAGGTTTTGGGCCGAACTCGGAATTGCGCATGCCCGGGTACGTGCCGCCCGATGAGGTCGTGTACCGGCCCGAGGTCCCGCACGGGACCCTGCGAGATACGACCGTCACCAGTTTTTTCCTCGGCAACACACGGACGATCCGCGTCTACCTCCCGCCGGGTTACGACGGAGGCCAGGAGAGTCTGCCGTTGCTTCTGGTGCACGACGGCCTGGAATACATCAGCCTGGCGCAGGCCCATGTGGTGCTGGACAATCTGATCGCTGCCCAACGGATCCGGCCGGTGGTGGCTGTGTTCGTCCCTCCTGTGGACCGCACGGCGGAGTATGCCGGGAGCAAGAAAGAGCTCTTCACGCGTTTCCTGCTGGAAGAATTACTCCCGGCGCTCTGTCGACGGTACCGGATCGCCTCCGATCCTTCCTTGCGAGCCGTACTCGGGGCGTCCAACGGGGGAAATATCGCTCTTTACCTGGGTCTCCACCATCCCGAGGCCTTCGGGAACGTTGCGGCGCAGAGCAGCAACGTGGAGCCGGAGATCGCCGCGGGTTTTCGGGACGGCCCGCGCTTACCCCTGCGCATTTACCTTGACCTCGGGACGTACGACATCCCTTTGATCATCGAGCGGGTGAGGGGACTCGTCCCTATTCTCACCGAGCGAGGATATCCGCTGCGCTGCGCTGAGTACCACGAGGGTCATAGCTGGGGGAACTGGCGAGCGCACGTGGACGAGGCGCTGGAGTTCTTCTTTCCGGGCCCGGCCCTCCGCGTTGGGATGCTGGAAGAGACGCTTCCCACGACGCCGCGGGTTCAGGTTTACCCGAACCCGATGAAGGGCTCCGGCACGCTGGCGGTCCATCTCCCGCGCGGCACATCCTTCGAGATTCGTCTCTACGATGTGCGCGGTCGTTGCCAGCGTACGCTCCGGTCTTGCGCCGGGTCCGCCGGCGTCACGACCGTTTGGCTCGATGCGCGGGACGATCGCGGTTTCCCGCTCGAGAGCGGGCTCTACATCTGCCGACTCGCGGCGCCCGGCGGGATCACCTCCGTGGGGCGGCTCATCCTTTTGCGGTGAGCGAAACCTCTCTCTTCTTGGGTGAGAAAGACGATCACGGGAGCTTTTTCAGGATCTCCCCTGCCTTTTTTCGGGCGGCCTTTTCGAGCTCGGACTTCTGCCTTTGCTTCTCTTCCTCGATGCGACGCTCCAGCTCCTGCTTCTTCAGTTCAATGAGCGTGTCGCGTTCCTCGAACAAGGTGCGATACTCCTCCACTTTCTCCGCCACAGGCCGGAGATTCGCGTCGTACCAGGCGAGAAGGCGGCGCCGCTGCTCATCGGCGAGCCGCTGGACTCGGGCTTCCAGCTGCGCCTGGGCCTGGGCGATCTGCTCGCCCACGAGCGTTCGCAGCTGATGGGAAAGTAGGACGTCCAGGTTCGACCGCAGCCGGAGCGAAAGGTGGTCGACGGGTCCGTGGATCTGCGCCTCGAGGTCGAGGTTCCGGATATCGCTGAAGAGGCGGCGGAGCATTTGGGCTACCCGGTCGTCGCCCGCGGGATCGTCGAACAGGAATGCGGCGTCGGGACAGCGGATCAGCATGTCCACGCGGAGATCTTCGCCCTTCAGCTCGAACTGCAGACTGGCGTTCGCCCGGTTCAGCTGGAGACTGGAGGGGAAATAGCGGCTTCGAGGGAAAGGCACCTCGCCCAGCGCCAGCGAGGTCACCTGCAAGTCGAATTGGTCCAAGACGATCTCCGAAGTGTGGTCCAGCAGGCCATCGAGACGGAAGCGAGTTCCCTGCGTCGTCCGACCTTCGAGTTGGAGCGTGGCTGGCTTGCCGAAGAGCCTCGGGTTCGAATTGAAGTTCTGGAGCATCCCGGAGAGGAACCACGCTCGTGTCGTGTCGGTCCGTGAAGAGACGGCGGAGATTTCCACCCGCCGAACCAGCCATTTGGGCCACCGCTCGGTGACCGGGAAACTCACATTGATCCCCTTCCCTCGCGGCGGTTTCTGCACCTTACCAGCTCTGGCGAAGGCCTGGGCCTTCTCGACGTAGGGCATGGCTTCGCGCGCTTTCTCCACCAGCTGGAGGGCCGTCAACACCCTGTCGACCACGGCGGGGCCGAAGAGCATCTGGGCGACCTCGGCCACATCGAAGCTGGGTAATCCTACCGACGCCCGCAGGCGGGCGAGGTCAGCCTTCGCCCAATCATCGACGCGCTGCATACGCCGGTTGGCCAGCTCGATTTCCGAGCGTACCCAGGCTCGGCTGGAATCGAAGCGCGTGCGGTATCTTTGCAGGGAATTGCGGGCTTCCTGGACGCGCTGGAGGGCGTCGGTGAGCTCGGCCAGCGAGCGGATCTCCGCTGGCCGAATGGGCTGGACAAGCCCCGTCACCCGTTCGAGCTCATCCCGAGGATCCAGCTGCACCACCCGCGCGCGAAGTTCCTGCGCCGTACCCTGGAGGTGGGTAAAAAGCGTTTCCACGCTGTCCGGGGTTGTGAGTCCCAGGACGCGGATCAGGCTGTCCACATCGATGCGCCGTTGTGCGAACCGCGCCAGGTCGGGGAGCGGTGTCTCGTCCAGCTTGGCCTGCAATACCTTCCGCGCCCGCTCCGTGAGGGAGGGGCCGGCTGGCTTCGGTCTTTTCCCCGGGATCGCCCCGTCCGTCTTGCGCGGCGAATTGAAGCGGATCTCCCGGACGTAGAATTCCCGGATCACGTAGCGATTCCAGAGCAGGGGCTTCCATTCCAGCTTGAGTCCGGAGGGGCCAAGCTCGATCCAGTTGTGCCAGGTGTCGTTGGGATTGGTCACCTGGAAGCGGTCAAAGCCCAGCCGAAGGCGGAGGAAGTCCAGCGACAGATCATCGACCTCCACCTTGGCCCCCACGGCCGCTGTCCCGGCGGACTCGATCGCCGACTCGATCAGGGCATTCCGCCGAACGTAGAGGTACACGAGCAAGGCCAGGAGGACGATGGCAAGGACCACGAGCGCTTTCTTCCGCATGGCTTCGTTCCCACCTCTGCCAGAATGCCGATTCTCTCCCCCCGACGGCCGGGGTCAGGAGAGCTCCAAATCCCGGACTTTGAAATACCACTGGACGATCTTCAATCCGCGCACGAAGCGAACGGCCTGGCTGTCCTGAAACTTCTGCGCCCAGGATCGCCGGTAGGCTCGGATGCCTTCCCTCGCTGCGAAGAAGATGGCCGGCGCCAGGACGATCGCGACCACCGTACTCCCGAAAACCAGCGTATTGTAGAAGCGGGTCAGAGGCGCGATGGGCAGATTGTACAGCCGCGTGTAGAATGCCTGCAGGGACGGTAGCGTGAGGAGCGACCATCCGAGAGAGTGAAACCAAGGGTCGAAGAGGTAGGCGATGAAACTAAAGAAGAAATAGGCAAGGCCGAAAGCGGCGAAATTCAATCGCACCACAGCGGCCAAAAGGATGAGCAGGATATTCTGCAAGCTGAGGAAGGGCGTGAGCCCCACGACGAAGCCCACCGTGAAGCCCCCGGCGATCGCTCCGGGGGAATCCCCTTCCCGTAAGACTCGGATGAACCTGGAAACCAGCTGAAGCCAGAACATCGGCCACCTCCACCGCTTGTCCTCTGCGCCGCGTTTTCGAACGGCACGGTATTGTACGCAAGAGAAGACTCATTTCCAAGAAACAGCCAGAGCCATCGCGCGGAGTTGATCCGCCTCACGGCTCATGTGGCGCCCGGACTCACCCCTCCCCACCGGAAGACGGTGCGGCCGTGCGATTTCCACTTGCCGCGGAACGCCAGGATTCGCGAAATTGCGCGTGCGGTGCGGATGCTTGGATGACGGCATCCTCGGGATGCTCACGGCAGTGCAAGGCGTTGGACGCAGGACGAGGGAGGTGAACGGATGCGGAGACGGACCGCCTACTCGGGGCTTTGCCTCCTCTTGCTGGCCGCGGGCTGTGCTCACCAGAGGGCTTCCTGGAACTGGACCAAGGAGATCATCGCGACGGACGCGGCTCCCCGGGCTATCGGCCCGTACAGCCAGGCCGTGCGGGTGGGGCCATGGCTTTTCGTCTCAGGCCAGATTGCCATCAAGCCGTCGACGGGTGAGCTCGTGACCTCAGACTTTGATTCGGAATTGCGGCAGGTTCTGGAAAACGTGGGCGCGATCCTTCGCGCAGCCGGCATGGACTATCGAGACGTGGTTCAGGCAACGGTATTCCTCAGCGACTTGAGTTTCTACGCCAAGCTTAACGAGGTGTACTCCACCTACTTCCGCGGTGACTTTCCGGCGCGCTGCGCCGTACAGGTCGCGCGCCTGCCCAGGGATGTGCACGTGGAGGTCGCCGTCATCGCTTACCGAGCGGAGCGTTAGCCACGGAGTGGGTGTGCTGAAGCCGACGGCACCCAGGGATTCGGGCTGAATGTGACGGAGTCCCGGCAAGCGTCCCGGGAGGAACGGTGGCTCGGCCCGCCGGGTTAAACGATCAGATTCCTTCCATTCTGCGTGCGGTTTTCCTGCGGGACGATCCGGCCATGACGTCGCAACAGGTTCGGCGCCAAGCGGGAGGGGAACCATGGGGCGGAGCCTTCACGTCATCGGCTTCCCGTGGGAGGAAAAGAGCACCTTGCGCCGGGGGAGCATGCTGGGACCGTGGGCCATCCGCCGCCACCTGATTGCGGCAGGACTTCTGGGCGGGCAGGTCCTGCCTTTGCCCGTGGTGGACGAAGGCGTGATCCGGTTGGAGCGGGACGAGAGGGCCTTCGCCCAAATGGGTCAGCAGATCGATCGGATCCTGGATCGCGGAGGGATTCCTCTGGCGCTCGGAGGCGACCACTCCATTACGCTCCCCGTGGTCCGGTCGCTGGCGGAGCGATACGGTCCGTTGCGCGTGGTCTGGGTCGATCGGCACGCCGACCTGCATCCGGACTTCCTCGGGGATCGCTGGTCGCACGCCTGCGTGGCCGCCCGATTGCTGGAAGCCGGCTGCGTCCTTTCCCTCTGGCAAGCGGGGGTGCAGGAGCTGGATGGGCGCGAGAAGCGCCTGGCCCAGAGGTGGGGCGTGGCGTGGACTCGCGAACCCGAGTTGCCTCCGAGGGTAGACGGAGCCCCGCTGTACCTCAGCATCGACCTGGACGTGCTGGATCCGAAGTTTGCCCCGGGAGCGAGCGCGGGATGCCGTGGGGGGTGGAGCCCCGAGGAGTTGCTCCGATTCGTGGCCGATTTGTCCGGCGGGATCGTCGGGGCGGACGTGGTGGAACTGAACCCGAGGCTGGACCGCGGCGGAACGACGGCGAAATGCGCCGCCGAGCTCGTGCTGGTCCTGGCACGCAAGGTGGCCAGCCAATGGTCCGAAACCACATGGGTACGGCCAGCAAATCGTACGGAGGAATCGCAACGGGAGTCCCGCTCGGACTGGACGCAGATTGGCTGGCGGCCGAGGCATCGGCAGATCGGGTGGCGAGCCAAGCGAGCAAATGGGCAGCAGAGGATGACGATTGGGAGGGTGCCATGAGCGTGAAAGCGTATGTCCTCATCGAGACGAGCCGTGGCAAGCACAAGGATGTGGAAAACCTGCTGCGCGGAGTCCCTCAGGTCAAAGCGGCTCACTGCGTCATCGGACCGTACGACGTCATCGCCTTCGTGGAAGGGCAAGACCTCCCGGAGGTGGAATCGGTTGTGGTGGACCAGGTTCATAGCATCGAGGGAGTCGTGCGTACGACCACCTGCCTTGTCGTGTGAGGTAACTCGGGACAGGGCGGATGTGTGACCAAAGCCAATCTGGAGGGAGGCCATGATGCGCCAACGGAGTCTCTCGAGCGGGAAAGTGTTTTCCGTGGCTCCGATCGTGGTTGCGTGCCTGCTTGCGGTGAACCTTCCATCGCTGGGGAGGGGTGGAGAGATGGACATCAAGAAGATCCATTGGCTCGGCCATGCGAGCTTTCGCATCGAGGTGGGGAGCAAACAGCTGTACATCGATCCGTTCAAGCTCCCGGCGAACGTCCCCAAGGCGGACTACATCTTCATCACCCACAGCCACTTCGATCACCTGTCCAAGGAGGACATCGAGAAGATCCGCAGCCCGCAGACGATCTTGGTCGGACCCCGAGATGTGGCTGGTCAGCTCACGGGCATGGTCAAGGCGGTGAGCCCGGGCGAAACGCTCGCCGTGGGAGAGCTGCAGGTGATCGCGGTGCCGGCGTACAACATCAACAAGCGCTTCCATCCGAAGGAGAACGGCTGGGTCGGCTACGTGATTCGCCTTCCCGACGGCATGCGCATCTACCACGCAGGCGACACGGACTTTGTGCCGGAGATGCGGAAGGTTCAGGCGGATGTAGCTCTCCTCCCCATCGGTGGGACCTACACGATGGATGCGAAAGCGGCAGCGGAGGCAGCCGATGCCATCAAGGCTTCGGTGACGATCCCCATGCATTGGGGCGACATTGTCGGCTCGCAGAAGGACGTCGAGGAATTCCGCAAGCTGTACAAGGGGCAGGTGGTGGTCCTCACGCCGGAGAGGTGATCTACAGAGGATTGGCGTAGGCGCAGGATCACAATTTGCTTGATGGTTCGGGCGTCATTCGTTATGTTGGGCGAGTGAAGGAAGGGACAGATGCAGCGAGCGCGGCCGCGAGAATCGAGGCTTCAGGACAGCCGCGAATGGAGAATGGGTAACCTGGACAAAACACGAAACGGAGGAAGTAGTATGCGAAAGACTCTTCTTGCCGTGGTCGGAGCGATGGTGGTTTTGGGCTTGGTCAGTGCGCTGAGCTACTCGCAGCAGAAGACGTTTCAGTACGTGGGCGTCACCAAATGCAAGATGTGCCACCAGCTGAAACCCAGAGGCGAGCAATTCCAGAAGTGGCAGAACAGCGCCCACGCAAAGGCTTATGAGGTGCTAGCGACCGAGCAGGCGAAGGCCGTGGCGAACAAAGCCGGGGTCCAGGGCGATCCGCAGAAAGCGGCCCAGTGCCTGAAATGCCACGTGACTGCATATGACGCCCCGGCTTCCGCCAAGTCGGCGACGTACAAGATGGAAGAGGGAGTGACCTGTGAGGCCTGCCACGGACCGGGCTCGGAGTATTGGAAAATGAACGTCATGAAGGACCTCCACGACGGCAAGATCCAGCCAGCCTCGGTGGGGATGACCGTTCCCAACGAGCAACTGTGCAAGACTTGCCACAACGAGAAGAGCCCCACGTACAGGCCCTTCAACTACCAGCAGGCAGTGGCTCAGATTGCTCATCCCGTACCCAAGCAGTGAGCAATCGGACCAGGCTCCTCTATCCCCGGGGAGCCGGATCCTCGAGGCTCCGCCGAGGGGCAAGCGGCTTGGTGCCGACGCTGTGGACGTGGCAGGACGGATCCAATTGCCGCTACCGGAAGAGGGATGAACTGCGGGAGAGGTCATGCCTTTGGGCAGGAAGGAGTGCAGCTATTGGAGATTCCTAGCAGCATGAGGAGAAGCCATGTCCTCCGGATTCGATGCCCATGAACCGGTGTTAACCATTGGCTTGGCAGCTCAGCGAATTGGGACCTCCGTGCCGACCCTCCGCATGTACGAGGCCGAAGGGCTGATCATCCCCTTCCGGACGAGCTCGGGAAGACGACTCTACTCCTACGAGGACCTGCGGCGTTTCCAGTGCATCCGAAGGCTTTTGCAGAAGGAGGGGTTGAACATGGCGGGGATCCGGCGTCTGATCAGCCTGATCCCCTGCTGGAAAGTTCAGCCGAAGGAGACGGGCCTCCCCTGCCGGCAGGGAACCTGCGCAGCGCAGGAGCAGGAACGAGATCCCTGCTGGGTTGTGATGCGACGGGAGAACCTGCGCTCCGACGAGGAATGCCGCAATTGCCCCGTGTATCGTCGCGCGTTGGCGTGTACCGGTGAGATGAAACTGCTGTACCGCGAAGTCCTGGCTGAAGTGAAAGACTCCAAGTTCCGCGAGGTGGTGGAGCGGCATCTGATGCCCCTTGGAGAGGAGTAGGGTCGCTCGGGGGCCTCCGACCCTACTCGACGGCCCCGAAGTTTGCCGACACCCAAGCGGCGCAGGAGGATGATTTTCTCTTGGTAGCGGCGCGGACGTTTCTTACCTTCGCCTCGGAATGGGCGAGAAAGGTGGATTGGGTACGGGAGGCAAGGGATGCGTAGAGTCATCGTGACGGCGGCGATCCTGAGTCTTTCCATCCTCGCGCAGGGATGCGGAAAGGGCGGGAGCCAGAAGGTCACTGTGTTGAAGCTGGCTCACGGACTGGACATCACGCATCCTGTCCACAAGGCGATGGTATACATGGCGGAGCGGGTCCAGGAGAAGTCGCAGGGACGTCTCCGCATCGACATCTATCCGAACGAACAGCTGGGCAGCGAGCGGGAGTGCATCGAGCAGCTCCAGTTTGGCAGCCTCGCCATGACCAAAACCTCCAGCAGCCCGCTGGAGAGCTTCATTCCGGAGCTGGCTGTGTACGGGTTGCCCTACGTGTTCCGGGACGCGGATCATGCTTGGAAGGTCTGGAACGGAGAGATCGGCCGACGTCTGCTGGCTGCGGGTGAGAAGGTCGGACTCAAGGGTCTTTGTTACTACGATGCGGGGGCTCGAAGCTTTTACACGCGCAATCGCCCCATTTACACCCCCGATGATCTGAAGGGCCTGAAGATTCGGGTGCAGAAGAGCAACATGGCGCTGCGCATGATCGAGGTCTTCGGCGCCTCCGCCACGCCCATCGATTGGGGCGAACTCTACACCTCGCTCCAGCAAGGGGTCGTTGACGGGGCCGAAAACAACCCGCCGAGCTTTTACACTTCCCGCCATTACGAGGTTTGCAAGTACTACACCCTGGATGAGCACACCCGGGTGCCGGATGTGCTGTTGATCAGCACGGCCGTGTGGAAGAAACTGAGCCCGGAATTCCAGCAGATCTTGCAGGAGGCGGCGGACGAGTCGGTCCCCTATCAGCGGCAGCTCTGGGACGAGATGGTGAAGAAGTCCCTCGAAGAAGTTCAAAAGGCTGGGGTCCAGATCATCATCCCGGACAAGGAGCCCTTCCGGCGCAAGGCGGCGCAGTTGTACAAGGAATTCGAGGGGACCGAGGTGGGCCGTCTTGCCCAGGAGATTCAGGCCATCCAGTGAGCTAACTGGACCTTGCGTTGGGGGCCATTCCAGGACGGAACGTAGTGGCCGCGATGGCCGGGTAGTTTGCTCACAAGCGGAAAAGCGGAGTGCGGGAGCGCTGACCAATGTACCGCAGGATCCGTGAGGTGCTCGATCGTTTCCTGGAGGGCCTGGTGGCGCTGGTCATGGGGGTCCTCGTGGTGGATGTGACGTGGCAGGTGATTACCCGATTTGTGCTCAGGAAGCCGAGCTCATGGACGGAAGAGCTTGCGACCTTCCTGCTAATCTGGGTGGGCCTGTTGGGTTCGGCGGTGGCCCTTCGGCGGGGAGCTCATCTCGGCATCGATTTCTTCGTGAACCGCATGAGGCCTCGCAACCGGCTCATCACCGAGCTGATTGTGTACGCCGGCGTCGTGGGGTTCTCGCTGGGGGTGCTGCTATGGGGGGGAATAGGGTTAGTTAGGACGACGCTCAGCACAGGACAGGTTTCCCCCGCCCTGCAGATCCAGATGGGGTACGTGTATACCGCTGTGCCCATCAGCGGCGTCTTTCTGACCCTGTACGGGGCTGAGTTCTTCGTGCGCAGCCTCACCAGGCTGCTTCGGGGGGAAGCGGTGGAGGAGGTCAAGGTGTCTCTCCCCAAAGGGGCGCTGGACTGATCGAAGCCACGACAGACTCGAAAGCGAGGAAAGACCGGCATGAACCTACCGCTTTTCGTGCTGATCGTCAGTTTCGTGCTGCTGCTGTACATCAATGTCCCCATTTCGTTCTGCATTGGTCTTTCCACAGTGCTGACCATCTTGGCGGTGGGAGGCCTCCCCACTTTTGAGATTGTGGCCCAACGCATCGCCACCGGAATCGATAGCTTCGCTCTCCTAGCGATCCCGTTCTTCATCCTGGCCGGCGCACTGATGGGGCGCGGGGGTATCTCGCGGCGCCTGATCGACTTCGCGAACGTGCTGGTGGGGCGTTTCCGTGGCGGCCTTTCCTACGTGAACATCCTCACCTGCATGCTTTTCGGTGCGATTTCCGGCTCGGCAGTGGCGGCCGTTTCGTCCGTCGGGGGCTTCATGATCCCATTGATGAACCAAGAGGGGTACGACCGGGATTTCAACGCAGCTGTGAGCATGACTGCCGCCACTACTGGACTGCTCATCCCTCCGAGCAACGTGATGATCGTCTATTCGCTTGCGACCGGCGGGATTGTCTCCGTGGCTGCCATCTTCTTGGCCGGCTTCCTTCCGGGCATCCTTGTCGGCATCTCCCTCATGATCGTCAGCGGCTGGATCTCGATCCGACGCAATTACGGCAAGGGTACGAAGGTGCCATTTCGGGAAGGGGTGGTCCGGTTCTTCAAGGCCATTCCGCCGCTCCTCTTGATCGTGCTCGTCCTGGGAGGGATCCTTGGTGGCGCATTCACGGCCACTGAGGCTTCGGCCGTGGCCGTGATATACGCCCTGTTGCTTTCGGTGTTTATCTACCGGGAGGTCTCGCTGCGGGAGATCCCGGGCATTCTCCTGCAAACCGGAATCACGACGGCGGTGGTGATGCTCCTCATCGGCACGAGCATGGCGATGTCGTGGGTGCTGGCATACCAGAACATCCCCCAGACCATCTCGGCAGCGCTCCTTGGTCTCACGAACAACAAGTACCTGATCCTCCTGACCATCAATCTGATCCTCCTGTTTGTGGGCACGTTCATGGACATGACCCCCGCCGTCCTCATCTTCACACCTATCTTCTTGCCCGTGGTCCAAAACCTGGGAATGCATCCGATCCACTTCGGGATCATCATGATCACGAACCTCTGCATCGGCTTGTGCACGCCGCCGGTGGGTTCGTGTCTGTTCGTCGGGTGCGGGATCGCCAATACCACCATCACCCAGGTGATCAAACCCCTGCTCCCATTCTTTGCCGCCATGATCGTGGCTCTGATGCTGATCACCTACATCCCCTGGATCTCCCTTGTGGTTCCGGCGGCTTTCGGCTTCAAGTGAGGCGTGGGGATCCTGATTTTGCTTCGCGAGAATACCTCCACCGGCTTAGGGGCAGACTCAATCCCCTCATGCTCCGAAAGGGAGATGTGTGCGCCGATGGCGGTTCGCCCGGGAGGGGGTGGCGGCGTGAAGCGCTACGGCCGGGATTGCGCAGGGCCGCTTCGCCGAGCCGGAAGGAGAATTTGCCACAGGCGCGGGGGCTTCGCCTCGTGCGCCGCGCGCCGACATGGCGGCCTACCAAAAGAAGTTCGAGTACGAGATGCGTTCTGCTCGGCCAGTCCGGGATTCGGTCGGAGGTTGGACCACCGAGACACAGGGAAGGGCATTGTGACGAGGAGGGTGCAATGCGGAGGACGTTGGTAGTAGCCTGGGCCTTTGTCTTGCTCCTGAGCGGTCCGGTCTGGGCCGGGAAACGGGCCTTTACCATCGAGGATCTCTACCGCATCAAGAATGTGGCTGATCCGCAGATCTCGCCCGACGGCAAGCAGATTGCCTTTGTCGTCACCGAGTACAATCTCCGCGAAGGGAAGAGCAATTCCGATCTCTGGCTCATGAACGCCGACGGTACGCACCTTCGCCAGCTCACTCACTCGGAGGCCGCGGATTGGTACCCGCGCTGGTCCCCGGACGGAAAGACCATCCTCTTCCTCTCGACCCGGAAGGATGGGGCGCAAATCTGGCTCCTTCCGGTCGAGGGAGGCGAGCCCCGTCAGCTCACGAAGATGTCCACCGGCGTGAGCGATCCCGTGTGGTCCCCCGACGGGAAGTGGATTGCCTTCTCCTCCTCGGTCTTTCCGGAATGCGGCGCCGACGATTCCTGCAACAGGGCTATTCAGGAGAAGATGAACGACGGGCCGATCCAGGCCCACCTGGCGGATGAACTCCTGTACCGGCATTGGGATTTCTGGAAAGACGGGAAGGTGGTGCACACCTTCGTGGTGGAGGTGGAAAGTGGAAATGTCCGGGATCTCACCCCCGGGCCTTTCGACGCGCCCGCCTTCAGCCTGGAAGGTGGCAGGGGCTACGTCTTCTCCCCGGACGGGAAGGAGATCTGCTTCGTCTCCAACCACGACCGAGATCAGGCGCTCTCGACGAACAAGGATTTGTGGGTCGTGCCGGTCACGGGCGGCGATCCAGTGAACATCACTGACGACAACGAGGCCTACGACGCCGACCCTCTCTACTCGCCCGACGGTCGCTACATCGCCTACCGCATGCAGAAGGTGCCCGGGTACGAATCGGATCGCTTCCGCCTGGCCGTGTACGACCGCAAGACGGGCACGAAGCGGGTCCTGACCGAGGCCTTCGACAATTGGGTGGTCGACTTCCGCTGGTCCCCCGACTCCAAGTCCATCTATTTCCTAGGCGAGGTGAGGGGGCACGTTCCGCTTTACCGTGTGGATGTGGCCACCGGGAAAACCAACCTGGTAGTGGACGACAAGACGATCGATGCTTTTGAGGTGGCCCCGGACGGCAAATGGATCGCCTACGTGCGCCGTTCCGTCGCCGAGCCGAGGGAGATCTACCGCGTGACGGTGGCTGGGACCGGCCGCAAGCGGCTCACCGAATTCAACAAGCCCATCGAGGAAGAGGTTGACATCCGCCCGGCGGAGGAGATGTGGGTAAAGGGTGCGGACGGGGACAGCATCCACGTCTTCGTTGTGAAGCCCCATGGGTTCGATCCCAGCAAGAAGTACCCGCTCATCCTGAATGTGCACGGTGGGCCGCAGAGCCAATGGGCGGATGCCTTCCGCGGGGACTGGCAGGTCTATCCGGGCGCCGGGTACATCGTGGCCTTTCCTAATCCTCACGGCTCAACCGGCTATGGGCAGCGGTTCACGGAGTCCATCTCGGGCGACTGGGGCGGCAAAGTCATGGAAGACATCATGAAAGTCACCGATGCCCTCGCTGCTCTCCCTTGGGTGGACGAAGAGCGCATGGGCGCCATGGGATGGAGCTGGGGCGGCTACGCCATGATGTGGCTCGAGGGCCACACGGACCGCTTCAAGTGTCTGGCGGCCATGATGGGCGTGTACGATCTCCGCTCCATGTACGGAGCCACGGAGGAGCTGTGGTTCCCCGAGTGGGATATGAAGGGCACGCCGTGGACCTCGGACTTGTACGAGAAGTTCAGCCCGTCGAACTACGTCGTGAACTTCAAGACGCCTTGCCTAGTGATCACGGGCGAGTTGGATTTCCGCGTGCCTTACACGCAAAGCCTGCAGTTCTTCACGGCGCTCCAGAGACGAGGCGTGCCCTCGCGCCTGATCGTCTTCAAGAACGACGGACATTGGCCCAACTTTGTGAAGTCCATGCCGCTGTACTACGCCGCTCATCTGGACTGGTTCAGTCGTTGGCTCGGGGGTGGAGGTTCGCCCTGGCCGATCGAGAAGATGGTGCGTAACATGGCTTGGTGAGCGGAAGCCTCCCCTCCTGAACTGCGTTCCCGGAGGAGCCTTCCCTCGGCAGAGACAAGTTGTGTGAGCGAGCGGATCTCTCTCGACCGTCGCTTGAGCGGAGCGCGGGACCTGGGAAATTCACTTCCGGGGGAAACAATTGGCGCAACTCTTTCGTCCAGATGGTGCGCCGGGCCAGGGCGCTGGATGTCGCGGGGCTGGCCGGGAGCAGGTGGAGAGATAGACGGTCACGGAGGGCGAAGGTGAGGAAAAGAGCCTTTCTTGTGACGATCGTCTGGCTGTGCTCGATGGGCAGCCGGGGAGCGGGGTTTGACCGCACGCAGTACCTGCAGGAGCTCGTGCGCCAGCAGATGGAGGTCCGGGACCGCTACCTCAGGGCTACCGAGGCCAAGCGGATCGAAGCCCTGGCGCGAATGCCCCAGCCCCGCTGGGACGATTTCGACGTCACCTACTACCGCCTCCAGCTCGAGCCGGATTTCACAAACCAGGCCATCTCGGGAGAGGCCCGGATCGGCGTGCGGGTGTTGCGGAACGGACTGAGCAGGCTGGGCTTGGATTTTGTGACTCGCAAGATGGTGTTGGAAGGGGTGGGAGGTGCCGCCACGGGCTACCAGATCCGCGGCGACAGCCTGTACCTGCCCCTGGACCACCCGTATACGACGGGAGACACCCTGAGCGTACGGGTACGCTACCGAGGCAAGCCGAGCGCTCCGGATAACTTCCCCACGCTTTTCTGGAAGCAGGTCGGAGGCTACCCCGCCGTATTCAGCGACAACGAGCCATATTACGCCCGCTGCTGGTTCCCGTGCCGGGACTATCCGGGGGACAAGGCGGACTCCGTGGATGTCCTCGTGCGCGTGCCAAAACCTCTGGTGGTGGCTTCGAATGGCTCGCTGCGCGCCGTCATCGACCACGGCGATGGCACTTGGACCTACCATTGGCACGAGAGCTACCCCATCACGACCTACCTGATCTCCATGCAGGTAGCCGCCTACCGGACGATCCGGGATACGTACGTTTCTCTGGCCGGGGACAGCATGGAGGTCATGCATTTCGTCTATCCACAATCGTATTCGGCCGCCCTGGAGGACCTTTCGCCGACCGTCCCGATGATCGGATTCGCTTCCCGCAGCTGGGGGGAGTATCCCTTCGTCCGGGAAAAATATGGCCACGCGCAGTACGACGGCGCTTGGGGAGGGATGGAGAATCAAACCCTGACGAGCCTTCATTCCGGCTACATCACCGGGGGGCACGTGGCAGACATGGTGATCTTTCACGAGCTGGCCCATCAGTGGTGGGGCGACTGGGTTTCCCCGAGCGACTTCGGACACGTCTGGCTGAACGAGGGCTTCGCCACCTTCGCGGAGGCCCTGTGGTTCGAACACCTGTACGGCGAGGAGGGGTATCGGGTTTACAGGCAGGCGACGATGCAGTCGGCGCTCAGAGAGAGTGAGCCGATCTTCCGCTATCCGGGGATGCCGGTCATCGTCGGGGTGGTGTACGACAAGGGGGCATGCGTCCTGCACATGCTGAGGGCCATGCTCGGGGATTCCGTCTTTTTCGCCGCGCTTCGGGACTACGGAAATCGTTTCGCCTACAGCACGGCCACGACCGAGCAGTTCCAACAGGTCTGCGAGGAGCACTCCGGGCTGGATCTCGGCTGGTTCTTCCGGCAGTGGATCTACGAGCCGGGGCATCCCGTACTCCGGTGGGCCTGGACGAGCACCCGCGTTTCAGAGACGAACTACCTCGTGTGGGGCTTCGTGGATCAAATCCAGACTCTGGGGCCGAAGGTCTACCGTCTCCCACTGGAGGTGATCGTCACCGGCGCCACGGGTTCGCTGGCGGACACCGTTCTTTGGCTGGAAGGCAAGAGCACGGAGTTCCGCCTGCTTGTTCGCGGCGAACCGGAGGCTATGGTTCTGGATCCACAGGGGAATCTCCTGATGGAGACACAGGAGGCGCAGGGTCCGATTTTGCGGCTCGTCGACTGGACGGCGACGGAGGTGAGGGGCAACGGCGATGGCTGTTGGGACCCCGGCGAGACGGTGGAGCTTTCGGTCCGGATTTGCAACGAGGGATTACCCACAGACGAAGTCCTGTTGAGCCTCTCCGCTGAGGGGGAAGACATCATTGTGGAAAGCGCCTCCACAACCCTGCGGAATGTCGGGCATCTTGATACAGTCGCCACGCATGGAGAGCCTTTCCGGCTCCGGGCCGCCCCGGACGCCACAGCTCGCTTGGCGGCGCTTTGGTTGAGCGCGCAATCCGGTCCGATGAGCGAGCGGTTCCAGATCCTGGTGGGATTGGGCAAGCCGCAAATCCTGTTGGTGGATGATGATGGGGGAGGCGATAGCGATCTCTACTACCGTCAGGCTTTGGCGCGAAGGCGCATCTATACCCACTACTGGGATGTCAGCCGGAATGGCGCGCCGACCGCCGAGGTCGGCAACTATCCCGTGTTGATCTGGGCTACGGGGCACGCCCGCGGGCGCTCGCTTCATCACGACGAGCAGGAGCTCCTGCGAGCCCACCTGGCCCGGGGCGGAGCCGTGCTTCTGGCGGGCGACGACATCGGGCGCGACCTGATGATCCAGGGTGACCGTCAGGATTCGCTCTTCTTCTCCGAGGTACTGCGCGCGGCGCTGGTTTCGGATAGCGCGAGCATCCGCCGCTTGATCGGCGTCCCCAACGATCCCATTGGAAATCGCCTCTTCGTGTACTTTGAGGGTCCCTTCGGAAGTCCGGAGCCAACCTCGCCCGAAGTCGTCCGCCCCCTTGAACCCGCCGTCGGCTTTCTGCTCTACATGGGCGCGCCGAACCAATTCGCGGGAATCCGTTGGTACGATCCGCAAACGGGCGGGCGGCTCGTTTATCTCAGCTTCGGGCTGGAATCTGTCCGGGGTCCGTACGAGGATGCGGCGGCTGAATTGCTGGAGCGCTGCCTCACATGGCTACAACAGCCTACCGGAGTTCGGGCGGATGAGAGCTTCCCGCCGAGAAGGTTCGTGCTCCAACCGAATCACCCGAATCCGTTCAATCCGGAAACGAACGTCCTGTTCCAATTGGATGAGGCTGACAGGGTGGAGCTTGCGGTGGTGAACCTCCGGGGGCAAACGGTGCGGATGCTGAAGAGCGAGCTTCTGCCGCCGGGCGAGTATCGGGTGACGTGGGACGGGAAGGACGACGGCGGGGTTGATCTCCCGTCCGGCGTGTATATCCTGCGTCTGAAGACGAGCCGCGGCCGCCTGGCTACGGTCAAAGCCGTGAAGTTGCGCTGATTCGGAATGGAGGTTTTTGTCGGGTGACGAGGCTGTAGTCCAGGGCTGCGCCGAGCGCGGATTTCATCGGGGAAGGTTCCCCGCGGCGGGTAGAAGCGCAGCGCTGCCTTTCTCCTCGCCCGAGACGAATGAGAAAGCCCCTCAACGGAGGGGCTTCCTCGTTTCGCCTTGCAGTTTCCCTCGTCATTCGCTCTGGCGAGCCAGCTCCAGCGCGTGGGTGGTCGTGTAATACTTGGCGATCATGTTCGGAACCTCCCAGTCGGGAAGCTTGCCTTCCACCAGGAAGCGCAGGTACTTCTCCGTGACTTGGGCGAAATGGGCTTCGTGGCCCACGCGATACTTGTCCGGGACGACCACGCGCCACCGGTTCGGCTGTTTCTCGAGCGCCACTCCCGGCCACTGATCCTGCAGTTTGGCGATCGCTTTCTCGAGGGCCTGCCCGAGTTCCTGGGGGTTGGAGCCGGGCGCCGGGACCACATACAGCTCAGGCCGATAGTTCTCTTCCTTGCCCTGCTGGATGATGATGTGAGCTTTGCTTCCCTTCATGACGGAATAATGAGTGTCGCCACCCCCCGGCGGGGCTTCGAAATTCCAGATCACCGAAACCTTGGCATGGATGCCGCGGAGGGTGTAAACCATCTCCCCGTTGCAGTAGTAGGGCAGGAGGCCATTCTGGTTTAGCTTGCCCTTCAGGAAGTCGGGGAAATCGGGGAGCTGCGTGACCTTCTGGAACTGCTCGCGGCTGATGAGCGTCGGCCAGTGTCTGGCCTGGAGAAGCTGGATCTCGGTCGTGTCGATGGGTTGCTCGGGGAAGCATTCCCACATCACCAGGTCGACAAGGTGGGTGGAGACGTCCACGATCCCCTCGCCTTGCTGCTCCACATCGAAGTACCAGGCAGGGCGCTTCACCGGCACGCCGGCGACGTACTTGAAGAGATGGTGCACGCTTTCCTTGGTGACGGCGGGATCTTCCGGCGTGCCGCTCTGCAGTTGCCCGAACACCTCAGGCATGTGGACCAGCTCCCGCTGGAGAATGGTGGTGACCTCGTAGCGCTCCGTCATGATGTCGTAGAGCAGAACTCCGTGCTCCTCAGCCGAGCGGAATGCTGCCTTCAGCAGCTCGAAACCTTGCTTATCGATGCACATCGGCTTGTCGGAAAGCACGTTCAGCCCTGCGTCGACGCAGGCTTTGATGTAACGTGGCTTCCTCTGATTGTTACCCGCCAGCACCACCACATTGCCGGGCTTTTCCTTCAGCATCCGTTCGAGGAAATCCGGGCCCGTGTACACCTTCTCCACCCAGTGCGTGGGATCCTGGGCGCGGCTGTTGAAGCCCTCGATCCGCGCCAGATGATCCTGGAGATCAGGTCCCGGAGGGGCATAGACGTGCACGGTGGGATCGATCTGGTCATACATCGTCTTCTGGACGAGGGCCGCGTGAAAGTGCCCCGGATCCAAGGTGATGAGCTTCACTTCGCCTTTCGCGCCTGTGAATTTCATCTCCACTCCCTTCTTGGCGCAACCTGCCACGGAAAGGATCAGCGCACAGGAGATCGCCGCCACCGGGATTCTCCCGCTCATCATTGTTCCCTCCGCTCTCTTGGTTTGACCCAATCCCGAACGTCCGTAGGCCAATGGTAAGGAACGAACGGGTTTCGAGCAAGCGAAAGTGCGCGCCTTCCTTGGCTCCCCCGAGGGCTTTCAGCTGGGATTCGGCTCAGGCTGCGGGGATTCGGGTCTGGCCCGCAGGAGTCATCGGTCGACGGAGTGGCCGAGCACCATGCCGGACCCCGGGTTCTCGACACGCGAGGCGCTGCTGTCTTCCGGGCGGAGATGGTGGAGCGGCGCCAAGCGTCGGATTCACCCTGCCTACTCAGGGCGGGGTCTGTTCCAGATGAAGGATGTGGAGCAGCCGGTGCGCGAAGGGGGCGATCAGCACCGCGGCCACGGCGAGGAAAGCCACGCCCGAGTAGAGCGCGTAGAAAGCGGCGAAGAGCTTCCCCGCAACGCTGGAGATCTCGTTGACGGGACCCATCCCGCCGAGGATCATCGCCGCGTTCAGCAGAGAATCGATCCATGAAAGCCCGGCCAGGAAATGGTAGCCGAACACCCCCAGCGCCAAGGAAAGTCCGATCGTCGCAAAGGCCAAGAGCGCGTGCTGCAGGATCCGCAAGAGGAAGAGCGGCCGCGGTAAGAGCGGCTGCGACCGATGTTCGTAGCGAAGTGCTGTGAGCATGCGCTTCTCCCGGTCTTTGATCTGGTTCCTTCCGTGGGTGCGGATCAGCCACAGGCCTTCCGTTGACCCCGGTGATCTGCCCAGCGTTGCATACGCCTCGCGCGACTCGATGGCCCCGCCGATCGCCCACGGCCATGTGTCATGGCGGAACGATATACGCGAGTGCCCGTGGGCAATAGGCGTAGCGCCCTCGCGGCGCCCCGCGTGGGTCTGGACTTGCGGGACTCTGGTCGCCGCAAGTCCCCTCGGCAACTTTTCTCGCTGCTGGAGAGGCGGGGGATGGTCAAGCTGCGCTCGCGGTCGAGCCGGATTCCTGCGCGCGGGTCCACACCAGCTGCCCTCCGACGAACGTGGCGAGCGGTCGGAGATCCCGATCGAGGGCCACAAGGTCGGCCTCGAATCCCGATGCGATTTTCCCCAATCGGTCGGCGAGTCCGAGCACCCGCGCGGGATTGGTGCTGCACACGCGGGCGGCTTCGGACAACGTGAAGCCGAGGTGCATCGCGAGGTTGCGGAGGCCGTCGACCAACGTGAGGGCTGACCCGACGAGCACGCCGTTCTCGACGAGGCGGCAGTCTCCTCTGGGGCCGATGCGGTACACACGGCCATCGGTCATCCGGAAGGTGCCGCCCCCGAGCCCCGCACCGCGCATCCCGTCGGTGATGCCCACCAGTCGGTCGATCCCTGCCTCTCGCCGCGCCAGCTCGATCTGGTCGGCCGAGACGTGTACCAGGTCCAGTATCAGCTCCAAGGTCAATTCCGGACTCTCGAGGCAGTAGGAGGCCGTGTCGGGAAGGTGTGGTTCTCGTTCCCGTTTCGGGAAGGCGTTGAACATGTGGCAAACGTGGCTAGCGCCGCTGCGTACCGCGGTTCGGATCTGTTCGCGCGTGGCGGCCGAGTGCCCGATGGCAGCCACAACCCTGTTCTGTCGAAGCTCGCGTATCAGCTCCTCGCTCCCAGGCAGCTCGGGCGAGAGGGTCATGATGGCCAGAAGTTCCCTTCCATGCTCCAGGAGTTCGTCATCCTCGGCAGGGTCGGGAGGACGGAGGCATTGCGGGTCCATCCCGCGCGCCATCACCGGGTTGATGTGGGGGCCTTCGCAGTGGAGGCCGAGGAGGCGAGCGCCGCGAAGCCCGCGCTGTGCTTCGGCGCTTCCATCCTGGAGGAATCGCAGGAAGCCGGCCGGAGAGGCGGATGCCAAGGTCGGCACGATCCCCGTCACCCCGTGGCGAGGAGCTGCTTCCCGCATCCGGCGGATCCCTTCGGCGGAACCCGCATCCCCGTCCTCCATACCATGGAGGTGGATGTCGATGAGCCCCGGTGCGAGGTAGCCCGGACGGTAGTCGAAGGCCACATCGGCAGGAGGTGGAGGGCCCGAGCCGATCTCCGCGATCCGCCCATTCCGGACGAGGATCCAGCCATCCTCGAGGATGGAGTTCTCCAGGACGAGCCACCCTCGCAGGAGGCAAGTCCCAGGATGCTCCGGATCACGGGTTGTAGGGTCGTGCGTACCCGTTATTGAGCATCCAGTCGTTGACATTCAAGTAGTTTCCGTCAGGCTGTTTGACCCAGATTTCCGCTAGCCAGCGACCGTATCGTTCCTTGCTGTCTTTGAACGTCCGGAGGAGGACGTCCTTGTCCAGGATAAGGTCCCGGAGGGCGTCGCGGGCCCGAATTCCTGCCTCGTGCTCCTCCCCCCGGAGCTCGGGTGCGTCAATGCGCGCCAACCGTAGCGTCTGCTTGCGAAGGGTGATGTAAAGGCCGAGGTCGAAGTCCACTGTGCAAGTGTCTCCGTCGAAGACGCTCACGACCCGGGCGCGGTAGTGATATAGGTTCTCCTCGAGCTGCATAGATCCACTCCCTCCCCTTGTTTCCTGCCAAGCGGATGTTGCAGCAAGTGCTCACCTGCGCGTCGCGAGGCCGAGCGCTCCTACGCTCAGGGCTACGAGCCAGCGGTCCTCCCCACAAGCCGACCGTGCGGACGAGGGAACGGCTCTACTCCCACCATTCGATGCGAGAGGGCAGGTTCCGCTCGAAGTCGGGTTCGCAGATCCGCCAGCGTACGTTCGCGATCCGAGCTGGTTTCCAGCCCCGGTCGTTGAATTCCGGCATCACCCAGCCTTCCTCACCCTTCCGTGATGCGCGCCAGGTCTGGTCCGTTCGGACCACGGCGGTGGATCCGTCCTGGAGCTTCACCCACAGGTAGAGGTTGCCACTGGCTGGTTCCTCTGGGTCGTAGCTGATCGCCTCGAAGGCCAAGGTGTTCGAGCCCGGCCGGAGGCGCCCAGTCACGTCCCAAGCCTGGACTCGCTCTTTTTCCACCCGGATGGAAAGGCTCGGTCGGGCATACACTTCGCCGATGAGCTCGCCGTTGAGGAACACTCGGAGATGATCGTTGCCGATGGCCTGGAGCAGGGCTCGTTGGACGGGCCGGTCGAGGTGGAAGACCTTCCGCGCGTAGATATTGTTCTTGTTTTTCCCCCGTCCCTCCGCGGTGACGAAGTTCGAGCTGAGCTCGGCCCGCGGGGGGACTTGTCCTCGGCGCAGTCCCTCGGCCGCCGCGCGCAGATATGTTTCCTGCCGGTCGAAGAGTTCCAGCACCAGCGCGAGATTCGCTTCGAGGTTAGTCCGAAGCCAGAGCGCTGTGTATTCCTGGCGAAGGGCATTGAGCTGCTCGGCAAGGAGATCGCACCGATTCGCCAGGTTGGTGAGCATGGCCGCATCGCTGCTGTCCTGGATCCCGCGGCGCAGACGTTCGACAGTCAGACTGAGGTCGGCCCGTTCCCCGATCCATCGGAAGGTGCGGGCGCTGTGGCGGAGGTAGTCCAGCTGATCTCGGTTTCGCCTGACACGGTTTGAGCTGACGTCCAGGAGGCTCTCGACGGAGGCAGCGATGAGGGGAAGTACAAAGCGCTTCCGCAGGAGGCGTTGTTCCTCTTGCGACGACCGAATCTGGTAGAACGGGTGACGCCAGAGGTCCGGGTAGTGGGTGAGTTCCGCTCCCTGCCCGAGGAGCGCGAAGCAGGCTGGGATCTCCGGAATCTCGGCGCCGAAGGCCAACCGGGTGAAGCGCTGGGCGAAGTCGGACGGCGAGGCCGCCTGGGGATTCCAGGCGCATTCGGCTGCCCAGGCGTAGCCGAACCAATTCAGCTCGCGCAAGTTCGCCCCGCCGTAGTCCCCCCAGTTGCTCGTGAGGGAGCCGAAGGCCCCCGCCTGTAGCCCCCGCAGGCTGAGGTGGAGGATGTTGGCCATGGCGCTGCTGAGGTTCGGAAAGATCATGGCCCAGTTTTGGATCCCGGGCGACACCACAAAGCGAAAGCCGGCACGGCGGAGCACCTCCACGCTGGGGTAGCGTAGCTGCGGGTCGTAGTGCCAGTCGAAGAGCACGATGTCCCGAGGCAACTCTTCCAGGATCTCGGGATGCTGGAGCACGATGTCGGCGTACATCATGGTCGTCTTGCCGTACCGGCGCACGATTTCGTTGACCCGCTTGTAGTGCTCCACGTGGACCTTGCCGACGCCCAGCTTCTGGGCTCGCTCGCGAGTCGCCCCCTTGCCCACGTCCCACGATTCGTCCGCTCCGATGTGGAAGTACGGGCTCCGGAATACGGGCACGATCTCGGAAAGCACGGTCTCGAGGAATTCGTAGGTCGCCTCGCAGCTCACGTTCAGGGAGGCTGCGCCCGGAAATTCGGCGAGGTGGATGAATTGCGGCTGGAGCAAGAGGTTCTCGTAATGCCCCAGCGTCTGGAAGATGGGGATGATCTGCACGTGGTAGCGCTCGGCGTAATCCTGCAGCTCCTGAGCCAGCTCCGGAGTCCACGCGCCCCGCCCCTGACCAATCTGGGGATAGGAACGGAAGGTGAACATGTCCTCGAGGTAAGGCATATAGGTGTTCATTTTAAGCTGGGCCAGGCGCAGGATGATCGCCTTGAAATTCTCCGGTGTGGAGACTTGCCCCCGACTGATGTCGTCCGTCACACCTCGAAGGGCGAAGGCGGGCCAGTCGCGGATGGCTGTGCATTCCCGGTGGCCCAGTTCCAGCCACTGGGCGAGCGTGCGCCAGCCGTAGTAGCGTGCCGCCGGAGTGGCGCCGGCAATGATCACCCGATCCGGCAGGACGAGGAGGCAATAGGCTTCCGGGCCACGGTCCTCGGGTAAAGCGGCGCCGTTCCGGACGAGCATTTCGAGGATCTCCGGTGCGCCGCGAGGGTCGCCAAGCCAGATTTCTCCTCCGGAGACCCTCGTGCCTCCGTCCCGTCGGACCTCGCTCAGGCTCAAGGCCGGAAACTCGCGCCCAGCATCCAGCATCTCCCGAATGCTTTGCTCATCCCCGGGACCGGTGCCGGGGCCGAGGAGGATCCGCTTCAGTTGAGCAGGATCCAGTTGGCCAGAAAGTTTCCTCATCTCTTGCGGGGGTGGAATGAGTCCGTTGGCGGCAAGAACAGGCATCTTCGCACTCTCCACAAGCAGGATGGCAGACGTGAGCATGACCGTCCCAAGACGCATCCCTCTCCTCCCACCATTGTTCGGATGCCCGATCTTGCGGAATCTCTCGATGGCCGAGCGCCGATCTCCCCATCCGTCGAGGGACCAACATAGCAGTTTACTCCGAGAATGTCAAACGTTGACGGCGTTCTGCCCGAGGGCCCGCTTTGATTTTTTCGAAAAATGACGGAGATTCCCAAGTCGGGATGCGAGGGAGAATCGCGTGGAGGTGATTCAATGGGTCGGCTGAGGCTGTTGTTGCTTTCGATTGGATTTCTGGCCGGTTGTGCGGGCCAGGCTCCCCGGTGGGTGCGGATCGAATCGACCCTCTTGCCGGACGCTGGGGCGGCAAGCCCCGGACCGGTCGGCGTCGAGGTGGCGGACAACGGATATCGCGTGACGCTACAGGGCTGCGTTGTGAGCGTGGTGCCGGTTGGGGATGCCGAGCTCAATCGGCGCTTCGCGGAGGTTTCGTTCCGCCGGGAGAACTCGGCGAATCCGTACACCTACGGCAACTGGGTGGATCCCGAACTCGGCTACACCCCTCCGCGTTTCACGGTGTTCCGCGTGTCCGCGCGGCAGGGGTCGGACTGCTTGCAGCGCTTGCAGGATCTCCTTCTCGCCACCGACCAGGGCGATACCCTGCGTGTCTACCGCTACCCCGATTCGAGTTCCACGGGGTTGCTAGCGAAGCTTCGCGAGGATTGGGCCAAGCAGCCTTCCTTGCTGCTGGAGGCGGAGGGCATCCTCCGGCGCACGTACCTCGCTTGGGGGCCTGAGGCGGAGTCCCCGCTGGGCGAAGGGTATGTTGCGTTTGACCCGCTGGACTACGCTGTGGATCGCCTCACCCTGATCCTGATCTGGCGGGGCGACTCGCGGCCTGTCCGCGTTCCCCTCGCTTTCCGTCAGCATTTGGCTCGGGTCGATGAGCCTTCCCACTGAGCCGCAGCGATCCCCTCCGGGGCTGCGGACCTGAGCCGAAGAGCGGCTCAAGCGGCCCGATCTTCGGCGGAAGAGTTCCGTTCCTGATGCAGGAAGTGGAGGTAGGGACGCAGGATCTGGTTCTGATCCCCGCGTGTCCCGTCGTATGTGATGGAAACGATGGGGATCCCGATGTCGGCCTCCACTTTCTTGAAGATGGCCTCACTGACCAGCGCCGGACAGCAGAAAACCGGGTTCACATGCACAAAGAGGCGGATGTCCGGGTACTGCTCCAGCAGGTGGAAGATCTTCATGAGGTTCTGCGACGTCTCACCGGGATGGCGGTAGTCGAGATGGTAACGCTCCAGGTGGGAGAGGAGCGAGGAATCATACCGGGGCAGGGGCTCTTCCAGGACCGGAAAGCTGATCCGGGTGAATTTCCGGTCGTAGTACGTGAAAGCCGAGAGGAGCGACTTGTCAATGGCCAGATTCGCGTACTTTCGGCTGGCAGCGAGACCCCGGAAGTGCTTGATGGCCAGGAGCCGGATCAGAAAGCTGTAGGGCGTGGTGAGGGCTTCTGCGCCCATCTCCTCCAGCTGACGGATGAGGTTCTGGTTCAGGACGTGATTGTCCCGCACGTAGAGGTCGCCGATAATGGCGACACGGGGTAGCCTCTTCTTCGCCGCATCCGTCGGGATTTGGGAAAACCACTCCACGACTTCCTCGAAGGCCAGCTCTTTCGACGCTCCCGTTTCGAAGGCTTCTCTCAAGCGTCGCAGCGAACGGGCCAGAGTCTCGTCGCAGTCCTCGGGATGCAGCGCTCGTGGCCGCACCTTGCAGACCAACTTCTGCAAGAGCCCTCCGAGGAGATAGCCGCAGTAAATATCCACGAGCAAAGGAAGCGGCATTCCCTGGAACGTGGTGCCAGTAGCCAGGACCTCCAGCTTTTCCAACCCGCCGCCGAGCTTCTCCAGCATCTGTTTGGTCAGGACCGGGTACTGAGGGAGATTGCAGGAAAGGTCGTAGATCGCGTTTAGGAAGAAGCCCGTGCGTGCGGGATCCAAGTTGTACTTGCGGAGGGTGTGCTGGATGGCCTGGAACATGGCGCTGAAGGGCAAGCACTGGCCGTCGTTGTAGCGAACGGAGGCCTGGACCGTGTCCTCGGTCTCCTCGAGGGGGATAGCTTCCAAGCCTCGGAATCGGAACGCCGCAGCGATCAGCTCCGTGCTGTATGGGTCGTAATTGGGGAAGAGGTAGGTGCGTCTGCGCGGCCAGGAGCTGGTATGGATGCGGATTGGCTCGGCCCTCCGCTCGGTCCGCCGGTAATTGCGGAAGGATTCCAGAGCTGCCTCCAACCGCGTCTCGAATCCCTCTGCCGAACTGTGGTCGTCGACCTGGAGGATCAAATACGGCTTATCGTAGCGGTCCATGATCTCGCGGAAGTACGGGATGAGGAACGAATCCGGAGAGCATTTGAAGGCCGTGAGGTAGATGGGGAAGAGCCGGTCGTCGCGCGCCACGAATTCCGCCGCGCGCAGGATGGTTTCCCCGTAACGCCAGTGGTTCCAGCGAAGGTAGTCCGCTGCCACTGAGCCCTGCGCCTCTTCCAGCGGAAGCATTTCCTGGTAGAACACAGGGATTCCCTGGTCGGCCAGCCGCTCGGCGATCCGATGGCTCAGCCGGTCGTCGAGCGCAATGTACGGCCTTCCCAGGAGCACCACCCCGAAGCTAGCCAGCTTGCCCCTGGCCTCGGAGAAGGTGCGTCTTAGCTCGAGCCGCCGCGAATGGAACCACCGGTTTGCCTCCTTCCAGGCGCGCTCGACCTCGCTCAGCGAAAGCCGACGCTGCAGCGGGGCGGGCAACGCCTCCCAAAAGCCGCGGGCGATCTCCGATGCAGGTTGCTCGAGATCCAGGACCGGTGCGATGGCTTTGCCCTCCAACTTTAATTTCGGGTTGTTGAGAAGGAGCGACGTGGCATAGTTGGAGTAGTAGCAGTAATGCTTGTTCCTCGTCTCCGGGCCGCCGCGGAAAAGCACCGGGACGAAGAGGTATTCGCAGCGTTCCGCCAACTCTGCGGCGTGCCCGTGGAGGAGAGTGATCGGGGAGCAAAACTCAGCTCCTGCCAGCGTCCGGCCGCGCTCGAGCGCCGTCGGCGTGGGAGCGAAGGAGACGGGGGTCATGCCAAGCTTGCGGAAGAACATGCGCCACAGCGGCAGAGTGTCCAGATAGTACAGAGTAGAAGGGATGCCCATGCGTAGTCTCCGCAGATCCTCGCCACCCGAGCTTTTCTTGCCGCCCGTGACCAGGGGGATGGGGGGAACTGGAAGCCGGAGAGAAAGCTTGGGCCGAAGACTCAGGGATTTCTCTTCCGCCGAGTCTGAGCGGCCCGTCTCCGAATCCTCGCGGAACAAGGCGCGCTGAAGGCGAACGTAATTGAGGCAACTGGCGGCACGTCTGGGGGCCAGATCCGAGTCCTGCCGGCCGCAGAGGTATCCCCAGCCGATCCGCTCCCCGTCAAGCTGGATCCGGGTGATCTTGCACTGGTTCGCGCAGAGGCTGCAAACCTCCTCCTGGGTCGTGATCTGGATTTCTTCGATCCGGTGGCGGAAGAATGGGTTCAAACGGATGCCCTTGTCTTTCAGCAGCAAGGCCACGCCGACCGCCCCGGCCACGTGGCAGTACGGCGAAACGTAGATGGGCTTTCCGAGCTTCTGCTCGAAGGCCTTCACCAGCGCAGCGTTCTTGCCCGTCGCTCCCTGGAAAAGGATCACGCGCCCGATCTTCTGCACATTGGCCACCTTGGTGAGGTAGTTATCCCGGACGGAATGGATCGCTGCGGCCAGGAGTTCTTCCCGCGCGTAACCCTGGCTCATGAGGTAGTTGAGATCCCTTTCCATGAACACCGTGCACCGATCACTGGTGAGAGGGGCGGGAACACGTTCGGCCAGGGAGGCGTACTCTTGGAGAGAGACCCCGAGCCGACGAGCCTGTTCCTCCAAGAAGCTTCCCGTTCCCGCTGCGCAGACGAAGTTCATCACCGCGAAGACCACCCTCCCATTTCGTAGCACGGTGAACTTGGAGTCCTGACCGCCGATCTCCAAGATTGTGTCCACTTCCGGATTGAGTTGGGTGGCAGCTCGGGCGTGCGCAGTGATCTCGTCCGCCGCCAGGTCAGCCTCGAGGACCTTGCGGATGAGTTTTCTTCCCGAGCCGGTGGTTCCGCAGGCCAGCAGCTGAAATCGCAGGCCGCGTTCCGCCTCGATCCTGTGGAGCACGCGGAAGAGGCGTTGGACCGCGGCAATGGGTTGGCCGCTGGTGCGCGTGTATAGGGAGAGGATGGGTTGGCCGTCGGGATCCACTAAGGCGGCCTTCGTGCTGGTGGAGCCGATGTCGATGCCGAGGTAGGCTTGCCACTCCGCCTGTGGAGAAGGTTCACGGTAGAGCTCGACCTCAACGTCCTCTATCACGCCGCTCCAGTGCAATCCATGCGACTGCTGGCGGTAGGGAAGATTCTCGAGAGGGGGGTAGTAGTATTTCCTATCGGAGCCGCTCGTCGGTGCGTCGCGCAAGAAGGCCTCGAGCTTCTCGGGATCCCACGCTCCCCTCCGGCTCAGCGCCAACGACGCCAGACCGATGGCTGGGACAAGCTGCGGGTCCTTCGGTACGAGGATTTCGCGCCGGAGCATCTGGCCGAGTTCTTGGACGAACTTTCGGTTGCGCCCGACGCCGCCGGTGAGGAGGATGGTTTCCGGCAGATCGCAAGACCGGGAGATGACCTCGGCCACATTCCGGGCAGCTCCCCGGCAGATCCCGGCGCAGATGGCTTCCAGGCTATATCCCTTCTGCTGGGCATGCACGAGGTCGGTCTTGGCGAAAACCGCGCAGCGCGTGGCGATGGGCGGCGGCTCGCCCCGAAAGCGGAGGGCCAACTCGGCCAATTCTGCTGTGGAGGCCAGCTCCAGTCTGGCCGCCTGTTGATCCAGGAACGATCCTGTCCCCGAAGCGCAGGCGGAATTCGTCACCGAGCCTCGATACCTCCCGTCTGCATCGAGGAGGATCAGATAAAACTTCTCCGCCCCAATGTGGAGGATGGCCGACGCTCGTTCTCCAAGCCAGAGAGTCCCCTCCACGACGGCGGTCTGATCATCGGCGCTGGGGCCGAGACCGAGGGATCTTTCCCCTCTGAGGTTCATGCGGAGGCCGGCGATCCTGCCGTCCAACGGATGAAGGAGGGAGTGGACCGTATTCGTAATTCGGCCCTCGTGTGCCACGGATTGAGAGTGCAGGAGTTTTCCCTCGGGATGAATGACCGCGAGATGGATGAATGCCGAACCGACGTCGAGTCCAACGAAGTAGAGCGCCCCGTTCTCCATCGTTTCCACTCACGCCAGTTGGTGGGATGACCGAGCCGAAGGCCGCGCATCATTCTACCGCAGAAGCTGGACTATCGTTCCGGCGAGGGGCTGATCCGTGAGACGAAAAAACTCTTGACATCGAGGTCGCATGGTATTAGATTCTCGCAGCCGAAGGAGGAGGGAGAGGAGCCTTTGTGAGGGAGGGAAGGCATCGATGCCCACCGGCATCGGGAGTCGTTTGGGCTTGTCGGCGGAAGGGGGATACCGCAACAGATTCCTGCCTCAGGCGTGGTCAGACGTACATCCTCCCCAGCGGAATAGGGGGTGTTTGATTTGTGGCGGCGAATATGCCGAAAAAGGGCTGAGGTTCACACGAGGTGAAGGGAGGTCATCTCATGCGCGCTAAGTGGGTGGTTGTGGGCCTTGTGGTCGCCCTGCTGCCGTCCTTTGTCCAGGCCGCGACAACGGGGAAGATTGCCGGCCGGGTTGTGGACAAGGACTCCAAGGAGCCGCTGCCCGGGGTGAACGTGATGATTGAGGGCACCCTCATGGGCGCGGCAACCGATGAGAAGGGCTTCTACGTCATCTTGAACGTGCCAGTGGGCACCTACAGCGTGCGGGCGCAGTACATCGGCTACCAGACGGTGACGATCTCCAACATCCGGGTCCATGTGGACCGCACCACGGAAGTGAATTTCGAGCTCCAGCAGACGGTGATCGAGGGGCAAGAGGTGACCATCGTCGCCGAGCGGCCCCTGGTGCCCAAGAACGTCACCAACACCGTGAAAGTGGTCAGCTCGGAGGAGCTGGAGAATGTGCCGATGCGGGGCATCACCACCGTGATGAATCTCTCGTCCGCGGTGGTGGAAGGTTCGCATGTGCGCGGTGGGCGGAGCGATGAAAACGTCGCCTACATCGATGGGGTGATGACCACGCGCCTACGGGACGGTGCCACCAATGCCCTTTCCGTGATCCACAACGCCATCGAGGAGGCGGAATTCCACGAGGGCGGTTTCGAAGCCGAATACGGGTTCGCCAACGCAGGGGTTCTCATTGCCACGACGAAGACCGGTGGTCGCCGGCTGAGCGGCAGTTTGGAAGCCTACTCCGACGAAGTCTTCGACGGGAAAGACGACAAGTTCCTCGGCATTCAGACCTGGGGGATCAATCAGTACGTGGGCACGATCGGGGGGCCGGTGCCGTTCACGAACAATCGGGCGCGGTTCTTCCTGGCTTTCCAGCGGGACTACAATCGTGGCTATGCTACTTTCCATACGGAGCGCTTCAAGATCGACACAGTGCTGACCTACGGTGTACCAGGCACCCCAGCCTACCGGGAGTTCCATTTCAAGATCGATCTCCCACCGGGCCGCTTCCCCGGGTATAGCTACCGGGCTCACACCACCAATGGCAATGTGGTGTACGAACTGAGGAACATGCGCTTCAAGCTCGGCGGAAGCTACCATAGGGAGAGGACCCAAGGGGCAGGCACCTGGAACGACCTCTGGAACTACAAGAAGAATGGGGTGACGAAGCGGTGGGATGGCAGCGCGTACCTCAACATCACCCATCAGCTGAGCCCGCGGATGTTCTACACCCTCAACTTCAACTATTTCTACTACAAGGTGGAATACGGCGACCCCGATCTCTGGGACCAGATTGAGAAGTACGCTGATCCACAGTACAACATGGGCCCCGACGGTAAGTCGGCCCTGCGGGATTGGGGCAGGACGTACAACTTGAGCCTCTTCGGACTCCTCAACCCGATTCCTCCGGGTCAGGTCACTTCTACGTACGGCAAGAGCGCTCAGGAGAACTTTGGGCCCAAGTTCCAGCTCATATGGCAGTTCAACGACTGGAATGAACTGAAAACGGGCTTTGAGTACAACTGGTACACCATCCGTCGGTATTTCATGTACAGCACGATGGCGGTCTCGCTTGGCCTGCACGAACGGGCGATGGATCCCACGGATACGCGTACGGATTTCGACATCTTCCGGAACCAGATCATCAACTACGGCTACGACATCTGGGGCAATGAGATCGATAAGGATCAGATCTATGAAGTGACGCATCCCACCGGTACCAAGGTGAAGACGGGCGGCTTCGATGGCCCGAAGCATCCGGTGCGAGGCGCCTTCTACCTGCAGGACAAGATCGAGCTGAGAGACCTGATCCTCAATGCCGGGGTTCGCGTGGACTACTTGACCACGGGAACCCAGTCCTACAAGGATTCCCGTCGGCTGCTGATCAACGCTCTCGGCCTTGTGGACAGCATCAGCTACGGCGAGCAGAGAAAGTACGCCATCGTGAGCCCGCGGCTGGGCTGGAGCTTCCCGGTGACGGACCGGACGGTTTTCCATGCCCAGTTTGGGAAGTTCGTCCAGCTGCCGCAGTTGGATGACCTCTACGACGGATACACCGCGGTGGGGCGTTTCCTGCAGGGCGGCAATGCCCGTACGATGCCGAACCCGAACCTGAAGCCGGAGCGCACCATCCAGTACGAGGTCGGCTTCAAGCAGCAGATCGGGGATAATGCGAGCTTGGGGATCACGGCATTCTACAAGGACATCAAGGACTACATTCAGATCCGAGTGCAATTCCCGGAGCCGGGTCGCGGCTATGGCGCTTTCTATGAACTGCAGAATGTGGATTTCGGGACCACCAAGGGTGTGAACCTGACCTTCAACCTCCGCCGGACCCGACGCATCGCGGCGAGGTTGGATTACACCTATTCCAAGGCGATGGGGACCGGATCCAATAGCCGCGATCATTTCGACATCGCCTGGCAGGATCAGCAGATGCGCTTCCCGACGATCATCACGCCCCTTGCGCACAACCAGGACCACGTCGGGAACGCGAACATCGATATCCGATTCACCAAGACGGACGGGCCTTCCATCTTCGGTTTCCGACCGCTGGCCGATTTGGGGATCAATCTCTTCTTCGTGACCCATTCGGGCAGCCGCTACACCAAGATCGAGCAGGGTCCGCTCGGTCTCTTCCCGCAGAATGCGCCGCGGCCGATCGAAGCCCTCAATTCGTCGACGCTGCCCTGGTATCATCGGCTCGACATGAAGATCGACCGCACCTTCGAAGTGGCCGGCCTGCGGGTCAAGCCGTACATCTGGGTCTACAACGTCCTGAACCGGAAGAACGTGGTCGGTGTATTCCAGCAGACCGGCATGCCTCAGGACAACGGTTGGTTCTTGACCGAAGATGGCAAGGCTTGGCTCAAGGCCAACGGGAAGACGGGCGAGTACATCGCGCGTAAGTATCTGAGCGGACTCGGCACGCGTAACCTGGATGTCCCGAGGGTGGTGTACTTCGGGATTAAGCTGGACTTCTGATGCTGGGGGGAGGGCTTGCTGTCCCTCCCCTTTTCGCCAAACCGTTGAGGGCCGAGCAGGGCGGGTATTCAATCACGTGAGGAGGAAGGGAGAATGTACCGAAAGGTGATCAGTGGGCTACTGGTGGCAGTCTGGACGGGGTTAGCCGCGAGCCTTGCCCTGGCAGCCGACGTGCAAGGATCCTCTCCGCTCCGGAAAACCGCCGTCTCGCGGAGCGTCAAGTACCTCGATATCAACCAGATCAAGACCCCCGTGATGAACAACGGCACCTATACCCGCCATCCCATCTCGGGGAATGCGGACATGGAATGGCCCAAGGGGTCGGGGAAGTACATCTGCTACAATGCGGGGATCTGGATCGCAGGCAAAGTGAAGGGATCGTTTCGAACCGCATGCGCTGATTACAACTTTGAGTTCCAGCCCGGCGTGATTCTCCCCAACGGTCAACCGGACAACCCGGAGAAAGAGGAGTACCGGGTCTACAAGATTCAAAGGGATTACCCCGAGGGCAAGGACCTCGGCGATCCCTGGTTGGACATCGACCCTTGGTCGGCGTGGCCAGCGCATCAAGGCGCTCCGGTCAATCCGGATGGGACTCCGAAATTCTACGGCGACCAGCAGGCGTTCGCCGTGATGAACGACTTGGACCAGAACCTGCATAGCCGCACCTACAATACTCCACCGATGGGTGTGGAACTTCAGCTTCTGGCCTTCGCCTACAACCGTTCGGGTGCCCTCGGGAATACGATGTTCGTCCAGTATACGATTATCAACAAAGGGGGCCAAACCATCGACTCCACCTACGTGGGCATTTGGGCCGACGTCGATCTGGGGGATGCGAATGATGACCTCGTGGGCTACGACATGAACTTGGGAATGGGGTATGTCTACAATGGATACCCCAATGATGCCCAGTATGGGAGCCGCCCGCCAGCCATCGGCTTCGATTTCTTCCGCGGCCCGATGGTCCCCTCGCCGGGCGATACGGTCCGCCTACCGGATGGCACCGTCTATCCTAACCGGAAAATCCTCGGGGCCACCTCTTTCGTGAAGTATTACAATCCCCACGCCATCTATCGGGATCCAGGCTACAGCGCGCAGGGGGCAGAAGAAGTGTGGAATTACATGAACGGCACCCAGCGGGATGGGAAACCATGGGTCAACCCGATCACGGGGCAGGTTACCACGTTCCTGAACACGGGGGACCCGGTCACCGGGACAGGGTGGCTTTCGACCGCGGAAAGCCCACCGGCGGACGTCCGGATCCTAACCAGCTCGGGGATGTTCACCTTGGCGCCGGGCGACACGCAAGTGATCGTGGCAGGGGTGGTGATAGGGCAGGGCATAAACCGTCTGTCATCGGTTTCCGTGTTGCGCTTTTATGACAAGTTCGCCCAGGCTGCCTACGACGCGGGCTTCAAGGTCTCGAGCCCGCCGCGCCCGCCCCAGGTCACTGTGACCCCGCTGGACCGCGAGATCCTGCTGAGCTGGGATTCGAGGTCGGAAGACTACCACGAGTTCGGGTACGAGTTCGAGGGCTACAACATCTACATCGGTGCCAGCAAGGGCGGTCCGTGGAAGCGCCTGGCGACGTACGATCGGCAGAACGGCATCTACGTGGTCTTGGATGAGCAGTATGATGAGACCACGGGGCTGGTGCTTTCCCTCCCCGTAGCGTTCGGCGGTGACACGGGGCTGAAATACCAGCACCGGATCACGCAGGATTACGAAGGCTACAGCCTGGCGAATGGTCGTACGTACTACGTGGCGGTTACCGCATACAGCGTCGGTACGGCCGTGGTTCCGCGGGTCCTCGAAAGCCCGCTGGAGGTCTTGGAGGTGACGCCCCACAAGCCGCGCCCGGGCACCGTGATCCACGAAGCGCTCTTCGACACGGTCTCTGTCGCCCACACAAAGGGGAACGCGGAAGCCTGGAAGGCGCAGGTCTACGTACCGGATCCTACCGTGGCGCTCCCGGGGAAATACAAGATCACGATCAACCCGGATCGGACCTGGAATCTGCTGCGCAATGGTCAACCCGTACCTGGGTTCACCAACGTGAACCGGTTCGGCATCACCCCGCCGGAGCAGCTTGACCTCCAGGCCTGGTTGGATAGCCCTGTGCGCTTCTTCGTCGAGTTCACGGGCTCCTTCGATCAGCCGAAGACCTTCGAGCCCAAGTGGGTCCATGATGAACCTCCTGCCAACCCGACGCTCCTGACCGCCATCACCAGCTACTACCGAGAAGGGGCGCGGCCCAATGACCTGGCCAAGTACGGGACCTTCCGGAAAGGAACGGAGAATCCGGCGGTCATCTATCGTCCCTTGGAAATCCGCTTCACGGGCGTGATGAATGATTCGGGCACGAGGGTGGTCCGTGGCGGGCAAATGGCCACTTGGCTCTTCTCCATGAAGATCCCGCAGGGCAAGAATCCGGCAAACCCGAATCCGGGCTCGACGGCTCCCTTTGTGGTGAGGATACCCTTCGAGGTGTGGGATGTAGGGTCCACTCCGGCCAAGCAGCTGAACGTCGCTTTCGTCGACAGGGCCCAGACGCTTACGGATTCCCTCCTGGTCCTGACCTGGAGCCCGAAGGGTGAGTGCGATGTGTACATCATTGCCACCCCGTATGATGAGAACGTGCACGATGCGCGGACCGACACGAACACCACGTGGGTGATCCGCTGGACGAAGAATGCCACCTGGAGCACCGGCGACGTGATCAAACTCATCTTCCCGAAACCGCTCGTGCCTGGGGTGGATGAGTTCGAGTTCGAGGTCAAGGGCGTCGAGACCGGGGTGGTGGAGGATGCCAAGAAGCGGTTGGATCTGATCAATGTGTATCCGAACCCGTACATCGGTCATACCATCACCGAGAAGGTGTTGCACGAGGAGCACGTCACGTTCATCAACCTGCCGGAGGAGTGCACGATTCGCATCCTGGCCATTAATGGCGACGTGATCAAGACGATTCATCACACGGGTCCGTCCACGACGCACGACTGGAACCTGCGCAACGAGAACAACATCCCGGTCGCCAGCGGGCTGTACATCGCGTACATTGAGGTGCCCAAGGTGGGCACGAAGGTGATCAAGATGGCAGTGGTCTTCCGGCAGCAGCGCCTGCGGAATCTGTGACGCCAGTGGGGCAGTTTGGCCCACGCAAGACGAAGGCGAACCTTTAGGGATGGAGATAGGAGCGATGGCGAACAAGAGACTGGTGGCAGTCGCACTGGCATTGACGCTGGTTGGGACCTGCACCTCCGTCGTCTTGGCAGGCAACAAAGACAAGAAGGGCAGCGCGGGTGCCCTGGAGCTCCTGATTCCGGTCGGATCCCGGATCGCCGGAATGGGCGGGGCCGGAGGAGCCATCGTCAATGGCAACGAAGCGATGTTCTGGAATCCAGCAGGTCTGGATGCTTCCCCAGCGTCGGCTGAGGTTACCTTCTCGCACCTGAATTGGATTTTCGACACGTCCGTGGAGTGGTTTGCCGTATCCGCCAAGTTCGGCCGCATCGGATCCATCGGGATTAGCGGGAAGATCTTCGATTTCGGCGACATCCACGAGACGACGGAGTTTGAGACCGAGGGGACCGGACGTGTGATCTCTCCCACCTTCATCACTCTTGGACTCACCTATTCCCGCCAGATGACGGACCGGATTTACTTCGGTTTGAACGCCAAGCTCATCTCGGAGAGCTTCCTGCGGATGAGCAGCAACGGCGTGGCCTTCGACTTCGGTGTCCAGTACATCAGCCAGGCGGGGTTGCGCATGGGCCTGGCGCTGAACAATCTCGGCCCCATGATGAAATATCAGGGACCGGATCTGCAGCGCACCGTGCAGCTGCCCCACACCGAGGCGGGCGCTGAGCCACTGGATCTGCGCATCGAGGCGCAGTCCTACGAGCTGCCCAGCAATTTCGAGATCAGCTTGGCTTACCCGCTGAAGCTCGGCGCGGCGCAGCAGGTCACCGGTCTGTTCTCCTACCGGAACCACAACGCCTCGTCCGACGAATGGCAGGGCGGTGTGGAATATGCATTCAATGACATGCTCTTTGTGCGGGGAGGGTACGGTTGGGCCGGCGAGGATCAGGCCAACTACATCTTCGGTTTCTCCGCTGGGGCGGGCCTGAAATACAGGCTTCCGGGCGGTACCACCTTCGTGATCGACTACGCTTATCGCGACGTGAAGTGGACCGACGGCAATCAGTGGCTCACGCTGTCGGTGCAGTTCTGAGTCTCGCAACAGACGGAACACGAGCCGGACGGCCCCCGGGCTGTCCGGCTTTTTGTTTTCCCGACTCTGCTAACGCCTGTGCGACGACAGCCCCGACGTGGCGAGAGGACGGGGCGGATTGGTATGCGCCACGTGAGCCGCCGCCTTCGCGTATGCCAGAGGCAGGAGGTGATGTGCGGCGGGCGAGTAGGCTGCCGGGTGAGCAGAGCGTGGGGTGCGGGGTTCAGCGGAGGCGCACGATTCGGGCCACGCTGCGGGAGTGACCTGCTTGGGCTACCGCGAGGTAGATGCCGGTGGGAACGACGGAGCCGGAGTCGCTGCGGCCATCCCAGCTGATCCTCGTGATGCCGCAGAAAAGCTGCTCGCCTCGCACGAGGTAGCGCACCGGCCTCCCGAGAGCATCGTATACGGTGACGGAGACTCTCGCGGCGTCCTTCAGGTGAAGGATGAGGTCGAGCCGATCGGAGGAGGGATTCGGGATTGGGGGATCCAGCCACAGATGCCCAGGGGGCAACTCAGGCGGTGGCGACCTCAGGATCACTCCCCCCTTACGGTAGACGGCGAGCCCGAGGGTTGTGGCGAACCACTTGTTCCCGTCCCGGTCGATGAGCAGGTCGTACACGAACGCGTCGGGCAGCGGGGAGTTCCACGGGGCGAAGGACTGCCAGGTCTGGCCGTCGAAGGCTACCACCCCCTGCGTAAACGTGCCGATCCACTTGACCCCGTTGTTCTCGACGCCTAGAGAGTAGATGTAATCGTCGGTGAGGCCCGAATTGGTGGTGCTGAGCCGGCTCCAGCGCCTTCCGTCGAAGCAGACAAGCCCCGCTCCCCACGTGCCGATCCAGGCAGTACCAGAAGCGTCGAACGCGATCGTCTCTACATGGCCTATGGAGAGCCCGGAGTTGGCAGGGGTGTACACAGTCCATCCCTGGCCGTCGAGGATGGCAATCCCTGCGGTGGTTCCGACCCAGAGCTGGCCACTGGGATGCAAAGCAAGGCAGGTGACGTCATTGGAGGGGAGGGGAGAGTTGCTCCTGTTGTACGTCAACCAGCTCGTCCCGTCGAAAACGGCAAGACCGCCATACTTGGTGCCCACCCACAGGCGATCGCTTCGGTCCGGGAGGACGGACCAGGCGTAGTCATCCGGCAAGGGGGAATTCCGGGAGTTGTAAAGGGTCCAGTTGCGTCCGTCGAATCGCTTGACCCCGGCGATCTTGGTCCCGATCCACTTGATGCCCTTGCTGTCGATGGCGATATCGTAGATCGCCTCCGCCTGGGGCCCGTGCTCGCCGAAGGACCCCTGGGCGGCCTCGATCGCCGCCGGGCGGAGAAGTGGAAAAGCTTCTGCGCCACCGCCGCTCAGCGGAGGCTGGTAGTGAAACCAGTGGAGTCCATCGAAGCTCGCCATGCCTTCGTAGCGGGTCCCGACCCAGACGACCCCACTGGAATCGACGGCCACGCTGAGCACATTCCGATCGGGGATGGAGGAGTTCTCCGGGGTGAAGACCATCCACTCCTGGGCCATCAGCCGGGGGCCGAAGGATCGAGACAGCCACAGGGCAGCCAAGAGCGTGAGGACGCGTCGATTCACGATCGGACACTCCGATTAGCCCACGAGTTGCTCGGCTTGTGCTCCGCCGCGCGACGAAGGACTTCGAAGCGATCTTCGCTTCCTGTTTCCACGAGATTGCCCGGAATTCTCAAAAGCCCCGGCCCGAGGAGCGTGTCTGTCCGCTCCCGCGCCTGGGCTCCGCGCCAGCAGTCACTGCCTCCTGCTCTGCTCAATACAGCAGGTACCGCTGGCGTTTCTGGCGGAAGACCGCGAGCTCCTCTTGCCAGGAGCTCAGGATGGCCGCCGGATCTGCGCCAGCCACGAGCATCGTGCGCACCCTGTCGGTCCCCCAGGCTTTGTCGAACGCGTCGATTCGATCCGTCTGGAAGAGTCGGTCCGGGCCGTAGAGCTTGACCAGCGCATGCAGAATGTGAATCTGCACCTCCACAGGGCGGAACTGCTTCGGTTCCAGGATGTGGATCTGCACCGCGCCCACCGTTTGTCCTGCGAAGCGGAAGTAGAACGGCCGCACCGTGACCGGCCGGAAGCGGACGCCCGGTAGCTGCCTCCGGTTCAGCTCGGCCGCCAATTGGTACGGATCAACCCACGGCGCTCCGATGAGCTCGAAGGGAGAGGGTGTACCCACCCCTTCGCTGACGGTCCCCAACTCGCCGATAGCCCCTGTGGTGGCGCAGTAAAGCGCAGACAACCAGTGAGGAATGTGGGGCGAGGTGGGCACCCAAGGGAGCTGGGTATCCGGCCACAGATACGACCTTTTCCACCCCTGCATGGGAATCACCCGGAGTCGGCAGTGGATGCCGAATTCCTCGTTGAAGAATCGAGCCAGTTCCCCCACCGTAAGCCCGTGTACGTAGGGGATCGGGTGGATGCCGATGAAGCTCCGGAATTGCTCCTCCAAGACGGGTCCCTCCACGAGCTCGCCGCCGAGGGGGTTGGGGCGATCCAGCACCACAAAGGGGATATTCAGCTCGGCCGCTGCTTCCATCGCCAGCGCCATGGTGGAGATGTACGTGTACGGGCGAATGCCGATGTCCTGAATATCAAAGACCAGCGCATCCACTCCCCGCAGCATCTCGGGCGTAGGCTTCCGGTGTGTGCCGTAGAGGCTGAAGACGGGAAGCCCCGTTCGCCAGTCCACGTAGGAATCGACCTTGGCACCGCCTTCCACGTCGCCGCGGACGCCGTGCTCTGGCCCGAACAGGGCGGCGAGTGCGAAGCCGGCTTCGGTCAAGGCATCCACGTTCTGACGGAGGTCGGAGGTGACGCCCGTGGGATTTGTGATCAATCCGAGCCTGCTTCCCCTCAAGTCCGCGGGAGGTTCCCGGAGGAGGGATTCCAGGCCGGTGACCGTGTAAGGCGGGTGGGCTTCTGGCGGCAATTGTGCGTGCCTGCCCGCGCGACGAATCGGCGCACAGCCGATCGCCCAAGCCGCCAGCAACGCAGCGAATGTGGCTGCCCCTGCAAAGCAGCTGACCGTCCGCATGGCTTCTCCCCTCAGTAGCCCGCGCGTTTGCGGTAGCGCCAGAAGATGCGCGTCACCACGGCTCCCGATGCGCGATAGTAGAAGCTGACAGGTCCGACCCATGGGATGATGGCCTTCTTGTATCCCTGCGCTTGCAGATCCCTCAGGCAGCGGAGGTAGAGGACGCGTCCGATGCCGCGCCCCCGAAGCCAAGGCACCGTGCCCATCGGCCCGAACCAGCCCGTGCCCAAGTTATTGGCATCGTAGGCGGCGAAAGCCACGACCCGCGAGCCCCGAAACGCCAGGTGCAGCGAGATCGGCTCGTTCGCAAACGTCCGTTCCACCTCCGGGACCCACTGCGGGAAGTACCTACTGAGGGCGGTCCTCACGGCCTCCCGGTCTTCGGCCCGAGCCCTCCGCACCTCGGTACCGTCGCGGGCCAATCTCGCTTCCTCCTCAGCCGTGTCGAACGTGCGCGACTGGAGCTCGGTCTCCATATTCGCTGTGTCGTCAAACCTCCGATATCCGTGCTCCTCCAAGAAGGAGAGGAAGCGAGTATACCTGGGATCAACCCCCGGCACGAGATAATTGGGCGCCGAGTCGAAGATTTGAAGGATACTTGCACCCCGCGCGGCCAAGCGCCGCTCCACCTCAGCCAACAGTTCCGATCCCATCCCAGCCAGCTCGCCTCCCGGCAGGGTGAAGAGCTTGATCCACCCCCAGCGAGGGGCGAACTGCGGTCGCACGACGGCGGAGGCGAAGGCGACCGGACGACCGCTCGCCACCGCCACCAGATTCAGCTCCGGATCGAAATCCGGATCCTCCCAGATCTTCTCTCGAAGAAGTCCCTCGCTCAACGGGTCGTAGGGGAAGCAGGCAGACCACAAAGCCAGAAGCTCCGAAACATCCGATTCCGAGATGGGGCGAAATCCGGTCATTCCCGTATCCTCGCCTGAGTTTCCGCTGCGCCGTTGCCGCTGTTGACCGCATGCCAGTTGCCCAAGAAAGCGCGGAGCGACCCGGAGGCTGTCAGGCTGAGTGCCATCGCTCCCCACTGAGGAGGCGGACGATGACGATCACGCAGATGGCCGCCATGGTGAGCAACAAGAGCCCGCCTGTGGTGGCGCCAAGCAAAAGCCGGCCGAAACCAAGGAGCACGGAGTACACCGCCACGATCCCCAGAAGAGCACCGAGGATGTTCTTTCGCGTGAAGAGCGAGGCGGCCTGGGGCGCGTCCTCGTCGAAACGGGCAGCGATTCGCTTCCACCCGGGCCCTCCCGGATGGACGCGGCGGTAGAATTCCATGAGTTGGTTTTCCTCGACGGGTGCCGTGAGCAGGGTCACCGAAAGCCAAATCACCAGACTGATCGGGACCGTGTACAGAAGGGTCCACGGGAAGCTCTTCTCAGGCAGTGTGAAGCCCAACACGGAAGTGGCCGCCAGCGCTGCGGAGAAAAGGGCAAGCCCCGCAGACCCTCGATTGGCCTTCCTCCAGGAGGCATCGCGCACGAGGCGCACGCCGACACAGAGGGCAGCCAGCGTCACACTACCAACCAGTAGGCCCCGCAGCAGCTGCGGGTTCGGAGAGTACAGGATCGCGGCCACGGTCCCGAGAATGGCCAGGATGGCGCTGATCTCCGACCAGGCGTTCACACGCCACCAGTACCACCGGGCAATGTACACGATCCCGATCCCGGCGTTGATGGCCGAGAGCAAGAGCCACGCCCGGAAGATGTCCGTCATCAGGAAGCTCACGGCGCCGCCCAGGATGGCCACAAGCACGGTCACGGCGATGGAGACCGCGACGTAGTGCTTCTCGCTGGCCTTCGGTTTCACGAAGGGCCGGTAGAAGTCATTCACGAGGTAAGAGGCAGCCCAGTTGATCTGGGTACTGATGGTGGACATGAACGCCGCGAGGAAGGAGGCCAGCATCAGCCCAAGTAGCCCCGGGCCCAGATGCGTCAGCATCACGGCGATGTAGCCCACCTCCGGGTCGGGACTATTCGTCTGGGGATTGACGATCCCCGGAAACTGCACGGCTGCCACCATTCCCGCCAAGATCCATGGCCAGGGACGAAGGCAAAAGTGGGCCACATTGAACCAGAGGTAGCCCAGAAAGGCGTGCTTCTCGTTTTTCGCCGCGATCATGCGCTGGGCCAGGTAAGCCCCTCCGTCCGTGTTCCCGACGGTCCACCAGAGCAGAAGCACATACAGCAGGAAGATGTGGAAAGCCTGGGCGTCGGAAGGGGAGGGGACAAGGCTTAACATGGAGGTGGCTTTCTCGGAACCGTAGAGGGACATCATTTTCTCAATAATAGTTTGAACGCCTCCCGCGTGGCGGACGGAAATGACTGCCAAGGTGATCGCCATCCCCATGGCTAGCCAGAACTGAAAGAAATCGGTTGCGATTACCCCCCAGAGTCCGCTGATGGCAGAGTACGCCACGGTCACGGCAATGCAGATGGGCACCGCAATCCCCTTGCGGATGCCGAAAGCCAGAGCCATGATCTTCGTCATGGACAGGTTTACCCAGCCCATGACCAGGAGGTTGTATGGGAGCGCGAAGTACAGCGCGCGGAACCCGCGCAGGATTCGGGCCTCCTTGCCCGAGTACCTCAAATTGACCAGCTCGTTGTCCGTAAGAATCCCCGCGCGACGCCAAAGGCGGGAGAAGAAGAACACCCCCAGCATGAACATCGGCACCTGGGCCCACCAGAACCAGTTTCCCCAGATGCCCTGTTTCACGACGAGTCCGCTGATGGCCAGAGGCGTATCCGCTGCGAAGGTCGTGGCCACCATGGAGGTGCCCAGCAACCACCAGGGGACTCCCCGGCCGCCGGCGAAATAGGCCCCGATGTCCCGCGTCCCGCGCCGGGTGAAATAGATGCCAATCCCGAGAGAGAGAATCACATACAGGGCGACGATGGACCAATCCAGGGGGGTGACGGAGCCGTGAAACTGAAACTGCAGAGGCGGAAGATTGTCCGGCCCAGCCATAGCTCACCTCGGGTTCCCATTGCAGCCTGCGGTTCTCCCCCCTAGGGTGGACGAATTTACCAACGGAATTCCGTTTCAACAACAGGAACTCGGCCGGTAAATGGCTTGACATCCTTGGGGGTGTTTGCTATTTTGGTCCGTACCAAGCTTGGCTCGGAGCGGTGCGGAAGGGCTGTGCAAGGCATGCGAAACCCGGCGATGGGATGTCCATCCAGTGGAAGCTTGTAATCCTGGCGGCATTGTCCCTCACGTGTGGCTGCGCGGAACGGAAGTACTCCAATCCCCTCGACCCTCGCAATCCGGAAACTCATGGCCGCCCCACCGGTCTGCGGGTGTATTCGGTGAGAGACACGGTATTCCTTTCCTGGCGCCGCCTTGAGCTAACGGGGCTGGAAGGAGTTCGGATCTGGCGCTCGGAGGATGGATCGGATTTTCGGCCGGTGGCGATCGTGTCTCCCGGAGCAAGCGGATTCGCGGATCCGGGTTTGCAATACGGGCTTAGCTACCGCTACTTCATAACCGTCCTCGGCGCGGATTTCGAGTCCGCTCCTTCCGAAACCCTCGCGATCCGTCCCGGCCCCACCTCCGCCGTGGCGGTTGATCCGTATGTCGGTCTCGTGACGCGCTATTCCTATGACGTTCGCCACGAGATCTGGGAATCTTCGCTGGCGGCCTATCCGTATGATGTGGCTGTGGATCGGAGACGAGGCAAGGTGTGGGTTCCCGATGCGCTGGAAGGCAGCGTTTGGTGCCTCAGCCTGCGGAGCGGGGATTACATCTTGCGCGCCGCCGGCTACTGGAGCCCCTGGAAGATCAGCCTCCAGCCCGCCACCGGGAGAGTTCTCATCGCTGATCTGTACGGGCAGCAGGTAGTTGCTCTGGACGCCAGCGGCTCGGAGCTCTGGCGCGACAATCGGTTCCAGCGTCCGTCGGACGTCGCCGCCGCAGGGATGGGATTCTGGGTGCTGGATCGACAGACGAAGAACGTGGCGTATTACCCCTCCCCCGGGTCGGAGCCAATGTATTCCTGTCCGCTCGCCCTCAACGATCCGAGGGCAATTGAGACGGACAGCAAGGGTTTGTCTCTCTGGCTAGCGGATGCCACGGCCATTTATTGCTTCGACATGCGGAACGGGGAGTGGGTTGCGGTCATGACGAGCCTGCTGGACGTGCGGGCTTTGTCGCTCAGCCCCAACGGCGAGCAAGCCTGGGTCCTGGACGGGGTCGCGCAGAGCCAATTTGTCGCCCGGGCGATCCGTCTGAACCGGTCCGGATTTGTGGAGGCGGAATCGCGCGGCTGGTATGGTGCGTCGGACATCGCCTTCGACTGGGCTACCAAGGGATGCGTCCTGGCCAACCCGCAGACCCATGAACTGGTGCGGCTGGATAGCCTGGGAAACGTCGAGAGCCGGCGTACAGGGTTGGTCCGTCCCACCTTTGTGGAGGTCGAGTGAACTTTGGCCAGTCTACGAGGCAAAGACATCGCCTTTTCGGCCGCAGGGATCATGGGGATGGCCGTCTTCGTGGGGATGACCCTGCGCCTCGATCCCCTGACGGCGGTTCGCCTGCCGGTGCCGAAGGAGCAGATTCTGGAGAGAGCTGCCCAAATCGCCTCTCCGTGGATGCAAGGGCGGGAGGGCCAGGAGCTCAGGGTCCAGCTGTTGAGCGATCGAGCCTGGTTGCGCTACCTCCAGCGGCAATTCGGTCCCCTTAAGGCTCACCAATGGATCCGTGAAGGCGCTCCCGTCTTTCGCTGGCAGGTGAAATGGGCCCCCAACCGCTGGCCATTCCGCTACGCGCAGGAAATGCCCGAGGAGCAGACCCTGGAGATCTTGCGATCCACGCTCATCGGGGAGGCCTCGATGGAGCTGGACCCTCGTGGGAACCTGCTGTCGTTCTCGCGGCGGCCTTCCCGCTCCGATTCCGCTCGTGTCATTCTGGATTCTACGGCCGCGCGGGAGCTGGCGGTGAGCTTTCTGCGGGTGGCCACCGACCTCTCGGATTCGGAGTTGAGGAACCTTCGTCTCCGAAGGGAGGAACGTCCGGGGCCTCCGCTGTTCGTCTTCCGACTGGAGAGGCCCACAATGGTGCCCGGAGTGACGGCTACCATCGCGGTGGTTGTGGGTCGCGACGGGATTCGCAGTTGCCGCACGGAGTTCAATCTGCCCCAAGCTGCTCCCCCGGGCACCAGCGGCGGTGTGACGCAAGTGTTCAGCCTCATGGGTCTGGTCGCCCTACTGGGGCTGGCCATTGTCTACTTAGTGCGTCGCCTGCGCGCCGACCAACTGGACCTCGGAGAAGGGATCCCGCTGGCGGCGCTGGCGGCGGTATGCGTCGGCGCGACCGTCTTCTTCCACCAGACAGCAGATGCTGGGCTGGGCTACGAAGCGATTGGGCTCGTATTCATCTTCGCCATCATTGGAGTGGTCACGCTGGCCCTTTACGCGCTGAGCATGTCCCTCGGCCATGACGTGTGGCCCGAGAAGTGCCGCCCCCTGAGCGCCCTGGCGAGGGGCATGGTTTTCTCCCGGGCCACGGGTGAGGACATCCTCCGCGGTTTTTTGTGGGGCGGGATCGCGGCCGGCTCGGTGCGGATTCTCGACTGGCTCTACTTGAGGTTCGGGCATGCGGGCTTCCTTCTGGATACGCGGCAAACGATCTTCTCCTCCGGATCGCCCATGCTTCTGGTGCTCTGCGCGGCCACGAGCTTGGCCCTTATCCGCGAATTGGCCATGCGGAGCTTCCTCGTCAGCTATCTAAGGCGATTTGTGTCGGGGACGACTCCCCTCGTCTTTCTCGGATTCTTGGCCGGATTATTCGATTTTGCCGGCTTGGGCCTGGGCGAGATGGAGCCGGGGACGGTGCAGCTCCTTCGGCAGGGACTACTTGGGGGCGTGATGACGGCGTCGCTCATCCACGGGAGCTTTCTCGTCCCCATTGCGGCCTCTTGGTTCATCGCCATATTGCACAAGAGCCTGGCCCTGCTTGCCGCAGGCATGAGTGCCTCCGGCGTCGCTGGTCTGCTCTGTTTGGCCGCCGTCACCGTGGTCGCTGCCGCCGGTGCGCTTTGGGGCTCGGCTCCAGAGGACTTGCGTCGACTTGAGCCGGCGTACATCGCCCGGTTGGCCGAGCGCGAGCGGTTGCAACGCGAGCTGGAAATCGCCCGCAACGTGCAGCGCAGCTTCCTACCCTCGGATCTGCCCCGCATGCCCGGTCTCGACATCGCAACTCGCTGCGTGCCGGCCACCGAAGTGGGTGGCGATTATTACGATCTCTTTGTCTTGGCTCCTGACCGGCTCGGCGTTGTGATCGGCGATGTGTCAGGGAAGGGGATTGGTGCGGCCTTCTACATGACGTTGACGAAGGGCTTCCTGCGCGCTTGCACCCAGCAAAGCGATTCCCCCAAAGCGGTCCTCGATCAGGTGAATCAGCTCTTCTATGAGAATGCGGAGCGGGGACGGTTCATCAGCATGATCTACGGGATATTCGACCTCGGAGACCGACGTTTCTCCTTCGCCCGGGCGGGTCACAATCCCATCCTGCTCCGGCGCGGTGCGGGCGGTACGGTGGAAAGTTTCGCACCGGGCGGCATGGCTCTCGGCCTGGCCCAGTCGAGCCTTTTCTCGGATGTGACCGACGAGCAGGTGGTGCCCTTTGGTTCGGGGGATGTGTTCGTCCTCTACACGGACGGCTTCACGGAGGCCATGACGACGGAAGAGGTGGAGTACGGGGAGGAGCGACTCGCGCAAGCCTTGCGTGCCATGGATCCCCAGTGGTCCGCGGAGCAGATCTTGGAAGAGCTGTTCCGCTCCGTCCGGGACTTTGTGGGGAAGGGCAAGCAGCATGACGACATGACGCTCGTCGTGGTGAAAGTGCTCTGAGGTGTGCCGTGGTGAGAGGGAAGAGCGGCCGGCCCGTTGCCGAGCTCGGCACCTCGGACCCTGATCTGGACGAGATCCCGGAGGTACGCCCTTCGGGCTGGCTGATCCCGGCTGGCTTGGTGTTCGCTGGGCTAGCGGCCATTGGCAGCGTGGGCGGCGGTACCGCCATGGCTGGCCCCGTCAGCTTGCTGCTTCTGGCGGCCGTGATCACGCAGGCCCGAGGTCTTTCTTCCAGCCCGCGGTTGCGACAGGGGAGTGCGCCCGAGCAGATTCGCTGGGCCATCGCTGGGGCATTGGGTCTTGGGGGAACCAGCTTGCTGAGCAGCATCTTCCTCTCCCGGCCCACGGGTTTTCTGGGGGTCATGGCGGGGCTCCTGGTGCTCGCCGTGGCCGGCAGCTTTTTTGCCGCCCTGCTATGGCTCTTGATCCGAAGCCTCGCCTTTGTGCGTCAGAGGAAGTCCACGCAGCGGAACTTCATGATTCTGGCGGCGAGCGCGGCCACAACCGCCGTGCTGCGGGGCTTGGATCCCTCGGGTGCGGATTGGGGCAAGCACCTGTCGGATGGAGTCCTTGCGATCACGATCGTCTTCGCGGTGTTCAATGGATTTCGTCAGTCGTGGGTACATTACCTGCTACGCCGGCAGAAGATCGCTGGCTTGTGGGCTTCGTTCCTCGTGACGATTCTGTGCGTCTTGGCGGGGAGCAGCTCCAGTCAGTGGACGGCGCTCGAAAACAGCGCACCCTTCCGGGCTGTGGTGGGGGTGACGGCGCTGGTGGGGGCCATTTATTTCGGCATGGCGAGCGGGGCTCTACTCTTGGCGTTGCCCACCGCTCGGGTGTACGACCGCAGGTCCAAGGGGCTTGCTTCGTTGAAGCACCTGAGCGAGATGACCAGCTCGCTCCTGGATGTGGACGAATTGATCCGCATCATCCCGCGATTGGCAGCCGAAGTGACGGAAGGAGATGCCGCGTGGCTGGAGCTTCGGCGGAACGGGAAGCTCAGAGTAGTTTCCTCCGTGCGGGTGGCCATCGAGGAACTGGAGGGGAGGCTGCTCGATCTGGAGGAAGGGATTTCGGGCTGGATTCTGCGCACGGGACGCCCCGTCGTGAGCCAGAGGTTGCGGCGAGACGAGAGGCTACGCGATCTGCGGAGCATCCCGAGACATTGGCAGTCCGTCCTCGGTGTACCCGTAGCAGCTCATGACCGCCGATTGGGTGTGCTGTTCGTGGCTCGGTACGAACCGTTCGGATTTGAGCCGGACGATTGCGAACTCCTCTTGGCCTTCGCCAATCAGTCGGCTGTGGCGTTGGAAAACGCGAACCTCATCCGCCAATCCCTCGAGAAGGAGCGGTTGGAGGAGGAGCTGCGCGTAGCGCGGGAAGCCCAGCGAAAGCTCCTGCCCACGGGGCCCTTGCGCTGTCATTCGGCCGTCTTCGACGGTTTGTGTATCACGGCGAACGACGTCGGTGGAGACTACCTGGATTACTTCCGCATCGATGAGGACCGTGTGGCGGTGGTGATCGCCGATGTGGCAGGCAAAGGGTCTTCGGCAGCCTTTTACATGGCCGAGATGAAGGGGGTGATGGCCACTCTCTGCCGCCTGGTCCAGCGGCCGCGCGAGGTGGTGGTCCGGGCCAATGAGATCCTCTCAGAGCGAATGGATCGCCGGACCTTCATCTCGTTGATCTACGCCATCGTCGACACAAAGCGACTAAAGGTGCGATTTGCCCGGGCGGGACATTGCCCATTGGCGCACGTGATGCGGGACGGCACGGTCCGTTTCCTCGAGCCCAAAGGAGCGGGGATCGGCTTGGTGCGTGGGCCCGAATACCGCGAGCTGGTGGAGGACGTCGAGTTTTCGGTCCTCCCGGGCGAAAGCCTGTTCCTTTTCACCGATGGGCTCACGGAGGCGATGGATCCGCAGGGCGAAGAGTTTGGGGAGGGCCGGATCTCCCGGGTGCTGTCCGAATTCCATGCTCACGATGTACCGACGATGATGCGAGGCCTCGTGGAAGAGGTCAACAAGTTTGTTGGCCCGAACGCGCCTCGCCACGATGACCTCACCTTCGTCATCGTGAAGTTCACAGAGCCCGCTGCCTCCGGGGTGCCGGCTGATCCGAACTCGCCGGCGGAGGAGAGCACGGAGCTTGTCCCGAGCCCGTGAGCCGCAACGAAAGCCCGGCCGGTGCGTACCAGGGTATGGGCTTTGGAAGGAGGAGGACGGATGAGCGGTTTCGAGATTCGCAGAAAGGATGATGGCTGCGTCTCGACCCTTTACATCAAAGGGTTTCTCGACGCGCACACCGCCCCGCAGCTGGAACGGAGCCTGCAGGAGCTGGTGAACGAAGGCCGCTTCCGCATCGTGGTGAACTTCTCGGAACTCAGTTACATTAGTTCCGCAGGTCTTGGTGTGTTCATGGGGTTCATCGAGACGGTGAGGAAGAACCAGGGCGATATCAAGCTCAGCAATATGCCGCCGAAAATCTACCGGGTGTTCGACCTGCTCGGCTTTCCCCTGATCTACGAGATCTACGAGGACGAACGTCAGGCCCAGGAAAAGTTCGCGGGCTCCGGCACCAGTAGCGTAGAGGACGGGAGATAACCCACGCCCGGAGTGCCCACGTGGAACAGGAGAACACATACCGGCTGAGGATCCCGAGCCGGACCGAGAACTTGGAGATCATCCGCGAGTTCGTCAGCAAGATCGCCCGCAATGCTGGTTTCAGCGAGGAAGACGTGGGCAAGATCCAACTTGCGGTGGACGAAGCGTGCACGAATGTGGTCAAGCATGCCTACGACGGCGACACGCAGAAACCCATCGACGTGGCTGTGCGACTGGATTACGACCGCCTCACCATCGTGGTCACGGACGAGGGCAAGGGATTTGACCCGAAGGCCGTGGAGATCTCCGACATTGCCGAGTACCTGGCCGAGCTGCGGGTCGGCGGCCTCGGCATCTACCTCATCCGCTCGCTAATGGACGAGGTGGAGTACAGCATCCAGCCGGGAGTGCGCAATCAGGTGCGGATGGTGAAGTACTTCGGCGGTTCGCCCGAAAGGCCCCCCTTGTCACCCCGAAGCCGTCGGGCGCAGAAATGATGCCGGCTCGCTGCCCCGGCCGTCTTTCCTCCGAAAATACAAGGGTGCTTTCCCCGAGCCGCAGCTCTCGAAGGCTTAGCCACAGGAAATAGACGAAGGGAGCCGTGGAATCCAGGGACGTATCGGGACGGAAGGTCCCCGACTTGGCCGAGGTGGCCAGGCTCGAACGGCGTGTGGTCGAGCTCGAAGCCCTCGTCGAGACCAGCCAGGTCCTGAACTCCTCTCTTCGGCTTTGCGCGGTCCTGGACTCCTTCCTCCTGACCGCCATGGGCCGCTTCCTTCTCCCTCGCGGAGTGGTAGCTTTGGATCGAGGGGGCCAGCTTCGCGTGGAGAGCGGGAAGGGATTGCCCCTCGAACTCCGCGGGAAAGAACTGGGTCTCCCTTGCCCTTTGGACGGACCCGTCCTGCTGGATTGGGAGGCGGATCTTCCTTCTGCCTGCCTCGAGACTTTGCGGCGTTGGGGCTTTGCGCTCGTGCTCCCCTTGGCCAGTGGGCGGCGAGAGCTTGGGCTCGTTGCCCTGGGCCCGAAGCCCATGGACGAGAAGTTCGACGCGGAGGAAATCGCTTTCCTCGAGACGCTCGTCCGAATGGCTGCCACTGCGGTGGAGAACGCCCTAGTTGTGGAGGAGCTGGACGCCACCAACCGGCAGCTAGACCGGAAGCTTCAGGAGATGAATACCCTCTTCGAGCTCAGCGTGGAGCTGAACTCGAGTTTGGACGAGATTCAGATTGCCACTTCCCTCTGTTACGCCTTGATGGGCGAGATGCTCACGAACGTCTGCGCCGTTTGGCAGTGGGCCCCCGGGGGGAGTCCACGCCTGCTGGCAGCCTTCGGGCCGGTGGAAGCAGAAGTTTCGCCCGCCCCACCGGAGGCGGTGGAGCAACTGGCTCAGGTGGGCCGGGAGCCGCTGATTTTGGGGGAGGAGACCGACGGAGCTCCGGCTGAATTCCTACGCAGGGCGGGGTTCCGGGTCTTCGTGCCGCTGTGGGTTCAGGATCGTGCCTGTGCTGCCGTCGCTCTCGGTCCCCGCCTGGACCGCCGCGACTACGGCCCGGATGAACTCCACTTCTTGATGACGCTGGGGAACCACGCGGCCAATGCCCTCGAGAACGCTCGTCTCTTCCGCGAGTCTCTCGAGAAACAGAAAATCGAGGAAGAGCTCAAAATCGCCCGAGAGATCCAGCTCCGGCTGTTGCCGCTGAGTTTCCCCGAGCTTCCGGGGATGGAAGTCTACGGCGTGCATAAGCCCTCGCGCTGGGTGGCGGGCGATTACTTCGATGTCGTGCAGGTGTCCCCGGGCGAACTGGCGTTGGTGATGGCGGACGTGAGTGGGAAGGGGATCCCTGCTTCGCTCTTGATGGCGAACGTGCAGGCAGGGTTGCGCACCCTACTCAGCCCCCAGACCGATTTGGCTCAGCTGGCCGGCCGGATCAATCGGCTGATCTTCGACAACACGGACTTCGACAAGTTCGTGACCCTTTTCGTTGGGGTAGTGTCACTTCCCGACCGTCGGATGCGCTACGTGAATGCGGGCCACAACCCGCCTTACCTCCTGCGAGCCGACGGTACCGTGGAAACGCTGGAGACCGGGGGCCTCCTCATGGGGATGATGCCGGAGATCTCGTACCAGGTGGGCGAGGTCCAGCTCCGTCCCGGGGATCTCCTCTTCCTTTTCACCGATGGCGTGGTCGAAGCGCAGAACAGTCGAGAGGAAGAGTTCGGCGAGGAGCGGCTTGTGGGCCTCCTGAGTCGCGAGCTTACTTCCGGGGCAGCGGAAATCTGCGAGAAGGTCCTCGAGGCGGTGGAGTCCTTCGCCGCGGGCTGCGATCAGTACGACGACATTACCATGCTCTCCTTGAAAGTGAAGCACTCGGATGAGAGTTGAGTGGAGTATCACCCAGGGTCCCAAGAACGCACCATGAGAGGACGACGGAGATGAGATTTCGGACCTGGCTCGTCGCGTGGAGCTTGTGGCTTGCTTCGCCTTGGCTTGTTCTGGCCCAAACCCCATTTGGCCGGGTGGCCGGCACGCTTGTGCCGCCGGACCAGCTGGAGGCGCTGATGGAGGAGCTCTCGGGCACTCGCGCTAAGCAGTTTGTTCAGGACATCAGCCGCTACGACCGCATCCAGGCGTCCGAGGGCTGGGTGCAGGCGGCCGAGTACGTGATGTCCCGGCTGAGCGAGGCGGGTCTGGAGGGCCAACTGGAGGGCTACCCGTCCGATGGAGCCCGACGCTATTTCACCTGGACACCCCCGATGGGCTGGCGAATCCGGCGGGGGGAACTCTGGCTCCTTGAGCCTGAGCGGCAAAAGTTGGCCGACTGGAGAGAGCTACCATCCTCCATTGCCAAAGGGAGCCAGTCCGCCGACGTGGTGGCGGAGGTCGTGGCAGTGCAGCGCGGGACTCAACCCTCCGACTACGAAGGCTTGGACGTGCGGGGCAAGGTCGTGCTGGCCGACGGGTACGCGGGAGACGTGCATCGGGAGGCGGTGCTCAGGCGCGGGGCCGCCGGCGTCATCACCTACCTCTCCCGCCAGGACCGAATGGAGTTCCCCGACTTCATCCCGTACCAGGGCCTGTGGATCCGCAAGGAAGAGCAACCCAAGACCACCTTCGGTTTCACCATCAGCCGGCGGACGGCCGAGCAATTGCTGAGCTGGCTCGACCAGGGCCGGCGGGTGGTGGTGCGCGCGATCGTCGATGGCGAGGACTACCCGTCGCAGGTCCGGACGCTTGCCTGCGTGATTCCCGGAAAATCGGGCAAGCAGGAGATTCTCTTCATCGCTCACCTCGATCACTACCAGCCTGGGGCCATAGACAACGCCAGCGGCTCAGCAGCTCTTCTGGAACTGGCCTGCTCTCTCAAGCGCCTGATCGACGAGGGCAGACTTCCACCGCCGGAGCGATCGATCCGCTTCATCTGGACTTCGGAATGGTACGGTACCGTCCCCTGGATCCAGCTCCACTTCCGCGAGCTCCCCAAGATCGTCGCCGGATTCAATCTGGATATGGTTGGCGGGGACCTTGAGAAGACGCGCTCGTTCTTCGTCGTGGTCCAGACGCCATGGTCGCGCCCCAGCTTCGTGAATGACCTGTGCTCGGCGGTAGTGGAAGATGTGGCGCGGATGGATGTTTGGTCCCCAAATGGATCCCGCACGCCTTTCAGCTTTCGCATTGGGCCATACTCTGGCGGGAGCGATCACTGGATGTTCAATGACGCCGCTGTGGGGGTGCCGATGCCCATGTTCATCCAGCCGGATTTTCATCACCACACCGTGCAGGATGTGCCGGACAACGTCGATCCCACGCAGATGGAGCGAGTGCTTCTGATCAGCGCGCTTTGTGCACGAACCCTCGCTTGGGCGGACGAGCGAGTGGCGGTCCAGCTCTCGCACCTGACCGCCGCTGGGGCGCATGGTCGTTTGGCCGAGGCGGCTTCGGAATTGGCCATGCAGCTCGTGAACGCGCCCGATCCGCAATGGAAGGCGAACGCACTGGAGGCAGGGCGGAACCGCCTGTCGGAGCTTGGCAGGAAGGAGATGGCCGCAGTGCTCTCCGTGCGCAGCCTGGAGGGCGGCCCGGTCGTCCAGGGTGTGACGCAGTCGCTGGCTCGGGAGATCCAATCGCAGACTCTCGCATTGCTGCGGAGATTCGACTCCCCCAACCTCCGCGCGTTCCTCGGAGTGGAGCCGAAAGGGCTGCCGACACCTCAATTGCCATCCGGGCTTGAACGGACGGGGAAGTGGGTGCCGAGACGGACGCCCGACTTCGTGGGCCCCCTGGCGCCGGGCTACCTGCAGGAGGTGCTGGGGCCGGAGGCAGCAGCCGGGTCTGGCCTCGGAGAGGCGGTGGAATTCGAAATCGCCAATTTCATGGACGGTAAACGGACGCTGCGAGAGATCTGGAACGCCGTTCGCGCCGAGTTCGGCGACGTGGACTACGACAAAATGGTGGGGTTCGTGCAGCTAGTCGAACGGGCGAGGTTGGTGGAGATTGCCCGCTGATTGGCCTGAGAAGAGGCGGGAGGGCGACCATGAATCGCGTGAACTACTGGAAGGGATCCTGGGCGCTGGAGGTCCTGTGGCTTGTCTTTTCCCTCGCCGGCGCGGGCCTGAGCGCGGAGCCAACACCATGGCGACCTCGGATCCGGCCGCAAGCCGGCCCGGACGGATTCGTCCTCGTTCACGGTGGAACCTTCCTGCGGGGAGACGTGTTGCGCGGAGCGGCACGAGCCCTGGCCCGCGTGGAGGACTTCGAGATCCTGGACCACCCGATCACCAATCGGGAATATGCCGTTTTCGTGCGCGAAACGGGTCATCCGGCTCCGCCTTATTGGAAAGGCCAGTCCCCGCCGCCGGATCTTCTCGACCACCCGGTGGTGATGGTGAACCGGTACGACGCGGTTTCCTACCTCAAGTGGCGTTCCGCCAAGGAAGGCAGGCTCTACCGCTTGCCCACTGCGGCCGAGTTCGAATACGCCGCGCGGGGAGGGCTGGTGGATGCCAAATACCCATGGGGCGACGAGGATCCGGAGGGGCGCGCGAACTTCGATGCCGACGGCTCGCGAAATCTGGATCAATGGTCCAGCTACCTCGAGCCGGTCAAGAAACACGCGCCCAACGGATACGGATTGCATGACATGGCCGGCAATGTATTCCAGTTCGTGGATATGTACCCGGATCCGGCCACGCAACAGTACAAGTACCGACTGGATGACCCCATCGGCCTCGAAGGCTCAATCATGGGGGGATCGTGGAACCGCAGCGCCCAGTACTTGCGGGTGGGTTTCATCTCGGGCCATAGCGCCGGGATCCGAAGCCCGGAGGTGGGATTCCGACCCGTGCGCCAGCCGCAGGGAAGCGACTGGCGCGTCGTCCCGCGTCGGGTGGTCGCGTTACCCCACGGGAAGGGGCGCATCTTCCTGAGCTGGGTCCTGTTAGCCAGCGACGCCCCGAACGTCCGTTTCCATGTGTACCGAAGCCGCTACCGCGACGAGGCCGGCTTCCGCACGACGGATAGACCCATCTCCGCCTGTTCCTACGTGGACACGCTGGACGAAAGCTGGCAACGGCTGAGCCGGATCTACTACCGGATCCGTCCGGTGGACGCGGAAGGCCGGGAAGGACCGCTCAGCGAATGGGCCGGGGTGAGTCCGGCGGATTCGACTTCTGCCGTGGTTCTCCGCGTCGAAACGAGATCGCTGGCTGGCGGCCTCGTGCCCGTGTTCGGTGACCTCGACGGCGACGGCCTTCTCGACTGCGTGGTCCGCATCACCAATGGGATCCACGAAATGTCCCAGGATCCCGGCGTCCCGGTGGAGATGGAGGCATTCTCGTCGTGGGGGCACTCTCTGTGGCGCCGACCGCTTGTTTGGCATGACCACTGCTTCGGAAACCACAATAACGTGCCCTTCTGCGTGTTCGATCTGGACGGAGACGGCCGGGCGGAGGTCATCAGCCGCCTCCAGCTCGGGGACTCGGTATACCTCGCCGTGCTCGACGGGTGGACGGGTCGAGTGCTCCGGAAGACCCCGTGGCCGGAGCTTCTCTCGGACTGGAACCGCTCTTCCACGCGCATCCATCTTTCTGTGGCCTTTCTGGACGGCAAGCATCCGTTCATCGTGACGCAAACAGGCCTGTACGAAAACGAGCGCTTCACGGCTTTCGATGGGAAACTTCGGCGAATCTGGGACTTCCAGAGCACGGGGCTTACCAATGGGAGCGGCTCGCACCGCATCGAGGTGGCCGACGTGGACGGCGACGGACGACAGGAGGTGTTCGATGGGACCACATGTCTCAGCCCGGACGGGACGGTGCGATGGTCCATCTATCGGCACCATCCGGATGTGGTGAGCATCCACGACATCGATCCCGATGTGCCGGGTCGGGAAGTCTTTTACATCGTGGAGACGAGCATCGATGCGGGTGTTTACCTGGTACGTGCTGCGGATGGGGGAGTCCTCTGGTTCCACAATCAGGAAAAGGACCCGGCCTGGACCCACGGGCACGTCGGCTGGACCGCCGACATTTGGGCTGGTTCTCCCGGCTACGAATGCGCCTCAAACCGTCGCGGACATGATGACCGCAACATGCTCTTGTATTCGTGCCGCGGCGCACTCCTGCTCGAGGGCTTTCCCTACGGAGCCACGCCCCTGGAGTGGGATGGCGATCCGACACGCGAGCTCATCCTGCCGGACCGCCTCGTCATCGGGGAATTCGACGGCAAAGGGGTCCACCCACTGGAGAGCTTGAAGCTGCCGGCGGCGAATCTGCGCCTCGTGTACACGGCAGATCTGGTGGGCGATTTCCGTGACGAGCTGATTCTTTCGGGTAGGGATGGAGATAGAGTCTCCCTCTGGGTCCTGACGGCGACGAGGCCGATCGAGGCCCGGTGGGAGTCACGCTTGGAGAGTTTGGACTACAGGCTTTGGTTAGCCAGGAACATGGGCGGCGGGTACTCCCAGGTCTTTGACGAACCCCTTCGTACACCGTGAGCCCGCGGGACTCAGGCTGTCATGGCACCAAGGGGATCTCGAAAGCAGGCAAAGGGGCAGGCGGCGCGAGGGACTCGATCGGACCGCGGCCCTTCCCGGTGGCTCGTGAAGCTTTGGGAATCGGACGTCAAGCTAGGAGCGGTGATCTTTGGGCTTGCGCTGCTGGTCCGAGCGGTCTACGCTTTCCACCTGATGCGGAACAGCCCTGTGGCAAACATCCTCATCCACGATTCCGCGCTTTTCAACCACTTCGCCCACCAGATCCTGGCTGGGAAGCTGGTTCTGGATCGGGCATTCTACCTTCCGCCGCTCTACAGCTACTTCCTGGCTCTTGTGTACTGGGCCATAAGGGACTCCCTTCAAGTTGTGCGGATGGTGCAGTTCTTGTTGGGGGCGCTGACTGCGGTTCTCGTGTTCGCGCTGGGGCGGCTCCTATTCTCCAAGCGGGCTGCGGTGATCGCAGGGCTATACGCGGCCGTCTATGCTCCCTTCCTCTTCTTCGAAGGGACGCTCCTCGGCACTTCTCTGGAGTGCTTTCTTCTCCTACTCGCTGTATTCCTTGGGGTCGCCGGGGTTCAGGGGGGATCGTGGTGGCTGGCGGCGCTGTCGGGCATTTGTTTGGGGCTGGCAGCTACCGGGCGTCCGAATGCGGTGACGGTAGTGCCGGCCTTCCTGATGGCATCTTGGCTTCTCCGTGCGGAGGGAAGAAGGGGGCTTTTGGTCGCGGCGTGGGTCGTGGGTTTCGCCTTACCCATCGGTGGTACCGCACTTCACAACTACCTGGCTGAGGGCCAATGGATTCCCCTGACCACCCACGGGGGCATCAACTTCTACATTGGCAATCACCGGGGAGCGAGCGGCGTGTGGGAGGCGCCGGAAGGCATCGAGCCGAACGTGAGCGCCATCAATCTGGAGCAAGCCACACAGGTGGCCGAAGCCGAGGTTGGCCGTCCACTGACGGCTTCCGAGGTGTCATCTTTCTGGTACCGCAAGGCCTTTCGTTTCATCTTTTCGCGGCCCCACGAATGGCTCTTGCTCATGATCAAAAAGTCGCTCCTTCTCCTGAACCCGTATGAGGTGCCGTTGAATTTCCAGTATGCCTTTCACCAGCAGTTCTCCTGGCTGCTGAGAGTTCCGTTCACCAACCTCATGTTCCTGCTTCCCTTTAGCTTGTTCGGGATCGCACTGGCCTGGCCGCAGAAGAAGAGTTTGGTTCTACTTTATCTCGTGGTCGGTCTGTACGCCCTCGGGGTCGTTCTGTTCTTCGTCTCCGACCGGTACCGGCTCGTCATGGTGCCGTACCTGATCTTGTTCGGGGCCTACTGCGTGGACTGGCTGATCCGGGAGAGAAATCGGAGGAAGGCGATGGTTCGGAGGATTGCTCTGGGGCTTGGGGTGGCTCTGGTGTTTTCCTTCTGGCTCGCGCTTAGGCAGACGGCTCGGGCCAATCCCGCTGATGAGTACTACAACCTCTGCGTGGCCCATCTGAACGAAGGGCATGTGGATGAGGCCATCTACTGGGGGCGCAAAGCCATCCTGGCTGATCCTTCGATGGAAAATGCCCACTACAACGTGGGCGTGGCGCTGATGAAAAAGGGCCGATACCGAGAGGCGCTGGAGGCCTTTCAGGTGGTCGTGCGGCTCGATCCCACCGAAGTTCCGGCCTGGGGGAACATCGGCGGTCTCTATCTGCAGCTCGGCGAGGTAAGGCAGGCCACCCAAAATCTGCTGAAAGCGGTGGAGCTCGACAGCACCTATCTCCCGGCATGGCTCAATCTGGGCTTGGCCTATTATCACACGGGGGATTACGAAGCGGCGAGGCGTGCCTGGGAGACGGCACTCCGGATCGATCCGGCCAACGAGACAGCGAAGCGAAATCTCGCAGCCCTTGAAGCTTTGCGCTATTGAGGGCGGCGTGGGGATATAGCCCACTGTCCCGTGCACGCTACGCGGCGAGTCCCGTCTCGAACGATGCGGGATCCTCGACGGGGCCGGCACTGCCCCCCGTTCGGCGCGGGTCGGCACTTCCGGGGATTGCGTCCCGCGCTCGGGTCGAAGGTCGGGCGCGTGGAGAACGGCCAGAGATGTGGAGCCGAATGGGAGTGGGTGTCCCCAGCGTCGCTGGCGCATCGACACGGTCGACCCGGAGGTGCTTCCGCGCGGCACCGGACGGCGCTTCTCTCCTTTGAGGCCTGGGGCGGGGTGGTGCCAGCCGAGCTCAGGGCCCACTGGATCCGCGGCGTTTCCCTTGGACGAACACCTCACTGCTTTCCGAAGAGGAGTTCGTTTTTCCGGGAGATGCGGGAGCCAACGCGATGGAATCTGACCCCACCTGTGCTTGCCTGCTCATGCCCAGGGTCGGGGGGAAGGGGAAGTAGGTTCAGCGTCCGATTTCCCGCGGTGAAACGGAGGCGGAAGCCGCGAGTTCTGCCGCGCGACGGCCAATCCACCGCCGCAGCGTGGCGGCTAGTGCCCCGGACCGCCGACGAATAACCTCGCCGGAGACCAGCGAGCTTGCGAGCCCGGCCTCATCCCGTCTTCCCCTGGGCGCCACCCAACAGAGGCACTGCGCCTCCAGGAAGATCCAGTGTTTCCGATGAGGACCTCCCGTGCAGGGCGCACAACTTCGGGTCGACTTACGGGAGCTCGCCCGTTTCTTTCTTCGGCATGAGCCAAAGGGGAGCGGTCAGGAACCAGACGAGGCTGAGAAGGTTCGTCGCCGCGAGATAGGAGCGGAAACTGACGGTTCCCGACAGGTGCATTGCCGCGAAAGCCAGGATAGCCAGCAAGGACATCAGCGAGATGAAGGGCAGAGAGACCCGTAGGATCTTCATGATCCCCTCCAGCGCTACCTTCGGTAGAGGGCCATGGTGAGCAGAATGTACAGGACCTGAGCAATCACGTATCCGGGGAGCCACTTGAAGAAGAGATGAATCGGCAGAGCGAAGACGATCGCGAGGGTTCCGATCCAGCCGAGCAGGGCGGGCCAGTTGATGAATCGGTTTTCGGCCTCAGCCCGATACTGTTTGAGGCGCAGCCGCGGGAAAATCCAGTGCTCGGAGAAGACCACGGCCCCAATGGGCATCAGCACCAGGCCGTAGAGGGCCACGAAGTCCAGAAGCCGCATGAACACCACGGGGAAGCAGGCCACGACCGAGGTCACCAGACCAGCCGCCAGGGTCACCTTCCACCGCGCCCAGTTCGGGGTGATGACCTGGAGGGCGAGACCCGCGCGGTACATCGTGGGATTGGCGGTGGTCCAGCCGGCGACGACCACCGCTACCGCACCGGCCAAGCCCGCGGCCGTGTAGGCCATGACGCCGGGATCCATCTTTCGTCCCACTGCGGCTACCATCACCCCGGAACAGATCCAAGCCAGATAGTGTCCCGGGAACATGCCGAACGCGGAGAGGAAGCCATATTTCCAGCTCCTGGCATAGCGCAGCAGGGCCATGTCCGAGAGACCGACGTGCATTGCCAGGTTACAGAACCAGGCGAAGAAGACCAGATGCCAAAAGCCGTACTTCTCCTGTCCCTCAAGCGGAACGCCGGTCCAGATCTTGGTGGTAGCGACTTGCCAGAAATCGGACAGACTGTTCAGCTGTCCGAAGCGCGGGAGCATGGCCAATGCCCCGGCCACAAAGATCGTCAGCAGCCAGGGTGAACAAACGGAGGAGAAGCGGGAGACCTTGTCGAAGCCGAGGATGGCGAAGAGCGTGACCACCCCGCCGATGAACAGCGTCAGGAAGACCCATCCCGCGCTGTTCGGTAATACATCGGTGAGCGCGGGTGTGGGGACTTTGAAAGCCAACCCCACCGCCGTGGCGGAGACGGAAATCATCGCCCCAGCCAGAATGCAGTAGAGCACGGCGTTCGCAAGATTGTAGAGGAAGGTGAGACCCGGGCCGCAGATCTTCCGGAGGTACCAGTACAGCGTGAGGCGAGTGCGTACCGCGATGGGCGCGGCGATGAACGCCCACGACAGTACGGCCAAAACGTTCCCCACTAACAGGCCAAGGAAGACGTCCCGGGCCGCAACCCCGTGGAGCACGAACATTGCCCCGATCACGAACTCCGTGGCCGCCACATGCTCCCCGGCGTACAGACCCGCAAATTTCCAAGCGCTCTGAAGTTTGTCCGGGGTGACTGGCTCGCGGTCGAACTCGTAGAGCTTGTCCAATCGCTCAACAAGGCTCGCTCGTGCTTGGCTCACCGTTTCTCCTCCCTGCTCCGAAGTGGCTTTCGGCCATCAACCCGGGCCCTGCCGCGCGGAGGCGCAGCACCGAAACCGCAGTCGCGCGCCGCTGGCGATTCGTTGCGCGCATGTTAACGAACTCCTGCATGATTGTCAAGAGGGCGAGCCAGCACAGCGCAATGGGTGCTCTAACACGAGCTGCGTTTCCTGCGATTGACCTTGCCGGGTCCGGCCGGCGGAAGGGATGCCGGGCTAAATCAGGCCGCGGGCGCGGAGAAGTTCTGCGATGAGAATTGTGCCCCCCGCCGCACCGCGGATCGTGTTGTGCACCAGGGCCACGAAGCGGAAATGGAGTACGGCACACGGCTTCAATCGGCCCACGGTCACTGCCATTCCGCCGGCAAGGTCCCGATCCAGAAGGGGTTGGGGCCGGGCGAATTCCTCCGTCAATACGACGGGCTCTATTGGGGCGGAGGGGAGGCCCAGTTCAGCGAGAGGGGACTTGAACTGTCGGAACGCCTCTCTTACCGCCTGCAGCGTGGCCTCGTTTGAGAGCTCCACGGATACCGAAAGCAGGTGCCCATCCCGGGAGGCCACGCGATTGCACTGGGCGCTGATGGGCAGATCCACAAGCTCGATCGTTTCCCCCCTCAGCTGGCCGAAGATCTTCTTCGGTTCGTTTTCCACCTTCTCTTCTTCCCCGGAGATCTCGGGAAGCACGTTGTCGAGGACATCCAGGGAAGGGACGCCGGGATAGCCGGCTCCCGACAGGGCCTGCAGGCTGGTGACGAGGAGACGTTTCAGGCCGAAGCGGCGCCGCAACGGTTCGAGAGCCAGGCACAGCCCGATGGTGGTGCAGTTGGGATTCGTCACGATGGCTCCCCCGTAGCGGCGGAGCTGGAGCCGCACGAGCTCCAAATGCTCCGGGTTGATCTCCGGGATGACGAGCGGCACATCCGGGTCCCAGCGATGGCTCTTGGCATTGCTCACGACGATCTTGCCGGCTTCTCGGAAGGCGAGTTCCGCCTCGTCGGCTACCGCGGCGTCGAGAGCCGAAAAGACCACCCGGGCCTCCACCACTTCCGGCCGAGTGGGAAGAACCTCCAAGGAGGCCACATCGTCGGGCGGAGAACCCGGAAGGATCCAGCGAGCTGCCTCTCGGTACCGCTTTCCCGCCGAGCGCTCCGAACCGGTGGCGGCCACCACCTGGAACCAGGGATGTCCTGCCAGGAGCTGAACGAACCGTTGGCCCACGGCCCCCGTTGCTCCGAGCACGGCCACAGGGATGCGCCCGTTCATTGGGTGGCCTCCTCGTACGCGTGCAGATCATGAGGGGGGACGTCCTCGGGGGCGCCGTTCCCCTGTTCGAAGAAGCGCCGGTGGAGCCGGGAGATCACGGTCGGGAGGTCGTTTTCGTCAATCACAAAGCTGAGGTTGATCTCCGAACCACCCAGCGAGAGCATGGAGACCCTCACGTCCGAGAGATCCTGGAAGACTTGACCCACGATGCCGGGCGTTTCCTTCAGCTTCTCGCCGACCACGCAGACCACAGCCTGGCGAGGCTTCACGGTGATCTTGCCGTATTGTTGCAGTTCCTGAATCACCAGCGGCAAGCGGGCGGTGTCATAAATGGCCACAGCCACCGAGACCTCGGAGGTGGCCACAAGATCAGCCGACACGCGGAAGCGGTCGAAGATCTCGAAGATCTGCTTCAGAAAGCCGTGGGCCTTGAACATGCGAGTGGAGACCAGATTCACCAGCGTCATCCCTTCCTTGTAGGCGATGCTTTTGACCCGCTGGCCATTGCCCGGCGCCTCGGCCAAGATCAGCGTCCCCTCGCCCTCGGGCCTCCGGGTGTTGCGCACTCGCACGGGAATGCCGCGTTCCACCGCCGGCACAAGCGTCTTGGGATGCAGAACCCGCGCCCCGAAAAAGGCGAGCTCCGCCGCCTCGTTGAAGCTCATCACCGGGATGTTCTTCGCCTGGGGGATGAGGGATGGATCGGCCGTCATGATCCCGTCCACATCCGTCCAGATTTGAATCTCCTCCGCCTCGAGGGCTGCTCCGATCAGGGAGGCCGTATAGTCCGAACCTCCCCGCCCGAGGGTGGTGATGGCTCCGGACTTCGACCGAGCGATATAGCCCTGGGTGAGGGGGATCCGCTTCTTCTTGAGCAGGGGGAGAAGCACCTCTCGGCAGCGCGCCCGCGTCTCTTCGAACAGCGGCTCCGCCTGGGTGTGCTGCTCATCGGTGACCACAAGCTCGCGCGCGTCGACCCATTCGACCGGGAGGTTTTCCTGGAGGAAGAAAGCTGCCAGAATCCGGGTGGAGAGGATCTCCCCGAGTCCGAGCACACGATCTTGCACGGCCAGGGAAAAGTCCGAGAGCACCGACATGCCCCGGGCCATCTCTTCCAGGCTGCGGAAGGTCTGGTCGCAGAAGGAGGTCACCCGGCGCTTCGCCTCGCCGTTCTTCAGAAGCTGGCCGATGATCTCGAAGTGGTAGCCGCGCAGGGCAGAGATCACACCGAGGCTCTCCTCGAGCTTGCCCTGAGAAGCGAGCTCGCCGACGGCTGCCAGCTGGTCCGTCGTCTTGCCCATGGCGGAGAAAACCAGTACCAGCGGCTGGTCCATCTGCCGGCGGACGATCTCCAGGACCGAACTGATGCTGTCCACGTCGCCGACGGAGGTGCCGCCAAATTTCAGGACGCGCATCGTGGCCTCCCTTCCAGGAATTCCCGAACCAGGTGATTCAACTGCTCGTACTCCACCAGAAAGGCATCGTGCCCGTAGATGGAGCTGATCTCCGCGTACTGGGCCTTCTTTCCCAGCTTTTGCAGGGTCCGCACGGTGGCTTTGAGCTCGTGCGGATAGTAGAGCACATCGCTGTCGATCCCGATCACGAGGACTTCCGCCTGGATTCGGTCCAGGGCCTCCTCCAGGCACGAGTAGCCCCGGGCCACATCGTGCAGGTCCATGGCCTCCGTGAGATAGATGTAGGTGCGCGCGTCGAAGCGCTTGACCAGCTTGTGGCCTTGGTAATGGAGGTAGCTTTCGATCTGGAACCAGTTGTCGAACTCCAATTGATGTTCCGGCTCTGGCTTGACCCGCGCGCGCCCGAATCGTTGCCAGAACTGCCGATCGCTACGGTAGGAGATCATCGCGATCATGCGGGCCAACGCGAGCCCCGCGCTCGGCCCTTGGCCCCGGTACCAGCCGTCCTGCCAAGCCGGATCATTGAAGATGGCCTGGCGCGCCACCTCGTTCAAAGCGATCATCCACGGGGAGCCCTGGACGGTGCCGGCGATGGGGATGGCGGCCTCCACGAATTCGGGATAATCCACAAGCCACTGCCAGGTGATCATGCCGCCCAGCGATCCCCCCAGCACCAGCCGCAGTCTCTTGACGCCCAGGTAGTCCAGCAGGAGTTTCTGGGCCTTGACCATGTCGCGGGTGGTGATGGGCGGGAAATCCATCCCGTAGATATCGCCCGTCTCGGGGTTGATGCTGCTCGGTCCAGTGGTGCCGTAACAGCTCCCGAGCAGATTGGCGCATACGATGAAATACCGATCCGGGTCGAGGGCTTTGCCCGGGCCGATCAGCCCATCCCACCAGCCCGGCCGATCCTCCTCCGGCGAATTGTAGAACGCGGCGTGGGCGCTCCCTGTGAGCGCGTGAACCACGTAGACGGCGTTGTCGGCGGCGGCGTTCAGCCGACCGTAGGTTTCGAACGCCACTTCCAGGTGTCGGAGCTCGCGCCCGCACTCGAAGCGGAAAGGCTGGTCCGGAGTGGAGAGCCGGACCTTCTGGGTTTGCACGATCGTTCTCTCAAGCTGGCTCATGCCTTGGCGATCGCTTGTTCCAGATCCTCGAGGATGTCGTCGATATGCTCCAGTCCCACGGAAAGGCGGATCAGATCTTCGGTCACACCCGAGCTCAGCTGTTCCTCCGGCGTCAGTTGCTGGTGGGTGGTGCTGGCCGGATGGATGATGAGCGTACGGGCGTCGCCAATGTTGGCAAGGAGCGAGATGAGCCTGACCCCGTCTACCACCCGGCGCGATGCCTCCTTGCCGCCTTTCATCCCGAAGGTCACGATGGCCCCGTAGCCGTTTCGGAGGACCCGCTGGGCGACCTTGTACGTCGGATGGTCCGGCAACCCCGGGTAACTGACCCATGCCACCTTGGGATGCTGCTGGAGGTATCGAGCCACCGCCATGGCATTGTCGCAGTGACGTTGCATGCGCAGTGGCAATGTTTCCAGGCCTTGGAGGAAGAGCCAAGCGTTGAACGGGCTCAGGGCCGGGCCGAGGTCGCGGAGGTACTCCACGCGCGCCTTGACGATGAACGCGATGTTCCCGAAGGGGCTGTTGGGGCCGAATGCCTCCCAGAATCGTAATCCGTGGTAGCCCTCGCTCGGCTCCGTGAAGGAGGGAAAGCGTCCGTTGTCCCAGGGGAATCTCCCCGAGTCGATGATCACCCCTCCGATGGAGGTCCCGTGCCCCCCGATGAACTTGGTGGCGGAGTGGTAGACGATGTCGGCGCCGAGCTCGATGGGCCGGCAAAGGTAGGGCGTGGCCACAGTATTGTCCACCACAAGCGGAATGCCGTAGCGATGGGCCATCTCGGCGAGGGCGGGGATGTCCGCCACGTCGCCTCGGGGATTGCCGATCGTCTCCACGTGAATGGCCTTGGTACGTTCCGTGATGGCCGGTTCGAAGTTTTCCGGTTTCGGGTCGCCCACAAACCGGGTGTGAATGCCGAATCGCTTGAGCGTGACCTTGAGCAGATTGTAGGTCCCGCCGTAGATCTTTGAGGAGGAAAGGATCTCATCTCCCGCACCGGCAAGGGTAGCGAAGATGAGGGTGGCGGCCGCCTGACCCGAACTGGTGGCGAGGGCCCCGACGCCGCCCTCCAGCATCGCCATCCTCTTTTCGAACACCTCATTCGTCGGGTTCATGATGCGCGTGTAGATGTTCCCGAACTCCTTGAGGTCAAACAGGCGCGCGGCGTGCTCGGTGTCGCGGAATAGGTAGGACGTCGTCTGGTAGATGGGGACCGCCCGAGAGAGCGTGTCCGCGTCGACTTTGTGGCCTCCGTGCAGGCAGATGGTCTCGAAACGAAGTGACTTCGCCATCGCTTCCTCCCGTGTGGCACGCTAACAAAAAAGCCCCTTCCCATTGCTGGGAAGGGGCTGTGGATTCACAGTGCAAGTATGCTACGTGCGCCCGGCCCCTCCCCAGCTGGAGGGCTTACGCATGAGGAACATCTTCTTGGGCAGAGTGACTAGCCTCATGTGAGCTCCGTAGAACGTGACCTAACTCTTTTTTCGGCTGAAAATCTAAAAGATTCTCGCGTGGAATGCAAGAGATTCTCTTCCGAACGTGGCCAACGGCCCTGAGCTCTTCACCGCACCTCCGGAAGCAACGTCCGCCCCTTCCCCGGCTCGGAAGGGGATGCTCTTCTTTCCCAGGCGGACTCAGCAGGCGATGTGCCGGCGCGCGTTCGCGCCCTTGGGTTGCGGTTTTCCTCCGCTGGACCAGCATGGCTACTGGCCGGGCTGGTCCAGCGGGGCAGCCGGGCGCGGGCTTCAGGCGGCCTGGGTAGGTACCGGGGTCTCCACGCGGAAGGCGAGCTGACGCTGGAAGACTTCCTCGAAGAGCTCCCGTTTGTCCATGGCCCCTTCGATGTCGCGATCGCAATTGTCACGGGAGACCAGGACGCAGGTGATGGTTTCGGGCTCGATGTCCACCATTAGCCGGTGGATGAGCTGCTCATTGCTCTTGTCGAGACCGTCAGCTACGCGCAGGATGGCGACCAACCGCTTCACGATCTCCTGATCCGTCTTCGTGAGGGCGGAGAAGCGGCGATGGCTGGATTCCGGTCCTCCCCGCCGGTGGTAGCGGACCAGGTTCATGATGATAGCCAAGTCCCGATTGCTGAAAAGGCTGAGATTGCTCTGGCGGATGAGGTAGACGGAGTGCTTGTGGTGCTTGGTGCCGCTGATCGTCCACCCGATGTCGTGGAGGAGCGCGGCAGCCTCGAGGAGGAGCTTCTCCTGATCCCCCATGTTGTGCAGGGGACGGAGCCCCTCAAAAAGCTGGCCGGCCAACTTCTGCACCTGAATGTGGTGCTCCGGCCTCCAGTTGTGCTGAAGCATGACCATCTTGGCCTGCGCCAGCTTCTGTTCATGGGTGGCAAATCGAGACTGGTAGACCATGGTCACCTTACTCCAACAAGAGTCCGTGACGAATCCCAAACGTGCTGACCAGCAGGGACTGGAGGCCAAAGGCTCGGAGCGTCTCCGCGAGGATTTGAGCCCCCACCGGAAGAACATCCCCCCGCAGAGGAGCTACGCCCGGGAGCCCGGTCCTCTCTTTGTAGGTCATCTGCGCCAACTTGCTCGCCCACGCTTCGATGCTTCGGGCGGCAAGGGGCATGCCGTGGATCTGCTGAGCCTCGTAGCGAGGAAGGCCGGCCTCGAGCATGGCGAGCGTCGTGACGGTCCCGCCCACGCCAATGGCTACTTCGACCGGCCGTGGCATCTCCCAAAGGGCGGAGAGAAGAGCTTGCTGGATCCGGTGGCAGAGCTGGGTCCATTCCTCTGCCGTGAAGGGGTCATGACGGAGCCACTGCTCTTTGAGCCGCACCGAGCCGATGTTGAGGCTCGTCCAGCTTCGCGGTTCATCGTGCCCGTAGACGAGCTCCGTGCTTCCTCCCCCGACGTCGATGACCAAGCAACTGCCGTCCACCTCAGGGTGTCCGGCCCTCGCGCCTCGAAATGCGGCGTAGGCCTCCTCCTGCCCGCTCAGCACCCTCACGGGGAGTCCTGTCCGCTCGTACACCGCCTGCCTGAACACCTCGAAGTTCCCCGCGTCGCGCGCGGCGCTGGTGGCCGCGATGACGATATCCTCCGCCCCGAGCTTTCGGCAATGGCCCGCGAGAGATGCAACAGCTTCCGCCGTCCGGCGCACCGCTTGGGGAGCCAGAAATCCCGTTTCCGCGACGCCCTCCCCCAGGCGGGTCAAGACCTCTTCCTCCCACCGGACGCGAAGCTGTCTTCGCCCTGCTTGCTCATCCAGCTCAGCAACCAAGGCGAGGACGGAGTTCGTCCCGACGTCTATGGCGGCTCGAAGCAAGTTTCCCCGAGTCCAGCACTGTGGAACGATTTTTCCCGCCCGCGAGGTTACCCCCGCCGGAACTTCGCTTCTCCTGACAAGCCCTTCACTTTGGGGAGAACTGCAAAGGGATGTGACGCTCAGCACTGCGGAATGTAAAGCAGGACCCCAGAAAATGCAAGGAAAAACCTCGCCCCCCTCGCAGTCGCCCGTGCCTCACGGGTTCGGCCATGCCTTCAGTGGCCGCGCGGGGAGGCATGAAGTGGGCGTTCCGTGCAGCTTCCTGGCCCTACCGGGCTTTTTCCCGATTCCTCGGCTCAAGTACCGGATTACGACATCAGATGCTGGAAGACCATCCGGAAGTGATAACCGTAGATGGCAAAAGTCACCGCCAGGGGGAAAAGGCGGGGCCGTCGCACGGCCGTCCATGCCAACAAGGACCAGTAGTGGAAACGTTCCTCGCCGCGAACTCCCAACACCCACATTGACCGCAAGAACGCTCTAATCTGATCTTTTCCGAGTCTCGTGGCCAGCCGGGTTCGAGGTTGGTAGTCGCGTAGGAATCTGCGAACCCGCTTGTAGTACTCGCGCGGTGAGTACAGCGTGCGTACCACCTGCTTGTAGCCCTCCGCCAGGACGTCGAAGGGAAGCTTGGGAATGACATTGGTCGAGAGATCTGTATTGTTTCCGCTCCATTCGGAAGCAATCCGGTTCTCGCGCCTCAGCCGCTGGTAGAGTTTGCTCAGCTTGGGAGCATTCAACAGCCCCACCATGGCTGTCACGATCCCGCTTTCCTGAATGAACCGGATCTGGCGCTCGAAGATGTTGGGCGGGTCGGCGTCGAATCCGAGGATGAATCCTCCCTGCACTTGCAGGCCGTTGCGATGAAGCGTGCGTACGGCTTGAAGCAGATTGCGCCGCCGATTCTGGAGCTTGTTGCACTCCGTGAGGCTTTCCTCGTGTGGCGTCTCGATCCCGACGAACACGGTATCGAACCCCGCCCGGACCATGAGCCGCATCAGTTCCGGATCGTCGGCCAGGTTGATGGATACCTCAGTGTTGAACATGAACGGTCGACCGTGCGCCTCCCTCCATTCGGCGATGGCTGGCAAGAGCTCCCGTTTCAGCTCTTTCTTCTTCCCGATGAAGTTGTCGTCCACGAAGAACACGGGGCCGCGCCATCCGCGAAGGTAGAGGGCGTCGAGCTCGCGCAGGACCTGGGATGCGGTCTTCGTACGCGGTACCCGGCCGAAGAGGGCAGTGATATCGCAGAACTCGCAGTCGTAGGGGCAACCGCGCGAGTACTGCAGGTTCATCGAGCTGTATTGCCGTAGGTCTACCAAATCCCAGCGGGGGACAGGTGTCGCGTGAAGATCGGCGAATTCTTCCGTCCAGTAGAGGTGCCGAGGATTTCCCCGCTCCAGGTCCAGGAGAAAGCGGGGGAGAGTGACTTCCGCCTCGCGCAGGATCAGGTAGTCGACATCGTCGAAGAGTTCCGGCTCCTCCGTGAAGAGAGGGCCACCGGCTGCCACCGGTACACCCAGCTCGCGGCAAAGATGGACGACGCGACGGACCGAGGGCTTTTGCACCTCCATGGCGCTGATCATCACAAGGTCAGCCCAGCGAACATCGTCCGCGGCGAGCGGCCGGACGTTCATGTCCACGAGCTTGAGCTCCCACGACTTGGGAAGCATGGCCGCCACGGTAAGAAGCCCCAGTGGCGGGTAAACCGCCTTCTTGTTGACGAACTTCAGCGCATGCTTGAAGCTCCAGAAGGTCTCGGGGTATTGAGGGTAAACCAGAAGCACTTTCATTTCGAACCTCGCAATGACCAGGGGGTGAGGCGCGGAACGACGCTCGGCGAGCGGGCTGTTTTCGGAGCGCGAGGGACCTGTCTTCTGGACCCCCCAATCGCGCTGATCACCTTGCGCAAAGCTCGTTCCGGAACCATTGACCGCTCTTGCGAATCCAAGTTACGCTTTCTTCGATGCGAAGACAAGCGATAAAACGACCCTTCCCCGGGGCGCCTCGACAGCCGAGAATTCTCGTCCCGTGGGGGTCAACTGGCCAGATTGAATTCGTTTCGCGCCGGCTCATTGCGGTCGGGTGAGAACGCGCGCCACTGCCGAAGCCTTTGCCTTCCTCCGGCAATGGATGCTGACACACCGTCGCCGCACGCGGGAACTCTCCGTCCGCCCTTGCCGTGGACCCTCCAGGCTACCGAAGCCGGCAGCGACCGCCCGCGGGTCTTGCTTTCTCGGAGGGGGCTACATGCCAGGGTTTATGGCCGACGCGATCCGGCGACATTCCCCCCGGTCTGGCCTGTGCAGGGGCTGATTCATTCGCCGGAGCCACGAAAGATGCGGACTCCCGTCTGCGAATCTTGGCTACCCGAGCCGGTCGTATCGCGCGGGCCTAGGGCGGCGACTATCGTGCTTTCAGAAAAGCGAACGTCCTTCTGCCTTTTTCCCGCAGGAGGAAGCGACCGGTTCCCGCGATTTCCCTCAGGATGTCCTCTTCCCGCATGTGGTGATCGCTGAAAGACAGGATCCCCTCCGTCTTCAGAACGCGGTGGAGTTCCTCGAGTACCGACGCTGGATTCCCGAGATCGTGGTAGGTGTCGTAGAGCACTACGACGTCGACGGTTTCGCTTGGCAGACCTGTGGCGCAATCCGTCTCGATAGCTACGATGTTGCCAAGTCCTTTTCTACGTGCGGCCCTTTGTACTCTTTGCAGAGCCAGGGGATTCACGTCCGCGGCGTATACTTTCCCTCTGGGCCCCACTCGTTCTGCCACGGGAAACGTGAAACTTCCTATGCCGCAGCCGTAGTCAAGCACCCAGGATCCCTCGCGGATCTCCACCTCGCTTAGGATGCTGTCCGGGGGTATGAACAGGTCGCGAGGTGCGAACCAAAGGGCCGAGGTCGCAAATGCCGCCCGTTCCAGCGGTCGCAAGGTCGAGCTCCTGCACCAAGTTGCGGGAGGTTTGGGTCAAGTGGCAGCGCTGCGGCTGCACGACGTCTCGGAAGTTCCCCCTTTGTTTGCACGGGCTCGAAGGGGGATTGACGGGGATCGGCCCGCCGGGATCCCTGGCCACAACGCCAGAAGCGCTGTGGCCAGGGGTGTGCCCACAGGCAGCGAGTGGATCACTCGCCCTTGTCCTCGCCGGATTTCTCAAGCTCCTGCAACCGGCGTTCCACGGCCTCCAAGCGACTCTTCAGCCACTCGGCTTGATCGCGGAGGAGCTGCGCCTCTTCCTCGCGGCTTATCGTAGGTGCGAACCACGCCGGTGGATATCCCCAGCGCAACCAGCCGGGCAATCCGGTTGCGTAATACCAGTTGCGCCAACCTCGGCCTCGACCGCCCCAGCAAGGCCACCACCAGGAGCGCATCCAGGAGAAGCGCCCCGGGATCGGATTGGCATACCCAGGGGCGCCGTAGCCGCCGCAATAACCTGCAGCCCGGCCGGTCCTGGGTCCCATGCCCATTGGTCCCGTCCTATCGCCTGCCGGCATAGCAATCACCTCCTCGATCTGGGTTTGCCGATTCGGGACTTGAACTCTCAAGTTTTCCTACGTCGATGTTCTGGACGCTGGCCAAGCGGCACCTCCAGCCTGAGCGAGGAGCGCGGGGCAACCCGTTCCAGTTCGCGCCTGAGGCTTGGCCCCGAGCGCCCACGTTCCGCGAAGCCAATCGGGTGGTATTCCCGCGCCACCCGCATGGGCCGGCCCTGCTGGACCGGCAGCGCCTTCGACGCCGCTGGTTTGCCTTTGCTTGGCCATTCCTCTCTTGTCTTTCTGGGCACAACCTTGCAGCCGCGCTGTGTCGCCGCGCGCGGCCGTCATACTTCGACCCCGAACGCTTTGCGCATCAGAATGCCCACCCCAAAACTCACGGCCGCTACGCTCAGGCTCAACAGCGCCATTTCCACGAATCTCGCGCGGAATGGCAGATCCCGCGCCACGGAAATGTAATAGGTGAAGAAGGCGATGATGAGCACAGCGACGATCAGGGTGGCCGCCAGGCAGAGGATGTAGTTTCCCAGGATCAGGTACGGGCTGATGAGAGCCAGGACGGTGAAGATGTAGGCCAGGCCCGTGTACAGCGCAGCCCGCGAAGGTTCCCGGTCGCTTCTTTCCGTTCGCGTGGAGAGGTATTCCGACGCAGCCATGGAGAGGGCCGCCGCGATGCCTGTGATGGCGCCCGTCATCGCGATGAGCCTGGTGTTCTGCAGGGCCAAAGTCAATCCGGCGAGCGCACCCGTGAGCTCGACGAGGGCATCGTTCAGCCCCAAAACGATGGAGCCCGTGTAGCGCAGCCGTTCCTCGTCGAGCATCGCCAGCAGAGATTCCTCGTGGCCCTTCTCTTCGCGAGCTATGGTTGCGACGTCGGGGATGATGCCTTCCATCCGCGCGTAGTTGTCCTGCGCGCTCTCTTCGCCCCGCTCCATGAGCTTGACGGCGAAGGTGATACCCAGCAGCCGTCCCACGAGGGTGAAGAACGAAACCTTGAGCCGGTCGGGTTGGGTTTCCTGACCGCTGAAACGCTGCCAAAAGCGGGCGTGACGCAATTCATCTGCGGCGATGCGTTCCAGAATCGCCCGGTTCTCGGGCGAGCGGGTCGTCCGCGCTAACCGGCTGTAGATTTGGTGCTCGGTGAGTTCGTCGCGCTGGTAACTCCGGGCGATTTCCTTCTGGCGATCTGTCAGCGTACGTTCCTGCATCGCCAATCACTCCTCGCGGGAGTCGGGCTTGCTGCAGAGCAGATCGGGACTGTCCGGAAGCCGCCCTTCCAGATAAGCTTGCACCGCGTCATCGATTCGGGCGAGGTCCGTCAGGATGGGGCGGATCCCAGCTTCAAGCAGGTGCTGGTAGGCTCCCGCCCCCATGCCGCGAGCGAGCAAGACCTCGCAGTCCGAGATGGCCCCGACCATCCGCGCATGTCGGCTTTGTGAGGCACCGCAAGAGCCACCGAGGTGGCGACCCATACCCTGCCCCAAGCCGCGCTGTTCACGAGAGTGAGGGGATGTGAACTTCTCCCGGATTTCGCGACTGACGATCCGGCCATCTTCCACCGTGACCACAACGAAAAGCGGGGCTCGTCCGAAATGGGCACTGAGAGTGACGCCGTCGTCTGACACTGCCGCTATCTTCATGGGTCCTCCTGAGCGTGGTGCTGTTCAAGGTGCTCGTAGTATCTCTGCAGGAACCGGTCCAGCAACTTCCGCGTCTCCTGCAGGTCCTGAATCCAGTACCGGAGCACCTCGTCCCCCAACGGAGTGAGTTGGTAGACGCGGCGCGGTGGACCTTGCGTCTGCTCCCGATCCCAGCGGGAGACGATCCAGCCTTGACTCTCCATCTCCCGGAGTGCTCGGTAGATCACCGCCGGGTCGAAGCCCCCCAGACCCAGCGCCTCAACCTGCTCCAGCAGAGTGTAGCCGTGGGCGGGACTGTGGTGGAGCAGGAGAAGGAGCGCAGGCTCGAGGAACCGCACAGCCCGGCGCGAACATCCTCGCCATTGCCAGCCATGTCCCATGCGCATCCTAACCTCCGGGTCTCCTCACTGTACACGGGAAGATAGCAAACTAGTGGCAAAATGTCAATAGATAATTTGCATCTGCTCGAGCCCTCCGGAAAGCATTTGACATGGCTCCTGCCTTGTGCTATCATTACTTGCCGGCCCAAGGTGGGTCCGTGTCGGCGGGAAAAACGTAGCGACCAACGCTGTGCTTTCAGAGATCGGAGACATGGAGGCAGAGAATGAGAATGCGGCGGAAGGCTCCGTGGGCTTTGCTTGCGGTCGGCTGTTTCGTTCCGGGTTTTTTGGTGGCCGAGGAGTTGAATCTTGTGCCCCGTCCTGTGCACCTCGAGCGCCTCTCCGGCTGGTTTTCCTTCGCGCCCGGGGAAGCGGCCGTCGTCCTCGGAGCTCGGGCGAGCGCGGAGGACTCCTTCGCGTGCGAGCTTCTGCGCGAGGAAGTGCAGGCGGATCTCGGTCAAACCTTGCCGCTGGGCCGCGGCCGACGGGAGGTCTACCTGGTTCTGCCCGCCCGGGATGGGGAGTTCGCAGAGGTTTGCGCGGCTGAGCGGGCCTTGCCCGATTCCCAGCTGGGAGACCAAGGCTACCTACTTGTCGTTCGTCCCCGGCGTGTGGTGGTGGCGGCCAATAGCTCCACCGGGCTCTTCTACGGCGTCCAGACTTTGCGCCAACTCCTTCGCGGCAATGCAGAAGGGAATCGCATCCCTTGCGTTCGAATCCGGGACTATCCGGCTCTGCGATACCGTGGACAGCAGGACGATCTCAGCCGGGGCCCCGTGCGGACCAAGGAATTCCTCAAGCAGGAGATTCGCCGTCTGGCCGAGTTGAAACTAAATCTGACCACCTACTACACCGAGCATGTCTTCCGGACGCAATCGCATCCCGAATTCGCCCCGCCGGGGGGTTCCCTCAGCCCGGAGGAGATAGCCGAGCTTGCCGAATATGCCCGTAGGTATCACGTCGAGCTGGTCGGCAATTTCCAGTCCTTCGGGCATTTCCGCAACATCTTGAAGCATCCGAAGTTCGAGCGCCTGGGTGAAAGCGACTGGGTGCTTTCGCCGGCTTTGGAGGAGTCGTACGTCCTCCTTGCGGACGTCCTGCGCGAAGTGGCTCAGGCCTATCCCGGGCCTTTCTTCAACGTGAATTGCGACGAGACCTGGGGACTGGGTACCGGTGCATCGCGGGCTCTCGTCGAGGAAAAGGGCTTGGCCCGGGTCTACGCCGAGCACCTCAATTGGCTTCGCGACCAGCTGGCTCGTTACGGAAAGCGCATGATGATGTGGGGCGACGTTGCCCTGAGCCATCCCGAGATCATCTCCCTCCTGCAGCGTGATGTGATCATGCTTTCCTGGGGCTACGATCCCCGAGCTTCGTTCGTGGACGCCATCCGTCCCTTCCGCCAGATGGGTTTCGAGGTCTTCGTTTGCCCCGGGGTCTCGTGCTGGAACCGCCTGTTCCCCGATTTCCAGACCGCGCGTGTGAACATCCGGAACTACGTCCGGGACGGCGTGGCCGAGGGAGCCTCGGGCATGCTGAACACAGCATGGTACGACGAGGGGGAGGGGTTTTTCTCCGCGAATTGGTACGGCATCGCCTACGGCGCAGAGCAAGCCTGGAATCCGACACCGAGCGAAGACCCTACCTTTGCGCGGCGCTTTTCCGCAGCCGTGTACGGAGATCGGGAAAACCGGATCGGGCAGGCGGTCGAGTTGCTCAGCAGCCTCCATCATCAGGGACCGCCCGAAGGCCTCTGGACGCGCGTGTTCTGGAAGCCCCTCCTGGCGGCGAAGGGGGCACGGCATGTGCTCGATGTGTCCTCCTGGGCGCAGACAGAAGAGGCTGTTCTTCGGGTCGTTCGGACCCTTCAGGACGCCCCTGTGCGCCACTACGCCGAGGACGTGAATTTCATTCGCTTCGCCGCAGAGCGTGTGGCGGCCATCCCCAGGATGAGGCGAGCCGTGTTGAGCGCGGCCTCGGAATACCGGAAGGCCTGCCTTGCCCGCCCGCGTTCGGAGGAAGGATCGGTCCATCTTCATGCAGCGGCCTCTGCCGTTGCGCAGGCTCGGCAGCAGCTCTTCGATCTTCGCCAGCGCTACGTGGCTCTCTGGCTTGCCGAGAACCGCGTGTGGTGGCTCGAGAATAATCTCGCCAAGTTCGATGCCGCCCTCGAGGAACTGCGGCAGGTGGAAGATTGGCTGCTGCGGGCGGCCTGGGACTGGGAGAAGGGGCAGTCCATCCCCGCGCCTCGCGACATCCGCTTGGAGGTGGAGGAGCTCTCGGGGGATTTCTTTCGTTCCTGGCTCCTCTGCGGTGCTTTCCGTAACCCGCGGGCGACAGGCGGCCAGGCCCCGGGGCTTCGGGAAAACTGCGGCGGGCTCGACATCGACTACCTGGAACCCGTCGGAGGGGAGTGCCAGGCTCGCCCGAACCCCGGGGACGTCGTGAAACTCCCGGATGGCACTGTGCTAGCCTGGCAAGCCGCGGAATTCCCCTCTGCGGCAATTGACTTGCGGGGTCGTTTCGCTGACCGTGAGTACGTCAGCGCCTACGCCTACTGCGAACTCCAGTTGCCCCGTTCCCTCAGCGCCTCAATCCTCCTGGGCAGCAATGACGACGTGCGTGTCTACGTGAATGGGGCGCTGGTCCACGAGAATCGGCGCTCGCGGAGTCTCACCGTGGACGAGGACGTGATTCCCGTGCAGCTATCCCCCGGGACGAACCGCATCCTGGTGAAAGTGGGCCAATGCGGAGGCGCTTGGGGATTCTCGTTCCGGATCCTCGGGCTAGGGGTGAAGAATCAGGGGCATCGCTACTTCCCTGCGAATTTGGAATGAAGACGTTCAGCTTTCGGGCTCGGGGGAATTGCCCCGCCGGCGGAAACGAAGGGAGGTGTGCAATGCGACGCAGGGAGTTCCTCAAGGCGACGGGGGCTGCGGCGACGTACCGGCTGCTTTCGGGATACCGCAGGGCGGATGCCAGATCCAAGATTGAGATGGAGCAGCTCGAAGAGGCAGCTCGCAAGCCGGTGCTGAAGAGGGAGTACTTTCCGGATCCCGTGGTGATCCAGTCAGCGGAGCTCCTGGAGAATGGCGGGGAGTATGTGGTCCGGGTGCGCGCCAGGGGCGGAGCGGAGGGCTACGCCGTGAGCAACAGCGACCACATGGGCCGCCTGTACCCCATCCTCACCCAGATGGTCTTCCCATTCATCATGGGACGGGACGCGCGCGACCTGGAGGGAATCGTCGACGGCGTGTACCATTACGATAGCTACTACAAGTACCAGGGCTTGGCCTTCTGGGTATGCGTCGCCAGCGCCGAGTTCGCCATTCTCGATTTACTGGGCCGCATCGTGCAGAAACCGGTGGGCGAACTCGTGGGCGAGATCTACCGGCGTGAGATCGCCTTGTACCGGGCGAATAACAGCCGTGGCCTTCCAGCCGAAGAGACCGTCGAGCTCATCCGGAAGGATGTTGAGGAAATCGGGGCCCGGGCGGCGAAGTACAAGCTGGGTGGTCGAATGGGGAATCCGGAGTATCCACCGGGACGTTCGGAGAAGCTCATCCACCTTGTGCGCAAGGTCTTGGGCGATGAAATCGTCCTCTACGCCGATGCCAATGGTTCGTACGATGTCCGCGAGGCCATCCGCATCGGCCGGATGCTTGAGGAGACCCGCCACAGCTTCTTCGAGGAACCTTGCCCCTTCGACCACTACGGCTGGACCAAACAGGTGGCCGATGCCCTTTCGATCCCCATAGCCGGCGGAGAACAGGACAGCAGTTTGTGGCTTTTCCAGTGGATGATCGCGGAGGATGTCCTCCAGGTAGTGCAGCCTGATTTGTTCTACTTCGGCGGATTCGTGCGCTGCATCCGAGTGGCACGAATGGCGCAGGTGGCCGGCATCCCGTGTACGCCCCACATCACCGGAGCCGGCCTCGGATATCTCTACGTGCTCCACTTCGCGAGCTGTATCCCCAATCCGGGCCCGTACCAGGAGTTCAAGGGAGTGAACCGAAAGATCCCCTTCGAATGCACCACGTCAGATCTGGAAGCGAAGGAGGGGGTTGTCAAAGTTCCGACGGGTCCGGGTTGGGGTATCGATCTGGATCCGAAGTTCTTGGAGAAAGCTCGTCGGATTCACGCGTAGGGGGATTGCGCTCCCTACCTTCCGTAGCGGACGGGAAAAGGGTAGCGCCGCAAAGGCCTCCGCTCCGGCGCTCACTCGCTCGGCCGGAAGGGATAGTGATCTGCTTGAAGGAGCGGGGCTGACGGAGAAAAAAAACGGGGCGGGATGACGTACCCCGCCCCGCTTTCGTCACCGCCGGAACTGGCCGCTTAGGCGGCGCCCACCTGCTGCTTGATCCACTCGGTGGTCACGGACTTGGGTCGTGTGATAGGTTCGAGGTAGGCGCGGCTGATCACCGTCTGGGAGGCGACGCCGAGAGCCCGAGAGATCCCGAAGATCACCGTGTAGTAGTCGTATTCGGTCATGCCGTAGTGCCACAGGAGGGCCCCAGAGCCAGCATCGACGTTCGGGTACGGGTCTTTGACCTTGCCGGTCTGCTTCAGGATATCGGGCACGACCTCGTAGAGCCTGGCTACGATCTGGAAGATCTCGTCGTTGGCGCAGTACTTCTTGCCGAATTCCAGAAATGCGGTGAAGCGCGGGTCGGTCTGACGGAGGACGGCGTGCCCGTAGCCCGGGATCACCTGGCCGGCGTTGAGGGTCTCCCAGGTGAAGTCGCGCAACTGTTCGTGGGTGGGGACGCCGCCGAAGCGCTCGCGCAGCTTCTGGATCCACTTCAGCACTTCCTGGTTGGCCAGACCGTGCAGAGGCCCTGCCAATCCGTTCATGCCGGCGGAGTAGGCGTAGTAGATGTTCGACAGGGCTGACGCTACCGTGTGGGTGGCGAAGGCGCTGACATTGCCGCTCTCATGGTCGCAGTGCAGCACCAAATAGAGCCGCATGAGCTTCTCGAGTTCACCGTTCGGGTTGGGCAGGCCGAGCATGCGGGCATAGTCGGCGCCCATGTCCAGCTTGGGGTCGCTCGGGATGCGAGGTCCCTTCTTGTAGCGGAGGCGGTAGATACCTGCGGCCACCACGGGCATGCGCGCCATCAGATCCAGCGCGTCCTCGAGGGTCCAGATCCAGTGGTCCTCTTTGCGAATCCCTTCGTCGTATTTCTTCTTGAAGATCGAATCCTTCTCCATGACGAGGGAGGCCACGCTGAGCATGGTCATCGGGTGGGAGTCTTCCGGCATGGCCTCGAGCGTCTTCCAGACGCCGTCGGGAACCTTCCGCCGCTGCGCCATCTCTTCGACGAAGGCATCGCGTTCGGCTGGGGTTGGGAGCTCCCCGGTCAGAAGAAGCCAAATGACCTCCTCGGGAAGCCGATCGGCCAGCTCGCTAATGGGATGGCCGCGGATGATCAGCCCCTTCTCCGGGTCCACGTACGAGGTGTCGCAGACGAGGCAGCGGACTCCGCGCATGCCTCCGTACGCCTGCTGGACCGTCACCTCGCTGATCACGTCATTGCCGTGCTCCTTCACCAGCTTCCCGATGTCCTCCCTCCACTGAGGGATCTTCTCGGCGAGCTTCTCGCGGATTGTCGCCATGGCCACCTCCTTCGCTTGGGTTTACCCGGCCACAGCCATCGCCGGGAAACGAACCATTCTCTCCTCGCGGGCAACTTTGGTAGGTTGCCAGAAGCGTGCCATCAACATACTCTGCGCAACCTGCTCGATCTTCGATAGTTGGGCCCAATCCGAAACCCTCTTTCCTTCCCATCTGTGAGAAGGCCGAACGCGGGCTTCTTATGCCTGGGAAGAACTGCGTCGGCCAGCCGCCGCGTTTCCCATTGACAAAGGTTCGCCATTGGCCTACATTTCGGTTGTGCCAAGCGGTGGGCTCCCTCATGGGGAGCGGATTCCCCCCATTTCTGCAGGAGCAGGTGCTCATGTCGGAAGCTCGCGAGCTCTACCTGATTGATGGTTCCGCGCTGGCGTACAAATCCTATTTCGCCTTCGCCCGCAATCCCCTCACGAACTCCAAGGGGGAGAACACCTCGGCGGTCTTCGGGTTCACGCGCTCGCTGCTCAAGATCCTGGACGAGCAGAAGCCGACCTATCTGGCCGTGGTTTTCGACAGACCGGAGCCGACCTTTCGCCACCGCGACTTCGCCGAATACAAGATCCAGCGGGCGCCCATGCCCCCGGAGATGGCGGCTCAGTTGCCGCGAATCAAAGAAGTGGTGGAGGCCCTGCGCGTGGCCATCGTGGAGGTCCCGGGGTTCGAGGCGGACGATGTGATCGCCACCCTGGCTCGACGAGCAGCGGAACAGGGCTTTTCCGTGACCATCGTGTCCGGCGACAAGGATCTGGCGCAGCTAGTGAACGAGAGGATCCGGCTGTACAACCCGCGGAAGGGTGGGGAGGAGAGCGAGATCCTGGACGCGTCGGCTGTGCGGGAAAAGCTGGGCGTCCCCCCGGAGAAGATTCCCGATCTCCTGGCCCTGGCCGGTGATTCCGTAGATAATATTCCCGGGGTCAAAGGGATCGGGCCCAAGACAGCGGAGAAACTGCTGCAACAATTCGGCTCGCTGGAGGCTATCTACGAGAATCTGGAGGCGGTGCAGCCGGAGCGCATCCGTGCGCTCCTCCGCGAGCAGGAGGCGGAAGCGAGACTGTCCAAACGCCTGGCCACGGTGGCGACGGACGTGCCCATCGAGCTGAAACTCGAGGATGTCCGGGTGGGGGATCCGGACAGGGCACGGCTGGTGGAGCTGTTCCGCGAGCTCGAATTCCATTCCCTGCTCGAGCGCTTTGTCCCGAGCAGCGCGGCGAGCGAAGATCACGACTACCGGATCCTCAGGACGCGGGCCGAGCTGGAACGGCTGGTCGAGGAACTTCGCCAAGCCGGCACCTTTGCTTTGGACCTGGAGACGACGTCCCTGGACCCGCTACGGGCGCGCATCGTCGGGTTTTCCTTCGCCTGGAGGTGGGGTGCGGCGTGCTACCTCCCGCTGCGCGGACCGTCGGGAAGCCGCATCGAGCTCACCGAGGAGGAGGTTCTGGCGAAACTGCGCCCGGTTCTGGAAGACCCATCATTGCGGAAAGTCGGCCAAAACATGAAATACGACCTCTTGGTCCTCCGCAGGTCCGGGATCGAGCTCCGGGGAATGTACTTCGACACCATGGTGGCTGCCTACCTCCTGAACCCCTCGGAGCGCCAGCACAATCTCGACAGTCTCAGCCTGGAGTATCTGAACTACAAGAAGATCCCCACCAGCTCCCTGATTGGCAAGCGGGGCAAGGAGCAGCTGTCGATGGACCAGGTGGCGGTGGAGATGGTGGGTGAATATGCGTGCGAAGATGCCGACATCACCTGGCGTCTCTACCGGACGCTGGAACCCAAGCTTCGAGAGGCTGGGCTCGAAAAGCTCTTCCACGAGGTCGAGATGCCTTTGGTGGAGGTCTTGGCGGATATGGAGTACACGGGGGTGAAGCTCGACCTCGAGTACCTGCGGGAGATGTCGCGCCAACTCGAGTCGGACTTGCGGGCTCTGGAAGAGAGGATCTACGCCGTCGCCGGGGAGCGCTTCAACATCAATTCCCCGCAGCAGCTGGGGCGTGTGCTGTTCGAGAGGCTGAAGCTTCCCGCTCGCCGCAGGACCAAGACAGGCTACTCGACGGACGTGCGCGTCTTGGAGGAGCTGGCCGGGCAGCACGAGCTCCCCCGACTCTTGCTGGAGTATCGCCAGCTCGCTAAGCTGAAATCCACGTACGTGGATGCCTTGCCGCAAATGGTGAACCCGCGGACGGGCCGCGTGCACACCTCCTACAATCAGACGATCACCGCCACCGGACGCCTCAGCTCCAGCGAGCCGAACCTTCAGAATATCCCGATCCGCACGGAGATCGGCCGCCAAATCCGACGCGCCTTCATCCCATCGTCCGAAGATCACGTGCTTCTCGATGCCGATTACTCTCAGATCGAGCTTCGCATCATGGCCCATCTGAGCGGCGACCGCCGGCTGCGGGAAAGCTTCGAGCGGGATGAGGACGTGCACACGCGTACCGCCGCGCTCATCTTCGGGCTCGAGCCTGAGGAGGTAACCCCGGAGCACCGTCGCCGGGCGAAGGAGGTCAACTTCGGCATCCTGTACGGCATGGGTCCGTACGGGCTTGCCCAGCGACTGGGGATCAGTCCGGAGGAGGCGCAGCGGTTCATCACCGGCTATTTCGCCACCTACCCCAAAGTCCACGATTTCATCCTGGAGACGATCCAACGGGCTCGGCGCCACCGATTTGTGACCACCCTCCTCAATCGGCGCCGCTACTTGCCGGACATCCTGAGCGAAAACGTGCGGGTGCGCGAGTTCGCCGAGCGGACGGCCATCAACACCCCTATCCAAGGCACGGCCGCCGACTTGATCAAGGTGGCGATGGTGCGGATCTGGCGCGAGCTCCGCAAGCGGGGTCTGAAGACGAAGATGATCCTGCAGGTACATGACGAGCTAGTGTTCGATGTGCCCAAGGAGGAGCTGGAGGAAGTGAAGGAACTTGTCAGGACGGAAATGGAGAACGCCATCCACCTCGACGTGCCGGTCAAGGTGGAGATTGGCGTGGGTCGGAACTGGCTGGAGGCGGCCCATTGATGGAACACCCCCGCGATTTGCCGAACTGGCAGCGAATCCGCTCCAACAGCCGGCTGCTCCGGAATCTCCGACTCCGCCAAGTGGTCCTCCAAGGTATTCGCGACTTCTTCGCCGCGCGGGGGTTTCTGGAGATCGATGTGCCGGTACTGGTCCCGCTTCCGGGAATGGAGCCGCACCTCCAGCCGGTCCCGGTCGCCCTTCACGACCTCAGAGGCCAGGCCTACCAGTTTTACCTGCACACGTCGCCGGAATATTGCTTGAAGAAGCTCCTCGCTGGGGGAGCGGGGAACCTGTTCGCCATCACGCATGCGTTCCGGGACGGCGAAGTGTCGGAGCTCCACAATCTGGAATTCTCCTTGCTCGAGTGGTACCGGATCGAGGCCAACTACCAGGATCTCATGCGCGACTGCGAAGAGCTGCTCCTGGAGCTGGCCCAGGGACTGCAGGGCGCTGCATCGATCGGGTACGGCGGGACGAAGATCGACCTCCGTCCCCCTTGGCCGCGGGCGACGGTCGCGGAGGTCATGCGAGAATATGCCGGGGTGGAAATCGACGGCCGGACTACGCGGGAGGAACTTGCGGAGATTGCGCACAGCAAGGGATACCGCGAAGCGCAGGCCGACTGGCCTTGGGAGGATATCTTCTACCTCATCTTCTTGAACGAGGTGGAGCCGCGTTTCCCGAAGGACCGCCCGTTGATCCTGTACGATTACCCCGCGCCTATGTCAGCTTTGGCTCGCAGAAAGGCCGATGACCCCCTCACCGCGGAACGGTTCGAACTCTACATTGGGGGTTTGGAACTGGCCAACGGCTTCAGCGAATTGACCGACCCCCTGGAGCAACGCCAGCGACTGGAACGGGAGCGCGAGGAGAGGATCCGGCTCGGGCGTGCGGTGTACCCGGTGGATGAGTCCTTCTTGGAGGCGCTGGAGCTGGGCTTGCCGGAATCCGCTGGCATTGCCCTCGGGATCGATCGTCTCGTGATGCTCTTGGCCGATGCGCACGATATCCGCGAGGTCCTGGCCTTCCCGACCCAGGATCTCTTGCGGGACTGGGCACTGAGTCACTCCGTCGGATGATGTCCTCCATCTGCCGAGCCGGGACGGTGGGCGGAATTGGGTCTGTTGGCTTCCGCACGCGAAGCCGGTGGTTTGGGGGACGCTCGTTGCGGCGGGGCTCGGCATCTCGGCCGACCGGCCTCCGTGGAAAGAGGCCGATCCGAAACGCCGCAGACGGGCTGACCCAATGCGGTCCGGGGAGGTGGGAAGCTCGAAGGGACCGGCAGCGGCCAGAGGTTGGTTACAATTTTTGACTGGACGTTATCGGTAGGGTGCGGTAGAATGCGGCGCGAGCGGTTCGAGGACGATTTCTCGGAGGAGGAAGATGGCCGAGGGAAAGGGAGGTGTTTCCCGGCGAGGGTTTCTCAAAGGGTTCGGTACAGGGGTTGTGGGCGCCGCAGTGGCGGCGAAAGTTCGGTTGGGTGAAGCTGCGCCGCAGACCTCGCCCGGCTGGGATGGCAAGGTACCCGTCGTCTTGCGGGTCAACGGCAAGGAGTACAGGCTCCTGCTGGAACCGCGGACAACGCTGGTTCGGGCGATCCGGGAGCATCTGGGATTGACGGGTACGAAGGTCGTGTGCGACCGGGGAGAGTGCGGCGGATGCACCGTGCTCATGGACAACAAGCCTGTCTACTCCTGTCAGGTGCTGGCCGTGGAAGCGCAAGGGCATGAGATCACGACCATCGAGGGGCTGGTCCAGGCGGAGGAACTGGATCCCATTCAGAAAGCCTTTGTGGAGCACGACGCCATGCAGTGCGGCTTCTGCACCCCGGGTCAGATCATGGCGGCCAAGGGATTGCTGCTGAAGAATCCGTCCCCGACGCGAGAGGAGATCCTGAGGGGCATGTCGGGGAATCTCTGTCGCTGTGCTGCTTACCCCGGTATCCTGCGCGCTGTGGAATCCTTGGCGAAGAAGGCTCAGGGCTAAGCTTCGGCCTGTTCCCGAGGGAGGAGGATCATGGCCAAGAAACTGGTTCGTTCCGTTTGGGATTTTGAGAACGAGTGGGTGGAGACGGTGGCTGAGGTCCCGGAAAGGCTACCGGAACCTTGGGCGCCCGACCGCCCCTTGCGAGTGGCCGGTCAGAAATACCCGCGCGTGGATGGTTACCAGCGCGTCTCCGGCGACGCCAGGTACGCCTTCGACATTCAGCTGCCCCGCATGCTCCACGGCAAGATCCTGCGATCCCCCTTGCCCCACGCGCGCGTGAAACAGATTCGGGCCGAAAAGGCCCTTGCGCTCCCGGGGGTTGTCGCCGTTTTCACGCACGAGAACATCCCCCCAATCCCGTGGTATGGAGATTCCTTCCTCTTCGACCCGCACGTCCGCTACGAAGGGGATGAGGTGGCTTTGGTCGTGGCTGAATCGGAGGCCGTGGCCGAGGAGGCTCTGGGGCTGATCGAGGTGGACTACGAGCCGCTTCCCTTCGTCATCGATCCCGAGGAGGCGCTGGCGGCCGGGGCTCCGAAGCTCCATGACGAGGGGAATCTTTGGAACGGCCGCCCAAACGTCTACGAGCGCGGGGACGTCGAGAAAGGGTTTCAGGAAGCGGACGTGGTCGTCGAGGATACCTTCCGTACCCAGCTGGTCCACCACGCCCAGCTTGAGGTTCACGTCTGCGTGGCGGACTGGGAGGGAGATCAGCTTACCGTTTACGAGACGACTCAGGCGACCTTCAGCGTCCAGAGGTCTCTGGCCTCGATCCTCAAGCTGCCGCTCAATAAGGTGCGCGTGGTGAACTATTTCATGGGCGGAGGATTCGGGAGCAAGCTGGGGCTGGAAAAGCAGACCGTGCTGGCCGCCCTGGCCGCGAAGCAACTGGGGCGGCCGGTGCGCATCGCCAACCCGCGGAAGGATGAATTCCTGGCGATGGGCAATCGGCCTTCTTCCATCCAGAAGCTCAAGGTGGGGGCGAAGAGGGACGGTACGCTTACCGCCATTTCCCTGTGGTCCTTGGGACCGGGCGGCGCCTACCGCTCTGCGGGAGCTGAGCTGGGTACGCCGGTTCGAGAGATTTACAAGTGCCCGAATGTGAGGACGGAAGAGTCGACGGTGTACATCAACGCAGGGCCGGCGAGGCCGAAGAGGGCTCCGGGCCATCCGCAGGGTACGTTCGCGCTGGAGTCGATCCTGGATGAGGTGGCGGAGAAGCTGGGGATGGATCCCCTGGAGTTCCGCCTCAAGAACTACGCCGAGATCGACCAGGTGCGCAACCGTCCGTACACCAGCAAGTATCTTCGGGAGGCGTACGAGGCGGGAGCCAAGGCGATTGGGTGGTACGAGAAGCGGAACAAGATCCCGGGCAGTGGGGTGGGGCCCATCAAGCGCGGGATCGGAATGGCTACCCAGATCTGGGGAGGTGGGGGAGGTCCCCCTGCCTACGCCACGGTGGAGATCGTCTCCGATGGCTCGGTGATCGTCCGCTCCGGAAGCCAAGACATCGGGGGAGGCACGCGGACCATCGTCGCCCAGGTGGCAGCGGAGGAACTGGGAATCCCGATGGACCGGGTGACCGTGATCATGGGCGACACGGCTCTGTGCCCCTACGGGCCCACTAGCGGGGGTAGCGTGACGGCTGCTTCGATCACCCCGGCGGTCCTTGCCGCTGCCGTCGAAGCCCGCGAGCAGCTGAAGGGTTATGCCGCCTCCGCGTTGAATGTGCCGGCCGATCAGTTGGCTTGGGAGCCTGGGCGGTTCTTCCTGAAGTCGGATCCGGGGAAATCCATCAGCTTCGAAGAGGCGGCCAGTCGGCTCCGGAGCAACATGATCGTAGTGACGGGCGCCCGGGGCCCCAATCCTGAGGGATACACCATCAACTCCTTCGGGGCCCAGTTCGCCGAGGTGGAGGTGGACACGGAGACGGGACGGGTGCGGGTGCTGAAGATCGTGGCGGCGCACAGCGTGGGGCGGTTGATCAACCCGCTGACGGGCCGTTGCCAGTTCGAAGGCGGGATCATCATGGGGCTCGGGTTTGCCCTACTGGAAAACCGGTGGATGGATCCCAATGTGGGGAGGATGATCAACACCAATCTGCACGACTACCGGGTGCCGACGATGATGGAGATCCCCGAGATCGAAGTGATCATCGTGAGCGAGCCGGACACGAAAGCCAACCCCGTGGGGGGAATCGGCATTGGGGAGCCGGCCATCATTCCCACGGCTGCGGCCATCGCCAATGCGGTCTACAATGCCATCGGCGTCCGGGTTCGGGAGCTACCCATCACCCCCTATCGCGTGCTGGAAGCGTTGGGCAAAGCATGAAACACGGACACGAGGATGGCAATGAAGAACTTCGAGCACGTGGATGCGCGGTCCCTCGCTGAGGCCTCCAGGCTTCTGACGGAGAAGCCCAGCGTGGCCATCGCGGGCGGGCAGGACCTCCTCTGCATGATGAAAGACGGCCTGCTTGAGCCTGCGAGGGTCGTGAATCTCAAGAGCATTCCCGGCCTCAGCCGGATCGTCTACGACGAGGCGAAGGGTCTTTCCATTGGAGCGCTCGTGACCCTTTCCGAGCTGGAGGAGCATCCGGCGGTTCGTCAACTCTACCCGGCGATCGCCCAGGCGGCTGGGCTGGTAGGCTCGCCCCAGATTCGGAATCTGGGCACGGCGGGCGGAAACCTGTGCCAGAAACCCCGCTGCTGGTACTACCGCGGGCATTTCCCCTGCCTGCGGCGGGGGGGCGACTACTGCTCCGCGGCGGCCGGGCAGAATCGGTATCATTGCATCCTGGGCGGGGATCCGTGCTACATGGTGCACCCCTCGGATCTGGCGGTGCCGCTGGTGGCTTTTGGAGCCCGCGTGGAGATCGCGGGGCCGAAAGGACGCCGCAGCGTGCCGCTCGAAGAGTTCTACGTCCCGCCTCGGGTGGATGTGACGAGGGAGACCATTTTGAGGCCGGGTGAGGTGGTGACAGCCATCGTCGTGCCCCCAGCAAGGGGCCGGATCAGCGCTTTCGTCAAATTCGCTGAACGAGGCGCCTGGGACTTCGCAGTGGCGAGCGTCGCCGTGGTGGTACAGAAGGGGGAAGACGGCAAGCTCATGGGAGGACGGGTGGTGCTGGGAGGTGTGGCTCCTGTCCCCTGGCTTGCCCCGAAGGCCTCGGAGGCGCTGACCGGCTCCGAACTTTCGGAAGCCGCCTTTGGGAGAATCGCGGAGCTGGCTCTGGAGGGGGCGCAGCCATTGGCTCAGAACGGCTACAAGGTGCCTTTGACGAAGAGTCTGGTCAGGAAAGCGCTCCGGATGGCGGTTAACGCGTAGAGGGATTATGCCGGACATCTGGGAAACGCTCGTGGATATGCAGCGGCGGGGCGAGCCGGGGGCTCTGGCGATCGTCGTGCACGTGGAGGGCTCGACGCCCCGGGAGCCCGGCTCAAAGATGATCGTGAAGCAGGACGGATCGGTCGTGGGGAGCGTCGGAGGGGGAGAGCTCGAATACCAGGCGGTTCAGCTGGCTCTGGAAGCCATGCGTCGCGGCAAGCCGGTCCGCCAGCTCTTCTCGCTGCATCAAGACCTCGGGATGCGGTGCGGTGGCCAGGTGGAGGTGTACATCGAGCCGATTCGGCCTCTGGAGAAGCTCGTCGTGTTCGGGGCTGGCCACGTGGGCGCCGCCATCGCGCGCATGGGGGCGATGCTGGGGTTCTGGGTGACCGTGGTGGATGATCGTCCCGGCTTTGCCAGCGAAGAGAGGATCCCGGAGGCGCACCAGTTCGTCGAGGCAAGCTACCCCGAGGCGATCCAGCGAATGACCTTCGATCGGCACACCTACGCAATCATCGTGACCCACGGGCACGGGCACGACGACGAAGTCCTACGGGCGCTCGCGGATAAGGAGCTGGCCTATCTCGGCATGATTGGCAGTCGCCGCAAGGTGCAGGTTGCTTTCGAAAATCTGCGGCAGGCGGGCGTTCCGGAGGAACGGATCGCGAGGGTGCGAGCCCCCATGGGCCTGGACATCGGGGCGGAGACACCGGAGGAGATCGCGATTTCCGTGCTTGCGGAGATCATCGCCTTGAGAAGAGGAGTAGACGTTTCTCCGCTGGGCATGAAGGAGCGCGTGCTGGGCCAGCCGGTTGGAGCCCCAGCGAAATGAGGGTGGCTGGCATCATCTTGGCGGCCGGGGAATCGCGGCGCTTCGGATCGCCTAAGGCGCTGGCCCAATGGAGAGGCAAAAGCTTCGCGGCGGCCGTCGTGGAGGCGATGCGACGGGCTCAGCTCGAGCCCCGGGTGCTCGTGTTGGGACACGGAGCCGAAGAGCTACGCGCGGCGCTTGCATCCCTCGATGCCCGCGTCGTGGTCAATGAACAGTACCAGAGGGGGCAGCTGTCCTCCGCGCAAGAGGGCATTCGCGCCGTCGCGGGAGACTGCGAAGCGGCGGTGATCGCTCTCGTCGATCAGCCTCATCTTTCCGCAGGGATATTCCAGCAGCTGAGGGCGGAGCTGAGCACGAGGGGGCAGTCCATCGTCATCCCTCGCGTGGGGGGAAGGCGAGCCCATCCTGTGGGGATGAATTCTCGCTGGTTTGAGGAGATCCTCCACATGGATCCCTCCCAGAGCCTGCGCGACTTCCTGCGCAATCATGAGGAGGATATCACCTACCTCGAGGTCGAGGATGAGACCCTCCTTGTTGATGTGGACACGCCGGAAGATCTAGCTCGGCTCGAGAAAGCAGGCGGAAGGGATCACCGGTCCCCGGAAGGGGAGTAGGAAAAACGCAGCAAGTGGGCAGTCCTTGCTCACTGGGGGTTCCCGGAGCTCGCCGCGGGGCAAGCAAGACGGCGGTCAGCTAGGGCCGGTGAGAAGTACGGGAAGGCGTAGCAGATCTACGCGGTCGAGAAGGGGTGGGTGACGCGGGAGGGGAATCCCAGTCTTCCGCGGATAGATTACTTGCTCCCGGTGACCGCCTTGCCTGGTCTAGACCCGGCACGGTTTCCGAATCGCGATGAAGAGCGCGCTCCCTACCGGCACCGACGCAGGACGAGTCACCTTGCTGGAACACAGGAGGATAGCTTGCCTCCGGGCAATGGCGGGCAAAGACCCCCCTCCCCGTTTTAGCTCCGGCGGGAGGACTCGAACCTCCAACCTAGTGGTTAACAGCCACCCGCTCTGCCAATTGAGCTACGCCGGAGTTTCGACCGACAGCACGAATATACCACACGCCGCCCGAAAAGTCAAGACCTTTGGGCCTGACGCATTAGCCAATGGGAGAATGAGGCCCAGTCGCTGTTTCTACACGCGCCGGCGAACTTTGGCCCCGCCCGGCGCCTGCGGTATCGCCATCCGGGTAGCAATAGTCGGACGGGGTTCATCCCGCGCATGACTTCCGTCGTGAGCGGGATCCACTCGGGGCTCAGGTGGTGCTCGAGGATCTGACGCGGGGAGCAAGGGGGTCGAGGAGTGGAGTTTTCCGGACCTGAAAGGGCGCACTGCGGTGGCTGAGGCGAAGTTCCGCGGGGTTCTGGGGACCCCGGAGCGGGAATAGGGTAAAACGTCACGCACAAGACGGGGGGAGGGGGAGAGGGGAGGGAGGAAGAAAGGAGTTGCTTTTGTCGGCTTTTTGTGTATATTCAAAGCTTGTCTTGCCACGCACTGACCCACGAGTTCCGGGCCACCATAGCTCAATTGGTAGAGCGCCTCACTTGTAATGAGGTGGTTGCGGGTTCGAGTCCTGCTGGTGGCTCTTGCCGTGCGGAGTGGGGGTGGAACTGGGGAGGTGCCCGAGCGGCCAAAGGGAGCAGACTGTAAATCTGCCGGCGTATGCCTGCGGAGGTTCGAATCCTCCCCTCCCCACAGCGGAAGGGAATCGGACAGGCGGGAGTAACTCAGGTGGTAGAGTCACGGCCTTCCAAGCCGTTGGTCGCGGGTTCGAGTCCCGTCTCCCGCTCCAGGTGATGGCCGGCGGGGGAGCGCGCCCACGTAGCTCAGTCGGTAGAGCGCGTCCTTGGTAAGGACGAGGTCACCGGTTCAATCCCGGTCGTGGGCTCAGAGAAGAGAGCATGTGATGGAAAAAGAACAAGCCCTCTGGGAGGAGTGGAGCGATGGCGAAGCAGAAGTTTGAGCGGAAGAAGCCGCACGTGAATATTGGGACGATAGGGCATGTGGATCATGGGAAGACGACGTTGACGGCGGCGATAACGCAGGTATTGGCGAAGTATGGGTTAGCGCAGGCGAAGAGTTACGAGGAGATTGACAATGCGCCGGAGGAGAAGGCGCGGGGTTTGACGATCAATGTGCATCATGCGGAGTATGAGACGGAGAAGCGGCATTATGCGCATGTGGATTGTCCGGGGCATGCGGACTATGTGAAGAACATGGTGACGGGGGCGGCGCAGATGGATGGGGCGATTTTGGTGGTGAGTGCGGCGGATGGGCCGATGCCGCAGACGCGGGAGCATGTGTTATTGGCGCGGCAGGTGAATGTTCCGTATTTGGTGGTGTTTTTGAACAAGGTGGATCAGGTGGATGATCCGGAGTTATTGGAGTTGGTGGAGTTGGAGGTGCGGGAGTTACTGAGTCAGTATGAGTTTCCTGGGGATGAGGTGCCGGTGATCCGGGGGAGTGCGTTGAAGGCGTTGGAGTGTGGGTGTGGGAGGCGGGAGTGTGTGCATTGTGGGCCGATATTGCAGTTGATGGATGCGGTGGATGCGTATGTGCCGGAGCCGGTGCGGGAGGTGGACAAGCCGTTTTTGATGCCTGTGGAGGATGTGTTTTCGATTACGGGTCGGGGGACGGTTGGGACGGGGCGGATTGAGCGGGGGCGGGTGCGTGTGGGGGATGAGGTGGAGATTGTGGGGTTGGGGATGAAGCGGAAGACGGTGGTGACGGGGGTGGAGATGTTTCGGAAGGTATTGGATGAGGGGATAGCTGGGGACAATGTGGGGTTATTGTTGCGGGGGGTGGAGAAGGACGAGTTGGAGCGGGGGATGGTGGTGGCGGCGCCGGGGAGCATTACGCCGCACACGCGGTTTCGGGGGCAGGTGTATGTGTTGAAGAAGGAGGAGGGGGGTCGGCACACGCCGTTTTTCAGTGGGTATCGGCCGCAGTTTTATTTTCGGACGACGGATGTGACGGGGACGATCAAGTTGCCGGAGGGGGTGGAGATGGTGATGCCGGGGGACAATATTGAGATGGAGGTGGAGTTGCAGAAGCCGATTGCGATGGAGGAGGGGCTGCGGTTTGCGATTCGGGAGGGCGGCCGCACCGTCGGCGCAGGCGTCGTCACCAAGATCCTGGAATAGGGGTCACTCACAGCCCGGTCAGGTAGAGTTCGATGCGTGAGATCATCACCCTGGAATGTACCGAATGCAAGCGGCGGAATTACACGACCACGAAAAACCGCCGCAAGCACCCAAACCGCCTGGAGTTGCGGAAGTATTGCAAGTGGTGCAATAAGCACACCCTGCACCGCGAGACGCGTTAACCAAGCTCGTGGGGTGCTCGCGATTCTGCGCCCCCCAAAGAAGAGGACAGGCCCGTAGCTCAAGTGGCTAGAGCACCGGACTCCAAATCCGGCGGTTGGGGGTTCGAGTCCCTCCGGGCCTGCTCTTTTATGCCTTGGCGAAGGTCCTGGAAGCCGAAATCGGGGCAAACGCGATGATCAAGAAGCTCATCAACTTCCTGCGGGAAGTTCGGCAGGAAATGGATCGGGTGAGCTGGCCGACGAAAGACGAGGTGCGCGAATCCACCGTCATTGTGCTGCTCTTCTCGCTCTTTTTCGCCATCTTCATCTTCGCGGTGGACCAGTTGCTCACCGAAATCGTCCGCATCCTCTACTAGCCGCCATTCGGTCGCCAAGGCGAGTTGAGCTCGAAGGCGGGGGGCAGTAGAGAATGATGGAGAGGTGATGGCCTTTGGTCTCGAAGCGGGAAAACGAGAAGTCAGTTGATGTCCCGGTCGCCGAGCGGAAGGAGGAAGCCAGTTCGGGACTGGAGAAGAAGTGGTACGCGGTGCACGTGCTCTCGGGGCATGAGCAGAAGGTGAAGGCGTACCTCGAGAGCGAGATCCGCAAGCAGGGTCTTCAGGATCGCTTCGGCGAGATCCTCGTGCCCGCTGAGCAGATTACCGAAATGCGCGAGGGGAAGAAGCGGACGCGTACCCGCATCTTCTTCCCCGGCTACATCCTGCTGGAAATGCACCTGGACAAAGAGACCCAGCATCTGGTTCAGAACGTACCCGGGGTGACCAATTTCGTCGGGACCAAAGACCGCCCAGTGCCTTTGCAGCCCCACGAGGTGGAAAGGATCTTGGGTCGCGTGGATCGGACCCGAGAGCGCGGGACCACGGCGATCCCCTTCCGCGTGGGCGACCCGGTTCGAGTGGTGGACGGTCCGTTCACCGATTTCACCGGCTACGTCGAAGAGATCAATGAGGAAAAGAATAAAGTCAAGGTGATGGTCAGCATCTTCGGTCGGGCCACACCCGTGGAGCTGGACTTCCTTCAGGTGGAATTGGAAAAGTAAGGGACGCGCATGGCGAAGAAGGTTGTCGCGACCATCAAGTTGCAGATCCCGGCAGGACAGGCGACGCCGGCGCCTCCAGTGGGTCCGGCGCTGGGCCAGCACGGCGTCAACATCATGGAATTCTGCAAGGCTTTCAATGCTCGGACCCAGGACAAGGTCGGCCTGATCATTCCGGTAGTCATCACGGTCTATGCCGACCGATCCTTCACTTTCATCACCAAGACTCCGCCGGCTTCCGTGCTCCTGAAGAAAGCGGCCGGGATTGAGAAGGGGAGCGGCGAGCCCAACCGAGTGAAGGTGGGGAAGGTGACGCGCGAGCAGATTCGCCAAATCGCCGAAGCGAAGATGGCGGATCTCAACGCCAAGGACCTCGACGCCGCCATCCGCATGATCGAAGGGACTGCACGCAGCATGGGCATCGTGATCGAGGGGTGAAGTGCGGTCCGGCACGCTGGTTTGAGATTCCGACGCAGGTGACAACGCATGAAACGAAGCAAGCGCTACCAGGCCGTCCGTGAGAAGATCGAGCGAGGGCGGGAGTACCCGCTAGGAGAGGCCTTGCGCCTGGTGAAGGAGACGGCGACAGCCAAGTTCGATGAGACGGTGGAGATGCACGTGCGGCTGGGCGTGGATCCACGTCACGCCGAACAGCAGGTGCGCGGGACCGTCAGCCTGCCGCACGGAACGGGGAAGCCGGTGAGGGTCCTCGTGCTCACCAAGGGGCCGCAGGAGAAGGAGGCGCGCGAGGCGGGCGCCGACTACGTCGGCTTCGAGGAGTACATCGACAAGATCCAAGAGGGCTGGCTGGATTTCGATGTGGTGATCGCCACCCCCGATGTGATGCCTCAGGTCGGAAAACTGGGGCGGATCTTGGGTCCCCGCGGCCTCATGCCCAATCCCAAAAGCGGCACCGTGACCATGAACGTCAAGGATGCGGTGCGCGAAGTGAAAGCCGGGAGGATCGAGTTCCGGGTGGACCGCTACGGGATCCTCCACGTTCCCATCGGCAAGGTCTCCTTCGATGTGGAGAAGCTTACGGACAACGCGAAGGCCTTCATGGAGGCTGTCTTGCGCCTGCGGCCCCCGACGGCCAAGGGCCAGTATGTACGAAGCGTGACGGTCTCCAGTACCATGGGCCCCGGGATCCGGGTGGATCGGAACCAGCTGCTGACCGAACTGCGGTGACCGTGCGGAAGGACCAACACTGGACGTAGGTAAGGACGGGCGGAGATGCCGACACCGAAAAAGGTCGAAGAGGTCGAGTTTCTGACCGCGAAGATCCGCGAAGCCAAGGGCGTGTTCCTCACCGATTTCACCGGAATGACGGTGGAGGAGATGAACGAGCTTCGCTCGCGGCTTCGCCAGGAGAAGATCCTCTACCGTGTGGCCAAGAACACCCTGACGCGGATCGCCCTGGAGCGGGCGGGGGTTGGCGGTCAGCTGGACAGTTATCTCAAGGGATCGACGGCGCTCGCCTTCGGATTCGACGATCCCATCACCGCGGCCCGCGTATTGCGGGATTTCGCCAAGCAGCGGCAGAAATTGCGCTTCAAGGCGAGCCTGGTGGAGGGAAGAGTCCTCGGAGCGGAGGAGACCGAGAAGCTGGCGGATCTGCCGCCGCGCCAGGAGCTTCTGGCGCGCCTTGTGGGGCAGCTGAACGCGCCCATCGCCGGCCTGGTGTGGACGCTCAACGGGGTCTTGGCGAAGCTGGTCTACGTGCTCCAAGCCATTAAAGAGCAGAAGGAGAAAGCCTCCTGAGCTCTGGGATTGCGGGGGATTGAGGCGTGGTGTGAGTGTAGTGGATTTGGGATGAGAGAAGAAAACGGAGAGGCGACGGTCAAGATGAGCGCGAAGACGGAAAAGCTGGATGGCATCATTCAGGCGATCGAAGGCCTGACCGTGTTGGAGCTCGCGGAACTGGTGAAGGCTCTGGAGGAGAAGTTCGGCGTGAGCGCGCAGGCGCCAGTGGCTGCTGTGGCTGCGGCTCCGGTGGCTGCTGCGGCCGCCGCGGCACCGGCAGAAGAGGAGAAGACCGAGTTCACCGTGGTGCTCACCAACGCGGGCGCCAACAAGATCCCGGTGATCAAAGTGATCCGCCAGATCACCAATCTGGGCCTGAAGGAGGCCAAGGATCTCGTGGACAACGCTCCGAGCACGGTGAAGGAAGGCGTCTCCAAGGAGGAAGCCGAGCAGATCAAGAAGCAGCTGGAAGAAGCGGGCGCCACCGTCGAGCTGAAGTAGCGCGATGCGGGCCCATTCGGTTGAGCAGTCTCACATTGATCCTGGGGAGCTGATCTCCGTATGTCCAACGTAACGCCGAGGAAGTCCTTTGGCCGGTTGCGGCCGGCCATTGAGTTGCCGGACCTTCTGGAAGTGCAACTCAAGTCGTTCGATGAATTCCTCCAGCCCAACGTGCCGCCGGACAAGCGCGAGCCGAAAGGGCTGCAGGAGGTATTCCTCAACACCTTTCCCATCACCGATAGCCGGGAGAACTTCATCCTGGAGTTCGTGGAGTATTACGTCGAGAAGCCGAAGTACGACATCGACGAATGCCGCGAACGGGGGATGACGTACGCCGCCACCCTTAAGGCGAAGCTTCGGCTCACGATCAAAGACGAGTACGGCTCCCACGCGGACACCATCGAGCAGGTGGTGTACCTGGGCAACATCCCTTACATGACCAGCCGCGGCACCTTCATCATCAACGGGGCCGAGCGGATCATCGTGAGCCAGCTGCATCGATCGCCGGGGGTGTTCTTCGACGAGCTTTCCCACCCGAGCGGCCTGAAGCTCTATTCCGGCCGCATCATCCCGCTACGCGGTTCGTGGGTGGAGTTCGTCACCGACATCAACGACGTGATGTACGTTTACATCGACCGGCGGCGGAAATTCCCGGTCACCACCCTCCTGCGCGCGCTTGGCTATTCCTCCGACGAAGAGATCCTCGATCTCTTTGGGCTGGTGGACAAGGTGGCGGTCCAGCCGGAGAATCGGTCGCAGCTGATCGGACGGCGTGTGGCCGAGGATGTGGTGGACCGCCAGACGGGCGAGCTCCTGGTGGAGGTGGAGCAGGAGCTTTCTGAGGAGGCCCTGGACCGTCTGGCGGAAGCGGGCATCTCCGAAGTCCCTGTGATCCGGCAATTCGGGGCGGGGGAGCCCAACGTCATCGGGAATACGCTCCGGAAGGACCCGACCCACTCCCGAGAGGAAGCGCTGGAGTTCATCTACCGGCAGCTGCGCTCCGGTGATCCCCCGGATCTGGACACGGCCCGGCAGCTCATCGAACGGCTGTTCTTCAGCCCCAAGCGGTACGACCTGGGAGTGGTGGGTCGCTACCGCATCAATCGGAAGCTGGGCCTGAACATACCGCAGGAGACCACGGTCCTCACCCCGGAGGACATCGTGGGGGTGGTGCGCTATCTCATCGAGATGCGCAACGGCCTGCGGAGCGCGGATGACGTGGACCATCTCGGCAACCGCCGCGTGCGCACGGTGGGCGAGCAGCTGGCGGCTCAGATGAGCCTGGCGTTCACCCGCATGGCCCGGACGATCAAGGAACGCATGAACCTGCGCGAGAGCGAGACGCTCACTCCGAGCGAGCTGGTGAACGCACGGACGATCGCGTCGGTGCTCAACACCTTCTTCGGGACGAGCCAGCTCAGCCAGTTCATGGATCAGACCAACCCGCTGGCTGAGCTGACCCACAAGCGCCGCGTCTCCGCCCTGGGCCCTGGCGGACTGACGCGGGAGCGGGCCGGCTTTGAGGTGCGGGACGTCCACTACACCCACTACGGCCGCCTGTGCCCCATTGAGACTCCGGAAGGGCCCAATATCGGCCTCATCTCGTCGTTGACCACCTACGCCCGGATCAACGATTTCGGTTTCATCGAGACGCCCTATCGCAAGGTGGTGAACGGTCGGGTGACGGACGAGATCGTGTACCTCTCGGCCGACGAGGAAGAGGAAGCGATCATCGCCCAGGCCAATGCGCCCGTGGGGCCGGACGGTCGCCTGCTGGGCGAGCGGATCAAGGCCCGTACGCGCGGCGAGTTCCCGATCGTGCGTCCGGAAGAGGTCGATTACATCGACGTTTCTCCGAACCAAATGGTCTCGGCGGCTGCCGCCTTGATCCCGTTCTTGGAGCATGACGACGCCAACCGCGCGCTCATGGGTTCCAACATGCAGCGCCAGGCCGTCCCCTTGTTGCGACCGGAGGCGCCCCTGGTGGGGACGGGCCTCGAGGCCAAGGTGGCCCGCGATGCGCGCGCCGTGGTGGTGTCGGACGTGGATGGGATCGTGGAAGAGGTCGACGCCGAGCACATCACCATCCGCGTGGAATACGATGAGACGGATGAGGCCTCGCGGCTGGAGCGTCTGCTCGACTTCGATCAGCGCGACCGGGTGACCTACCGGCTCACCAAGTGGCAAAGGACCAACCAGGATACCTGCATCAACCAGCGGCCCATTGTGCGGGAAGGGGAGCGCGTCCGGAAGGGCCAGGTGATCGCGGACGGGTTTGCGACCGACCACGGGGAGCTGGCGCTCGGGCGAAACGTGTTGGTGGCCTTCATGCCTTGGCGCGGCTACAATTTCGAAGACGCCATCGTGATCTCCGAGCGCCTGGTCCGGGAAGATATCTACACCTCCGTGCACATCGAGGAGTTCGAGTGCCAGGTCCGGGACACCAAGCGCGGTGAGGAAGAGCTCACGCGGGAGATCCCCAACGTCAGCGAGGAGGCCACCAAGGATCTGGACGAGAATGGCGTGATCCGCGTCGGTGCCGAGGTGAAAGCGGGCGACATCCTCGTGGGCAAGGTGACGCCGAAGGGCGAAACCGATCCCACGCCCGAGGAGAAGCTCCTGCGCGCCATCTTCGGCGAGAAGGCGGGCGACGTCAAGGACGCTTCGCTCCGGGCTCCGAGCGGCCTCAAGGGGGTCGTCATCGATACCAAGCTCTTCAGCCGCAAGCGCAAAGACGCCAAGACCAAGAAGCAGGACAAGCAGAGATTCGACGAGATCGAACAGTGGTACCAGAACGAGCTGGCGAATGCCCAGGCTTTGCGCTTGGAGAAAATGACCACGATCCTGGAGGGGAAGAAGTCGGCGGGCATTCGCGACGGGATCACCGGCAAGACGGTGATCAAGGCGGGCACCGTCCTGCGCCCGGAGCACATCGCGCGGATCGATTTCGACACCTACGACTTCAGCCAGGATTTGGTCGATGACGCCGAGGCCAACGAGCTGGCGCGGAAGGTTCAACAGCGATACCTCAAGAAGCTCGAATCCCTCAAAGAGGAGTACGAGAATCGGCGCCTGCGCGTGACCATCGGCGATGAGCTGCCGCCCGGGATCGTGCAGATGGCCAAGGTGTACGTGGCCAAGCGCCGGAAGATCATGGTCGGCGACAAGATGGCGGGTCGGCACGGGAACAAGGGGGTAGTCTCCGTGATCGTGCCCGAGGAGGATATGCCTTTCCTCGAGGACGGTACCCCGGTGGATATCGTGCTCAATCCCCTGGGTGTGCCCTCGCGAATGAATGTGGGGCAGATCTTGGAGACCATCCTCGGTCGCGCGGCGAAAGTGCTGGGCGTGCGGTACGCATCGCCCGTGTTCGATGGCGCCACGGAGGAAGACATCCGGGAAGAGCTGAAGAAGGCGGGCCTACCTCTCGATGGGAAAGTGACGCTGTACGACGGCCGCACCGGCGAGCCCTTCGACATGCCGGTGACGGTGGGATACATTTACATGATGAAGCTCTCGCACTTGGTCGAAGACAAGATCCACGCTCGCTCCATCGGCCCCTACTCCCTGATCACGCAGCAGCCTCTGGGCGGTAAGGCGCAGTTCGGCGGACAGCGCTTCGGGGAGATGGAGGTTTGGGCCTTGGAGGCCTATGGCGCGGCCCATACCCTGCAGGAGATCCTCACCGTGAAGTCGGACGACGTGCGCGGCCGCGCCCGGGTCTACGAAGCGATCGTAAAGGGCGAGAATCTCCCGGAACCTGGTCTACCCGAGTCCTTCAACGTGCTGATCAAGGAGCTCCAGGGATTGGCCCTCGACGTGGAACTGGTGGATCAGTCCCCTGGCCGAAAGAGGTTGAAGGACTGACGGAGTCGCAAGCGCGAGGGTAGGGACGAGGTTCGTTGGGTTTGTCGTTTCTTCCTCATGGGAGGTGAGATTTTGGCACTGGCGGTGAAACAAGAAGGGCTTCGTCCTCGGCAGATTCGGGCGATCACCATCGGTCTGGCTTCGCCCGACAAGATCCTCGAGTGGTCGCACGGCGAGGTGACCAAGCCGGAGACGATCAACTACCGCTCCTTCAAGCCGGAGAAGGACGGTCTATTCTGCGAGAAGATTTTCGGGCCAGTGCGCGACTTCGAGTGTCACTGCGGCAAGTACAAACGTGCCCGGTATCGGGGCATCGTCTGCGATCGCTGCGGGGTGGAAGTGACCACGAAGGCCGTCCGGCGGGAGCGGATGGGGCATATCACCCTCGCTGTGCCGGTGGTCCACATCTGGTATTGGAAATCGATCCCCTCGAAGATCGGAAACGTCCTTGGGATGAGCACCAAGGACCTGGAGCGGATCATCTATTACGAGTCCTATGTGGTCATCGAGCCGGGGGAGTCGGGGCTGCGCCCGAAGGAGCTCATCAGCGAAGAGGAGTATCACGAAATCCTGGCTCAGTTCCCCGGGATCGACAAGGCTCCGGAGGACAGCGGCAGGCGTTTCGTGGCGAAGATGGGCGGGGAGGCCATCCTGGAGCTGCTCAAGCGCGTGGACATTGAGATGCTGTCGCGCCAGCTCCGCGCCGAGCTCCACACCCAGGTCTCGCAGCAGCGGAAGGCGGAGATTCTCAAGCGCCTCAAGGTGATCGAGGCCTTCCGCAAGAGCGAGCGCGGCAAGCCCAATCGGCCGGAGTGGATGGTCCTCACGGTGATCCCGGTGATTCCGCCGGAGCTGCGTCCTCTGGTGCCGCTGGAGGGCGGCCGCTTCGCCACTTCCGACCTGAACGACCTCTATCGGCGGGTGATCATCCGCAACAACCGCCTGAAGAAGCTGATCGAGATCAAAGCGCCGGAAGTGATCCTCCGCAACGAGAAGCGCATGCTCCAGGAGGCGGTGGACTCCCTCTTCGACAACGGCCGCAAGGTGTCGGCCGTGCGGGGGGACGGGAATCGTCCCCTCAAGTCGCTCTCCGACATGCTGCGGGGCAAGCAAGGGCGCTTCCGGCAGAACCTGCTGGGGAAGCGCATCGACTATTCGGGTCGCTCGGTGATCGTGGTCGGGCCCGAGCTCAAACTCCACCAGTGCGGCCTGCCCAAAGAGATGGCGCTCGAGCTCTTCAAGCCCTTCGTCATCCGCAAGGTGATCGAGCGCGGGCTGGTGAAGACGGTGAAGAGCGCCAAGAAGCTGGTGGAGCGGGCCACCCCGGAGATCTGGGAAATCCTGGAAGAGGTGGTGGAGGATCATCCCGTCCTCCTGAACCGCGCGCCCACGCTGCACCGGCTGGGCATTCAGGCCTTCCAGCCCATCCTGATCGACGGCAAGGCTATCCAGATCCATCCGCTGGTGTGTGCAGCGTTCAACGCGGACTTCGACGGCGACCAGATGGCCGTGCACGTGCCCCTGAGCCAGTACGCGCAGGTGGAAACGTGGCTCCTAATGCTTTCTAGCCACAATATCCTCTCTCCGGCTCACGGCGGGCCCTTAGCCATCCCAAGCCAGGACATGGTGCTCGGCCTGTACTACCTCACCAAGGTCCGCAGTGGCGAGCCGGGCGAGGGGAAGATGTTCTCCTCGCCGGAGGAGGTGATCATCGCCTACGACCAGGGCAAGTTGGGTCTCCACGCCCGGATCAAGGTTCGGATTCAGGGCGAGCTGGTGGAGACGACCACTGGGCGCGTGATTTTCAACCAAATCGTGCCCCCCGAGTTGGGCTTCATCAACCAGCTCCTCACCAAACGGCGGATCGGGCAGATTGTCTCCAAGGCCTTCAAGACCATTGGGAACTACCGCACGGTGAAGTTCCTCGACGAGCTGAAGGACCTCGGTTTCCACTTTGCGACGAAATCCGGGGCCACCTTCGGCATTGACGACATGGTCATCCCCGAGGAGAAACCGAAGCTCCTCGAGGAGGCCTACGCGAAGGTGGCCGAGATTCAGAAGCGGTACAAGGCCGGCCATATCACCGACAGCGAACGCTACAATCAGGTGATCGACGTCTGGACCCAGACGGCGAACGAAGTAGCCGCCCGCATGCTGGAGGCCCTGCGGAAGGACCGCGACGGCTTCAACCCGGTGTTCATGATGGCGGACTCGGGAGCGCGAGGCTCCAAGGATCAGATCCGGCAGCTGGGTGGCATGCGCGGGCTCATGGCCAAGCCGCAGAAGAAGATGACCGGCGGCCTCGGCGAGATCATCGAGGACCCGATCACCGCCAACTTCCGGGAAGGCCTGTCGGTCCTGGAATACTTCATCTCCACCCACGGGGCGCGGAAGGGATTGGCCGACACGGCGCTGAAGACGGCCGATGCGGGCTACCTCACTCGCCGGCTCGTGGATGTGGCGCAGGACGTGGTGGTGACGATGAAAGATTGCGGCACCATCATGGGCGTCCGCATGCACGCATTGAAGGAAGGCGAGGAGGTGATCGAGCCCCTGGCCGACCGCGTCCTGGGTCGGGTGGCGGCGGAAGACGTCTTCGACCCGGTCACCAATGAGATCATTGTCCATGCCGGGGAGCTCATCGACGAAGCCAAGGCGGAGAAGATCGCGGAGGCCGGGGTCGATTCGGTTTACATCCGTTCGGTGCTCACCTGCGAGGCGCCACACGGTGTGTGTGCCCTGTGCTACGGCCGTAACCTGGCCACCCAGCGCCTGGTGGAGGTGGGCGAAGCCGTAGGGGTGATGGCTGCCCAATCCATCGGGGAGCCAGGTACCCAGCTCACGCTTCGTACCTTCCACATCGGCGGGACGGCGGCGCGCATTGCGGCGGAGTCCGAGGTGCGGGCCAAGTTGCCGGGGCGGGTGCAATTCGAGGGGCTCCGCTACGTGGATCGCGACGGGGTTTTGATCGCCATCAACCGCAATGGCAAGCTCAATATCCTCGACGACAGCGACCGAGTCCTGACGGTCTACTCAATCCCGCACGCCTCGCACCTTGTGGTGAAGGAAGGCGATCGCGTGGAGAAAGGCCAGCTCCTGTTCCGTTGGGACCCGTATTCGGAGAGCATCCTCTCGCTGGCCGAAGGGCATGTGGAGTTCGCAGACCTCATCGAGAAGATCACGTATCAGGATGAGGTCGACGAGGCTACGGGACGCCGTCAGCGGGTGGTGATCGAGTCCAGGGACAAGTCGCTCACGCCCACCATCATCGTGGTCGATCCGAAGACCGGCGAAGGGCGGCATCACATGATGCCCATCGGGGCCATGCTGCTGGTCCATCCGGGTGACTACGTGCGGCCTGGGGACCTGCTGGCGAAGATCCCGAAGCAGATCGCCAAGACGCGCGACATCACGGGCGGTCTGCCGCGAGTGGCCGAGCTCTTCGAAGCGCGTCGACCGCGCGACCCGGCCATCGTCAGCGAGATCGACGGCTACGTGAAGTTCGGGGAGGTGCGGCGCGGGATCCGCAAGGTCATTGTGACCTCCCCCGACGGGCATGAGACCAAGACCTACCTCATCCCATACGGAAAGCACATCCTGGTCCACGACGGGGACTTTGTGCAAGCCGGGGAGAAGATCACCGAGGGTGCCATCGCGCCGCAGGACATCCTCGCCATCAAGGGGCCGAACGCGGTGCAGGAATACCTCGTGAACGAGATCCAGGAGGTCTACCGTCTCCAGGGCGTGCGCATCAATGACAAGCACATCGAGGTGATCACGCGGCAAATGTTCCAGAAAGTGCGGGTGGAGGATCCCGGCGATACGGACTACCTCGAAGGAGACCAGGTGGACCGCCGCAGCTTCCTCCTGGAGAACGAGCGCATCCGGAACATGGTGGTGATCACCGATCCGGGCGATTCCCCCTACCGGGTGGACGAGTTGGTTCCGATGGAGGAATTCGAGAGGACCAACGAGAGGCTGCGCGACCAAGGCAGGCAGCCTGCGGAGGCTCGGCCGACGCGCCCGGCGACGTTCCAGCCGGTTCTGCTGGGGATCACCAAGGCCTCGCTGACCACGGATAGCTTCATCTCGGCGGCGTCGTTCCAGGAGACCACGCGCGTCCTGGCGGATGCTGCCGTGCGCGGGAAGGTGGATCATCTGCGCGGGCTCAAAGAGAACGTGGTGATGGGGAACCTCATCCCGGCCGGCACGGGCTTGCGCAAGTACGATAACCTTCTGGTGAGCGGCCCGACGGTGTTCGAGCCCAGGCCCGAAGAAGAGGAAGCAACGGCGGAGGCGAGGGCGGAGAAGGTGGAGGTGGCGGCCTCCGGCGGAGCGTGAGATGTCAGGCAATAGAGGGAGGACGCGAGAATCTGCATGAGGCAGGAAAAAGCGTTTGACGTTAGTCCGGCTCTTCGTATATTTGAGACTGTCGAAAGCGGAAGGTGAGGAGGTAAATGCCCACCATCAATCAGCTGGTTCGGAAGGGACGCGAGAAGGTTGCGTGGAAGACGAAGGCTCCGGCCCTGACCGGATGTCCGCAGAGGCGCGGCGTGTGTACGCGAGTGTACACGACTACACCGAAGAAGCCGAACTCGGCCCTGCGGAAGGTGGCGCGCGTGCGGCTGACCAATGGCTACGAGGTGACGGCGTACATCCCCGGGGAAGGGCACAACCTTCAGGAGCACAGCATTGTGCTGATCCGCGGCGGACGAGTGAAGGACCTGCCGGGCGTGCGCTACCACATCATCCGCGGCGTGTACGACGCGGCCGGGGTGGAGGGGCGCAAGCAAGGCCGTTCGAAGTACGGAGCCAAGAAGAAGTAGTTACGGGCAAGCGCAAGGTAGTCCGATGCCGAGACGGAAGCGACCGCAAAAACGTGAAGTTCTGCCGGACCCAAAGTACAATAGCGTGCTGGTCACCAAGTTCATCAACTGCCTCATGCTGAAGGGGAAGAAGAGTCTGGCAGAGCGGATCTTCTACACGGCCTTGGAGCGAATTGAGGAAAAGACGGGGAAAAAGGGGTTAGAGGTATTCGAGAAGGCGGTGGCCAATACGAAGCCCCTTCTCGAGGTCAAATCGAGGCGAGTCGGTGGAGCCACCTATCAGGTTCCCGTGGAGGTCCGACCGGAACGGCAGCAGTCGCTGGCGATCCGCTGGTTGATCCACGCAGCCCGGGCCCGGTCGGAGCATACAATGGCGGAACGTCTGGCCAATGAGCTGATTGCGGCTTCCAAGGGGGAGGGTGCGGCGATCAAGAAGCGCGAAGACACGCACCGCATGGCCGAGGCCAATAAGGCGTTCGCCCACTTCCGCTGGTAACGCGGCGAGGAGCACTTTCCCCTCGCTGGCCGGTCCACTCAGGTACGGAGGTGCACACGGGACCAGCGTAGGTTCGGAAATAGCCGTAATGGCGGGTGCGAAATCGGGAGGCTCCACGTTCGAAGTGGAGTTTTTTATGGCAAGGCAAGTACCACTGGAGAGAATCCGTAATATCGGCATTATGGCCCACATCGATGCGGGCAAGACGACCACCACCGAGCGTATCCTCTACTACACGGGTCGGGTCCACCGCATCGGCGAGGTCGATGAGGGTACCGCGACCACTGACTGGATGGAGCAGGAGAAGGAGCGCGGGATCACCATCACCTCCGCGGCCATCAGCACCTATTGGCGGGATCACCGCATCAACATCATCGACACGCCGGGTCACGTGGACTTCACCGTGGAGGTGGAGCGTTCCTTGCGCGTGCTGGATGGGGCGGTGGCCCTCTTCTGCGCCGTAGGAGGCGTGGAACCGCAGTCGGAAACGGTGTGGCGCCAGGCCGATCGCTATCGGGTGCCGCGGATCGCCTTTGTCAACAAGATGGACCGCGTGGGCGCCGACTTCTTCCACGTGGTTGAGATGATGAAGCAACGGCTGGGCGCGCATCCCGTCCCCATTCAGATCCCAATGGGCAGCGGGGACATGTTCGTCGGCCTGATCGACCTCATCAAGATGAAGGGCGTCATCTACGACGAGGCATCCCTCGGCACCCAGTGGCACGAGATCGATATCCCGAAGGATCTCTGGGAACAGGCCAACTACTACCGTACGCAGCTTCTCGAAGCGGTATCGGAGTACGACGACTCGCTGATGGAAAAGTACCTTGAGGGCCAGCCCATTGCGGAAGAGGAGATCCTCGCCGCCTTGCGCAAGGCCACGCTGGCGATGAAGGTGACGCCGGTGCTCTGCGGATCGGCCGCGCGCTACAAGGGTGTGCAGCGCCTCCTCGATGCCGTGGTGGACCTGCTCCCAAGCCCGCTGGATATCCCGGCGGTCGAAGGCGTGAACCCGGAGAACGGCAAGAAGGAAATTCGGCGTCCCAGCGACGACGAGCCTTTCTCCGCCTTGGCCTTCAAGATCCAGGTGGACCCGTTTGTGGGGAAGCTCACGTACCTGCGAGTCTACTCCGGGGTGGCTAAGCCTGGGCAAGCTGTGCTGAACACGGCCACGGGGAAGCGGGAACGCTTCGGCCGCTTGTTGGAGATGGCCGCCAATAAACGCTACGATTTGGAGGAGATCCGCACCGGGGACATTGTGGCCGCCGTGGGGTTGCGGGATACGAAGACGGGCCACACCCTGTGCGACATGAAGCACCCCATTGTACTGGAGTCCATGCACTTCCCGGAGCCGGTCATTAGTGTGTCGCTGGAGCCCAAGACAAAGGCGGATCAGGACAAGCTGGGAATAGCCCTTTCGCGCTTGGCCGACGAGGATCCCACCTTCCACGTGCGGGTGGACGAAGAGACGGGCCAGACCATCATCTCCGGAATGGGGGAGTTGCACCTGGAGATCTTGGTCGATCGTCTGCTGCGGGAGTTCAAGGTGGAGGCGAGGGTAGGGCGGCCGCAAGTGTCCTACCGCGAAACGATCCGGCGCGCGGCGGAGGCGGAAGGGAAGTTCATTCGCCAAACCGGCGGCAAGGGGCAGTACGGGCACGTGGTGCTGCGGGTGGAGCCGCTGGAGCCGGGGAAGGGCTTCGAGTTCGAGGATCGGACGGTGGGCGGCGTGATCCCGAAGGAGTTCATCCGGTCGGTGATCGAAGGGATCAAAGACGCCATGTCCGTGGGAGTGGTGGCTGGGTACCCCGTGGTGGATGTGAAGGCCATCCTCTTGGACGGGAGCTACCACCCGGTGGATTCCTCGGATATCGCGTACAAGATCGCAGCTTCGATCGCGTTCAAGGAGGCGGTACAGAAGGCGGATCCCATCCTTCTCGAGCCGATCATGAGTCTCGAGGTGGTGACTCCGGACGAGTACATGGGCGATGTGATGGGGGACATCAATGCGCGGCGGGGGAAGATCAAAGGGATCATGCCGCGCAAGGACGGGCAGGTGATCCGAGCTACGGTGCCGCTGGCGACCATGTTTGGCTACGCGACGGACCTTCGTTCCATGACACAGGGTCGCGCCATCTTCACCTTGCAATTCTCCCACTACGAGCCGCTTCCGCCGGAGGCGGCTGCTGAGGCGATGCGGAGGGCGGGCGCGGCCGCGTAAGCGAAGCAAATCGGTTCTTGGGGAACGACGTCAAGCAGAGGAGTGGAGCGATGGCGAAGCAGAAGTTTGAGCGGAAGAAGCCGCACGTGAATATTGGGACGATAGGGCATGTGGATCATGGGAAGACGACGTTGACGGCGGCGATAACGCAGGTATTGGCGAAGTATGGGTTAGCGCAGGCGAAGAGTTACGAGGAGATTGACAATGCGCCGGAGGAGAAGGCGCGGGGTTTGACGATCAATGTGCATCATGCGGAGTATGAGACGGAGAAGCGGCATTATGCGCATGTGGATTGTCCGGGGCATGCGGACTATGTGAAGAACATGGTGACGGGGGCGGCGCAGATGGATGGGGCGATTTTGGTGGTGAGTGCGGCGGATGGGCCGATGCCGCAGACGCGGGAGCATGTGTTATTGGCGCGGCAGGTGAATGTTCCGTATTTGGTGGTGTTTTTGAACAAGGTGGATCAGGTGGATGATCCGGAGTTATTGGAGTTGGTGGAGTTGGAGGTGCGGGAGTTACTGAGTCAGTATGAGTTTCCTGGGGATGAGGTGCCGGTGATCCGGGGGAGTGCGTTGAAGGCGTTGGAGTGTGGGTGTGGGAGGCGGGAGTGTGTGCATTGTGGGCCGATATTGCAGTTGATGGATGCGGTGGATGCGTATGTGCCGGAGCCGGTGCGGGAGGTGGACAAGCCGTTTTTGATGCCTGTGGAGGATGTGTTTTCGATTACGGGTCGGGGGACGGTTGGGACGGGGCGGATTGAGCGGGGGCGGGTGCGTGTGGGGGATGAGGTGGAGATTGTGGGGTTGGGGATGAAGCGGAAGACGGTGGTGACGGGGGTGGAGATGTTTCGGAAGGTATTGGATGAGGGGATAGCTGGGGACAATGTGGGGTTATTGTTGCGGGGGGTGGAGAAGGACGAGTTGGAGCGGGGGATGGTGGTGGCGGCGCCGGGGAGCATTACGCCGCACACGCGGTTTCGGGGGCAGGTGTATGTGTTGAAGAAGGAGGAGGGGGGTCGGCACACGCCGTTTTTCAGTGGGTATCGGCCGCAGTTTTATTTTCGGACGACGGATGTGACGGGGACGATCAAGTTGCCGGAGGGGGTGGAGATGGTGATGCCGGGGGACAATATTGAGATGGAGGTGGAGTTGCAGAAGCCGATTGCGATGGAGGAGGGGCTGCGGTTTGCGATTCGGGAGGGCGGCCGCACCGTCGGCGCAGGCGTCGTCACCAAGATCCTGGAATAGGGGTCACTCAAAGGGCTCAGGTAAGGCACTATGCCGGGACAGAAGATCCGCATCAAACTGAAAGCATACGATCATCGGCTCATCGACCTCTCGGCCGACAAGATCATTAAGACGGCGCGGGCCACGGGGGCGGCCATCTCGGGCCCCATCCCGTTGCCCACAAAGCGCTCCGTCTACACCGTGCTCCGCTCGCCGCACATCGACAAGAAGTCGCGCGAGCAATTCGAGACGCGGATCCACAAGCGGCTCATCGACATCCACAACGCGACCCCCAAGACCGTGGATGCCCTGATGAAGCTGGAGCTTCCAGGCGGTGTAGACGTGGAGATCAAGGTCTGAGGGTCAGAGGTTCGAGGAAAATCCAGGGCGAGAACGGACGATGGTGGGCATCATCGGGCGAAAACTGGGGATGACGCGGTTGTTCACCGAACGGGGGAAGGTGATCCCCGTGACGGTGATCGAGGCCGGCCCCTGTTACGTGACGCAGGTGAAGACGAAGGAAAGAGACGGCTACGACGCCGTCCAGCTCGGTTTCCAGGAAGTGAAGGAGCGCAGTCTGAACAAACCGCTCCTCGGCCATCTGAAGAAAGCCGGGGTGAAGGCGCTGCGCGTACTGCGCGAATTCCGGGATTTCCGGCTGGAGGAGCCCGTGTCGCCCGGACAGGAGGTCCGCGTGGACATCTTCCGCGTGGGCGACCTTGTGGACGTGACGGGCTACTCGAAGGGCCGCGGATTCGCCGGCGTGGTGAAACGGCACAAGTTCGGCGGCGGACCCAAGACCCACGGCCAGTCGGATCGCTGGCGGGCACCCGGTTCGCTGGGTCAGTCTTCCTTCCCGTCTCGCGTGTTCAAGGGATTGCGCATGGCGGGACGGATGGGGAACCGGCGAGTCACCGTGAAGCATCTCGAAGTGGTGAAGGTGGATCCGGAGAATAATCTCCTCGTGGTTAAGGGCGCTGTGCCCGGCGCAACGAAGGGAATCGTGACCATCAAAAGACAGTAGGCGGATATGAAGGTGGACCTGTACAAGACGGACGGGAGCACCTCGGGCGAGCAGGTCGAGCTTTCGGATGCCATTTTCGCGGCCAAGCCGAATCGGCACGTCGTGTGGATGGCGGTGAAGGCGCATCTGGCCAACCTGCGGCAGGGGACGGCCATGACGAAAAACCGCGCCCTCGTGAGCGGCGGCGGTCGTAAGCCGTGGCGGCAGAAGGGGACGGGTCGGGCGCGCGCAGGGACGATCCGCTCGCCTCTGTGGCGCCACGGCGGCCGGGTCTTCGGTCCCTTGCCCCGCGACTATAGCCAGGATCTGCCCAAAAAGGTGAAGCGGCTGGCGCGCATCTCGGCCCTGAGCGCTCGCCTCCAGGACGGGCGCATCCGGGTGGTGGAGGATTTTTCGATCTCCAGCGGCAAGACCCGAGACCTGTACGCGATCCTCCGGAACCTCGGTTTGGCCGATAGGAAAGTGCTTCTCCTGACGCCGGGAGTGGATCTCTTGACGTATCGAGCCGGGCGCAACATCCCGAATCTGATCATCCGACCGGCGGAGCAGGCCTCGACCTACGATCTGCTCAACTGTGACGTCGTGCTCATGCAGAAAAGCGCTGTCGAGAGGATAGAAAAGGTGCTGGCGCCATGAGCAACCCTTACAAGATTTTGATCCGGCCCATCCTCACGGAGAAGACGCTCCGCCTGCAAGAGAAGGAGCGGAAGTACGCCTTTGAGGTGGACCGGAACGCCACGAAGATCGACATCAAGCGGGCGGTAGAGGCGCGGTTCGACGTGTCGGTGGAGAAAGTCAATACCATCACGGTGCATGGGAAGTCCAAGCGGTCGCAGACACGCCGCGCCCTGACGCGGGGACGGAGACGGAGCTGGAAGAAGGCGATCGTCACCCTGCGCGCCGGCGACACGATCGATTTCCTCGGTGGAGCTGCCAGCTGATTGCGCGGAGCTGAGAGATGCCAGTGAAGACCTTCAAACCGGTGACCCCGGGACTCCGCTTCAAATCGGTCCTGACCTTCGAAGAGATCACTAAGAGGGAGCCGGAGCGGAGTCTCTTGGAGCCCCTCAAGAAGACGGGGGGCCGGAACAATCAGGGGCGGATGACGGCCCGCCATCGGGGCGGCGGTCACAAGCGGATGTATCGGATCATCGACTTCAAGCGAAACAAAGACGGTGTCCCGGCCAAGGTGGCCGCCATCGAGTACGATCCGAACCGATCGGCCTTCATCGCGCTCCTGCATTACATGGATGGTGAGAAGCGATACATCCTTGCGCCCTTGGGCCTGAAGGTGGGCGACATCGTGGAGAGCGGTCCCAATGCCCCGATTCGGGTGGGCAATGCTCTGCCGCTGCAGAATATCCCCCTCGGCACGCTGGTGCATAACGTGGAGCTCAAGCCGGGCAAAGGAGGGCAGTTGGCCCGGAGCGCCGGGACCTACGCCCAACTGATGGCCAAGGAAGGAAAGTACGCCACACTCCGCCTGCCGTCGGGGGAGATGCGCCTGGTGCCTCTGGAATGCCGGGCGACCGTGGGGCAGGTGAGTAATGTGGACCACGAGAACGTGAGCCTGGGCAAAGCAGGCCGGGCCCGCTGGCTGGGCTGGCGCCCCTTCGTCCGAGGAGTGGCCATGAATCCCATCGACCACCCCATGGGCGGGGGCGAAGGGAAGACCTCGGGCGGGCGGCATCCGTGCTCCCCGTGGGGTCTCCTCAGCAAGGGTAAGAAGACCCGAGGGAAGAAGCCGAGCGACAAGTACATCATCCAGAGACGCAAGTAGGTGGCTGGCCAATGGCGCGTTCCCTGAAGAAAGGACCCTACGTCGACGAGAAGCTATTGAAGAAGATCCGCCAGATGAACGAGACGGGTCAGAAGAAGGTGATCAAGACCTGGTCCCGGCGATCCACCATTGTGCCGGAGTTCGTGGGGCACACCCTGGCGGTACACAATGGGAACAAGTTCATCCCGGTGTACATCACGGAAAACATGGTGGGACACAAGCTCGGGGAATTTGCGCCGACGCGGACCTTCCGCGGGCACGGCGGGAAAGCGGCCAAAGCGACCCGGGTGAAGAAGTGAGGGTGTTGGTTCGCCGGGCATTGAGACAGCGGAGATTGGGATGGAAGCAAGGGCAGTGGCCAAGTACGTTCGGGTCTCCCCCCACAAGGCGCGCATCGTCGCCGAACTGGTCCGGGGCAAGGTGGTCGACGAGGCCTTGAACATCCTCCACTTCTCGACCAAGCGGGCGGCCAAGCCCATCGAAAAGGCGATCCGCTCCGCCGTGGCCAACATGACCAATTACGAGGAGCGGACGAAGGTGGAGGCGGACGAGGTCTACGTCAAGGAGATCCGGGTGGATCAAGGATACATGCTCAAGCGCTACCGCGCTGGCTCGATGGGACGGGCCATGCCGCGCCGGCGCCGCACGTGCCACATCACCGTCGTGGTGGCCGACATCGAGAAGCCGGCCGAGGTCGAGGCAAAACAGGAAGCCTGAGTCTGGAGCAAGCTTGCGAAGGAGGTGCGGTTGGGTCAGAAGACCAATCCCATCGGTTTTCGTCTCGGCGTGATCAAGACGTGGGAATCCAACTGGTTCGACGAGAAGCGCTTCGCCGAGAAGCTGAATGAAGACCTTAGGCTGCGGAACTACATCCGCACGCGGCTTCCGCGCGCGGGGATTTCGCGGATCGAGATCGAGCGCAAGACCCAGCGCGCCATCATCACCATCCACACGGCGCGGCCGGGCATCGTCATCGGTCGGCGTGGCACCGAGGTGGACAAGCTGCGGGAAGAGCTGCAGCGGGTCACCAAGGCCAAGGATGTGCAGGTGAACGTGGTCGAGATCAAGCGGCCGGAGCTGGACGCCTACCTGGTCGCGGAGACCATCGCCCAGCAGCTGGAGGCGAAGGTGTCGTTCCGCCGCGCGATGAAACGAGCCATCATGGCGGCGATGCGGATGGGCGCCGAAGGGATCCGCATCATGGTCTCGGGCCGGCTCGGGGGCGCGGAAATGGCTCGGACGGAGCAGTACAAAGAGGGTCGAATCCCCCTCCACACTCTCCGGGCCGACATCGACTTCGCCCGAGCCATCGCGCGCACGACCTACGGGACGATCGGGGTGAAGGTGTGGATCTGCAAAGGTGAAGTGATTGGCACTCCGCCTCTGCCAGGGATCGCGGAGAGCTGAGAGGACCAAGTTCGCTCAAGTGCGGAGCCAATTCCCATGTTGATGCCGAAACGTGTCAAGTATCGCAAGCAGCAGCGGGGCCGGATGAAGGGCAACGCCAAGCGGGGCACCACTGTGGTGTTCGGGGAGTATGGCTTGAAGGCGCTCGAGCCGGCGTGGATCACGGCCCGACAGATCGAGGCGGCGCGCGTGGCCATCACCCGACACGTCCGGCGAGGCGGACGGCTCTGGATTCGGATCTTCCCCGACAAGCCGGTGACCAAGAAGCCGCTGGAAACCCGCATGGGGAAAGGGAAAGGTAACCCGGAGTACTGGGTGGCTGTGGTCAAGCCGGGACGCATCCTGTTCGAACTGGCGGGCGTACCCGAGGAAGTGGCGCGGGAGGCCATGCGACTGGCGTCCCACAAACTGCCCATCAAGACGCGCTTCGTCACTCGGGAGGAAATCTGAGGAAATGGCGACATGAGGATCGAGGAGATCAGACAACTTCCGGTCGAGGAGTTGAGGCTGCGTCTGCGGGACGCGGAGGAGGAGTACGCGAATCTCCGCTTCCAGCACGCCATGCGCCAGCTGGATAATCCCATGCGTCTCCGTCTGATCCGGAAGGACATTGCGCGGATGAAGACGGTTCTCCGCGAGTACGAACTGGGAATCCGGGTGCCACCGGGTGCAAGCCAGGCAGCAGCCGAAGCGAAGCCGGGACAAGCCAAGCCTTGAGGAAGGTAGATGGCTGAGCGTGGTCGCAGGAAAGTTCGCATCGGGAAGGTGGTGAGCGACAAGATGGACAAGAGCCGGGTCGTGGCGGTGGAGCGCTACATCCGGCATCCCCTGTACAAGAAGTACATTCGTCGCACCTCCAAGTTCATGGCGCATGATGAGAACAACGAGAGCCGCGAGGGGGATATCGTCCGCATCATGGAGACGCGGCCTCTGAGCAAGCGGAAACGGTGGCGCATCGTAGAGATTCTGGAACGCGCGAAGTGATCTGAGGTAGGGGTATGATCCAGCAAGAGTCGCGACTGAACGTGGCCGATAACACCGGTGCCAAGGAAGTCCTTTGCATCCGCGTCCTCGGAGGAAGCCATCGCAAGTACGGGACGGTGGGAGACGTGATCGTGGTCTCCGTGAAGTCCGCCGTGCCGGGCGGCTCCGTCAAGAAGGGCGACATCAGCAAGGCGGTGATCGTCCGGACCCGGAAGGAGATCCGGCGCCCCGACGGCTCGCTCATCCGGTTCGATGACAATGCGGCCGTCCTGATCAACGATGCACTGGAGCCGCGCGGCACACGAATCTTCGGGCCGGTGGCACGGGAACTCCGCGAAAAGGAGTTCATGAAGATCGTGTCTTTGGCCCCGGAAGTCCTGTGAAACGCAAGCGTAGCGAGGACCATGGCGATGCATGTACGAAAGGGTGATCAGGTCCTGGTACTGAGCGGCGTCTACAAGGGGAAGAGGTCGCGAGTGCTGAAGGTCTTCCCCGAGAAGCAGAGGGTGGTGGTGGAGGGAGTGAATTTCATCAAGCGCCACACCCGGCCTTCGCAGCAGAACCCGCAGGGCGGGATCGTCGAGAAGGAGGCGCCGATCCACGTCTCCAAGGTGATGGTGATCTGTCCGAAGTGCAATCAGCCGACGCGGGTGGGACGCCGTATCGTGTGGAACGAACGTCGGCAAAAGCGGGAACACGTCCGCTTTTGCAAGAAATGCGGCGAGATGATCGTCAGCAATCCGTAGCCCTGGGGTGAAGGATGGAATACGTTCCGAGATTGCTCGAACGATACAAGACCGTCGTGGTACCCCACATGATGAAGAAGTTCAACTACAAGAACGTGATGCAGGTACCGCGACTGGAGAAGATCGTCATCAACATGGGGGTGGGCGAGGCCACCGAGAACCCGAAGTTCCTCGAGTCGGCCGTGGAAGATCTGCGGATGATCTCCGGGCAGCAGCCCCTGATCACCAAGGCGAAGAAGGCCATCTCCAACTTCCGCCTCCGGGCCGGAACACCCATCGGGTGCAAGGTGACCCTGCGCCGCTGGCGGATGTACGAGTTCCTGGATCGGCTCATCACTATCGCCATCCCGCGAATTCGAGATTTCCGCGGCCTTTCGGATAAGTCCTTCGATGGGCGTGGCAATTACAGCCTGGGGATCCGGGAACAGATCATCTTCCCGGAGATCGACTACGATAAGGTGGACAAGATCCGCGGCATGGACATCACCATCGTGACCACGGCGAAGACGGACGAGGAGGCGTACGAGCTCCTCGCAGCTTTCGGATTGCCATTTCGCAAGGCAGCGTAGGTTCCTGGATTAGGGAAAGAGCGAGGTCGATCTTGGCAAGGAAGTGTCACATCGCGAAGACGAGGAAGGAACCCAAGTTCAAGGTCCGGCACCGCAATCGCTGCCAGCGCTGCGGCAGGCCACGGGGCTACTATCGCAAGTTCGGGCTGTGCCGGGTGTGTCTACGGGAACTGGCCTTGCAGGGGCAGATTCCCGGCGTGATCAAAGCCAGCTGGTGAAAGCAAAGGCAGGGAGCTTCTCGATGTCGATGACGGATCCCATCGCGGATTTCCTGACGCGGATTCGGAATGCCGTGAAGGCGAAGCACCGGATCGTAGAGGTGCCGGCCTCCCGGCTGAAGCGGGAAATCGCCCGGGTGCTTCAGGAGGAAGGCTACATCCAAAAGTACACGGTGATCGAAGACGGCAAGCAGGGCATCCTCCGCGTCTACCTCAAATACGACGAGCGGGAGGTCCCGGCCATCACCGGACTCAAGCGGGTGAGCAAGCCGGGACGGAAGATCTACGTGGGCGTCGATAAGATGCCCCGAGTCATGAACAATCTGGGAATCGCCATCCTCTCCACGTCGAAGGGCATTGTGACGCACAAGCAAGCTCTTCGCGATCACGTGGGGGGGGAGATCATCTGCTACGTATGGTGAGCGGTGACGTTGCGGCAGGGAGTGATCCAAGTAGGAGACGGACGTGTCGCGCATCGGACGTAAACCGATCCCGATCCCCGCGGGCGTGCAAGTGGCCGTCGAGAGGAACGAAGTGATCGCTCGAGGGCCCAAAGGTGAGCTCCGCCAGCCGTTCCATCCCGACATGCAGGTGCGGGTGGAAGATGGGCAAGTGGTGGTGTCGCGCCCGAGCGACAGCAAGATCCATCGGGCGTTACACGGGCTGACGCGCACGCTGATCGCCAACGCCATCGAGGGGGTGACGAAGGGTTTCGAGAAGCAGCTCCAGATCGAAGGTGTGGGATACCGGGCAGAAGCCAAGAACAATCGGCTCACGCTGTACATGGGCTTCTCCCATCCGGTGGTGCTGGTGCCACCGGAGGGGATTCAGATCTCCACGGAAGGCAACCTGATCAAGGTCTCCGGGATCGACAAGGAGCTGGTCGGCAAAGTCGCCGCGCGGATCCGGGCTGTTCGCCCGCCGGAGCCCTACAAGGGTAAGGGGATCCGGTACGTGGGTGAGTACGTCCGCCGTAAGGCAGGGAAGGCTGGCGGCCGGTGATCCGCTGAGGCGATCGTGGACTCAGAAGGTGCGAGGAATGGCGAAGAAGAACCCAAAGGTGGAAGCTCGACTCCGACGCAAGAAGCGGATCCGAAAGAAGGTATCCGGCACGCCCGAACGTCCTCGGCTTGTGGTGTTCCGAAGTGCGAAGCACATATACGCCCAGCTTGTGGACGACGTGAACCAGCGCACCCTCACCGGGGTCTCGACGCTGACGCCGTGGGTGCGGGAGCGACTGGACGGCGCCCAGGGCAAAGTGGCGAAAGCCCGGATCGTCGGGCTGGCCATCGCCGAAAAGGCAAAAGAGCTCGGGATCACCAAGGTGGTTTTCGACCGAGCGGGCTACCGATACCACGGCCGGGTCAAGGCGCTGGCCGAAGGGGCGCGGGAAGGCGGACTGGATTTCTGAGTTGGAGCTAAAGCGACCGAGGGAATCGTGATCGAGCGGATTAACCCGAATGAGCTGGACCTGAAGGAACGGGTGGTCCAGATCAATCGCGTCGCCAAGGTGGTGAAGGGCGGACGCCGTTTCCATTTCAACGCCATCGTCGTGGTGGGCGACTACAATGGCCATGTCGGCGTGGGCTTGGGGAAAGCCAACGAGGTGACCGACGCCATCAGCAAGGGCATCGAGGCGGCGAAGAAGAACCTGGTGCGCGTGCCCATCGTGAATGGCACCATCCCGCACGCCATCATGGCCAAGTACGGCGCGGCGAAGGTGCTGCTGAAGCCTGCGGCGCCGGGCACCGGGGTCATCGCGGGGAGCGCCGTGCGGGCGGTTGTGGAGCTGGCAGGAATCAAGGACATCTTGACCAAGTGCTTCGGCTCCCGGAACCCGCACAACACCGTGAAGGCGACGATGAAGGCGCTCACAAGCCTCCTGGATCTCTCCACTGTAGTGCGGCGTCGTGGCCTTCCTCCGCGGAGGATTCTCGGGGCTGTGGAGCCTGCGGCTGCTCCAGCTCAGGAGACGGCCTCCGCCCCTGAGGCGAAGAGCGATTGACGGCCCTGGGAACGTATCCGAGACGGTTGAGCTATGCCGAAGAAAACCAAAGCGAAGTGGATCCGAATCACGTTGGTCCGGAGCACCATTGACCAGAAGCCCAAGCAGCGGGCTACCGTGCGGGCCTTGGGCCTGAGGAGACTCCACCAGACCGTGACCCACGTGGCTTCCCCAACGATCCTGGGCATGGTGGAGAAGGTGCGACACCTGGTCAAGGTGGAAGAGGCGGATTGACACGGGCCAGGGACGAGGTGACAGATGGATCTGAAGGATCTCAAACCGGCGCCTGGCGCAACCAAGGAGCGCAAGCGAGTCGGGTGTGGTGAGGGCTCGGGGCACGGCGGGACTTCGTGCCGCGGTCACAAGGGAGCCCGCTCCCGCTCGGGGCACAAGAGTCGGCCGTGGTTCGAGGGTGGGCAGATGCCTTTGCAGCGCCGGGTCCCCAAGCGCGGCTTCACCAATATCTTCAAGACGGAGTACCAGATTGTGAACGTGGGCGACTTGGAGCGTCTGGAAGGCGTGGAGGAGGTGACGCCCGAGGTCCTCAAGAAGTCCGGATTGATCAAGAAGGCGGATCAGCCGGTGAAGATCCTGGGCGAAGGACAGCTGACGAAGGCGCTGCAAGTGAAGGCCAATGCCTTCAGCAAGTCTGCCCGCGAGAAGATCGAAGCTGCCGGTGGGAGGGCCATCACCCTATGATGGAGAAATTCCAAAACATCTTCCGCATTCCGGAGCTGAAGCGTCGGATCCTCTACACGCTGGGGATCCTGGTCATCTACCGGATCGGCGGGCACGTGCCTCTGCCGGGGGTGAATGGACAGGCGCTTGTGGAGTTCTTTGAGCAGGCCCGAGCCGGCGGTGGGCTTCTGGCTTTGTATGACCTTTTCGCGGGCGGCGCCTTTCGCCGGGCCACGGTCTTCGCCTTGGGAATCATGCCGTACATCTCGGCCTCCATCATCCTGCAGCTCTTGGGGGCGGTGTTCCCCTACTTCCAGAAGCTGCAGAAGGAGGGCGAGGAAGGGCGGAAGAAGATCAATCAGTACACGCGGTATGGGACGGTCCTGATTTCGGCCCTGCAGGCATACGGCGTCGCCGTTTTCCTCGAAAGTTTGGGCCAGACCCCTTCGGGATTGGTCGTGGTGCCGAATCCCGGCCTGGGTTTCCGGGTCCTGACCATGCTCACCCTGGCCACTGGGACCGTGTTCATCATGTGGCTCGGGGAGCAGATCACCGAGCGCGGCATCGGGAACGGGATCTCGCTCATCATTTTCGTCGGGATTGTGGCCCGTTTCCCGAATGCGGTGATCGATGAGGTCCAGCAGCTTCAGGCCGGTAACCGCGCTATCCTGATGGAGGTGTTCCTCTGGGCCCTGATGATCGCGGTGACGGGCTTCGTGGTGCTCCTGACCCAAGGCACGCGCAAGATCCCGGTTCAATATGCCAAACGCGTCGTGGGTCGAAAGATCTACGGCGGGCAGAGTACCCACATCCCGCTGCGGGTGAACATGGCGGGCGTGATGGCGATCATCTTCGCCCAATCGATCATGTTCGTGCCCCAGACCATCGCCACGTTCTTTCCCAACTCCGAATTCGTGCAGTCGATCAACCTGTACTTCGGTTTCGAGTCGGTAGTTTACTGGATCATTTACGCCGTTCTGATTGTGTTCTTCATGTACTTCTACACGGCGATCGCTTTCAACCCTGTGGACGTGGCCGACAACATGAAGAAGTACGGCGGGTTCATCCCGGGGGTGCGTCCGGGTAAGCGCACGGCCGAGTTCATCGACAGCATTCTCACTCGGATCACCCTGCCCGGAGCCATCGCCATCGCGGTGGTGGCCATCTTGCCGTACTTCCTGACCCGTTTCACGAACATCTCTTACACCTTCGCCGATTTCTTCGGCGGCACTTCGCTGCTGATCATGGTTGGGGTGGCGCTGGACACGCTACAGCAGATCGAGGCGCATCTGCTCATGCGGCACTACGACGGCTTGCTGAAATCGGGTCGGATTCGAGGACGGAGACGCTTTGCGTAGGAGCGGACGGTTGCGGCTGGTGCTGCTTGGACCTCCGGGATCGGGAAAAGGAACGCACGGAGCCTGGCTGAGCGAACAGTACGGAGTCCCAACCATCTCAACGGGCGACATCCTGCGCGCCGAGGTGGCCCAAGGCAGCCAACTCGGGCGCAAGGCCAAGCAATACATGGACGAGGGCAAGCTCGTTCCGGATGACGTGATCCTGGAGATGATCGAACAGCGGCTCCGCGCAGACGATTGCGCGCGCGGTTTCCTACTGGATGGATTTCCTCGCACGCGAGCCCAGGCTGAGGGGCTGGACGTTATGCTCCAGCGTTTCGGCTGGAAGTTGGACGGCGTGCTGAAACTGGATGTGGACGAGGAAGAGATCGTCCGGCGGCTCACGAGCCGACGCGTGTGCAGCCGATGCGGGAAGATCTTCAACCTGGTCACGGATCCGCCGCCGGCCAATGGCCGCTGCCCGAATTGCAACGGCGAGGTTATTCAGCGGAGCGACGATACGGAAGAGACGGTGCGCAACCGCCTCCGGGTTTACGAGGAGCAAACGCGTCCGCTCGTGGACTTCTACCGCGATCGCGGCCTGCTGGTCACCGTGAACGGACAGGGGAGCATCGAGGAGGTTCGTGAGCGGATCGCACAGGCATTGCGTTCGGCAGGGATTGGATGATCATCGTCAAGACCGCTGAACAAATCGAACGCATGCGCAAGAGTTGCCGTCTCCTGGTGGAGGCGTTCCGTGAGGCGGAGAGACTGATCGCACCGGGGGTCCGGACAAAGGAAATCGACGCGGCGGTGGAGGATTTCATCCGTTCGCGCGGAGGGATTCCGGCGTTTAAGGGCTATCGGGGTTACCCGGCCAGCGTGTGCATTTCGGTCAATGAGGTGGTCATCCACGGGATCCCTGGGGACCAGGAGCTGCGGGAAGGAGACATCGTCTCCTTGGATATGGGCGTGGTGGTGGATGGCTACTACAGCGACGGGGCGCGGACCTACCCCGTGGGCCCGGTGAGCGAGGAGAAGCAGCGGCTCATGGAAGCCGCCCGTGAGGCTCTGAGCGAAGCCATCGCCACCGCGCGCGAAGGGAATCGGGTCGGCGACATTTCCTGGGCGATTCAGCGGACGGTCGAATCCCGCGGGTTCTCGGTGGTACGACAATTCTGCGGGCACGGGATCGGGCGCAATTTGCATGAGGAGCCCGAGGTTCCCAATTATGGCCAGCCTAAGACGGGGCCGAGGCTGCGCCGCGGCATGACTCTGGCGCTGGAGACGATGGTGAACGCCGGGACGCATGAGGTGGAAATCCTGAGCGATGGATGGACGGTGGTGACGCGGGACCGAAAGCCATCGGCCCATTTCGAGCATACGGTCGCCATCACCGATGGCGAGCCGGAAGTTCTGACCCTGGGCTTGTGAGTGGGACAGCCTGCGCGGGAAGAGAGGGCAATGGCGAAGGAGAAGGGGATACAGGTCGACGGCACCGTGGTGGAGACGCTCCCCAACGCGATGTTCCGCGTGGAGCTGGAGAATGGCCATCAGGTCCTGGCCCACATCTCCGGCAAGATGCGCATGCATTTCATCCGGATCTTGCCGGGCGATAAGGTGACGGTGGAGCTGTCGCCGTACGACCTTTCCCGGGGCCGCATCATCTACCGGTACAAGTGAAAGCGGAAGGGGTGAGAAGCATGAAGGTGCGCTCCTCAGTCAAGAAGATCTGCGATAAGTGCAAGATCATCAGGCGTCACGGAACGGTGCGGGTCATCTGCTCCAACCCTCGGCACAAGCAGCGCCAGGGTTGAGGGGAAGGGCCGCTGAATCGAAGAGGATACTGAGTACGAGGAGAGGTGAATCGTGGCGCGCATAGCGGGAGTAGATCTGCCCAAGGAAAAGCGGATCGACATTGCGCTGACCTACATCTACGGCATCGGCCGTACCTCGGCTAAGCAGATCGTGGAGAAAGCCGGTGTGGACCCGGCCAAGCGGGTGAAGGATCTCAGCCCCGAGGAGGTGGCCAAGATCCGCCAAGTGGTCGCCAACGACTACAAGGTGGAGGGCGCTCTCCGGACGGAAGTGCAGATGAACATCAAGCGGCTCATGGACATCGGCTGCTACCGCGGTCTGCGTCACCGGAAGGGCTTGCCCGTGCGCGGGCAACGCACCCACAGCAACGCGAGGACTCGGCGTGGACGTCGTCGGATAGTCGGCGTGAAGAAGAAACAACAGCAACAGAAAGTAGCTTGATCCCTGACGCTGGGCGGAATAGACAAGGGCATGTGCCTTAGCTCCGGAGGTTGGTGTTGGCGAAGAGGCGAACCGGTACACGGAAGCGGGAAAAGGTCGATGCCAACGGCATCGCCCACATCAAGGCGACGTTCAACAATACGATCGTCACGCTGACGGATATCTACGGGAATGTGATTGCCTGGTCTTCGGCGGGACGGGCTGGATTCAAGGGGTCGCGGAAGAGCACGCCTTTCGCGGCGCAGCAGGCAGCTCAGGCGGCCGCCAAGGAAGCGATGGCCCTGGGCCTGAAGCGGGTGGAGGTGCAGATCAAGGGGCCGGGCTCGGGTCGAGAAGCCGCCGTGCGCGCCCTGCAGGCGGCGGGCCTCGAGATCACCGCGATCCGAGATGTAACCCCAATCCCCCACAATGGGTGCCGGCCGCCCAAGCGCCGTCGCGTGTAGCCGTAGGGGATATCGCGAAGGAAACGAAAGCAAGTAGCTGGAGGCAGTAGGATCATGGCTCGCTATACCGGCCCTGTGTGCAAGCTATGTCGACGCGAAGGAATGAAGCTGTTCCTCAAGGGTACCAAATGCACCACGAATAAGTGCCCGCTGGAGTCCCGGGCCTTCGCCCCAGGCCAGCACGGTCGAACTCGCCGCTTCAAGTTGTCCGAGTACGGCGTGCAGCTGCGGGAGAAACAGAAAGTGAAGCGAATCTACGGGATTCTCGAGAGCCAATTCCGCCGGTACTTCGACATGGCCTCGCGGCAGAAGGGCGTGACCGGAGAGAATCTACTCCGGTTGCTGGAGCGGCGGTTGGATAATGTGGTTTACCGATTGGGATTTGCGCCGTCGCGGCGGGCTGCGCGGCAGCTGGTTCGGCACCGGCACTTCATGGTCAACGGGCAGGTGGTGGACATTCCGTCGTACCTGGTCAAGCCCGGCGATCGCGTGCAGGTGCGGCCGCAAAGTCGCGCCCTGGAGGTGATTCACGCCTCCATGCGTCGCGTACGCGAAGGTCGGCTTGTGCCGTGGCTGGAACTGGACAAAGCAGGTATGGTTGGCATATTCCGTGAGATCCCGGCGCGTCAGGACATCCCGATCAACGTGAACGAGCAGCTCATCGTGGAGCTGTACTCCAAGTGAGCGTGCCCGGCCGAGGGTCTGCGAAGCAAGTCGTCCAACAGGGTGAGGTTGTTACATGGGTATTCGGGGACTCGTAATGCCAGAAAGCGTGGAGCTGGACAAGGCCACGTATTCCAATACGTACGGCAGGTTCATCGTTCAGCCGCTGGAGCGGGGTTTTGGCGTTACCATCGGCAATGCCCTCCGGCGCGTACTGCTGTCGTCTCTGCCGGGCGCTGCCATCACCGCCATCCGCATCGATGGGGTGCTCCATGAATTCTCCACCATCCCGGGGGTGGTGGAGGACGTTGCGGACATCGTCCTCAACCTAAAAGAAGTGCGGATGAAGCTCCTCAGCAAGCGCCCGGACAAGGTCCTCCTCCACTTGAAGGGCCCGCACGAGTTCAAAGCGGGCGACATCGGAAAGGCGACCACCGATGTGGAGATCCTGAATCCGGAGCATCATATCGCCACCCTCAACAAGGATGCGGACTTCAAGATCGAGATCCGGATCGGACAGGGCAAAGGTTACGTCCCGGCCGAGGAAAACAAGACGCCCGACATGCCCATCGGGACTATCGCCATCGACGCCATCTTCACGCCTGTGCGGAAGGTGGCCTATCACGTGGAGAACGTCCGGCGAGGGCAGCGGGCCGACTACGAAAAGCTAATCCTGGAGATCTGGACGGACGGAAGCCTCACCCCCGACGACGCGCTCAACTACGCGGCTCAGATCCTTCGGGACCACATCAATCTGTTCATCAGTTTCGAGGTGGAGCAGGAGGTGGAGGAGCCGGTGCAGATGGATGAAGAGGTGGCGCGCATCCGCAAGCTCCTCAAGATGCCGGTCGATGAGCTCGAGCTTTCCGTCCGGGCCTCCAACTGCCTGAAGGCCGCCAACATCCGCACCATCGGCGACCTCGTCCGGCTCACGGAGAGCGAGATGCTGAAGTTCCGCAACTTCGGCCGGAAGTCCCTCCAGGAACTGCAGAGGGTCTTGGAGGAACGCGGCCTGTACTTCGGAATGGACGTGGACAAGTATCTGGCGGAAGAGAAAGTTTCCTAAGCACGGCTTCGAGGTATTCGGCATGAGGCATCGGAAGGTTGGTAGAGGACTGAGTCGGTCGCCGGCGCATCGTCGAGCCGTATTGCGGAACCTTGCCATTTCCCTGATTGAGCACAAGGGACTGATCACTACCGTGGCCAAGGCGAAGGAGGTTCGCCCCTTCGTGGAGCGAATCCTCCACTTCGGGAAGCGTGGCGACCTGGCGGCGCGGCGTCATGTGCTCCGGCTCCTGCCTAACAAGAAAGCTGTGGGTACCCTCTTCCACGAGATCGCGCCCCAGCTCACGAATCGGCCCGGTGGCTACACCCGCATCATCCGCCTGGGCACTCGACGAGGCGATGGAGCCGAGATGGCGATGCTCGAGCTGGTGGGCTACGAGGGGACGCTGGTGAAACGCCAGGAGAAAGCGAAGGAAGAACGGGAAAAACGGAAAGCCGAGAAGAAGAAAAAAGAAGAGCAGAAGGCGACCCAGGCCGGGGCTGCGGAAGAATAGCCTCTCGAGTCGTCACAGGACGAATGCGAAAGGCCCGGGCGGCAAGTCCGGGCTTTCTTGCTTCTGAGCAGGTTCAGTGGGCGGATTTGCGGACACCTTTCCGGCGCGCAGATCCGAAGGAAGGCCCGGTAAGCAAGGCGAGCTGGTCTGTTCGATGAGCGCTGGTCGAGGTTCCCCGCTGCGCAGAGCGAGGAAGGACGGGCTGACTTTCCGCGACGCTCGCGGCTAAGAGCGCCTGGGCGAGGGGCCGAACAGGGGAATGCGAGTGCGCTTCGATTAGGCGGCGGTGGGCCAGCAGCGGGTCGTTTCGGGGCGAGCGATCGCTTTCTCCCGGCGGCCAGCTCCCTGCGGCGGAGTTGTAACAACTACGGGGGACTTCCCCTTGCAATTTACCGGCTTCCCCTGTAGATTGCCAGTCGTGCCGGATCGCCAGGCCTGCGGCTCGCGCGGGCGATCGGCGGTCTTCGTGCCCCTTCGGCCTGCCCCGCGCCGGGTCAGACGTTGGAGCTGCCTCACGGGGATTGGCGGGCGAGGCCGAGTACAGGCTGGAGAAGCGCGGCAAGGCGCGCTCGCTGTGCAATCCGAAGGTGTGCGGCAGGTCGGAGCATTTGCCGAAGGGAGCCGGTACCCACGTAGCGAAAGGGGCTTTTCCCGGCTGATCACAGGGCGAGGGCACGAGCGGAGGAACACATGCCGGTCTGGGATGCGGTGATCTTGGGGGTGGTGCAAGGAATCACGGAGTTTCTTCCCATCAGTAGCTCCGGGCACTTGGTCCTGGGCAAGGCGCTGCTTGGCCTACAGACGGAGGGCGTTGCCTACGAGGTGTTCACGCATTTCGGGACGTTCCTTGCCGTGGTGACGGTGTTTTGGGCGGACGTGATTTCCATGCTGCGCTCAGCGGCTGTAGCCATTGGTAAACCGGGAGCGGAGGCGTGGAGCCGCGCATATCGCGAGGACCAAGGTTTCCGCACGCTGATCCTGATCCTCATCGGCTCGGTGCCGGCAGGGTTGGTGGGGGTTGGGTTCAAATCGTCGCTTGAGCAGGCTTTCTCGAGCCCTCTGCTGGTTTCTTTCATGCTCCTCGTTACGGGTTGCCTGCTCCTGGCCACGAAGCTCGCTTCGGGGCGGGATACGCGATTCGGGTGGTTCCGCTCCCTGGTGATCGGGATGGCCCAGAGCGTAGCAATTCTGCCGGGTATCAGCCGTTCGGGTTCGACCATCGCGACGGCCATGTACCTGGGCATCGACCGTGAAGAGGCCGCTCGGTTCTCGTTTCTGCTGGCTTTGCCGGCGATTCTTGGCGCAGCCATGTTGGAGGCGTGGGAGCTGTTTGGGAGTCGGCTCACGCTCGCGGCCGCATTGCCTTTGGTCGCGGGTTTCATCACTTCCTATCTGAGTGGCGTGGTGGCCCTGCGTTGGCTTCTCGGTGTGATTCGCCGCGGCAGGCTGGATCGTTTCGCCTACTACTGTTTCGCCGTGGGGCTAGTCGGAATCTGGATTGCGGGAAGGGGCTGAGATGCATCCGGTGACGTGTGCAGTGACCATTGGCGTGACGATGGACTACGAGCCTCCCGGGCCCGCAAATGGGTTCAATCACGGCCGCGCGTTTTACTACATAAATTGGGAATACGTGGAGATGTTGCGGGGCCTGGGTGCCAAAGTGCTTTGTCTCCCTCCGGCCGCAGGTCCCGAGGCCGTTCGAGACCTCGTGGACCATCTCGATGGGCTCATGCTCACCGGCGGGACGGACATCGACCCGGCGTCGTACGGAGAGGGGATTCTGGACTCACGGCACCCGGTGGATTCCGAGCGAACCGGGTTTGAGGCGGAATTGGTGCTTATGGCTCTCGAGCGCGGCCTTCCCGTGTTTGGCATCTGCCGAGGTGCCCAGATGATCAATGTCGCCCTTGGCGGAACGCTGTACCAGGATCTCTCGACGCAGCGTCCCGGGAGCGTCGACCATCGGGCTTCATCCGGCTCGAATGGCACACGCCACAGGGTGCGGATTGAGCCGGAAAGTCGGCTGCACGCAATTCTGGGGGTAACCGAGCTCGAGGTGAATTCGTACCACCATCAAGGCATTCGGGAGTTGGGGCGGGATCTGGTTCCGGGGGCATGGGCCCCGGACGGCCTTGTGGAGGCGGTGGAGATTCCGTCCCAGACTTTTTGCCTCGGTGTGCAGTGGCATCCCGAGAGGGACCGGGACAACCCGAGCCAACAGATGTTGGTCCGGGCGTTTTTGGAGGCTGCCGATCGGTATCGGAGAGACGGGCGCGTGGCTCGGGGGCTGAAGTGGCCGTGTGCCGCCAGCGGCGCCTGAGCGAGCTCGTCCGCCGCTGGAGCGAGGGAGGGCGCACGCCGCACCCGGCGCGCAATGGGCTTGAGCTGAGGGGAGAGGCGCGAGGAAAGCCGTGGAGCGCAGCGAATCCTTCACGTCCCGCTGGGGAATGCTCCTCGCCATGCTCGGGATGGCTGTGGGGACGGGGAATATTTGGCGCTTCCCGAGAGTGGTAGCCCGGAATGGAGGAGGAGCTTTCCTCATCCCGTGGTTCCTTTTCTTGTTCCTCTGGTCGGTGCCCTTGCTCATGACCGAATTGGCCATTGGGCGCAAGACGCGGCGCGGTCCCATCGGCTCCTTCGCCAGACTGCTGGGCCCGCGCTGGGGATGGATGGGCGGATTCGTAGCTGTGTGCAGCCTGGCCATCATGCTGTACTACGCCGTGGTATCGGGTTGGACGATCAAGTATCTGTTCGCAGCTCTTTCGGGGTCCGTGTGGAGCGCGAGCAGTACTGCGTACTGGCACGGGTTCCGCGCGGCCAGTGCTCAGCAACTCCTGTTCACCCTGGTCGCCTACGCCCTTGCCGGTTGGATCGTCTGGCGCGGCGTGTCCTCCGGCATCGAGAAGGCCAGCAAGCTGCTGATGCCTACCCTGTTGCTACTTCTTGTCGTCGGGGCGGTCCGTGCCGTGACCCTGCCCGGAGGCGCGGCTGGGTTGGATTTCTTCTTCCGGCCGGAATGGGAGAGGTTGCTCGATCATCGGGTGTGGCTGGAAGCTCTGAGCCAATCCGCCTGGTCCACGGGAGCGGGCTGGGGGCTGGTGTTGACCTACGCGGTGTACGCGCGCCGCGATGAGGATGCCGGGCTGAACGCCTTCATCGTGGGGTTCGGCGATAATAGCGCGTCGCTTCTGGCGGGCCTCATGATTTTCCCGTCGGTGTTTGCCCTGTCGGCAGGTCTCGGCCTAGTGCCGGACCAGATCGTGATGGATACCGGGCCAGCAAACACGGGCATGGCGTTCATCTGGATCCCCGAGCTCTTCCGCACGCTCCCGGCCGGGAGGTGGTTCTTGGCGGCTTTCTTCCTGGCCTTGGCGATTGCGGCACTCACCTCCCTCATCTCCATGCTGGAGCTGGGGATCCGATTGTTCCTGGATCGGGGCTGGACGAGGACAAAGGCTCTGTCCTACCTGCTGGCCGTGGCTTTTCCCCTATCCATCCCCTCGGCCCTGAGCCTGGACGTGTTCGAGAATCAGGACTGGGTATGGGGACTGGGGCTCATCCTGAGTGGGCTGTTCTTCGCGGTAGCGGTGATTCGGTACGGGCCGAGCCGTTTCCGGGCCGATTTCGTGAATCTTCCCGGATGCGACCTGAAGGTCGGGAGATGGTACGACCTGGTCGTCACGGTGGCCATTCCGCTCCTATTCGCGGCGATGCTGGCATGGTGGCTGTACCAGTCCGTCAGCCAATATGACCCGCGGGGCTGGTGGCACCCGTTCCACCGATTCTCGGTCGGGACTTGTCTCTTCCAGTGGGCTGCGGTGATCGCGATGCTGATGCTTGCCGGCCGTGCACTCGTACAGTCCATCCCGGATCAGGAGGGCGAGAGATGAGCAAGTCAGCGGCGATCCTGATGACGCTGATGCTGGCAGCCAACTGGGGCGGATTCATCTGCCTTCTGCGCCTTGCCTTGAGGAGAGAGGCGCGGCGAAGGACGGAGGAAACGCCGTCGTGAGGCCGAGCCCGCTACAAGTGTTCCGGAAACTGGAGCAGGAACTGCTCGATCGGGAAATCCACGCGGCGTACACCTTCTGTGGCGAGGAGAGCTATCTGGTGCAGGAGGCTTGTCGGGCCCTGACGGAGCGGCTGGTTCCTCCGGAGGCGCGGGAGTGGGATTTGGACCACCTCTCGGCTGCGGAGATTGATCCGCAGGACCTGGTGAGCGCTGCGATGACCTTGCCCATGCTCGGGACCCGACGTGTCCTTCTGGTCGCGGACATGGAGAAGACAAGGCCGGAGGGATTGGCCGTGTGGCAGCGGTATCTCCGCAATCCCTCCTCTTCCACGGTGGTGGTCTTCTCCCTGCCAGGCCACAGCCTCGGAGAGGAGAGGGAAGAAGGAGAGTCTCCAAGCACGCCGGCCAGGGAGGGTTTGTCGGCAAAAGGGAAGCGAGGGATTCGCCTCGCGGACCTCTTGCGGAAGTTCACCGCCGTGTACGAATTCGACGCGCTGAACGACCAGGAAGCCGTGGGTTGGGTTGTGGAGCGAATGACGAGGGAGCAGAAGCGGATTTCGCCCGACGCAGCCCAGCTTCTCGTGGATCAAGTGGGGACCGATCTCCATGCCCTTGAGAACGAGATCCAGAAGCTTGCTTTGCGCGCGCTGGAACGGGATGAGGTGGGCATGGAGGAGGTGGAGGATGTCGTGGTGGGCCAGCGGGGATTTACCGTGTACCATCTCCGCGACGCCATTGCGGAGCAAGATTTGGCCCGGAGCCTTCGCATTCTCCGCCGCGTGCTGGAGCTGGGGGTACCGGAATCGGTTGTGCTCAATTCCCTGGTGGAGCATTTCATGACCGCAGCGCTCGCCAGCGGGCTGGTGAAGCAAGGAGCTCCTGACCAGCGCATCGCGGAAGTCATTGACCCGAAGTACCGTCGGGACTGGATCGCGCGGAAGTATCGCCGTTTCCTGAGTCTCTACGACAAGCCGGAGGGCCGGCTGGAGCGCGCTCTGGAGGCCCTGGCAAAGGCTGACCTGGCGCTGAAGCTCTCGTACCAGACGCGCCGAAGGATCCTCGAACTCCTGGTGTATTGTCTGGTGAAGGATCGGCCGGCGGAGGTACTGGAGGTGCCGGCGGAGATCGACTGATCGCCGTTTTGCCCGGTCTCTGGCCAGCTCGCTGCCGAGTTGGAGGCGAGGCGGAGGGATCGGGTGGCTTACTCCCAGCGAGCCATGATGGACAAGGCGTTCAAGAGAATTGAGCCGAGCGACGAGGAACTGATCGAGCGCTTCCAAAAGGGGGATCGGGAAGCGTTCGAGCAAATCGTGGCCCGGTACAAGGATCAGCTGCTGAACTTTGCCTACCGATTCCTGGGGAGCCGGCAGGAGGCGGAGGACGTGGTGCAGGATACGTTTCTCCGAGTGTACCGGAATCGGAAGGCGTACCGGCGGGTGGCTCGTTTTTCCACCTGGATCTACACGATCGCGGGCAATTTGGCAAAAACGGAGCTCCGCAAGCGCAAGCGGCGCAAGCTCTTTTCCATCTCCGACCTGGGCTTCGAGGAGAAGGACTACGAGATTTCGGACCTCACCTACAATCCGGAGGACGACGTCGAAGGGACGCTGAAGGAGGAGATCATCCAGAAAGAGATCGAGCGTCTCCCGCCGAAGTTCCGAGAGGTGATCATCCTGCGAGACGTGCAGGGTCTGTCCTACGAGGAGATCGCGCTGATCCTGAGGATCCCCATTGGCACGGTGAAAAGTCGGGTGAACCGGGCACGCTTGCGTCTGCAGCGGCGTCTGAAGGAAATCCTGGATCTTCAGAAATAGCTCACTCGTTCAAGACGTGGATCTTCAAACCGGGGGAGGGAAGGAACCTGCCGGGCCTCTCTGTCGTTGGCAAAGCGTAGCCCAAAAGGGAGTCGGGATCCCAGCGCGAGGGAGGGTATGGAAGCTTGCGAAAGGTATCAGGAGCTGCTCCCGGCGTACCTGGATGGAGAGGTTACAGCAGAACAGAAAGCCATCCTTGAGGCTCACCTCCAGAAGTGCCCCGAATGCAGGGTCGTGGCGAATCGGCTCAAGGCCCTGACGAACGCCCTGCGATCCCTGCCGAGGATCACCACATCCTCTGAGTTTGATGTTGCACTACGGACCCGGATCCGCCTGGAAGAGCGTCACATGTCCCGACCCAAGGTGGTTCTCCCCTCCTTCGCGCGAGTCCCGGCATGGGGCGTTGTGGCTACGGCGGCGGCGATCCTGCTTTTCGTGTTCCTCTGGCCGGAGCAGCGGGAAGGGCACCGTGGGGGCTCCGCGGGGGTTGGACGACGCGGCGCCACGTGGGTCCAAACCAGCGGGAAGCGGATCGAGGTTGCGCGGCGCGACATCCGGTACGTGATGGAGCAGGTGCCGGTGAAGGCGTTGCAGGGGGAAGGGTCCGCCAGTGCCCAGCATCAATCCACTCTCATCGATTCCTCCACGCGGGAGGAGTCGATGCGGTTGGTGGCGAGCCGGATCTACCGCGTCTCCTTCTGACGACCCGGGCGATGATCGGCGCTGAGGTACAAGTGTTTCACCTCGCCAAGGAACGGCTCGGGAAGCCCCGGGCGGCGAGCCGCTTTCTCCTCGTGGCCCTCCTCGCGAAGAGCGTCCTGGCAGTGCCGGCTTGGGCGCAGCCGAGCGGCGTGCTGGAGAAGCTCGAGCAAGACATTTCCTACATCGTGGAGAAGGTCAAGCCGTGCGTCGTGACGGTGACGGGCTACCGGTACCAGCAGGCCGCGGAGACGACGGGGCCCAGGCATTCCCTGCTTTCGTTCTTGCGCCGGGAGGAAGTGCCCGACCGGGCAGATACGAGCAACGTGGTCCAGGTCCACCTCGTCGGTTCGGGGCTGGTCTACGACACCCTCGGCCATGTGGTCACCCGAAGCTCGGTGGTTCTCGGCTCCGACGGGGTGTGGGTGACCTTCATGGATGGCCGCCGGGCAAAGGCCAGCTACGTCGGCTGCGACGTGGAGACGGGGATCGCGGTGATCCTCGTGGAGGCGCGTGGCCTGAACGCCGTGCCCGTCTCCGAGAGCCCCCTGCGGCCAGGTTCGTGGGTGACCATCGTAGGCAATTCCCTCGGCATCACCCCCTCCGTCTCTGTGGGACTCGTCAATGGGATCCGCTCGGATGGGCTGGTGCAGCTTTCTGCGAATCTGAATCCGGGTCTTGCCGGGAGTCCGGCTTTCGATTCCCAGGGCCGGCTGGTGGGGATCCTCATGGCCAGCATATCCCCGGGCGGGGAGGTGGAATCGGTGGCGGGAGGGGCGTTTTCCGGGACGGCGCTCCTGTGTCCGATGCGGTTCGTCCGCCGCGCGGTGGAAATGATCCTGAGCCGCCGCATGGACACCCGGGGTTGGGTTGGCCTGACGGTGGAAAGGCAGGAGACCCCGGTGCGCGGAATCCGCGTGGTGGACGTGGCCCCCAATAGTCCTGCGGAGCTGGCCGGACTTCGGTCCGGAGACGTGATTGTGCGCGTGGGGCCAGATCGCACCCAGAGCATCACGGAGCTCCTGCGGCATCTGGCCGACGCCCGCCCCGGCGAGGTGCTGGACTTCACAGTCCTGCGAGGGGGAAAACCCTGGCGCGCCTTGGTGGAAGTGATGGAACGCCCGGACGGCGGGGATTTTCACGTCGAAGTGGAAAGCGGATGCGGAGCGACCTTCCTCACGAAACTTCCCCGGGCGGACACCAATGGCTTCCGCACCTCCCAGCCTGCGACGGCTTCTCCTTCCGATTTGGAGCTCCGAATCCAACGCCTGGAAGCGGAGCTCCGGCAACTCAAAGCGCGGGTCAAGTGAGCCTGCCGAGGCGGTTTTGGCTCAGAACGAGTAGCTGAACAGGCGGGGCCTCCTCGGGAGGCGCGAAGGAGGGCTTTGACTTGTCACACGGGCGTTGTAACTTCGGTACATCGAAGCGGCGTGAGCAGAGCTGTGCGGGATGATAGGGCGTGAGGTTCGGAGATGCAAGGGAAGAAGAAAGAGAGAAGCTTCGTGACGAAAGTCATGAAGGCGACCATGGAATTCGGCAAGCGCTGCCCCGTCTGCGGCGAGGTGATGAAGCCGGTCCAGGTCATTTCGTCCCAACGCAGCCCCAGGAGCGGAGCCTGGAGGTTCAACACCACCACGGTGATGGCTTGCAAGTGCAACAACAAGGAAGTGTTCGGAGCCTGAGCTGCCTCCGATGACTCGGGATGGTAGGATCCGGGTATTGCTGGCCACGAGAAATCGCGACAAGCTCCGTGAGATCCGCGCGCTGCTGGACCCCGCGCGCTTTGAGGTGATGGGGCTCGACGAGGTGGACGGGATCGCCGACATCGTGGAGGATGGGGCCACGCTGGAGCAGAATGCGCGGAAGAAGGCTCGCGTAGCGCATGAAGCTACCGGAATGGTGACTCTGGCCGACGACACGGGCTTGGAAGTCGAAGCGCTGGGAGGCGCTCCGGGTGTGTACTCGAGCCGCTACGCGGGGGAAAAGGCGACCTACGCCGATAACGTCCGGAAGCTTCTGGAGGAGATGCGAAGTGTGCCCGCCGAGAAGCGCGGAGCGCGCTTCCGATGTGTGGTGGCTATCGTGTATCGCGGCGGCGAGCGGCTCGTGGAGGGCATTTGTGAGGGCAGGATCACGGAAGAGCCGCGCGGCGACGGAGGCTTTGGCTACGATCCGGTCTTCTACGTGCCCGAAGTGGGAAAAACCTTCGCGCAGATGGCGCTGGAGGAGAAGAATTCCATGAGTCACCGGGGGAAAGCCTTTCGCGAAGCTGCCCGAGTGTTGGAGGAGCTTGCGGAGAGGGGGGAAATCCGATGATCGGGGCGTAGCGCAGTCCGGCCAGCGCGCCTGCTTTGGGAGCAGGAGGTCCCGAGTTCGAATCTCGGCGCCCCGACAGAGGCCTGGCCCCAGGGGTCAGGCTCTTTTTGTTGGCTCAGCCGTCGCGGGGTGGCGAGGCGGGGGAATCGCGCGCGGAATGATCTTCCCGCTTCCAGCCCCGAAGAACGACGGTCCAGGCAGGGGGGCCCCAATTGCCGTACGATCCTCGCGCTTGTGCTCCGCTGTGTTCGACGCGAGTTTGCCCTGGACGCCTCCCGAGGATCGCCTTTGCCAACCGAAACGGTGAGCCTAGCAGATAGGGCAGAACTCGGGGCACACGGATTCCGACAGGAACCGGCGACGAATCCGCCTGGGCCTGTTCCGCCGACGGCGGAGGATAACAGCGGGAACATCAATCCGTGAAGCTGGAGCCGGGAGATGGAATAGAAAAATTCCCCTTGACAATTTCCCAGGAGCGATATATATAGCAGCCGAACTGCTACAGGACTGTCATCGGTTGAAGGGAGGAGACGGTCCGAACATGCGGGACGCGCCGGGTCGGAGCGGAGAGGCGGCGCGGCAGGGGAGAGGAAGCCGAGGTCTGCCTGGTGCTCCGCTCCGGAGGTACGCGGGAACGAGGTTGTGGCCGGCAACTTTCGTGGCCCCGCGCGCGGGAAGCTCTGGGCCAGAGAGGCTAGCCTGCAATTCCGGCGCGTCCGGCGACAACGTCAAGGGCGGCTACCAGTGAGTCTGGACTGGTAGTCGCCCTTGTGCTTTTGGGGCGATGACCGCGGGGGCTGATGTCGCCAGGTCGAATTTCGGCGGAAAGGAGGTGATGCAGGACAATCTGCGAGGAAGGGGGAGATGATCAGGTTGGCAAGCGGTGGTGAAGGCAAAAGGAGAGGAACGAGCCAATGAGAGGATCGATCTACCGAAGTGCAGGCTTGATGGTCGCTCTGGCTCTGCTCCTGATGGGGGCGGCCTCAGAGCTGACCGCTGGAACCACCGGCAAAATCGCCGGCCGAGTGGTGGACGCGACCACGGGTGAGCCCCTGCCCGGCGCGAACATCGTGATCGAAGGCACGATGTGGGGCGCTGCCACCAATGAGAACGGAGAGTACTTCATCATCAACGTGCCTCCCGGCACCTATTCGGTGCGGGCGCAAATGATCGGCTACGCACCGATGGTGCGGGAGGGCGTCCGGGTGCACATCGACCTGACCACGACCGTCGATTTCAGTCTGCGGCAACAAGTAATTGAAGGGCAGGAGGTCGTGGTCACGGCGGAACGTCCCATCGTGCAGCCGGACATCGCAGGCTCTGAGCGGACGGTGACCCCGGTCGAGCTGCAGAGCGCCCGCTACCAGACGGCGGCCAATGTCGTCACGAACCAGGTGAGCGTGACGGCTGTGGGCGCCTACGAAGACCGCCCGGGGATCCGCGGCGATGCCATCGAGCGCTCGTTGTTCATCGTCGATGGGATTCCGCAGGGGGATCCCCTCACGCAGCGCCCGTACTACCGCGTGAACCTGGACGCCGTGGAGGAAATCAAGGTCCAGACGGGCGGTTTCAGCGCTCGGTACGGTAACCTCCGTTCGGGCGTGGTCAACGTGGTCACCAAGGAGGGAGGCCCGCGCTACTCCGGGAGCGTGAACTTCCAGTACAGCCCGCCGGCGCTGAAGCACTTCGGCCCCGACATGTTCAGCTTCCAGTCGCCGTTGTGCCAGCCGTTCATCATGGTGTGGGACAAGAACGGCAACTGGGACCCGAACGCCCCATCCAATACGGGAGTGGGCAAGACGCCGAACGGGGACGACATCAAGACCTTCTTCGAGGGTTGGAACAATGTGGCCACGAAGCGGCTGAAGCCGGGTGATCCGCACTACGGCAAGCCGATGGAACTGTACGCGAAGTGGCTGTGGCAGCACCGTTCCCCGGACGCGATCAAGGAGCTCAAGAAGCTCCAGAAGATGGGCGTCGTCCAGTTCGCCAAAGGGGTGAATCCCGACGATGAGGCCTTTTTTGACGAAGGGGTGGACCCCGACTACAAACTGGACGTGACCTTCGGTGGCCCGGTCCCGTTCATCTATGGCCTTAAGAAAACCACCTTTTTCCTGACCTACTACCGGGAGCAGACGGAATACTGCTATCGGGCTCCGCAACGGGACTACCGCGAGGACGACATCCGCGGCAAGATCACCAGCTGGATCACGCCGGCGATCAAGCTGAATATCCACGGGTTCTGGTCGCGGCAGTCCGGCTTCGACGGTGGTCAGGGTCCCGGGATCGATGGCTGGATCTCCAACAACCCGTTCCGCTGCCCGACGGATATCAACAAGTTCTGGTATCCGCATTGCGCCGTGCCCGGCCAGCAGACCCGCGGCATCTACGGTGTGGATCTGGTCCACACGCTCTCGCCCAAGACCTACTACGAGCTCCGCTTCGCTCACTACCGGACGGACTACGAGATGCTTCCCGAGTGGCGGAACACGGCCGCGATGCCCGGAACCATAGGCCAGAAGGCCGGCTACTACGGGCCTGTTCTCCCCAATGGGATGCCCACCTCGGGTGGTCCGTCGGGTGTCAAGGAAGGATGCATTGGAACGGAGCGCCGTGCCGACTCTCTGGCCCAGATCATGCCCGGCTGGGACCACTGGCGAGATTGGGCGAAGATCAAGATCGGGGACTATTGGTACGACGAATCCCCCGTGGGATGGGGCCCCATCAACTGGCGCGATGTGACCGGCGAGTACCGGATGGAGTCCTGTAACGTCCGGAACAACCGGAGCTACTCCCGGTCCTACGACCTGCAGTTCTCCCTCGTCAGCCAGGTCACTCCGCATCACCAGATCGACGCCGGCTTCCAGGTCCGGAAGGATAAGATCTACCAGCTGTACGAGACGATTGACCCCTCGGTGGCGGGTGGTGGCCTCTACCTTTCGGATGCGGACGAGTACTGGGGCGGCGTCTATGTGCAGGACAAAATGGAGTTCTCCGGCTTCATCGCCAACGTCGGCCTCCGGGGCGACTGGCTCCTGACCGGGAAGTACCCGATGCTGGACATGACTGCCAAGGACGATACCGTGAAGGGGCCGTGGTCAGTCTACACCCTGCCCGGGAAGACGGGGGTGGTCGGGAATTTGAACACCTACAAGATGATCCCCCTCGAACGGAAGTTCAAGTTCTTGGTCAGTCCGCGGATCGGGATCTCCCACCCCATCAGCGACGTGGCGAAACTCTTCTTCAATTATGGCCACATGTATCAGTGGGCTGACGCCTACATGCGCTACCGCATACAGTACAATACCCAGCGCGGCAATCGAATCGAGCAGTTCGGCAACCCCGCGGTGGCGCCGCCGAGGACGATCCAATACGAGCTGGGTTACGAGCACAATATCCTGAACACCCTGCTCCTCCGCGTGACCAGCTACTACAAGGACATCAACAACGAGATCAGCACGGCGGCGTACTATCCGCTCAAACACGGCGGCAGTTACGCCTACACCACCAACATGCGCTTCCGGGATGTGCGCGGATTGGAAGGGGTGTTGGAGCTGCGTCCCGACGTGCTGGGCTGGGTGAGCGGTTGGACGAGCGTGAACTATATGGTGGAGAGCGGCGGCAGCTTCGGCTACGACCAGTTCTACGAAGATCCGAGCCGGCAGCCGCGCCAGGTCTCCACTCAGGTGTCGAAGCCGGACGTGCGGCCTCTGGTGCGGGTGAACGTGATGTTCCACACGCCGACGCGCTTCGGTCCGGGACTCGGCAACGTATTCTGGCTACTCGGCGGCATTGACGCCGGTCTCACCTACACCTGGAAGCGCGGCCGGATGTTCACTTGGAACCCAGCCAACATCCCGTTGGTGGAGTACAATCTGCGCTGGAAGCCGTACCAGCGGTTCGATCTGCGGGTGCAGAAGCAACTTTTCGCGCTGAAGAATGTGCGCGCTAGCTTCTACCTCGATGTCATCAACCTGTTCAACTACAAGAACATGAACCCCTATCCAGGAAGCGACGTTGGCGCTTCCACGGACTACACCTGGGACGGCCACAAGTGGTGGAAGAACCAGTTCCAGGCGTACATGTATTCGCTGGGCTACACCCCGGACAACGAACAGAAGGACGGGAGCTTCAAGAATACGAGGGGCAAGCCTGGCGATGACAAGGGCGATCTGCCCGGGTTCACGCCTTGGACCTTCCTGGAGACGCGGGATGTGTTCTTCGGCATTCGCTTCTACTTCTGAGCTGCATCGCTGAGCGGCCCGTCCTCTCCTTGAGCCAGCAATCCGGGCGAGCGCGGCGGGCAATGTCGCGCTCGCCTCGGCGACCGGAGAGGCGGCGGAGGTAGACGCGGGAAGGAAATCGATGACTGAGGAGAGACCTATGAGCAGATCAGCAGCTGTACGACGGTGGTTGGCGATCCAACTCTTGTTGGGATTTTTGGTCTTGGTGTGCGGTGTAGTCCAAGCCCAGCAAACCAGGACCCTCAACGTAGGCGAGCTCTATTTTCTCCTCCAGGAGGGATTCGCTAACTGGGATATGCGCTATCCTCAATCCTGGTCCTTTGCCCGATCCATCTACAGCGGCCTTGGCGACAACAACCTGGACATGCTTCACAGCGCCTGTGGCTTTGATGTGGGGGTGAAGCGTACCTGGACCGATCCGGGTGGTGCTCAACATGATGTTCAGGTGGCGATGGCGAACCCCCAGAAATGCTTGGACATTCAGACCATCGTGGTGCCGGTCTCGGGGACGTACAAACGGTACTACAGAAACCCCTATCCCCAAAAGGTTCTTGATGGAAAGAATCGGACGGACGTCGTGGCTCAGGGAGATCCGGTTAATCCCGACTTGCCATCCGATGTCATGATCTACCAAAAAGCCAATTGCTGGCCGAACTACGGCATGGGCATCCAGGTGGAGTGCTGGGCTTACGCCTTGGCTCACCCCGACTACGACGACTTCGTGATCCTGGAATTCGTGATCACGAACACTTCGAACGAGAACCGGAACGACGTATACTTCGGGTTCCGGGCCGAGACGTCCTCCCACACCCACTACGAGGATGCCGACCTGTGGGGGAACTACTACGGCGTGACGTACTGGAAGTATGCCCAGGGCGACCGGACGGGTGACTCCCTTCGAATCTACTACTCCTGGTGCGCGGATGATAAGGCGGAGGCTGGCGACAGCAAGGCCCGTCCGCATCCCCAATGGGGGCATTTCCGCGAGCCGCAATATTCCGGCTTCGTGCTGCTGCATGCCGACAAGAGCCCGGACGATGAGAGTGATGATCCGCGTCAGCCGGTGAAGGCGGGTTGGTCCCAGCGCGAACTCTCTCCGGATCTCAAGATCGCCACGCACGAGGTGATGTATGACTTTCTCTCCAAGCCTTGGGACCCGGCCAACCCCACCTCATATGCGATGCACTGCGATGAGAACTACAACGAGAGCCCGAACGGGATGTACCGCGTGCTGCGTCCGGGGATCAACGTCCGCGACTACGATATGCTCACCGAGCAGGAAAAGAGCGGCTTTATGAGCTTCGGTCCGTACCAGATGAAGCCCGGGGATGATGTGAGGATCGTCATCGCCTTTGTGGCTGGCACGATCCCTCTGCGCTGGGCGATTGACCTTGGACGCGCCTACGAGAACGGCTATCCGCAGCAGGCTACCTTCGGGCTGGTGCCCTTGCCCTACGACATTGTGAACCCGTTCACGGGTGAGCTGATGGTCCGAAGGGGTAGCATCCTGCACCGCAGCAATCCGGCCGATGTACGGCTCAAAGATGCGGTGATCGATCTGGGCAAGCAGTACGTCTTCCAGCATGCCAGCAGGGCGGTACGCCTGTGGAAGAGCTCCAATGTGAAGAAGGGACAGGGCAGGTTCAACCTACCCGTCTTCGCCCCGGCCAGCCCCAGCCTCTACGGTTTCTCGGAGTATGACCAGGTTCGTCTGCAGTGGGGCAACGAGGCCGAGCGGGATACCCGAGCTGGCACGATCACGAAGTACCGGATCTACCGCGATTACAAGCGGCCGCCGGCCATGACCTCCCCCACGGATACGACCTTCCTCCTCCTGGCGGAAGTGCCCGCTACCTCGCACGAGTACATCGACAAGCAGATCGTACGGGGCGACAAGTACTACTACTACATCACCGCGGTGAACGACAGGGGGATCGAGAGCAGCATGTTCCTGAATATGACCGGGACGAGTCAGGTGCGGGAAGATGAGGCTCTCACCCCGACCCGAGGTCCGGATCCCGATTGGACGGAGAACGTCGTGGTGGTGCCGAATCCCTTCCACGCTGCGGGCGCGACCAAGTATCCGGGACGCCGTCTCACGTGGCTGAACCTGCCGGCCTACTGCAACATCCGCATCTACACCATGACGGGCGACCTCGTGCAGATGATCAAGCACGTCTCCGGGTCGGGGACGGACGACTGGCTGCGGCAGGACACGTTCAGCACGATGGAGATCGTCAGCGGGGTGTACATCTACGTCATCGAGGAACTGGATGGTCCACACGGCAAGCCGACAGGGAAGAAGGCGATCGGGAAGTTTGTGGTGATCAAGTAGTCACGTCTGGCTTCCGGGTTTGACAGGGAGATCAGCTGAGCATCGATAGAGGAGAGGAAGCATGAAACGAATCGTGGCGCTGTTGGTGACGCTCTTGCTTCCCTTGCTGGGGATGCAAGGTCTTTCCCACGCGCAGCCTGTCAAATACGCACAGGCTGGGATGGGATTCTTGAAGATTGACGTCGGGGGCCGCGCCGCCATGGCCGGCACGCAGATCGGGGCCAAGGGCGACGCCATGTCGGTCTTCTACAACCCTGCCCTGTTGGCTCAAGCCGAGGGGCTGCAGGTGATGACCAGCATGACCAACTGGATCGCCGATATCAAGCACTACGGAACGGCAGCCTCTTGGAATCTGGGCAACTTGGGGACCTTTGGGCTCAGCTTCATTTGGATGGACTACGGGGAGTTGAAGCGCACCATCCCCTACACGGGAGATGACCCGACGCTTCGGAACCAGGGCTACGTCGACCAAGGCACCTTCCAGGTCGGCGAGTATTGCGTGGGGATCGGCTACGCCCGGTGGATCAGTCAGCAGTTCGCCGTCGGTGGACACCTGAAGTACGCGCATCAGGACCTGGGCGACGTCCTGATCTTCGACGAAGTCCGCGGCGAGAACCGCATGCAGAAGAACGCCTTGGGCAACCTGGCCTTCGACTTCGGCACGCTATTCTATCCGGGACTCGGGGACTTCCGCTTCGGCTTCTCCCTGCGGAACTTCTCCGGCCAGAATGACTACTACGACCAGCGGTTCGAGCTGCCCCTCACGGCCACCTTCGGCGTGGCCATGGACGTCCTGAGCCTCTTCTCGGGTTCTGAAGGTCGCAACAGCCGCATCACCGTCGCTATGGACTGGTCGCATCCCCGAGATTATAAGGAGCGCCTCCATGCCGGACTGGAGTACTCGCTGGCCGACATGATCTTCCTCCGGGGCGGGTACAAGTTCAACTACGATGAGGAAGGTCTGACCCTAGGTGCCGGTTTCCGCAAGGATCTGGCCGGCTTCGGGGTTCAGGTTGACTACGTGTATACCGACTTCGGGATCTTCGACTCGGTGCAGCGGTTCTCGATCGGCCTGTACAAGAAATAAGTCCGGCAGCTTGGAAGGCGGGTCCCCTGGAAGGGCTCGCCCCGGGATGGGCCGCAGGCTCGGCGACGGCGGAGGGGTCGCCGAGCCTTTTTTCCGAGAAGACGAGAAAGCGAAGTCGAGGGGGATCCGAAAGTAAGTTCGAGCAGCAGCTTGCGATCGAGGAGAGGAGGGAAACATGTGGCGCAACCTCGGGATCGCTGGGGTGGTATCCCTTGCCTTGGCATGCGCTGGGCTGAGGCCGCCCACGCTCCTTGAGAAAGTCGAACCGCCGTACCCGGAGGAGGCCCGCAAGCAAGGCCTGGAAGGGGTGGTCACCCTCTACCTCCTCGTCTCGGAGGAGGGCAAGGTGGAAGTGGCCTATGTGAAGAAATCCTCGGGGCACAAGATCCTGGACGATGCAGCCGTGGAATACGCCAAGGGCCTGCGCTTCGCCCCGGCCCGAAAAGGGAAAAAGCCGGTGAGCGTTTGGATGTCCTGGGTCGTGCGCTACAAGTCCATCCCCGCTCACTTCCTGCCGAAAGAGTACGTGGACAGGATTCAGAAGCTATACCGCGAGGCGGAAAAGTTCCAGGGCGAAGAGCGCAGTCAGGTCCTGCAGGAGATCCTGGACGAGCACGAGAAGTATGTCACCTACCTCGAAAGCAACCCCGGCGTCAACCTGAACGATTATCTCCGCGGGTTCGTCCTGGACGAGGTCTACGAGACGTGGAAGGATTTCTGGTCCATCTGGCCCTTGCGCTTTGCGGTGTACCACGACTTCGTCCTTCGCTTCCCCGGTGCGCCCGAGGCGGGCTACGCCGCCTCCAAGTTGACGGACCTGATCAAGCAGGACATCGAGGCGGTGAAGGACAAGGCGAAGCGCTTGCGGGAGATCAACGAGAAGCGCGACGTGCTGCTCGGGGCGATGTACCGCTTCCTGGCCAAGAACTATCCGGAGTCGATGACCCCGGCGATGCAACGAGAGGCCGAGCCTTACCTCCGTGGGAAGTAGGAGCGCAAGTCCCGAAACTTGCTCCCAATGGTCGGCACAGATTGACCGGGCGGTCGAGCCTAAGAAGGCGGAGCAAGGATGAGGCGGAGTGTCGCGCGCCGGGTAGCGTGCCACCGGACTTTGAACTGGGCGGGGAGTTCGGGGGGAGGGAACTATGGGCTGCGGGTTGTACGGCCGATCGGGGAAGCGAGCGGATGAGTGGAGGTGGTCATGCGCGGCAAGGTCGTAGAGGCTCGGTGTGCCGGACTGGTGGGGTTGCTCCTTCTGTTGGGTACAGCCATCGCGGCAGGTCAGGTGCCGGAAGGCTTCCAGTCTCTGTTCAACGGAAAGGACCTCAGCGGGTGGTGGTCGCCGACGGGTTCCTTGGAGACGGGCGGCTTCCGCGTGCGCGACGGCGTCATTGAGGTGGATGGATCGAATCGGCGCGTACCTGCCCTGTACACTCAGGAGACGTACGAAAACTTCATCTTGGAGCTCGACTTTCGGATCTCGCCGCGAGGCAACTCGGGCGTGTTCCTGCATGCGCCTCTGAGCGGACGCCAGTCCCGGGTGGGATTCGAGCTCCAGATCCTGGATGACCATGGAGGCAAGCCTGGCATCCATTCCACCGGCGCAATTTACGACGTGCTGGCGCCGCGCGAACTCGCTAGCAAGCCAGCAGGCGAATGGAATCATTACCGCATCGAGATGGACTGGCCTAAGCTGCGGGTGTGGTTGAACGGCGTACAAGTGCAGGATGTGGATCTCTCGACGCACGACGTGCTGCGTTTCCGTTTCCGCGACGGCTACATCGCCTTGCAAAACCACGGTTCCGATGCCGCCTTCCGGAACATTTTCGTGAAGCGACTTCCCGGGAAGATCCAGTGGCGGGACCTTCTCGCTGGACCCTCTCTTGAGGGCTGGCAGGCCGTGGGGCAGGCCCAGTGGAAGCGGGACGGCGACGTGGTGCGCGGCGAGGGGGGCAAAGGATTCCTCGTGACGAATGGCCAGTTCGATCGCTTCGAGCTCCAGGGATACGTGCGCCGGACGGATGAACCGGCCGGGGCGATCCGCTACCGCTGGGTTTCGGGGGAAGAGCCCGGCTACTTGGTGGAATTCCAGGCGCGAGAACTGGAGCGCCAGAACCTCCTCCGATTCCGACGGAACCAGCCCTGGTGGGTTGTCCCGGCGTTGTTCGGCGAATGGGTCCCGTTTCAGCTCATCTGCAATGAACAGTACGCCGAATTCCGCTTGGACGGGGTGATTGTGGCCACGATCCACAATCACCAGAAAGTGGGCCCCGGAAGCATCGCGCTGGAGTGTTTGGGGAAGGGAGAGCCGATCGAGGTCAAAGGTCTGCGCCTGCGCGAGCTGACGGAGGAAGAAGTGGGGCCCATCCCGCGCCGGAGCGACGGTGAGTGAAGGCTGAACGGCGCCCCCTTCTGGAGGTTCCGGAGCCCCTTGAGAAGGCGAGAGACCTCGGAGGGCGAGGAGCGCAGGGTTCGGCGCACGGTCACCAGGGGGGCCGAGAAATCGTTTCCGAAGGCGGGGGCCTAAGGGCCAGGATTTTCCCTTACGGGCTCGGCGGTTGGCGTCCGTGCGGGCTCTTGCGGGAAAGGTGGGGCGTGCTTGTCTTCGCGCTGTGGCGGGGCGGGGTCGTGGGCTGACGCTTGACCGTAGGCTTGGATTCCGGAGGAGGGTGATATGCGCGCAAGAAGGCTATGGAGTGCGGGAGTTCTCCTGCTTGTGGCGCTCGCGAACCGGGCTGGGGCGCAGATGCCGGCTCCGAAGCAGGAGCTCCGGCTTGTGGTGCAAGCAGACCTGGGCGACGTGACGATCAGCCGCCACATCTTCGGTCATTTCGCGGAGCATCTCGGGCGGTGCATCTACGGGGGATTCTGGATCCAAGACAAATCGGGGAACTGGACCTACAATGAGGCGGTGATCGAGGCGCTGCGCAGAATCAAGGTTCCCAACCTGCGCTGGCCGGGCGGCTGCTTCGCCGACTATTACCACTGGCGGGACGGGATCGGCCCCCGAGCCCAAAGGCCGCGGATGGTGAACGTGGTGTGGGGCGGAGTCACCGAGGACAATAGCTTCGGCACCCACGAGTACATGGAGCTGGTTCGGAGACTGGGGGCAGAGCCGCTCATCGTAGGGAATGTGGGAAGCGGCACCGTGGCCGAGATGGCGGAGTGGTGGGAGTACCTGAACCATCCCGGGGGCAGCAGTCTGGCGGAACTTCGCCGCAAGAATGGCCACCCGGAGCCTTTCGGCGTGCGGTATTGGGGTATCGGGAATGAGTCCTGGGGCTGCGGCGGCAACATGAGCCCCGAGTACTACTGCGACCTTCTCAAGCGCTACGCCACCTTCCTTCGCCCGATGGGGGAGGTGAAGCCGTTCATCATTGCTGTAGGGCCGGGAGGGGAGGACTACCGCTGGACGGAAGTCGTGATGCGCGAGGCGGGGCGCCATATTGCCGCTTTGGACTTCCACTACTACACGATCAACGGCACCTGGGAGAAGAAGGGCAGCGCGACCCAATTCGGCGAGGCCGAGTGGTTCGAGCTCATGCAGCGGGCGCTACACATCGACGAGCTCCTCACGCGCTATTCTGCGATCATGGATCACTACGATCCACGGAATCGCGTGGCGCTGATGGTCGGTGAGTGGGGGACCTGGCATGAGGTGGAGCCCGGCACCAACCCCGCTTTCCTCTACCAGCAGAACACCCTGCGGGATGCCCTCGTCGCGGCCTTGCACCTGAATCTGTTCATCAAGCACGCCGAACGAGTGCGGATCGCGAACATCGCCCAAACGGTCAATGTCCTCCAGGCCATGGTGCTCGCGCAAGACGGGAAGGTGGTCACCACGCCCACCTACCACGTGTTCGACATGTACGCGGTCCATCAGGATGCCGTACGCCTTCCGATCCATCTCGATGCGGGGGTCTATCGCTACGGGGAAGCCCAAATCCCCGCGGTGAGCGCTGCAGCTTCCAAGGATGCCTCTGGCCGGACTCATCTGACGCTAGTGAATCTGGATCCCCGTGAGGGTCGGACGATTCGCGCCGAGTTCCGCGGCCGAAGCTTCAGCCGTGCCAAGGGACGTATCCTGACTGCCCCAGCCATGAATGCGCACAACACCTTCGATGCGCCGAACGCGGTCAAGCCGGCGGAATTCACCGGGATGCGCTTCGAGGGACAGGAGCTGGTGATCGACCTCCCAGCGAAGAGCGTCGTGGCACTCGAGCTCGAGTAAGTGCAGGAATCTGCGGAACGGGTTGGGAGAGCGCTCAAGCTGGGAATGGAAAGGTTCGTCCTCATCGCCGCGGACGGTTTGCCGGGGAGCGAAGGGACTCTTTCCCCGTTCAGGTCCAGGTAGCCCGGAAAGGGAGTGACGCAGATCTCCGGGAAGGGCGGAGATGTGGTCGTGGCCCGGGGGGCCATTGCGGCCGCAGGGGCATTCGGACGCAAAGGGGCGCGATTTTGCACTTGACACGGGGGCAGATGGGTAATATATTGACGGCGCAAGGTAGTCACGGCGCAGTCGGGCGATAGATCATTCAGAGGTGATTTGGGATACGGACGGGGATGATGGATGGGCTGGCGGCGTCCGCGATATCCGACGATGGAGGATGTCGCCCGGCGGGCCGGCGTTTCGAAAATGACAGTTTCGAGAGTGATTCGGGGGATTCCGTTTGTCAGCGCCGAGACGCGGGAACGAGTTCTCCGAGCCATCGAGGAGCTGGAATACTACCCGAATTCTACGGCGCGCGCGCTGGCGAACGATGTGACAACCAACGTAGCGCTGCTGGTAGGTCATCCGCCCCGATTCGATGATTTCTTCAACTACGTGGCGAAGGGGGCCGAGCTGGAGCTGGCGAGGAGAGGCTACAGTCTCATCCTCGCGATGCAACAGTTGGAGGAGGGAGACCTGCCAATGGTTGTCCGGCAACGGAAAGTTGACGGGCTGCTGCTTGGTGGTCCGGAGATTCGCCAGAGCTTGATCGAGTCCCTTCTCGCCAATGCTCTTCCCTGCGTGCTACTTGCCAACCGAGTTTCTCACCCTCCTGTGCCGAGCGTTTGTGCCGACGACTTTGGCGGGTCCCTGGCGGCGGTCCAGCACCTGATTTCCCTGGGTCACGAGCGCATCGCGTTCGTAGGGACTCGCCGCACGTTCTACCACGTCCGGGAACGATTCCGAGGCTACGTGACGGCGTTGGAATCGGCGGGACTCCGGGTCCGTCCCGAGCGGTGCATCGAAGTGGCGTATTCCCAGGAAGAGGGGCGACGAGCGAGCCTGGAGCTATTGGGGCAATCGGATCGTCCCTCGGCCGTGTTCTATTCGGGCGATCTTCTTGCCCTCGGGGGGATGGAGGCGGCCCGAGAACTGGGAATGTCGGTGCCCGGGGACGTGGCCATGGTGGGCTTCGATGACATTCGGTCGGCAGCGCTTTTGGATCCTCCCCTGACTACGGTCCGCGTGGACAAAGAGGAGATGGGCCGGGTAGCGGTGGAATTGCTATTCGAGACCATCAGCAGACCGGACGCGGAACCTCGCCAAGTGACCATCCCCACAGAGCTGATCATCCGGAAGTCGTGCGGAGCTGCCGTAGCATCCCAATGAGAGCCCGGAAGCTTTGAGCCTTGTTGCAAAGGAGGTGATGCTGCAAGCGGGCTACTGATCCCGGTCGCGGCAGCGGGGGTTTTCGGCTTCGGGCGCAAGGGTCAAGGTCACCAAATGTGGAGGGAGCGAGGATGACGGCAAGAGGAGCACTGAGGACGTTGGTGGCTCTCACGGTGGCGGTGACGCTGGGCGGAGCCTGTTCGCTCCTCATGGCGGGGACGACGGGTAAGATTTCCGGCACCGTGAGGGACGCCGACACGGGTGAGCCGCTCCCGGGTGCGAGCGTGGTGATCGTTGGCACCCAAATGGGAGCAGCGGCGGATGAGAATGGATTCTACTTCATCATCGGCGTGCCACCCGGCACATACACCGTCCGCGCCCAGATGATGGGATATACCCCCGTCGAGCAGACGGACGTGCCGGTGTTCGTGGACCGCACCACCACGCTGAACTTCCAGTTGAAGTCCACGGTCATCGAGGTGGAGAGAGCTCTGGTGGTGACCGCCGAACGGGAGTTGGTGCGGAAAGATGTCTCGTACACCCAAACCAACATTCCGGCCGACGTCGTCCAGAGACTCCCGACCGGCTACAACCTGCAGCAGGTACTGACCACTCAGGTTGGGGTGTCGGCCAACCCGGAAGGCCTGGTGATTCGGCGCAGCGACGAGCGCGAGATCGCCTACGTACTGGACGGCATGAACCTGAAGGATGAGCAGGATACTCGTCCCTTTGATTACCTGCCGAAAACCAATATCCAGGAGATCCAGCTCCTGACCGGTTCCTTCGATGCCGAATACGGGGACGCTCGGGGCGGCGTGGTCAATGTGGTGAGCCGGACCCCTGGCCGGAGATTCTTTGTCAATTTCGAAGGCCAGATAAGCCCCCTCATTGGCGGAGATGATCCCGATCATCCGGGACTGAAGCATTTCGGCCCCTACATTTACAGCGACAGGAACTGGTGGGAGTATGGGAGGTACGCCTGGAACGAGGGCAATCCGGCGGCCGACCGGAACGGCGACGGCAAAGCGGACTTCGATGGTTGGACAGCCTGGGCCAACAAGAACAAATTCCACAATCAGAAGCTGAGTGCGTGGGAGGCTTACCAGGTCTGGCGTTGGCAGCACCGCTCCGAGGACGGTGAGGGAAACATTCTCTACAACGACAAGAAGTTCGGAACGGTGGACGAGCTTTATCAGGCTCGAACTGTTCATCGAGGACCGCTGAACTACTACGGGTTTAATCCGGACTGGAACTTCGACTTCACGATCGGAGGGCCGATCCCCTTCTATGACAGGATGAGCTTTGTGGCTACCCACCGCCGCGAGTACACCATGTACCCATTCTTCGTGGCCCTCCCGGCCATGGAGGTCAGCACTACCTCGCTGAAGCTGATCCACCAGTTTGGGCCGGATAAGCGCCTGTTAGTGCAGGACATGTACTCCGACGTGCGGGATGTCCACTGGGGAGACTACGAGCCCTACCAGACACGCCAAGCGGGGAGCGTGAGTCAGATCTTCAGCGCCTACAATAGCAACGAATACATCTACGCTCACGATTCCCGCATCGTGCCCATGGGCCGCTACTACAACTTCCTTGGCGCCACGTGGACCCACACGCTGAGCCCGAAGACCTTCTACGAGCTGAGAGCGCAGTACACCCATGCGCGCAAGTTCAAGATCCCCAATCTGCGGGAGCGCAACCTGGGGGCGGTGATCACCATCGGGCCGGTGACGCTGGACGAGGCGCCGAAAGGATGGGCGTATCAAAAGGGAGATGATCGGGACATCCTGAACCTGTACCGACTGCGCGGTGAGAGTGATGGCCGCGGACTCTACCTGGGGACCGACAAGACCGTCTTCGTCTCCGGCGACTTGACCAGTCAGATCACCAGCAACCATCAGCTGAAGCTCGGCTTCCAGTGGCAGTACGACGACATATTCGAGCAGAACGGATACACGGAAAACTACCTGTACTTGGTCAACGAGAGGTATCGCAAGTACGGCCCTGATCTCAAGCCGAACACAGGCGATGAGCCTGGTGCCCCGGGAGACCAAGCCAACTTCCACGACGTCCATGTGTTCCAGTGGTACGGCGCATTTTACGTGCGTGACCGCATGGAGTACGGCGGGATGATCTTGAACATCGGCTTCCGTGTCGACGCATTCCAGCCGTTCCACAACTGGTACGATCGCAATGACATCTTCTACCCCGGCGGCGCCAGCTACTGGAACCTCCAGTACTTGAACTACGGCCCGGTGGCCGACAAGGCGGGAAAGAACTACTACGGGCTGAAACCGGACACCCATCCGCCGCTCCAGGTCCGCGTGAGCCCGAGGTTGGGTGTTTCCCATCCCATTGGGCCTCAGAGCAAGATCTACTTCAACTACGGTCACTTCTACCAGAAGCCGTCTCGGGAATACATGTACCGGGTGCAATTGGGCTATGACGAGCCGCTGGAGGAAATGGGCAATCCATGGCTCCGCATGCCGCGCACGATCCAATTCGAGGCAGGATACGAGCAGAGTCTCTTCCGGGATTGGGTGATCACCCTTCGCGGCTACTACAAAGACGTTACGGATGAGCTGGACAACGTTAGCCTCCAGGCGCGCGACGGGCATAGCCACGACTACGCGATCAACGCCAATGCGAGGGACATCAAAGGCATCGAACTGGAGGTGGCGAAGCGGTACGGTCGCTACCTCACGGGTTTTGCCAATATTGAATACAATCGCGAGAAAGTCAGTCGGTACGGTTGGAGTAACCTCTATGGGCCGGAGAGCGGCCAAGCAGCTACCGACCCCACGTACATGAGCTATCTGCGCACAGTCTCTAACCCGGACGTGAACGTCCAGTACCCCGGAAGCTGGGCGGCCAAGGTGAGCCTGTCTCTCATGCTCCCGCCGGATTTCGGCTTCGGCCCATTCATTCTGGGGAGTCGGCCCCTGGGTAACTGGCTCTTCTCGGTGTACCACACCTGGCGGCAGGGGGCCCCGTACACGTGGAACCCTGACGCATTGGCGAGCTTGCGCGGGGTGTACAACCACCGGTTCAAGGACTACAACTGGACGGATCTCCACGTCGAGAAACGGTTCACGATCGCTGGGGTGAACATCGGAGCCTATGCGGAGATCTGGAATCTGTTCAACGTCAAGAACCTCCGGTACACCAACGTTGATTCCTGGAGCGACCTCATGAGCCGACAGGATCGGGGCAATGAGCGGATCGCGCGCCTCGCCTATGCGGAGCAGATCTTCAAGCAAGGCAAGAAGTGGGGCGACGAGGTAGACGAGAAGTACATGCCGCAGCGGTACTACGTCTTCTACGGCCAGCCGCGGGACTACTGGTTCGGACTGAGATTCTACTTCTGAGGAAGGGGGGATCGGCAGTCCTAAGCCGGTCCCCTCGCCATCGCCGCAACTGACCCGAATAAGGTAGGGAGGCGCGTACGAACGAGGAGGTGCGGCCGTGAGAAGAAACGGAATCCTTACGCTGTTGCTGGGTGTCGTGGCCCTCGCGCTCATCTTCTCGGGAGCCACCGCCCAGGACTGGCGCGTCATGACGGTCAACTACTTGAACCTGTGTCTGGACAAGCAGGGGGCGACCTGGGGTTCCGGTGACGGGCAGATGACGGCGTACTTTCTGACCCCTTTTGAGAAATGGATCCCACCAGGCCAGCAGACCGACATCGGATATCACGGAGTGGATAAGGACCTGCAAACGCACGTCGACGCGTTTGGAGGTCGACCCATGGGCGGATACGTGTCGTGGTGGGCCGGCGCTCGGAACTGGACGGCTCCTCCGGCCGGACAATGGAACGCCGGAGCAGAGGCTGTTCTGCGGGCGGGGGAAACGTACCCTGTGTTCCTGACGGACAACGGGCCAGTGAGCCTCAACTCCCTGATCGATCATCCCTACTGGGACGGGAAAAAGATTTACTACCGTAGGGTGGATAAGCCCAGCGTTGTTGTGGATGGAAATGCACAGATTCCAGTGGCCTTCGACCCGGCCAATACGTACACCCTTGACCCAAACCTGAAGGCCGACGGGGTCTTGCACGCCAAGTGGTCGCACCCCATCGGCCTCACCTTTGAAGCCAAATGGTATGCCTTCACCAATGCGGAATACACGAATTTCATCTTGTGCGACGTGACGATCACCAACACGGGCGACTGCGCCGCTGCCAAGGAAGGAATTGAGAAGCCGGGTCAGGAGCTGCAGGATCTGTGGATCGGCTTGGCTCAGCTCCTCATGCCGGATGAGGACTGGGTTGTGTACGCGGGCCAGATCTACGACGGGGAACACGACCACCTGTTGGACTACGACCCGACGACGCGTACCATGTGGTTCTGGGACGGGGATGCCAAGGACGTCCAGGGAGATGACCAATTCGACCCGCGCGGGGGGCCGCAGGGAACGGCGGACATCCCGACAGGCGAATACTGCTCCACCACGATTACCGGGTACCGCATTCTGCATGTTTCCACCTCTCAGAGTCCGGCCGACATGCCTAATCAACCCGCCGTGTTCCGTTACGTGCGCTACCAAGACCACCTCGTTCCCATCATGGCGCCGGCCAAGATGACCGACGCCTATAACTACCTGAGCGGCCAGGATGGGAAACCGCCCTACATGCAAGGATTCTCGGCTGATCCCTATCAGGAGGTGCCGGAACCGCTCGCAAAGTACGCCCCCATGCTCGGTTTCGGGCCGTTCAACCTCGGGTTTAATCAGTCCATTCATATCGTCTATGTCATGGCTGCCGCTCACATCGACGAAGCGCGCTCGATCGAGTTGGGGTGGAAGGTGAAGAACCAGGGCTACAGTCACCTTGCGGCGAAGCAGGAGATCTACGAGACCGGGAAGCAGCGGCTGTGGGAGACCTTCGAGCGGGCGGCCCAGGTGTGGAGCCGCTTCCCCAACTTCAATGTGCCGTTCCCACCGGATCCGCCGAGCCTCACCCTGCGTTCCGGTCCGGAAAAGGCGTTCATCGACTGGACGCCCGTGTCGGGAGCCGTGAAGTATCGCGTGTATCGCGCTGCTGGCGGGGTGAACAATACGCGTGTCTACGACATGATCTGGGAAGGTACCGGGACGCATTACGAGGACCAGGGGCTCACGCCGAACTTCTCATACTACTACTATGTCACTGCGGTGGACGCCTCGGGCCTGGAGAGCTCGCACTACTTCAATCGCACCAATCAAGCGGTGGTGCCGTTCCGCGCCGGTCTGAACCGATTGGACATGGTCCGCGTCGTGCCCAATCCGTTCAATGTGCGCGGCGGCACGTATAAGGAGAACGCTGCCCACAACACCACAGGATTCAACTTTGACGGCGGGGCCCGGGAACAGAATACCATCGCCTTCATCAATCTGCCACCGAAGTGCATCATTCGTATCTACAACTCGGTGGGTGACCACATCAAGACTCTGGAGCATACCTCCGGCTCGGCAGAGGAGCGGTGGTGGCCGTCCATCACCGACTACAACCAGTACACGGCCTCGGGTGTCTACTTCTACACCATTGAGGTCACCGAGGGACCGCTCAAGGGCCAGGTTGGAAAGGGGAAATTTGTGATCATCCGTTGACCCCTCGGGCTTTTGTCCCGAGGCCCCCGAAGGTGGCCGTGTTAGCCGTGGGCATGTGGGCCAATTTGAGGAGAACGGCAATGAAGCGGGCAATTCCCATAGCGGTCATCCTGATGGGCTTGATGCTCGGGGTGGCAGGCCCAGTGATGGCGCAGAAGCTCAAGATCGTCCAAATGATCGACGACCTGGCCAATTGGAAACGGGCAGGACAGGCTGCCATGCCCTTCCTGCGTTTGGGAGCAGGGGCCCGGTCAATGGGCATGGCGGATGCCGCGCTGGGACTGCGGGGGGACCCAGCTACGCTGTTCTACAACCCAGCGGGCCTTGCGTACGTCAACGGCCGCAGCGTCATGGTTTCGAACATGGACTGGTTGATCGACACACAAATCATGGCGGCAGCAGCCGCAGTAAACCTGGGCTCGTTGGGAGTCTTGGGGGCGAGCTTCATGTATTACGACTACGGTGACCCAATCCCCGCAACCGAGATCGATGCCGGCAAGCTTGGAGGGTACGGGGACATTGGCACCATTGAGCCGAGCCAGTACATGGTTGGTCTGGCCTACGCCCGACAGATTTCGGACCGCTTTGCCATCGGCGGCCAAGTGAAGATAGCGCACGAGGACCTGCTGGGCGGGACCGGCGTCAAGACGCGCATTGCCTACCAACTGCCAGGTGGCGGTTGGAAGCAGGATGCCCATGACGCGAAGCGCACGGTGTTTGCCCTCGACTTCGGCACCTCCTACGACACCGGCTTCCGCGGGCTGATCCTCGCCTTCGCCTTCCGCAATTTCGGGCAGGAGGTGAAATACGAGCGCGAATCTTATGACCTGCCGCTGTCGATCCAGTTCGGCGTGTCCGCTGAGCTCTTCCGCCTGCTCAACATGGAGATGAATGGGCAAAAGGTGCTGATCACGGGGGACTATCTGCACCCACGGGACTGGTCGGAACGAGCTCAGGTGGGTATGGAATACGCCTTCCGCGACCTGTTCTTCGTCCGCGCGGGCTACAAGTTCAACTACAGCTCCGAGGGCCTCTGCGCGGGGATGGGCGTGAAGGTTCCTCTCGGCTTCGGTGATGCGCGGATCGATTACGCGTACAAGCACACCTCGGACACGCTCTTCGACGCGGTCCACGTGTATTCGCTGAACATCTCGTTCTGAAAGAGCCGAAGGATTTCGGGTCGATCCGACAGGGTGGCCACCTCGGCCACCCTGTTTCTTTGTGGCTCCGTCCCTTCCCCGGCGGGGTGATGGTGAGACTTGGGCAGTAGTCGAGAAGAGCCCAACTCGCCGCCCGGCACGAGGCGCCCGTCTCCGACCAAGGCGCTGTCCGCGGAAGACTCTCGCCCAGGCGACCCTCCCCTTGCTTTTCTCCCCTTTTGCTTCGTACCTTCGCCTCGAGGTTTCCGGGGGTCGAGCAGGAGGGATCGGTCGTGCCATCGTCAGCCAGGGCCGGGGTCATCGACGAGAGGAGAAGGTGGCTCTGGGCGGGAACGAGGCGGGATATCCCACGTCCTGGGAAGGGAACGGAGGAGCGGATGAAGATCAGCTGCTGCTGGCTGTACGCGATCAGCAAGTACGGATATCCGCCGAGCGTCGAGAATTCCTTCAGGGCCATCCGAGAGATGGCGGCTTTGGGATTCCGCTATGTGGAGCTGGAGGGGGTGGGCGAAGCCAACATGCTAGCAGTGTGGGAGAGGCGCGGTGACTTCGCCGAGCTGTGCAGGGAGTTGGGGGTCCAGATCGTCAATTTCTGCCCCATTTTGCCGCAGCTATTCAGTTCCGTCGATTCGGAACGCAGGCGAGGGCTTGAGCTTTTCGAGCTCGGCGTCGAACTGGCGCGGTATTTTGGGGCCCCGACGGTGCAGATCGACAGCTTCACCCCGCCGGTGGAGTTCGTGGGAGATGCTCCGTACCGAGAGGCGTTGGCCTTCGGCAAACCGTTCCGAGTCCGGGTGAACCCAGAGTTCGATTACGAGCGGTACTGGGCGATATTGGTCGAGATGACCCGGGAATGCGCTCGCCGTGCGGGCCGTGCGGGCTTGTGGTTGACGATGGAGCCCCGGGTCGGCGAGAGCGTCAGCAACACGGACGCCTTGCTCCGGCTTATCGAGCACGTCGGTGAACCCAACTTCGGGGCTGTTCTCGACACGGCGCACCTCCACGCGCAGAAGGAAATCCTTCCGCTCAGCGTCGAGAAGCTTGGGCGGAGGATCCGTTACCTGCATGTGGCGGACAACGATGGCAGGGATAACCTCCACCTCGCCCTCGGCGAGGGGACGATCGATTTCGAGGGCGTTTTCCTCGCATTGAAGAAACACGGCTTCCGAGGCTATGTGGCTGTGGACGTGGGACACGTCCCCGATCTGGACGACGCGTACCGCCGCTCCGTCGCTTATCTCGAGGCGTTGGCTCGCCAGCTCGGAGTGTAGAGACAGTCCCGGAGCGAGAGCCGATCACCGACGTTCGGGCTCCTACGGAAGAGCCGGGAAGCGGAGGGGTCGCGCGCGAAGATCGAAGGGAGGCGCCACGGGCTCCATCGGATGCCGCCGCGAACGGGGGAGGTGAGTGGTTTTCCGGAACCCCGAGCTGGTGCGACCGCGAAGCGCGGGCATCAGCTGGCAGGATTGGACGTCAAGCTACGGGAGAAGAGCCATGAAGCGAGGCCACCTCGTACTCGTCCTTGCTTTGCTGGCCCTCGACGTAGTTCGGGTGCGAGGGCAGGAGACCCTGATGCTCCGCTCGCCGGACATCTTTGGCGACCAGGTGGTGTTCGTGTACGCAGGGGATCTTTGGAAGGTCAGCGCGCAGGGCGGTACGGCGATCCGTCTCACATCCCATCCCGGGGGTGAAGCAGATCCCCGCTTCTCGCCTGACGGACGCTGGATCGCCTTCACGGGGAATTACGATGGCAATCCGGACGTGTATGTCATTCCCGCAGAAGGAGGTGAGCCGCGCCGGCTGACGTACCACGGTGGCCGCGATCTGGTCCAGGGCTGGACCCCGGATGGCAAGTTCGTGGTGTTCCTCTCGTGGCGCGACGTTGGGTACGGAGGGCCCCTGGCCTACAAGGTGCCCATGGAGGGAGGTAGCCCGGAGATCCTTCCGCTGGGACAGGCTGCCTACGTTTCCATTTCGCCGGATGGGAAGCGGATCGCCTTCAACCGGCATCTCGGCGAGTTCCGGAACTGGAAACGCTACAAGGGAGGCCGAGCCCAGGACATCTGGCTGCTCGATCTGCCGTCCATGCTGTTCCGCAGGCTAACCAACTACGAGGGGATCGACCGGCACCCCATGTGGGTCGGTCGCCTGATCTACTTTGTCTCGGACCGGGAAACCGGCGTCAATAACCTCTTCTCTTTGGATCCGGAGACGGGCAAGGTCGTCCGCTGCACAGATCACCGCGACTTCCCGGTGTACGCGCCCGAGACCGACGGAAGGCGGATCGTGTACGAGTGCGGCGGGGCCTTGTGGCTCTACGATCCCGACTCGGGCAAGGAGATGCGGTTGCCGGTGCACGTACCCTCGGAGCGTTGGCTGAGCCGGCCGAAACAGGTGAAGCCGGACAAACACCTCGGGGACTACGACGCTTCCCCCGACGGCAAGTGGCTCGCGGTGGAAGCGCGGGGCGACATCTTCATTGTCTCGAAGGAAAACGAAGAGTGGCGCAACCTGACCGAAACGCAGGGCGCTCGGGAACGTTACCCGGCCTGGTCGCCGGACGGGAAGTGGGTCGCCTTTTTCTCCGATCGGACCGGCGAGTATCAACTCTACCGGGCCCCGGTCAAGGGAGGCTCGTGGGAACAGCTGACGGAGTCCCTCCGCGGCCAGCCTTACCACTTGCAATGGTCACCGGACGGCAAATACATCGCCTTCGGGGACAAGGACTACAATCTCTACGTAGTCGAGGTGCGGACCAAGAAGCTCGTCAAAGTGGACCGCTGTCTGCAGCAGAAGGATTACGAGTTCTACTGGGAGATCAGCGACTATGCCTGGTCCCCGAATGGACGCTGGCTTGCCTACTCGAAAGTGGAGCCGAACCTCAACAGCAGCATCTTCCTGTACGACGTGTCCTCAGGGGCAATTCATCGGTTGACGGATGACCGTTTCGATGATTTCTGCCCGGCTTTCGACTGGAACGGACGGTATCTCTACTTCATCAGCCAGCGCAATTTCAATCCGGTGATGGATCCTTCCGAGGATAATTACATCATCAGCCCCATGTCCAGAGTGTACGTGGTCTGTCTGCGCAGCGGGGAGAAGTCACCCTTCGACGCGGACGAGTCGGCGCGAACCCGGGTAGTGCCTCCCGACAGCTTCCGCATTGATCTTGCGGGCATCGCCGACCGAATCTTCCAGGTGCCGCTTCCGCCCGCGAACTACGTCGCTCTTCAGGCCGGCAAGAACAAGCTTCTGGTGCGGGGCAAGGACGAATTCGGCTTCCCGGGCATCGAAGAGTTCTTCAATCCGGCTCAGGTGCAAGACTATTGGCTGAAGGGATTCGACCTCGCCAGCAAGAAGGCGACGAAAGTTCTGGACGGCATCGGCTCTTTCCGCGTGAGCGTCAACGGGGAGCATTTCGCCTACCGGAGCGGGACCAAGGTTGGCATCCTCGGGCTCGACCGCCTGCCCGAGGCGAAAGTGGGCGACGGAGGGGTGGACCTGGGGCGTCTTTCCATGCGATTGGATCTGCAAGCAGAATGGCGGCAGATCTTCGATGAGACGTGGCGCTGGTATCGCGATTTCTTCTACGACCCGAGGATGCACGGAGTCGATTGGAAAGCGGTGCATGATCGCTACGCCCGGCTATTGCCTTTTGTGGAGACGCGGGCGGATCTCACCGCATTGCTTTCCGAGATGGTCGGCGAGGTGGTAGCATCGCATTGCTACGTCTTCGGTGGGGAGGACAATTGGCCATTCGAAGAGCAACGGGAAGGCACAGGGCTCCTCGGGGCGGACCTCAGGCCGGATCCGGCGTCTGGCTACTACCGATTCGTCAGGATCCTGAAAGGATCAAGCTGGGAACCCTCGCTGCGTGCGCCGTTGGCCGCGCCCGACGTTCGCGTCGCCCCAGGCGATTACCTCCTTCGGATCGACGGGCAGGAGGTGAAGGCCAGTGAGGACTATCTCGCGCATTTGGTGGGCAAGGCTGAGCGCGAGGTGGAGATCACGGTGAACAGCGTTCCCAGCCTGGCGGGAGCGCGCACCTACCGCGTGAAGACGGTTGCCAGCGAGGCAGAGCTGCGCCGCGTGGACTGGGTGGAAAGGAATCGCCACTATGTGGAAGAGAAGACTCGCGGAGAGGTCGGTTACATCCACTTGCCCGACATGGATCGGGCTGGGTTGGCCGCATTCGAGCGGGAATTCAAGGCGAATAAGTACAAGAAGGGCTTGATACTGGACGTCCGGTACAACGGGGGCGGCTTCACCAATTACTTCGTGATCGACAAATTGGAGCGCCAGCTCGTCTTCGGCGTCAAGACCCGGGATTTCGAGCCGATGCGCTTCCCGATGGTCAGCTTCACCGGTCCCACCATCGCGCTGATCAATGAGGACACGGGATCCGACGGGGAACTCTTCACGGAGCATTACAAGGCCAGGAAGCTGGGCAAGGTGATCGGCACACGCACTTGGGGCGGCCTCATTGGGATCATCAATGTGATCCCGCTAGTGGATGGCGGGATCGTCACGCAGCCGAACGTCGGCTTCTACGACTTCCAGGGGCGTTGGGTGGTGGAGAATCGCGGAGCGGAGCCGGATATCGAAGTGGACCTGGACCCGGCGTCTTGGCTCCAGGGGCGGGATCCGCAGCTGGAGAGGGCGGTGGAGGAAATCTTGAAAGAGCTGGCGACATCCGGGAAAGTGCTCCCCGAAGCACCTCCCTTCCCGGACAAGAGACCCTGAGCAGCAATTGGGCGAAGTCGTTCTGGCGTCGATCGGCGATGCACGGGTCCGGGCGAGAGGCGGTTTGACCTTATGTGACGGTGTCCAGGAAGTTCGCAGAAGAGACTGGCGGGTTCAGAGGAGGAAGCCATGCGATGTAGCGGCGCGCTACAGGTTCTCCTTGGGGTCCTCTTGGCGCAGAATGCCCCTGCGGCGATTGAGGACGTGACGGTGGACATCTGGAAAGGGCAGGCGCGGATGGAGTCGAACGGTACGATTGTGGAATTTCGCTCCGAGCCCGTTTTTCTCGCGATCCATTATGAGGGGCGGCCCCGCTGGCTGACGAGTTCGGGGGACTGGCTCCGCTACCAAGATGCCTCCGGTGAGCATGCACTCACCCGGGTCATCGCCATCCATAGACGTTACCGGGGGTTCTTGGCGGAGCTTGCCGGGGAAGGCGAGGACCGCGGGTACTTCCTGGTCAAGCTGGATCCCCAGCGGCATGTGGAGATGGAAATCGTGCCGCCGCGCGGAGCTCAGGCGATCAGCTTCGCGCTCGCCAACCGCGCGGATGAGCATTATTATGGCCTCGGGGACCTCTGGGATTCTGAGAGCGTCGATGCCCGCGGGCATCGGGTGACGATGTGGGTTCATCCTGGCACTCCGGACGTCTGCAACTACGTGCCCTATTACATGTCGACCTACGGCTATGGCATGTTCGTGGACTGTGCCTACCGGGGCTTCTTCGATTTCGGAGCGGAGGATCCGGAGCGCGTTCGGGTCCGCTTCGAGGCGCCGAACTTGTCTTTGCACGTCTGGGTCGGAAACGCGATGGGGGACATCCTGCCGCGCTACTTAGACCTGACCGGCTACCCGCCGCTGCCTCCGGAGTGGTGCTTTTACCCGCAGAAATGGCGGGACGAAGGCACTTGGGACGAAGTGTTCCAGGACGTGCGCCGGATGCGGGCGAACGACATCCCCTTGGGCGTCGTGTGGCTGGATCGCCCGTGGATGCAGGGCAGCTACGGCAGCGATGATTTCCTGTTCGACGAGGAGCGCTATCCCAACGCAGCGGAACGCCTAGCCGAATTGCACAAGATGGGTATCCGCCTGCTGGTCTGGGCCTGCGACTTTCTGACGAAGGACTCCCGGTACCTTCAGGAGGGAATCGAGAAGGGCTACCTGATCACTCGGCCGGGGAATCGGCCGACGACCTCGGATGGGCAATATCTGGTGGATTTCGCCAACCCCGAGGCGCGGCAATGGTGGAAGGACATCGTGCGCAACGCCCTGCGTCTGGGTGTGGACGGGATTAAACTCGATCGCGGACAGAGCTACCCAACGGAGGTCGTGCCGCCGAGCGGTCGTGACCCCAAAGAGATGCACAACTATCACGGCTACCTAATGGTGAAAACGTACGCGGAGGTCCTCGCCGAAGAGAGGGACAACGACTTCCAGCTCACCCCTCGCGCTGGCTGGGCCGGTACGCAGCGCTGGACGATGAAATGGCCGGGCGACATGGACAGCGACTTCAGCGTCGACAGAGGGCTCCCAGCAGTGGTGAGAGCCCAGACGGCGGCAGCCCTCACCGGCTTTGCCTACTGGGGATCCGACATCGGGGGCTACAGCCAAAACCTGACTAAGAAGTGCTTCATTCGCTGGGTTCAGCATGGCACCTTCAGCCCGCTCATGCAGATGGCGGGACGTGCGGACTTCGTAGATGCCCCCTTCTCATGGGATCAGGAAGCCGTGGAAATCTACCGCTTCTACGCCAAACTGCGGATGAAACTCATCCCCTACATCCTCGACATGGCCCGCAAAGCTCACGAGCAGGGCATCCCGATCGTGCGTCACCTGGCGTGGGAATGGCCCGACGACCCCGAGGTTCATTCCCAAGACTACGAATACCTGTTCGGCGATGACCTCCTCGTCGCGCCCGTCGTCACGGAGGACGACAGCCGCGAGGTCTATCTCCCCCGCGGACGGTGGATCGATTTCTGGAATCGCAGGCAGGCATATGAAGGGCCTATCAAGCTGAAAGTGACGGTTCCGCTCAACCGGATCCCGCTGTACATTCGCGCGGGGAGCAAGTACCGCTTCGAGCTGCCGAAATAGCCCAGGTCGGCACTGACGTCGAATCAGGCGGGTGCGTGGATCGCTCGTCGAAGCCGATCGGCCGGTGATCTCTGCCGAAAGGCGAGTGCCGCGTTCGCTGGCGCCCCGGGGCTGCGACGAGTGAGCCTCGTGACCTCTTGTCTGAAGGGCGGGGGAGGGCTCAGCCCTCGCGGTGTGGCGTAGAGGGGAGGGCGTGCAATTTCGCCGCGTTTTGCCACCACACGAAAATGGCGGCGGCGAGCAGGATTCCGTCCTCCAAGATGCGCGTGTAGCTAACCTGATGGCCTCCAGACACGCTGAAGCAGCCGCAGTCGATGCGCAGGCCACGAAGGATCGCCGAGGCCATGGCGAGGATGAAGATCGCCAAAAGCCCCGCCGCGAGGGCCGAGGATCCGAGGAGCCAGCGTCCGAGCAGCAGGAGAAGGCCGCAGAGGATCTCTAGCGGAGGCAGCAGGACGGCGAGCCCCCGCGCTGCGGCTTCCGGGAGCAAGCGGTATGCGGCGATTTGCGACGCAAAGGCAGAAGGATCCTGTATCTTGGCGAAGCCGGCGTAGAGGAACGTCCCTGCCAGGACGAGGCGCAGAGCCAGCTCGATCACTCTCCGCTCAACGCCCCGAGCTTCCCGTTTCAATTTGACCTCCCTCTCGTCTCCATTCGTTGATCCCCCCTTCGTACACAGCCACGCGGGGTAACCCGGCGGCGAACAATTCGCCCGCTAGCCTCTCCCCGAGATCGCAGGGAGGGCCGTCGCAGTAACACACGATCCAGGAGCGGGGGTCAATCTTCTCGAGCATCTGCGCATGCCGATAGAGCTCTTCGTACGGGAGGTTCAGTGCGCCGGGGATGTGCCCGCGCAGGTAGTCCGCCGGGGCCCGAGCGTCCAGCAGGACGATGCTTGGATTCGCGAGGAGGCGACGCACGGCTGCGGTGCTGATGCGAGGCGGCGCTTGCAACACAATGGTGGAGTCTTGCATCACCGCGAACAGGAGCGAATCCTGTAGGGCGTGCTGGCTCCGAGGTCGGCGCAGGATCCCTTTCGGATTGGCCAGGTCAACGAGGATTCCCAACCCAGCCGCTGCGACGAGAATGAAGATCGACTGAAGGAAAGTGGCTCGGAGGACGGATCGCATCGCTCGAACCCGGCTGGTGGCATTCGGATTATCCCGGACTAGAACTGGTCCGCCAACGCGCGCGAATCCTTGGCGCAGCGAGACCCCTCACGCAGCGTTTCGTCCGTCAAAACCGCCTTCCCCGACGCAAAGTTCCGAGGTGCCCCTTCGCCTTCTTTCTCGCGGGACGAAAGGGATGAGCGCTGCGCCGGCGAAGGGGCGAGGTGGATGTGTTTTCGCCTCTGAATCGCGTTGCCCTCACCGAGCCCGGACGTGCGGAGTCGCGACAGCGGTGGGCCCGCCTGTGCGCCGCGAGGCGGGATGATGTTCGCGGTCACGGTGCCCGGCCATGCGAAGGTCGGGGGAAGAGCTCCCCAGGCCGCTGTCTGACCGCGGGCGCTTGGGGGAGACGTCTCGTTCCTCGTCGGGTGGAACGCGCCGGCGCGGATTTTTCAGGGAAGAATTCCGGGCCGAAGAAAACCCTTGCAATTGGCGGAAAGGGGATGTACGTTAATCAGGACAAAGTGAGTCCGAATTCGGGTGATGAGGCGACTCGAGGAGAGAATGAACATGGCATCTGTCGATTTGCTCGTGAAGGGGCTCCGCGTCGGGATCCAGGGGAAGGAAATCCTACGCGGGATTGATCTAAGCCTGCGGAGAGGAGAGATTCACGCCCTCCTGGGTCCGAACGGGTCGGGGAAGAGCACGTTGGCCTACGTGCTGATGGGTCATCCGGCCTACGAGGTGGTGGCCGGCGAGATCCGACTCTTCGGCGAGGATATCCGCGGACTTGATCCCGACGAAAGGGCTCGGCGCGGCTTGTTCCTCGCTTTCCAGTACCCAGCCGAGGTGCCCGGGGTTGCGCTCTCCAACTTTCTCAGGACGGCGCTCAGCGCCATCCGTGAACAACCGCTTCCTCCGCTGCAATTCTACAAGATCCTGCACCAGCGGTTGGAATCCCTCGGGATGGACCCGGGCTTCGCTGACCGGGCGGTGAATGAGGGTTTCTCGGGCGGCGAGAAGAAGCGGAGCGAGATCCTCCAGATGTCCCTCCTGCAGCCCAAGATCGCCATCTTGGACGAGATCGACTCCGGCCTGGATATCGACGCGCTGCGCGTCGTGGCCAACGAGGTGCGGAGAATGGCGGACGAGGGCGTGGGCATCCTCGTGATCACCCACTACCAGCGAATTCTTGAATACTTGAAACCCGACCTGGCTCATGTCATGATCCAGGGCAGGATCGTTCGCTCTGGTGGCCCCGATCTCGTGCGGGAGCTGGAGGCAGCCGGCTACGACGCGTTTCGCACCGAAGCCGTGGAGGCGGTAGCATGAGTGGGTCAGAAGTCGAGGGTTTCCAGATTGGCGAATACCGCTACGGGTTCCACGAGCCGGAGCGCTACGTCTACAAAGCACCGCGTGGGCTCACTCGGGAGACCGTGCTCCACATCTCCGAGATGAAGGGGGAGCCGGCATGGATGCGTGATCTCCGCTTGCGGGCTTTCGATCTCTTCTTGCGCAAACCGATGCCCACCTGGGGTGCGGATCTTTCGAAGGTGGATTTCGCCGCCATCCATTACTACGTACGCCCGACCGAAAGGCCGGGCCGATCTTGGGAGGACTTGCCGGAAGAGATACGCCGCACCTTCGACCGCCTGGGCATCCCGGAGGCAGAGAAGAAGTTCCTCGCTGGGATCGGGGCCCAGTACGAGTCCGAAATGGTCTACCACAGCCTGAGAGAGAATCTGCGGCGTCAGGGAGTCGTTTTCCTCGACATGGATTCAGGGCTTCGCGAGTTTCCCGAGCTGGTGCGGGAGTACTTCGGCACGGTGGTTCCCCCGGGCGACAACAAGTTCGCCGCCCTGAACACCGCCGTTTGGAGCGGGGGGAGCTTCATCTACGTGCCGAAAGGGGTCAGCGTAGAGGTACCGCTGCAAGCGTATTTCCGCATCAACGCCAGGGCCATGGGCCAGTTCGAACGCACTCTTATCATCGCGGACGAGGGAAGTTTTGTCCACTACATCGAGGGATGCACGGCTCCTATCTACTCCGAGGACTCCCTTCACGCGGCGGTGGTGGAGATCATTGTCAAACGCGGCGCACGGGTGCGCTACACCACGATACAGAACTGGTCCACCAACGTGTACAACCTGGTGACCAAGCGCGCTGTTGCCGAGGAAGAGGCCACGATGGAATGGGTGGATGGCAATATCGGGAGCAAGGTGACCATGAAGTACCCGGCGGTGATCCTCAAGGGGCGAGGGGCGAAGGCGGAGATCCTCTCCGTCGCGCTGGCCGGAAGAGGCCAGCACATTGATGCCGGGGCAAAAGTGATTCACCTGGCACCTGATACCGCCTCGCACGTAATCTCCAAATCCATCAGCCACAGCGGGGGGCGGAGCACGTACCGCGGGCTGGTGCGCGTCGTGCGCGGCGCCGTGGGAGTGAAAAACGCGGTCCGCTGTGACGCATTGATCCTCGACGAAGATTCGCGCTCGGATACCTACCCTCATATTGATGTGGAAGAGCCCGACGCTCAGCTCGGCCACGAAGCCACAGTTTCGCGGATCGGTGACGAACAACTTTTCTACCTCAGGAGCCGGGGACTCAGGGAGTCCGAAGCCGTTGCGCTCTTGGTGCGGGGATTCATCGAGCCGGTCGTTCGAGAACTCCCGATGGAATACGCCGTGGAGCTCAATCGGCTCATCGAGCTCCAGATGGAAGGGTCGGTTGGCTGAGCGAGGCGAGGAGGTCAACGGTGCACAGAGCGGAACGCTGGACACGTAACCACGAACTGGACCTGGATCTGCTCTCCCTTCCCGATTTCTCCGGGCTGACTTCCGTCCAACGGAGGGCGCGCCAGCTGCTGGCGCGCCTTCCGTGGCCCGATTCCTCCGATGAGGACTGGCGCTACACGCCGTGGAGCGCCCTCCTTCCGCCGGAATGGGGCGGGCAGGAGGCAAGAGCCCCGGAATCGGTGTCGCGGCAGCTTCCTCTGGTGGAGTTTCCGCAATCCTGTCGGCCGTACTGGGAGTCGGACGGATTCCTGCTCTTGGCGCAGGAGGATAGAGAGGGATTCCCAACCTCGAACCTGCGAGTGACGGCTGGACTCGACGGACCCGTCGCCCCGTGGCTCGATTCGATCCTGGAGAAAAGCAAGGACCGATTCGACGCGCTTGCCCTGGCAACTCTCCGGAGAGTGGTCTGGATTCAGGTCCCCGGTCAGTCGGTATTCGGGGGGCCGCTTGTGATCGTCCGGCCGGAAAGCGATGGCCTGTGGGACAGCACGGCCACACGGGTCGACCTCGGGGCGGGCAGCCGCGGAACCCTCCTGGTTCTCGACGGCCATCCGCGTCAGGACGGGGTTGATTACGGCGTGGATTTGACGGAGATCCGCTTGGAGCGGGGTGCGCAATGGACGGTGGTGTTTCTGCAGGTATTCGGGCCGGCCTCTCGGAGGCTTCAACGGGCAAGACTCGTGTTCGATTCGGGCGCCGAAGCTCAATTGATCCGGCTGGACCTCGGCGGAGCCATCGCTAAGGTGGAAACCACGTTGCATTTCGCTGGCGAGGGAGCCAAGGCGACGTTCCGGGGGATTGTGATCCTCAGCAGGGGCCAGCATGTGGAAGTCGACACGCTGCAGAATCACGCTGCGCGGGGCAATCGGAGCGATCTCTTGGTGAAGTCCGTCATCGGGGACCGGTCCGTCGCCATCCATCGGGGCCGCATCTGGATCCACAAGGATGCGCACGGCTCCGATGCCTACCAAGCGAACCGGAACGTCCTCCTCAGCCACGAAGGCCGGGTCCATTCCATTCCCATGCTGGACATCGAGGCGAATGACGTTCGTTGTTCGCACGGCTCGGCCACAGGTCCGCTGGACGAGCAACAGGTGTTCTACCTACGAACGCGTGGTCTCTCGGAGGTGGAAGCTCGGAGGCTCATCCTGCAAGGTTTCCTCCTCGCGGAGCTCGAGAGCTCGGACCTCGGGCGCTGGTCTTCCGCTCTGGAGGCGGCTATGACGGCCAAACTCGACTCCGTCCTCGCCGGTTCTCCGGAGGGAGCGGAGGCGCAAGGAGCGGAGTCTCTTTGAAGCCGCGCTGGCCAGATCTCCCGTTGGCAAGATGGCCGTACCTAGTGTCTTCCGGTGATGAAACTGTGGCGGCTCTGGTTACCGGCTACGTTCGGCCAGCATCGTTGGACGAGCGCGCGGAGCTCACTCCACGGCCATGTCCGCGGCGAATGCCTTTGGATTTTGAACTTGCCGAAACTGAGGTGGTCTAATGGCTTCGGACGCACCGGTCGTCGCGGGGCGCTCGCGACATGTAGTGGCCGATCCACTGGACGTGGAGCGCATCCGGCAGGACTTCCCGATCTTCCTGAAAAGGACCGGAAAGAAGCGGCTCATCTATCTCGACAACGCGGCCACTACCCAGAAGCCGAAGTCGGTGATTGACGCGGTTCGTCGGTTCTACTGCGAGCACAACGCGAATGTGCACCGCGGAGCTTACTGGCTGAGCGAGGAAGCGACCCGCTTGTACGAAGGAGCACGTGAGGTCGTGAGATCTTTCTTGAATGCGCCGACCAGCTCGACCATCGTGTTCACCCGCAACGCGACGGAAAGCATCAATCTCGTGGCCTACGCCTGGGCGCTGAACCACCTCAAACCAGGGCATCAGATCGTGCTGACGGAGATGGAGCATCACAGCAATCTGGTCCCCTGGCAGATGGTCTCGCGGCGGACGGGTGCCCGCCTGGAGTACGTGCCCATTACGGACCAAGGGAAGATCGACCTCGACCAGCTTTCTGAGCTACTGCGCCGTCCGACAGGCCTCGTCGCTGTGACCCACGCTTCCAACGTGCTGGGCACCATAAATCCCGTGGCGGAGGTCGCGCGTCTTGCCCGCGCCTGGGGTGCTCGGATCCTGGTGGATGCGGCGCAAAGCGCGCCGCACATCCCCGTGGACGTGCTCGACCTCGATCCGGATTTTCTGGCTTTTTCCGGCCACAAGATGCTGGGACCGATGGGGATCGGCGTGCTCTACGCAAAGCGCGAGCGGCTGGAGGAGGCGGAGCCGTTCCTCTTCGGCGGCGACATGATCCTCAGCGTCGACTGGCATGAGTCCACATGGAATGAGCTTCCGTGGAAGTTCGAGGCGGGGACTCTGAATGTCGCCGGTGCCGTGGGGTTGGCGGAGGCAATCCGCTACCTCCAACGCCTCGGGACGGGCCGAATCTTTTCGCACGAACGCCAACTGGTGCGCTACGCCTTCGAGCGCTTGAGCGAGGTAGAGGGCCTCCGCATCTTCGGACCGGGTCCAGAAGAAAGGCTCGGCGTGATCTCCTTCGAGGTTCACGGCATCCATCCCCACGATCTCGCCACCTTCCTCGATGCGAGGGGAATTGCGATTCGGGCCGGGCATCACTGTGCGCAGCTACTGATGAAACGCCTGGGAGTGGTTGCCACGGCCCGCATCAGCTTTTACCTGTACAATCAGCCCGATGAAATTGACGCACTGGTAGATGCTCTGCAGGAGGCCAGGAGGTTCTTTCTCGGATGAGTCTGGAAACCCTGTATCAGGAGATCCTGCTGGACCATTACAAGAGACCGCGCAACAAGGGGGTGCTCCCGCATGCCTCCGTGCATGGCGGAGGGGTGAATCCGTTCTGCGGCGATCGGATCGATCTCTACCTGCGGCTTGAGGAGGATCGCGTGGTGGATGTCCGCTTCCAGGGTGAGGGGTGTGCCATCAGCCAGGCTTCGGCCTCCATGCTGACGGAGGCTATCCACGGGAAAACCGTGGAGGAAATACGCGCCTTCGCCGCACGCGTGGAAAAGATGCTCAAGGGGGAAGAGGGAGACGAGCTCGATGGCCTCGGCGATGTTCAGGCTCTCCAGGGAGTCCGGAAGTTTCCGGTGCGGATCAAATGCGCGCTCCTGGCGTGGAAGGTGCTCCAAGACGCGTTGGGGGAGTACCTGCGGAACCCCGCTTGAGGCTTTCTCGGACTGACGAGCCGTTTGCCTCTCCACTTCACCCAGTGCCCGCTTGGCGGCGAATCGCCGGAGCCAGGCTTGCTGGGCAGGACCTGCATCCAAGCGAACCAGCTCTTGACGCCGAAGGATTTCCATCCTCAAATAGGGCTGGGATCCCCTCCGAGAGTGAAGAATTTGTCCGCCGGGCCGATTACAGGGATTAGGGATCGTTCCTCCTGCGCCGAAGGGAATGAATGATCCCGGCGTAGTTGCTAACCCACATTTCCCTTGCGATTCAGGCGGAGAATGCTAACTTCGCCGATCAAGGGAATGGGAGGGTGCCACTCCGGGATCGTCTGGCAATTCCACGCGCAGGAGGGAGGAAGAGGCAGGTGTTCGGATCGCGGCTGTTTTCCGTGCTCAACAGGAGGAGACGGATGCGGCACAGGACGGCTCTCCCTGCTGCGCTGGTAGTTTTGGTGCTCGTGGTGATGTTGGCGGGTGCGGCTCTCGCCGAGGAGCATGCGCAGGCAACTCACGAAATTGGCGGACTCGGAGCGCAACTGCCCCTTTGGAGTGTGATCCCGTTTGTGGGGATTCTGCTGTCCATCGCCATCTTCCCGCTGGCAGCCCCCCATTTCTGGCATCACCACTTCGGCAAGGTTTCCGCCTTCTGGGCCCTGGTGTTTGCCATCCCGTTCGTGGCTACCTACGGCGGCGAAGCGGTTCATGAGATTTTGCACATTTACCTGGCGGACTATATCCCGTTCATCATCCTCCTGTGGTCGCTGTTCACGGTAGCGGGGGGTATTCTGCTGGAGGGGACGATCGTCGGTACCCCCGCAGTGAATACGCTGCTCTTGATCATCGGGACCTTCCTCTCGTCGTGGGTTGGGACCACTGGCTCGTCCATGCTGATGATTCGTCCGGTGCTGCGAGCCAATGCCAAGCGGATTCACAAGGCGCATGTGGTCATCTTTTTCATCTTCCTCGTGAGCAATATTGGAGGGAGCCTCACCCCGCTCGGCGATCCTCCTCTATTCCTCGGCTTCCTCCATGGTGTGCCGTTTTTCTGGACCTTCCGTCTGATCGCGCCCATGGGGCTTGTGTCCGGCCTGCTTCTGGCGATATTCTTCCTGATCGATACCTACTTCTACCGGAAGGACCGGAAGGCTTTGGCGGCGCAGGGAATTGATATCAATGTAGTGACGGTTCCCAAATTCAAGGAAGGGACCTTCGTGGGGGGAGAGACGCTGGGCCAAGTGGAGCAGGTCACGGAGCCCATCCGGCTGCGCGGGGCTCACAATTTTCTCTTCTTGCTGGGCATTGTCGGGGGGGTCCTGTTCAGCGGCCTCGTCCATCTGGGGGAGGTCTCCATTCTGGGGATCCACATGGCCAAGGAAAACTTGATCCGCGACGCCTTGCTCATTGTGATGGGCTTGCTTTCGCTTCGGTCCACTTCGGCTGAGCTACGGAAGAAGAACGAATTCACGTGGTTCCCCATTAAAGAGGTCGCTTACCTGTTTGCCGGGATCTTCATGACGATCGTCCCCGCGCTGGCCATCCTCAGGGCGGGGGAGCATGGGCATCTGGATTTCCTCATCCGTTCGGTGAAGGAGCCGTGGCACTACTTCTGGATCACCGGTGCCCTGTCCAGCTTTCTGGACAATGCCCCTACCTACTTGACGTTCCTGAACACGGCTCTCGGAAAGTTTTTCGCCGGCATGCCGGAGCGAGAGGCGGTGCACGCGCTGATTGCCCAGAAAGAGGTCTACCTCATGGCCATCTCAACCGGCGCCGTGTTCATGGGTGCCAATACATACATTGGAAATGCGCCCAACTTCATGGTGCGCTCCATTGCGGAGGAAAACGGCGTGCGCATGCCCAGTTTCTTCGGCTACATGGCGTGGTCGATCCTGCTATTGATCCCGAGCTTCGTGCTGGTGACCCTGGTTTTCTACCGCTGAGAGACGCGGCCCGAAAGGGGACCATGACTTGGGGGGAGCGACTTTCCGGGGGATCCGCAAATCGGGAGTGAGGCGCGCGAGGACGGTCCGCAGGGGGAGCGGCGCTTGCGGCTCCGAGGCGCGAGCGGAGGATCTGCGAGGGAGGAGTTGGGTGACGGCGTTCCTGTTCTACGTCTTTTCCATTCTCGCTGTGGCGGGGGCTGTAGTCCTCGTTCTGCACCGTAACCCGGTGTACAGTGCGCTCTCCCTCATCGTGACCATGTTTAGTTTGGCGGCCCTTTTCGCGATGCAGAATGCCCAGTTCCTGGCCGTCCTCCAGGTGCTCCTGTACGCCGGGGCCATCATGGTGCTTTTCCTCTTCGTGGTGATGCTGATCAACATCCGGACGGAGACTCGCTCGTTGCGGCGCTTCACTGGGCAGACGGGTGTGGCGCTGGCTCTGGCCAGTTTGTTTCTGGTCGAAGTGATCCGGCTAGGCCTAACGGCGCCTCGTTTTCTCGCTGGTCCTGTGACGGGACTGGGGCCGGCGGAGCTGGGCCATGCACAGACGTTGGCGTCCGCTTTGTTCACGAAGTATCTGTTGCCCTTTGAGCTTGCCTCCATCTTGCTTTTCGTCGCCATCATCGGTGGGGTCTATTTTGCCAAGCGCAGACTTCCTTAGCATCGGGGAGATGGGTCAATGAGCCCCCAGCATTATCTTGTGCTCGCAGGCATTCTGTTCGCCATCGGGACCGCAGGGGTTCTGATCCGCCGGAATGTGCTGATCGTGCTCATGTCGATCGAATTGATGCTGAACGCGGTGAATTTGATGCTCGTCACCTTCTCCAATGCGCTGCGTTCGCCGGATGGGCAGGTGTTGGTGTTTTTCTCGATGATTGTGGCGGCGGCGGAGGTGGCAGTCGGCCTGGCCCTCGTGGTGGCTCTCTTCCGCCTGAACGCCACCACCAATCTCGACGACTTCCAGCTGCTGAGATGGTAGTGAGGGCGGGCATGCAGGAAGACGGGGAGATCCATGCTGGATAAGGTTTGGCTCATCCCTCTGTTCCCGCTGGTCGGATTTGTGCTCAATGGGCTTCTCGGCTGGTCGTGGCGGGAGAAGGTGGTGGGCTGGCTGGGAGCGGGCGTTGTGGGGGTGTCCTTCGTTGCTGCCCTTGCGGTCTTCAGGAGCCTCCTGGCCCTTCCCGCCGACGAGAGGCACGTCACCATCACCCTCTACCGGTGGCTGGAGAGCGGAAGTCTGTCCGTCGATGTCGGTTTCCTCCTGGATCCCCTGTCCATGGTGATGGTGCTCGTGGTGACGGGCGTGGGTTTTCTGATCCACGTGTACAGCATCGGATACATGCATGGGGATCGGGGGTTTGCCCGCTACTTCAGCTTCCTGAATCTGTTCACCTTTGCGATGTTGCTCTTGGTCCTGGCCGACAACTACTTGCTCATGTTTGTGGGCTGGGAAGGCGTCGGGCTTTGCTCCTATCTCCTGATTGGCTTCTGGTACCAGGAGCGGTACAATGCGTTCGCAGGACGGAAGGCATTTGTGGTGAACCGTATAGGAGACTACGGTTTCACGCTCGGAATGCTGCTGCTCTTCGCTGTCTACAGGACGTTCCGCTACGACGCGATCTTCTCCCAGGCGTCTCAGGGGGTAGGGGCGTGGGCCTTGGGAGCCATTACTTTGCTCTTTTTCGTCGGGGCCACTGGGAAATCGGCTCAGATCCCTCTGTACGTTTGGCTTCCGGATGCGATGGCTGGTCCCACCCCGGTGAGCGCTTTGATTCACGCCGCGACCATGGTGACCGCCGGGGTTTACATGGTCGCGAGATCGCACGTGCTTTTCCTCTTGGCGCCGAACTCGCTGCTGGTCGTGGCCTGCATCGGCGTGTTCACGGCGCTTTTCTCCGCGTCCATTGCGATCGCCAACAACGACATCAAGCGCGTCCTGGCCTATTCCACCATCAGTCAACTTGGGTACATGTTCGTGGGAGCGGGAGTGGGGGCTTTTGCGGCCGGGATCTTCCACTTGATGACCCACGCCTTCTTTAAGGCGCTCTTGTTCCTGGGGGCGGGGAGTGTGATGCACGCCCTGGGTGGCGAGACGGATCTTCGCAACATGGGCGGGTTGAAGGAGAAACTGCCCATCACCTACTGGACCATGCTGGTGGGTACGCTCGCCATCGCCGGAATTCCACCGCTCAGCGGTTTCTTCTCGAAGGATGAAATCCTGTGGCGGAGTTTCAGCAGTCCCTACGGGCGATTCTGGATCTGGCTGATCGGCTGGATTGCGGCGGGTCTGACGGCGTTCTACATGCTCCGGCTTATCTACCTTGCCTTCCACGGCAGGCCAAGGATGGCGCCCGGAATCGCCGCCCACGTGCATGAGTCGCCTCCGGTGATGACCGTACCCCTCATCCTCCTCGCCCTGCTCTCCGTGATCGGCGGATACGTGGGAGTGCCAAAGGCGCTGGGCGGGAATCCCATTTTCGAGCGATTCCTGGAGCCGGTGTTTCAGCGGTACGGTTCGCAGGTAGTCGAGAAGGCGGGAGAGCACGGGCCGGGGCTTGAGTTGGCCCTGATGGCCCTCAGCGTGGCCATTGCCCTGGCAGGAATCGCCGCGGCTTTCGTGCTCTACCTGCGCAAGACGGAGATCCCCGGTGTCCTCGCGGCGCGATTCCCGGGGCTTTACCGCTTGCTCCTCAACAAGTACTACGTGGACGAGATCTACGATGCTCTGGTGGTGCGACCCATTCATCGCTTTTCCGACGCATTTCTGTGGCGCTTCTTCGACGCGCAGGTCGTGGACGGCGCAGTGAACGGAATGGCCGCCGCAGTGGAACGTGCGGCGCAACGACTCCGCCGTACGGAAACGGGACGCGTGCAAAACTATGCCCTGGGTTTTCTGATGGGTGCGGTGCTGATCTTGGGGTATTTCCTGACGCGATGAATTGCCCCCGACTCGACGTGGAGCGTGACGCGAACTGGCAAGCTTGCTCAGCTTTGGGGACGGATGTGAGATGAGCTTCCTTTCATTGCCCCTGCTTTCAACCATCGTGTTCTTGCCGCTGGCGGGGGCGTTGGCGCTCGCCCTGGTTCCTCGCGAGAGGCACGAAGCGATCCGCGGGTTCACGCTGGGACTCACGACGCTGGTATTCGCGCTTTCCCTATCGCTGTACGCGAAGTTCGATGACGCAGTCCCAGGCTTTCAATTCGTGGAGACGGCAAAATGGATCCCAGCGTACGGGATTTCCTACAAGCTGGGCATCGACGGGATCAGCATCCTTCTGGTGCTGCTCACCACTTTCCTCATGCCCATCACGATCCTGTCCTCCTGGACGGCGATCGCGCAGCGCGTCAAGGAGTTCCACATCGCGATGCTGCTCCTGGAGACGGGCATGCTGGGGGTCTTCACGAGCCTGGACCTCGTTCTGTTTTATGTGTTCTGGGAGGCGATGCTTATCCCGATGTACTTGATCATTGGAGTCTGGGGAGGTGAGCGTCGCATTTACGCGGCCATCAAGTTCTTCATCTACACGATGGTCGGGAGCCTTCTGATGCTGGTGGCCATTCTGTGGCTGTATCTGTATCACTACCGGCAGACCAGCGTGTACACCTTCGATCTGGAGGCGCTCCTCTCCATTGGGATCCCTGCCCAGTTGCAGATGTGGATGTTCCTCGCCTTCGCCCTCAGCTTCGCCATCAAGGTTCCCGTGTTCCCATTCCACACTTGGCTTCCGGATGCCCATGTGGAAGCCCCCACCGCGGGGAGCGTCATCCTTGCCGGCGTGCTGCTGAAGATGGGGACCTACGGGTATTTGCGTTTCTGTCTGCCGCTGTTTCCGGATGCGAGCTACCGCTTTGCCCCTGCGATCTCCGTGCTGGCCGTGGTCGGCATCATCTACGGCGCACTGGTGGCGATGGTGCAGCCGGATGTGAAGAAGCTGGTGGCCTACTCCAGCGTAAGCCATCTCGGCTTCGTGATGCTCGGGATTTTCGCCTTTACCCTGCAGGGCCAGCAAGGCGGGATTCTGCAGATGGTCAATCACGGCCTTTCGACGGGGGCCCTTTTCTTGATCGTTGGGATGCTTTACGAACGCCGACATACGCGCCTCATCTCCGATTTCGGCGGACTGGCGCGACCGATGCCCGTTTTCGCCACTTTGTTCATGATCGTCATGCTGTCCTCCATTGGCCTTCCCGGACTGAATGGCTTCGTCGGGGAGTTCCTGGTGTTGGTTGGGACCTTCTTGGCGCACCGAACCTACGCCGTGCTGGCTGCAACTGGGGTTGTACTGGCCGCGGTGTACATGCTCTGGATGTACCAGCGCGTCATGTTTGGGCCCTGCGATAAGACGGAGAACCAGAGGCTTCGCGACATCAATGTCCGCGAGATCCTCGTGCTCGTGCCCATCGTGGCGTTGATTCTCTGGATCGGAGTCTACCCGCGGCCCTTCCTGAAAAAGACCGAAGCTTCCGTGAAAGCGCTCTTGGAGACGGTCGAGTTGAAGCGCCAGGCTTCTCAACCCAGAAATCTGTTCGAGCAGGCCGGAATTCGGATGGCTCCGGAGGAAGCTCAGAAATGAGCGTTCAGATACCAGCGCTCAACTGGACGAGCATCGCCCCCCACATGGCTCTTGCAGCAGGGGGAATCGTGCTCCTGATGTTGGCCATTTCCAGGAGGAGGCAGGACACGGCTTTGGCGTTCACGTTCGCGCTGGCCAGCGTAGCCTCGGCGTTCATGCTGGCCCTTCGTTTGTGGGGACGCCAGGAAGTTGGGTTCGGCGGTATGCTGGCTCTCGATGGCTTCGGCACCAGTTTCAGCCTGGTTTTCCTGCTGGGAGCGGCGGTTGCCATCCTTCTTTCGGCGAACCACCTAGAACGGAGCTACCTACTCTACCCGGATTATTTCGCCCTCATTCTTTTCGCCACATTGGGCATGATGTTTCTGGCTTCCGCGACCAACCTGGTGATGATGTTCCTGGGGTTGGAGACGCTTTCGGTTTCCCTGTACGTGCTCGCCGGGCAGCGCCGCACAGACCCCCACTCCCTGGAAGCGGCGCTGAAGTACTTCCTCTTGGGGGCTTTCGCGACGGCGTTTTTCCTGCTCGGTGTGGCGTTGCTTTACGGCGCTTGTGGCTCGCTGGCATTGGCGCAGATTGGCCAAGCGCTTGCCCAGGATGGCTCGCGGCCGAACGCGCTGCTTGCCTTTGGCTTCCTCATGCTGCTTATTGGTTTCGGCTTCAAGATTGCGCTTGTCCCATTCCACATGTGGACGCCCGACGTGTATCACGGGGCTCCGGCTCCGATCTCGGGCTTCATGGCGACGGGCTCGAAGGCAGCGGCATTCGCTGCGCTTGTGCGACTATTCCTGGGAGCCGCCGGTGGGTCGGCGGCCCAATGGACTGACCTCCTTTGGCTTCTGGCTGTGCTGACCATGACGGCGGGGAACGTCATCGCCGTGGTGCAGGACAATGTGAAGCGCATGCTTGCCTACTCCTCGATCGCCCACGCAGGCTACGTCCTGACGGGGGTGGTGGCGGCTAATGAGCTTTCGGTTCCCAGCGTGATCTTCTACCTTTTGGCTTACACGCTCATGAACCTGGGTGCCTTCGGGGTGGTGGCTGCCCTTTCCACGAGAGAGGGGGAAAGGCAGGAGATCAGCCGCTACGCCGGGTTGGGACACACGCAGCCCGCGCTCGGCGCAGCCATGGCTCTCTTCATGTTCTCCCTGGCGGGGATTCCCCCGACGGCGGGGTTCATGGCCAAGCTCTACGTGTTCAATGCGGCCCTCAAGAGCGGCTATCTCTGGCTGGTGATCCTGGGGGTGATCAACTCCATGGTCTCCGTGTACTATTACCTGCGGGTCGTCGTCTACCTTTATATGCGTGACCCGGAGGAAGGCGTGGCCATCGCCCCCCTGCCGAGAGGCTTGGCGGTGGGGCTCGCCATCTGTGGACTAGGGGTTCTCTGGTTCGGCGTGTATCCGGCCTCCGCGGTGGATTTCCTGCGGAGGGCTGTGATGCTACTCGGGTAGCGGCTGAAGCCGCAAGGAAACGCCGCCGCAGATTGGTCTCGCATCCCTTCTTGGCAACCCCCTCAGACCGCAGGACTCGTTGTGCGAGGTGCGGAGCTCAGACTCGAGGTGGCCGCGCTTAGGTTGTAGGCCCATCCTTTCCGCAAGCCTTTCCCTGGAGCTGAATTCGCCTCCGTACCGGGATGCCGGCAGGAAGCAAGAAGGTTTGTTTGCCTTCGCCGTCGGAGCAACGCCCCTCGAGTTCCGCCTTTGCCGCTCGTGTCTTCTCCGTTATTTCTGGGCGACCTTACCGCGGGAGTCGCACAGGCAGAAAAAAGGAAGGGGATCCCCGAGGGGATCCCCTTCCGTGACGTCATCCGCGAGTCCGGGCGGGTACGATTACCGGACCAGCATCATCTTGCGCGTGGCCTTGAACTCGCCCGCCTGGATCTTGTAGAAGTACACCCCCGAGGCCATTCCCACGGCATCCCAGCTTGCCTGGTAATTGCCGGCGGGCAGGTAGCGGTTGACCAGTGTGGCGACCTTTTGGCCCGCCGCATTGTAGACTTCGAGCGTCACGTGGGCGGCCTTCGGGATGGCGAAGGCGATGGTCGTGGTCGGGTTGAACGGGTTCGGGTAGTTCTGCTCGAGGGCGAATTCGGTGGGTACCTGCCCGCCCGTCTGAGCCACGCTGGACACCAGGAGGGACACGGGAGCTGACTTCTCGCCCTCGTTGCCGGCGAAGTCGGTGGCCGAGATGGCGTAGTAGTACACCTTGCCCGTGTCCACTGTGGTGTCAATGAACTGGTGCTCGGCCACGCGGGCGATGGGCTGGCCGAAGCTTCCGCCCTCGGTCCGACGGTAGATGTTGTAGTAGCGGACATCCTTCGGGCCGGACACCTCATCCCGGCTGGGTTCCCAGCTCAGGAAGACCTTATAGTCCGTCTGGGAGGCCGTGACCACGGCCGGCGGAGACGGAGCCAGGTTATCCCGAGAGATGCCCTGCACCACGTTCGATTTCACGAATACGTTGGGATCGCTGGTGTGGGCGGAGACCATGAAGGAGGCGGGAACGCCATCGGCCAGCGTCGGGGCCACGTAGCGGTAGCCGTCCAGGTGAAGCTTCGGGATCTGGGCGATGTACGTCCAGATCTCCCCGTCCACCTCGTATACCTCGCCCGGCTGTCCGGCCATGGCGAGCATGGTCTTGATATCGTTCACGTGCCGGGCGAACTTCGTGGCGCCTTCGGCGGGGGAGCTTCGCCACAGGTTGTAGTGCGTGATCTCGCGCTCCTCGAATACACCGTACAGCGTTTCCGCCCAGATGGTCTGCTTCTCGCTGAAGGACGACCGCCACGTCACAATGACCTGCTTGCCATTGTCCTGCGGAACGTCCACGACCGACTGGATGAGCGGATGGCCCAAGCCTGAGTAGACCACGATGTCGTCGATATCCACACCGACGACGTAGGAGTTATCGGACTTCAGGTGGAACCGGATGAGGAGGGTCTGCCCACCTTTCTTGAGAGCTGGGGTCAAATCCACGTTCAGATGCGCCAGATAGCTCAAGGGGCGCGATGTTCCGTAGTAGTAGTTCGGCAGGCGAACCAGATCCGACTTGATGCTGTCGTGGTCTTCCCAATGGAAGGCACGGGTCCACGTCTTGCCACCGTCGATGGACCAGTCGATGTTGAAGTCTGTATTCTGAAGTCCGAACGGGCCCGGGATGTTGGGATGCGAGGTACGGAAGTAGACGTAGTACTGCATGTAAAGCGACGCCTCTCTCTCCAGGCCCGAGATGTCGATGGGTGGAGTGATCAGGTACTCATCCAGTACCTCGGAGCTGTCGTAGGGCGCGGCCAGATCGGGACCGGGGTCGAGGTTGCCCCACGCGTACGAGATGAGGGCTGATCCTTCCCCAAAGATGAAACTGATGTACTCCCAGGTGTTCACGTTAGAGCCAGTGGCAGTGCAACCACCGCCGTTGACCACCGAGAACCCGAAGTCCTCCAAGCTCTTCTCTCCAGCCCGAGGCTCGAAGTCGCAGCGCCAGATCACTTCCTGGAGTGGTGGCCCGAGCACTTCGAAGGTGACCTCCACGCTGTTGTTTGTCAGGTCTTCGTCGCTGGGCGGGCTCACCTTGGCCTTGAAGACGTACGTACCCGGTTTCTCGACCGTCCACACGCGGGCAGGGGCCACTGGGATCTCGAGGACGCTATCCGGGCGGAAATTGGTCACATTCAAGCTGGCGAACATGTTCGGCCAAACCTTGACCAGGCTGTCCCCGACCTGCTCGTAGATGTCGCCCGTCCACCGGATCGTGCCCGTGATAGCCTGAAGGCCCGCGTTGGCAATGACAACACGTGGGGCTACCTGCTTGCCCACAGCTGCCAGCTCGAGCCCCTTGGCGCCGAGAGCTTGCACATCGTAGGTAAGCCGGCCGATTCCGTACAGGACGACGTCGTCGAGGAAAAGACCGCGGGTATCCGCGCCGGTTCCGTCGCTGATCCACTGGAAGGCGATCCGGATCTTGTCGCCCGGCATGATCTGGGTGCCGAAATTCGGAACGCTAATCGGGGCTACCTCAACCCAGTTGGGTTGCGGATTCGCGACTCCGGACACGTTCACCACCGAGAAATTGTTGCCGGGGACGAATCCGTCCGCCACCATCTGCGAGCTGCCCGACTCCCCACCATCGTCGTAGAAGAAGACGGTGGTTCCGTCGCTTACGGTGATTTCATCGAGCGCCCAGTAGCCTTGGGCCGTGCCGTAGTCGCCCTTGCTGGAGAAGCGGATCTTGATCTTCTGACCCGCCCAGGCCGACAGGTCGAGCGTCACATCGGTCCAGGCCGGCTGGGGATTGCTGCCATCGTAGGCTGCGAGGCTTGTGTAGCTCTGGAAATTGTCCGTCGAGACGTCCACGGAGTAGTAGTCGAACTCCGGCTCGGAGTCGTATCGATGCTTGAAGGACAGGGTCACCGTGGGGCCGGCAGCCGAGAGGTCGATCTCCGGGCTAATGAGCCACTGTCTCCAGTGCGGGATATCCACCGGCACCATGATCCAGGAGCTTGTGCCCGCTCCGGGGTTCGTGTTGGTGAAGTGCCACCAGCTTTCCACCTTCCCCACCAGATGCGCCAAACGGAAGGTCCCGGTCGGCACATCCACGTCGTAGTAGTAGCCCAGCTTCAGGCCCTTGAGCGGGCTCGCAATGCCGCCCACTTCCACCTGGGTCGGAAGCTGAATGACCGGGGAGAGCACGAAGTCGAGCTCTTCGTTCAGCGTGGCACGGGCGTGCCAGCTATGGGTGGGGCTGTGGGCATTGGCCTCGGTGAGTTCCCATGCCGACAGCGGCTGGAAAACCCGTCCGCCTCCCGGCGCGTCGACCAGGTTCCAGCTGGCATCCGTGATCCAATTCCCCTGTGTCCCCTCAAAGTCGTCTGACCACAGGATGGGGCCCTGGGTCGTGCCGGCTTCCAAGTAGATCGCGGATTCGGGTAGCCGTGGCTTCTGCGCTTTCCCCGTCGTCGCGACGCGTCCCGATCCAGCTGTCGAAGCCCACGCAACTGCACTTGCCACGAGCACAAAGCCAGCCACAATACCTGCGCTTCTGCCTCTCATCGTTTCCTTCTCCCGTTTTGGTTCACTGACCCACGGATTGAGCCAGCTTCACTCCATCTACTGTGCCTGGACCCATATCACCTCCTTTCCATGCTGGAGTCCGACGCGCCCCGCTACAAACTCTCGACAGAACGGAAATCTTTCCTCGCAGCGGTTCCTCTGGTGGGTTTATCACCTCCTTTCTACAAGCACGTACTAGCAGTTTGTCCCCCTCTTGCACTGCTCCCCGCCGAAACCCAGCTATTGCCCCTTCACGACCCAATTATATGCATTTCCCGTGGGGATGTCAAGATCGAAATCGTCTCGCCGCAAAGGTTGTATCAAGGCAAGGTCATGTGTCCGGCCGACGTTTCTTCGGCGCCCTGGCGTTCCTCATTTACCTCGCGTTGCCGGCGGGAGCCCTTATCTTCTGTACGGTAGACAGCTGTCGATCTCTCATTCCCACTTCGAGTATCTTCCGTCATGTTCATAACAAGGGGGGGAGGCGGTTCTATTTCCGGGAACGCCACGGGCGAGGCTGGCGCAAAGCGTTGCCGAGTCCCGGCGTGCCCTGCGATCCCGCCGGCTCCCGGTTGCAATCCACTCCCGTCGCGCCCCAGGACGTCCCTTCTGGCCTTCGATCCTCGTTGGGCTTCGGGTGCGTCATTCCTGGTGGCCGCTACCTGCCTGTATCCGCCGACTGGTGGCTCCAGCTCCATCTCCTCGCTCAGTTTGCCGAATCGGTACAGTGGAGCGTCGTGCGTACGTGGATCTCAGAGTGCCCCTTGACGACGGGACAATTCCCCAAGCGTGCACTCCATTCGGAGGGTCGGAGGGCTCGATCGAAGAAGTTCCAAACGAGAAGGCCGTCGGGACTTTCCGGCTCGAGCAGCCACGCGATCAGCAAAGCAAGGGGCTGGGAGGTGGGGACGAGGTAGCTATTCGGCGGCAGGACCGCTTGCGCTGTATCATAATGGCCGGTCACGCTCAGAAGCCAATGCCCCTGGTACGGGAGCTTTCCAGTTTCGAGCGTCTCCAGGCGGAAGACTTCGACCGGACTGCGCAGGCTGTCGAGGGTACGGAGCACCGTGATGCCATGTCGGCAAAGCGTCTCTGCGGCTTCGGGAAAGGCCGGGCCGAAGGCGTACCACCGAGGCAGGCGGACCCTGGCCGTGGGGATGACGCATCCGAAGTAGGGCACGCGATACTCAGCCGGCTGGTCCGTCTCGCGCCAGCGGACTCCGCGATCTCCGCTCGTGTCGGGGGCGAAACGATAGCTGAGGATGCGGATCGGCTCAGGACAGGGGGTCTCCTTGAAGCGTAGCGCGATCTCTCGGCCTGGCCCCCTTGCTGCAGCGTGGCGATCGGCCTCGCGGACAAGGCGCAGCATCTCCTCGCCGTGGGAACTGGTGTACTCCAGGATACTCGCCACAAACCGGTAGCATCCCCAGACGCGCTCCTCGAATGGTGCGTAGGCGTAGTTTTCAACCAGGATGGAGAAGCGGTTTCGAAGCCCGACGTAGTTTGTCCCGTACCGCGGGAAGGGATCGTACGTGACCCACCCGCTATCTGGCTGGCCCGGCACACGGAAGTTTCCGTAGGGGATGACAGGGCTGCGGTAGCGCTGCTCCATCGCCTGCTCGACTTGTTGCATGAGACGGCTTCGGAGATAGTCGGTGATGCTGGGGTCAATATCTGGATTGCGCGGGATGTCGTAGGTGACGACATGCCGGTGTCGGGACCCGTCGGTGGTGTGGATATCCACGAACAGGACGGGGTCCCATTCATTGAGCGCCCTCAGCACCCCCCGGATCTCGGGGCTCTCCACCTTGGTGAAATCCCGATTCAAATCGAGGTCCTGGCCATTGTTCCGCTCTCCCACGCCGCCCTCCGGGCCGGCCTGGTCGCGACGATTGCGCGGGCTGATGCGCTCGTTCCCATCCGGATTAAGGAGGGGGACGAAAAGGAGGATCTGGTTCTGGAGTAGGTGCGCCTTGTCGCCACAAAGGATGTCGCGGGCGAGCATTTGGAGGGCTTCTTTGCCCTCCACTTCCCCGGCGTGGATGTTGGCTTCCACGAAGACGACCGGTTTTCCCGTCAGACGAGCCTCGCGAGGACTGGCCGGAGGTGGATCTCCGAGGATCAGCATCCACACCGGGCGTCCCTCCGTGCTCTTGGCGATCTGCTCAACCAGGATCCTCGGGCTCAGACGCTGGAGCTCTCCGACGAAAGCCTCCAGATCCGCGAGCCTCGAGGTTCGTTTGAAGCCGCTCGCTTCAGCGACGGTGAGAGGCTGAGAGAGAGCGGCGGAATGCACCAATTGCAGCACGAAGGCAGCAAGAAGCGACACTTTCCTCCGTCCCATGCTTTTCCTCCTCCAGTGCCGCTCGTGTCGCGGGCGATTCTGGCCCTCCGGATCCGGGCACGTAATGCCGCCCGCGCCTCGCGAAGGAATCCTGTTGAGCACAATCCGCGGGTCACCGTCTTGTCCGTACCGGCCCTGCTCGGCCGAACGCGGGGCGGATCTGCCTTTCCAAAGATTACAGAACCCCTGGCGAAAACCCAAGCCTTTTGCCGGGGAAGGGTTGACTTTGACGCCCGACGTGCTTAGCTTTACCCCGGATGACGCCACGCTTCCGGCCGCCTTCGTGTTCGTTCCCGACCGGGACGAACGGAGAAGAGTCTCGAGCTCCCGATTCGACGCAAGCGAGGAGGGATTGCCTCATGCGCCCAGCGATATCGCCCTCGCTGTTGTTAACCCTCGCGCTCAGCTCAGTGGCGTTCGGTCAACTCGTGCAAAAAGATACCACCTTCCAGATGGACGACGGGGTGAACATCGACGCCACGTTCTTTCGCCCGAGCGGTTCGCCGCCCGACTCGGGTTTCCCCGGGGTGGTGCTCGTACACGGGCTCGGAGGAAGCAAGAGAGATATGTTCAACATCGCGCAAATCCTCGGGTGGAAGGGCTACGTCGCGCTGGCCTACTCGGTGCGAGGGCAGGGAGGATCCGGTGGAGTGCGAACGTTTGACGGGGAACGTGAACGGCAGGACCTGCGGAGCCTGATCGCCTGGCTCGGCTCCCGTTCCTACGTCAATCCCCGGCGGCTTGCTGTGGTGGGGGGCTCGCAAGGAGGGCAGCATGCCTGGTGGGCCGCGATGTTCGGCCTTGGGGTGCGGACCATCGTGGCCGTTGCGGGCTTTGTCGGCGACCTCTCGTCGAACGGCTGTATCGAGACCGCCGTCCTGGATGTGCTCTCCAGCAGTCGGGTCCGCTACGACGCCACGTGGTCGAAGGTGCGGGCCTGGGTCCTGGCAGATAACCTCGACAGCCTCCAGGCGGTGATGCCGAACCGGGACGATTTGGTGAGGGATATCCGGATCCCGGTGATGCTTTCCTTCGCCTACCGCGATTGGCTCTTTGCTGTGAACGAAGGCCTGCGGCAGTTCGATCTCCTCCCCGGGCCCAAGCTCCTGCATCTGGGCACCGGCTACCACGGGGCCCCAAGCTCAAACGAGGTGGAATCTGCCCTTTACGTGCTGGCGCTCAATTGGGTTGACCGGTGGCTCAAAGGAGTGGCTGCGCTTCCTATCCCTCAGGTGGCCTACCACGTTGACGGGACGTGGGAGCTGCGCGAAGCGTCGCGCTGGCCGCCTGAGGACGTGCGGTGGGAGACGTTCTATCTGAGCCCGGACGGCAAATTGGCGCGTCGACCGCCATCCTCAGCCACTCGATTCATCTTGGGGCAGAGGCTCTTGGATGGAAGCTACACGGCCGAGCGCGCCGCTGCCGACGGCTTCGGCCCGAGTACGGTGTCGAAGTTCCGGCTGGATGTGCTGGAGTTCCTCAGCGATCCCTTCCTGAAACGCACCGAGTGGGCCGGGTCGCCGGAGTGCCGGTTCCACCTGCGCTGGGGCCCGCAGAAGAGCCAGCTGCATGTGCAAGTGTACGATGTGGACCCGTCCGGGACCTGGCATTTCCTTCAGAGAGGCAACATTGCCTTGCGCTGGGGGAGACGGGACACCTTGGTGCATTTCCGGTGTCAGGCCTACGCACACGAGTTCGCGGAGGGGCACCGACTCGGGATTCGCCTCACCCCCATCGACTTCGTGGAGGAGGAGGGACGCTGCTACGTGATCCCCTTCTTCAATGACTTCGAAGACACCCTGCTGGCGGAGGCGGAATCGCCTCTGGAGATCCTTTTCCCACTTCGCGGCGGAGAGCCAGTGGGTGTGGCGCAGCGGGCGGAGGCACGGCAGCTGCCGATCCAGTTTGAGCTCGGTCCCCCGCGGCCGAATCCCTTCAACTCAGCTGTGAGTGCTGAGCTGCGCCTGCGCGCGAAAAGCTTCGTGGCAGCGAGGATCCTTGATCTCCGCGGCCGAGTGATCAAAGAGCTGGTGGCGAGGGAGTATCCTCCGGGTGCCCATCTTCTTCGCTGGGATGGGCTCGACCAAGCGGGCCAACCTGCTCCGAGTGGAGTCTACCTCTTATCCGTGCAGGTAGGGAAGGGGAGCGTCACTTCCAAGCTCTGCCTTGTGAGGTAGAGGCTTTCCCTTTCGGATTCGGGGGAGGCCTTAGCCCCTGGCGACCCGACGCCATCGCCAGGGGCTCAACTCACGCCTTTCGGATGCAGTGCAGAACACCCCGCATCGAGGCGAGGCTCGCTTGTTCCCTGGTGGGCTGGTCGAGATGGGTCTCCAGCGACAGGGTACCGCGGTAGCCATCCTTGATCAGAGCGGCGAACTGCCCGACGAAATCGACCTGTCCTTCGCCGACCACCGCCCAGCGGTAGCGGCCGCTCTGCGGATCCCGGACCGCATCCTTGAGGTGGAGGTGGTAGATCCTGTGTTTCGGGATCCTCTCGTATCCTTCGCGGAAGCTTTTTTCTCCTGCGAACACCGCGTTGCCCGGGTCCCACAGCACGCCAAGGAAGGGCGATTCGAAGGACTGAATGAACTCAGCTACCTCCGCGCCGGTGGCAACGTTCGTCGTGTACTCGTTTTCCACCACGATGCTGACCCCGTTGTGCTCGGCGATCTTGAGGGCGCGCCGCAGCACTTCTCGGATCTCCGGCATGACCCCCGGACGCTCGGAATCCGCCACGCGCCAGAAAGTGAAGGCGCGGAATTGGGGCACATTGAAGTACCGGGCCGTGTCGATGGCGCGGCGCAGGATCTCTTCCTGGTCCACCCTCGGCTCGTATTCCTCCGCCTCCTCCCGGGCGATGGGGGTTGTGCCCGGGAAGGTGGTCTTGTAAGTTGGGGCCGCGATGTTGGACACGAACAGGCGATACTTGGCGAGCAGATCCCTCAACTCCCGTCGCTCATCGGAATCGAGGAAGATGACGTGTTTGCCCCAGACCGTCCGCAGCTCCACCCAGTTCAAATTCAGATCCCGCATGAGAGCGAGGGCCGGTTCGGGATCTTGGCTCACCTCGTCGGTGAGGATCCCGAGCCGGAAGCGCTCGACCGGCGCGGCTCGGAGATGGCGGCCGGCGAGCCATAGTCCGGCGGTCGCAGTGGCGGCGCGAAGGAATTTCCGCCGGGACCAGCCTTGAGCCGCGGCCTTCATGAGCCGAGCACCTTTGCCACGGTGGCTCGCAGTTCGGCCACGAACCTCGGGATCGCGACGCGGGGTTCTTCCTCCGCCTCGTATTCGATGTGCAGGTAGCCGCGGTAGCCCACCTCCGCGAGGGTCCGGATGATCCGTTCCGTGTCTACGGGCCGTTTTCCACCATCCGGTGCGAACACCTCGGTCTTGACGTGGGTCGTCACTGCGTAGGGCGCTACCTTCTTGATCTCCTCATACGTATTCGTCCGGAAATTGGCGGTATCCAGCAGGAGCGCGAAGTTGGGGGAGTTGATCTTGCTGCGGATCTTGAGCACGAGGTCGGCGGTCTCGGTGACGCCTCCGTGATTCTCCAGGGCCAGGATGACGCCGCGTTTCTCGGCGTACTCCAGTGCCCGGAGGAGGCCGTCCACGGTCCAATCCACCGCCTCGTCGGGGGTGGCTCCCTTCGGGATATTCCCGCCGAAAACGCGGATGCCATTCGCCCCGAGCTCGACGGCGGCATCGATCCATTGCTTCATCTCTTCCGCTTGCCGGATGCGGACCTCAAGGTCCTTCTGGCAGAAGTTGGTGCGCGTGGCGATGTCGGGAATGTCCAACCCCAGCTTGTAGGCGCGGAACTTGAGGCGGTGCAAGTAGCTGGGCTGCGTGGACTCGTAGTAGTACGTGGTGAGCTGGATCCCATCCAAGCCGAGGCGCGCCGCCTCGTCGATGAAGTCCTCCAGCTTCATCTCGCCGCTGGTCAGGTACTTCCGATAGGAGTAGGCACAACAGCCGAGCTTCATCATGGGTTTCAGCGGCGCTTGAGGTTGCGTCGAGGGGTTTTGCCCGAGAGCCGAAAGCGGTCGGAGCGCCATTGTGCCTGCCGCCGCCGTGGTGGAAGCCAAAAACTCCCGTCGAGAGATGTCTCCTCGCATGTTCGCCCTCCTGCGTGGCTTTCCGAAGTTCGCTTGGCTACGCCAGCTCCTCGTGATCCGGCCAGAGGACGACTTCCCCTTTGTCCATGGCCTCATTGGCGATGAGTGCCGCGACCCCGGCATTGTAGCCGACGATGACGTCGGCAAAGGGCTTCTTCCGGGTGCGAACGCATTCGGCGAAGCTCTCCAGCTGCAGGTACTCCTCGGAGTGGGGCATTTCCGGCTCGATCCACTGCCCCCGGTCGGCGTTGGGATCCTCCGGCAAGAAGGTGGCGGTGCCGATCGCGACGGTCTGGAACAGCTCGCGCTCCAAGCTCCACACGAACTCTTTGAACTCGGAGCGGCGCGTCGGATTCTCGCGGTAGACCTTGGCGCGGCTCGTGGTGAGCTCGATGGTCCCTTCGCTTCCCATGATCTGCTCCGAGGCGCCGTAGAACTTGTTCCGGGTGATGCTGGTGTACACCAGTTTGACGCCATTCGGGTACTTGTAGACCACGCTGACGTTGTCGTACACTTCGCGGCCGTCCTTCCAGTAGTCGATCCCGCCGATCCCGACGCAGCTTTCCGGATGGATGTCCCCCAAGGCCCAGTTGGCCACGTCGATCTGGTGGGTGCCCAATTCCGTCATCAGGCCGCCGGAAAATTCCCGGTAGAGCCGCCAGTTGAGCTGTTTCTCAAGGGAGGGATCCGGCACTGCTCGTCGCCAGTCGGCGTTCCGGTGCCACTGGGCCCGAATGAATACCACCTCGCCGATGGCCCCCTCCCGGATCAAGCGCATGGCTTGGTGATACACCGGGCTGTAGCGCCGCTGTTGACCCACCTGGAAGACGCGGTTCGTTCGTTTCACCCACTGGACGACCTCCCGCGCCTCCTCCACGCTGTACGTCATTGTCTTCTCGCAGAAGACGTCCTTGCCCGCCTGCATCGCGTCGATGCACATGCGCGCATGCAGGTGGAGCGGCGTGGCGATGAGCACGCTGTCCAGATCCTTCTGCTCCAGCATCTGCCGGTAATCCTGATAGGCCGGAATCTTGCCACCCGCCAGCTTCAGGCCTCGCTCAAGGTGCGGCTGGTAGACATCGCAGACAGCTGCCACCCGCAATCCGGGGATCGTGTTGATGATCTGCAGCAGATGAGAGCCTCGGCTTCCGGTGCCGATGATGCCGATCGTCACCGTGTCGCTGGCCGACGGCTTGGCTCGGCTCCTCTCCGCCGACCCGAGGACGGCCGCTGCCCCCACCGTCGCCAGTCCAGCCCGCTTCAGGAAATCCCTGCGAGAGTATGTCTCCTTGGCCATTCTTCTCACACCTCCAGGAAGTTCATCTCCCGGAGAGCCACTTCTTCGCCCATGCGGATTGCGAAGATAGCTCTCGCTCTTTCCTCTTGAAGGACGGCTTCGCTGCGCTCGGGCCCGAGGACCATGCAGGCTGTGGAGAGGATCTCGGCCACCACCGCATCCGGATGGATGACGGCCACGGCCTGTACCCTCTCCACGGGAGATCCCGACTCCGGATCCAGGATGTGACCGTAGACGCGATCGCCCTGTCGGAAGCGGCGAACCGTCGAGCCGGACATGGAAAAAGCTTGGTCCCGCAGGTTCACCGTCCCCGGGGGAATGCGGGGGTCCTCGTCGTAGCGGAAGCCGAAGGTCCAGCCACAAGCGCCGGGCCGGTCTCCCAGACCGTAAATGCTGCTCCCTCCGAAGGACAGAAGCCCTCGCGTCACCCCAAACCGACGGAGCAGCGTCACCACTTCCCTCAGAGCATGCCCTTTGCCCATGGCCCCCAGGTCGATCTCCAGCTGCGGATGAAGGAAACGGACCTGCCTTTTCTCCACATCCAGCTCGATCTTGTCCGCACCCACACGGTCCAGGAGCTCGCGCAGGCGCGCCGCCTCCGCCAGATGAGGCCGGCGATCGTAGAAGCCCCATTCCCGAACCAACGGAGCCACTGTGATGTCGAAGGCACCGCGAGTCTTTCGGAAGTAACGCAGGGACAGGGAAAGGATTTCCACCATCTCGTAGTCGATGAGCACAGGGCCCTTCCCAGCTGTGCGATTGAGACGGCTCACTTCGGACGTGGGAAGAAAGCGGCTGAGCTTGTTCTCCAGTCGCTCGACCTCCTCGCGGACCTCGTTCACAAGGGAACGGAGGAGCCTCTCCTCCTCGTGGAAGAGAACGAGCTCGAAGTACGTGCCCATCGCGCGGAAGGAAGACGTCACGCGAGGCAACCTCTTCTCTTCCGCCGCGGTCGGTATTTGACGGTTCTCCAGCTCCACCCTCCCTTCCCGCCGGACAGTGATCTCCCTCGTCGGACCGCTGCGGTGCCCTCTGGGATCAACGGCTCAACAGGACTTCCGTTTCCCCGGCGAGCAGCCTAATGGGCTTCAGGTGGCCGCTGCGCTTCACCTCCGATCGCAAGAAGATGGGGAGCTCGCCTTCCGTCGCCGCGGTACGCCGCAGGCTCTCGAGGGCTGCCGGTCCGAGCACCACATCCTCGAGCCCGAAATTGAGCTGGACCGACCACCCCTTCTCGACCTGGTCGATCTTCCCCGGCCAGGAAGGCGCAAAGTCCACGTACGTGATCCGGTAGCCCTGTCCCTCTGCCACATACGAGAGGTTCACGGGCTGTCCCGGTTGGGGCAGTTCGCGTAGGTCGTAGAAATTCCAGCTGTAGCGACCCACCTCTTCCTTTCCACCCAACGGGAATCGGACGTCCACGTCGTAGGCGTAACGGGAGGCTGCGCTCTTCCGGACCGAAACGACGGTCCCGTAGACCTTGTTTTCGAACTTAGGCATCGGCGTCAGGAAGACGATCCGACCACCTTGGCAGCTCACCCACACGGCCGTGCCGGGCTCCGCCTTGCCGTTGTAGGGGCCAACGTAGGTCCCGGTCAGGGTCTGTCCCTGCCGCTCGTACGTCACGGTGAAGCGCTGGATCGGCTCGAAATTCGTCACCGTCCCCAGCAGGACCGGATTGGGTCCCTTGGGCCGGGATGCGCTAAGGGCCGTGGGGACCCAGCGCTCGCCCTGTTTTTCGAGCCAAAGATAGGCGCGCGCGCCTTTGCGGAGCGCCGATTCTTCCACCCGCACATCAAAGGAAGACAGCCGAGACCATGCGAGGGGCAGATGCAGCCGGTCCGCTTCGAGAATGGAGTTCACGGTGTTGGCAGATAGCGGCACCACCACGGTCTGCTTGGAGGAGCTTCCGGAGCCCACCGCCCAGATGACGATGAGCGCAAGCCATTGAAGACCGATTCCAATCCCCAGGGCAGTACGCTTTTTCATCTCGACTTCTCCGCTTCCGCCTTGTTTGCGCTTCGGTCTGCAAGATACCACAATAGCGCGAGCACGATGCCGTTCAGGTACAGAAAAAACGGTTTGGGCTGTGATGGCCAGATGAGGTCAAAATACCGCACGCCGGCGAAGATCACGACACCCGCCAACGCCAGGTAGAAGACAAAGCCGTCTCCCGACCGGTAGCCAAGCCAGACTGCGCCGGCCAAGGCGAGCAGGGTGATCATCCCGAATGCGAACGGGGTGAGCAAGAAGTAGTCCGTCAATAAGGAACCCGCGAGCTCTCTCGGGATGCGTTCGGGGAAGACTAGATAGACCCATACGGCGAGCGTGGCGATGACCACGCCCACCGCGACGGCCGGGTTCACCCGCCCGCGTCGGAATCCGGTGATGAGCCCGATGATGATGCCCAGCGTCACGATCCCGTTCACGATGAGCAGGGGCAATCCCCCCTTGAGTTGCCATCCCGGATTCGCCAGCACCGCCTGCGCCTGGCTCACGCCGAGAGCATGCAGGCTGAGGAAGCCGAGGGATCCGAGGAGAAATGTGCAGCCGATCCACTTCCACGCATCGGCAAGACGGGATCCTCGCCCTCCTTCCAGTTGCCCGACGACGACCCACAGCCCGCCCCAAAGTACCAGCGTGAAGGGCAGAAAGAGTTCAACGGGCGAGAAAGAAGGCTTCGCCGCCAACCCCAACCATGCGGGGAAGGTGACGGCCACCAGGAGCAGATTGATCCAACAGGAGATTCGCAGCGTCAACGGCAGACCCGCGAGCAAGAGGAGGGGAAACCACAGATTGAGCCGGTGCTGGTAGAGTCCAACCTGAAGCATCCAGCCGGTCAGGGAAACGGTGGAAAGCACCAGCAGAAGCCGCGAGTTGGTGACCCAGGCCAGAAGCAGGCTACCGAGTCCGGCCAAGAGGAGGGCGAGCGCGGTAGGGGCGGATAAGCCGATGCCTTCCGCAAGAGCCGCCACCCCGAATCCAAAGGCCACCACACCCGCGGCCAGGATCACCTCCTGTGCCGCAGGATGCAATCGTTTTTGCCAGCCAGAAAGCGCGAGGCCATTGGCAGCCACCATGACCAGCAGGGCGATCGCAAGGCGTGGTCCCCACGCCAGCAGAGAGGGACCGGTGAATAGACTGTGCCACAGTCCGGCCGCCAGCAGAAGCAGGCCCGCAATCGCCATGGCCAGGCTCCGGCTTCCGAACCTCCGGGGGAGGGAAAAGACGGCGGATTCACCCTCGGCGGCCAGAATCCTCCGTACGTGCCGCGGGCCAACGAGCCCCTTTTCCATCCATTGGACGGCCCTGTCCTTCAGCCAAGTTGCTGCATTCCATTCGCTTCCCATCGGCAGACTCCTACTTCTGTGCGTCCGTCAATCGAAATCCTCCGCTCGGACCTGACGAAGCGCGGGTTTCCTCCGAATCCGGGTCGCTGCTTTGTCCTGACGGCGCAGGGCGTCTCCCGGCCTTTTTCTCAAGCAGATAAGCCCCGAGCCCGATGGACCCAATGACGAGGGCCGCGGCGGCATTGACAATTCGCTCTTCGGCTCCTTTGCTCAAGCCGGCCACCACCAAAAGCCACGCGCCGAAGACCATCAAGAAGATCCCGATGGCGCCCACGGGTCCGATGGTTCGCATCGCCGTCGCCCTGCGCTCTCAACCGAAAGTCCAGTACAGAAATGCTTGGAGGAGCACCACGAATGTCGCCCAGAGTTTCAGGTTGCGCCAGCCTTTGCGGTCCGGAGCCCCGCGGTAGATGTAGCGGCTCGGTAGCGACCAGACCCATCCGATCACCACCGCGAAGAGGGCCATCACCAGGAGCTTCACCTGGTCCATCGAAAGCCCGGCTAACCAATCGAAGTTGAGCATCTCTCACTACGCTCCCGCGATTCTCCGTCGCAAGGCAAGCTGGACTTCTTCGTCCGCGGTGAGCTGGTACACCAAGCCGCGCAGCCGCTCCTGTGGATGGGGCTCGGTGAAGAGGCTCACGCCTGCCGTCACAAGCAGCGATACGAGGAAAGACCACCACGAGATGTACAGGAACGGATCCGAAATCGAGAACAGTCCCGAGCGGAACGCGAAGAGAAGGGTCGAAGTTGCGATTCCGGTGAGAAGACCCGCCGTGCCCCCCGCCGCGGTGGCGCGTTTCCAAAACATCCCCAGCACGAGAATGGCCAGCGTCGGGCCTTGGATGATGGAGAGGAGCGTCTGCACGTACACGTACATGCCCGGAAACTGCTGAGTCAGTGGAGCGGAGATGACGCCGACGAGGAGGATGACCAGCGTCGTCAGGCGACCCACCCGCAGGTAGTGCTTGTCGCTTGCCTTTCGGACCAGGAAGCGCTCGTAGATATCCTTCGTGAACAAGGTGGCGGCCGAATTCAGGGCCGAGTCCACGCTGCTCATCATCGCGGCCAGAAAGCCTGCGAAGACCAGGCCCGTCAGTCCAGGCGGTAGGAGTCTGTGGATCAGCATCGGGAATGCCTGGTCGCCATCCCCGATTTCGGGGAACAGGGCGAGCGCGATCAGACCGGGCGTGACCACTAAGACCGGGATGAAGAGCTTCAGCAGGGAGCCGAAGATCATGCTCGCCTTCGCATGCCATTCGTCCTGGGCGCCCAGCGCGCGCTGGACGATCGTCTGGTTGCCGATCCAGTACGCATTGGCCAGCACGAAGGTCAGGCCGAACAGGATGCCCGTCCAGGGATACGGGGTCCCCGCGTCGGGCGGCAGGAACATCTGGAAATGTCGTTCGTACTGCGGGCCCAAGCCGTGAATCTTGTCCACCAGACCCGACCAGCCGCCGACCTCGTGAAGCCCAAGGGCAATGACGGCGAATCCCCCCACGTACATGATCACCAGCTGGATCACGTCCGTCATCACCACCGCCGAGAGACCGCCGCTGACGGTGTACACGCCCACCACGAAAGCCGTGATGAGGATCGAGAACGCGATGGGCCAGCCCATGAGCGTGTGGAGCAGCAGGGCCGAGGCCCAAAACATGATTCCCAGATCCAGGGCAATGAAAAGCACCCAAACCCCCGCCTCAAGGGTTCGCACCGCCACGTTGTAGCGGCGCTCCAGGTACTCCGGAATCGTGTACACTCCTGCGCGCCAGTAGTAGGGGATGAAGATGAAGGCGGCGATCAGCATGCCCGGGATGGTGCCTAGCCAGTCGAAGTTAGCCACGGCGATCCCGAAGCGGTAAGCCTGGCCGGCAACGCCTACGAAATCCACGGCGCCGATGTCCGTGACCACCAGCGACATCCCGATGGCCCAGAAGGGGAGGGCGCGTGCTGCCAGGAAATAGTCCTGCGAGCTGTGCACGTACTTGCGAAAGAAGGCGCCGAGGAGCAGCATCCCCACCAAATACAGGATCACCGTTACGGCATCGATGATGCTGAGTCCCATCGGTCCTTCTCATCCCCTTCGGCCCGCCTCGTCAACCCCCGTAGGCACTTGCACGCAAGGCCGGAGCGCCATCGGTAGATCCAAGATTTTCAAGGCAGATGCGGAGTTCTGCGCAAGACTCGCGGCGAATATAAGTAAATCCTGCCCCGCCGTCAAGCAGGATCGCTTGCCCCCAAGGCGGGTGCCGTGGAATTCGCCTCGCGGACCCGCACCGAGACGGATTTTCCCAGCTAGTGGTCAGATTCTGACCATAATCGGCTCCCTGGATTTGGACGCGCACGACGCTCTCCTGCGATGGACCTGCTCAATCCCTCGCGGGAACCGTTGCTGGGCCCGAAAGCATGGCGGACGCGGGGAAGAGCCAGAAGCCTTCGGCGGTAAAGAACATGCGGGCCCGGCCGATGAAATGTGTGGAGCCTTGCTCCAGAGGGACCGTGGCATGTGGGTTGCTCAGCCGGTTCGGGTGCCACGGGAAGAAGAGCCAAGGAATTGCAAGAATTGCCGTCCTCAATTTCGCTACGGTGAGTGGAGCGCCAGGGTTCGTGCTTTGTGGCGGGGGATGGTCGCGTACGGAGCACAAGTTGGGAGCGTGATCGATGGGTGAGGTGATCGCAGTCGCTAGCCAGAAGGGCGGTGTCGGAAAAACGACCACGGTGGTCAATCTGGGAGCGAGTCTGGCTGAGTTGGGCAAACGCGTTCTTCTGGTCGACGTGGATCCGCAGGGCAGTGTCGCCACCAGTTTCGGGATGAGCCGCTATGACGTGCGCGCGGGAATCCTAGAAGTGTTCACCCAGGACCTTCCCATTCGCGAGGCGATCCACCGGACGGAGATCGAAGGCTTGGACATTGTCCCGTCCAATGTGTGGTCCGATGAAGAGGAGAAGAGAAACCTCATGGGGGCGGCGGCGGAATCCAAACTGAGGCAGGCGTTGCAGCCTGTGCGGGACGAATACGACTTCATCCTGATCGATTGTCCGCCGAACCTCGGAAACCTCACCTTCAATGCGCTCATCGCCGCCGACTCCGTCCTGGTGCCGGTGCAGTGCGAGTACTACGCGCTGAAGGCGCTGGGGCGCTTCATCAAGGTGATCCGATCCGTCAAGGCCCAGCACAATCCGTCGCTTCGCTACCGCGGCTTCCTGCTGACCATGGTGGACCTCCGGAGCAACTTGGCCCGGCGCGTAATGGAGAAAGTGCGCTACACCCTTCAGGACCTCGTGTTGGACACGATCATCCCCCGGAATGTGCGGCTGGCGGAGGTTCCCTACTACGGCAAGCCGGCGGTCCTGTTCGACCGTTCCGCCAAGGGGGTAGCTGCCTATGCGCGGCTGGCGAAGGAGCTTTTGTACGGCAGCACGGGGCAGGCCTTCGAGAGGGCGGAGGTGGAGGAGGGAGCAGGTGTAGAAGCCCAGGTGGCATGAGGTTCCTCATGCAGCAACCGAGCCCGGAAACCAATTAGGGAGGATCTCCATGACACGGCAGGATGCTGTGCGACGGAGGAGGGAGGAGGATCGGGTCCGGCTGGCCATCCTCGTCGTGCTCACCATCGTCACCCCCATCCTCGGGTTCAGCTTCACCTTCCGCGGAGTCCGAGAGCAAGACCAGGCGGAGGAGCGCCTGAGGCAGCTGGAGTGCTCTGTCCGGACGCTGCGCGCCGCTGTGGATGTGGAGAATTTCCGGCAACAGACCGTGCGGCGGGTGGTTGGCATCATCAATCGCTACAATCCCGAGCTTCCGGAAGAGACGAAGCTCGACGTTGCCCGCACCATCTTCGATATGAGCCTCAGGTACTCGAATCTGAGCGTGGATCTCATTTGTGCCACCATCACCCAAGAGAGCCTGTGGCGACCGGACGCGGTCTCCCACGCCGGAGCCATGGGTCTCATGCAAATCATGCCCCTCACCGGCTGCATCCTGGCGCAGGCCGAAGGGCTGGACTGGTCGCGGCCGGAGGAGTTTCTGTTCGATCCGATCATCAGCGTGAGGCTCGGCTGCCGTTACCTTTCCGCGTTGATCGAGCTGTACGGCATCGACGGCGGCCTGGCTGCTTACAACTCCGGCGAGAGAAGGGCAGCCCTTTGGTTGGCCTGCAATCGCGATTTCCGGGTGCTCCGGGAAGAGACGCGGAACTACATCCCTTCGGTGCTCGAGCTACTCAAACGCTTCGAGAGCGAAGCGGGTCTCATGTGATGCGCGGATGACTGAGAGAGGGGATGACCAGAGGCGTCCGATGCCACGGAAACACGACGGAGAGGCTGGGTTCGAAAGGGAGCTTATTCGTCGCTTCTACAGTGCGCGCAGCTACTTCTTCCTCTGTCTGAGCGAGCATCTCGGAGAGGAACTCCCTCCGGAGGGCCCAGGGAGCGAGGAAGCGTACGGCCTTGTGGCAGCCTTGCTGGATCGGCTCCAGGCCTCCGACGACCCGCGGGCGGAGCTTGAAAGCCTGGCGGAGATCCCCGAGATCCGCGAGTACAACGAGGCCCTGGATCGGCAGGTCCAGCTTCTCAAGAGCAAGCCCATGGCGGCGGAAGAGCTCAAGCCGGCTATCGAAGGCCTGGCTGTCCATTTCCTCCGGGCCATCCTTTCCGCCTTGCGCAGTCCGAAGGGAAGAGACCTCCTCCTTCGCTACCTCGGGGTGCTCGAAGGGCCTCCGGCTGCCCTCGCGGAGGGGAAGCGGGGCGGATCGCAAGTCCGTTTCGCGGAAACCGACTTCCTTGAGGAGCATTTCCGCCGCATCGTGAACGAGCAGCTGGCGCAGACTCGGGACGACGGGACCCGACCCGCGACAGGAAAGCTGGAGCCGCTCTACCGCGCGTTTGCGGCCCTGCGCGAGGCAGCCATGATCCATGGCGATGAGGAGATCGAGGCCCTATCCTTCAAGATGGCGGAGCTGCTCCGTAGGGCCAGTGCGAGCCGCGTTCCAAAGGGACACGTGCTGCGACTCGCCCAGCGCACAATCGCCATGGTGAAGCAGCTTTCCGGTCGTGGCGCAAGGTCTGGAGAAGACCTCCGCGCACTCCTGACTGATCTTCAAGCGGCCCTGCAGGGGGATTTCCGCTCAGCCGAGAGGCAACCCCACAGGGGCTCGCCGCAGCCCCTGCGAGAGGTAGAGCCGTCCCCACCGGCGCCGGAGGTGCAGACGGTCGCCACGAGCCCCCTGCCCGAGGAAGAGCCGGCGGAATCGTCAGATATCGGCCGGAGCCCAGAGCCCTCGCTCGTGGCGGAAGACGCTGAAGCCTCCATGGCCGAGGGCAGGGAAGTGGATCTCACTGCCTTCATTGGCATCGAGGAATTGTTGGATCTCGACGAGGCCAGTCCGGATTCGACGACCGTGGGTGAGGTTGAGGCGTTGGCCGCCGGGCTTCAGGACGAAGGCGATCACGTTCCCGCAGCGGCAAGCGAGGTGGAGCCTCCGCCCTTCAAATTGCCGGGTGAGGACGATGAGGAGCTCCGCGCGCTGATCCAGGAGGTACGGGCGCACTCCTGGAAGGCGGCCAGGCAAGCGGAGCCGGATTATTCATGGGAGCGACTGGAAAGCGAGGAGCCGAGGAGTGCGGTCCGAGCCCCGAAAACGCCCGCGCAAAGCAAGCGCTCAGCTCCCTACGGTGAATTCCAAGCGGATGCTTCCTTGTACCTGGGGGTGATGGAGAGCGCATTGGCCCTGCTTCAGGCCGATCCGAGTTCGGAGACGGCTCTCGAAGACCTCGAAGAAGCGACGCAGAGGATGAAGGAGATCCTCCGGAGACTCGGCGACAATCGCTTGTGGACGCTAGCCTCGGCCCTCGGAGGCGCAGTAGGCCGTGCCCGTAGGCAGGCCGGAATGGTGGATCGCTCCCTGCTTCGGGCGGCGGAGGCGGCTACGCGACTCCTTTCGGTTGGGCCCGCTCAACCGCTGGACGGGGAGCTCAACGCGATTGTGTCCGAGCTAGTGCGATGGCAGGCGATCGCAAAGACAAGGGATTGCGCGGACCCGTGGTCATCTCCGGAAAGATCAACCGTTGCACAGGATGTCGCTCCCGAAGGCCGTCCCCAGTTTCGGCTCCGGAGTAGACTGGCTCCCGGGGAAATGGACGACGGCACGGGGCAAGTGGTGTGAATTTCGCCGTGGAGGCCTCTCCGGTCCCAGGACGGCGCATTTGGGGAGGCAAGGATGGATAGGATTGTGAAGGACGCGCTCCAGTCCCCTGCGGCACGGAATCCCGCACGTACGGGGAAGCAGCAGGACGGAGCTGGGGAGGCGGTGCAGGATCATGAGCTCCAGCGGATCCTGAGTCAGTGCCAGACGCGGATCCGGGTGGTCGGCACCGGGGGTGCGGGCAACAACACGCTCACCCGTCTGAGCGAAGTGGGGGTGCGGGGGCTGGAGAGTATCGCGGTGAACACGGACGCCCAGGATCTGCTGGCGGCCCGGGCCGATCGCAAGATTCTGATTGGCCGCAAACTGACTGGAGGGCTCGGCGCCGGAAGTGACCCTCGCATCGGCGAGGAGGCTGCCCGGGAGTCCGTGGAGGAGCTCCGCCGCGCCTTGGAAGGGAGCGACATGGTGTTCATCACCTGCGGCCTCGGAGGTGGAACAGGAACCGGCTCGGCTCCCATCATCGCCGAGGTAGCTCGTTCCTGCAAGGCGCTGACCATCGCCGTGGTCACGCTCCCCTTCACCGAGGAGGGGGTTGTACGCTGGGAAAATGCGCGGCGGGGCTTAGAGAAACTCAAGAAGAACGCGGACACGGTGATCGTGATTCAAAACGACCGCCTGCTCGACATTGTACCGGATCTTCCCCTGACGGCGGCCTTCCGCGTCGCGGACGAGATTCTGATGAACGCCGTTCGGGGCATCACCGAGCTGATCACGCAGAAGGGACTGGTGAATCTCGACTTCGCCGATGTACGGACGGTGATGCGGGAAGGCGGCACGGCCATGATCGGTCTCGGGGAGAGCAGCGGACCGAACCGCGCCGCCGAAGCCGTCGAGAGAGCTCTCCGGAACCCGCTTCTCGACGTCGACATCACCGGCGCGACGAGCGCTCTGGTGAATGTCACCGGCGGACCGGACATGACCCTCAAAGAGGCCAAGGAGGTGATGCGCGGCGTGGCCGAGCGGCTCGACCCGAACGCCCACATCATCTGGGGCGCGCGCATCGACGAGTCCCTCGGCGACGGGCTGCGGGTCATGGTGATCGCCACTGGCCTGCGGAGCCAGGGGAAGACGCCGGAAGAAGTGGAGCAAGCCCTCAAGGAGATCGAAATCACGGCGCTGGCCGATTTCGACGTCAAGGACCCCTTGCTCGGGGAAGAAAGCCTGGAAGCGGAGCCTGAGGAAGCTGCCGGGGAGCGACGGGCGGCCCGCGTCTTCGATGAGATCTTCGCCGAGGAATGTCGCGGCGACATCGAACTCCTGCGCCAGGCGGTGCTCCGACTGAACGTCGGGCTCAACGACCCAAGCATCCTTCGAACCCTGCGCACAGCCTGCTCCAACCTTGGCCACACGTCCGCGCTTTTCGAGCAGAAAGAGATGGAGCGGCTCTTTGCGGCCACGACCGATGTCATCGATGCCGCGCTCGAGGGCCGCTATTCCTTCTCTCACGGTTTGGTGAAGCTGTTTCAGGAGATACCGGAAGCGGCCTCCTCCGCCACCGCTGGGGAAAGAGGGGCTCTCCGGAACGTGAAACTGCTGACTCGCAAGATGGAAGGCCTGCTGAGGGCTATCAGTCAGGCAGGAGAAGCCGGCGCGGAAGACGGCGGCCAGGCCAAGACAGAGGAGGAAAAGGGCGAGGATGTGCCTCCTCCTCCCGACTACAGCAGCGAAGAGGACGCCGTTCGCTACATCATGAAGCTGTTTGACCGGCGATCGCAATGACGGAATGGGATGAATCCAGCGTACGCCGCAAAAGGCGTGTGCGGAGGCGATCGTGGCGATGCGGAGGGCCGTCAGCGCAGAAAAGGAGTTCGCGTCCGTACCGGACCGAGTGGTCACAGGCGAGGTGAGAACGGATGATTGAGCCTGCCAAGTCGGAGGAGCTTCGATCCGCCGAGATCCCCTTCGTGGACCCGGAACGAGTGCGGCGATTGGTGGAAATGGCCGCGAGGGATCCGGATCAAGAGCTGAAGGTGCATTTCATCACCAGTGTCTTTGCCAACATGGGGGAAATCGTCCAGGCGATGACCGACCGTTCCGCTCCTTTCCGGGAACGCCTCGAGAGGATGCAGAAAGCGGCCCAGGCCATCGAGGACCTGGCGATGATCCACGGCTACGAGGGGATCGAGACCGTCGCGCACAACGTGGCGCGAGCTCTGGTTGCGGTGGACCGACACGCCGAGCGTGAGTTCTCCGGGAAGCTGCAAGTCCGAATTGGAATGGCCCTGGAGGCCATTCAGAAGATCCTGGAGTTCTCGGGCGAGCTAAATGAACGCGTTCTAATCGAGCGGGCTGCAGGCCAAGTGCGACCGGAAATGGCTCCCCCCGATCGGGCATCCAACGTTCGTCCAGCCCAAGGGGAATCCGAACCGCTTAGCTCCCTGCTTGGACCGCCCGAGGTGGATTCCGCGCGCGTCGGCGAGCCCGAGGCGGATCTTGTCTCTCCGGAAGTGGCCCCCCGGGCTCCCCAGCCCCCCGAGGAGGAAGCAGGTTCGGATGAGCTCGAGGTGGAGCCCGGCGAGCAGGAGTGGGTCCTGGACGAGAAGCCCTTCGACATCCGGGAGGCGGAGCAGCTCCTTCGCTGGATCGCAGAAGATGCAGAGGTCGAAGAAGAGGGGGAGGCAAAAGGCGACGAATCCCACCGCCAGGAAGAACCACGCGAAGAGGAAAACATCGATGAGCTCCTCTCGCGGGTGCTCTCCGGATCCGTGCACGAAGTGGTTTCCGCACTTGACAAGCTCCTGGCGTCGGAAAATGGGACAACCGCTTCCGCCATCGACAACGCCTTTGTGGCCTTCGAGGCCTTGCGCGACACGGCGGAAAAGCTCCGGCAGAAGGACTTGGTTTCTCTCTGTCACTCCGCGACGGAGTTCCTGCGCGCCGATCTCGCCGCAGGGGTCCCGTTACCAGAATCGCATCGGGACCTGCTGAACCAAGTGGCACAGGCCCTCACCGCATTGGCGCAACGACCGCTCGGTGCGGAGGTCAAGTTGCGGGAACTGACCGAACGGCTTCTCCAGGAGACCTACGCGGGCGCGGAGGCTAGCGATCTCTTGGATGAGGCCGTGATTCTGGAGTTGCGCCGAAAGCTGGAGGACGAGGACGGGGGGCATCAGGCGAGCTTGCGAGGGAAGGTCCGGCGCCTGCTCGGCATTTGACGCCCTTGGGCCGCTCCGCAAAACGAGCAGGGAACCGGCAGGGGGGACGATTCGTTTGCCTGGCGTGAGCGCATTCAGCAGATCTGCGACAGACCGGGAGGGAGAATCGGAATGAAGGTTCACGAGCTCCACGTCTTTCCGCGATTGCCTGAGCTCTTGCGCCCGTTGGAGTTCCTGGCGCGCAATCTTTGGTTCTCCTGGAACTGGGAAGCGGTGCGTCTTTTCCTGCGCTTGGACCCGGAGGCATGGGAGAAGGCGTACCACAATCCCATCGCGATGCTCGGGATGCTGTCGCCGGAGACGCTGGAGGCCGCCGCTCAGGATGACAGCTTCGTGGCCGAGCTGGAGCGCGTGTACGAGCAGTTCAGCAAGTACCTGGCGCGCACCACGTGGTTCCAGGAGACCTACCCCGCCGAAGATGACTTCCTGGTGGCGTACTTCAGCATGGAATACGGCCTGGACGAGGGCCTGCCGATCTATTCGGGAGGCTTGGGGATCCTGTCTGGAGACCACCTGAAATCGGCGAGCGACCTCGGTGTGCCGCTCGTGGGTGTGGGTCTGCTGTATCAGCGCGGCTATCTCCAACAGCGCCTCAATCTCGACGGCTGGCAGCAGGAGCACTACACGGACAACGACTGGTACCGCATGCCAGTTACCCTTGAAAAGGATGCTGCGGGGCATCCGGTGAAGGTGTCCGTGGATCTGGCAGGGGACCGTGTCTGGGCCCAGGTGTGGCGAGTCCAGGTAGGCCGGACCCCTCTGTACCTGTTGGACACAAATCTCCCGGAGAACCCGCCGCAGCACCGGGGGATCACTGGGCAGCTGTACGGTGGGGACCGCGATATGCGCATTCGACAAGAGATCGTGCTCGGGATCGGCGGGGTGCGCGCGCTCGACGCCCTCGGCCTGCGGCCCACTGTGTACCACATGAACGAAGGCCATTCCGCGTTCCTGGCGCTGGAGAGGATTCGCAGCCTGATGAGCCGGTGGGGACTTACCTTCGATCAGGCCCGGGAGCTGGTTTGGGCCACCAATGTGTTCACGACGCACACTCCCGTTCCGGCCGGCAATGAACACTTCGATCCCAATCTCGTACGCAAGTATCTCGAGCCCTTGACCAAAGAGCTGGGGATCTCGTGGTCGGAGTTCTTGGCGCTCGGGCAGGAGGAGCCGGGAGTTTCTCCAACGTATTGCCTGACAGTGCTGGCGCTGAAGCTCTCGGCTTTCTGCAATGGGGTGAGTCGGCTCCACGGCTCCGTTTCGCGGAACATGTGGCGGAAGCTGTGGCCCGGCTTGCCTGAGCCCGAGATCCCGATCTCCCACATCACGAACGGGATCCACACCCGGACCTGGATCAGCCACGACATGGCGGAACTCTACGATCGCTACCTCGGGCCGAAGTTCGTGGAGGAGCCAGCCGACCAAAAGGTTTGGGAGCGGGTCGATCTGATCCCGGACGGCGAGCTGTGGCGCGTGCACGAGATACGCAAAGAACGGCTCATTGCTTTCGCCCGCCGCCGGCTGCGCGAATACTACCGCAGGCAGGGAGCAAGTTTGCAGAGCATTCAGGCCGCGGAAGAGGTGCTGGACCCGCACGCCTTGACCATCGGCTTTGCCAGGCGGTTTGCTGCTTACAAGCGCGCCGACCTGATCCTGAAAGATCCGGACCGGCTGCGCCGAATCCTGACGAACCCAGAACGCCCGGTGCAGATCATCTTCGCCGGTAAGGCTCACCCGCAGGACAACGACGGCAAAGAGCTGATCCGGCGGATCATCCATTTTGCGCGCGACCCTGGTCTGCGGCGCCATATCGTGTTCCTGGAAGACTATGACCTGGCGGTGGCGCGCTACATGGTTCAAGGCGTCGATGTGTGGCTCAACAATCCGCGCAGGCCTCTCGAGGCGAGCGGCACCAGCGGCATGAAAGCTGCAGCCAATGGGGCGATCAACGTCAGCATCCTCGATGGATGGTGGGACGAGGCCTATCGGCCGGGGGTCGGCTGGGCGATCGGATCGGGCGAGGTGTACGCAGATCCCGCCGAGCAGGACTATGTGGAAAGCCAGCTCCTCTACGAACTTCTGGAAAACGAGATCGTGCCCCTCTTCTACGACCGGGACAAGATCGGATTGCCGCGCGGCTGGATCCGAATGATGAAGGCTTCGATCAAGAGCCTGGCCGGCTATTTCAACACTCACCGGATGGTCAGGGAGTACACCGAACGTTTCTACCTCACCGCCCACCATTACTACCGGCGCCTCTTTCAGGACAATGGAGCGCCTGCCAAACGGTTGGCGGAGTGGCGCAGAAAGGTCTCCGCCCAGTGGAGCGGGGTCAGCGTCGTTGCCGACGGGGAGATCCCGGAGGAGGGGATCAAGACGGGCGACCGGATCCAGCTGAAAGCCGTCGTACGGGTGGGCCAGTTGACCAAAGACGATGTCACGGTGCAGGCCGTTGTGGGCCCCATGGACAGCCAGGGACAGATCCTGATCCCGGAGGTCCACGAAATGGAATTCGTGGGACAGGACGGCGATGCGCTGCGGTACCAGTGCGAAATCGAGTGCACGCGGGCCGGACGTCTGGGCTACGCCGTCCGGGTCTTGCCCCATCATCCGGATTTGGTCCATCCCTTCACCCCGGTGCTGGTCGCCTGGGAAAGCTGAGAAAACCACCTCCGTGTCCCGGTGAGGGGTACGGAACTCCAGGCAAGCAAGGGGTCCAGCTCCCCCAAGAAATGGATTGACTGAGTCCGGGGAAATGGCTAAGTTCAAGCCCAAGGAGCGAGTGGAAGTGGACCCGTAAGGAACCACTGGATGAGGAAGCTTTTCCTCGACGGCGAAAGCCTCACGCTCGAGGATCTGCAAGAAGTTGTAAGCTCCCCCCTGCTGCGCATCGAGGTTTCCCCTGAAGCCCGCCGGCGCATCGAAGCCGCCCGAGAGATCGTCGAAAGGAAGATCCGGGAGGGTCGGGTTGTCTACGGTGTCACCACCGGTTTTGGCAAGCTGGCCCAGGTGGTCATCGATCCCTCGGACACCGATCGCCTGCAATTGAACCTGGTTCGGAGCCACGCGGCGGGGGTGGGGGCGCCCTTGCCGCGTGAGACCGTGCGGGCTGTGTTGGTGCTCAAGGCCAACACCTTGGCCAAAGGCCACAGCGGCGTGCGGCCAGAGGTGGTGGACGCGCTCCTGGAGCTGTACCACCGGGGCGTGACGCCAGTGATTCCGGAACAGGGATCCGTCGGGGCGTCGGGGGATCTTGCCCCGTTGGCGCACCTTACGCTTGTCCTTCTCGGCGAGGGTTGGGCGGAGTACGGGGGCAGCGTGCTTCCGGGAGCTGAGGCCCTGAAGCGAGCGGGCCTGCGACCCTTGCGCCTCCGGGCCAAGGAGGGTCTCGCGTTGCTCAATGGGACGCAGGTGAGTACGGCCGTCGCCGCTTTGGCCCTCCTGCGCGCCGAGAACCTCCTGCGCTGCGCCGACATCGCAGCGGCCATGAGCCTTGAGGGATTGCTCGGTACCCCCTCCTCCTTCGACGAGAGGATCCAAAAGGCTCGAGGTTACGACGGCCAGCTCCGCAGTGCTCGCAACGTTCGCCGCCTGGTCGAGGGCAGCGAAATCGTGGCATCCCACAAGGATTGCGGGAAGGTCCAGGATGCGTACAGCCTCCGCTGCGTGCCCCAAGTCCATGGGGCCGTGCGAGAGGCACTCCAGTGGATCCGCGCCATCATCTCCGTGGAGCTGAATGCGGCTACGGACAATCCCCTCATTTTCGCCTCCGACGGGGAAATCCTCTCCGGTGGGAATTTCCACGCCCAGCCCATCAGTCTGGCGGCCGACTATTTAGCCATCGCCGTGGCCCAGCTGGCCAATATGTCGGAACGCAGGATCCAAGATCTGATGGATCCTGTGATCAGCCAATTGCCGGCGTTTTTGGCTCCGAAAGCGGGGCTGAATTCGGGGTTCATGATTGCGCAGGTCACCACTGCCAGCTTGGTCTCGGAGAACAAGACGCTCGCCCACCCCGCCTCGGTGGATACGATTCCCACCTCGGCCAATCAGGAGGATTTCGTGTCCATGGCTTCGTGGGCGGCGCGCAAGGCGATGAAGGTGGTGGAAAATGCGGAAGTGGTGATCGCCGTGGAGCTGCTGGCCGCGGCCCAGGCCTTCGACCTCCGGCGCCCCCTGAGACCGGGCAAGGGGACGAATCGGGCCTACGAGGTGATCCGTGGCCGCGTCCCCTTCATGGACGAGGACCGGGTGCTACAGCCGGATATCGAGGCGGTGGCCGCGTTGGTGAGGTCGGGGGAACTGGTGCGTGAGGTAGCGGCGGCCACGCCGCTGGAGTGAGCGACGGGTGGCAAAACCTGCTCGCCAACTGTGAAGCCAAAGTCGGGATTTGGTCCCAGGATAGGAGATCAAGGCTTATGAGCAAGTCGCAGGAGAAGATCATTGGCGAGGCCCTCACCTTCGACGATGTGCTTCTGGTTCCGGCCTACTCTGAGGTGCTGCCGAAGGAGACGGACACTCGAACGGCCTTCTCTCGAGGCATCATGATCAACATCCCTCTGGTGAGCGCGGCCATGGACACGGTGACGGAGTCCGAGTTGGCCATCGCGCTTGCCCGGGAGGGGGGCATTGGGGTCATTCACAAGAATATGTCCATCGAACGGCAGGCAGCCGAGGTGGACCGGGTCAAGCGATCCGAGAGCGGAATGATCCTCAAGCCCATCACCCTGACCCCGGAGCACAAGCTTTCCGATGCCATGGAACTGATGACTCGCTATCGGATCTCGGGAATACCCATCGTGAAGGGGACCAAGCTTGTCGGCATTCTCACCAACCGCGACCTCCGCTTCGAAACGGATCTCGACCGGCCCGTGTCGGAGGTCATGACCAGGGAGAACCTGATCACGGTGAGACCCGGGATTTCGCTGGAGGAGGCCGAACGCATCTTGCAGAAGCACCGGATCGAGAAGCTGCTTGTGGTGGACGAGGAGGGCAACCTCAAGGGGCTCATCACGGTTAAGGACATTTTGAACCGGAAGCGTTTCCCGAACGCGGCCAAGGATGCACACGGCCGGCTGCGGGTGGCGGCCGCCGTGGGGGTGGCGCGAGACACAATCGACCGCGCGATGGCCCTGGTGGAGGCCGGGGTGGACGCTTTGGTGGTTGACACGGCCCACGGGCATTCGAAGGGGGTTCTCGACACGGTTTCGAAGCTTCGGGAGAAGTTCCCGGAGGTGCAGCTTGTGGCCGGCAATGTGGCTACAGCCGAGGGTGCCCAGGCGCTGATCGAGCGCGGGGTGGACGCAGTGAAGGTGGGAATTGGCCCCGGATCCATTTGCACGACGCGCGTCGTGGCCGGAGTGGGCATTCCGCAGATCAGCGCCATCATGATCTGCGCCGACGTGTGCGAGAAGTACGGCGTCCCCCTGATCGCCGATGGCGGGATCAAACAGACGGGCGACATCGCCAAGGCGATTGCGGCCGGCGCAGATTCCGTGATGATCGGGAACCTCTTCGCGGGCACCGAAGAGAGCCCCGGCGAGCTGGTCTTCCTCGAAGGTAGGAGCTACAAGGTGTACCGCGCGATGGGTTCGATCGGCGCGATGCAGGCCGGCCGGGGCGATCGCTACTTCCAGGAAGGGATCCGAGACGCGAAAAAGCTCGTGCCCGAGGGGATCGAAGGCCGCGTCCCCTACCGGGGCAAGCTGGGGGATGTGGTGTTCCAAATGGTTGGCGGCTTGCGAGCAGCCATGGGCTATTGCGGCGCCGCCACGATCCGCGAACTGAAGGAAAAGGCTCGCTTCGTCCGGATGACCACGGCAGGACTCCGGGAGAGCCATCCCCACGACGTCATCATCACCAAAGAGGCGCCGAACTACAACCTCACCCAGCTCTGAGCGAGCTGCCCGGCAGAACGGACCGCCTCCCCGTCCCGTGGGATCGCAGCGAAGGTTTCCCCAAAAAGGAAACCGGGCGCATGCGGTCTACCGGGGTTAGGGGGGTTACCGGCTTGGCCGATGGCCCGGTTTCAAATCTTTGCTGGCTAAGCGGTAGCTCTCAGCAAACCGAAGTTTGGAACGTGCGATTCACGAACTTCGCCAGCCGGGATTTCTTATTGGCCGCCGTGTTGCGGTGGAGGATTCCCTTCGCGACCAGCTTGTCGATTAGCGAAGAAGCTTCGCGGTAGGCTTGTACCGCGCTCTCTGCATCGGACGCCGTGCGCACCTTCTTGATCAGCGTCTTCATCATGGAGCGGAAATGGCGGTTCCGCAGCCTCCGCTTCTCCGCCTGTCGGATCCTCTTCTTTGCCGATTCCGTGTGGGCCATCTCTCCACCTTGTTCTCCCAACTGGCGCCGCCAATATATCAAACGGTCCCCCGAAATGCAAGAGGAATTTTCGCGGGTTTCCCCTTGTTTTGTCCTGGCACGTTGGATATATTCGAGCTGACCGCGGGCCAAGAGCGGCCCTCGCACCTGTAGGAAGGAGGCTCCCCAAGGATGTCCTCGCAGGTAGAGCGGATCCGCAATTCCCTCCCCCAGGATACGCGCTCCGTGTATGAGTCGAGGAGAGCGCGACCTACTGCCCCGCGCGTGCTGATCGTGGACCCCTCCGAGAGGAACCTCACCGTCCTGGGCGAAAACCTTCCGAAGCACGGATTCGAAGTCCTCGCCTGCTCAAATGGGGAAGAAGCCCTGAGCTTCGCTCGCACCCTGCAGCCGGAAGCAATTCTGGTGGAAGCGCGCTTGCCCGATCTGACGGTGGAGGAACTGCTGCAGCGCGTCGGAGCAGGAGCCGCCCCCGACGCCCCTCGCGTCTTCGTGATGGCGCAGGATCCGTCGGCGGACGAGGTCGAAAGGTGGATGGAGCTGGGCGCATGCGATGTGATGCGCAAGCCCATGTTCGTCACAGAGATCGCGGAGCGCATCCGGATGGCTTTCCGCCGGGAGGAGAAAGCTCAAACTCCCAAGCTCCGGAAGGAACCGGAAGCCAGCCCGGTTGCCAGTTCCTCGTTGGTTGAGTACATCGAGCAGCTCGCGGGTATGCGGCGATCCGGGACGGTGGTGGTGCGCGATCCGCATGGCCGAACCGGCTACCTCGGGTTGCGAGAGGGCAATGTGGTCTTCGCGAAGTTGGACGGACTGGAGGGTGAGAAGGCGGCTTACACAATTCTGGGCTGGGAATCGGCCACGTGGGAGTTCCAAACCCAGCCTCCCGGCGAGGAGAATATTCACATCAGCACGATTGGCCTCATCCTCGAGTCGTTGCGTTGGCGGGAGTCAAAGCGAGAGCTTCTCAGCCAGCTGCCTTCCCCGCAGGGGCCTTACCGCCTTACGCCTCGATTTCGAAGCCTGAGGCAAGGGACGCGTCTCCCGGCGGAGGTTTACCGCTTCTTGCGCCTGCTGGACAAGGGCAAGACCGTGCCCGAGCTTCTTGCCGAAAGCCCCTACGATGAGAGGGAGACGCTCGAGAAGCTGGTCAGGATGGTACAACGTCGGGTGATCGAGCCGGCATCGGCGGAGGCATTGGGGGAGCGGGAAGCTGCGGCGGAAGGGCCAGTCCCCACGTCGGTTGCGCGCGCGCCGGAAGTCACGATGGAAAGAACGGTCCCGGTTCCCCCGCGGCCGAAGCTGTGGCTTCTCCTGACGGGCTCGGAGAGGACGGGCTGGCGGCAGTTGGTCGAGAGGCTTTCTCGGACCCCCGTGATGTCCAGAGAGCTGAGCCTGGCCAGTGGGAAGATCCCCGTGGCATTGGGCTCCTGGAAGCAAGATGTGGGGCTCATTGGCATCGACACCCGGGACATTTGCCAAGCAGTGCTGAGGTCTTTGGGCTCGGGGTTGGCCACCGCTGTGGTCCTGGTAAGCGCGCTTGAGCGTCGCAAGTGGGAATACACGGGTTATCTGTACGAGGCGCTTCGAGACCAGGTGTCCGGCGAGGTCATGGTGGCCGTCACCGGTCCGGCTCGGGAAGAAGACTCGGTGCGGCTCCTGCGGGACGTGATCCGTTTGCGCCCCGGCGACCGAATGCTATTCGTGCCGGAGGGGGATGCCGGGGTCCTGCGCACAGCCATCGACGCGCAATTGGAATTGCGCAGTCGGAATTCGGGGAAGGTTCCGTAGTCGGGGTTCAATTAGCCCGGGGGTGCGGGATCGTTCACAGGTCCGTGGGGTGAGAGGGGAATCGCGTCCCAATGCGGGGGTGGCATGAGAGAAGAGTGGACCGCAAGGGCTGAAAGCGACACGACGCTGTTGTCAGTTCGCGCCTCAGACAGGCGACAGCTTTTAGGGAGCGGATCGGGCGGTGCCGGAGCTGACAACGAAGATCGTGGGCATCGGAATTCCAGCGGACCTGGCACGACTCCTGAAGGACCGCGCCCAGCGATCAGGACTTCGCTTTCAAGCGGGGGATTCCCTTCCCGTCGGTCTCCAACTTTCACCGGCGGCAGTTCTCGTGACCTTCGTGGCTGGCGCCCTTAGCGACCCGCTCTGCGATCGGATCGCGAACTGGGTACGCGCAGGCGCGATGGTGATGGTCATCTGCCAGGACCTGAGCCTGGAAGACCGCATCCGGCTCTACCGTCTCGGCATCGATGAGCTAGTGGATCTGTCGGCGGGCATCCCGGAAATTGTAGGGCGGATGGCTCGCCTCGCTCGCCTGGTCCCTCCGCGAGAAGACCAGGCAGCGAGTCCCGACGTTCTCCGCGGATCACTCCACCAAACTAGCCTTTCCGACATTCTGGCGTCGGCCCAACTCGAAGGCAGGACCGGGATTCTCTCCCTCGCTTGCGGCCCCAGGCGCGGCGCTGTCTACGTGCGGGAGGGTAAGGTCGTCGACGCCATGCTGGAGGGACATGAGCCTTTAGACGCCCTGATCCGAATCAGCTTGTGGACTTGCGGGGAGTATCAATTCGAACCGCGGGAAGTGAGAGGCCCGGATCGCCTGAAACCAGAGGCCCTGGATGCATTGGCCGAAGCGAAGGAGCTCCGCGATCTCCTCTGGGCGGCCGGAGACGAGATCCCCTGCCCGGAAGTCCCGCTGGTCGCAATCGGCGGTGGGCACGAGTTTTCCGAACTCGACTCTGAGGAACGCCAGCTGCTGGCCGAACTCGACGGACGGAAGACCTTGCTGGACCTTATTCGCGGTTGCAAACAAAGCCCGCAGCAGGTGATCCAGATCGTCCGGATCCTGCGGGCTCGCGGCTTCATCGGAGAGGCACGTCCTTCGCAGCGGATAGTTACGGCGAGTGAGTCCTCGGACTTCGGGACCTACCATCTTCTCCCTGCGCTCTTCCACTGGCCCCGTGAGTCCGAGGGCGGAGAGCCAGAGGTGAAGCGCGAGAGCCCAGTGCCGTATCGCCCGGGGCTTCGCCGGGAGGAGATCGTCCAGCTTCGACGGGCGATCGAAGAGCTCCTGCGCGCCATCGGCAGGTCCGGCGTCGCGGGGGAAGGGGAATCGGCCAAGGACGGCGCGCGCTCCAATCCTTGGGTCGCGGGGCAGGCGGAGGCGAAAGGCTGAGGCGGTTTCCGAATTCACCCGGCGAGAGGGAACCGGCCGGTGGGTCCGAGATCGTGCGGCTGGAACGCGAGTCACCGAGGTTTGCCTTGGACGCCCGTGGCTTGTTGATTCCGGGGCCGGTGAGAATGGCGGCTCAGTCGAACGGGAGAGGGCAGAGCTGGGCGGGGAAGCTCGCCGAGGTGCTCGTGATCGGGGTTCAGCGCCATCCCCTCGAAGCATTCCTCCGATCAGCTTGCGACGCCGTCGAGTTCGAAGGCGAGCAGGTCCTGATTGGCCGACGCGACATCCGGGGATTTCGTTTGCGGATCTACGCTGTGCTTTTCCCGCCGGGCGCGGCGGAGCTGTCGCGGCTGGACCTCATTGCCGAAAGGGCCTTGGGGGGAATTCTGCTTTACCCGTGGGAGCCATCCGGCGACCAGACCCGTGCGGAAGAGCTGGTGGACCGCTACGACCGGCATGCGGAAGGTCCGCTCCTCATCGCGGCCTACGGACCCTCGGGAAGCCCCTTGCCCCGTGTCGGGACCGGCACCGGCCTGCGCGTGGGCGACAAAGCCAGGCTGGTGGGGATGGACCTGCGGGATCCGCAATCTGCACTGCGCGTGCTGCTCGATCTGCTTTCCCTCGCCGCGGAACGCGCGCCGGAGTGAAAGGGAAACGGCCGAAGCCTGCGGGACTGGGCAGGGATCCTCGAGAAGTTCCGGGATGGTAGCAGGGGGTCCACGCAAAGAGTCGGCTTACCCCGCACGATCGACTCAACGACTCGGCGTTGCCATTTCGGGCAAGAAGGGCGGCCTGAAGGTGGATCTTCGGCCGGGAGTCGCCTCGTTGTTCCCCACCGATTGGGTGCGGTGAGTCCCCTTTTTCGCTCGGGAAGATCTCCTATTGGGCGTACGTGCGGGACGGCAGAGGGCACTCACTCGGTCCGCTTGCGCGTGCCCCAAGAAACGGATAGAGATCCGTGGCCGTACCTGACCGGCCTGCCGCCGCGTTTGCGTCGGCGGGGCTACGGAATGGGCTTCTTCCCGGCCGCCACGCTCGCGGCGGGCGCGGCGAAGGAATCCGCCCGGCAGGGACTGCGGCAGGAAGCCCGCCGGGATCTCGGTTCGCTCTTGTTTCCGCGCGCTGTGGATGGATCCCATGCAGGCCACGTGGGCCGCGTGCGGCTCTCGGCGGGCCAAGAAATGGCCCTGCGGCCGAGGGGTTGGGATGTCCTTTCGGGTCGGGGGCAGAGGCTGCGGCTTTCAAGGCGGCAAAACCAGCGAATCTCCCTCGGAAGCGGATTGAGTCGGTTTTCCCCGTGCGCACCAGGCTCGCGTTCGTCGGACTGCATGAACCGCCAGATTCTCCTGGCGTCCGCTTCCGCCCTATACTACATTACAGGGCACTGGTGACAGCCCGGCGGCCAGGCGGCTTGGCCTGGCCAAGCCACGAATGGGGAGCAGAAGGGGCTTTGAGCCGCGGACGGCGGGCAGGACATTTGACGTTTCAAGCCGACATCTTGGGTACCTCCTTGGCGCTGCGGGGTAGACAAGCTGGCGCGAGCCGAGTTGGCAGGTTCGCCGTGAGGATGCGGCGGGGGACTCTGGTGTTCCTCCTGTTGCTGGTCGCGGAGGCTTCCGGGCAAAGTCCTCCGGGATCGCCGTGGCAAGTGCTGCGGGTGGACAGCGTGGAGATCCGCTTCACCGCAGCGGACGCGGCCAACGCCAAGCTCGTCGCGCGGCACCTCACGCTGGATGGGCTCCCGATCTCGGACGAATTGGGTCTGCATCGATTGCCCCGCGCGACCGTGTTCATCGCGCCGGATAAGATTGCTTTCGACACCCTTTCCTCGGCCGAGCTTCCCCGCTGGACGGCCGCTGTGGCCATACCCGCCCGGCGACGCATCGTGCTGAAATCCCCGCGCTGGGGCAGAGACAGCGATCTGGTTTGGGACCTGCTCCACGAGCTCACCCACATCTTGGCGGCGGAGGCGACGCAAGGCCGGCCCATTCCCCGCTGGCTTGACGAGGGGATGGCCCTCTATTTCTCCCGGGATCTGCGGTACCTCAAGAGCCGTGCATTGTCACGTGCTCTTTTGACCCGTTCCCTCGTGGGCCTCGACGAGATCGACGACGTACTCCGGTTCCACCACGCCAAGGCGGAGCTGGCTTACCAAGAGAGTCTCGAGGCCGTGCGGTACATGGTAGATCGGTTCGGTTCGGGCGTGCTTCAAGATCTCCTAATGGAGTTCCGGGCTGGCAGCCCTTTCCCCACGGCGTTCAGACGAGTCTGCGGCGTTCCGTACCGGCTTTTCGAGGCGGAATTGTTCCACTACTGGGCGCGTCGGCACCGCTGGGATTTCCTGATCGACTTCGTCTACGTCCTCTGGGGCGGGGCCGTGGCTCTCGCAGCGATCGCGTATCTGCTGATCCGGCGACGCAATCGCCGCCTCCTCCGCCGGTGGGAAGAGGAGGAACAGATGGGAGGCTTGGACAGTTGGCTCGGTCCCCCTGCTCCGCCGGACCAATCCCCTGATGATGCGGAGAGATCCGCATATGACTGAGTCCATCTAGGATGGCATGCCTCGCGGACGGGTACTGCCGGACCGCCGGAGGCTCGCCACTGACGGGGCTACCCACTCAACCCGCGCTTTATTAACGGCTTAAGCTACTGTGTCGCGGCGATTGTACCTTGACTTTTAGGCGTTGGTGTCGTAAATTGCCCGGCGATCCGGAAGGAAGCGGGACGGACGACTTTCCGAGGCCACGGTGTCGAGACTTCTTTCGAATCTTCAGCAGACAATCGCTCGTTGCGGTGATCGCCCTGCCTTGATCCTGAAGGAACAGGAGGTTTCCTACTCTCGATTTGGAGAGGCAGTGTTTCGACTGGCGCGGGGTCTGTCGGAAGCGGGGGTGAAACCGGGTGACCGCATTGCGCTCATGCTTCCAAACATCGTCCAGTTCCCCGTGAGCTACTATGCCATTCTGGCGGTCGGGGCGACGGTCGTCCCGGTGAATATCACCTACAAGGAACGAGAGGTCCGCTACATTCTGGAAGACGCCGAGGTGAGGGGGGTCATCGCGTGGGAGGGATTTCGGGGCACGCTGACCAAGGCGGCGGACGGCCTCGATCAATGCTCCCTCTTCATCTATCTCGGGCAACGGATCCCGCGACAGAGCTACAGCTTGACCTCACTCCAGGTCGCCTCCGCCCCGCTGGACAAGCCGGCAGAACGACCGGACGACGAGGTCGCGGTGATCCTCTACACGGCGGGGACGACTGGCCGGCCGATGGGGGCGGAACTGACGCACGGCAATCTCAGTGCGAGCGGCGAGCTCTTGTACGATCAATTCGGGTTTGGCGAGGGGGATCGGGTGCTGGCCGTGTTGCCCCTGTTCCACTCCTTTGGCCAGGCGGTGGCGATGAATGCGCCGCTCATGTGCGGGGCCACGGTGGTCCTGGAGCCGAAATTCGAGCCGGCCCGTCTCCTCAGCACGCTGCGGGATGGGAGGGTCCGCTGGATGGTGGCGGTACCGCAGATGCTGAAGCAGCTTCTGGAGACGCAAGCCGAAGGCGCCGAGCTCCCGCACCTTCGCTACTGCATCACGTCCGGAGGTCCGATCTCGGAAGAGGTGGTGGCCCGTTTTGAGGATCGGTTCGGCGCACGCGTACTCCCGGGGTACGGGCTGACGGAAACCTTCTCCTTGGTGACCTGCACGCGGATGGATCGAGAGTGGCGGCCAGGGTCCGTCGGCCAGCCTTTGTACGGGATCGAGGTCGCCATCTGGGGCGAGGAAGGGCACGTATTGCCACCGGGTCGGGTCGGCGAGATCGTGGTCAAAGGTCCTACGGTGATGCGGGGATACCTCAACCGGCCCAAAGCTACGGAGGAAGTGAAGGCTGGGGGCTGGCTCCACACCGGCGATGTGGGGTACTTCGACGAGGACGGCTATCTGTTCATCGTGGATCGGAAGAAGGATATCATCATCAAAGGCGGGTTCAGCATCTTCCCGAGCGAGATTGAGCAGTGCCTCCAGGCTCACCCGAAGGTGGAGCGCGCCGTAGTGATCGGGGTGCCGGACGAAGAGCAGGGGGAAGAGGTCAAAGCCTACGTGCTGCTGAAGCCGGGGGAACGGGCCTCGGCCAAGGAGATCATCGAGTACTGCAAGGAGCGGATGGCCCTCTACAAATGCCCGAAATACGTGGAGTTCTGTAGTTCGTTGCCGCGCAGCACCACCGGAAGGGTGCTGAAACGGGTGTTGCGCGAAAAGGAGGCGGGCGCCAACAAGCTCGGGTGCGAGGATCTCGCATCGGATGCACGAAGTGGCGAGTGAGTTTTCTCATCTCCAACGGAACGGAGGAGCGACGTGAAGGAATACGGCGTGGCGGACATTCGCAATGTCTGTTTGGTAGGTCACGGGGGGTCCGGAAAGACCTCGCTCACGGAAGCTATCCTTTTCACGGCGGGGCAGATCAGTCGCCTGGGCAGCGTGGACGAAGGGAACACGGTTTCTGACTACAATCCCGACGAGATCGAGCGGAAAATCTCCATTGCCCTGAGCTTCCTCCACGCCGACTGGCACGGCAAGCGGATCAACCTCCTCGACGCCCCTGGATACGCCGACTTCGTGGGGGAGGTAGCTTGCGGTCTTCGAGTGGCCGATTGCGCTCTGGTGCTGGTCAATGCGCAGTCGGGGATCGAAGTGGGGACGGAAACTGTCTGGAAAATGGCCGAGGAGGAAAAGCTGGGCCGCATCTTGGTGGTCAATCGCCTGGACAAGGAGCATGCGCAGTTCGAGTCCGTCGTCCAGCAGCTCCAATCCCGCTTTGGAGACGGCATCGTTCCGATTCACATCGCGGTGAATCCGGGCGAGGGGTTCGATTCCGTCATCGATCTCCTCAGCATGAAGTTGATCAAGTACGAGCGCGATCGCTCCGGGAAGTTCTCTACTCAGGAAATCCCCGCCAATTGGAAGGACAAGGCAGCTCAGTTGCGCGAGAAGCTGGTCGAGAGGGTGGCCGAGACCGATGACGAGCTGATGGAGCGTTACTTCGAAAACGGCGACCTCTCGGCCGAGGAGCTGCGGAGAGGTCTGCGGAAGGGCATCGCGTCCCGGAGCATCTTCCCCGTCTTGGCCACCGCGGCTACGCTGAACATGGGTACCTCCCAGCTTCTGGACTTCCTTGCCGAATTCGCTCCATCTCCTCTGGACGTACCGCCTCACCTGGCCAGGCGCCCGGATTCGGAACAGACGGTGGAGCTTTCGCCCGATCCCGACGGTCCCACCGCGGCGCTCGTTTTCAAGACGGTCTCGGAGATGCATCTTGGCGAGCTTCTGTTCTTCCGGGTGTATTCGGGGACGGTGCGCTCCGGTTCGGAATTGCTCAATCCCACGCGCGGCGTCACGGAGAAGATTGGCCAGATCTTTGAGATGAACGGGAAGACGCGCCACGAGATTGGGTTGGTCCGCGCCGGCGATATCGGAGCCGTCGTGAAGTTGCGCGACACCCATACCGGGGATACCCTCTGCGACAAGAAGTCGCCCCTGGTACTGCGCGGCATCAGCTTCCCCGAACCGGTGATCCGTGTGGCGGTGGAGCCGAAGTCCAAGGGCGATGAGGAGAAGATCTCCGCCGGGCTTGCGGCTCTCCACGAGGAGGATCCCACCTTCACGGTGGAATATGATCCGGAGCTTCGGCAGACCATCGTCTCCGGGCAAGGAGAACTCCACCTGGAGGTGGTGATCAAGCGGCTCAAAGACAAGTTCGGCGTGGACGTCACGTTGGCCGAGCCTAAGATCCCCTACCGCGAGACGTTGCGCAAGAAGGCCGAAGCGCAGGGGAAGTACAAGAAGCAGACTGGCGGTCGAGGCCAGTACGGCGACGTGTGGCTGCGCTTGGAACCGCTTCCCCGCGGACAGGGCTTCGAGTTCGTCGATGCCATCGTCGGCGGTGTCGTGCCGTCCAAATACGTGCCCGCGGTGGAGAAGGGCGTGCGGGAGGCAATGGCCGAGGGCGTCATCGCAGGCTTTCCCGTTCAGGACGTGAAAGTGACGCTCTACGACGGTTCCTTCCACCCCGTGGATTCCTCCGATCTGGCTTTCAAGATCGCGGCGTCCATGGGCTTCAAGAAGGCCTTCAAGGAAGCTGACCCTGTGATCCTCGAGCCGATCTACGATGTGGAAGTAATCGTACCTGAGGAATACCTGGGCGACGTGATGGGCGATCTCTCCGCACGGCGCGGCAAGATCCTCGGCATCGACAGCGAAGGCCCGTTCCAGGTGATCAAGGCCAAGGTGCCCCTGGCGGAGCTGTACAAGTACTCCACCACCCTGCGGAGCTTGACGCAGGGCCGTGGGATGCACCGCCGGCGATTCTCCCACTACGAAGAGGTGCCCAAGGAGATCGCCGAGAAGCTGATCGCCAAGGCCGAGGAGGAGAAGCAGAAAAAGTGACCGGAAACGAGAGGAGCCAAGGGTCTTGGGACGGGCGGGCGAGGGAGGATCCCTCGCCCTTTGTGCTTCCCAAGGAAGGTGACGGGCTCTGCCACCCAGCTCGGACGGAAATGGGATCCCATCGGGCTTGCAATGAGCGAGGTGAGGCCGTGGAAGGATCGAGAGACATCCTATGGGCTCCGTGGAGAATGGAGTACATCCTGAGCGAGAAGACCCGGGGCTGCATCTTTTGCGAAAAGCCCAAATCCAACGACGATCGCCGGAACCTGATCCTTCACCGGGGGAAGAAGGGTTTCGTGATCCTGAATCTTTTCCCATACAACAATGGGCACCTCATGGTGGTGCCGTTTCGTCATGTGGCTACGCTGGAGGACTTGGACGAGGCCGAGCGCTGCGAACTGATGCACCTCATGGCGAAGAGCCTCCGCGTGCTTAAGCGGGCGATGAGTCCGCACGGATTCAACGTGGGCGCCAACCTGGGAGCGGTGGCAGGAGCCGGGGTGGCTGATCACGTCCATTTTCACGTGGTGCCGCGCTGGGAGGGGGATACGAACTTCATGCCGGTGGTCGGCCACACGAAGGTTATCCACGAGGCCTTGGAGCGCACCTGGGAGAAGCTGGTCCCCCTTTTCGCCGAGACCGAACCGTGAAGCAGGAGAATCGGGAGAGCCTGGAGCTGCGCGGGCGCTGGGAGAGTCGGAGGAGAAGAGTGCGGTGTGGCGGATTCTGCCTTGCGTCGTGACGGCGGACATCCGAGCGAGCCGAGAAGTGCCGGACCGAGCAGAGCTTCAGGAACGGCTGCTCTCAGCCATCGCCGAGGCGAATGGGCGTTTCCGCGACCAGCTTCTGGCCTCGTTCCAGGTCACGCTGGGTGACGAGTGGCAAGGGCTGTTGGCGGACGCCTCGGCCGCCTACACTGTGGCGGCCTTTTTCCGGGACCGGCTGGCTCCGCAAAGCCTCGCCATCGGGATCGGGGAAGGGGAGGTGGCTACGGCGCTCGTGTCCGACGTCCGCCAGATGGATGGTGAGGCCTTTCACCGGAGCCGCCAAGCCCTGGAGGAAGCCAAGCGGCGGGGACTTGCGGTGGTGTTCCGGATGCGGGACCCTTGGGTCGATGCTCTGCTCACCAGCACGGCCAGCTTGGTCTTTGACCTCTACGGACGCTGGACGCCATTACAACGGGAACGCTACGGGCTCTTGCGCCAGCTGGGCACCATGGCGGAAGTGGCCAAGCGTGCGGGGGTCAGCGTGGCGGCCGTGAGTCAGAGCTTGTCCAGCGCGCGAGCGGGATTGGTCCAGGAATGCGAGGAGGCCTTGGGCGCCTTCCTGTCCGCGTGGAGCCAGGGCGCCTTGCTCGCCCCGCTGATGCGGAGATAAAGAACCTGCTCATTAAGCTTCTTGGCTTAAGAAAGACTCTGTTAAGAGGTTTGCCTTACTTCGCGTTCTGGCGCAGGGGCTTAAGCTCGGCGCCTTAATAGGACCTCTCTGAAGGCAATAGTCTTAAGCGTCATGACCTGGCTGAGAATCGCGGCGGTTTGCGTCATCTATCTCTGCTCCGTCTTCGCTGCGGGATGGGTGGTGCAGCTGTGCTGTGATCGGATCCTCCGCCAAGTCGACTCCCCCGAGCTGCGCGCCTGGGTCGAGCAAGGCATCCCGGGAGGCGGACGATGGATCGGCTGGCTGGAACGCTTTCTCATCACCACCTTCGTCCTATTGGGAGAGCCTTCCGCCTCGGCCGTGGTTCTGGCCGCCAAGGGCATCTTGCGATTTGCCGAAATCAGTGGGCGTCCCCACGAGGGCCAGCGGGTGGTCGCGGAGTACGTGATCCTCGGGACCCTTCTGAGCTTCTCGCTGGCCACGGGTATCTCCGCCGCCGGACGGATCCTGCTCGGGGAACTGTAGTGTCGGCACCCGTGATCGGAGGGCCGCTGTCGGATGGAATGGTCGCGTGAGCAACTCCTCGCGCTCGTGTCGAAGCAGTTTGGGGTGGACGGGGAACGGGTTTCCTTCCAACCCATCGTCACCGGCAAGTTCAACCGCAGTTACGTCGTGCGGATGGACGGCAGGGAGGTTGTGCTGCGCATCGCTCCGATCCCCGGGACGCCGATGCTCTTCTACGAAAAGGACATGATGCGGCAGGAGCCGCAGATCCACTGCCTGGTGCGCGAAAGGACACAAGTACCTGTTCCGGCAATCCTCGCCTACGACTTTTCCCGCACGGTTATCCCAAGCGACTACCTTTTCCTCGAAAAACTGCCGGGCGTTGCGGCGAGCGAACTGCCCCTGACTCGCACCGTCTGGAACCGCGTGCTCGAGCAGGTGGGAGGATACCTGAGGCAGGTCCACGCCATCAGCGGGCCTGCGTACGGTTACGTCGGTCCCCACCACCCCATGGATCCGCAGCCCAGCTGGTGGGAAGCCTTTCGCATCATGTGGCAGAAGCTGGTGCAGCAAATCGTCGAAATGGAAGCCTATACTCGGGAGCAGGGGGAATGGCTCGTCGAAGCGCTGGAGCGGCGGCGTTCCTTCTTCGACCGGGAGGTGCCGCCCAGCCTGCTGCACATGGACATCTGGTCGCAGAACGTCCTGCTGGATCATTCCGGCAACGTGACGGGCATCGTCGACTGGGATCGCGCACTGTACGGAGATCCGGAGATCGAGTATGCCGTGCTGGACTACTGCGGGATCTCGGAACCCGCCTTTTGGCGCGGGTACGGAAAGGAGCGAGAACGGTCGGAAGCCGCCCAGGTCCGACTTTGGTTCTACTTCCTGTACGAGCACCAGAAGTACATCGTGATCCGCGGGCTGCGGAACCGACGCTGGGACTTGGCCATGCGCTATCGGGACGACTGCCTGCGCCTCGCGCGGCAATGGCTCGGAGGTTGACCCCATGCACCGAGCTGACGAAGTTCGCAGGGGAATGGGAGGTCGTGGCGGGTTCGCGCTCATCCTCCTGCTGCTGAGCGCCGGAGCCTTTGGCTTCCGGAACGGCCTCGCCAAGGACTACCGGGTGGACAAGATCGAGGTGGAGGCGTGCGTCCGGCCGGACGGCAGCGTGCGGCTCGTGGAGAAGCGGGTGTACGCTTTCCGCGGCGATTTCTCCTGGGCCGACTATCTGCTACCCCTGCGTGGGATCGCTCGAGTCGAAAGCCTGGCCGTCTGGGAAGGCAAGACCGCCTTCGCCAGGAATCGGAGCGGAGCCCCAGGCACCTTCGAGGTGGATTCCACGAAGGATTTGCTTTCCGTCAAGTGGCATTTCCGCGCGCGGAATCAGACGCGCGTGTTCCACCTTGCCTTCGTCCTTCCTTCCCTCGTGACCGCCCATCAAGACGTGGCGGAGCTTCGGTACAACTTCATCGGTGCCGGGGACCGGAAGGAAGTGGGTGAAGCGGAAGTCCGGCTCGTGTGGACACGGGTTCCGGCGGAAAGTTCCGTGGCGGTTTGGGTGCACGGGAAAAAGCCCGTGGCCGTGACTTTCGGCCGCGACGGCAGTCTGACCTTTCGCGCGCGCCGGCTGGCCCCTCGGGAGTTCCTCGAAGCCCGAGTCCTCTTCCCGCTGACCTCGGTACCGGAGATAGCCGGCCCACGAGACGGCCTGACGTCCGAAAGGATTCGGGGGGAAGAAGTGGCGAGAGCCGCTCGGGAAGCTGCGGAGGAGGTCGCGCGCGCCGAACGGGACGAGGCCCGCAGGCGCAGATTGCACCATGCGGCGTGGTTTCTCTCCTTCCTCACGCTGGCGGGGTTCGCTCTTGCCGCACACCTGTGGTGGAATTTTGGGAAGCCTCACGCGGTCCGAGGTGTTCCAAAGTATCAGGCCGAGCCCCCGAGCGAGAGGGAGCCTGCTCTCGTGGCGTATCTCCTCAGGGGCGAGGAGCTAGGACCCGAGGCGCTGCTGGCCACGCTATTCGATTTGGCCTACCGCGGAGCGCTCCAATTCGAACGGCTGGAGGCGAACCAAGCGAAGGAAAAGGATTGGACTTTCCAACTTCGCAAGGCCGAGGTGGCTCCGTCTCTTCGGCCTTGGGAGGCGGAACTGATCCGTTTTCTCTTCGACGAGCTGTCCGAGAATGGTCAGACCCTCCGCGGGGACGAACTGCGACGCAAGCGTGGCAGGCTACGCCGATGGTACTTCACGTGGCGGAAGGCCCTGATCAGTGCAGCGGAAAGTGAGGGGATTTTCGAGCCGCTGAGCCGCGTTGCCCGGAACAAGGCTCTCGGCGTAGCGGCTACCCTGATGCTCATCGGCTTGGCATTCATGTTCGTTGCCGGCTGGCCGGGAGCGATCTCTTTCTTCCCCGGGCTGGTCCTTCTGGTCTTCGCTTTCGCGATGGTGCGGCGCAACCCGGCGGCGCAGGAAGAGATGCTCCGGTGGAAAGCGTACTCGCGGTACCTCCGACGATTCGCCGCGAGCGGGGAGCCCGCCATGGTTCCGGGGACACAGGACCGCGCCTGGATTTACGCGCTGGTCCTCGGGCTCGGCCCGAAGCAGGTGCGTTCGCTGACGGAACGTCTTTTCGGGCCTTCGGGTGTGTCCTGGCTTGGCGTGCCTCCAGGCTCGCGGAACTCCGTCGCGTGGATGGTGAGTGTCCTCGGTTCCACCGTGGCTGTGGGTGCTGGGCCGGCCGGAGGAGGCGCAGCCGGAGGTGCCGTAGGGCGGGCAGGATGACAGCCTGGAGGGATGGGCCTTGGACGAAAGGACGCTCCGCCGAGTTCTGGAGCTCTGCGACGAGGGACGCTACGGCGAGGCGCTGGACGAAATCGACCAGCAGCTGCGGACAGGCGAATCCGACGCAATGCTCCAGGCCCTGATGGCGCGGGTAGCTGCCCTTGCCGGCGATCCGGAACGGCTGGGCCGAGCCACTCTGTGGCTGACCCAGAAGAAGGGGCAAGTGGAACCGGAGCTGGCGGCTGAAGGCTTCTATTGGCGCGGGGATCTCGTGAGCGCTCTGCGCACGCTCGAGGCCGCGCCCGAAGCTCGGCGGAATCGGGCCGAATGGTACTACCTGATGGCCTTGGTTCAGTACCGTCTAGGGAAGGTTCGGGAGGCGTACCGAGCCTCGCTCGAGTTTGCCCGCCTGCGAAGCGAGGCTTCCGACGAAGGCGAAGTCCTGGAGCAGGCTCTGGGCTTGCTGGCAGAGGGATCCCTTCCGGGCGATGAGCTCGAAGACTGGCGGATGATCCTGGCGGACTGCGAGACCGAAATCGAAGACGGCCGCGCCATGGGCCTGCGCCTTTCGCGGCTGAGCGAAGAGATTGAGAAAGCGGTGTGGAGCGGAGAAGCCGAGCGCAGCAAGGCCTCCTTCGATCGGGCCTTCGCTCGGTTGGCCGGCCAGCTTGGGCTGGACGCACCTTTCACCGCTCAGCAGGCTGAGGAAGTGTTATTCCCGTACGTCCAGCTTCTGAAGCTGGCGGTGGTGGAGCAGGAGCTCGAACAAAGTTGGAACCGGCGGGACTGGGGCGAAATCGCTGACCGTTTCCTCGAGTTCTTCGTCGCGCGCCTGCAAGAGCAGAGGGAGCGCTTTGGGATGCAGGATGTGGCCATCGAGAGTCAAGATCTCTTGGCGCTCAGCCGGGATCTGCCTCTCGGCGTTCTGCGCCCCCTCGTGTACCTGACCACTCTGGCCCGGTTTCCCGACCACGAGGTCGTTGACAGGATTTTTGCCGAGCGGGGCGGGGATGTAGCGGTGCTCGTGGCAATGTGTGTGGTATCGCTGGCGACATTTCTGGACGTGCGCCCTCCATCCCGAAGCTGACCCTTGGAACCTCCAAGGGAGGCGGCAGGTGGAACCAGTGGACGTTTGTCTGGCAAGGAGTTCGGATTTCGGGAGGCGGATTCGAAATGACGCAGATGGAAGCAGCTCGTAGAGGTACGATCACCCCCGAAATAGCTCAGGTGGCCCGGGACGAAGGGATCCCGGCGGAGGTGGTAGCCCAGCGCGTGGCGCAAGGCAAAGTGGTGATCCTCAAGAATCGGATCTGGAACACGAAGCCGGTTGGCGTGGGCCAAGGCCTCCGGACCAAGGTGAACGCCAATCTCGGCACCAGCTCCGAGTATTCCGACATCGAGCGGGAGGTGGAGAAGGCGCGGGCAGCGGTGAAAGCCGGCGCCGACACGGTGATGGACCTGAGCACGGGCGGGCCGCTGGATGAGGTCCGCCGCGCGGTGCGGAAGGCCGTGGAAGTTCCCCTCGGCACCGTCCCCATCTACCAGGCGGCTGTTGAAGTGGCGGAACGACGCGGCGGGATCATTCACATGACCGTCGACGACCTGTTCCGGGTGCTGGAGAAGCAGGCGGAAGACGGGGTGGACTTCTTCACCGTCCACTGCGGGGTGACGCTGGGCTCGCTGGAACGACTCCGGAAGCAGGGCCGAGTCCTGGACGTGGTCAGCCGCGGCGGCTCCTTTCTGATCACCTGGATGGTGTACAACGAGCGCGAGAACCCGTTGTACGAGCATTTTGACCGTCTGCTCGATCTGGCTAAGAAGTACGACGTCACCCTGAGCCTTGGGGATGGCATGCGGCCCGGTTCCCTCTTGGATGCCACCGACCGCGCGCAAATTGAGGAGCTCATCACCCTCGGGGAGTTGACCAAGGTCGCGTGGGAACAGGGCGTCCAGGTGATGATCGAAGGCCCCGGGCATGTGCCCATCGACCAAGTTGAGCTGAACATCCAGCTTCAAAAGCAGCTCTGCCACGGGGCGCCCTTCTACGTGCTTGGACCGCTGGTCACGGATGTGGCACCCGGCTACGACCACATCGTCTGCGCCATCGGGGGAGCACTGGCCGCCCGCGCCGGAGCCGATTTTCTCTGCTACGTGACCCCCGCCGAGCACCTGCGGCTGCCCACAGTGGAAGATGTGCGAGAAGGGGTGATCGTGACGCGCATCGCGGCTCATGCGGCCGACATCGCGAAGGGAGTACCCGGCGCCAGGGAGTGGGACGAGCGGATGTCCCAGGCTCGCAAGCGTCTGGATTGGCAGCGGCAGTTCGAACTGGCCATCGACGGCGAGAAAGCCCGACGCATGTGGGAGGAGGCTTCTGAGCCGGAAAACGGTGCCTGCAGCATGTGCGGGGAGTATTGCGCCATCAAGCTGGTGGAGAAGGCTCTGGGCGGGGTGAGCGTGCCTGTCTGAGCCTCAGAGTGCCAGGCCGTCGGACAAAATGGGAGGTCGCTATGCTCGAGCCATTCCGCAATCAGTCGTACATCGATTTCTCCATCGAAGCCAACCGGCAGGCACAAGATCGAGCCCTGGAGGAGGTGCGAAGGCAGTTCGACCGAGTCTACCCGCTGTGGATTGGCGGCAAGGAGGTCGAATCAGGTGACTTCCTGAAGAGCTACGATCCCTCGGACAAGCAGCAGGTTGTGGGCACGTTCCACCGCGCCTCGCGCCAGCATGTGGATCAGGCCATCGCGGCGGCCGAGAAGGCATTCGAGGAATGGCGCTGGGTCGATCCCAAAGAGCGAGCGATTGTGCTGCTGCGTGCGGCGGAGATCCTGAAACGCCGCCGCTTCGAGATCAACGCCTGGATGATCTACGAGGTGGGGAAGAACTGGCTGGAGGCGGATGCCGACACGGCCGAGGCCATCGACTTCCTGGAATTCTATGCCCGGGAAATGCTGCGCTACAGCGAGCGCCAGCCGGTTACCCCGGTCAAAGGCGAGTGTCCGGAGCTCGTCTACATTCCCCTGGGCGTAGGGGCCGTCATCCCGCCGTGGAACTTCCCGATGGCCATTCTTACGGGGATGACCTCCGCTGCCATCGTGACCGGCAACACGGTGGTGTTGAAGCCGGCCAGCGATTCCCCAGCGGTGGGATACCGACTGGTGGAGATCTTCCGGGAAGCGGGTCTCCCCGACGGAGTGCTGAATTATCTCCCTGGCTCCGGAGGGGAAATCGGCGACTACCTGGTTCAGCATCCGCGGATCCGATTCGTTGCCTTCACCGGATCCAAGGAGGTGGGCTTGCGGATCAACGAGCTCGCGGCCAAGCCTTCTCCGGGGCAGATCTGGATCAAGCGTACCATCCTCGAAATGGGGGGTAAGGACACGATCATCGTCGATCCCTCGGCAGACTTGGATGCAGCCCTCCAGGGGGTGATCAACTCGGCCTTTGGCTTCCAAGGCCAAAAATGCTCCGCCTGCTCGCGCCTCATCCTGTTCGAAGATATCTACGAGGAGTTCCTGGAGCGTCTGATCGCGGCCACGGAGAAGATCACCATTGGACCTGTCCGCGACCCGAAGAATTGGCTCGGGCCTGTGATCAATCAGGCATCCGAAGCCAAGATCCTGCACTACATCGCGATTGGCAAGAACGAAGGCAAGCTGGTTACGGGGGGTGAGAAAGCTCCGGGGAACGGGTATTTCATCAAACCCACGATCTTCCGGGACGTACAGCCCGGGGCGCGGATCGAGCAGGAGGAGATCTTTGGGCCTGTGCTGTCAGTGCTGAAGGTGAGGACCTTCGAGGAGGCCATCCGCCTCGCCAATGCCACCGAGTATGGACTCACCGGGTCCTTGTACTCCCGCGACCGACGCCACATCCAGGAAGCGAAGCTGAAGTTCCACGTGGGCAATCTGTACATCAATCGCAAGTGCACCGGTGCTTTGGTGGGTGTGCATCCCTTCGGTGGATTCAACATGTCTGGGACTGACTCCAAGGCCGGCGGGAGAGACTATCTCCTTCTCTTCCTGCAAGCGAAATCGGTGTCCGAGAAGGTGGATTACTGAATGGGGCCGGGCTGAGGTCCGCATCGGCTGGGGGATCGGACCCGGGGAGGCCAACGTGGGGCGGTTCGACGCTTCCTTGGGCGGGTGACACCGGGCGGAGGAGGGGGGAGGTTTCCATTCCACGCCCGATTTGGAGGTGGTCTCCGGGTGAGTTTTGGAGTTAGAGCATCTCGGGCGCGGCGGGCCGCTGCCGGGTTCGGACAGCAGGGGGGCGGTGCAGCCCGGAGGCAGACTTGCGGCGGACCATGTGCCCCATTCCAGGGGGTTCCAACCGGGAGCTGCGTTCGCCTTGGCTTAGCGCGGGAGGGCTTACTTCGTCCGCCGACGCAGGCTTTGCTCGTCGTTGTATTGGCCGGGATCCTGTGCGAAGGGGGCGGTTCCCAGGCGGCCCAACAGGTCCGCCTGCAGGAGGCTGACAGTCTTTTGGCCTGCGGGAAGATCGAGGAGGCAAAACAGCTGTACCGGCGGCTGGCGAAGTCTGGGGAGCCGCTGGGCTGGCGGGGGCTCGGCTTCGCAGCGCTCCGGGAGGGACAATTCGATCAAGCGAAAGACGCCTTCGATCGGCTGCTGAAATCGGGGACCGATAGCTTGGCCGCCCACTACGGGCTCGCCATCGCCCACCGCGAACTTGGAGCACGGGCGGGGGGTCTCGTCCGCGCCAGTCATTGGACGCTGGCCGATCGGAACTTCGCTGCCGTGCTGCGAAACGATAGCTCCTACCGCGACGTCCTGCTCCAGCTTGCGCTCCTCGAGAGGTACAGGGGCCGATACTTCAGCGCCGTCACCCTCGGGATGAAGCATCTCGCGCGGAAGGGTGGATCCGAGGAGGCCACCTTTGTCCTGTTTCAGCTTTTCGATCACTTGGTAGCTCACGAGGCTCCGGACACGGCGGAGGGCTGGCTGCTCCGGAATGGCAGCTCGTACGCTCGCTACTTTTTGGGGGAGCTCTACAGAAGGCACGGGCAGTACGAGCTGGCCGATAGCATCTTCCGGGACCTCCTGGGGAGGGAGTTGCCCTTTCCCAAGCAGCCGGTGTGGCTCTCCCTGGCGAGAGTCTATTACGCCAGGGATGATTTCCTCCAGGCGGATGAATACTACTGGCGTGCGGTTCGCGAGATCGACTCGAACCTTGCCGCCCGCTTCATCTTCGAAGACCTCAAGTACGTGCTGGACGAGGAGGAGCTGGCGGAGTACCGCCGGGCTGCAACGGCAAGCGAGAAGATCGCCTTCTTCACTCGATTCTGGGAGAGGCGGAATCCCCGGCCGGGCAGCCCGGACAACCCGCGCATTGGGGAGCACTACCGCCGTCTGGATCACGCCGAAAGACAGTGCCGCTTCGATGGGCTGCGGCTACCCGTGAGCAATCCTGACGTGAGCGGGTTCCTGAGGTTCCCGCAGACCTTCTACCTCAACGACCGATTCAACGACAAGGGTCTGGTCTACATTCGCTTCGGAGAGCCGGATCTGCGCACCACGGCTCTCGACTCGGAAATCGCCTCCAATGAGTCGTGGCTGTACCGCCTGCCGGGGCGGGAGCGGCCCCTTGTGTTCCATTTCGAGATCGACGAGGATGGGGCTCCCAATGACTGGCGGCTAGTCCCCGTGCCCACCGACGACCGGATCCTGGAAAGCCGGGAGGAGTGGGACCCATCCTTCACGCGGTACCTGCGCGGCTCTCGCCTCAATCGGGACCAGCTCCGCAATGAGCTGGCAGCGGACAGCCAGACGGACGTCACCTTCGGGCTCACCCGTGACCGACACACCTGGCCCGAGGGGGTGAGGGTCTTCCCGTCGCCTTTCGGCGTGGCGGCCTTCAAGGGGACTTCCGGCACGGAGTTGGTCCTGCTCTTCGCAATCGAGGGGAAATGGTTGGAGAGCGGAAGGGACAGCCTGTGGGAGTTCGGAGCAGCCGTGTACGATCTACACTGGAACATGAAGGAATCGGCGCGGCGAACGGAGGTGATTCGCTGGTCCGACCCGGTCCTCGAGCGGAGGGGCCAGTTCGTCGGAGCACATCACTTTCAGCTCAAGCCCGGCGACTACCGCATCGGCTTCTATCTGGAAGGATTGACCACCCGCCAGATTTCGGGCTACAAGTTCCTGGTGTCGCTCCCTGCTTTCGAGAAAGAGCTACTTGCCGTCAGTGACGTCCTCCTTGGTTCGGTTGAGGACCGCCCGTCGGTGATTTGGAAACGGCGGGAAGAGAACTTCTGGCCAACTCCCGATCGCCGCTTCCGCGTGGGGGAACCCTTCTGGATCTACTTCGAGGTCTACAATCTGCGTTGCGACGAGGTCGGGCGGTCGTACTACGTCGTGGAGCTAGCCGTGGAACCCGAAGGAGGCAAGAGCAAGGGAACGCTTGCCCGCCTGTTCGGACGATTCGTCGGGGGTGCGGCCGCGAGAGTACGGACGCGCGCCGAGAGGACTGCGGAGGGACCGGACGCCTTCGAATGCCTCGCCTTGGAAATGCTGCCGCGCAAGCCCGGCCGCTACCGGCTGACGGTCACCGTCGAGGACTTGCTGGCGAAGGCGCGAGATCGCACGAGCTGCGCCTTCGAGCTCTTTTGACGCCTTTCCTTCACGCTAAGCGAGCGGGGTAGAACGGCCCGTGCCGAGCCTCGGAGGAGGCTGGCTCTGCGCACTCGCGGGACGGAGCTCAGCGTGGGCGGATTGACGCCGCGGCCCCTTTTTTGGGCCGGCTCCTGTGCGGAGCGGGATGAATCGGCGTATCCTGACGGGTTGCGAGGATTGTCCAGCGGCACTCGGGAATCTCGGCGCCCGGATAGGGTCAGGGAGCCGGTGCCGGGTTCGCACATGCGGTGGCTCTGTGCGTTCACGCCTTCCCGACGTCGAGCCCTTGTCGGGAACGCGTGCTGCGTTCACACTTCGTCGAGGCTTCGGGCTGGCCAGGCCTGTAGCGCCGAGAGGAACTTGCGATTGAGGGCTTGCCAGCGGCCGAGAAGGTATCGGCTGATGAGGAAGGCTTTCAGATTCGCGGCGCGATAGAATCGTTTCCAGGCCCACAAGAATTGGCGCTGCAGCTCGATGGCCTTCAGCCGAAGGGGTTCGAAGACCACGTGCGTGCCGTCGTAAAGGCTCCAGTTGCGGGTGAGGATTCGGCCTTGCGCCTCCATGTCGCGGTACAGATCGGTGCCTGGGAAAGGTGTCAGGATGGCGAACTGCGCGGTGTCGATCTTCTCTTCGTCGCAGAAGCGGACGGTTCGCAGGGCCGTGCCTTCGTCGTCGGAGTCGGAGCCAAGAACGAACATGCCGTGCACGCGAATTCCCGCGCGGTGGAGCCGCCGCACGCAGCTGCGGATGTCCTCGAGGGTCTGCCTCTTGCGGTAGTCGCGCAGGGCGTCGGGATTCACCGATTCCATCCCGATGAACAGGTAGTAGCAGCCGGAGCGGGCCATGAGGCGAAGCAGTTCTTCGTCGCGCGCGATTTCGACCCGGGCCTGCGCGCTCCAGCGGAACCGCCATCCCCGGCGCACCACTTCCTCGAGCCACTGCTGGGTCCGCTGCCGGTCGATGCCGAAGTTGTCATCGTAGAAGAAAAACCGGCGATGGCCTTCGCCCAAGCGTTGCTCGATTTCCGCAAGGATACCCTCCGGGCTTCGTAGGCGGTAGCGGCGCCCAAACATCTTCGTCACGGAGCAGAAGCGGCAGTCGTACGGACAGCCTCGTGAGGTGGCGATGGGGACCCAGCGGATGTTCCGAAGTCCCTTGATGAGGCCGAGATCCGGGGCAGGCAAGCTGTCAAGATCCACAAAGGAGTCGCCCGCTATTACCCCCTGGAGAGAGTCCGGGTTTTCTACAATCTCCACGATGCGCCGGTCGCACTCTCCCGTCACGACCACGTCGGCAACCCGCTGCGCCTCGAAGGGCACGAAGCTCACGTGGGGACCGCCCATTACGATCCGCGCGCGCGGATTGCGCTCTCGGATTCTTCTCGCCAGAGCGTAAGCTCGCTGCACGGTACACGTCATCCCGGAGAGCCCGACCACGTCGGCGGACTCCACTTCGGGATCGAGGCGTCCGGTGCGATCATCCAGGGCCGGATGGATGCTTTCCACGAAGATCACCACCTCGTGGCCGCGTTGCTTGAGGATGGTCCCCATGTACAGGAGACCCAGCAGGGGGAGCCGGAAGAGCGCATACCCATTGAACTCGGCGCGGGGCTCGATGAGGGCTACTTTTGCCATGGCTGAACCCTCCCGGGCGGGAAGCCCGATTACGATTGGCCACTATCGGGGACAGCGTTCCGGCGGGGACGGATTCCTTGCATTCCAAGAGAGAATCCTTAACTTGAATGAGCCACGATGACGCGGGTTCCGGTCGAAGGGTTTGCGCTTCACTGACCCGGAGGAAAGGAGCGGAGGATGGATCCTCGCTTGTCGCAACTCACCAGGGTGGCTCTGGATCACTCCTGCAAGCTGAAGCCGGGGGAGAAGATCCTCATTCAGGCTACGGACGTGCCGGATGAGTGGGTGGCGGCGTTCGTACGTGCGGCAGGGGAGCGAGGAGCCGTCCCTTTGGCCCTCACCAAGCGGTCCCGCGTGCTTCGTGAACTGTACCTGCGCGGTTCGGAGGAAAGCATGCGGTTATTGGGCGAGTCCGAGCGCGTCCTGATGGAGCAGGTGCAGGTGTACATCGGCCTTCGCGGGGCCGTCAATGCGACGGAGCTGGCCGACGTGCCGGAGGAGAAGATGCGCCTCTTCCGGGAGCATTGGTGGAAGCCAGTCCACCAGGAGCTGCGGATTCGGCGCACGCGCTGGCTCGTGTTGCGATACCCCAGCCCCTCCGTTGCGCAGCAGGCCGGCATGAGCACCGAGGCCTTCGAGGACTTCTACTTCCGCGTCTGTACTCTGGATTACGGCGGAATGGAGCGCGCCGCACAGCCGCTGGTGGAGCGCATGGCCCGAGCCGACCGCGTCCGCATCGTCGGACCGGGCACAGAACTGGAGTTTTCCATCCGCGGGATCCCGATCGTGCCCTGCTTCGGCGAGCGCAATTTGCCGGATGGGGAGGTGTTCACCGCGCCCGTCCTCAGGTCGGTGAACGGACGCGTGCGGTTCAATGCGCCTACCCTGTACCGAGGGCTGAACTTCGACCAGATCGAGCTCGAATTCCGCGAGGGCGAGGTGGTCCGGGCCGAAGCCGGCGATCGGACGCCGCAACTCCGGCAGATCCTAGCCAGCGACGCCGGCGGCCGTTTCGTCGGGGAATTTGCGCTCGGAATCAATCCCCTCATCGTGCGGCCCATGCGCGACATCCTTTTCGACGAAAAGATCGCGGGCTCTTTCCACATGGCGCTCGGTCAAGCCTATGAGGTGGCCGACAACGGCAATCGCTCCCAGATTCACTGGGACATGATCGCCATCCAGACGCCCGAGTGGGGAGGCGGCGAAATCTGGTTGGACGGCGAACTGATCCGCAAGGACGGCCGATTCGTGCCGGAGGATCTGCAGGCCCTCAATCCGGAAAACCTGCTCTGAGATGGACGCCACGGGGACGGATGAGATACGCATGGCAACGGAAGAAAGGGCCCCACAAGCTCGCTGCACGATTTTCATCGTTTCGGACGCCACGGGCGCCACGGCGGAGACCGTTGTGCGCGCCGCCCTCACGCAGTTCGAGCGCAGCGACGTGGCGCTACGACGGGTTTCGAACGTCCGCCATCCGGACCAGATCCGCGAGGTGGTGGAAGAGGCGGCCCGAGTTGACAATGGCATCATCGTGCACACGCTAGTCTCGCCGGAGCTGCGCGAAGAGCTCTTGACCGTCTCCCGCCGCAGAAATCTACCGGCGATCGATCTCATGGGCCCTCTCCTCACTCGCCTCGAGAACTTGCTCAAGATCTCCCCCCTCGCCAAGCCCGGACTCTTCCGGCACCTCGATGAAGACTACTACCGTCGGATGGAGGCCATCGACTTCGCCGTGAATCACGACGACGGCCGCAATCCTCACGATCTCCCGAAGGCGGAGGTTGTGCTGGTCGGCGTTTCCCGGACCAGCAAGACACCGATCAGCGTGTTCCTCGCGTATCGGGGATGGTTTGTGGCGAATGTCCCTCTCACTCCGGAAATCCCCCCGCCCGAACAGCTATTTCAGGTCGATCCGGGCCGGGTGATTGGCCTTGTGGTTTCAGCAGCCCGCCTCCAAAGCCTCCGGAAAGCTCGCTTGGAGCGAATGGGCTACGGTCTCCAATCCAGCTACATCGACTTGCGGAGGATCGAACAGGAGCTCCGCTACAGCCGCAGGCTGTGTCAGGAGCGCGGCTGGGCGATTGTGGATGTGACCGGCAAGTCCATTGAGGAGGCTGCCAGCGAGGTGGCCAGCCTCGTGCGTCGTAGCGGCAGTTGACCCGCGCCGGAGCCCGGGCTTCCGATTGACTCGGCCATTCCATACATTCACGCGGGCAGCGGGAACAGGTCAAATGGCGGTGTTCAACTCATGCCACAGGTCAAGTTGGCGTTCTCTACCCTCGCTTGTCCCCATTGGCCTCTCGGACGAATTGTGCGGGAGGCGAAGCGGATGGGCTACAATGGGATCGAGCTCCGGGGTCTGTTGGACGAGATCGACGTGACGCGCAGGCCGGAATTTTCCCCGGCCAACCTCGGCTCAACCCGGAGGATGCTCGAGCAAGAGGGGATCGAGGTCTGTTGTCTGGGCTCGAGCGTGCATTTGCTTCACCCCGGCGACGCAGTGGCTCGAGCCCGAGAGCGGGAAGAATTCGACCGCTACCTCGAGCTTTCGGTGGCATTGTTCGGCAGTCCCATTCGCGTTTTCGGCGGAGCGGCTCCGGGGGGCCTGCCGGAAGAAGAGGCAATTGCCTGGGCCGCGGAGGAACTGGAGGTTCTGGCTAAGCGGGCTCAAAAGGCCGGCACGCAGGTCCTCGTCGAAAGCCACGATTTCTTGCTCGCCGGAAGGAGGTTAGCGGCGGTTGTGGGACGCTGCCGGTCGCGCGGCGCGGGAGCCCTGTGGGACGTGTTTAACTCGCAGATCCCGGCGGAGGAAAGCTTGGAGCGGACCTACTCGCTGCTCCGACCTTTCATCCGACATGTGCACGTGAAGGACGGCCACATCCGGAACGGCCGGTACGCCTACACGCTGCTCGGCGCAGGAGCCATCGGCTATGCGAAGGTCCTCAGCTGGCTTCTGTCTGATGGCTACTCGGGTTGGCTTTCGGTGGAATGGGAGAAGCGCTGGCATCCGGATCTTGAGGATCCCGAGACGGCTCTGCCCCAGTATGCAGAGGGCCTGAAGTCGTGGATGGATGGGCTGGCGAGGCTTTCGTCGCATCTCGACTAGGGCCTTGGCCAATCGGTAGCACGGGAGACTGAGGAGGGCAAAGGCTCTTCACCGGAAGCGAGGGATGCCGGAGGTTGACTCAAGTGAGGATCGATCGAGGGCTGCGCCTGGGGCTCAAGGCCCTGGCCTTTGCCACGGGGCTCACGATCTTCCTGGCCTTTGACGACTGGCTCTTGCTCGCCCTCGTGCGCGAACTGGGACTTGGCGTGGCCTCCGATTCAGCGCTGTTGGCTTTGGGAGCCCTCCTGACGGCCACGAATGCGGGTCTTGCCGTCGCGGTTCTCCGCCTAATCCGAAAACGGCCGGTGACCGGTTCCGAGGGTCTCATTGGGCAGGTGGGGACCGCGCTCCATTCGTTCCGAGATGTCGGGCAGGTGGCCGTGCATGGGGAAATCTGGCGCGCACGAACGCAGAGCCCGGTAGCCAAAGGGCAGAAGGTGTACGTGCTTTCCCTACGTGGACTGGAACTCGACGTGCGTCCTCTGAAAAGCGCTAGGTCCGATGTCGTTTGCAAGGGATCGCCGCGACCCGATCCCGTTTCGGACGGGGCGCGTGAAGTAGCTCTCCCCAATGCCGCTCGGATTGACGGAGCGTCCATCCCTCCGGCCTCGCGAGGCCCCCGGGGGAGGCGCTACGCCCACAGAACAGGAGGTGACCATCCGTGACGGACACACTGGGATTGGAAGCCCGAGAGCGCTGGGATCTGCGGGAATCGGAAGTCTTAGGACCGGGCGTTGGGAAGCGGAGGGCGCGCAAGGGCCCCGACTGGCTTAAGAAGGCGATCGTGATCGAGATTTTCCCTCGCGCTTTCAGCCCGGAAGGGACATTGGAGGGCATCCGGCAACGGCTGCGCGACCTCGCCTCGGTGGGAGTGGATGCGCTTTGCCTCATGCCGATTCACCCCATTGGCAGGAAGGGCAGGAAAGGGAGCTGCGGTTCCCCCTACGCCGTCAGGAACCACTTCGAGATACACCCGGAGCTCGGGAGCAAAGAGGATCTGCGGCGGCTTATCGCCGATGCGCACCGGCTGCGGCTGCGTGTGATCCTGGATTTCATAGCCACTCGCGCCGCCAACGACCACGTCGAGCTCGCAGTGCACCGGGACTGGTACGTTCGGGACGAAAAAGGCGAGCCCGTCCGGGAGATTCCAGGCTGGACGGATGTGGTGTGTTTGGACCTGGGTAATCCAGAGGTGAGGGAATATCTCCTCTCGGCCATGTTGTACTGGGTCCGGGAGTTTGATGTGGACGGCTTTCGCTGCGAGGCCGCAGGACGGGCTCCCCTCGGCTTCTGGGAGGAAGCTCGCCGGCTTCTGGATGCGGAGCGGCGGGACCTTTGCCTTCTCGCGGAGTGGTCCGATCCCGGGTTGCACCTCAGCGCTTTCGACGCCACCTACGACTGGCGTTTCCACCGGACCCTTCTCGACGTGCGCGCCGGTAGACAGCCGGCCTCCGCTGTGGTGGAGGGCCTGGCGGCGGAGGAGCGACGTTTTCCGCGAGGGGCCGTGCGCCTGCGCTTCCTCGAAAGCCACGACGAAAAGCGCGCCGCGGATGCATTCGGTTTGGACGCGCTCGAGGCCTACGTCACGCTGCTCTTCACCGTGGGCGGAGTCCCCGTACTCTACAACGGGCAACTGGAAGGGGACGACGTCCGCCCGTCTCTCTTCGAAAAGCACGTTGTTGCACAGGAGCCCCTCAATCCTTTCGTCCCGAAACTGTATCGAAGGCTGATCCGGTTGAGAAAAGAGAATCCGGTCTTTGCCAACGGCCGTCTGATTCCGTTGCCGAATTCCCTCCCGCGCTACGTAGTCAGCTTCGCCCGGTTCGCTCGACGGCAGGTCGCCGTTGTGGTCGTGAACCTGCGCGACCGGAAGTCGGAAGTCATCGTGGAATTCCCGGAATCGGTCAGAAGGGGCCGGGAGGACTGGTTGTTTGCCGACCTGGGTTGGCAGAAGCTGAGAATGTTTCGCAAGCCGCAATTGTTCTTGGAGGTGGGCCCCTACGAGGCTTGCGCGTACGTCGGAGAACCGGAGGGAGGAACTTAGCCGCAGTCGGCTCGTTCGAGCTCACGGACGGGCGTTTGAGCCGATTTGTCGGGTGCGTGGTGGGTACCGCGCGAGGAGGTAGGTGTGGAGCGTCGTCGAACACCTCGGTTTCGGTATTCCAAGGACATCACCCCCATCCTGGAGGGGTGGGAGTATGTGCCCAACGAGATTTCCGTGAGGCGCATCCGGGGACTGGATGGCCGAGACAAGATCCAGCTGCGGATTGATCTCGGCCTGATGCAGATGGAACTGGATGGACGCCCCGATGGCCTCCGTCCCCACGGCAAAGAGTCGCTCCTGGATTACTTTGAATCCGTGCTTCTTGACCATTTGGACCGTTTCGGCACCGACAAGCACTTCCGTCTCACGGAGGAGGATCTGGCCAATCTCCAGCGCGAGGCGCTGCAGTACTACCATCGATACATCAGCTTGCTGCACCTCGGCGACTACGACCGCGTGGTTCGCGACACGGAGCGCAACCTGCGCCTCTTCGATTTTGTCGCCCGATACGCGCCTACTGAAGAGGGCAAGTGGGCCTTCAACCAATATCGCCCCTACGTGCTCACCGTTCGTGCGCGCGCCAAGAGCCTCCGGGCTTTGGAGCAGAAGGACTACGACGCTGCTCTGGCCGCGATCCGAGAAGCGAGATCGCTGATCGAGGCCTTCTACCGCGAAATGGGAACGGAAGAGGAGCTTACGGAGAGCTCGGAGCTGGAGACCTTGCGGGAGTGGGAGGCGCAGATCGAAAAGGAGCGGCCGCTGAGCCTGCGCGAGCGTTTGACGCGCGAGCTCGAAGAAGCTATCCGCAGGGAGGAGTACGAAAGAGCCGCGAAAATCCGGGATCAACTCCGGAATCTGGACCGAACCGACGAAGTCCGGTGACTGGATTTGAGGGGGCAGCCTCCCTCTTGGCGTGAGAAAGCAGGACTCGGAGGACGGGCCGGAGGCCCAGCGCATTCGCCCGGCAGTTGATGGCCCGTGGGGGAATTGAGCCGGACGTCACCTGAACCTGGAGCAGGACCTTGGGATCGCCAAGAGCGGCCCCTTCACGAGCCTGGAGTTCACGGAGCAACAGGTCCAGGCCGTGGCCGATGCGCTGGTCGCGGCCATCGGAGCGGGGACGTAACGTCTGTGGAGGTAACTACCAAACCAAGAACCGTTTCATTAAAACCACGAAGGACACGAAGGCCGCACAAAGGGCACGTTTTATCCCCTCATGTCCTTTGTGAGTCCTTTGTGCCCTTTGTGGTAGGTAATTACAAGAATGACCGAAGCCATTCACGTCACCGGCCTCACCAAAATCTACCCTGCGGCGGGAGGACGTCCGCCGGTGCGCGCCGTGGACGGGATTGATTTCACCGTCCACGAAGGCGAGGTCTTCGGTTTCCTGGGGCCCAACGGCGCCGGCAAAACGACGACCATCCGCATGCTCACCGGCCTGG